>Ga0209512_1000006_pt1 | contig 807901 bp, 641 predicted proteins | sample frozenSSSSmetaG_FD_184142 | JGI IMG/M metagenome (GOLD analysis project Ga0209512, IMG submission 184142) | Glacier valley bacterial and archeal communities from Borup Fiord, Nunavut, Canada, to study Microbial Dark Matter (Phase II) -... | ecosystem: Environmental > Aquatic > Freshwater > Ice... | reverse complement strand
CTGGATCGCACGCAGCGGCGCAGAGCTCGAAGACCGCCTTTGCCATGCCCTCAACCACTTCATGTCATCGGCCACTCAGACCGCCTCCATCTGCTCGATCCGGAAATGAGTTTTGCGATTTGCTATATTTGATCGAGAGGCCGACTTGCTTGCAGGCGTGATTCACAAAACCAAACCCGCGAAGAAATGACGCTGAAATAAAAGCGCTTGCGGTGTGTTGCGGAATAAACTCCACGCACCTAGGTGTCGGCAAACCCTACCTCCCCGCCTGCACCACCAGCCCCCTCACCTCCAGGGTCTCCCCGGGCCGGAGCTTGAAACAGAAGTAGCCTTTCATACCAGCGGAGGCTTTGCCGTTCTGCACTTGGGCGGGGGCTTCTTCGATGCGGGCCACGTACTGGCCCTGCTTGCGGCCGAGGAGGGCGGTGTGCCATTGGTTGTCCTGCGGCGGGTTCAGGCAGGAGAGTCGCTGGTTGCCGCCGTCGGCGGACTGGATGTCGAAGGATTCGAGCTGGCCGCGGTAGTCGGCGGAGATGATGAAGTCGCCGTCCAGCAGGGTGCCGCGATAGACGAGGATGGCGCGGGGCCAGTTGCTGTTGGTGGTGTTGCTGGCGCTGAGCACGCCGTCCTGGATCTGCACGGTCATCTTGTCCAGCGGGTGCTCCACCCAGCGGTTGTCGGCTTTGGACCAGCACCAGACACGCCAGTCGGCGGCCTGCATGGGGATCTTGCGGGCTGTCATGGGTGATGAAGCCGTTGCCGCAGGTGCGGGCGCAGGAGGTGGGACTGCAGCAGCCGGAGCACGACTCGCAGGGGTGGCGGCCAGCACGCGGAGCTTGAGATTGCGATAGGCCACCTCCGCTCCGTGATCCTGCAAAGCGATGGAGGTGGCGCGCTTCACTCCCACGCCGGGGTAGTACTTGTACTTGCTGCTGGCGATGATGCGCTGCAGCTCGGGGCTGCCCAGCTCGCACTCCGCCACCTTGCGGCCATTGAGCCAGTGCTCCACGTGGTTGCCATCCACCACGATGCGGCCCTGATTGAATTCGCCCACAGGGCGCAGTGTTTTGTCTGTAGGCGTGACCAGTGAGTAGATGGAGGCGGCCAGCCGGTTCGCCGCGTTGCTCGCGTGCGGGGCGTCATCGAGCACCTGGTACTCAAAGCCCACCGGGCTGTCGCCGGTGTCGCCGGGATAAAAGTTGGCCGTGCGTTTTTCTCCTTCCGTGAAGAGGTATTCCACGCCGCTATTGCCCACGGGGCCCACGCGCCACTCGAACTCAAACTCGAAGTTCGTGAACATCGCATTCGTCACGAGATCACCGCCTGTACCATTCGGGCGGCCATTGCCCGCTGGCAGGACCAGGCAGCCGTCCTTGATCTTCCACGAGCCGACTGTGACGGATTGTTTCCCATATGTGTGCCAGCCCGCCGTGCTGCGGCCATCAAACAGCAGCTTCCAACCCGCCGCTTGCTCCTGTGGCGTGAGAGTGTTGGGCGCAGCGGCCAGTGCTGCCACGGATTGAGACAACATGGCAGCAGCCATGACGGCCAGCCGTGAAAGAAGGAAGGGAGGTCGGTGCATGGCCAGCGGTATTGGCCGAATCAAAGCGGAGTGCGCGGTGGAAGGCAAGCCCGGAGCCTGGATCTAAAAGGCAAGGTCAGAACTGGTAGGCCACCTTGTCTTCAACAATCTTGATCCAGCGCTTCTGCTCCAAGCCGGAGATGACCGCGTGCACATTTTCATCAGGGAGCTGTTTTTGGAAGACGGAATGAATCATGGAGCCAAGCGATTTTCGCTTCTTAGGACGGCCATCCGTGTTCGCCTGTTTCATTTTGGCGAGCTGAGTCTTCACCCGTTCTAACCTCTCTGTTAGTGTGAGTGTGCGGAGATCCACCAGAACTGGGATTTGAGAAAACACCTCTACCCGAGCGGCAAGAATGTTTTTGCTAATGAGATGGGCCACCAAGGCATCGAAGCCTTTGTCTCTGGTCAGAATATGGAAATAGCCGTCCGGGTCTGCCGCCGCTTTCAGGCCGGTGTGGTGCGCTAGCACAAAGTCCAGAGCGTTTTTCCCGGTGCGCTCCAGCTTGATCATTTCCAACTGGTCATGGAAGCGATGCACCTGCATCATCAGCTCCACACTCACCTTGTTCTGCTGCTCGCCGATGACAAGAAACACCTTCACGGCTTTGCCATCGATGAGCGTGAGGTCAATGTCCTGCACGGACTCGAAATCGACGAAGATGTAATTGTTCCGAGTCATGCTATCACGTGCGGTGTCATATCCGCCCGGTACGATCCGCACGTCAGTAATTATCTGCAAGCAAACGCTGCAAGGATGTCTGCATTTTTCCCTGCGCAGGTGAGCTCTTGGCATGCATCTCTCAGGCGCTACAATTTTCGCAACACTGCTGTTCAGCGGTGAATGAATTCACCCCTCGCTCCAGCGGATGTCCCGCCGCACACCCACGTTGTGAAAATGCTCATCGGCGTCCTGAATGAAGCCCTCTTTGTCGATGCGCAGGCCTTCGGCTTTGAGCAGGCGGCGTTGTTTGCGTGACGATTCGGGAGGCATGTTTGGGCTGATGCGCGCATTGGCTGCCACCACGCGGTGCCAGGGTAGCGCGGCAGATTCCTCGGGCGTGAGATGGCTGAGCACCGTGGCCACATGACGGGCGATCACATTCATGTGAATGGCGATGCTGCCATAGGTGGTGAACTGGCCGGCAGGGATCAGGGCGACCAAACGAATCACCTCCGCACGGATGCGGGCGAAGGCGACGGATTTTCCACGAGCGGCCATGAGTGAGGAGGATGCGCAGCGAGCGCGTTTTGTCGAGGTGGTGCATAATGGAGCCCCACCTGCTGTTTCCATAAATGGCTGGGAAATGTTATGGCGACGGAGTGGGTGCGGCGCATGATCGCGTTCGTCATGCTAAGTCCCCTTGCCCATCACAAACGTCTGGAACGCGTCGAACTGGAACCCGGTCTGACCGCATTCCGCTGTCCTGAAACCGGCGGGCACTGGATCCCGGCGGAAAACTACTGGCGCTGGCGCAGCAAGCTGCCTGCGACGGAGGTGGCCGAGGAAAGCCCGGCTGCTGAGGCCGTGCCGGTGAGCGAATTTGATGGTGCGGTCAAACTGTGTCCCGAGTCGGGCACGGTGATGACGCGCTATCGCGTGGGTCATGGGCAGTCGTTTCGCGTGGAGCGCTCTCACACTGGCGGCATCTGGCTGGACGGTGGCGAGTGGGAGGCGCTGTGTGGCGGCCACTTGCAGAACTCGATCCATTTAATCTTCACAGCACCCTGGCAGAAAGCCGTGCGCCAGCAGGAGCTGGACGCCGTGCACCTAGCACAGCTGCGGGAGCGGCTGGGCGTGGAACTGCTGGAGAAGCTTCAGGTGCTGCGCAAGGAACTCGCAGAGCATCCCCAGCGCTCCGCCGCCCTAGCGTTCCTGAATGCGCAGGCCTGAGCGGTGGTCATCACCACTGAGCCGAGATCGAGGCACTCGGCGCTTGCGTCCACCGAACCCCACCTATTGCTTCAGCGGCAGCATGCCAAGCGTGCGCAGAGAGGCGAAGAGCTGTCTGCCAAAGGCCTGCAAAAGCTCGGCGTCCACCTTCCGTCGTGGGGAGGGATCACCCTGTTTCGCCGGTGAAACAGGAAGGGACTGCTGCAAGGTCGGGACATGAATGAAGAGCACCAGCCGCAGCGCCTCGGGATGCTGCTGCTGGGCGTAGAGGAGCGCGTATAGCATCTCCTCGCACAGGTAACGTCCGGCGCTCTGGGACACGTGGGTGGGGAATCCTGCCTGGGTCAGTGCGGCGGCGAGGTCCTTCACCTGCGCCTGCTGTTTCAGCACAGGTGCCGCAGCGCTGACGATGTCCGGTGTGGCAGGTTTGGCCTGCTGGTTGTCTGGGTAACTTCCACGCTGATTGTGCGCGAGGATTTCGATCTGAAACTCCGGGGTGCCTTCGCCAAAAGCGATCCACACCTGCGGCAGCGGTTGGGTATTGTTAATGGCGGCCAGCGGTGCACCCCAGACGACGGGAATCTGCAAGGCGCGGACTTCGCGTGGAAAGGCCTTGGCGATTTCTGCAGCCAGAGTCCAGGAGGCATTGCGGTCACGACCTCCAAAGGGCTCAAAGCCGCTGACCACGATGGCAGGCTGCTGCGCATCGGCAGCAGTCTGCGCCTGCAGGACAAAGCCCGTGAGACTGAAGGCTGCGAGCCAGACAAGCGTGCGGGCGGCGGTCATTGCACCTGCATGTTGCTGATTTGAAACATGCCGCTGTCACTCGTCCTATCCTGCAAATACCAGGTGCCGGAGAGCAGGGCAGAGCCCGGCGGGAGCGAGCCCTGGTAGAGCACCGCCGGCTCCTTGGAGTGGCGGTAGGTTTTGCGGAATTTCAGATGGATATAGCCGCTCTCACTCACGCAGGTGCCGCTGACGTTCGACCAGACATAGCCATCCTTCAGAACGCCAGAGCCGGTGTAGGCTTCCTTGATCACTCCGGTGATCTTGCTGGAGCCGCGCGCCTGCTTTAGGGAGATGTCAAAGGAGACCGTCTTCCCTGCCAGCTTCTGGTAGGCGCCGCCGTAGGTGTAGGATCCCTGGTAGATGCCCTGCACATTGGGTGCGGCGGCACCCGAAAGCCCGCCATTGCCCGCAGGCACTTCACAAGATGCCAGCAGCACCAGCGCCACTGCTTGCAGCATCCAGGCTTGCAAGCGTTGAAAGACGAACAAAATGGCCCGGGTGGATGACTTCATACGGTGACCATTTTGCCCGCAGAGCAGCGGCGCTGTCAATCAGCATGACTCCTATCTTTGATCATGCGCGAATGATGCGGCTTCAGGCACCGCCCCCTACTTCACTGGGTTAGGTGTGGGCGCTTCTTTGGCCTCTGCCTTTTGGAGGATGGCAGCCTCGTTGATGGCCGCCGTCTTTTTGTCGGCGGCGGCCCTGACTTCGATGGCTTTCTGCCGGGTTTCAGCATCCATGTCCGCCTGGGCGGGCGCGGCTTTTTTGTTGCAGGCCATCTGGCCCGAACCAAGGATAAGACTAAGAATCAACAGAGGGGTGTTCATGGTCGAGCTTCCATGCGTATGGCATGGATCACAAGCCCGGTTCCCCTCTAGATCTCTTGCGAGTGAGTGGCGTTGATTCAGAGCCACGCAGGATGACGCGCATAAAAGCCGTCGTAGGAACGGCTGGAGGCGCGCCAGCGGGGCCCTTCCCCGGTCAGCGTGCCCGAGGTGTCAAAACGAAGGCCGCAGATCTGCAGGAAAACGTGATTCTTGGGTTTGACGAAAAGCGTGACGTAATTCCCAGGTCCAGACCAGGCGTAACGAGCAAAGGCGGTGGAGTTGAGCGGCTTGTCCAGCAGCTTGGCACGGTAGAGCACGTGAGAGACGGAGCCCGAGCAGTCGAAGCCGTTATCAAACAGAACTTTGTGGCCCCCGCCCCACTTGTAGGGCTTGCCCACGAGTTCATTGGCGGCGGCCACCAGCTGATGAATCACTGCAGGGTGGCTTTCATGCGCGAAGGCATAAACACCATTGAAATACAATGGCACGATTGCAGGAGGCGCCATGTAGTAGCCCATACCTCCTCCAATCGTGCCCAAGGCACCCCACATACCCAGTTTCATCCAGTGCCTGCGCCCGAACAGCTGCCGCACACATTCGGCTTCGGGCGTGTCACTCAGAGATTCTGGTATTGGGGCGTCATCCTCTTGTTTGTCCACGCACAGACACTAGCTCAAATATCTGAGTTTAGCGCCTAAGTAGACATTCAGATCTGTCTCAGGTCTATCTTAGCTTCTTAAGACGAATTGCGGGATCCTATATCGGGCAGCGATTTAATGAGGGCTGAGACTCAACCTGGCTGGTCGGACGCATTTTCAGGCCACAAAAAACCGCTGCCCCGTGGAGGGCAGCGGTTGAGCAGACGGTGTGTTCCTCAGTCTCAGGCCTTCTTGGCTTCTTTCTTCTTCGCAGCGGCCTTCGGCCGTTCTGGCGGAGACAGCTGCTCCTCGACGGGGGCCGGAGGCATGGGGATGAGGGGGAAGGGATTGGCCTGCGGCTCCATGGCGTACTCGCGGTCTTTGAGGATGCCAGGCTGTGGCACAGGGTACTTGCCGTTCGCATCAGCGATGAGCGGTGCAGGACCGTCGGCGGTCAGCTTGTCCACGCCTGGAGCGAACTCGAACGCGCTGTTGATGTAATCGTCGTAGCGGATGACCTGGCCGGTGTGCGCGGCTGCACGGCCCATGGCGGTGGTCACGCTGGACTTGATGCCGCGCTCCACTTCATTGTAAGGCTTGTCGGCAACGATGGCGTCGATGAGGTCCTGCCACTCGAGGTCATACGGATTCGGCTCCGGCTGCTTGCCGCGCCAGATGATATTGGAACGCTGCATCTTCTGGCTGTTGAAGGTCATCGCCTTGGAGGGGAAGTGACCGGCGGTGGAGACGATGGCGCTGCCCTTCGTGCCATGCACCTGGGTGGCAAACTGGTTGTGCGTGCCGATGGCGGTGCGGCCTTCGAGGAAGAGCTTGGCGCCGTCTTTGAAGGTGTACTCGCAGCTGTAGTGGTCGAAGTTCTGATCGATGTAGTCACCGCGGTCGCTGCGGCCGCCGCTGGCCTGCACTTCCACCGGCCAGTCGTTCTTCATCCAGCAGGCTTCGTCGATGTTGTGGATGTTGAAGTCGCTGAAGCCGCCGCCGCTCGCCCAGAGGAAGCTGTGGAAGCGCTGGATCTGCCACTGCAGTTCGCTTGGGTCCACTTTCGGATCACGCGGAAGGGTGAAGGCGGAGCCCACCGGGCCCTGCATGCGGTAGGCGCGCATGAGGAGAAGATCACCGATCTCGCCGTCCTGAATGCGGTTGAAGAGTTCGCCACGGACGCGGCAGTGGCGGCACATGAGGCCCACGCCGACTTTGAGATTCTTCTTCTTGGCCTCTTCATTCAGCGCCAGCAGGCGGCGAGCAGTCGGGCCGTCGGTGCAGATCGGCTTTTCCATGAAGATGTTCACGCCCTTCTCGATGGCGTATTTGAAGTGCACCCAGCGGAAGGCCACCGGCGTGGTGAAGATGGCCACGTCACCTTTGCGCAGCGAGTCGATGGCGTGCTTGTAGGCGTCGAAGCCGATGAACTTCGCGTCTTCAGACACGGACATGCGGTCGGGGTGCTTGGTGCTCAGCGCTTCAAAGCTGCCCTTGAGACGCTTTTCGGAAACGTCCGCCATCGCCACGAGACGGGTCACGCGCTTCTGGATGCCCATGGCATTGCTCGCAGCACCGGTGCCACGGCCACCGCAACCGATCAAAGCCGTGCGGATTTCATCACTGCCGGCGGCGTGCACATTGGGAAGGGTGATGCCAGAGAGCACAGACAGTCCGGCGGCAGTCTTCGTGGTAGTTTTGAGAAATTCGCGCCGGGATGCAGTGGCAGGGTCAGTGATAATGGTATTCATGAGGAGCACTTTAGTACGTTGCCTTGTGGGCAGAGTTTGCCAAAGAATCTTTGCTGATATTATGCGAAGGCAAAAATCAGCTGATCATTCCGCCACGGGCGGAGATTTCTGAAAACGCGCGCGTCAGGGCGTTGTTCAGTTCATGCAGCGTCGCTTGTTCGAGCTGCGGGTCGAGCGTGGCCGTCAAAGTCGGGGGCAGGATGATCGCCTGATGCACGGTCGAAACCGCCTTCACGGGCGCCTGAGGTGGTGGCACAGCAGGAGCCGGTGCTGCGGCTGCGGGCGTTGGTTCCACCGCAGAAGGCAGCGTCACGGGACGCGGTGCCTCAAACAGAGTTGCCACCGAATGGGCGCACTTTGATTCCTCCGCATGCGTGGCGGCACAAAGCTGCTTCAAGCTGGCGAGCTGGGCATCAAGCCTGTTGTTAAACCAGTCCCGGGTGCGCTGAATGTCCTGCACCAGCGCGGCCAGCTCATTGGCGAAAAGGTCTCCCGAACGAACAGGCAGGCCGGGAGGCAGAGTGGCGTTGGATGTTTGGAGGCTCATTCAAAGTCAAACATATTAAAATTTCCATAAATAATCAAGTCTTCTTCACTCTCAATCCTATAGAATTTCAAAATATTACCCTTTTAGCTCCTTAAATTTTTAAGTTTGGAAGCACTGTAAATGGATCTTTAGGAAAGCGCACATGGAATTCGTCTCTTCCTTCCAAAAGGCCCATAGCAGGCACAAATACTCAAGAGCAGAAGGAAGCAAAAATAGCACAATGGGCACTGTGCCTCTTCAGGGTTTCTTCTTCTTGCCCTTCCCTGCCCGCTTCTGAACCAGCGGCCAGTCGGGATCAGCGGTGCGAGAGGACTCCATCAGCGCGGCGGCTTTGGCCACGAGATCGGGCTTCTCCTTCGCGAGGTCATGCGCCTCTGCCGCATCGGCCTTGAGATCGTAGAGTTCGATGGGGCTCTCCGGGCCGTTGCTCACGGCCTTCCAATCACCAAAGCGTACCGCCTGCAATGAGGCCCCTTCGTGCAGTTCCCAGTAGAAGTGATCGCGCTGCGGTGCCGGGCCTCCTTTGAGGAATGGGACCAGCGAGAGACCGTCGGTCTTGCACTCGGCGGGAATCTTCGCGCCAGCGAGTTCGGCGGCGGTGGGCAGGAAATCCCAGAACGCCCAGGGTTCATTCGTCACGCGTCCGGCTGGCACCTGGCCTGGCCAGCGGGCCAGCGCGGCCTGCCGCAGCGCACCTTCATACAGGCCGCGCTTGTAGCCACGCAGGCCGTTGGAGGCCTGTTCAAAGAGTTTGCCCATTTCGGACGTGGGATCAAAGGACGAGCCGTTGTCACCTGCCGTTATGACGAGGGTGTTGTCATCAATGCCGCACTCTTTGAGCGTGTCGAGCAAGCGGCCCACATCGCTGTCCAGGCGTGTGACCATGGCGGCGTAGTTCTTCTGCATCTCAGTCCACGGCTTGTCCTTGTAGAGACCCTGGTCGTCGATCTCGAAGTTGCCGTGCGGCAGCGTGATTGAGTAGTACAGGAAGAAGGGGCCGGACTTGTGCTCGCGCACCCAGCGCACGACTTCATCGGAGATGAGCTGCTGCGCGTAGGTCTTGCCCACGCCTTTGCCGGTGTTGCCGGGGAGGTCGAAGCGCTGGTCGTTGTTGTAGAGGTAGGTGGGGAAGTAGCTGTGCGCGTGGCGCTGGCAGTTGTAGCCGTAGAAGTGGTCAAAGCCCATCTTCAGCGGGCTGCCCGTGGTGTCGAACATGCCCATGCCCCACTTCCCCATGCAGGCGGTGGCATAGCCCGCGTCGTGCAAAATCTGCGCCACCGTGATCGTGCCCGCTGGCAGCGGCTTCTGCCCTTCCGCGCCGATCTCGCGATTCGCACGGATCGGGCAGTGCCCGGTGTGCAGACCGGTCATCAGCGACGAGCGAGAAGGCGCGCACACACTCGTGCCGCTGTAGGCCTGCAGGTAGCGCGTGCCCTCCTTCGCCATGCGGTCGAGGTTGGGCGTCTGAATCAGCTTCTGCCCGTAGCAGCCCAGATCTCCTTGCGCGAGGTCATCGCTGAGAATGAAAATGAGATTGGGCTGGCCTGCGGTGGCGGTGGAGAGTACGCAGGCGGCAAGGAGCAGGACGAAGGGTCGGATCATGAGCCCATGGGAACGCCGCCATTGCAGGAATGTTGCTGGAGCGCATGCGAGACGCTTAAGCTCCACACAGTTTACCTCACCTGGCACACCGTTTTCGCCACGGCCTGGGCGTAGGTGTTGGCAATGGTGTTCATGTTCACCGCCAGGCTGTAAAGGCCGCCGATGGCGAAGGCTTTGTTGATGATGAACTCACCCACTTTCACCCGCTTGGGCATCTGATAAACCGTCACCACACCATCCAGATGCATCTGCCCCATGCCGGGCATCGCGGTGCGCACGAAGCCGCTGCCTTTGGTGTAACGGGTGATGTTCACCTCCAACTCATACTGGCTGGGGGTTCCCGAGCCGGGCTGTGCCAGCGTCTGCACTGCCTGGGTGATCCGGTCGCCGAGCATCTGGCGCTCCTCTTCAGACATGCGGGAGTCCGTGGTGCTCACCTGGGTGCTGACGCCGTCTCCCTGGCTGATGACGGCTGTGAGAGGCGTGACGAAGACGGCACGCGGCGTATGGGTGGCGCAGCTGGAAAGGATCAGTGCAGCAGCGAGAACGGAAAGATGGCGGAGCGCGTTTGGGATGTTCATCATGATAGGAGAGAGTAAGACGGCGGAAATGTAGGGAACTCTTGTCTCAAGACGAGTACAAAAAAGCGGCCCGGAATCACTTCCGGGCCGCGTGGGGGTTTTGGGTTTTGATTCGCCGCGTGGGTTGGGTCACGCAGCGGTCAAAAATTACATCATGCCGCCGTGGTCGTGGCCGTGGCCGCCTGCGTCAGCTGCTTCTTCCTTCGGAATGTCGGAGATCAGACATTCGGTGGTGAGGAGGAGGCCGGAGATGGAGGCTGCGTTCTGGAGAGCGCTGCGGGTCACCTTGGCTGGGTCAACGACACCTGCCTTGATGAGGTCTTCATACTTGCCGGTGGCGACGTTGTAGCCGTGGTTGCCGGTGCCTTTCTTGACTTCAGCAACGACGAGCGCGCCTTCGATGCCTGCGTTTGCAGCAAGCTGACGAAGAGGAGCTTCGATGGCACGTGCGACGATTTCAGCACCAGTCTTCTCGTCGCCGGTAAGGCCGAGATCACCGATGGAAGCCTGAGCACGGATAAGGGCGACGCCGCCCCCAGGAACGATGCCTTCTTCGACGGCTGCACGGGTGGCGTGCAGGGCGTCTTCGACGCGGGCCTTCTTTTCCTTCATCTCAGTTTCGGTGGCAGCACCGACGTTGATGACGGCGACGCCGCCGGCGAGCTTGGCAAGACGCTCCTGGAGCTTCTCACGGTCGTAGTCGCTGGTGGTTTCGTTGATCTGGTTCTTGATCTGGGAAACGCGGCCTGCGATGGCTTCGCTGCCGCCTTCGCCTTCGACGATGACGGTGTTTTCCTTGCCGATGGTGATGCGCTTGGCACGGCCAAGGTCAGCGAGCTCGATGTTCTCAAGCTTGATGCCAAGGTCTTCGGTGATGCAGCGGCCGCCGGTGAGGATGGCGATGTCTTCGAGCATGGCCTTGCGGCGGTCGCCGAAGCCAGGAGCCTTGACGGCCACGATGTTGAGGGTGCCGCGCAGCTTGTTCACCACGAGGGTGGCAAGGGCTTCACCTTCGACGTCTTCAGCGATGATGAGGAGGGGCTTGCCGGAGCGAGCGACCTTCTCAAGCAGAGGCAGCATGTCCTTCAGATTGCTGACCTTCTTCTCGTTGATGAGGATGTAGGCGTTCTCAAGGTTGCACTCCATCGTCTCCGGATTGGTGACGAAGTAAGGGGAGAGGTAGCCCTTGTCGAACTGCATCCCTTCGACGACTTCGAGAGTCGTTTCGATGGACTTGGCTTCTTCAACGGTGATGGTGCCTTCCTTGCCCACTTTGTCCATGGCTTCGGCGATGATGTTGCCGATGCTGGAGTCCCAGTTGGCGGACACGGTTGCGACCTGGGCCACTTCCTTGCTGTCCTTGACCGGTGTGGAGATTTCCTTGAGCTTGGCCACGATGGCCTCAGTGGCCTTCATGATGCCGCGCTGAAGCGAGATCGGGTTGGCGCCGGCGGTCACGTTGCGGAGACCTTCTGCGTAGATGGCTTCGGCCAGGACCGTTGCGGTCGTGGTGCCGTCACCAGCGATGTCGGAGGTCTTGGAGGAGACTTCCTTGATGAGCTGAGCGCCCATGTTTTCGTAAGGGCAAGGAAGTTCGATTTCCTTGGCGACGGTGACACCATCCTTGGTGATCGTAGGGGAACCGAATTTCTTGTCGAGGATGACGTTGCGACCTGCAGGGCCGAGAGTGGCCTTGACGGCGCGAGCCAGCTTGGTGACGCCGCGGAGGAGTGCCTGACGGGCGGCTTCGTCGAAGTAGAGTTGTTTAGCCATAACTATTTAAGTATTGAGTTGGGGGATGAGGTTTGTGAGGGGGATTAGCCGATGATGCCGAGGATGTCAGCTTCGTTGATGATGAGGACGTCATCGCCGTCGAGCTTCACTTCTGTGCCGCCGTACTTGGAGATGAGAACTTTGTCGCCCTTCTTCACGGTGAAGAGAGTGGAGACGTCTTTGCCTTCGTCGTCTTTACCAACGCCAAGGGCGAGCACTTCGGCTTCCTGTGGCTTTTCTTTGGCGGTGTCGGGAAGGTAGAGGCCGCCGGCGGTCTTTTCTTCGCTGGTGGAACGCTTGACGAGGACGCGGCGTCCGAGGGGTGTGATGGAGGTGGCCATAGTTGGTCTGGTTTGTGCTTTGAGGGTTTCTGGTTCTGGTTTGGTTCGGGTTGTCTGCCCGGCCTGCTGTCACACGAGTTGGTGTGCCGGCTGGCCGGGCGGAAATTCATTCGGGGTCGGTGGGCGGTGCCGCAGCGGCTGGCGCCGGAAGGGTGTTGGGGACGATGGCGACGCCGTTCGGAGCGCGCTCCAGGCCGCCATAGCTGAGATCCGGGGCTGCCTCGCCGATTTCGCTGACGAGGAAGTCCACGATGCGCTGCGGCTCTTTGGAGAGCACGGACTGCAGCATGCGTGAGGTGCGTGCCTGATCGTAGCCTTTCATGTCCAGGTCAAGCTTCGCGGCACCTTCGAGGCCTTTGATTTGTGCGGCGAGATCCACGGTGGAGTTCACGCGCTTCAGCAGGACGGGGTCAGCAGCGAGCTTTTTCATCGCCACGGCCAGCTTGTCCTTCACTTCCGGCGTGTTCAGCAGCTCGGTGGCGCTCTTGCCGGGGTACTGTGCGATGATGCTGTCCGCTTCGTCCTTCAAAGCATTGTCCGCAGGAGAAACGGTCGCTGCAGGCGTCAGGGCACTGGAAATTTCGGACTCGATCTTCGAGTCAGAAACAGCCACAGGCTTCGGAGCCGCGGGTGTTTCAGAAGTCTTGGCAGCCTCGGGCGATTTTCCGCAGGAGGCGAGTGCCAGTGCCGTGATGATGAGAAGGGTGTTCGTCTTCATGCGGCGCGGGGGGCAATGGCTGCGTTGGAGATTTCACGCAGCGCTGTTTTCACAGCTTGGTCGAGAGTTTGGAAGGACTCATAGGGAGAGCCCAGCATGCCGGTCATGCCGCGCATGTCGGAGGTGTTTTCCATGCGGCCCATGACGAACCACTGATCACCCCCTTGGTTTTCGATCAGCGACTTCAGATATTCGATCTCCAGCTTCTTGTTCGTGATCTGGTCGTTCGTGTCGGCGCTTTGATTCGTGAACTGCACCAGCGGCTGGCGGCACAGCAGGATGCCATAGGCGCGGTTCTGGGCCAGCGAGCAGGTCACGGAATACTTCGCCTGAGAATCCACCAGCGTGTGGGAGGGGTCCGTGCAGCTGATCATCAGCTCCGTCTCAGAGAGCCGGGCAGTGGCACCCATGGGATCACGCGTGATGCGGAAGCCCTCGGCTTCGGTCAGCCCGGAGAAGCATTCCACGATCTTGTTGAGAAAGGTGCGGCGCATCTTCAGCAGGAGCTCATCATGCCTCGCGAGGAGGCCCTTGGCCTCCCCATCGAGTGCTGACAGTTCCTTGAGCGCTTCCAAACTCATCGTGACAGTGGGGTGGGGTTGGAAAGTGGTCCGCACAGTCCCCTGTGCGGCGCGCCGAAGGCCGGAGCGTTGGCATTTGCCAATTGAGCGCCGAAGTCTTGCCGACTAAGCGAAAGAGCAGTGAAGGAACGGCCACGCGTGCGCGGAGCGCCGCACACAGGACTGTGCGGACCACTCTTCGTGCCGGAGGCACGGGAGAAATTAGCCGGTGGTGCAACCACCGGACCCACGCGATTTCCCATCGTGGAAAAAGGCAGCGCCCTGGAGGGGCGCGAGAAGCAGCCGCGAACCGGCGGCGTGCCGACTGCGGACGCTTCTCGCGCACCTGCCGGCGCGCCACCAGAGAGAACCGGGGGCGTGCGATACGAACCGGTGGTTGCACCACCGGCTAATTTCTCGCGTCCTTCCAGGACGCCGTGTTGCGGCGTCCTGGGGCGGGAATGCAGTTGCTCAAGAGGCAAGGATTGACGTTTGATCACCATGTTACTGGATTAGTCGACCATCTTTTGAAACGTAACTTGCGTTCTGGAAGAGTTGACCACCGGCTCGTTGAATTCAATTTGAACCAGTTTCTCTCCACGCTGTTTCAATCGATAAAAACTAAGTTCCTCGAAATGGATTTTGGTATCTGAGGGAAAATGCCTCAAAAATTCGATCAACTCCCCTGAAGTGAGCATTTTTGGTTCTGCGTTCATTACTTTGAATCCGAAGATTTTAAAAGGTTCTTAAACCCGACAGGCGAATAGCCGGTACATATTTTCTCGATCACTTCGGTAAACGAACTGCTTCTTAAGAAGTATTGAAACACTCTCATCGTTGTGTAGTCATCGACCCCTCCTTCATCCAGCTTATTTTTGAGCTGATAGTAACCATCAAGTGATTCCAGCTTGGATGAATCATCGATGAAGGGGGTCAGGACGTCAGCAACATGGCTAATTTGCGCGCTCGTTAACAAAGAGGTCGAGAGAATTTCATCGATCACTTCTTCGTTACCATCGAGCAAATTATCAATTACACCCTCTTCGACATCCATTCCAACATGCTGTTGCAAGCGATATACTTCTCCCAACAGTTTGCCGAAACAGATCTTGAGGTCCACGTCTTTCATAAACTAGGTGGCGTTGATTACTTATCCTTGTTGTCCACGACTTCGAAGTCAGCATCGACGACCTTGCCCTTGTCCTGGGACTTCGTTTCCGAAGCACCAGCCTCAGGGGCAGCGCCACCCATGCCGCTCATGTCGGGCATGCCACCGGGGGCTCCGGTTGCGCCTGCGGCGGCAGCGGCTTGATAGGCGGCGGCGAAGAGTTTTTCGAGTTCTTCGGTCTGCGTCTTCATCTTGTCGGTGTCACCGGATTCGACGGCGGACTTCAGGGAGGTGAGCTTGTCCTTGATCGGGGCGAGCTGGTCGGCGGGGACTTTTTCTTCCCATTCCTTGAGCTGTTTCTCGATCTCGAAGCTGAGGCCTTCCGCCTTGTTCTTCACTTCCACGGCTTCCTTGCGCTTGAGGTCTTCGTCGGCGTGCTCTTCAGCATCGCGCTTGGCTTTTTCGATCTCTTCCTGGCTGAGGCCGGAGCTGCCCTGGATGGAGATCTTCTGCTCTTTACCGCTGACTTTTTCCTTGGCGCTGACGTGCAGGATGCCGTTGGCGTCGATGTCAAAGGTCACTTCGACCTGTGGCACGCCGCGTGGGGCTGGTGGGATGCCGTCGAGCTTGAAGGTGCCGAGCGTCTTGTTGTCGCGGGACATTGGGCGCTCGCCCTGAAGGACGACGATTTCCACGCCGGGCTGGTTGTCGCTGTAGGTGGAGAACACCTGGCTGTGCTTCTTCGGAATGGTGGTGTTGCGCGGGATCATCGGGGTGGCCACGCCGCCTGCCGTCTCGATGGAGAGCGTCAACGGGGTCACGTCGAGGAGGAGCACGTCTTTGACGTCACCTTTGAGCACACCGCCCTGGATGGCTGCGCCGATGGCGACGACTTCGTCCGGGTTCACGCCCTGATGCGGGTCTTTGCCGGCGAGCTTCTTCGCGGTCTCAACGACCTTCGGCATGCGGGTCATACCACCCACGAGCACGAGTTCGTCGATCTTGCTGGCGTCGAGTTTGGCGGCAGCAAGGCAGTCACGCACAGGCTTGATGGTGCGCTCGAACAGGCTGTCCGTGAGCTGCTCCATCTTGGCGCGGGTGAGGGTCTTCATGATGTGCTTTGGCCCGGAGGCGTCGGCGGTGATGAAGGGGAGGTTCAGGTCGTAGCTCTGGCTGGAGCTGAGGGCGATCTTGGCCTTCTCAGCCTCTTCCTTGATGCGCTGAAGCGCGTCAGGCTGGCCGCTGAGGTCGATGCCGCTGTCGGTTTTGAATTCGTTGACGATCCAGGTGATGAGGGTGTTGTCCCAGTCGTCACCACCAAGGTGGGTGTCGCCGTCCGTGGCGAGCACTTCGAAGACGCCGTCGCCGATTTCGAGCACGCTGATGTCGAAGGTACCACCGCCAAGGTCATACACGGCGACTTTTTCGTCCGACTTGCTGTCGAGGCCGTAGGCCAGGGCGGCTGCGGTCGGCTCATTGATGATGCGGCGCACGTTGAGGCCGGCGATTTCGCCCGCGGCCTTGGTGGCGTTGCGCTGGCTGTCGTTGAAGTAAGCCGGAACGGTGATGACGGCTTCGGTGATCGTTTCGCCGAGCTTGGCTTCCGCGTCGGCCTTCAGCTTGGCCAGGATCATCGCGCTGACTTCCTGAGGGGAGTAAACTTTCGTTTCGCCACCGACTTCGACCTGCACGTGGGCGTCGCCATTGGCGGCAGCCACGATCTTGTAGGGCATGCGCTTGTCGGCTTCGGTGAGTTCCACGAACTTGCGGCCCATGAGGCGCTTCACGGAGAAGACGGTGTTGCGGGGATTTGTCACGGCCTGGCGCTTGGCAGCCTGACCGACGACGCGTTCGCCGCTCTTGGTGAAGGCGACGATGGAAGGCGTCGTGCGTGCGCCTTCGCTGTTTTCGAGCACCGTTGCTTTGCCGCCTTCAAGGACGGCCATGCAGGAGTTGGTGGTGCCGAGGTCAATGCCGAGGATTTTGCTCATGATTTTGGGGTTGGGGGGAAAGAGATACTGAGGGTTTTGGTGCTTCTTACTTGGCTAGATGTGTGCCAAGTGGGGTTTTTGAGACGCAATTGATTGACTGTGAGTGATGTAGGGTGGCAATGGCTCAATCATCAATGAGTCAATAATTGTGCCAAAGTGCCAAAATGTGGCACACTTGCGCTGGCACTTGGCACAATTGGGGCACAGCTCCTCAGCGAATTCTCCAAGTGGTGAATCCAGAAGCGCGTGCCATAGTGTGCGGCATGTCTCTCCTGAAAATGGCTTTGGGCTTCAGTGTTCTGGTCCTTTGTGCCTGCACTTCCCTTCACGGCTCCTGGCTTGGAGAACTTAAAGGCCGTGCAGATGCGCGGAAGGATCTGCAGTCGGACAAACTCAGAGTGGAGACCATGGGGTTTCCGCCAGCACTGTGGGAACAGACGTACGAGCGGACAATGAAGGAGCGGTATGGCATCGAATTCCAACGGGTGGCCGGGTGCGTCGTAAGCGATCGCTTGATTGGCCACGCCAAAGGCTACAACAGAATCATGGGGGCGGAGATTACCCGGCGGTTTGGAGCCGATGTCTTGAAAAAAGCGGCGGATGAAGCCAGGAAGAAGACGCCAGCGCCAGCACCCTGACTCCTTCCGCCAGCTTGTGAAAAGTTTCACAATCTGATTGCCGCCCCTGCGCAGGGGGCGTAATTCTCAAGGTCCCAAAATCCCTCTGACTCCCATGGTCGCTCCCGCTGATTCCTCCGTTGCTGCTTACGACTCGAAAGTCGAAGGCAATATCATCTTCACCAAGATGGACGCCGCCATCAACTGGATGCGCAAGAACTCCATGTGGCCGATGCCGATGGGTCTCGCCTGCTGCGCCATTGAGATGATGGCCGCTGCTTGCAGCCGCTACGACTTGAGCCGCTTCGGTGCGGAAGTGATGCGTTTCTCCCCCCGTCAGGCTGACGTGATGATCGTGGCCGGCACCGTGACCTACAAGATGGCCCTCGCCGTGAAGCGCGTGTGGGACCAGATGCCGGAGCCGAAGTGGTGCATCGCCATGGGCGCCTGCGCCTCCAGCGGCGGCATGTATCGCAGCTACGCGGTGCTCCAGGGCATCGATCAACTCATCCCGGTGGATGTTTACATCTCCGGCTGCCCTCCGCGCCCTGAAGCATTGCTTGAAGGCATGATGCGTCTGCAGCGCAAGATCGAAACCGAGCACTCCTTCACCGAGCAGAAGAAGGAACTCCTCGCCGAATTCACCGCTTAATTTTTCACGACCATGACTGCCGCCCAAATGGTTGAAGCCTTGAAGCAGAAATTCGGTGATGCCGTGCTGGAAACGAAGGAGTTTCGTGGCGAACACACGCTCGTCGTCAAGCTCAGCAACGCCAAGCCGCTGCTCGCGTACTGCCGTGATGAACTGAATTTCGACTACCTCGTCGATATTTGCAGCCTCGATTACATGGGCAAGGAGCCGCGCTTTGAGGTGGTGTATCACCTCTATGGCTACGGCCATCTGCAGCACCTGCGTGTGCGTGCCGCTGTGGCAGAGGATGTGGAAGTCCCCACCGTCAGCGACATCTGGCCCACCGCCGACTGGCATGAGCGCGAGGTGTATGACATGATGGGCATCAAGTTCAGCGGCCATCCCGACATGCGCCGCATCCTCATGTGGGAAGGCTATCCGTTCTTCCCGCTGCGCAAAGACTTCCCGCTCGAAGGCAAGCCCAGCGACATGCCCGACGTAGGCTTCACCAAGACCGCACCGATGGCGGACGGTCCCTTCGTGACCAGCGCAGGCACCGGCGACACTGTGACGCGTGAGCCGCGCTCCCGCAGGCCCACGGAGTAACGCGGAATCGTGCAAGCGGATGCTGTGCGGGCTGCGTTGTACCGAAAGAGCCCCACGGCGTCACTCGTTCCATTTCTTTCCCATGACACGCACTCATCTCACCACCGTACTCGGTCTGGCACTGGCCACGACCGCCTTCTCTGCTGAATCCACCGACTGGGGCACCTTCCGGGGGCCTTCCGGCAATGGCATCGTCCCCGCCCTGGCCAATGCCAAATGGAGCCTCAAGCAGGTCTGGAAATCACCCACCAATCTCGGCTTCAGCTCCTTTGCTGAATCAGGTGGCAAGGTGTACACGCTCGTCACGGGCGAAACCGACGGCAACAGCGGTGAAACAATCGTCTGCCTCGATGAAAAGACCGGCAAGCAACTGTGGAGCAAGCCGCTCAGCATCATTCCCAAATACACCGGCGGCGGTGACTCCGGCACGCCTGACAACAAAGGCGGCGACGGCTCCCGCTCCACCCCCGTGGTCAATGCTGGCAAAGTTTATGTCATCGACTCCATGCTCGGTGTCTTCTGCTTCGACGCCGCCTCAGGCAAGCAAGTCTGGAGCCACGATGTGATGAAGGACAACGCCGGCGTGCAGATCAAATGGGAAAACGCCGCTTCTCCCGTGATCGACGGGGACGTGCTTCTCCTCGCGGGCGGCGGTGCAGGCCAGGCGCTCATCGGCCTGAACAAGAACACCGGCAAGATCGTGTGGAAGGGTGAAGACGACAAGATGACCCACGCCACCCCCGTGCTGGCAGACATTCTCGGCGTGCACCAGGCCATCTTTTTCACGCAGACCGGCCTCGTCGCCGTTGACCCTCAAAAGGGCAGCGTGATCTGGCGCGCCCCCTTCCCTTACAAAGTGAGCACCGCCGCCTCTCCGGTGGTGTTTGAAGACATCGTGTACTGCTCCGCCGGTTATGGCGTGGGTGCCGGTGCGTTCAAGATCAGCAAAAGTGGAAACACACTTAGCGCCGAACCGATCTGGCGGAAAGAAGGGGATAGCCTCGCCAACCATTGGAGTACCCCCGTCGTTAAGGATGGTTTCCTCTATGGGATGTTCAGCTTTAAGAAGTATGGAGAAGGCCCTCTCGCATGCGTGGACATCCGCACGGGCGAAGACAAATGGGCGGAAAAAGGCTTCGGCCCCGGCCAGGTCATCCTTGCTGGTGACAAGATCATCGCCACCAGCGACAAGGGCGAAATCGTTGTCGTCGAGGCCAAGCCGGACAAATACAAGGAAGTGGCGCGCAAAGACGTGCTCGATGGCAAAGTCTGGAGCTACCCGATCCTCGCCAACGGCAAAATCTTCGCCCGCAGCACGACCGAAGGCGTGTGCCTGGATGTGAACTGATCTGGCCCCTGCAACCAGTCTTAAAATTCGAAGCCCGGAGTTCAAAGCTCCGGGCTTCTTTTTGTCCGGTGGCCGTGCACCCTTGACGCATCGGCGGCTCTAACCGACTCTCAGGGCTCTCTTGACGGCATGAAGTGGCAGCAACGTGTGATCCAAGCCTGGCAAAAGGCGCGTGAACTCCCCTATTTGGGACGGAGTTCCTTCGCCGTGGCCATCACCCTGCTGATCATCTCCATGCTGATGGGCTGGCACCGCACGCACCCGGATGACGCGGTGGATGCCGCCCTGCAGCAGGCGCAGGTGGCGCAGATGGATGTGCCGGAGAGCATCCTGGTGCTCTCCAGAGTGCTGCCCTATCTCAATCTGTGGGTCAGGCTTGGTATCCCGGTGCTGTTGATCGTGATCTGGCGGCGCTGGGGCGATCTGCGCCGCCTGATGCTGCCGGTCAGCATCGCCTCCGTCTCCATGGCCGTGTGGTCCATCGCGAGTGATCTGGTCGATTACATCGCGCATTCGCACATGACGGAAATTGGCGAGCCGCCGGCGCCAGTGGCCTTTGCCTTTAAGCTTGTGTTCATCGCGCTGGTGTTTCTGTCGGTTCCCTTTGCCCTGCAATACTACCGGCGCATCGGCATTCTGGAGCGCTACACGCTGCGCACCTTCCTGCATCCGCTGGTGTTCTGCTTCGTGTCCTTCTTCACCCTGTGGATCATCATGGATCTGCTGGACAACCTGAAGGACTTTCAGGAATCCAAAATCGGCGTGGTACGGGTGATCACCTTTTATCTGGGGATGATCCCCTTTGTGTACACCCAGATCCTGCCGGTGGCTCTGCTGCTGGCGGTGCTGTATTCTCTCACCCGCATGTCGAAGGCCAACGAGCTCATTTCCATGCTGGGCACTGGTCAGAGCCTGCTGCGGGTGCTGCGCCCGATCTTTGTCTGCAGTGTGTACGCCTGCCTGCTGAACATGGCGGCCAGCTACTACTGGGGACCGCGTGCCGAAGGCAATCGCGACGCGAAGGTTCGCGGCATGAGCGTGCATGCCGCGGATTCCATCATGGCGTTCGCCATCATGTTTCATGATGAGCAGACCCACCGCACCTGGTATGTTGCCACCTTTCCCTTTTCCCTGCGCAGCGGGCATGAGCGCATGCATGGAGTGCAAATCCGTGAGGTGGATGCCCAAGGCCGCCGCTCGCGCACCATTAAAGCGTCCACCGCCGGCTGGTCCCCCCGCGCCGGCTGGCGATTTTATGACGGCGAGGAGATGATCTATCAAAACGGCCACCTTGCGTCCATCCGGCCCTTTCCCAAAGGAGCAGATGGCCAAAGCGTCCTGGAAGTGCCGGAAATCGAGGAGACGCCGTGGAGCCTCGTGAGCTATGCGCTGCGGCCTGATTTCATGAGCGTACCGGAACTTGTCTCCTACCTGAGCGCCCATTCGAAGGCGGCGGATGACAAGCTCGCGCCCTTTCTCACGCACTTCTGGCAGCGTTTCGCCATGCCCTGGCAGGCCCTGGCCCTGGTGCTCGTGGCCGCGCCGCTGGGTGTGGCCTACTCACGCCGGGGCTCGGTGGGTGGCATTGCGGGCAGCGTGTTCATCTTCTTCATCTACATGTTCATGAACAATCTCTGCCTCAATCTCGGCAAAGGCGGGCACCTGCCCCCTTGGCTCACCGTGTGGATTCCGCACCTGATGTTTGGCAGCCTTGGCCTCGTCCTGTTCCACTTCCGCTCGCAAAACCGCGACCTGCCAAGTTTCAAACTGCGTTTCTCCAAGCTCAAGCCCAAGATCGTCCGCCCGCGCAATCGCAGTGGTGGCACGGCGTTGCCCAACGCCCCTGCCGCTTGATATTTTGAACCAGAAACTTAAAAATCGCTGATGCAGCAAAATTGGTCCATTCGCAGCCGCGCACACACCTGCGCCGTCACTGGCCGTCAGTTTGAGGACGGCGAGAGCTTCCACACGACCATCTACTTCGATCCTGAGGAAAACGGCTACGTGAGGCGCGACATCTGCGCCGAGGCCTGGGCGCAGGAGGTGGAGCAGCGCAAGCCCGTCGCCGCCTGGAAAACGATCTATTCCAGAGTCCTCGCCGAAGCGAAGCCCGAGATCACCCCCAAGGAAGGTGCACAGGCCCTGCTGCAGCGCTTCATCGAAGAAGGAGATCCGCGCACCGAAAACGCGCGCTACATCCTCGCCCTCATGCTCGAGCGGAAACGCCAGCTCCACCAGACCGCCGAGAAGGAAGTGGATGGCGCCAAGATGCTCTTCTACGAAAACAGGAAGACCGGTGAAATCTTCATCGTGCGAGATCCCGAACTGAAGCTCAGCGAAATGGCCGACATGCAGGACGAAGTGGCCACCCTCCTGGCCTTCGGTGGCCCTGCCGCAGCAGCCGCCAAGGCCGTGGGCGTGACGCTCACCGTGGATGGTGTGGTTCCCAAGCCGGATGCCGAGGCACCGAAGGAGTCGGATGAAACTGCCGCTGCAGGAGCTGACACCGATGCCATGGCACAGGCAGAATCAGAGCCTGAACACGCTGCCGAGGAAGAAACAGAACCGGCGGCAGAAGCAGAAACCGAGATGGAGCCTGAGCAGGAAGAACTTGCCTCAGCACCAGATCTTGAAGAAGAAACCCTCTCCGCCAGCGACGACGAAACCGCCGCTGATGAATCCAGCATCGAGCCAACCAGCCACTAGCATCCAACTCCCATGTCCCTCCAGCAAGACCGCGAAGAACTCCTGCAGATTCTCAAAGCCAAGTCCATCAAGACCGGCAAATTCACCCTCGCCTCCGGCAAGGAGAGCGATCTCTACGTGGACTGCCGTGTGACCACCCTCGACTCCCGTGGCGCGGTGCTCGTGGGCCGCGTGCTGCATGCGCTGCTGCGTGAAGAGGAAGCGAAGCGCGGCCTCAGCATCGGCTCCCTCGGTGGCCTGACCATGGGTGCGGACCCGATCACGCTCGCGGTGGCCATGAGCTCCAGCATCGCTGGCGACACACCGCCCGTGCAGGCCTTCGTCGTGCGCAAGGAACCCAAAGGCCATGGCCGCGGCAAACGCATTGAGGGGAACTTCATCACGACCCAGCCGGTCGTCGTCGTCGATGACGTCATCACCACTGGCGGCTCCACGCTGAAGGCCATCGAAGCCATCGAAGAAGAGGGCGGCAAAGTCGCCTTCGCCTTGATCCTCGTGGATCGCTCCGAAGGCGGCCGCGAAGCCATCGAGAGCAAAGGCTACCCCGTCGTCGCTGCGTTCACGCGTGCGGATCTGGTGTAGCACGATGGGCAGTTCTGCCCGTCGATCAGCGCTTTCCATGCACCCTCACTCTCCGAGCTATGGACCGTCTGCATCGCTGTGTGCCGTCCTGCTTCTCTTTGCGACTTCCTGCGTGCACAAGAAGGTGGTGTTTGATCACGACACCCAAACTGGGCGAGATACCATGACCTACCGTGGCAAGCCCATCTCTCCCGAGGAGCTGTTTGAGCTCGGGGAAAGGGCGGACTTCGACCAGATCGATCTGATCCTGAAGAACGACGGCAAAAAGGAGAAGCTGGATTTCAAAAAGTGGCACACCGGCATGCGGCTGCTCCCGGAGGCGATGCAGTCGATGCCGGAAGACGTGATGGAATGACGGCTTTTCAGCCTTGCGTGCCCAGCTCCCTTTCGCCTAGCTTCGCTGCGTACCAACACCCCAACCTCACTGAATCCATGGCAGCCTACATCATCGGACGGGTAAAGGTCACCGACTGGCCCCGCTACTCGGAGTACATGAAGCTGACTCCAGGCGTCATCGCGCAATACGGCGGGCGTTTCATTGCGCGTGGCGGTGAGTCAATGACGCTCGAAGGACCGGAAGAGACCGACCGCGTGGTCATTCTCGAATTCCCCACCTTCGAAGCCGCCAAGCAGTTCTTCCATTCGGAGGAGTATCAACGCGCCAGGACACTGCGCGAAGGCGCTGCGGTGGCGCAGTTCTTTGCGATTGATGGTGTGCCCATGACCTAGCTGTTTCTGACTTATGCACTACGCCGAGTTCAAAGCCGCCATCCAGCAGCACCTGAAACGCAAGCGCCAGGGGGCGACGTGGGTGGAGCTGCGGGAGACGCTCGCCCTGCCCTATGAGCGTGCTTGTCCAGAATGGACGCGCAGGCTGGAAGAGGAGATCGGGCTGGTGCGGCGCAAGGGTGACGGCCGCGCGCTGGTGTGGGAAGTGCCACTGACAATGAAGCCAAAGCCCCGCGTTTGATTGCTCTGGCATTGGGTTGCGGATGGAGCATGCACCTAATATCGTGAGACCATGGCACACGGAAGAAAACGCTCATTCATCGGCGGCGTGGCTTCGGGCATGGTGCTCGCCCTCGTTTCGTTGTTGGCCCTGATCTACGGACTCGACATCACCTTTGGGCCGCCGGGTTATCCCCATTTCACCGAGAAGAGCGCGCGGGAGGCGGTCATAGAATGGGCGCGAGTGAGTGACTTTCCAAAGGAGGCTGAAAGCTTCTTCATCACGACTCAGGGAGGCATGTTCACGCGGCAGTTTCGCGTCTCTTTTTTCGGAGAACCGAAGGCCATCAGCGACTGGGTGCGCAGCTGTCCCGGTATTTCCGACCCGAAGACCACGCAGGAAAAGTCCGATGACGGGACCGTGACTTATGAGATTCGAACGGGAGGCGGAGCGGCGTTTGCCGAGCTGATCCATCACCCCATCCGGGGCACCGTGGTGATACGCACCTGCTGGAGCTAGCGTGACGCCGCCACGAATCTGGCAGTTCATACCATGATGCAACGCTTGCTGAGATGAAATGCGTTTTTTCTCAGCAATCTTGGTTGACTTTCGAAAATGGGGCCCAAGTCTGTTTCCATTCCTGAAGAAGGGTCGGCGTGAAGAACGCGGCCTGCAGCAGAAATGACAGCGAAGCAGCAGTGAAGAACTCTGGCATCGCACCCCGCTCAAAACGCTGAAGCCGCCGATGGCTTCCGGCCCACCACGCTCAACCGCACGCGGTCTCCGCGCCTTTCCGGCATTTCCATGCCCTGGCGCGCCCGCATGCTACCACGACAGACCAGTAAATACCTATGCTTAAGAATCAAAGACAAGGAACCAGAAACCCAGAACCACAAAATATCATCATGAACACACCTCCAAACAAGACCCCCCGCCCGCCTCTCAGCCAGTTTGTCCTCACCTCTGATCAACTGGCCAGTTTGGTGCTCTCCAAGCCCGGCCGCCGCAGGCCCGTGTGGCGGCACTCGTATGATCCGTATGCCGGCCCGCCCGTGGCGCAGACGGTGGAGGAGGCGCTGGCGCGTGCGGCCAAAGCCCCGCCCGGCACCATTCCAGAAGTGGAGATGCTCACAGATGAGGAGGTGGACCAGCGGATGGAGGAGATCCGCAACCGGCCGCCACCCGCGCCGCGCTCCCGCAGCCAGGCCCGCCGCAAACGCTGAACCTTCCACCCCCTTTCTATTTTTATGCCCACGATCACACCTTTCATTCCTACTGAAGAAGAGCTTGCAGAACGCGCGGCGTGGAAGCTCCGGCTTCAGCGCCCGCCATCCGGCCAGCCTCAGCCGCCTGAGCCGGACTCTGCGCCCGCGCCCCAGGCGTCAACCCCCGCTCCCGGACCCTCCGCCGACTGGACGAGCTATCTGCGCCCCGTGAACGCTCCCGTCCCCGACTGGTACAAGCCCAAACCGCCCGCAGACAAGCCGAAGCCCACACCCACACCCGCGCCCGGCGGCGGAGAGACTTCCACATCTTCTGCGCCTGAGTGGGAGCAGTCAGAGCCTGCGGACGGGGAAACTTCTCCAATTTCTCCAATTTCTCCGGGGGGGCGTACCCGCGAGCACCCGATCCCGGAGGATTCCATCCTGGCTGACTACCGGGATTTTGTACGTCAAGTGTCAGAGCTGCCGGACGGCCTCATCGTGGCTCCCATCCTGGCCCTGTGTGGCAGACTTCTCACCCCACATGTCACGCTGGACTTTGCCGGCACTAAGCCGCTGACGATCTACAATTTCATCACCACCCCCGCCGGGCTGCGCAAGGGCACCACTTTTGCCCCGGCGGAAAAGATCGCCCGCCAGATCCTCATGAGTGATGACCTGCTGTATGGCAATGCCAGCGACTCCGCGCTGTTTGACAGCTTTGAGCAGCAGCCCCACCGGCTGCAGTTTGAAGACGAGGGAAACACCCTCCTGCGCACCTGGGAGACCAGCGCGCACGGGCGGGAGGTGTCGGCCCGGTATCTGAAGCTGTATGATGGCGCACCGTGGTCGCAAAACTACCTGCGGGAGCGCAAGCTGCACGACGGCGACGCCCAGCGCAGCATCCCGCAGGCCACGCTGAGCCTCTGCATCGGCTCCACCTTTGGGGTGGCGCAGATGAACCAGCTGGAGGCCGGCAGCGGGCTGCGGCGGCGCTTCGGCTTCTACCTCACCCGAGAAAGAGCGCGCTACATCGACTGGCCGGAAACCCTGGATGGCCCGGAGATCAGCCGCCTGGCAGGTCTGTTTCAGGACCTGACCCACCTTAAGGGAGTGATTGGCCGACAGAGCTTCACGCCGGAGGCCTGGGAGTACTGGCGCGGCCTGCAGGCCCGCAACCGCGAGCGCTGCGAGAAAATACCAGGATATACCAACGGAGATGAGAGCCTGCTCTCCAGCCTGAATGAAAGCCCGGCCCGCTGTCTGAAGCTGGCCGTGATCTTTCAGGCCTGCCGCTGGGCCAGGGACAACGACGTGGACCCCTATGTCATCACCCCGGATATGCTGGAGCTGGCGGAGGCGCACCAAAACGCCTGCCTCGACTCCCTGGTGGAGCTGGAGGCCAGCAGCCGCCGCTGCGAGATGGAGGACGCCGCCGAGTGGCTGCTGGCGCAGATCAGCGGAGACCACCCCGGGCAGCGCAGTGCGGACTACACGCGGACGGATCTCACCCGCCGCTACGCCGCCCATGGAGGCCGCCAAGGCGCCCTGACCGCCTCCCGTCTCTACGGGGAGATCCTCCCCCGTCTCATCGAGAAAGGCCAGTGCCGCATCCACTCCAAGGTGGGCAGGCGCAGCCTTTACACCTTCACCTGGGAGTGATGTGATGCCCACCCAGCACGCACCGCAGCACGCGGTGCGTGCTGGCATACCCCCCCGGAGAAATTGGAGAAATTGGTGAAGTTTCACCCTGCCACGCGGTGGGCGGGGGAAAATGGGCCGGACTGAACGAATGTGTTCAGGCACTTGGTCGTCAGTCATCTAGAGTGGAACTGTCTGAGTAATGACTGACATCTTGTTCACGCGTTTGAGAAGAGGCGACGCGTGTGTGCGGAGACCCAGGGCTTGTCGCTGCGCGTCTGCGCCTTGGGCTGATTCCTCTGCACCTTTGGTGCAGCCGATCCTCTGCCTTGGCCATGCGCTGGCCGCAACGCCGCAATGTGCTCCCCTGTAATCAGGTATGAAGCAGGTCCCAATCAAAGCCCATCACCCACCGCAACGCGGAGAGTTTGCCATTGATCATTCCCCATTCGAAATCGCTCCACGGCCCAAGATTCTCCAAGCCATATTTTTTCTCAACCAGCTTTGCAGACCGCCGGGCACCTTTCCAAAATTTGGCATCCATGAGCCCTGGAGAGAAGCCCTTGTAATCGTTTACCAGCTTGATCTTTCCCTCTTCAATCTTCTCGATTGTTACTTGGTGACGATTATACCAGACTTGATGAACCAATAGGTCTTCGGCCTCCATAAGTTCAGACATTTCCCTCGATTCATACTCGAAGGATCCCATGATCATCAGGTCGGAAACAAGCGAAGGCTCAACCCTTCGCAAGGCTTCCGCAAGGCTCAAAAAGTACAACGATTTCACTTTAGAGAAGTAGGGCGCTATGTCCGCATGAGGCATTTTCTGATTCCCATTTGGTACGCTAAAGTCATGCTTGTTGTGCGTGACGAAAGCAAACCTGACGCCCCGGTTCTTTTTTTCTCGAACACACTCGCCATAGGTCTCAATAAGAACAGCGTCGCTCATCGAGTTTTTGCCGCCGTGAAAGGGGGCCTTCTTAGCAATCGCACGTTCTGCTGCCAGAAGTTTGGCGTGTTCCGAAAACTCTAGCACTGGAAATAATGACATGAGCTTTTCAATACGATCCAAAGACTCAACTGCATATCCTCCGATCGTGGGAATCCGATGGGCTACGTCGTCCAACTGTGACATGAAGGAACGCATTTTTTTCTTATCACCCACAACTCTTCCAGCCGCCTCCCGGACGAGCCTAAAGTGAGAATTCAGACTTTTTGCACTCTCGGCCTCAACACGATCCCGATTCCGTTTGAACTCGGACGCAACTATCCGAGGAACAATCAATTCAAGGGAGCCTTTCTTCACCAGCTCCTCTAGGACTTCTATTACCGTGACTTGTTTAGGGTCTTTCGCCAGTTCTAGCCACACACACGTGTCTACGAGTATCTTAAACATCAGACAGGCATACTGGCTTCTTCAATCAAGGTCGAGCGGCTTTACGCGTGCTTAGTGACAGCTGAAACCAACGTGCAACAAACATCTAGATATTCAGGGTGATACTTCTGCTGCCATCCATGCCGCGCTGCCTCGAAGGCTTCTGATGGAGTTTTTAGCCGTCGAGTGAGTGACAGACGGCAAGACGAAATGAGCCCGAGCCATCTCTTCACCATGAGGGCGGATAAAACGCGGATGTCGGCCACCAGATTCCCGATGGGCGTCCGCGCTATTTGATCTTCACCCGCGCATAATAGATCGCGGGCTTGCCCTCGTGGCTTGAGTAATAGGTCACGTGGAGGAGGTCGTCGTGCCAGTAGAGGCCGGGGTAGCTGCAGTCGCCGCCGCTGGGGAGTTCGAGGATGGGGGTGAGGCTGGTGGGGGTCATGGCGAAGAGGACCATGTGGGCGCCGGGGGTGGCGCCGAAACCACGGGAGCCGGCGATGAGCTTGCCATCGGGCAGTTCGATGAAGTTCGGGCCGCCGAGGGGCAGGCCGGTGGCGGCGTAGGTCCAGTCGCGATACGGGGCCTTGGCCGTGCCGATCACGCCTTTGCGGTCGCCACCCTGACGGGCGATGATGGCGAGGGCGGTGCCGTCTTTGAGGAAGCGCAGCGTGGTTTCTCCGGGCTGGCCGGGCACGTTCATGAGGGAGGAGAGCTGCCACACGGAGCCGTCCGTGCTGGCGTAGGTTTTCAGCGACCACTCCTTCTCGGGAGCAGGGCCGCCGGAGCTGGGATGGATGTTGAAGCTGGCGCCGTAGAAGCGTTTGTCCGCCGGATTGATGGTGGTGCGCCAGAGCCAGTCGCCTTTGGCCAGGAGCTTCTGCAGCGGGGTCCAGACCTTGCCGTCCATGGAGGTGGCGTAGCGTGTCTGGCGGCCCAGCGTGGCGGATTCGCCGCCGCAGAGCAGGTAGAGGCGCTTTTCATCGGGCGTGACGATGAGCTTGGGATCGCGCAGATCCACGCCGGGTTCGTTGATGGTGACGTTGTCCACCCAGACCTTGCCATTGGAGGAGATGAGGGTGTGGATGACGCCCTCGCCTTTGGTGGCGGAATCCGCCTCACGGAAGCAGCAGTAGAAGAGGTTCTGAAACCGCGTGAGGTCGGTGGCGCCGTTGTGCGGGGCTTTGTCCCAGATTTTTTCCACGGAAACCAGCTCCGCCGTGGGGGCCTGCGCGTGCAGCAGGCTGGCGCTGGCAAGGGACAGCAGGGTGACGGCAGGAAAGGAAAGCAGGCGTGAGATCATGGCGGAATAAACGTACGAGGCCAGACGCGTCTATTATTTGGTCATCTCAGTTTGGATGATTTGCATGATCTGCGGCTGCAAAACTTTCATCTTCTCCTGAGTCTCCTTCATCAAGTCGGCAGCCACAGTGATCTGCTTGCCCAGAAGCATCTGGCCGGCTGGCGATTCCATGAGTGCAGTGACGTCCTTCGCCTCCTGTTCGGTGAAATTTTTGCCATAGATCGCGACGATCTGGGGCTTGAGCTTTGCCCAGCCCATCTGCTCGAGCATGACGGCTTTGACCTTTTCGATGCCTTTGGCAAATTTATCCTGCTGCTCCTGAGGCATGGCTTTGATCTGGTCGGAGCTGCTGCCCATGCCAGCCTCAAACCCCAGGATGAGATTGGACTCAAACTGCTTCTGCACCTGCAGGACGGTCAGCAGTTTTTCGATGGCTGCCTGATGGGGGGCGGTCAAGTCTGCACGCGCGGTGGTGAGGCAGAGCGCGAAGGTGGCGAGGATCAGAATGTTTTTCATAAGCAATAGGTGTGTTTAACCGATCCCCTGAAAAACAGGAAGGCCAAAAACACACTTCGTTTGTAACTCATCGTTTCTTGGGCCGCGTGGCAAAGAAAAGCGCGATGCCGAGGCAGGAGACGAGGAAGATGCCGAAGGTCACCACGGTGAGCACGAGGTCGCGGGTGTCCTTGTCCGGGATGAAGCCGAGCTTGTGGAAGTTCGTGAAGACGGTGGCTTCAAACTGGCGCTGCTTGTCGGTGTGGCGCGTCACGCTGCCGGTGGTGGTGGAGACATAGACGCGGGTGTCCAGCGCATCGCCAGTGTCAAAGCGGTACACGGGCAGGATGCGGAAGATGTTGATGTACTCGGTGTTGAAGGCGGTGAGGAAGTCCGTCTTTTTCACCTCGGCTCCGGCGAGGAAGTTTTTCGCGATCTCGGCGGCGTAGGCTTCGTCCATGGCGGAGTCCACTCTGCCATCCACGGCGCTGACGTACTGCGGTGCGCGTGAGGTCTTGGTGTAAATCTGGTACCAGGGCTGGCCGCCGATGCCGCGCAGGTTCACCGCCTGCACCTCGGGTTTTTCTTCGGCCAGTTTGGCCACCGCCTCGGCCACGCTGACCTTGATCGCGTTCACATCCATGCCGCCGCCGGAGGGCTTCGCCTGCGGAGGTGGCGCCTGGGTGCGCGTCATGACGTTGTGCAGCACCCCGCTGCCGGAGGCGATGAGCACGGAGACACTGAAGAGCAGGCCGAGCCAGCGGTGGAGTTTGCGGATGAGGCGGGAGTTCATTGTAGGAAGGAAGCAGGAGACGGAAGTTGGAAGGTAATGGATGTTTGTGACTATTCAGGTCCGTGGGAAAAACAGCAATAGCTCATGGAGGCTTTGGAACGCCCCTCACCCAGCCTCTCCCCGAAGTGACTTCTGAGCTGTCATGCCTGGGGCGGGGAGAGGAGGTTCGCGTTGCGACTCCGAGTGAGTTTTCGAAGCATTCCAACGCGAATTCCCTCTCCCCGCCCCAGACTTCGTAGCTCTGAGCATTTTTCGGGGAGAGGCCGGGTGAGGGGCGGAACATCAACTCCGTGAAGTCGTTTCGTTCTTTGCTGGCAGCCGGTAGGAAAGAGGGCGCAGAGCAGCTCGTCACCACTCTGCGCCCGGAGTTGTCAGTCGATCACCACTTCCACTCGATGCCGCCGTAGAAGGCGCGGCCGTCGCCGGGGAGGAAGACGGCGGGGGAGGTGGTGGCATTGGTCACCACGTTGACGGTGGGGCTGTAGTTTTCGTCGGTGAGGTTGCGCGCCTCAACATAGAAGGACAGGCCCTTCTTGGTGCGATAGCCGAACTTCAGGCCCAGCAGGGCGTAAGGGTCTGCAAAGGTGGTGCGTGCCAGATCGGCGGCAAAGCGGAAGGGAGACCACTCCAGCGTGGGGCCGGCGTAAAAGCCGCAGGGGTGCTCATAGACGAGCTGCGCGCGGTAATACACGGGCGAGTAGCCCGGCAGCAGGCGGTTGCCATACGCGGCGCTCTTGTTGAAGTGAAAGTTGTTCCAGAGGAAGTTCTGGTTCAGCACCAAGCGATCGGAGGAGGTCGCGAGGTTGCGCAGCAGGTCCGCATTCAGCGCGAATTCGACGCCCTGATGAATGGTGCTGCCGGCATTGACCGTGGTCGTGGGGGTGAGGATGGGGGAGCCGAGGCCGAGGAGCTCGCGCTCCACCCAGGCATAGTAGTAGCTGAAGTCCCAGGACACACGGTCGCGCTGGCCGCGCGTGCCGATCTCCAGCGTGGTGGCGGTTTGCGGCTTCAACTGCAGCAGGCCCGTGCCAGCGGGTGTGGCCTCGCCCAGGGTGGGGGGTTCGAAGCTGCGGCTCGCGTTGAAATAAATCTGTGTCTTGGGGTCCACTTCGTAGAGCAGACCGAGTTTTGGACTGAAGCCCCAGGCTTCGAGGCGGTCGCTGTTGTTGAAGGTGTTTCCGGGAAAGGACTGCAGTTCATCCAGCTCACGCGAGGCATAGGCCACCTGGGCTCCGGCAATGAAGGAGAGCTTGTCCGTGAGGTGCAGCTGATCCTGGAAGTAGAAGTTGAAGTTCGTGGCCTGCAGGCGGTAGGCGGCCACCTGCGCGCCGCGTGTGCCATTGATGTTGGTGAAGCGGTTGTCATTCGTCCCGCCATACATGAAGCCCGTGCCCACGGTGAGGGTGTTTTCGTGTCCCAGCAGCCTGCCCTTGTGCTCATAGCGCAGGTCAAAGCCGAGGTCGTTGCTGAGCTGGTCGATGACCTGGAAGATCGGATGATTCAGATCCTTCCATGACCAGAAGGTGGACAGGGTCAGGGTGTTGTCTCCGTCGCTGTAGGTCAGCTTGTCCGCCAGGCGGAGGAGCCGATAGTTGCGCTCCTGATAGCCTGCGCCGCCCGGCACGGTGGGGAGGAAGGAACCCGGTGCGGCCTGCTGCGGATTGGCCTGCATCTGCGCCTTGGTCAGATTGCCGGGAAGCTGGGAGTTGCTGTCCACATAGGTGACGTAGAAGCGGTTTTCCAGATTCGGGCTGATCTTGGTGCCGACGTTGGCGAAGACGCGGAAGCTTTCCTGCTTGCTCCAGTCGCGGAATCCGTCCGTGTGGGAGGCGGTGATGCTCACATACACATCCGTTTTGCCGCTGACAAAGCCGGAGGAAATCTGCGCGCGCTGCGTGTTGAAGCTGCCGATCTCCACGCGCGCCTGGGAGGCAGGCGCTGTGTAGCCCGTGTTGGAGATGAAGTTGATCGCACCCCCAAGTGTGGAGGAGCCGTACTGCAGCGCATTCGCACCGCGAAAGACCTCGATGTAGTTTGCCGTCAGCGGCTCGATGGCCTGCATGTCAAAGCCGCCGTCCGCCAGGTTCAGCGGCATGCCGTCCTGCATCAACCAGATGCCGCGACCATGAAAGGTGCGCTGCAGGCCGGAGCCACGGATGGAAAGGCGTGACTCCTCCGCGCCGAAGCGCGATTGAATCAGCACGCCGGGCGCGAAGTCCAGCGCGTCCTTCAGCGTGGAGGCACGGCCGCGTTTGTAAAAGTCCGCATCCACCACACCGGCGCCGCCGGGCGTGGATGTGGCGATCTGTTCCTTGCGAGTTTCCATGCTTGGAACCGTGAGTGAAGGCGAACCTTTCTTCGCCGTGATGATGACTTCGTTGAGTTCAGTCGTCGGGGGGAGTGTCGGGGTGGCAGGCTGCGCGAGCGCAGCGCCGGTCAGAGAGAATAAAAAGAGAATAGAAAATGGTTTCATGAAATGATGAGAGGCAAAATGGCAGCTGCAGAGAAGGCGGCATGCGCATGGGGGTGGGCCGGACTTCGAAGCCCGGCGTGTGGCGGAGAGAAGCAGTTTTGGAAAACCGCTCTGCTTGTTCAGACCAGCCCGCGTCGTGGCGGTGGCGTCTCCGGCATCTCGTTTCGCTTCACCATCATTTCGCGAATCATCGCGAATGAAATCGTGTCTCCAGCGGGAGGAACCAGCACCACGGTGCTCGTGAGCACCGCAGCCAGCCCCTTCCCGGCACCTTCTTCCTGCGTGCCTTGTTCGTGGTTGTTGGAGTCCTGCGTCCCCTCCTTCACCTTCTTGCACAGCTCGCAGGCATGCTGCCCGTCAAAGGTCTTCTCCACCGCCTCGATCACCGATCCCTCACGCGCGAAGCTGATGAACATCCCCGTCCACGCGATGCCTTGCAGCAGCGCCCATTGCAGCCCCAGCGCCAGGCACAGCATCAGCACCGTCCCGCGCTGCGCGTGGCGCAGCCAGGGGCGTGGAGGTGCAGATGCGGTGGAAAGCATGAGGGGTGACTATTGGGGGAGCTTTGGCTGTATCAAGGTCCACGTGGGACTATTTTCCCTGCACCAGCTTCAGGCTGCGGATGTCATACATCTTCGCATCGTCTCCCAGTGCCTTCACGGCATCCTCGCGGGTGATCCTCGCGTTGGTGGCGATGATTTCGAGCTTGGGCAGGCCGCCTTTTTCATTGCGCGTGATTTTGACGCTCTGCACGTCGGGCAGCTTCTTCATCGCAGCTTCGACCTTGTTCGTGCAGTGGATGCACATGATGCCGGCGACTTCGCCCTGATAGACGAATGTCACCGGATCACCGGCGGTGCATGAGGCGATGGTGATGAGACTGAGGAGGAGTGTGAGAATGTGTTTCATAGAGTTGGGATGTGGGTTGTGGATTATTCAGCGGGGTTGTCGAGCAGGCGCTGCAAGTCACGGCTGAGCTTTTCAGTCATGAGCGTGGCGATCTCGGCTTGAGGGTGGAAGACGGCGTAGTAGCCGCGCACGCGGCCCTGGCGGTCGATGAGGACCATGCGCAGGTCGTGCTCATAGAGGTCCAGCGGGTTGATGCGCTTTTCCTCTGGGATGGGCAAGGGATGCTGCAATTGCAGATCGTAGGTCATGTAGTCCCAGATGCGCTGCTGCTCACCCGTCACGAACCACCAGGGATCTTCGGGCCTGGCACCCACGCCTTCAGCGTAGGCCTTGAGGAAGCCCGAGGTGTCGCGCTCCGGCGCCACCGCAAGCGAGACCAGATGGAAATCCGGCCGCGTGCGGTAGGCGGTGTTGAGCTTCTGCATCTGCGCCACCACTGCGGCGCATCCGTGCGGACACACGGTGTACAAGCAGGCCATGACGGTGACCTTCCCGCGCAGGGCGGAAAGTTTCACCGTCTGCCCGCTGCGCTCGGTGGCTTCGAGGTCGCCTTTGATTTGCGTGACCACTGGCAGCGGTGCCTGCGGGAGCGCCTGCCGGGCATAATGCCCCAGCACCAGCACACCCGCTATGGCCATGCCGATGCACAGCACCATGCGCACCCAGGAGCCGGTGCTGACGCGAAGGTCATCACCGGCGGAGGTGTAGCGAATGCCCGGAGACGGAGACTCTGGAGGTGAATCCGGCATCGTGTTATTCGGTGGGGATTTTGAGGATTTCGGCCTCCGTCCACATCGCGCTGCGCGCCTTCTCAGCCTCACGGATCGCGGCGACCTCTGCGGGCGTGACGGCACCGGCTTTGTTGCCAAAGCTGTTGCGCACATAGCTCAGCACATCGGCGATCTGTGTGTCGCTCAGTGCCGCGCCCTGCGGCGGCATCAGCGGCGCGGGAGAGGCAAAGGGTTTGCCATTGAGCGTGATGGGTCCGGTGAAGCCATGCAGCACCATGCGGATGATGCGGTCCGGCTTTTTCGCCGCCACCCAGTCAGAGCTGGCCAGCGGAGGGAACATGCCCGGCAGGCCCAGGCCCGTGGGTTGATGACACGCAAAGCAGACCTGCATGTAAACCGTCTGGCCACGTGCGAGGGAATCCTGTGCATGAATGAGCGAAGTGAAGGGCAGCACACAAGCGGCTGCGAGGAGGTGTTTTGAAAAAAGGGACATGAAAAGATGAAGGTGGGGACGCATGAACTGAAGACCTCACACGCCATGAGCGTCCCTTCAGGGCATGGCGGTGCGGATGGGGTGATTGCAGACACGCGGCAGATCACACGCCTGCGAGTTCAGGCGGCGGGTGCGTGCACGGGGCTCAGCTCAGAGAGCGGAGGCTGCTGCCGCGCCGTGGCGGCGGCGTCTCCGGCAGTTCGGTGCGTTGCACCAACGTTTCGTGCAGCGGCACGAATGAGAAAGTGTTTCCCGCAGGTGCGGTCAGGGTCGTCATCTCCACCAACACGGCGTTGATCTTCTGCACGGACTGTCCTGCCTGCTGCGGCTGCTTGCGGTCGGAGCTGCTGCCTTCCTTCACTTTTTTGCAAAGCGGGCAGCCATGCTGCCCATCGAAGGTTTTCTGCACCGCCTCCATCACCGTACCTTCACTGGCAAAAGAGACCAGCATGCCCGCCCACGCGACTCCCTGCAGCAGCGCCCAGTGCAGACCCAGAGACAGACAGATCGTCCCCACGATCACCAGCCGCGCGATTCGCGGCAGCAGCGATGCATTGGAACGGGAGGACATGGCACAAGTATGGGGGCGTGGCGTGTAGTGTCAACTTTCGCCGCTCACCGCATCGTCTCAAACCACGCCAGCAGATCGAGAATCTGCTCCGCCTTCAGCGAATTGAGCAAGCCCGGCGGCATGGGCGAAATCTCGGACACGCTGCGTTCCTTGATCATCGCCTTCGCGATTTCGCTCTTCTCGGGCGCGAGCGGATTCGGCCTCAGCACCACGCGCTCGTCGTCCTCGCTTTCCAGACTGCCGGTGATCGTTTTGCCATCGCTTGTCTTCACCGTCACGTAGCGGAATTTTTCGTCGATGAACTTCGAGGGGTTCAAGATGTGATCCAGCAGATCGCGGCGGTTGAAGCGTGCCGACACCTGCACCAGATCCGGCCCAAACACGCCCGCTGGCAGCGCGGGGTCATTGCTCACTTTATGGCAGAACACACACTGCGCACGAATGAGCGCATCCTTCGCGCTGTCGCGGCTGCGCGTCTTCGCATCCATCTTCACCAGCAGTGGGGCCAGATCTTCCAGCGTCCAGTTCTTGAACGAATGCCCCGGCAGCGCATGCGCGGACAGCACCGCAGGCTTCGCCGGTGAGATCACCGCTGCGAGCTGCGTGGCCTCCTCCGGCTTCAGCGCCGCCGCCAGCTCGCTGCGCGTGTCGCTGATCGCTTTGAAGAAGGTCGAGGCCCCGTTCATCTTCTCCGCCTTGTTCAGCGCCTCAAACGCGACCTTCCGCTGCTCCAGCGTCCAGCCGTCCTTGAGATAGCGCAGCATGAATGGGTAAAACAAGAGGTCCTCTGAAGTCGTGGCCGCCTTGAGCAGCGGCATCGTCTTCGCGATGACCGTGGGGGATTTCAAATAGACGAGCAGGCGGCAGAGTTCGCGATTTTGCGGGGTCGGGTCCGCGGCAAGCTCTCCCTGTGCAAAGATCGGATAGAAGCGTTCGGCATGGCTCAGCAGCCTGCGTTGATCTTCATCGCCCGGCCTCCCGAGTCGCGCACAGGCCACGCTGATGGTGCGAAGCGCAGCCAACGAAAAAGCTTCGTCTCGGCAGAACGTCATGATCCGTTGCAGGATGGGTGACAGATCTTCCGCCGTTCCCACACGGGCCAGCGCCAGCAGAGCGGCCATCGTCGCGTCTTTATCATTTTCACTCAACGCCCGTTGTCTCCATTGGCCTGCCGGAATGCGCTCGAGGGCGAGTCGGGCTGCAAACCGAATTTCGGTGGGAGTAGACCAACCATAGAAACTTCGCCAGATAAAATCCAAGTCTGGCTCCGGCTCACTCGACGCACGCATTGATCCATTCAATTTCTCCTTGGATTGGGCGATTTCTTCTGTGCGTCCATTCCCCTTCACGGGTTCAGCTTTCTGAATGTCGTCTCTTATGTAGGCCACACGATACAGTCCGCTCTGGGTTCCTCGGCCACCGGTGATAAACCACATGGCTCCGTCTGGACCGACACACCCATCCGTCACATTCAAGGGCCTGCCGCTGATGAAGTTTTCCTGTGCTGCTTGTATCCACGCCCCATTCGAGATGAAATGCACCGCAATGATCCGTCCGTAACTCCAATCGAGAAGAAAGAGCGCGTTTTGATACTTCGCTGGAAACCTGGCCTCATAACCAAAAAAGATCCCCGTGGGTGACGACAGTCCAATATCGATCACACTCGGCAACGTGTCCGCATACCACGCCGGAAAACGCCCCGTGCCACGCCGCCAGCCGTAGTCACCCCCGGGCACAATCTGCAGTACTCGCGTCGGCATGTACCACGGCGTTCCCACATCGCGCTCCATGTCGGCATCGAAGGTAAACAAGTCCCCTTCGTGATTGAAAGCGATGTCGAGCGGGTTGCGCAGACCACCCGCGAGGAGCGTGACTTTGCTGCCGTCCGGCTTCACGCGCAGGATGTGTCCCGCAGGCAGCTCCACGTTCCCGTCAAACATGCTGCTGTCCCACGGGTTTGGGATGAGCTGATCATTCGCGTAGTTCTTCAGCGGCGATTCGGGATCGAGGTTCTTCGGCAGCAGCACGTTGTTGCCATGCGCCACGTAGATGTCGCCATCAGGACCGAGCTTGATGTGATTGCGACCATGACCTACGCCGCCTTCGGTGCGGACGAGTTCTTTGCGCTCATCAAAGGTGCCGTCGCCATTCGTGTCGGTGAGGCGGTAGAGCGCCTTCGAGTTGTTCGCGTTCGCGAAGAGTGAGCCATGCGCATAGAGCAGGCCGCGGCATTCCAGCAGTTGATCATCGATGACTTCCACCTTCTGATCCCCGCTGCCGCTGAGCGTGAGTCGCAGCAGACCCTTCTTCTCCTTGCCCAGCGTGATGCGGCCCTGCGGATCAAACGCCATCGACACCCACGAGTCTTCACCCGGTTGCGCGGAGCGGATCAGCTCCGCTTTGAAACCCGGCGGCAAGGTCAGCGTGGCGGGATCGGTGGCTTGATTCTGCGCTCCCGGTTTGGCGAGCTGCCAGGAGTTGTAAGCATCGAAGGTCTTCTTTAAGTCGAAGGGGTTCGTGGTCGGATCGGCATCGGTGGGGCCGCTCACCACTGCATTCTGCCACGTGCCATCCGTGGCAATCCAGCGCACGGCGGCGAGGTCGCCATTGAGCTCCAGTCTTGCGGCAGTCTTCGCTTTGCCGGGCACACGCAGCCCGAGCTGATGCGCTTTGCCGTCACCCAGCTGCTGCGTGAGGTCGGTGCCAGTCGCGGTTTCGGCGGCTTTGACGATGGCGATGCTCTTGCCATCGAGCATGATCTCAACCGCGCCATCGCTGGCGGTGAGCAGCACCGCTTTGAGCAGCTTGCCCTCATGCTTCACGGTCTGGGTGAAGGTCGTGCCGGCATCGGGTGCCGCCAGCCACTGAGGCACCGGCGGGCTGTTGGCGAGCTGGGCGAAGGCGCTGGCTGAAAGCAGCAGGAAGAGAAAGCAGCGAGACATGCGCAAAGAACGCGCGCTGCGGCAGAAGCCTGTCGGCGGAGATCAAAGCGGGTCGTTGCCGACCGTGAAGGTCACGTTTTGGATCTGAGCCTTATTCAGCGTGTTGAGCACATCGATGATGCGTTCGTAGCTCGCCTGTTCTTCGGCCTGAATCGTCACCAGCAGCTTCTGCTTCTGCCGCGCGGAAGAATCCGCCAGCCGTTGCAGGGTGCGGGTCAGCATGGGCATTCGTTTGTCCGTGGGTGAATCAAAGGCCGCTTCGTTCAGGGTGACCGTGCCGTCCTCGAGAATGCCAATGGTGATCTCCTCAGCGGGAAATTGCACGACTTGTGCGGGATCATCTGGGCTTGGGAGTTTCGTGACCAGCTCACGCTCCACCTTCACGGAGCCCGTCATGACCATGAAAAACAGCATGATGACGAAGACCACATCGATCATGGGAGCGATCTGAAAACCAATCGCGATATCGTCAGAATGGATGCGGTGTTTCATGGCGTGTGTCTGCATCACGGCCACTAGAAGGGAATCTTGGGGTGGGTTTTTAAGCCTTAAAACCCTGCTTTGAGGTTGTATGGCGGCTGCATTTTGGGTTAAATGACCATGCTCTCAAACATTGAAATGCAATGGAGTGCATTCCTCGCTCAAAGTTTCTTAAGAACGTCGGCTTGACATTCTTTTGAAAATGAGTCTTCTAGTTGAACCGTGAAAAGCAAAATCTATATACTCGACGACCACCCTATCGTTATCGAAGGGCTTAAGAAACTAATCGACCAGCAGGAAGACATGCAGGTCATCGGCAGCGCTGAAGACGCCAATACCGCTCTCCAGCAGATCGCCAAACTCAAGCCCGACGTAGTCGTGCTCGACATCACCTTGAAGGACCGCAGCGGTGTGGACCTCATCAAAAAGCTGCGTGCCAGCCATCCAAACATGCAGATTCTCGTGTACTCGATGCACGATGAAAACGTGTATGCGGAGCGCTGCCTGCGCGCCGGTGCCATGGGCTATGTGATGAAGGGCGAACCGAGCACTCGCGTGCTTCAGGGTCTCCGTCAGGTGGCCGCTGGTTCCTTCTTCTTCAGCGCTTCCCTGCTCGGCAGCATCGTTTCCGGTGGCGGCCCTCGCGGCGGTTCCCGTGGCGAACCCGCCCGCATGCTCAGCGACCGTCAGCTCGAAATCTTCGAGATGGTGGGCCGTGGTTTCGACTCCCACAGCATCGCCGAAAAGCTGGCCCTCAGCGCCAAGACGGTGGACGCCCACAAGGCCAACATCCGCCAGAAGCTCGGCCTCGCCTCTGCTCGCGAACTGCTCATGGAAGCCGTCCGCTGGGTGGAGAAATAGGATTTCTCAAGACAGTGATCTTTCCAACGGGCGGTGCGCAGGCGCCGCCCGTTTTTTGTAAAGTCCTCATGAGCTTTAGCTCGTTCTGGAAAGCGCCGCCTCTCTCAGATCTCCAGACCGAGCTAAAGCTCGGCACTACTTTAGTCCTTCGCCACCGCATCGCGATCCGCCCTCGCCATGACCCTCAGCCGCTCCTTCATCGTGGCCAGTGCATCAGGCTGCTGCGCGGCTTGGTCTTTGGTTTCATTCGGATCAGCAATGATGTCATAGAGCTCGAATTTTTCTTTCCCCGCAGTGCCCTGCACCACGAGTTTCCAGGGATCGCAGCGCAGGGCCCGTGACTTGAAGTTGGGGCCCACGGTGTAGAGCGTGCGCGGTGGCGGTGGCGCTCCTTCGGCCAGTTGCGGCCAAAGGTTCACCCCGTCCCATTTCAGATCCTTGGCCGGTTTGAATCCCGCCAGAGCGCAGAAGGTGGGCATCCAGTCGATGATCTGCACCGGCGCGTCATGCGTGCCGGGTTTCAGCGTGCCGGGCCAGTTCATGAGGCAGGGCACCCGCGTGCCACCTTCATAGACGCTGCCCTTTTCATCGCGCAGCGGCAGGTTGTTTCCCGGCAGCGGGCCTGTGGCATAATCATCCGGCGGGTAGGCCTGGCCGTTGTTCTTCGCGGTGCTGCCGCCATTGTCGCTGGTGAAAATGAGCAGCGTGTTGCTGCGCTTCCCGTTCTTCTCCAGCGCCGCCACGATCTGCCCCACCGCCGCATCCATGTGCATGATGCACGCGGCGTATTGCCGGGCCACCGCACCGGTGATGCCCGCAGGCACCTTGGACAACCACTCCTCCGGCTCCTTCACGGGCAGATGCACCGCCGTCAGCGGCACATAGAGGAAAAACGGCGCGTCCTTCCGCGCCGCCAGCCAGTCACAGGCCTCCTTCGCGATCAAGTCTGTCACATGACCGGATTCCGTAAGCAATTTTTCATCCCGATGCCACGTCTCGGTGAACTCGCCTTTTTTGTAATGGTGGTCCCAGGGCCCGACACCGCCGCCCAGTGAGCCGTAGCTGTGATCAAAGCCAAAGTGATTCGGTCCCCATGCAGGCTTCGAACCGAGGTGCCACTTGCCCGTGAGGCAGGTCTCGTAGCCCATGGATTTCAGCGCACGCGGCAGCGTCACAGTATCCCACGGCAGCGCCCGTTCACTCTGCGGGGTCGTGACGTCAAAGCGGCTCCAGCAGCGCCCGGTCATCAATCCCGTGCGCGCGGGGCTGCACACCGGCGCGGCATAATGATGCGTGAGCTCCAGGCCCTCCCGGGCCAGTTTGTCCAGCGCGGGCGTGGGCGCGTTCCCGCCATGAAACGCCACATCCGCCCAGCCCAGATCATCGGCCAAGATGAAAACGATGTTCGGCTTCGCAGCGGCTGCATGCAGCAGCGGGCAGCAGGTCAGGAGCAGGAGAAAAAGACGGTGCATGCCACGCCAAACGAAGCCGCCCCCGCTGATCTCGCATGATCGGTTGCGTGCCCGGAAGCGTTGCGGCATAAAGAACCGCATGGGCCGCGCCAAAAATTCCTCCCCCTTTTCAAAGCGCGCCGTGCAGTGGTTGCTCTACGCCCTGTTCCGGTGCATCGAGGGGGTGCTGTGGCTGCTGCCCATCACGGTGGTCTGGTACGCTGGTCGTGCCTTTGGCACCGTGGCCTACTTTCTCAGCCGCAAATACCGCAAGCTCGTCCTTCACAATCTGCGCATCGCCTTTGGCCATGAGAAAAGTGAGGCCGAGCGGCGCAGTCTGGCGCGTGAGCACACCAAAAGCATGTACGCCAACATCCTGTGCGGGTTCAAAATACCCCTCATGACGGAGGCAGCCCTGCGCCACCACGTGCGCGCCGAAGGCATCGAACATGCGCAGGCGGCCTTTGACCAGGGGAAACCCATCGTGAATCTGGTGCTGCACATCAGCTGCTGGGAGGTTCTCACCCAGACGCCGTCCTTGTATGTGCGCGGGCACAAAACCGGTGCCATTTTCCAGCCGCTGCGCAATCCCTGGCTCAATGCCCACGTGCGCCGCCGCCGTGAAAAGCTGGGTTACGTCTTGTTTGACCGCCAGGCCGGGTTCAATGCGCCGATGAAGTTCATCCGTGAGACAGGGCAGGTTGGCGTACTGGTGGATCAGCATGCGGGAGATCATGGCATGTGGTGCCCCTTCTTTGACCGGCTGGCCTCCACCACCACCATTGCGGCGCTCATGGCCATCCGCACCCGAGCGGTGGTGCTGCCCATGATGGTCTATGACGATGGCCCCGCCCGCTGGCGCCTCGTCTGCGCGCCCGAGGTCAAGTCTGCCGAGGCAGAGCCCACCGCCCAGGGCCTCACCGTGGCCATCAATCAGGCCGCTGAACAATTGATCCGGGAGCAGCCCACCAACTGGTTCTGGGTGCACAACCGGTGGAAGCTGCCCAAACCGCACTTCCTTCTGGCCAGCTCCCGTCGCGGCGTGGCCTTTCCCCCGGACTACGACATGAGCCGCCTGCAGCCGCTTGAGCTCCTCATTCGCAGCCCCAACTGGCTCGGAGACGCCTGCATGGCCTTCCCCATGGTGCGCGCCATCAAACGCGGCCGGCCCGATGTGAAAATCACCATCCTCGGCCCGGACAAGCTGGAGGAGCTCTGGCTCTCCATGCCTGAAGTCTCGCGCTACATCGGCAAGCCCGCCAAGGAAGGCCTCTTCGCCGTGGCCAAGCGCATCAAGGCCACCGGGGTGAAGTTTGATGCCGCCGTGTTCTGCACCAACTCCACCCGCAGCACCCTGGAAATCTGGCTCGCAGACATTCCCCGGCGCGTCGGCTTCAAAGGTTCGTTCCGCGTCAAACTGCTCAATCAAATCATCCGTGAACCGGTGAACTCAACCGGCAAGGTTCATCACGCGCATCGTTATCTGGCGATTGCCCAGGGCATCGGCGCGGACATTGATCAGCCCGGCCTGTGGGACTCTGGTACAGCGCCGGTTTCGAACGACGGCACCATCCGCGTCGGCGTTTGTGCGGGTGCCGAGTACGGTCCCGCCAAGCGCTGGCCCCTGGAGCGCTTTGCCGCCGTGGTGAATCAAATCTCCGCGCAGCATTCCCAGTTTCGCTGGCAGTTGTTTGGCGCCCCTGGGGAAAAGGAGATGGGCGAAAAGCTCTCCGCCATGCTCCAGGCCCCCCATGAAAACCTCGTGGGAAAAACGCGCCTCTCCGAGCTCATCGCCAAACTGCGCGGCTGCCAGCTGCTGCTTACCAATGACACCGGCACGATGCATCTGGCGGCGGCTCTCGGCATCCCCACCGTGAGCATCTTCGGCTCCACCTGCCCGATTGAAACCGGCCCGCTCGGAGACCGCCACACCGTGATCCAGCACAAGATCGAGTGCAGCCCCTGCTTTGAGCGCGAGTGCCGTTTCGGCCACTACAACTGCATGACCCTGGTCACGCCCGAAGAGGTGGCGCAGGCCGTGCTGAAGACCAGCGGCGTGGTTTGAAGTACGATGGGCACTCCTGCCCGTCGATCAGCGCTCTCACTAGCATCTACAGCTGGCGAGTTATCCTACCGTGCCGCTGCTGCAGGCTGCCGCGCTTTCGTGAGCCGGTGGAGTTATGGGCACCAAAGAGGAATGGCGAGAGCGCTCGCCGACAGGCATGAGTGCCTATCGTGCTTCAGAAGAGCACCTGCCTCACCGTTCCGCCACCGGGTCCTTGCCCACAAAGATGCCCAGCACGGCACCGCCGAGGATCCAGGCGATCAAGTGATCGGCGATGTTCACCACCGCATCGCGGCCCGGATTTTCAAACCAGATCCACATCGGCAGGTCGGCGGTCAGGCCGGCGAATAGTCCTGCCGCCGCCACGAAGGCAATGCGCGCCGGATAGAACAACGCCGTCTGGGAAAGCAGCGCCGCAATCAAAAGGGCGCAGATCAGGCAGCGAATGAAGCTCAAAGTCATGTTCATCCCCATGCTGTAATCGCCTTTGCCCGGACGAACGATGGCATAGACGTAGGGGCCGTCCTTCATCGCTTTCTGCTGCTCTGCTTGGAAGGCTTTCTTTTCTTCTGCAGTGGCGATTTTTGGCGCTTCACCCATGGCAGGCAGCAGATAGATGCCATGGCCGGAGGTCACGTTGGCCTTGATCACTTCGGCCACCTTGGATTCATCACGAAACGCCCGGAATCCATTTTGATGCCAGCCGAGGGCTGTCCACGACACCGCCTCCCAGCCGAAGACGGCCATGGCGGTGAGAACTGCTCCGAGAATGATTTTGCCCATGAAGTTTAATAGTGGCTCAAGCTTGAAGGGCAAGCAGGCAATCTGCCAAAACGAACAGGCAATCCTACGAAGAACACCTCAGCACACAGGCGTCAGCAGTGCTGCGCCGCTGAAGTGCGCCGCCAGGTTCTCCACCACCAGCCGGGCCATCTCCGCACGCGTCTCATGCGTTCCGCTGCCCAGGTGTGGCAGCAGCACCGCGTTCTCGCACTGCATCAGCGCCTCCGGCACCTGAGGTTCATTTTCAAACACATCCAGCCCCGCGCCGCGAATGATGCCGTTTTGCAGCGCCGCGATCAGCGCCGCCTCATCCACCACCGAACCACGCGCGATGTTGATCAGCGTGCCCTTGGTGCCCAGTGCGGCCAGCACCTCCGCGTTGATCAGGTGCTTCGTCGCCGCGCCGCCGGGGCAGGCCACCACCAGAAAATCCACCTTCTGCGCAAGTGCGACCAGCGAGTCCACATACTCCCAGCTCACTTCCTGTTTCGTGCGACCATGATAGGCGATGCGCATGCCATGCGCCTCAAGCCGATGCGCAATCGCCTTGCCAATGCGCCCCAGGCCCACAATGCCCGCCAGCTTGCCATGCAGTGCATGCGCCAGCGGGAATGCTCCCATCGTCCACGCACCCACATGCAGAAAACGATTCGCCGCGATCAGCTTCCGGCTCGTCATCAAAACCAGCGCGCTCGCCGTGTCCGCCACGTCTTCCGTCAGCACGTCCGGCGTGTTCGTCACGCGGATGCCATGCGCTTTGCACCAGTCCACCGGCACGCCGTCATACCCCACGCCAAACACACTGATAATTTCCAGCTTCGGCAGCTGCTCCAGCAGTGGCACCGGCGACACACTCCCCCCGGCCATCACGATGCCGCGGATCTCCGCCCCCACCTGGGCCAGCAGCGCCGCCTTGTCCTCCGCATAGAAGTAATCATGACACACATGCGCCGCCAGCAGCGGCAGCATGAGGAAATCCGGCAACGGAGCGAGAAGGAGAACAGGGGTCTTTTCCATGGGGTGGCTATCATCCTGCGACAGCCCCGCCTGACAAGCAGCGATTCAGCCCGGACGATTCCGCATCATGTCCGCCACCTGCGCAAAGAACGTACTGATGATGGGAGCCTCGGGGTCCGGCACCGCCACCTCGGTCATCGCCTCACCCATCAGTTTCATCCAGCGGTCACGTTCTGCTTCCCCGATGGAAAACGGCATGTGCCTGCCGCGCAAACGCGGATGCCCGCGCTCCTCGATGTAGGTCTGCGGTCCGCCGAAACGATACACGATGAAATCTGCCAGCCGCTTCTCCGCATTCTCCCAGTCATCCGGCGGATACATCGTGCCGATCACATCATCCACCCGCACCCGCCGGTAAAACGCCGTCACCATGTCGCGCAGCTTGGTTTCGCCCACCCGGGCGCAGAGAGTCGAAAGTTCATCCATGGGAGCAGAGTAGAGATGGCCGCCAGGAAACGCAAAAAAGTATCAGACTCCGCTGCTCTGGTTTTTTGCCCCTTTTTTGCGACTCTTTGCGGCCATTCATCCCCTTTTCGGGAATTCCGCCGAAAGTTTCGCCTCTCACAGGACGGATGATTGACTCTCCGACCCAACTCGTTCGTATCTATCCCATGAAAACCGCGCTCACCCTCCTCACTCTCTTTCTCATGGCCTCCCTCGCCCCGACCTCCTCTGCCGCTGACGCCGCCAAAACTGAAACCGCCATCATCGGTGGTGGCTGCTTCTGGTGCGTCGAGGCTCAGTACCTCCTCGTCAAAGGCGTCAAGAATGTCGTTAGCGGCTACGCCGGCGGCAAAACCGAAAACCCCACCTATGAAGACGTTTGCACCGGCGACACCGGCCACGCCGAAGTCATCAAGGTCGAGTTCGATCCCACGGTCGTCACCTACAAGGAAATCATCGACCTCTTCTGGGACGCGCATGACCCCACCAGCGTGACCAAGGAAGACGGCGAGCACCACGGCAAGTTCATGCCCAAAGGCACCGCCTACCAGGGAAATGACTACGGCAGCCAGTACCGCTCCGCCATTTACTACACCAGCGAAGAGCAGCATAAGATCGCCGAAGCCTCCAAGATCGAAGTGCAGAAGAAGTGGAAAGACCCCATCGCCACCGAGATCGCCCCGCTGAAAAAATTCTACCCTGCCGAAGACTACCACCAGAACTTCAAAGCCCTTCACCCCAACCAAGGCTACGTCCGCGCCGTCGTTGATCCCAAGACCGAGAAGTTCAAGCACAAGCTCGAAGAGAAAGGCAAGATCAAGCCCGAGGCGAAGTAACTTCCCATCGTGAAGTGGTCCGCACACACCGTGTGCAGTTCCGAATCAGTCCAAGCCGAAAGGCTTGGGCTTTTTCGTTATGAGAGGGATCATCCTGATCTCCCCTCTTTCGATTTCCTAAGCTCCGGAATTATCTTGTCACTCTTCCGCCCTTATGACACAACGGACTGAAGCCACCTTTCTTCATGTCCACCTCACGCATTCTGTTCCGACTCATCATCATCTTGGGCGGCGCTTTCGTTGGCGCAAGCATCGGCACAGCCCTGCAAGCCCGTCGCATCACTAAAAAGCCACAGGAGTTCCGCTCGCTGGCCAAGCTCGTCGCCGGTGGTCAGATGGTCTTCAATGACAGCATCATCTGGCGTGAGCAGCAGCAGGACTTTTACGGGACGATCATCGAAACCATCGAGTCCGCTGAAATGAAACGCCGCGCCTTGGAGCGCGTGAAAGCGTTGAATCCTGATCTCCAAGACAGCGATGTGGAAATCCGTGTCGCTCAAACCAAGGGCAGTGCCATTTTCAACATCCTCGCGACCGGGCCCGAACCCAAATACACGAGGATCTTTCTCGATGCCCTGCTCGATGAGTTCATCTCCTTCCGGCAAAGCGTCCGCGAGCAGGCGCAGGGCAAGGTGCTCCAGAAATTTCTTCAGGAGGTGGTCACACGGCAGAAGTCCATGGAAGACTCTGCGGAGAAACTGGAGAAAGCGCGTGCTCAGGGGGCAGGCACGCTCAGCGTCAGATCAGACCTCGAGCGGCTCGTGCCGCGCCTCAACTCCCAGCGCAACCAGCGCGACGACCTCCGTCTCAAGATCAAGTCGATGACAAACGACGATGCCTCCCGTGCGCTCGTGCAAACCCAGCTTGAATCCATCGAATCAGAAATCCACGACATCGAAAAAGACCTGGATCGCAGGGAAGCCTCCCTCGATGAATTGAAGACGCTGCAGGAAAAACTCGAAACGGACAAGCTGGCTTATGAGAAGCTGTTCGAACAGGTCGAGAAAATACAATCGGTCTTCAATTCAGCGTCCGACTACGTCGCCATACAGGAACGCGCCACCCCTGCCTTCGAAAACGTCGAAGACTGGCGCCTGCCCATCGCCGTGGGTGCCGGTGGCGGCGCTTTGCTGGGTGCTCTCGTCGGGCTGGTGCTAAGCCTGATCTTGGTGAGCTCTTCCAAGCCACCGCAGATGACTGCGGCGGTGGGTTGATTCCCCATCACCTTCACCAATCCACTCATCAAGTTTATCAATTCGCCTTTGGGCAATGAACGGCCCAAACTCGGCTCGGTTGCACCCCTCCCATGAACACCTCCCACCAACGCTGGCTCCTCGAACAACTCCCCCAGTGGGAACGTGAGGGCCTCCTCACCCCCGACGCAGCACGTGCACTGCGTGAACGCAACGCATTGGACGACTCCCAGCCGGGAGCGGCGCAGATCGTGATGGGCGCGCTCGGCGCTTTGCTCATCGGCAGCGGCTTGATCGCGGTGATCGGCTACAACTGGGATGACTTCTCGCGGCCCGTGCGGCTGCTCTTTGCGTTTCTGCCGCTGCTGCTCACGCAGCTCTTCAGTTTCCGCGTGCTAAAGCGTGGCGCGGCCTCTTCGGCCTGGGTGCGCGAAACAGCCGCGCTGCTGCAGGCGCTTGCCACCGGCGCGTGCATTGCCCTTGTCTCGCAGATCTACAATCTCGGCGGCGAATGGCCGGATTTTCTGTTCTGGTGGTTCATGCTCAGCCTCCCGCTCGTCTGGGTGCTGCGCTCCCATGCCGTGGCCATCTTTTATCTTATCGCCATCGCGGTCTGGAGCGTGAGTCAGGTCGATCGCGGCAGCCCGTGGTTTGACAGCCCGCTGCTGTATCCGTTATTGCTGCTCGGTCTGCTGCCCTGCTGGCCGGGATGGAAAAACCAGGCACCGCTTTCGCTCTCCATGCGCTGGGTGATGACGATCAGTGCCATCTTCGGCTTTTGCAGCGCGGCGGTTTTTGCCAGCCAGTCAGGCATCGGCTTCTTCAGTGACCACGCTCAAAGCTTTCTCTGGCTCTGGACGCTCACGGCCGCCGCATTCGCTCTCTTTCCGCTCAATCAAAACGGCATCGAAGAACCCCTGCGCCGCAAGCCGCAGGTCGAGCTCGGTGCGCTCTGGCTGCTCGGTTATGGCGTGGCCATCACCTTCCATGATGTGAGCGACGACATCATCAGGGGCGCTTTGCATGCTCTGCAACTGCCCTGGTGCTGGGGACTGCTCACGGTGCTCGCTGTTTTCGTGCTGCTGGCTGTGGTACGCAAACGTTGGGCGGTGCTGTCCATCGCCTCCGTGGCCTTGCTGCCTCTCATCGCCTGTCCCTTCGTTCAGAACACGGACAAGAACTACGGCACGCTGCTCTCCTGGCTCGCCACATTGCATCTCGCCGCCATCGGCATCACACTCATTGTGCTGGAGTTTGCCGGTAAAAAAGGCGCTCCGCGCCTCGGGGCCACGCTGCTCTCCGTGCTCATCATCGCCCGCATGGCAGACAGCCATTTCTCTCTCCTTGCCAAAGGCGTGGCCTTCATCGGCGTCGGTGTGGCCTTCCTCACCTTCAACATCCTCATGAGCCGCCAGCTCAAACTGAAACACTCCGCCGCCGTATGAAAACGCTTCCCTTCCTCATCTTCGGCATCGCCGTGCTGGCGCAGTGGGCTGCACCCTTGTCTCAAATCTGGACGCATGAAAAAGTGCTCACTCAAGGCACGCTCATCAAACTCAAATGCACCGCCCCTGATCCCTACGATCCGCTGCGGGGCCGCTACCTCGCCGTACGTCCAAACCAAAATGAAGCAGCCGTGTCTGCGGGTGTGGAGCTTCAGCAAGGAGCTCAGGTCTATGCGGTGCTCGTCACGGGTGCGGACGGCTTTGCCACCGTCTCCAGCCTCTCGCCAACACCTCCCGCCAGCGGCGACTATCTCCGTGTCAGGTCAGGGTACGTGTATGACCACAAAGCCAGGATCGAGTGGCCATTCGACCGCTTCTACGTCAACGAAAAGCTCGCCCCCGAGGCCGACAAGTGGTTCGCGGAAAACATCCGCAGCACCCAAGGCATCACCGCCGAGGTGCGTGTCCTCAACGGTCGCGCCGTACTCGAAGACCTGAGCCTCGACGGCAAGTCCTTCCGCGAGATCCTCAAGGCGCGGGTGAAGTAGTACTATGGACACTCCTGTCCGTCGACCAGCGGCACCGCGTAGCCACTTGACGCACTCATATCCCAAGCCCGCCCTCTCCGACCCCGTCGAGATCGTCACTTGCATCCCGCCCCCGCGTGCTTCCATTCGCGGCGCTTGCAATCACTCCATCTCATCGACGCCATCGGTCCGTTTTTTCGCGGGCATGACGTGCGTACGATCAACTGGTCCAAGATTCCCTGGCATCATTTGCCCAAGGCTCGCGATGCCGCTGCGGATGCTTGGTGGGCGCAGGTGCGGGAGGATGTTACGCGCTTCGCAGATCAAGCCGCCGCCTGGGGTTTCAACGCCGTCTCGCTCGATGACGTAACTCATCTGGCGGATCACGCCTGGCTCGAGCCGGAGCTGCGCGCACGCATCGCGCTCTACCGCGAGGAATTCACCCGCTGCTTCGAGATCTTCACCTCACGCGGCCTGCAGGTGCATCTCACGATGGATGTGATGACCTACACGCCGGAACTGCGGCGGCGCATGACGGAAGCGAAGCGCGGCGTGAACGACTACCTCGCCGAATTGCTCGATGGCTTCTTCACCTCCTTCCCGCAGGTGGCAGGCATCATCCTGCGCATTGGCGAAGCCGATGGTAAAGGCGTGCACGATGAATTCCGCAGCGAACTCGTCATCCAAAAGCCCGCGCAGGCGCGCCAGCTCCTGCTCGATCTGCTGCCCGTGTGCGAGAAGCATTCCCGCCGCCTCATCTTCCGCACCTGGACCGTGGGGGCCTATCGCATCGGCGATCTGATGTGGCATCGCCGCACCTTCACCAGCGTGTTTGAAGGGCTCACCAGTCCGGCGCTTGTCATCTCCATGAAATACGGCGAGTCCGATTTCTTCCGCTACCTGCCGCTGAACTCGAACTTCTTCCGCACCGACGTCGCCAAAATCGTCGAACTCCAAACGCGGCGCGAGTATGAAGGCTGCGGCGAGTACCCCAGCTTCACCGGCTGGGAGTACGAACGCTACGCGCATGAACTGAAGCACGCGAAGAACGTCATCGGCTGCATGGTCTGGTGCCAGACCGGCGGCTGGGTCCCCTTCCGTCGCATCGCGCTCATCGATCCCGAAGCCATCTGGATCGACCTCAACACCTTCGTCACCATCCGCATCATCAAGGACGGTATGCCCGTGGAAGACGCCGTGCGCGCCTTTGCCAAAGAGCGTGCCCTGGGCGATGCCGACGCCTTGATCGAACTCCTGCGCTACTCCGACGAAGTCATCCGCGAGCTGCTCTACGTGGAAGAATTCGCGCAGCAAAAACTCTTCTTCCGCCGCGTGCGCATTCCGCCGCTGCTCCAGGTCTATTGGGGGAACATCTTCATCAATCACAGCGTCAAAAAACTGCTGCGCTACTTTGTGCAGGAGCCGGAGGCCGCCCTGCGTAGCGCCGCGCGTTGCATGGGCCGGCTGGAGCAGATGATCGCCCTCGCCCCCCGCGCCGGAGTGCCCGTGGCCGACCTCGAATACATGCGCGACACCTTCCGCCTGCTGGCCATGGCGCGTGAGTACTACTTCACCGAGTTCACCCCGGACATGGAGACCCGCCTGCGCGAAGCCAAGCGCGCCTACAAAGCCACCTACGCCAAGCGCGGCCTGCGCGCCCGCTACCGCGTGAAGACCGACTTCAAACCCTTCTGGCTGCACCGCCGCTACCTCGGTTGGGCCATCGAGCTCCTCATGCGACGCCGCCGTGGCTACCGCCTCATCGACCGCCTGCTTATCTTGCACGTCCTGTCCATGATCTACCGCGTCATCGCCCTGCGGAAGCCCCATTGGATTCCTGGCTTCGCCAAAGAAAGCGCCATGGGCGTGGACGTGGTGTTTCGGTAAAAGTAGCCCTGTTCCTGCGGAACAGGGCCGCTATTGCCCATCGCACTTCAAATCTTCGGTTCCCACCCCTTGCGGTATCCACCATCCCGCCCCCACAGCTTCAGCGCCTCCGCGTTGTCCAGCACCTTCCCCGTCTTCGGATCACACTTCACCACGGTATTCGTGCGGTAGGCCATGTTGCCCAGGTGGCACATCATGGTGCTTTTCTGGCCTTCTTCGATTGGGCTGTTCAGCTTCGCATTGCCACGGATGGCCTCAATGAAATTGCCCATGTGCGCGGGATCACCCCCACCCGCGCCTTTGCCCTTGCTGACTTCCACTCCCTTCAGGTCGTAGTTGATCCAGGAGTCACGCGCGATGGCCATGGTGCCGTTGTCGCCATAGAAGATCACTTCCGCCAGCGGCTTCTCCGCCGCACGTGCGTGGGAGCTGCTTTGCACCCACTCGCAGCCGGCGTGGCCGAAATCATACACCGCCGTGCCGGTGTCGGGCGTTTCCTGCGCGTCATTGTAGAAATACCGTCCGCCATTGTAGGTGGTGCGCAGCGGATACTCGCCCTTGAGGCCCCAGCGCAGGATGTCCAGCGTGTGGATGCCGTTGTTGCCCAGCTCGCCGTTGCCCCAATGCCAGAACCAATGCCAGTCGTAGTGCGCCATCGATTTGAAATCATGCTTCGCATCATCCGGCACCGGGCCCTGCCACAAGTTGTAGTCGATGTCCGGCGCTGCGGGCTTCTCATTCGTGGCCACGGATTTACGCGTGTTGTAGTAGAAGCCGCGGCCAAAGCGGACAGGACCGATGGCACCACCATGCAGCGCCTCGATCGCCTCCTTCATCCAGGTGCGGCGCTGATTCCCCATCTGCACCAGGCGGTCATACTTCTTCGAAGCCGCCACGATCATCTCCGCCTCATGCGCGTTCTGGCTGCCGGGTTTCTCCACATAGACGTGCTTGCCAGCCTGCATGCACAGCAGCGCGGCCGGGGTGTGCCAGAAATTCGGCGTGGCGATGAAGACGGCGTCCAGCGTCTTGTCATCCAGGATGGTGCGGAAATCCTTCACACCCACGCAGGACACCTTCTGCGTGTCATTCACCACCTTGAGGCCCAATTCAAGGCGCTTCGGGTCCACCTCGGCCAGATAGGCAATCTCCACGCCGGGAATTTTGAGCAGGGCCTGCACATGCTGCATGCCACGCCCCAGCGCCACCACGGCCACTTTGACTTTCCTCCCGGCCTCATCCGCAGCGTAGAGTTTCGGCAGAGCGGAGACAGCGGCGAGCGCGGACGTTTGGTGAAAAAAAGTGCGGCGATTCATGATGGTGAGACCAAATCGGCTCTTGGCAGGTCTCTCTTGCACACGAACGAGGGCGAGGTCTCCGCAGTGCCGTACTTTCCCCGTGCATCCGGCCCATTTTCGCCCACTATCGGGGCTGCCACCATCCGCCATGACTTTCGCCGAACTTCACCGCATCTATCACCAGCCCTTTTTCGATCTCCTCAAGCAGGCCCGCGCCGTGCATGACGAGCATTGGACTGGCAACGAAGTGCAGCTCTGCACCCTCCTCAGCATCAAGACCGGCGGTTGCAGCGAAGACTGCGGCTACTGCGCCCAGAGCGCCCGCTACAGCACCGGCCTGCAGAAGGAAAATCTCATGCCCAAGGAGCAGGTCATGGAGCGCGCCCTCGCCGCCCGTGCCAATGGTTCCACCCGCTTCTGCATGGGCGCCGCCTGGAAAGGCGTGCGCAAAGGCACCCAGAAATTCGACCAGGTGCTCGACATCGTGCGCGACGTTTCCAAGCTCGGCATGGAAGTCTGCGTCACCCTCGGCGAACTCGGCGCAGATGAAGCCACCGATCTCAAGGAAGCCGGCGTCACCGCCTACAACCACAACGTGGACACCTCCCCGGAGCACTACCCGAACATCGTCAGCACCCACACCTTTGACGACCGCCTGCGCACCATCCGCCACGCGCAGGACGCCGGCATGTCCGTCTGCTGCGGCGGCATCCTCGGCCTCGGCGAGACCATCGAAGACCGCCTCAAAATGCTGGAAGTCATTTCGAACTTCAATCCCCAGCCCGAGAGCATCCCGATCAACGCCCTCATGCCCATCAAAGGCACTCCCATGGGAGACAACGAAGTCGTCGATTCCTTCGCCTTCGTCCGCATGATCGCCGTCACCCGCATCGCCGTGCCGAAGGCCAAAGTGCGCCTCAGCGCCGGCCGCACCAACTTGAGCCGCGAAGCCCAGGCCCTCGCCTACTTCGCCGGAGCCAACTCCATCTTCTACGGCGACAAACTCCTCACCGCCGCCAACCCGCGCGCCAACGAGGACATGAAACTCCTCCGCGACCTCGGCCTCGCCCCCCAGGCCCCCAATCCCGAAATGGAAGCCCCCGAAGCCACCGAAGGCCGCCCCCTCATGCCCTGCTGCACCGAAGAGCATGCGTGTGAGTTGGAGAAGGCGAACGGGTGCTGCTAGCAAGCATTCTTCGAACTGCGAATCATGAGCCGCCGCAGCCCGATCCGTTTTGTGATTCGGACGCTTCGGTTGTTGTTATTACCTTTTCCTGCCGCGTACTTTTTGGGCACGTCAGTCTTGATGATCGCAGATCATGTCATGTGGCCTGATCGCAATCGTGTTGAATCTGGAGACGCAGGTGAATACATCGGTGGCATCCTGTTGATGCTTGTCGTGGCCAAGTTTCAAATCTTTCTCGGGGCTCCGTCGTTGCTGATTCTCGATGCCAAAGCATGCAGATTGCGCGGATATTCAATTACTGCCTTCGTAATCGCATTGGCCATGTCATGGGCTTTCTCAATGATGCTTCGGTCAGACGAGCTCGGGGAGACGCTGGGATGGATGTTTCCTCGCGTATTCGCCATTCTAGGCGTTCCTGTGGTCTTGAGTTATCTACTGGCGTTTGGCTTGCGAAGGAAAGACGATTAGTAGCCTCACACCGCCGCCTTCAACAGCCGCGCCAGATACATCCCTGCCGTCTTCCCCACCTCCACCACCTCCGCGTGATGCAGCGTCTGCGCCCGCAAACCGGCGGCCCAGTTGGTGAGCATGGAGATACCGGCGACCTCCATCCCAAGCGCACGCGCCTGAATCGCCTCCGCCACCGTGGACATGCCCACGGCATCCGCACCCAGCGTGCGCAGCATGCGGATTTCCGCCGGTGTTTCATACTGCGGCCCCAGCAGCCCGGCATAGACGCCTGCGTGCAGCTTCAAACCGATCTCCAAACTTGCCGCATGGAATTTTTCACACCATGCGCGCGAATAGACCTCGCTCATGTCATGGAAGTTCGGACCGCCGAGCAGCGGCGTGGTGCCTTGGAGATTGATGTGATCCGTGATGAGCATCAGCCCACCGACATGAAAGTTCTCATGGATCGCCCCCGCTGCATTCGTGAGCACGACGCGCTTCACGCCGATCTCATGCATGAAGCGGATGCTCGCTGTGACCTCATGCGCCGTGAGTCCCTCATACAAATGCCGCCGACCTTGTGCGAGCAGGATGGGCTTGCCGTGATGCTGCGCCAAAACAAACCGCCCCGCATGCCCCGGCACCGTGGAGGCACTCAGCCCTGGCACTTCGCCATACGCGACTTCACTTTCGATTCCAAACGCATCCGCCACGGCTCCAAGACCGGAACCCAGAACGATGGCAGTTTCAGGACGGGCGTTTTGTAGAGCAGTGAGTGACATGGTTCACACCACTATCTGGCGGCAATCCTCTCCTTCAACTCCTGATACAACCCCTCCACCTCCGGCATCTTAATCCCCGCCGCCTGCGACTGGCGCACCGGTTCGCCCCAGATCGCCTCCAGCTCCACCTCGCTGCCCGCCAGAAAATCAATGAGGCTGCTTGGCTTGTACGCAGACATCGTGCGCGTGCGCTCGATCATGTCATCGATGAGCGACAGCGGAATCGCATGCCCCAGCCGCCCTGCCGTTTCGATGATCTCACGCATCAAATCCCGTACACGCTGCTCCAAAACCGGATCAGCCAAAATCGCCGCCGTGTCCTTGCCACCGGCCGCAATCGAGAGCCCGTTGAAGGGAATATTCCACACCAGCTTCTTCCACCGCGCTGTGAGCAAACTGGGCTCCACCTTGCATTCGATCCCACAGCGCCGGAACTCCGCCGCCAGTGCCTCCGTGCGCACCTGCGGCGCACCGCTGTGCTCGCCCAGCGCGATCTGCCCCTGCGCGATGTGATGAATCACCCCCGGCGCGATGCGGTTGATGCACACAAAGCACAGTCCGCCCAGCACATGCGCAGAGCCAAAGTGCCGCGCCAGAAAATCATCGCTGCCCAGCCCGTTTTGCAGCGTCAGGATCATCGACTTTTTGTGCAGCAGCGGCGGCAGCAGCTCCAGCAACGCCTCATTCGCCGTGGCCTTCATCGCGATGATCACCAGATCGCACTCCCCGATCTCCGCTGTGCTGCGGTGGCAGTGCACCCGCGGCAAAGTGAAGTCACCGAGAGGGCTGCTGATCGTGAGTCCATGCTGCTTCACCTGCTCATAATCTGAGCGCATTAGAAAATGCACCTCATGTCCATGCTGCGCCAGCCGCCCGCCATAGTAGCAGCCGACCGCGCCTGAGCCGATGATGGCGATGCGTGGATGTGCCGGAAACGCCATGATCTATTTAACCATCAAATAATGCCGCGTCTTCCCATGCCTCTGCTTGTTCGTCAGCGGCGGCAGGTCCAGATGGAAGAAATGCCTCAGGGTCTTGGTATGGTGCTTCAGCGTCTGCTTCGCAGACTCCTTCAACTCCCTCCACCTCCGCCACGGATGATCCGGCGCATGCGTGATGTGCCTCAAAAGACTGAGCCATTCCACATACGCGCGTGAGATGTCCCCTTCCGCAATCCCCGCTTTCAAATCCTGCGCACCGGGCTGCTCCGGGTGCAGCAGCGCATCAAGCAGCTCCGCCGCGCCTTCTCCATAGTCATCCGGCAGACCGTTGTCGAGATAGCCGTGATGATTCACAAACCCATACGTGCCACGACACACCGCCGCGAGTCGTTCGGAACCGCAGTTCAGCGGCAGATCAAACTTGGAGCCGCTGCGCAGATTCGCCAGGTGATGCACCAGATCATCCGCAGGATAGCTTTCATCTTCCAGCGCCGCCACAATCGCCAGCCCTTCACCATGCTGGAAGAAGCTGAAGATTTCTCCACGCCGCGTCGGCACTCCCCCGGCATCGATCAAGCCCAGCGTGCGCCATGCATGAATCGGTGATCCACCGCGCGGCTCGCGGTCAGTCGTCGCCGTTTCGGCCATGTGCACCCCGGTTTCATTCTTCACCACGATGCTGCGTTCCTGCGGCGCAAAGAGCAGCCTGCCATGCCCGTCCTCGTAAGCCATCACCTCGATGGGCGCGAGATCGAAGCACGCAAAGACCAGGTTCTCCTTCATGACCGTGCCGATGAATTCAGGGGCCACATCTTTGATGACTTCTTCCCCATGTGAGAGGATGACGTTCGCAAGCTCACCCGCATGCAGCACGGTGATTTCCTCCAGCGGTATCGTTTCTGCGTTGCGCGGCAGCTTGAGCAAACGGCGAATCGACTTCGTCGGCTTCACGTCATCTCCCACCGGCGTGCCGAGGCTGATTTCGACGCCGTAGGTCACTTCCTTTTCGCGGCGGATTTTTCCCACACGACCGATGCCGTGCGCAAACCTCGCGGCGAAAGCCGGAACACTCAGCACCGCATGCACACGGCTCAGCGGCACTCGTTGCAGCGCATGGCGGTGCTTGCGCTCCCATTCACCGTAGGAATTCAAGACCTGCTTCTCCGTGGCTTCGAGACCGAAGAGCGCCTTCGCATTCTCATGCTGCGGATGCACCACATTCGGCTCCAGTTCCTCCAGCCCGAGCAGAGGTGGTACTTTGGCAAACAACCTTCCGGCAAAGCGCGTCGCGGCCTCAAAAGGATTCTCCTCCCGCAGCGCGGCGTGTTTCATCACACGCAGAAAGATCGGCCATGCCAGCAGGGTGCTGCGGTGCAGTCGCGCTGGTCGCGCATCAAAAATGGATGGACTGTCGCGGCTGGTGATGACGTGCCCTTTGTCATCCAGCCCGCGTCTTCCGGCACGGCCATACATCTGCAGCAGTTCGTCGGGCGCGAGTTTGTGCTCGCTCTTGCCATCGTGAAACGTCGTGCCCGCCACATGCACGCTGCGCACCGAGAAATTGATGCCCGCCGCGAGTCCCATCGTCGCTGCGATGACGCGGAGCTGCCCCGCTTTCGCCAGCGGCTCGATCACACCTGCACGTGCTCCATACGAGAGTCCGCTGTGATGGAAAGCCACACGCTTCTCCAGCAGCGTGGCCAAATCCTTGCCGCATACCGCACGCTGCTCCGCCGTGAGTTCCAGCGGATCACCCATCGGCAGATCGGCGGCCAGCCTGCGCGCAATCGACTCCGCCTCCTTGCGGCGCGGTGCAAAGATCAGCAGCGGCGCGAGATCCGCGATCATCACCGCTGCAGCAAAGCGCGGCCAGTAGTTCTCAAACTGCCGCTGTCGCTGCGGCAGCGTCTCCATCGGCACTTCTTCCAGTGGCACAGGCCGTTCACGCGTCATCACCACTTCCGCCTTGCGGCCCAGGCTCACCAGCCACGCCGCCACATCCTCGGGATTGGCCACCGAGCCGCTCAGCAACAGCAGGCGCGTGTCCTGCGGTGCCAGGGCGATAGCCGCCTCGTAGTTCGCACCGCGCGAGTGATCCGATATCATCTGGTACTCATCGATTACCAGCAGCGCCGGACCTTCGCCGCGCACCAGCCGCTCGATCTGTGTCTCCAATGTGGCCACGACGACAGGCGCATCTACATTCTCCGCTATGTCTCCCGTGGCGATGCCCACATTCCACTTCGCTTCTTTCCATTCGGCGTACTTGTCATTCGCCAGTGCCCGCGTCGGCACCGTGTAGATCGCCGGACCCTGCAGATGCCGCCCCTGATGCAGCAGCTCAAAGATGTAGGTCTTCCCTGCTCCCGTCGGCGCACTGACGACCACGTCACAGCCCGAACGCAGCAAATTCACCGCCTGGTGCTGCCAGGGATCGGGGAGTTTGAGCTGGTTGAGAGATGGAAGCACGACTACTGTCTCTAGAACGGCGTCGCTCCGCCCGCAATGCTGGCGGTGGAAAACTCCGCGTTTAAATCGAGTCGATCAACGCACTCAGATTCTCCCGTGCCCGCGATTCAAGCCGCTCGCGGGCCCACGAGGTGAGGTAGATCTGCTCGCGCTTCAAAAAGCCAGTCAGAATCTCCGCACGTTTCCCCGCATACACCGCCTGCGGCACCCAAGCATACTCCGCACGAATCTGCCGCTCATATTCCAGCACCCGCTCCATCGGCTGCGCAAAAATCGCGAGATCAATGTCGATGATCCACGCATCATCCGGTCCGTCTCCTGGCTGGTGTGACTTCGTCAGCAGGATGAGCCGTGCCACCTCGCTGGCCATCTCACTGTTGCCGAGCGCTTCCAGTGCCATCTGCGCGCTGAGTTCTTCGTTCTCGCTGCCCTGAGGGTCATACACCGCATCATGAAACCAAAGGGCCATCTCGATGAGGTCCGGCTTCGCGATCAAGCCGGTTGCCTTGGCGTCGTCCAAAAGGAGCAGGCACTCTTCAAGATGCTGCAGAGTATGGTAGGCACGCTGCGGCTCCGCATAGCATCTGAGCAGCCGCGCATGCCAGACGGAGGCATCGCCCGACAAACTCAGACGTCTCCAAAGGTTTTCCAAGCGTACGTTTGAAGTCATCATGAGGAGGAAACAATTTGGGATACAGGGCTGCAATTGCCAGACGAAGCTGCGAACCCTGAGTTATTCACAGCAATCATCTCACCCCCGCGCTTGAATCCAGATCACAGCACGGTATCGCTGAGTGCACACATGGATTGCCGCCAAAATGAAATCGTCACCAGCCTGATGGCCTCGTATCACGAGGTGGGCGGGATCAACCATGTCGATTGCGGCAATCTGCCGTCCAAACGCGCCATCGCCACCCTGTGTGAGGATCTGCTGCACCTGCTCTTTCCTGGATTTTTTTCGGATGAAGCCGTGTCTTCCCAGGAACTGGAGTTGATGACCAATGAACTCGTCGCCAGCATCCGTGAGCGCCTGAATGTGGAGGTGCGCCGCAGCCTGCGCCTCAATGGCAACCCTGAAAATCGCGATGCGGAAGCCGCTGACGTGGTGTGCAGTTTCTTGATGAGACTGGCCGAAGTGCGTGCCCTGCTGAAAATGGATGTGGAGGCCGCCTATGCCGGCGATCCGGCGGCCCGTGGCTTTGAGGAAATCATCCTCGCCTATCCCGGACTCGAAGCCATCGCGATTCAGCGCACGGCCCATGTGCTCTACCTGAAGAACGTGCCGGTGATCCCGCGCATGATGACGGAGTGGGCGCACAGCCGCACCGGCATCGACATTCATCCCGGCGCGGAGATCGGCTCGCATTTCTTTATCGACCACGGCACGGGCGTGGTCATCGGTGAGACCGCGACGCTGGGAAACCACGTGAAGCTGTATCAAGGCGTCGGTCTCGTCGCACGCTCCCTCGCTGCCGGACAGGCACTGCGGGGCAAGAAGCGCCACCCCACGCTGGAAGATCACGTCACCGTGTATGCCAACGCGACGATTGTCGGCGGCGACACGATCATCGGTGCGCGCAGCACCATCGGCGCAAACGTATTCATCCTCGAGTCCGTGGCCCCCGACATGCTTTACGCTCTGGGTGAGCAGGAACACAAGGTGCAGGTCAAAAAGAAGAAGTGAGCATGCTCGATCTCTCCCAGCTCAATTTTGATTTTTCCGCCCTGCCGCACTGGGTGCCGTTTCGCAAGGTGCGTGACCTGACGCCCCCGCCAGAACCGGCGGAGGGTTCAGCGGACGAAACCATCCCTGATGGCCGGGATGCGGAACTGGAGGAGCAGACGCGAGCTATGCTGCTGGCGCTGGATCTGCCGGGCGGAGCCAAACTCGTCACCGTGGCGTGGAATGCGCGCCTGCGTAGCACGGCAGGCTATGCGCGCTATCCAGGCTGGGCCATTGAGCTGAACCCAAAGCTTCGTGAGTTCGAAGGCCAGGTGGAGCGCACCCTGAAGCATGAGCTGGCCCATTTGATCGCCTACCATCGCAGCGGCCGCAAACGCATCGAGCCGCATGGCCGCGAATGGCGTCAGGCCTGTGCGGATCTCGGCATCGCCGGTGAAAAGGCACAACACCGCCTGCCCCTGCCGCGCAATGAGGTTGAGCGCAAGCTGACCTACGCCTGCCCCGCCTGCCACACCACGGTGCAGCGCGTGCGCAAGTTCCGCCGCCCCACCGCCTGCCTGCATTGTTGCCGGCTGCATGCCGGCGGCCAGTATGACGGGCGCTTTCGTCTCGCGCTGGTGACCGGTAATTAATTGGCTGGACACGCGTCTTTCCGCCAAACTCGGGCATCCAAGCTGCGTTTATGCTTGACCTAGGTGCTCCTACCCGCTGCTTTAGCGTCACTCTCAACCCTTCCGTCATGAAAACCGCCTCGCGTTTCCTCTCTCTTGCTTCCGTCTGCCTGTTCGCTGCCAGCGCCAGTGCGCAGCTCGCAGAAGAATTCCACACCTGGACGAACACCTCCGGCAAAACGGTGGAGGCGACCCTGATTTCGGTCGATGCCGTTGCCAAGACGCTGAAGATCAAGACGAAGGACGGGCGCGAGTTCGACGTGGCCATTGCCACTCTGAGCCCGGCTGACTTTGAATACGCCAAGGGGCGCTATGCCGCGATGCAGGCCGCCCCTGCGGCCGCTCCCGCAGTGGCGATGCCTGCGACTCCAGCGGGGACACCTCCCGCCACTCCGCCTGCGGCCACGCCCAAGGCAGGTGCCAAAACCGCCGCCGTCGTGAAAAAGCCTGCGCCCCCGAGGCCTGCAATCGCGGTGGTTCCACTGGCAAAATTCAAAGCCCCCTCGGCCAATGATTACCTCAGTGGCGTCGCCAAAGTGCGGCCGCGCCTGATTCACAACGCGGCTGGCTGGGCGGCGCTCAAAGGGCAGGTCGCAGCGGATCCTGTGCTGGCGAAAATCATGGAGGCCATGAAAGCCTCCGGGGAGGATCTGTTGAATGACCCGGAGCTGACCCGTATCAACGGCGAGACCGGCGGTGAAGGCCCGAAGGCCGTTTACCGCATGGGCCTGCTCGGATCTCTGCATTTCGGCGATGGAGACCTCAAATGGCAGGAGCGCGGCGCACGTGAACTCATCGCCCTGACAGACAAAGTGACCTTCCGCGACTGGCACCCTGATCTTGTGGACAATTTGACCGACCTGGTGGTGGCTACTTCGCTGGGTTATGACTGGTTCCGCGCCGGATTGAACGCCGAGCAGGCTGCTGTCATCCGCACCTACATCGCGGAGAAAGGCATCGGGGCCCTCATCGCACATCTTGAGGGCGAAGAAATCCCCGAGAGCGCCAAAGGCACCTCCGGCGGCCAGACGGGAACGAAATCTAAGGCGCCAGCAAAGGCACCCGCGAAACCCCAGGCGAAACCAGATGTGGGCAAACTCCTTCCAGACAGCAAGCAGATGGCCGCCGCCTCCGCCCTGCTGCTCTCCGCCATCTGCCTCGTGGATGAGGACCCTTCCATCGCCAAAAAAGCGGCGGATGCGGCTGCCAAGGTCTTTGGCAAAGGTATCGTCCGTTTTGCTCCAGCAGGTGTCTGGCCTGAAGGCCTTCAGGCTGGTGAAACAGTGATGGACTACGTGGCCATGCTCTCCGAGTCCCTCAAGGCCGCTTCCGGACGCGATCTCAACATCAGCCTGCTCGAAGGCATTCCGCAGTTCAACACCGCCCGCATGCACATGATGGGCCCCAGCGGTCAGACGTTCAATTTTGGAGATGCCACAAACGCTGCATCCTCCCGTCCGTGGGTCGCCACCTGGCTGAGTGGCATCGCGGGAAATCCCGGCCTCCGTGCCGTGGCTGCCGCTGGCAAGCAGCCTGTGACCGCCGCCTATTTTGGCCAGGTCGGCAACTTCATTTATTACAACCCTCACGCAGCCGGAGACGGTACGGCGGACACGATGGACTACGCGCAGCCCGGCGGCTTTGTGGCCACCTCACGTTCCGGCTGGGAGAAGACGGATTACTTCGTCGCCGTCAAAGGCGGCGAAAATGAAGACACGACGGCGCAGCTCGACATCGGCAGCTTTGTGATGGAGGCCGGCGGGCAGCGCTGGGGCATCGAGCTCGGTGCTGAAATGGACAAAGCCCCCGGCTTTGAAGTCAAACCCGGTGCGGATCGTACCAAACGTTTTGCGCTCTACCTCGAAAACACGCTGGGTCAGAACACACTCGTCATTGACGGCAATCAGCAGGAGCTCGACGCCAAAGCAGCGGTGCTGCTCGGTGCCTCCACACCGGAGCGCGGCCTCGCCGTGGTGGACATGACCAAGGCCTATTCCAAACCCGCGAAGGATGTCCATCGGGGCATCATGGTCGTGCGCGGGGAGAAGCCCTACATTGTGGTGCAGGATGACCTTATCATGAAAAACACCGGCAACATCACCTGGAGCATGCACACCATGGCGGAGATCAACCCCTCCGGCACCACGGCAAAGCTCACCCTCGGTGGCAAAACCCTCGTCGCTACGATCGTCTCACCCGCATCGGCCACCTTCAGTGCAGGCGTACCACCAGAACCCGCCAGCGAACAGTCCCGCGATTTGGTGAAGGCCAACGTCCACGTGCTCAAGGCTTCGGTCGATGGTGCCAAAGGCCCGCAAAGCCTCTGCATCACCTTTGCCCTCGATGAAGCGCCAGCGCACACGCCCACGCCGGTCGCGACCTGGGTATCGAAGAAGTGATCACGCCCGCGGGTGCGCGGCCTCGTAGACTTCCTTCATGCGCTGCGTGGAGACGTGCGTGTAGATCTGCGTGGTCGAAAGGCTCGCATGTCCCAGCAGCTCCTGCACGCTGCGCAGATCCGCGCCGTTGTTCAGCAGATGCGTGGCAAAGCTGTGGCGCAGCTTGTGCGGCGTGAGGTGTACCGGCAGGCCTGACGCACGCCAGTATTTCATGATCACATCATCCACCGCCTGGCCGGTGATACGGGTGCCCAGCTTGCTGCGAAACAGCGCCCCGTCATGCACGCCCGCCTTCGCACGGTAGCGCTGCACGGCCTCCAGTGCTTTGGAGCCCACCGGGCAGAGCCGCTCCTTCTTCCCCTTGCCAAACACGCGCACGGTCTCGGTGTAGGTGTCGACGTCCGCCACGTTCAGCCCCACCAGTTCGCTTAGACGCATGCCGGTGCTGTAAAACAGCTCCAGGATCGCCGTGTCACGCTCCGGCGCCCACACAGCATCACGCTTGGATTTTTCCAGGCTCAGCGGCAGCGCCAGCATCGCCTCCACCTGTGTCACCGTGAGCACCACGGGCAGCTTTTTTTCCCGCTTGGGCAGCTGCACCTCCAGCAGCGGATTGGCTTTCCAGCCGCGCCGACGCGTCAGCCATTTGAAAAAGCTGCGCAGCGCCGCGAACTGCAGCCGGATCGTCGCCCGCCCGCGTTCGCGCTTCATCAGATCAAACAAGAACGCACGGAAGTCATCGGCGGTGAGTTCGCTCCAGCCCTTGAACGGCGTGCGCCATTCACGGAATTGCCGCAGGGCCAGCTCGTAATTCGCCAGCGTGCGGTCCGAGGAGCGGCGCTCCACCTCCATGAACTCCAGAAACTCGGCGGCGAGCTTGTCCTCCATGGCTTCTATCCTCCGGCCCGTTTCGCACGGCACACGCTGCAGATTTCATCGCCGGAGTCCAGCACCCGGAATTCCAGCTGCGCATCATCCAGCTCCGTCTTTTTGCAGACGGAGCATTGGTGGAAAAAGGTGCCCTGCGGGAGCTGGGCAGATTCAAACTTGCCACGGCGTGAAGCGATCTGGGCCATGCGCGCACGCTCGCTGAGGAAGGCTGGGCCGAACGCGATGAAAAAGTTCAGGTGCCCCACCAGCACCGGGAACAGCAGTGCGGGCTCTCGCACCACCAGAAAGGCCGTCATACCTGCAGTCAAAGCCGCCACCCACTTCATTTTGATCGGCAGGATGAAGTAGATGTAGATTTCCTCATTCGGAAACAGGCTCGCAAAGGCGAACAGCAGGGTTTGAAAGAGAAACATGCCTGAGGCAGGCCAGTGAAACAGCAGCGCTCCCAAGGTGACGGCAACCATCCAGCCGATGATGTAGAGATTAACCCGAAACGCTCCCCAGGCCGATTCCAAACCGCGGCCAATCCACATCATGAACATCGCGCCGATCAGCGCCCAGATGAGCGAAAAATTCCCGGGGATGAACACATGGGTGACCAGCCGCCAGACCTCACCGTGCATCACCCGGATCGGATTCAGTTCAAGAAATTGCAAATACGCCGCCGCACCCTCCGGCGACATCACCATGACCATGAAGAGCACCAGCAGTTGAAACGCCGCGATGATCTGCACCAGGTTGGGAATGGCGAAGCGGCCGAATTTGGACTCTAATTTGGAAATGAGGGGCATGTCTGTTGGGTTGGTAGTCCGGTTTCAGCCCGGAGCCAAGAGAAGAACGAACGTCACACACAGCGCGGCTATCCAATCGCGCGCACCGAAGCGATCTCCGTCACCCGTGAAGCGTAGCAGCTTGAACAACGCCCCCGTCGGGCACCCGTAGCGGCAGTACGCCAGCGGGGTGAAGAGCGATACCAGCAGGCCGCCGATGGCGATCCCGATGCTCGCCCAGCCTGCCACGCGAAACAGATACGCATCAAAGGGCTCCAGCGCGTTCAGATCGACTGGAAGCGCGAAGGCCACGCTGAACAACACCAACGCGAGCAGTACGAAAGGCAGTTTGGACAGCAGCTTGTCGACCGCTTTCGAGGGCGACCACTGCCACGGCAGCCGGCGGACGAGGAGCTGCTGCAGCGCACCGTGCGGGCAGATGTGGTGGCAGTAGAGCTGCTTGCTGGTAAACACCGGCCCCAGCAGCGCCACCGCAGCCAGCAGCACCAGCCCATGGGCGTTTTTCCAAGGGGTGCCGTGTGTCGCCCAGCCTGCCAGCAGTCCTTGCGATAACATCTCACCCGCAACGAAGCCGCCATAAACCACCAGAAGCGCATGATGCAAATGCCGGCACCATGCCCGGCCCCGCAGCGGGGTGAAGGCCATCACCAAAGCCGCCAGCAGGATCGTCACATGGCCGCTGTCCTGCCAGCGCCAGCGAATCTGCTGCCACCAGCCGCTGCGGGCCTCCTGCTCATGCAGCAGGGACTCAGCCCGCACCCGCACCCCTTCGGCGATGCCGTAGCTCGTCTGCGTAGCGCCGGATACACCTTCCACCCCGGCGGCATTGAAGTCGATGTGCGCGATCTTCTCCGTCGTCATGCCATCAAACGTCTTCAAAAACGCAGGATCGCCGGTGACGTAGCCCACATACTGCTCCGTGTCATAGCTCCGCCGCAGCGCGATGCCCCGCAGTATCGTGCCGCCCGCATCCATCAGCATGAAGGTGTCGCTCGGTCCTTTGTAGCCGACCGTTCCATCTGAGGCTGGCGCCGTGCGCACCGCCAGCGCGACCATTGCACCTTTCTCATCAAGCACTTCCTGTGAACCGGGATGCTGTTTGGATTCGCGCAGTTTCGCCGCCCGAGGTTCGAGCTTCTTGACCTCATCCAGCGTGATCGCGTCAGGAAACCTCAGCGAGGTCGTCGCGCTTTTGCCCAGGCGGCGCAGCACCCCTTCAGCAATCGCGCTGCTCGTCAGCGTCGCCCCGGAAACGGCCTGCGGCTGCAGGTTCGAAAGCTCCGCAGCCTTCTTGCCTGTGAACTGCTTGAAGAAAGACCTTTCGCGCACCACCTCGGCCAGATGATCCGTCGTATCGCCGCTGCTCAGGATGCGCAGCCCCAGGACTTTGCCACGTGAGTCGAGCGCGATTAGCGTGTTCGTCGGCCCTGAGTAGCCGATGATGTCATCCGCTTCCGGCGAAGTCTGCATGACATGGCCAAGCGTGATGCCCGAGGCGTCCTTCACCGCCTGCATGCCGTTTTGAGGCGTCAGAGCCGCTGCGGCAGGAAAAAAATCCCGCACGCGGTCCACCGTTAACGCCACCGCCGCAGGCGAGTGTGAGCGCCGGATGGCCAGGACCGCCAGCGCCAGCAACGCCACGCGCCAGAGGCGCAGAGCGGGGGATTTCCAGCGGCGGGTGGCGGGCATGGCAGATCGTTAGCAGCATGGCCCGGAATGTCATTCACGAAGCCGTTGCCGTGCTGAATCGACCGGTGGAAATACGTTTCAGGACGGAATTAACGTTCCAAGTCCCCTCGCTGGGTTATGATGGCACCACCATGAGCTGCCGGCTTGCCTCCTTCGCTCCGCGCTGGCGGACACCGGCAACTGCGACAAGGCCTGCTTTGATGTGAATTTCGATGTCTCACTTAAAAAGAGCGACATCAAGGTCCTCTCTATGCTGTTCTTCATCCGTGCGGGCGATACGATCAAGGTGCACTTCTTCGTCTCCCTGAAACGTAATCCTTCCTGATTCATGCCCGCTTTCATTCATCACATCTCCACCGAGACGCCGGACTTCATCTACAGCAACGAGTTCACGCGTGAGCGCATGAAGAGCTGGGTGTCCGAGCCGCGGGCCAAACGTCTGGTGGACATGATCTATGACCGCACGGGCATCGAGACGCGCTACAGCGCCAGCGACGACTTCATGAAGGACGACGGCGCGCTGTTTTACACATTGCCGGATGGTTCCATCAACTCTCCCACCACCGGCCAGCGCAACACGCTTTATGCCAAGGCTTCGCGCGAACTTGCGGTAAAGCTCGCGCACAAGACCCTGGCCGAGTGTCCGCAGTTTGCGAAGAGCGACATCACGCATGTGGTCTTTGCCTCCTGCACCGGCTTTGCCAATCCTGGGCCGGACTACCACATCATCCGTGACGTGGGGCTCAATGAAAACGTCGAGCGCTACACCGTCGGGTTCATGGGCTGCTACGCCGCCTTTCCAGCGCTGCGTATGGCAGCTCAATTTTGTGAGGCCAATCCGCAGGCCGTGGTGCTGGTGATGTGTCTTGAACTCTGCTCCCTGCATCTGCAGGTCAGTGACAAACCGGAGAGCATCGTGGCCAATGCGCTGTTTGCGGACGGCGCTGCTGCGGCCATCGTCAGCGCACGCGAACCGGCGCATGACCGGCCCTATTACCGGGTGCATGGCTTTCAGTCGGCGCTGGTGCCTTCCAGCGAAGCGCACATGGCCTGGGACATTGGCGACCATGGTTTCAACATGGTGCTTTCGGCCTATGTGCCCGAACTCATCGGCAGCAACATCCGTGCGATGCTCGGCGGCATCCTCGACAAACGCGGCCTAACACCGGCGGACATCGACGAATGGGCGGTGCATCCAGGAGGTCGTGCGATTCTCGACCAGATCGAGGCGCAGCTCGCGCTGCCCGCCACGGCTCTGGAAATGTCCCGCAGCGTGCTGCGCGACTACGGTAACATGAGCAGCCCGACGGTGCTGTTTGTACTCAAAGGTTTCCTCGAAGAAGCTGAAACCGAGCGCGCCATGACCTGCGCCATTGCCTTTGGTCCGGGACTCACGGTGGAAACGGCGGTGCTGGAACGCTGCGGTGCTGCGATCTCGGCGGCCCAGAAAACCCAGCCTGCAGCGCTGGCAGAAGTCGTCGCATGAAACCAGTCACTAAAAGTGCGACAGACTACGATGTGATCATCGTGGGTGGCGGGCCTGTGGGCTTGTTGCTGGCCTGTCTGCTGAAGCAGCAGGGGGTGCGTCTCCGCGTGCTGGAGCGGCGTGCGGAGCCCATGGCGTACTCGGCGGCCATCGGCATCACGCCACCCTCACTGCAGATCCTGGACAAGCTGGGTCTCGCCACCGAGTTCGTCGCCAGGGGAGTGCAGGTGCGCGACTGCCTTGTCCATGGCCAGCGCGCCCGGCTAGGTTGTGTTTCGTTTCGGGAGATTCCGGACGCGCACCGCTTCATTCTGTCACTTCCGCAGGCCACCACCATTGCGATCCTGCAGAAGCATCTGGGGCAGGAGCACTTCCAGCCCGGCTGTGAAGTCAGCGACGTGAGGCAGTTTGAGGAGCACTGCTGCGTGCAAACCGGTGAACATACGCTCACGGCACGCTTCGTGATCGCGTGTGATGGCAGCCGCAGTCGCGTCCGTGAGTTCATCGGCATGCGGGCACCGGGTCATGTCTATGACTGCCATTTTGCCATGGGCGATTTTACCGACCGCAGCGGTTTTGGTGATGAGGCGCACCTGTTTTTCACCGAGACGGGTGCGGTGGAGTCTTTTCCCCTGCCCGGTGGCCAGCGGCGCTGGATTGTGCAGACTGAAACGCATCTGGATCATCCACCACTGGGGTTTGTCAGCGAGCTGATCAAAAGGCGCACCGGCCTCGATGTACCCGCCGCCGATCAGCTCAGTGAAAGCGCCTTCACACCGCGCAAATTCAACTGTGACCGCTACTACGAGGGGCGTATCATTCTCTGTGGTGATGCCGCGCACGTCATGAGCCCCATCGGCGGCCAGGGCATGAACACCGGCTTTGCAGATGCAGAGTTCCTCGCGGCCGTTCTTTGTCACGCCGATCCGCAGCAACTGCTGCCAGCCTACAACCGCTTCCGCCGCAAGGCGGCCAAAACGGCAATCTTCCGCGCAGAGTGGGGCATGTGGCTGGGCACCTGGCGCGGCAAAGCGCTCTCGATGCTGCGTGATGTCCTTTTGAAGTTCCTGCTCTGCCAGAAACCTGTCGCCAGACACATGGGATCGTTTTATGCGATGCTCACGATCCCGTTCAATACCCTCGCACGGGTTCCTTTGACCAGTTTGCAGCCGCGGCGGATTTGAGCTCCGGTCCTTTGGGCGCAGCCCGTGTGGCTGGAGTTTGGCGGGACGAAAAGCGAAAGAGGGTGCCACTCATACTCTGTACACCCTATATTAGCCCCAGAATGTAAGGGATGGCGCTGGCTGCCACGGCTGCCTAGGTGCCTTGCGTGCTGAAAAGCGTTGATCCATCACCATAATTGACTAAACACAACCATGCCCGTGAGCGACGACCGAAAACAGGAAATCATCAAATCCCTCAAACGTTGCAGTGAGGAGACGGTCGCCGCCGCACTTCGCTTTGAAGAGAGCAAGAACCTCGACGAACTGGACGCCATCATTCTCGGTGTGCTGGCACGTGATGCCGCGAATCCCCGGCCAGATGGTGTGGCATCGGTCACAGATGACATGAAGCTGATCAATGACATCGGCATGGATTCGTTTGGCATGATCGAAGTGGTTATGACGGCGGAAGAAGTGCTCGGTCTGACGATCGCCACGGAAGAACTGAGCGGCATTATCACCCTGGGTGATCTGAAGAAATTCCTTCGTTCCAAATTCGGCGCGGGCGTCTCATGAAGCGGGTGGTCGTCACCGGGCTGGGATTCATCTCCAGCATCGGCAACAGCCGTGCGGCGGTGACGGAAAGCCTGCGCGAAGGCCGGTCTGGCATTGAGTTTGTTCCTGAACTGGCCGCCGCGAATGACCGCGTGAAGCTCGCAGGCACGGTGAAGGGCTTCGAGTTCCCCACATCTGATCCGCTTGACTGGACCTTCCCAGAGCATGTGAAACTGTCCCGTGCGCAGCTGCGCACCATGGTTCCCAATGCCGTGTTTGCCTATGCTTCCATGCAGGAGGCCATCGCTGATGCCAGACTCGAAACCACGCAGGTGTCAGATCCGCAGACCGGCTTGTACTGCGCCTCGGCAGGATCACCCTGGATGACTTATCTGGCGATGGATTCAGTGATCAAACGCGGGCCTGCTCGTACCTCTGCGCCAGTGATCATCTCTGGCATGCCGAATTCGCTGCATCTCAATCTCACGGCCCTGTTTGCCATCAAAGGCGCGACCCTGGCCTTCAACAGCGCCTGCGCCTCCTCCTCTCATGCGCTCGGGCACGCCTGTGACATGATCCGGATGGGCCGGCAGAAAACCATGTTCGTTGTGGGTGCCGAAGACGCCCAGCTGCTGCACACCGTTTTGCCGTTTGCTTCGCTGCGGGCCTTGAGCTCTCAAAGCGATCCTGCTTTGGCACCGCGTCCGTTTGATGCAGGCCGCGATGGCTTCATCACCACCGGTGGCGGTGTGACGCTCGTGCTCGAAGAGGCTGAACATGCCGCCGCACGCGGCGCCACGGTTTACGCCGAGGTCACAGGCTGGGGCCAGGGCTCGGATGGCTACGATGTGGTGGCACCGGACCCAAGCGGCAGCGGATTGGCGCGTGCGATGACCAATGCATTGCAAGACGCCAATCTGGAGGCTGCGGCGATCGATTACATCAATGCGCACGGTACCGCGACGAATGCGGGCGACATCGCCGAGCTGAGCGCGCTGAAAACGGTCTTCACCGGCGATGTCCGGCCCAAGGTCAGCAGCACCAAGGCGCTGACCGGTCACGGGCTCTGCCTGGCAGGAGCTTTGGAGGCTGGCATCTGCTGTCTGGCCTTGAAGGAAGGCTTCATGCCGATCTCCGCCAAGATCCAGCAACTGGATCCCGCCTGTGAAGGCGTGGACATCCTCACCATTCCAGTTGATCAGGCACCGCGTGTCGCGATGAGCAACTCCAGCGGCTTCGGCGGTTCGAATGTGGCGCTGATTTTCTCGCAACCTTGACCCCGATTCTGAAGTGATGAAAGAGCGTGTCTTCCAGCCCGAACTGCTCGACACGCTGCCGCCGAACGACCCCGACGCCATCCGCGCGCGTGAGGAAATGCTGCAGGTCAACGGCATCATGGGCAATCATCGCTGGATTGAACGCATGGTTCGCCGTCATCGCGAAGACGGCTGGCGCATCACGGAACTGGGTGCGGGGGATGGAGCGCTTTCATTGCGGCTCGTGGAAGCAGGCTGCTGCAACGTGGCGGCGCTGCATGCTTTTGATCTGGCACCCAGGCCGGAGCTCTGGCCTGCGGAGGCACACTGGATGCGTGGCGATGTTCTGGCGCAGGCGCTGCCAGACACAGAAATCGTGATCGCGAATTTGTTTCTGCATCATTTCACCACGGAACAACTGCGCCTGCTGGGTTCGCGGCTTTCGACCAAGACACGATTGATCATCGCTGCCGAACCTGCCCGTCACTGGATTCACAGCCTCTCCGGCAGCTTGTTTTGCGAGCTGGCGGAACTCAATCATGTGCAGCGCCATGACATGCAGGCGAGCATTCGTGCAGGGTTTCGGGGTGACGAACTGCGGGATGCCCTCGCACTGGATTCCTCCTGGCAGACATGCGTCAGCCATCATCCGTGTGGGGCCTATCGTTTCATGGCATGGCTCTAAGAGCCGTCCATACGAGGTGATGGCGCCCGTTGCCGTCGGGCTTGCCGTTTGGAGGCAATGGAATGAGAGGCGGCGGCTATCGCCGACGTTTCGTAGCGCATGATTCGTCTGCTGCTCTCTCTGCTGGTCCTGAGCTCTGCGTTGCATGCCGCGCCAAACATTTTGCTGCTGATCGGAGACAACTGGTCCTATGAGCACGCTGCTGCGAATGGTGGCAGGGCGGTGCGCACACCCGTCTTTGACCGCATGGCGCGCGAGGGCATGCGTTTCACGAACGCCTTCTGCCCGGTGCCGTCGTGCTCTCCCACGCGCTCATGCATCGTCACCGGACGTGCGGCGCACCAGCTTGAGGATGCGGCGAGTTTGTGGAGCAAGTTTCCCGGGAAGTTCCGCGTGTTCGGTGACGCACTGAGCCAGGCGGGCTGGCATGTGGGATTCTCCGGCAAGGGCTGGTCCCCGGGGAATTTCAAAGACTTCGGCCGCGACCTGAATCCAGCCGGCACCGAGTTCAAAGACTTTCCCGCCTTCATGGCAGGGCGAAAGGAGAAGCAGCCCTTTTTCTTCTGGTTCGGATCGACCCATACCGCGCTGCACCAATGGCGCGCCGGCACCGGCAGGGCGCGAGGCATTGATCCGGCGCAGGTGCGTGTGCCGAAGGCATTGCCAGATGTGCCCGAAGTGCGCGAGGAGATCACGGACTATCTCGCGCAGGTGGAGCTGATGGACGAGGCGTTTGGTGAAGCCCTCGCGCTGCTGGAAAAGAACGGCGAGCTGGACAACACGGTGGTGATTCACACCAGTGACAACGGCTGGCAGATGCCGCACGGCCTCGCGCATTGCTATGACGAAGGCACGCACGTGCCGCTGGCGGTACGCTGGCCCGGCAGGGTGAAGGCGGGCAGAGTGAGCGATGCGTTCGTCTCGCTCACCGACTTCGCACCGACGTTTCTGGAGATCGCCGGGCTCCAGCCGTGGCCGGAGATGACGGCGCATAGTTTTGTCGATGTGCTCACGGGAGGACCGCCGGCGGTGAAACGCGATCGCATGTTCATCGAGCGCGAGCGGCACGCGAACGTGCGGCGGGGCGATCTGAGCTATCCTATGCGTGGCGTGCGCACGGCGGAGTTTTTATATCTGCGCAATCTGCGCCCGGACCGCTGGCCGGCGGGCGATCCACAGCTCTATTTTGCCGTGGGGCCCTACGGTGACATTGATGGTTCGCGCGAAAAGCTCTACATGATGACGCATGCGAAAGATCCGGCGGTGCAACCGCTGTTTGAGATCAGCTTTGGCAAACGGCCTGCCGAGGAGCTCTACGATGTGGAGAACGATCCCGATCAAGGGGTCAATCTCGCCGCTGATCCCCGGTTTGCGAAGGTGAAGGCCGGGCTCAGCGACAGCACCGATGCCTGGATGCGTGAGACGAATGATCCGCGGATCGATCCAGCGACGGACGTGTGGGACAGCTATCCCTATTTCGGCGGCAAGGCGAAAGAGCTGCGTCAGGCGAAGTAATGACGCGTATTGCCCGTACGCGTTCGAGAGTACATACTGCCGCGCATGATCCGGCCCCATACGCCGCCAGAAACACCCGACGACAAGCCCGCACGAAGCGGAGAGTCGGGTGGTGCATGGGCGTCCCCTTGGGAGCTGGATCTGGAGTGGCTGAATGCGCCGCCCGGAAAAAAGAGACGCTACATCGAGGAGAAAAAGAAGCCTGCACCGCAAGAGCCCAAGGCCGTACCCAAGCCGCCGGTGGAAGCGCCGCCGCCAGTGGTGGTGGAAAAAGTACCCGCCGCACCGCGCCAGGCACCCCCTTCCCGGCTGGTCACGAAGCCTCGGCCCACACCCTCGGTTGAGCGCGAGGCCTCATGGTCCACGCTGGCCATTTTGAGCATGGGCTTGCTGGCGTTGGTCTTCATCGCCTGGCTCTATGTGGACGATCAGGCTCCGGGCCTGGATACGGACCTGCTCTTGAACCGGCCGGTCGATCAGGCGGCTGTGATTCAAACACCCGACAAGCTGCGCAAGTTTTTGAATGCGCTGGTCCCTTTCGAAAACACGCAGCTCGCAGGCAAACCGCCGTGGCTGTGGGACACGCCGACGCTCTCGCGCTTCGTGCAGTCCAATGCCACCGCGCTCGAGAATCTGCGTGATCTTTTGGAGGACGCCGACTGGCATCCCACGCACGCCGCATGGCATGCCGCGGACCCATGCGAGAATCCGCGCTGGCATCAGGTGCTGGTGCTCAAGCAGGCGGAGGCCGCCTATCTCTCCCGCCGCATGCAGGAAGAAGCGGCGTTCACTGCGGCCATCGATCTCGCGGAACTCGGCTGGCGGCTGGAGCAAATCTGGGCCTGGCCCACCTGCTACCAGCGCGCGCTGGAGGCACAGACACTTGCCGCCCAAACGCTGGCCGATCTGCTGCGGCAGACCAAGCTGCCAGAGGCCGCGCTGCGGCAGTTTCAGCGCCAGTTCAATGTCTGCCAGCCCACGGCAGACGTGTTGGAGGGCGCGATGAATGCCTTTTACGTGCATGAGAAAAAACTCATCCTCGGCCCAAAGAGCGGCGAGAATCTAGACACCATGCCCGGCGGAGTTCAGCTGCATCGCCCGGGCCGGTTGTTTTTCAAACCCTATGAAACCCTGCAGCATTTCGCCACGGCATTCCGGCAGATGAAAACGGAAGTGCAGGCACCTCTGGCCCACACCACCGAAGTGCGGCTGAAAGACGTCACTCCCTCCGGAGCTTCCTACCAGCCCAATTCCGCCGGTCTTGCCTACTACCATCAGCGCATGAAGACCTACACTCCCCTGCCCGCTGAACTTGGGAAGGTGCGCACCCGTGGAAATTTGATCATCACCTTGTTTGCGGTACGTCGCTGCATTGCAGAGAAAAAATCAGTGCCCGCCAACCTCGAACAACTGCGCACTTTCAACTTCCTCCTCGATGTGCCTGTCGATCCCTACACCGGCGCTCCGCTGCAATACAGCCTCGCACGCGGTCTGATCTGGTCCGTGGGAAATGATCTCAAATCCGCCAATGGCTCGCCCACCGAACCGCCGATGAACGACGCCGCTGAGCCCACCGTGGAACTCGGCATCGCCGTGGCGGCGGTGGCGAAGTGATCACTTCCACCGCATGCAGCGGAAGGGATGATCATCGATCAAGTTCGCCTGCACGCCGGTGAGGCGGTCGGCATGGAAGAACTGGACGCCGACGTAGTGGTAGATCGGGATGATGACGGCTTCGTCGGTGACGAGAAGCTTTTCAGCCTGCTGAAACAGCACATTACGCTGGTTCAAATCAGCTTCGCGAGCGGCTGCGGCGATGAGAGCATCGTATGAAGCGTTTGCGAAGCCGGTGCGGTTGTTGCCGCTGGATGAAAGAAACATCTCCAAAAACGTGCCGGGATCGTTGTAGTCGCCCACCCAGCTGCTGCGGCAGAGGTGGTAGTTTTTCTCCTTCATCGACGCGAGGTAGATCTTCCATTCTTGCTTCGCCAGATCCACGCTGACACCCAGGTGCTCCTGCCACATGGCCTGCAGTTCCACGGCGATGTTGCGTTCGACGGGCTTTGGAAAGTAGAGGTACTCCACGCGCGGGAAACCTTTGCCACCGGGATACCCCGCTTCCGCGAGAAGCTTGCGCGCGCGTTCAGGATCAAACTCGGGGCCGGGCGGTGGCTGGTAGTTTTGTCCGGCACCGGGCGGTGTGAGGCTGAAAGCGTTGCGCTCGCCCAGCTGGGTGATTTTTTCAGTCACGCGTTTGCGATCAATAGCCAGCGAGAAGGCCAGTCGGATCTTCGGATTATCAAACGGCGCGCGGTTGACGTTGAAGCGGGTGAAGTAGCTGCCGAGGAAGGGTCCCGTGTGGAAGTAGGGCTGCTGCTTGAGTTTGACCGTCAGCGAGGTGGGTACCATGCCCTTGTCCATGATGAGATCCGCCTGGCCCGTGAGGAAGTAATTGATCGCCGTGTTCGGCTCCGAGATGGGCAGGATTTCGATGCTTTTCATCGGCACGTTGGCGGCGTCCCAGTAGCCCTCGTTGCGGCGCAGCACGATTCGGTCGTCCAGCAGCCAGTCTTCCAGCGTGTAGGAGCCGTTGCCGATCAACGATCCCGGTTTGATCCACGCAGTGCCGTGCTTTTCAATGATGCGCTGCGGCACCGGGTAGAACGCGGTGAAGGCGCAGAGGTCGATGAAGTAAGGCGTGGGGTTTTCGAGTTCGACGCGCAGCGTGCGGTCATCCAGCGCCGTGACTCCCACCTGCGTAAAGTCCTTGAGCGTGCCTTCGTGGTACGCACGGGCGTTTTTGATGACGTAAAGCTGGCTGGCGTAGTCGGCGCCGAACTCGGGCGTCAGCACGCGCTTCCACGAATAGAGGAAGTCCTGCGTGGTGAGCGGTGCGCCATCGCTCCACGTCGTGTTCGGGCGCAGATGAAAGGTGTAGGTCTTGCGGTCAGGTGTCATTTCCCAGCGTTCGGCCATGCCGGGCTGTGGCTTCCCTGCCTCATCAATGCGGCAAAGCCCTTCAAACAAGGCCGAGGCGATGCGCATGCCCACTTGATCGGTCACGACGTGCGGATCAATGCTCTCCGGTTCGGCGCCGTTGATAAAGACGAGATCTGCACGCGGCCGCGATTTGCCGCAGGCGGCGAGGGTGAGCAGAAGTGCGGCGGCAAGGGCGAAACGAATCACACGAAAAGCTAGCACACGGTTGCGACTGTCCGCAGCACATTCCTTGCATCATGCTGCAATGATTTGCCTGCACGCAGCGTTCCCAACGCCCAGCTTTTTTCCAGCCCATGCGCATCCTCTGCCTTCTCACCCTCCTTGCCGTCTCCGCCCGCGCGGAATTGAAACTCCCCGCCATCATTGGCGACAACATGGTGCTGCAGCAGAAGCAGGCGAATCCCGTCTGGGGATGGGACGCCCCCGGCACCGAGGTCACCGTGACCTTTGCCGGCCAAACCAAGACCGCCAACGCTGGCGCGGATGGCAAATGGACCGTGAAGCTGGATGCAGTGCCGGCGAATGCAAAGCCAGCGACGATCACCATCAAGGGCAGCAGCACCAAGGAGCTGAAAAACGTTCTCGTGGGCGAGGTTTGGATCTGCTCCGGCCAGTCCAACATGGGGTTCAATCTTTCCAGCGTCTGGGATGCGGACCTCGACATCGCGCAGGCGAAGTTCCCGCAGATCCGCCTCATTTCCGTGCCGCAGGTCGGTACGCAGGAGATCCAGGACGACTTCAAAGGCCAGTGGGAAGAATGCTCCCCGACCAATGCCGGCCAGTTCACCGCCGTGGGCTATCACTTCGGCCGCGTGCTGCATGAGATGCTCGGCGTGCCTGTCGGCCTGATTGACAATGCCTGGGGCGGCAGCGCCTGCGAAGCCTGGGTAAAACGTGATGTGCTGGAAAAAGATCCGCGCTTTGCCTCGATCATCGCCCGCTGGAAGCAGACCGAGTCCACCTTCACGAAGGAAGCCTTCGACAAGCAGGTGGCCGATCACAAAGCCAAAGTGGATGCCTGGGCCAAAGCCCGCACGGAAGCCGCCAAAGCCAAAACATTGTTCACCGCGCAGCCACCACGTGCGCCGCAGAATCCCATGACCGGCCAGCATCGCCCGGGCAATCTCTATGCAGGCGTGCTGCACCCGACGATTGGCTACGGCATCAAAGGAGTCATCTGGTACCAGGGCGAATCCAACGCCAGCCGCGCGAAGGAATACGGTGAGCTGTTTCCCTTCATGATCGAGCATTGGCGCAAAGAATGGCAGCAGGGGGATTTCCCCTTCTACTGGGTGCAGCTGGCCGACTTCAAGCCCTACCAGACCGAGCCGGTGGAAAGCGACTGGGCCGAGCTTCGTGAAGCCCAGACTCGCACGATGAGCAAGCTGCCCCAAACCGGCCAGTGCGTCATCACCGACCTCGGTGAAGCCAATGACATCCATCCGAAAAACAAGCGCGACGTGGCCGAGCGCCTCGCCCGCTGGGCCTTGGTGAACGATTACGGCCAGAAGCTGCCCTACCGCAGCCCTGAGATCAAAGATGCGAAGTTTGACGGCGGCAAAGCGCTGCTGACTTTTGACTATGCTCCGCAGGGCCTGCGCACCATCGACACAGATGAAGTCAAAGGCTTCATGATCTGTGGTGAGGACAAGAAGTGGGTCTGGGCCAAGGCCAGCATCATCGGTGGTTCGAAGAAAGGCACCAACCAGATCGAAGTGAGTGCCGAGGGCATCGCCAAACCCGTGGCCGTGCGCTACGCCTGGGCAGACAATCCGGTCTGCAATGTCTTCTCCGCCGAAGGCCTGCCAGTGACGCCGTTCCGCACGGATGACTTTCCAATGATCACCGATCCGGCCAATCCGAACAGCGCCGAGGCGCAGAATGCCAAGCAATGGGAAAAGCTCGCGAAGCTCAGAAAAATTCAGGCAGAACAGCAGAAGGTCATCGAAGCGAAGAAAAAAGCCGGAAAGAAGTAAGCGCCGGCCTGCATGGCGATTATTTCATCAGCAAACTTGTGTTAGAAGCGGCGGGGCGCGTATGTTTGTGACTTCACGTCACCCGCATGAACACCCGACCGCTTCTGTCTCTTTTCGCCCTGGCTCTGCTTCCTTCAGCCCTTTGCGCGCAACCCGTTACGGCACCACCCCCGGCGACTCAGGCCATCGACGTCAAATCAGGAGCATGGGAAGGCATCGTAAACATCGATGTTTCAGTGCTGGTCCCCGACTACCGTGAGCCATGGAATGCCGGCCAGCCCAGCGGTGGCAGCGGCACCGGATTTCTCATTGGCAAAAACCGTTTTCTGACCAATGCGCACGTCGTCAGCAATGCCACGCGCATTCTGATCCGCACCACCAACGATCCTGAGCCGCATCCGGCCAGAATCGTTCACATCGCGCATGACTGTGACCTTGCCTTGATCGAAGCCGAGGACAGCAGCCACTTTGAAAAGCTCAAGCCGCTCGACTTCGGCGGCATTCCGCAGCTCAATACCGAGGTGATCGCCATCGGTTATCCCATCGGCGGTGACCGCATCTCCGTGACACGCGGCGTGGTTTCACGCATCGACTTCCGCCCATACAGCCATACCAGCGTGGACTCCCATCTCGCGATTCAGGTGGATGCCGCAATCAATCCCGGCAACTCCGGCGGTCCGGTGATGCAGGAGGGCAAAGTCGTCGGTGTGGCCTTCCAGGGTTTCAGCGGCCGCGTGGCACAGAACGTCGGCTACATGATCCCGGTGCCGGTGATCAAGCGCTTCCTCAAGGACATCGAAGACGGTCGTTACGATCACTACGTCGATCTCGCCGCCAGCGATTTCCCCATTGAAAATCCAGCCCAGGCCAAGGCGCTCGGCACCGGCAGTGATGGTGTCGGTGTGATGGTCGGAGATGTCGAGCCCCAGGGCAGCGTGGGCGATCTGCTGAAAATCGGCGACGTCATTCTGAGCATTGATGACAACCCGGTGATGAACAACGGCCTCGTCCGCTTTGAAGGCGAACTGATGGACATGAATGAAATCGTCGAACGCAAGTTCGCTGGTGACACCATCAAGCTGAAGTACATGCGCGATGGCAAAAAACTGGAGTCCACGGTGACTCTGAAACGCTTTGATCCCTATGTCCGCCTCGGCGCTCAGTACAACCAGCGTCCGCGCTACATCGTGAACGCCGGGCTCGTGTTTCAGCCGCTGGACCGCAACCTGATGGATGCCCATCAAATGCGCGATGACACGGTGAACTACGTCTTCGACAACTTCCTGACCGACAAGCTCTACGTGGAGCGTCCTGAGCCCGTCGTGCTGACGAACGTTCTGCCAGATGAAGTGAACACCTGGATCACTCCTTATGCCCACAGCATCGTGGATGAAATCAACGGCGTGAAAATCAAAACACTCAAGGATGTGGAGACGGCGCTGGCCAAGAAGGACAAGCCCTTCATCGAGATCGTGCTGCTGGAAAAAAATCGTCCGCTGGTGCTCAAGCGTGAACTCGCCGAGGCCGCCCACAAACGCATCATGGAGACCTACAACATCCTCGAAGACTCCTATCTTGGCGACGAATAGCCGCGTGATCCGACTTTGAACCTTTCAGCCTCGACGCATCCATGAAGTTCTCCCCGATTTTCCTCTTCCTTGCACTCGGTGCCGCCACTTTGTCGGCGCAGACACCCGAGACAGAAGCCCCCAAAAAGAAGCGTGCCCCCGCAGTAGCAGAGGCGGGCTCTGCTCCGCAGCAGGTTGTGCAAAACAACTCGCTGGTGAGGGTGAATGCCACCTCCCAGCCCTACAGCCTGCACCTGCCCTGGCAGAAGGAATCGCCCTCAAGCCGGCGCGGACTCGGTGTCGTGCTTGCTGGCAACCGCGTGCTCGTCACCGGGCAGATGGTGGCGGACGCCACTTACATCGAGCTCGAGCTGCCGGAGAAAGGCCAGAAAATTTCCGCCAAGGTTGTGGCGGTGGATTATGAAGCCAATCTGGCCCTGTTGGAATCAGCGCCCTCCGACAAGCAGAAGGCGTTCTTTGCCGGCCTCAAGCCCATGGCGGTGGACAGCAGCACACGCATTGATGACAAGGTGGACATTCTGCAGACCGGCCGCGTCGGTGAGCTGATCAAAAGTGAGCTGAGAATCAGCAAGGTGATGACCCGCCGCTACAATGTCGAAGGCTCTGGCTTCCTCGTCTATGAGGCCAACAACATCGTGCGCAGCGAGGCCAACAGCTTCACCCTTCCTGTGGTGAAAAGCGGCAAGCTCGTCGGTTTGCTGCTGAGCTACGATTCCAAGAACCAGGTCACCACCATTCTGCCCGCGCCGATCATCGAGCACTTTCTCAAGGACGTGGCGGACGGCAGCTATGAAGGCTTCCCAAGCCTCGGCATGGAACTCCAGACCACGCTGGACGAGCAGTTCCGCGATTTCCTCGGACTCAAGGCCGATGCCCCGGGCGTGCTCATCAGCATGGTCATGAAGGGCGGCTCGGCTGAAAAGGCCGGCATGAAGAAGGGCGATATCCTGGTGGCCATCAATGGGTTCGTCATTGATTCACGCGGAGACTACAAGGACCCGCAGTTCGGTGCCCTCAGTTCCAGCCACCTGGTGCGCGGCCGCGCCTATGTGGGTGACAAGGTCGAGATCCAAGTGATTCGCGAAGGCAAAGAAGTCACTCTCAAGGGAGAGCTCACCCGCCGCAAGCCGGATGACTTTCTCGTCCTGCCCTACCTGTTCGACAAAGGACCGCGCTATGTTCTGATGGGCGGGCTGCTGTTTCAGGAGCTGTCACATCCGTATCTGGATGCCTTTGGCGAAGAGCAGCGCGGTGGTGCCATTCTGCGCCTCTCTCGCGTGGCCTCCCATCCTGACAAGTATGAAGAGGAAGGCCGCAAAAAGCTCGTCTTCCTCAGCCTCGTGCTGCCCACTCCCAGCGCTCAGGGCTATGACAAGCTCGGCGGACAGGTGGTCAACAAGGTGAACGGCAAGGCCATCAAAGATCTCAATGATCTCAATGACGCCTTCAAGAGCGTGAAGGACACCACGCATGTCATCGAGCTCAATGACTTCCCGCACATCCTCTACCTCGACACCACCAATGCAGCCAATGACAACAAGCGCCTGCTCGGCGGTGCCTATCGCATCGGCAGCCTGATGCGGCTGGAGTGAGGGTTACTTCACCGCACCGATCAGTGTCTGCAGCCGCGACACCTGTGCTTTCAGCAGGGTGATCTCCGCCTCCATCTTCGCGCGCCAGTCCGCATCGGATGAGTCTTCCACCGCAGGTGCGGCCGGTGCCGCCGGTGCATGAGCGGAGAGTGTCGCAGCCGCTGCGCCTGCCACCTCACCACAGAGCAGATGCATGAACTGCGCCACGCGCTGCCCCGGGCCTGCGGGAATGCATTGCACCAGCGGGCCTTCGTTGTAGCCGATCAGTTCGGCCAGCGCGTTCTCCACGCTGGGCATGTCCGGGAATTCAAACAAGCGTTCGGTGCGCTGGCGCAGTTCGCCTGCCGTTTGTGATCCGCGCAGCATCAGCATGCACAGCAGCGCCATGTGGGGGCGGTCCAGTCCTTGCAGCTTGCCCTTCAAGTTGTGCCGGTACTTCAGGGTGCGACCACCCACGATGTTCACTTCAAAAACATAGCCGTGGGTTTTCATCGACTCCAGCGCTCGCAGCACAGTGCGCTCGTCATAGCGTACGATGGGGTCACGGTTCGTGGTTTGATTGCAGGCAGTGACCAGCGCGTTCAGCGTCATCGGATAGTAATCCGGCAGCGTGATTTCTTTTTCGATCAAACAACCCATCACCCGGGCGGCTTCGGGCGTGAGCGTGAACAGGATGGCGGAGGTGACGGATTCGGCGGACATGTGAAAATGGCTTGGGAAAAGCAGTCAACATCCACGGCTGCAGGCTGCGTTCAACATCCGGTCGGGGTTGGTTTTCAAGGAATGTGAATATATTTCTGAATACATCCCGATGAGCAGCGTCGAACTCTATGTCATGAAAACGAAACTTGTCCTCCTGTGCGGCGCAGTCTTCGCTGCTCTATCACTCTCCTCTTGCGATATGTACGGGTATCCCGGCTATGGCTACGGAGGGTACGGTGGTGGCTACGGCGGTTATGGCCGCAGCTACTACAACAATAACTACTATTCGAGCCCCCTGCTCGGTTTGGGTGGCCTCGGTGGTTACTATGGCGGCTATTCCAGACCCTATTCTTATAGCAATTACAATCGTAGCTACTACTCCAGCCCGTACCGGTCCTTCGGCAGCTTCGGCAACATTGGATACAACAGGAGCAGCTACAGCTCTCCTTTCCTAGGTCGGACCAATCTGTCGTCCTTTGGTAGTGGCTTCGGTGGTTCTCCATTCAGCAACCGCAGCTTTGCCAGCCATAACATTGGTGGCTCTCCTTTCGGCGGCCATACCATGCATAGCGGCTCCTTTGGCGGCTTAGGTGGTGGTCATAGCTTTGGTGGCGGCGGTCACAGCTTCGGCGGTGGCGGCCATAGCTTTGGTGGCGGTGGCGGCCATATGGGCGGCCATCATCATTGATCCGGCTTAGCCATTCCAGCTTCTCTCACGCAGCGCCCAAGGTTTCTTGGGCGCTGTTTTTTTTCGCTTCACGTAGTCCGGCCATTCGATCTTTTTTCCCTCGGCACCGGTGAATTTCCACGCCGGCCACATCGGCGACTCATTCTGCACCTCGGCGTATTTGGCATTCAGCAATTCCTTCAACTCCACCAGTTTGGCGGATTCGGTCGCCGCCAGATCATGCTGCTCGCCGATGTCCAGGCGGAGATTGAACAGCATAAAATCCTGCAGCGTGGCCTCCTTGAAATCGCGTTCGGTTTGCTCGGTGAGGTCGTTGCCCCTTGCTGCTGCTGGTTTGTCGAGCGTGGCGAGGATTTTCCAGTCGCCCACACGCATGGCGACCTTGGGGGCGCTGGAGGCGCGGTTGAAGTGCCAGTAGAGCGGCGTCTTGCGCTCCACCTTGCCACCTTCCAGCACCGCCAGCCAGTTCGCACCGTCGATCACCCGGTCTTGCGGCACCTGCAGCCCGGCGACAGCACACATCGTCGGCAGAAAATCCACACCGCTGATCGGTTCATCGCTCACCGTGCCGGGCTTCGTTTTGCCGGGCCAGCGCAGAATGCCGGGGATGCGGATGCCGCCTTCAAACATGCTGCCCTTTTTATCGCGCAGCGGTCCGGAGGAACCATGCGGATGCTGCGGGGTGATGGCAGGGCCGTTGTCACTGGTGAAGAGCACGAGCGTGTTTTCACGCAGGCCGTCATCATCCAGCTTCTTCATCAGCCGTCCAAACGCATCATCCATCTGCGAGATGTTGCCGTGATGTCCGCTGTAGCTGGGATCATCCGAAGGATAGAGCGCGGAGTACTTCGCATCCGAGGAGATGGGCTCATGCGGCTCATGAATGCAGACGTAGGCGAAGAAGGGCTTGGTTTTGTCGCGTGCATCCAGCCAGCGCATGGCTTCGTCCACGACGAGGTGCGCGGCATAGCCTTCGAGTTTGCCGACTGCGGTGCCGTTGCGCACGAAGTTGTCCGGGTTGTGGTGATTGGGGTAGGCGTTGTTATGCGTCGAGAACCAGTGATCAAAGCCATGATCATTTGGCTGCGGCTGTGTGGGTTTGTTGAACTCGCCGTTCATGTGCCACTTGCCCACATGGCATGTCGCATAGCCTGATTCGTGAAGGAGTTTGGCGATGGTGATCTCACTGCGGCGCATATGCACCGGTGAATCCTCGGGGATCCAGTCGCGCACGCCGACGCGCGTGGGCGTGCGGCCTGTCATGAGCGCTGTGCGTGAAGGGGAGCAGTTCGGGTGCCCCGCATAGCAGGAGGTGAAGCGCAGACCCTCGGCGGCAAATTTGTCCACGTTGGGTGTGAGCACGTCCTTCGCACCGTAGCAGCCAAGATCGCCGTAACCGAGATCGTCATCGAGCACGAGCAGGATGTTGGGACGGTCTGCGAACGCGATGGAGGTGAGAGCCAGCGCGAGGAATGAGAGCAGCGGTTTCATGGGTGGCGTGAACGTCAGTGTATTCGGTCTTGTTCCAGGAAATTGATTCTGGCAGAGTGGGGTGATGAAATCGACATTCCTCAGCCAGCCTGTGGCAGGACTTCTCTCTACACTGATGCTCCTTCATGGCGTGAGAGCGTTTGCTGCTGCTGACGACCCTGCAGCCGAGGTGAAGAACAAGCTAACGGATCTGCCCAAGCACATTCAGTTCAGTCCGGGCAGGGTTTCCCTTGTGGCTGATTTCCAAGACAAGGTTGATGGCGCAGTGATGATCTATCTGATCAACGCAACCACGGCGAACATGGATCTTCCTTCGCAGGATGGAGATCTCTATTGTAAAAGGGTGGCAAAGTCCGAAGACAATGAATGGAGACGATGCGACACGCACCGGTACAGTGACTGTGGCAACAGCTATATGACTCGCAGGCTGCCTGCGAAGGAATTCTTTGCATGGAGGCAACGCTGCGATTCAACCGAAGGCAAGGAGAGGGCAATGCGCTTCCAACTGTTTCAAGGCGCACCGCTCAATTTGGAATCCAATGAAGGCATTGGCAAAGTGACAGAGGCTGAGATCAATCTCTGCCGCTATGACGGAATGGCCATGCACTGCGCCTCTTTTGAAGACGTCGTGGCCGTGGCCATGGGCAAGCTGCAGGGAGGACAGGGGTCGATGCTTGATGGTGTGAGTTGCGCCTTGAACGAGCTGGAGCGATTTCCGAACGAGAAAGATTTCTTGCCTGTTCTAAAAAAGATCATCACCAAACTCGCCGCGGAGAGTGCAACCAATCGCCTGGGAGAATATAATTTTGAAGCATGTCTGAGAGGGCTTGCCAAAGCGAACGGTCAATCAATCGATCCGAAGGAGTGCCTGGCTTTAGTCTCAAGCCAGGTTCAAAAACCAAACTTCCCTTGGAGCAATATCGCACTTGGCTGGTTGATTCGGAACTTTGCATGGAATGCAAAGTCGATCCAGCCGCTGGTTGAGAGCGTTTTGTCACAACCCGGGCACACGGCCATGCGGTCTGCCGTGTACGGATATTCAGAGCTGGTGGGCAAACAGAATGCAGGGCAAAGGCTCAGCGCGATGCTCGAAGACAACGCTTATTCAGGAACTGAGCGAAACATGGTCCGCGAAGTGAGGGAGAGGATATTTGTAAATCCGTATCTGGAGATCAAGACTGAGTGGGGTCAAATGTCCGAGACAGACCATCGATTAAACTCGCTGAAATTTGTGACGGTCACCAATATTTCGCCCCAGGAAATAACCCTGCCGGCGGTGTCTGCAAACGCCGTGCTGCTCGTCAGTCTTGTTTCGTCTGAAGGCCACTTGGAGCGAATTGAACTTAGCGGCGGTGAGAAATCAGGTCCCATCCACTTGAAGCCCAATGAAAAAATCGAACTGCGCGATTTCAAATGGTGGGAGCATATGAGTGCAGAAAAAATTCGGGCTGACGAAAAATACGAGATCAGTTTTGAAGCGTCTTCGCCAGGACTATGGGAGATTCCGGCCAAGACCCATTCGTCTTCTTCGATTGAAGGCGCCAGGCTGTTGGCGGCCATCCGGTCTAGCAAAGACAGGTAAAAACGTGGCTATATTAGCGTATTTCGGTTGGCAGCTCCAGCATCTGCCACTCGCCTTCGGCGAGATCGCCGAGGGTGTAGGGGCCGAAGCGTTCGCGGTGGAGTTTTTCGACGTGCCAGCCCTGGCTGGCGAACATGCGGCGGGCCTGATGGTAGCGGCCTTCGGTGATGGTGAGGCGGGCGGTGAGAGTGGAGACGATTTCCAGTTTTGCCGGCAGGCAGGGCTTCTCTTCGCTGCGGAGCATGAGATCGCCTTTGGCAAAAATGTCGATGAGCTTGGGATCGAGTTCGCGATCCACTTCCACGAGATAAGTCTTCTCAATGTCTGATTTCGGCGAGGTGTAGCGATGCACGAGACTGCCAATGTCCGTGACGAGCAGCAGCCCGCTCGTGTCTTTGTCGAGACGTCCCACACTCGTCACCGCCGGATTGCGCTCCGGCCAGTGGGAGGGCAGCAGCTCATAGATGTTCTGGCCTTCCTCCTCGCTGTGCGTGCAGGAGTAACCCACCGGCTTGTGCAGCATGGCCAGCAGGCCATCGGGTGCTTCGAGCGGTTCGTCATCCACAGTGATCAGCGCGGAATCCACTCGCTGATCCGAACGCTTCACCACCACACCGCCCAGCTTCACCCGGCCCTCTTTGACAAAGGCCATCGCCTCCCGGCGTGAACAGTAACCGAGGGCAGAGAGCAGTTGATCGAGGCGGCGCATGATGGGTAGGGACTAGCAGGGGCGGACGCTCCCTGCTCACAGCGTGGTGTCATGCGCTAAATGCGCATGACTGATCAACGTTACGAACACAGCTTCCGCGCTTCCGCCAGCGCCGCGTCCACCTTGGCCACGTCCTTGCCGCCGCCGCGGGCAAAGTCGGGCTTCCCGCCACCTTTGCCGCCGACGATCGGCGCGATGCTCTGGATGATCTTCCCGGCCTGAACCTTGCCTTGGTGCTCCTTGGCGACGCTGGCAATCAACGCCACGCTGCCGCCGCCCGTTGCGGCGAGGACGACGATGCCGTTGAAGGTGCCTTTCAAGGCTTCAGCCACGCCCACAGCATAGTCTGCATCCACATCACCGAGGTTGGTAATGATCGTGTTGTTCGCAGCGGTGGCGATGAGGTCTTTGGCCTTCACAGAAGCCTCGCGCTGCTGCGCAGCCTTGAGCGCTTTTTCGAGTTCCTTCTGCTGCGTGAGAATCTGATCGAGCTTCTTCTCCAAATCGGCAGCGCCTTGGGCGCTGACTTTGCCAGCGAGGAGCTTTAATAATTCGGCATCAGCGCGGGCGGCGTTATAAGCTTCGAGGCCGGCGATGGCCTCGATACGACGCACGCCGGAGGCGACGGCGCTTTCGCTGACGAGGCGGAAGAGGCCGATCTCGCCGGTGCTGCGCGTGTGCGTACCGCCGCAGAGTTCCATGCTCCAGCCGTCGAGCTTGTTGCGCTGGCCGCCGATCTGCACCACGCGAACGAGGTCGCCATACTTCTCGCCAAAGAGCGCCATGATGCCGTTGTTAGCCTTGGCTTCGACGAAGGGCACTTCAGTCCAGGAAACGGGATCGTTGGCGACGATGCGCTCGTTCACCAAGCGCTCGATGTCGCTGATCTGCTGCGCGGTGAGCGCGGCACTGTTGAAGTCAAAGGTGAGCTTGTCAGGCGTGACGGAAGAGCCCTTCTGCGTGGCGTCCTTGTTCACCACTTCATGCAGCGCCCAATGGAGGATGTGCGTGACGGTGTGGTGGCGCTCTATGGCGTTGCGGCGCGGTGCATCGACAATAAGCTTCACGGTGGCATCCACGGCGGGAGCTTCATCGCCTTCGAGGAAGTGCAGCCAAGTGTTGCCGACCTTGGTCGTGGCGCTGATCGGATACGTGTTAGCTCCGAGAATCAACTGACCCGCATCACCAATCTGCCCGCCCATTTCAGCGTAGCATGTGGAGACATCCAGCACGACGGCCGTCTTGTCCTTCATCTCGACGACTTCGAGCACACGCACATCGGCTTCGAGGGCATCGTAACCAATGAACTTGGTCGGAGCCTTGGTTTCGATTTCAGACACAGAGACGACCTGCTTGTTCTTTTTGCCGGCTTCACGGGCGCGCTCCTTCTGCTCTTCCATGAGCTTGGTGAAGCCTGCGGTGTCCACGGTCAAGCCGCGCTCGCGGGCGAGAAGCTCGGTGAGGTCGAGAGGGAAACCGTAGGTGTCGTACAGTTCAAAGGCAATTTCTCCGGGCAATGTGGCCGAAACAGCCTTCCATCTTGCAATAGCTTCTCCAAGTCTTGTTTTTGCCCTGTCGAATCTAAGTTCCTCTGATGACACTGAGAATCTCTGCATCAAACTAACTTGTCCTTTAGCTTCTCTCATAATAGAAAATGCACCATCGTCTAATGACTGGTCATTTTCTGTATCTGGCATTTCACTGGAACTGTCGGCCTCGAGTGTTTCACACAGTTGCACAAGGAGGCTGCTGCTAAGAGTACACTTCGGCAAAAATTTATCCGCTTCTGTAAATCGAGCATTCCAGGCTGAGAGCCAATGAACGCCTTCTTCAAACTGAATAATCCCACGATCCAGCGTCCGGTTGAAGCTCTCCTCCTCCAGCTTCAGCACGCTCTTGATCTGCTCCTTCTTCGTGCGCACTTCCGGGAAGACATCGCCCATCTGGGTGGCTAGCACATCGACGAGTTTGTAGAAGAACGGCTCTTTAAACTCCAGCGTGCGGCCATACTTCACGGCGCGGCGGAGAATGCGGCGGAGGGTGTAGTTGCGGTCGGAGTTGCCGGGCTGGATGCCGTCGGCGATGGCGAAGCTGAGGGTGCGCAGGTGGTCGGCGATGACGCGGAAGGCGACGTCGATTTTTTCCTGCTCGGTCACGGGCACCACGTGGCCCTGCTCATTGGCCTTCGGCAGAGTGCTGGCGTAGGTTTTGCCGGAGAGCTTGGTGAGCTCGTCGAAGATGGGCTTGAAGACGTCGGTGTCGTAGTTGCTGATCTTGGCGGTCTCGAAGTCGGTGAAGCCCTTGGTGCCTTGGATGATGGAGCAGACGCGCTCAAAGCCCATGCCGGTGTCCACGTGCTGCGCGGGCAGCGGGACGAAGCTGCCATCGGGGTTGGCGTTGTATTGAATGAAGACGTTGTTCCAAATCTCGATACAGCTCGCATCGCTGCCATTCACGAGCAGGGCACCGGCGCGCTGGCGGTCTTCGTCGAGGTTCGGAGCGCCGGGGGTGAGGTCGATGTGGATCTCGGTGCAGGGGCCGCAGGGGCCGGTGTCGCCCATCATCCAGAAGTTGTCCTTCTTGTTGCCGTTGACGATGTGGATGTCGGGATCGAGGCCGATGCTGCGGAACTTCTCTGCCCAGATGTCCCAGGCTTCCTGGTCGCGGTCGGCGGGGTCGCCTTTGCCGGGCTGGTAGATGGTGGCGAAGACGCGGGTCGGCGGGAACTTCCAGCGTTCGATGATGAGCTCCCATGCCCATGAGATGGCTTCCTTTTTGAAGTAGTCGCCGAAGGACCAGTTGCCCAGCATTTCAAAAAGCGTGTGGTGGTAGGTGTCCAGGCCCACGTCCTCAAGGTCGTTGTGCTTGCCGCCAGCGCGGATGCACTTCTGCGTGTCCGCCGCACGCGTGGGCAGGCCCTTGTGCAAAACGCCGGGCCAGGTGTCCACATCAGCGCTGCGTTCGCCGAGGAAGATGGGCACGAACTGGTTCATGCCGGCATTGGTGAAGATGCGTGCGCCGTCGCGGCTGGTGTAGCCCACATTGTCACTGGGGACGATGGTGTGCTGCTTCTCCTTGAAGAAGTCGAGGAAGCTCTGGCGGATCTGGGCGGCGGTAGGAACGGCGGACATGGCAGGAAAAGGGAGCGCGGATGGTAGCGGGATGAAGCTGAAGGTAAAGGCGGGGTTTGCCAGCGTGTGGCAGGAAAAGTGGCCATCTGATTGGGAATCAGCCATCTGCGTGGGTGGATCGCAAGAGGTCAACCGACATGGCAAGAAAAATGTTTGTAAAATTACCATAAATAAAGTAATATTTAGATAGATTTAGAGCGAAAAATGACAACCACCGCCTCCAATTTCAAAAAATCATGCCCATCCGCGTCCGGAATGAGCCTGATGGAATTGTTGGTCACAATCGTCATTCTCAGCATCGTCATGAGCATCACCATCATGTCGATGGGCAGTACGCGCCAGGCTGCGGAGGATCAGAAGGACAAGCGCAATGCCCAGGAAATCGCCAGTGTGGCGGCCATGGCCAACGCAGCCGGAGCCACCTTCATCGTGCCGGACGACGAGCAGGCCACCATCGCCAACCTGCGTGACGGGATTGCCCCCGCCACCGGCGCCTTTCGCGGGCGCACCTTCAGAATCCCGGACATGCACGACACGGAGATCAAAGGGGCGATGCGATTTCTGGCACTGAACAATTCGGACCTGCAATACCGCCAGGACGGCAGCAGCAGTCCATAAGCTGAAAGGAATGCCGGTCGCCAGACCGCCGCTCCCTGCATGGAGAATGCCGCTCAAAATCAAGATCTGCTCTTCTCCAGCGTATCTCAGAGGTGATTCGCCTCTTCATCACCCTTCCTCTCATTGCTTCCGCCGTCGCGGAGCCGGCACCGCGTCCCATCCAGTTCTCCAAGGAGATCCGGCCCATCCTGAGTGAAAACTGCTTCTTCTGCCACGGCCCTGACGAAAAGAAGCGCGAAGCTGGTCTCCGTCTCGACGACGAAACCAGCGCCAAAAAGAATCACGAAGGCACCACCGCTGTGGTGCCGGGGCATCCTGAAAAAAGCGCCATTCTGGAGCGCATTGTGAGCAAGGACGCCGACGAGGTCATGCCGCCGCCCAAGCAGCACAAGACCATCTCGCCCGCGCAGATCGCCCTTCTGACCGAATGGATCAAACAGGGCGCGCCCTGGGGGAAGCACTGGAGCTATGAGAAGGTGGTGAAGCCTGCCGTTCCCGCAGGCTCAAAACAGCCGGTGGACGCTTTCGTCCTGCAGCGCCTGGCTCAGGAAGGTCTCAAGTATTCGCCCCAGGCTGACACCGCCTCACTCATCCGCCGCGTCGCGCTGGATCTGACCGGCCTGCCGCCCACGCTCGCAGAGCTCGATTCATTGGCCAAGCAGCCCTATGACAAGATCGTCGATCATTACCTCTCCCTTCCTGCCTACGGCGAGCACTGGGCACGCCAGTGGCTCGATCTCGCACGCTACGCGGACAGTTCCGGCTACCCCAGCGACCAGCCGCGTGAGATCTGGGCCTACCGCGACTGGGTCGTGCGTGCGCTGAACACGAACATGCCGTTTGATCAGTTCACCATCGAGCAAAACGCGGGCGATCTGCTGCCGAAGCCCACGGATGACCAGCTCATCGCCACCGCATTCCATCGCAACACAATGACGCAGAACGAAGGCGGCACCGATGACGAGGAGTTCCGCAACGCAGCCATCATCGACCGCGTAAACACCACCTTCGCCGTATGGATGGGCACCACCATGGCCTGCGCCCAGTGTCACACGCACAAGTTTGATCCCATCACGATCAACGAGTACTTCCAGTTCTACGCCTTCCTCAATCAAAGCGCCGACAGCGACAAGAAGGACGAAGTCCCGCTGCACAGCTTCGACACCCGCGAGTTGATTCAACAGCGCACGAATCTGAAAAAGGAGATCGAAACTCTGGAGCAAAAGTTCACCTCCCCTGCCCCCGCGTGGCTCGCCGGACTCGATGCCTGGGATCAGGGCTTTGCCCGTGATCTCGGCTGGCAGACACCGCAGCCGGCCAAGGTGACCACGCAGTCCAAACAAACCGCCACCATCGCCGCAGGCGGTGCCGTTTCGATCCCCAAAAACAGCGATAAAGACAGCTACACCATCGAACTCCCCGCCACCGGCGACAAACTCAGTGCGCTCCGCATCGAAACGATTCCCGCCGCTGGTTTCGGCAACTTCGTCATCACCGACGTGAAAGCGGAAGTCGTGCCGCCAGACTCCAAACAAGCACCGCAGGCGCGCTACGTACGCATCGAACTGCCCGGTGAGAAAAAGATGCTTCAACTGGCCGAAGTCCAAGTGTTCAGCGGCAGTGAAAACATCGCACCCACCGGTGCCGCCACCCAGAGCAGCCTCTACACCGATGCCGCCGCCAAGCGCGCCATCGATGGCAACACCGAGGGCGATTACGCGAAAAGCAGCGTCGCACACACTTCCGGCACCGACAACGATCCCTGGTGGGAAGTCGATCTGAAGGCCGCCAAGCCCGTGGACCGCGTCGTCGTGTGGAACCGCACGGATGGCAACGTAGGCAGCCGTCTCGATGGCTTCCGCGTCGTGCTGCTCGATGACAAACGCCAGACCGTGTGGAAGAGCGAAAACACTCCTGCGCCTGCGAAAGACAAAGCCTTTGCCATCAGCGGCCCGGTCGCCGTGAGCTTCACCACCGCGCTCGCCGATTTCGAACAGGATGGTTTCACCGCCGCCTCCGTCTTGAAGCCGAAGGATAAAAAACAACAAGGCTGGGCCGTCTCAGGTGCTGCCGACAAGCCGCACACGCTCACCCTGCTGGCAGCATCACCGGTGGTGGTTCCCTCCGGCTCCAAGCTTCGCATCACGCTCGCACAAAACAGCGAGTTCAAGCAGCACACCCTCGGCAGCTTCCGCCTCAGCTACACCGGAGATGCCCGCGTGCAGCAGGTCACCAAGGTGCCGCAAAATGTCGTCGCCGCTCTCGCTCAGGCGAAGGACAAACGCACGCCCGCGCAGCAGCAGACCGTGGTCGAGTACTTCGTGCGCAATGTAGCCAAAGCATCTGCCGCCGAGCGCACCCGCCTTGCCGCCGCGAACAAAGAACTCGCTGCCCTCAAGCCCGTCACCGTGCCCATCATGCGTGACCTTGATCCCAAGCAGCGCCGCGTGACGAAAATCCAGCTTCGTGGCAACTGGCAGGCGCTGGGAGATGAAGTCAGCGAAGGCACACCCGCTACCTTCAATTCCCTGCCCGCGAATGCACCGCGCAATCGCCTCACCATGGCCAAGTGGCTCGTCAGCCGCGACAATCCTCTCACCGCACGCGTCACGGTGAACCGTCTGTGGGAAAGCATCTTCGGCACCGGCATCGTGCGCAGCAGCGAGGAATTCGGCAGCCAGGGAGATCTGCCGGTGCATCCAGAACTGCTCGACTGGCTCGCCGCCGAACTCATGGACAGCGGCTGGGACATCAAGCACATGCTAAAGCTGCTGCTCACCAGCCAGGCCTACCAGCAAAGCACCAAGACCACGCCGGAACTCAATGAGCGCGATCCTGACAACCGCCTCCTCGCCCGCGGTCCACGCTTCCGCCCCACCGGCGAACTTCTGCGGGATCAAGCACTCGCCGTCAGCGGGCTTCTCAGCGCCAAAATGTACGGCCCTCCCGTGCGTCCCCTGACGCCGAATCTCGGTCTCACCACCGCCTTTGGCCGCAGCAACGACTGGACCCTCAGCCCCGGCGAGGACAAGCACCGCCGCAGCCTCTACACCGAAGTCCGCCGCAACAGCCCCTACGCCAGCTTCACCACCTTTGACGCCGGCAACCGCGAAGTCTGCATGATCCGCCGCAGTCGCACCAACACACCGCTGCAGGCTTTCGTGACCCTCAATGACCCCGTCTTCATCGAAACGAATCAAGCCATGGCCCGCCGCCTCGTCGCCGAAGCCAAGGCAACCCCTGAGCGTCTCGCCCTCCTCTTCAAACTCTGCCTCTCACGAGCACCGAACGCGCATGAAACTTCGTCTTTGACGCAGCTCTACACCGAAACGCTCACCACCTATCGCGCCGATCCAGCCGACGCCACCAAGATGGCTACTGATCCCCTCGGCCCGGCAGCCAAAGACGCCGACATTGCCGAACTCGCCGCGTGGACGACCATCGCCAATGTGGTGATGAACTTGGATGAGTTTTTGATGCGCCGTTAATTTTAACCTGATTTCCCCATGAACCCCATCACTCACGACACCCTTCAGCTCAAGACGCGCCGTCAGTTCCTCGGCAACGCGGGGCAGTTCAGCCTCGGAGCCATCGCCATGCATGCGATGCAGCAGAAGGCGGGCGCCAGTGCAGCCTCTGACAATCCGCTCGCACCGAAGAAGTCGCAGTTTGCGCCGAAGGCCAAGCGCGTGATCTACCTGCACATGTCGGGTGCGCCGCCGCACCTCGATCTGTTTGACTACAAACCGGAGCTCGTGAAGCGCAGCGGGCAGGACTGCCCGGACTCGATTCTCAAAGGCCGGCGCTTTGCCTTCACCACCGGCGTGCCAAAACTCATGGGCACGCCGCGCACCTTTGCGCGTTACGGCAAAGGCGGCATTACGATGAGTGATGCCTGCCCGAACTTCCACACCATCGCCGATGAGATGTGCATGATCCGCTCCATGAATACGGATCAGTTCAATCACGCACCTGCAGAGCTGCTGCTCTTCACCGGGCATGCGCGGCAGGGCCGGCCCTCCATGGGTTCGTGGGCTACCTATGGCCTCGGTACGGAGAATCAGGATCTGCCGGGCTTTGTCGCCCTCATCTCCAGCGGCACGCAGCCCAGCGGTGGCCAGGGCTGCTGGGGCAGCGGCTTCATCCCCAGTGTGTATCAGGGCGTGCAATGCCGCAGCAAAGGCGACCCCGTCCTCTTTGTCAGTGATCCCGCCGGCATGAACCGCGCCATGCGCCGCAAGACGCTCGATGCCCTGCAGGATCTCAATCAGCAGCAGGTCGCCGAATTCGGCCATCCCGAGACCGTCACGCGCATGGCCCAGTACGAACTCGCCTTCCGCATGCAGACCAGCGTGCCCGAGGTCATGGACATCTCAAAGGAGCCGCAGCACGTCATCGAAGCCTACGGCGCCAAACCCGGCGAGGCCAGCTTTGCCAACAACTGCCTGCTCGCACGCCGCCTCATTGAAAAAGGCGTGCGCTTCGTGAATCTCTTCGACTGGGGCTGGGACTTCCACGGCACCAGCGAAGGCAGTGGCATCACCACGGGTCTCACGAACAAAATGGCCGCGACCGACAAGCCCGTGGCTGCACTGATCAAAGATCTCAAGCAGCGCGGCCTGCTGGACGACACCCTCGTCATCTGGGGCGGTGAATTCGGCCGCACTCCTTTCCGCGAAGGCCGCACCGCGGCCAGCAAGGTGCTCGGCCGCGATCACTACCCCGACTGCTTCTCACTCTTCATGGCCGGTGGCGGCGTGAAGGGCGGCTTCGAATACGGCAGCACCGACGAGCTCGGTTTCAGCGTCGCTGAAAACAAAGTCCACGTGCACGACTTCCAGGCCACCGTGATGCACCTCCTCGGCTTTGATCACGAGCGCCTCACCTATCGCTTCCAAGGCCGCGACTACCGCCTCACTGACATCCACGGCCACGTGGTGAAGGATCTGCTGGCGTGAGTCGATGTGCTGACTGCATAACGGCGTTTTTGGAGCGCGGAATTTATTCCGCAGCAGGTCGTATTCACGTTGCGGGTGGCGCTGTGTTTTGGGAATCGCAAACACGCTGGTTCCGGAACGCGGAAGGGGCGCAGATGAAACGCGGAGCCAGATGATTTGCGGAGTGCTGCGGAATAAATTCCGCGCCCCTTGTTTACCCCCCCTGCACCGGCGGCATGATCGCCACTTCGCCGCCATCGTGCAGCGGCTCGTCACGCTTCACGTAGGTTTGATCCAGGGCCAGGAGCAGGCTGTTCTGCCAGTCGCGCAGCTTGGGCCAGCGCGATTCGATTTGGGCGAGCAAGTCGCCCATCGTGGCTCCCATGGGTACTTCGAGGGTGATTTCGTCCGTGCCGGTGATGTCGCGCAGGACGGAGAAAAAGAGCACGCGCAGCTTCATGACGCGGGATTGGGGTTTAGGATGCCGATGCAGGGCAGATTGCGGAAGCGGCCCTGATAGTCCATGCCGTAGCCCACGACGAATTCATCGTCGATTTCAAAGCCAGCGTCATCCAGCGGCACCTCACGCAGTCGCTCACGGCGTTTGCTCAGCAGGACGCAGGTGCGTAGCGATGCGGGCTGTTGCGCGAGGAGGCGCTCGCAGATGGCGCTGAGCGTGAGCCCGGTGTCGAGGATGTCATCAAGCAGGAGCACGTCTTGGCCCTGAATGTCGAAGTTCGCGGGCCAGTTCACCTTTACCTCGCCGGTGGTGGTGGTTCCGCCTTGATAGCTGCTGGCGCTCAGGGTGTACAACCGCACGGGCATTTCGAGTTTGCGCAGCAGATCGGCCACAAAGAAAAGTCCGCCATCCATCAGCGCCACCACGGTGACGACCTTGCCTGCGAGCTCCGCATTCAACCGCGCAGCCATCGCGTCCACCCGCTCGCTGATTTGCGCGGGGGTGAGCAGGATGCGTTCGAGATCTTGAATGACGCCGGTGACAGAGGATGACATGGAGCAAAAGAGTGTGTAAAAGGCCAAAGCTGACGTAGCGCAGGCCGCACGACACGCGTTTCTTGTAACCTGAATGAACCCAACTGACAAACCGAACCTGCCCGACCTGCGCGTGAGTTACGACCAGGGCGAACTCGATGAACACAGCGCCCCGGCCGACCCCTTGGCGCTCTTCACGATATGGATCAACGACGCCCTCGCGCACAAGCTGCCGGAGCCGAATGCGATGAGCCTCGCCACCAACGGCCTTGATGGCACTCCGACCGTGCGCACCGTGCTGCTCAAAGGCATCGACGAGCGCGGCTTTCATTTTTACACCAACTACGAAAGCCGGAAGGGCCACGAAATCGCCGCCGATGCCCGCGCCGCCGCCTGCTTCCTGTGGACGGACCGCCATCATCAGGTCTGCCTGCGGGGTTCCATCTCCAAGCTCGACCATGCCGATGCAGAGAAGTACTTCGCCAGCCGTCCCTACGGGCATCAAATCGGCGCCTGGGTGTCCGATCAGAGCGTCGTCATTACAGGCCGTGAATGGCTGGAGCAGCGCGATGTCGAACTGAAGGCGCAGTATCCCGAAGGCCAGGTCCCCTGTCCGCCGCACTGGGGCGGCTACACACTGCAGGCAGACGAAATCGAGTTCTGGCAGGGCCGCGTGAGCCGTCTGCACGACCGCATCCGCTACCGCAAAGAAAACGGCGTGTGGGTCAAGGTGCGCCTGAGCCCGTAATCCCCAAGGAGCGGCACTTGCCAAGTGCCGGTTCAAGGCTTGGGAGTAGTATGTCATTCGAACCCCGTCTACACAGCACTTAGCAAGTGCCGCTTTCCGGGCCTTGGGCCATTTCCCACCCCAAGTCTGAAGAAATCTCGAAAGCCACTTGCCTTTCATTACTTTCAGTTTTTAATGAAAGCGTGAGCAACGAACTACCAGAATGGGAAAAGGCACGCGAGGAATTCGTGGTCCAATGGGGTTCGCTCGGCACGCAATGGGGCATCCCCCGCACCATGGCCCAGATTCACGCCCTGCTCATGACTGCCCCGGAGCCCATGTGCACGGACGACGTCATGGAGCGCCTGGAGATCAGCCGCGGCAATGCCCACACCAATTTGAAGGATCTCGTCGGCTGGAACCTCGTGCGCATCATCACCAAAAAAGGCGACCGCAAGGAGTACTTCGAGGCTGAGAAGGACGTCTGGAAGATCTTCATCACCATCTCCAAGGAGCGCAAGCGCCGCGAGATCGAGCCCGCCATCCACCTCCTCCGCGACTGCGCCGCCCGCACCAAGGACGAAGCCGTAGGGCCGGGCAAGGATTTCCACCAGCAGATGCAGGACCTCGACGAATTCCTCAGCTTCGGTGTCAAAGTCGCCGACACCGTGATCTCCATGAAGCACGCCTCCGCCCTGCAATGGGCCATGCGCCTCCTCGGCTGATCTTTTCATGCTTACATGTTTCACAAATAACTGAAAATACAGAATATACTACCGCAATGAACACAGTCCCACTCCAAGTCCGCCGCATGCGCCCGGTGAGTGAGGAGACAAATCCGCTCGAAGGCAGGGTTGTGTGGAGTCCGGTGAAGTCGTTGTGGTTCAGCACGCATCTGGTCATCGCGGTTGTGGGCGGTTGGCTGACGATCAGCACGGGTGCTGTGCTGGCTTCGTGCGTCTTCACAGTGCTGACCTTGTGCCTCGGGCACACGGTTGGCCTGCATCGGCTGCTCATTCACCGCAGCTTCCAATGTCCGCGCTGGCTGGAGCATGGGCTGGTGCATCTCGGTACGGTGGTTGGCATGGGTGGTCCCTTCAGCATGCTTTACCTGCATGACATCCGTGACTGGGCGCAGCGGCACTCGGCCTGCCATCCATTCTACATTGATCAACGGCCTATCTGGCGCGATGCGCTGTGGCAGTTGCATTGCAAACTGCGCCTGAAACATCCGCCACAGTTTGAGATCGAGCGCGAGGTGCGTGAGGACCGCTTCTACCACTTGCTGGAGCGCACCTGGATGCTGCAACAGGTGCCATACGCGGTGGTGTTCTACCTGCTCGGCGGCATTGGCTGGCTCGTGTGGGGCATCTCGGTGCGCATTGTGGTTTCGCTGATCGGGCACTGGCTCATCGGCTACTGCGCACACAACATCGGCCAGCGTGACTGGCACCTGCAAGGGCATGCGGTGCAGGGCTACAATCTGCCGCACCTCGGTTTGCTCACCATGGGCGAGTGCTGGCACAACAACCATCACGCCTTTCCTGATTCGGCGCGACTCGGACTCACACAGGCCCAGCATGATCCCGGCTGGTGGGCACTGCGTGCGCTGAGTTTCATCGGACTGATCACGCAGGTGAAACTGCCCGCCGACATGCCGGAGCGGCTTGAACTCATTTCCCTTAAACCAAACACAAACCACACACCCATATGAACGAAACCGTCATCAGCTACACCCTCTACCTCATCCTCGCCGTCAGCATGACGGTCTGGGTGGCGCGCACCCTCCACAAAAACGGCCGCATCTTCCTCGTCGATTGCTTCAACGGGAACACCGACCTCGCCGACAGCGTCAATCACCTGCTCGTCGTCGGCTTCTACCTCGTGAACATCGGCTTCGTCTCGCTCTACCTGAAAAGCACGGAGGAAACCACCGGCGCACGCGGTGTCTTTGAGCTGCTCAGCGGCAAGATGGGCGTCGTGCTCCTCATGCTCGGCGGCATGCACTTCTTCAATCTCTACGTCTTCACCCGCATGCGCCGCCGCGCCACCCTGGCCACCCTGCCACCGCCCGTGCCACCCATGCATCGCGTCAGCAAAGCCCACGACATTCTCGACACGCTGTGAAAACGTTTATGCGAAAATTGAAGCTGTCGTTCTTCGCGATGTTGTGCGGCTGGATTGCGTGCAACATCGCTTGGTGGGTGGGAATGCTTACCGAGGTTCATTTCGACGAAATTCGAATTCAGGACGCACAAAAGATCCTCTTCCTTGGCGCAGCCACGGGCATCGTGATATTCGCCGCATGGCTGGTGATCTTTCTACCCGTGGACCTGCTGATATCTGATCAGTCTAAGCTGCGCAGAGCTTGGCCAGCCTCTATCCTTGGATTCATAGCTGGGAGCAGCGTGGTTGTTATCATCATGCTCAATGCATTCTTGGGCGCTGCTTCCTTCGGATCAGAAGTATACACTTGGCAAGCCTTCTTCCTGCTGAGCAGCCCTGGCATCACAGGCATGGTGGCGGCCTACGTCAGATCGCGTGATGAAAAACCTTCCACAACCAAACCATGAACACTCTCACCATCTTCTACGATGCCCGCTGCGGCCTGTGCTCGCGCTTCCGGCGCTGGATGCTCGAACAGGCCGCGTATGTGCGGCTGGAGTTTCTGCCCTACGATTCGGTGCAGGCACTCCACCGCTGCCCGAATCTGCCCAACCTGCGCGCCGATCAGGAAATCGTCGTCATGGGAGATGACGGCTCGCTCTGGCAGGGCGCGGGCGCATGGGTGACATGCCTGTGGGCGCTGCGCGAGTATCGAGAATGGTCCCTGCGGCTCGCGAGTCCGGCCATGCAACAGATCGCCCGCCGCGTGGTGCACTGGATTTCCAGCAACCGAATCGGCCTTTCCCACCTGCTGCGTCTGCGCAGCGATGACGCGCTGCGGGCGCAGATTACGGAGACGGCCTGTGACAATGGGGCCTGCTCCATGGAATCACGAAACGCGGCTTGAATGAAGCCATCGTTCTGCGCTGTAATGGCTGAATGTCATTCCTCCGCTGCCTCATCACCGCATGCACCCTGTCCGCCAGCCTTCATGCAGCCGAAGATAAGATGCGCCTCGTGCGCGAAACAGAGGCACTGACTCCAGAGCAGGAGCGCACAGGGCTGCACGTGCCGCCGGGCTTCACCGTGCAGCTCTTTGCCAGCGAGCCGATGATCAACAAGCCCATCAACATGGCCTTCGATGCGCGGGGCCGCCTCTGGGTGTCATCGACCGTCGAGTATCCCTACGCCGCCGACAAAAGCCGCTGGTCCGATGAGAAAGGAACGCGCGTCAAAGACAGCCGCGACGCGATCAAAATCCTCGCAGACACCGATGGCGACGGCAAGGCCGACAAAGTCACCGACTTTGCCGACGGCCTCAACATCCCCACCGGCGTTCTTCCCTGGCACAAGCCCGAGCACAAGGCCGGCTGCATCGCCTGGAGCATTCCGAACATCTGGTACTTCGCCGATACCGATGGCGATGACAAAGCCGACCACCGCGAGATTCTCTTCGGTCCGCTCGGTTATGAAAAAGACACGCACGGCATGTGCAGCAGCTTCCGCCTCGGCCTGGATGGCTGGGTGTATGCGACGCATGGCTTCAACAACACGAGTCACTTCAAAGCCAAAGACGGCAGCACGCTCGATCTCCACAGCGGCAACGTCTTCCGCTTTCGTCCTGATGGCTCACGTGTCGAGAAGTGGACCAGCGGCCAGGTGAATCCCTTCGGCCTGTGCTGGGATCGCTTTGGCAATCTCTACAGCGCCGACTGCCACAGCTCGCCCATTTACCAGCTCATCCGTGGCGCGTGCTATCCCAGCTTCGGCAAGCCTGACGACGGCCTCGGCTTCGCCCCCGTGATGTGTGAGCACAGCCACGGCTCCACCGGCATCTGCGGAATCGTTTACCTCGACGGCGGCGTCTGGGGCCCCGAGTGGGACGACCACACGCTGGTGGGCAATTGCGTCACCTCCCGCGTGAATCACGACAAGGTCACCTTCACCGGCTCCACGCCCAAAGCCAACGAAGAACCCGACTTTATCACCAGCGACGATCCATGGTTCCGCCCCGTCGACCTCCAACTCGGCCCCGACAACGCCCTCTACATCGCCGACTTCTACAACAAGATCATCGGCCACTACGAGGTGCCGCTGGATCATCCGGGAAGAGACAAGGAGCGCGGAAGAATCTGGCGGGTGGTGAAGACGGGGCAAACCAAATTGCTTTCGGAAGCAAATCTAACTGAGTTGTCAGACAAAGATCTGGCCACGCAGTTGGAGGTGAAGAATCTAACAAGTCGCTACCTTGCCACGCAAACGGTCTATGAGCGCGGAGAAACGGCATATGAGGTAGTCAAAAAATTGGAGCCTACGGGCGGAGATCAGGTGCTAAACCGACTCGTTCACTCCATGTGGATTGCTGCACGGCTTGAAAAAGCAAGCTGGACACAATTCCAGAAATTGTTCGAACTTGATGCTTATTGTGAAACACACGCGCTCAAAATATTGAGCGCATTTAAAGGCTGGCCAGGAATTCCCGGGTTGTTCGCGCAGACACGAGCCCAAGGGGACTTCAATGGAGGAAAGATGTTGATTTCGCGCGAACGATTCGAGTTGGATCTTAACACGCGTCGTGAAACCAGAGCTTCTTCGGAACAAAAAAAGGCAGGTGCCGAGGCGATGGGTATCTCCGAAGATCCAGCAGCTGTTGAAGAGGTGGTTTCGCTGATCAGGAAAAGTATTCCCGATGAAACATTGCTTCTTACTGTCAAAATTGCATTGCGCAGAATCTTGCTGGTGCCTGCGAATTTGAAGGCGCTGCCACCGGATGCGTATGCTGCGGCTGAAGTGGTGCTGGCCGTGCCGAACGCCGAAGCCAGTGCGTGGCTGTGGCGCATGGAAACGCTGGAAAAGAAAGCGTCGATGAGCCGGACACAGATCCTCCAACATCTTGCGCGTTATGGAGACGCTGATCTGCTGCAATCTGCGATGCAAGAAACCCGCCAAGCCTATCGGGACAAGCCTGCCGCTTCTCAGCTCGATCTCGTTCAAGCCATACACAACGGCCTCAGCGAACGCGGTGCGCCGGCTAATCCTGAGCTGCTGCAATGGGCGCAGGAACTTGCCACACAACTTCTCAATTCCACAGACAAGCAGCCTGCGCCAGCCTGGATTGCGCTGGGCGATGCCAAGTGGTCGTTGCAGACGCGGAAGTGTGCAGATGGTACGGAGGCGCAGGTGCTGCAGAGCATGATCAAAGGTGGTGGCGATGAGGAGAAGCGGACGGGCGTGTTGAAATCCAAATCGTTTGCCGCGCCGGAGAAACTTGTACTTTGGGTCGACGGACATCGCGGACCACCGACTGCGGAGGCGCATGACAAGAACTTCGTGCGTGTGGTGGATGCGCAGAGCGGTGCCACGCTCGCGAGTGTGTTTCCACCGCGACACAATGATTGCCGGCGAGAGGAACTGGATCTCGCCAAACACACAGGGAAGTCCGTGCGAATTGAGATCGTCGATGGTGATGATGGGAAGGCTTATGCGTGGCTGGGCGTCACGCGCATTGAGCCAGCGGTGGTAAGCGTGAATGATTTCCACAACGAAGACAGCACACGCAGCGCGCTCAAAACACTCGCGATGCTTTTACAGCACACAGCACCCGCCTCGCTGCGCGAGAAGTTGGTGGCCTATTTGCCACCACGGCCCGCGCCACCACCGCTGCCCGTTTCACCAGAGCAGCGCAAGCAGCTGGATGCCTTGATCACCACACGAGCTGCAGCGTTTGCCAAAGCGAAGCCGGACGTCGCGGCGGGGAAGACGGTGTTCACCACCAACTGCGCGGTGTGTCATCAAATTCGCGGTGCGGGTGGTTTGATCGGCCCGCAGCTCGATGGCATCGGCGCACGCGGAGCGGAGCGTTTGAGTGAAGACATCCTCGATCCGAACCGCAACGTGGACGCGCATTTCCATCTGCACACATTGACGCTGAAAGATGGCTCTGCTCTGAGCGGCTTTCTCAAAGGCGAAGCAGGTCAGGTCTTGATCCTCGCCGATGCTGCAGGGCAGGAGCAGCGCGTGTCCAAAAATGATCTCGCGAAGGATGTGACGACGCCCATGTCGCTCATGCCTCCTGTGTTTGGGCAGACGCTGGATCAAACGGCGTTTATCAACCTGCTTGGGTATTTGATGAATGAGAAGGCGGGGAAGTAGATTTCAAACTGCCGCCACATCCAGCACGATTAAGTCATCCTCACATGCCCATCGAATTCGACGTTCATATCACTGCAAAACTTCTTCGACGAGTCGCGAGACGTCGGCTGCTTCGCCACTGGCCGCGCCTATTGTTCGCCGTGGTGTTGGTTATTGTGGGAGTGGCGCTGGATTATCGCCCGGGCCCATGGAGCGCTTCTTCGATTTTCGGTATGACGACCATTGGTTTTCTGCTGGTGTTGTATCCCGCCATTGAGATCCGGCAGCGGCGCAGCATTGCTGCCTGGAAACGTATGCAGGGGGATGCTCCCGTGCATTACCGGTTGAATGAGGAAACGCTCCAGGCGGAGTCTAATCTTGGGAGCACCGAGTTGAAGTGGACGGTGTTTCGTGAACTCATTGAACATCACGACTGCTTCCTGCTTGCCTTCGTTCAGGGAAATCACCTCACCTTGCCACGTGAAGGTGTTCCTCCAGAGGCGCTGGATTTCATCCGTCGAAAGTTTCAAGAACTGAAACTTCCCATCAAGCGCGCATGATTCTTCGCCTGGCTTCCCTCATGATTCTTTTCGGCGTCGTCATGGCTGCTGATGTGCTCAAATCACACCCCAAGGCTGTTCCAAACATTCATCCGCCGGGCGAGGTGGACAGGCCGGACATGGTGAAATTTATTGTGTCGGATTCGGCAATTCTGCCGGGAATTGTGGTGGATGAGATGGATGCGGAGCTGGTGGGGGAGTGGCAGTATTCAACGCACACGCCGCCCTATGTCGGGCTGGGTTATTTGCATGACATGAAGGCTGGCAAGGGAAGCAAGTCCGTGACCTTCACGCCCACTCTGCCAAAGTCGGGCTGGTATGAGGTGCGGCTGGCGCATTGCTACAATGTGCGGCGCTCGACGAAGACGCCGGTGACCATTCATCATGCGGATGGGGAGGTGAAGATCGTTGTTAATCAGCAGCAGGAGCCGGAGCATGGGCGGCTGTTTCGCACGCTGGGCACGTTTCGGTTTGAAGAAGGGCGTGCGGGGTGGGTGCGGGTGTCCAATGAGGGCACGGAGGCGGACAAGGTGGTGATTGCAGATGCGGTGCAGTTTCTGCCGGTGGCAAAGTAGAGCACAAAAAAGCCGGAGTCTTGCGACTCCGGCTTCGTGATTGATGGGATCCTACTCGTCCTCGGCTTCGGCGGCAGCGGCCTTTTTGCGCTTCTTCTTGCCACCGGCATTGCGGAGAGCCTTTGGAATGGGGTCTTCCTTTTTCTGCAGGGCACGGCGGAGCTTGCGCAGCGCGATGTTTTGCAGCTGACGGATACGCTCGCGCGTGACGCCGAACTCCTGACCGACTTCTTCCAGCGTGCGGGGCTTCTGACCGGCAAGGCCGAAGCGGGCATCGATGATCTTGCGTTCGCGTTCGTCGAGAACGGTCAGCAGGCCATCGAGCTGGCTGTGCATGTTCTTGTGCGAGAGCAGGTCAAACGGGGTCTGGGCGTTTTCATCGCCGACGATTTCGCCGAACTCGGTGCTGTCGTCGTCGCTGATCGGGGCGTCGAGCGAAGCAGGGCGCATGGAAGCGACCTTGAGCTGGCTGAGCTTGGCACGATCAATGCCGATTTCTTCGGAGAGTTCGTCGTCCGTGGGTTCGCGGCCGAGTTCTTCAGACATCGCCATGGCCACACGGCGCATCTTGCTGATCTTGTCCACCATGTGGACAGGAAGGCGGATGGTCTTGGACTGGTTGGCGAGGGCGCGCTTGATGGACTGTTTGATCCACCAGGCGGCGTAGGTTGAAAGTTTGCCACCCTTGTTCGGGTCGAAGCGTTCCACAGCCTTCATGAGGCCGATGTTTCCTTCGGAAATGAGGTCGAGAAGTGGCAGACCGTAGTTGGCGTAATCCTGGGCGATCTTCACCACGAGGCGAAGGTTCGCACGAATCATGTGCGAACGGGCTTCGGGGTCGCCGCGTTTGATGCGTTCAGCAAGCTCGACCTCCTGGTCGGGAGTCAGCAAGTCAGTCTTGCCGATCTCACGCAGGTAAATCTTAATGCCTCCGTCGAGTTCCATATTGAGCGTTCTAGTTGGGTAATACAATACAAGGACCAACGTCCATGCCCCGAGCTGAGACGCAGGGGGTAGTCAGTATAAAAGCAAATTCAGACTTCGCTCGTGTTTTTTGAGCAAGTTTGCGGCCAGCATAGGATATTGGACCGAAGGAAAGTGGCACAAGCGAAGAATAGACAACCTACGTTCAACTAAACTTTCGGGTGATCGTCAACATCATTTCTAAAAAAAGTTAAGATTCGTTAATAAAATCACCTGCAAATCGGCACTTTTTCAGCTTTGAGAGACTTAGGGCTCTCATTTTCGCTCTCATCTGGGCGGGGAGTTTGTCTTTCCTCGGTGAAGCCGCCCGCTTGACACCGCCCGCTCCTTCCCCGACTTACTGCTCCCTCAAAATTGCCATGCCCCGCCAAATTTCCTACCGCGAAGCCATCCGTGAAGCCCTTGACGAAGAAATTGCACGCGATCCCATGGTCGTGGTCATGGGCGAGGAAGTCGCCCAGTACAACGGTGCTTACAAGGTGACTGAAGGCCTCTGGGACAAGTGGGGCGACAAGCGTCTGGTGGACACCCCCATCAGCGAAGCTGGTTTCATCGGCATGGGCATCGGTGCCAGCATGCTGGGCGTGCGTCCGGTGATGGAGCTCATGTTCTGGAGCTTTTACACGGTCGCCTGGGACCAGATCGTCAACAACGGCGCGATGGTGCGCTACATGAGCGGCGGCAAGATCAACGTCCCCATCGTCATCCGCGGTCCCGCCAACGGTGGAACCAGCGTGGGCGCCACCCACTCTCACACTCCGGAAAACATCATGGCCAGCTTCCCAGGCATGAAGTGCGTCTGCCCCAGCAACGCCTACGATGCCAAGGGCCTCATGAAAGCTGCCATCCGTGACAATGACCCCGTCATGTTCATGGAGAGCACCAAGCTCTACGGCGAAAAATGGGATGTGCCCTCCAATGACGAACTGCCTAACGGCGAGCTCTTCATCCCCCTCGGTCTGGCCGATGTGAAGCGCGAAGGCACCGACATCTCCCTCATTGCCCATGGCAAGGCGGTCATCACCTGCCTGGAAGCCGCCAAAATCCTCGAAGAAGAGCACGGCATCAGCGCCGAAGTCGTCGATCTGCGCACCATCCGCCCGCTGGATGAAGACACCATCCTTGCCTCCGTCGCGAAAACCCACCGCGCCATCTACGTCGAAGAAAACAAGCCCTACTGCGGCATCGGCGCCCAGATTGCCTACATGATTCAGGAGCGGATCTTCGACGAACTCGACGCCCCCGTGCAGCGCGTGTGCAGCCTCGACTCCCCCGCGATCTACAGCCCGCCGCTCGAAGCCCTGCAGCTGCCGACGGCTGAAGTCGTTGTCGCCAAAGCGCTGAGTATTTTCTGATCCGTCTCCTTTTTCGCCCTTTCTCAAAACTTTTCATTCGTCTTCGCCATGCCCAAATTCATCGAAATGCCCAAGCTTAGTGACACCATGACCGAGGGGACCCTCGCCAAATGGACCGTCAAGGAAGGGGACAAAGTCACCGTCGGGAAAGCCATCGCCGACATCGAGACTGATAAGGCCACCATGGAATATGCCAGCCCGTTTGAAGGCGTGCTGCACAAGTTCATCGCCACCCCCGGCGGCAAAGTCCCCCTGGGCGCCCCGCTGGCCGTGATCCTGGAAGACGGTGAGGCCGCTCCGGCGGATCTGGATGACCTCATCGCCAAAGCGAAGGCCGCTGCGGCTCCGGCCCCTGCGGCTGAGAAAAAACCCGCCGCCTCTGCTTCGAAGGTTGCTGCTTCCGGTCCACGCCTGCCCCAGGCCCCGCAGCACAAGAGCCGCGCCGTTGCTGGCGGTGCCGCCCTCCGTGTCAAAGCCTCCCCGCTCGCCAAAAAAGTCGCTGCGGAACGTGGCGTGGATCTCAACTCACTCATCGGCACCGGCCCTGGCGGACGCATCGTGCGTGAAGACGTCGAAAACGCCCCTGTGGGTGGCGCTTCCGCAGGTCGCGTGGCTGCCACACCTGCGATCCGCCCGGTCATTGGTCCTGAAGACGAGCGCGTGCCCACCAGCAGCATGCGCAACATCATCGCCGAGCGCCTTCTGGCTTCGAAGACTCAGATCCCCCATTTCTACCTGCAGATGGAGATCGATGCCGGCCCGCTCATGGCCTTCCGCGCCCACCTCAACGCTTCAGCCGAAAAGACCGGTGGCAACAAGTACACCGTCAACGATTTCATCCTCAAGTCCGTCATTCGCGCCGCCCAGGCCCAGCCTGCGATCAATGCTGCGTGGGATGGCGATGCCATCGTGAAGTTCAAATCCGTCGGTCTCAGCGTCGCCATCGCCATTGATGACGGCCTCGTCACCCCGGTGATCAAGGAGGCGGAAAAGAAAACGCTGCTCCAGATCAGCCAGAGCGTCAAAGATCTCGCCGGCAAGGCCAAGAACAAGAAGCTCAGCCCCGATGACTTTGCGGGAGGCACCATCACCGTCTCGAATCTCGGTGCTTTTGGCATCGACCAGTTCGCCGCCATCATCAATCCACCGCAGGCCGCCATCGTGGCCATCGGCAGCATCCGCTCCGCACCTGTCGTCAATGACAAGGGGCAGATCGTCGTTGGTCAGCGCATGTGGGTCGGCCTCAGCGGAGACCATCGCGTCGTCGATGGCGCTGTAGCAGCCACCTTCCTGGCGGAAATGCGCAAGCTGCTGGAAAACCCGGCGCTGATGCTGGTTTAGACCAACTCTCAAAAATCTTGTCACATTGCCCGGGCGGCGGAGCGGCCCCATGGGCTGCGTCGTGTGCTTGCCTGTTATTTCCAATTAGCAGGCGGCGCACTCTCCTTGCCACTGGGGCCGCTGCGCTCGCCGGATCAAAATGACAATCTTTTTGAGAACTGGTCTAAGACACTCGCGAGAGATCGCGGGCACATGGCGTCTGCTCCAGCTTGCAGCGGTTTTTGAAACTGATTCCGCAAAGCAAGCCTGGAGACGTTCGGCGGAGGCTTGGGGATAAGCCTCCCTACCTCGCTCTGGGTCGTGGCAGGCGGCGCTGCAGCCAGTTCATATCCTCCGGCTGCAGATAGCTCAGGTAGAGCGTCATCATCGCCAGAAAGAACAGCATCAGGTTGTATGACATGAGGCTGATGCCGGCGTGCAGGAGGATTCCTGCAGCGAAGCCAAACCAGCGCCAGCGAGGAACCATGAGAAGAATGGGAATCGCGAGCTCCACGAGCAGCACCAGATAGGTGACTACTTTCAGGAGGAAGCCATAGTTCAGCACCCAGAGGCCGGGCCACCGCGCATTGTGGGAGAGCAGGAAGAAGCTCATGAAATCTCCGCTCATCCAGTATTCATTGTCCAGCCTTGCCAGCACGGCCTGCAGATAAATCGCCGCGAGCTGCACTTTCATCAGAGTCAGGCCATAGCACGGCACCTGCAGCTCAGGAGCCGCCCGTTTGCGCGCTTTGCGTGATCGCCACGACCAGCAGGCAGGCATGGGCGAGACCAGCACCAGAAAAGAAGTGCAGCGCAAGACCTCATCCCAGCCCACCAGGATCAGCGGATTACGCATGGCGTAGGATACATACCAGACAAACACAATGCCGGCCGCCACCCGCGGCCACACGCCCAGCAGCAGCAGCACCATGCCGCAGCCGCTGAAAAGCATGTAGGTGCTGACGGCGCCCACGTCATGGCACAGGTCAAACACAGACAGATAAGCCCCCACAGTGTACTTCCGCACGACTTCCTGATCCGCCATCCCCACATCCGTGAAGAAGATCTCACGGTCCGGCCAGATCTGCATGAGATTCAGCAGTGACACGAAAGCGAACGCGATTCGTATGCAGGCATACAAACGGGAATCCGCCGGGTTCAGAAACAGGCCGGTGAAACGGGATTGAAGACTTTGCGTGCCCGTCGTCATGGAGTGGGTTGAACTTGGTTTTTTTGGGCTGCGAGCGTTTCCAGCTCAAAGGGTCCCAGCACGGAAGGGCGCTCGACAGCGATCTCCTTGAGGGAGCGCACTCCCAGCAGGCTGCGGGTGTAGGCTGGGATCACCTCCAGGCTCACCTGGGTCCGGGGGGCATAGCGCCCAGTGCGGAGCAGCGCCTCCGCCGCACTCTTCATGTAGGACTTACGAAACACACCTCGTGTGGGGTTGAAGACGACATTGACCATCCAGTTGTTGAGCCGCACCTGATCGTGCTGGGAAAACCGCCGCAGTCCCGGCAGCACCATTCCCACCTCTCTTGGTTTTTGTCCCCGCTCCTGGACGATCAAGCGTGCTTCCGTACGGTGCATGTTTGGAATGGTCTCAAACATGGTCCATAGCTGGTGGCAGCGTGTGACACGTTCATAGAGGTTGAACACGGAAGACACATGAATCCGGTCTCTCCAGCGCATAGGCAGCGCACCCAACAGAAGAAAGACCAGATGTGCCGAGGCAAAAACCACGATCATTATTTTTCGGCTGGACTGGGAGGGAGCGCGCATGGGCTGTGCCGCCAAGAAAGAACCGTGATGCACCATTCATCAAACGAATAGAGCAGCATTCGGCACCAGCGGGGCAGTGATGCTGCATGGGTTGCGCGGGTCTGGTCAGCTTTTGCGGGGCATCGTATCATTTGCACGGCTGCCAGACGGACTATCATGCCGCATGGAACTGCCCGATGTCATCGAACAATGCCTGAGCCTTCCCGGTGCGGAAGCAACGCAGCCCTTCGGACCTGAAGCGCTCGTGTACAAAGTCGGAGGCAAGATGTTTGCCGTCACCTCACCGGATGAGTTTCCCGCCCGCATCAATCTCAAATGCGACCCCGAGCGCGCCATCGAACTTCGCGACGAGTACAAAGGCATCAAACCCGGCTGGCACATGAACAAGAAGCACTGGAACACCGTGATGCTGGACGGAACCGTCCCGCCTGCGCTGGTGCGGGAGCTTGTTGCGCATTCGTATCAGCTCGTGGTGGACGCGCTGCCGAAGAAGGTGCGGGAGGGGCTCAAGAAAAAGAGTTAGAACCGAAGCCTCACCAGACCAACGGGATGCCGTAAGCGGGGAACTCGCTGTCTGACGATACAAGATGGCATGCGTCGAGCTGCGCTTGTGCAAGTATCACTCGATCAAAGGGATCTTTGTGATGCTTGGGCAGCTCGCTACTGGAGAAAAGAGCTTCCGCTGAAATGGGAAGTTCAACGAGGCCCCACCTCGAAACTTGGTTCACCCACCACATCCGTGGAGGCTCAGGCAGAGCGAGTTTTCCGGCTCCGTGTTTTAAAATGATCTCCCATAAGCTGGCCTGACTGACATGGAGAATTGAGCCAGGATCGTTGATGGCTTTTACGGCTTCGGCACTCAGCTGTTCCGGCTCACTGGCGAGCCAGATCAAAGCACAGGTGTCGAGGAGCAGCTTCACAGCAGTCCAAGTTCACGCATGCCCGCTTCGTCCAATGCTGCAAAAGATCCTTTGTCCCAGCGAACGGGAGAAGAAGTGCGTTCACCGACACGGGGGCGTTTCAGCGGCGACGATGACTTCACCGGTACGATGCGCGCCACTGCTAGTGTGCCTTGACGCAGCAGCACCTCCTCACCTAAAGCCACTCGCTGCAGCAATTGGGAGAAGTGTGTCTCAGCATAATCGAGCGTGGCTTCCATAGTTTGATTGTCGCTTTCCAAACTCAGGGCGTCAAGATGACAAAAAACGGCAGGCCAGCCATCTCACCCCACCACCAACTCCACCGGACAATGATCGCTGCCCATCACATCCGCACGAATGGTGCATGACTTCAGCGCCGGTTTCAGCTTCTCTGAGGCCAGCCAGTAGTCCAAGCGCCACCCGATGTTCTTCGCCCGTGCATCTGGCGTGCGCTGGGTCCACCAGGTGTAGCGGCCGGGGTTGGGATCAAACTGGCGGAAGACGTCGAGGAAGCCGGCGTCGAGGTGCTTGGTGAAGCTGGCGCGCTCGTCATCGCTGAAGCCGGGGTTCATGCGGTTGGATTTTGGATTGGCGAGATCGATCTCCTGATGCGCACAGTTGAGGTCGCCGCAGGCGATGACGGGCTTGGTTTTCTCCAGCTTCTTCAGGTGCGCACGATAGGCATCATCCCAGGAGAGGCGGTAGCTGAGGCGGGCGAGTTCGGCCTGTGAGTTCGGTGTGTACACATTCACGAGGAAGAAGTCCGGGAACTCGACGGTGATGAGGCGGCCCTCGCGGTCGTGCTCGTCAATGCCGAAGCCCAGCGTGTTCGTCTTGAAGGGCACGCGGCTGAGGATGAGCGTGCCGGAATAGCCTTTCTTCACCGCACTGTTCCACACGGCTTGGTAGCCGCTGAACCAGCCGAGATCCACCTGCTCCTGCTGCGCCTTGGTTTCCTGCAGGCAGATGACATCGGCATCGCCTTCGAGCATGTATTCGCGGAGGCCTTTGCCGAGGGAGGCACGGATGCCGTTGACGTTCCAAGAGATGAGTTTCATGTGAGGGCGGATTGAAGCCGAAAACGCTGCGCAGGAAAGGAAGGAATCAGAGAAGGTTGCGAATCGCGGCGTCCGCGGCTTTGACTGCGGCATGAGTTTTGATCTGCTGGCGCCGCATTACCGCTGGATGGAGGCGCTGTGTGCCGCCGGGCAGTTGCAGCGCTGCCGCACGGCTTTGCTGGGGGCCATTCCTGCACCACAGCAGGTGCTGGTCTATGGCGAAGGCAATGGCCGCTTTCTGGTGGAGCTATGCCGTCGCTTTCCGGCGGCGCGGGTGACCGTGGTGGAGGCCAGCGCGGTGATGATCGATCTCGCACGTGCGCGACTGCGAAGTGCGGGGCTGGCAGGTGCGCAGGTGGAGTTCATTCATGCGGATGCTTTAATATGGCAGCCACCCACGGCGGCATTTGATCTCATCGTGACGTGCTTTTTTCTCGACTGTTTTCGCGAGGATCAATTGCAACATCTGATGCCCACCATTGCCAATGCCGCCACTGCAGGTGCGCATTGGTTGCACGCGGATTTTCAAATCGCGCCCGCAGGCCTCCTGCGTGTGTGCAGCCGCGTGATCGTGGGGATTCTGTATGCGTTTTTTCGCTGCATGACACGACTGCAAGCCCATGAACTGGTCAATGTGGCTCCCTATTTAAGTGACGCAGGATTCACGCGGTGGCAGCGGCGTGAGTTCGTTTTAGGCCTGCTGTTTTGCGACTGCTGGAAGCGTTGAGAGATTGCGTCTCATAATCTTCTCATGACCCGTCGCATAACTTGCTCACTGGATGCCAATCCACGCGGATCAAAGCAAACGCATCGATGCTTTATATGTGGCATGGACCTTAAACCATACTCCCAAAACCGGTGGTTGCTTGCGCTGAGCCTCAGCGTCGTAGCAACCGTGTCATTTTCAACCGCCACAGCGGGCACGCCCGTCGCTGCGAAGAACCCCGCACCCGAGCCGTTTGACTGGAAGGAGAACACCATCTCCCCGGTGACGAATCCGATGTACTTCGAAGATCCGGTGATCCGCTCCGAAATTCGCCCGATCTTCATCTATCACAACTTCGACAACCAGTTCGTCACGGGTCGTGGCAGTGCACGAGTGGGAGCTGTCCAGTTCCGCTATGCGATCACGGACCGCCTTGCCTTTATCGCGACGCAGGACGGTTATCTGAACATCAATGGCACCGGAGTGAAGGGCAGCGGCTGGATGGATCTGGCCGCCGGCTTCAAATACGCGCTGATCAATGACGTGCAGAACCAGTTCATCCTCACCCCGGGCTTCACTTTCCAGCTCCCGACCGGTGACAAAGATGTGTTCAATGGTCGTGGTTCAGGCCAGTTCAACCCCTTCATCTCCTTTGCGAAGGGCTACGGCGATCTGCACATCACCGGCAATGTCGGCGCACTCATTCCGATGCTGCGCGATGAACAGAACACCATGGCGCATTACAGCCTGATGGTGGATTACTACGTCAGCAAATGGTTCATTCCCTTCGCCACCGCGAACTTCTGGACCACGCTCAACAATGCTTCAAACATTCCCGGCCTGCGCACCAACGGCTACGATGTCATCAACTTCGGCGCGGGCAATGCCAGCGGTGCCACCCAGGGCATGCTGGGGCTTGGTTTCCGCTCACGCATTCAGAAGAATGTCGATATCGGTTTTGCCTATGAAATGGCGGTTGTGAAGCCTTACGGCCTGGCCAACACCCGCTTCACCATGGACATGAGCATCCGCTTCTAATTTCGAGTCTTTGTTAGGTTGAGTCAGAAGTTAAGTTGGTTACGCACGGGGACGAAAGTCCCCGTGCGTTTCTATTGCGGGCCGGTTGTTTTGCGATTGGCGAGGCAGGTTAAAATGATCTAAGTTGGCAGGAAGGGTCGCCGTTATGATCCCCCCGACAACCATGACACGCCACCCTCTTTCCCATGCCGCCGGCGCACTTGCGCTGCTTCTCGCTCTCAATTCCTGTGGCAAGCAAGAGCAGCCCGCCGCCACGCCGCCGCCTGTGCCGGCACCCGTGGCAGCCAAGCCCGCCGCACCGGTCCCTGTCCCTGCGCCCGTAAAACCCGCAGATCCCGTGTTTGCAGCAACACCGGTGGATCTGAACGGCTTCGGCAGTGATGAGCCTGTTCTGCGCGTCAATGAACCCACCCGGGGAGTGATTGTCATCGAGCCCAAGGACATCAAGCACACCTCCCAGCAGCATTGGGATCAATACGACTGCACCAGCTTCAATGCCAAGCGCTGGGGCCGCTACGAGGTGCGCGTGACCTACACGCTCAGGAATGCCACGCTCGGCACGCAGTTCCGCTTTGCCCAGCAGCCGCTGAAAAAGACGCTCACGGCCGCCAGCCAGCCCAAGCGCGTGGTCTATGGGACGGTGTATGTGGACAAGCCCATGATGTACCCGTTTTCGCTCTATGCCGCCGCCACCGGTAACGAGCCGGGATTTGAAATTCAGGAAGTGGCCTTTGTGCCTGCGCCTGAAGGCCCCGCGCCCGTGCAGGCTGCGGATGGCAGCATCGTGCTCGAAGCCAGCAGCGCCACCACGTGGTCTGAAAACATGCGCTTTGAACCCAAATCCGAGAAAAATTGCCTCGGCTTCTGGACGAGCGAGGACGACTTCGCCGAGTGGGATTTCGAAGTCACCAAACCGGGCCGCTACAAGGTGAGCGTCGTGCACGGCTGCGGCACCGGCAATGAGGGCAGCGAAGTGGCCGTGAAGCTCGGTGAGCAGGAGCTGAAATTCAGCGTCAAGGACACCGGTGGCTTCCAAAAGTGGTCTGAAGAGCAGGTCGGTGAAGTGGAGATCAAAAAGGCGGGCAAGATGCGTCTCGTGATTGATCCGGTGTCGAAAGCCAAGAGCGCGGTGCTCGACGTCAACAAGGTCGTGCTTAAGCCGGTGAGCTGAGTTCTGCATGCATGGACTGCGCACGCACCTCCACCCGTGATCCCGAAACCTGGCTCGATCTCGCGCCGGAGTTTTCGCAGGCCATGGCGCGGCAGGTGCGCGGCTGGATTCAGCGCTGGGAGCCGGACCTGACCGAGTCCATCAAATGGAACGTGCTGTGTTTCAGCGGCAGGAAAAACATCTGCGGTCTCAGTGCATGCAAGAAGCACCTCGGCATCACCTTCTTTCGTGGTACGGAACTGCGTGAGATCACGAATTTGTTTGAAGGCGGCGAGGCCAACACAAGCATCCAGACCATTCGCGTCACCCAACTGGAGAAACTGAATGCGAAGGCCTTTCAGCGGCTGCTGCACGCCGCCGTGGCGCTGGACGCCGATGAATCCGCCAAGCCACCGCCGCTGAAGCAGCGTGCCGAATGGCCGATGCCTCCCGCGCTTGCCAAGGGGCTGAAGCAACACCCGGCTGCGGCTGCGGGATTCAAGGCCATGAGCATTTCCTGCCAGCGCGAATACAAGGTGTGGATCAGTACCGCGAAGCAGGAGGAGACCCTCCAGCGCCGTTTGGGTGAAACACTGCGTGCTCTTGCTTCGGGCAAAAAGTGGGCGCAGCGCAAAGAGGCGTGAAGGTTAAGGCAGGGACTCCAGCCGATCCGGCACGCCGTTGTTGTTGGTGTCAAAGGGCAGCGGATCATCGAGATCTTTGCGGCCATCCTCATCGTGATCGTTGTCAGGCTGCAGCCAGGAATTCTCCTCATTGAGCCATTCGCCCTGCTGGCGCAGCGCATGCCAGAGCTGCACCGCTGCATCGGCGCGTGTGAGCGGACGCTGTGCAACGTCTTTGCTGAAGAGGCCGGGATTCACGGGCAGCTTCAAAGCGGTGGCCCAGCGATAGAGCGTGGCCCAGTCGGCTTTCTGATCGGGGTTGAAGGTCTTTTCCGTCGTCACGATGCCCCAGGAGCAGAGGGACTCGATGGCCGCACGATCTGCATCGTCCTGGCCGACATCGCTGAAGCGCGGCGTTGCAGCGACTTTCCATTCCGGTGCATTCGCTCTGGCACGGATGACCCTGGCCAGCACGCGGGCGAGCTCGCGGCGCGTCATGGGGTGCTCCGCATTGAAGAAGACGCTGCCCGCTTCCGCTGGCCAGATGCCGCGTACCGCCAGCATGTTGGCCGCCTCAAAATACACGGCATCGGTGGGCAGATCCTGCCAGGGCCAGAGCAGCACGCCTGGGCCACCGGTTCCGCGCACAAGACGCAGCTGAATCTCACGCCAGTTTTTCTGTGCAGCCGCTGCTGCGCGGGGCTGCACACCATCGCGCAGGCAAAGCCACGCCAGTGTGGCGCTCGCTTGACCGACGTGCATCATCTGGCCATGCAGGCGCAGAGCGCTCTGCACCACGCTGCTGACGCCGATGTTCTTGGAGCAGCCGATCAGTCCGTTCATCTGCACTGGCACGAGGCCGCGCAGCGGAAACATCGCGCGGTCAGTGTCCGTGTGCCAGCCGCGTGACGGTGTCTGCACGTACAGCCATGGCCCGTTGCGATCTTCGCTGAGGAAACGTCGGCGCGTGGGATGGAAGTCGATGTTGAACTGGAAGCCGAACAAGCCATCGGGCACCATCACCTTCGCCCACTTTGGCTCGCGTGTTTCAGCGCGGATGTCCTGTTCACGCAGCATGTAGAGTGCTTCGAGGCGCAGGCCTTCGCGCACGTAGGGCTTCGGCGGCAGAAGGTCAGACGTGCCGAACTCGGTGGTGAGTTTCATGTTGCGGAACGTCTGGGGGAAATCGCCCACGCGATCATGCACCGCCGTTTGCAGGTGATAGAGCATGCCCAGCGTGTGCTGCTTCGCGTCATCGAAAATGATCTGCCGCTGCGCAGGCGTGAGATCGACGATGTTTTTCTTTGATGCGCCGGTCTCGGTTTTTTCGAGCGCATCGACTACGCGCTGCGGAAGCTGGCACAGCGGATAATCCTGCACCGGCCAGTTTAGAAACGTCGCCTCGCTGCCGGGAGCGAGGTTGTTGTGCCAGCGGTCCACCAGACGCCGGTGCGTGTACACACTCCAGCCCGACTGGCTGTAGGGGCCTGTGCTCATGTTGCTGTCCACCCACGGCGGTGTTTTGTCGAGCTGCGCGAAGGAACGCGGATCGTAGGGCGCGGGTTTGGGGATGGTGCTGCTCTTTCCAGCCTCACGCAGCACGACGCACCAGGAGAGGGGGTTCATCTCCTGCTGCCCTGCGTCATCGAAGGCGGCTGGGGCACTGGATTCGCCGAAGCGCGCTTTCAAATCAGGGCCTGCGCCATATTTGGCACCACTGAGGCGGATGACATCGCCCCAGTCGGAGGAGTCGAGGGTGATCTTTGCGCGAACGGTCAGGGGTGAGGTAGACGAACTACGAACGAAGGCGCAGCCGGTGACTTGGTTGTTTTCGACGAGGACTTTGTTCGGCTGCCAGCCGCGTTCGATGCGCAGCACTCCGGCATCGACGTAGGGTTTGACGAGCTCTTCGAAAATCTTCGCCGCTGCTGCGGGCTCGATGGTTTCGGTGCCGCAGTAGGAATTGCCGGGAGATGGGATGCCGTAGGTCTGCGAGTTGTGGGCGCGGATGCGGTTGATGACTTCGCTGTAAATTCCGCTGCGTGGGAAGTTCACGCGTCGGCCATTCACACCGGTCCACTCGTCCGGACACCCTACGCCTTCCGCGCTGAACTGGCCGCCCAGCCAGTCGATGTCATTGACGAGGACGATCTTCTTTACGCCGAGACGTGCGGCCTGCACTGCTGCTGCGCAGGCTGATTCATTGCCGCCGACGATGAGGAGGTCGGTTTCGATGATTTCTGCAGATGCAGGCATGATGAAGCCTGCGAACAAGAGCAAGATGATTCGCTTCATGGAAGTAGAGATGGTGCGTCGCGAGCGACTGCTTTGCTAAACTCACGCCCCCGCCACACGCACGGTCGCGTAGCTCTTTTTGCCTTTGCGGAGGATGCAGAGGCGGCCGCCGAGGAAGTTTTCGGCGGTGAGGGTGGGGGTGGCACCGGCGGCGACTTGGGCGTTGTTGATGTAGAAGCCGCCGCCTTTCATGAGGCGGCCTGCATCTCCTTTGGAAGTGGCGAGGCCGAGGGTGACGAGGAGGTCGGCGATCTGTGGGATGCTGGCGAGTTCGACTTCGGTGCTCGGTGCAGAAGCGGTCGCTTCGATGAGGGTGCCGACATCAGCCGTGGCGAGATCGGCGCCGCCAAAGAGGGCCTGGGAGGCGAGGATGACTTTTTGCAGCTCTTCTTCGCCGTGCACCATGCGGGTGACTTCGGCGGCGAGGCGCTTATGGCCGCTGCGGAGTTCGGGGCGGGCGTTGTGCTCGGCTTCGACGGCTTCGATCTCTTCATGCGAGAGCAGCGTGAACTGGCGCAGGAAGCGTGGCACGTCCGGGTCTTCGGAGTTCACCCAGAACTGGTAGAAGGCATAGGGGCTGGTCTTGGTGGCGTCCATCCAGATGGCACCGGCTTCGGACTTGCCGAATTTTTTGCCTGAGGTCGTGGTGATGAGCGGGAACGTGACCACATAGGTCTGCTGGCCGCGCATTTTGCGCACGAGGTCGATGCCGGCGGTCATGTTGCCCCACTGGTCGCTGCCGCCGATCTGCACCGTGCAGCCGTGGCGCTCATTGAGCACCACGAAGTCGTAGGACTGCAGGATCATGTAGGTGAACTCGGTGAACGAGATGCCGCTCTCCAGGCGGGCGCTGACGGATTCCTTCGCCAGCATCCATGCGATGGTGAAATTTTTACCAATGTCGCGCAGCAGTTCCACGGCGCTCAGCTTGCAGATCCACGAGGCGTTGTCTTCGATGATGGTCTGTTCAGGGACGAGGATGCTGCGGATCTGCACCTCGATGCGCTTCACAAATTCAGCCACGGTCTCGGGCGTGTTGAGCGTGCGCTCGTTCGCCTTGCCGCTGGGGTCGCCGATCAATCCGGTGCCGCCGCCGACGATGGCGATGGCCTTGTGCCCGTGCTCCTGCACGCGGCGAAGCGCCATGAGCGGCAGCAGGTTGCCGATGTGCAGGCTGTCGGCGGTGGGGTCAAAACCGCAATAGAAGGTCTGCTGCGTCTTGAGGGCTTCCTTGAGGGCTTCGAGGTCGCTGCACTGCTTGAGCAGGCCGCGCCATTCGAGATCGGCGATCAGGTCGGTCGTGGGCATGAGAGGGGGAAGGGAAAAGACGGGTTCAGAATGACGAAAAGCGGCGTCCCGCTCAGACTTCGTCATTCATGAGGTTGATTGCGGAAGGACGCCTTTAGGGAGTCGAGCCGGGTTCAGAGCGCAGGAGCTGGGAACCGTTGAATCTTTCGTTGGGCTTGAAGAGCCAGCCGGGGCTTTCATTGCGGACTTCCCAGCGGCGAAGTTCAAATTCCGGCAGCACCAGGTTGCTGTTGGGGTCAAACACCTTGCGGCCCGTGAAGCGGCCATAGAGGGTGTACTCGGCATTGTGGTCGTCACCGTAGGCGTAGCCGCCGTCGCTCGGCGCTTCAGGCAGGCGGTAGGGGATCTTCTGGTAGCGCTCGTTCATGATGACGAGCTTTGAGTTCTCCCAGGTCTGCCCCGGACTGCGCACGTAGCCCCACAGATGCGTGTGATTGATGTAGAAACGGCGGCCAATGTAGTAATCCCCGCGCGGCTCCATGGCGATCTGACGGTGGCGTGCCTCCACCGCTGCAGCTTGCTGGGGAGAGAGGCCGGTGGTTTCGCAGCCGGTGATGAACAGGCTGGCAAGGCAGAACAAAAATGAGAAGAGGGCGCGGCGTGGCATGGCTGCGTCCACTGTGAAGCGTGCCGGAGCCGTCGCAATGGGAAAGGCGCAACTTGATGAAAGTCAGCCAGCCTCACCTTCGTCAACGGGCCATGCGTTTTCTGCCCCTTCTCGCTCTCTTTGCCTCAGCCGCTTTCGCCGCCGACACGCCGAACATCGTCATCATTCTGGCCGACGACTACGGCTACGGCAGCGCCGAGTGCTACGGCGCAGATGGCAAGCTGGTGCAGACACCGAACATTGATCGTCTGGCCAAAGAGGGGCGGCGTTTCACAGACGCGAATACCACTTCCTCCGTTTGCTCGCCCACGCGATATTCGGTGATGACGGGGCGCTACTGCTGGCGTACCTCGCTCACGCATGAGGTGCTTGGCACGTTTTCTCCGCTGCACATCGAAACGACGCGGCTGAACATGGCCTCGTTGCTCAAAAAGCATGGCTATCAAACGGCTGCGATCGGCAAATGGCATCTGGGCTACGGCACGGATGACGGCTCGCTGAAATGGCGCACGGACTACACTGCTGAGCTTTCTCCCGGTCCGCTGGACATCGGCTTCGACTACCATTTCGGTGTGCCGAGCAATCACGGCGATCTCACCGGCGTGTTTATTGAGAACCGCTTCGTTTATGGCCTGCGCAGCGGCAAAATTCCCGCCGGTATGAAGGTGCACGGCCCCGATTCTGACGATCCGAATTTCAAAGCCGCCTACGGCTCCGAAGACACGGAAGGCGGCAAGGCGACCATCCTTGATCTTGATGCGCCGCGTCGTGTGAATGAACGCGTCATGCCGCTGCTCACCACCAAGGCGGCCGAGTGGATCACGCAGCAGAAGAAAGGCACGCCGTTCTTTCTCTACTACACGCCGGTCGCGGTGCACAATCCCGTCACACCTGAGAAGGACATCGCCGGACAGAGCAAGGTCGGACCTTACGGAGATTGGATTCTCGAGCTCGACCGCAGCGTGGGCGGTGTTTTAAAAGCGCTGGATGACAAGGGTATCGCGCAGGACACGCTCGTCATTTTCACCAGCGACAACGGCGGCGTGTATACTCCCACGCGTGACACTGTGCAGACGCAGGCCTTCAAAGCCGGGCTCAAAGTGAATGCCGGTCTTCGCGGCGGCAAACACGACGTCTGGGAAGGCGGCTTCAAAGTGCCCTTCATCACCCGCTGGCCCGCGAAGATCCCGGCGGGCACCGAGTGCAGCGACATGATCAGCCTCGCTGATATCCTGGCCACAACGGCGGCTATCGTCGGTGAAAAACTCCCCGCTGCCGCCACCGGTGCAGAAGACAGCTTCAACGCGCTGCCTGTCTTCCTCGGCACCAAGGACGCCGCCTCCACACGCGATCACATGTTCATCCACAGCTCCGACGGCGTCTTCGCGATTCGCAAGGGGCCTTGGAAATGGATCGAAGGCATTCCTGTCAGCGACATCAAACTTGGCGCACGCAAGGCCCACGCGACTCAGTTCAAACCTCAGCTTTACAATGTGAAGGAAGATCCCGCTGAGACCATGGATGTCAGCGCGCAGAATCCTGAGGTGGTGAAGGAATTGAGCGCGTTGGTGAACCGCTACCGCGATGGCGGCTACAGCCGTGAACTGCCGGCCATCGTTGAGAAAAAGCAACAGGCTGGGCTCCCGACGTTGATGGGCAAGGATCTGGTCTGGCATGATTTCACCGTGCTTCCCACCAAACCCTGGACGCTCACCCGAGGAGCCTGGCAGGTGCATGATAATGCCCTCTGGAATCCCGCGCCGAAGACCGAGGAGCAAGGTGCCACGTTAACCGGCCCGTTGCCGATCACGGACGGCACGCTGGAATACGACATGAAACTGCACACCGCAGGGCGGCACTCGCTGCGCATTCACACAGCGGGGAAACATTCCTTCCGTATCGTGGTCAGCAGCACGGTGCTGGAGATCACCAAAAATCCCGATCAAGGCCAGGACAAGAGCCAGACCGAGCCGCTGGCCCGGCAGAAGATCAAACTGAATGCCGAAGACTGGCAGACGCTGCGCATCACGTTCAAAGGAGATCAGGTGACCGCTCAAATCGCAGGAGTGACGGCGACAGGCAAACATCCCGTGATTGCCGAGGCCAAGGAACAGCTCAACATGATCGTGTTCGATGGTGTCGCCGGGTTCAGGAATCTGCGGGTGGTGAAGTAATACCATCAGCAGTTGAAAAGGAGCCTTGATGCAGCCTCAAGCTGAGAGGCTGAGCTGTTTTCCAACGATTGTGGCATGATATTACACTTGGGAACCAGCGCGGTAACAGCCCACATCTCCTGCCTCTCTACATTCCATGGACGGCGCACTTTTTTGAGCGCCCGCGACGCCACAGACTCGAAGCTTCGGACCCGCACAGCGGTTCCCTACCAGCCCTGCGGCACGCGCTACTCTGGATGGTAGGGATGCGCTGTGCGCGTCCCTGAAATCCTTCGTCCCATCGTGGGCTGCTGCCTCATTGCATGCCCCCTTTTCAAAAGGTGTTTTCAGCGGATCGTGACATAGTGGATCCACGCGCCAGCGCGACCGTCAGAGGCAGCCAGAAAAGAAGTCCTTCGAAACGTGGCGCTGTCGCCAGCGAAGTGAGGGCTTCGCCATCAAACAGCAACCCGCCGCAGCCAAACGCCAGCAGGGAGATCCAGGTGGCATCTCCCTGAACAGACAGTCGACACGCACGCTTGATTCCATGGCCGAGCACCGCCACCAGCAAAACCGCGCCAATTATTCCGCCATGTATCAAGGTGGCGAAGAAGGCGCTGTGCAGATGCGACATCATTGAGATGTCAGCTTTGGCCTGCAGCTCGCATTGCCAGATCCCGCACACGCCCCATTGGCCGGTGCCGAGCCAGAGGTTGTCCATGGCATGCCATCCGGCTTGGTAGATGTCGAGGCGGCTGTTGTCGCCACGTTCGACCGCCTTGTGAAAATGATGGGTGATGCCTGGTGCAGAGGCTGTGATCACCGCCGGTTCCGAACGCCATTGCGCCATGTGTGCAAACAGAGGGGCGCTGGTGAAATAGACCAATCCCGTCAGGAGGAACACACAGACCGCCACCCTGCCACGCCGCCAGCCGCGTGCTGACAGCAGCACCGCATGGCCGCATGCCAGTGCCAGCATGGCACCACGACTGCCGGAAAGAAACGCCGCGAAATGCAGCAGCGCGATGGCGGCCCAGGCGATCCGGCGCGGCAGAGGCGTGGCTTCATGCTCCATCAATGCCGCGAGCCACAGCGCGGCGAAGCCGAAGATCAATCCCGTGCAGACCGGATTGAGCCCCCCATGCACGAGCAGATTCATGAGCCGCTCTCCAGCCTGATGATGGGGCAGCACGAAATACAAAAGCAGGATGCTGATCAGCGCGGCGAGAGCACTCGTCATGCCCGTCACCCAGCCCAAGGAGTGCAGGGATTCACCGCTTTGCGCCTGCTGCCAGACGAGCGCGCAGAACATCACCAGCAGGCTGACGCCGACGATGCCACGCATGATTTCATCCAGGGTGCGATCTGGCACGAAGGGTATCTGAATGCAGGAGCGCACCGTCATCCACAGCAGGAAGGAGATGACTGAAAGCGCGCCGACATCCGTCTGCCAGCGTCTGAGGTGCGGCGTCCAGTCTGTCAATGCCAGTGCAGGCAATCCTGCGATCAACAACCACCCGAGATGCACCCAGATATTGGGCAGGCAGGAATGACCTGCGACAAAGCCGGTCACGGCAATTTGACCCGCCCACATTCCGGCCATGGAGCGTCGCAACTCATGCGTTGCGCATTCGTTGATGAAGGCAGGTGTCAGGCTTTTCACGCGAACCAGAGTATGGCGGCCAGCATGATCAGCAACAGCGCACATATAAGAGCGGCCATCGCTGATCCCTGCCAGGAAAGCGGCTGCACGACGGCCTCCGCTGGATTGCGCGGATGGTAATACACCGGCACCTCCGAGCCCTGCGTGAGCCGGGTGATGAACTGTGTGGTCAAACTGGGTGCGTTGCTCACTGCCTGATGAGTGAAACGACTGCCTTCAAAGGTTTGCCCGCCCACGGTGTAGGAGTAGCGCAGCACCGGGTCATACAGCAGACAGCCGTCCGGGGATTTATTTTTCCCACGCCGCATTTCCGCCGTCACCACGCGGCCCTCGGTGCGCCGCCAGTCACGCATCGACCATGCAGTGCTGAAGCGACGGAGAAAATAGATGAAGGAAAACAGCGCGAAAACGGCACCGAGAAGTACGATGTGGGTCATGAGATGAAGTGGCTTGAGGCACTCCAAAATGTGAGCAGTTCACCGAACTGCACGAAACACTATCGCCACACTCAGGCCTGCTTCCGTCCGATGAAGATGCCGTAGTTCCAGACGCCACCGTAGGCGGCGAAACGCTCATCGAGCAGGGGTGCAAATTTCCCGCTCAGATACGGCCACAAGTGGCCTTCCATGCGCACATGGTTCACGCCCATCCAGTTCCGAAACCAGGAGAAGTATGAATCGGAGAAATCCACCACGGCGATGCAGCCGCCTTCGGCAAGATCCTCCCACGCCGCATCGATCGCCTTTTCCCAGCCGGGATTGAACATGGACAAGGCGTACGAAAACACCACCAGATCAAAACGATTTCCGTCTTCATGTATGGGCGCCGAGTAGGAGCGGCGCAGCAGCGTGGTCTTGTCATCACGCACTTTCTTTGCGGCAATGGCCAGCATCTGTTCGGAAAGATCCACACCCGTGATGTGCGCCTGTGGAAAGCGCCGGCGCAGGCCTGGAAGATTGCGTCCGGTGCCGCAGCCCACTTCCAGAATGCGCTGCGGATTTGTCACACAGGCGGCACGCAGCAGGACTTCCTCGCGTCCAAACAGAAAGCTCCAGCGCGTGGCATCATAGATACGCGAATGGAACTGGTAGTAGCGTTCCAGCGCGGCACCGGTGCGGTGTGCGGATGAGGATGTGTCTGCAGTGGTGCTCATCACAGCACCTCCGCAAAGTGCAGGCTGCCATAGGTGCCCACGCGATCCAGCTGATGCAGGGCTTCCGTGCGTTCAGGGAAGAAGCGTACACGTGAGCGAATCGAGTCAGGCACAAAGTCGAGGTTCACACCCGCCGAGCGCATCAAAATTTTAGCACCGGGAGCGCTGTTGGCGAGGATCAGCTCCCACTCATCCCGCAGAGCTTCGGTGTCATGCGCGGCGAGCCAGTCCTGATGATCCAGCAGCACGAAGTGCGTGTACTGGCCTGGATACTCACGCAGGAAACCCGAGAGCGTGGTGGTGTAGCTCTTCAGGCGGTCCACGCGGGACTGCAGTGCGGGCTGGTTTTCCTGCTTCAGATAATTCGGGCAGCAGCCCAGCGTGTAGGAGCCGGTCATGTACACGCGCCAGAAGTAGTTGTCGCTGATCGGCAGTTCCGTGAACACATGGCGCAGCTTGTCCTTCACATAATCGGTGAGCCCGCCGGGATAGGAATCCTGGATCAGTTTGATCTGCGGACGCGGCACGCCCAGCAGCGTCATCAGCGTGGGCTGGCGCAGCAGCCAGTTGCTGAACGGGCCCCAGATCTCGCGTTCGAAGAGTTCATACGCATCGCGCTGCTCCTCCAAGGAGCGGGCATCCAGCAGGCAGGTGGCGAAGTTCTTCACGTTCGGGCGCAGCTTGAAGAGCGCATTGCCCATCACATACGCGGCGATGCCGGAGGTGCCGTGGTAATAGAACGATTTCTTGAGGCTCGTGGGATTGAAGAAGCTGATGCGCTTGTCCCAAAACTTCTGCGCGGGTTCGGACAGCGTTTTGCGCACACGGTCATAGACAAAGGCATATTCGGCATGCGAGCCAAAGCCGAACATCTCAAACAGTTCTTCAAAATTGCCCTGGCGGATGAGCGCCTGCTTGAGCTCCAGCAGCGCATTCTGCCGGTAGTTCATGTCCACCGCATGGATCTCCGCCGGATTGTCCAGCAGGTAATCGAGCGCATTGCAGCCGGCGCTGGTGATCATGACCACGCGGCTGTTCGCATCGAGCTTCATCAGCTGACGGTCGAGTCGCGGATCCTCCCATGCGGTGTTGTAGATGAGGTTGGAATTGTGAACATGGCGGAAAACCAGGTCATGAGCCGATTTCAACATGGGAACCGGACGGCGGGGTGGGGACTCTTTGAGCATGATCGCGATGGAGTAGGCATTTGTTCACGCGAAACGTGACAATGAGCCAGCAGGCGAGTGTGTTTGTTTCGTCACACAATCAGAGCGCAACAAATTCGTTCCATCCATGCGGTGGGCATTTTACCAATCGCGTTTTCATTGTGAGACGATGTACAAAAAACACGGCCTGCTGCCACCGTATGCAGCGTCCTGGGATGAGCTTGCCACAGAAGCCTCGGCCTCCTGGCTGCCTGCGGGTTTCGATTATCACACGCGACCGCTTCTGGCCTGCTGGTGGGCGGATGTGGTGTGCCTCTTTCGCAGCGCTAAAGCCATGCTGGCGGCCAACCGCTGGAAGCTGCTGGGCTTCGTGCTGCTGAGTGTTGTAATGATTGCATGGCTCATGCCGCAGGATCTCGCCTTGCTGGCGCAGGTGCGGCATGTGGGAGATTCGGTGGAATCCGAGCGCATCCGCAGCATCGCGCGTTGGCTGAGCTACTGGGGCGATCTGGCAGGGTTCAACATGTTCGTCTTTGCCACGCTCACCTGCTTTGCGTTTGTGAGGCGCTCGCCCTTCTTCCGGCGGCTGACTCTCGCTGCCGTGATGGGCACCGTGCTCACCGGTGGTTTGGTCAATGTGATTCGTGTTTCCACCGGACGCGCCCGGCCGGGCAGCAACGTGACGCCCGGATTTTATGGCCCCACCTTGAGCGCCCGCAAACAATCGTTTCCCAGCGCTCACACGGCGACTTCGTTTGGTGCCTGCGTGCCACTGGCCGTCGCATTTCCACCGGCAGGTGTTCCGTTGCTTGTGGTGTCCGGCGGCGTCGCGTGGTCGCGCATGCAGAACAACTGCCACCATCCCAGCGATGTGCTGACCTCCGTGCTGCTGGCATTCGCTTTCGGTGTCCCGCTTGGCCTCACCGTGCGCCGCATGCGGCGTGCAGCATCTAGCGTTTGATCAAGAGCTGCACCTCCGCCCAGCTGAAGCGTGCTACGTTGAAGCCTTCAATCTGCTGGCTCTGCACCCCTGCTGATTCAATCTGCAAGCTCGCCGTGAAATCCTTGGCGGCTGTTCCTTTGGGTGCCGTTCCCAGCATCCCTTTGAACCAGCGGTCCAGCGTCCACTCGCGTTTGAGTACCACCACAGCGACAGGGCCGGTTTGCTGAAGCAGCCGCTGCGCCTCGTTCACATCATCCGTGAACTGCCAGGTGTGGTTCGTATAAAACACCAGGCTGGGCTCCGTGTAGCCGCAGCCATGCAGGGGCATGTCAGACGGCAGCGTGCCGAGTTGCTCGGCGACACGCACTGGCACGGAAGTCGCGCGCAACTTCTGACCGAGCAGCGCGAGACTTAGGCTCGTCAGCATCACCGTCAGGCAGACGAGTACGGTATTGCGACGCGTCATGCCTTGTTTCGACACTACGCAGAATACGGCACCTCCAACAGCCAGCACGCAGGTCAGGACCCACAGTGCGCTGCACATCAGATCCCGGATGCTGCCTTGCTGGATCTGCATCGCAAACATCCAGCCGCCGGCAATTAGGGCCGCCATCCCCAGCGTCAGCCATTTCGCCACCGTAGGGAGTTCATGCCTGCGGTTTTGCCAAGCCAGCGCCAGTAGCACGATAAACGCCGGATAACCCGGCATGACGTAGTGTGGAAGTTGCGTCGCATAGAAAAAGAAGATGAGCTGAGGCGCGAGAAACCACGCGACTAGAAATGACGTCTGTGCCGTCCAGTTGGCGCGCAGGCTGCGCCACACCGGCAGTGCAAAACCCATCCAAGGAAAAAGACTCAGCCAGGTGGTGAGGAGATAAAAACCGGGCACAAACTTGCGGCCATTGAACACATCCGTGCCGCGTTTCACCACATGCTCGCCCATGCCGGTCTTCCAAAAAGCACCGTTTGTTTCGATCAAAGCTGGAATGCCCCAGGCCGCCACCATTGCCACAGCGATGCACAGGCCGGGCACCGCCTGCAGCCTGCCCCACGGTAGCGGCTTCTTCCAAAACAACCAGCGCCAAAGCACGAGAGCCAGCGCGGGTACAAACCAAGCGATGGGCCCCTTGGCCAGAAACCCAGCGCCAAGTGACAGCCACAGGCACCAAAACCAGCCGTTCCACCGCCGCAGCTCCGTCTCCGTCAGCAGCTCCAGCAGAGCCCGGCATGCCAGCGCCACCAGCAGGATCATCGGCATGTCCGCCACGCATAAGCGGCCATGCACCAGCGACTGCAGGCTGGTGAGCCAGGCCACGCCCGCCACCAAGCCCGCGCTGGCATTTTGCGTCAGTTTCCGCGCCATGCCCGCTACAACGAGAGCGGTCAAATAAACGGCGACGATGCTGTGCAGCCGCGCCGCCAGCTCGTTCACACCCAGCACTGTGTAGTGCAGCCGCATCCACCAGTAGGTCAGGGGCGGTTTGTCGAAACGATACGCCCCATTGAAATAGGGGATCGTCCAGGTGTCTCGATCCATCATTTCCACCGTGGCATGGGCAAAGCGCGGCTCGTCGCGGTCCATCAGGGGGATGGTGGACGTCCCCGGCAGATACAGCAGGAGTGCGAGCACCAGCAGCACCCACCAGCCATGCTGGCGGCTGCGCTGATCATTCCAAAATGGCGTGGCAGACGAACCCATCACGCCATTTGGCATGAGCGCACACTTCGTCCGTCAGCAAGTTCCGACGTTTTCGTCACACGGGCGCCCGCCGATTAATACAGCAGGAAGCCGATCTCGCTGTCCGTGAGCTGGGATGTGTCATCCACCGCCAGCAGAGCCTGGGTGTCAAAGGTCGCTTCCCAAGGCGTCTCCGCCGCTGCCGCGAGCAGTGGCAGATCAGGGACGGCCATCACGGGAGTTTCCTGTTTGGCAAGCTGGGTCTCAGCCGCAGGCTGAGTCTGGAAAATCACGAGCGCCAAAGCGAGGGTGGCCACGGTGACCGTGGCGAAGGCCCACTTGGCCGCAGGGGCCGCAAACGAGACATCTTCCCACCAGTTGCGCAACGCAGCGAGCCAGCCGCGATCTTGCGGGGTCTGGCGGGCGGCACGCACCACGTTCTGGGCGAAATTGGTACGCACCTCGACCGCGCGGGCTTGGGCCAGCAGCTTGGCGATGGGGTCTTGAGGCGAGAGGGGTTCCATGATAGTAACGAAAACAACCGGGACGGCCCAAAGTTGCAAAAAAATCAGCCCGGCGGCCATTCTAGGCTGCGCCCTGCCAGCAGATGCACGTGCAGGTGGGGTACGGACTCCCCCGCATCCTTGCCGTGATTGATCACCAGGCGGAAGCCCTTGCTGCGGTCTTTGATGCCCAGCTTGTCGGCGATTTTCCCCGCAGCGAGCAGCAGCGCGCCCAGCGTGGCCTGATCCTCCGCCACGGCCTCGCCGACACGTGGAATCAGCTTCTTCGGCACGATCAAGACATGGATCGGAGCCTGCGGATTGACGTCGTTGAAGGCGGCCACCAGATCGTCCTCATAGACGAGCGGGGCGGGGATTTCGCGGTCGATGATCTTTTGAAAAATGGTCTTCTCACTCATGGCGGATTAACGGAAAAGTTCCGGCTGCTTGCCATCGCGCGGACGGCGTTCGCCGAGGCTCTTGATCTCGTCGATGAATTCGCCCACGTCCTCAAACTGGCGGTACACCGAGGCATAGCGCACGTAGGCCACGTGGTCGATCGCCTCCAGACGGCGCATCACCTTCGCGCCGATCACCGTGCTTGGGATTTCGCGGTAGCCTTCCTCTTCGAGCTCGTTGGCGATGTCATCCACCAACTGCTCCAGCTGCTCCATCTTCACCGGGCGCTTTTCGCAGGATTTGCGCACGCCGCCCAGCAGCTTGTCGCGGTTGAAGCTCTCGCGGGCGCCATTGCGCTTGACCACGCGCAGCTCTTCGCGTTCGACGATCTCGTAGGTCGTGAAGCGGAAATCGCACTTCATGCACTCGCGGCGGCGGCGGATGGCATGCCCTTCCCGCGCCTCGCGGGAGTCGATGACTTTATCCTGGGAGCTTCCACATTTGGGGCAACGCATTCAGTCGGGGGGTAGGGGGAGGGAATGTGCTTTCTCGCGGGCAGGATGGCAAGCACCATCGTAGTTCGGACTTTGCGGGCGGATTTTCGCGTTTATCGTTGTTTCATGTCTCGCATCATCCTCGGCGTCACCGGTTCCATCGCAGCTTACAAGGCGGCGGACCTCGCCAGCCAGCTCACCAAGGCCGGCCATGGGGTGACCTGCGTGCTGACGAAATCGGCGCTGGAATTTGTTACGCCCCTCACGCTGGGAACGCTGTCTAAAAACCCGGTCATCACCGACCTGTTTGCCGAAAAAGAAGGCTGGCAGCCCGGCCACATCCAGCTCGCCGACGAGGCCGATTTGCTCCTGATCGCCCCAGCGACCGCGAATATTCTGGCCTCCATGGCCAATGGCTTTGCCCACGATGCCCTCACCGCCATCGCCCTGGCCACCCGCGCCCCGATTTTGATCGCCCCTGCCATGAACGGCAAGATGTGGCAGCACCCCGCCACCCAGAAGAACGTGGAAACCCTGCGCGGATTCGGTGCCCACTTCGTCGAGCCCGCCTCCGGCATGCTCGCCTGCGGGTATGAAGGTGTTGGGCGGCTGGCGGAGGTGGAAACCATCCTCGCGGCCGTGGCAACGGTGCTCAGCGAGAAGAAGTGACTCTTTGAAGCCACTCGCGGGCCTTTTCACGCACAGGGCTGGGCCGCAGGGTCCACGCATCGTTGTGATTGCGGAAGCCGGTGCTCAGGAAGGTCAGATCTGCCTGCGGGAGCAGCGGGCGCAGATAGGCTTCGGTTTCCTGCGCATTCGAGCCTTCACCGCAGATGAACTGGGGGCGATTGCCGAGGCGTTTCAGGCGGACTAGGGCGGATTCACGATCTGAATGGGGATAGGGCCAGGTTTTGACGCCGTCGTAGTGGCTGTAGGAAAGAAATCCGCACCACAGGCTGGCGGTTTCGTCGTCGTAGAGGCCCAGATAGTTGCAGGCGATGGCGCCGCGCGAGAAGCCGCACAGCACGACCTTTGACTCATCGCCGCCGAAGTCATGGCAGACGGATTTCACGGTTTCGCGCAGGTATTTCAGCGTCGGCTGCGGATCATACGTCGGCGCATCGCCCCACCACTTGATGGCTATGGCATCGCCTTTCGCATTCAGATACGGCGAGCACAGCCAGATGAAGCCGTGACCGGCGGAGAGGCCGTAGCCGAGATTGCTGCCTTCGGGCAGGCCGGTGCTGACATCCCCGAACTTGTTGGTGTAACCGCCGTTGCCGGCGAGTTCGACGATCACCGGCATCTTTGCGCCCGGTTTCCAATCGATCGGCAGATAGAGCACATGCAGGCCTACTTTGACACGCTTGCCAGCGGCAGGCGGGCCTGCGCTCAAAGCGGGTACTTCGAGATCTGCGGGTATGGTACGGATGTCGGGCAGTTCCTGCGCGAACAAGCTGGCAGAAAGAAGCCAAAAGAGGACGGCGGATTTCATGGGGGCTTGAGTTCAATGAGGCACGGCTCAGCGCAGCGGCATGCTCCACAGATGGCTGCCGGAGGTGATGAAAAGCGTCTTGCCGTCCTTGCCGCCGAAAGCGCAGTTGCAGCACTCGTCAGGACCGACGGGGATGAAGTCGAGCAGGCGTCCTGAAGGCGAGAGGATGTAGCAGCCCGCCTTGAAGCTCGTGTTTTCGAACTCGGTGGCCTTGTTCGTGCCAGCCGCCACATAGATGCGGCCTGCGCTGTCCATCTTCATGCCATCCGGACCACGGCCGTCTTTCCAGTCGAAGATGACTTTGCGTGAGCCGGGTTTGACCTCGCCGTTTTGGTCGAGCGAGTAGCGCAGTATCTTCCGCGAACCGCCGTGGGTGTTGTTATTGTTGTCGGCGATGTAGAGGTAGCGATCGTCCGGTGAGATGAGGATGCCGTTGGGGCGTTCGGCACCATCGCAATGAATGCGCGTGACGTTGGGGATATCATATGAAAGACCGCAAAAATAGCTCGCAGGCAATTTGGCTTGGCGATTGATGCGATAGATTCCTTCCACGAATGCAATGGTTGACCCTGATTTCGATGCCGGGCCATACATACCGATGCGTGTTTCAGCGATTTCCATTCCTTCCCGCGAGCCATACCGTGGATCCGTGAAATAAATGCTCCCCCTCGCATCTACACAAAGATCATTCGGCGAGTTGAACCGCTTCCCTTCAAACCGGTCCGCCATCACCGTGATGCTGCCGTCTTCCTCCGTGCGAGTGACGCGGCGCAGGCCAGACTCGCAGGCCACGAGGCGGCCTTCCTTGTCGAAGAGCAGGCCGTTGGAGGAGTTGTGGCGGAAGACGGTTGTTTTGCCGTCAGGACCCATGCGGTTAATGTGCTTGCCATCGGTGAAGTAGAGGGAGCCGTCTTTCCACGCGGGGCCTTCCGTTGCGCCGATGGCTCCGTGGTCTTTGGGCTTGGCACCGGGAACGATTGGCGAACGCTGGGACGAGCAGGAGGCCAGGATGAGTACCAGGGCGAGATTGGAAAGTGTTCGGAAGGACATGCAGTGCATCAATACGGCATCCATTGGAAAAATTCAGCGACACATCCATCACGCAGCGTTTTCTTGAAGGCCCCATGCTTTTGAAATTTCTGCTCCCCATCCCCCTGCTGCTCACCGCCACGCTGCACGCCCAGACCAGCGTGCCGCTGCCGGCGCGGGAGCTGCGTGGATCGTGGCTGGCGACGGTGCACAACATCAACTGGCCCAGCGAGCCGGGGCTGCCCGTGGCCAAGCAGAAGGAGCAGTTGAAGACGCTCATCGACTCGGCGGCGGACGTGGGATTGAACGCCCTCATCTTTCAGGTGCGCCCGGCGGGCGATGCCATGTATCCCTCGCAGATTGAACCCTGGTCGCCTTTCCTGACGGGACAGATGGGCGTGGCACCCTCGCCCTTGTGGGACCCGCTGGAGTTTGCGGTGAAGGAAGCGCACAAGCACGGCATGGAGTTGCACGCTTGGTTCAATCCGTTTCGTGCCCTTGCCGGAGAGAAGCGGGTCCCCAGCGCGGGTCACATCGTGCGCAAGCATCCCGAGTGGACGATGAAATACGGCCCGGACACTTGGATGGACCCCGGCATCCCCGAGGTGCGGGCGCAGGCCATCGCGGTGATCATGGACGTCACACGGCGCTACGATTTGGATGGCATTCACATCGACGATTACTTCTACCCCTATCCGCTCACAGATGCGGCCAAGAAGAAGATCGAGTTTCCCGACAGCGAAACGTTTGCGCGGTACAAAGCGACCGGCGGCACGCTGGAGCTCACGGCATGGCGGCGGCAGAATGTCGATGAGACCGTGCGCCTCATCTACGAGGGCATCAAGGCGGAGAAGCGCTACGTGAAGTTTGGCATCAGCCCCTTCGGTTTGTGGCGGCCCAATTTTCCTGAAGGCACCGGTGGCGGGCTGGACCCCTTTGAAGATCTCGGCGCAGACTCGCGCAAGTGGCTGCAGCAGGGCTGGGTGGACTACCTCACGCCGCAGCTCTACTGGACCATTGACCGGCCCAAGCTCGGCTTCATCACCTACTACGACTGGTGGCTGGAGCAAAACACGCAGGGCCGCCACATCTGGCCGGGCATGAACTCTTCCAAGGTCGGCGATGACCGCAATGCGGGCGAGATTCTCCACCAGATGAGCGTGCTGCGTGAGCGCGGTCTGAAAATGACACCCGGCCACTTTCACTGGAACTTTGGCTCCCTGCACAAAGACCTCGGCAAGCTCGGCACCTACACCAAGGAGCGCGCCTACACGTCGCATGCCATCCCGCCTGCGTCGCCATGGCTCAGCCAGTCGCAGTTGCCGGCACCTGTGGTCGGTAAAATCATCCCCGGTGGTAAACTTACCGTCGCCTGGCAGCAAAGCGACATACGCTGGATGAGCGCCACGCGCTGGTGGGTGATGCAGGCACAGATCAACGGCAAATGGATCACCTGGGAAACCTATTTCAAAGACCAGCTCAGCGCCCCATGGCCGGACAAGGCCACCGCCGTGGCGATCCGTGCAGGCGGGCTTGGCTGGGAGGTGGGTGAAGCGGGAGTCGTGGTGAAATGATGCGGAGCAACTGCCTGTGTTTGAAATAAACCGGCATGCGGTATGGGAAATACTGCTCCGAGTAAGATGTCTAAAAAGAAGTCCAGTATTGAACGATTACTGCATATGAAAGTGTCGAAGCGAGGATCGACACAGCTATCCTGAATGGACATCCAATCTGCAGACCCAGCCCAACTAGCTCTGAGAGCGGTCAATCAAATTTCAGCCATGGTGGCTTACTGGAATTCAGAGCAGCGGTGCGTGTTTTCCAATGAAGCCTATCGGGAGTGGTTTGGCAAAAGTCCGGCGGAAATGCTCGGCATGTGCCTGCAGGATCTTCTGGGTCCGCTGTATGCATTGAATCTTCCCTACATTCAGGGGGCGCTCCGCGGTGAGCCCCAGCAGTTTGAAAGGCACATACCTCTTCCTCAAGGCGGGGCCAAGGACAGCATCGCCACCTACACACCGGATATTGAGGATGGCGTGGTGCGGGGATTCTGGGTTCATGTGGCGGATGTGACCCCGCTGCGCATGCGTGAAGCCCAGCTGGAGCGTGCCATCTCAGAAAGAGACGAGGCGCTGGCGGAAGTGAGCACCTTGCGCGGCCTGCTGCCGATCTGTGCCGCCTGCAAAAACATCCGCGATGGCAGTGGAGAGTGGCATGACATGGAGGCCTATGTCTCGGCCCACACGGAAGTCAGCTTCACGCATTCCCTTTGTCCGTCCTGCATGCCCAGCTACTTTCCTAAAGGCTGAAAAGGTCTGGCGTCCTCCGCGAATAAGGAGACTACAAAGCTGCTCCATTTCTGGAGCCACATGCGGGTTGTCATCACGGACACAGGCCGCATGTTATTTCCATGAGACCGAGGACATTCGAAATCCGGGGACTGCCCGCCATGCTGCTGCTGGGAGTGGTTGCCGTCGTGGGTGCCGGGCTCATCGCGTTGGTTCTCATGGTCGGTGCCGCAGTGGCCGTGGCCGGGTTGGCGATTTCCGCTGTTGCGGCGTTGTATTATACCCTGCGGCGCAAGCTTTCGTCCGGGACGAAACGAGACATCTGGCTGGAGCCCGCGCCACCTGCCACGACGGCCTCGCTCGAGGTGCGGGACATCGAAGTGGAAGTACTGCCGGAGAAGGAACGGTGAAGCTGACCGGCTCAAGCTGTGAAGCTCACGCGCAATACTCGTGGAACAGGCCGCCCATCATGCAGCCAAGCTGATTGCCTCCAGCGAAGTTGCCGCGTGTGTACAGCACAATCGCATACGGCGTGTTGCGATAATAAAAGAACAGGGACTCGTGATCCCATTCGCCGTAGTTCCCCGTCTTGCCGCCGATGTAAGTGATGCTGGCGGGCATCACCCAGCGGCCGAGGCCGTACTGATCGCGGCGCATCGCCTCCAGCAGCAGCTCGCAGCCATACTCGAAGCGGTAGTTCACGCAGCGCTCGTAAAACTCCGCGTAAAAGCGCGGTGACTGCCAGTTGTTGAGGATCTCCACATTTGGCAGATGGTATTTCTGCTCAAAGTACTGCTCATCGGCCTTCGTGAGGCGGGCCATCAGGTAGTACCAGGAGGCGTTGATGCTCTGATCACAGGCATAGACGATGTTCTGAAACTCCTCGCGCGTGAGATTGCCACGGCGCTTCTCCAGCAGCACGGCCGCTACGGCAGGCTTCGGCATTGATCCCCCAACGAAAAGCTTGTCCGCCTGAAATTCGGCAAGATACCGGCCCGTGGCGAGATTTTTGACCGCATAGCCGATGCGCGGATCGCGCTTGTGAGTGCGATACACATACTCCATGCCCGCCGTGAAAGGCCTGCCATGCGCACTGTGAGAGCGGAAGCGCAGCCGGGCACCCGAGGCGAGGAAGCGATTGTGATACTCCCATTGAGCACGCGTTTTGCGCGCCGAGACGCCGAGCACCGAGGTGGCGGGAGCCGCACAGCCGGCGAGTGCCGCAGGCAATGCCAGCAGGCCACGCTGCAACCAGGTGCGGCGTGTCTCTGGAAGTGCTGAAGGAACATCCTCGGACATGGCGGGAAACTGCCTTCTTCGAAGCAGACCGCCACAGGGAAAGTGTGAGAAGATTGTTTAATCCGCCTTGGCGATAAAACCGTGACACGAAAAAGCAAACACGGCATTCTCCGGCATATGCAGGTTCCCTTTTTCCCATGTTTCGCGCTGGTGCTTGCTGCACTGGGAGTCATCACAGAAGCTGCTGCACAGCCAGCGGAGCGGCCATTGTTTCGTGATTTCGTCGGTCTGTGCGGGCATACGGTGAATTTCAAACCGGAGCTGTATGCGCCGGTATGCCGCATCGTGCGGGATTACCATCCGGTGAAGTGGGATCTGGGCGCGGACACGTCGGTCATGCCGGAGTGGCCATTCGCGAAGAACCGAGTGTCATGGGAGAAAGTGTACGGTGACTGGCACAAGCACGGGCTGCGCATCAGCGTGTGCCTGCAGTTTGATGACATCAAGCGCGAGGACTGGAAGGACATCGAGCGCGATGCACGCGCCTACGCGAAGGGGTTTGCGATGAACTTCGGGCCAGGCGGCAAGTATCCTTTCGTCGAATGGGTGGAGCTCGGCAATGAGCCGGGCCTGCTTGATGATGCGACCTATCTGCGCATTTTTCAGGCGATGGCGGAGGGCATTCGTGAAGGCAACCCTCAGCTCAAGATCGCCACCTGCAACACCGAGGCCGGCGGCAGTGACCGATACTGGAAAGGAGCCGCTATTTTCAAACCTCATCTGCCGCTGATCGATGTGCTGCGCATTCATCGCTACGCGATCAAGGACGGCTGGCCGACATGGCGGCGCAGCTTCCCAGAGGACAAGACCGTGCCATACCTGAGCCATGTTCAGGACATGCTCGACTGGCGGAATGCGCATGCGCCGAAGCGTGAGATGTGGGTGAGCGAGTTCGGCTGGGATTGCAGTACGAAGAAACCGGACCCGAAGGGGGATATGGCGAAGTTCATCACCTGCTCAGATGACGAGCAGGCGATGTGGATCGTGCGAAGCTACCTGCTCTTTGCCGAAATGGGCATCGACAAAGCCTTCCTTTATTTCTTCAATGACGAAGACAAGCCAGCCTTTCATGCCTGCTCCGGCATCACGCGAAACTACCAGCCGAAGCCTGCGTATCACGCCGTCGCCTGGATGCTCAAACATCTCGCCGACTATCGCTTCACCCGGGCGCTGCTGAAATCCGAGCAAGACGGCTACCTCTTCGAGTTCACCTCTGAAAGGGCCGATGCTCCGCGCGTCTTTGCTGCATGGCATGCGAGCAAGAATGACGCGGTGCTGCCGCTCGCGCTCGGCGGTGCCACGATCCTACGCAGCGAACGCATGCCGTTGATTCCAAGCGACGCGGCAGATGCTGGCGTGAAGGCGGGCGATACCAGCCTGAAAGCCGGGACCCTGCCGGTGCTGATCTGGTTCAAATGAACCGCTTTAGCGAAGATTCAGCGATGTGATCAAGGCAACTCGTTGAACTTCGTTTTAACGGCCTTTTGTCTCCCTGCAGCTCGGCATCTCATGGGCTGGCGTGTCACAAAAAAAGGGGACGCCTTGCGGCGTCCCCTTCGTGGTTGATTGGATGTTGAATCTCAGATCGCGGATTACTGGCCGCCTGGACGCCACTCTTCGGTGGCGAACTTGAAGGCCTGCTCCAGACCGACGAGGTCGGTGCTTGGGCGGAGGGCTTCGAAGGCCTGGCTTTCCTTCTGGATGTCGGCTTCGCTGTAGTTCATGGCCTTGATGGAAAGGCCGATGCGGCGCTCCACCTTGTCCACTTTGATGACGCGTGCTTCCACTTCGTCGCCCACATTGAGCTTGTCCTTGACCTTTTCGATGCGGTCTTCGCTGATCTGCGAGATGTGCACGAGACCGTCGATGTCGTCTTCCAGTTCGACGAAGGCGCCGAAGGAGGCGATCTTCGCCACGCGGCCCTTCACGACGTCGCCCACCTTGAAGCGGGTGTCGATGACGGACCATGGATCGGTGTCGAGCTGCTTCATGCCCAGGCTGATGCGCTGGTTGGCCTTGTCGATGCCGAGAACCACGGCGTCCACTTCCTGGCCCTTCTTGAGGAGTTCGGAAGGATGGTTGATCTTGCGGGTCCAGCTGAGGTCGGACACGTGGATCATGCCGTCGATGCCTTCTTCCAGCTCCACAAACGCACCATAAGCGGTGAGGTTGCGGACGGCACGCTTCATCTGAGTGCCGATTGGGTAACGAGCGTCAATGTCGTCCCAAGGATTGGTGTCGAGCTGACGCACGCCGAGGCTGATCTTGCGCTCTTCCTTGTTGATGCCAAGGACGGAAGCTTCGATTTCCTGACCGACGGTGAGAACGTCCGAAGGACGGGCGATGCGCTTCGTCCAGGAGAGTTCGGAGACGTGAACAAGGCCTTCGACGCCTTCTTCCACTTCCACAAACGCGCCGTAGGCGACGAGCTTCGTGACCTTGCCGCGCACGCGCTGGCCGACGGGGTAACGCGCTTCGATGTTTTCCCAAGGATTGTTCTGAAGCTGCTTGAGGCCGAGGGAGACACGCTCCTTCTCGCGATTGACTTCGAGAATCTGGACTTCGATCTTCTGACCGATTCCAAGCATTTCGGAAGGATGGTTGAGGCGGCCCCAGGACATGTCCGTGATGTGGAGCAGTCCGTCCATGCCGTTGAGGTCCACGAACGCACCGAAGTCGGTGATGTTCTTGACGATCCCGATGACTTTGTCGCCAGGGGTGACGCCGTCGAGGAACTTCTGGCGCTGTTCGGCGCGCTCTGCCTCGATGACTTCGCGGCGGGAAAGGACGATGTTTTTGCGTTCGTCGTTGATCTTGACGATCTTGAACTCGAACACTTTGCCGACGTACTCGTTGAGATCCTTCGGCGGAATGATGTCGATCTGGCTGCCAGGAAGGAAGGCTTCGACGCCGACGTTGACCATGAGGCCGCCTTTGACGACGCTCTTGATCTTGCCTTTGACGAGACCGCCGTCCTTGAAGACGTTGTAGATCTTTTCCCAGTTCTGACGGTGGGCGGCTTTCTCCTTGGAGAGAACGACCATGCCTTCGTCGTTTTCGAGGCGTTCGAGGAGGACTTCGACCTCATCGCCTACCTGGATGTCTTCATCTTCGAACTCGTTGGAGGGGATGGCTCCTTCGGACTTGTAGCCGATATCGACGAGGATGACCTGCGGTTTGATTTCGAGGATCTTGCCTTTGACGATGGATCCTTCGGAAAGCTCGCGAAAAGAACCTGCGATCAGTTCTGCGAGTGTAGCTGTTGCGCTCATTATCTGTTTTTACGGGTTGCGAGTGTTTAGGTGGGAACCGCTCGCAAACCTCCACTCCTGAGGCGCACGGCGGGCTTTCGTCCCGCGAAGCCACAAAGCTCCCGGACAAGAGGGCCGGGATTCTCGGGGAAGTTCCGCGTTTGGCAAGGGGGAAAGTGGGCCCGGGGAAAATGATGGACTCAGGCCCGTCACCCCTCAAGGCGGCCCCTTCAGTTCCTCCTTCGGCCCATCTGGTGGCTGCGCTGCCGAGGGAGAATTCAAGGGGGAAGCGGGCTGGCGTGTCCTGATGGACTGCACCGTGACCTCGGAGCCATAGGCCAGAATGCTGATCGGCCGGTCGATCTCCGAATAGTCGCCTTTGTGCTCAAACCGCTGTTTGCCGTCCACCCAGATGGTCTGCCGGTCCTTCTCCACGCACCAGCGGATGACGGCAAATTTCTTCTGGGGAAACTCGCCCATCATGGGGGTGTAAATCTTGTCCGCAGGGCCGCCGTCGATCCGCAGCTCATCGGGACGCCTCTCCCAGTTGAAAATGAGCTGGTCCGCCGCATAGCCAATGCGGAGGTCGAGTTTCTCGATTTTTGCCACCACCTCAATTTCCACCGGCGGTTTGAAACTTGCCACGGTGCTGATGGAGTCCCCTTTCTTGAGAACAATCGGCAGGTTTTTAGGCTTTGGAGTGACCCTTTTAGTCTGATCCTGCCAGTCCCCATCCAGGACCCCCGGTTGCTCCGCATAGTTTTTGGCCAGCTGTTTTGCCTCCAGCGCCGCATCCGCCTTGCCTGCTCGCACCATTTTGACGGCCAGAGCCTCAAGCTGCCGCACCAGTTCCTTCTGCAGCGGCTCAAGTTTTCGCTGCATGCTGGTCCGTAGCGCCTGCACAGCATCCAAATATTTTTTCCGCAGCGCAGCCACTTCCCGAAGATTCGGCGGGAGAGCGGGCAGGTCACCCCCGGTGTTTGCTGCCACGGCCGCTTTTTCCGTCCGCAAGGCTTCCGCTTCTTCCAGCTTTCCCTTCAGAGTGGCGTCCTGTTGGGCGCGGTCCAGCGCCTGGGAGTAGCTTTGGTCCAGTTCTGTCTGAGCTTTGGAGAGCGGAGTTTGAACGTCCTCCGTTACTTTGGTCTTATAGGCGAGCAGCAGAGACGACAGCTCAGAATCTGTTGTCGTCTCCTGGGCGCTCAAGCCATGGGCGGTCAGTGTGACTGCGGCTGCAAGGACCCAAAAATTTCGAAAACGGAAGTGCATGATGAGGTGGTGGTTGGAACGGATGACGTGCAGCTTTTTTATCAATGATTGGAAGGAGTCCGGCAGGGAGAGGATAGAGGAAGTCGTTATTTTAAGTCAAGCCAGTGAGCAGATAAATATAATCCGTATCTCTAATAAAAGGATGCGTGCGTGATCATTTTCACCTTCTCCCAGCTCATATCCCAGGCCGCATGATCTGTGTCAATCTCCCCCCGTCGCCGCCATCCGCACCTCAAACACCGTCTCATCCTCGCGCGAACTGAGGAGCCGTAATTCCGCTCCATTCGCACGGGCGAGCTCCGTGGCGATGTTGAGGCCGAGGCCAAAGCCGTCGGTCTGCCGCGTGTGGGCCTTGTCCCCGCGGAAGAAGCGTTCAAAGAGGCGCTGCTGATTCTCCACTGGAATCGCAGGTCCGGTGTTGGTCACGCTGAAAACAATCTGCGCATCCTGCCGGGAAAGCCGCAGGGAGACGCAGCCCTGCGGGCGGTTGTATTTGATCGCGTTGCTCAGCAGGTTTTGAAACACCTGCTGCAGCAGCGCGCGGTCCGCATGCGCCGTGATGCCGGGCTCAATGTGGTGTTCCAGAGTAAGGCCCGCCTGCTCGCAGAGGATTTCTCCGTCTTCAATGAGGCGCTCAAGATCGATGCTGAGGTCGTAGCTCTCCGGATGCGTGGGCAGCCGGCCGGCGTCGGCTTGGGAGAGCAGCAGCAGGCTTTGCGTGATCTGTTTGAGGCGGGAGGCTTCGGAAAAGAGCGAGACAAAGCGCTCGTGCTCCGTGCTGCCGGGAGGGGCGTGACGCACCGCGTCATCCAGATCTGCCAGCATGATGGCCAGCGGGGTCTTCAGCTCGTGGGAGGCATCCGCCGTGAAGCGCACGGCCTGCTGGAAGCTGCCTTCAAGGCGCTGCATCATGCCGTTGAGCACGTCGATGAGCTGGGCGAACTCGCGGTTGTCATCGCGCTGCACAGGAATGCGCTCGGCCAGATCGCTCGCCGTGAGGCGCTGGGCCGTGCTGACCACGCGCTCCAGCGGCCGCATCGCCTGCCCGGAAGTCCACAGTGCACCGAATCCGGCCAGCACCAGGCCCAGCGCTCCCGCACCCACGTACCACCAGGCCATGCGGTTGATCTCCGCATAAAAATCCGTGAGCGAGAGGCCGATGAAGATGGTGTACGTGGGGCTGCTGAAGGCACCGAAACGCCAGTCGATACCGCCGGAGCGCGCGGTGAAGGTGGTCGGTTCACGCACCATGGGCATCTGCGGCCGGAAGGGCAGATCGCGCCCCTGCGGTGGTGGTGGCCTGCCAAATCCCGGCGTGCCGAGCAGATCGTCAAATTCGTTTTCCCTTCGCGGTGGCGGTGGCTCACGCCGCCGTCCGCCGGGTGGGCCGAGGCCTCCGCCAGGGGGGGCGACTGGCGGCGCTCGCCCGATTTCCTCCTGCGTCGGGAAGCAGCTGCGGAAGTACGCATTCAGATCTTTGGGGGCGTTGGGAGTGGCGAACAGGGTCTTCCCCTGCGCATGCTCCTGCACCACCAGCACTGCATGGGTGGCATTGTGCTCCGCTGAAGTGCCAAAGACGAGGTCGGCGATCAGTTTGAACTGATCATCCGTCGTGTAGGGGTCGATGCGGTTCCACACCCGCTGGGCAGGAGCGATGATGCGGTCATCCACACTGCGTTCCAGCGTCTGGCTGGCATACCACCAGGCGGCGGCACCAAAGCCCGCCACCAGAGTCCCTGCGACGATCATCGTCTGCAGGGCCAGGCGGATGCGGAAGCTGCGGGTGTTGGCCGGGGCGCTCATGCAAGGAGGTGAACACGGAGACTCTCATGCGGACTGTGGCGGCACGCACGAAGATAAACGCCTATTAATGTCCGCCCGCAGTCCTGTGTCATGCACGGTTGCTCCAATGCATGGGTAACCACCCCACACCGCCATGCACCTTGGAGAAGACCACGCCGCCAGCCACACCACGGATTCATCCGCCCACCATGAAGCCTCAATGCTCTACAGCCGCCACTGGCCCGTGCTCTGCGCCTTTGCACGTGCACGCGGCTGCGAAGTTCACGATGCCGAAGACGCCGTGCAGGAGCTGTTTGCCAAACTCGTGGCCCAGGGCCAGCACGAGCGTGCCGCAGCCATCGTGGATCATGGCGAGCAGGCGGCCTTCCTTTTTGCCCGCCTGCGCACGCACCTGATCAAGCGCTGGCAGCACCGTACCCGGCAGCGTCGTGGGGGTGGCGTGGTCTGCTTTTCGTTGAGCGATGAAAATGGCGGCAACATCGACTTGGTGGATTCACGCCCCTCTCCAGATGGAGAAATGGACCGTGAGTGGGCCAGGGGCGTGATCGAGCGCGCACTGCATTCATTCAGTCTGGAACTGCACGCTCAGGGTCGTGGCGCAGTCTGGGACTGCCTTGAGGAAAACATCGTCAAAGGCTGCCGTGCGGCACGTCCGCAGAGTGGTGCGCTGCGAACGGCGCTTCACCGTGCCAAACGCCGCCTGCGCACGCTGATCCTGGCCGAATGCCGCGAGGACGAAAGCATGCTGCATGCAGTGCTGGCATGAGCCGGCACGCTCAGAGGCTCAGCGGAAAATGCCGCGTTTCGACGGAGTTTCATCGAGACGCTTTTTCGCTTCCTCGGCACGGAGTCTTTCCGCCGTGTCTTTGTACCAAAGCGGACCGTTGACCTTGAAGTTGTAAATCAAGTCACGGAAGTCGGTCATCAAACGCTGGTCGTTCATGAGCGCTCCCAGCAGACCTTTGCCGGAGGAGATGTTGGCACCTACCACAGCGAATGTGTCGGCAGCCTTTTTGATCGATTGCAGGGATTCATCGGCGGTCACCATCAGCTTGTCTGCCTTGGCGATGGCGGGGTCGAGTTTATCAAACATCGGGCCGAGTTTCTTGCTCGACTCCTCCATGTTCTTGGCCGCACCTTTGAAACTGGTGGCGGCGTCCTTGAGTTCCGACAGAGCGGTCTTCAGGGTCTGTGCGTTTTCCTCGCCCAGCACCTTGTCATCCACCCGCTTGAGTGTGTTGTTAAGGTGCTCCATGCCTTCCTTGAAATTTAGAATCGTGGCATCGGAGAGAGCATCTTTGTTCACCTTGCCCATGGCCGATTGGACATCTTTGAGAGCGACGCGCACGTCATCCAGCACCACATCGACTTTTTTCCCGACCTTCTCCGCCTGGCTTTGCAGGTCGTTCAGGCCGCCGCCTTTTTCACCTTCGATGACTTTGTCATAATCATGCGGCAGGAACACATCGGTTTGTTTGCCAGTGGGTTTGATTTCCACCAGCGCATCTCCCATCAGACCGGCTGAACCGATGCCGAAGGTGGCATCAGCGGGAACCATGACGTCCCTGAAGAGTTCCAGGTCGAGAATGACACCCGTGAAGGTGTCGTTGAGCTGCGGCTTTTTGTCCACCTTGCCCACGCGCGATCCACCGAGGAACACGGGCGAGCCCTCCTTGATGCCGGAGGCGTTTGGAAAGGAGACATGCAAATGGTACGTGTCCTTGAAGACTTCGCGCACACGTCCGAACATGAGGATGAGGCCACCGAGCAGGAGCAGTCCGACGAGCAGAAAGAGTCCGACTAGCATTTCGGTTTTTTTATCGCTGTCGATCATGAGAGGGTATGAATGAGGGTGAAAAGGGGCGGGTTCAACCGGTGATGTCGGAATGGCCGTTGATAAAATCATGAACGACTTGGTCGGTGGACTCACGCAGTTCCGTCGGCGTGCCTAGAAAGCGGATTTCGCCACGGTAGAGCATGGCCACACGGTCGGCGATCTTGAAGACGCTGCGCATGTCATGGGTGACGATGATGGACGTGATTTTGTAGCGGCGCTGCATGCGCAAAATCATCTGGTCGATGACGTCGGAACCGATGGGGTCGAGACCGGAGTTGGGCTCGTCGTACAGGATGCACTCGCTGTGGTCGATGATCGCACGCGCGATGCCCGTGCGTTTCCGCATGCCCCCCGAAAGAGCGGTCGGGAATTTATGCCGGTGCTCGTCCAGATCCACGGCCTGCAGGGCTTCACGCACGCGGCGGTCGATTTCGGCCCGGTCACGCACACCGTGCTCCAGAAGCGGGAAGGCCACATTTTGCTCGACCGTGAGATTGTCAAAGAGTGCAGCGCCTTGGAAGAGCATGCTCACCTTCTTCCGAATGGGGGCCATCTCACGTTCTTTTAAACGGTTCACATGCACGCCATCCACGTAAATCTCCCCGCTGTCCGGTTTGATCAGGCCGATGATGTGTTTCAGCGTCACCGTCTTGCCCTCACCGCTGGGGCCGATGATGCAAAGCGTTTCACCATGCTTGAGCGTGAGGTTGATGTTCAGCAGCACCTGCTGGCTGCCAAAGCGTTTGCTGACGTTTTTCAACTCAATGAAAGCCTGCGTACTGCCGTTGTCAGAGGCAGGGACGGAAGCCGGAGTCTTGCTGGGGGTTGGTTCAGCCATGACTTAGACAGTGCCGATGGGGAAGACGTAGTTGAGCAGGATGGAGAGGAAAAAATTAACGATGAGCAGCACCAGCGAGGAAATGACCACCGCGCGGGTGGTTCCCAGACCGACACCAACCGCGCCGTTTTCAGCGGACAAACCCTGATGGCATGAAATCAAAGTGATCAGCATCCCAAACACGAAGCCTTTGATCATGCCAATGCTGAGATCCTCCATGTTCGTGTGATCGAGCATGTGAGTGAGGTACCACGCGGAGGGCATGTCATAGCCGAAGCTCGTCACTAAATAGGACGCAAACAGGCCGAAGGAAATGCTCTCTGCCACCAGGAATGGCATGGAGATCATCATCGCCAGGAAACGTGGCAGGACGAGGAAATCGACCGGATGCACGCCCATCACGCGCAGGGCGTCCACCTGTTCGGTCACTTTCATGGTGCCAATGTCAGCCGCCATGGCAGCGCCCACACGGCCGGCCACCATCAGCCCGGCCAGCACCGGGCCCAGCTCGCGGCAGAGCGCCACGGATACCACGGCGCCCACGGTGGTCTCAAATCCGAAGTCTTTGAACTTGGCGTAGCTTTGAAAGGTGAACACCGCACCGGTGAAGGCGCCGGTCACAATCACCACCGCCTGTGAGCCATAACCGATGGCCACGATCTGCTGCGCCACCAGCTTGAGCCTCCACACGCCCGAACGGACAGCAATCGTCAACTCGCGCATCAAGTCTGCGAGCTGTCCGAGATAGACTAAAAAATGTAGGAAGGTGCGGCCCGGTAGGATCAGCAGGCCTGAAGGTAAATCCATTACGCTTTCATCATCGCATGTTGTGGCATGAAGGCAAATTAACCGAGTCCTCGAAGACGAAAATGAAAAGCCCCGTCTGGAGAAGATCCAGACGGGGCAAAGGTATTGAACGACTGCTTGTAGCAGCGAATGCTACTGCGGCGGCACGCGGAAGAGCTTGCCGGTGTAGGGGCACTTGACTTCCATGCCGACGGGAAGGCCGGTCACATCCACCAGCTGATGCTTGGCGGCAAACGGGCTGTTCACGAAGCCAGGGCGTCCGGCGATGGGGGAACCATAAGGCAGCTCGGCCACTGGGGCGGCGGGAGTTGTCGGTGCCACCGATGGAGCGGAGGGTGCAGGCGTGGTCATGGCGGCCACGTTGCTGTTAGGAGCAACAGGTGTGGTGCGCGGACGCTCAGGCGCTGCAGGTGTCTTTGGACGATTCGCAGCGACGTTGGAAGGGGCGGCTGTCACGCTGCCTGGAACCAGGAAGGGACGCTGCGTGTAGGGGCAGACCACTTTGGAGCCAGCAGACATTCCGCGCACATCCACCAGGCGTGGTGGGTTGGTGAACGGAGTGCGTACATAGCCGGGGAGGTCTGGCACTGCCTGCGCAACAGGCATCGTGGATGCATTCAACATCGCAGGAGGCGGTGTCGCTGGACGATCAGGACCCACGATCGGGCTGGGCGTCTGCACTGGCGTCGTGCTCTTTGCCAACGTCGGCGATCCAGCAGTGGATCCGAGCGGACGACTTTCGTGTCCCATGTAGTAGGTGATGAGCCCACGACTCTGGATCTCCTGCCATGCCTCACGGGGAGGAACGGCACAGGATGCCAGCATGAGCGTCACAACACATGTTGCGACGAGATGAACCGGGGTATGAGGTGCTTTGGACATAGGCTTGGCGAACGGTTAATTTTTGAAGTGGCATTCTCATTTTAACGATCTTTTTAAATTATGCAACAACAAGGATGGTAATGCTAAGCAACAAAATCCATCTTTATTAAAATAACAATAATATCATGCCTGGCTTGTATATCCCGCTGAGATGTGCGCTTTTGACCTCATGCAATGGCGCATCATCACTGTTGGGAAGCCCGGCCACCCTTGGGTCAAAGAGGCTGTGGAGCTCTATTGGAAGAGACTTCAGCACTACAGTCATTTCGAGCATGTGGTGATTAAAGAGGCTCCTCTGGAGCGCGTGGAGAAGCAGATCGAGGCCGCTTGTGCCGGTGATCTTTGCATTCTTTTAGACGAACGTGGCAGGCAATTGCGCAGTATGGAGATGGCCAAATGGATTGAAAACGAAGAGGTTTCCGGTCGCAAACGCATCTGCCTCGTGATCGGAGGGGCGGACGGGCACTCCCAGCAGTTTCGTGCCAAGGCCAAAATGGCCTGGTCCCTCTCCACCCTCACCATGCAGCATGACGTTGCCTGGGTGATGCTGATGGAGCAGATTTACCGTGCCTATACCATCATTCGCGGGGAACCTTACCATCGGGAATGATTTCATCAGGCTTAAGGATGAAACTTGCCTCCCGGCTCGTTTATTGCTGAACTGAGACGCAAATCTTCGCATTTTCGCCTTGCTGATAACTTGGGAGAACCTAAATTTCAAATTTTCTCAACTAATCGCGACATGTCATCTTCGGTCCTCAGAAACGTCATTCACCCCAAGGCGCAGTCCGCGCCGCTGGAGAAGGCGCGTGACGAGGCCCAGGACCCGCGCACGGGAGTTCAAGGGAGTTCAGATTCCCCCAAACACGAATCAGAAGACATGGAGCTGGTGCTGGGTGTCCTGGTGGAAAACGCTCCGGTGGCCATGGCCATGTTTGATCGTGGCATGCGCTACATGCTCGCCAACCGCCAGTGGATCACTGAATTCGGCCTGCAGCAGGTGCAGCCACTGGTCGGCAAGAGCCAGTATGAAATTTTTCCAGGCCTGCATCCGGGCTGGAGACAAGTCTATGAACGCGCGTTGCAGGGACACATCGTCCGCAGCGAGCATGATTCACTCAGCGGACCTGACGGCCAGCATCTGGTCTATCGGTGGGAAGTGCGGCCCTGGCGCAAGAAGCGTGATGCCGCTGTCGGCGGCCTGATGGTCACCTGTGAGAAATTCAGCTCGCCACAGCCATCCGGTGAAGATGTTGTCAAAGCATCACCTTCCTCAGAGGATCAAGACGGTTCCCCGCCTGTGGCGAAAACGCCCGATCCTCTGGACTGCTCCATTCCGATGCTGATCCTCAATCTGGACGGAGCGATCCTGCGCGCCAACGTCGCCGCTGCGCACCTGACCTTGGACAAAGGAATTCAGGAGGGCACCACCTGCTTTTGGGAAGTGTTCGGTGAAGGCCGGGACTACAGCGCCCTGCGTCAGCAAACACTCGATGCGCTCACCCGAGTGGCGTTGGCTCACTCACCGGTTCCAGTCTATATCACCACGCACAAGGATTCCTCCCCGGATCCTTCCGTCCCTTCCCGCTGGCTGGTTTCAGCTCTGGCACGAAAAGGGGCGGACGATTCCCCACCCCAGGTCATGGTGATGGGCTTCCCTTCCCCGCCAGCTGCGGAAATCGTGCCTCGCTTCATTCCCCCGGTGGCTCCTCCTGCGCCCGTGGTGCTCCCCCCTCCGCTTCCTGTGGCCGCGCCGGTGGATGATGCCGCGCAGCAGCGTTTGGAAAACGAGCTTTCACGTGCACGGCAGGAGCTGCGCACTCTCGCCGAGGCGCAGCAGGCCTTCGGCAGGCGTGAGTCCCGCCTGCGCAGCTATCTTGAAGGCATTCCCTGCGGAGTCTTCGTTTTGGATGAACGTGGCGTCCCAGTGTATCAGAATGAAGGTCTGGCCAAGCTGCTGGGCCGTCCGCTTGAATCAGATCAAACCGTCGAAAGCTGGCTGGCTCACGCATGCTCCACCGAGGAGCATCGCGCCCAGGTCGTGCTGGCCTGGCGTGAAAGCGTCTGGCGTCGTCAGTTAACGCGCACCGTGTCTCTCGCCACAGCGGATGGCCTGCTCAAAGAACTGGAATTTCATCCTATTGCCCTGCCTGGCGGTGGCCTGCTCGTCAGCATTCAGGACGCCACCGAGCACACGCGTCATGAAGAGCAGCTCCGCAGCATGGAGGCCAAGCTCCGCACGCTCATGCAGGGCAGTCCCATCGCCATCGTGATGACGGACAAGGCCGGCGTTATCTTCGAGGTGAACCAGCATGCCGAAGAACTTCTTGGCAAGGCCAAGTCTGAGCTGCGGCGCTATCCGCTGGATGCCTGGCTGGATCCTGACAGCGCCACCGCGCGGCGTGATGCCCTGCGCTCCCTGCAAAGCAGCGGCCGTCAGGCGGAGGCTCTCGGAGTTCGCATCAAACGCATCGATGGTTCTTTCTCGCACGCCATCCTGCACCTTGCAGCCGTTCCTGATGCGCAGGGGGAAACCCATTGCACCATCCATTACCTGCAGGAGGTCCATGAAGCCGTAACCGCCACTCTGCCAGAGCCGGCGTTTTCCGCCGCACCCACTTCCCAGAGACCTGCCCCAGCATCCCGGCCGACCAGCGTCATCCTGCTCACCACGGATGCGAATGGCCGCGTGCGCACCTGGTCGGTGCACGCCCAGCAATTGTTCAGTCTCGAGTCTGCTGCCGCCATCGGCCGGCCGCTGCATCAGTTTTTCCGTCCTTCAGACGCCACCGGCTTTTTTGCAGATCTCGCCGCACAGGCAGCCCGTCCTGGCAGCATCGTTCAGCGTCCGTTTTTCGGCGGGAATGGCAAACGCGGGGAAGTGGAAACTAGCGTGCGTATCCTTGAGGAAGGCGGGGTTGAACTCAGCGCCCACTTCGCCGCCGAGGTCGAAACGTCAGCCGCTTCTCCGCTGCCTGCCGCGATCCTGAAAGCCGCCATCCCGCTGGCTTTCCAGGTGGTGTCGCCTTCCAGCCAGCGCTGGCCGGTTGTTGACCTCGAGCGCGAAAAACTCCTGCTCACCGAGACGCATCATCGCATCAAGAACCATCTCCAGATCATCTCCAGCCTGCTGAACATGCAGATCAATGGTGTGAGCGATCAGGATGCCCGCAATGCTCTGCGCTCCAGCCAGAATCGCGTGCGTGCCATCGCCGCACTGCACCAGCATTTGTATCAGGTCGCTCTTGGGAAGGGCGACACCTTCAGCGACTTCTCGCGCGATCTCGTCGCTCACCTGCGCGAATGCTATGAGGTAAAGGCAGACCAGATCAAGGTGCACCTGGAAGTGCAGGAAGGCCCCATTGAGCAGGAGTGGCTCATGCCGCTCGCCCTCACGCTCAATGAGGCGCTCTCAAACTGTTTTGAGCATGCCTATCCTCATGGCCGCAAGGGCTTGATCACCGCCATGCTGACCTATACCCAGGGCAGCGGCGAACTCGTCATCAGTGACGATGGCGTGGGCCTGCCCTCCGACTTCCATCCCGGTGAAGGCGGCGGCCTTGGCCTCAAAATCCTCGCGGTCTTCGCCGATCAAATGCGCGGCCAGCTCTTTGTCCGGGGCAATCCCGATCAGGGCACCGAAATCAAGCTGCGTTTCCCGCTGGCAACGCCGGAAGGTTAAACCTTCGGCGTAGCATATTCCTTTTGCCAATAGCGGCGCTGCCATGACAATGGGGCGTGCTGACCCCACCCACGGCCTGCCTGTGCCTCCTGGCGTTTCTAACGCTTGGCCTTTCGGATGTCCTCGCACAGCCCGTCACCACACGGACGGACAAAGTGGCCGAGCTGGTCAACGACTGGTTTGCCCAAGGCACCGCGGCCGGACTTCAGGCCATCACCTATGAAAATCGTGACGGCCAGCATTCGCCGCTGAACACCGCTCAGTATCCGCAGCTGCAGGTCTTCAAAGGTGCCGAAAAAGGTGCCGCCACGCAGCTTCGCTCCCAGCCCACTTTGGGCAACTGCTCCATGGCCTCCGGCGCCACGCAGATGGGCTGTCTGCCGCGCATCTACATGATGGACCCTGGCGGCAATCTCTTCCTCGCCAAGCAGTACCTCTCCAACAACCTCTTCATCTATCCAGAGCACCAGGACTACGACATCGGTGCCAACGGAAACGCTGGCGGTGGTTATGGCGATCTCCTGCCGTTGAACACCCCCTGCCTGCTCATCTCCCAGGGCTCCTCCTTCACCGATCAGCCCTTCCTCAAGGCCCTGCTCTCCACCGCCGCCGCCTTTCCTCCGGACACGCAGAAGCTCCTCATCGAAAAGCGTCTGCTCATGCCCACGCTGCAGTCCATCTTTCGCCGCTCGAACACTGCGGTGCAGACACCCGAAGACTACTTCACCGGCAAAGCCCATCCGCCCGTCTTCGACGGCACGCAGATCGACGAGGAAAAAATGGTGCGCATCGCCCATGACATGACGCCGGTGAAAATTCCACCGCTCGTGCTGCTGCGTGTTATCGAGGAATCCAAGATCGAGCCCGGCAAGAATTTCTTCGAGCTAGCAAATCCCCATCCCTGGAAGCTCTCCGACACTCCCGTCTCCATCGCCCGCATCCTGCGCGGCAATGAAGCCGAGCACGGCATGCTCATCGGCTTTGATAAAACGGTGAACCTGGTCAAAGCCCCGCTGAAAATGCGCGCCGCCGTGCTGCAGGGGGATCCGCGCTTCGTCCACATCGAGTCCGAACCCGGCGGCGATGTCATGCGCCTCCGCATTCGTTGGGAGCCGCCCGTGATTACCTCCACCGGCATTCGCAGCCATCGCATCGACATCGGCATCTTCGCCGACAACGGCTCCAGCATCAGCGCCCCCGCCATCATCAGCTTCTACATGCTGCCCAACGAGATGCACTTCTACGATGAGAAGGGCCGCGTCTCTGAAATCCACTATCAAACTCACAATCCAGATTTTGGCCTGCCCGTCACAGATACCGACCCCCGCTGGGTGAAGATCCTGCTCGCCTTCAGCATGAAGGACACCAACCTCCGCAGTCGCCTGCTTGATCAAATTCTCACGCCCGACGAACGCGGCGGTTTGCAGCAGTACTACCTCGGCCTCAAACCCCTGCTCGATGCCTTCACCGCCATCGAAAACGCCGACAAACGCAAAGACGAGGCCGCCCAGCTGCGTGCGAAACTCGGCGAAACCATCAGCACCGCCTTGAAGAAAAAGGTCGCGGAAAAATCCGATCTCACCGTGCGCACCACCATCGACAAAGTGCTCAACGCCATCGCCAGCTTTCATCCCTTCTACCTCGGCTCCCAGCGCGAGCTCGATGCACTCGCAGCTGCTTCGCCCAAATCCACCGCCGTCGCCGATGTCCGTGCCGAACTCCACCGCCTCATCATGCAGGGCGTTCTCGTCGAGCAGGCCTCCGGGCAGATCGACACCATGTCCCCGCCGGAAAAGCTTTCTCTTGGCGAGCGCTACATGCTGCGTGGCCTGAACCTTACCATCCTCAGCCAGGTCCTCTTCCCCGACATACTCGATCGGTCCACCGCACCCGCCTACGTCAGCCCGCGCCTCACCACACTCAAGCAGTGGCGCGATGTCTATCGCTACGATCCCACCTCCGGCGCACTCCAGGGCTGGATCCGCTATGCCGACGCCCGCATCGCCAACTTCGACGCCGAAGGCCGGCTCCTCCCCGATGGCCCGCAGGGCAAGTCCATTCCCGTCCTCTACCTCATGAACGAAAAAGGCATGCTCACCTGGCGTCCTCAACCCGAGCCCGCTCCGGTGACTTCGTCATCGAAGTGATTTCCGCACTGAACTGGGGATGCCCGATTTGGACTGCGGTTGCGGAGTGAGGAACGAACGCAGCTACCGCTTTCGCAGGCCGTGCCAGCAGCCTTGCCTCAGTCATAGCTCAGCACATCGTGCATCTTCCATGACATGCGTCCCTTGCTCACTCCATCTTCGCTCCACCGCCGCAGGTCCAGTTCTTCAAAAGGCTCCAGCCACTTCAATGCCGCCTTCAATTCCCCTGCGCCTCCGCTCTGTGCCCGCACCGTCGCAAACGCCTTCAAAAACTCCCGCAGTTTGGCGATGCTCAGCTTCACCCGCATTCCTTTGGCAGGACTCGCGCTCGGCTGCTTGAGAACTTCCGCCAAATGACTCTGCTGCACACGCGACGTGCCCAGCATGAACAGTCGATCATTCAGCGATGCACACGGCCCCAGCTCTCTCGAATCAAACGGCAGCTCATAGCTGTAGCTCGTCAGGTCACCGCTCCGCTTCACCACCACTTTCGGCAGCTCAATCGGTTGCGGTGAAGGCACGTTTTTCAGCAACGTCTGCAGCGCCGCCTCCATGTTCTCCCAGGACACCCCGATCAACGCGCGGTTCTTGATCTCATGCACACTGGCAAAGCGTGGCACCGGCACCGCTTCACCTCCCGGTGGCATGCCCGGCAGCAGCGGCATCTTCCCGCCGATGTCGAGGATGAAAGCCCCGTCTCCGCTCAGCGCTTTCTGCCAGATCGTCTTCGTGTCATCATACACGGCGATGACGCTTGGCAGCACCGCCAGATCCGCCAGCTTGAACATCTGCGCAGACTGTTCACCGCCCACACCCGCCTTGACCAGTTCATGCGCCGTCGCATGCACCGTACGCATCCACGCTTCAAAATAAGCTCTCCCCGTTCCAGCGTCCGATCCCTGCCCGCTCACGCCAAACACCAGTTCCGGTTCATCCAGCAACGCTGAGAACTGCGATGCCTTCGCCAGCTCTGCGGTTTCCGCCATCGAGTCCCCACCCGCCATTTCCATTTGCACCCCGCCGTCCCACCACGCCACCGCCGCGCCGTTCGTATGTTCATTGCGGTAATAAGCGCGCTCCGCCGCCGCCAGTTCGATCACCTGCGGCTCCAGGGCACGCGCCACACCTGAAAAAATTTTCTCCCCCTGCAAGCCCGCCATCACTCCGCGCACGATCGGCTGAAACGGGTGGTCCGATTGCAGCACGTCCAAGAACACGCCGTCCCAGCACGCGATCAAGCCCAGGCCCTTTAGCGCATGCGCATCCAGCGTACGCAGCTCCGGCCGCGCCAGCAGCGATTCTTCCACCGAGTTGGCCAGTCGGATCTGATCCTTCGATTTCCCCACCGCCACATACGCACTTTGGGCGCCCAGACCCAGTGCCAGCACCCACTTCTTGCGCGCCAGCACCTCCAGACCGCGCGCCATCCGGTCCTTCATTTCCGGCGTGATCCCCGGCACTGCCTGGGCCAGCGCCTCCAGCCACTGACGCCGCCGCTCCGCCGTCAGCACCTGATCCATCGCGATCTCATTCACCGTGATCTTTTCTCCCTGCGCCGTCACGATGCGCGACTGCGGCGCATCTCCCAGCCAGTCCGCCAGATGCAGCATGTCGCTGAACCGTTTCAGCACCTGCTCCGGCTCCGGCGATGCCACGCCGATCATCACCGGCGGCATTTCCAAGCGCTCCAGCAGCAAAATCAGCGCCTCCAGCACCTCGGGGTCACGCAGCGCGGCCTCCATCAGCTTCTTCGCATCAAAACTCGTCCCCAGACCCGCCAGCACCCCGCCGCTCATCATGCCGCGATACGCCGTCTCGTTGTACAGATCGTTCAACTGCCGCAGCAGCACCAGGCTCTTCACACTGTCTTTGCCAAAAGCGACAAACGCCTCATCCAGCGTCACGCTGCTCGTCTTGTCAGGCGTCGGCGCCTTGTCCTCCAAAAACGCCATCATCTGCCCCCACCAGCGCGAGGCCCTCAGTGCCTCCGTGTGCTTCTTCAACTGCACGCTGCTCACACAAAACTCCACATCCACCGGCACGCGGCCTGCCAGCCCCAGCCGGTCCGCTTCCGTCAGCAGCGTCGGCAGCACCACCACCGGAGCTTCCACCTTGGGCTTCGCAGCGGCCTTTTTCTTCCCGCAGCCGCACAGGAGCAGCATCACGGGAAGGAGCAGAAAGGACGAAACTCGAAAGCCTCGCCCTACGAGTCGATGCCTCACCCCTGTAGCATTCAGGCTTTGGCAGGGCTTCGTCATTGATTCGCTTCGCTCGGCTCTGATTTCGTCATGCGTCATTTCAGCGCCGCATACACCCGGTGCACATCATCATGTCCATCCAATGTTTGCAGGAAATTCGTCACTTCCTCGCGCTGCTCATCCGTCAGCTCCGGGTATTCCTTCGGCACGTAGCTCATTTCAGAGGTCGTCACCACCCAGCCCGCCGCCTTCAGCGCTTTCGTCACGGCATCTAGCGTCGTCGTCTGCGTGAAAAACCGCGCGCCGGTGTGGCCCGCCGCTTCTTCATCCTCGACCTCCATCGGCTCCACGTTCTCCGCCTCGGCCTCCAGCGCCGCTTCCTCGATGTCCAGCGACTTGTCCGCATGATGTGCCTCGATCAGGCCCACGTGGTCAAACATCCACATCACCTTGCTCATGGTGCCCGCACGGAACAGCACTTTGATGTCCGAGGACGTGCGGTTGTTGTTGTCCGTCAGGCATTCCACGATCACCGGTACCCGGTGTGGCGTGAAGCCCTCATACGTCGTCGTCTCAAACTGCACCGCGTCCGGCCCGGTGCCCGAGCCTTTCGCGATCGCACGTTCGATCGTGTCCCGCGTCACACTCTGCTTCTTCGCGACCGCCACCGCCGCCGACAGTCGGGCGTTGTACTCCGGGTGCGGCCCGCCCAGCTTCGCCGCCACCTGGATTTCACGCACCAGCTTCCCCGTGATCTTCCCCTTCTGGTCTGCGGCCATTTCCCGCCATTTCTGTTTCCATTGTGCGCCCATGATGTGTCTTTCAGTTCAAAGTTAGACCGCAATCAAAGGTGGGAGCGCTGGGAATGCAAGGAGCAGCAGGAGCCGGGCGCCCTAATCACCGCCTCTTTGCTCTGTGCCGGTCACATCCAAATACAAAGTCGCCTTTGAAACGGCCTCAACGCTTGTCCAGACAATGGCGATAGTTTCCAACTGTACCTGCGGATTGACACGAAGCACGATGGTCGGAGTCCTTGGAATCTTCTTGATCTCTCGTTGAACCGCAGCTCGGACATCATGCCTCCGCTGCAGTGCCTGCTTCCATTGCAATTCATACAGCTCCCACGGATGCGCAGTTCGCACTTCAGGGGGAGAAAAGTCGAGTGTCACTTCGCCCAGTTGAATTTGGCGGTCAGATTGAATTTGAACCACTGTCGCTCCAGGCATGGCGGCGGCGGAATGATCTGCAAGCCTCAACCTGAACTCGTAGAAAGTGTTTCTCTCAATGGCTTCGCAAATCCATGGCGTAGAACACAGGCTCGCAAAGGCCACTCCGACCAAGCCAAAGACTCCCCAGGGGACAATCCACTTCCACTTGCTGTCAATGCACCCGATTTGCCAGTCTGGGATGCGTCGGGAGGCTGGTCTGTTCGAGTGCATGCGAAAGACCACGACCGCTGAGAACCTTTTCTTGGGTTCAGCACCGCGCCGTTCTCACAAAAACCGCGCCGTCTCGCTCCCCTTGCACTTCTTCACCTGCTCCGGCGTTCCCGCCGCGACAAGCTTCCCACCCTCAGGCCCGGCTTCGGGCCCGATGTCGATGAGATAATCCGCCTCGGCATAGACATCCGGATGATGCTCAATGACCACCACCGTGTGTCCTTCATCCACGAGGCGGTGCAGCACATCGATCAAACGTGCCACGTCCTGCATATGCAGCCCGATGGTCGGCTCTTCGATGAGATACAAATTCCGCTTCCCAGCCACAGTGATGCCCTTGAGCCGCTCCTTGTTCGTGCGGCCATCGCCGCTGCGCAGTTCGGTGACGAGCTTGATGCGCTGTGCCTCGCCACCACTGAGCGTCGGACTAGGCTGGCCGAGTTGCAGGTAGCCAAGACCCGTGTCGGCCAGCAGCTTGAGCGGACGCGCGATCTTCTGCACCGGCGCAAAAAATTCCGCTGCCTCGGTGATGCTCATGCGCAGCACATCGCCGATGTGCTTGCCGTTGTATTCGATCTCCAGCGTGGATGAATTGAAGCGCAGGCCATTGCAGGCCTCGCAATGCACACGCGTGGTCGGCAGGAAGGCCATCTCCACCTTGATCTCCCCATTGCCGCCGCAGGTTTCGCAGCGACCACCCTCAGTGTTGAAGGAGAAGCGGCTCGCCGTATAACCGCGCGTCCGCGCCAGCGGCACCTGTGCAAAAAGCGCGCGGATGTCATCGAGAATGCCCACATACGTCGCCGGGCAAGAACGGCTGGTCTTGCCGATGGGCGATTGATCCACCTCATGCACCGTCTGCAGATTTTCAAAGCCGCTGATGCTCTTCCACGCCTTCACCACCTTGATCTTCGACTTGCTGATCTTCTCCCGCACCGCCGGCGAAAGCGCGCCATGCATGAAGGAGCTCTTGCCACTGCCGCTAACGCCCGTCAGCACGGTCAGACGACCCAGCGGAATGGACACATCGATGTTCTTCAAATTGTTCGCTGTCGCGCCCGTTACACGCAGCCAGCCTTCCTTCGCTTTCAGCGCTGGCAGTGCCCGTCGCGAGCCACGCACCGGATGCTTCAGCGGCGTACGCAGGCTCGCCCCTGTGACGCTGTTCTTGTTCTTCAGAATTTGCGCCATCGTGCCCTGCGCCACGATCTGACCGCCAAATTTGCCCGCGCCCGGTCCGAGATCGAGAATCGTGTCCGCACGCCTCATCGTTTCGTCATCATGCTCCACCACGAGCAGCGAGTTGCCCTTGTCCCGCAGCGCCATCAGCGTGTCGAGCAGCTTCTCGTTGTCTCGCGGATGCAGTCCAATGGTCGGCTCATCAAGCACATACAAAACGCCACGCAGATTGCTGCCAAGCTGGGCCGACAACCGGATGCGCTGCGCCTCACCACCACTGAGCGTGTCCGCACTGCGATTGAGCTGAAGATAGCCCAAGCCCACCTCCTGCATGAATTTCAAGCGCTGCGCGATCTCTTTGACGATGTCGAGCGCGATGATGGCCTCCGTGCCTTCGAACTTAAACTTCGACAGCAGTTTGCCCGCATCTCCCGCCGTCAATCCCGCGAACTGCTGAATCTTCGTGCCCTGCAGTTGCACCGCACGACCGATCTCGTTGATGCGACTTCCCTGACAGCTTGGGCACACCTCACGCGGTTTCTCTCCTTCATCATCCTCACTTTCAAACCGCCGCTCCTCTTCGAGCTCCGCTTCCAGCACCGAGACATCCGGCTGCCGGTCGCTCAGATCAGTCTTGTGACCTTTCAAGCCAAAGCCACGACAGTCCTTGCACCAGCCATGCGGACTGTTGAAGCTGAACAGACGCGGGTCCAGCTCTTCAAACGACAGTCCGCAGGAAGGACAGCTCATCTCCGTGCTCAGCACGTGCATCGTCTTGTCATTCAGCCGTAGCTTGATTGTGCCCTTGCCCATCTTCAGCGCCGTCTCGATCAATGGCCGCAGTTTCTCCGCGTCATCGCTCTTGCCCACTTTGCCGATCACCGCATCAATCGTGTGCTCCTTGAAACGCTCCAGCCGCTGGAAGCCCGCCGTGTCGCGGAACTCGCCATCCACCAGCAGTGTCTCGACACCATGCTTGCTCGCATGCTCCGCCACCTCGCTGTGGAATCCTTTGCGTGCCTTGATCAGCGGCGCCAGCAAATGCCCGCCACCGCTGCGCAGGTACTGCTGCACGGTTTTCAGGATGGCCTGCACGCTCTGCTTCTTTACCGGCACGTTGCATGACGGGCAGTACTGCGTCCCCAGCTTCGCAAACAGCAGGCGGAAGAAGTGATAGATCTCCGTCACCGTCGCCACGGTCGATTTGCCACCGCCGCGCGAGATGCGCTGCTCGATCGCCACCGTCGGCGGCACACCTGTGATGAGATCCACCTCCGGCTTCTCCATCTGCTCCACAAACGTCCGTGCATACACCGACATGCTATCCAGGAAGCGCCGCTGCCCTTCCGCAAAGATCAGATCAAACGCTAGCGACGACTTCCCGGAACCGCTCAGGCCCGTGACCACCACAAACTCATCACGCGGAATATCGAGCGAGATGTTTTTCAAATTGTGTTCACGCGCACCACGGATGCTGATCGTATTGCTAGTCTCCTGCGGCAGCGAGAGATCTCTCCTTGGAGTCTCCGCCACACGGCTCGCCGCATGCCCCTTCGAACCCGAAAGCAGCTCATGGAGATAGCGCCCCGTATGCGAAGCCGCACACTCCGCCACTTCCTCCGGCGTTCCAGCAATCACCAAACCTCCGCCCGCTTCTCCGCCTTCCGGCCCGAGATCAATGACCCAGTCGGCACATTTGATGACTTCAAGATTGTGCTCAATGACGAGCAAGCTGTGGCCTTCTTCAACAAGGCGCTGCAGCAGTTTCACCAGCAGTGCGATGTCATCAAAGTGCAGACCCGTCGTCGGTTCATCCAGCAGCAGTAGACTGCCTGCCGCCGAGCCCGCCGGGTTTTCAATCAAATGGCCAATGAGCTTCAGACGCTGCGCCTCACCGCCCGAAAGCGTGTTCAGCGGCTGCCCCAGCTTCAAGTAGCCAAGTCCGGCCTCATTCAACATATGCAGCTGCGCCACGATCTGTTTCGCCTTCTTCGACGACTCAAACAACGGGCTGCTGAACCACTCCACCGCAGCTTCCGCCGTCATGCCGAGCACATCATGAATGCTCTGGCCATGCAGCAGAATCTTAAGCGCAGGCGGCTGGTAGCGCTTCCCTTCGCACTCGGGGCAGGTCACATACAGATCGCTCAGGAACTGCATCTCAATTTTTTCAAAGCCATTACCCGCGCAGCGCTCGCAGCGCCCTTCGCCGGAGTTGAAGCTGAAAAATCCCGGCATGATCCCCTGCGCCTTCGCATCCTCCGTCTCGCTGAACAGTGTGCGGATGTGATCAAACGCCCCCAGAAACACCGCCGGTGTCGAGCGCGGTGTGCGTGCCAGTGGCGACTGGTCCACCATCACCACCTCATGCAGTTGCTCCCAGCCCGTGATCTTGCTCACACGCCCCGGCTCCTCTTCGCACACCTCACCACGCAGCCGCTGCAGGTTCCGGTACAGTACGTCATGCACCAGCGTCGATTTCCCCGAACCGCTCACGCCGGTGATGCAGCAAAACACGCCGAGCGGAATGTCCACATCCAGCTTTTTGAGGTTGTTCTGACGCGCGCCACGAATGGAAAGAGTTCCAGGCTTCTGGTTCGCAGCCGCTCCTTTGCGCCCGCCTTTACCCTTCGCCGGAGCCGTATCTGCCTCAGTTGACTTGGGATTTGAAATGGAACGCCGCTGCGCCGGAATCGGCACGCTCTTCCTCCCAAACAAATAATCCCCCGTCAGCGACTTCACCTTCGCCCCCAGCTTCTCCAGCGGTCCGCTGAATACCAGCTCTCCACCTTTCTCGCCACGGCCCGGACCAATGTCGATCAGATTGTCAGCGCTGCGCATCACCGCTTCTTCGTGCTCCACGACCAGCAGCGTGTTCCCTTTGTCCCGCAGGCCTTCCATCACACCAATGAGACGCCCAATGTCACGCGGATGCAGCCCGATGCTCGGCTCATCCAGTACAAACAGCGTGTTCACCAGCGAGGCCCCAAGGCACGTCGTGAGATTCACGCGCTGCAACTCACCACCGCTCAGCGTGCGCGTTTGCCGGTCCAGATTCAAATAACCCAGCCCCGCCCGATCCATGTAGCTGATGCGGCTGGCGATTTCACCTCGCAGCATCGTCGCGACATGATCACTCGCCTTGATCGGCCACGACTGCACCAGCGGGTGCAGCTCATCCACCGGCAGCCGCGAAAGATCAGCAATGGTATGCTCACCGATGCGGTAATTATACGCCTCCTTCTTCAAACGCCCCCCACCGCAGTCGCCACATTCCGTGTAGGCACGGTAGCGGCTCAGAAACACCCGCACATGCATCTTGTAGCTGCGCGACTCCTGCCATTTGAAAAAGCCGCGCACGCCATACCACTCGCCGCGATTGTACGCGTCTTCAGGATCATCCCGCGTGCCTTCAATGAGCCACTTGCGATCTTCCGCCGAGTAATCCTCAAACGCCTTGTGAATGTCCACGCCACGCTTCCGCGCCGCCTTTTCCAGGTCGAGCTGAGACTCCCCATATGTGCTGCCTTGAAACGGCCGCACCAGACCTTGATTGATGCTCAGTGACTCATCAGGAATCGCCTTGCCCATGTCCAGCCCCAGCGTGCGGCCAAAGCCACGACACGTCGGACACGCCCCAATGGGACTGTTAAAACTGAACAGCCCCGGCGTCGGTGCCGGCAGCGTGATGCAGCAGTCCGCACAGGACCAGTCCGTGGAAAAATGCAGTGTCTCATCCTCAATGCTCGCCGCCACCTTGCCCTTGCCATAGCGCAGCGCCGCTTCCAGCGCTTCGCTCACGCGGGCCCGCTGTTTCGCCTCCAGCACCACTCGGTCCTGCACCACCATCACTTGGGCCGGCAGTTTGCGGCCCTTGAGCGCGTCCGTCTCATCCAGACGAATCACATTCCCATACAGCCACACCCGCAGAAAACCCTGCGCTTGCAGAAACGCGGCAAAGTCCGCCGTCACCGCATCCTTCGGCACCGCCACAGGAAACAGAATCAGCGCTTGCTTGCCCGCATGCGCGTTCAGCAGTTCATTGAGAATGCTCTCCGGCGACTCCGGCCGCACCGGCCGATGGCACGAAGGGCACGTCGCCTCCGCCAATCGCGGGAACAGCATCTTCAGATAGTCGTTGATCTCCGTGATCGTCCCCACCGTCGAGCGCGTGCTGCGCATGTTGTTCACCTGCTCGATGGCAATGGCCGGCGGGATGCCCTCAATGGAATCCACCTTCGGTTTGTCCATCCGCTCAAAGAACTGCCGAGTGTACGGCGAGAACGTCTCCACATACCGCCGCTGCCCTTCCGCATAGATCGTATCAAACGCCAGCGACGACTTCCCCGACCCGCTCGGCCCCGTGATCACATTCAGCTTCCCCAGAGGCAGATCGAGATCAATCCCCTTCAAATTATTCTGCCACGCCCCACGAATGCGAATGACATCGTTGAGAGACTTCCGAGCGGCAGTTTTTTTGGCAACACGAGACATGGGGGCGCGAGAGTAACGATACGCCTCGTAGAGGCAACCGGGCGCTCGCGATAAAGAAAAGAAAGCCGTGGAGGTGGTGTTTCCAGCCCGGTAGATCAAGGCTGGCCGCGATGTCGGTGGCACAGTCTCGATCCCGAAGGGATCATAGCAGGTGGCTTGAACAAGGCGGCGGTTCTATCGTCTAGATCCCGAAGGGATCACAGCAGGTAGCCAGGGGTCGTAGACCCCTGGAAAGCCATTCCACCCCACGCTCTCTCAAGGTCGCATCCCGAAGGGATGCTAGCACGATACATTCCTCCCACCGCCCCCAAATCTACGGCAATGCCTCCTCGCGCTCTCCACACGATAAAATGCCCATGAAAATCATTGCTCATTCTCCCACTCCCAAGGCATCATGAGGCTGTCCCTCTCTTCCGCATGCCCGGCACCTACACCTCGCTGCACTACCACGTGATCTTCTCAACGAAGAACCGGGAGCCTCTCATCGCCGCCGCATGGCGATCACGTCTCCACGAATACCTCGGTGGCATGATCCACGGCTTGGGAGGAACTCCGCTCTGCATCGGAGGCGTGGCGGACCACGTGCATCTGCTCTTTGGACTCAAGGCCACGCACTGCCTCTCCGACTTCATGCGCGATTTGAAGAAGGACGCAACGAATTGGACCAAGGAGACCCTTCAACAACCCCACTTCGCCTGGCAGGAAGGATACGCGGCTTTCACCGTCAGCCCGACGGCGATTGAATCCGTGCGGGACTACGTCAATGATCAGGAGGAGCATCATCGGGTGCGGACATTCCGTGAGGAACTGGTGGCGATGCTACGCCGTGCAGGCGTGGAGTTTGAAGAACGCCATTTGGACTGAGGCGAATGAGGCGCAGGAAGAGAGGTGCTGGCATGCCTCCGGCATGCGCCCGTGAGCGAGGGCTGCGTGGTGGCGCTTTCCAGGGGTCTTCGACCCCTGGCTACCTTCGGCGATCCCTTCGGGATCGTGGCTCGAGTACCTACGGTGAAGAGTTGGAGCTCGGCCTTTGAGATGTTTGTGAAGCTGAGTCAACCGACGGTGAACTCCAGTTTTGTTTCGATGAAGTCATCGAACGGGAGGGCGTATGGCTGGCTGTCGAATTCCATATAGATGCGGCCGTTTCCAACACCTAAAATCCTGGCCAAGTCTGGCAGAGGCTGGCCTGTTGGTTGATCTGGCACAGTAAAATATTTAACCTTCCAGGTAAGATTGGCACCAGGCGAGTTGGGTTTTTCGAAGACAAAAAACCTCTTGGTGCTCCAGCAAAGATCATCAAAGACCACCACGGTATGATCTTTGGGACAGTAGAAGATGCGGTTTTCAGAAGAGCCCTCATTGCCCGTGGAAAAAAGGCTTTCTGCCTCAGTGACCAGCTTGCCATCCCAGAGAAGCTGATAACGAGATGCCGTGCGTGTAGGGCCATAAGGGCTTCCGTCGGCGTGAGTGGCTTTTCCGAGCTTGAGCTTGAGAGTCACATGATCTCCGAGTTGCATGGACTTGAAACGGTGACCCGGTCCTTTGGATTCGTCTGTTTGCGGGACATCATCCCGAGAGCACTGATATCGGCCATAGCGCTCCACAAAATGGGCTTTCGCCAGACGCAGACCTTCTTCCAACCGCTGTATCTCGGTCTGACCACGAGCCTGCTCGGCTTTGTAATTCTGTTTCCAAGCCGCCGCTTCTTTGTCTTCAACTGATCGACACGCAGTGATGACGATCAGGCCTAAAAGTAGAAAAGGTAGTTTCTTCATGCGAGACTATCTCCCCAGCACCTTCTCCAACCCCTCCACCGTGGTCACCGGCGCCTGGCACGTGAAGTTCTGGCACACATACGCCGCAGGCTGACCATTCACCGGCTTCATGCCGCTAAGCACTTCATTATGCGTGGCCAGCCATTGCTGACCAGTTCCCCCATCCGCGCAGAGGATCACCGCCGTAGGCAGAAACCGCCGCTGCACGTCCCCGGCCAGCGTCTTGAACGCCGCGCTCCCCACATCCCCCGCGAGCACAATCTGCTGCTTGCCGCGATGATGCATGTCAAACGCGATGGCCATCACCGGCACCGAGGACGGGCTGCTCTGCAGCGTGGAGCCAAAGAGCGCAAAAATCTTCTCCGCCTGCTTCTTCCACTCGTCTTTGGCGAGCAACGCGCTGAGCCGCACGAGATTGAGTGCCGCCAGCGAATTCGGTGATGGCTCGGCACCATCGTAGTCCTCCTTGATGCGCAGCACGCTGTTCGGCATGTCCGTGTGCACGCTGTAGTAGCCGCCGTGTTTCGTGTCGAGAAATAGTGCGTCCATCTCGGTCTGCAAAGCCGTGGCCCACTGCAACCATTTCACCTCAAACGAAGCCTGATAGAGATCAATCAACCCATGAATCAAGCAGGCGTAGTCGATGGCAAAGGCTCTCGGCCCGCGCTCCCCTTCACGCCATGAGCGGTGCAGCTCTTTGCCCGGTGTGGTACAAAGCTGGTCATGCAGGAACTGCGCAGCCCCAGCAGCCAGTGCGATCATCTCGGCATCCCCAAACGCCGCCCCCGCACGGGCGAGCCCGGAGATCATGAGCCCGTTCCAGGCCGCGATGACCTTGTCATCGAGATGTGGACGCGGGCGCTTCGCGCGCGCTTCAAACAGCGTGGCCGTGCCTTGATCGATGATCGCTTTGACTTCTTCCGGCGTCTTCTTGAAGAACTCCGCGGTCTTCTTGAATGAAATCGCGCGGTAAAGAGTGTTCAGGCCTTTGAGCTCTCCGTGCGGATCGCTTTCCGGGCGCGCATTGCCATCGCGGCGTGCACCATAGGCATAGCGGAAGATGCTGCCGTTTTCCTTGCCCAGCAGTTCATCGATCTCGGCGGCCTTCCACACGTAGAAGGCCCCTTCGGTTTTGTGCTCCGCATCCGCACTTGCCAGACTGTCTGCATCCTCAGCGGAGAAAAAGCCGCCGTCCTTCTGCCGTAGATCCCGCTTCACATACGCCACCGTGCTGCGCACGATGTTTTCAAACAGCACATTCTGTGAGAGCTGCCACGCCTCGGTGTAGGCCGTGAGCAGTTGTGCCTGATCGTACAGCATCTTTTCGTAATGCGGGATGTGCCAGTAGCCATCCACACTGTAGCGATGAAACCCGCCCCCGATGTGGTCGCGCATGCCGCCATTGGCCATGCCGCGCAGCGTTTTCACCGTCATCTCCATCGCCCAGTTGCTCTCGGATTCGCGGTCGTTGCCCTTCCGCTCCGCCAGGATGCGATGCACCCGCATCAGCATGTTCAGCGACGTCGGTCTTGGAAACTTCGGCGCACTGCCAAACCCGCCCTCATGGTAATCAAACGAGCCCGAGAGATCATCGTAGGCCTTCTGCACCAGTGTCTCGTGATTGATCTCATCCAGCGCGGTGTTTTCGTTGTCCAGATGGTCCTGCAGCTTCTCCACCGAGCGCGCCGCACGTTCATCGATGCCCTTGCGGTCCTCCGTCCACACCTTGTGCAGTTCGTTGAGCAGGTTCTTAAAGCCAATGCGCCCCGGCGTGTTCTCCGGCGGATAATACGTGCCACCATAAAACGGCTTCAGCTCCGGCGTGAGAAACACACTCATCGGCCAGCCGCCGTGGCCGCTCGCCGCCTGCACGTAGGTCATGTACGTCAGATCCACATCCGGCCGCTCTTCGCGGTCCACCTTGATGGGAATGAAGTTCTCGTTGATCAGCTTCGCCGTCTCCTCGTTCTCAAACGATTCGCGCTCCATCACATGGCACCAGTGGCAGGTCGAGTAGCCGGAGGAGAGGAAGATCGGCTTGTCCTCCGCCTTCGCTTTTTTAAACGCTTCCTCGCCCCACGGCAGCCAGTTCACCGGATTGTGGGCATGCTGCAGCAGGTAGGGCGAGCGCTCCTTGGCGAGGGCGTTGGTAAATTTGGGGGGCTGGCCGGTCGTATCACTCATGGTTGGGGGGGGTAATGAGATAACGTCCGCATGAGGGCCGGGGTTGCAAGGCGAAGCCTCGACCTTCCCTCACTCCACCTTCTTCGGCAGCATCTTCGCCACCACCCACAGCAGCGCTCCCACCACCAGCGCCAGCGCAGCCCAGAGCCAGGGGCTGCCCTTGCCGGAGGAGCCGCTGGCATCGGCCTCGTAGCCTGGCAGCTTTTCTTCCTCGCCCAGTGTGGCGACGACTTGGGTGGCCTTTTCAAAATCAGGCCTCACAAGCTGGAGATCGTAGCGCGTGTAGGGAGCGCGGCGGTTGCCGTAGCAGATTTGCACAGGCTTGGTGTCCGGCACCCGAAACATCAGCCGCACCACAGGATACACCACGCGGGCGGCGGTGATCTGCAGCCGCGCATTGTCACCATTGTCCGTGGCGAGGTGGATCGTGGCGGCGCGCGGTGCGGTGTAGAGTGCCAGATGAAAGGTGTTGGCAGCCTGGTCGGGCAGCCGCTGCCAGTTGGCATTGCTCAGGATGCGTTCGAAATGCCCCTTCTCCGTCAGATGCTGCTCGGAAACGGTGAGCGTCCGCGCAAACAAGGGCGTGGGGGAGTCCAGCAGCAGCTCACTCGCTGGAAAATTCGCAAACGGCATCTGAATGTCCCATTTGGACCACCGGGGCTTTTCAGGATCGGGCATTTCCACAATGGGGACTTCGACCTCCCTGTCCACGCCCGGCTGGATGGCGAGAAACGGTATCTGATGCCCATCCCGCACCACACGCATGTCGTGCAGGTCATTCGCCGTGAGAGCGAGCACTTCGGGAATCAGCTCCACCACCAGCACCCCGGGCTCCTTGAACTCCACCGGTCGCTGAAACGACCACGGAGAAACATCGATCTCCGGGCCCACATCTCCCACATCAGGCGCGGTGGCCGTTTTGCTAAAGGCGGAGTTGGCTTCCACGACGCTGGCCATGGCGGACTGCGCGGAGGCATCGCGCAGCTTGTCACCGAGCGTGGCGATGTCATAGCGCGGCTCCGGGGCCTGCACATTGCCAATGTAAAACTGCCACTCCCCTGCCGCATCCGCTTGAAACACCACCGGCACTGGATGCCGCGTCGCTTCGATGCTCTCGATCCGCAGCGGCGGACTGTCGCCATTGCGAATGACGAGCTCCACTTCACGCGTGGTCGCCAGTTGATGCACGCCGATGTCGAGGTCCTCCGCACTGCGGCCCTCATGTTGTAGCCGGAAGAGCGTGGCACGCGCTCCCAGCACGGTGGCTTCACGTTGAAACACCGCCTCGGGCGTGTGCAGCCGCACGTTGCCCAGCAGAACATTGGCGCTGCCCAGATCGAGCTTCAGATGCGTTTCACCGGCGGTCTCCGTGCGCCCACGGATCTTCACCGGCTGCGACAGCGTGCGCCATTCAGGCAGATCCCGCCGCACCTGCGCCCCGGTAAACACCACGGGCTTGCTACGCGCATCATCCAGGGTCACACGGAAATGCGTCCACGCTGCGGGCGCAAAGGTAAAGCGCAGCCGCTCCGTCCCGTTCTGCCGGCAGAGCAGCTCGTTGCTGGCCAGCGTCTGCCAGCGGGTGCCATCCTGGCTCGCTTCAAAAGTGGCGGACTTGATGAAACTGGCCGCCGGAGTTTGCAGCAGCACTTCTGAAGTCGTGCTGCCCGCAGGCGGCCGAAATTCGAGCACGGTGTTCAACGTGTTCGGATTGAGTGCCGCCCTAAACTCGGGGACCTCCACCAGCTCAGGCCGGATGATCCGTGGCAGAGCGATGATGTAGGGCGTCTCCACATTGCCCGGGCTGATGATCCGCAGGTCATGAAACGCCGCCCCTCCCTTCGTTTGCGAGGCATCGAGCAGCTCCGGTTCGAGTTCGATGCGCGTGAGTCCGGGCTGCGTGACGCGCACCGTTTGACGATGCGTCCACGCGGCAAAGTCAGCAGCACCGGCGATTGAGGACAGGCACAGGGCAAGGAGTAGAAGAGGCAGTTTCATGATTTGTCGTCAGTGAGGAAACGTTGATACAGGAACGAAGCGGCCAGGGCAATGACGGCCACCACCATCAGCGCGCCAATGCGGTAGATGCTTTCGATGTTCGCCAGATCATGCAAAAACAGCTTCAGCAGCGCCACCGCCAGCAGTCCGACTCCCGCATAGCGCGTGGGCGCGTTGCGCTGCCAGATGCCGATGATGAGCAGGACGAGCGCATACAGCGCCCAGGCGATCGTGTACGTCATGTCGCGCCCGAAATTGCCATCGAAGTCAAAGGTGATCGATCGTTCTCCCGCAGGCGTGAAAGCATCCGCGATCTCAATGTTCAGCAGCAGAAAAAGCAGGATGCCACCGAAGGCGCAGAACAGCCCCCGTAGGTTCACCTTGTCCCAGTAATCATTCGGCGGCGTGAGCCACCGTGCCGCTGCAAACATTGCCAGCGCTGAAAGGCTGTAGGCGTAGAGCTGCCAGTTCAGGATGGCCGTCTCACCACGCATTTGATAGGCCAGCACCGCGGGGTTCAGCGCCAGTCGCACAAAGGCAGCCACCAGCAACACGGTGCCCGTTCCACGCAGGCCGGGATGCGGCACCCGGCGGAAAAGCCAGCACAGCGCCGCACCTTCCAGCGCCCAGCCCAGCGTGATCCACTGCTTTTCAAACTGAATCGGGAAAATGAGAGTGATGAAAAACAGCGCCACACCTCCGAACCACGCGAGCTGCGTCAGTCGCGCCGGATTCTCCGCCGCATGCTGCTTCAGCACAAAGACGAGGCACAGCAGCGGTGCGATGGCGAACGCCACAGGCAGCAGCCCCATCATCTCATTCGGCCAGGTCAGGCCCACGAGTCTATAGACAAGCCCAAAGGTCCCCAGACCCGCAGCCGCCGAGGCGATCCATGGGAGCTGACGCTTGGCAAAGAGCTTCTCAAACACCAGCGGAAATGCCGTGAAGAGCGCATAGAAGCCCAGATACCATAGCAGCGGCGTGGCGGCGTGTTCCGCGTTGAAGCTCTGCTGATGCCAGGCCCACTCCAGCGCCAGCACACAGCCCAGCGCCGTCGGCACCAGCACCGTGATGCCGCTGATGTGCGCAAGCCCCAGCAGAAACACCGTGAGCAGCAGCGCGAGGCCAAACACCGGCGAGGGATCAATCACGTGCAGATGCAGTGTGGCGAGAATGAGCAGCGCAAACGGCAGCACCGCAGAGCTGACCGGCAGCATGGCTGCCAACGGCACCTTCGGCATTTTGCGCGAGAGAAAACTGCTGGCCACACCAAACAACACCGCGAAGCCACCCAGCACGATGAGGAACAGTCCCAGGCCGCCGGCGGTATTCGCAGGCAGACGAAACAACCACGCTCCTGCCGTGATGAGTGTCAGCGCCAGTGCGGCGAGCACAGGAATCAGCGCACCCGTGAAAATCGCCAGACCAATGATGAGCAGATCCACGAGCAGGATCGCCGGCCACAGCATGAGGCTGACCGCATCCAGACACAGCACCGGCATGAGCAGCAGCACCAGCGTGATCACCGGCGTCCAGCTCATGAACAGCGTGGCGGACTGGCTGCGGCGCTGCCACAGCACGGCAAAGGCCGTGTGCAGCAGGCCAAAGCCGAGATAAATGCCCAGCGCGTAGGGAAGCAGCTCGTCGGTGAGCCTTGTGGTGGTCCAGATGGAAAGATGTAGAAACGTGAGTGTGGCGACGATGCCTTGAGCCCTCGCCACACGCGGCTGCTGCCACACAATGAGCAACACAACAGCATTGATGCCGAGCACAAAAGTGTACAGCAGAGTCGGCCGCTCCGTGATGGCACCAAATCCAAGAAAGACGAACGCGGTGAACAGCGCACTGCCACACAAGGCCAGCGCCGCACCCGCAGGGTAGGCATCCTCATCTTCACGCTGCCGCGACCACCAGGCAGCGACCATGAACAAGGTGGCAAAGCCAAGAAACACGATCACTGGCACCCACGTGGCCGAACCCATGGCATACTCGGACGAGCGGAAGAATTTCACCATCCATCCCGCCTGCATGATGATCGTGCCAGCCGCTGCCAATGCCGTCAGATGCAGCCACCGTTGGTATTTGGCCACGGCCAGCACCCCGATGTCCAGCAAGGCGATGTAACTGAACAAACCCAAAGGATTGTCATGGCCGGTGGAGCAAAGGATCGGCGTCAAAAAACCACCCAGCATGCCCAGCACCGCCACCACCTGCGCCTCCATCCGCACCGCCAGCAGGAAAGCCGTTGTCGTGATCAGCGTCATCATGCCAAAGGTCACCAGCGCATGATTGAAGGGCGGAATGTGGTACAGCGCATGCGCGGCAAAACTCACGCCATACAGCACCACGATGCCCGTCGCGCACAGCGTATGCGCCAGAGTGGCATACGGCTTGCGGCGCTGGATCACCACGCCGGCACCCACAAGCCCCGCGCCAAGGACAAAACCAATCGCCGTGCGCAGTTCGGGGGAAATCCATCCCCGCTCAATGCTGAGCTTCACAAAGAAGATGATGCCCAGAAACAGGGCCAGCCCGCCCACCCACGCAAAGAGCTTCGCCCCCATGAACTGTTCGAGAGATAGGCCCGGCGCAGGCGCAGGGCGTGGCTTGGGTTCCTCCATGGGCCTGAAGTCCGGCGCATGCACGACAGCAGGGGGCGTGGGAGTTTTGACCGCAGCGGGTTCGGAGGCTGGAACTGGCGGCGGTGCAGCCGCAGCCGTCACGAAGGCAGGTGCAACCGAAGGAACAGGCGCATGCTTGGCGATGGTTTCAGGTGTTGCCACCGGGGCGGCGGTAGTCGGAACCTCCTGCGTCTGTGCCGGTTTGGTCCCGGCTTCGAGCGCTTCGATGCGCCGGATCAGCCGCGCCTCGCGTTCGACGTTTCGCGTGGCGATTTCCCGAAGCGAGCTGATTTGTGCGCTCAGTTCATCGCACCGCCGCCGCGCCCTGACGGCAGTGACGAGCGCGATGATGGGCATGATGAGCACCGCGCCACCGATGATCACGAGAAGGAGAATGATTTCGTCCATAGATGTCGCAGTCTCTCAGGATCGGCAGCCAAGGGAAATTGATATTTCCACGTGGCATCATTGATAAACCGTATAGCCTTTCACCTACATGAACGTCCATCACCTCGAACTTTTCTACTATGTGGCGCGTCACGGCGGCGTGAGTGCGGCGGCCCGGGCCATGCCCTACGGCATTCAGCAGCCGGCCATCAGCGCCCAGATTCTCCAGCTCGAAGATGCCCTCGGTGTCACCCTGTATCAGCGGCGTCCCTTCCAGCTTTCTAGGGAAGGGCAGACGCTCTACGATTTCATCGCGCCCTTCTTCGGTGGCCTGACTGAGATGGGAGACCGCCTGCGCGGCGGCGGTGAAAACCGGCTGCGCATCGCCTCCGCCGAGGTCGTGCAGCGGGACTATCTGCCGGAGCTGTTCGCCCGCATGCGCCGGCGGGTGAAAGGGTTTCATTTCACCCTCACCCATGGCCGCCAGCAGGAGATCGAGACACTGCTTGCTGCGCAGGAGGTGGACATCGGCTTTGGCACCCTGATGGAAAAAACCGTGGCCAACATAGAATCACGCGAGCTGCTTCGTCTGCCGATGGCCCTGCTGGTGCCCAAGCAGAGCGGCATCACCAAGGCCGAGCAGATTTTCGAAAAGGACCGCATTGACCTGCCACTCGTATCCTTGGAGGCCAAAGATGTGGTGTCGCGCTCCTTTCAGGCCGCCTTGCGCCAGCGCGGTGTCGAATGGCTGCCGAGTCTCGAAGTCGGCAGCTTCGATCTCGTGCTGCGCTATGTCGTCGAAGGTTTTGGTGCAGGCCTTGTCCTGCTCCATCCGCGCATTGAACTTCCTGCCAATGTGAAAGCACTCGCGCTGGATGATTTCCCACCGCTTTGCTTCGGCGCCCTTTGGACAGGTCGTCTTTCGCCATTGGGAGAGGCCTTCCTCGCTGAAGCGACTGCCCTGGCGGCTGAACTGGCCCCGTAGTGGGAGATGCATTGTGCTGCTTGTCGGTCTAAATCACGTTCCTCAACAATCGAATGAATAAGCTTTGAGCCTGCGCGTCGGAGGTGAGGATTATGAAAATCAAATCGCTCTCTCTTCTGCTCGCTTCACTGACCGTCGCCATTTCTCTGACCTCCTGTGAAGAGTTCGCAGGCCCTTACGCTTCCGGCTATGGCTATGGCGGTGGGTATTCGTCCCGGCCAAACTACTACGGCGGAGGCTACAACTCGCGGCCAGTGGTGTCATACAACAGCTTTAACAGCTACAACTCACGGCCCTATTCCAGTTATTCAAACCGCTCTTACTCCACGCCTAGCTTCGCTTCATTCTTGAGCGCGCCCTCGCATCACTCCAGCCGCGGTTACTCAGCTCCTTCCTCTGGTCATTACCAGCACCATTCGTCCGGTCACTCCGGCGGTGGCTTTTCCAGTGCTCCCTTTTCCTTTGGTGGCAGCTCCCATCATTCCGGTGGCAGCACGCACCACTCCGGCGGCAGCTCCGGCGGCTTCGGTGGTGGCGGATTTGGCGGCGGCACGACGCACCACTCCAGCGGTGGCTTTGGTGGAGCATCGTCTGGAGGTTCCGGCTTCGGCGGCAGTTCCCACCACAGCAGCCACTCATCCGGCGGTGGTTCACACGGTGGATTTGGCGGCGCTCCATCCGCTCCATCGGGCGGCGGTGCCCCCAGTCACTCCAGTGGCGGACATCACAGCGGCGGCCGCCATGGCATGCATTGAGGGTCGGAGTGACCTTCCAGGAATCTGATCATTGCAGCGCCCGGAGGTTTTCTCCGGGCGTTGTGTTTGGCACCTGATTCAGCTCACTCCTGCGGCAGGTGGCCAATCACACGCGGCTTGCCCGTGCCTTCCCACAGCATCAGCGCGGGGCCTTTGTTTTCCTCCGTCGCATCTCCGCAGAAAAACACGCGCGGCGTGCCGCCAATCTCAGTGGCACAGAAGCCGACCGCGTATTCCATGTCATCCGCGATGACCTCGGTTTTGTTCAGCGAGTGGGACATGGCATCGAGCTGATCTTTCGCGCTGGGAGAATCGTTGGAGGTCGGCGAGTACATGGGCTTGGCTGGCAGCGGCGTACGCAGGATCGCGGACATGTGGCGCCCGCGCAGCTGGGCATAGATCCATTTCCCTGCCGGAGCCACATGCTGCACCCACAGGCTGCCACCATTGGCTTCATCCGTGTTCATGATGGCCAAGGGCGCGATGCGTGCGCCCACCAGCGTACCCAGCCGCTCCGTGCCCGTGTCGTCATCCATCTGGATGCCACCTTCCCACACATCTCCGTCGCTGATGAAAAACAGACGGCCGTCGTTGGAAAAAACACCGCCTGTCGCGCTGCTCACGCGGCGGCAGAAAATGGAAAGAAAGGTGTGCTTGCCGCCCGGTTTGCGACCGTAAAAAGTCCCCATGCTCGTCGCGTCAGCGGTTTCATTGCCACTGACAAACAGACAATCCGTGAGCGGCGTGCCCGGCACGGTGGCCACGAACAAATCCGTCGCGCCCACCACGGGTGCCGTGGCGCAGACGCGTTTCACTGGCGTTGCTGCACCGGGCGTCCACACCCACACACCCTCTTTGGCCAGAAACAGCGTTTCACCCTCACTGCCTGCCGCCACGCTTTCGATGCTCTCCTCCTTCAGCTCCGCTGGCAAAGGCGCCTGCGTGATCTTTCCCGTGGCAATGTCCACCTGCACCAGCCCGGAGCGCCCCCTGCTTCCGAGCCCCATCGTCACCGTCCTGCCGTCTTTCGAAAAAAAGGCCTCATTGGCCATGCCGGATTGAAATGAAAACGTCAGGGCAAGAGAAGCACTGGCAAGAAAAACCGGAAGTCGTGAAATGCTCATGGCGCACGGGTTAAGGCAGCCTGCTGGCAAGTCAATGCGCATCAGACACCCCCATGATTCTTCGGACTCACGCAAAATTTGGGGAATAAAAACCGCCACCATCGCATCTCATGATTCGTTCTTCCATCACCCCCCAAACCATGAAAAAAACCATCCTCCTCATTCTTGCTGCCGCCACGAGCCTCGCCCTGGCCAGCGACTTCCCGAAAGGCAGCCCGGATTTCAAAGACAGCAGCACCCTCGCCATGAGTGCCGCAAAAAAGTCCGGCAAGCCGGTCATCCTCGTCTTTTCCGCCGCCTGGTGCCCGCCATGTCAGGCCATGAAACATGACGTCTATCCCAGCGCCGAGGTGAAGGCCTTTCACGACAAGTTCGTCTGGGCCTACATCGACATTGATGATGCGCGCAATGAAAGCGCCGCCAACAAATACGGCGTGAGCGGCATCCCCCACATCGAGTTCCTCAATGCCGAAGGCAAAGAGGTCGCCAAACAAGTCGGCGGCACCTCCTCCGAAGAATTCGCCAAGACACTCCAAAACGTGCTGACCAAGACGAACAAATCTTGAGCAGACGCGAAAAAGGGGCCGGGGTCACCCCGGCTCCTCAGATCTGCGAATAGGGCGTCGGCACCAGCACCAGGTTCGTGATGCGTGACACGATCTCTTTGTCCGTAAAGCCGGGCGTTGTTTTGAGCTTCGTCCATTCCGGATCCACGCGGAAGGTGTTCCATGCCTGATCCTTCGCTGCGGCGTCGCTGAAACTCAGCATGTAGGTCAGGTTGGGCATCAACGGCCCCACGATGGTTTCGCCAAAGAAAACGGCGTTGAGTCCGCTGCGCTTGAAGATCGCCAGCTCGCCGATGTTGAACATCTCGATCTTCTTCTTCCCCGTCTTCTCGCTGGGGCTTTCATAGATGCGCAACTGGTACACCTGGCTGCCCTTCGCCGGCACCGTCATCTCAGGCATGCCTGCAATGCCCTGCGTCAGCCAGCTTTCGACGCGTTCGTACACCGCATCCGCCGCCGGTGCATCCAGATAGGCCGCGCCCTGCTTCTGCAAGGCCGCGTCTGCCAGCAAATCCGCACTCTTCGCGAGTTGATCAAGCGAGCTGTACCGCAGCACCACATACACCACAGGCGTCCCTTCCGCCTTCTCTGGCAGAAACACCCCCACGTTTTTCACGCCGAGACGGTTCAGCGCCGGGATCGCCGCATCCTTTAGGTAAGCCTCCAGCACGCTCTGCTTCTCGGGTGATTTAAGCGTGTACTTCCGAATTTCAAAATACTCCCGCGCAGCGCTGCTTGGTGCATCGGCTGCAGGCAGATTTTGAATGGCGCCGACCAGCCCGCTGGCGGCCACGGTGGATTTGAGGAAAGTGCTTCGTGTCATAAAATGGAGGTGAATGGAACGGCGATGCTGACGATCGAGCCTCGAAACGTCAATCTCTTAAAATAGAGCTTACTTCACCCCACCTTCGCCACTGCGCCCGCCAGCACCCCGTAGCACTTCTTCGCCGCAGCAATCGGCTCATACCCCGGCTTGCTGAAGATCTGCCCGCTCACTTCCACCACCACAGGACCAGCGTAACCATGCTGTTTCAGCGCGGTGAAATACTTCACATAATCGGTCTTTCCTTCGCCCGGCAGCAGGAACTGAAACTTTGCCGCTTCACCCGTCGCGTCCTTGACGTGAATGAACTTCGTGCGCGGCAGCAGCAGCTTCATGCTCTCCTCCATGTCGATGCCCTGCAGCTCAAAGTGGCTGTAGTCATACGTCACCTGGATGGCCGGAGACTTCACCTGCTCCAGCAGCCACAACAAGCGCTCTGGCGAGTTCACCGCACTGCCCACATGCGCCTTGATCGCGATCACGGTCTTCTCCTTCTCCGCCACCTCCGCCCAGGCGTGCAGCTTTTCCACCATGCCCGCTTTCTGCTGCTCCCACGTCGCCGGTTTGCCGCCGCACACCGTCTCAATGATCGGCGGCTGCGCCGCATTCATGTCCCGTGCCACCTGCGCCGCATCCTTGATGCCTTGCAGGTTCAGCGCATGCGCCTTGTCATCCGCCGTCAGGCTCAGGTTCACCATCAGGCACGGCAGATCCAGCTTCAGCGTCGCAAGCTGCTTCACCGCTTCAGCCCGCGCCTCCGCCGTGAAAACCTTCGGCTCACTCGGAAACCCCGCATTCAAAGCCAGCTCCACATTCGCATAGCCGATCTCTGCGCACACCTTCAGCGCCTCGCTCAAAGACAGCGTCTTCATCCCATACAAACTGAAACCCAGACTGACCCCTCCCGGCGCCGCAGCACGCGCGAATGATGGCAGGGCGGCAAACCCCAGGGCAGTGTGAAGAAAATGGCGGCGTGTGGTCATGAGGGAAGGGTGGGTGGACTTGTCTGATAAACTACCGGGCGCTGCATTCCTTGCATCGGAAGTTTCACCATCCGCATGTCGAATCCGTGAGAGACAAAACGCCGCCGCCGCGTTTCCGCGACTTCCAACTCCTCCGACCATGACACGCAGCTTCCATCACATCGCCTTCTGGGCATTCGCGCTTCTCTCACTTCCCATGGCGGCAGGCGCGGCCGGCGAAGCGAAAACACTGAACGTCCTCTTTATCGGCAACAGCTTCACCGCACGCCACAATCTCTCCACCGTGGTAAAGGCCATGGCCGAGGCTGGCAACCCGGGCCTCACCTTCAATCGCACCGATGTCATCTACGGCGGCCGCACACTCAAAGACCACTGGCGGCTCGGTACACAAAACATCGTCAAACAATCTACCCTCACCGAGGCGGAGGAGAAAGCCACGATCGCAGCGCTCGAAAAGACCCTCGCCGAAAACCCGAAGGACAAATATGCCCAAAGTGCCCTGGCGCGTCATCGCGAGCTTCTCCCCAAAATCGAGGCCAACCGCAAACCCTGGGACATCATAGTCCTCCAGTCCTATCGCGATGACATCGAGGGCGATCCCACACTCTATGCCGAATACGCACCCAAGTTCGCCGCACTCGCCAAAGCCCAGGGCGCACGTGTCATCCTCTACGAGACCACACCCAACACGCAAAACCCCCAGCCCCTGACCAAGGTCCCCGATCCCGCACCCATCCTGGCCAAAGAGCGCGCCATCGCCGCACTCTCCAAGCGCATTGATGCCTCCGTCGCCCCCATGGCTCTCGTCGCCCTGCGCTGCCAGACCCAGCGTCCAGACCTGACCCTGCGCTTCGTCAATGACGCCCATCTCAATCAGACCATGTCCTACCTCACCGCATGCACTCTGTATGCCGCCATCTTCAATCAAAGCCCCGTCGGCCTCCCCATCGACTCCGTCACCGACATCCGCACCATGGAAACTCCCACCCACGACAAGACCAAGGACCGCGATGGCAATCCCCTCACCCGCAAGTTCTCCGACAAAGACCGCGCCGACCTCCAGCGCATCGCCTGGGAAGGCTGGTCGGAATTTCAGAAGCTGCCGTGATGGTTCCATCACGTTGCCGCCGTACTTCACCGCATGAGGAAGAAAGGGAACTCCATGAAGCAGGTGCATTGCGCCCTCTTCCTTGGCCTGTGCATGGCTGTGACGCTGCGTGCCGCAGAGACCATTTCACCTGATGACGACGGCGCGATCCCGCGTGCGGTGAACATGGAAGACTTTGACGCGCTCGTCACAAACTCCCCCTTCACCCGCTCCCTCGGCGTCTCCGATTCACTCATCCTCACTGGTGTCGCCCATTTCGAAAAAGACACCTTCGCCACCCTGCTCGACACCAAAACCTTCGAGTCCCACGTCGTCTCCAAGACACCCAATTTCCAAGGCTGGCAGCTCGTCGGCGTCGGCGGAAATTCTGCCGAGATCCAAACCTGGTCCGCCAAGATCCAGATCCCCGGCGGCGAAGTCATCTCCGTCCGCTACCAAAAGCCCCCGCCCAAGCCCGCCCGCACAAAATCCGGCGGCAGTGGCTCCGGCGCCTCCGGTGGCAACGCCCCACCGCTGACATCTTCCCAGCTCAACGAGGCCAAAACCGCCGCCGTAAACTACAAGGAAGGCTTCTCCTCAGACGGCTACCCCAAGGCCCCGCCGCCCGAGATGGTCGCCAAACTCTCCCGCCTCAGCACCTCCCAGCGCGAGACCATCAACCAACAAATGCTCGGCCTCCGCAACCAAGGTCTCGGCCTCGACGAACGCCGCAAAATCTATGAAGGCTTGGTGGATCGTTCGTTGCAGAGAAGGTAGTCGGCCTGTCAGGCGGTCGATACGGTCTCCTTGTGAGAGCTTGCAGTCGGTTAACTTTGTGTCATTTCGTTGTGCATGACCATCACACTACCACCGGCATTGGATGCTCTTTTGGCCAGGAAAATGGCCTCCGGGATGTATGCGGATGAGGGCGAAGTGGTGCGCGACGCCTTGCGGCAGATGGAATCGCGTGAATCAACACTGGCATTGTTACGCCAGGAAGCCGCATTGGGCTTTGACCAGTTGGATCGTGGCGAGGCCATCGAAATGGATCGTGACGCCTTCATGAATCACTTCCGCAATCGCAGGCAGGCCGCATGACCTTTCGCCTGGCGCATGCCGCCATCGAAGACCTGGAGTCCATCGATGACTACACTTTGCGCACTTGGGATGCCGAGCAGGCAGACCGCGATCTGGCGATGCTATGGGCCGCATTCGAGCGCATCGCGGACAATCCAACTTGCTGGCGCTTGCGCCCAGAACTTCATGCTGACTGCCGCATCTGCCTGGCAGGCCGACATGCAATCTTGTTCCGCGTGAAGGATGACCGTGTCGAAATCGCCCGCGTGCTCCATGATGCGATGGATTTCTCTCGTCATGCCGAAGACTTATTTCAAGAGAACTGATCGATGCAGTTGTGCCGGCTTTTGCTAGAGGCCTCACCCAAACAACACCATCTGCCCCGCGTCCGCGTCACTCACTGCCTTCTTCCGCACCTTCGCCGGCACACTCGTCGCCACAGGCACCTCCTTCACACTCTCCGCAGGCTGATGCCCCGCCTCCAGTTGAAGCAGCACTTCCTTCGCGCGCTCAATCACTCCCTCCGGCAGACCCGCGAGCCTCGCCACCTGGATCCCGTAGCTCTTCTCCGCGCAGCCCGGCATGATCTTGCGCAGAAAGATGATCTGCTGGTTCCACTCCTTCACCGCCACGTTGTAATTCTTCACCGCACTGCGGCTTTGCGCCAGCGCCGTGATCTCATGGTAGTGCGTCGCAAACAACGCACGTGAGCCCACCTTGTCATGGATGTGCTCCGCCACGCTCCACGCGATGCTCAGTCCATCAAACGTGGAAGTGCCGCGTCCGATCTCATCCAAGATCACCAGACTGCGCTCCGTCGCATTGTTCAAAATCAGCGCCGTCTCGTTCATCTCCACCATGAACGTACTCTGCCCGCGCGCGAGGTCATCGCTCGCGCCGATGCGCGTGAAGATGCGATCCACCAGCCCCACCTCCGCGCTGAACACAGGCAGGTAGCTGCCGATCTGCGCCATCAGCGTCAGCAGCGCCGTCATGCGCAGATACGTGCTCTTACCCGCCATGTTCGGCCCCGTGATCAAAATCAGGCGGCTCTCCTCCGGCTCCAGCGTGATGTCATTCGGCACAAAGCGCTCGCCGCTCGTCAGGTTCTGATCCAGCACCGGATGCCGCCCATCACGGATGAACAAATTGCGCGTCTCATTCAGCACAGGCCGCGTGTAGTTAAACAACCGCGCCGTTTCAGCCAGCGAGCCCACCGCATCCAAAATCGCAATCGTCTCCGCTGTCTCCTGGATGTGCACCAGATGCTCCAGCACGCGGCTGCGCAGCCCCAAAAACTCCTCATACTCCAGCGCCTTGCTGCGCTCCTCACTGCCGAGGATCTTGTCCTCCATCCGCTTCAGCTCATCCGTGATGTAGCGCTCGCCATTCACCGTCGTCTGCTTGCGGTGATAATCCGCCGGCACGCTGCCCACATTGGCCTTCGTGATCTCAATGAAGTATCCAAAGACCGCGTTGTATTTAATTTTGAGACTCTTGATCCCCGTGCGCTCGATCTCACGATTCTGCAAATCCGCGATCCACTGTCTCCCCAGCGTCGAGGCCGCGCGCAGCTCATCCAGCGCCGGCAGATAGCCCTCGCGAAAAACACCGCCTTCCTTGATCTGCATCGGCGGCTCATCCGCGATCGCCCGCTGAATCTCCTGCGAGATCCCCGTGAGATCATGCAGACGCGCCAGCAGCAGAGGAATCATCTTGATCCCTCCTTCAGAAAGCGACTCGGCATCCTTATCCGCGATCAGTTGCTCCAGCGCCGCACGCAAAGCCGGCACCACTTCCAGCGAAGACGCCAGCATCAGCAAATCACGCCCATTGCCACTGCCCTGGCTCAGGCGTGAGCTCGTCCTCTCCAAATCGCGCACCTCCTTCAGCAGCGTGCGGATCTGGCTGAAGAGCATGCTCTCCTCCAGCAGCGCCGCGATCATATCCTGCCGCTGCGTCAGCGCTTCCAGATCTCTGAGCGGGTGCAGCACCCAGTGCCGCAGTTTGCGCGCACCCATCGGCGTGCACGTGCGGTCCAGCGCGCTCAGCAGCGTGTGCGCATTGCCACCTCGTGCCGTCACCAGCTCTAGATGACTCTGGCTCGCTGCATCAATAAGAACCACATCACTGATCTGCGCATACCGCAGACGCTGGATGTGCTCCACACTGCGCCGCAGCTGAAACTGCAGATACTGCAAAATGCAGCCCGCCGCACCGATCGCCGCACTCAGCCCCTGGCAGCCAAAACCATCCAGCGACTGCACCTTGAAATGCTGCGTCAGGCTGTGCTCTGCCTGATCAATCAAAAACAGATACCCCTCAATCGGCTGCGCACAGCTCGGACTGCCGAGCGCCGCGATCAAGTCACCCTGCTCCTCGCTGTACAGCAGCTCACTCGCCTGCAGTCGCTCCAGCTCATCAGCCAGCTCCGTCGTGTCCTTGAACTCCGCCACCTCAAACTCACCCGTCGTGTGGTCCACATACGCCAGCCCAAGCTTCTTCCCCTCGCGAAACACCGCCGCGAGGTAGTTCGATCGGTTTGAGTCCAGCAGGTTGAGGTCATTGATTGTCCCTGCGCTCAGCACCTGCGATACCGCACGCTCCACGATCTTCCCCGGCACCGGGTCCGTTGTCTGCTCCGCGATGGCCACCCGCTTGCCCGCCTTGATCAGCTTCGCGATGTACCCCTGCGATGAATGATGCGGCACCCCGCACATCGGCACCCCATTGCGCTTCGTCAGCGCCACATTGAGGATCGGGGAGGCCGTTTTCGCATCCTCAAAGAACAGCTCATAAAAATCCCCCAGGCGGAAGAACAGCAGCACGTCCTCCGGCAGTTCGCGCCGGATGGCGAGGTACTGCTTCATCATGGGAGTGGTGCTGGCGTCAGACATAGGCGGGGGCAAGGAGTCAAGAGGTTGGACGGGAGGTCAAGATGGAGCAATGACGAATGACGAAATCGGAGCCGAGCGAAGCCGGTGAACGATGAAATGCCGCAGTGCCGTTAATGCGGCATGCCCTCCCGCCGTCGATTCCTGCAAGCCTGCAGCGCCGCCACTCTGCCATGCCTGGGGCTCCCCGCAGCCGAGAGCGCCAAGCCCTTCTCATTCATCCTGCTGGGAGATCTGCACTATGACAGCCTCGCCCACCATGACATGAAATGGCTGCAGGAGCACCACGCGGGTGACTTGAGCCAGATCCAAAACTACTCACGCCTCACCACCGAGGTCATGCCCAGCATGTTCACAGCGGTGAAGCAACAAATCGCCGCCCTGCGCGACTCCGCCGCACCACCAGCCTTCGTGCTGCAGGTGGGAGATCTGGTGGAAGGCCTGTGTGGCAATGCCGAGCTCTCAGCACGGCAAAACCGCGAAGCCCTCGCTTTTGTCACGCAGGCACAGCTCGGCCTCCCCTTTGTCTTCACCAAAGGCAATCACGATGTGACAGGCGACGGCGCAAAGGAAGCCTTCGACGAAGTGCTGCTGCCCTTCATGGCCCAGGAGGCACGCAAGCTCGATTCAGCCACCACCCACACCCAGGCAAATCACACCCTGACCTGCGGAGACGCGCAGTTCGCCTTTTTTGATGCCTACGACAAAACTAGCCTCGAATGGCTGGAGGCAGTGTCCGCAAAGCGCACTTCAAAGCATCTCTTCGTCATCATTCATCCGCCCGTGGTTCCCTACGGCGCACGGGCCACATGGCACCTTTACGCAGGCGAAAAAACGAAATCACAGCGCGCCAAGCTCCTCGAGCTGCTCGGCCAGCAGGAGGCCATGGTCCTGGGCGGCCACCTGCACAAGTTCAGCGCCCTCACCCGGATGGCCGGTGGCAAACATTTCTCACAGCTCGCAGTGAGCAGCGTGGTATCCGCCTTGAATCAAAAATCGAAGGATGAGTTGCACGGCATGGCCGGTTACACCGGCGATCAGGTCAATCTCGAACCCAAACACGCACCCGAGACCGCACAGCAGCGGCGTGAGATCTACGCCACCGAGCGCCAGCAGCTCACGTCCTTCGAATATGCCGATTCAGCAGGCTACGCCGTGGTCACGGTCAATGGGTCCCAAGTGGAGGCTGCAGTTCATGCGGGGTCACAGTCAGGAGCCTTCCAGACACTGAAGATTTCAGTGTGATGAAGTGTGCGCTTGATCAGCAGCAGCATGTTTGCAAAATAGGGCATTATGAACCAACCCCAGCGCGAAGCCCTGTTCGACATTCTCAGTCTCTCCATCTATGCCGACGCGCACATCTCACTGACCGAAGATCGTCTGCTGGAGTCCGCCTTTGTCGCCGAAGGCTGGGATTCGAAGTACCCAAAGAGCCTCTTCATCGAAGAGTCCCTGGCCCGTGCCCGTGAGGCGGCCGAGAGCGACGACGCAATGTTCGATTACATCAACGAGAAGGCGCAGGCCTTCACCACCAAGACCGCGCAAAAGGAAGTGCTCGGCGTGGTCAAAAACATCCTCAAAAGCGACGGCGAAACCCACGAGGAAAACGAGTTCTACAATCTGCTCGTCCAGGCCCTGCCGAAGACGGGCAAGTAAACGCGGCATTGAAATGCGTGCCTGAAGGATGGGTGTGGCGACAGCCCGCCCGTCCCTGAGCGTGTGGAAGCACCCGCTGCCTCACGCACGACCACAGCGTGGCAGTCTGTCGCGCCTTCTCAGACTGCCCCCACGTCCCTCACTTCACCACCGGCTCGCCGAGGTGATTCTTGAAAAAAGCCGCGGCGATGTCCACCGTCTCCGCGCACCAAGGATCTTTCATCCAGAACGGATGCGGCGCTTCCTTGAGCGTATGCACGGCGGTTTCGATGCCGAGCTCCTTCAGCTTCTCCATCATCTCCGCACGGCCCACCTTGAGCGTGTCTTTTTCCCCTTCGATGAAAATGGTCGGCGGCACCCCGGCACGCACGTGATTGATGGGCGAGGCTTCTTTGTAAACCTCCGGCTTTTCCAGCGCATTGCCGCCAAAAAAGAGGATCGCGCTCTCGTTCTTTTGGAAAGAGTTGGAGTCCACAAGGTTCTGCGTGGCCGCCATCACGATGCAGGCTTTGACGCCGCTGGATTGATCCTTGAACGGGCCTTCACCTTCAAACTCGGGCAGCCCCGTCGTCATCGCCGTCAATCCGGAGAGATGCCCACCGGCAGAGCCGCCCATGCAGCCGATGCGCTCAGGGTCAATTTTGAGCTCCTTCGCATGCGCACGCAGGCATCGCAGCGCGGCTTTGCAGTCATGCAGCGCCGCCGGGTATTTCGCTTCGGTGGAAAGGCGGTAGCTCACCAGCGCGGTCACAAAGCCGCGCTGCGCCAGGCGCTCCATCATCGGCTTGTCAGCCTCCACCTGCCGGGCCTTCCAGCCCCCGCCATGAATGTCCAGAATGCAGGGCCATGTTCCCGCCGCATCAGGCACATAAACATACAGCTCCACGGTGTGCTCAGGATACTTCGCCACCTCGATCGTCTTCAGCGTGAATCCGGCCGGAGTCTGCGGGGTGAGCTTTTTCCACTTCGGGCCGTTGGCACTGGCCTTCGCCGCCGGTTTGGGGTCGGCTGCGTGCAGAGCGCTCAGTGTCAGAGAAAGGGCAAGGCAGAGGGAGAAACGAAAATGCATGGGCATGCTTAACGCCAGCAGAACCTCGGGTCCTAGCGTTATTTCTTCGCTTTCGGCACCTCGCCTTTTTCCGGTGAAGGACGTTCGGAGGCTTTGCGCAGAGCTTTCTTTTTCGGAGCCGGCGCACCGGGGTCAAAAGATTCTCCGCCGACCACCTGCGCGCCGCCCTGGGTCATCACCAGGGAAGGGCGGTTGCCTTCCGGATCTTTGTAGTACGTGCGCTGGTGCACCTTGCCATCCGGGTTCACCACCACGTGGCAGAAAACGTGCGGCATCGCCAGGAACAAGATGTGCAGCTTGTTATGTACATCGATGCTGATCTGCGGCTGCACCGCCATCATCGCAGGCCCCAGCAGGAACGTGGCGATGTAGGCCCCGCTGCGGTCATCGGTGATGCGGCAGTAAAGCTGCAAGTCATCGAGCTCGCGAAACAGGATGACCTGGTAGCGGCGCTGACGCCCGGCGCCATCGAAGCCTTGCGGCACGCCAAACGGCTGGTCAAACATGTTCGGCTTGGAGTCCGTGATGGTCATGCGCAGTTTATTGGACATGAAGTACTGCCCGGAGATGGGATGCAGTACGTTCGCCAGAATGGTGAAGGTGCCGAGACTGGAGGTGGAATAGCCGCCGGAAATTTCCACCGTGTGCTTGGTCGTGCCGCCTGCAGGCAGAGTGATGGGCTCCTCGGAACCGATGCCTACCGGGGCCAGCCGCTGTCCGGTGGACTGGGTGATCTCAAACTGCAGCCAGTCGGGTGCGCCATGGCCGCCCACGATCACATCCGCGCCGGAACGGTTGGTGACACTCACCACGGCCACCACCGGCTCGCCCGTGAGGAATTGATTTTTCAGCAGGGTCAAATTCGTGACATATTGGGCACGGGCCTGGCCGCAGCACAGGCAGAGGATCAAGAGAAGGAGGATGCGGTTCATAAGCTTCAAGATTTCGGTTTGGCTGGAGGAGCGTTGCTGGCAGCGGGGGCTGTGCTGCTGGCGGTGCGGAAGCCGCGCGCGAGTGTAGCCTCGTTCGCGGATTCAGGAAAGCGTCTGTCGGTGAGCAGCTGGTCGTTGCTCTTCAGGCCAAAGTGTCCGCCACGCACCACGGGCACCTTGATGTCGATGTAATCCGGGTGCGAAGGCCATTCCCCGGACTGCGTTTCCCCAGCTGTCCACTCGCTCACGTTCCCGGCCATGTCACACACACCGTAGGGGCTGACGTCCTGCGTGACGCGTGTGATCGGCGCCCAGAGATTGTACCCGTCGATCTTGCCACCTTTGCCTTTCGGCGAAGCATCGTAATCATCGCCCAGATTGGCCGCTTTGCTGTTGGGCTTGTTGCCCCACGGGTAGATCAGGCCGCGTTCACCACGGGCTGCTTTTTCCCACTCCTGCTCCGTTGGCAGGCGCTGGCCGTTCCATTTGGCAAAGGCATACGCATCCCACCAGTCCACCTGGGAGACCGGTGTGTTGAGCGTGATGCTCTCACCGTTGAAGGTGGTGCCCGCTTTGGCAGCCGCATAATACTGGCCCCACTTCACAGGCTCATGGCTTGTCTTGGTCTTCGGTTGCAGGGAATGATCAAAGGATGCCGTCGGCGTTTTTTTCAGAGCCTTCAGAAAGTCCGCATACTGGCCGATGGTCACTTCATTTTTGCTGATCCAAAATTCCGGCAGATTGATGTGATCGTTCTTTTGATAAGTGAAAGTGCCGGCAGGGATCTTCACCATCTCGATGGGAAGCGCTGAGGCATTGGCAGTTGGCAGAGTGTTGTTGCCGTTCATCAAGGCACCGAGGCCTGCAACGACGGCCAGAATGAAGACGATCATCACCCAGACCCACCAGGGTTTGTTGCCGTTGACGTTTACAGGCAGCGACTCCGCCTCGATCTTGCGCACGATGCTGCGCTCACGCATGTCGTCACGCACGTCATCGAGGGCGTTCAGCAGTCCGTTCCAGTCGTGGTTGGCATCTGCCAGCGATTGCAGCAGCCCACGGGACTTGCCTTCCGCAGCGATGGGGCGCATCAGATCCAGGAATGCCTTCACATCCGCCTGCGGATCGCGCTTTTTGGCCACGGTCGGGCGGAAAAAATTCACGATGCTCGCCTGATGGTCCGCATCAATGTAGATGTCTCGCGGTGAGATGCTGCGATGATGGTAACCACGCTCCGTGGCAAACTGCATCGCCTCCGCCACTCCGAACAAAACCTCCGCGAGACGCCGCTCGCTCAGCATTTCATGGGTCAGTTCAATTTCTGACAAGCTCCGGCCGCGCGGCAGTTCGCGGGTGTAAAACAGCCACCCGTTCGTCTCACCCGCCTCATACAGCGGGGCGATGCGCGGATGCATCAGCGAGGCCTTCACCCGCTCACGTTCCTTGAATTTCGACACCACGTCCGGCTGCTTCAGAAACTCCGGCTTCAGCAGCACCAGCGCCACCGGCCTTTGTACCGTGATTTGCAGCGCGCGGTACGTTTCAGACTCCCTTTCAATGTAGAGCCGCTCCAGCACCTGGTAGTTCCCCAGCACGGTGCCAGGCACCATGACCGGTGGCGGTTCGTTGGACTCCACCGGCAGCGTCAGCAGCGCCCGCACGCGATCCAGCAGTTTCTCCGGTGTGTACGGTGCATCCTTGATCACCAGGCCGTCGGCGATCTGGTCTTCAAATCCAGTCAGGTCATAGCGCGTGCTGAAGAGCACCCGCGTTTGCGGAAAGCGGGCGCGCACCGTGTCGCGCAGCGCAAAGCCGGTTTCCTGCGTTTCAAATATCGCCTCGGTCACCAGAATATCGAGTGAGTCGGCTTTCGCCACCCACGCAGCCGCCAGGGACGGGCTGGCAAAATCAACCACGGTGTACCCAGGGAGGTTGTCCCTGAGCCAGATGGTTCGTGTGCCGCGCAGCGCGACATTGGAATCGACAAACAAAAGAGTCATGCGGGCATGTCAGTGGCGATCATTTTCCCATCGGCGGGAGCAGCGGATTCACACCCGCAGGAGCAGCGCCGGGTGTGGATCCGAACTCCAGGAGATCGCGGGGCTCGGCAGCCACATCCTGGAGTTTGTTGTTGTAGTAGAGCCGGAGCATGTACCCGTAGTACGAACGGCGTCCATGCTGCTGGATTTCGGCGGCGGAAAGTGCAGGCAGGTGATAAACGACATCCAGCAGTTCCTCGCCGGTGCCGTTCCAGTCCACTGGGGCGGTCTGCCAGGCATCAACCGGTTCAGGGGCGATGGTCAGCGCCACTCTTTCGTTGTTCACACGGTCGAAAAAGAACACCTCAAGATTCAGCTCCTGCGAATTGATCGGACGGTTGCCCGCACGAGAGATGGGAACATGCAGCACGTAGCGTTCGCCGGTGGGGACCGAGAAATCACGGGTGGCCCGGCAGGCGCCGAGGCGCAGAAATTTTTCGCCGTCCGCACCAGAGGGAGCCGAAAGCGCGGGTGCTGCCACCCCCGCCGAACCCGCGCCCAGCCGGCGTGAGGCAAGTTCAAAATAACTGCTCGCCTTCGTGGCTCCGAGAAGCTGAATGCGCCGCCACGCGTCTGTCGCCTTGGCCGTGATCCCCATCTGTTCGTAGGTCTGCGCCATCTCCGCAATGATTGCCGGATGATCAGGCGTCAGTTCATCCGCCTTGCGCAGCAGTTCCAAAGCTCCCTGCATGTCACTCAGACCACGGAGCTCCTGGGCCGCCGTGATGACGTAGTTCACATCACGCAGGAGTGCCGTGGCTGCGTCGGGTTTGGAGTTGGGTCCAGGCGGTGCAGTCGTCTTGAACCCCGAAGCCTGTGTGCCAGACGCTGACGGAGGTGCGAAATCTTGTGGAGTCCCAGGAATGGCAGGAGCAGGGGCCGATGGTACAACCGGCGCTACGGAGACGGGCGGCGTCTGGGGAATGTACGAAGGGGAGGGCATGGGCGCCGCAGCTCCGATTTTGTCGAATGAGCCAATCGGTGGCGGAGCATTCGAAACGGGGGGCGCAGGAACCGGTGCTGGCATGAACGACCCCGGCAGTGGTGGAGCAGTGGCGGCACTCGGTGGCAGAGCGATCTGGCCGATCTCCGGCACCATGCTGGGCGCAGGTGCAGTCAGAATCGGCGCGGCTGCCATGGGGCTCGGTCCCGACGCAGAAGAAGCGGGGGCTGTGAGAAGTTTGAAGGCCAGGCTCATCTGCACCACCGCCAGTAAGCACAGCGTTCCCATCGCAACCGCTGAAGAACGATCACGCTCGGAAGATAGAATGGTGGATGGAGGAGTCACAAGTTGCTGAAAAAGACGCTCATGGTACGATTTGGGCCTCCTAGTGTCAATGTTTCAGGGTTCTTCGTTCAAAATGCCGGAAGGTCACACCCTGCCGTTGTTTTCTCATGCCATTGAAACGTCACCGCACTACCGGCCGTGTGCATTTTCCTTCACGCCCGCTGAAATCGCGGCACAACTGTGCCATCGCGAGGGCTTGGTGTGGATGGATTCGTCTCTGGCGGCACCCGGCGCGGTCTCCGTTCTTACCGCCGAGCCCGTCGCCGTGTTGCGGGGCCACATCGACCGGGACTGGGAAAAAGTCCGCACCGCACTGCGCATTCCCCGGGCTTCGGCTGGCGGTTTGTACGGCTGGGTCGGTTATGACGGCCATTTCGTCTTCGGCATCTACCCGCACGGCCTTGTTTATCACCATGATTCCGCCAAGTGGTTCGAATTCGGCGATTTCAAACTGCCAAGCTCCGCCTGCACCACGGCCCCAGCCCCGCGCCTCCAGTTCCAGCCCGGCATCAGCAGCGCCGAATTCATCCGCATGGTCGAGCGCGCGCAGGAATACATCACCGCCGGCGACATCTACCAAGTCAATCTTTCCTACCCATGGCGCGCCGCCTGGCCGCAGGAGGCCGATGCTCTCGCCCTCTATTTAAAACTGCGCGCCGTTTCCCCCGCGCCGCATGCCGCCTTCATGCAGTTGGCCGGCACCACCGTGCTGTCCGCCTCCCCCGAGCTCTTCCTCCGCATGCAGGGTTCCCGCATCGCCACACGGCCTATCAAAGGCACGCGTCCGCGCTTCGCTGCTGATCCCGCCCGCGACACCGCCGCCGTGCGCGAGCTCACCACCTCGGCCAAAGAGCGTGCCGAACTCCTCATGATCACCGACCTCGAGCGCAACGACCTCGGCCAGGTCTGCGAATTCGGCAGCGTCGCCGTCCCGGAACTCTGGCGGGTGGAAAGCTTCGCCCAGGTGTTTCACCTCGTCTCCACCGTCACCGGCACCCTGCGCCCGCATGTCGATCACGTTGACGCCTTCCGCGCCTGCTTCCCCGGAGGCAGCATCACCGGCGCACCCAAAAAACGCGCCTCCGAAATCATCGCCGAGCTCGAACCTCACGCCCGCGGCCTCTACACCGGCGCCATCGGCTGGTTCGGCTTCGACGGCCGCAGCCAGTGGAACATCGCCATCCGCACCGCCGTGCAAAAGGACAACCAAATCACCTTCCACGTCGGCTCCGGCATCGTCGCCGACTCCATCCCCCAGCACGAGTACGAAGAGACCCTGCACAAAGCAGCAGGGATACTCACTGCAGCGGGGTGAATCCAACGTTAAAACAGCCTGTCATCAGCGTTCGGTCAGAAACTGACTCGAACGCGCCAGCGTCTTGGAGTGCGGTCGCGAAGATGCAAGGCGCAAGCCTGCATCGCAGCCACCGCTTTCGCGGGATAAAGAGCGTGTTTTGGCCCTAATCACATCGTCCGGCATGTATCACCTTCCGCGTGATGGAGTTACGACGTGGGCGCTCGGTAGGGGATCTTGGTGAAAAGTGGAAACAATGAGCCGCTGGTGAGCGGCATGCCGATGCGGATGCCGAAGGACTCGACGTTGGCGGCATCAGTGACTCTGGAAGCCGCTGCAACATCTCATGCGGCTGACCGTAGGTTGCTCCGGCACTTCATTATTTTTCCCGACTTCAATAGGATGCAAGTTTCCATCATTTTACTGGCTGCCTGCGTGTTGTTTTCGCCATCATCATCAGCAGCACGAGAGATCAACGTCATGCAGACACCCCGGGGCACGCATTACGGCTTAGGCACCGCAAAATACGACAAGCCGGCCCCGACACTTTTCATCATTGGCAATCCCATGGACATGCTGAAAAAGGAGAACATGCGTTACCTCCTTGAGACAGGAGAAGCCCTCGCAAAAAAGGGCTGGGTTTACGTCGTGCTCGATCCCGCCTGCGAGGGGCATGATCTGAAGCCGGGACAGCCTGCGTCGCTCGGCGGTTGGGCGGTCCACGCGAAGGCGAAAGAAGACTTCCTGGGACCCTATGTGAGCAACTGCATCGATGTGCTGAATCACCTCATCGCCGAAGGCGTCACAGATGCGCAGCAGGTGGCGGTGCAGGGCGTCTCGCGGGGTGGCTTTTGTGCGCTGCACTTCGCGGCGCGGGAGCCGCGCATCAAGGCCGTGGTGGGCATTTCACCTGTGACCAATCCCTTGGCCCTGAAAGAGTTCGCAGGAGTCACCGCAGAGCAGGTGGCGGGCATCAGTCTCGACCAGGTGCTGGAGCCGCTGGCAGGGCGCTCGGTATGGATCAGCATTGGCAATGCGGACGACCGCGTGAGCACGGATGACTGCATCACCTTCAGCCGCCGATTGGTGGCGACGACACAAAAACTGAACCCGAAAATGAACCTCGTTCCCGTGCAACTGCATGTGGGCGTGTCGGCAGGGCATCGCTCGCCCGATGATGCCTACACGTCAGCCGCAGATTTCCTGCTCAAGACCTTCCCCTGACCCGAGATCCGCAATCCTGAACAATGATGAAACGTCGCAAACTTCTCGCGGGAGCCACGGCGGTGCTGGCTTCACTTAAAGCTCAGACCGGCCTGGCACAAGAGGCTGCCGCCAATGCAGCGCTGACGCAGGATGTCTATACAGGCGACTTCCCGCCCGCGAAGTACGGTCAAACTCACGAAGCCATCGAGGCAACGATCCAGGAAGTCGTCGAGCGGGTGTTTCGCGATGAAGACGGCATCCTGCGCAGCGGCGTCAATGGCGCCACGATGCGACCCTTGACGAACGCGGAGGTCAAAGACCGGCCCAACGGCAAAGGAGCCTATACCGAACATTCCGCCATGCCGGATGCCTTGAAAGCCGTGTGGCTCAATTACGAAAACGCAGGGCAGGCGAGCGGCTCCTATCTGGTGGCATTATGCCTGAAATATGAGGTGACGCGTGAACCCAGGGTGCGTGAACTCGCCCGCCGCACCGTTGACGCCATCGTCATCCTTTGGAACAACGCCGCGCCGCCCGCAGGCCTCGGCGGCGGTGGCCGGGGCTGGTTTCCCAAGCCCTACGGCGGCATCCGCAAAGTAGCCGGCATCGAGGAATGCAGCGCCGATCAATATGCTGACATCACCCTGGGCCTGCACGCCTATCATCGCACGATGGCAGATGCGGCGGAGAAAAAGCAGATCGAAGACATCGTCGTCTCGTTCTCAGATTGGTGGCATGACCACGATCACAGCGGCATCTACTTCGGCAAGCCGATCTGGTGGAAACGGCTCGACTGGCACCCCATGGCAGCAGCCAGTTTTCTCTACCTGCACGCCCTGGCCGAACACTGGCGTCCGGGCGCGAACTCAAAGAAGAGCTTCGACACCTGGCTCAATCTCAAAGCCACCCTCCTGCAACCCGCCATCGACAAACCCAGCAACGCCACCATGCACGGCATCCCCGTGCTCTGCCTGGAGCAGCTCCGCACCCTGCGCCCCGACCTGGATTCCGTCTGGCAGCCCGCCCTCACTCACCAGACCGCACTGCTGGCGCGGAGTGTGGACGATACACCGATGAACAAGACCTTTGAGATGAACGGTTTCTCCGCCGACTACCTCGCTCTTTCGCATCGGCTGCTGCCTGGCAAAGGGTATGATAAAATGGCGCGGCGCTGCATGGACGCCTGCAAAACCCGTGGCGACTTTTATCACATCCGCCGTGGCCTGCCCATCAGCAAACTGCCCGCCTTGGTCGCCGGCGATGACTATCGCGACGTCTTCTTCTGCGAAGGCCAGGTCCACTGGATGGCCGCTTATTGGCGCACCCGACAGCAGCAGGACTGAGGCGAGGCTTGAGCAAAAACGGGTGCCCCGGTCGCACCCGGCCACTTCACGAACGCGAATCCTTCAATCAACCACAACTCCTGATAAGCTTTATTTCCCCAAGCGTTTCCCTCTCATCTCCATGACCCGCCTCACCTTCCTCTCCCTCTTTGCCGCCGCCTTCGGCTTGCTCTCTTCCATCGTTCACGCCGCAGACGCCGCGCCCTCCCCGGTTTACGAACTTCGCATCTACACCTGCAACGAAGGTAAGCTCGACGCCCTCCTCGCCCGCTTCCGCGATCACACCTGCAAGCTCTTTGAAAAGCACGGCATGAAAAACATCGGCTACTGGGTGCCGGTGGATGAAGAGAACGGTTCCAAAACCACCCTCATTTACGTGCTCGAACACAAGAGCCGCGAAGCCGCCAAGGAAAGCTTCAAAGCCTTCGGCGCTGATCCCGAATGGCAGGCCGCCCGCAAGGCCAGCGAAGAGGGTGGCAAGATCCTCGCCAAAGCACCGGAGTCGATCTTCATGAAACCGACGGATTTTTCTCCGCCGCTGACCATTGCCAAAGGCAGCAAGCCCCGCGTGTTCGAAATGCGCACCTACACCACGCCGGAAGGAAAGCTCGATGCCTTGCTCGCCCGCTTTCGCGATCACACCGTGAAGCTCTTCACCAAGCACGGCATGACCAACCTCGCCTACTGGACCCCGACGGATGCCGACAAAGGTGCCACCCATAAGCTGATCTACATCCTCGCCCACGACAGCAAGGAAGCCGGTCTCGCCTCCTTCAGCGCCTTCCGTGCCGATCCAGTTTGGGTGAAAGCCAAAGCCGCCAGCGAGGAAGCCAACGGTGGCCCGCTGACCATCCAGCCTCAGGCCGAAGGCGTGAAGAGCATCTACATGAAGGCCACAGATTTCTCCCCCATCCAGTAAGCCCATGCGCACGCTCTGCCTCATCCTCCTCGCCACCTCCCTTCACGCCGCCACCCCCACCTTCGAGTGGGTCGCCGCCGGTGGCGGAGCCAAGAACGACAAAACCCGTGCGGTCACCTTTGACCGCGAAGGCAACGTCTTCCTCGCGGGTGAAGCAACCGATGACGGCACCTTTGGAGACCAAAAGCGCACCGGACTCGGCGGCATGGATTTCTTCCTCGCCAAAGTCTCCCCGGAGGGAAAGTTCCTCTGGGTGCGCAGTCTCGGCGGCAGCTTGGTGGACCGCGGCTACGGTGTCGCGACGGATTCGGCGGGCAATGCCTACGTCACCGGTCACTACCAAAGCACCGATGCCCAGGCCAACGGCCAGACACTCCCGAATTCGGGTGATTATGACATCTTCATTGCGAAATACGACACAAGCGGAACGCTGCTTTGGATCAAAACGGCCGGCGGAAAAGGCTACGATTATGGCCATGGAATCGTGGTCGATTCCAAGGGCGACATCGTCGTGACGGGTGCCATCGCAGGCGAGGCCAAGTTCGGCGATGTCACCGTGAATGCCGGCAGCACCACACGGCCGATTTTCTGCGCCAAATATGACTCAGATGGCAAATTGAAGTGGGTGAAGGCAACCGGTGGCAAATTCTCCGGCAGCGGCCACGGCCTTGGCGTCGATGCCAATGACTCCATCTATATAGGAGGCAGCGGCGGCGGTGCTGGAACGATGGATGGCGTGACCTTGGATGCCAAATCCCAGGCTGGAGTCGTGCTGAAACTTACTCCCTCTGGCGAAGGCGTCTGGGCTGCCACCCTCCCTGGCGTACCAAGCGCAGGCTTCCATGAAATCGCAGTCGATGCCACAGGCCGCACTTGGTGTGCAGGAATGTTCAAAGGCGTGCTCAATGGCGGCCCTGTGCATACCACCGGTGACAAGGACAACGATGGTGTGCTAGCGCATTACAGCCCGGAGGGCAAACTCGTCTGGAGCCACGTTCTCCAAGGTCCGGCCACTGACTACTGCCTCGGCGTCGCCACGGACAACACGGGGCGTTGCTTCGTCACAGGCGAGTTTTCCGAAACCGCCACCTTCGCAGGACAGACTCTCAAAACCCAAGGTGCCACGGACATCTTCACCGCGGCTTTTGATGCCAAAGGAGGCCTCGAATGGCTCGTCCAAAGCGGCGGAATCAAGGGGGACAACGCCTATTGCATGGCCTGGCACCCCTCCGGCAGGCTAATTATTTCAGGGTCTTGTGTCGCACCTGCGACATTCGGCGGTCAAACTTTGACATCGCCCGGCGGGGCCGAGGCTTACGGGGCAGTTCTCCGTTTAAAGTGACGTTGTGGCTCTAAATCAGGCCTTAGGGTCGTCTTAAGCTAGGTATTTGGCCTGTCCCGGCTACAAACCAGCGCGTTGACAGGGGTGTCGAACTCGTCACCATGCGCGCCCCTCCGACCGGGCCCCCCATCTGGTCGAGCGTGACCCAACAACCAACCGACAGATTGAATCCAACCACCCTCCTGTGCCTCGCTGCTATGTGCGTCTCCGCTGCCGCGGAAGAAGTTAAAAGCTCAACCACAACTCCAGCTGGCACTCCAGGCCAGGTCATTGCAGGCGTCAAGACAACCGCCTACACTCACGACGAAAGCGACCATATCGAATACGGTGCCCGCACCGCAGTCGGTACCCCGCTCAAGCACGGTCAGATCCGCAGCGCTGCTGCAGACTGGTCCATCTATCCGGTGGGCACAGTGTTCCAGATTCAGGGAGATTCCTCGATCTACGTCGTCGATGACTACGGTTCCGCTCTTGTAGGCACGAAGACCATCGATCTCTACAAGCCCACCTTCGGCATGATGAACAGCTGGGGCACGCGCCGCGTGACTATTCGCGTCCTTAAGTGGGGCTCGTTTATCCGAAGCCTCACCATCTTGAAGCCACGGGCCTACAAAGCCTGGCACGTGCGCGAAATGGTCGCCCGGATCGAATCCCGTCCGGCTTAAGCCAAGACGCTTTCCGGGACACGAGCTACAATACGCCCTTCGGGATCACGCACGACGATTTTGCCGTGGATGATCTCGGGGGGATTGCTGATGCCCTTCACGTAGTCTGCAGCCAGATCCTTGCTGCAGCCAAGTGACTGGCGGATGCGGACGGCGAGTGTTTCAGGGTCAATTTCAGTCATGGTTATGCTACTTTAAGCCACCTTGGCGGCAAAGTCGTGGCAAGAATCATCGCGCGGGCGGAAAAGACTGTGCATGTTTTTCGCTCGCCACTGCGGGGCATGTTTTTCTATGATCGGCCGAATTCATGGAAACCCCGCTCTCGCCCCTCGACTTCGCCCGCCGTGCCCGCCGCCTTTATGCTGATCGCGAAGCCGTGGTCGATGGAGAACGCCGCTTTACCTACCGCGAATTCTTTGAGCGCTGCGACCGCTGGTCGGCTGCGCTGCAACAGCTTGGGGTGAAGCCTGGAGAGCGCGTGGCCACCATCGCGCCGAACACGCACTCGCATCTGGAGGCGTTCTACGCCATCCCGCAGATCGGGGCCGTTATTGTCCCGATTAATTTCCGCCTCACCGCCGCCGACTTCGCCTACATCCTGAAGCACAGCGGTGCCCGCGTGGTGTGTGTACATGCCGATTACCTTGATGCGGTGGATTCCATCCGCGATCAGGTGCCCGGGGTGGAGCATTTTGTGGCCCTCACCGGCAGCAGGCCCGGCTGGACCGACTACGAGGCCACGCTGGCAGGCTCTGCGCCCGATTTCGTTGCCGCTGAAATCTCCGAGACGGAGATGATTGCACTGAATTATACCAGTGGCACCACGGCGAATCCGAAAGGCGTCATGGTTTCGCACCGCAATACGGCCTTCAACATCATGGGCCATCTCATGCATACCCACATCACCAGCGCGGACCGCTACCTTTGGGTGCTGCCCATGTTTCATGCCAATGGCTGGACCTTTGTCTGGACCGTCACTGCGGTGGGCGGTCGTCATGTCTGCCTGCCGAAGGCGGATCCCCGGCTCATTTTCGAAGCGATCTCACGGGAAGGCGTCACTCTGCTGTGCGCTGCACCCACCGTGCTCATCGGCATGGCCAATGCACCGGAAGAGCTCCGCAAGAACGCGCCGCGTGGCGTTCGCGTCATTACCGCCGGCGCTCCGCCTGCCGCCGCCACCATCGAGCGCATGGAAGGTGAACTCGGTTGGGACATCACTCATGTGTATGGGCTCACGGAGGTCTCGCCCATCGTCACCATCAGTGAATCACGCCCTGAGCATGCGCAGCTTACTCCTCAGGCCCGCGCCGTCATCAAGGCCCGGCAGGGTGTCGAATACCTCGCGAATGCCGAGGTCCGCGTGGTCGATGACGATGGTCAAGAGGTTGCCAAAGACGGTGCGGCCATGGGTGAGATCATCATTCGCGGCAATGCCGTGATGAAGGGTTATTATAATGACCCCGCCGCCACCGCCAAGGCCATCCGCAACGGCTGGTTTTACAGTGGAGATGCTGCCGTCGTGCATCCCGATGGGTACATCGAAATCCGCGACCGTTGGAAGGACATCATCATCAGCGGTGGCGAAAACATTTCGTCTGTCGAGGTCGAGGGCGTGCTCTTGCGTCATCCTGCTGTGCAGGAATCTGCTGTTGTGGGGCTGCCGCATGAAAAATGGGGTGAGACGCCGCAGGCATTCATTGTGCTCAAGCCCGGTGCCACCAGCACGAGCGATGAACTGCGTCTGTTTTGCCGCGAGCACCTTGCTCACTTTAAGGTGCCGCATGGTTTTGAATTCATCACCGAGCTGCCCAAGACCGCGACCGGGAAGATTCAGAAGTATGTGCTGCGTGGCGGGCGGGCGAATATCGCCGCGCAGTAGAGGAGCATAGGCCTCCGGCCTGAGGCGTCTCGCCTTAGTTTTTGAATCAAAGGCGGGACGCCTCGATCCGCCGACAGGCCGGAGGCCTATCCTCCGCAGCCGTCATTGCCCCGCGAGTTTGCCGTCTTCTACATGCACGGTGCCGCCGCGTACTTCGATCTTTTCGCGCGCCTGCTCCACTGGTACATGGCGTGGGGTGTTGGCCGCCGCTCCTTGCGGGCGTGCCCAGCGGATGCCATTGGCGATGACACGCTGCACGTCCGGCAGGTGATAGATGGGATACACTTCGTGGCCGGGGCTGAAGTAAAAGATGCGGCCGCTGCCGCGCGTCCACGTTGCGCCGCTGCGCATCACCTCGCCGCCTTGAAACCAGGAGACGAAGATCAGTTCGTCCGGCGTCGGAATGCCAAAGGGTTCGCCATACATTTCTGATTGCTCGATCTCGATGCAGTCGCCGATGCCTGTGGCGATGGGGTGGCCGGGATTGATTTTCCAAACGCGTTCGCGCTCGCCCGCTTCGCGCCAGCATAGGGCGCAGCTGGTGCCCATGAGGCGTTTGAAGACCTTGGAGAAATGGCCGGAGTGCAGGACGATGAGGCCCATGCCGGCGAGCACCCGTTCCTGAACGCGGGTGACGAGTTCATCGCTCACCTGATCATGCGCTGCATGGCCCCACCACAGCAGCACGTCGGTTTGATCCAGCACCACCGGCGGCAGACCCTGATCCGGTTCATCCAGCGTGGCGGTGTGCACATTGAAGTCGCCATGCTTTGACAGCGCCTCCGCCAGCGCCCCATGAATGCCATTGGGATAAATGGCTGCCACGGTGGGATTTTGCCGTTCATGGACAAATTCGTTCCAGATGGTGACGCGGATGAGGGGATTGTGCATGGATGATGAAAACGCCGATTGAGAGAGATATAAACTCCCATTTCCACCGGTTTGTCTCTTGCTCCTTGCCTAGACGCATCACTATCGGGAGTGACGGGCGGCTCATAGCCGGTGGTAAAGACAGCTTCACCACCGGCATGAAAATCTCAATGCTTCACCGAACACCCCGGACCCACGGTCTGGAAGAAGTCGTTGCCCTTGTCATCGACGAGGATGAAGGCGGGGAAGTCTTCGACTTCGATCTTCCAGATGGCTTCCATGCCGAGTTCGGCGAACTCGACGACTTCGACCTTCTTGATGTTTTCCTTGGCCAGGATGGCGGCGGGGCCGCCGATGCTGCCGAGGTAGAAACCGCCGTGTTTTTTGCAGGCGTCGGTGACCTGCTGACCGCGGTTGCCCTTGGCGATCATGATCATGCTGCCGCCGTGGCTTTGGAAGAGGTCGACGTAGCTGTCCATGCGGCCTGCGGTGGTGGGGCCGAAGCTGCCGCTGGGCATGCCGGCGGGGGTTTTGGCCGGGCCGGCGTAGTACACGGGGTGGTTCTTGAAGTAGTCGGGCAGGGGCTTGCCGGAATCGATCAGCTCCTTGAGCTTCGCATGGGCGATGTCGCGCGCGACGATGATGGGGCCGTTGATGAGGAGGCGGGTGGTGGTGGGATACTTGCTGAGCTCGGCGCGGATCTCGGCCATCGGACGGTTGGTGTCGATGCGCACAGCGTTGGTGTCTTTGCGGTGGCGCAGTTCTTCGGGGATGTAGGGCAGGGGATTCGTTTCGAGCTTCTCGATGAAGACGCCATCCTTGGTGATCTTGCCTTTGGCTTGGCGGTCAGCCGAGCAGGACACGCCGATGCCGATGGGCAATGAGGCGCCGTGGCGTGGCAGGCGGATGATGCGCACATCCAGCGCGAAGTATTTGCCGCCAAACTGCGCACCGATGCCGCACTCGCGCGCGGCTTGCAGCATCTGGGCTTCGAGCTCGACATCGCGGAAGGCACGGCCGTGTTCGTTGCCGGTGGTGGGGAGGTTGTCGTAGTACTTGGTGGAGGCCAGTTTGACGTGCTTCATCGTCGACTCAGCGGAGGTGCCGCCGATGACGAAGGTCAGGTGGTAGGGCGGGCAGGCGGCGGTGCCGAGGGAGACCATCTTGTCGCTGAGGAACTTGACGATGCTCTTCGGATTGAGCACGGCGCGGGTTTCCTGATACAGGTAGGCTTTGTTGGCCGAGCCGCCGCCTTTGGCGATGAAGAGGAATTTGTACGCGTCTCCATCGGTGGCGTAGAGATCGAGCTGCGCGGGGAGATTGGTGCCGGTGTTCTTTTCGTCGAACATGTTCAGCGCCGCGTTCTGGGAGTAGCGCAGGTTGTTCTCGGTGTAAGCGAGATAGACGCCTTTGGAGAGGGAGGCTTCATCGCCACCGCCGGTCCACACCTGCTGGCCTTTTTTGCCCATGATGATGGCGGTGCCGGTGTCCTGGCAGAAGGGCAGCAGACCGGCGGAGGCTACGTCGGCGTTCTTCAGGAGCGTGAGCGCGACCATGCGGTCGTTTTCACTCGCTTCGGGGTCGTCGAGGATGGCGGCCACCTGCTTGAGGTGCTTGGGGCGCAGGAAGAAATTGATGTCGTGAAAGGCCTGATTGGCCAGCAGGGTGAGCGCCTCGGGATTCACGACGAGGACTTCTTTCTCGCCAAATGTCTGCACGGAGACGTGTTCTTTGGTCAGCAGACGGTATTCGGTGTCATCGGTGCCGAGTTCGAGGAGTTCCTGGTAGTGAAAGGGGGGCGTGGGCATGGGGAGGTGAATTTGAAAGGGATACGAGTTCGGGCAACGAGGGAAAGGAGCATTTTGCACGTTGGCAGGCGGTGCGCGTGGGGATAAACTGGAAACATGATTTTGGAAACGATGCCCGTTGTCCAGCAGCTCAGTTCCCGGGACAAGCGGCTGCTGGCCGAGGAGCTTTGGAACGCCGCCGATGCCGAGGACGCTGAGGTGATGGACGAGGCTGCGGTATTGGAACTGCTGGATCGGCGTCTCGCTGACCATGAGGCCACTCCTGAGGCACTTGCCGCGTGGGAAGAGGTGAAATCACGCGTCTACCCGAGCAAAGAAATTTAAAGTGGCGACTCGGCAAAGACAGGCTTCTTCCAAATGGGCACGCGGGTCTTGATTTCCTTCAAGTACCAGTGACACAGCTCAAAGGACGCCGCGCTGTGCTTGGTACGCACACGGATGACGATGCTCGGCTGTTCTGAGGCCACAAAGCCGAGACGATGCTGGATGAAGACGCGGTGCGGGCCATGCTCGCGCTGGCCGCGTGCGACGAGGTCCTGCAGCATTTTTTCCGCCATGGGCAGGTAGGCGCTGTAGTCGATGCCGGAGATGGTTCTGCCGTCTTCCATGCCGCGCACGACGCCGAGAAACTGTGCCTCGGCACCTTCACCGGCTTTGAACACGGTTTGGGCGATCTGGATGGGTTCTTCACTGAGAATGACGACGGGCGGCATGGGCGCAGGATAAACAGCGGTATGGCCGATTGCTCATAAAACTTGTCCGTTGGTGCGGGTTTCTGATAGCGTTTCAATTCTCCAACCATGAAACGCCTGCTTTTCTTTCTCCTCGCCGCCACCCAGCTCCATGCGGAGAACCAGATCACCTGGAAGCGCCAGCAGCTGCACGGTGACTTTTATTCGGAGGGTGCCGGCATCGGCGACATCAATGGGGATGGCAAACCGGACGTGGTCGCCGGGCCGTTCTGGTGGGAGGGGCCAGCGTTTGAGAAAAAGCACGCCTACTACGAGCCGAAGATTTTCAGCATCAATGGCTACTCGGACAACTTTTTTGCTTACGTCCAGGATTTCAACGCCGACCAGAAGAACGACATCCTGATCCTCGGCTTTCCCGGCAAGGAGGCGCGGCTCTACCTGAATCCTGGCACGCATGACGACAAGCCCTGGCCGATGCACATCGTGGCGGATGTGGTGGACAATGAATCGCCCGTTTTCACCGACATCACGGGGGATGGCAAACCGGAGATCGTGTGCAGCACGGGGGGCAGGTTTGGCTGGTTCGCGCCGAATTGGGAGAAGCCGACGGAGAAGTGGCCCTTCGTGGCGGTGACGGAGGATGTGAAGGTGGCGAAGTTCACCCACGGACTGGGGGTGGGGGACGTGAATGGGGATGGGAAGTTGGACCTGCTGGAAGCGAGGCGGTGGTGGGAGAATCAAGGAGCCGCCAACTCCAGCCCGGACTTGGCAAGTCCGGCTCCTTGGGCCCAGCACAACTTCGCGGCTGGTGTGGGTGGTGGAGCGCAGATGTTTGCGTATGACTTCGATGGGAATGGCACGAATGACGTCTTCACCAGTCTCGCCGCACATCGCTACGGCGTGGCGGTGTTTCTGCAAAACAAGCCTGCACCAGACAAGCCCAACTGGACCCGCGTGATGCTCGCCAGTGAGCAGCCGCAGGACAACGCCTATGGCATCGTCTTCTCCCAGCCGCATGCGGCGTATCTGGCGGACATCGACGGCGACGGTGTGAAGGACATCGTCACCGGCAAACGCTACTGGGCGCACAACGGTCACGATCCCGATGAGCGCGGCCACCGTGTGATCTACTGGTACCGGACCCAACGTGACGGGAAAGGCGGAGTGGATTTCGTCCCGCATCTCGTCGATGCCGAAAGCGGCGTGGGCGTGGATGTGCAGGTGGGCGATGTGAACGGAGACAAGCTTCCCGACATCGTCGTGGGCAATAAAGCGGGTGTGTACATCCTCACGCAGGAGCGGAAGGACACCACGGCGGACCTGACGCCGAAGAAGATGTACGGTCCTGCGCTGATGGCGCAGAAGGATTATGCCAAAGGGCAGTCTCCGCAGGAGGCATTGAAGGCTTTACAACTTCCCGGAGGCTTCAAGGCGGAACTGATCGCGAGTGAGCCGGACCTTGTGCAGCCCATCGCCTTCACGTTTGATGAACGTGGGCGCATCTGGGTGGTGGAAGGAAACAGCTACCCGAAACCACGTGAGGTGGGGGCGGGTCAGGACCGTATCAAGATTCTCGAAGACAAGGATGGTGATGGGGTCTTTGAGACGAAGAAGATTTTTTGCGAAGGGCTGAACCTTGTCAGTGGCATCGAGCTGGGCTTCGGCGGCGTGTGGGTGGGGGCTGCACCGTATTTGATGTTCATCCCGGACAAGGATCATGATGACAAACCAGACCCCATTGAGGGCGAAATGGCGAATCAAGTTCCTGGCCTGAACTTTCCAGCCAAAATTCTCCTCGATGGATGGGGCAGCCAGGACACGCACGAAACGCTCAACAGTTTCATCTGGGGGCCGGACGGCTGGCTGTATGGCTGCCATGGGGTCTTCACGCACAGCAAGGTCGGCAAACCGGGAACGCCGGAGGATCAGCGCAAGACGATCAATGCCGGCATCTGGCGCTACCATCCGGTGCGGCATGAGTTTGAGATCTTCGCGGAAGGCACCAGCAATCCATGGGGGCTCGACTACGACCAGCATGGCGAGTTCTTTGTCACGGCCTGCGTCATCCCGCATCTCTACCACATCGTGCCGGGCGGGCGTTACCAGCGGCAGGCGGGGCAGCACTTCAATCCTTACACGTATGAAGACATCAAGACCATTGCCGACCATGCGCACTATGCGGGCAGTGCGCGGCCTGATGTGACCTACGATAAAGCCACGGGCGCAGGCATTATGAACAATGATACGAACGCTCTCGGTGGAGGGCACGCACACTGCGGCCTCGCCATTTATCAGAGCAGCCTTTTTCCGCCGACGTATCGCAATCAGCTTATCTTTGGCAACCTGCATGGGCATCGGTTGGTGACCAATTATACCGACCCGCATGCGAGCACGTATGTAGGCAAGCATGGCAGTGACTTCATGCGCGCCAATGACATGCACTTTATTCCCGTGACGCAGAAGGTGGGGCCTGACGGTGCGCTGTATGTCAGCGACTGGAGCGATGAGCAGATCTGCCACCGGGGGAGCAATGCGGTGGAGAACTGGGACCGGAGCAATGGGCGGATTTATCGCGTGAGCTATGCAGGCTGGAAGCCGTGGAAGGGAGATCTGGCGAAGGAGAGTGATGAAGCGCTGGCGAAGCTCGCGGTGCAGACGGAGAACGAGTGGGAGTCGCGGATGGCGAGGAGGGTGCTGATGGAACACTCCAATGAACCCGGTGTAGATTCGGACAATCCGCTGAATCTGCCTATCTATTCAAATGAAGGTGCTACAAGTCTAGTATTGCTTAACTTGTGGTGTCGCGAAATCATCGGGAACTTGGACATAGGCCCGAATCACCCTCTATGGACTCATCCAGACCCTGTGATTAGAACTTGGATTGTTCGCTTTTTCACTTTGGGGATTGAACCAGGGGAGACTTTCGAGGCCTTTGATGATCGCTTGGCGAAAGCAGCTTCATCAGAGTCATCACCGAATGTTCGGCGGGAGTTCGCGTCGTCCCTTCAAAAATTGCCGCTTCGGTCCAAACAAATTGTGGCCACTGCCCTCCTCAAACACGGCGAGGACAAGGACGATCCCATGATCCCGCTGCTGATCTGGTATGGCATCGAGCCGCTTGTCGGTGCCGAGCCGAAGGTGGGGCTGGAGCTCGCGCGGGTGTCGAAGCTGCCGAAGGTGAGGGAGTTCATTTATCGGCGTTTGTCGTCGGATGATGCGGGGCGGGCTTCGATGCTTTCGGAGCTGACGAAGGAGCCGGATGCGGCCAAGCGTGAGGCGACGCTGGGGATGATTCTGAGCAGTGCTCGTGGTGCGGGCAAGCTCACCATGCCGCAGAATTGGGCGGTGATTGCGGCGAAGCTCAAGGCGGGTGGTTCAGGAGCCGGGACCACGGAACAGCTGGTCACAGAACTCAGTGCTTTGTTTGGCGATGCGGAGGCGCTGCAAACTTTCCGCGAGCGCTTAGCGCTTGCCAGCGCGCCGGTGAACGAGCGCGAGAAGGCGCTTGGGGTTCTCATTCAGACGGGCGATGGGGCCACAGCGAAGCTCCTGCAGCAGATCCTCACGCAGGACGCTCCGGCCTCGCTGCGGCGCAAGGCGATTCAGGCGCTGGCCTCGCTCAAGGATGCAGAAACGCCGAAGGTGCTGGGGGCGCTGCTGCCGAAGCTTTCTGCGAATGAGCTGCCTGATGCAGTCAATACGCTCGCTTCGACGAAGGAAGGATCCAAGGAACTGCTCAAGGCCGTGGAGGCCAAGACGGTGCCTGCCACGGCGCTTTCGCCTTTTCTGGTGCGTCAGCTCACGGCTTTTGATGATGCGGAGATCAATGCGCTGATCAAATCTGCCTGGGGCGATGTGAACGCGCCGAAGGCTGACCTGGGCGAGAGGACGAAGAAGTTCCGCGAACTGCTCACGACTGCGGCTTTGGCCAAGGGGGATCTGGCGCAGGGTAAGATGCTTTTCACCATGACCTGCGGCCAGTGCCACAAGCTTTTTGGCGAAGGTCAGAACGTAGGGCCCGACATCACAGGCAGCAATCGTGCGGACTTGAACTACCTGCTCGAAAATGTGCTCGATCCGAATGCGGTGATCGGCAAGGCCTACCAGCTCAACCTTTTCACCATGAAGGATGGTCGCGTCATGAGTGGTGTGATCAAGGAGGAAAGCCCTGCGGCGGTGAAGATCGCGATGATGGGCGGGGTGGAGTTTACGCTGCCGCAGCCGGATATCGCGAAGCGTGAGGTGTCGAAGCTGAGCACGATGCCTGAAGGGTTGTTTGATGCACTCAAACCGGAGCAGGTCATTGATTTGGTGAGGTATCTGCAAAGCGGGGCTGCCGGACCGGCTAAAGCCGGGACTACAATACCCGGAGCGATTGAAGGCGAGGGGCTCAAGGTTCTTTCCAAGACGGGCGGGAATGCCAAGGCGCAAGGCATGGGTGCTTTCGGGGGTGAGTGGAGCGGGGGTTCCCAGCTCTGGTGGACGGGTGCCAAGCCGGGGCAGAAGCTGACGCTGGCGCTGCCGGTGCAGGAGAAGGGTAAATACACGCTGAAAGCGGCGCTTACTTTGGCACGCGATTACGGCATCATCGACGTGGCGCTGGATGACAAACCCGTGGCCACGGCTTGGGACGGCTTCAATGGCCCCAAAGTCATCCACAGTGATGAACTCGACTGGGGCACGCATGAGCTTAGCGCCGGGAAGCATCAGCTTACTATCACGATCACCGGCAAGCATGTGAATGCGGTGCCAGGATACATGGTGGGGCTGGATTATGTGAGGCTGGAGAAGAAGTGACGTCTTGAACTGCCAAATGTTGAACTTGCGATAGCCATGCGTGATCTCCAATCCACCCGCGCCATGTGGCTCAAGGGCTGGCTGTTTCTGCTCATTGGGCTGATGTCAGCGGCCATCCTGCTGGTGGAGAACTGGAGCTGGCGGACGGCGCTGCTGCTGGCGCTGTGCGTATGGGGTTTCTGCCGGGCGTATTACTTTGCGTTCTATGTGATCGAGCGCTGGGTGGATCCTCAGTTCAAGTTTAGCGGGCTGGGGCACTTCCTGACCTACCTGTGGCGGCGCCGGGGTGAAGGCAGGAGAAATTAGTTTGCAAGGTCGGAGCGGTTTTCATTTAATCCTGCCTGCAAAGGTATTTCCACCCACCATGAAAACGAAACTTACTTGGTTTGTGCTGCTCGTCGGCAGCTTGTTTGCCATTCAGAACCTGCTTGCCACCGCCTCTAAAAACAATGTGGGCACGGTGGTGAAAGTGGACGGGCTTAAGTTTAAGGAGAAGGCTTCTTCGTTTGCTGGCAAGGCTCTCATCGTGGAGTTCTGGGCCACCTGGTGCCCGCCTTGTCGCGCCAGCATTCCGCATCTCAATGAAGTTTACAAAAAGTACCAGGCCAAGGGCCTCGAGATCATTGGTGTGACGGATGAAGACCGCCCAACGGTGAGCAAGTTCCTCAAAGAGGTGCCCATCAACTATCACGTTGCTTTTGATTCCAATGGCAAATTCAGCAAGCCCTTTGGCATCAAGGGCATCCCTCATGCCATGATCCTCGACAAGGAGGGCAAGGTCGTGTGGGAGGGCCATCCCATGAGCCTGCCCGAAAGTGAATTGGAGACGGTCTTGAAGTAGCTCCGGCGTGGCTCAAGCCCTGGCCAGCGCTTCGTCGAAGCGTGCGATCAGGTCTGCGGTGTCTTCCAAGCCGGCGGAGACGCGGAGGAGCCAGCGGCTGACGCCGCAGCTCTCGGCCCAGTCGAGTTCATCGTAGTGTGCGAGGAGGGTGTAGGGGCAGGCGAGGGTGAAGTTGGTGCCGAGGCTCGGGCCTTTGGAGACGCGCAGGGCGTCGAAGACTTTGGGGCTGGTCTGCTCGGGGTTTTTGAGCGTGAAGGAGAAGAGGCAGCCGTAGCCGCCGTTCTCACGGCGGATGTATTCGTAGCCGCGTCCACCTTCGCTGCTGGCGTGCCAGACGCGGTCCACTTTGGGGTGGCTGCGCAGATGCTCGGTGAGGGCCTGTGCGTTTTGGCTCATCGTGGCGGCGCGTTGTGAGAAATCGCGGCTGTTGAGTTCGAGGGCCACGGCATCGCCGCGCCAGAGCTCGTGATCGGCATGGGCGGTCAGGAAGGCGGAGAAGGCCGCGTGATGCGGGGAGTTGCGGTTGAGAACGACGCTGCCAGCGAGGACATCGCCTACGCCGGAGAAGCTCTTGGTCAGGCTTGTCGTGACGACATCGGCCACGCGATGGGCATTCACATGCGCGACGGTGGAGATGGTGTCGTCGATGATGATCGGGACGCCGGGTTGTGCGGCAGCACGGATCGCCAGCAGGCGTTCGAAATCGACGCAGCGGAGGAGCGGGTTGCTCGGGGCTTCGCAGAAGATGCCCGCGATCGGCTCGCTTTGCAGCAGGACGCTGAGGTCATCGTATTCGCTGTCCTTGATGAGAGGCATGAAATGCACGCCGGTGCCGAAGAACTGCTGCAGCTTCAGCACGTCCACATAGGGGAAGTCGAGCTGCACGGTTTTGCGATCTGGGAAAAGCTGCGTGAGCATGCGATGCACGGCGAAGTTTGCCGCCATGCCGGAAGGGAAGAGAAAGACGTCTTCGGGCAGCTGACCGGCCAGCTGCGCGATGCGCTCGCGGATGGTGCAGTTGGCGGCCTTGCCTTCTTCGAAGCTGGCGGTGCTCTGCTGTTCACCAAGGGCGGCGCAGGCCTGGCGGGTGCTCACGCATTCACCGCAGAAGCGCCAGAACTTGCGGGCCTGCACGTAGCTGTCTGCCGGAAACACGGCGACGCCGAGGTTATGCGCCGTCCATTCGACTGCGCGGCCGGTGCCGATGAACTTCACGCAGCGCTCCGCATGCACGACGCGGGGAAAGACGAGGCAGCGCTCGCCAGCGGCGGCGAATTCTTTTTCGGCTGCTGCAAACAGCCGGGAAATGGCCGGCGGGCAGCAGAAGCGTGGGTAGCCGGATTTGAACTTCGAAACCACATTCTGGTCACCTTCCTCATAACCGATCACATGCTCCCACAGCGGCAGGCACACGGACACGCCGAGGTCGTGGTCAGGGATCGCCTTGCCGAGGTCTTCGGCGTTGCATAGAGGGTGGGTGAACAGGTCAGTCATTTGGGGGAGGGCAACTTCCGTCATGGCAAGCTGACGGCAAGTGAAGGATGAGCGCGTGTATCAGACAATGTCCGGTTCGACCGCCTCGCCGCCAATCGCCGTGCTCCGCTGCTGGTTCTTTTGGGTCAGCATTTTCCGGCGGTTGAAGTCTGCCAGTTCGTTGCGGTAGCGTTTCAGGGCTAACTTTTCGTCCATCACGAAGTACTCTGGCATGACCCTACGCATACGATATTCCAAATGGGGTAGTGCCAGAACCTTTGCCATTTGCTTCTCGGAAGGCAGCGCAGCACGCTCTTCATCGAGATCTTTCTTATTCGACTCGTCCCCATAGGTCCAAAAGCTGATAAGGTGGCCTTTGCTGGCTTCCACCATCTCAAGCAGTTCATTGAGTGCTTCCTGTATGTCCGTCTCTTCCAGCGCTGCTTTTTTCAGTATGACGTCATGGTATTTGTAAAAAGTGGCCGCCATGTTTAGCAAATGGCTGCGCAGGGAGGAGGACTCATCAGAGCCCCACCCTCCTGGTGCTGTGATGAAGAAAAAGTCATAGAACCACTCCCACGAATAATCGAGTTCGACCTCATTGTTTTCCCAGATCGCAGCGCTGCCGATCTTGTTGAAGTGAGTCCCGGAGAACTCACGGTCCATGAAGTACAGCTTAGCCATGGCTGAGCTCACTTCTTTTTCAGCGCCGCGTCAATGTCCTTCCACAGGTCCTCCACGTGCTCAATGCCGACGGAGAAGCGCACGAGGCCGTCGGTGACGCCGGCGGCTTCGCGGGCGTCTTTGGGGATGGAGGCGTGGGTCATGCTGGCAGGATGGGCGACGAGGCTTTCGATGCCGCCGAGGCTTTCCGCCTGGGTGAAGAGGCGCAGGCGACGGATGAAGGCGAGGGTGTCGGCGTAACTGAGGCCGAAATCGGCGAGGAGCATGCCACCGCCGGCGGTCATCTGCTTTTTGGCCAGCTTGTGCTGCGGGTGGCTCTTCAGGAAGGGGTATTTGACGCTCTTGACGCCTTTGCGCCCTTCCAGGCGCTGGGCCAGTTCGAGGGCGTTGGAGCAGTGGCGCTCCATGCGGATGGCCTCGGTTTTAGCACCGCGGGAAATGAGCCAGGTGTCAAAGGGGCTGGGCTGCAGGCCGATGGCTTTCTGCGCAAAAATCATCTTCTCCTGCCATTCGTCGGAATTGGTGCAGACGGCACCGCCGAGGGCGTCGCTGTGGCCATTGGTGTACTTGGTGGTGCTGAGGAGGGAAAGATCGGCACCCAGATCCAGCGGCTGCTGCAGCAGGCTGGAGGCAAAGGTGTTGTCCATGGCGACAATGCTCCCCGCCTTGTGCGCAACTTCGCTGATGGCATTGATGTCCAAGATTTTCAGCAGCGGATTGGTGGGTGATTCCAGCCACACTAGAGCGGGCTTGAGCCGTGTGATGAGATCGTAGTTCTCCGGATTGGCGAGGTTGGCGTATTTGATTTTGACGCCGAAACGCTTCAGCACCTTCTCGAAGATGCGGTAGGTGCAGCCGTAGATCTGCTGCTCGGAGAGGATCGTGTCGCCGGTCTTGAGGGAAAACAGGATGGCGGAGATGGCGCTGAGGCCGCTGGCGAAGGCGGTGCAGTGCTTCGCGTTCTCCAGGCTGGCGAGCGTGGTCTGGAGGTTGCGGAAGTTCGGATTACCTGAGCGGGTGTAGTCAAAGCCGTTGGGATTCCCGGTCTCAAACGTCGAGGTCATGTAGATCGGCGGGATCACGGCGCCGGTCTCGCTGCGGTAGTCCTGGCCCACGTGAATGGCACGCGTTTCGAAGCGTGCGTCGGCGGGGATGGTTGGGTCGTCCTTCATGAGGTGATGTGTGACATGCAGAATTAGCTTTGCAAGGCCCCTGCGCGCATGCTTTATGAGTTAAACCTGTTCTTTCATGCCCGACTCCACTGCTCCTCGAAAATTCCGTCGCGTTCTGCTCAAACTCAGCGGTGAAGCGCTGAGAGAGCCGGGCAGCCATGACAATATTTCCCCGCCCATCGTCGAAGACATGGCGGCACAGATCAAGGCAGCGCATCAAACCGGCCTCGAAATCGCCCTTGTCGTGGGCGGTGGCAACTTCTGGCGCGGTGTGACCGCAAGCAACAAGGGCATGGAACGCGCCACGGCCGACTACATGGGCATGCTGGCCACGGTGATGAATTCGCTCGCGGTGCAAAGCATGCTGGAAGCGATGGATGTGCCGACGCGCGTTCAAAGCGCGATCAAGATGGACAATGTGGCCGAGCCCTTCATCCGCCGCAAGGCGATGCGCCATCTGGAACTGGGCCGTGTGGTCATCTTCGCCGCCGGCACCGGCAATCCGTTTTTCTCCACCGACACGACCGCTGCGCTGCGTGCCAGCGAGATCAATGCCGAGATCGTGCTCAAGGCCACGAAGGTCGATGGCATCTACGATTCCGATCCCAATAAAAACCCGGACGCCGTCAAATTCGACCGCGTCAGCTTTCACGAGTGCCTGACACGCCAGCTCAAGGTGATGGACTCGACCGCTTTCTCCCTGTGCATGGAGAACAACATGCCCATCGGCGTTTTCAGCATGAACGAACCTGACAACATCCGCCGCGCGCTCATCGGCGAATACATCGGTACGATGGTCGATGCGAAAGGCTGATCAAACTTCCAACCTGACACTGATATGGACCCCGAATTGACGATGATGGAGGCCGAAGAGGCCATGACGAAGGCGGTGGAGCACGCCATCCATGAGTTTGCCACCGTGCGCACGGGCAAGGCCTCGCCGACGCTCGTGGAAAACATGGACATTCATGTGATGAGCTACGGCAGCCACATGAAGCTGAAGCAGCTGGCCATGATCACCACACCGGATGCCCGGCTGATCCGCATCGAGCCCTTTGATTCCTCCACGCTGCAGGATATTGACCGCGCGATCCGCGAGTCACGCCTCGGCTTGAACGGCAGCATTGAAGGCAAGGTGATCCGCCTGCCGATTCCCTCCCTCTCCACCGAACGCCGCGAGCAGATGGTGAAGATGTGCAAGACCCTGGGTGAAGACGCCCGCGTGCGGGTGCGCTCCGCCCGCCGTGACAGCCTCGAAACCATCAAGAAAGGTGAGAAGGAAGGCTTCATCACCGAGGACGACCTCCACCGCATGGAGAAGGAAATCCAGGTGATGACCGACAAGAAGATCGCTGAAATCGACCAGCATGTGGCGTCGAAAGAGAAAGAGATCATGACGGTCTAGCCGAACCAGTTTCTGATGTTTCCCGCGCGCGACTACCTCGACCTCACCCACACGAAGCATGGCATCCTGTTTCCGGATGACTCGCCCGTGTGGACGGCGCTGGCGCGGATTGAATCCTATCTGGACTTCCGCTTGCAGCGCGAAATCCGCGTGCAGGTGCCACCCGGGGCGTTCATCGGCGAGGATGTGTTCATTGATGAAGGCACGACCATCGAGCCCGGAGCGGTGATCAAAGGTCCGGCGTGGATCGGCCGCAACTGCCAGATCCGTGCGGGCTGCTACATCCGCGAGAATGTGATCATCGGCGACGGCTGCGTGCTCGGGAACTCCTGTGAGTTCAAGAACTGCGTGGTCTTCGACGGCTGCGAGGTGCCGCATTACAACTATGTGGGCGACTCGATCCTCGGCCACAAGGCTCATCTGGCTGCCGGCGTGATTCTTTCCAACGTGCGGCTGGACCGCCTGGAGGTCACTGTGAAGACCGACACGGATGTCATTCCCACCGGGCTGCGAAAATTCGGAGCGGTCGTGGGCGATTACGCCGAGATCGGCTGCAACAGCGTGATCAGCCCCGGAAGCATCATCGGCCGCCGCAGCATCATCTATCCGCTGACGCATTTCAATGGTCTGCTGGAGGCCGATCTCATGCTGAAGACGCGGCAGACGCAGCAGGTGGTCAAGCGTCGGCGTTAGCAGTGGGATTGAATACAATTGGGTTCGTGAGAGTCAGAGCAACATCCCATATTTATGAAATCGCCCTTTCGCCTGCTTCTCGTCGTTTCAGCTGTTTTGTCGCTGGCGAGCTGTGACAAACCCCTGCCGCCTGCGGCTGCCGCACCCGTGACGGCAGAAACAGACAACCAGCTCGCTGAGGCGCGCGATGCCTTGCAGCGCCAGGCATTGGAGATAGAAACCAAGACGGCATTGATGGACAAGCAGCTGGCAGAGATGGCGCAGTCCCTCAAGGAGCGTGACAATGCCGAACTGCGTGACTCATTGGACGCTCTGAAGCGGCAGAATGACGAGCTGCGTGTGCAGGCGGATGCGGCACGGCAGCAGAGCAATGCCATCACCCAGCGCATCGTCGTCACGCCACCGCCAAATGTGGTGCCGCAGCCCATGGCGCTGCCTGATTACTCGTTGTTCTATGAGCGCCTTGAGCCGTATGGCCGCTGGTTTGAGGTGAATGGCTACGGCTACTGCTGGCGGCCCACCATCACCGTGGCGGGCTGGAGGCCTTATGTGGATGGTTGCTGGGTCTGGTCATCGCTCGGCTGGGCGTGGCAGTCGAACGAGCCCTTTGGCTGGGCCACGTATCACTACGGCCGCTGGGTGAATCTGGCGCGTTACGGCTGGATCTGGGTGCCGGGCAGCGAGTGGGCTCCGGCGTGGGTCGCGTGGCGTCAAAGCCGGGATTGCGTGGGCTGGGCCCCACTGCCGCCGGAGACAGGCGTGTTCAGCGGTGCGTATCGTGACTGTGACTCGCGCTACGGCCTCGGCCCAACCAGCTACACCTTCATCAACACGACCCAGTTTGTGAGCCCGACCTACATCAATATCTATGCGCCCGTGACGCGGCAGACCACGATCTTCCAGCACAGCGTGAACGTGACGCAGATCGTGCCCAGCCACAGCCGGGTGCATGGGTTTGTCCATCAAGGAGGCCCACCCCGTGGCCAGATGGAGCAGGCCTGTGGTCAGCCGGTGCCCCAGCGGCAGGTGCAAACAATGCACGCCGACCAGATGCCGACACGCCCGCAGCATCATGGGCGCAGAGATGCGGATGCACCTGTGGCCATGGTTGAACTTCCCGCCGTGGCGCCCGGTGCCCATATGAGGCGCCCCGAAATCAAGGAGCGTATCCAAAAGCCGGTTTTGATGGGTGGATTTGAAGGCGTGCCGCAGCAGGCAGCCAGGGAGATTCGCGAGAACATCGCCCAAGAGAAAGAAACGGCGGTGGTGCAACAACAGCCCCCCATGCGCGGGCACATGCAGCATGGCTTTGGCCGGCGCCCGGTCGAGCCACCGACTGTCGTTAATGGTACGCCCGTGGTGCCGAACGCCCCGCCGCCGGAAACCGTGAGTCCTGCCGGCGCTGCTGAAAAACTGGTGCCAGCTCAAAGCGTAGCGCCAGTGCAAACGGCGACGGTACAACAGCAGCCGGGACAGGGGAGCATGCCGCGTCCATTTCCTGGTCGTTCAACGGAAGCTCCGGTGATAGCCAATATGCCTTCGGTGCCGAACGCTCCGGCTCAGGAAACTGTACGTCCCGCTGTCGCTGCGGAGTCTGGCTCAGCTAGAGAGCCCAGGCGCCATGGCCAGCCCGGCATGAGGGCACCCCAGGCACCGAACGAGCCGCCTGATAGCAAGGTCATGGAGAACAGCACTCCTGCTGCCGCACCCTCAACGCCATCCGTGATGCCTGCCGTGGTTGAGAACAAGGCCCCTGAACCTTCGGCCACCCCGGTGGTGCCTGTCAGCGAGCCTGAAAGGACCCCACCCGCTGTGGTGATTACTCCACCAGCAGTCATGCCGCAGCAGCCTGCTGACTCCATTGTTTCGCAGCAACCGGTGGCCGCAGAGAAGATGGCTGCCGAGCAGGTGGCCGCCACTGCCGCCGAAGCGGAAAAAGCTCAGATGCACGCAGCAAGGGAACAGACCCGAGCCGCTGCCATGGAGCAGCGCCAGCAGCAGGGGTTGCAAGAACGTGGCATGGCAGAAAAAAGGGCCGCTGAACAGGCCGCAGCGAATGCCGAAGCGGAAAAGAGCCGCATGCAGGCCACCGCTGCGCAGCAGGAGGCGCTGGCGGCCCAGCAGCAGCGCATGGCCGCCGACCAAGCCGCCGCCGAGACTGAAAAAGCACGCCAGCAGGCCGCTGCGACCGCAGCCCAGCAGCAACAGGAGATGGCAGCGCAGCAGCAGCGTGCGACGGCTGAACGCATGGCTTCCGAACAGGCCACCGCAGCGGAGGCCGAGCGCTCGCGCCAGCAGACTGAAGCCGCAGCCATGCAGCAGCGCCAGCAGGAGGAAGCCACCCGCCGTGCCGCTGAGGAGCAGCAAATGAAGGCACAGCAAGAAACCGAACGCCGCACTCAAGAAATGGCGGCCCAACGCCAGGCCGAAGAGCAGATCCGCCGCCAGCAGGAGGCGGAAATGCAACGTGCGCAGGAGCAGGCCCGCCGTGCCGCCGAAGAGCAGCAAATGCGCGCCCAGCAGGAAGCTGCACAACGGGCGCAAGAAATGGCCCAGCGTCAGGCCGAAGAGCAGGCTCGTCGTCAGCAGGAGGCAGAAATGCAGCGTGCGCAGGATCAAGCCCGCCGCGCGGCTGAAGAACAGCAGATGCGCGCCCAGCAGGAGGCTGCTCAGCGAACCCAAGAAATGGCTCAGCGTCAGGCGGAAGAACAGGCCCGGCGTGCCCAGGAGATGGCTCAGCGTCAGGCAGAGGAGCAGGCGCGTCGTGCTCAGGAAGAAGCTCAGCGTGCTGCTGCGGAGGCCGCGCAACGGGCCGCTGCCGAAGCCGCCCGCAATCAGCCGCAGCCTGCTCCTGGATCGTGATCTGATGCGATGATTCGCCCTGCCCGTCACAGTTCCTGATTGTCATGCGGCAGGCACGGTAGAATTTTGGAATGCGCTGGCTGCTGCCCTTATTCCTGATCTGCGGTTCGTGGGCAGTGTATGCGGATGAGGTCATCCGGGTCGCCTGGAAGACCACACTCGCAGCAGCGCCGCCTCAATTCAGCCGTCCGACGGCTGATTTCCTGCCAATGTTTCGGCTGGCGCTGACCACGCTGCCAGAGTCTGCGATCGTCGCCCTGGCTCTGTCACAACCAGCGCTGCTTGGACTGACGCCTGCGCAGGCAGCCATGATGCGGCCTTTGGTGGCGGAGCGTTATGCATTGATCGCCAACTCACCGGCATACTCCGGTGTGGAATCGGAGCTGCCGTATTGTTTTGCGGAAAAACGTCCTCAGGAAGGGCTGGCGCTGGTACATGTGCCTTCGGGTGCGGATGCACGGACGCCGGTGCTGCTGTTTCTGCACGGGTATGGCGGCAGTTTTCTCTGGTATCAGCAATTGCTGGCCGAGCATTTTGGCAACTTCGTCATCATCTGTCCGGCGCATGGCATCAACACCTCCACCATTGCCAGCGAGTATGTGCAGGAGTGCGTGCAGGCTGTGGGCCTGCGTCTGGGACGACCCGTGGTGAAGCCGGTTTTGATGGGGCTTTCAGCAGGCGGCTTTGGCGCATGTGATCTCTACACGAAGCACCCGGAACGCTTTGACCGCCTGATCTGCATGGCGGCGTACCCACCGGAAGACCTGCTGCTGAAATTTCCGCGTGATGCGCGGGCTGCATTCATCGCCGGGGGCAGCGAGTACTTTGTGAAGTCGGGTGATTTTGCCCGGCGCATTGCGAAAGTACGGCAGCTCGCACCAGCCACGCAGGAATTCACCGTGCCGCAGGCGGATCACTTCTTCCTGCTCAGCCACACGTCGCTGACGATGGCCAAGCTGCGCGAGTGGATGCCCCGCCCTTGAGCTACACCCGCAGCATGTCTTTCACGACCTGCCAGTAGAGGAAGATGCAGCCGCGCCAGGAATAGCGGAACTCGCCGTTGCCGGTGGGTTCGATGACGCCGGCGGTGATATTGTGGTCAATGAGCACGCTCATGTCGCGCTCGATGTAGGCGTGGAGATATTCGGTGTCCTGCAGCGCGAGGTCTTCGGAGCGGATGCCTTCAGCGTGTAGAAAGTTTTCGTGACGCTCCAGCAGGTCTGAGAACGAGCCTGCATGGGTGAAGCGGTTCAGGCGCTGCTTGGGGGAGTGCTTCATCGTGGCGGCGAAGGGGTAGTTCGTCGTGGTGAAGGTGACTCCGCTGGTGGTGCGTGAAGTGAGGCTGACGTAGGAAAAGCCAAAATCTCCCTGCTGCGCCAGCGCGATGGCGGCCTGCATGCGTTTTTCCGAATGGTAGAAGAGCCGCATGAAGTAGTCCGTCTGGCTGAACTTCCAGCCGGTGTCACCGATTTCGGTGAATCCGTCATCATCCGCCTCGCTGCTGAGCTCGGAGAGTTCAGGGAAGACCTCGCGGGAAGGGGGGAAGCGGTGCTTGACCTCGCTTTTGATGGGGAAGCGCAGCCGTCGTACGCGGAAGACGATTTCCATCCATGGCAGCATGAACCAGGCGCCGACAAAAATGGCGCCGCCGATGTGCGAGAAGGTCAGGTAGTAGCCGCCGAGATAGGAGGCGCCCAGCAACGCCAGCCAGCCCAGCTTCTGAATGAAGCGGTTGTTGAAGGAGCGGCAGGCGATGGCAAAAACGATGACTGCCGCAACATACAGAATCTGCTGGAGTGTGGTTTCCATGAGGCCGCTGATTTTGAAGCGAAGGTGAAACTAAAGGATGAGGTGAGACAAAGCAACCCTGCATCCGTTCGTCCTAACCGCCTGAAAACGAAGAGGCCGGACGCACTCCCGATGCATCCGGCCTCCCACTCAACCTTAACCAAAAAATGAGCGCTTAGAAATTGACCTGGGCCTGCAAGCCGAGGTAGTCGTAACTCACATCGTTGTAGGGAGCCACGTTCGTGTTGGTGCGCATGCCGTGCATGTACATGGCCGTGAGTTCCAGTTCCGGGTAGGGGATGAAGCGGAAACCAATGCCCACTTCGTTGACCTTGTCCTTGGGAGCGTTGACAGCAAATTTACGGCCACCGTTGTAGGTCTGCCAGCGGGCGAATGGAATGAATTCTCTCTGGTTGGCAAACACGTGGCGGTAATTTGCCTGCACATAGCCGCCGCTCAGACTGGCGGAGGTGATGGTGCGCATGTCATTGGAGAGCTGCGGGCCTTTACCCCAGTTCCATTCGGTTTCGATGCCGAAGGGCTGCGGATAGAGAATGGCGGAAATGCCGACGCGAGCATCGGTGAAGCCACGGTTGCTTCCGTTGCCATTTTTGACCGGCACACCATTGATGGGCGCCGTGGTGGTGTTGAATTTGCCGGCATAGCCCTGGACGCTTAGCTCGAGGAATTGACCGTTGTCGAACTCGAAGGGATAGGTGGCACGGGCCACCCAATGCGGCTGTCCATTCGTGTCCGGCTTGTTGATGCCTTGGCCGGAAAAAGCACCAAAGGCGATCATACCGTAGTCACCCGAACCACGCAGCCCCATCTTGACGAGGTTTTTGAAACGTTCGCGGATCTCATAAGGGGCATACATGTAGTAGACGCCAAAGTCACGCTCACTTTCCACCGCCGTGCTGAGTGCTTCAGGGCGCTCCAAGGCGAGCCGATTCTGGGATGACTGCAAGATGGAATGGCCATAGGGGACTTTGGACAGACCCAGGCGAACGCGATGTTCACGGGCTGGGTCGAGGGAAACATCGGCGTAATAGTCGCGCGCCTGCACACCGCCATTGCCATTGACGCCGCCAAACAAGTCAGCCTGGAAATAGAGATAGACGTGGTTGGTCAAGTCCCCGCTGAAGGCCAGACGGCCGCGACGGACGCCGATGCTCGACTGGCCATTGGCGATCGAATCATTCTGAACATGCAGCTGACCGCCAGTCTCGTTCATCACGGAATCCGTACGCACCTGCAGGTAGCCCTTCATTTTCAGGCGCTCATACCATTTGTCGGCCAGCAGGGTGTCGAGCTCTGCTGCAGACATGGTGGAGGGGGAGGTGTTGTCAGTGATCTTGGAGATGTCCTCAACCTGCCCGCGGGTCGTGGAAATGACGTTTTCGAGATCGCCCACCTTGCTCTCGGTCTGGGTGAGACGTTTTTCCAGCGTGGTGCCGCCAGCGCGATTTAAGGCATTCTCAAGATTGCCCACCTTGCTTTCGGTCTGAGCCAGACGCTTTTCCAGAGCGGAGGTGTTTGCCGTCGGTCCGGCTGCAGGAGCTGCGGATGCCGGGGTCGGAGCGGCTGCCACTGCGGCTTTGTCTCTCTCCTTGTCCTCTTCACGAGAGGCGGCGACCAGCAGGTCATACTCCTCCTGGCTCAGGCTGCCCTTGGCTTTCATGATGGAGAAGAGCTTTTCCATGGCCGGGCCGGCGGCAACTGGCAAGGAAGGGGGCAGGGCGATGGCGACGGCTGCAAAAGCAGCCATTACACGGGATATGCGGGAATGTTTGAGGCGCATGTGTGAGGTGTGTCAGGTGAGTTGAATGAGCTCCCCTAGGCGATGTGGTATCGCCCAAGAAAGGAATGTCACATGGCTGTAACTGGAATCCCCTGCGAGATCCTTAATGTGACGCTTTCGTCACGAACTGGAGTTATTTACATGGCAATTGCCTCTTGAGAGGAGGCGGAGGGCTCGGTATTCTATTTGTGACGCTTTCGTCACAGTGTGCATTTTGACCACTTGCCCCCTTCCGCCAATATCCGACCCGTCACCCGCGAACTGCTGGCGGACAAGCTTATCGTCCTAATCTATCCTACAACCCTCATGAAGATCGCCTTCCTTACCCTTGTCACCACCCTGACTGCAGCGCTTTCGCTTCAGGCTCAGACCACCCTGCGCATCCGCGGATCCGACACCCTCGGAGCCAAGCTCGTCCCGCAGCTGGCCGAATCCTTCAAGAAGCAGGGCGGCAAAGTCAGCTTTGACATCGCTGCAGAAGGTTCCTCCACTGCTTTCACGAATTTGGCTTCCGGCACGGCGGAAGTGGGCATGTCCAGCCGCAAGGTGAAGGCGGACGAGCGCACGCTTTGCCGCAGCAAGGGCGTCAACCTCACGGAATTCGAAGTCGCCTGGGACATGATCTCCGTCGTGGTGAACAAGAACAACCCCGTATCCGACCTCTCCAAAAAGCAGCTGCTGCAGATTTTTGCCGGTGACATCAAGGACTGGAGCGAAGTCGGTGGCACCCCCGGCCCGATCTCGGTTTATACCCGCAACACTTCTTCGGGCACGTACAAAGACTTCATCGGTCTGGCCATGAAAGGCCGTGAGTACGGCAAAAACAGCCAGAAGATGGCTGGGAATGAGCAGATTGCCGCTGAAGTGGGCTCCAATCCGAACGGGATCGGTTATGTCGGCTACGCTTATTCGGGTGCCAAAGGCATCAAAGTTGTCACGATCGCAGGCTCCGCACCCAATCCAGCGACAGTGAAGTCCTATCCGCTGTCTCGCCCGACCTTCCTGTACACCAGCGGCGAACCCACTGGCACCACCAAGGCCTTCATCGATTTCTGCCTCAGCCCTGCGGGTGACGCCATTGTCAACAAAGCAGGCTTTGTCCCTTTGAGCATTGCGAAATAACTGTTGATTGACCGATTCACCAGTCCGGCGGAAGAGACGTGTCTCGACCGCCGGATTTGTTTTTAACTCCGGTGCATTCTTCCCTCTTTGCCGTATGAACAGCCTTCCGACGCCCAGCAGACCGCCGCTGCGCAGCGTGCTGCTCAGGAGTCGCAAGCACACTATTCTTGGGGTTGATCCCCAGAAGCTGATCAAGTATTTTTTCGGCAGCAATGCCAGCGTGGCCATTATCGTGCTGGTGCTGATCATGGTGTTCCTGCTGCGTGAGGGCATTGATTTTCTGCCCACGTATCAACGTGAGCTGCAAACCTACCGCCGGGCGGGCCTGGAGTTTTGTGACATCATCGACCAGCCGTTGCAACGGAATCAGGCGCTTTCCAGCAGTCTGCGGCAGGCGGTGAGTGCTTCCTTGGAAACGATCAGCAAGGCAGCGCGTGACCGCCGTGATGCGGCCTTTTTGCTCAAGCGGCAGGTGGAGGACAAGACCGCGCGGCCGCGCGAATCGCTCACACAAGCGCTGGAGAAGACCCCTCCCGCACCGGAGCAGATCGAGGTTTTCCGCCGTGAACTGCAGGCGGCATCCGTGAGCGCCGCACAAGGTCTGGAGTATCCGAATTTTTTCAGCGGAGCTGAACGCGAGCAAATGCAGCGTGAATTCTCTGCGCTCACACCGGAGGTCACAGATCTGCCGCCACTGCTGCAGACACTTGTGGCGGATTTCAGTGCCAAAGACCGCGAAGCGCGCACCAAGTTTGCCGCGCTTGTGACGGCGCAGGAGGAATTTGAGGAAGCTACCGAGCCGCTTCAGGAAGTGGTGGACGAGCTCAAGGCGAAAGCTTTGGAGACGAAGGAGAAAGCCGTGGAGTTTGAGGTGCTGGAAACCAACCGTACGCGCCTCCTCGAAGCCGCAGCCACAGAGACCGATCCGAAAGAAAAAGCCAGTCTGACCAAGGAGGCGGAAGAATCCGTTTCTGAAGCGGTCAACTTGGAAGAGAGCATCAAGGAAATCACCGGACGCACGGCAGAACTGCGTGAGCAGGTGGAAAAATATGCCGTGGTCATTGAAAAGGCCGCTGCTGATCTGCCCAAAGACGCGGGCACTGGAGCCGCCCGCACGCTTGTCAATGATGTGCGTGAAGGGATTCCGGTGCATGCCCGTGAAATGCGGGCTGCGGCTGGAAAGCTGGAAGGCTGGCACTGGGACAAACCGGTTTCCATTTTCAGCGTCATTGGCGCTTTCTTCTTCGGCACCCAATGGATCACGAACAGTTCCTGGCAGGATTTCTTTGGCTTTGTCCCGCTACTGACAGGCTCGCTGGTCATTGCCGCCATTGCCATTTTGATCGCCACACCGGTCAGTGTGGTGGCCGCCATTTATACAAACCAGTTTGCCAGTGAGCGGGAGAAGGAACTGATCAAGCCGGTGATCGAGTTCATTCAGGCCATTCCTTCGGTCGTGCTGGGGTTCATTGGCATCTCGCTGGTGGGGAATTTGATCAAAGACGTCAGCGAATGGAGCTGGCTGCAATGGGTGCCCGGTTTTCCGATTCAGGAACGGCTCAACATGTTCAATGCGGGCTGCCTGCTCGCCTTCATGGCCGTGCCCACCATGTTCAGTCTCTCGGAAGATGCGCTGAACAACGTCCCGCGTGCCTACATTGATGCCTCCGACGCGCTCGGCGCCACCAAGCTGCAAACCGTCTTCCGCGTCATCGTGCCGGCTGGCATCTCCGGCATTCTCTCGGCCATTTTGCTGGGGCTGGGTCGTGTTGTGGGTGAGACGATGGTGGTGCTGCTCGTCGCGGGCAACCGCATCGCCATTCCCGATTTCAGTGCCGGACCCGGCGTCATTTTTCATCCGGCCCACACGCTGACCGGCATCATCGCGCAGGAACTTGGCGAGGTGTCGCGTGGCAGCTCGCACTGGCAGGCGCTGTTCATGGTCGGCATCGTGCTGTTTGCCATCTCGCTGCTGGTCAACTGGTGCGCGCGCGCCGTGGCCCGCCGCTTTGAACCCCACAAGGCATGACCCCTGTCCCTACCAACGACAATCCTTTCGCCGGCGACAACTCCGGCATTCAGCAGCGCGAGACCGCTGCGCGCTGGGCCTTGCGCATCGGCAGCTACATCGTGGTCATCATCACGCTGGCGATCATGCTGCACATTTTCGTCAAAGGCGCGCCGGTGGTGTTCCAGTCGAAGTGGCCGTTTGTGAACACGCAGTTCCTCACCGAACTGCCCGCCACGCTGCATGTCATTGAAGACCAGAAGGGCAACCACATTGAAACCGATGTGAACGGTGCCGACGCGATCAAGAAGAAGCTGGGCGACAACTTCCGTGCGGAAAAAACCATCTCCTACTCAGGTGGCGGCATCTTGGGACCCATCGTGGGCACGGCGCTGCTCGTGGTTGTCAGCGTGGGTGTGGCGCTTTTTCTCGGCGTCGCTTGTGCGATCTATCTGAGTGAGTATGCCAAACACGGCAAGTTCCTCGAAATGGTGCGGCTGGCGATCTTGAATCTCGCGGGCGTGCCCTCGGTCGTGTTCGGTTTGTTTGGCCTCGGGGCGTTCGTTTTGACCGCGCCGACGTTTGTCGATGTGCCGGCAGATCGTTCCGTGTTTTCCATCCCTTTTGGCTTCACCACGCTCAGCTTTGAAGGCTGGGACACCTGCGTGCTGTCCGGCGGTTTCACGCTCGCCTTTGTCATCCTGCCCGTCATCATCACTGCCAGCGAGCAGTGCCTGCAGGCGGTGCCGCAGGGTTTTCGTGAGACGAGCATGGCTCTGGGTGCCACACGCTGGCAGACTATTCGCTACAGCGTGCTGCCCTTTGCCACTCCAGGCATTCTGACGTCGAGCATCCTTGGCATCGCCCGTGCGGCTGGTGAAACGGCTCCGATCATGTTCACCGCTGCGCTGGCCTTCAAAGACAAGCTGCCCTGGCAGAAGGACCTGCCGCCGCTGCCGGAGGATGCATCGATCTTTGCGCATTGGGAGCAGAGTGTGGCGCGCTTCTTCGGCATCTTCACCGAGTCTGTGCAGGCCCTGCCGTACCACATTTACACGCTTGCCGCCAAGATCCCGCAGAACGAGTACGCGGAGCGTGCGCAGTACGGGTCTGTTTTCGTTTTCCTCATTCTGGTCGCCTCGCTGGCCGCCAGCTCCGTGATGCTGCGCAAACGTCTGCGCGCCAAGTATCGCTGGTAATTGCTTCTCCTTTCATGTCCGCCGATTCCACTGCCCAGTCCACACCGCCGCCTGTCGTCCAGGTGCGCGACATGGATTTTTGCTACGGTACCAGCAAGGCGCTGTTCGACATCAATCTGAAGGTCGAATACCACCGCGTCACCGCGCTCATCGGGCCTTCGGGCTGCGGCAAGAGCACGCTGCTGCGCTGCATCAACCGCATGAACGACCGCGTGCCCAGCGCCCGTGTGACGAAGGGTGAAGTGCTCGTCAAAGGCAAGAACATCCACGATGCCGATGTCGATCTCACGCAGTTGCGCAAGCAGGTCGGCATGGTGTTCCAGAAGTCGAACCCCTTTCCCAAAAGCATCTACGAAAACGTGGCTTACGGCCTGCGCATCCACGGTGAGAAAAACAAAAGCGTGCTCGATGAAGCCGTCGAACGCTCGCTGACGCATGCCGCGCTGTGGGAGGAGCTCAAGGACCGTCTCCATGCGAACGCCCTCGCTCTCTCCGGTGGCCAGCAGCAGCGGTTGTGCATTGCCCGTGCCATCGCCACGGTGCCGGACGTGCTGCTAATGGACGAGCCCTGCTCCGCGCTTGATCCTATCTCGACGCTCAAAATTGAAGAGCTGATGCACCAGCTTGCCCACGAATTCACGGTGATCATCGTCACCCACAACATGCAGCAGGCCGTGCGCGTCTCGGACTACACGGCCTTCCTTCATCTTGGCAAACTGGTTGAGTTTGCCCCCACGGAGGAGCTCTTCACCAATCCACGCGAAAAGCTCACCGAGTCTTATTTGCGCGGCACTTTCAGTTAAAAAATGGTCGCCGAAACTCCAGCTCCCACTGCCGCAGAGCCGCTCATTCAGGTGGAAAAGTTCAACTATGCCTATGGTGACAACCAGGTGCTCTTTGACGTCGATCTGAACATGCGCAGCGAGGATGTGACGGCTCTCATCGGCCCCTCCGGCTGCGGCAAGAGCACCTTGCTGCGTTCCATCAACCGCATCAACGACCTGGTGGAATCCGCCCGCGTTGTCAGCGGCAAAATCAAAATCGACGGCGTTGATCTCTATGCGTCTGATGTCGATGTGATCAATCTGCGCCGCAACGTGGGCATGGTCTTCCAGAAGTACAATCCCTTCCCGCGCTCCATTTTTGAAAACGCCGTTTACGGCCTGCGTGTCGCCGGGATTAAAGACCGCCACGATCTCGAAGAAGCTGCCGAACGCAGCCTGCGCTCCGCCGCCCTGTGGGATGAGGTGAAGGATCGCCTCCACGAAGTGGCCACCGGCCTTTCCGGTGGCCAGCAGCAGCGTTTGTGCATCGCCCGCGCCATCGCCCTGCAGCCGCGCATTCTGCTGATGGATGAGCCCTGCGCCGCGCTCGATCCCATCGCCACCGCGCGCATCGAGGAGCTGATTCACCAACTGCGCGGCCAGTACACGTTTGTCATCGTCACGCACAACATGGAGCAGGCGAAGCGCATCGCCGACCGCACCGCGTTCTTTTACAAAGGCCGGCTGATCGAGGAGGACGACACGATGAACATCTTCAATCACCCGCGCGATCCGCAGACCGAGGCCTACATCACGGGTCGGCTGACCTGAGGAGGCTGGCTTGGCGGCAGGCCCGCATACCCCGAAGTTGAAAATATTGTTTCTTGCAGCACTGTGGTGGCGCATGAATCTCCGTCCCTTCGCCTTGTTCCTACTCACAGCCAGCGTTGTCCACGCCGGCGTGGAGGTGGACATCGACAAATTCGGCGAGAGTCTTGGCGGCTGGACCAAGGAGAAAAAGAAGGCCGCCGAGTACAAATTCTCGGAGGTCGACTTCCGCACTTACAAGCCCGAGGTCACCACCGCGCCCGATGGCGGCGTTTTCATCTCTGTGCGGGTGGATCACCTTCGCGGCATGTTCTCTTCCGATGACCATGCCAGCATCGAGATGAGCTTTGCGCCAGACGGCACCCTCCTTTCCTCTCAGGCCGCCATTTCCATTCAAGCGCGCCGCATCAGCAGCGACATGTTTCGCAGTGGTGGCAGTTCCGCTGCAAAGGCTGCTGGCGAACTCGCTGGCGGCACTGTGGAAAAAGCCGCCAAGCTCAGCAGCAATGTCTTTGCCAGCCTCGCAGGCAAGCTCCTGCGGGAAAACGTCACCGAGCCGGGCCGCATCGCTTACCCCGCTGCGTTGCGCCACAACTACAATCTCCTTTATCAGTGTGTGAAATTCGTCAAGGACCCACCCAAGGCTCTCGTCGTGGAAGGGGATCCTCTTCGCCCCAAACCTCCAGAGCCCAAAGGCGCCCCTGAAGGCATGTTCAACGTGAACACCTTTGGCGAGGCCCCCAAGGAAGGGGACAAAAAAGAAGAGAAGAAGGAAGAGGCCAAGAAGGAAGCCGAGACCGCCAAACCATGAGCCGGAGGCAGTTGCTCATCGACGTTGGCAATGGTCGCACCAAGTTTGGTCTTGCCACGAGTGAGGTGATTCTCGAACGCCGGGAACATGCCACGCGTGAGCTTTCGCCCGATGCCGTGCGTGAAGTCACGCAGGGCTGGCAGTTTGAAAGCGCGGTCATTTGCAGTGTCGTGCCGAAAGCGGTGCCTGCGTTCCGTGAAGTGTTGGGCGACCAGCTCATCGAACTGCGGTATGACACACCGTTGGGCATCGGCATTCGCTACCCGAAACCCGAGAGCATCGGTCCTGACCGTCTGGCAAACGCGGTCGCACTGGCACACATGCATGGCGCACCCGGCATCGTGATCGACTTCGGCACTGCGGTGACCTTTGACATCCTCTCCGCAGACAAGTTTTACATCGGTGGCGTGATCGCGCCGGGATTGCGGTTGATGACTGATTACCTGCACGAACGCACCGCCCTTTTGCCTCGGGTTGACCTTCGTGAGCCCGCCAGTGCCATCGGCCAGTCCACCGAGGGGGCCATCCTCGCCGGGGCGGCCATTGGGTATCGGGGGATGGTGAAAGGCATCCTGGAGGCGCTGAAGAAAGAGCTCGGCGGGCAGAAGGTCCGCATCGTCGCCACCGGGGGGGATGCGGAATGGATCATTTCCGGCATGGGCGAAGACATCCTCACGGACCCTGATTTGACCTTGCACGGACTGCGTTTGGTGGGCAATCTCCGCGCCCCGCTTTGAGGCGGGACGCGTTTATGGCTGAAACTGACAAAACTTCCATCGGCATCGACTTTGGCGGCACCTCCGTGAAACTCGGTGTGTGCCGTGGCGATGAACTGCTCGTCACTGACGAGCCCATCCCCACCACTCAGTTCCACGGACCTGCCGCACTCATTGGGGAGATGGCCGCACGTGTCGCGAAGCTGCGGACGACCTATCCTGACATCTGTGCCATCGGCGTCGGCGTTCCCGGCCTCGTGGATTTTGATCACGGCTTTGTGCATGAGCTGACGAACGTCCCCGGCTGGAAGCATGTGCCGCTCAAGACCATCCTCAGCGAAAAGACCGGGCTGCCTGTGCTGGTGGAAAATGATGCAAACGCGATGACCTATGCCGAGTTCCGACATGGAGCGGCGCGCGGCCTGAAAAACGTCATCGGCCTCACGATGGGCACCGGCATTGGCGGTGGCTTGGTGCTGGATGGCAAGATGTTCCGCGGCAGCGGCTTCGTGGCGGGAGAGATCGGCCAGATGAGCATTGATTACAACGGCAAGGCCGGTCACTACGGCAATCTGGGTGCGCTGGAAAAGTACACCGGCAACCAGCAGATCGCGGAGCACGCCGTGCTGCGCTACTCCGAGGCGGGCATCGAGAAGGACATTGCTGACTGCACGCCCAAAAAGATCGCGGATGCGGCCCAGGCGGGGGATGACATCGCCCGCCAGATCTGGGGTGAGGTGGCCGACTGGCTCGGCACCGCGATTTCCAGCATCGCCTGGCTGCTCAATCCCGATGCCTTCGTGATCGGTGGCGGTGTGGCGCAGGCGGGAGACCTGATTTTCACGCCGCTCAAAAACAAGGTGCAGAGCATGCTCAGCACCGTGGTCTGGGAGCGCCTGCAGATTTTGCCCGCACGCTTCAGCAACGAAGCCGGCATCATCGGCAATGCCGCGCTGGCGGCGGATGCAGTGTAATGTAAGCCCTGTTCCTGTGGAACAGGGCTTTCTTGTTACACAGCAACAAGGCTACTTTTTCTTCGGCTTTGGCTCCCAGTCCTCCACCTTGATGATGGCTTCCAAATCCTTCTTGGCGTCGATGTCTTCCGGCAGGATTTTGAACTTGGTCAAGTAACGCAGCGCCTTGGTCACCTGCAGAATCTCGTTCTTTTTGGATTCGATCTTGTCGGCGGGCACCTCTTTCATCGCGCCGGCGAAATCACGCACGGTGGCGATGGCAAACTCACGGGCTTCGGCATTGTCCGCATAGCAGAGGGATTCAAAGAAGTGCAGCATCTTCTCGATGCCTTCGAGCTTGGCGGCAGATTCGCGGATGTTTTTGGCGATTTCCGCACGCTTGGCCGTGGTGGCGGCTTCGCTCATGTGGCTGGTCTCGCCGCCGTCGATGGCGCGCTTGGGCAGGGGGCGGTACCAGATGTTGCGATAGCGGACGGGGTTGCCGTGGTCCTGCAGCTTGAGCGGGCCTTGATCAGGGAAGGCTTTCGGGGACGAGCGGCGCATGTGGCCGCCGCCGCCTTCGAGAGGCGTGTGGTCCTGGGTGAGCACGCCGTTCACGAAAACGGTGATGTAGCCGGGATCGAGTTCCTTGCCGTCTTTGAAGATGGGGCGGCGGAAGACGATGTCGTAGGTCTGCCATTCGCCGGGTGCACGGAGCGGATTCGCCATCGGTGGATTGATGCCGTAGATGGACGAGGCCATGCCATCGGGGTAGCTGGGGTTGTTGTAATTATCCAGCACCTGCACTTCGACCTGTCCCATGAGGAAGACGCCGCTGTTGCCACGGCCCTGGCTTTTGCCCTCGACCTTGGAAGGAGCGCTCCATTCAATGTGGAGCTGGCAGTCGGAGAATTCTTCCTTGGTGCGGACATAGCCGCTGCCCGGCACGCATTGCAGCACGCCGTCTTTGACTTCCCACTTGGTGGGTTCCGCAGGTGTTTTGTCGGCCTGCCATTTTTCGATCTCCTCCGGCTTCCCGCCGAAGAGAATGACCGCATCTGATGGCGGGGTGCCCGGCTTTTCCTGCGAGCTGAACGTGCCCGGCTCTACGCGCACGGGCTGCGGGCGGTTCATGTCATGGATTGCCCATGGATGCGTCGCGTCCGGCGGATCGCCGTAGAACGCGCCATCAGCGAGCGCAGCGGTGGTGAGCAGAGACAGTGCGAGAGTGTGAAGCGTGGGTCGGTTCATGGTGGTGGAGAGAGGTAGATGGGAAGGCGCTTGGAGCAATGAGGATTCATTCACTCACCGCAGCCAAATCTCGCGCTCGCGGGCAGCGCTCCAAGCATTTGAATGGCAAAAAATATGCCATTCCACCGGTGTCGGTAGAATGGCATATCGTATTTTAAGGGGATCAACCGTTCGGCAACAGGCGCTCCCAGAGGATGTCGTTCATGAGGACGTTCGTGATGAACTCGCGGCTGCTGTCAACGGCGGCCACCGGGGTCGGAGCCACAGCAGGCACGACGATGTCGAGGATGAGGCCCTTGGCAGTACGCTGGGACGTGATGCGGCCACCGAGATGGTAGGCGAGGAAGAACGCGCCCATGAGGGTGAGGCCGGGTCCATCCGTGGTGACATCATCGTGAGTGAAGAAGGGATCAAACACGGAGCGCAGCACATCGCTTGCGAGCCCAGGACCGGTGTCGGTGAGGGTGAGATGCAGTGCTCCGGCGTCGGCAGCCTCGGCCGCTGTTTTGGCAGAGAGGGTGACCTGTGTGCCGGATGAAAGCAGCGCCAGCTCTGTCTGAAGCAGCAGGTGCAGCATTTTTTCATACGCAGGGCGGCTGGCCTGAAGGGCTGGGAGTGCTCCAGCAGCTTCAAATTTCAGCTCGATGCCTTTGGCAGTGAATGCGGCACGCTGCTGGTCAATCAGTGCTTGAATCACATTTGCCGCATCCATCTTGTGCTCGGCACCGGAGGCGGACTGCAGTTCACCGAGGAGATCGGCGATGCGGGCGGCCTGGCGCACTACATGCGCGTGGAAGTCGCGCCAGAAGGTGGCCTGACGCAGGCGGTCGAGGTCAAAATTCTGCTGACCGAGTCTGCCTGGTGTGATGTCCAGGAAGGCATGCACGGCGCGCAGAGGCTGGTTCAGCTTCTGATTCAGGCCGGCGGCAACGACACCCAGCCCCATGACGCGGTCGGTGATGAGCAGGTTCTGCAATACGGAGAGTTTTTCCTGCAGCAGTCCATCGCGCTCCTGCTGGAGGATGTAGAACTCCATGGCGCGGTGCAGGGTGTTGCGCACGTCGTCCATCTGGATGGGCTTGGAGATGTAGCGGAAGATGCTGCCGAGATTGACGGCATCCACGGTGACATCGTAGTCAGCGTAGGCGGTGACCATCATGCGAACGAGGCGGGGACGGAGCTGGCGGGCGCGCTCAAGCAGCTGCACCCCTTTTTCTCCAGGCATGCGCTGGTCAGACAGCAGTACGCCGATGTCTTCACCATGCTGCTCGATGAGCTTGAGCCCCTCGGCCGCACTGATGGCGGTGAAGATGCGGAATTCGTCTCCGAATGTTTTTTCGAAGTACTTCAATGCCTTCTCTTCATCATCGACATAGAGAACGGCATAGCGTTTGAGGTCGTATTGGTTTTGCATATGGGGGAGTCCTTCTAGGTATCGGCGTGGTTGTTGTTGGTGCTGTCGGTAGAGGGTAGCTCGAGAATGAACTCGGTAAACTGGCCGGGCTGACTGCGTACTTCAATGCGTCCGCCATGGTCGGCAATGATGCGGTTGCAAATGGATAGTCCAAGCCCCATGCCCTGGCCCACGTCTTTGGTGGTGAAGAAGGGGTCGAAGATCTTGTCCCTGATCTCCTGCGGGATGCCGGGCCCGTTGTCCTTGATGGAGAAAATGGTTCTGTTGCCGCGGGCGAACGCGGAAAGCTTGATGCAGGCCGACTCTCCCTCCGGGTATTCCTTGGTCGCCATGGCATCCAGGGCGTTCTGGATGAAATTGATGAGCACCTGCACGAACTGGTTGCTGTCGCCGCGGATTTCAAGTTCGTCGGGAATGTCCACCTCACGCTGGATGCCGTCTTTCCAGACATGAGCAAAGAAGCGCATGCAGGTGTTCACCACGTTCTTCAAGTCAAAGGCGTGATTGAGCTGGTTGGTGGTACGAGTGAAACCACGCAGGTCGGAGATGATCTGGATGACGCGGTTCACCCCTTCCTCCACATCTTTGACGGTGTCGGCAAAGTCAGCGCGTTCTTCCTCGGGCAGGGATTTGGTGGAGCGACTGATGATGCCCAGGCCCTGACGGGCATAGTTGAGCGGATTGTTGATCTCGTGGATCAAGCCGGCGCTCAGGCGTCCGAGCGAAGCGAGCTTCTCGTTCTGTACGAGCATGGATTCGGTCTCCTTGATCTGCTCAAGCGCGTTTTCGAGCTGTTGTTTTTGCACCACGAGCTCCTTCTGGAACAGGCGCGAATCGACGAGATTTTTCAAGCGCACCATGATCTCTGTGAGTGAGAACGGTTTGGCCAGAAAGTCGCTGGCCCCGGCGGCGAGGCATTCGATCTTGGTTTTCTCATCCGCGCGTGCGGTGAGCAGCACCACGGGGATGGAGCGTGTGATGCTGCGCTCACGCAGCTCACGGCAGACCTGCAGGCCATCTTTTTCCGGCATCATCATGTCGGAGAGAATGATGTCCGGGAGGAACTGCGCGGCCTTTTCCACGGCCTGCTGCCCGTCCACGGCCTCCAGAATTTCGAAGGTGCCGCTGAGCTGGCTCTTGAGGAAGCGCAGCATGTCGGGTTCGTCGTCAGCAATGAGCAGCTTGGGCTTGCGGCTGCGGCCCACACCGGTTTCCACCGGACGCAGGGTTGCCTGCAGCGAAGTCATAGCCGGGAAGAGTTCGGCGCGGCGGTAGAGTTCGGCGATCCAGTCTTTGTTCTTTGGCGCATCTGCGTCTGCTCCGTCGGTCGTTTCATCCGGCTCATCCTCAATGGTGCTCGGCTCGCCTTGGAGGAGAGGAATGTTCACCGTCATGGTGGTGCCTTTGCCGACTTCGCTGGCGGCCACGACGTTGCCGCCCTGCGCTTCCGCGAGTTCTTTGACGAGGGCGAGGCCAATGCCCATGCCCTGGAATTTGCGCTGGGATGAGGTGTCCGCCTGCCAGAAGCGGTTGAAGATATGAGGCAGTTGATCTGCCGGAATGCCCATGCCGGAGTCACGCACTTCAATGGCCAGCCAGCCGTCTGTCTTGAGGGCGCTGAAATTGACGTGACCATTGGCGGCGGTGAATTTCAGGGCGTTGAAGAGCAGGTTGAGGCAGATGCGCTCCAACTTCTCCGGATCGGCAAGCACGCTGCCGAGATCCTCATCCACATGTGCATGCAGATGGATGCGCTTGTCTTTCGCGACACTGCCGACGGCATTGGCGAGACCATTGATGAAATCGTTCACATTCACCCGCTGGGTGTGAACCTGCGCCCGCCCAGATTCGAGGCGCACCAGATCCAGCAGATCATTGATGAGCTTGAGCAGGCGCATGGAGTTGCCATGCATCGTGTTCATCAGGTCCCGTTCTTCCGGCGGGCGGGTGGATTCAGCACGCTGGATCAGGCTTTCCAGCGGAGCAATGAGCAGAGTCAGCGGTGTGCGAAGTTCATGGCTGATGTTGGCGAAGAAGCGGCTTTTGGCTTCATCAAGCTCACGCAGTTTCTGGTTGCTGGCCTCAAGCTCGGCACGGTTGAGGTCCAAATCGTGACGCAGCTTGAACTCAGAGAATCGGATGCTGTTGTAAAACCAGGTGCCGGCCGTGGTGAAGACCCCCGTGACAAACAGGAAGTACAAGTTGTTGAAGAAGATGCTGCGGTTGACGATCGGCCCGTGGAAAAAACACGCCAGCAGATAGGAAGTCACCGTGAGGACCACCACCAGGATGCTGTCCTGCAGTGTCCAGCGCATGAGAATTGCGGCTCCCAGCATCACCAGATTCAGTCCGGCATAGTAGGGTGAATCAGCCCCCCCTTTGGCGTAAATCATCCATGCAATTCCGACAATGAGAGGCATGGCCATGAGCAGGCCGAGCAGGCGGTGCATGCGCTTGCCCCAGGCGGTGGTCAAAGCCAGCCAGACAAGGACGCTGACCACGGCGGAAAGAACACGTGCGGGAAAGAAGCGCTTTACCCCTTCTTCCTGAAAAACCACCCAGTCCAAAGAACTCCCGGCCAGCATGAACACGACGGCGAGAATGCCGCAGAGCTGGTAGTTGCGGACTCGGATGTCCTGCTCGTAGGCCTGGAAGTTACCTTTCAGGCCACCAGCTAAAACTGGAGAAGCATCAGGCATCGAGAGGTTTGCGTACTTCGAGGAAGATGTTCACGCCCGTGGCGTCAGGTTTCACTACAACGCACTCTGGAGGCGCACGATCAGGCGCTAGTTTGAGGAACTGCTCCTCGTCACGGTACACGAGATGCCATTCGGCCAGATACTCCATCCAGTTCCGCCACGGATTGCTGGGGTGCACATTCGTGGCGATCAACAGACCGCCGGGTGCGAGCAGATCATAGAAGATTTCCAGAAGCCGTCGGCAGATGCGGTCGGAGAGATAGTCGAACAAACCGGCGCAATAGACCATGTCATAGGTGCCTGATTGGGCCGCCGCACGTCCGGACTCTTTCAAAACCTGGTGCACCGACTTTTTCTCAAAGCGCAGGCCGGTGCGGCGACGATGCCGGTTGCGCAGATCTTCCAGAGACCGCGTTGTGTGCATGATGGTCTCATCATTGAAGTCCAGCAGCAGCAAGTCTGCCGAGTCGGAGATGGGCTCATGGGTGAGGAAATTTTGAATCTCCTGAGCCGGGCCGCAACCCAGGTTGTAAATGCGGGCGACACGATTCTGGCCGGCCGCACGCGTCGTCTCAGCCTTGAGCTGCTCGACAAGGTAAACGATACGGTTGCGGTGGGCGATCACCGGCGGGATGTCCAGATAGAGCTTGTTGAGCAGCTTCGCAAAGATCGAGCTGCCTTCATACGGATCACGCAGCATCATGCTGACCATTTCGTAGTCACCGGCATAGCCCAGAGGCTTGTGATAAGTTCGGTAAACAAACGGCGCACACAGCACCAGCGGATGCAGCTGGCGCTTGATGTAGCTGCGATGCACCGGCTGCTGCTCCAGCGGAATTACGGCAGCTGATTCCTCAAAGCGTTTCATCAAGGGATACACCGTGGGAACGATGGGCTCCTCCATCTGCAGGAGGACTTCACGTTCCGCCTGAATGCGATCTCCCGTCGGCAGCGAGCGCACGCCCAGTTCCACCTGTTCCATCCAGCGGCGCAGGTCGGAAAGCATGGTGTGCATGTCCGCCACCACAATTTTGAAATCGGGCATGACCCGATAGCTTTTTTCCGTCTCACGCAGGAACTCGGCGAACTCGGTCAGCAGACGGCCCTTGTTCTGCGAGGGGGAGAGGATGTCGATGTCGATCCAGCCCTCATCTGACAGCGAAGCCTCGCAGATGAGCATGATGCCGGTGTTCACCAAGTTGGCAATAGTTGCCCTCCCGGTGTAAACCACGCGGTCATTCATCATGATCCGGAAGTCGTTCAGGACTTCAGAGAGCTGAACAATGCTGTAGGGATTGTAAACCTCAAACACACCCAGATAGCGTGTGAGCCGGTGAAGCGTGCCGCGCACTTCAGCCCCCTGGCTGTTGCGGCAGATGATGAAACTGAGCCGCTCCCCTGAGGAAGCGAGGTTGGGAAGTGCGTTGTCGTTGTTCTCCATGTTACGAATCCTCTGCTAAAGCGGTTTGCTCGCTAATGACAACACAAGCCTTTTGGAAAAAGTTCGCCGCGTGTTCTGGCCTGGCCCAGCGAGGGTGCGGTAGACGTACGAGGGGAATAAACATGGTGTCATTATATTTGAATTAAAACCTCTGCGTGATGCTGAGTGACAGGACGTGCCATTGATGAGTGTAGCTCCCATCGTACTGGTTGGCCGGGTTGGAGGCGGCTCCGCTGATCACGCGTGTGGGATAATAAACATAGGCATAGCTGAGATCTACTCCCCGCGTTTTACCCCGCCAGCCCACACCCAGACTGAAGACATGCCTGTCATTGCCAGGGACCAGCGGGGTGTAGCTGTTCTGCGGCTGGGAATTTTCTGAAAAGAGATAACCACCGCGCAGCGCCCAGTTTTCATTCAGCTGATACGACATCCCCGTGCCGATATCGATGGAGTTTCTCCAGCCAAAGACACTGCCGGTGGAGCCCCCCAGCAGAGGCTGATTGTTGCCGATCAGGATGGGAAGATCATCATGGGATGAGTTCTGGGCCCATTTGAAGTCAAAACCCACAGTGAAGCGGTCCGTCACGTCAAACCCATAGCCGACGGAGATGGAGCCCGGAAAGGTTGTGTCGGATTTAAAGCTGCTGGACTCACTGAAGCCGGCGCCCATCAGCGCTGGCGGCATGTTGGTGGATTTGAAATCACCGCTGAAATTGACCTTCACCGGCAGCCGTCCGATTACTGCGAAACGATGTCTTTTGGCAAAAGTCCAGTTGATGCCTGCATAAGCGCCCATGCCCCAGCCTTGGCCGTGTATCTTGATGTCTCCTTCCGCCGAACCGGGAATAATGTTGTTCCAGGAGTAGAACTGCTTCATCGTCAGGTCGGCATATAAGATGTCGAGTCCTACGGCAAAGCTGAGATCATCGGTTATCTTCACCGCCACCGCCGGGGTGATGTCCACCGTCAGCAATGTCGCTTCATAAGGCAGTGCGTAGCGCAGGGCGCCGCCCATGCCTTTGGGATAGGAGGCGGCCATGCCATAAGGGGTGCTGACACCGAGGCCGAAAGACAACCTGCCAGGAATGACGGGCTGCACAAAGTACATGCTCGCGGGAAACACCCATGGCCGGTTCATCGGCACCCCTTGCCCGCCATTTTGTGTGAAGTAAATGTCACCATGCCAAAGCGCCGTGTTGATCAGCAGCTCGCTTTTTTCGATCTTCAAGATGTTGGCCGGTGCGACCCGCACGGCGGAGGCATCGCTCAGATTGGCATATCTGCCGCCCACGATGCTCAGTGCCTGCGCGGAATCGGGCACTACGGAGAATGTTTCGGATGCCTGCACCGCTGAGGTCAAACCCAGGGCAAGAATGAAAGAAACGATGCGAGTATTCATGGTTGGGCTGGGCTGAGTTAAGCCAGTCCGTTGGACTGGCAGTATCTGAGAATTTCGACGGTTCCTTTGAGTCCGGTCTTGCGACACAGGTTGTGCTTGTGCACGGCGACGGTTCGCGGGCTGAGAGACAGATCCAGCGCCACCTGCTTGAGGCTTTTGCCGCGGGCCAGCTGCATAAGGACTTCCAGCTCACGGTTGGAAAGTTTCTCATGCACCTGCCCGGAGGAGCCTTTGCGGATGGACCGGTCTGCAAACTTTTGCGCCAGCTCTCTGGAAATGTAGCTGCGTCCCTCCAAGGTGCAGCGAATCGCATCAAACAGCTCATGCGGAGGGGCGTCCTTGGTCACATAGGAGCGCGCGCCTAGCTGCATGGTGCGCGAGACAAACGTTTCCTCCTGATGCATCGAAACAGCGATGATTCTGGGCGGGGTGGGCAGTGTGCGTAGTTCTGTGGTCAGTTCCATTCCTGACCGGTCCCCCAGTTCGATGTCGACAAGGGCGATTTCATAATTGTGCAGGCGGGCTTCAACCATCGCCTCCGCACAAGTGCCGGTGGAGACCACGGTGGCCTGGGGAAACTCCCCCTTGAGCATGCTCGTGAAAGCTTCACGTACCAGCGCATGATCATCGACAACCAGAATGCGGAAAGGCGGGGGAGATTGCATGAGAGTGTTCAATGCGGTAAAGAAGTTTATGCTGCGGACTGCTGAGGTGATGGCAGCGCCATGAGGCAAACCCGGGAACTGCCTCCCGGCCCGGCACCCATGACCTGCATGCGGGAACCCAGCAGAGCACACCGGGCTTCGATGACGGCCAGTTCAGATCCGGCCATGGTTTCCTTCCAGATGCTGTCACCACCATCGTGATCGATGGTGATTTCCAGCTTCTCAGCAGACGCCCGGCAGGTCACCTCCACCCATGAGGTGTTGGCAAATCGCACGCAATGTTTCAATAACGCCTGCATGATGCGAAAGAGATTGAGCCGGCTGGCGAGATCGAATGACGGCTCATCACCGCTGATGTGGAGTACCAAAGATCCGGCAAAATTTTCGCCAACATTGCGCACCAGCTGCTGCAGCGCGACATGCAGCCCGAAGGCCTTCAAAACGGGCGGAAACTGCTTTTCCGTCATGTCCCGAACCAGTTGCAACGTCTGCCGCAGAGTGGCATCCAAGCTGCCCAGCAATTTGCCGACGCTCGCCGTGTCCCCACCATTTGCCAGTTCGTGCCGCATCATTTCACCCAGCGATGCGCAGGCCACCAGACCTCCAGCCATGTCTTTGTGCAACAAATGAGCGAGATCGACGCGCTGGGCATCTTCTTCCTTTAACAGACAGCTCAGCGCCTGTAGCAGCATTGCGGCTGAGTTATTTTCCATTTCAAGGGCGGTTGGATGCATGAGGAGGGCTAAATAATTTAAATCATTATGTCGCTGCATTTAGGAGAACCACATTCCGCAGGGCTTGGCACCTAAATGTTGATTCAATATTTAGGCCGCGCCTAAATCGACGTTGGGCGGTCTTTTTTGAAAAATTCTTGTGAATCTGGTATTTAGCTAAAATAAACCTATTTTTATTAATTTTATAAAAATCCGAGGCTAATATTCTGCACATGTATCTAAATACCATTCAGCACAACCTTAGTACCTGCAGTCGGATTCTGATTGTGAGCGAAGAGCGTTCCTTGGGGGAAGATTTGCACATCTCTCATGCATTGCAGAACATGAGCCATAGTGGCAGTTCATCTGCTTCTCTGGGGACTGAGAATGGCAGCAGCAAAGCGAAGTCTGCTGCCTCCGCTCCTGAGGTGGTCTGCACTGCGAATGAGAAAGAAGCATTAGCTTTGGTAGAGGCAGCGGCTCAAAGTCACAAACCATTTTCCTTGGTTATTATGGATGGCCGTCTTTTTTATGGGAAAGACTATCGATACATCATCAATCGCTTATGGCAGTCACAGCGTGACTTGCATGTGGTGTTGCATGCTGTTTCGCAGCTGGAGTCATTCGAACAAATCCCGATCGACTTAGGGTCCAATCCACATCTGTTAGTCTTCAAATTCCGGCTCGTTCCCTTCGAGATAACCCAGCTCATCCGCACACTCTCCGTCAGGCACAGTGCTGAGAATCAAACCTCCCACCGCAATCTGAGCCTGAATGCCCAGCTGCTGGAGGTGGCCTCACGTTTTGAAGACGTCAGCAACCGGCTCCGGATCGAGCAGGACCACCGCAAGCAGTTGGAGGACCAGCTGTGCCGGAACCAGCGGCTGGAAACCGTGGGGCGTTTCGCAGATGCGATGGCGCACTTTTTTAACAATTACCTGACTGTGATTCAGGGCCATCTGGAAGTTGCACAGCTCAATCAGGATGGCGCTGGCTCAAGCACGCTGCCGACCTCCACTCTCAAAGAACTCATCCTTGCCACGCAGCGTGCTGCGGGCGTTACCTCACAGTTTGTGTCCTTCAACAGGCGCGAATACATGCAGCCAGCTCCGCTGCATCTCAGTCAGATCATTGATGGCCAGGCCTCCATGCTGCAGAAAGCCATGGGTGAGCAGATCGCGATCCAGATCAGCCACAGCCCCGAGCTGCCCAGTGTCATGGCAGATCAGGCCGCCATGGAGCAGATCATTTTCAATCTCATCATCCATGCACGTGATTCCATGCCGATGGGAGGTAGATTAATGATTCAAACCAGGCCGCTGTTCATTCCAGACGCTGCAACTGCCTGCCAGATGCATGCAGAGGCAAAACCTGGAGAATATGTGGTCATGACGATTTCTGACACAGGCAATGGGATGAGTCCTGCCGAGCTTGCAGGGTTGTTTGACTCGTCCAAACTCTCATCAGATCAAGAAGGTGGTGCAGACATCGCTCTGATTCTGGTGCAGGGATTGGTGCGCATGCAAGGCGGCTGGGTCGACGGCCGGAGTGTCTTGGAAGTCGGCACGGAGTTTTCCATTTGCCTGCCAGTCGCCAGCGGAACGGCGCCAACATCTCCCACGCCGGAGAAAAAACTCCTGAGCACTAACGGCGGGGACGAAGCATCAACCATTCTGATTGTTGATGATGAGGATTCTGTACGGCAGGTGATGGAATATGTGCTTACCAGCCAGGGGCACAAGGTGCTCACTGCCGCAGATGCCAATGAAGCCTGGGCCATCTGGCGTGAGAAGTCGGCAGTCATCAAACTCGCACTTATCGATGTCAAGCTGCCCGGTGGCGTCAGCGGTTTCGATTTGGAGAAAGCTCTGGCAGCCGAAGACCCCACGCTCCCGGTCATTTTCACCTGCGGCTACTCTCCCACCACTCTGAACAACGCGAAAGAGCTGAAGGCAGGCGAAAATTTCCTGCCAAAGCCCTTCGGAATGGTGGAGCTGCTCAACATCGTGGGCCAGGCCCTCCTGCAGCCAGCAAGGTTGTAAGAACGCGGGGAATCATGGATGCCCGCATGCGGACGACCCGAGACGGCACCGATATCCAAACGACGAAAGCTTCCACCTTTGCCACGCGGGGTCTCTTTTGGCCACGCTGGAGCGGCCTGTCACTGCGAAACAGGGCTGGTAGAGATCAGTAAAGGCCTCCGGGACCTGCGAATAAAGAAGCTGGCAATTTCTCCAGCATGCATAGTGGGAATGGAATTTTTCTCAAATTCTCTGCGCTGAATTATTTGGCGCGCACAGAGTCTTGACCGCACCCATCAATGACCGAAGGAAGAGCATGGCTCCCTCCATATTTTATTGTCTTTCTGTTGCTTGCAGAGGCAAATTCATTCCAAGGCCGCACACCTCTTGGCCGTTGTGTTCCCATCATGTGTCTCTTTGCGCGTAGACTTCTCTGGCGTAAGAAATGCCCACGTATTATCCGCCCAGAGTTGAGAATGAAATCGCGGCCTATGGAGGTGGCAGCTTTGCAAGCTCTGCGTCCATGAAGTCTGGCGCGCCAGATTTTGCGCTGAATACGCAGGAGCAGCCTCTCGAATGCAGCCTGGTCATCCTGGTGGACAGTCTTGGAATCGTCCATGCGGTGAACGGCGGGCGAGTTCGGTTTACGGAGATTTTTGGCCAGGATCTGCGTCTGCCTGAAAGCGGCAGCAGTTGTTTTGATTTTTTTGCCTGCGAATGCGAAACCCGGTTTGATGGGGGGGGGCGATGGGCAAAAACTCTCAAGGAGGTGTTGGAGCAGCAATCGGCGGGCGCGCGGATCGAATCATGTCTTTCAAACTCGGCTGCAAGGTGCTGGATTGAAATCACGATCATTCCGCTGCCGGTGGGCGACAGCTCAGGTGCGCTGATAACCTGCATTGACATCACCTCACGCAAGCAGGCGGAACTCGAACTACGCCATCGGGAAGCGCAAGGAAGGGCTATCGTTGATCTCGAGCCCGAGTGTGTGATGATCTTCGATTGCGAAGGGCGGCTGCAGGAGATGAACCCTGCGGGCCTGAAAATCATCGAAGCCGGCTCACTGGCAGAGGTCAAGGGGAGGCTGATCGTAGACCTGGTGCATCCAGATGATCGGGAGAGACTTGAGCATCATCATCGCCAAGTAGTTGAAGGCGAATCAGGGCAGCAGAATTTTCGCGTGATCGGCCTCAAAGGCACGATGTCCTGGATCGAAATGCACTCGGTGCCCTTGCGTGATGCCAGCGACCAGATGATTTCGATGCTCAGTGTGGCCCGAGATATTTCCGAAAGGAAAAAAGTTGAAGAGAAGCTGCGGGAAAGTGAGGCCACCATGGCAGCTGCCCAGGGCATCTCACATTTCGGCAGCTGGGAGCTTGATTTGACGGTTTTGGACGGGACCGGCAAAAACTCCCTGCGCTGGTCAGACGAAGTTTATCGCATCTTTGGTTATGAAGTGGGGGGGACCGAAACCACGAATGAGATTTTCTTCAGTGCGGTTCATCCTGATGACCGCGAAATGATCCGGCTGGCGGTCAGCGAGGCCATCCGCACCCATGGGCGATATTCGATCGACCACAGGATCGTGCTGCCAAACGGCGAAGTACGGCACATTCACGAAGATGCTCAGATTTTTCTCGATGAGCGGGCCGGCCAGCCATTGCGAATGGTGGGCACGGTGCATGACATTACGGAGCGCAAGCTGGCCGAGGAAGCGTTTAAAACCAGCGAGGTGCGCTTTCGCCATGCCTTCACGAATGCCAGCGTAGGCTTTGCGATCACAGACATGCGAGGGGTCATCCTCCATATCAACAAGCACTACTGCGACATCACCGGCTATGCGGAAAACGAAATGATCAGCAGATCCTTTGCCGCTGTCACACATCCAGACGATGTGGCTCGCAAGCAGGAGCTGAACCAGAGGCTGATAGCTGGAGAGATCAACGACTTCATCGTTGAGAAACGCTATCTTTGCAAAAATGGCGAGGTGGCCTGGGTGGAAAACAGCGTGTCCGCCATCCGGGATGAATCCGGGGTGGCTCTGAACATGGTGGTGCTCTGCAAAGACATCACGAAGTCACGCCATAACCAGGAACAGTTGCGTCTGCTTGAAGCCTGTGTGGCCCATCTCAATGACATCGTGCTCATCACCGAGCCCGAGCCCCTGAATGAACCCGGCCCGCGCATTGTTTTTGTGAACGATGCGTTCACCAGGCAGACCGGCTACACCCGGGAAGAGGCATTGGGGAGAAACCCGCGCTTCCTGCAAGGAGCGGCAACCGATCAGTTTGCACTGGGCCGGATGCATGCTGCCCTGGCCCAAGGGCAGCCAAGCAAGGAGGAACTGATCAACTACAAGAAGGACGGTTCGGCCTTCTGTGTCGAGATTGATATCATGCCGATCACCGACCTCAACGGCCAGACGAGTCATTTTGTGGCGGTCCAGCGTGATGTCACCGCACGCAAAGAGGCCGCAGACCGGCTGTGGAGGAGCAATCTGCGGTATGAAAGGCAGCACGTCGCACTGGCCCGGATGATACGTGGCGGCGTGATGCAGGCTGTTCATTTGGAGTCGGCTTTTCGTCTGATCACGGAAGAAATCGCCCACGCCATGGAAGTGGAGCGCGTCAGCATCTGGAGGTATGATGAAAACCGCAGCAGCATCGTCTGCCAGATTCTGTTTGAGGCGGGAACGCGGCGTCATTCCTCCGGGCTTGAACTGCATGGTGGAGATTACCCGGCCTATTTCCGTGCCATGGCGCAAAATGACACCATTGCAGCAGATGATGCGCAGCGCGACCCACGCACCTCTGAGTTCACCGAAAGCTATCTCTCACCGCAGGGCATCACCTCCATGCTGGACGCCCCGCTGCATGTGGGCGGGATGCTGGCCGGAGTGCTTTGTCAGGAGCATGTCGGTCCGCTGCGGACCTGGTTGCCGGAGGAGAAAAGCTTTGCGACTTCGATGGCCAACTTCATCTCCCTGGTGCTCGCTCAATGGGAGCGCAGGCAGGTTGAGGACATGCTGCGGCAGCAGGCTTCGCTCCTCGACAAGGCAAACGATGCCATTCTGGTGCGTGATCTCGACCACAACATCACCTACTGGAACAAAAGTGCCGAGATTCTCTATGGATGGACCGCCGAGGAGGCAAGAGGGCGCAAAGTGTCCGAACTGCTCTATGTCGATGATTCACAGTTCGAGGAAAAAAACAACCAAGTGCTGTCCGATGGAGAATGGGCAGGTGAAATCCAGCAGGTGACCAAGGCGGGCAAAGAGGTGACTGTGGAGGGGCGCTGGACCTTGGTGCGCGATGCCGAAGGCAGGCCCAAATGCGTGCTGGCCATCAATACGAACATCACCGAGAAAAAACGGCTGGAGGATCAGATTCTGCGTTCCCAGCGCATGGAAAGCATCGGCACCCTGGCAGGGGGAATCGCGCATGATCTCAACAATGTGCTCACCCCGATCATGATGTCGGTGGATCTGCTGAATCTGCGCATCAAGGATGAGGTTTGCAGGGAAACACTGGAGACCATCGCCTCCAGTGCACGTCGCGGAGCCGACATGCTCAACCAGGTGCTGTCTTTTGCCAGAGGCATGGAAGGGCAGAAGGCTTCTTTGAAGATCAGCCGCCTGCTCCTGGATCTGGCACGCATTGTCGGAGACACCTTTCCAAAAAACATCCATCTCCGGCTGCAGGATGAGTTGCGGGAAACCGATGCCGTTTCAGCTGACGCAACACAGATTCATCAGGTGCTGCTCAATCTCTGTGTCAATGCGCGGGATGCCATGCCTGCCGGCGGTACGCTCACGATCAAGGCGGCACATATTTTGATCGACGCGCAATACGCCGCCATGAACATCGAGGCGCGTGAAGGGCCGCACATCATGATCAGCGTCGAAGATGATGGAGTGGGCATTGCGCCGGAAATTCTCCCAAAGGTTTTCGATCCTTTTTTCACCACCAAGGAAATGGGCAAGGGCACGGGGCTCGGGCTGTCCACTTCGCTGGCCATCATGAAAAGTCATGGCGGCTTCTTCCGTGTCTACAGCGAGCTGGGGCATGGCTCATGCTTTCATGTGTATCTTCCGGCACAGCCGGCTCAGGTCATGGAGCAGCCGGTTGTCGAAGAGCCGGTGCTGCCGCGCGGCAATCAAGAACTTGTTCTCCTCGTCGATGACGAGGCGGCCGTGAGGGAGATCACGCGGCAGACACTGGAAGCGTACGGCTACCGTGTGCTGCTGGCTGCGGATGGAGTGGAAGCGGTGACCCTCTACTCCAAGCATCAGAACGACATCGCCCTGGTTTTGACCGACATGCGAATGCCGGTCATGGACGGCTCCACCACGATTCAGGTTTTGATGAAGATGAACCCCGAGGTTTGCATCATTGCCGCCAGTGGCATCAATTCCAACAGTGGTATTGCAAAGGCCGCGGGCACCGGGGTGCGGCAGTTTTTGCCCAAGCCCTACACTGCCGAAACCATTTTACGGGCTCTGCACCACGTTTTGAACGAGCATTGAGAACCCAAGGTCAGGCAGCCTTCCGTCCCGTCTGCAGCACGTCGCCAAGTGCTTCCAGCAAGGAGTCGGCATTGTAAGGTTTGCGCAGGAAGTGCTTCACTCCCAGGCTGTTGACCTGCGCCTGCATTTGGTGGCTGAGCCCGCTGGCGCCGATGATTGGCAGGTCAGGATGAATTTTGAGCAGAGCCTGAATGAGCGTCGGTCCGTCCATGTTGGGCATCATCATGTCCGTGATGAGCGCGGCCGGCTTCTCGGAACTTTTCAGGAAGGTCGCGATGGCGTCAGTCCCATCGCAGGCGGCGACCACCCGGTAACCAAAGGCTTCCAAGGTGTGTTTGGTGGCTGTAAGAATGGCGGCTTCATCATCCACGACGAGGATCAACTCGCCCTGTCCAAGACAGCGTTTGGACTCGACCACTTGGATTTCCCTGTGCTCCACATCCGTTTTTGCCGGTAAATAGATGCGAAACACCGTCCCCTTGCCCATCCGGCTGGTGAGATCGATGAACCCGTGGTGCGATTTGACGATGCCCAGCGTGGTGGCAAGTCCAAGTCCTGTGCCCTTGCCCATTTCCTTGGTGGTGAAAAAAGGATCGAAAATGCGATCCCGCACTTCGAGCGGAATGCCCGTGCCGGTGTCCTTCACTTCAAAGACCACATGCGGTCCCGCATTGGCGTCGGGATGCATGCTGGCAAACTGCTCATCCACGACCACATTGCTCATGGTGATGTCCAGTTCGCCCCCCCCGGGCATGGCGTCCCGGGCATTGACGCAGAGATTGAGCAGCACCTGGTGCAGCTGGGTGGGGTCTCCTTCCACGTTCCACGTTTCTTCTGGGCAGGAGATGCGGCATTTGATGAACTTGGGGAAGGTCTCATGGATGAGCTGCTCGATTTCCTGGAGCACATCCTGCGGCCGCAGGCGCATGCTGCGGCCCTCGACGCCCCGCGCAAAACTTAGAATCTGCTTCACCATTTCCGCACCGCGATTCGCGCTGTTCTCCATGGCGTTCAGCAGCTCGATGTCGCGCGGTTGCTGCAGTTTCATGCGCAGAATCGTGAGCGACATCAAAATGGGGGTGAGCACATTGTTCAAGTCATGCGCCACACCACCGGCGAGTGTCCCGATGCTTTCCAGACGCTGATTGCGCAGGGACTGTGACTCCATGCGGCGTTTTTCAGTCACATCGGTCATGAAGCCTTCGGTGTGCCGCATCACGCCGTCTTCGGAGGGGATTCCCTGTCCACGTTCCCAGATCCACTTCACCGCGCCTTCCGCCGTGCGGATGCGGTAGCTCATCTCAAAGCGTTTCCCAGCAGCGACAGCCTCCGTCACCGTCTGACGCACATGTTCCCGGTCTTCCGGATGAATCAGATCACCGAAGAAGACCTCGCCGTTGCCTGCGAACACTTCCGCTTCATAACCCGTGAGTTCCAAACAGCCTTCACTGATAAACTCCAGCGTCCATTTTTCATCGATCAGCGAGCGGTAGGCGGCACCAGGAAGGTTGCCCATCAGCGTCGAAATCATGCGCTCATTTTCGCGCAGGGCTTCGATCGCCTGCTGGCGCTCCTTCTCCCTCTCCACGGTTTCCATGGCAAAGGAAAGGTCATTGGCCAGGGCGCTGAGCACGCGGATTTCCTCCTCCTGGAAGCAGTCGCGTTCATCTGCGTAGATCAGCAGCACCCCCACAGGAATATTCCCTGGTTTCAATGGGAAGGCGGCGCAGGAACGAAAGCCACGTTCCAAGGCCCGCTCGCGAAAGTAGAATGTTTCATCGTGTTCGATGTCATTGGAAATCTCATGCGTGCCGCTCCTAAAGGCGCGTCCAGCCGGTCCGCGGCCCGAGGGATGATCTCCGCGGGTGATCAGCGTCAGTCCATCAAGATAGTTTTGATAGCTGCCGGCGCAGGCCGCCGGTTTCAAACTTTGGGATTCTTCATCAAAGAAGGCAATCCAGGCCATCTTCATGTTTCCCTTCTCCACCGCGATGCTGACCGCCGATTCATACAGCAGCTGCGGCTCACGAATGCGGACGATCGCCTCGTTGATGCTGCTGGACATCGCATGCAGCCGGTTCAGGCGCAGCAGGCGTTGCTCGTCCAGCTTGCGCTCATGAATGTCCAGTGCTGACCCCGCCATGCGGTAGGGCTCGCCGTGTTTGTCCCACAAGGCCTGGCCACGGGCCTCAAACCAGCGATACCCGCCTGACTTCACCTGAATGCGGTATTCGATGCAGAATTCACGGCGCTGCTCCAGATGGCTCTCCAGCGCGGCGCGCACCAAGGGCAGGTCTGCCGGGTGCATTTTCTGCTCCCAGGCAAAAAACAGACTGGGAAACTCCTCGTGGTTGTAACCGAGCAATTCGCGGAAACGCGCGGAATAATAGACGCCGCCAGTGCGGATGTCCCAGTCCCAGACACCTCCGGTGGAACCTGTGGCCGCCAGCGCATAACGTTCTTCACTCTGTCGCAGAGCCAGCTCAGCCTGGTGGCGTTCCATTTCCGCTGCCGCACGCACTGCAAAGAGCTGGAACATGGCCTGCAGGCGCTCCCGGTGGTCCAGCGTATTTTCGCTGAACACCGCGATCATTCCGATCACACGCCCGTCCGTGGCATGCAGCGGCATGCCCATGTAGCTGTTCGCACCCAGTTCTTGCAGGATCTGGTCGTCCGGAAAGTGCTGCCGCACATTGCTGTCATAATAACAGACCTCGCCACTGGCCACATTGTAACACGGCGTGCCGATCAGGGAGCAGGTCTTGTTGGGCAGCACTTTGCCGTCCGCGCAGAAACCCAGTGTCCGCACCATTCGGTCGCGTTCCGGCAGGAGCATCGCCACGGTGGCGTATTTGGCTTCCACCGTACGGGCCACTTGAAGGCAGAGCGACTGGAAAAAGGTCTCGCCACTGCGGGCATCGACACCTTCGGCCATCGCCCGCAGGGCCTCCTCCATTTTTTTCTCCACTGTGATGTCTGAGGCCAGCGAGAGTATCGACTGCAGTTCTCCCTCGTCGTTCAACAGGGCCGAATTGTGCCACTCACACACAATCACCCGTCCATCACTGGTGAAATTGCGGTTGATGCAGGTGTTGCGGGACTCCGACCGGTCCAGCAGCCGGCCCAGCGTCGCCTTCACCCGCGGCAAATCTTCGGGATGAACGAAGTTCCAGTCACTGTGATCATTCCCCATGACCTCGGCCTCGGTCCAGCCAAAGATTTTCTCCGCCTGGGGCGACCACCGGCAGATGCGGCTGTCTGTGTCGCACTCCACCAGCGCCAGCGAAGTGTTTTCCAGATGGTACAGCAGCGTCGCATGCGCCTGCTGCTGCAGTGCCTCCTCCTGCTCGCGACGCGTGGTGAAATCCCGCAGGTTGCCAATGATTGCCACCGGCTTGCCTTCACTGTCTCTGACGATGGACCGGTTGTCACTGATCCAGCGATAAGCCTCATTCTTGTGCTTGAACCGATATTCCAGGACAGGTTGGAAATCCCCGTTCAGATCACGTGACATCACTTTTTCCAATCGCTCGCGTTTCGATTGATAGTCCTCGGGATGAATCCGAGAAAACATGAAACGAAGGCCTCCCGCGATGCATTCTTCAATGCTGAAACCCAGCACCTGCTCCACCGCTGGACTGATGTAATCATAGGTCAGCGACGGCAGGCTGAGACAGTACACCGGGTCCTTGGAGTTGCCGAGCACGGTCCGGAAACGTTCCTCGCTCCGCCTCAGCTCGCTCTCAGCCTGCTTCCGCTTGGAAATATCCCGCACGGTGACGACCAGCCTGTCGTTCCCGAGGATCACGGCCTTGCGCATGCTCACTTCCACCCAGAACACACGTCCAGAGCGGGCGCGGGCCTGCCATTCAAACATCTGCGGGCCTTCCTCCATCGCCTTGCGCATCCAGAACAGCGACTCCTCCAGGGTGTAAGGCGGAGTGTTCACGCTAAGCGCTGCGATGGAGAGCCCTCGCATTTCACCAGCATCGCAGGCATACATTTCACAGGCACGCTGGTTGACTTCCAGAATGGCCCCCGAGACGACGTCGTGGATGAAAACCGCATCATTGAGGCAGTCAAAAACACTGCGAAACCAGTCGCCCCGCACCTCAATGTCCAGGTCTTCGGGGGCGGTGGCCGTCGTCATGGTGGGAATGATCATGCAGGAGTGGTTTCAATCATTCACAGAGATTTTTCTAGTGTCAATTCCTCCGGTGCGTCAGTCTCGGTGACTTCGGTAGAGCAGATTGCAGTGATCGTCTCTGCCAGAATCTTCAGTCCTTGCTCCTTAGAGACGTAGCCATGTACATCGCCACGGCTCAAAACCGGCAGCATGTCGGCGCTGGAATGGCTGCTGAGCACAATGACTTTGATCCCCTGCTCGATGAAATACCCGCATTGCTCCACCAGATCAATGGCTGAGCCGTCTGGCAGTGTCATGTCGACGACCATCACGTCAATATGGCGCGAATGCAGCACCGGGAGTGCGGCGGCCACGCAGTCAGCCTCCAGCAGTTCATAATTGGGCAGGTATCTGCCCAAGGCAGCACGCACCACATCACGATAGAGGTCATGATCCTCCACCAGCAGGATCACTCCGGATTTTCCTGAACGATTGGAATGCCAATTTGCCTGCTGCATAAATACTCTTTAGTTTCTGACTATGACTGGAATCAGCAGTAACATACAGCAAATCTGACACGTGTAGCGAGGAAGCATGATAATGAATAATGATTTAGACTCGCCTAAACTTCGGCAGCATGACTCGGTGCGGTCGAATTTCTCCTTTGTTGAGGGTTCCATGACGGAAAAAAACGAATTCCTTGGCAACATGGGACATGAGCTGCGCAATCCGCTCGCGAACATTATCGCTCAGGCGGAAACGCTGCAGGAGGGTATCTATGGTCCTATGGAGAAAGCGCAGAAAATGGCGGTCACAGCCATTCAGGACAGCGCTCGGCAGTTGCTCCAGCTCATTGCTGACATGGTTGATCTTGGCAAAATCGAAGCAGGCGCTTCATCGCTGACACAAAAAGCATGTCTGGTGGGTGAGAAGTGCGCTGGCAGCGTGGCCGCTTTGGCGGGGCTTTCGCAGTCACGCTCCATTCAGATTATCACCGAAGTGCAGCCGCCCAGCCTCGGAGTCCTTGCCGATGGGCACCGGCTTCAGCAGATCATCACCGAGATGCTTTCCGCCGCTGTGTTATCCATGCACACTGGCGGTCAGCTGCGGCTCCACATCACCCATGACGAGGGCGCTCTGCAGCTACAGTCACAGGGGAGCGTCGGCCCACTGCCCTCCGAGCCAGCGCTTATTCTCAACCGCCTAGGAAAAGTCAAACCGATCGGTCTGGCCTTGCTGCAGAAACTGGTGCAATCCCACGGTGGCACGTTTGAGGTGATCGAAACAGCCGGGCGGGAAGTCTGCATGACCATTCGTCTGCCGCTGAGCCGGTCATCGGCTGCGGTGCCAGCGCAGGAACAGCCCCTGCCAGAGCCTTCGGTCAGCAATGAAGCTCCATTTTCGGTCTCTTCCCGCCAGCCCACCATTTTGATCGCTGATGATCAGCCCGCCCTCATCGCCGTCACGCGCAACTACCTTGAAAGCGTCGGCTTCCAAGTCATCACAGCCCGGGATGGCAGTGAAGCCATTCAGCAGGCCTGCACGCTGCAGCCCGATCTCATCCTCATGGATGTGCGCATGCCCGTCGTGGATGGCTTGAGCGCCATTCGGCAGATTCGTGCCTCCACAGATCCTAAAACTCGTGACATAGCCATCGTGAGCCTTTCAGGGCACTCGAGTGCCGCAGACAAAGAAAAGTGTCTGGCCGCAGGAGCCACCGCCTACTTGAACAAACCATTCGGTGTCCGCGAACTGGATCGCATCATTGCCGAACATATTCGCCCGGATCGCAATTGACCGGCTCATGGCACGCATGGGATCACGCACTCCATAACTGCGATTTGGAGGATCGTATGCGGGTCTCCTTGAGCATCAGCCTTGAGCGCGATGTTTTCAGGTGCGGCTTTGCTGTGATCATGCCCTTGCTCTGAGGCAATGAATTCAGTGGGTGATGAAAAAGAAGAATGAATCTCGAATACGCGCAGCCTGTTCCCGTCTCATGAACACGCCGCAAGAATGCGGCAACAAATCAAAAGCAAACCTCCTCTCATCATGAAAAAAATCTTCACCCTCATTGCTGTCACCGCCAGTCTTGCTGTTTTCGCTCCTGCAAGTTCGCAGGCCTTTGACGGCCACCACTCCAGCCGCAGCTTCGCGAACAACTGCGGCTCGTGCGGCACTGCGGTGTATCGCGAACGCGTCATTGTTGGCCGCGATCGCCACGGTCATCCCATCTTTGGCTACCGCATCGTCAGCCATAACTGCCGCCCTGTGGGCCACAGTCATGGCCATGGACATGGCAGCAACGCTGGACCCTCCCGCTGGCCAGGATTTCATTTCAATTTTGGCGGTCATTCCAGCCACCGCTGATCCAGGGTGAAGACACGGCCTGCCGGAGAACGATAGCTCTCCGGCAGGCCTTTTTATGGGTGAAACATGAAGGTGGTCATTATTTAAAGTGCTTCATCACTATCACGACGATGCTGAATAAAGGATCGTCATGCTCGGACTTCACTGGGGCGGTTTTTGCGTTGAGCTAGCAGCATCGTCCCCTCACGATCATCGCGTTATTCCTTGAGCTTCGCATTGGCGATCTCGGCAGGATACAGCGCCTTGAGCTTCGCGAGTGTTTTGGCCATCTCATCCAGATGTGGATCAGCCTCCGCAGGTTTGCGCGCAGCGAAGGCATCGCGCACGCCGCTAAGTGCGCCTTTGAGTTCATCCACCAGCTTTCCTGCTTCGGCCTGCTTGGCCGCATCTGTCTTGCCGGGGAGCGCGGAGGCCAGCACCGGGAATGCCTCGGTGACTTCATCAATGGCCTCATACTTTTTGTCGGCGGTGCCTTCGTGGAGCTCTTCCGTGTGCTGGTTGATCTCCGCCCACAGGCCCGCGAGGTCCGCAGGAACTTCCACATTCTTGCCGCTCTTCTTGCTGCCGCAGTCGCACTGCCATTCGGGCTTCTTGCACTCGCTGCACACTGCCGTGTTGAAGTGCAGCCGGAAGGGGATGGACTTCGCTGCTCCATGTTCGCGCAACTGCATGATCACGTAGTAATCCTCCCCTGCAGGCGCGGTCTCCGTCACGAGTGTTTCGCCTCGGGCTTCGACGCTGAGTTTCTTCGCGGCGCTGCGATCACCCGCCGTGACGACGAGCTTGCGCTCACCAATCGCGATGGGTTTGCGGTCCTTGTCCAGGAAGGTGATTTCAAAGCGGCGGTCCGCGCTGACTTTGAATTCCGCATTCGGCGTGCTCACGGAATCAATCGCCAGGATGCGGCCGCCGCCCGGGCTGAAGATGAAACGCCCGTGGGCGTGAACGCTGCCGCAAAGAGCGAGCAGCATGGCAAGGTGAAGGAATGTCTTTTTCATGGGGGTGATGGTGGAAATCCGGCGCGTCAGGTCCGCGCGGAAACTGTCACTGGCTGCGTGTTATTTCTTGGCTTCATCGCCATGCGCGCAGGTGCAGGCGTATTCCTTGTTCTTGCAGGTGGGGCATTGCTTCAGGTTGAGATTGAACTTCTCATTCACCGCCTTCGCGCCTTCCTTCGAGCGGATCTGCACCACGGTGGGGAGGTCGTTGCCTTCAGGGATGGCCTTGTCGGAGATCAGCTTGTCGCCATCTTTGGCAAAGCTCAGTTTCGTCGGCGCAGCGCGGTCACCGAGGGTGACGCTGATGACTTGCTCACCAGGGGCGACGACTTTGTTTTCATCGTTGATGAAGCGGATTTCGACCTTCTTGTCCTTGTTCACGAAGAATTCCACATGAGGTTCCACTTCGGTGATGAGCTTGCCGCCGTTGGGTCCGGCCTTGCCTTCATGTTCATGCTTGTCGTTGTCGGCGGCGCTGGCGGTGAAGGCCAGCGCGAGGGTCAGCAGGGTGGTGGTGATGAGCTTTTTCATGGTGTGTCGGTGTTCAGTTTTGATTTGGTTTTATCTTGGCGGCGCAGACTTGAATGCCTGGCCGCGTTGGAAATTCAATGGGATGCAGGGGCTTCGTTTTCGATGGCTCTCGCGGCGGCTTTGCGGCCCAGCAGCCAGAACATCGCAGGCGTGATCGCCATGTCGAGAAAGGTGGAGGAGATGAGGCCGCCCACGATGACGACGGCCACCGGATGCAGAATCTCTTTGCCCGGCTGATCCGCCGCCAGCACCAGCGGTATGAGGCCGATGCCCGCGGACAGTGCCGTCATCAGCACCGGCACCAGTCGTTCCAGCGTGCCGCGTATGACCATCTTGCGCGTGAAGCCTTCACCCTCATGCGTCATCAGGTGCAGGTAGTGGCTGATCATCATGATGCCATTGCGCGCCGCCACGCCGCCCACGGCGATGAAGCCCACCAGCGTGGCGATGCTGATGTTGTTCAGCTTGAAATACGTGAAGGCCAGCCCGCCCATCAGCGCCAGCGGGATGTTCACCAGCACCTGCAACGCCAGCGAGGCACTGCGAAAGTAGCCATACAACATCAGGAAGACCGCCACGAACACGATGGCCGAAAAAAGCGCGATGCGCTGCGTGGCCTCCTGCTGCGCCTGGAACTCGCCCTCAAAGGTGATGAAGTAGCCTTCCGGCAGCTTCACCTTCGCCGTGACTTCATCCCGCAACCGCACCACGAGATTCGACACATCCCGCACCGTGGGTTTGATGGCCAGTGCGAAACGCCGCTGGCTGTTCTCACGGAAGATCACATTCGGCCCCTTCGCTTCGCGCACATCCGCCACCAGCGAAAGCGGAATGCGCTGCAGATGCCGCCCATCGCCCTCGTCCTGCATCTCGATGGGCAGTTCGGCGATCTTGTCCGGTGAATCACGCCACTCAACCGGCAGCCGCATCACCAGATTCACACGCCGCTGCCCTTCGCGCAGTTCCGCCACCGTTTGACCACCAATAAGGCTGGAAAGCTGCTCATTCAGCTTGCCCGGCGCAATGCCATACGCCTTCGCGCGATCACGGTCCGCCTCAATGCGCAGCTGCGGGATGGAGGAAGTCTGGTCGAGCTTGCAGTCTTGAAACCCCGGGATGGATTTGGCGATGCCCTGGATCTCAATGCCAAGCTGCCGCAGCTTGTCGAGATCAGGCCCGAAGATCTTCACCGCCACCGGCGCAGAGACACCGCTCATCATGTGGCCGATACGGTCCGCCAGCGGCCCACCCACGATGGCAAAGACACCCGGCACCGTTTTGATCTTCTTCGAGATGTCATCCAGGATCTCTTTGCGGCTGCGCCCCTTCCCTGCGTGCTCGCCTTCGATCTCGCGGAAATCCACATCGAACTCGGCGGTGGAGACGGGCACCACGTGGTCGCCACGCTCCGCACGGCCCAGGCGGCGGCCCACCTTGCGGACTTCCGGCACGGTGAGGATCTGCTGCTCGATCACGTCGGAGATTTTGTTCATCTCCTCCAGCGAAGTGCCCGGCGCAGTCGTCGCAGCCACCAGCGCCGTCTCTTCCTGGAACTTCGGCAGGAAGTCTTTGTTCATCTGCGGATACAGCAAAAATGAAACGATCAGCAGCACCACCGCCAGCGTGAGGACGATGAGCGGTTGATTCAGCGCAAAGCGCAGCAGCGTGTGCTCCAGCAGCCACTTCATGTTCCGCGTGATGAAGCCATCCTTGTGCGCATGCCCTGCGGCCGGGTTCAGCAGCAGCGAGCACAGCACCGGGATGGCCGTGAGCGAAACGATGAACGAGGCTATCATCGAAATGATCGTGGCGATGGCAATCGGCGCGAACAGCTTCCCCTCCACACCCGTCAGGCCAAGCAGCGGCAGGAAGACGAGGATGATGAGAATGGTGGCGTAAAAGATGGAGTTCCGCACCTCGCCCGAGGCTTTGGCGATCACCTGCAGTTTCGGATGCGGTTTGGCCAGCGCCGCGTTTTCCCGCAGCCTTCGGAACACATTCTCCACATCCACAATCGCATCATCCACCACCATGCCGATGGCGACGGCAAGACCGCCGAGGGTCATGGAGTTCACACTGATGCCGAACCATTTGAAGATCAGCAGCGTGATGCCAAAGGACAGCGGCATGGCCATCAGCGTGATGAAGGTGGTGCGGAAGTTCAGCAGAAACACAAACAGCACCAGCGTCACCATGATGGCCCCGTCACGGATGGCCTCGGTCAGATTGCCGATGGCATGATCAATGAAATCCTTCTGCTGAAACAGCAGCGTGGTCTCCACGCCTTTGGGGAAGGTGGTCTGAAGTTCATCCAGTGCTTTTTTGATCTGCTCCGTCAGTTTGCGCGTGTCAAAGCCCGGCGCCTTGGTGATGGACATGATGACGCCGTACGTCGACGACTTCTCCGGTGCCTGGCTCACCGTGGCATCCCCGCGCATTGGCTCGATGCCCCACACCACATTGGCCACATCACCGATGGAGATCGGGCGGTCGTTGATCTTCTTGATGATCGTGCGCGCGATGTCGTTGAGCTCCACCGTCATCGCCAGATTGCGCACCATGATCTCCGTGGGCCCCGTGTTGAGAAAGCCGCCTGTCGTCGTGTTGGCAGCCTCGGCGGCGGCACGCTCCAGCTCATCGTAGCTGATGCCATTCGCCTGCATCTTGTAGGGGTCAGGCTGAATCTCGATCTGCTTGATGCCGCCGCCCATGTTCAGGATTTCAGCGATGCCGGAGATGCTCTGCAGGCGGCGCTTGATCGTCCAGTCCGCCAGAGATCGCACCTCACGCGGCGGGATGTGGCCGGGCTCGCCTTCCTTCGTCGTCGAACGCACGCCCACGAGCAGGATCTCACCCATCAGCGAAGCCACCGGCGTCATGAATGGCTGCACGCCCGGCGGCAGCTGGCCGCGCACGCTTTGCAGCCGCTCCTGCACCAGCATGCGTGCCTTGTAGATGTCCGTGTCCCAGCCAAACTCGGCATACACGAGCGAGAGCGACACATCCGAATTCGACCGCAGCCGCGTGAGTCCCGCCACACCCATCAGCGCACTTTCCATCGGCTGCGTGATGCGCATCTCCACCTCCTCCGGCGCGAGCCCAGGCGACTCCGTGAGGATGATCACCGTCGGCTTCGTCAGGTCCGGCAGCACCTCCACCGGCAGCTCCTTGGCCGTGCGCATGCCCATCACCATCAGGATGAGAGACACACCTATGATGATCGCGCGATTCGCGAGCGACCAATGGATCAGCTTGTTGAGCATGGCTACTGCGCCTCCTTCTCAGTGGGGTTAGCCACAGCGACATCTTCATCGGCAAGCCCACGCTTTTTGGAAACGAGCGAGATGACCAGCAGGACAAAAAGTACGATGGAAGCATACATCCACATCGGGCTGGAACCTTCCTCCTCATGCTCATGCCCATGGTCATGCGCCTCCCCGCCTTTTTTCCCCTCCATCGCGGCCTTCTTTTCTGGCGTCAGCTCGGAGCCGTCCTCCGCATGCTCATGGCCATGCGCCGCATCCAGCGCCTCCTTGAGCGAGACGCTGCTGGCCCCCGCAAAGGACAGTGAATACGCACCCCGCGTCACCACTTCATCCGCTGGCAGCAGGCCGTTCGTGATCTCCACAAAGCGGTCGTTGATCTCGCCCACCTGCACCTGCGTTTTCACAAAAGCATTCGGCAGGTCGAAGTCCTTCACATAGACAAAGCGGTTGCTCGACTCACCTTGCAGCGCCGCACGTGGCACGCTCACCACACCGCTGCGCTTGCTCATCACAATGGAGAACTCTGAGCGCATGCCCGCCCGCAGCAGCCCGCCCGGATTCGTCAGGCGAAAGATCGCGTCGATCGTTCCGCTCTCCTTGTCCGCACTGGTGCCAAAGCGCAGCAGTTCGCCTTTGAATTTCTCATTGGGCAGTGCGGCCACCTTGATGTGCGCCTCCGTGCCCGGCTTCATGTGTCCCGCCTGGTGTTCCGGCACACGCGCCACGGCATAGACTTCACTGAGATCGGTGATTTCCAGCAGCGCCTTCTCCGGGTCCAGCGGATCACCCAGCCGCGCATCCACACGCGTCACCAGGCCGCCCAGCGGAGCCTTCAGCGGAATGACCGGAGGCGGATCACCGGGCATGCGGCTCTCGATTTTCGCCACCTCGTCATCCTTCTTCACCGTGTCGCCCGGAGCAATCTTCAGCTCCACAATGCGCCCCGAAATACGCGTGCTCACCGCAGCCACCTTGCTCGGTATGGCCTCGATGCGCCCCAGTGAAAAGATGGTGGCTTCAAAGTCCGTCTCCTCCACCTCCACGGTTTCGATGCGGAGATTTTTCACCCCGGTTTCATCCAGCACCACCGTGTTGGCCGCGCGTTTGGAATCGCCTTCAGCCTGGGCCAAGCCTGTCACAGCGAGGAAGAAGATCAGTCGGGAAAGAGAACGTGTCATAAAGATAAATCAGAGTAGAACAGTGGCAGGTCGATCACTGCTTGGCTGAGTTAGAAGAGCTGGCTGGCACTGCAGGCGCATGCTTGCCCGTGGCTGCTTCATAGCGGATGCGCGCCAGATGAAAGTCACGCTCCGCATCCAGCGCGGCGGCCTCCAGTTGCAGGCGTTGCTCACGCGCACGCAGGATGGTCAGCAGATTGGTCTGCCCCTGCTCATAGGCCTTTTCCAGCTTGTCCGTCTGCTCAATCACCAGCGGCAGCAGCTTGTCCCGCGTTTCATGGGCCAGATCGGCATTGGCCTGCATTTCGAGGCGGGCCGTTTCCGCTTCGCTGACGATCTGCTTGCCCAGCGCCTCGCTTTCGAGTCGGGCACGCTCCGCGCTCGCAGCTTTTTCAGCGATCTCCCCCTGGTTGCGGTTCCAGAACGGCAGCGGGATGGAAATGCGGAAGCCCAGAAATCCTGTGCGTTCGCGATGGGTCGGCGTCACATCCTGCATTTCACGCGAGGCAAACAGCCCAAAGCTCACATCCTGCATGCGCCGCGCCTTGGCGAGATTTGTGTTCGTCTGTGCCGCAGCAATTTTCGTCTGTGCCAGCTGGTAATCCGCACGCTGCATCCAGCCTGCGCCCATGCCAGGCACGGCCAGAGCTGGCAGACCGCCCGCGAGGTTCAGGTCATCCGTCGGCTGCACCCCCAGCATGGGCTTCAACTGTCCCAGCAGGCTCACCTTGGTCGTCTCCAGCTTCCGCGTTTCCAGCAGGAGCCGTTGGGCATCCACCTGCGCCTGCGCGGCATCCAGCGCGGAGATCTCCCCAACCTTCGCACGCCCGACCACAAACTCGGAGAGCTTCGATGCCAGCGCGCTCTGCTGCTGTCGCAACGCACGCTGCCTCGAGAGCGACAGCAACTGCACCGCAAGGCTCTGCGCCTCCGCGATTACGCGCCGCTCAGCATCCCGCACCTCAAGCTCCGCCGCTCCCACCAGTTGCGACGTGAGCTTCTTTTCCAGACTGAGTCTCCGCGTGATCGGAAAGGCTTGATCAATGGAAAAGATGCCGGTCTGCGGACTGACGTGGCTTTGATTCTGGAAGCCATAGCCAAACTCCGGGTTCGAAAGTCTTCCAGAGCCCAGCTGCCGTCCGCGTGCCTCCTCCACCGCAAGCCGCGCGGCTCTGAGTGTGGGATTCGCGGTGCGCACCTGCATGCTGATATCAGCATGCGAGAGCGTCAGGGCAAAGGCCGTGCAGGCCGCAGCCAGTATCAAGGACGTGGATAAAAGGAATGGACGAAACATAGAAGTGTGATGGTTTGAGATTTGCATGCGTGGCCATGCCATGCCCTGAGCCAGGGAAAAAGCAGAGCGCCTCAGCCGTCAGTCGTGGACGGCGGCGCAGACCTCACTCAAACCAAAATCACCATGCAACGTGCCACCTGCAAAGCCGCAGGCGGCGGACTCTCACCCCCGGTGTCCAAGGGCGTCTTCATCATCTCATTCATCGTGAGTGCCTGAACCAGCACCCACTCATGCACGGGAATCTCTGCCACCAGGACCGCCACAAAGGCCGGAATAGAAACCGCAGTCAGGCCAGCGGTGCCGGCCTGCAAATCCACCGTCAGCGGCGCATGATGCTCCGTGTCCTCATGGTCAGAGAGTTCCTGGCGCGCGTCCTCAGCACAGGAAACAAAATCAGCCTTTCCAGCCTCCGCCACATGGTGGCAATGATCCGAGACCGTCTCCACCGCCGTGCCCTGATGCTCACACACAAACCCGCGCTGCATCCCAAACACCTGCGCGCACCCCACGACCAGAACGGCCAGTGAGGCAAGAATGCGCTTGGGGAGGAATGACATGGCAAAGGTATGATGGGAGCAGAGTTGGATTTGTTCAATGCTATTTTTAGGGATGCATTTTCAGGGAGCCGCTGGAAACCCTCTTTGCGTAGTGCGGCGACTTCGCCAGGCTGTTTGATGGATCCACATGGGCCATGATGAAATGCTACCGCCAGACCGAACGAGGAGGAGGATTGTTCAGCGCCATTGAGCACGAATAGGCCGTGGCCGGCAAAATTTCCGGCATTTCCATGCTGCGTGATCTCATCCCCTGGGAGAGCTTCCGGCCGCTGCTCGAAGAACTCACTGAGGGCTGCACCCCTCCCGAGAATAGGAGAAAAAAGAAGGGAGAAACGCTCAACCAGACTCTCCCACTTTGAGATGAGGACGCTTCCCGCCCTCAAATGCCGGTCAAGGCGGCGAAAGGCGTCATTTTTTGGTCCTGAAGGAGGCTCTGCAAAAAGCACCTTTATTCAGAGGTGACATGCATGATGATGATCAAGATTCGTATGCGTCACGCCTCAACTGCGGCTCGGTATTTGATGATCTGTACCTTCTCCAAAGTGACCAGGCCTTCCTTTACCATGATGTCGAGATGCGGGAGGAGGAGCTGGATCTGCTGTTCGGTGTCCACGATTTCGATGATGAGGGGGAGGTCTTCCGAGAGGCGGAGGATCTTGGAGGTGTGCAGGCGGCTGTTGGCACCGAAGCCCATCGGGCCACGCAGGACGGTGGCTCCGGCGAGGCCGAGTTCGCGGGCTTTGAGTACGATGGCCTCATAGAGCGGCTTGTGCTCCCAGCGGTCGCTTTCGCCGATGAAAATACGCAGGAGTTTTCCTTCTTCGGGGAGGTGCATGGTGGATCAGCGGTTGAGGAGGGTGGCGAGCAGGTGGCCGAGCCAGACAAAGACCAGGCAGAGCGCCACGGAGCCGAGGATGTTAAGGCCTGCATAGAGCCACTCGGCATCCCGGGCGAGACTGAGCGTTTGCAGGCTGAAGGAGGAGAAAGTGGTGAAGCCCCCGCAGATGCCGACCATGAAAAACGTGCGTCCCGCAGGCGGCACGATCCAGCGGCCTTCGGTGCCGGTGAGGGTGGCAAAGAAGCCGATGGCAAAGGAGCCGATAATGTTCACCAGCAGCGTGCCCCAGGGGAAGGTCTCGCCAAAGCGATGCGCAATGGCTCCTGAAAGCCAGTAGCGCAGGCCTCCGCCCAGACCGCTGCCGAGAATGACCAAGAGGAGGTTCATGAGGATGGAATGTAAGGGGACTCAACGCTTCCGCAACGGCGCTGCGACGCCCACGACCACGGCGGCGCCAGCGGCGCATCCGTGCTGCCTTGCCATGCCAGGAGTCAAAAGGGGCGGTGTTGTCATGGTGGAGGAGAGCCGGGCGTGCTCAGGCGTCAATGAGTTCATGGAGTGAAACGTTCCATGATCAGCGCATTATTTGGTGGGGCTGGCTTTGAGCAAGCGATGAACCATGCGGCGCTGGATTAGGCCTGCCAGTCACGCAAGCGCGCAACGCCCGCACCCGCCGCCGTGGCATGAGCGATTGCAACAACCGGCATCCAGCGCGAGCCTGCGGCAATCAAGGGCCTTGCCTCCGTTATCGCCACCATTCTTCAGGACCGCACCAGCCGCTCCAAGCTGCATTCTCTGCTGCGTCTGGTGGTCGTCCTCGTCGCTCTCGTTTTCCTCTTCAGCGTCCTGTTTCACCTGCTCATGGCCTGGGAGGGGCAGAACCACTCCTGGATCACCGGCTTTTACTGGACGCTGACGGTGATGACGACGCTGGGCTTTGGCGACATCACCTTCCATGGGGGATCTCGGCCGCCTGTTCTCCATCCTCGTCATGGTCACGGGGGTGATCTACCTGCTGGTGCTGCTGCCCTTCACCTTCATCGAGTTCTTCTACGCGCCGTGGATGCGCGCGCAGGCGGCCGCACGCACGCCCCGGGAACTGCCGGAGGACATCCGGCAGCACGTCATCCTCACCGCTTACGATCCGGTCACCGCCACACTCATCCCCATGCTCCGGCATTACGGGCACCCTTATGTCGTGCTCTGCCCAACCGTGGCGGAAGCGCTGGAACTGGCGGATCGTGACCTCAGCGTGGCCGTGGGCTGGACGATCCCGAAACCTACCGCAAACTGCGCCTGGAGGAGGTGATCGGGCAGGCGCTGGCGCGGCGTGTCAGCATCCGCGACTCAGACGCGCATGTGATCGGCAGGCTGGAAGGCCTCTCCATTGCGGAGGCCTCCGCAGCAGGCACAAGCCTCGTCGGTCTGCGCCTCGCGGACAGCCAGATCCGCGTGCGCACCGGCGTCAGCGTCATCGGCACCTGGGAGCAGGGCTCGCTCGTGCTCGTCCCGCCGGACCTGCAGATCACCGACCGCACCGTCTTCGTCCTCGCAGGCACCGAAGCCCAGATCCAGGCCTTCAATGACGCCTTCACCACCCAGGTAAAAGACCCGCCCAAGGTCGTCATCGTCGGCGGCGGCCGCGTGGGTCAGGCCACCTACCACGCCCTCAAGCATCTGGGCGTCTGCACCATCGTGCTCATCGAAAAATCAGCGGAACGTGTCAAAGACTTCCCCGACGCCATCATTGGGGAAGCGATGGACATGGCCGTCCTGAAGCAGGCATCCGCGCGGGATGCCACCACGCTCATCATCACCACGCATGATGACGACCTCAATGTGGCGCTCACGATCTTCTACCGCCGCCTCCGCTCCTCCTGGCAGATCCTTACCCGGGCCACGCATGACCGCACTGTGGCCACCCTGCTCCGCGCCGGCGCAGACTTGGTGCTCTCCTATGCCGCCATGGGCGCGAACACCCTGCTCAATGTGTTGCGCGGCTCGGACCACCTCCTGCTGGCGGAGGGCGTGAACGTCTTCCCCGCCGAGATCCCGCCCTCCATGGCCGGTAGGACCTTGCAGGAACTGCATGTGCGCTCCCAGACCGGCTGCAGCATCATCGCCGTCGAGAGCGATCACGAGCGCATCGTGAACCCACCAGCGGATCAGCGCCTGCCAGACAAAGGACGCCTCTTCCTCGTCGGCACCACCCATGCCGAGGAGCGCTTCCTCCGCCAGTTCACCCCGCTGCGGAAGGCACCCAAGAAACGAACAAGGTGATCGACCACCGCGCTGCGCCTGCGCCAGGCGGTGGCCAATCTGAATGAAGCGGATGGGGCCGTGCGTCTGACTCCATCCGAGCGCTCGTGTTTTCTCCAACGGCGATTATTTCGCAGCCTTGACTGCAAACCGCGCCTTCTTCCCGAGCTCGTTCTCGATGGCGAGCAGGCGGTTGTATTTCGCGATGCGTTCGGAGCGACAGAGGGAGCCCGTCTTGATCTGGCCTGCGCCAGTGCCCACGGCGAAGTCAGCGATGAAGGCGTCTTCCGTTTCTCCAGAGCGGTGCGAGATGACTGCGCCGTAGCCCGCCTTCTGCGCCATGGCGACGGTTTCAAGCGTTTCGCTGACCTTGCCGATCTGGTTGAGCTTGATGAGGATGGCGTTCGCGATGCCGTCGCGGATGCCCTCGGCGAAGATCTTCGGGTTGGTGACGAAGTTGTCGTCTCCCACGAGCTGGAGCTTCTTGCCGAGCGCCTTGGTGATGGCGGCCCATCCTGCGCGGTCTTCCTCTCCCATGCCGTCTTCGAGTGAGACGATGGGGTACTTCTTCACCCACGCGCTCCAGAGCTGGAGTCTTGCGGCAGTCAGCACGCTGCCCCAGTTCTTCAAAAAAACATAGAGCACGACCACGGCGAGCAGCAGGCCGAGGATGATGCTCTCCCACACACTGCCGACGGATTCCTTCACCATCACTGATTGATCATAATAGAAGGACAGCTCCATGTCCGGCGGCAGCGTGTGCTTCAGCTCGGCGATCTGCGTTTTGAGATCATCGGCGATCTGTAAAATGCTGCTGCCCTAGGGCTGCGCGCGGATGTTCAGCAGCGCGGCGTTGCGGTCCTGGGCATTCACGACGTTGAAGACCGGCTCGGGGCCGCGCTCCACGCGTGCGATGTCGCGGATGCGCACAGGAACGCCGCAGCGCATCATGACGGTGAAGTTCTCCATGTGGAAGCCTGCCGGAGCCACGATGTTGTTCTTCGTCAGTGCGGTGGTGATGTCGCTCATGGCGATGTTGGCCGCCGAGAGCTTCACGGGGTCCACAAGGACGTGATATTCCGGCGTCCGCCCGCCCACGACATCCACTCGAGCGATGCCGGGGATGCGCAGGAAGCGCGGCTTCAGCTCATACCGCGCGGTCTCCCACAGCTCGGTGAGATCACGCTTCGGACTGGTGAGACTGACACCGATGATGGGGAAGGCATTGAAGGTGAGCCGCCACACGTTCGTCTTCGCTGTCGGCGGCAGGGTGGTCTTCACCTGCGCCACACGATTCAGCACGAACAGCTCGCTCTCGATCATGTTCACCTGCCAGTTGAAGAAGACGTTCACCTCCGCGCTGCCGCGTCCGGTGGCGCTGCGCACCTGGACGACGCCCGGAATGTCCTTCATCGCCTCTTCCATGGGGCGTGTCACGGTGGCCATCATCTCATCCGCCGGCATGATGCCGTTATCAATCAGGATGACAAAGCGTGGGAATTCCGTTTCAGGAAAAACGGAGGAGGGCATCCTGTAGGCGCTGTACACACCCGCAGCGCAAAGCGCGAGCGTGACGAAGATAATGGCAAGCCGGTGGCAGATGCCAAAGGAACCGGCCCCGGTGTCGGCGGAATGACTCACTTCGTGTCCTCCTTGGTGTCAGCTTCAAGAATACGAATCTTCGTTTCCTCCGGCAGTGCGTATGAGCCGAGGGTGACCACGGTTGCCCCCTCGCTAAGCCCCTCGCCTTCCACTTCGACGAGGTTCCCATCCCGCAGTCCGGCCTTCACGACCTTCTTCTTCGCCGTGTCACCTTCAACGATGGAAAGAGTGCTCTGACCACCGTAATCCGTGTAAACTGACTCCCGCGGCACCGCGAGCCTGCCGGGTCGTTCCTCGAATGATGATGCGTGTGGTGGCAAACTCGCCGGGCTTCAAGCCACTGTCCTTGGGCAGGCTCAAGCGCACGAGCACCGTGTCAGAAAGCGGATCCACCTGGGGGCTGATGAACGCGACGGCGGCCTCCGCCCCATTGATCTTCGCCTTCTGCCCCATCTTCAATGCAGGTGCCTCAGCTCGCGGCACATGCACCGTGGCGACGAGCCGGTCCAAATCCACGATCTCGGCCAGCGGCGCCCAGCTCCAGTCCCGCCCGGCCATCCGTGACACCCTGCACCTCAAACTCCTCCTCCGTCAGCGTGGCACAGAGCAACGCGGCGGTTTTGGGTTCATCTTCGACAATCAGGAGGCGCATCGGTTATGACTCTGCTTTTTCCAATAGGTGCCATCAGCTCGAACCAAGGTCAGGGCGGTTTCCCATGCGAGGTCAGACACTGTTGCCAGGCGACTTTTAGGCCATGCCTGGTGAACCTCAAATTATTCAGTCATGGTGATGCGGCCGGGGATTGGGATTTGGCGCGGACTTGAATCATGCCGTCTTCGACATCCAGGATGCGGTCGAAAATATCGAGCGTGCGGTAGTCATGGGTGACAACGAGGACTCCGGCATGACGCTCATGGGCGATCTTGGCAAAGAGTTCCATGACCTGCTGGCCGAGCTTGCTGTCGAGCGCGGCGGTGGGCTCGTCTGCGAGGATGAGGCTGGGTTCGTTGGCGAGGGCACGGGCGACGGCGACGCGCTGCTGTTCGCCGCCGGAGAGGGCGACGGGAAGATTGTGGGCGCGGGCTCCAATGCCGAGGTAGTCGAGCAGTTCCATGGCGCGTTTGCGGGCGAGTTTCGGAGCGGTGTCGTTGACTTCGAGAGCTATCTGCACGTTTTCCAAGGCTGTGAGGAATGGAATGAGATTGGCCTTTTGAAACACGAAGCCGAGGTGCTGGCGGCGGAAGGCGCGGAGATCCACCAAGGCCAGTGGACCATCCATCACCGGTTTGCCTCGGATGCTGATCTGGCCGGAGGTCGGCGGATTGATCAAGGCCATCGCGGTGAGGAGCGTGGACTTGCCGGAGCCGCTGGGGCCAAACATGCCGACGATCTCTCCGGGCAGGATGCTCAGCGTGGCATCCCGCATGGCGATGACCTCGGTATGACCGCTGCCATAGACTTTGCGCAGGTGCGTGACCTCGACGGCGGGGGTGATGCTGGCGGGGGCGGTGCTCATGCGGAAAGGACGGTGTTGGGCTCCACGCGCATGGCCTTCCAGATGCCGAGCAGACTGGCGAGCGTGGAGATGATGACGACGATCATGGCGAGGCTCAAAAGATCCTCGTTTTCAATCAGCACGAGACGCGGGAAGTTTGGAAACGCATACTGACCGATCCACCACGCCAGACCGTAACCAAACGCCCCCATGAGCAAAGCCTGCTGGAGGATGAGGCCACCGATGACGCCATTGCGCGCGCCGATGAGCTTGAGCAGCGCGATGTCGCGGATCTTGTCGAGTGTGAGCGTGTAGATGATGAGTGCGATGATGATGGTGGAGATGATGATGAGCAGCGCACGGAAGAGGCCGAGCTGCCGCTTCGCCTTGTCCACCATCCCGGAGAGCAGCAAGTCCTTCATCTCCTGCGTGGAATAGACCGTGATGTCCGGCCAGGTGCCGAGGGTGCGGCGGGCGGTGGCTTCATCGGCGCCGGGCTGCAACGTGACGAGCACAGCGCTAACCTGCGGTGCGGCGAAGGCGGGGATGCCACTGGAGAGCCCTGCGGCGCGTTCGAGCAACAAGGGCTGAAGCCTGCCGAGGTCCATGCCTTCGACACGGGCCCGACGCGCGGCACGTTCAAGACGCACGGCTTCACCGGGCTGGTCAAACTGGATGGCCATCGCATCGCCAACCGTAAAAAACGTGAGTCCATCGCCGCCGGAACCGACCATGCCGCGCGTGATGCCGACGACTTCATACGTGTCCTTGCCCAATCGAATGTGACTGCCGAGCGGGAGCTTCAACGATTGATCAGCGATCATTTCATAGTGCGCCTGCCGCAACGGACGACCTGCGACGAGCGGCACCCAGTCGCCGCGATCCTCAGGCCACGAGAGCCCCTGCACCACCATGCGCAGCGGGTGGCCATTGTGCTCGCGCTGGATCGTGTGGGAGACGAAGCGCCGGGCCTCTGCCACACCGGGCACCGCCCGCACGCGGTCTTCCAGATTGGCGGGAATGCGGGAGACTTCCGCGAAGGGGCCACGCGTGCTGCCTTGCACGATCCACAGGTCCGCGCCCACGCGATCGACGAGCAAGGTGGCCTCGTGAATGAGGCCGCGATAAATGCCGCCCATGCCCATGACGATCATCAGCAGCAGGCCGATGCCCACGCTGGTGAAGGCGAAGCGGCCCGCATTGTGGCGGATGTCACGGACGGCGAGATTCATGGCTGGAGCGTGATGCGCTGCCCTTCAGTGAGTGCGGCTTTCTGGCCGTCCAGTGGTCTGACAATCTGATCCCCCGCGCTCAATCCCTGCGTGATGGCGACGTGATCCTTGCCGCGCAAACCGACGGTGACCTCACGCCACTCGGCCTTGCCGTTTGCATTCACGAAGGCACCGGCTTTGGCTGCCTTCCAGACAAGAAAGGCGGTCGGGAGCCGCACGACATCGGCCTGTCGTCCAGTCTCGATGAAGACCTCCGCGCGCTGGCCGATGGTCCAGTTCTTCGGCAGTTCGGTGGCACGCACATCCACAAGGAACTCGCGCGTCTCGCGATCCATCTCGCGTCCGAGCCGTGATACCTTGCCCCATCGTTTTCGGCCCGGCTCCGAGCGGAAAACGATGCGCGCGGGTTGATCTGTAGCGAGTGCCGGCATCGCCGTTTCATCCACCCAGGCGCTGACCCAGAGTTCACCGAGCGAGATGATCTGCATCAAGGAAGCGCCGGGCACGAGCATGTCTCCCGGATCACGATCACGGCGGATGATGAGGCCATCGTAAGGACTGTGAATTTCAGTGAAGGCCATCTGCTCCTTGCGATAAAGGAGGTTTTTCTCCGCCACGACGATCTGGCCCTCGGCCTCCGCAATGGCGGCGTGGGAGCGCTTTAAATCCGCCTCGGCCACATGCAGCGCCTCGCCGGCCTTGTCCGTGTCTGTTTGTGAGACTGCGCTGGATGCCAGCAGTCCCATGAGTCGCTTGTGATCCAGCCGCGCCTGAGCCAGCACCGCCTCCGAACGTGAGAGATCCGCATGCACACGCTCCGCCGTCTGCTTTGCCGCTGCCAAGGTGGCATCAGCGATGGCGACCTGCTGTTTGATCTCCGCATCGTCAAGCCGGGCGAGGAACTGCCCCGCTTTGACCGAGTCGCCTTGATCCACCAGCACCTCTGCGAGCCGTTCCTGAATACGTGCGCTGACCGTCGTCTTCACCCGTGCCTCCAGAGTGCCTGTGCCCATGCCTTCGGCAACGAGCTCTCCCTTTGCGATGGCATGCGCCACAACCTGCTGCGGTGCGAACTTGAATTTGTACACGGCGAATGCAGCCAGTGCGGCGACAATGAGCCAGGTGATGAGACTGCGTAAGGAGGGTCGTTTCATGGTTGTGCGAGCGCTTCCTTCTGCGCGAGGTAGTCTTTGTTGATGATGCCCGCCTTGCTTTGCAGCATGCGCCAGGCTTTGCGGCGTTCGACGGCGAAGAGGACCATCTGGCGGCTCACGGCGTAATGCTTCATCACGCCATTCTCCTCGGCTTGGATGAAGCAGCCGAAATTGGGGGCGAAGCTGCGATGGGCTGCATCGAAGACATGGCGCTGGATGACATCGTCCTGCGTGACGCAGGCGAGCATGTCGTCGAGCGGGCGCAGGCTGCGGGCTTCCTCCTCGGTGATGGCCTTGACGTGCTTGCGGAAGCGGCCTTCGGTGATGGCCCAGTGGGCGACGGTGAAGTTGTATTCCTCCCCGGTGCTGGCGTATTTCGTGCGCCACCAGTCGCGGTCGATGCTGGGGTTGCCTTTCACATCGAAGGCCTCCTGCTGGGATTCACCGCGACGAGGGTTGAAGACAAACTCGGGCATGCCGCGTGCGTCGCGCACGAGTTTGGACTGTTCGTGGCTCATGCTGTCGCCGACGCCGTGCTCGGGCTGGCAGGTGGTGTAGCATTGGAAGAAGGCGGTGCCGCGATACTCCAGCCCGTCGAGCAGAGCCTTGTAAAGCTTGGCGGCATTCGCCATCGAGACTTGGGCGACGAAGGGCGAGCCGTGTCCGCTGGTGAGCGCTTCGGCGACGTTCTTTTTCTCGGTGAGCTTGCCCTGGGAGGCGACGCCAAACTGGTTCATGTCGTAACCGCCGAGCATGGTGGAGCTGTCGCTGTTCTGCCCGCCGGTGTTGGAGTACACCTGCGTGTCGAGCATGAGCATCTTCACATTCGGCCGGTTTTGCAGGATGACCTTCGAGACGTTTTGGAAACCGATGTCGCCGAAGGCACCGTCACCGCCGACGGCCCAGACTTTGGGCAGTTCGCGGATTTCCTGTTCCGTCATGTGCGCATCATCGAGATGAGTGAGCGTGAAGTAGTCGGCGTCACAGAGCACGGCCCCGGTTTTGTCCAGCAGCGCATCGGCCAGGCGCTCGGGCACCACGCTGCGGCGGGAGTGATTCATGATCACGCTCTCGGCCATGAGCCACGAGATGGTGGCACCGTCCTGGAACAGCGAGTTCATCCACGGGTAGGGATGCGGATTGTTCGGCGGCGTGGAGCCATAGACCGAATTGCAGCCGGTGCTCGCACCCATCATCATCACCGACATGCCATCGGCGCGGCGGCCATCCACGGCTTGCAGCTCTTTGTGGTTGAAGGCGTCCGTCTTCAAAATGGCAACGAGTCCGCCGACGATCTGCTCATCGGTGATCGGGCCGTGTTTGGCCTCGTAGTCGGCGATGCGTTTGGCCGTGTCGGCTTCGCTCTCACCGCCCAGCCCCAGGATGACGTGGGCGAAAGTTTTGCGAAGGAGCGCATGCTCATCGGTGCTGCGATGCTTCACGGCTGCGAGCTTCTGCGTGCCTTCCTTTTCCAGACGCCCGGCTTTGGTGTGAAGCCGATCCGCCTTCTTGTGATACAGCGGGCGCATGACGGCCTCGGTCACGCTGGCAACGGCGTGCAGGATGCTTTTTTCACCACAGCCCGCGCAGGCGCCATCCCCGGAGACGAGCGCTTCGTAGTTGCGGCGCACCATGAGGTGATTGCGCAAGGCGGCCTCGCGTGAGGCGGCGGGATCATTGTCGTTGTAGAGTCCCAGATATTTCTGCGGCGTGTCTGGCAGGAGACGTGAGAAGACCTGCGCGGTGGCGAGGTCGGCATTGAGTTCTTCCGTCTCGCGAGTCATGCGCAGGGCGTTGTGGTCGCCGCAGACCTGCACGCACTCGCCACAGCCTTTGCACAGGTCGCTGACGAAAATGGAGAACAGTCCGCCTGCGCCGGGCGTCTTCGATTCGAGAGAGCGGAAGATGGCAGGCACATTGCTGTAGGCCAGCGGCAGCTTGTCGATGATGCCGGTGAGCTGCGCTTTCGCCCCGGCGGAGATGGCAGTGATAGCGGTGATTTCTTCACGAATGATGTCTTTGAAAGGCGCCTTCGTTCTGGCCTTCACGGACTCATTCATCTTCGCGCGGGAACGCGCTTCGATGCCGGCAAGCTCAGGGCCAAACTTCAAGCGCTCACTGGCATCGGTGACGTAGTTGTTGATCGCGGTCTTGAGCACGGTGACCACGTCCTGCGCCGTGTTCGGCAGGGCGGTGTCTGGACAGGCGGTGATGCACTCCATGCACTGGGTGCAATTTTCCGCGATGAAGACGGGAGTCTCTCGGCGCGCGACATACTTTGACTGAGTCGCGCCGGTGCCAGCGCCAAGCACGCCCAGAGAAGCCAGTGCGCTGGCGGGCTGGTGATAGCCCAGGCCGCTGCGGAACTCGCTGTCGAACTTTGCACGCGTCTGGAACGGCGCGCGCTCCGGCTGCTCCGCAGGAAAGGGAAGGCCGCAGCCGGGCGTGGTGCATCCCGCGAGAGGGAGCGTCCGCAGTCCGCCTCCGGGCTTCACGGGCGCGTGTCGCATGGAGGAGCGGTCCGGCGCGTTGAGTTCGCCGGTTTTGATCTCCCGCACCTGCGCAAATCCTTCGCGCATGACCTGCATGTTCGAGGCCACCACCGACTCGCCGAAGCGGCCAAACTTTTTCTCGTACTGCCGCTGCACGTTGGCGAGAAACTGCTCCTCGCTGATGGCGAACTCCTCCAAAAACGGGCTCACGCGGAAGAAGGCGCCAAGGAAGGAGTTGCCCTGCATGCGCAGCTGCAGCTCCGGCTGATCCGTGGCGGCACGGGCGATTTGGAATCCGGGCAGGATGAAGATGCGGATCTGGTTTTCGATGACAAACTGGCGATGCTTTGCCGGAATGCGCTCCCATGCGGCTTCGGGAGATTCGCTGGATTCCCACACGAGGCAGCCGCCTTTTTTCAAACCCGCCACAGGGTTGGTGTGAGTGAATGCCTTCGGGTCGCAGCACAGGACCACATCCACATGGTTCAGCTCGCAATTCACCCGGATGGGCTTGGGCGCGAGCGTCAGATAGTAGTTCGTGGGCGCGCCTTTTTTCTCTGAGCCATACTTCGGATTGGCCGTGACGAAGAGCTTGCTGATCAGCCTGCCGTCTTCGTCGTATTCAGGTTTCGCTGCGGAGATAAACTGACCAAACTCGCCGACCATCTCGCCAAGGTTTTTGCCCGTGGTGATCATCCCCCAGCCGCCAATGGAATGAAAGCGCACGGCAATCGCGCCCTCCGGCAGCAACGACGGTTTGTCCTCGCTGATGACCGCATAGGGATGATCCACGCCAAGCACAAAGAACGTCTCGCCATCTGCGGCGCCTTTGCCGTCCGTGCGGCGTGTCTGACCGGCGGCGAACTCATACGCACCGATGGAGTGTTCCGGGCGGAAGTCACGCGAGCCGATGCCGTAGCAGCCACGGAAGAGACGCGGGGTTTCCGCAGGTGTGATCGGAGGCAGATCACCGCCGAAGTGCGCCGCCTCGCCGGCCTTGCCGAGTGCGCCGCGAATCTCACGCGCCAGTGGATTGTCGCCGGAGAGTCCTTCATCGGTGCGCTCAAGGATGATGACGTTCTTTTTGCCGCGTAGCGCATGGATGACGGCCGCCTCCGGAAACGGACGCAGCACATTGATGTGAATGCTGCCGACCCTGGCCTGGCGGTGTTCGCGCAGATAATCGCACGCTGCCTCGACATTGTCCGCCGCGCTGCCGAGTGACACGAACACGGTGTCTGTGTCGTCGGTTTTGTATGCCGTGATGTGGCCGTAGCAGCGTCCGGTGAGCCTCCCAAACTCCTCATACGCCTGCGCCAGAAAACCAAGAATGGGCTCGTTGAAATGGTTCCGCCGGGCCACCACGCCGTTCATGTGATGCTCCTGATTCTGCACCGGGCCAAGCAGCACGGGATTTTTCAAATCCATCATCTCCGGCACGCGCCGCCGTGTGGTGCCAAACAGCTCCTTTTGCGCAGGCGTCGGGCATTCAATGATGTCATCCGCCGCACCGAGAAACTTCCGCAGCAGCTCCGCCTCGGGCACCAGATACATGCGTTCGGAATGCGTGGTGAGCATGCCATCCTGGATGTTCATGCCGGGATTGAGCGACAGCTCGGTGACCCGGCGCAGGATGATGGCCTGATCCGCCGCCTGCTGCCCGTCTTTGGCCATGAGCATGATCCAGCCCGTATCCATCGCCGCATAGAAATCATCGTGCCCGCAATGCACGTTGAGCGCGTGCTTGGTCAGAGCTCTTGCGCCGACTTCGAGCACCATCGTGGAGAGCTTTCCCGGCGCGTGGAAGTACTGCTCCATCGCATACGCGATGCCCTGGCCCGAAGTGAAGTTTACCACCCGCCGTCCGGTCACCGCCAGCGCCGTGGCCCCTCCCTGGGCGGCGTGTTCACCCTCCGTCTCGATGGCGATTTTGGGCAGGCCCCAGACGTTCAGCTCACCCTGCGCGAAGCTCTGCTGATAAAGCTCGCCGCCCTCCGTGGAAGGCGTGATGGGGAAAAACACACCGCCCTCGGTGATGCGTGTCTCCACATGCTGCGCCACCAGCTGGTTGCCGCTGCAAGTGACGCGCACGCCTGGGTAAGGATGCTTCTGCCGGGTGGGAGGTGAGTTGTTGGTTTTCATGGCTGCTGGCTAGGCACGGGTTTCGTTGAAAAGGTGCAGCAGATCAGGGAAAAGATCAGCGGATGCGGGAGTCTCGCAGCACGGGTGGGACGGGTCATCGTGCAGGACTTCAGGATGATGCTGTGCGCTCATGTCATTGCAGGTTCGATTGTTGAGGCCGCCAGATGGGCGAGCGCATCGGGTCCGATGGGTTCTTCTGGCTGCCAGGGCAGCCATGCGGTGCGCTTGGCCTGCTTCTCCACGACTTCGCGCAGGTAGCGATGCTCTGAGGCTTCGCGACATTGCAGCAAGGGGTCACACGAGCCGCTGTTGAGCAGGCTTTGATTGATGACCCAGGCGAAGGGCTCGATACGCGCACGGCGCAGGTCTTCCTGCAAGGCGGCGGCTTCATGCACGGGCGTGGCCTCCGGCAGGGTGACGAGCAGGATGCGCGTGAAGTCAGGATCGCGCAGGCGTTCGAGGAGTTTCAGCACTTCCTCGGGCTGAGTGCTGCGCGCCTGACGTTCGAGTTCGCGCTGATAGGCCTCGCTGGCATCGAGAAGGAGCAGCGTGTGGCCCGTGGGTGCGGTGTCGAGCACGACGAAACGACCCGTGCCTTGTCCCACCTCACGCGCAAAGGCACGGAACACAGCGATTTCTTCGGTGCAGGGAGAGCGCAGGTCTTCTTCCAGCAAGGCACGGCCTGCCTCGTCCATCGCTGCGCCCTGGGCCAGCATGACTTCATCTTGATAGGCAGCGGTTTCCGCAGCGGGATCGATCTTGCTGAGCGTGAGACCTTCCACCTTGCCATGAAGTGTTTGGGCCACATGTGCTGCAGGATCCGTGGTGCTGAGGTGAACTGAATGCCCGCGACGTGCGAGCATGACGGCGATGGCGGCGGCGACGGTGGTCTTGCCCACCCCGCCTTTGCCCATCGTCATGATCACACCGTTTCCTTGCTGCTCCATGCTGGCCACGAGGTCTTCGAGACTTTCCATTTCGGGTGGCGTCCAGCCGCTCTCATCCGCCTTCACGCACTTGCCTTGCACATCGCCGCTCAGCAGCACGCGCAGACCATTGATGCCAAGGATGTTGATGGGGCGCAGCGGCACGATGAAGCTCGGCATGGAACTGATGAACTCTCCTGCTGCATTCAAAGCGGACAACCCACGCTGCTGCATGGCCTGTGCGGTTACATCATCCGGGCAGCCCGTTTCAAAGGTCCCGTTCACCACGAGGCATTGATTGCCCACGCCGATCTCACGCAGTTCCTTGGACGTGCGTTCCGCCTCACGCAACGCCGCGCCTTGCGGGCGGCTCACGAGTACAAGGGTGGTCGCAGTGGCATTCGCCAGGGTCTTGACCGTGGCCTCATAAATGAGGCGCTGCTTCTCCAAACCGGCCAGCGGACCAAGGCAGGAGGTGCCACTGGTGTTCTTGTCGAGAAACTGATCCCACGCCTTCGCCAAACTCATCAAGCGCAGCGTGTGGCCGGTCGGTGCGGTGTCGAAGATGACGTGATCATAGTCCTTCGCGGCTTCGGGATTGCCGATCAGCCCCGAGAACTCATCAAAGGCCGCGATCTCCACCGTGCAGGAGCCGGAAAGCTGCTCCTCCATGCTGCGCAGCGCCGCCTCCGGCAGCAGGCCGCGCATCGGGCCTATCAACCGCTCGCGATAGGCCGCAGCCGCTTCGACGGGATTGATGTTCATTGCATCCAGACCCGGCGCACCCGCGATGGGCGTGGGCTGGTTCGTGAGTTTGGTTTCCAGTACCTCATCCAGGTTGGAAGCCGGGTCCGTGCTCACCAGCAGCACGCGTTTGCCTGCCTCGACGAGTTTCAGCGCCGTGGCGCAGGAGAGCGAGGTCTTGCCCACGCCGCCTTTGCCGGTGAAAAAGAGAAACCGCGTCGAGCTAGTCGCATCGGGCTCGTAGAGCGGCAGTTTCATGATGCCACCTCCTCTTTGCCAAGTGCGGCGCGGAACCAGGCGGGGCGCTCGTCCTTGGTCGGATAGCGGCCTTTGAGATGTACCTCGCCATCCCAGAAAATCACCGGCAGCGCCTCCGCCCCCTCCTTGTCCAGCAGGGCTTTCACCGCTGGATTCTGCACAAAGGCCATGGGCTGCTGCCCGAGATTGAAGCGCTCGACCTTGATGTCATGCGTGCCGAGCTGTGAGAGCATCGCTGCGAAATTGACGAGATCAGGATCAATATCGGTGCCGCAGATGCCGGTGGAGCAGCACATGGGCGGGTCATAGACTTGGATGGTTTTCATGGTGTGTTTGTAAAAGAAGGTGCTCGGCTCCTGGTGGCGCTGCCATGGGGTAAAGGTCCCACTTGCTGCAACTAAACTACTTGGCCATTACGCCAAGTAAATCATTGACCTTGTGCCAGACTTGTCTTTTACCGAGCCTATTTGAACCCGGCCTTGGACAATGGGGAGGAGAAAGAACACGCTTGCCGTCAGGCAACTAGTTGGTAATTGGGCCAAATAACCATGCGAGAACATGCCCGCCAGCAAAGCTGTTTCAAGCAAACGCGCCGCCGTCATCAAGGCGCTGGCGCAGCCTTCGCGCCTGCTCATCGCTGAGGCGCTGATGGAGGGTGAGATGTACGTCTGCGATTTGAAAGACCTCGTGGGCGCGGACATGTCCACCGTCTCCAAGCACCTGAGCCTGATGCGTCAGGCCGGTGTCCTCGTCTCGGATGAAGAAGCCGCCACATGACCCGACAACAAAACACCCGGTCCCTCTTGCGAGAGAACCGGGTGGATGAAGTGGGATGCTGTGACGACGTGGTGCGGCTAGCAGTTGGTGCCAGCCTCCTGAATGCGGCCTTGAGCCGGGACATTCATTCGCGTGGCAGCGATGCTCCATCCCTGCTTGTTTTGCAGGGATGAGGTGAGCAGATCGTTGACCAATCGCGTCATGGGACGGCGTAGCCGCCGACCTTCATGATACAACGCGCAGACGATGACTCTGGTTGATGCTGGGCGAATAATGGGTTTGCCGGGGCATGGTGGGTGGATGAAAATGGCCGAGGATAAAGCCCGACCTCTCAATTCTTTATAACGCGGATGGGTGGGGGATCGCACCTTGCGGCAGGGGAAGCCTCCATTGGGAGATAGTCACAACTTCCGGTTAACCGGGAGTTGTTGCCCCGCAAAAGTGGCGAAGAAGTGGCCAAGGTAAATTTTAACCAAATTTCGCCCCCCCCCGCTCTGAAATCATCATTTTTCCTTCGCAAGTGCCGGAGACAGGACTCGAACCTGCACTAGTTTCCCAACCAGATCCTAAGTCTGGCGCGTCTACCAATTCCGCCACTCCGGCATGGAGTTGCATGCGGGCATGATTCCGTGCGGACACCCATGCTGCAAATGAATTATCGCGTGCGCAGCAGACGGGTGGTGATCCAGCCGGTGACCAGAACAGTGCACAGCGGCATGAGCCCCACCTTCAAATTGGCACCGATCCAAGGCAGCCAGCTGCCAGTGTAGGTGGTCAGGGCGCTGAAGTATTTCAGGCCAAAGACCCAGCCGCCATGCAGGCCGATGCCGGCCCACAACGCTCCCGTTTGCATGCGCGCTTTGGCCAGCACCCAGCCAACTGCGAAGAGCGTGGCAAATTCAGCGAAGAGAAAATGCACATCGCCAAAGCCGGCGGCAATTTGTCTGAGCACAAGGAATCCACTGCTCCAGGTGACCTCGGCATCACTGATCTGCCAGCCTTCCGGGGGTTTGAGGAAATGCACCAGGGCGAAGACGAAGGTCAGTGAGAGCAGGGCCTTCGTCTCCGTCATGGTCCGCAGCAGCAGGCCCAGCAGCAAACCACGGAAGAAAAATTCCTCCACGATGCCAGCGCCGAGCGCGGCGGTGATGGGTTCCCCCAGTTTCCACCAGCGCGGGTCGGGGCGCAGTTGATAGGCGCCGATCTTGAGGAAAATGAACCCGAGCGCGAGAAGCAGACCCGAGGCCAGAACAAAGCCGATGGCCCACTGTTTGACTCCCGTGTTGAACGGACGCCAGGCGGGCAGCAGCGTGCGCTCCAGCCGCACCCAGCGCATGAAGGGCCAGATGAAGACCAAGGCGCAGACGAGCACGGCACGGTTGAAATAGCGCGTAAACTGCGCCCGCTCGATTTCTGAGAGCAGCCACTTCACCAGACCGGCGTCATGCAGGGATGAAGTGGAAAGCCAGCCATGGGCGGCTTTGCCAAGGTGAAACAACGGTGCAGACAGCAGCGCACCGCCAAGCATGACGGCGAGAAGATAGAGCAGGAGTTTTGGCAGGGCAGGGGAACTGCCGGGGCTGGCGGCTTGCATGGGAGCGATACTAGCGCATCCTACGCGCTCTCAAATGACCAAAAACCAAATCCACGAATGGCATGAACGTCTCGAAGACGGCCGCAAACAATACATCCGCGCCTATTGGAACTCGCGTGAGTGGCTGTTTCGCGTCGCGCATCCCGATGGGGAGGAATGGATGCCCTTGGAAACTCCACCGCCAGAGCGCTGGCTGGAGCTGCGCGATCTGCTGTTCCGCAAGTATCAGCGCAAAAAGTTGCCTTGGAAGTACGTCGTCGATCTGGACAAGAAGCTGGAGGACATGGGGATCAAGATCGAGGGAGACGAGCCGCAGACAGAGGACGACTGACGCCCCGTCATTGGACTCCGGCATTCGTTTTGATCTCAGACGTTACTCCTCCGCCGTAGGCCGCGCCAAAACGCATGCCCACCTGCACCTCGGGTAAAAGAAAACGACGGCCTGCGCGTGCGCTGCGTCGTCGTGAAACAATCCCTAGCAAGGCCAGGATGACGCCCCCACCGCCCAACAAGATTGGAACAGCCAGCGCCAACGGCTTTTCACCCCGTTGCAGCCAGAGTGACTGTTTCAGCCGCACGCTTTCCATGCTGCGCAGCCGGTCCATCCAGTAGCGCGTGGCCTGCGTGAGCCGTTCTTCGAGTGTGAGCTTGGTGTCTGCCTGGATGCGGCGAGCCTCCTGGATAATCTCGACGAGTTCGGCCGCCGGGTAACGTTCCCAAAAATCCGGGGAAAAGGACATCGCGTTGCTGTTGCTGGCACGGTCGTAGGCCATCAGCACTGCAGGCCGCGTCCCGCTCCATTCACGTCTCGTGATCTGGGCCTGTCGTCGGACGGTGAGCCCCGCAGGCATGAAACTGGTGGCTTGGATCCACGCATCGCATTTCAAATTCAGGGAAAACTGTTTGAGCTCCTCGGCGAGCAATCGGTGGCTTTCAGAGGTGAGCGCCCGGGTCTCATCGCGAATACCGTCTGCAGGTGGCGCAGTCTGGGCCGCTCCCCACCCGGCCATGGCCAGCCACACCCCGGCATAAGCTGGGAAAAGCAGGTGTCGCTTGAGGCGTGGGGCGTATCGCATGTCCGGGCACAGTTTGTCCCAGACCGGGCCTGAGGGCAACTTCCGCTGCGGCAGCTCCCGCACCTTCACCCTAGAATAGGGAGGCTGGAGAGGGGTTTTTTGAGACGGGTTTGAGCGCGCTTGTGAAATTTTTCACAAAATCGCCTTGCCGCTCTTTGGGCAGCGTAGATAGATACCCCTCACGCACGCTACCAGCCCCCTGCTTTTCATGCCCACTGTCACCCGAGAATACGAGGCCCCGGATACCGCCGCCAAAGCGGTCCGGCAGCTCGAAGCTGTGGAAGAAGCCACGACAGACATCGTCGGAGAGAAACTGGTGCTCAACATGGGGCCCAGCCATCCGGCCACCCACGGTGTGTTGCGGCTGATCCTGGAACTCGACGGCGAAATCATCACCAAGTGCGATCCCGATGTGGGCTTCCTGCACCGTGGCGACGAAAAAATCGCCGAGAACATGCACTACAACCAGTTCGTGCCCTACACGGACCGGCTGGACTACCTGGCACCGCTGGCGAACAACGTGGCTTATGCCCTTGCTGTGGAAAAGCTCATGGGCTGGGAAGTGCCTGAGCGTGGCCGCGCCATCCGCGTGATCTGCTGCGAGCTGGCCCGCATTTCCGCCCACATGCTCGGAGTCGGGGTGTTTGCCATGGATGTCGGTGCCATGACCGTGTTCCTCTACACCTTCACCGAGCGCGAAAAGATCTACAATTTGTGTGAGCAGCTCACCGGCGCGCGCTTCACCACCAGCTACACCCGCGTTGGCGGGCAGATCCGCGATCTGCCCAATGGCTTTGTCGGTGCCGTGAAATCCTTCCTCGATCAGCTGGAGCCTGTGATTGATGAGATCGACAAGCTGCTCTCGCGCAATCGTATCTTCATCGACCGCACGCAGGACATCGGGGTCATCTCCAAAGAAGACGCCATCGGCTACGGTCTCACCGGCCCGAATCTGCGTGGCTCGGGTGTCGAACATGACCTGCGCAAGGCGCATCCCTATCTCGATTACGACAAGTACGAGTTCGACGTGCCCATCGGCACCAAAGGCGACTGCTATGACCGTTATCTGGTGCGCATGGAGGAGATGCGCCAGAGCGTGCGTATCCTCCGGCAGGTGTTCGCCACTTTGCCCGAAGGCCCCATTAATGTGGCAGACGCCAAGGGGCTGCTGCCAAAGAAGGAAAAAGTGCTGATGAAGATGGAGGAGCTCATCCACCACTTCATCATCTCCACCCAGGGCATTGATGCTCCTGCGGGAGAAGTCTATTTTGCCGCCGAAAATCCCAAGGGAGAGCTCGGCTTCTACATCAACAGCACCGGCGGCGGCGTTCCGCACCGCTTGAAAATCCGCGCCCCCTCCTTCCTCAATCTCAGCATCATCTCCAAGCTGATCCCTGGCCACATGCTCAGCGACATTCCTGCAGTGCTTGGCAGCCTGGACTTCGTCATGGGCGAATGTGACCGCTGATTCATCCTAACCTTTTCATCCGAGACACTCCCCGCATGGCCTTTGAAGTTCCAGCCGAATTGGAAAAACGCATGGACGAGGCGATCTCGCATTACCCCGTCTCAAAACGCAGCGCCGTCCTCCCCCTGCTGCATCTGGTGCAGGAGCATTTCCGCTTCATCAGTGAAGAGGCCGTGAACTGGGTGGCCGCCAAGCTTTCTCTTGAGCCGATCCAGGTGCTCGAAGTCGTCACTTTTTATCCGGGCTTCCGTCAAACCGCCCCCGGTAAGTACCATATCCGCGTATGTCGCACGCTTTCATGTGCCATGGCAGGCAGCTACGAGCTGATGGACGCGCTCTGCAAAGCCGGTAACATCGACCGCTCACACACGGATCATCATCATCCCATCGCGGTCAGCGCCGATGGCAGGTACAGCATTGAATTTGCCGAGTGTCTGGCAAGCTGTGGTTTTGGCCCGGTCTGCATGATCGAAGACGACTTTTATGAGAAAGTCGATCCCGCCAAAGCAGGTGAACTGCTTGCACAGCGCGCCTGATCCAGACACAAAAAAGCGCAGCGGTCTGCCGCTGCGCCTCTTGGTGTGACGGTTGTCAGGCTGCTCACTTGCTCCGCCAGGACACAACGTCGTCCGGAGTCTGGGACTTCACGTCCTGGCCCCAGCTGTAAATGGCGACTTCCAGAGGGAGCATCTTCGGCGGCGGGCTGATGGCGTTTGCAGAGATCTTGGGATCCGAGTTGGTCAAATCTGGATTGGCTACCTGCAGATCCCCATTGGTATCAAGCAGGACGTAATAGACGGTGCCCCAGAGATCGACCAGCCTGTAGGGAGGCTGGGCGTTGACCAGACCAAACTTGCCATTCCTGGCAATCGGGAGGTCGATGAATTTGATGCCCTTTGGGTTCAGGTTGACTGCTCCGCCGCCGCCACCTGCGGGTGAGGATGATGTCAGAGTTGTCAGCGCACCGACGATGCCGCTGTTCTCATCCGTCGGCAAAGCCTGAACGTCCATGCCGGAAGATGCGGCGCTGAGCAGGCTGGGATTCACCGGCCAGCGGTTGTAATCGACCTGATAGCTCGTGATGGCGCTACGCATATCCTTGAGGACCACCTGCACCTGCAGCTTTCTCCCATCCGCCATCAGCTTGTTGGCCTGTGAGATGACCAGACCTGCAAGGACGGCGATGATGGTGATCACCACCAGCAGCTCGATGAGCGTAAAGCCCGGTCGTGTGGAAAAGTTGGAACGAGGTTTGAGTTTCATGATCTTCGGTTGGGTTTGTGTTGGGCGTGTACCAGGAACGAAAGGGGTTCGAAAAAAACAGTCGTCGTTCCGCTGAAGCATTTAATCGTTTTTGCGTTGCCACGTCAATACTTGTCATGAACAAGCACCAACTTCGACGGGTGCTGACAAGGTGAACCATGACCCTTGTGACCCATGATGCGCTGCCTTCATCGGGAGCTTTGATTGTCAACTAATGCTTGCATCATATACTGCAACGATTTAAATCCGCGCTTCAATCCCCACTGAACACACACACAACCACGGATCGCATCAGACGATCCGAAATATCTCATATGGCAAAGACAGCATCCAAGGGCAGCGCAGACAAAAAGAAGTACGTTTACTTTTTCGGACCAGGTAAATCAGACGGTGATGGTTCCATGAAAGCATTGTTGGGCGGCAAGGGCGCCAACCTCGCAGAGATGAGCCGCATCGGCCTTCCCGTTCCCCCCGGGTTCACCATCAGCACAGAGGTCTGCACCTACTTCTACGAGAACAAGAGAACCTATCCTTCCTCATTGCAGGCGCAGATGGAAGCCGCCGTCAAAGGCATGGAAAAAATCATGGGCTACAAGTTCGGTGACGCCAAAGGCTTCCCGCTTCTCGTTGCCGTGCGTTCCGGTGCGCGTGACTCCATGCCCGGCATGATGGACACGATCCTCAATCTTGGTCTGAACGATCAAACCGTTCTCTCTCTGGTTGCCGCCACGAATAATGAACGCTTCGCCTGGGACTGCTACCGCCGTTTCGTTCAGATGTATGGTGACGTCGTTCTCGGCGTGCAGAAGCTCGAGGGTGAAGACCATGAGCCGTTTGAAATGGCCATCGAAAAGTTCAAACACGAAACCTATGGCAAGGACATCATCGACAGTGACCTGACCGCCAATGACCAGCAGGAACTGGTGAAGCGTTTCAAGGCTCTGGTTAAAGAGCGCACCGGCAAGGTGTTCCCTTCCGATCCATGGGACCAGCTGCGTGGTGCCGCCGGTGCCGTCTTCGGCAGCTGGATGAATGACCGCGCGATCGTTTATCGTCGTAAGTACAACATTCCTGCCGAATGGGGCACGGCCGTGAACGTGCAGGCCATGGTCTTCGGCAACACCGGTCCTACCTCTGGATCTGGCGTGGCCTTCACCCGCAATCCTGCCAACGGTACTAATGAGTTCTACGGTGAGTTCCTCATCAATGCCCAGGGCGAAGACGTCGTCGCCGGCGTGCGCACTCCTGAGCCCGTGATCGAGCTTAAGAAGGAAATGCCGAAGTCCTATGCGGAACTCCTCTTGGTCCGTCAGAAACTTGAAAAGCATTTCAAGGATGTGCAGGATATCGAGTTCACCATTCAGGAAGGCAAGCTGTTCATGCTGCAGACCCGCAATGGCAAGCGCACCGCCGCCGCCGCTCTGAAGTTCTCCATCGACATGGTGAAGGAAAAGCTCATCGACTGGGAAACCGCCGTGCTGCGCAATCCTGCCGATCAGCTCGAGCAGCTCCTCGCTCCGATCTTCGACGTCGCTGACGTCAAGAGGGCCAAGGCCATCGCTTCCGGTCTTCCTGCTGGCCCGGGTGCCGCCTCTGGCAAGATCTACCTCAACGCCGACCGCGCCGTCATCGCCGAAGCAAAAGGCGAGAAAGTGCTCCTCGTCCGCAATGAAACCAGCCCCGAAGATCTTCGCGGCATGATCGCTGCTGAAGGCATCCTCACCGCCCGTGGTGGTGTTTCATCCCACGCCGCTCTTGTCGCCCGTCAGATGGGCAAGGTTTGCATCTGCGGCGCTGCCGCTCTGCAAATCGACTACGACAAGAAGACGGTTTCTGTCGCAGGACTGACCTTCAACGAAGGGGATTTCCTCTCCATCGACGGCACCAGCGGCATTGTTTACGGTGGCGAGCTGAAGACCGCTCCTTCCGAAATCATCACCGGCATGATCAGTGGTGACAAGGCCGCGCAGGCCACCGAAAAATTCAAGAGCTTCCAGCAGCTCATGGTCTGGTGTTCCAAGGCTACGCGCATGCAGGTCCGCACAAACGCCGACAATCCGGAGCAGACGCAGAACGCGATTGCTTTCGGTGCGCAGGGCATCGGCCTCACCCGCACAGAGCATATGTTCTTTGAAGGTGACCGCATTGACGCCGTGCGTGAAATGATTCTGGCAGACAACGTGGCTGACCGCAAAAAAGCGCTCGCCAAGTTGCTGCCATATCAGCGTGATGACTTCACCGGCATCTTCAAGGCCCTCAAAGGACTTCCAGCCACCATCCGTCTGCTTGATCCTCCGCTTCACGAATTCGTGCCGCATGAAGAAAAAGCACAGACTGAACTCGCCAAGAAAATGGGCGTGCCGGTTGAGAAAGTCATCGCACGTATTGCGGCTCTGCATGAGTTCAATCCGATGCTCGGACATCGCGGCTGCCGTCTTGGCATCGCCTATCCTGAAATCACCGAGATGCAGGCTCGCGCCATCTTTGAAGCCGCTGCAGATGTGGCGAAACTGAAGATCAAGGTGAAACCTGAGGTGATGATTCCGCTCGTTGGCTTCAAGAAAGAACTCGACCTGCAAGTGGAAATCGTGCATAAGGTAGCAAAAGAAGTGATGGCTGAGAAAAAAATTAAGCTCGACTATCTTGTCGGCACCATGATTGAGGTGCCGCGTGGAGCTCTCACGGCTGATGAAATCGCCGAGACCGCACAGTTCTTCAGCTTCGGCACCAACGACCTCACGCAGACTGCGCTTGGCATCAGCCGTGATGACATGGGCAGCTTCCTGATGCCCTACACGGAGAACGAAATCTTCAAGAAGAACCCCTTTGCTACGCTGGATCAAACCGGTGTTGGCCAGCTCATCAATATCGCCATCGAAAAAGGCCGCAAGACCAAGCCCGACATCAAGCTGGGCATCTGCGGTGAACACGGTGGCGATCCTGAGAGCGTCAAATTCTGCCATCGTGCAGGCCTCACGTATGTGAGTTGCAGTCCTTTCCGGGTCCCAGTCGCACGCCTTGCCGCAGCGCAGGCCGCGATCGAAGAAAAGCGCGCCGCCGCTTCGGCCGCCGCAGGAAAAAGTGTCCGTGGAGGTGCCAAAAGCGCGTCCGTGGCAAAACAAAACAACAACGCAACCAACAACAAACAGAGGATAAACACCATGGCTAAGAAAGCTGCAAAGAAAGCCGCCAAAAAGGCGCCCGCAAAGAAAGCCGTCAAAGCTGTCAAAGCTGTCAAAGCTGTTAAAGCTGTCAAAGTCGCAAAGAAGGCCGCTAAGAAGGCTGCGAAAAAGAAGTAACGCATTGACCTCCTAGGGAGGTCAATGTGGCGGAGCAATCCGCCGCCAAAAGCCCTGTGGGGATCACTCCTCACAGGGCTTTATCTTTGAATGCGATGGCCTCTGCCGCGATCTCTGCCCAGAAAAGGTAAGCGCGTCTGTTTAACGCTTCACATCCTGATCGTAAACGGAGCCGGGAGGCGGCGCAGATAGATAGGTGCCCCCGGCTGACATGGCATCATTGCGAATGCTCTTGGATTGGCCGATCTGCTCATTGGCAGATCGCATGCTGCCCATGCCTGCGGAACCTCCCATGCCAGTAACGGCGCCATAATTCTGGTATGAGGGTTGGTAAAACGAACCCATCCCTCCGGATCCGACTCCGCCACTCATGCCATTTCCTCCCACCAATCCCGATTGCAATGCCACCGGCTGATCCGGAGTCGGAACACCATCGGATTTACGCTCTGATTCTGCGAGGTAGTGTTTGTTCCATGCCGCGTTGTTGACACTCTCAGCGACCTTGGAGTCCAGCCGGTGCTTTTCTTCCGCATAGTCAGCTTTGCTCAGTGCACCGCTGACCCGCTTTTTCTCAAGTTCATCGTACATGACCTGATATCTGGTGCGGACCACTTTTTCATAGGCATTCAGGTCTGCCAATGTGGGGATGCTGTCCATGGTTTTGCTGGCGCATGAAGCCAGAAGACCAGAGAGCACTGCGGCCTGAAGGAGTTTCGAGACGTTATTCATGGCTCATTCTAAGCCCCCGCAGCGGCATTTCAAATCAAAGCGCCGTTGCATATCGTACCCCCGCTGCCCATTTTATGAGAGAAAACACCCCTGCTTTGGACCCCATCGACGCTGCTCTGCAAGCCCCCGAACCCCGCGGCAATTACCTGCCGTATCCAGTTTCGCGTCTGGCTGCCAAAATCATCCCGCAGGATCTTACCAACTTCAAATCCCGCGGCGTCTCCCGGGTCGAGCGCGTGCTCCAGCAGGAGATGGTCGAAATTCAGGAGCGCTACATGGAGGTCATCGATGCCTTTAACTGGAACAAGCTCATCTACGAAAGTAACTTCGGTTTTGAACCTGTCTGTGGCGAGGTCTACCACCTCTACGAAGTCTCGGGCAGGCACCAGCTCAGCATGATTTCTCCCGAAGAGTGGCATCAGCGCTGGCTCGGCAGCGTCAGACTCAACGCGGATGGCCGCTGGCAGATTGAAAAAGCTGCGCCAGATTTCAATATTCGCGACTGGGTGCAGACCTCGGTCGGCACTTGATGCAACCCACCTTCTCAGACATCGGCCAGCGCCTTGCGGGCCCCAGCGGCATCCAGGAACTCATGGATGACTGCGGAGCCGCGCTCACCACCCATCCAGACATGCGCATGCTCGGCGGTGGCCAGCCTGCCGCCATTCCCGAGGTGCAGCAGCTCTGGCGCACACGCATGCACGCCATGCTCAATGACGGCAGCATCGACCGCACCTTGCTCAACTACGATCCTCCCGGGGGCAATCCGCTCTTCCGGGAAGCCTTCGCCGCCTTTCTCAAGCGCGAATGCGGCTGGGATGTGACCCACGAAAACATCGCGGTCATGCCCAGTTCGCAGTCCGCGTTCTTTCTGCTCTTCAATCTTCTCGCCGGTCAGACCGGCACCACCAAGAAGCGCATCCTCTTCCCACTGCTGCCTGAATACATCGGCTACGCCAATCAGGCGCTCTGCCCCGGCCAGTTCACCGCCTGTCTCCCCCGCATCGTCGAAACGGCCCCGCACGAGATCAAATACCACGTCGATTTCGATCAGCTGCGCATCACACCCGACATCGCCGCGATGTGTGTCTCGTGTCCCACGAATCCCACAGGCAACGTGCTCACGCAAAACGAGTTCGAAAGCCTGCACGCGCTGGCGGATGCGCACGGCATCCCTCTTATCATTGACAACGCCTACGGCCATCCCTTTCCCGGCGTCATCCACAACGGCTTCCAGCCCAAGTGGCAGCCGGGCATGATCTTCAGCATCAGCATGAGCAAAGTCGGCCTGCCCGGCGTGCGTACCGCCATGATCGTTGCCGATCCGCACATCGTGAAGGCGCTCTCGAACATGAACGCCATTGTCTCGCTGGCCAATGGCAATCTCGGCCAGGCGCTCCTCATGCCGCTGCTTAAAGACGACACCCTCGTCAAACTCGGCCCCTCGGTCATTCGCCCCTTCTACCGCGAACGCTCCGACTTCGCCAAATCCGTGCTCGCATCAGCACTGGGAGATCGCGTTCCATGGGCTCTGCATGCTCAGGAAGGGGCCTTCTTCCTCTGGCTCTGGGTCAATGGCCTGCCCATCCCTGCCGCAGAACTGTATCGTCGGCTCAAAGAGCGCAAAGTCCTCGTCATCCCCGGGCATTACTTTGCCTTCGGCCTGGAGAAGGAGTGGCGTCATCCACACGAATGCCTGCGTCTCACCTACTCGCAGCCGGAGCACATCGTGCGCGAAGGCTTGGAAATCATCGCTGATGAAATCATCCGCAGTTTCTGAGCCCTTCTCCGCCTTCATGGCGCGTGCCCTGTTCGATCCCGAACGCGGCTACTACACCCGCTACATTAAGACCGTCGGCGCACGCGGCGACTTCTCCACTTCTGCCACGCTCTCGCCAGCGTTGGGTCACGCCATCGCAGCCTGGCTCAAAGCCGAATCCCGCTTTCAGCCGCACGTGCGTCACATCATCGAGGTCGGCGCAGGCGATGGATCGCTCATGCATGCGGTGCACAAGGCGCTCGGCTGGTGGGCGCGCCGCCGCTTCACGTTTCACATCGTCGAGACCTCACCGGTGCTGCGGCAGGAGCAGCAAAAGAAGCTGGGGACCAAGGTGACATGGCACACGGATCTCGAATCCGCACTCGCTGCTTCCCAAGGTCACGCGCACATCTATCACAACGAACTCCTCGACGCCTTCCCCGCCACCCTCGTTCAATGGAGCACCGCTGAGCAGCGCTGGCTGGAGGTCTGGGTGCCGGAGCAGCTGCGCCCTCAGTCCCTCGACCCCGCCCACTACAGCGCGTTGCGTCACACCACCTACGCAGATCACCAGCGCTGTGAGCTTCACCCCAGCGTGCGCGACTGGCTGCACCAATGGACCCCGCATTGGAAAGGCGGCGCCATGCTCACCATCGACTACGGCGACGAATTCCCCCGGCTTTACCATCGACGGCCACACGGCACGCTGCGTGCTTATCTCCTGCATCAAAGACTCACCGGAGCAGACATCTATGCCAATCCTGGCCGCCAGGACATCACTGCCGACATCAATTTCACTGACTACGCCTCCTGGCTGCTTGAACTGGGCCTCACAGAGGCTTTGCGCCAGACCTTGGCCGAATTTCTGCATTCACACTCTGCACCCGCCGCGCTCATCGACACCGATGGAGCCGGAACTGCCTTCAAATGCTTCGTGCATCACCGTCAGGCATGCGCATCATCAAATCACCCCCCATGAATTCTGTTAACGACCGCCCCGGCACGCTTGAAAAAGCGCTCAAGATCAATCTCGCCCACACCATCTACGGCACCTTTGCTGAAATCGGCGCCGGTCAGGAGATCGCCAACTGGTTCTTCCGTGCTGGCGGTGCCTCCGGTACAGTGGCCAAGACCATGTCGGCCTATGACATGACCATTAGTGACGAGATCTACGGCAAGTGTTCCCGCTACGTCTCGCGCCAGCGCATGTGCGACATGCTGGAGCATGAATACCCCATGCTCATTCAGCGGCTGAACGCCCAGCGCGGCACCACCACCACTTTCTTCACGCTCGCAGATACCGTGCGCGCCCGTTCCTATCGCGATACCAAGGAGGAATGTCATGGCTGGATCGGTATTCGTTTTCAGACCGACCCCGGCGGTCCGAGCAGCGAAATCCAGATGCATGTGCGTCTCCTCGACGACACGAACGCCCGGCAGTCGGATGCACTCGGCAAATTGGGCGTCAATTTCATCTACGCCGCCTTCCATCTGCGGGATGACCTCTCCACATTTCTCCAAAGCCTGCTCGATGATCTCAGCCGCAAGCGTGTGGAAATCGACATGATCGACTTCACCGGCCCCGCCTTCGCCGCATCGGAGTTCCAGGACCGCCTTGTAGCATTGAAACTCGTCCGCCTCGGTCTGGCTGACGCCGCACTGTTCGGTGCCGATGGCGAAATCTGGCAGGCCTCCGACGTGCTTTACAAAAAGCCGGTCTTCCTCAAGCGCGGCAGCTTTGATCCCATCACCAAGCTCAACCTCGACATGATCGAGCGCGGCCAAGCAGCGTTTCAGGCAGATTTCGGCGATGCCGCCCGCAACAACATCGAGATTCTCGAAATCACCATGCACAATCTCCTCGCCAGTGGTGCCGAGGTGCCGGACACCGAATTCCTCGCACGTGCAGATGTCCTCCAGGCACTTGGCAAAAACGTGCTCATCTCGACATACCCGGAGTTCCACCGCGTCAGCAGCTACCTCGCTCGTCACACACAGTGCCCCATTGGCATCGTGCTAGGCCTGCCTTTGTTTCAAGAGCTCTTTAACGAACGCTGGTGCACGGATCTCGAAGGCGGCCTGCTCGAAGCCTTTGGTCGGCTCTTCAAAAATCAGGTCCGTGTCTATGTCTATCCCATGGGCAATCCCATGAACGGCCAGATTCTCGGGCTGAACGACGTTCGCGTCACTCCTGAGCAAAGGCATCTGCTCCGCTACCTGATTGAAACCCAGAGCGTGCGGGCGCTTGAGGAGCCCAACCAAGACTTCCTCTTCCACACCAGCGCCGAAGTGCGCAACATGATCCACGCACGGGATGGCAACTGGCAGTCCCTCGTGCCGGACATCGTTCTTAAGCAGGGGCCGTGGCGCGAGATCGGGCAGCCGGTGATATAGCCTCGGCATACCTATTGCTTTTCTGGACGCAGCCGCTTGAATTCGCGGCATCATGCCTTCCATCAAATTCGACAGCACTGGGCCGCTCTGGTTCTCAGCTTGGGTCATTTACGCTTTGATTTACTGCGCGACTCTCGCCTACCTGCTCAACCGCAGACGCTTTGGAACCCACGAGCGCATCCTCTGGTTCTTGGTCATCACTTTCGCACCAGTCATCGGCATTCTGCTGTTTTTCCTCATCAGCGAAGACGACAAAATTCCAACCGGTCACGCATCTAAAAGCCGCCCCCCGCTTTCAGACACCACCGGCACACCCTGGCAAAACAATCCCGGCCACACCAAAGACTCCCTCCCATGAGCGATCAAATGCCAGACGACCTCGACCTCATTACGATCACCCAGTTGCGGCAGGTCGCGAATCCAACACCGCAGCCTTACAGGCTGCATTTGCAGGTCGAATCACGCCTCGAAAAAGCCACCAGCTCCGGCAGCCCGTTCTTCGAGGTGAAGCTCGTCGATGCCGCCGATTCATTCATCTGGCGTGTCTTTGACAACAATCCGCTCTTCCAAGACGCGGCCAAGCTGGGGCGCAATGCTTTCATCCAGCTCGCAGGACAGTGGGTGGAAGGCAAATACGGTCTCGAACCACGGCAGGTGCAGATGCGTCTTCTTGCCGAAGACGAAGTCAGCACGCTGCTTCTCGGAGATCCAGATCTCTCAGCACGCCAGTCGGCCGATTACGCCGACATCGTCGCCTTCGTCGAATCCATGCCTGACCCACGTCTCGCAAAGCTCTGCCGGGTGTTCCTTGAACGCCACGGCGAGCGCTTCCGCCGCACCGGTGCCGCGCGCAAAAACCATCATGCCCGCCGTGGCGGTCTGGTGGAGCATGTGGCGCAGATGATGCGCTGCGCGGTGGCACTGGCGGGCCTCTATCCGCAGTTGAACCGCGACCTCATGATCGCGGGCGTCTTGTTTCATGACTGCGGCAAGCTCTGGGAGAATGTCTATGCCGAGTCCGGCTTCACCATGCCCTACAATCTCACCGCCGAAATGCTCGGCCATATCCCGCTGGGCCTGGAACTGGTGAACAAGCTGTGGCGGGATCTGCTGGAAGATCCTGTAGCGGCGGAATGGACGGCGCTGGAGCCCGCTTCTGAAATCGTGCGTCTGCACCTGCTGCATCTCATCGCGGCACATCACGGCAGCCTGGAATTCGGCTCCCCCATTCTACCCAAGACGCCTGAGGCCGTGGCGCTGCATCACGTCGATAACATCGACGCCAAACTCGAAATGTTCCGTCGCGGGTATGCCAGCAGCAAAGAACTCGCCCCTGGCATCTTCGAGAAATTTTCCCCATGGCCGGTGAACATCGTCGCACCGTTGCCCGCCGTGCATCTGCCGCCGGCGGAGGGCGCAGCTTAGGCGCGCAGTTTCATCAGCGCCGCACGCACCATGAGCGTCTCACCCACGTTTTCAGTGGTGAGCAGGCCGATGAGTGCGCCGCTGATGGGATCAAGGACCGGCAGGGCCGGACAATCACTGGCGTTCAAGGTTTCGAGCGCCTGGGTCAGTTCAATCGTGGCCTGAGTCGATTCAGGGCAGGGGCGCATCACATCCACCACCGGCTGCCCGGGGCCCTTTTCCGCCAGAGCTGAGATCAGATCATGTCGCGTCAGCATGCCCTGGATGCCACCATGGGTGTCCAGCACGGGGAAGTCCTGCTGTGCGCCGGCAAGCAGCAGTTCGACACCATCGCGCAGCGTGGCCTCCGGTGGCAGGCTGCGGAAATCAGTGAGCATGGCATCACGTACGCGCAGATTCCGTGTGGCCTCCTGCTGAGTTACCATGGCTGCCTCCTGACCTGCGGCCATGAAGATGAAAAAGCAGATGAGCAGCAGCATGGGCTGAAACGTGTGGTTCAGCAGCATGTAGATGGCCACCATCATGGCGATGCCCTGGCCGATCGAAGCCGCCCGTCGTGTTGCAACACCGTACTCCATGAACATGGCAAATAAAGCGCGCAGCACCCGGCCGCCGTCCATGGGAAACGCGGGGATCAGGTTGAACACGACCATGAAGATATTCCACATCATGAGCTTCTGGAAGAAATGGCCCGATTGCAGAAAATCGTAGCCGGGATGGAACGCCGTGTTGATGCCGAGGCCCAGCCAAATAGCTGCCGCGATGATCACATTCACCAGCGGGCCGCTGATGGCCACCACCAGTTCCTGCGAAGGTTTGCGCGGCATGCGCTCCAGCCGTGCCACACCCCCGATGGGCAGCAGCGTGATGTCCGGCGTGCGGATGCCGTAGCCCCGCGCCGCCATGACGTGGCCAAATTCATGCAGCACCACGCACGTAAACATGGCGGTGATGAACAGGGTCGACTCCAGCGCTGCAGGAAGCCCCTGTCCGCTCAGAAAACTCTGGCTGGCGACAAACAGCAGCAGCAGCAGAAAGGTGACATGAACACGAACCTCCGTGCCGGCAAAGGTGAAGAGGCGGAAGGACCATTTCATAGAGGGGGTAGTCAAAACTAGGGCTTGGGGGATTTCGAGGGATCGTAGTAGATACGCACATCAGCGTCTTTGATGCCCAAAATCTCCTGAGCACGGCGCAAAGCGTTGCGCGTCGAAAGATTCGGATTGGACGGGCTGGCTGGGAAGAGGTTTTCCTTGCCGATCACCTCCACCATGCCCGCAGCCTTCAGCACACGGTACAGATCTTTCGACACACCGCTGACGATCAGGTCCCGCCCGTCGGCACGCAGCGTGCGCACCAGTTCCTCGATGGCCATGGCGCAGGTGGCGTCGAGGTGGCGTGCATTCTTGAGCCGCAGGATCACAATCCGCAGATTAGGGTCGGTGCAGGAGCCCTGGATCTGCGTGCGAAACAGGTCGGCCGAGGCAAAAAACAAATCGCCCTCCACATGTACAATGGAGATGGCCGGATGCTGGCGCCCGCCCTGATGTGCCTCGGCCAGATTGCCTTCCTCATTAAAGACGTATTCCACCAGCGAGGGCTGGCTGGCTTTGTGCAGATAGAGAATGATCGAAATGCCCACACCGGTGAAGATCGCCACATGCAGCGGCACCAGCAGCGTGGCCACGAAGGTTGTGATAAACACCACTGCATCCGCCCCTGTGGCGCGCAGGGAGATATGGATCTGCCGCTTGTTAATGAGCGCCACCGCCACACAGATCACCATCGCTGCGAGTGCGGCCTTGGGCACATACGCCACCAGCGGGCCGATCGTCAGCGCCGCCACCAGACACACCACGCCACTGACAATCGCGGACACGGGCGTCAGCGCGCCGCTCTCATACGCCGCCAGCGAGCGCGTCAGTGAATGGGACGCCGGCATGCCGCTGAGATAGGCGCAGCTCAGATTCGCCACACCGAGGCTCAGCATGTCCTGATTGGCGTCCACGCTGTGTCCTGACCGGCTGGCCAGAGTGCGCGCCATCGCGGAGTTTTCCATCATGGATACAAACGCGAGCGAAAGCGCGAGCCCAAAAAGCTGGCTGAACTGCGCGGATGCATTGCCGCTGGTGAAATCCGGAAACGGCGGCAGCAGCGTGCGCCAGGTGAAAGACAGGTCTGAATAGGTGGCCACCTGCAGCCCCGCTTTGTTCATCATCACCGCGATCAGTGACATCAGGATCAGCGTCAGCGTCAGCGCCGGGAAGCGTTTGCCGAAACGTTTGAAACCGTAGTAGCTGCCAATGGCCAGCACGCAGATCAGCGCACTCGGCCAGTGAATGGTCTGCAGGTTGCCCAGCACCTCGTGCAGATCGGAGACCAGGGTGCGCGCCACCGGTTTGCCGGAGGACGTGCCGATCTGCAGGCCCAGCCCCACCGGCAGCTGATGCGCAAACATCTGCAAGGCCGCACCGGTGAGATATGCCACCACCACCGCACGGCTGATGAACCGCGCCATGTCCGCCACGCGGAAATACGCGCCGAAGATCAGCAGCGCACCCACGAGGAACACCAGCATCGGCATCGATGCCATTTGATTCAGATTGGGAAACGCGGCGAAATAGGACGACACCATGAACGCCGTGGCATTCGTCGGCCCATAAATGGAATGCCGTGAGCTCATCAGCAGCGCGCCGACCACACAGGCCACGGCGGAACAAGTGATTCCATAGGCCAGCGGCAGTCCGGCCACCACGGCAAACGCCATTCCCTGCGGGATGGCCAGCAGCGCACCGTCCAGCCCGCTCCTGGAGTCCGCCTTGAACATTTCTTTGTCGTAACCCTTCAGCATCTGCCTGAGCGGAAACGGGTCCAGCTCGCTGGCTGCGGCCATGGTCTGCAGCCATGTCCGGCCCCGACTTGCGAATTCACGCAGTTGCTGGAACCAGGCTTGTAGGTGGGAAAGCAAAAGAAACTCCTTGGAAACGCTTGGCCCAAGCTAGACGCCTCAGCACAGATCACAAGCTTTGTGCTTATACGATTGCCACTGGACTCAAGGTTCTATCGAATCACCTTCCCTCATGACTGCAGCTGATGACGAACCGATCCCCGATGTGGTGGAGCACCCCATCGGCCCGGAACTCGATCTGCACACCTTCAGGCCCAATGAAATCGGCAGCCTGCTGCCCGAATACTTCGCCGAATGCCGCAAGCGCGGCATCCTCCGTGTCCGCATCATTCACGGCAAAGGCAGCGGCACTCTCCGCACCGGCGTGCATCAGTTGCTCGTAAAGCTCCCCGAAGTACAGCAGTTCATCTGGCCTGCCGATGACACCAGCGGCTCCTGGGGCGCGACTTGGGTCATTTTGCGGGCCTAAAGTCCGTCAGAGAGCCCACGCAGCACTCGTCCAGACCTTTGGCTTGGCATTCTCCAGCTTCTCCAAATCCAGCGCCGTGCCATTTTTGACTTCCAGCTTCTGCCCGCGGATTTCCAAGGTCAGGGGGCCGGCCAGATCGGCTTTTTCCAGCCAGAAGCGCAGGCGGACATCGCCTGTGGTCTGGGCTTCAATGCTCGGCGGGCGTTCCACCGGGAGAATAAAGGGCGGCACCTCCTTGCCGGCTCCATTGACCAAACGCACGTCCGGCGCCTGCATGGAGAGCGGTCGAGGGCTGGAATTCTTGTAGCGCACCTCCAGATCCAGCCGGGCATTGCCAAAATCACGCTCCAGCGTGCCGCGGCGCAGCTGCAGGGGGGAATCGGCGCTTATTTCGGCTCCATGGCTGTTTTCAGCAGGGTTTGGGGCCGTTTGAAACGACCACAAAATAGCAATTCCGCCTACGATAAGCAGCAGCCAAACCTCAAATCTCTGAAAAATACGCATGAAGGCTAAATTCGGGGATGTCGTTCTCTGTTTGTCAAAACCGTCAAACTGTCTATCATGCGCGCCCCTCCGACCCGGACGCGGTTCCCCACCGCACGGTTGTTGCGATGGAAAACACTTCGCCCCTAACCTCTTTCTCATGAACATCAACGTCGAACATCAGCCCAACTGCCGCGCCGTCGCCCACGTCCGCGTTCCCTCCGACCAGGTCGGCAAAGAACGTGACGAGATCATCACCTACTTCGCCGGCATGGTGCGCATGCCCGGCTATCGCCCCGGCAAAACGCCGAAAAGCATCGTCGCCAAGCGCTACGAAAACGAAGTGAAGGACGAACTTGAAAAGAAGCTCATCAGCGAAGGCCTGCGCCAGGCCGTGAAGAGCGAAGGCCTCGAACTCCTCAACGTCCTCGCCGTGAACGACAAGATGTATCACGACACGGACAAGAGCTTCAGCTTCACCATTGAGATGAGCCTGGCGCCGAAGTTTGAGCTGCCCGAGTACACCGGCATCCCGGTCAAGCTCCCACGCATCGAAGTCACCGACGCTGACGTGGACCACGATCTCCTCCACCTTCGTGAAAACCAGGCCACCTATGAAGACGTGGACCGTGTCGCCGTTGTGGGTGATGTCGTCGTTCTCAGCGTCACCGGCAGCCTCGACGGCCAGCCCATCGCCGAAGCGATGCCAGACGCACCCTCCCATCTCAAGGAGATGAAGGAAAACTGGTTCCTCCTCGCCGACGAAGACGATTTCCTCCCCGGCTTCTACGCAGGCCTCGTCGGCATCGCCAAAGATGACGAGCGCACGCTCAACATCACCCTTGCGGACGACTTCAATTTCGAAGCCCTGCGCGGCAAGACCATCGCCCTGACCGCGAAATGCCACGGCGTGAAGAACAAGGCCGTGCCGGAAATCACCGAAGAGTTCATCAAAAAGATCGCCGGTGAGGAAATGACCCTCGAAACCCTGCGCGACGAAGTGCGCGCCGCCATCCGTCGCCGCCGTGAGCAGGCCCGCGATACCGCGAAGTCCAATCAGGTCATCGCCCACCTGTTTGAAAAGGTCGAGTTTGAACTCCCGCAGGAAGTCGTGAATCGCGAAGCTCAGCGCCGCACCAATGAAATCGCCCAGCGCGCCATGCAGCAGGGCATCGGCGAAGAAGAGCTGATGAAGCAGCAGGACGAGATCCTCAACAGCGCCACCAATCAGGCACGCCAGAACGTTAAAGTCAGCTTCATCCTTGAGCAGATCGCCAAGAAGGAAGCCCTCGAAGTTCCCGGTCAGAAGATCGCCATGGCCCTCGCCCAGATCGCCGAGCGTCAGAAGACCCCCGCCAAGAAGTTCATGGCCGAGGCTCAGAAAAACGGCCTCATCGACAACGTCCGTGGCGACCTGCTCCTGCAGGAAGCCATGGAGTTCCTCAAGGACAAGGCCATCGTCGAAGAAACCGAGCCCGAAGCAGAGCACTGCGACACGCACAGCAAGTAATCACGGAGCCTGGCTCTTTGATTGAAACATTCCTGAATCAAATCAGGTTGGAGGTCGGCGAATTTTCGCCGGCCTTCTCATTTTTTGCCGCCGTGATGCCGAGCCAGTCCCTTGTGGGGACGCATCAGCAATGTTTGCATTGCATGCCAAAGCCTGCATGTGGCATGAGTGCGGATGCCTCATGATCTCCACGCCGCCCTGAAACAGCACTTTGGCCACAAGGCCTTCCGTGCCGGACAGGAGCAGGTGATGGAGGCCCTGCTCGCAGGAAGAAGCGCACTCGCGCTCTTCCCCACCAGCGCCGGCAAATCGCTCTGTTATCAGCTTCCTGCGCTTTTGATGGACGGTGTCACACTGGTCATCTCGCCGCTGATTGCGCTGATGAAGGACCAGGTGCAGGCGCTGCGCGCGCGTGGCATTGCCGCAGCACGCTTGGATTCTTCGCTCTCAGCCGACGAAGCGGCACAAGTCTTTGACGACATGCGCAACGGCACGCTCAAGCTGCTCTACATCGCTCCGGAGCGGCTCATGAATGAAAACTTCGTGGAGCGGCTCAAGCGCCTGCGCATCTCCATGATGGCCGTCGATGAAGCGCACTGCATCTCAGAATGGGGGCACAATTTCCGCCCGGAATACCTGCGGCTCGCGCTGGTCGCAAAGGAGCTTGGCATCAAGCCCGTGCTCGCCCTCACCGCCACCGCCACGCCATCGGTCGCGGCAGACATTCGAAAGGCCTTTGGCATCGAGCCAGCGGATCATGTGCAGACCTCCTTCCTGCGTGCGAATCTGCACTTTCGCATCACGCCCTGCACCGCACAGCAGCGCCTGCCCGTGCTCACCAAGCTGCTGCTGAAGCGCAAGGTCCCCTCCATCGTGTACGTGACGCTGCAAAACACCGCCGAGCATGTGGCCACGCATTTGCAGAAGAATGGCGTGAACGCTCTGGCCTATCACGCCGGTCTGCCAGATGAGCACCGCCACGCCGCGCAGGATGCCTTCATGAATGGCCAGACCGATGTCATCGTCGCCACCATCGCCTTCGGCATGGGCATCGACAAAGCCGACATCCGCGCCGTCTATCACTACAACCTGCCCAAGACGCTCGAAAACTACTCCCAGGAAACCGGCCGTGCCGGTCGCGATGGCAAGGTTTCCGTCTGCGAGCTGCTCGCCTGTGCGGACGACTGCATCGTGCTGGAAAACTTCACCTTTGGAGACACCCCCACGCCACAGGCCATCCGCCAGCTGCTCGATCATCTGCTGCTCCAAGGAGCGGAATTCGATATCTCGATGTACGACCTCGCCCATGCCACGGACATTCGCCCGCTGGTCATCGAGACAGTCATCACGAATCTCGAACTCGATGGCATCCTGCGTCCGCTCGGCTCCTTTTACGCCAGCTATCAGTTCCGCTTCATCCAGCCGGAGCAGCGCATTCTTTCCGGCCACAAACCCGAGCGACAGGCATTCCTGCGCCTCTTATTCCAGTGCGGCAAGCGCGGCACCAAGTGGATCACGCTCAATCCCGACGAAGCCGCCGCCGAACTCAGCGAACCGCGCGACCGCGTGCTCAAAGCGCTGACCTATCTGCAGGAATCCGGCGACATCGAACTCAAACCCAGCGGCAGCCGCCAAAAGTATCGTCTGGCCGAAGACGCGCATCGCCGCGATCCGAAAGAGATCACGAAAAAGATGCAGATGCTCTTCGCAGAACGTGAACGTCGCGATGTCGAGCGTCTGAACGAGGTATTAACCATGGCTCAGCACCGCGGCTGCCTCACCCGCTGGCTCCTGCACTACTTCGGTGAAGAAATGGCCGCCGACTGCGGCACCTGCACCAGCTGCAAAGAGCGTGAAAAAGGCATCACCGACGAATCACCACGCGAAATCCCCCAGTCCGAGCCCCCGCCGATCACCGTCGAGCATGTGGCCGCCATCCACGAGGTCATCGCCGAGCGCAAAGCCGCGCTGCGCTCCTCCCGCCAGCTCGCCCGCTTCCTCTGCGGCCTCACCAGCCCTGCCACCACGCGTGAACGCCTCGGCAGACATCCCAGCTTCGGTCTGCTGGAGCGCATTCCCTTTGGCGATGTTCTCGCTCAGACGGAATCCATGCTGAGTTAAGAAATCCTTGCCAGAAAGCCCCTTTTTTAGAGGTATGTCCCTCTCTCAATTCAACCACCATGCGCATTCTCCCCCTTCTTTCCATCTTCCTCGCCGCAGTAAGCTTGCGTGCCGAGTCCCTGCTGCCGCCCAACGCCCGTGTCGCCGTCATAGGTGACAGCATCACCGAGCAGAAAATTTATTCCAGATACATCGAGAGCTACCTGCTCGCCTGCACCGGGCGCAGTGACATCAAGATGTTCCAGTTCGGTTGGAGCGGCGAACGCGCTGGCGGCTTCGCGGCACGCCTCGAAAACGATCTCGCGGTGTTCAATCCGAATGTCGCCACGACTTGCTACGGCATGAACGACGCCAGCTATCGGCCTTACGCACCCGAGATCGGCGCCGAGTATGAGAAGAACATGCGTCTGGTGGTCGATGGACTGAAAAAGGTCGGAGTGAAGGTCATGGCCATCGGTTCCCCCGGCGGTGTGGACCCGGATTACTTCAAGAAAAACGTCAGCGGCCAGGACTACAACGACAACCTCGCCCACCTGCGTGATATCGCCAAAAAGCTCGCAGAAGAGAACAAGCAGCCCTTTGCCAACGTGTATGACACGATGATCAGCGCTCTCACCAAGTCGAAAGCGGCGCTTGGCAAAGAATATGGTCCTTTCGGCGGTGACGGCTTCCATCCGGCACCGGCGGGTCAGCTCTTGATGGCGCAGGCGTTTTTGAAGGCGCTCGGCTTTGACGGCGACATCGGCCGCGTCACGGTCGACATGAAAGGCCCCAATACCGCCAGCACAGGTCACACGGTCAAAGGCCTGCAACTCGGCAGCGTCACGCTGGAAAGCACGAAGTGGCCGTTTGTCTTCGACGCAGATTCATCCTCCGCAGGCAGCAATCGCAGCATCCTGCCCTTCACCAGCTTCAATCAGGACCTCAACCGCTTCACTCTCAAGGTAGTGAACCTCGGCAGCGCCAAGGCCAAGGTCACCTGGGGCACCCAGAGCAAGGACTTCAGCCGCGAACAGCTCGAAGCAGGCGTCAATCTCGCCGCCGAGTTCACGAAGACACCGTTTGATAATGACTTTACCGCACTGACCAACGCCATCACCCAGAAGGAGAGCTATGAAACGATCCTGATCAAAAATCTCGTCACTCACATGCGCGTGATCGCCGCCGAAGCAGCGGAAGATCCCAAGGTGGCCGTGGCTCTGACCAAACTGAAGAAGAAACTGGCCGATGAGCATGCCAAGCAGGACGCCAACGTCCGCAAGTTCATCAAGCCCGTCACGCACACGATCAAGGTCGAAGAAATCCGCTGAGGCGGCACTCAGAGCAGATCTTCCCAGGGCAGGCAGCGGTAGATGCAATACTCAAGCCGGCGCATCAGCGACGCGCCGGGTTCGATGCGTCGCCCCGCGCGCTGACCGTTGGGAAGCTGCCCTGTCCAGAGGAAGGAGCCGTTGGCCGCACGCGTGATCCGCCAGCTGTTCTCCGGCTGCAAACCCTTCAGTAAATAGGACTTCAAGCGGGCTGCGAAGGCCGCGCTGTGGATGATCACGCCCGTCTCTGTATTGATGTATTTCGAGCGGGGGTCCATGTTATATGAACCGATGAATGAAAGGCGGTCATCGACGACGAAGCCCTTCGTGTGCATCCCAAGTGGCGTGAGTCTGCGGGCATGGATGTAGTCTTGACGATCTGCCGCATGGAAGTTGAGTTCAAAGAAGCTGACGCCGCTGTCCAGCACGCCAGCGCGGCGGTTTGCGATCCCCGCCATCGCGGCCACCCCGTCGATGGAAGCCAGGGAATTGGTCAGCACCTGCACATGGACGCCGCGCGCAGTGGCCTCTCGTAGCAGCTCCAGCGTGTCGTTCTGGGGAATGAAATAAGCGGCATGCATCACCACCTCAGACCTGGCCTCGCGCACGGCACCTTCAATTTTTTGCGATACTGGTGAGGCCACTTGTCCCTGACGCATCATGCGCTCCGGCGGGTCTGCCACAAAGTCGTACTCAGCCCAGATCATGCGGTTCACGAGTTGGTGCAAGACACCCAGGGACTCTGCCCGGCTAAGCGCAAGAGGGTAGGGGCGTCCACTTTTTGCTGCCAGTGCACGCTTCTTGCGCAAGACGTGCTTGCGCAGATCTCGCAGCTTTTCGCGTTCACGGTCGGTGATTTTTGTCTGATCGCCCATTCGCGTCAGGGGTGATCGCCAGTACAGTTCAAAAGACTTGGCCGAGGCATCCACCACCGGCCCCGCAGCGATGAAATCCAAATCCCGCATGTTGTGCTTTCGATGGATGCCAAAATACGTGTCACCCAGATTGCGCCCACCACCCATGACGAGTGTGCCGTCCGCAATCATGACCTTGTTGTGCATGCGGCTTTGCATGCGGTCGATCTCGCCTATCACCGGAATGGGATTTCCGGCAAAAATGCCCTTCAGATCCGTCAGCGGATTGAAGAAGGCCACCTGGATGTTGGGATGCGCCGCCAGCGCCGCAGAACTCACCTCCACCTGGGCGTCGGTGGTATTGTCCAGCAGCAGGCGCACTTTCACACCTCGGTCGGCGGCTGCCAGCAGGCGGTCGGCAAAGGTGGTGCCGACCACATCGTCTCTCCAAATGTAGTATTGCACGTCCAGCGTGCGCTGCGCGGCTTCCACCATGGCCAGCCGCGCAAGAAACGACTCACGGCCATCCGGCAGCATTTCAAATCCAGCCGTGCCCTGGCGGTGCACAGTGTGCTGGCGGCAGGCGTGTGCGATGGTTTCCTGACTGACAAATCCCACCGTGGGGAAGGCGTCATTTTTCGGTCCGGAGGTCCCGCAAGCTGCCAGCAGAATAAGTGTCCCACCAAGCAGAAGACGGGGCCATAATTTCATCAGGTAGGATTCCAGCGCGGAACAAAGATGCAAGTCCATCAAAAAACGAATCGCTCATGGCGTTCTAATTGGATGCTTTTAGCTGATCTCACCTGGCCTGCTGTGGCCGCCCTGGACAAAAACACCCCCGTCATCTTTCCCGTCGCCGCCTTGGAGCAGCATGGCCGGCACATGCCCGTCTTTACGGACAGCATGCTCACCAACGAACTCGTCCGCCGCACCGAGGCCGCCCTGGGCGAACGCGTGCTGATCGCACCCATGATGTGGCTGGGAAATTCGCATCACCACATGGACTTCGCCGGTACCCTGTCAGCCGAGCCACGCCTCTACCTCGACCTGCTCAACGGGCTCATGGAAAACTTCATCGCCCACGGCTTCAAACGCCTCATCTTCCTCAACGGCCACGGCGGCAACGACATCCCCGGCAAACAGGCCGTGTTTGAAACACGCCAGAAATACCGTGACCGCAGCGATCTGCTGCTGCTCTTCGCCACCTACTGGAATCTCGGTGCCGAGCCCTGGACCCGTGATCCTTCCATCCAGCAGCGCGTCATGGGCCACGCCTGTGAATGGGAGACCAGCATGGTCCTCCGCCTCCGCCCCGAACTCGTCGTCGATCTGCCCAAGACAGGTGATGTCCCCTTCGGCAACGCCTTCGAACCCGCCTCCCGCGGCTGGATCATGCCAGACCGCAGCGAGCCCGGCCACGTCGGCGATCCCCGCTCCGCCACCGCCGAAAAAGGCGAACTGCTCTTCCAGTGCTTCAGCGAGACAGTGGTGAAGATGCTGGAACGCGTGATCGCATGGGATGGAAAGAGCTGGGAAGGGTAATCGCATGGCCCAAATGTGTCCGTCTGCTAATGAGGCTCGCGGACATTGATGCCGCGATTTCACTCAGCTCTGTTGGTCTGATTTTTGCATGCGAAGAAAAATGCAGTGATCTCCTTTTGTTTCCGTACTCAACTTCATGCCCACTCCCCGCTCCTCCCTCTGGAAATGGTACCTCTGCGGCCTCCTGCTGCTGGCCACGACGATCAATTACATGGACCGCCAGACGCTGGCGAATGCCTCGACGCGGGTGACGAAGGAGTTCAACCTGTCGCAGGAGCAGTATGGCGACATGGAGTTGGCCTTCGGCTGGGCCTTCGCAGTGGGATCTCTGGTCTTCGGGTTCCTCGCGGATCGCTTTCGCGTTTACTGGCTCTATCCGGTGGTGCTCAGCGGATGGTCGCTGATGGGGATCGCCTCGGCGCAAACGGAAGGCTACTGGCCGTTGCTCACGTGCCGCGTGCTGCTGGGCTTCTTTGAAGCAGGGCATTGGCCGTGTGCGTTGAAGACGACGTTCGCACTGCTGCAGCCCAAGGACCGCACCATGGGCAACAGCGTGCTGCAAAGCGGGGCGTCCATCGGCGCTGTGGTGACGCCACCGCTGATGATCTGGCTCATGACGGACGAGCTTTCCAGCTGGCGCCTCGCCTTTGAAGCCATCGGCTATATCGGGCTGCTCTGGGTGGTGCTGTGGTTCGTGTCGATGCGCAAAAATGATCTGGATGTGGTGGCGGAGGATGATCCATCAAAGCGCGAAAGCATGTGGGACATTCTGCTGGGCGGCCGCTTCTGGGCGCTGGCCATTTTGATCTTCGGTGCGCAGACCTGCTGGCACCTCTTCCGCGTCTGGCTGCCGAAGTTCATGCAGGAAGGGCGTGGTTACTCGGAGACGGAGGCCCTTGCCTTTAATTCCGCCTACTACATCGGCACAGACATCGGCTGCATCGCCGCAGGGATCATCTCACTCTGGCTCGCCCGGCGGTTCACCATCTCTGCACACGGCGCACGGCGTTGGGTGTATGCAGGCGCTTGTTTCATGACGTCGTTCAGCGTGCTGCTGCTCTGGCTGCCCAAAGGATGGCCGCTCATGGGGGCCATTCTCATCGTCGGCGCCGGAGCCCTGGCTTTGTTCCCGTGCTACTACAGTTTTGTGCAGGAGCTTTCCGACAGGCACGTGGGAAGGCTCACAGGCTTGCTCAGCACCTGGGTGTGGGCGGTGTCCTCCCCCATGCACAAGCTCTTTGGCCGGCTCGTGGATGAAACGAAATCCTTCGATCTCGGAATGGCAATGGCTGGCCTCGCCCCGTGGCTCGGCGTCCTCGCCATGAAGCTCCTGTGGGACACGCAAAAGTCGAAGGACCCGGCAGCTGCAGTGCGTTGAGTGGGCATGATTCGTCTGCTGACACCTGCCTTGCTCGTCGTTTCGGTGCTGCACGCCGCCGAGCCCTATGAACTGAAGCTCGAAACAATCACCAAAGGCTACGACGGTACAATGTGCTGGGTGCACCCGCGTGCAGGCGCCATCCCTGGCAACCCTCCGCAGGTCGTGCTGACCATGCAGAAACTGCTGCTCACAGGCAGCGATGTCTTTTATGCGCTGAACCATGTCACCACCTCCGATCTCGGCAAGACGTGGACCCAGCCGGTCGAGCACTCGGCAACCCTGGGCCGGCGCGAGGAACCGGATGGCGTGATCGTAGCCGCCTGTGACTTCACCCCGAAGTGGCATGCCAAGTCTGGAAAACTCCTCGGCATCGGCCACACCGTGCGTTATTCTGACGACAAGGTCATTCACGAACGCCCCCGCGAAACCTGCTTCTCTGTCTATGATCCGCAGAAGTCCACCTGGACTCCATGGACCACCCTGCCGATGCCCGAGATCCCGAAATTTTACAACGCAGGTGCCGGCAGTGTGCAGCGCGTGGATTTGGAAAATGGCGATATCCTGCTGCCCATCTACTTCAAAGCCAAAGGAGATAAATACTACCGCGTCACCGTGCTGCGCTGCAGCTTTGACGGCAGCACAATGCGCTTCATTGAGCAGGGAAACGATCTCGCACTGGAATCCGGACGCGGTGTGTATGAACCGTCATTGATCCGCTGCGCGGGAAAATTCTATCTGACCCTGCGCAATGACACCGCAGGCTACGTGTGTGTCAGCGATGACGGCCTGCACTTCAGCGAACCGAAACGCTGGGACTGGAGTGATGGCGGCGATCTGGGCAACTACAACACCCAGCAGCACTGGGTGGCGCACAAAGACCATCTCTACCTCGTTTACACCCGCAAAGGCGCGAACAACGATCACGTCTTCCGTCATCGTGCCCCGTTGTTCATGGCGGAGGTGGACAAGGCCAGCCTCACCGTGAAACGCGAAACCGAACGCATCCTGGTGCCTGAACGCGGCGCACGACTCGGAAACTTCGGCGTGTGCGAGGTCAGTGAAAACGAAACCTGGGTCACCGTGGCCGAGTGGATGCAGAAGAAGGGCCCAGACATCGTCATCAAGCCCGACAACAAGTATGGCGCTGACAACAGCGTCTATGCCGCACGCATCCTGTGGCAGGACGGCAGGTAGCCTGCTTCATTCCAGATACTCGCCCGCAATGACTTCCTCCTCGCCCTCAGTTTCATGGATGGCACGGGAGATCACCCGTTCGGTCACTTCATCAAGGTAGGTTTGCAAGACCTTGCTGAGTTCCAGGAACTCCGGCCACAGCGTTTCATCCACAAAACTGCGCGGCACTCGGACCATGACTGTGGTCCGCCGCTGACGCGCATAGCGGTACGGTCTGAGCTCATACCGGCGTAGCAGGGCGGTGAAGAGTTTTTTCGACCAGCCATCCGCAAGCGTGAACTTGTACTCAATGGGCCGCTCGATCTTGGCGGTCTCACCCAGTCGTTTTTTGATGCGCAGGATGGCATCAGCGGCGGCTTCTTTCTCACCGGGAGTCGCAGCGCCTGCATAGAGCCGCTCGATCTTGCTGAGCTTGTCGAGAAGGTCCTGTTCGCGCATGCAGGTTCTTTCCCAAACCAGACGCAATTGTCAACGCAAGCCCCGCTTACGAAGCGCGGCGGATGCCACGTGTCGCCAGGATGTTGCGCACAAGCCGCAGCATGTCGGCAGGCTCATAGGGCTTTGGCAGCACGGCGGCAAAGCCGTAGGCGGCTGGATTGGCCATGACGGGATCATCCGAGTAGCCGCTGGAAACGATGGCAAAGACTTCAGGGTCGATGGCGCGGAGTTTTTCCATCGCACGCACTCCACCCATGCCATTGGGAATGCTGAGGTCGAGAATGACGAGGTCAAAGGCCCGGCCTTGGGTCACGCTTTCCTGATACATGCGCACCGTTTCACTGCCTTCGGAGCTCTCTGCGACATCGAAGCCGTTGCCCGTGAGATTGCGGACAATCAACGAGCGCACCAGCGGATCATCCTCCAGCACCAAGATGCGCGGATTGGCAGCGTTCAGTTCCGGTGCCGCGTCGAACACCTTGCTGAGACCAAAGGCATCGGCTTCTTCACCATCAGAATCCAGCGGCAGGTAGAAGCGCACCGTGGTGCCCTTGCCATGATCTGAGCTGACGGTCAGCGAGCCACCATGAGCTTTGGCGATGGATTCGCAGACCGTAAGGCCCAGACCAGTCGCGTTGTCAGCCTTGCGGGTGCTGAAGTATGGCTCAAAAATGTGCGGCAGATGCTCCGTCGTGATGCCTTCACCTTTGTCTTCGACCTCGATGGCAAGGCCTGAAGGCTGAAAGTTCGTGTCGGTGACCATTTCACCCGGGAACATCTCGGCGTGATCAGGCGCAAAGCAGCGTACCGTGATTTCACCGCCGTTCGGCTGCGCCTGTTCGGCGTTGCGGATCAGATTGCTCAACAGGCGGCGGATCTGAGCACCATCAATGGCTATTTGCGGCAGGCCGGGCTGTACTTCGATGCGGTACTCCACGCGATTCGCACGTGTGTGGTGTGCAAAGAAGGTCTCGATGAGATCGCCAAGGCGGATCTGTGTTTTGATCGGCGCACCACCTCGGGCGAAAGTCAGCAGCTGCTGCACAAGGTTCTGCGCCTGCAGCGTGGCCTGCTTGGCCGTGTGCAGTTCAGGCAGGGTGATGGCATTGCGCAGGCGCATCTCGGCCAGCGAGATGTTGCCCAGCAGCACGGTGAGCAGATTGTTGAAATCGTGGGCAAAGCCACGCGCCAGCAGCCCGAGTGATTCCAGGCGGTCGATGCGGTTGCGGCGCTCCGCTTCCTCGCGCCGCGCCGTCACATCCTGCACCAAGAGCAGCAGGCCTTCACCGAAGGGGTAACCGCGCAGTTCCAGCCAGATCTGTTTTTCATCGAGGTAAAGCTCACGGTTCACCGTCTCACGGTGCAGCATGGCATGGGCGAAAGCCTCATGGTGCAGTTCGCGCGTGGCGCTGGGCATGATGTCCCACAACGAAAGACCCAGCATGTTCTGCAGGTTGCGGTCAAAGAGGCGCAGGGCGCTAGCGTTGGCATAGGTCACCCGCCAGCGGGCATCCAGCGCAAACAGCGGATCTGAAATGCTTTCCACCACATCCACCAGCGGCGCAGTGCTGCGGTTCGGGAGAGGCGTCGCTTCCACCGGTGCCGGCACAGCCGCAGCTCGGAAAAGAATGATGAGCCCGGTCAGCTGGCCCTGCGCATCACGCAGCGGCGCCGTACGGTCCTGAATCGGTACACGTTCACCCGCCAGGGTCGTGAGATAAACCGTGCGCTCGGCGGCTTGCGTGGCTGACTCTGCAGAGAGAATCTCGGCGGGCTCACCAGTGCTCTGATAAATACGAAAGACTTCGTTCAAGGATCGGCCCACCGCTTCCTGCGCATTCCAGCCCGTGGCACGGGCGGCGGAGGGGTTCATAAACACCACGCCTCCAGACAGATCCGCGGCGATCACGCCATCGGCGAGGCTTTGAAAAGCCTCAAAGTAGCTGTGCTCACGCCGCTGACGCTCGTTCTCTTCAAAATGGCGCTGCGCAGCCACTTCCACGGCCAGGCGCAGTTCGTCATGATTAAATGGCTTGAGCAAATAGCCATGCGGATGCGTTTGGCGGGCACGGGCCACGGTGTCCAGATCTGCGCAGGCAGTCACATAGACGATGGCCACACGGCTGCGACTCTGCAGCTCGCGGGCAGTGTCGATACCATCCAGCTGACCCGCCAGGTGAACGTCCATCAAGACCAGATCAGGCCGAAACTCGTCCAAGCGCTCCAATGCTTCCTCTCCAGAAGCACAGATGGCGACCACCACATAGCCGAGTTTGCCAAGAGTCGTGGCCATGTCACAGCCCACGAGGCCCTCGTTCTCGACGATTAATATGCGAATGCGGTCAGAATTGGTCATTTCCCCGTTAGTGCAACTATTCTAACCGATATGAATTAGAAACGCCATAGGAATTCTAAGTACTTTTATTTGATTGGTGAGAATTCGGTGAAACGGCATCGCTCACCCATTGGGCTGCTTGTCGGAACTGGCGGGGCCGCTCTTTTCAGGGGGAAGAAACGGACTTCAATGGATCAAAGCTTAGAGCGGTAATTACGATACGAAGCGCCGAAAAAGGTCGAGTTTTTATGTGGCAGGTTCGCCTTGGCGTCGGAAAAAAGCGGCCCGTCACAATTTTGACTCGCCAACCTTCGCTTTATTTTTAATAATCTTGCCGGTCAATTCACACAATCCTTCTCATGAAATCGTTCTTTTCATTTCTCGCCGTTCTTGCACTCAGCTTCTCTCTTTCTGCCGCAGAAACCTCCCCTCCAAAGAAAAATCCGGAGAAGCCCTCCGCCAAGGTGGAGGCTGTCGCCAAAACACTGGTGACCCAGCAAAGGGCCCAGCTGCTGACCCTGCTGAACCAGGGGGATCTGGCGGCGCTCATGGCGATTCCCGGCATTGGTGAAGTCCGCGCCAAGGCCATCCAAAAAGCCCGCCCTCTGGCCGATGTGACCAATGTGGTAAGCGTCGATGGCATCGGCGAGGGCATTTTTGCTCAAATGGTCGCCTATGCGAAGGCGGGATTTCCTCAGCCGGAGAAAAAAGCTCCCTCCAAGAAGAAGTCCGCGCCGAAGAAAACGGACGCCACGGGCTCAAAATAGCCTGCACAGGGGAGCTTTCGAGCCCCTGCCGTACATTCAGACGATACAAGGCCAATTTCGGCCTGATTTTGGGATTCCGGCCCGACCTTGTGAAATTTTTCACAAATAGCGGTTGCCGCACTGCGGGACGTTCGGATAATCAAACCCGGTTCTCCTGCGGTTCCCTGCTCATACATGGCCACTATCATTGTACAACGTCCCAAACTTGCCTGGCATGAACGCTGGTTCATTTCCACGCTGCTGAAAGGGCTGAAAATCACGATCGGGCACGGCATCAAGACCTTCCTCCAGATCGCCGGGGGCAAGCCCAAGGTCACGATGGAATACCCGGAGCAGAAGTGGGACGAGCATCTGCCCGAACACTACCGTGGTGCCCCCGCCCTCGTCACGGACGAGCAGGACCGCGAGCGCTGCGTCAGCTGCCAGCTCTGCGAGTTCATCTGCCCGCCCAAGGCCATCAAAATCATCCCCGCTGAGATCCCCAGCGATGATCCATGGGCCAAGGTCGAAAAGCGGCCCAAGGAATTCGACATCGACATGATTCGCTGCATTTACTGCGGCATGTGCGAGGAGGTCTGCCCGGAGCAGGCCATTTTCCTGCGCAAGGATTACGCCATCACCGGTCTCTCACGTCAGGAGATGGTGCACAACAAAAAGCGCCTCTATGAAATCGGCGGCCAGCGCGTGGGGCTGGTGAACAAGTGGAACGAGCTCAAGTAATGCCCCCTCTGCTGTTCTATCTCTTTGCACTGATCACCCTGGGCTTCGGCTTCCTGGTCGTCACCGGTCGCAATCCAGTCACCTGCGCTCTCGCGCTTGCGGCCAGCTTCGTCGGCCTCGCCGCGCTGTTCCTCAGCCTTGATGCCTACTTTATAGGAGTCATCCAGATCCTCGTCTACGCCGGCGCAGTGATGGTGCTCTTCCTGTTCATCATCATGCTGCTGGACATCAAGACGGAGGAGGGCAAGAAAATCAATGTCCCCGCCATCGTGTCCGGTGTGCTGCTGGCAGTGTTGCTCACCCTGCAAATCATCGCAGTTGTCGGCAGTACTGAGCTGGCGAACAAAACCTCGCAAAATACCCCCCTGGCTCTGGCCGAGGCAGCCGGAAAGATCGGCAAAGCGGCGCTGCCCACGATTACCAACGATCTCAAAACAGGCACGCTGCCTGATGCCAAGCTGATCGGCTTCACTCTTTTTGATCAATACGGCTTCCACCTTCAAGTCATCGGCCTGCTCCTGCTCGTCGGTACGATCGGTGTCGTCGTTCTCAGCAAACGCGAAAGGAGCGCCCCATGATCACCCTTGGCCACTATCTCGTTGTCAGCGGCATGCTGTTCTCTCTGGGTCTCGCTGGCGTCATTGCCAGAAGAAACATCATCATCGTCTACATGTGCCTGGAGATGATGCTCAGCGCCGCCAATCTCGCTCTCGTCGGTTTCTCCCGCTTTCATCTCGTCAACGGCCTCCCGGATTACACCGCGCAGTCGCTCGTGTTCTTCACCATCACCGTGGCTGCTGCTGAAGTGGCCGTGGGTCTCGCCATCATCGTGGCTCTCTTCCGCTCCAAGCAGAGCGTGGATGTGGAGTCCGTCACCAAACTTCAAGGATAACGCGCCCGCATGCACGCCAGCATCATCCTACTGCTGCCATTCTTTTCGGCGCTCGTCATCCTTCTGGGGCACCGTCAGCTCAAAGGGGCTTCCGTGCTCATTTCGGTGGGTTCCTCGATCATTTCCTTCATTGCCTGCCTGTTTTTCCTGGCGGCTGAGGATGACAACAAGCTGCTCCTGCCCTTCCTCGATGTCGGTGGCCATTTCCATGCAGGCATCGATGTCCTGATCGACAAGCAGAGCCGGGGCATGATGTTCATCGTCAGCTTCATCGGCATGCTGGTGCACATTTTCTCGCTCGGTTACATGAAGGACGACGATGCGAAGCCGCGCTTCTTCGGCTCGCTATCACTCTTCATGTTCTCCATGACTGGCATCGTGCTGGCTGGAAACCTGATCATGATGTTCATCTTCTGGGAGCTCGTCGGTCTGAGTTCCTACCTGCTCATCGGCCACTGGTACCAAAAGGCCAGCGCCGCCGAAGCCTGCAAAAAAGCCTTCCTCACCAACCGCATCGGCGACTTCGGCTTCATGATCGGCATTTTGCTGCTCTTTGGGGCCAACCACGGCAGCGTGAACCTCGATGACCTCGCCACGGCCTTCAAATCAGGCCCGCTGGCCCCCGGGGCACCCGGTTACAGCGCAGGTTTCACCACGGCGGCTGCTTTGTGCATCTTCCTCGGCGCGGTGGGCAAGTCCGCCCAGTTCCCGCTCCATGTCTGGCTGCCGGACGCCATGGAAGGCCCCACCCCCGTTTCCGCTCTCATCCACGCCGCCACCATGGTCGCTGCAGGTGTCTACATGCTGGTGCGTGTGAGCTTCCTCATTGAGGCTTCGCCGCTTGCTGCGGAAATCATCGCTGGCATCGGCTGCTTTACCGCATTGTTGGCAGCCTTGATGGCCACGCAGCAGAACGACATCAAGCGTGTGCTGGCCTATTCGACTCTCTCCCAGCTCGGTTACATGGTCATGGCCGTCGGTGCCGTGGCGATGGCTGCCCAGCACGGCCACGAGGCGCACGGCCCGAATCCCGGCCATCCGGCCATGTTCCACCTCTACACGCACGCCTTTTTTAAAGCGATGCTCTTCCTCGGATCCGGGGCCGTCATTTATGCCTGCCACCATGAGCAGGACATCTGGAAGATGGGTGGTCTTCGCAAGCACATGCCCGTCACCTTCTGGACCTTTCTCATCGGCACCCTGGCACTGATGGGCCTTCCATGGGTTACCAGTGGATTCTACAGCAAGGAAGGCATCTTGGGAGCGGCTTATGACAGCGGCTGCAGCATTCTCTTCCACTCCGCCACGCTCACGGCACTTCTGACTTCGTTCTACATGATGCGGTTGGTCATTGTGGCCTTCTTTGGCAAGCCCCGCACTGAATCTGCGCATCATGCCACCGAGGTGCCTGTGATCATGCTGCTTCCTCTCGTCCTGCTGGCGGTCTTTTCCATCTTCTCCGCCTGGGACGGCTTCGCCACGCCGCTGCAGGCCTACAAGCCGGCGCATGAGCCGCCCCATACCACGGTGCTGGCGGCTTCCATCCTGGCATTCCTCTTTGGCACCATCGGTGCGATCTACCTCTATCGCGGCAAGGACAAGGACCCGATCAGCATCAAGCTTTTCGCCAACAAGTTCTACTTCGACGAAATCTACGCCGTCATCGTCCGCATCTGCCAGGATCGTCTCGCTTGGATCGTCACCGCCTTGGAGCGGATATTTGTCGATGGCCTCATCGCCCGTCTGCCCACGGCGATTGTTGCCCGTCTCGGAGCCGCCACCCGTCTGCTGCAGGGCGGCCATCTGCAAGGCTACACCTTCCTGCTGGGCGGTGGCGTCATTGCCGTGATTTATCTTGTCGTGTTTGTGCTGCCCCGCATGGGCCATTGATGGAGAAACTGAATGAGCGTTCTTGAACTAATCATCGCACTCCCGCTGCTCGCCGCTCTGGCGATCTGGCTCGGTGCGCCTGCCCGCGCTGCATCCCTCGGTGCCACCTTCATCAATCTGATCCTCGTGCTCTACACGGCGGTTCAATACTGGGGCAAAACGGGCCTCGCCTTCACCCATTCGCGCCCGATCCTCGAAAACCCATCGCTCAGCTTCGCCGTCGGTGCAGATGGGATCTCGATCATCCTCGCTCTGCTCACCGCTCTGGTGCTGCTCGCTGCCATCTGGCAGATTGAGGATCGTCCCCCGATCTTCTACGTGTCCTCGCTGCTCATCGGCGGTGGTGCGCTTGGGGCCTTCCTCACCACGGATGTTTTTTTCATCTACGCCTTCCATGAACTCGCGTTGATCCCGACCTTCCTCATGATCGCACTGCACGGGCGTGCCGAGCCTGCCCAGCGCAAGGCCGTTGCATGGAAGGCCACCATTTATCTCGGTGTCGGCAGTCTCGTCCTGCTCGCCGGTTTGGTGTGGCTCGTGCTCGAATTCAGCGGCGGCTCCAAGCTCACCTTCGATCTTGAAGCCCTGCGCAGTCAGGCCAAGCTCACGCCATTGCCTGTCGCAAAGCAGGCGCAGATCTTCTTTGTGCTCCTTCTTGGTTTTGGCTCCCTCGTCAGCCTCTTTCCCTTCCATAGCTGGGCTGCGCCGGCTTACGCCACAGCACCCACACCCGTGGCCATGCTTCATTCCGGCGTGCTGAAAAAATTCGGTCTCTACGGCCTCATCCGCATCGCCCTGCCGCTGCTGCCACAAGGTGCTCATGTGGAATGGGTGCAGAACGCGCTGCTCTTGATGCTGCTCGGCAACATCCTCGTCATGGGCCTCGTCACCATCCATGCGAGCCGCCTCGACTATACTCTGGCCAACTCCAGCGTCATGCACATGGGCTACATCTTCCTCGGCATTGCTGCCGGCACGGAGATCGCCCTGAAAGGCGCGGTGATCCTCATGTTCGCGCATGGTATCTCCATCGCACTGCTGTTCGGCCTGTGTGGCCGCATGCGCAATCAGCTTGGCACTCTGGAGTTCAACAAGCTCGGCGGCCTCGCCACTCATGCACCGGCGTTCACTGTGTTGTTCGCCTTTGGTACCTTTGCATCCATCGGCCTCCCGGGGCTCACCAACTTCGCCGGCGAAGTGTTGATCTTCCTCGGCAACTTCACCGAGTTCAAAGCAGGCGTCCTGACCAATCTGCAATGGACCGTCATCCTGGCGCTCTGGGGCGTGGTGATGTCCGCAGTTTACATGCTGCGCGCCTACCGCAGCATCTTCCACGGCAGTCCTGCCACAGGCCTCTTCATGATAGATCCCGTGTTCTCCCAGCGCGTGCCGTTCATCATGCTCGCCACCACGCTGCTTGTCACCGGCTGCTGCCCTTGGCTGCTGCTCAACCTCATGAAATCCGCGCTGTAGTCCTGCCATGAGCGTTTTCACCATCGAAGCTGGCCTCGCCATTCTCGGACTCGTCCTCCTGTTGCTGGAGGCCTTCAAGCCCGACATCTCCCGCCGCACTCTCGGGCTCACCGCCATCGCTGGTGCCACCCTCGCGCTCGTGCTGCTTACCATCGCACCGCACGATTCTGCCAGCCTGCCCGGTTTCATCCAGCCTTGGCATCAGCTCGACAGCCTCGCCCTCTTCTACAAGGGCTTTGCACTCGTCATCACCATCCTCGTGCTCTGGCTCACGCTGGAATGCGCCCCCTACCTCACTCGTTTCACCGTCGATGGAAAACTGGCCGAAATGTTCAGCCTGCCCCTTATCGTCTGCGCCGGCATGATGTGGATGGCCTCCGCCCGTGACCTCGTCACCGTCTTCGTTGCGCTCGAACTCGTCACCGTCTCCTTTTACGTCCTCGTCGCCTTTGCACGCAAAAGCGCCTTCAGCCTTGAAGCCGGCGTCAAATACCTCATCCTCGGCGCTCTTTCCACCGGCGTCCTCGTCTATGGCATCGCCTGGATCTACGGTGCTACCGGCACAATGAGCTTCGATGGCATCGCCAAGGCGCTCGCCAATCCTGCCACCAGCAAAACCACTGCGCTCTTCGGTGCCGCCGTGCTGCTCTGCGGTCTCGGCTTCAAAGTCGCCGCCGCTCCTTTCCACATGTGGGTTCCGGATGTCTATCAGGGCGCCCCCACTCCTGTGACGGCCTTCCTCTCCGTCGGCTCCAAAGCCGCAGGCTTCGTCGTCCTCACCCGTGCGCTGGACGCCTTCATGGCTGAAGGTTCCATCATTGGCAGCGAGATCCAGGGCTTCCTGCTCGTCATCGGTTCGCTCACCGCCCTGCTCGGCAGCCTGCCCGCCATGTTCCAGACCAGCGTCAAGCGTCTGCTCGCCTACTCCAGCATCTCCCACGCAGGCTATCTGCTTCTCGCGCTCGCCTGCCGCGAAAGCGCCCGCTTCGATCTCTCCTCCGGTGGCGTCGTCGCTTTCTACCTCGCCACCTACCTGCCCATGACCGTCCTCGGCTTCCTTGGGCTCGGCCTCATGCGCGCCAACGGCCTTGGCGAAGACATCAAGGACTTCACCGGACTCGCCAAGCGCAATCCGCTGCTCGCGTTGCTGATGACCATTTCCTTCGCCTCGCTCGCCGGTTTGCCGCTCACCGCAGGCTTCCTCGGCAAGCTCTTTGTTTTCCTCGGCCTCGCCGATCACGGCTACTGGGGTGCCATGAGCTGCGCCGTCATCGCCGCCGCCGCCGGTTTCTATTACTACTTCAAGACCATCCTCGCTATGTACACCACCGAAGGCACCGACGTCCCCGCGCTGACCTTCTCGGTCCCCGCCAAAGCCGTCGCCGGTGCCCTGGCCCTCGTGATCCTCATCCTCGGTGTCTATCCCAAGCCCCTGCAGCAGGTGCTGAATTCCGCCCCATCAAAGGTTGCAGTTATCGTAAGATAAGCCCAATCTGGATATGCCAGTGGGCAGGCATGGTAAGCATGATGCGGCATTCGGGCGTAGATCAACGATGGTTGACATTCGAGAAGATGATCAGCTAATCTCGAAAAATGAAGTCTTGGAGATTTTTGATTGCGTGCTGCCTGGGATTTTTGCTGCCCTCAGGCGCTTTTGCGAAGAAGGACAAGGCAATTGAGATCCCCATTGAGTCTTTGTTCGACTGGAGCGATCCCTTGGCTCTTGATGCTGCAAAGCTTTCAGCGGTGATTTCACCTGTCGAAAAGAAGCTCGCACAAAGCATTCTGGATAAGCCTGTCGATTCACGCATCACTTCAGGCAGTAGCATTGGCTGCGTTGAAAACGTGTACAAGCTGACGGCTTTTAGCGGCCAATTTCACCTCTCTGGCGCATGGTTCCATTTTGAGCCCGAGATCAGTCATTCGATTGCTTTGTTGATTAGCCTGTCGGATTACGGCCCCAGCCTTGAAAAGGATATTGGCATGCTGCTTTCCAAAGTGACGGGAGACCAGAGCCCGAAACCGTACATCAGGCGCAGCGTGAATTCTCGCACGCGTCTAACCTTGGAAGATCATTTAACTCGGTGGTTGAATCCCAAGTACCGCGTCGAAACGCTTTCAAGCAGCAGCACATTGCATATCTACATCCAGCCACGGCGGCCTGGAGATGATGAAATTCCAGTAGCGGCGCAGCCTGCTGTTCCCGATGTGAAGTTGTCCGCCAACCTTGATGCCCTGCTGAACTTCGGCGCCTTGTGGCTGTGGACACCGGCTGATCTTGAAAAGAACTACGTGCTGAAACTCCAAGATCAGGAGAAGCAGCCGAAGCCCCCGCAATTTGAATGGGTGAGCAGTGCCAAGGACCGCGCGCGCTTCTCCCGTCACATGTTCAGCAACGCGGAGACCAATCTGACCATGTTTGGCGGTTCCATCAAAGTGGAAGAAGCCATTCTGGAGTTTGTGAACGGCAAGGCAGCCCGTGCCACGATCTCCTTCTACAATCGCGGCGACTCGGGCGACATCACCACCACGGAATTCGACCGCATTTTTAAAGTGATCGGTCAAAATCTCGGCCAGGTGATGAAGGTCGCTCCCAAGCGTCAGATATTGTCCTCTAATGCGGCCCTGCCCGTCACCGGCTGGAACTGGACTTCGCCCAGCGGCGTCGCCCTGCTTGAATACAACGAGTACAACACACCCGGCAAAGTCACCAAGCCCGAGTTCCTGCGCATGAAACTCGCCGCACCCAATCAGGCGGACTGGAGCATGGGCAAGATGGCCACCGGCGTCCAGCGCATGGAATTGCTCCAGCGTGTCAAAAAGACGGCTGAAGGTGATGTCTATATATCCGGCGTACCCATGGTGGATCAGGGGCAGAAAGGCTACTGTGTCGCCGCCAGCTGCCAGCGCCTGTTTGAATACATGCGCATTCCCTGTGATCAGCACGAGATGGCCAAACTCGTCAGCATCGATGCTCAAGGCGGCGCTGATATCACCACCATGCAGAAGAGTCTCGCCAAGATCGATGGAGCCTTCAACGTGACTTTCAAACCACTGGTGAATCCGGAAATGTACTACGCCGCCAATCGCAGGCGCCGCGTGTCGGAGAAAGAATTCACTTCGATCGTCAAGGAATACACCGACAAAGGCGTGCCTCTTCTCTGGGGTTTGTTCCTGGGTCAGAAGCCCGAGGATCCACCGCTGCCGGGCGGTGGACAGGTCAGCGGCGGCCACATGCGCATGGTCATTGGTTACAATCTGGCCAAAAACCAGCTCCTCTTCACCGACTCCTGGGGTGCCGGCCATGAGCTCAAGCGCATGACATTGCTCGACGCCTACGACGTCACCTTGGGCCTCTATTCCATGGCTCCGCGCGGATTCTAATCAGGGCGTACGTCCTTCTTCGACATCCATCATATCAAAGAACGTCACCAGGTCTTCGCGATGAGCCAGGCCGGCCTCGGCCCGCTGTTTGATGAGCCCTTCACTGGCCGCATCGCGCCAGCCCCGCTTGTGCATGAAGCCGTTCCAGATTTCAATCTGCTCCGCCGTCGGCCGGTTGCCATTCAAGCAGCACCATTCAAGAATTTCTTCATCCGTTCCACCAGCCAGCGTGCGCTCTGAGAGCTCACTGAAGTCCACCCCGAGAAACTTGCACACACGCTCATCAAAGGTGCGATTCCCCGCCAAGTAGCCTAGGTGATAGCCTTCAGGCAGTTTGCCTTCCTTGGCGTTGAGCCTGATTTTATCGAGGATGCGCCCAAAGACGGCAATGCCGCCGACCAGATCACGAGGAGAACGAATGGGAAATGCCATGCGCCTTTTTAGCTAGGACGCATGGCAAAGTCAATTCACCGCCTCACTCGGCCTTCTTCTTCCCTTTGCCAGCCGGTTTGGCAGCAGCAGCCACCTTTTCGCCGGGCTTCGGCAGTGTGGCCTTCACCTCTTCCCACGCAGGATTCAGCGTCGCTTCAGTCAGTGAGAAGTTACGGAAATCCACCGACTGGCCGCTCACAGTGAATCCGGGGCTGGCTTTCTCAGTCAGGAAAAGATCATTGGCACCCCAGGCAACGAGGTCATCCACCTTGCCCAGCATCTTGTCTCCCACCATTTCCAGGCGGACCTTGTGCCAGCCCTCGCCAAGTTCCGTCGGAAAGCGGGCAAAGACGACAGCCTTGTCCGGTCCCGTATGGTCGTTGTCATCGCGTTGGATGGTCACCGATTTCGGTGTGATGCTGATGCGCGCCATATGGTCCTTGACGGCATTGATCGAAAGGCTCGTGCTCTTGGCCCCGGCAAACTTGAACTCATACTCAATGACAAAATCCTTCAGCTTGTTCGGCAGACGTGTCACCGCACCATGCTTGTCAGCTGCCAGTTCAGAGCCGCGCAGCACACCGTCCACCGGCTCCCACTTGCCCTTGGCCGCCTTCCACGGAGCGCCTGCACCGTCGTTGAGCTTGTTTTCATAGATGACCTTGCCGGGGATGGCGAGCAGTGGCTTGTCCTCGCCACGTGCAGCGAATGCGGCAAGAGCGAGCGTCAGGGTGAGCAGGGAAGTGTGTTTCATGGGCCGTTGTGAACGACAGCACTGCATCCATGTTGCGCGAAAATTCCCGACCTGATAGAACCGGCGCATGCGCACCACCGCTGTTTGCCTCATCCTCCTGCTTACCCACATGCAAGCCGCCGAACCCAATGCCGCCGCCGAAGCTTGGCTCGCTAAGACAAAGATCGCCCCGCCCCTCCAGGTGCCAGCCTCCCTCGACGCATGGCAGCATCAACGAGCACAAATCCGCGCGAAGTTAAACGAACTTCTCGGCGACCTCCCACCACGCCCACCAGCCTCCGCATTCCAAGTAATCAGCCGCGAAGACAAAGGCAGCTACACCCTGGAGACCGTCCAGTTCGACAATGGTGCGGGCGAGACCGTGAAAGGTTACGTGTTTGTACCGAAGACAGCCACAGCCCAGAGCAAAGCCCCAGCCATCCTCTACTGCCACTGGCATGGCGGGCAGTACGACATCGGCAAACAGGAACTCCTGCAAACGAATGCCACCCCCGTCGCCGCAGGCCCCGCGTTGGCAGCAGCCGGTTACGTCGTCCTCGGTATCGACGCCCCCTGTTTCGGCGAGCGCAACGGCCACGGCCCCGACGGCCCCCAGCAGAAAGGCGGCAACGGCGAGATGACCGCCGCCAAATTCAATCTCTGGGTCGGCAGCACCCTCTGGGGCATGATGCTGCGCGATGATCTCACCGCGCTCGACTACCTCTGCTCACGCCCCGAGGTCGATGCACAGCGCATCGGCGTCACCGGCATCAGCATGGGCTCCACCCGCAGCTGGTGGATCATGGCGCTCGATGACCGCCCGCGTGCCGCCGTGTGCGTCGGCTGCATGACACGCTACGAAGAACTGATCCGCGCCGGCATGCTCAAAGCCCACGGCATTTACTACTTCGTCCCCGGCATGCTCAAACACTTCGACACCGAAGCCGTCATCGCCCTCGGCGCACCACGCCCCATGCTCTTCATGACCGGCGATCAAGACAGCGGCTCACCCACCGATGGCGTGCGGCACATCGGCAAGATCGTGAGCCAGGTGTACGCACTGCATGGCCAGGATGCACCATCACATTTCGACAACGAGATCTACCCCGGCGTCGGCCATGTCTACCTACCCGAGATGTGGGAGAAGACGGTGAAATGGATGGACCGCTGGGTGAAGAACGGAAATCCAGCCAAGTAGTGCATCAAACACACTTGGCCGACTCCCTGTTCGATCACCACGAACTCAAATCATCATGCAGCCGCTCCATCTCACGGGAGAAGGCCGCACGTTCCGGCATGTCAGGCTCGCCGTAAGGCACGATTTCGATGACGTTCTTGCGCAGCGCGGTGATGCCGCTGCCGCCGTCCGCCTGCTGAATGCTGGTCCACGCACGGTCTGCAAAGCGAGCCGCGAGAATGCAGTCCTCCGGTGTCGTGTGACCGCCGCGCTGCAAATGGCCGAGCACGGAAGGACGCACTTCAAGATCAGGAAAGGGGGCCCCGGCACGCTGGAAGTACTGCTGGAAGGCATCCATCAGCACGTAGGCGCGGTTGCGCTTCTGAGGTGGATCAAACTCCACGCCTTCCGCCACCAGCACAATGGCATGGCCGCGTCCGCGCGTCATCGCGCCTTCGATCTTCGCTGCGAGCTTCTTCATGGCCTCCTCGTTCAGCGGGCCTCCTTCAGGGGTGACGATCATCTCCGCACCCGAAGCCAGGCCGGCCATCCGGGCCAGGTCACCGCTCGCGCGGCCCATCGTTTCCAGCACCATCACGCGGCGGTGACTGCGAGCGGTATCAATGAAGTGATCCACCGCCCAGACGAGCGTGTTGACCGCCGTATCGACGCCCAGCGCCATGTCAGTAAATTGAAGATCGTTATCAATCGTCGCAGGAATGCCGATCACGCGCAGGTCACTTTCTTCCGCCAGCAGTCGCGCACCCGTGAGCGAGCCATCTCCGCCGACGACGACCAGCGCGCGCACGTTGAGGCTCTTCAAGAGCTTGATGACACTATCACGTACTTTTTTCTCGTGGAATTCCAGGCAGCGCGCAGAGCCCAGGATGGTGCCGCCCTTGCCCATGATGCCGCTCACACTCGCGTGGTCCATCTGGATCACGTGCAGCTGCTCGGAGATCAGTCCCGCACGCCCGGTGTGGGTGGCGATGTCTTGTTTCAGGCGCACCAGTGCTTCCGCATCGTCATTCACGGCACGTGCAGTGCGCACGAGGCCGCGGTAGCCGTCGCGAATGCCGAGCACGGCGATTTTTTCACGGTTCAGGCCCAGGCGCACGATGGCGCGCAGGAAGGCATTCATGCCAGGTGAGTCGCCACCGCTGAAAAGGACGGCGACGGATTGTTCGGGAAAAGTGGCGCTCATGAGAAAAATGGAAAATGGGGGATTGTCTGCTTAGCGAGCACTCAGCGCGTGGCAAGTGGCTGCTTAAGAGGTTGAAATTCCTCGTGCTTGCTACCCTGCGCCCGCGTGTTAATGGCGCGGGTGTCCCCAGCCTTCGCCACCACGCTTTTCCCGCTCATTGCCGCCCTCCTGTACGCTTTTGGGGCGCTTGTGCTGAAACGCTCCAGCGACCTCGGCGTCGGCCTCTGGCGCACCACATTTGTCGCAAATTTGATTGTCGCGGGGCTGTTTTCCTTCCTCTGGCTGCTCGGCGGGCCACCCGTGGAAATAGTCGATCTGTGGCAGCCCGGCGTCATCGCCATGTGCCTTTTCATCGGCCAGCTCGCCCAGTTTCTGGCGCTGGAAAAGGGGGATGTGTCCGTCGCCGTGCCCGTGTTTGGGCTGAAAGTGATCCTCGTCGCCTTCTTCACCCCCTTGCTCATTGGTGAGGCCGTGGGTTTGAAGCTTTGGATCGCCGCCTTTCTGAGTGTGCTCGGCATCACCTTCCTCAACCGCAAGGATGCCGGCAAGCCGCCGCGTCATCTGCTCATCACCTTCGTCGCCGGTGGCATCGGTGCGGTGGCCTTCGCCATCTTCGATGTGCTCGTGCAAAAGTGGGGCCCCTATTGGGGTGTCGGCCGCCTGCTGCCCTGCATTTTCTGGATCAATGCCCTGCTCTCCTTCGGCCTCATCTTCCGCTTTTCCGCCCCCCTGAGCGCTATCCGGGTCCAGGCCTGGCCATGGCTCGTGGGAGGGGCTGTCCTGCTCGGCACCCAGAGCATCATTTTCGTCAGCACCCTCGCCGTCTTCGGCAAGGCCACCTCGGCCAACATCGTCTACGCCTCGCGCGGCCTTCTCAGCGTGGCCCTCGTCTGGATGATCGGCCACTGGTTCATGAACGCCGAACAGCACCTCGGCCCCAAGGTCATGCGCTGGCGTCTGGCTGGCGCCCTGCTCATGATGAGCGCCATCGTGCTGGTCGTGGTTTGATCACGGCTCTGTCGCGAAGCAAAAAGAAGCCGTTGCCACCCAGCCAGGCGAAGGGCATGTTTCTGCATGATTCTGGAAACCATGCCCGCCTTGAGTGCGCTCACTGTGGATCAAAAGCTGCGGCTCGTTTCGGAGCTTTGGCAGGATGTTTCACGTGACAGCACCATTACTGCCGAGACTGCAACGTTGCTTGATGAACGATTGCAGGAATACGAGGCAAATCCTGCTGCCGTTCGCAGCACTGAGCAGGTGGCGGCGGGCATCAAGGAGCTCAAAAAACGTATCGCCGCATCCCGGGCATGACTGCCGTCTGGACACTGGGTGCCGAAGCCGATGCCCAGCGTCTCTACGAACATCAGGAAAATGGGGGGGAAGGTGCAGGCGATTGCTTCTTTGAAGAAGTGCTGTCTTCGGTCCAACTGCTGGAGGCGTTTCCTGAAATCGGACCTGTCGTTCATCGCGGCAACATTCGGCGCGTACTTGTGTTCAAGCGTCACTTTGGATTATTCTATGTCGTGGAGCAGCGCGGAATCATTCTGCATGCTCTACTGGATTTAAGGCAGGACCCCCAAACCATCATGCAGCGTCTAAGAAGCATTTAAGCCACGGATTGTTCGCGTTGGGTGTGTGCTTTCTCGGATCCTTTCAGGACCGAAAATCACTCCTCCTGCACAATCACAAACGTCTTCGCCCTCAACCCGCTCACCTCATCACTCACCTCAATCTCATGCCTCCCTGGCTTGAGAATGGCAAAGGTGTGAACGCCTTCATTACGCAATTCGAGCGTCTTACAACTCCAGCGCGGTTGATTTGATCCCGCAATCTGCAGCAGCAGCCGGTTGCCACTGTTGCGAATGTCAGGATCAAGAATCACCACCGTGCCGGGAATCGGATTCGTGATCCGCAGCACCGGCCTGTCCTCAGTCTCCGCAGTCGTAACCAGATCGCCCAGCCAGTTCGCGCTGCTCGCAATCCATCCGGCATAGTCACGCGGCAGAATCGCCCGACCGCGCGCATCATAATCACCAGCTTGCGCCACAGCGGGGAGCTTGCCGCCGACGAAAAACTCCTCACGACTCACCCGCGCCGGCGGCGTCTGCGGTGTCAGCCGTTTCCCCGTGCGAGGGTCAATACGCGCACGCACAATACCCTTCGGCGTCGCAAACCACGTGGCCGGATGTTTCTCATGCAGGTGCAGCATCACATCCCGAAAAATCGGCCCTGCGCCGGTGACACCGCTGACATCCTGCATCGGCGTGTTGTCAAAATTACCCACCCACACCCCCACAGTGAACTCCGGCGTGTATCCCAGTGTCCAGTTGTCACGAAAGGTGGAACTCGTGCCGGTTTTCACCGCGCACTTGAACGGCAGCCTCAGCACCGACCAGCTGCCAAACGCCATTTCCCGCGCTTGATTGTCACTGAGAATATCCGCGATCAGCCAGCTCTCATTCTCTCCCAAAAGCCGCCGCTCTTCAGCAGCTCGATCATCCTGCAGCAGCGTCCACGCCTTGAAACGCCCCAGCCTCCCGAGACACGCATACGCATTCGCGAGTTCAACCAGTCGCACCGAAGCATTCCCAATCGTGAGGCCCAGCCCATAGTGCGCCGCATTTTCGTTGAGGGTGCTCATGCCGAGTTCACGCAGCTTCGGCTGCAGCGTCTCAGCTCCGCCGATGGAATCCAGCACACGCACCGCAGAGATGTTGAGCGAATTGCCGAGCGCGTAGCGATAAGTCATCGGCCCATAGCTGCGCAGCGAGAAATTCTCAGGCCGATAAGTTCCCGAAGACGTCGCAAATTCAATCGGCAGATCCGCCACAATACTCGCAGGCGTGGCACCGCGCTCAAATGCCAGCAAATACGTAAACGGCTTCATCGCCGATCCCGGCGAATGCGCCGCCCACGCCCCATTGAGCTGCCCACCGTCCTTAGCGAAGAAATCCCGCGACCCGGCCAGCGCCAGCACCGCCCCCGTCGCATTCTCGATCACCACCACCGCGGCATGCGTCACATGGCGGCCTTTCAGCGACTCCAGCCTCTGCGCGATGATCGTCTCCACCTGCTGCTGCAGCGTGGCATTCAGTGTCGTGCGAATCGTTTCTCCATGTCCTCCCCCGCGCAGCATCTCCACCGCATGGGGTGCCTCGAACCCACCACTGAATCGTTGCAGCACGATCTTCTGGCTCAATGCCACGCGATGCTGCTCGTCATCCAGCCAGTGCAGTTCGTGCATCTTGTCCAAAATTCGGCGCTGACGCGGCAGCACTCCCTCCAGATTACGAAACGGATTCAGCCGCGCCGGAGACTGCGGCAGTGCCGCGAGCAGCGCACATTCCGCAGGCGTGAGATCCCCCAGCGGTTTATGGAAATAGCCTGACGCAGCCGTGGCGGCCCCGGTCATGAGATTGCCAAAAGAAACCCGGTTCGCATAAGCCGCGAGCACTTCCTCGCGGCTCCAGCACATCGCCAGCCGGCGCGCCCGCAGTGCTTCAGCTGTCTTCACCCCCAGCGTCCGTTTGCCCGTTTGCGGCGTGGTGTTCTTGATCAGCTGCTGATGAATCGTCGAAGCACCGGAAACAATGTGTCCGCTGCGTCCATTGTCCCACGCCGCGCGCAAGACCGCCAGGAGGTCCACGCCGCCATGGGAGAAGAAGCGTTTGTCCTCAGCCGCGAGCAGCGCATGCACCAGAGCAGGAGGAATCTCCGCGTATTTCGCCGGCGGTGCGGAGCGCGTGCCGTCCTCGTTCAGCAGATGCCGCAGCGGCTTGCCATCTCGGGCGAGATAGAGCGTGGAAGATGGCGGCGGCCGCAAAAGAGCCTCCGGCAACGGCAGCAGCCATGGCAGCCCCCACCATCCGCCTGCCGCCAGCACGAGCAGGGTGATGAGAATGGTTTTCCAGCGGCGCAGCATGTGAAAAGGAACGCGAGGCGCGCGATTAAATCCAGCGCGGTGTTCTTGACCGTGGGCGTCTGCGGCGGAGCATGCACGGCCCGCATGAATCCGCCGCCAACCATCGCCTGCCTCGGTCCCGAGGGGAGTTTTTCGCATCTGATCACGCAGATGCGTTTTCCCGGCCTGGCGGTCAGCCTGCGGGACAACGTGGGCGATGTGTTTGATTTCCTCACCGCGAATCCCGACGCGCTTGGCATCGTCCCCATCGAAAATTCTTCCGGCGGTTTCATCATCGACACCGTGGACCGCCTGGTGGACACCCGCAGCACCTTGTCCATTCTCGAAGAACTCACGCTGGATGTGAAGCTCGCGCTGCTCGGCAGGGCAGGGGAGCCCATCACCTCCATCCATTCCCACGCAATGCCGTTTTATCATGGCGATGATTGGCTCAAGGCCAACTATCCCGATGTGAAGCGCGTGGTGGAACCCAGCACCGCGAAAGCCGCGGAAAAAGCCGTCGCCACACCGGGAGCCGCCGCCATCGGCCCACGCCAAAACGCAGAGCGCCATGGCCTGCAGATCCTGCACTTCCCCATTGCTGGCGAGGTGCCCAACATCACGCAGTTCTATCTCATCGGGCACGCGGCCAACACACCCGGGCTCGAGCACAACCGCACCGCGCTCATCGTCGAGCTCCCAGACCGCCCCGGCAGCCTGTGCCGTTTCCTCACGCCCTTGAGCGAGAACGACATCAACATGAAGCGTCTCGAATCACGCCCCATCCGTGGCCAGCCGAACAAGTACCGCTTCTACATCGAGATCGAAGGCTCCACTGCCGATCCGCGCGTGCAAAAGGCGCTCAATCAAACACGCGCAGATGGCGCGACGATCCGCAGCGTGGGCTCCTACTCAGCCGACCTCCGCTTTGAATCGTAACAGGGCCATTCCTAGCCCGTCCGGAAGCAGCGCCACCACTCATTCTATGAAACACATCCTCACCTGCCTGCTGGCCTTGTCCGTCAGCCTCAATGCCGCACCCACCATCTCAAAACGCGCCAGCGAAATCGACCCGCGCGCCAAGGAGCATCCGGAAATCGATTTCGTTTTCACCGACAAAAAAGGCAAGCCACAGGACCTTCAAAACGCGAGCGTCGATACCAGCGTGAAGCCACAGGGCAAGCTCGTCATCTGGCTCATGGGCCACAGCGCACCTTTGTTCGAGCGCCTCAACAGCTACGGCCTGCATGCCATTCAGGTACACTACGCCAACAAATGGTTCGGTCTCATCCCTCCGACGCGGCTGAATGACGGCAAGACCCTGGGCGACATCCGTCTCGAAGCCTCCACCGGCGAAGATCACAGCGACCTCGTCAGCATTCCACAGCCGGACAGCATCATGGAGCGCTCGTTTCAATTCGTGAAGTGGCTCGCCAAGGAACATCCGGAAGGCAAGTGGGGCCAGTTCATCACTGAAGACGGCAAAGGCCTGCGCTGGGACAAAGTGATCGTCTCCGGTGCATCACACGGAGCCACCACTTCCGCCCGCTTCGCCAAGCATCAGAAGGTGGATCGCGTGGTCTGCTTCTGCGGCCCGCGTGACAACTATGAGAGCTGGCAGTCGCTGCCCTCCGCGACGCCCGCCAACCGCATCTTCGGCTTCAGCCATGTCCTCGATGGAGGCTGGTCCGCCGACCACTACTGCCGCTCCTGGGAGATGATGGGACTGAATCAGTTCGGCCCCATTGTGGATGTCGACATCAGCGCTCCTCCGTTTCAAAACACCCGCCGTCTCATCACCAATGCCGATGTGAAAGGCGACGACAAACGCGCCCACAGCTCCGTGATGCCCGGTGGCGCGGCGGTGAAAGACAAGGATGGCAAATTCATCCACGAAGCCGTCTGGCAGTATCTCTTCAATCACCCGGTCGATAAAACCGGCTCCCCAACACCCGCCGATCCTGACTGTGTGAAGGATCAGCGCAAATAATCCCGTTAATTCACGCCCAACTCAATCCTCCAACCCGCTCTCATATGCTGCTCTTGCTTCGTCCCCTCTCCATTGCCGCCGTGTTCAGTCTCGGCTCCTTTCTGAATGCTGCTGACAATCCCTTCATCGGCCGCTGGGCGCTCACCATCCCTGGCGGCGGCGCAGGCTGGCTCGGCGTGGAGTCCAAAGACGGCGCGCTCAGCTCCAGCGTGCTCTGGGGCGGCGGCAGCGTGGTGCCCACCACCAGCACCAAGGTCGATGGCGACACCCTCATCGTGACCCGCGAGCAGAAGAATAAAGAAGGCAAGCTGGCGACCATCGAAACGATCATGGCCAAGGCCGAGGGCGAAGTGTTGAAACTCTCCACCTCCAAGAAAAATGCGGAAGGTAAAGAGGTCGGCAAGGCCCAGGAGTTCGCTGGCAAGCGCATCGCTGACGTGCCACCGGCCCCGGATCTCTCCAAGGTGAAATATGGCGCACCCATCCAGCTTCTGAACGGCAAGGACCTCACCGGCTGGCGTCTGCTCAAGGAAGGCGTCGATAACGGCTGGAGCGTCGTCGATGGCATCCTGCAAAACCGCGTCGTGAAGGCCAAGGACAAGCACTTCGGCAATCTGCGCACCGACGCAGAATTCGAAGACTTCAATCTGAAGACCGAAGTGCGCACGCAGGAAGGCAGCAACAGCGGCATCTACCTCCGCGGCATCTATGAAGTGCAGGTCATGGAGAGCTTCGGCCAGCCTCTGGATTCACACCACATGGGCGCGCTCTACAGCCGCATCACCCCAAGCGTGGCCGCTGAAAAGCCTATTGGCGAATGGCAGACCCTCGACATCACCCTGGTGGACCGCCACCTCACCGTGGTCCTCAATGGCAAGACCATCATCGACAACGCACCTGTGCTCGGCTGCACCGGCGGCGCCATGACCAGCGATGAATTCAAGCCCGGCCCGCTCTACCTTCAGGGAGATCACACCAACGTGGACTTCCGCAACATGGTCCTCACCCCGGTGGTGAAGTAACTCGTTTGCCCGCTTTCGTGGGTGTGGGACGAATCAAAAAATTCGTTTCACACCCCGAGGCGTTCTTTCACGGTCTTGATGGCCTTGTGCCGGTTGTCCACGGCCAGCTTTTTGAAAATGTGCTCGTTGTGCCGGTTCACCGTGTGCAGCGTCACGTCGAGAATCTGCGCGATTTCAGGGTTGTTCTTGCCCTCGCACACCCAGTGCATCACTTCAGCCTCACGCTCCGTGAGGCCGAGGCTCTGCAGCCGTTCGATGGAAACTTGCAGTGATTCCACACGGCCCAGCAGATAGAAACGGTTGTCCCTGCAACGCGCCAGCGAAAGCACGATGCGGTGCCCCTCCTGCTCCATTTCCAGCGGAGGAAAGATGTTCTCATTTTCTTCGGCCAGTTGCTGCAGCCATTGGCGGACGGTTGGGGGCAGAAAATAATGCGGGGCGCCGGGAGCACGCTCCAAAGATTTGCCAAAGAACCAGTGGGCCGCTTTGTCGCCTTCGAGAATCTCTCCCTGTTCCGTGACGATCAGGAGTTCGCATGCAGCCGAAGAGAGCGGCGCATCGCTCATGGTCTGAGGCGCAAGCTCCGTGGTCTTGCCCATGATGGAGCTGTGATGCGGCGCAGGCTGTGACGAGTTGGAGAAAATGAGTCGTTGATTGGCGATGCGGATTTCATCTCCATTCTTGAGCCGGCGCGCACAGTTGATGCGCAGTCCATTGACGATGACGCCATTGCGGCTGCCCAGGTCATTGATCCACCAGTCGTCATTCAAATTCATCAGCACCGCGTGGCGACGTGAAGCCTGCACATTGCTGATGGGAATATCGTTGTCAGAACGACGGCCAATGAAGCAGGGGCCCAGGAGTGTGTACACGCCTCCACTCCACTTCAATAAGGCTGGTTGTTCCTTCATCCCGGCATTCACTGGCATGCAGGATTTTGCGCAGGAGCATGCGATGTGCAACGCGGGTGAAAAAAAGTTACGTATTGGCAGGTCTGCCAATAGCGCATTTTTCGGTTCAGTTCGATGCGTGTGCTCGCTCACCCCTGCACTCATGAAAACCGATGTTTTGGAACCCATCCAGACCCGCTCGTCGAGAGCGTGTTCTGCATCTGGCAGTGCTGCCAAAAGAATTCCCAGCGCTTCCAGCGTGACCAGCACGCAGCGTCCGTTTTGCATGCTCTGCGTCCATTGCCCGAAGTGTCTGGAGAATCCACACACAGTCAGCTGTGACCTCTGCGCCGGATGCCGCGCATGCTCCATGCATGGCAGGGGCTGTTGAGTTCGGGAGAGTTTGTGTCAGAAAGCGGGTGGGAGGTTCGTTTTAAATAACAACAACCAAACCTATGAACACGATCCCTGCACCTCAACGAGGACAGGCGGCCTCGTTTCAGCAAGCCGCCACCGCTCACAACGCCGAAGCGCGTTTCGTCACTCGCAATCTCCACCGCGTCTGGCAGTTCCGACGCATGAAGGCCACCTTCCTCCGGCCCTTCCGTCAGGCCCTCCGTCCTCTGCTCGTCTGGCTGCGCCAGGAGCACATTTTTGTGGAGAGCGGCCAGCATGGCACCCCTCCCGTCGGGCTGCATCTGAAGCAATTCGGCTGGGAAACCATCGCGCTGAGCCTCATTCTCGGCCCGCTGGCCTTCATCATGCTGCTGCCTATGCTCATTGTCATCTTCCCCGTTGTCGTGCTCGTCGGCTGTGGTGCTGTCGCGGCGTCTGCATTGCAAGCTGACGCAGAAGCTGTGGACCATCATTCCCTGACGTGGCACGCCATGAATTGAGCCTGCCTCAGCCGTTCGTCTTCTGCTTCTTCATCACTCGATATACCAGCCATGCGGCGATGTTGATCACCGCCATGGCAGCGAGGAGTTGTGTGAGCGTCGTCGCGAGGTCGCCTTTGCCCAATCCGCTGCCCACGAGGCTGAAAGCCACATTCAGCGGCAGATAGCCCAGCAGCGTGCCCAGCAGAAAACGCGTGTGCTTCACCGGCGTCATGCCCAGCAGCACGTTCAAGACCAGCCCCGGCACCATAAGCTGCCGCACCCAGAACACCCGCAGCACAGAAGGCTTTTTCAGCAATTTTTTGAGCCACGGCCATTTTTCCGCCCGCGATTCAACCGCTCTGCGGAACCCATGACGTGATAAGACAAATGCTCCATAAGATCCCAGGGTCGATGAGACAAGCGAGAGCACCAGCCCCTCACCAAAGCCAAACACCAGCCCGGCGGCGGCACACAGCGGCAGACGCGGCACACCCAGCATCACGGTCCCGGCACACGCGATCATGAAGATCGCATGCGCCCCCCAGCCAAATTGGCGCACCATCTCCTTCCAGGTCTTCACATTCGTAATCCACGCCTTCAGGCCTGTGAAATGTGCCAGCGCCATGAAAGCAGCCACCAGCAGCACCGCAAACAGCACCTGGCGGGTCTCCTTCCCAAGCGCACGCGAGGTCTCCTGCTCCACCTCGCTCGTGATGGAGACATCCAGCTCTTCAGGCTCTGCTGCAGACTCGTCCGTGGTCGCCATTATTGCAGCTTCCAAAGTTTCGCGTCACTGCGCACGTAGATCGCCCCGCCGGAAACCGCTGGCGTCGTCAGCACAGTTTCCTTCAGCTCAATTTCCTTCAGCACCTTGCCCTCTGGCGCTTCGGGATCGATCACCTGAAAAATCCCGCGCTCATTCACGATGTAGATGCGCTTGCCAGCCGCCACAGGTGAGCCGCTGAATGGCCCCTTCATGCGCAGCTTCCACGCCTCGTCACCATTCTTGATGCTCGCTTTGATCAGCACGCCCGCGCCATTCACCACATAGATGGAGTCCCCCAGCACCAGCGGACTCGCCGTGCCGGGATTCAGCTTCTCATTGCGCCACAGCTGCGTCACAGAGCCCTTCTCAGGTGCCAGTGCCGTGATGCCATGCGACACCGCATAAATCGTTTCACCTGAGCCCACACTCGAAGGAATCGTGCTCGCCCCGTCGCTGTAATCCCACACCGTCTTTCCCGTCGCCGGGTCCACGGCCAGAATGCCCTTGCTCGACTGCAGGGCCACCGTGTTCTTCCACACCGTCGCGCTGGTCCAGTTCGCCGCCTTCGGCCTTTCCAGCTTCCATTTGTTGCGGCCCGTCGCCACATCCAGGCCCGCCGCGAAGGACTCGCTGTCATTCTCGCTCTGCACCACCAGCGTCCCATCCATCACCACCGGCGACTGCGACATCCCCAGGCTGTTGCTCGCATTCGCATAATCAAACGTCAGCCCGCGCAGCCACAGCAGATTCCCATCGAGATCAAAGGCAAACAGGTCATTCGAGGAAAACAGCGCAAACACCCGGTCCCCATCACTGCACGGCGTGTTCGCCGCCACGCAGGTCTTGTTGTGCGTCATCGTGCGACCGGTCGTGCGCATCGCACGCTCCCAGCGCTTCGTGCCATCCTTTGCATTGAAGCAAAACACATGCAGCGTTTCCTGCCCCGGCCCGCTGGAGCAGGTCACAAACACACGGTCTCCCACCACGATCGGTGCCGAAAGCCCACGCCCCGGTAGATCCGCCGCCCACGCCACCTTCAGGTCATCCCCCGGTGCCTTCGCCTCCGTGGAAACCGCCGTCGCATTCGGCCCGCGAAACTGCAGCCAGTCCGCACGCACCACGCCCGTTGCCAGGCAAATCATCAAACACATCGAAATCGTCTTCATGGTCATTATCGAGGTTAAAAAATTACTTCGCAGCCAGGATCGCCGTCCCCGTCGCATCACACACACGCAGCTGGAATTCCCACTCCACCGTCCACTGCTCCGTCTGCTCGTTCTGGCAGCATTTCACCAGGATCGTGTTCTTCCCCTTCTTGAGCTGGCACGGCAGTTTGTACTGATCCAGCTTCGCGCCGCGGTGGTACTCATCACGCGCAAAGAGGAGCTCTCCGTTCAGCCACACCTTCCAGCCATCCTTGCAGCCGATGCGGATCTCCGCCGGGCGATCCTCCGTGCTGAAAAAATCCGTCGCCGCATAGCCCACCACGCTCTTCTCCATGCCAAAGGGCTTGTTAAAGTCGATCTTGCCGTACTCTTCCGTGCTGGTGAAGTCCACCCACTTGGCTTCCTTGGTCTTGCCTTCATAGACCGCATCAAACTTCAGCTCCTTCTCCGGCGGATACACCGTGTCGAACCCGGCACGATCCGCATTGCTGAACGGCGCGATCATCTTCCAGCTCATCAAAAATCCAAAATGCTTCGGCAGGTCCACCTTCTGGTCCAGGGCGCGCAGCTTCTTCGCCAGCACCTTGATCTGGTCCTCATCCCGCGCTCCGCCCAATCCCTTGCCATAGGCCACGATCGCCGCTGCGTTGTCCTTCTTCTCCAGCGCCGCATCACCAGCCTCGATCAGCTTCGCCACCGGATGCCTTCTCAGGTCCGAGCTCGGATCCTCCAGCAGTGTCGGCGTCAGCTCCTCCGCCAGTTTCTCGTCTGCCCGGTGGATCAGATCAAACGCCACCACCCGCGCTCCGGGGCTGTTTTGGGTGTTCTTCAAAAACGTCACCAGCGCCGGCACCGGCAGCTTCTTCGCCTTCAGCGCCTCATCCGCGATCACTCCCACCGCCGCACGCAGCCAGTTTTCCGCCAGCGGATTCGCCCCGTTCATGCCCTTCAGCACCTCCGGCAGCGTCGCCGCATCCGCCTTCACGATCTCCTGCCACGCCTTGCCCGCCGCCTCATTTCCCTGGCCTTCTTTCCCCACCGCACGCAGAGCTTCGATGGGTTTCGACAATTCCTCCGCCGCCTGCAAAGACACAGCGGCGAGGGCAAACAAACAGATGGAACTCAATTTCATAGGCAAGACGGCCAAGCTTTCACAAAGAACGCCCCACGCCAAGCCGGAGTTTCGTTCCCAATGGCAAAGAGTTCGTTGCTTTACCCTGAAACGCTCCTGCCGTTGGGATTTCAGGGGCGGCCGCCCCGCCTGCGCCCTCGACACTGCGCAATTCATCGCCACAGTGAGCGCCCCCTTTCCCTCATGCTCTCCGTTTCCAATGTCAGCAAAACCTACGCCGGCCGCACTTTGTTCAGCCAGGTGTCGTTTCACATCAACCGTGGCGAAAAAATCGGCCTCATCGGCCCCAATGGAGCAGGCAAATCCACGCTCTTCTCCCTCCTCCTGCGTGACACCACCCCGGATGATGGCCAGGTCGTGATGGAGCGCGGCATCACCTTCGGCTTCCTGCCGCAGGAGAGCGCCCCCATTGAAGACGTCACCGTGCTGGAACTCGCAACCGGTCACGTGGACGAGCATCAACGCTGGGAGATTGAGCCCAAGGCCAAGCGTATCCTCAGCGGCCTCGCATTCCGCGAGTCTGACTTCGAGCGCAATGCCCGCACTCTCAGCGGCGGCTGGGTCATGCGCGCCCATCTCGCCCGCCTCCTCGTCCAGGAGCCCGATCTCCTCCTGCTCGACGAACCCACCAACCATCTCGACCTCGAATCCCTCATCTGGTTCCAGAGCTACCTCCAGAGCTACCCGGGCGCCATCCTCATGATTTCGCATGACCGCGAATTCCTCAATGCGCTCTGCGACAGCATCCTCGAAGTCGCCCATAGCAAGATCACCCGCTACACCGGCAACTACGACGACTACCTCCGCGAAAAATCAGCCCGCATGGAGCAGCTCCAAGGCGCCTACGACAATCAGCAGCGCGAACTCGCCAAAATGCAGGCCTGGGTGGACCGCTTCAAAGCCAAGGCCAACTTCGCCTCCCGCGCGCAGGACAAGGCCAAGATGATCGACCGCATCGAAAAAGTCGATGCCCCCATGGCCGATGCCAAGACCGTCAAGTTCCGCTTCCCGCAGCCCCTGCGCAGCGGCCAGCGCGTCATCCGCGTGAAGGGCGTCGATTTTGCCTATGGCACACAGCCCATTTACACCGGCCTCGATCTCGAAATGGAGCGCGGCCAGTGCACCGTGCTCGTCGGCCCGAACGGTGCCGGTAAATCCACCCTCCTCAAACTCCTCGCCGGAGCACTCACACCGCAAGCAGGCACCTACGAACTCGGCCACAACGTCAAACTCGGCTACTTCGCCCAGTATCGCGGCGATGTTCTCAACATGAAGCACACCGTCCTGCAGTCCGCCATGGACCTCCCCAGCCGCCCTGGTGAAAACATGTGCCGCACCCTCCTCGGCTCCTTCCTGTTTCATGGCGATGACGTCTTCAAACCTGTCGGCGTTCTCAGCGGGGGTGAAAAGTCCCGCCTCGTGCTCGTGCGCCTGCTGCTCGATCCACCGAACTTCCTCCTCATGGATGAGCCCACCACCCATCTCGACATGGGCAGCATCGATGCCCTCATCGGCGCTCTCGGACAATACGAAGGCACCCTTGTCTTCATCAGCCATGACGTGCACTTCATCCGTCAGATGGCCAAGCACGTCCTGCACGTCAGCGCCGGCGTCATCACCCCCTACGCCGGCGACTATCAGTACTACCTCGACAAATCCAAGGCCGGCTCCGCCCGCGAGGCCCTCACCGCCACATTGCACAACGCCCAGCCCTCCAATTTCAGCGCCCCCACCGCGAAAGAACCGGCCAAAAGCAAGCAGCAGCGCCGTGCCGAAGCCGATGCACGCAATGCCTACAGCAAAGCCAAAAAGGAGCTCGATCTCCGCATCTTCAAAATCGAGCAGGAACTCGCCACCCTCGACAAGCGCAAACACGAGATCGTGAACCTCCTCCAGGAAGAAGCCACCTATGCCGACGCCGCTCAGTTCCGCCTCCTCAGCGCCGAACTCGAAGCCGTCGAAACCAAGATCCCCAAATTCACCACCGAGTGGGAAAAAGCCACGGAGGAGCTGGAGAAACTGGTGCCAGTCGACTCAAAGTAGCCTTGAACGACACCCGCCCCTTCGAAATCGTTTGCGAGTCGAAGGGGGCTGTGTTTTACCCGGCTGGGTGAACTTGTCATCCCCCGCGCTGTGTCTTCGGCTTGGTCTGCTGCTGCTGTCGGTCAGCCTGATCGCCTGCTCAGATCAATATGAAGCTTTTGTCCGTCGTCCGATTCCCGGCGGAGGCGGTTACTGGGTTGAGCGGATCGTTGTGAAAAAGAAACAGCCTCCGCCACGGGATCGGAAAGCTTCTCGACTTCTGGCTCCCGCTGTTGATGAGGGCCAGTGGAACGGCGACTCCCTGGTCGGACCACCTCGAATGGTCATCCGCCTGAGCGAGCAGAAGATTTACTTCTACAAGGCCGGCCAGCTCGCCGGCATCTCGCCGATCTCGTCAGGTCGTGAAGGCATGGCCACCAGAGCAGGCAATTTCGCCGTCATTGAGAAAGACATCGATCACGCTTCTTCATTGTTCGGCGATTACATCAGCCGGGACGGCACTGTCTTGAAGCGTGAGATCGACGTCCGCAAAGACCCCCGCCCGCCCGGTGCCTTGTTTGACGCAGCCAAAATGCCTTACTTCATGCGCATCACCGGTGCCACCGGCATGCACGAAGGCTATCTTCCCGGCTACCCCGCTTCCCACGGCTGCATCCGCCTCCCGCACCGCATGGCGGAGATTTTTTACCACCAGTCCTCCGTGGGCACACCCGTGAAGATTGTGCCCTGAAGTCCGGCGGCAAAGCTCAGATCGCGGTGCTGATCTGCGCGTCCTTGCTCAGCGAGGCCAGTCTCTCAAAGTCCACCTGGTGCGCCTGATCTTCGACATTCTTCCGCATCACCTCCAGTCCCGCCTTGAACGACTCGCTCAACGCGGGCACATCCAGAGTCCGGTGGTAGTGGATGTAGATCACCGCTTCACGCAAAAGGAAGAAGTGCTTGAGCTGCAGTGCGTCAACGGCTGACAGCGGGCCAGCCTTTGCATAGCCTCTCCACAGCCCTGCCCATAGTGGCGCGATGCGGTCATTCAGCCCCTCATCAGCAAACTGGTTGAGAACCCTGCAGTAGATCGAATCGTACAATATCGTCGCAAAATCCTGCACAAAGTGCCCGTGCTCGCAGTTGTCGAAGTCGAAGATCCACAGCTTGTCGCCGTCGAGGAAGCAGTTCCCCAGACAGGCATCCGCATGAACAAGACCATACGTCTTCGGGTCCACCGGAAGCTCCCGCAACACTCGGATCAAGTCGGCAACACTTGCGCAGAATTGGGGAGACAAACACCCCTGCAAACCCGTCACATCCTCCCGCAGCGACCGCGACTCATGCCAGTGCGTGCGTGCCTGCGCCGCATGGTCTGCAGGCAGCTCCAGCGTATGCGCGTGCATCTGCGCCAGCACCCCGCCGAGCTTTTCATAAATCGGCGGTGAGATGTCCTCCGGGGTGATTTTGCGGCCCGGAGCATGTTCAAAGCACGTCACCGTGTGCCTCTCACCATCGACACAGAGTGACACACAGGCTTCGCCATTGAGTGCCGGGATGGACCTGCAAACATTGAGCCCTCGTGCCGCCAGAAACTCCACCATCGCCAGCTCTGCCTCCACATCGGCACAGGTGCGGAGCCTTCCCTTGGACACCCGCAAGATGACCTTCTCGCCATCACGCCGGCCCAGGTAAACATGGTTCTGGCTGCTGCGCAGAAACTCAAGGTCGCCGGGCACAAATCCATAGGGCCGCGCCAGCAGCGCAAGGTGGGCATCTTGGATCATCGTCGTCATGCTGGGCTTTATTGAGCTGCCCGCATATCACGGTGGCGTTCCAGCGCCTGAGGTTTTGCGCCAGAGCAAAGCAGTTGTTTCAAGGTCTCGACATTCTCCGCCAGCGTATGCGTGAACGTGTTCACCACGCCATCGTAGTCCCCATACCGGTGCACCCATTCTAGCTGCATCTTAGCGAACCCAATCTGCCGGTCCCCGCGTGCTGCCTCCCTTCGTTCCAGCTCTTCCACGGGACATTCCACCTTCACAAAGTACACATCGAATCCCCGCAGTGCCTCGGCGATCTCGTCCATCCAGTCCCAGCGCTCGATCACATGGTCGATGATCATCGGAAAACCGCAGCCTGCGATGAGCGGCAGCGAGTGGTGAAAGGCCGAAAGCAGCGGCAGCAGCACCTTCGGCCGCAGCGCATCATCTTTCAGCACATGCTCCGGCGTCATGAAGATGAACTTGTCGTTCGAGACGTACAGCAACGGTTCCGGCATGGCTTTTTGCAGCGCCGTGGCCGGCGTGGTCTTGCCTGAGCTGGAGGTTCCATTCAAAAGGATGGCGGCGGCTCTGTGCATCGCCCAGCCGTATCACCTGCAAAAAGCGCCGTCTATGGTTTATCCGTAATCACCGCCTCGATCCGGTACCCATCCGGATCCATCACAAACGCAGCAAAGTACCCCGGCCCATATTCCGGGTGCAGTCCCGCGCCGCCGTTATCCCTGCCCCCATGCGCCAGCGCAGCCTCAAAAAACGCACTCACTGCCGCCCGTGTTGGCGCGGCAAAGGCCACATGAAACCCATCCCCCGGCGCGCCCGCATTCTCAGGCCGCAGCTTCAGCGCAAACACATCTTTTCCAGCCTCTGAACCATAGCCGACAAAGGTCTCATCCTCCCACACCCGCCCATACCCCAGCGGAGCCAGCACGGCATCATAGAAGGCCCCGGAGCGTGCGATGTCCGTGACGGCGAAGGAAAGATGATGAAGCATGGCTTTTCGTGATGCAGTTCGCTGACCACAGGAATGCGCATGGGGCGGACATTAGGCCACCGTGCAGATCTGTACCCCCTGCTTCAGCGAGGCCAGCTTGTCCGCACGCTTCGGAATGAACTCCTGCCCCAGATATCCGGTATAACCCGTCTCCTGAATCGCCTTGATAATCGCCGGATAATTCAGCTCCTGCGTCTCATCAATCTCCGCCCGTCCCGGCACACCACCCGTGTGATAATGTGCAAAGTACTCATGATCCCGCCGGATAGTCGCGATCACATCCCCCTCCATGATCTGCATGTGGTAGATGTCGTACAACAGCTTGAAGTGCGGCGAGCCAATCTTCTTGCACAAGGCCACGCCCCACGCGCTGTGGTCACACATGTAGTCCGGGTGGTTCACCTTGCTGTTGAGCAGTTCCATCACCAGCGTCACCCCCAGCTTTTCACACAGCGGCATCAGCCTTGCCAGACCCTTCACGCAGTTCTCCAGTCCCTGCTCATCGCTCATGCCATCGCGGTTTCCGCTGAAGCAGATCACCTGCTTAAATCCCGCCTCAGCGCTCGCCTGCAGCAGCGGCTCATACGCCTGCACCAGCAGGTCATGATGCTCCACGCGGTTCCATCCCTTCGGGATCGGCCCCAGCTTCACGCCTCCCGGCGCTTCAATCGTGGGATAGCTCACCATCGCGCAGTGCAGCCCATGCTTCTTCACCGTCGCAAAATCCTCCGGATTCAGCAGCTCCACCGACTCCAGCCCGATCTCCTTCGCCGCCACACAGAAATCCTCCAGCGGGATCTGCTTGTAGCACCACTTGCACACCGAGTGCCGCACCTTCCCACCAGCCGCCTTGTCAGCCGCTTCAATCTGCGTCCGCAGCATCGCCGCGATGGCACTGACACTGGCAAGAGTTCCGAACTGACGACGGGAAAGGTGGTTTGGAGTCATTCCCAAATCCTACACGGACCGGGGGCGGGATTCCAAGAAGAGAATGTCTCAAAACATCAACCCACCAAACTCCAGGTACTCGAGTTGTTTCACCTGGTTCATCACCCCAGCAAGATCCTCGGCTTTGAAACCATAAGTGTCAGGCAATGCACCTTCGCAGCCAGCAATCGCAGTTGAGATACGTCTTCCACGAACCTGTTTGGAAAATCCTGGTACAAAGTCCCAAACGACCATTTTGTTGTGGCTGATGGTCTGGACTCTAAAGTCCTGTACCTCATCCCAGCGGACCTCATGTGCACGAAAGAGACTGCAATAGACGAAACTCTCCTTCTTGAGGATGAGGTAGCTTGCTCCAGGCAGGAGCTGAACACAAAAAACCACCAGTCCCAGTGAGAAGAAACCCGCGCTCAGGTAGAGCTTCACGTCGTTCTTTTCCATGGCTCCCCAAAAGCCTCCCACGACGAAAATAAGAAAAACCACGATCCATAGAAGTGACTTCAACTTCGATGACTTGAAAGTCAGAGTGAAGTCAGGTCCGGGCCATGGGTTTGGAATCTGCGAGATTCGAGACATGCATTGAAACTACGCTTGCTGGGTCTGGGATTCCAAGAAGAGAAATCATATGCAGCACGAAACGGCAGGCAAGCCCCCGCCTCCTATAGCCTCACCGGCACCCCACGTGCCCCCAGATACTTCTTCACATCCCCCACCGTATACTCACCAAAGTGGAAAATGCTCGCCGCCAGCACCGCGTCAGCCTTCCCATCTCTCAAGACATCCACCATGTGGTCAATGTTCCCTGCGCCACCGCTGGCGATCACCGGAATCGTCACCGCCTCGCTCACCGCTTTGGTCAGCCCGATGTCATAGCCATTCTTGGTGCCATCCGAGTCCATGCTCGTCAGCAAAATTTCACCGGCACCGCGTCGGCACACCTCAGCCGCCCATTCCACCGCATCCAGCTCCGTCGCATTGCGACCTCCATGCGTGTAAACCGTCCATGAGCCATTCGCATTGCGCTTCGCATCGATGGCCACCACCAGGCACTGGCAGCCAAAAGCATTCGCCGCCTCATCAATCACCTGCGGCGTCTTCACCGCCGCCGTGTTGATCCCCACCTTGTCAGCACCCGCCAGCAGCATCTCGCGCATGTCCGCCACGGTGCGGATCCCCCCGCCCACGGTCAGCGGCATGAAGCAGCTCGCCGCCGTACGTGCCACGACATCCACCATCGTTTTGCGCTCCTCATGGCTCGCCGTGATGTCCAGAAACACCAGCTCATCCGCCCCCTGCGCATTGTACACCTGCGCGCATTCCACCGGATCACCGGCATCACGCAGTTGTAGGAACTTCGTGCCTTTGACGACACGGCCTTCCTTCACGTCCAGACAGGGAATGATGCGCTTGGTCAGCATAATGAAAATGGGATACGCCGAAGAAATCAAAAAGGGAAAAAATCAGAGAACTTCTTCTCCGATTTTTTCTCCTCGTTTCCTTCTTTCGGCTAAACCTCAGCCCAAAGCAGAGGAAACCATCGTTTCCAGTTTCACGATGTCCTTCGCGAAGTTGCGGATGCCTTCAGCGGTCTTTTCAGTCGCCATGGCGTCTTCGTTGAACAACCAGCGGAAGGTCTTCTCGTCGCTGCCGATCTTCTCGATCTTCAGGGACTTCGCATTGTCCGCATTAAGCTTCTGCGTCAGGGGCTCTTCGCTTGCCGCCAGTTCACCCAGCAGACCTGGGCTGATGGTCAGCAGGTCGCAGCCGGTGAGTTCAGTGATCTCACCCTTGTTGCGGAAGCTGGCGCCCATCACCTCGGTCGTGTAGCCGAAGTGCTTGTAGTAGTTGTAGATCTGCGTCACGGACTGCACGCCGGGATCTTCAGTCGGGGAGAAATCCTTGCCGGTGCTCTTCTTGTGCCAGTCAAGGATGCGGCCCACGAAAGGGGAGATCAGCTTGATGCCGCCCTCGGCGCAAACCACGGCCTGCGCCAGGCTGAAAAGCAGCGTCAGGTTGCAGTTGATGCCTTCCTTCTGCAGCACTTCAGCGGCTTTGATGCCTTCCCACGTGGAAGCGATCTTGATCAGGATGCGCTCGCGGCCGATGCCAGCCTTCTCGTACATGCTGATCAAATGACGCGCTTTGTCGATGTTGGCCTGCGTGTCGAACGACAGGCGGGCATCCACTTCCGTGGAAACACGACCCGGGACGATCTTCAAAATTTCAAGGCCAAAGGCCACCACCAGGTTGTCCATCACGGCGTCCACGCCGCCGGATTTGCCATCAGCCACAGCTTTGTCGAACAGCGACTTGTACTCAGCCTTCTGCGAAGCCTGGAGGATGAGGGAGGGATTGGTCGTGGCGTCCTGGGGCTTGTAGGCCTTCATGGCTTCGAAGTCGCCGGTGTCGGCCACTACCACGGTGTGCTGCTTGAGCTGATCGAGCTGGGTCATAGTCTGGGGGTTTTGGGGGGTATGAGAGTAAAGGCTGTGGCAGGTTAATCAAGCGCAAGGAACCGCACGCAGATGCTCCCCGGGACGTTCACCTTCGTACCAGTGAAGGTGAGCTTTCCGCTGTCCTGGTCCACCTTGAAAAGCGCCGCCGTGGCGCTGTCCTGATGCGCGGCGATCAGCCACTTCCCGGTCGGGTCCAGGCAGATGTTCCGGGGGATCTTGCCTTCCACAGGAACGTTTTGCAGCAGCGTCAGCTTCCCGGTGGCAGGGTCACAGGCAAACACGGCGATCGTGTCGTGCGTGCGGTTGGAAACATACACCACACGCCCATTCGGATGCGCCACCGACTCAGCCGTGCTGAGGCCCTTCATGCCACGGTCCGCTTCCGGCAGCGTGGAAACGGTTTCCACCTCGGTCAGCGCGCCCTTTTCGGCATCATAGGCAAACACCGTCTCGGACATCCCCATCTCGTTGTTCACAAACACAAACTTCCCGCTCGGGTGAAACGCCAGGTGACGCGGCCCGCCGCCAGCCGGTGTTTTGGCAAAGGGCGGGTCATTCGGCGTCAGCTTCCCGCTGGCCGTATCCACCTTGTAGATCAGCACCTTGTCCAAGCCCAGGTCGCAGGCAAAGGCAAAGCGGTTGTCTGGGCTGAAGTTCACCGAATGCGCGTGCGGTCCTGCCTGCCGCTTCGGGTCCGCGCCTGAGCCCTCATGCTGAAAGAAGCTCGCTTCCGGAGAGACCGAGCCGTCCTCCTTGATCGCAAAAGAACCGATGCTCCCGCTGCCGTAATTCGCAATCGTCGCCATCTTTCCCGTCTTGTCCACGCTCACATGGCATGGGCCTGCGCCCGCCGTCGCCGCCTGATTAATCAGCGTCAGCTTGCCGCTTCCCTTTTCGATCTCAAAAGCACTGATCCCACCCGCCTTCTTGCCATCGGCACTCGTCACATCTCCGCAGGCATAAAGATACTTCTTCGACGGATGGATCGCCAGGAAGCCCGGATTGCCCGCCTCCGTAGCGAGCTGGGGCTCCGTCAGTTCACCCGTGGCCGTGTTAAACCGGGACACATACACCCCCTTGCTCCCATTCTTCGCATTGGTGCTGGTACCAAAGTAAACGAGGAAGTTTTCCCCGGCGATGGCGGTGGTGGTGAGTGCGGCAAAGGCAAAGGCGATGGAGGCTCGGGTCATGGTGCCCCGATGCTGACGGCGTGTGGCTGCCCGGTCAAGCCCTCACTGCGCCTGCTGCATGAACGGATTTCATCCCGTCAATTTGTTAACTTGCTCCTTCATGAGGACCGCGCATCTTCCGTGCCATGAAACCGTCCCTGTTTCTTCTCGCCGCCCTTTTGTTGATGCTCCCTGGCTGCAGCGGCTTCCAGCCCGTCAAGCTGGAGCACGATATGGATAAAGAGAAGCCCCTCGACTACCGCGAAGGCGACTGGATTCCCAAGAACACCTAAAGCAGCCATCTCGCTCCGCGAGATGAGCTCAGCGCTACCTCCCCTGCGGATGGCGCCCAATAAACCCATGAAGGTGTGCCTGCGCCAGCCATGCTCCGCTGTGCCCCCCATCGTCAGCTCAAAATCCTTGTGATGAGCGCATTTGACCGCGCCCGCCGTCCTCGCCACGGTATGCCCACATATGCAACCCGCCTGGTTCCACGTCGAAAACGAAGCTGACATCCCATCGCCTGCGCTCCTCTTCTACCGCAAGCGCATTGAGCACAATCTGGCCCTCATGCTCCAGATTGCTGGCGATCCCAAACGCCTGCGTCCCCATGTGAAGACCCACAAGACGGCGGAGATCATGGCCATGCAGATCCGTCTCGGCATCACACGGTTCAAAACCTCCACCATCGCCGAGGCCGAAATGTGCGCTGCCGTGGGTGCCACGGATGTCCTCCTTGCCATGCCCTGCGTCGGCATCAATGCCCATCGCCTTGCCGACCTCGCCGCGAAGTTCCCGGAAACTCAGTTCTCCAGCATCGCCGATGCCGAGGAAACCATCACCTTCCTCGCCTCCGCCGCCCAGCAGCACAATGTCACTCTGGGAGTCTATATCGAGATCGACTGCGGCATGGGCCGCACCGGCATCGTCCCCAGCGATGAGGCCGCCATGCTCGCCCATGTCATCAAAGACACCCCCCGCCTCCAGTTCTGCGGCATCCATTGCTATGACGGCCATATTCACGACGACAGCCTCGACGTCCGCCGCGAGCGCTGCGACGCCGCCTTTGAGTCCGTCCTCCAGTTCCGCTGCCGACTCCAGGGGGAAGGCATCATCGTCAAAGAACTCGTCGCCGGCGGCTCCCCCACCTTCGGCATTCACGCCACGTATCCAGACCGCACCCTCAGCCCCGGCACCACCGTGCTCTGGGACTTTGGTTATGGTGACAAATACCCCGCCGATCTCCCCTTCCAGCCCGCCGCCGTGCTCCTCACCCGCGTCATCAGCAAGCCCGGCAAAAACCGCATCACCCTCGACCTCGGCCACAAATCCGTCGCCCCCGAGAATCCGCATCCCCGCGTCCGCTTCGAAGAACTGCCCGATGCCACCGTCATCATGCAGAGCGAGGAGCACCTCGTCCTCGAAACCGAGCGCGCCCACGAATTCACCATCGGCCAGGCCCTCCACGGCATCCCTCGCCACGTCTGCCCCACCGTCTCCATGCACGGCGAAGCCTACATCATCGACGGCTTCAAAACCACCGAACGCTGGCCCATCACCGCCCGCAACCGGCTGATCACCGTTTGAGCCAGACAAGTTGGCTTTCTCTTTCCGTGTATTCCGTAGGCCCTCCTCATGCACCACTGGCTCCTCAAATCCGAACCCGACGTCTTCTCCTTCGACCACCTGAAGCAGCGCCCGAAGAAGACCGAACCCTGGAACGGCGTGCGCAATTACCAGGTGCGCAACATGATGCGCGACCAAATGAACGTGGGAGACCTCGGCTTCTTCTACCACTCCAGCTGCGACGTTCCTGGCATCGCCGGCATCGTGAAGATCGTCAAAGAAGCCTATCCCGATCACACCCAGTTTGACCCCTCCTCCGAATACTTCGATCAAGGCAGCAAACGCGAAGACCCCCGCTGGCTCATGGTCGATGTGAAGTGGGAGGCCGACTTCAAAACCTTCGTCACCCTCGACATGCTCCGCGCCGACCCCAAGCTCGCCGACATGCTCATCCTCCGCCGCGGCAACCGCCTCTCCATCACCCCCGTGGAAACCAAACACTGGGACCGCATCTGCAAATTGGGCGGCATTTAAACGCGACAGCCTTTTGGAGTGCGGTCGCGCAGATGCAAGGCGCAAGCCTGCATCGGAGCTACCGCTTTCGCGGGGTTTCGGGCGTGTTCCGGCCACAGCCAGCCGTCCGGCATGCGCATGGGTGCTTTCGGACAGCATGCTGGTTTCCGCACGCCGTCCGGCCTGCGGAATGCTTCCGAGGCTGAAGCACCACTACTTGTCCACCACCATCTCCGTCACGCTCACCGTGCCGTAGCTGAAGCCCACGCTGAGGTTCACCTTCGCGCGCGCAATCGACGCATGCCCATACGTCTTCGTAAAATCCCCGATCTTCAACGTGGCCTTGCTGCCGCGCAGCTCCACACGGATCTTCGTCCACGCATCCGCCTTCAGCTTCACCGCCGCCTCATTCCCCAGCGAGATCGACTTGTGGTCCTTTCCTTCCGGCGGGAAGGCGCGCACGCCCATGCCTGCTGCGGAGAAAACCAGCCGAAACACATGCCCCTCCGCACCGTTGGCCGTGAAGACAATCGTCTTGTTCGCCGCATCCGGCTTCACCGCGAAGTGGATGGCCGCGTCCGTGTAAGCCAGATCATAAAACAGGATCGGCCCATGATCCTTGTTCTTCTTGAACAGCGCATCATCCTGCGTGCACGTGGCGCTGCCTTCGGCAAATTTCCAGTCACCCCGTGAAGCACGTCGGCCTTCGAAATCCCGCAGAAGAAAATCATCCTTCAGCAGCGGCGCATCGGCACCCAAAGCTGCAGCAGCGAGAAAAAGAAACAGAACAGATCTCATGGCAGTGTTTTGGCAATCTTGTTAAAACCTTCGCGCACCGTGCCGTCGGCACTGATGAGCGGCTGCGGATGCTCCACCCGCCCCAGTTCACGCACGCCCGGCGCGTCCTTCGTCTTATCCCCGAGATCAGCCCTCATCGTCTCCGCCTGCTTTTGCAGCTGCGCCACGATGTCCGCATGCTCAGCCGCCAAATTCTTCGCCTCGCCAATATCCTCATCAAGATTGTACAGCTCACCTTTACCAAGGTGCAGCTTCCACGGCCCGCTGCGCACCGCCTGCAAGTTGAAGCCGGCATAGTAGTAGAACACATCATGCCCGGTGGCCTCCTTCTGCCCGAGCAGCACAGGCGAAATGTCCTTCCCGTCCAGCTTCAGCTCTCCCACGCTCTTGCAGTGCGCCAGCTCGCCAAAGGTCGGTAGCCAGTCCATGTGCGCGGTGATGGCCTTGGTCTCAGTGCCGGCAGGGATCCTGCCCGGCCACCACGCGATCGTGCACACGCGGATGCCACCCTCCAGCGTGCTCCCCTTGCTGCCCCGCAGCGGCGTGTTGTCCGCGCCCTGGTTAAGCGGGCCCCCATTATCGCTCGTGAAAATCACCAGCGTATTCGAGTCCAGCTTCAGCTCACGCAGCGTGTCCAGCACCTGCCCCACCGACCAGTCCACCTCGATGGCCCAGTCCTTCTGCAGGCTGATGCCGGACTTGCCCATAAAGTCTTGATGCGGGTAGTGCGGGAAATGCACCGCATTGTGCGGCAGGTAGAGAAAGAACGGCTTCTTCTGATGCTCGCGGATGAACTTCACCGCGCGCTCCGTGTAGCGGCGGGTAAAAGTGTGCTGCTGCGCCGCCTTCACACGCTCCACCACGTTGTGGTTTTCGATCAGTGGCAGCGGCGGCTGCGCCGGTCCCTTGATGCCCGTCTCCGGCTCGGCATCGGCCTTGGCAGCTCCTGCTTTCCCTTTGCCCTTGGCGCCAGCCTTCGGCAGTGGCTGGTCAGGATTGCTCTTTGATCCCTCCGCTCCCGGCCCCATGTCGTTCGAATAAGGAATGCCGTAGTAGCTGTCGAATCCCTGATTGGTCGGCAGAAATTCCGGCTGGTCGCCCAGATGCCATTTGCCGATGCACGTAGTGGCGTAGCCCGCGCCCTTCAGCACCTCCGCCACCGTGGTCGCCTTGGGGCTCAGTCCCACAGCCGCTGCTGGAAACAGCACATGAGGCACTGGCAGCACGCGCTTCGGGTAGCACCCCGTCATCATCGCCGCACGCGAAGGCGTGCACACAGGCGCCGCATAATGACTCATCAGCTTCATCCCCTCCTTCGCCATGCGGTCCAGATGGGGCGTGGACATCTTGGCCCCAAACGGCCCGATGTCCGCATAACCAAGGTCATCAATGTTGATGAGCACGATGTTCGGCGTCTCGGCTGCGAAGGCGGAGTGCAGCAGGGTGAATGACGAAAGGAGGAGGAGCAGGGGTTTCATGGAACGATAAAGAGGATGAAGGGAAGGTGGTGGGGGAGAGGTCAAGGCGGTGCTGGATGAATGAACCTTTGCCACCTTGGATTGCACGGTCACTTCTTGGCCGCTTTGCCACCCTGAGGATCCACCAGCTCGGGCGCATACATCACATTCCCTTGCGGAATCTCCGGCGTCTTCCCACTCGCAGGAAACGTCGTCTTCACAATGCCATGCAGCTGCTCAGCCAGCTTCGCCTGCACTTCAGCCTGCTCAGGTTTGTCCGCCAGATTGGTCAGCTCCTTGGGGTCCGTGTCATGATCGTAGAGCTCCTTGCCTGCGGCGCCTTCGTTCCATTCGATGTATCGGTGGCGGTCCGTGCGCAGCGCATAGCCAAAGATCCGCTTCCCGTCATCGCCCTTCGCAGCACTGGCACCCATGCGCTTGAAGCCCCCTCCGCGCACCACCTGGCTCAGCACCCAGCCACGACCCTTGACCGTCGAGTCCTTCAGCATCGGCACCAGGCTCTGCCCCTGAAGATTTGCGGGAGCTTTGACATCACACAGCTCCGCGAGCGTTGGGTAGAGATCAATCAAGCCCACGGGCGAATTGGCCACCACACCCTTCTTCGCCCCAGGCCCGGCGATGATCATCGGCACCCGGGCACTCTCCTCAAAGAGGCTCTGCTTCTGCCATAGCCCATGCTCACCCAGATGATACCCATGGTCACTGGTGAACACCACAATCGTGTTTTCCGCCAATCCCAGACGGTCCAGCGCATCCAGCACCTTGCCAGCCTGCGCATCCATGAAACTGATGGCAGAATAGTACGCCTGCACCGCCTGACGCCGCAGGTCATCCGTCAGCTTGTCCTGCTCCTTTTTATAACTCCCCAGCGCAGGCACAGGCAGGTCCGCCTGATCCTCCTTCACCCCTTGCACCACCGGCATCTCCGCCTCCGGGTAGCCCTTGAACCACTTCTCCGGCGAGACATACGGCGTGTGCGGACGGAAGAACCCCAGCGCGAGAAAAAACGGACGATCCTTCTCCTTCGCACAGCGCTCCAGCACCCACTCTGCATCCTTCGCCTGAAGTCCATCCGTATGCTTCTCATCCGGCCGCGGCGATGCATACCAGCTCAGCGTGCCACCGAAGTTCCCAGGCAAGAGCGAAAAAATATCCGGATGCTCAATCAGGCGGTCACAGCCCGCAGGGTTGAGCTCAAGTTCCCACGATGTCGGGTCGTCATGACCATTCGTACCAATCGAGTTCGGCACTCCATAGTGATAAAGTTTCCCGATGCGTGCTGCAAAGTAACCCTCTCTCCGAAAAGCCTGCGGCAGACTCACCGCGTTCGGGATCGTCTGGCGGAAAAGCTGGGAGTTGGTCAAGATCCCGGTGCTGTTCGGGTAAAGACCCGTCAGTATTGAATTCCGGCTCGGTCCACAAAGTGGAAACTGGCAGTTCGCATTCTGAAATCGCACCCCTCGTGCCGCCAGCTTGTCCAGATTCGGCGTTTTGACCAGCGGGTGCCCATAGCACCCCAGGCAGTTGTTCAGGTCGTCCGCCATCATAAACAGCACATTCGGCCGCTGGGCGGCGTGAAGCTGTGGAAAGACGATAAGTGCGGCGGTGGCGAGAAAGGTTGGGAGTCTCATGCGGCCGGGTGAAACGCCCGGGAAAGACACATCTTGCCAAACTCTGCGGATGCCTCCGATGGAGCTTAGTGAAGGAAGCCAAGATAATCAGGAGCGCTTAATTATCATCCATAAGGTTAAAGAAAGCCTTTTAGTTGGCGAATCAAAAATGCACAAATCTTTAGTCTTGTCCTGAACATTTGCTTGCTCGCGATTATCCAAATCCCTTACCCTCACAATTCGCCAATTAAAATTCATTATGAGTCACTTACGTGCTTTCCGCCGTTCCTTGGGTACCTTGATGTTCGTGCTGTTGCTTGCGTGGCAGGTGACGCAGCCATTGCAGGCAGCGACATTTTTGTGGAACCGTTCGGCTGCAGGACCCTACAACTGGAATGATGGCACCAATTGGTTGCCGACAACTGGTTTCCCCAATGCCTCGGATGACATCGCTAATTTGACTGCCAGCCTAGCTGGCGCGCAGACAATCAATCTAAATCAGCAGACCACCCTGGGCACGCTGAACATCGGTGACAGCAGTGGTTCAGGCTTTGCGATCACTGTGGGAACAGGTACGTTGGTGTTCGATGTGAGTTCCGGTTCCGCATCCATCACCAAAACAGGCGCCGGGTTGGATGTCATTTCGGCCAGTTCCGTGTTCAATGACACGCTGGCCATCACCAACAATGAAACCACCGGCACCCTCACCATCTCTGGCACTCTGCGTTCCACCCTGTCCGATCTCACGCTCAACGGAACGGGTGCGGTTGCGACGGGATCGATTGATATCTCAGGCGTCATCGGCACAGGCGGCGGCGTGATCAAGAATGACACCGGGACTGTCCGCCTTTCGGGTGCCAACACCTATGCAGGCACCACGACGATCAATGCGGGCAAACTCATCCTGAATGGAACGGCGGCACTTCCGGTGCGCAGCGCGGTGACCATTGCCAGCGGCGCAAGGCTCGATGTGCAGCAGGCCCTGACCATGGGCTCGCTCAGTGGTGCTGGCGCTTTGGACAATTCATCGGCCAACAGCCGAATCATCACCATCGGTCGTGATGACACGAGCACGACTTTTTCAGGCACCATCTCACCGGCTACTACCGCCCGGATTGCGATCACCAAGATCGGTGCAGGCACTCTCACTTTTGCACCATCGACCAACAGTACCTTCACGGGTGCAACCGTCATCAACGGTGGGGGCATCGTGCTCGATTTCTCCAACATGTCCGCAGCCAGCATGTGGGCTGCCACCGCCACCACCATCGCCGGAGGTAATTTGACCGTGAAAGGAAAGAGCGGGCTGGCGGTCTCGCAGACCCTTGGAAATTTCATCCTCGGGGCCACGGGTGGCACCATCACTTTGGATGCCAACGGCAGCACCTCTGGCACCACGTTGACCTTGGGCACCTTCACTTCGACCGTGTCCGGCGGCACCTTGCTCGTCCAGGCTCCCACCAACACCACCATCCGGGTGACGACAACCACTGTGACCAACAGCATCTATGGTGCAGGGCGGGCAGTTTTCACGGATGGTGCCGGCGATTACAACTGGCTCAGCAACACCGGTGGCTCGTCGCCCTTCACTTTGAGCGGACTGGGTACAGGAGTCGGCTCCACCCCTGCCTATACTGGTGCTTTGCCCACGACGGGTGGCACCACCACTGCCAACTACACTCTCAGCGGTGGCCTGACTTTGACGGGAGCCTCCACACCCGGTACCGTTAAAATCACGCCCACAGGTGCAGGCCAAATTCTGGACTTGGGCACCTTTGGTATGACGGTGAACCAGTCGGGCGTGCTCATCACCGGCACCGCTGCTTACTCGATCAATGGTTCCACCGGCACCCTGGCGAGTGCTGCAGCCACAGATCTGATCATTCATCAATACAACTCAGGCGGATTGACGTTCAATGCGGGCATTTCGGGCACCGGCGCACTCGTTAAAGCTGGTACAGGAGTTCTGACGCTCGGCACCACGGTTGCCAATACTTTTACGGGCGCAGTTTTCGTGAACGGTGGCACCCTGAGTTTCAGCAACGTGAACGCCGCTGGTGCGGGCAGCCTCGGCAACGGCTCAACGACGGCCGTGACGCTTCGTGATGGTGCCACTCTGCAGTACACGGGTTCCACCGGCACCATCAGCGGTGCCCTCACGACGGCGGGCGCGCACACTTTTGTGCTGCAGGGAGGCAATGCCACGATCGATGTCTCTCAAACCACCACCATCCTCACCTTGGGAGGCGTCGTTTCTGGGGCGGGAGGGCTGACCAAAACAGGCACTGGCACTCTGGCCTTGGCTGGAGTCCCGACTTACACAGGTGCCACCACCATCAACGGCGGCGTTTTCCAGATAGGCATCACCTCTTCCACGGGAGGGATTCCCGATCTCAGTCCTGTGATCCTCGGAGCCTCGGGCAGTCTCGACATCAATGGTACAGCCGCCACTCAAACCGAGACGGTGGGTTCCATCTCAGGTTCAGGCACCATCTTCAATTCAAACACCAATACCAAGACCCTCGCGGTCGGTGGCGACAATACCTCCACCACCTTTTCAGGCACATTGGCCGCTTCAGGTTCGGTTGGCGGAGGGACGGCCTCAGGTGTCGCTGGCAACGCCTTGATCAAGCAGGGCACCGGTATTTTGACTCTCTCCGGCACCAATAACTGGACGGGCGGCACCAGCATCCAGGGCGGAACCGTCCGCTTTGGAGTCAATCAAGCTCTCAATACAACGGGTACGGTAACCATAGCGGTCGGAGCAGCTTTGCCTGCGTTGCTGGATTTGAACGGTTATAATTTCACTTCAGCCGCTCTGACCTTTGGCGGTTCCAGCACCACCGCCACTGCCCAGGGTACGATCGATCTCCGCACGGGCACGCTCACTCTCGGCGGCAACGTGACTTACACCAACACCGGCAATCCCTTGGGCGCGATCATCACCGGCACCGGCGCGGGCAACATAACCCTGAACGCCGCACGTACCTTCACCATCGGAGATAGCACCAATGTCGCGGCAGTCGGAGAATATGAACTTTCCGTGTTTGCCCCCATCAACGGAGCCTTCGCACTGACCAAATCAGGTGCAGGCAATTTGCTGCTCACCGGTGACAACACCTTCTCCGGTCTCGTCGTTCAAAGCACCACTGCGGGCGGGACGCTCGCTCTCACCGGAAACAACTCGGGCATTACCGGCACCACCACGCTCAACAGCGGCATCCTCCTCCTGGATTACACGACTTCCAACACCACAAAAATAAACGCCACCGGGGCGTTGTCACTGCTTGGTGGCAGTCTCGTTTTAAATGGCAATGCCACTGCTGATACTTCTCAGGCCGTCGCGAGCACCACCTTGGCCGCGGGCGGACAAGCTTCCATCATTTTGAATCCAGGTGCAGGCCAGGGACTGGTGTTGAATTTGGGAGCCATCACCCGCGCTGCCGGCGCAGGGGTTTTGCGCGTCAATCTAGCTTCGGGCACTCAAAGCGCCACCAATGGCGTGATCACCACCATCACCAACGATGCCGTCACCGGCTTGGCCGGCACCGGTGGCGGCTGGTTGACCGTGACGAGTGGCGGCGTGACCTCCTTTGGCACGATTTCGGGCGGCAATATCATTGCAGCCACCACCACCATTCAGGACTCGGTGACCAGCTGGCTGGCCGGGCAAAACATTTCCGACTCGGCCGGTTTCACTGGCACCTTGGACAAGGAGACCAGCATCACCAGTCTCCGCTTCAATTCATCCAGCGCATCCAATATCACGATTTCGGCTGGTGGCCTTTTGCGCATCGACAGCGGCGGCATACTCCAGACTTCCGGCACCGGTGTCACCACCATCAGCGGTGGCCGTCTTGTCGGCAATGTGGGTAGCGAACTGATTTTCACCACGGACAGCCTCACTCAGACTCTCGCGGTTTCGTCAACAATTACAGGCGCAACTCTCGTCACCAAGGCTGGCTCTGGCACTCTCTCGCTGAACGGATTTAACAATTCGACCGGGGCTTTCACCTTGATGGCCGGCACCGTGATCGCTTCCGGAGGCTTTGCAGTCGGTGACACCCAGGCCCTGACACTTGGGCCCGTGGGAGCTGCGGGCACCTTGAGACTGGCAGATGCCACCACGGAAACAATTGGTGCCCTCACGGGCAGCAGCGGCACGAACGGTCCAGCAACGGTGGCGCTTGGCATTGGCAGCACTCTGATCATCAATGAAACGGCTGCGACCACCTATTCCGGGCTCTTTACCGGAGATGCGACGTCCACTTTGATCAAAACCGGTGCCTCCACCCTGACTTATGCAGCCAATGGGGGCGGTGGCTTTGTGGGAACTCTTCAGATCAATCAGGGCATATGGCTCATGAACGGCAACGTCACTCAGTTCACAACGGCGCTGAACGCCATCGTATTGAACGGAACTGGCAGCACGCTTCAAATCAACAATGACCAGACCGCCAGCATCAATCGCATTCCGGACACGACCCCGGTCACCTTGAATAACACAGCAGGTGGGCTTGGCTTTTATGCAACACGCAGCGGCGGCTCCACGGCTGCTTTGGAAACCGTGGGTGTTCTGACCCTCAACGCCGGTCAGAACACGATCACGGCTGATGGCACGGGTGCCTCCCGAGTCGGCGGCCCAAAATTCACCAATGCGACTCCCTTGGTGCGCAACAACTTCTCCACCGCACTCCTCCTCGCCCGCAGCTTTGACACCGTCGCCACTCAGGGCGGCAGAATTGTGTTCAGTGTCGATCCTGGTGGAGCCATCGGCGGAGGTGCGGCTGGTGCGGGAACCGGCGCCACCACCTACAGCATCTATCCCTTCTTCATTGGCGAAAACACCGCCGCCGCTCCCGTTGCCGCCACCAACGTAGGCAACTCCTTCGTCACCTTCGTGGATGGCACGCTGGGACTTCGTACTTTGAACACCACCACGGAATACATCCAGGAAGCCGCCGGTTTCAATGCGCTCGCCGCCGTCACGACCAACAACGTCCGTTTTACCACCGGCGCGACCCTCGCTGGCTCAGCCACCACCATCAACTCGTTGCTCATTGATGCTGCCACGGGGCAGACCCTCACCGGACCTGCACGCGCTCTGCAGATCACCAGCGGTGCCATCCTTTCTGCCAATGCTGTGGCCAACGTCATCGGTGGCTTCACCGCTCTCACCACCGGCGGCACACCTTATTACGCCTATGTCACCAATGCCGCAGGATCGCTGACCCTGAATTCCGCGCTCACCACCGCCACCACCTTGGTGAAATCAGGCGCGGGCACCCTCGTGCTCGGCAGCACCGGAAACACCTTCACCGATCTCTATGTCAATCTCGGCCTCGTTCAGGCGGACTCACTCACCAAGCTGGGCACCGGCAGCCTGAACTTCTTCGGCGGCGGTCTGCAGTTCACCGCAGTTTACGATCCCTCCACCAAGACCATCACCGTCGGCACAGGTGGCGCCACGTTCGACACCAATGGCAACGACATCTCTTTCGCCAATGCCATCGGTAACGGCGGCGCAGGAAATCTCACCAAGATTGGCACAGGCTCGCTCACGCTGAATGCCGCTTCCACCTTCACCGGTGCCACCATCATCAGCGCCGGTCGCTTGATTCTCGACGGTGGTGACAATCGTCTGTCCACCTCCGCCAGCCTGACATTGGGCGGCACCGGGGTGTTGCAGCTCGGCGGTACAACCACGGCAGATCAAACCATCACAGATCTAAGCGCCGTTGCCGGGGCCTCTCTCGTCGGCGGAAACAGCTCCGTCTCCACACTCACCATCAATCAAAACACCAACACCACGTATGCAGGCTTGATCGGCGGTGCGGGCACCAACGAGAACAACATCGCCATCGTCAAGACCGGCCTCGGCACCCTGACCCTGGGAGCCACCGCCAGCACATTCACCGGCGGCATCACCATCAAGTCTGGCTCGGTCATCGGCGGCAACAATTCCAATACGTTCGGTGCCAGCACCAACATCATCACCCTGGGCGACATCTCCGGCAGCGCAGATGCCAGTGTCACCTTCTTCAACACAGCCTCGGGTTACGCCAACCCGATCGTGGTCGCGTCCGGCAGCACCGGCGCCGCCACCATCTTTCTCGGCACCACCACTGGCGGTCCGGTTCTCAGCGGCGGCATCACACTCAACAAAGATCTCATCCTTGCCAAGGAAGGCACCTCCGGATCTTCATCAATCTCCGGCGGCATCACCGGCACCGGCAATGTGATCATCAGCAACAACGCGACGACTGGAACCATCACCCTATCCACCACATCCGTAAACTTCACCGGCACCATCACCAACAGCGGTCTGGCCACCGGCTCCACCACCATCAGCGCCGTGATTGGGACCAATCTGACCGGCATCATCCAGAACAGCACCACATCCAGTCTCACCCTCGGCGCCGTCGCCAACCTTTGGAACACCGGGCTCACCATCAAGGCGGGCACTGTCATCGGCGGCAACAACGCCAACACCTTCGGTGACAATGCCAACATCCTCACCATCGGTGATTCATCAGGTGCCTTGAATGCCACCTTGCAGGTGACCAATTCGCTCACCTATCTGCAGCCCATCGCCGTTGCTTCCGGAAACACAGGCGTTGCCACCCTGATTCTGGGCACGGGTACCGGCAGCGTTGTCTGGGGCGGCGCGGTCACCCTGAACAGCCATGATTTGACCATCGGCAAGACTTCGACCACCGGCAACGCCCAGCTCAACGGCGGCATCACTGGCACAGGCAATCTCGTCATTAACAACACGGGAACCACCGGCACCATCACCCTCGGTACTGCCGCCATCAACAACATCGGCACCATCACCAATTCCGGTACCGCGACAGGCGCGACGATCTTCAACGCCGACATCGGTTCCAACGTGACCAATGTCATCCAGAACAGCGCCACCTCGGCCTTGACCTTGAATTCGGCCAGTTTGAACTTCACCCGTGCGACCGTAAGCCTTGGCACCTTGAACATCACGGGATCGACTGCCGCTGCTCCTTCCATAACGAACCTCAGTGTGGCCGCAGGTGGCACGTTCAACACCCTCAACACCGTGGGCCAGACGCTGAGCCTCACAAGCCTGAACCTCGGTGCAGGTACAGGAACCGCCACTCTCGGCATCGAGCTTGGCTCCACCAGCAACTATGACTCCATTGCTCTGACCGGTGCCGCCACTGCCGTCAACGCGGTCAGTTTCCGGCTCACGGGTCTCACCGGTTTCGGCCCCGGCGTTTACACTCTCCTTTCGGCCACCAGCGGCTTGAGTGGTGCCTCCTACGGCATCAGTTCTGTCTCCTCTCTGCTGACAGGTTCCAGCTTCACCCTTTCCACCACAGACAGCCTCGTCCAGCTCACTGCGGCCGCTTCCACCGGAGACTTCTATTGGAAAGGCGCGGCCAATACCAGCTGGTCTGGCTTCAGCGGCACCACCTCAAACTTCACCTCCGATCTTGCAGGCACATCAAACATCTTCGGCACCCCCGGGGCGAATAGCAGTGTGATCTTCAGTGCCAATGACCTGACGATCACCTCCCTGAGCACGACGCTTGATGCCGCTTTCAACATCAAGGACCTCACCTTCAACAGCAGCGTGGGTACCGGACCTTTGAGCGCGATCACCATTGCCGCCGGCACCGGCGGTTCGCTCACACTCACCCCCACCGCCCCGACCAGCGGCATCAATCTCCTGACCGGGGCTCCCGCCTCCGTCACCATCTCCGCCCCGCTCGTTCTCGCCGCTTCTCAGAGCTGGACCGTGGCAGATGCAGCGACAGTGCTGAACGTCTCAGGCGGTGTCACCGGCAATGGCTTCAATCTCACCAAGTTGGGCAACGGCATTCTGCAGCTCACCACCGCCAATGCTTCCACCTACAACGGTACCACCACCATCACGGGTGGCATCTTGCGCGCCGGTTCTGCCACAGCCTTCAGCGCAAACTCCGCCGTGGTCATCGGTGCCTCAGGCAAACTGCAGCTCAACGGTTTCAACAACACCATCGCCTCACTCGCGGGTGTCGCCGGTGCCATTGTTGAAAATGGCAGTGCTGCTACAGGCGCCACCCTCACCGTGGGCGCAGACAACACCTCCACCACCTTTGCAGGCACGCTGCAGAACGGAGCAGCCGCCAATCTCGCGCTCGTCAAGACCGGCACCGGTGCCCTCACCCTGAGCGGAGCCAGCACCTATCTTGGCAATACCACCGTCAGCAACGGCACTCTCAACATCACCGGTTCTCTCACCGGCAACTCCACCACTTCAACGCTCGCCTATGGCGGCTCAGCCACCAATACGATCGTGAACGTGAGCGGTGACATGACACTCTTCTCCACCACCGGCGGCAACGCCGTCGGCAGTGTCGCGGTTTACAATCAAACAGGCGGCACCGTCACCATCACCCCCGGTACCGGCAATTCCCAGTATGTGGCCAGGGCCGCAGGCTCCTACGGTTACTTCAACCTGACCGGCGGCACATACAAAGTCGGCAATCGCTTTGATGTGAACGCACTCACCAATCTCGGGAACATTCAGACCCCGGGTTCCTTCTCCGCAGGTGTGGTCTATGTCGGCGGCACCGGGTTTCTGGATCACACCAATGCAGAGTGGTTCATCAATGGCTACAGCCTGGGGCAGATCACCGTCGCAGACAGCGGCGTCATCGATCACACCGGCTCCAATGCATCCTTCGCCATCTTCATGGACAGCACCACCGTCGGCGGCGCCTATGGTGTTCTCAATCTCGCGGGCGGCACCGTCATCACAGGCGCACAGCCCGTTCGTTTTGGCAACAACACCACCAATGGCAGCGGTAACGCGGGCTTCGTCAATCTGGCCGCCGGCACGCTCAGCGTGGGCACGGCCATCGTCTCAAGCGTGAATCCCACAGGCGCCAACAACGCCTACCTGAATTTTGCCGGCGGCACCTTGAAAACAACCGCAGCCATCACCAACTGGGTCCCCGCCTCCACCACCGGCATCACTTACACCTCCACCTTCTTTGGGACCATCGACAACAGCACCGTCTCCGGTGCACCCTCCTTCACCGGCGGGCTCGTCTTTGACAGCGGCGGCTTCAACAGCTCCTTCAATCAGCCCTTCACCGCTGCCACCGGTGTCGGCGTGACTCAGTCTGACATGACCGTCGTCGGCGGCATGGATTACATCGGCGCCCCGGCAGTCGTCTTCAGCAGTGCTGGCCTGGTGGCTGGTGGCACCCCAGCGGCAGGTTATGCCCTCATCAGCGGCGGAGCTGTCACAGGCATCGTCATCACCTCGCCCGGCACCTATGTCAGCGGCACCACGCCCACGTTGACTCTGACCGGCGGTGGCGGCTCCGGCGCATCGGTCACTCTGGGTTCGCTCACCACGGCAAACACTTCCGGCGGTTTGACCAAGATTGGCGCAGGCACATTGACATTGTCTGCTGCAAACACTTACACAGGCGGCACCACCGTCACCGGCGGCACACTCGCTCTTGGCGTGAACAATGCCCTCGCCAGCGCAGGAAACGTGACCGTGAACGGCGGCACGCTTGACCTGACCACCTTCAACAACGCCGTCGCCAGCTTCAGTCTGCAAAGCGGCACCATCACCGGCACCACGGGAGTGCTGACTTCCACCTCAAACTTCGACCTCCGCATTGGCACCGTGAACGCCATCCTCTCCGGCAGCGTGGGCATCACCAAGACCACGTCCGGCACCGTCACGCTTAATTCCGCCAGCACCTTCTCAGGCGCCGTCAATGCCAATGGCGGCAGGCTGTCCTTTGCCACCAGTGGCAATCTGGGCGATGCCTCCTCCGCCACCAACACCCTCGGCATCAATGGCGGCACTCTCAGTTACTCGGGCTCCAGCGCCCTGGATCTCACCACCTCTCGCGTCCTCACCATCGGTTCTTCCGGCGGCAGCATCGAGGCCGTCAGTTCCACCGGCGTTCTCACCATCTCAGGTGGCATCAGCAGCTCCAGCACCGGTGACTTGACCAAGACCGGCGCAGGCACGGTCGTCATCTCAGGCTCCAACAGCTGGAACAGCGGCGCCAATGCCGTCATCGTGAGTGATGGCACCCTCCGGGCCGGTTTTGGCACGGGCGGCATCAGTGCCCTCACCGTCGCTTCCTCCGGCGTGATGAGCTTCCAGAACAACCTCGCAGAGGCGCTCACCCTCACCTCCGGTGCTCTGCAAGTGGCTGGCGGTGCCCGCCTCGGTTTTGAACTCGCTGCCCCTGGCACAAGCGACAAAATCATCAGCTCCGTGGCTGCCGTGGTCAGTGGCACCATCACCCTTGATTTCTTCAACCTCGCAGGATTTGGCAGTGGCTCCTACAATCTCATCTCGGCCGCCAGCGGACTGGATCTCGCGACCTTTGCCTTGGGCAATGCTCCCTCCGGCTTCAACTACACCCTCAACACCAGCGCCACGCTCATCAGCCTCGATGTGGTCTCCTACAAGCCCATCTACTGGACGGGCAGCCAGGCCACAACTTCCTGGGCCACGACCAACGCCGGCCCCTTCACCAACTGGGCCACGGATGCCGCAGGTGACAACAATTACACCACCCTGCCGACCACCGGCGACACCGTGATCTTCAGCGCCTCCAATGCCACCGGTCCCACCATCACCACCACATTGGACGGCAGCTACACTCTGGATGGCCTTCAGTTCATCTCCTCCCCTTCGGGTGTCACCGCAGTCACGATCAATCAGGGCGGCGGTGGCGGCGGTGGCGGCACGCTCACCCTCGCGCCCAGCAGCACCTCCGGCGGCATTCTCGTCGGTCCAAATGCAGGAACCATCACCATCACTGCGCCCTTGGTCACTTCCAGCGCCAACGTGTCTTCTCAGACATGGAATGTGGATGGCACAGGCACCTCCTCCCTTCTCATCAGCGGTCCCTTGACCATCAACGCCCTGATCAACAAGACCGGCGCTGGCACACTCACCCTCAGCAGCACCAGCAACACGGGCGCAGGCGGACTGACCCTCACCGGCGGCACGCTCAACATCAATGCAAACAATGCCCTGGGCGCAGGCACCTTCTCCATTGGTTCCGGCACCACCATCAACAACACTTCAGGTTCTGCGGTCAGCCTGACCACCGCCAACAACCCGATGAACTGGAACGGCAGCTTCACCTTCACAGGTGCCAGCGCCCTGAATCTCGGCGCAGGCGCTGTGACCCTCGGTGCCAACACCACGTTGACCACGACCGCCAGCACTCTCACCGTCGGCGGCTCCATCGGTGACGCTGGCGGCAGTCGCTCTCTCACCAAGGCTGGAGCTGGAATCCTGGCCGTCGGTGGCAATGTCTCCATCGGTGGCAATCTCGCGGTCACGGCTGGAGTCGCGACCTTCGGCGGCTCCACCAACACCATCGGTGGTTCGGTGACAGCTTCAGGCACCACCTTCACCATGAACGGCGCCAGCACCATCGGCAGTGGCGTGAGCATCACCGCCGGCACCGCAACCATGAACGGGAACAACACCATCACCGGCTCGGTGGCCATCACGGGGGGCACGCTGAACTTGGGCGGTACGAATTCCATCAGCGGCGGTGTCACCCTCACCTCGGGCTTGTTGAACATCGGCAAGGCAGACGCACTGGGCGTCAATGCCTTCACCATCAACGGCGGATCATTTGACAACACCTCCGGCGATGCGCTGACGCTGAGCACCAACAATCCGCTGAACCTGAATGGCAGCTCCATCTTTGTGGGAGCCAATGATCTCAACATCGGCACGGGAGCCGTGACACTGCTGAGCACTTCCACCATCAGCGTCACCACCAAAACACTGTCCTTGGGCGGCGTGATTGATGATGGAGGTTCCCTCTTCAGCCTCGTCAAATCTGGCGCGGGCACCCTGCGTCTGTCGGGACTCAATGTTTACGATGGTGCCACCATCATCAATCAGGGCACTCTGGGCTTTGACACCACACAGATTCTCGGCTCCACCACGAACGCGCTGCTCTTTGGCTCCTCCAGCACCATCACCACCACGGGCACCTTGGATTTGACCAGCGCCAGCGCCACCTTCGGCGGTGGCATGCTTGTTCAGTCCGTCTCCACATCCAACAATGTCATCACGATTGGTTCCGGCATGACGCTCAATACCAGCAACAATGTGGTCGTCGGTTCGTCCGCCACCACCGGCACCCCCACCACCAAGCTTCTCGTTGCAGGCGCCACGGCGGGCGTGGGCACCTGGAATTCTTCCTTGCCTGGGGCCACCTTCCGCGTCGGTGGCGGTGCTACTGTCGTTAGCACCACCGTTCTCGACATGACCGGGATTGGCACTTTCAACTCAAGCCTCGGCGGTGGAGCCTTCCGCATCGGCAGCTCGGACACTTCGGTCAGTGTCGCAGACACAGCCACGGTTCTGCTCGCCCCCACCAGCACCATCACCGCCGCCACAGTTGATGTGGGCGCTTCCACCGCTCATTCCGGCACACACACTTTGACGTTGGGCACGGGCCTCACCACCATCAATGCGGACAGCTTCAACATTGGGGGCGTGTCCACCGGCACGACCGTTGTTCGCGCCAATGGCGTGGTCAACTTCGCCGTGGGTTCGGGCACCTTGAAAGTCCGTGCGGCGAATGGCACGAGTGCGGCCACCATCAACGTGGTCAACACCACCGGCAGCACCAACAGCAACCTTTCTGGCACCGCCTCGTTTGCTGGAAACAGCGTGGACATCCTGGCCGGCACTCTCACCATCGCATCGCGCGCCCCCACGGCCAGTTCCACCACTGCCAGCACCACGGGATCAATGACCTTTGACACCGGCACGCTCACGGCCACCACGCTTGCTCTGTCCAGCCGCGGTGGATCCAGCCTCACCACAGGCAGCGTCACAGGCACTCTGACCATTGGCGGCACCTCCGCAGGAACCACGGCGACATTCACGACCGTGAACATGAGCACCAACTCCACCTCCACCGCCAATTCATCCGGAAATGCCATCTCCACCTTGGACATCAGCGGCCAGGGCACCGTCGCTGTGACGACTCTGAACATGGGAGCCCTCAGTGTCAGCGGTGCCACTGCCTCCAGCAGCACACAGGCCACACTCAACATCGCCGGCACCGGTGCGGTGAACATCACCACCTTGAACATGGGCGTCAGCACCCTCAGCGGCGCCACTGCCACTGGGGGCACATTTGCCACCATGAATGTCAATGGTTCCACCACGACCATCGGCACCCTGAACATGGCCGTCAATTCGGCCACCGTAGCGGCCACCATTGCCACCCTTGCCTCCGCCACCATCAACCTCAACAGCGGCACCCTGCGTGTGACGGGCAATCTCACCATGGGCAATACCACCGCCAATGCGATCAATGCAGTTTCCAGCTCCATCATCATCACCGGGGGCCTCCTGACGGTGGACGGCAACATCGCCGCCACCAATGGCACCGGAGTGGAAACCTCCACCCTCACGCTCAATGGCGGTGTCCTCGACATGACTAGCGGCACCATTGGCGCCACGGGTAATCTGGTCACCAACTTCAATCTCCAGCAGGGCACGCTCAAAAACCTCGCAGACTTCAATGCTGGCGCAGCCTTGGTCAAATCCACCAGTGGCACGCTCATTCTCGACGGCACCAACGCCTATGTCGGTGACACGACCTTCGCAGTGGGCGGCGGCACCATTCAGCTCGGATCAAACAACGTCCTCCCGGATGGCACCGGCAAAGGCAATTTTGTGACCACCAATGGCCTCCTCAACATGAATGGTTTCAGCGACACCGTGAACGGGCTCAGTGGCACCGGCACCGTGGACAACCTCGCGGCCAGCACGACAAGCACGCTGACCGTCGGCGGCAACAACGCCACCAGCACCTTCAGCGGTGTGCTGCAAAACACCGGCAGCAGCGCGGTGCTCGCTCTCGCCAAAACTGGCACGGGAACGCTCATCCTCAACACGGCCAACTCCTTCTCTGGCGCCACCACGATCAGCGGCGGTGTCATTCAGGTCGACAACGCCGGCGCTCTGAGCAGCGGCAGCGTCACGTTCAACACCTCCGGTGTTCGCCTCGTCGTTGGCACCGGCCTCAATTTCTCCAATGCGATCATCATCGGTGCCAACAATGCTGCCTCAGGCCGAGGCCTCATGGAGGCTGGAACCACGGCTGGAACCGCCACCATTTCCGGCCCGATCACTATCAACAATGCCGCAGTCGCCGGCGGCCACTTTGCCGCACCTACGGCCGGAACAATTTTGAATGTGACGGGGGTTATCTCTTCGTCGGTGGATGTGACCGTGCGCCTCGGCACTGTGGTTTTTTCAGGGGGTGGCACAGGTTACACCGCCCTCGTCAACAGCCAGGATACGACGGCCATCGGTGCCAATAACGGTCTTGCCACCACCGCCACATTGACCATTGCAGGCAGTGCGGCGGGGAGTTTCGATCTTGCGGGTTTCAACCAATCCTTGGTCGGTATCATCAAGGGCGCCAGCACGGCAACCATCGGCAACAGTTCCACCATTTCGGATTCCACCCTCACCCTCACGGGCACATCCACGTATGCGGGTGTCATTCAGAACGCTCTTGGCAGCGGCACACGGAAGGTCAACATCGTCATCAACGGCGGAGCGCTGACTCTGACCGGCGCCAGCACTTACTCGGGAACGACAACGGTCGGCACTGGCACCCTGGCGCTCAGCACTGCCGGCACCGCGACTCTGACTGCCATCACCGTGTCTGGGGCAGGCGGCATCTTTGACATCAGTGGCGTCACTCCGACCTCCGCCACCATCGCTTCTTTGGCCGGCGGTGCCGGAGCCAGTGTGACCCTGGGTTCAAAGACTCTCAACACCGGCAGCGATAACACCAGCACCACCTTTGATGGTACCATCAGCAGCACTTCAGGTGGCTTGACCAAGCAGGGCACTGGCACCATGACCCTGACAGGCGGCAACACTTACTCCGGCACCACCACCATCAGCGCCGGCACACTGCAGCTGGGGGATGGCACCAGCGGCAAGGATGGAACGAACAACAACAGCCTGAGTATCGTCAACAATGCCGCCTTGGTGTACAACCGTTTCGGTAGCCTGGCCTATGCCGGTGCCATCAGCGGCAGCGGTACCGTGACCAAGACGGGTGTGGGCACGCAGATTCTCAGCGGTACCAACACCTACGCTGGCGTGACCACCGTCACTGCCGGCACTCTTCAGTTCGCCAGGCAGTCATCCCTTTACAATAATGTGGCTGCCAGCTGGACGGCCACCAATCTGGTGGTGAGCAGCGGTGCCACTGCCGCCTTCAATGTCGGTGGAACGGGTGAGTTCACAGCATCAGACATCGCCACCATCCAGCCTCTTGGCACCGCCACCGGCGGCTTTGCAGATGGCTCCAAGATTGGCTTGGACACCTCCAACGCCACCGGCGGCCGCTTCACCTATTCCACCGCCATCGCTGACACCAATGCGGGCGCCAATTCCGTCGGTCTTTCCAAGCTGGGCACCGGCACTCTGGCGCTGGATCAGGCCAGCACCTACACCGGCGGCACCACCGTTTCCGGCGGCACGCTGGAGGTGAACAACACTTCCGGCTCAGGCACCGGCACTGGCAGTGTGACCGTCAGCAACTCTGGCAGCAGGCTCTCTGGCTCCGGCAGCATTGCTGGCAGCACCACCCTCAACACCGGCACCGTTCTCGCTCCCGGCACTGGCAACACAAGCACCAGCAACCAAACCCTCAATTTCACCGCAGTTACCAGCACTCTGACCGTGAACGACGGTGCCAGGATTGAGCTTGGCATCTCCGCTCCCACCACACAGGCTTCAGGCGTTTTCCACGATGGCGTTTATACCGATGGCCTGGGCGGCACCGCGACCACCGCTCTCTTATACCTTCAAGGCATTGGTTCCTCGAGTCTGGCAGCTTGGAACAGCGCGACTCCTGGCAGCCATGATATCATCAATCTGGGCGCAGGATCTTTGGTCCTCGGGACCGGAGTTGGTACCATCACCCTCCTCGACAACGGCTACACCACAAGCGGGCCTCAACTGGGAGATGTGTTCAACCTCATCGACTGGGCCGCCTACAGCGGCAGTTTCAATGCCAGCACCGACTTCAGCCTTCCCGACTTGTCTTCATCCGGCATGTCTTGGGACACCTCCGCTTTCACCACCTACGGACTCGTGGTCGTCGTTCCTGAACCCTCACGTGTGCTCTTTCTCATGCTTGGCCTTCTCGGACTCATGGCTCGCCGCCGCCGGTCATCATCTCTCTAAGCTTCTGCTCGCAGCACCTCTGGAGGATGAGTTAGGCAAAGCATGATCGTACGTGCAGGTGCTGAGGGCGGTCTCATGCTCATAAAGAAACAGTCTTTATAAAAATAAAGACAATGTTCCTTTTAATCTAGGGTCTCGGCCAAGTCTCGATCTAAGGACCACTTTGGGCTTGTTCCAAAGAACGCAGTTCATTCAAGCTGATCAGTCTAACACAACCTGTCTGATCATTTGTGCGGTGCCTTGCGCCGTTCAAAAACCGCTCAACCCGAACTGTTTCATCCCTGCATGAAGGCCACTCATCAGCTGCTTAGCGTCCCCGCGTGGTGCCGTCTCGCTGCTTTCACTCTCTTGGTGTGTCAGTTGGAATCCACGCAAGCAGCCTCTTTCTACTGGGACACGGACACCAGCACGGCTGGCAACAACGTGGATGGCACCGGCCTCGGCGGCGCAGGTGCATGGGATCTGACCACCTCAAACTGGTGGAATGGTGCAGCGCTCGCCCTGTGGCCCAACACCAGCGCGGACACCGCCATCTTCAGCGCACCCATGGCGCTGCTCCCCACGCTCCGCACCGTGACCCTCAGCTCTGGCATCACCGCCGGTCAGCTGTCGTTCCTTCGCAGCGGCTACACACTCACCGGCGGCAGTCTCACGCTGGCAGGTAGCTCGCCCACCTTGAGAGCCTCCTTGGGTGAGAGCGTCACCATCAACAGCCAAATCCTCGGCACAGGAGGACTCACGATGCTGGGAGGAGGCACCATCCGCCTCGGCAACAATGCCAACGCTTACACAGGCACCACCACCATCAGCAACGGTTCCCTTGTCATCACCGATGAAGGCGCACTCGGCACTGACCTCTCAGCCATTGTCGTCACGGGCTTCAATCCGGTGCTCACCTCCACCAATTTGCGCGGCTTTGGTGGCGGTTCATTGGTGTTGGACGGCACCGGCGGCGGCATCACCTTCACGCGCGATCTGCTTCTTCAGGGGCAGGGGCCCATCTCCGACCGTGGCGCGACGCTGATGAGCACCGGCGTGAACACGCTCTCTGGCATCGTCACGATGGGCGCTCCGTATGTCACCACCAACCTCAGCACCCGCATCATCGCCGCAGATGGCACCCTCAATTTCACCGGCACCTTGAACGTGCTCGGCACGGCGGCGACGACCATCAGCTCCCTGGGCGGCACCAACCAGGCCGGCGCCAGTTTTTACAACATCTCCGGCGTTCTCGCCGGCTCCGGTACCCTTGAAGCCAGCGGCGGTGGTACGCTCTACCTCCATCCCACCGACTCATCCGGCTTCTCCGGAACCATCCGCGTCAGCGGCAGCGCCGCCAGCGGCCAGAGCGTCGTCCGCATCAACTCTGCCGGCGTTCTCGGCACCCGCACTGCGGGCACCACCAGCGCGGTGCTCGACTTGAATGGCGGCGTCCTCGCCGTGCTCATGAATTCTCCGGATGTCAAAGTCTCGAACGGCACGAACGCCAATGTCTATTTCCGTGCCGCCAGCACCATTTTTGCAGACCACGCACCGAACAGTTCGGCCAAAGATCAGACCGTGACTTTCGGCAACATGTCGTATGAAGACAACATCACGCTGAACTTCAACAGTCGAAATGGTTACGGCATGAGTTTTACCACCGCACCGGTCAACGGTGGCAACGCGAATTCGGGGATGGCGAACAATCTCCAAGGAGGCGGGCTGCTCACCTTCACCGGAAATTTCTGGAGCAACACGGACAACACAGGGGACAGAACGATGACCATCAGCGGCAATGGCAACACCCTGATCAATGGCAACGTCAATGGCGCCTCCGCCGGTTTCGCGCACAACCTCACCAAGTCCGGCACGGGAACCCTCACCATCACCGGCACGGCCTCGACTCTCGATGGCGCCGTGAGCGTGAGCGGTGGCACGCTGGCCGTCAGCGACTGGCGCGCCATCAACAACAACACCGGCACCATCAACATCGGCACCTCCACCACATCGGCGACTTTGAGCGTCGTCGGCAACAATGTCCTTCAGGCCAGTTTGACCACCAGCAAGGTCATCAATCTCGCAGGCACCACCGGTGGTGCCTCCATCCTCGCCAATCAAACCGGCACCAGCCCCGGCCTCATTCTCAATGCGGACTTTGCAGCCACGGGAGGCACCTCCGCCAATGCGAAGACCTTGACCCTGGGTGGTGCCAGCATAGCACAGAATACCATCAATGGCATCATCTCCAACAACGATGCTGGCGGTCTCGTGAATGTCACCAAGGTCGACTCTGGCACCTGGGTTCTCGCAGGCGCCAATGCTTTCACCGGTGCCACCACCATCACCAACGGGATCTTGAAACTCAAGGCCAACGCTGCGGTTTCCACGATCATCTCCGACACCTCGGCTATCACCTTCAATCAGGTCAACCAATACGCAGGCGGCACCCTGGAGTTTGTCGGGCAGGCCAGCACCAGCAACGTGGAGGCCCTCGGTGTGCTGACTCCCACGCTCGGCTCAGGCACCATCAAGCTCACTCCCGGCAGCGGGGGCACCGCCTCGCTGGTCTTTGCTTCACTCGGCACCGTGGGCGGCGGCAGTACCGTGAACATCGTGGCTCCCACCAGCAGCAACACCGTTTCGTTTACATCCACCACCATCACAAACAACATCGCCAATGCAGGACTCTTCTACAACGGTTCAGACTTCGCCTTCGTCCCCGGTGCGGGGCTGGCTTTGCGTGCGCCCGATTATTCCAGCGACGCAGATTTCGCGACCAGTGCCACCGCACTGACCTCGGCCCAAAACAACGAAATCACCGGCAGCTTCAGCAATGCAGCGGTCACCATCGACTCCCTGAAGCTCAATGGAGCCCAGGCCCTCACCATGACCGGCCTGCTCACCATTCGCACCGCCGGCACCACAAACGCTTCTGGCGGCATCATCCAGACGGGTGGCTCCGGCTCTATCTCAGGAACCGGTGTCACCACAGGCGGCAGCGGAGTGCTGGTCATCAATGTGGATGGCGGTGCAAACACTCTGACTCTCAATGCACTCATCACCAGTACCACCACAGGAGGCTTCACCAAGGTCGGCGCGGGCACGCTGATCATCGCCGGTCTCAATGCGCAGACCGGCGTCAACTCGATCAATGAAGGCACCGTCCAGCTCTCCACGGGGGGGCGCTTGAGCGCTGGCGGCACCACAGCGACTCTGTCCATCCGCCAAGGCGCAGTTTTGGATCTGAATGGTGTGAATGTCTCCCTCGGAATCGACGACTTCAACAACAATGGCACCGTCACCAATACCAATGCTGCAGCGGTTACCCTCACCATCGGCAACAGCAATGGCGCTGGCACCTCCTTCGGCATCATCGATCAGACCAACGGAGTCATCAATTTCACCAAACTCGGCACCGGCGCGATGTCATGGAACGGCCTCAGCAACTACACCGGCGTCACCACCATCAGCTCCACCGGCATCATCACAGTGAACAATGTGGCGGACGGTGGTTTCGCCAGCGGCATCGGCGCTGCCAGCAATGATGCAGCCAATCTCATCTTCACCGGAACCAGCGCCACTCAAGCCTACGGCGGGCTCAGCTTCGCCGGCACCACCAATGATTCCACCGATCGTCTCTTCACCTTCAACGGCGGTGCCAGCGGTGGTGCACGCATTCAGGCCAATGGTGTGAACGGAGCCACGCTGAGCTTCACCAATACAGGCGCCTTGGTCTTCGGCGCTGCCGCCACCGGCAATGCCCAGGGCCTCGTCCTGGGCGGCGCTTCCACCGGAGACAATTTTTTCGCCCCCATCATCAATGACAACGGTTCAGCCCTGACTTCGGTCTACAAGGCGGATGCCGGTGTCTGGATTCTGGGAGCTGTAAACAACTACTCAGGCGCTACCACAATCACCGGCGGCCTTCTTTATGCCAACGACGGCTCAAGTCTGCCCACAGCATCCAATCTCGTGCTGAACGGCGGCTCTCTCGCCACCACCGGAGCCTTCGTCCGCACCCTCGGCACCGGTGCCGGTCAGGTGCAGTTCGTAGGCACGGCCGCCAGCGGTTTTTCTGCGGGCGCTGTCCCGCTCACCGTGGATCTCGGCAGCAATCCCATCTGGGGCAGCACCGCCGGCTTCCTGGATGGCGGTGCCTTGCTCTTCAATGCCATTTCACAAACCGTGAACGGCATCGCCTTGTCCGACGTGACCATGCTCAACGGATTTCAAATCACCAAAGGCACCTCCATCTCCGGCTTGTCTCTCACGACCACCGCCGGCAGCGCCACGGTGAATCTCGCCTCCGGCAGCACGGCCGGACTCACCGCCGGCCAGACCATTTCCGGCAACGCCGCCATCCCCGTCGGCGCGACGATTGCCAACATCATCAGCGCCACACAGTTCACCCTCAGCAGTGGCACAGGGGTGCTTGCCGCGACCGGTGTTTCCTCCAGCTTTTCTGGCGACGGCTATCGTCAGGTCAATGTGGGTGACTTCACCACCAGCGGTTCAGACTTCGCCACCATCAGTGGCGTCATCTCGGGCGCTGGCAATCTGGCCAAGGAAGGCGCGGGCATCCTCAATCTGCGCGGTGCCAACACCTACACCGGCCAGACCTTGGTCCGGCAGGGCACCCTGGCCGTGGAGACCCTCGGCAACAGCGCCACACCAGGCAGCTCCAGCGTCGGCGACTCCACTCTCGGCAACACCAGTGCCGGCGCCATCCTCCTCGGCAACGGCACCACCACGGCCGGCATTCTGGAGTATGTCGGTCTCGGTGAAACCAGCGACCGCTACATCCGCCTCAACACCACCACCGGCAGCAATCAAATCCATGCCGATGGCGTGGGCGCGCTGATTCTCACCAATGTCGCCAATGACCTGGTGGCAGCAAACAAGACGCTCCTCCTGCGTGGCGTCAATGCCGCCGGCAACATGATCACCAGCGTGTTGTCAGACTTCGGCGGAACCCTCGGCATCCAGGTGGACAGCTCCGCCATGTGGATCCTCACCAACAGCTCGAACAACTACACCGGCACCACCACCTTTACCGCTGGCTCCCTCGGCATCGGCGATGACCACGCCCTCGGCACCAGCACCCTGGACTGGAGCAACGGCACCTTGTTCGCCTATGGCGCGGACCGCACCATCAACAACGCCGTCCGTCTCATCAACAACACCACCACCGCCTTCGCAGGCGACTACAGCCTCACCACCACCAGCGTCTTCCAGTTGCTCAACGCCGTGAACAACTCCGGCCTCAACAACAACGTCGCCAGCGGCAAGGCCCTGACCTTTGCCGGAGTCTCTGCCAATGCTCTGCCCGCCAACCGCGCCTGGACCGTTGACGGCTCGGGTATGACGATCATCGACGGTGATTTCACCACGACCACGGCCTTCGGCATCGTGCTCACCAAGACCGGTGACGGCGTCCTGCAGCTCAATGGCAGCAGCTCGAACTACAACCAAAACAGCGCCCTCACGGATATCGATCGCGGCATCCTCCGATTGGGGGCAGACAACGCTATTCCCTCCGGCGCTGGATTTGGCGGCGTGGCGCTCAGTCCCGAACTCGCCAATGGCGACACCGCCACCTTCGATCTCAACGGCACCTCCCAGACCATCAATGGTCTCACCGCCAGCACAGACGGCACAGCCGTCATCGACAACACCTCCGCCACCGCCGCTTCTCTCACCTTCGGTGTCGCCGACTCAGCGGTCAGTTACGGCGGCGGTGTCGGCGCCTACTCCATCCAAAACAGCGGCGGCGGTGCTCTCTCCGTCACCAAGACCGGCGCTGCAGCTGCGATCATATCCAGCGGAGTCTCCCTGACCTACACCGGCACGACGAACGTAAACGGCGGTTCGCTGACCATCGGCTCATCGCTCAATGGCACCACCGGTTTCAGTGTCACGAACGGCTCCACGCTCACTCTCTCCGGCGGCATCGCCGCGCCCGCTGCCGTCACCAGTGTGGTCGTTGCCAACGGTTCCACGCTCAATCTTCTCAACGGCGCAGGAGACAAGCTCAACCAGCTCACCATCCTCTCCCTCGGTTCCACCGGCGGAACCATGACCACCCTGAATTTGAATGTCGGTGATTTCAGCACCTCGGGAGACAACGCCAGCACCGATCTGCTCGGATTGCTCGCAGGCGGCACCCTCCAGCTCTTTGCAGGAAATCAGATCACGCTCAATCTCAGCGACATCGGCCTCAATGCATTGCAAACCTACAACCTCATCTCCTCTGCGGACGGCGGTCTGATCACCGGACCTCTCGGCGCTGGCGACTGGATCCTCGGTTCCACTCCGGGTGGTTTCAGCTCCATCACCATCAATCGGACCGACAACCTCATTTCCATCTCCACCGGCACCCTCATCACCGGCACCTCCTACTGGCGCGGATTGACGGACACCACCTGGAACGGCAACGTCAACAACTGGTCGCAGGACAAAGCAGGCAACATCATTGCGCTCTCCACCCCGGGCCAGGGAACCGATGTCATCTTTCAGTGGAATGCACCCTCCAGCGCAGCGGTCTCCACCACCTTGGAGCAAAGCATCAAGATCAACTCCCTCACCTTCGAGGCCGCCACCAATCCCGCCAATACACCAGCATCAGTAACGATTGCTTCGGGCGTGGACCCTTCCTACCGCCTCAGCATCGCCCCGCAGGTCGCCACCGATGGCATCACGATCACCGCAGGCGGTCCGGCCACGGTGAACATCACCGCTCCAGTTCGCATCGTTTCGGATCAGACTTGGAGCGTGGCGGACGCAGGCTCCGTCCTCTCCCTCGGCCCCCTGTTCGGCGAGGCCGATGTCATCAAAAGCGGTGCCGGCAGAGTGACTCTCACCACTGCCGCAGATCTCACTTTCAACAGCACCTTCACCTCGGACTTCACCATCAATTCAGGCACTTTGGAAATCCTCACTGCCACCGCCTTGGGCAGCACCGCCAACAGCAATCTCGCCACCGTCACTGTCGGCAGCAGCGGCGTCTTCTACTACAACGGAGCCGTCAATGCCGCAGCCACCGGTGTCGCCAACAACCTGACGCTGGCCGGCGGCACTCTTTCCGTCGGCGGCAATGCCGGCAACAATTATTACACCGGCACCGTCAATGTCAGCGCAGGTTCATTCATCAACATGCGCGGCTCCAATTCAGCCGTGCTCACCGCCACCCAGGGAAATGTGGTTCTCAGCGGCGTCGTCAGCGGTGCGGGCAGCCTCACCGTGGACAGCATCAGCACGCTCACCGGTGGAAACCAGCTGACCGGCACCCTCTACTTCCAGTCGAACAACAGCAGCTGGTCCGGCGGCATCAATCTTCTCCGCGGCACCATTCAGACCCAGACCGTCACCGGCCTCGGCACCGGGGACATCACCGCCAGCGCAGGCCGCATTCAGTTCGTGACCGCCGGCGGCACCACCTACAACCTCGGCCAAAACATCACTGTGGATGGCCCCGGCGGCATTTTGGAATTGAGTGCAGATGCCTCCGGCACTCCCGTCAGCGACATGACCGTGAACCTCAGCGGCATCATCACCATCGGCAGCGCCACCAATGCAAACAACGCACTCCGCATCAGCCAGGCCTCGGACAATTTCAGCATCTTCAACATCACCAACTCCATCGTCCTCGGCAACAACGCCAGCCTCAGTTACCAGGGCTCCTCCGTCCGGCCCTTGATCATTTCCGCGGTCATCTCCGATGGTGGTTTGGGCCGCAGCCTTGCCATCAATGACGAGCTGGGGGTCTGGAGTGCTACAAGCCAGACCGTTCGTCTTCTTGGGGCCAACACCTTTGGCGGTGACATCTCGCTCAAGGAGGGAACTCTCGAATACAACACCGTCACCAACATCGGTGGCGCCGCCAGCAGCCTCGGTCAGGGGGCGGCCATCAACATCATCGGCACTTCCATCCTCCGTTTCATGGGAGACACCAGTCAGTCCACCAACAGGGCGCTCACCTCCACCGCCAGCTTCACCTTGGACGCCAGCGGCACCGCCGGCGCCATCATCACCTATGCCGGTGCCATCACTCAGGCCGCCGACAACAGCCTCAATCTCACCGGCACCGGAGAAGGCGTCATCAGTGGCGGAATCTCCCAGCCCGCCGGGACATCCGTGGCCGATCTCAACGTGAATTCCGGCATCTGGACCCTCCGCGACAACACGGTCACCATCGCCGATGATGTGATCGTCACCGGTGCCTCCACCGTGCTGAACCTCAACACCACCGGCGTCCTGGCCGCCTCCACCACCACGGGCACCAGCAGCGGTCTCTACGCTCGTACAGGTGCCATCATCAATCTCAACGCCGACGATGTAAACGGCGTCGGCAACAGCGGCGGTCTGGACTTCATCATTATCGGGGACTCCGGCGGCCCTGAGACGGCCATCCTCAACACCAACACCTTCAACATCTCCACCCCGCGTCTCGACGTCGGCCAGCGCGCTGTTGGCCTCGCGGGCCAGATCGAAGGCACCGGCACGGTTACCGTGACCGGTGGCGACATCAATCTCTACGACGGCACCGTCAACGCCAACCTCGCCAGTGATGGGATAATCGGGTTGGAGAAATTCGGCCTCGGTGTCGTCACGCTCAAAGGTGACAACAGCGGCCTCGGCTCCACCGGCAACAGCATCGTTTATGAGGGCACCCTCGTCCTGGACTACACCGTCAGCAACACCACCAAGCTCCGCACCGCCTCAGCTCTCGAAATGCTCGGCGGCAGTCTCGTCCTCACCGGCAGCGCCACTGCCGCCACCAGCCAGACCGTGGCCAGCACCACTCTGGACGGCAGTTCTTCCAGCGACAACAGCGGTGCCAGCACCATCACTCTCAATCCGGGTGCAGGTCAGGACATTGTCCTGAACCTGGGGGCCGTCGCCCGTGGCAACACCAATCGGGATGGCACCATCCGCTTCATCCTCCCCACCGGCGCACAGACCTCCACCAATGGCTTCACCACCTCCACGCTCAATGGCACTCAGGGCCTGCTCGGCACCAGCGGTTTCGCCACCGTGTATGATGGCACCGGCGTCTGGTTCGCCACCAACGCCACCAACCTCGCCGGCGGCAACATCGTCGCCCTCATCTCCACCGTTAAAAACGACGTCTCCACCTGGGCCGTCGGCGATCACGTCACCGATGACACCACCGGCTTCAGCGGCACGCTTCAGGGTCTGAACATCAATTCCCTCCGCTTCGATGCCGTCGTTGGTTCGGATTTGGTCGTCGCCCCGGCTGGCGTCCTCAGCATCGCCAGCGGCGGCATCCTCGTCACCTCCACTGTGGGCGGTACTCCCAGCATTCAGGGCGGCACCCTCGCCTCGGGCGTCACCGAGCTCATCATCACTCAGGACAGCGCCCAGACTTTCACCATCAGTTCAGACATCCGCATCAACCACGCCGTGACCAAGTCCGGCACGGGCACCCTCCTCCTCACCGGCAACAACGTTTACACCGATGAAACAGAAATCCTGCAGGGCACCCTCCAGGTCTCCGGTGGCAATGCCATTGGTGACAACTCCATCGTCTCTCTCAATGCCTATCAGGACACCACCTTGCAGCTGCTCGCTGACGAAACCATCGGCCGGCTCTCCGGGGGCCAGCGCGCCACCAATTCCGACAACGGCACCGTCGCCGTGGGCACCCACACTCTCACCATCAATGAAGTCTCCAGCACCACGTATGCTGGCTTCTTCACCGGCACGGGTGGCATCATCAAGCAGAGCGCGGGCAATCTCAATCTGACCAACCTCAGCACTGGATTCACTGGCATCTTCACAGTGGCAGGCGGTACCCTCCAGCTCAGCGGCAGCGGTCAGCTCAACGCCTCCACCATCCGCATCAGCAAAGACGGAGCCCTGCTCATCGACAACAACGGCACCACCCGCTCCGGCACCCGCATTCTCGACACCACGGTCGTCACCCTTGACTCTGCGGACGGCACCTTCAGTGGCCAGACCATTGTGCGTGGCCTTGCCATCCGCACCGATCAGGGCACGACCACCAGTGAAACAATCGGCAGCCTGAATTTTGCCTCGGGCGCAAACTATCTCAGCGGTGAAACGACCAACGCCACCGGCACGGGTGTTTCCTCGATCACTGCGGATGATTTCATCCGTCTGAACAATTCCACGGTCAACGTCCGTGGCCGTTCACTGGGACTCACGACTGGCAGTCGCAATCAGTTCCTCATCGGTACGGCTGCAAACCAAACCGCTTTCATCGCCACCATGGTCGGTGGCGGTGGCCTCGCAGGCAGCACCAACATCAGCATTGTGCCCTGGGCCGTGGGTGAGACCACCAGCGGCGCCCTCACCGCCGCCAACATGGGCAACTCCCTCCTCACCTACGTCAGCGGCGCGGGTTTCCGCCCTCTCGATTTCACCACCGAGTACAACACCTTCTCTGCTGCGGCCACCACCGACAATGTCCGCGAGTCATTGAGTGCCGACCTCACCGGACTCACCGGCAAGACCATCAACTCCTTGGTCCTGAACAACGCCGCGACACCTGCTCTCAGCGTCACCGGTTCCGGCTCGGGCCAGTCACTGGCAGTCACCAGTGGCGCGCTCCTCTTCACCGTCACCGGCGCGGTGACAAATACTGCCTACACCACCACCCTCGGCGGTTTCGACAATGGCATCACCGTGGGAAGCACCAACGAATACGTGATCAGCGTCATCAATCCAAACTCCTCCAACAGTTTGACGACCGGCTCCACCACCTTGGGGAGTTCGATCGTCACCGTGGCCAGCACCGCAGGCCTGCAGGCGGGGATGCCGGTCTTCGGCGCAGGCATCGCATTGGGTGCCACCGTCCTGAGCGTCACGGACGCCACCCACTTCGTCATGAGTCTCGCTTCCACCTTGAGCGCCAGCAGCCAGACCTACCAATACGCCACTCTTGAGAGCCTCACCGCCACCATCACCTCCTCGCTCACGTCCATTGCCGACATCACCAAATCCGGTCGTGGCACCTTGATTCTCAGCGGCGTCAATACCGCAGGCGGTGGCACCATGAAGACCACCCTCAATGAAGGCGTTCTCGAAATCGCTTCTCTCGACAACATCGGCGGCACCACAGGTTCACTGGTCTTCGCCGGTGGCACGCTGCGTCTCGGTGCCGGATTTACGGATGACATTTCATTGCGCACGATCCTCTTCCTTCAAGGCGGTGCCACCATTGACACCAATGGCAACGATCTCATCCTCGCCCACTCGGTCGGCGCCGGTGTGGGAGGCCTGACCAAAGCGGGTGCTGGCAATCTCACCCTGAACGCCGCCGCCACCTACACCGGTGCCACCACGATTACCGGCGGCACGCTCACCCTCGGTGCTGACAATGCCACCGGTGTGGGCGGTGATCTCAACATCGGAGCCGGTGCCACCCTGGACATGGTCATCTATAACATCACGGCCGGTCTCGTGTCCATCTATGGCGAAAGCCCGGCCATTCTGGGGGCGGGCTCGATTACTTCCAGCGTCGGCTTCTACTTTGGCAACACCGGCAATATCAGTGTGGATACCGTGCTGGCGGGCGCAGGCGGGTTGCTGAAAACACAGACCAACACACTCACCCTTTCCGGCTTGAGCACCTTCACCGGCCCCGTCGAAGTTCAGGCCGGCATCCTCAGCTTTGATTCCATCACCAGCGTTGGCGGAGGCGCCAGTTCATTGGGCAGTGCCTCCACCGCTCAAAATGGCGTCATCCACATGGGCCTCGGTAGCACCGCCACCACCCTCATCTATACCGGCAGCGGCAGCATCAGTGATCGCACCATCGGCATGCAGGGCACCACCGGCGCTCTCACTTTGGATTCTTCAGGCTCCGGTGCGCTGGCGCTCGGCGGCGTTCATTTTGAAACGGCGGGAAACAAAACCCTCACCCTGAAGGGCCTGTCCGACCCTCTTCTGGCCAACACCCTCGGTGCCATCAGCGAATACAGTCTTGGCGTCCTCACCTTGATCAAGTCAGACACCAACACCTGGGTGTTCAGCGCCGCCAATTCCTATTCCGGTGCCACCAGCATCAATGACGGCACCCTGCGCTTCACCGCAGACCAGACCCTCGCGGGCGCGCTGAACTTCGGCACGGCCAATTCCATCACCACCTCTGGCACGCTGGATCTCTCCACCGCCAGCGCCACCTTCGCTGGAAACCTTCTTGTGCAGACGAACACGGCTTCTGAAACCAATCAGATCCTCATCGGGGCAGGGGAGAGCCTCACCATTGGCGGTACGGTGACACTGGGCGGAACAGCCACCAATTCCACGACCCTCTTCTCTGCCTCAGGTGCGGGCACCTTCAATGCCATCAACACCACCGGCACAGGGCTGACCTTCCTCGTCGGCAACAACGGCTCCACCAACACCACCACCGCCGACTTCAGTGCGCTGGCCACCCTGAATGTCTCCCTCAACACCACCAGCGGCATACTTCAGGTCAGCAGCTCCACAGGAACAAACAGCACGGGATTCGCCACCCTGATCCTGGCGCAGAATTCGACGATCACCGCCAGCGCTCTCACCGTCGGCGGCGGCGGTGCCTACAATGGCAACGCCGCACAAGTCAACTCGCTTAAACTCGGCACCGGCACCAACGTCATCAATGTCGACACCATCAACATCGGCACCGGCTCGCGTGACTTGGGTTCCATCACATTCTTGAATTCCAATGGCACCGTCACCATCCGCGCGGCGGACGGCGTAGCCGCTGCCGCCTTCAACTTGGGCAGCGGCACCAGCGTCACCGCGGCGGTGCTGCCTGTAGGCAACCGGAACACCTTTGATGTCTCCGGTCACACTGCGGATCTCCTCTTTGGCGCTGTGTCCATTGGCACGCAAAACGCCAGAACCGGACCCATGGACAACCTCTTTGCTTTCGACACCGGCACCTTGACCACGGGCAATCTCACCATGGGTTCCAAGACCGCCGCTGGCAACAGCACCAACGGCATGAATCTCGGCGGTGGCGTCGTCACCATCGGTTCCGGCACCGGCATCGCCGCCACTCTCGCCAGCAACACCAGCACCGGAGCCGTCAGCTCCACCATCAATATCACCGGGGGCACAGTCACCATTGGCTCTGGCGCAGGTCAGGCGCTCATCCTGGGCAACAGCAACACCAACGCAACCGGTACCACCACCACCGCCCTCAATGTATCCGGTGGCACTGTCACCCTGGCCACCACCGGCACCACCGCCGTCACCATGGCCAATGCCAATGCTGGCACGGCGAACGCCACCATTGGCATCACCGCCGGTACCCTCACCGTTCAGGGAGACATCCTGCGTGGCACCGGCTCAGGCACCCGCAATGCCACCCTCACCCTCAACGGCGGCACACTCGACATGAGCCTCAAATCCATCGGTGCTTCGTCCAATGCCATCACCTTCAATGCCCAGTCCGGCACCTTGAAAAATCTCGCTGAATTCAATGGCGGCGGTGCCTTCACCAAGAGCACCACCGGCACGCTTTACATGGATGGCGTGAACTCCTACACCGGCACCACCACGGTCACCGACGGCACTCTTCAGTTCCTCCGTGAGACAGCTCTTTACAACAACACCTCCTCAAGCTGGACGGACGCCAACATCGTGGTTGGCATCGATGCCACCGCCGCCTTCAACGTCGGCGGCACCGGCGAGTTCACCGCTTCAGACGTGGACATCATCAAGTCCTTCGGCACCTCCACCGGCGGCTTCCAAAGCGGTTCATTCCTCGGCCTCGACACCACCAACGCCACCGGCGGCAGCTTCACCTATGGCGGTAGCATCGCCGACACCAACAGCGGCGCAAACACCGTGGGCCTCAAAAAACTGGGCACCAACACCCTCGTCCTCACCGAGACCAGCACCTACTCCGGCACCACCTCCGTCGCAGCAGGCTCCTTGCAGGTGGGAGATGGCTCAACCGGAGCGCTCATCGGCTCCGGCATTGTCACCGTCAGCACCACCGCCACGCTCTCCGGTTCAGGCAGCATCGCTGGCGCTACCGTCATCACCAGCGGTGCCTTCCTCGCCCCCGGCGTGGGTGCCGTAGGCACCAGTAATCAAACCCTCACCTTCACTGCAGCTGGCACGGCGGTGAACGTCAATGATGGCGGCCAGATCCAGCTCAGCCTGACCTCCAGTTCGCAAGTCGATGCTGGCTTTGATATCTCGGGCAGCGCACTCTCCTACTTGAACACTCACGGCGGTGCCTCCGGCACGGCCTACACCACCATCTGGGATCAGTCAGGAAACTACGACAGCATCCAATTAACCAACGGCACCTTCACTCTCGGCACCACCGCAGGCGGCACCGTCAAGCTGCTCAACAACAGCGCCAGCCTCGGCGCTGGCAGCATCTTCAAACTCCTCGACTGGACCACCGTGGGTACGGCGGATTCACTCGCAGGCTCCGGCACCTTCACCTTGGCAGATTTGGACCTCTCAGACGTGGCTCTCGGCTCCGGCCTCTCCTGGGACACCAGCGCCTTCACCACCTACGGCGTCCTCGTCGTCGTCCCCGAACCCTCCCGCATCCTCCTCCTCTTGCTCGGCCTCTGCAGCTTCGCCCTGCGTCGCCGTCGCAAAGTTTCCTGATCAGCTTGGTTGGAGCATTGGAAATGACTTCTTGGCCCTTTTAGTCCCATGAAATCGTGCGATCACAAAGCGATTCCCCTCTCCCCACCGATGTTATGGCAATACCAAAGCGGTCCTTTGGGGAACCGTAGTGAAGCGGAGATAGACGAAGTCAAAGGTAAGGGTGAGGGGCATTCCTTGAACGCGGGGGGGCGCCCCGTCTTCTGCTCTGTTCACAAGCTGCCCAGCGCCGTTCCGTAGTCCCGGCTTCAGCCGGTTCCGGTTCAGCAAATGCGAAGCATGAAGCTCCTCACCGCCCCACTTCCATCAACGTCGGCAGCTTATGCAGCGGCGTAAACTCCCCGCTCGCCGCCCCCGCCGCCGGTTTCGTCGCCTGCGGATTGCTCGACTTCAAAAAGCGAAACAGCTCGCTCTCCGTCGTGAAGATCATCGTCGTATCCGCCGTGATCAGCTGCTTGTAAGTCTCCATCGTCTTCAGGAACTCAAACAACTGCGCAGCTTCCGGCGTCTGGTTGTATGCCTTCGCATAAATCTCCGTCGCCTTCGCATCCGCAGTACCTTCCATCTCCTGCACCTTGCGGTACGCTTCAGACTCAATGGTCGCCAGATCGCGCTCACGCTCCCCGTTGATCTTCGCCGCCTCGCCTTCTCCTTCAGCACGGTGCAGCTTCGCGATCTGCTCACGCTCGGAAATCATCCGCTGGTGGATCGACTGGCTCACCGATGGATCGTAGTCGATGCGTTTGAAGCGCACATCCAGCAGCCGGATGCCATACCCCTCGATCTTCGGAACCGCATTCTTCAGCACCTCCGCCTCAAGCTCCACACGTCCGTAAATGATCGGCGGCAGCACACCCAGGCGTGAATCCGCACTCGAAGGCGCGCTGCCCGTCGTGGTCGTGTTTGCCACATCACGGATCGCCTTGCGGTCCTTCGTCGTGCGCACCGCTTCGATGAAGTCATGCTTCGCGATCACGATGCGCGTCTCGCTCGCCAGAATGTCATCCAGCCGCGACAGTGCACGGCGCTCGTCCGTCAGCTGGCGGAAAAAAATCAGCGGGTCGCTGATCTCCCAGCGCCCAAACACATCCACCACCACGATGACCTTGTCCTTCGTCGTCATGTTGGCCGATGGCCCGTCCCATTCCAGCACCCGCTTGTCCAGTCGGTTCACCGTCTGGACAAATGGCGTCTTCCAGTGCAGTCCGGCTTTGAGGATCGACTCGCCCACCGGCTTGCCAAACTGCGTGATCACCACCTGCTCCGTCTCGTTCACCGTGTACAAACCGGAGCTCGCCACGATCCCCAGCGCGAGGACAACTATCAAAACAAGGGAGGCTTTCATCGTGTGGCAGGGGCAGGGTTGGTTTGCGGTTCCGCCTGGCGGAGATTCATGAGTGGTAGAAACGAGGAGGCCTTGTCATCCAGAATGATCTTGCCCGGCACTTGCGACAGCACCTCGCCCATCGTCTCCAAATACAGGCGCTTCTTCGTCACCTCCGGCGCCTTCAGATACTCCGCCAGCACAGAAGTGAAACGAGCTGCATCACCCTCCGCCTCATTGATGCGTTTGGCGGCATAGCCCTCGGCACCTTTGATCTTCTGCTCCGCTTCGCCACGTGCTTTCGGGATGATCTGATAATAATTCCCGCTGGCCGCATTGATGGCAGACTCCTTCTCCTGCTTCGCACGGTTCACATCGCTGAAGCTCGCCTGCACATCCGCCGGCGGATTGATGTTACCCAGCTGGATCTGATCAATCCGCACGCCCATGTTCAGCGTCGCCACCAGTTCGCGCAGGCGTTCAGCACATCGGGTTTCCATTTCCTGACGGCCAATGGTCAGCACTTCATCCACCGTTCGATCCCCCACCACCTCGCGCATCACCGCCTGCGAGAGATCACGCAGCGTGGGCACTGGCTCGCGGAAGTTAAACACATACGCCACCGGATCACTGATGTGGTACTGCACCACCCATTCCACCAGCGCCGTGTTCAGGTCGCCGGTCACCATCGTCTTTTCCTCCTCCTGATCTCGAGTGTCCGAATACTGATACGGGTTGGTCGCCCCCTGCGTACCAAAGCCAAACTCCAGCTTCTGCTGCCGCAAAATCTCCACCAGCGTGATCTGGTCGATGCCCCACGGCAGCTTGAAGTGCAGCCCGGGGGTCTCCGTCTTCAAGTACCCTCCAAAGCGCTGCACCACCGCCACTGACTCCGCCGGCACCTGATACACCCCCGAGAAAATACCGACCGCCAAAAACAGTCCGATCACTCCCGTGAGTATCAGGCGCGGGTTGAAGCTTATCTGCGGCGCATTCGCAAAAGGTCGTATCTCACTCATGCGGTGAGGCTACTGCATTCCACAGTCACGGCAAAGCCTACTTCATTCCAAAGTCTGCCACATATTGTTCCACGATCACTTTCAGCTCAGGCGGCCTCGGCAGACCAATCGCCTCCGCCCTCGCGCCATCCACCTGCTGCGGCCAGTTGTCCACGATCCCCTGAATCCGCGCATCAAACGCATCCACGATCGGCCCCAGCTTGATCCCTTTCTCTGCCGCCACTTCCTGGATCACCTTCTCCGCGATGTTCGGCGTCACCCGGTGCGCAGGCAGCACATACGCACGGTCCTTGCCCAGCTTCTCCTCCGGCACTTCACTCAACACAATGAATGACTCAATCACCGTCCGGTAACCCGTCATCGGATGCGGCTGATCCCGTCGGATCGGCAGCATGCACGCCTCGCCATTCAGCGGCTCACGAAACATCCCGCTCGCCCAGCTCGATGCCGCCGCATTCGGCTTCCCCGGCCGCACGATCACCGTCGGCAGCCGCACACTGCGCCCGTCAAAGTGACCTTTGCGCGTGTGATCGTTCACCATCATCTCGCACATCGCCTTCGTCATGCCGTAGGTCGTCTGCGGCAGTTGCTTCGTCATATCAGACATCAGCTGCGACATGTCTATTCCGCCATAGACCGCCACGCTGCTCGCAAATACCACCCGCGGCCGTCCTTCCGCCGCACGCGCCGCCTCAAACACATTGCGCCCGCCCTCCAGATTCACCCGCATCGCATCATCAAATCTCTCCTCACACTCCCCGCTCACCATCGAGGCCAGGTGAAAAATCACGTCAAACTTCGCCCCCGTCGCCGCCAGCACCGTCGCCCGGTCACCAATGTCACCCTTCACATGCTTCACCCGCGCATCCGTCGGCTCTCCACGAAAAAACGCATCCAGCAGCACCATCTCCGTGATCGCCTCGCCGCACCACGTGCCGCGTTCCAGAAGTTTCTGCGCAAGTTGGGAGCCAAGGAAGCCGCCGCCGCCGGTGATGATGATTTTCATGAGTTGGTTGGGAAGGAGTTTGCCATCAGGCACCGCCTGATGTGAGTTCGTCGGACATGAGCAAGCCTCTCACAGGACACAAGATCGGATTCGTCGGACTCGGCAACATGGGCCGCGCCAATGCACGCCACCTCCATGAAGCCGGAGCCGACGTCGTCGTCTGGAATCGCAGCCCCGCCCCGGCAGAAGCCGCCGTCGCCCTCGGCATGCGTCGCGCCTCCTCCCTCCCGGAGCTCGCCCGCGAGATCGGCCCCGGCATCATCTGCATCAATCTCACCATGACCGATGTCGTCGAAGCCATCGTCTTCGGCCCCGGCGGCCTCATCGAAGGCCTGCACCCAGACGCCCTCATCATCGACTTCGGCACCACCGGCGTCCCCGAAACCAAACAATGGGCCGAACGCGTCAACTGGGTCGATGCCCCCGTCTCTGGCGGCCAGGTCGGCGCAGAAGCCGCCACCCTCACCATCATGGCCGGCGGCAGCGAGGCCAATTTCCAGCGCGCCCTCCCCATCTTCCAGGCCGTCGGCAAAAACATCACCCACCTCGGCCCCGTCGGCAGCGGTCAGGTCACCAAGCTTGCCAATCAGCTCATCGTCGCCCAGACCATCGACGCCGTCGCCCAGGCCCTCCGCCTCGCCGAACTCTCCGGCGTCGATCCCGCCCTCGTTCGGAAAGCACTCCTCGGCGGCTTCGCCGAAAGCCGCATCCTCGATCTCCATGGCGACCGCATGGTCCGCCGCGACTTCGCCCCCGGCGGTCGCGCCACCCTCCAGCTCAAAGACGTCCGCCTCATGTCCCAGCTCGCCGACTCCGTCGGCCTCGACTCCCCCACCCTCAAAAACTCCCTCGCCCAGTGGGAAAAATTCGTCCACGAAAAACACCTCGGCGACCTCGACCACAGCGGCCTCTTCCGCCTCTACGAGTAAAGCAAACTTCCAAATTCGCACTCAAAGCGAATTCCGTAAATCATCCCACCCCTCACAGCGCGTCGCATGTGTGCCAGCAAAGGTCTGCACCTGCGCAGACCCGAAGGGAATCCCCTGCGCTCCGCCGCACGCCTCTGACCAATTTACAATTCTCAGTTTTCAGTTCCCAGTTTACAATCTCAGCAAGTGCCATCCACTCGCCTGACGCCCCCATCAAGCATGCATCACCTGCCCACCATCAATATTGATCGTCTGCCCCGTGATATTCTTCGCATGATCTGACGCCAGAAACGTCGCCATCGCCGCATACTCGTCCGGCATCTGCCAGCGGCCCAGATGAGACACCTTCTTGATCTTCTCCGCCGCCCAGTCATCAAAGCTCTGCCGCTTGTCCTCCGGCAGCTTCTTCTGCCCCGCCGCCCAGATGCTCTGATTCAGCTCCGTCTTAACCATCCCCGGCGCCAGCGCATTCACCCGCACATTGTGCGGCCCCAGATCCTTCGCCGCACACTGCGTAAAGTTAATCAATGCCGCCTTGGACGCACTGTACGGCGGATCCGTCTGCGATCCCATCTGCCCCGCCACGGAAACCAGAAACAGCATCGATCCCCCACCGTTCTCGATCAGCCTCGGCGCAAACGCATGCGCCACATTCACCGCGCCGATGAGGTTCACCTCCAGCACCCGCGCCCAGTCGGTCGGCTCCAAATTCCAAAACGGAAACCCAAACTTCCCAGACCCAATGCCCACGCAAAACACCACATGGTTCACCTTCTCAAACTCATCCGCAAAACTCTTCACCCCCTCATAGCTCGCCACATCCCCCGCAGTCACAAAATCCGTCTTCTCCCGGTCAAACCCGCGCACGGCACAACCTTCCGCCACAAACCCCTCCGCAATCGCCCGGCCAATGCCACGCGCAGCTCCAAACACAGCGACCGACTGCCCTTCAAGATTCAAATTCATGCCCCATTATGAGCACCCCTGCTGCGTATGCAAAGGCCACATGAGCCTCTTCCTCGAACAAGGCGAACTCCTCAGCACCGGGCACACGAATGTGTTTCGCCTCTGGAACACCAGCTGCGACTCAGCAGACCACCATCACCTTTGATGGGAACGGACTATTTGCCGGAGGTGCGGACGGTGTCGTAAGTTGCCTGCTGGGTAACGACAGTCGTTCTCGTTGAAGGCAGCGCATAGCCGCCGTGGTCCCAGCTGTTGCCCACATTCGTCGGCTCGTCTTCGTACGTGAAGTTCTCACCGTAATTGATCGTCGGCTGTGGCCAGACGCTGTAGCCATTGCCATAGCCACCGCCATGTCCGCCGAAGCTCGGAGCTCCGTTGAAGTTGCTGCCGTAGTAGGTGCCACCAGGGGAGACGCGCCTGTAGCCACCACTTCCCCAGCTCCAGTCATGACCACAGGAAGTGAGGGACAAAGCGGCAAGAACCGAGAAGATGACCAAGGAGTGAGCGGATTTCATGGAGCGGATTATGTGAGTGCTGGCGGGTTATTTTATGGAGAATTGGCCAAGCCGGAGAAAAAAGCAATCCTATAAATCCATCACCCCGAACAGTTTCGCGCCGAATCCACCTAAATATAAGGGGCGCAGACCCCTCCGCCAGGCAGCCCAAAGCCAAACTTTCCATCCACGACTTGGAATCTTCCTCCTCCCCTCCACGTTACCAGCCACCACCCATGAAACACGCCCTCCTAGCCCTTCTCGCCACCGCCTCCCTCTCCCTGGCCGTCGATCCCCCCGACACCACCGGCTGGAAGGACCTGATCGCCCCCGACCTCTCCAACACCGTCGCCCCCGGCAAATGGGAGCTCAAAGACGGCATCCTCGTCGCCAAAGACCACGACACCCTCTGGACCAAAGACTCCTACGGCGACTTCATCCTCGATCTCGACTTCAAAGTCGAAAAGGAATCCAACAGCGGCATCTTCCTCCGCTCCGGCAACATCAAAGACGTCCTCTCCGCCCTCGAAATCCAGGTCCACGACTCCGCAGACGGCAGCAAATACGGCATGGTCGCCGCCATCTATGACGCCATGCCCCCCAGCAAAAGCATGGCCAAGCCCGTCGGCGAGTGGAATCACTTCACCATCACCTGCAAAGGCCCCCTGGTCAGCGTCGTCTTCAATGGCGAGGAAGTCATCAACGCCGACCTCGACAAATGGTCCGAAGCCGGCAAAAACCCCGACGGCACCCCCAACAAGTTCAAAAAAGCCCTCAAAGACTACGCCCGCACCGGCCCCATCGGCCTCCAAGGCCTCCACGGCAAAGCCCAGGCCCCCGTTTACTATCGCAGCATGAAGATCAAGGTGCTGGAGTAGCACCGCTTTAAGCTCATCAAGCTTGTTCGATTGAGCCCAGAGTTTGCGAAAACTCTGGGCTTCTTTTTACCCCGCACACGCCACTCTTACCTCTTCCAGCTCCGCCCACCGCGAAAACTTCCCCTCCAGCTCATGCTTCTTCGCATCGAGCTTCGCAATGAAGTCATTCGTCCCCGCCCCCAGTTTCACAAACGTCTCCGGGTTGCTCAGCTCCCCCTCCATCGTCGCAATCTCCCCCTCCAGGCGGGTGATCGCCGCCTCGCACTCCGCCAGCTCACGCTGCTCCTTCTGCGACATCTTCTTCACCTTCGGCGCATTCGCATTGCTGGCCGCAGCCACCGTCTTCTCCTTCTTCACCGCCGCATTCACCAGCGCCAGCTCCGCAGCCGCTTTGGCCGCCCGCTTCTCCTGGTAATAGCTGTAGTTGCCCGCGCATTCATGGATGCGCCCCTCACCTTCAAAAGCGAGCATTCGGTCACACACACGGTCCAGGAAATACCGGTCATGGCTCACCACCAGCACGCAGCCCTTGAAGGAAAGGATCGCCTCCTCCAGCACCCGCATCGTCTGTAGATCCAGATCATTCGTCGGCTCATCCAAAATTAAGAAGTTGCCACCCCGGCGCAGGATCTTCGCCAGCAGCACACGGCTCTGCTCGCCACCGCTCAGCTCCTTCACCCGCATCGTCACACGCTCATCCGTGAAAAGGAATCGCCGCAGGTAAGTGCGCACATGCATCTTCTCCGGCCCAAACTGCACAAACTCAGACATCGGCCCCGCCACCTCCTCCATCACGCTGTTCTCCGGGTTCAGCAGCAGTCGCTGCTGATCCACATAGTTAAACACCGTGCGCTTGCCAATCGTGACCTTCCCCTCATTCGGTGCCTGCTGGCCCATCAGCATCCGCAGCAGCGTCGTCTTGCCCAATCCATTGCGACCGATGATCCCCGTGCACGTCCCCGCTTCAAAGCTCAGATTCAGATGACTGAACAACCACCGGTCATTGATGTGCGCGCCGATCTCCACCGCATCGATGATCGTGTTCGCCAGCGCAGACGCCGGCGGGATGATCAAGTCCATCACCAGCTCCGCCTCAGGCGCATCGATCGCCGCCACACGGTCATACTCATCCAGTCGTGAGCGCTGCTTCGTACCCCGGCCCCGGACACCCGCACGCACAAACTCAAGCTCATGCCGCAGAAAGCTCTGCCGCCGCCGCTCCGAATTCGCCTCCACAGACTCACGCACCGCCTTGCTCTCCAAAAAGTCACTGTAGTTCCCCGGATGACTGTAAATCCGGCTGTCATCGATCTCAATAATACGCGTCGCCACCCGGTCCAAAAAGTACCGGTCATGCGTCACAAACAGCACCGCACCCGTGAAGTCCCGCAGGAAAATCTCCAGCCACTCAATCGACTCCGCATCCAGATGGTTCGTAGGTTCGTCCAGCAGCAGCAGATCCGGTTGCGACACCAGCGCCCGCGCCAGCGCCACACGCCGCTTCTCACCACCTGAGAGCCCTTTCACAATGCGATCCGCCGCCGGCAGTCCCAGCTCATTCATCGCCGTACTGATCCGCGTCTCCACACCCCAGCCATCATGCAGTTGGATCTGATGCAGCAAATCATCCTCCTGATCCCCCTTGTAGTCGCCAGACTCGTAGCGCTCCACCATCTCCAGCAGAGCCGAAGCACCCGCCCGCACGTTGTCGATCACACTCGCCTCATCATCCAGCACAAACTCCTGCGCCAGATGGCTCACGATGATCCCATTCCTCCGCGAGATCGTCCCGCTGTCCGGCTTCTCCGTCCCCACCAGGATGCGCATCAGGCTCGTCTTCCCCGAGCCATTGCGTCCCACCAGTCCCAGCTTCTCACCCTCGTGAATGCTCATCGTCGCATCATTGAAAACCTGTTGCAGCCCAAATTGAAGGCGCAGGTCTTTGGCGGAAACGACAGCAGGAGTAATAGGAGACATGAGTGGGGGGCGGCTCAGATAGCACGGTCTCCCTCCCCCTGCGACAGATTACCTTCATCCGCCCCAGATTCCGACACCTGCATTCAGGTATCAAAGCGTCTGAACCATGGCTCAGTGAGGGCTTTGCCACCCAGCACCCAGATGGAGGTCCGCGACTCTTCAGCCCCAACGGGGCTGCGTATTTCAGCCCAGGGATGCCGAGCTTTAGCGAGTGCTTCCCTGGGTCAGTGCCCGCCATCCGGGAAGCAAACCCAGCACTCCGCCACATCTCACGCCCACCAGCAGCGTCTGCAAAAAGCCCCGCTGCACGCCTCCGGCCAATTTACAATTCTCAGTTTTCAGTTCCCAGTTTACAATCCCCAGACCGCCGACACGTGCCAGACGTCTCCCTTGCCTGAGCGCCCTTCATCCCCGCCCCGTAACGCTCACCTCTTCCCCAGCGTCTCCCTCACCATCACCGGATCATCCGTCGTGATCCCATCCACCCCCAGCTTCGCAAACCGCTGCACATCCGCCGGCTTGTTCACCGTCCACACATAAAGTTCAAAGCCCGCATCCCGGATCTGCTTCACCATCGTTTCATCCCACGGAAAATCAGCCGTGCCCAGATCCAGCCCATCCAGCTTGTCCGCCGTCGTGTCAGCAATGAGTTGCTTCAGATCCGTCGGCTTCTTCTCCTTCGTCTTCCCAGACGCCAGCCGGTAAACCTTGATCCAAGGCATCGCCTTCTTCGATTCCGCCGCCGCATCCCGCTTGAACGCAATGATCGCCAGCTGCGCCGCACGGTCCTTCATCGGCTCCAAAATACGCTTCAGTTCCGGCACAATCTCAGCCCCGCATTTGATCTCAATAAAGAACCGCTGCTTCCCCTTCGGCATCGTCGCCAGCGCCTGCTCCAGCGTCGGGATCTTCTCACTCGCCCACTCCTTGCCCTTCCACGATCCCGCATCCAGCGCCGTCAGATCCGCTTGTTTCGCGGTAGGCACATCCATCTTCACACCCGTGGTGCGCTTTGCATCCTTGTCATGAATCACCGCCGTCTTGCCATCCGCCGTCAGATACACATCCAGCTCGCACGCATCCGTCTGATTCTTCCAGCCAAGCTCAAAAGCCGCCAGCGTGTTCTCCGGTGCACGCGCAGAAAAACCACGATGCGCGACGATTTCAACAGCGTGGGCGGACATGGCGGTGAGGAGAAAAAGTGCGGCGAACTTCATGAGGGAGAAAGCAAACGACGCAAGCACTCGTAACCCTTCGCCCCAAATGAAATTTTGTTTCCTGCTTGTCCTCAGCATCATCATTGTTCGCACACTGACGTCCTGCTCCAAGTCGCCTTCGACCAACCCCAAGGACCAGCACGTCATCCTCATCAGCCTTGATGGTTTCCCCGCATGGCTCTGGAATGATGAATCCCTGCAGATCCCCAATCTGCGCAAGCTCGCCGCCGAAGGTGCCAGCACCAAGGCCATGACGGTGAGCAATCCGTCCATCACCTGGATCAATCACACCACCCTCGTCACCGGTGTAGAGCCCCGCAAGCACGGCGTCCTCTTCAATGGCCTCCTCGTTCGCCAGGGCGACAACAAACCGCCGAAGATCGAACAGTGGGCCGACAAAACCAGGCTCGTCTTCGCCCCAACCATCTACGACATCGCACATGAAGCCGGCCTCACCACCGCCGAGTCCGACTGGGTCGCTGTCACCAAAGCCAAGACCATCGACTGGAGCTTCGCCGAACTCCCTGAAGCCGAAGGCAAAGTCGAAAAAGAAATGATCGCCGCCGGCGAGATCAAGCCCCGGGACATCACCTGGATGCAGCTCGGCCCCCAGCGCAAAAGCGTCACCTTCCTCGACAACATGTGGACCAAGGCCGCCATCCACATTTTCAAAACTCACAAGCCCAACCTCCTCCTCTATCACACGCTCAACACCGACTCCACCCACCACACTTACGGACCCGGCTCCATGGCCAGCGCCACCGCCCTCGCCTACGCCGACCGCCTCGTCGGCGATCTCGTCAAAGCCGTCGAAGACAGCGGCCTCCGCGACAGCACCACCTTCATCATCGCCACCGACCACGGCTTCAAAAAAGTCACCAAGATCATCCTCCCCAACGTCGAGCTGAAAAAAGCCGGACTCGCCCAAGGCCTCGGCCCCACCATCAACACCTGCGACGCCTACTCCATGACCCAGGGCGGCATGGCCTTCGTCTACATCACCAATCCCACCCGCAAAGCAGAGCTCCTCCCGCAGCTCAAAGAAATGTTCGCCAAGACCGAAGGCGTGGACCGCGTCATCGACGGCAAAGACGGCCACACCCTCGGCATGCCCATGCCCGAGGAAAATCCAGGCATGGGCGATCTCGTCCTCTATGCCAAACCCGGCTACGCCTTCAAAAACGACGCTGGCGGAGACGCCACCGTAACCCCCTCCGTCAACTACGCCGGCACCCACGGCTACTTCAACGCCGACCCCGAACTCGACGGCATCTTCATCGCCAGCGGCCGCGGCATCAAAAAAGGCATCGTCCTCGACCGCATGGCCAACCTCGACGTCGCCCCCACCATCGCCAAACTCCTGAGCCTCAAGCTCCCCAACGCAGACGGCCGCGTCCTCGACGAAATCCTGATTTCCGCCGACAAAAAATAATTCACTGCTCAACGCAGCAGAGATCGACACTATTGGATTAAAGGTCACTCAGGGAAGCGCATGCATCTCGGCATTCAGCACCGGAGGCAAAAGGCTTTAGGAGCGCGGAATTTATTCCGCAGCAGGTTGCAATTTCGAGGCGCGTGAAGCTGGGCTTTAAGCATCGCAAGCAGGCCGGTTCTGGAACGTGAATGCGGCGCGGATGAAACGCGAAGGGCATTTGCTCCCGGAGGGAGCACGGAAAGTAGCCGGTGGTGAAGCGAGGCTTGCCGAGCGGGAACCACCGGACCAAACCCACGACGTTTTTCCCATCCAGGTACGCATGCCGGAGGTATGCGGGAATCATTCTTCCTCCCATCGCTCACCCGAGAGTTTACGCACGCTTGATGTCATGCTGTAAAATACCACATATCACCCAGCGGTGAAAAATGTCCACTCGTCGTCGCGAGGGCGACAGCAAAGTGGTCCGCACAGTCCCCTGTGCGGTACTCCGCAACTCCCACCCACCCCGCGTCACCCCAGCCCTCTTCAGTAAAAATAGTCCTCACACTCTGTCCACGGTTTCTGGGCACTTCGTGCACGTCTCAGGTTTCGAAAAAAGACGATATTCCGCCCATTCCCGTTGCTCCCCATTCCCTTGCCAAAAACAAACGCCCCCTTTCGCCCATCCACCGCATCCCCCAGGTGCATTTCAGATACATCCTTGTGCGCGTATCACCCCCATCCCCCTGACAGATTCAAACACCCCGACTTGTAACCTCCACCGTCCTCCCCGCACCGGCGCGCAAGAAAAACCCCCGCCACCCCGTTTCTACCTGTGCAACCACTTTAGCATATAGAAAATGCCCGCCACCCGCTCACCCCGCCGTCAGCCAAGGACAAAGCCAAAACCCAAAGTCCCCGTCCACGATTCCGGCTTCAGCACCCCCAGTCTCGACCGCGCCCTGGCCGTGCTCCAATGCCTCGGCGGACACCCCCAAGGCCTCACGCTTTCCGAAATCGCCGAGGCTCTCAAACTCTCCGTCAATTTCGTCTATCGCGTCACCCAGTCCCTCGTCTCCCACGGCTACCTCGTGCGCGATGCCGAAAAACGCTTCAGCGTCGGCTCCGCCATGCTCAAACTCTGCCAGCCCGTCATCGATGACATCCCCCTCACCGAGGCCGCTCTCCCCGCCATGCGCTGGCTCAGCGATCAAACCGGCGAAGCCGCCCACCTCGGCATCCTCAGCGGCTCCGAAGGCATCGTGCTCGAGCGCGTCATCGGTCGCGCCATGATCAAATTCTACGTCGAACGCGGCACCCGCTTCCCCATTCACACCAGCGGCCCCGGCAAGGTCATGCTCGCCTTCACGCCGGAATCCGAAAGCGACCAAATCATCGCAGGCATGAAGTTCGAGCGCTTCCAACCCTGGACCATTTCAAACCGCAAAGATTTCCTCAAGTGCCTCGATGAAGTCCGCATCAATGGCTTCGCCACGGACGTCGGTGAACACCTCGAAGGCCACCACTGCCTCGCCGCCCCCATCTTCGATGCCGAAGGAAACGCCATGGCCTCCCTCTGGATCACCGGCCCCAGCCAGCGTCTGAGCGAAGAGCGCATGGCCAAACTCGCTGCAGTGGTGAAAAAAGCCGGCACCATGGCCACCGCAGCCCTGCGTGGAGGCGCCCTCGCCGCATGAAGCACAAGCACCTCATCTCCATCCTGAGCCTGAGTGCTCTTCCCATCTTGGCGCAAGCGCAAAGCGCACCGTCCCAGATCGACAAGAGCTGCGTCGAGTGCCACGACAAGGACAACACCAAAGGCAGCCTCGACCTCACCGCGCTCCCCTTTGATCTCACCAACCCCGCCACCCGCGAACGCTGGATCCGCATCTACGACCGCGTCGAAAAAGGCGAGATGCCACCGAAGTCTGAAGACCTCCCGCAGGCAGAGCGCGCAGCACTGGTGAAGTCGCTCTCGGCTTCCATTTACAACTCCGACCACGCCGACATCCTCGCCCACGGTCGCGGCCCGCTCCGCCGCCTCAACCGCGACGAGTACGAACAAAACCTGCGCGATCTCCTCCACCTTCCCGACCTCGACATCCGCGACATCCTCCCCGAGGACCGCGAAGGCCACCGCTTCAACAAAACCACGGACATGCTCGACATGTCCCGCGTGCAGCTCGTTGCCTATCTGGACGCCGCAGAGGCCGCACTGCACGCTGCCATGACCACCGAAGCAGCCCCACCACAGGTAATCAAATATCGCGCCGTCGGTACCGATCTCTTCCCCGGCACCGGCACCTTCGGCAATCGCGAGGCCATGTTCTTCACTCGCGACAACAAGGCCGTGGAATTCAAAGGCAAAGACAAGGGCGGCCCCACCGAAAAAGACAGCGCCAAAGACGAAACCCTCGAAATGGCCCTGTTCCGTTCCGCCAGCTGGCCCTACCTCGGCACCCCCAAACACTTCATCGCCAAACGCACCGGCAACTACAAGGTGCGCTTCTCCGCCCGCGCCGTCCTGCAGCAGCCCGGCTACCTGATCACCCCGGCCACGCAGCCCCTGCCCATGACCTTCCGCACTCGCAAGCCTGCAGGCGTGGACATCATCAACGAAGTCCACGACTCCGGCGGCATAATCGACATTCAACCGATGAAGCGCGTTTACGAAACCACCGTGCGACTGCGCGAAGGCGAAGCCATGGAGTACAGCCTCCTCGGCCAGCCCATGCCGCTGGCCATGAACCCCAACGGCTCCGCCCCCACCTACCGCTACCCACCTTTCCCAGAAGGCGGTCAGCCCGGCCTCGCCGTGCAGTGGCTCGAAATCGAAGGCCCCATTGAATCACAAACCTGGCCTCCTCCCTCCCACCGCGTCCTCTTTGATGACCTCGGCGTGGAAGTAAAACCGAAAGACCCGCAGCAAGAAGCCAAGCGCCTCCTGCGCCGCTTCGTCAAACTCGCCGCACGCGAGCCCGTGCCCGAGGAAGACTTGCAAATGTTCGATGCCCTCATCCAGGCCCAGCTCGCCAAGAACGCCTCCTTCGCTGAGGCCATGCTTGCCGGCTACAAAGCCTTCCTCGCCTCCGGCGACTTCATCTACGTGCGCGAACCGGTGAAAGCAGACGACCACTTCGCCATCGCCTCCCGCCTCTCCCATTTCCTCACCAACTCACGTCCTGACGCCAAGCTCATGGACCTCGCGCAAAACAAAAAACTGCGCGATCCCCAGACTCTCCGCGCCGAAACCGAACGCCTCATCGCCAGCGCCGGCTTCGACCGCTTCGTCAAAAACTTCACCGACTGCTGGCTCAACCTCCGCCACGTCCGCCGCGACGATCCAGACATCCGCCTCTTCCCCGAGTACCGCTTCGACGAATACCTCGTCGAAAGCATGGAGCGCGAAACCCGCACCTTCTTCACCGCGATGATCCGCGACAACCTGCCCGCCAGCGTGCTGGTAAAAACAGATTTTGTCTTCGCTAACGACCGCCTCGCCAAACACTACCAGCTTCCACCACTCACTGGCTCCGCCATGCGCAAAGTCACCTTGCCCAAGGACAGCCCCCTCGGCGGCTTGCTCACACAGGCCGCCGTTTTGAAAGTCAGCGCCAACGGCACCACCACCTCCCCCGTCGTGCGCGGAGCCTGGGTCATGGAGCGCCTCATCGGCCAGCCACCTCCACCACCACCCGCCAGCGTCCCCGCCGTCGAGCCCGACATCCGCGGTGCCAAAACCATCCGCGATCTCCTCGCCCTCCACACCAAATCCAAATCCTGCGCTGCCTGCCATGCGCGCTTCGATCCCGTCGGCCTCGCCCTCGAAAACTTCGACATCCTCGGCGGCTGGCGCACCCACTATCGCGGCCTCGAAGAAGGCCAGCGCATCACCGGCATCGATCGAGCCGGACACAGTTACAGCTACACCGTCGCCACCCCCGTGGACTCCGCCGGCAAACTCCTCGATGGCCGCACCTTCAATAACATCAACGACCTCAAAACCCTCATCGCCGCCGACCCCCGCCAGCTCGCCCGCAACCTCCTCCACCAGTTCACCATCTACGCCACCGGCACCCCCGTCCGCTTCTCCGACCGCCTCGAAATCGAATCCCTCCTCGATGCCTGCGCCAAAAACAACTACCCCATTCGCGACCTCCTCCACGCCCTCGTCCAAAGCCGCATCTTCCTCGGACAATCGAAATGAACGCTCCTCACATCGCCAACTCCTTCTCCCGCCGCCGCTTCTTGCGTAGCGCCGGAGTGACTCTCGCATTGCCGATGCTGGAATGTCTGCGTCCGATCTTTGGCAAGGCTGCACAGGTGAAAGCCCCGCAACGACTGCTGATCATCTCCAACAACCTCGGCTTCCTCCCAAAACCCTTCTTCCCCAAAAACACCGGACGCGACTACGAACTCTCTCCGACTCTGTCAGGCCTCAGCGAGGTGAAAAACGAGTTCACCCTCTTCAGTGGCATGTCGCACCCGGACGTGAACGGCGGCCACAGCGCAGAGAACTGCTTCCTCACTGCCGCTCGCGGCCCCACCAAGAGCGGCTTCCGCAATCAGATCTCCCTCGACCAATACATCGCCGAAAAGCTCGGCCAGCAGACCCGCTATCCAACACTGAACCTCGGCGTCAACATCGACAAAGCCAACCGCAGCCTCTCCTGGACCCGCGACGGCGTCCTCCTCCCCGCAGAAGACAGCGCACCCGCCCTCTTCCGCCGCATGTTCGTGCAGGGCGATCCCGCCGCCGTGAAAAAGCAACTCCAGCAGCTCGACGAACGCGGCAGCATCCTCGACACCCTCATGGATCAAACCAAGCGCCTCAGTCGCGACCTCGGCAGCACCGACCGCGCACGCCTGGATCAATACCTCACCTCCGTCCGCGAAGTCGAAGAACGCCTGCTCACCGCCCGTGAATGGGAACTCAAGCCCAAGCCCGTCGCCACCCAGCCCGAGCCTAAAGACATTCAAGACAAGAAGCTCATCTTCGAAAAACTCGATCTCATGCTCTCCATGGCGCAGCTCGCTTTCGAGTCCGACTCCACCCGCATCGTCACCCTGATGGTCGATGCCTTTGCCACCCCCGCCTTCCATCTGCCCGGCGCTGACAACACCACCGAAGGCTACCACGGCCTCAGCCATCACGGTCAGTCCGAAGAAAAAGTACGCCAGCTCGCCGAAGCCGACCGCGAACAAATGCGCCTCTTCAAAAAACTCATCCAAACCCTCGCCTCAAAAAAGGAAGACGAAGCCCGTCTCCTCGACCGCACCATGATCCTCTTCGGCAGCAACATGGGCGACGCCAACACCCACGACAATTACAACCTCCCCATCCTCCTTGCCGGCGGCGGCTTCAAACACGGCCAGCACCTCGCCTTCAAACGCGACAACAACCTACCCCTCAGCAACCTCTTCGTCGCCCTCCTCCAACGCCTCGGCGTCGAGTCCGACAAATTCGGCTCCAGCACCGGCACCGTGACAGGCTTGACCTAACAGCCCTGTCCCGCCTTCGCGTGGGTTGCACTCGTCACATTGTCAGGAATGGTTCACCCTTTGAAACCAGCCCTGCTCATCTTCGCGTCAATCTCATGGACGTGGCTGAACCCACAGCTCTCCACTCTGGACCATCGTGAGCACGAACTGCACACGCAGCTCTCAAAGCTTCCCGCTCTTCCCGCACCTCAGCCTCAAGAGCACGCCGGATTCCACAGCGGCCTCGCCCCCCACGCCGATTCCGTCCGCTGGGTCCAGATCGATCTCGGAGCCGAATACTCATTGGATGAGGTCGTCGTCATCCCCGCCATGCTCGGCGTGGCGGAAGCCTACGGCTTCCCCCGCCGCTTCCGCATCGATGCCTCCAACGACCCTCTTTTTGCTGAATCCGACACACTGTTGGATCAAACGTCCGCCGATGCCCTTCCATCCCTTGCCCCATGGCACGTGGCAAAAAAAGGCATCAGAGCGCAACACATCCGCTTCACCGCCACCAAACTCGCCGCCCAACCCCACCAAACCAAGCGCTTCATTTTCTGCCTCGGGGAACTCCTCGTCTTCAGCCAAGGTCGCAACGTAGCCCTGCACGCCCAGGTGCTGGCTCCCAATTCCGTCGAAACCCTTCCCACCTGGTCCCCCCGTCATCTCGTCGATGGCGCTTACGCACTGGGTCTTCCAGTGCATCCCGATGAAATAAACGGCAACGGCTGGCACAGCGGCATTTCCAACACCTCCCAAACCACCAAATGGGTGCAGGCCGATCTGGGCGCACCGCGCGACATTCAAGAAATCCGCCTCATCCCCGCCCACCCCCGCGACTACCCCGAACGCTTCGGGTTCGGTTTCCCCCGCCGCTTCAGAGTAGAAGCAGATGGCAAGACGATCTTCGACAGCACCACCGCAGACTTCAGCAACCCCGGCGACACCCCCGTGGCCTTCCCCACCCCCGGCCTGCGCGCTCAGACCATCCGCTGCACCGCCATGCAACTCTGGGAACGCAGCGGCGACTTTGTGTATGCGCTTGCAGAACTGCAGGCCTTCGACGCAGGAAAAAACATCACCCGTGAGGCCGTCATCACAAGCTCCGACGACACAATCACCCCCTCATGGAGCCGCGCAGGCCTCATCGACGGCCGCAGCAGTTCCGGCGTGCTCCTCGATGAAGCCTCATGGCTCGCCGATCTCTCCCAACGCCGCCAGATCACAGATGAACTTGCCGCGTTGGAAACTCAGCGCACCACAGCGCTTTCCATTGCACAACGCCGCGCAGCATGGCTCGCAAGCGCAGTGTTTTGCCTCGGCATCGTCATCGCCTGGCTTGCGGTCCAGCGGTCACGCCGCTTCCGCCGTCGCGAAATGGAATCGCTGCGCCACCGTATCTCACGTGATCTCCATGACGACATCGGCAGCCACCTCGGCAGCATCCGCCTCATGTCCGAACTGGCCTTGCGTGACGGTTCCGCATCCGATTCCCTCGAAGAAATCCATCGCCTCGCCGGTGAAGCCGCCGAGTCCATGCGCGGCATCATCTGGCTCGTTCGCGAAGGCGATTCACCGCCTCTGACCAGCCTCGTCGAAGCCATGCGCCAAAGTGCCGCTGCCTTGTTGAGGGACATCGATTGGCATCTTGAGGCAACAGAATGCAATTCCGCGACCGCTTCGCTCGAATTCCATCGTCAGGTCTTCCTGCTCTTTCGCGAAGCCGCGCACAACATCGCCCGTCACGCGCATGCTGCGCAGGTGCGCATTGAAGTGCATTGGAAGGCAAAACACTTCCATCTCCTTATCGAAGACAATGGCTGCGGCTTTGACGTCGCCGCCATCACCGCCGGCAATGGCCTCGCCAATCTTCAACACCGCGCCACAGTCCTCGGCGGCAATTTGCAGATCACCAGCAGTCCCGGCAGCGGCACCTGCATCACCTTGGAGGCCGATTTCTCATGAACACGCTCTGGATCGTTGAAGACCACGCTGCATTTCGGCGCACGTTGGTGCGCGTCTTGAATGCCGAGGCTGACCTGAAATGCTCACACGACTTCGACTCCTGCGAAAAGCTCCTCGCCGCGCTCGCCAAGCCGGAGGTGCCCGATTTGATCCTTCTCGATGTCGGGCTGCCAGGCATGAGTGGACTCGATGGAATTCGCCTGATCAAAGAGCGCGCACCTAAGGCGCTCGTCGTCATTCTCACGGTCTTTGAGGACGATGACAAAGTCTTCCAGGCCATCTGTGCCGGAGCCGCCGGTTACCTGCTCAAGACCAGCAGTGGCGCCGATATCACCCAGGCAGTTCGGGATGCCCTGGCCGGTGGATCGCCGATGAATCCGCGCATCGCCCGCCGCGTGCTTGAGATGTTTTCCAAGTTCGCCCCGAAGCAGAACGACTATGGCCTGAGCGAACGGGAGAAGGAGATCTTACAGCTCATGACCACCGGTCTCATCAAAAAGGAGATCGCCGACAGGCTCACGCTCAGTGTCCATACAGTCGATACTTACCTTCGACGCATCTACGAGAAACTGGCTGTAAATACGCGCACCGGCGCCGTGGCCAAGGCGCTGAAGGAAGGGCTGGTATGATGTCCCGCGCTCGCGTGGCATGAAAAGGCCGTTTGAGCGTCGTATGAATGATCCATGCGCCTCCTTGCTCTCATCATCTTCGCCGCCGTGCCTGCCTTCGCGGTCGATTTTGTCCGTGAGGTGAGGCCCATTTTCGAAAAGCACTGCAATGAATGTCATGGCAGCCTAAAGCAAAAGAACGACTACAGGCTGGACATCAAATCCATCGCCCTGACCGGCGGCGAGGATCATGCGCCGAACATCGTTCCGGGTAAGAGCGGCGAAAGCCCGCTGTTTCGCTTCGTGAGCGGTGCGGATGAGAAGATCTCGATGCCGCCGAAAGCAAAGCTCAGCAGTGCGGAGGTGGACGTGATCAAGCGCTGGATCGATGAAGGGGCCGTGTGGCCGGAGGGTGTGGATGTGGCCAAGGTGGAGGACCGGCTGGATTGGTGGAGCTTCAAGCCGTTGGCGAAAAAGGATGGAAACATTGATGACTTTATTAGTGCGAAGCTCACGGAGCATGGCCTCAAGCCCGCGCCACAAGCGGATGCTCGCACGTTGATTCGCCGGTTGTACTTTGATCTCACCGGTCTGCCTCCTTCTCCAGCGGAGGTGGAACGCTATGCGGCGCTGCCGTATGAAAAGCTGGTCGATGATCTGCTGGCCTCACCGCGCTATGGCGAGCGCTGGGCACGGCATTGGCTGGACCTCGTGCACTACGGGGAAACGCATGGTTATGACAAGGACAAGCCGCGCATGAACGCCTGGCCTTATCGTGACTACGTCATTCGTGCGCTGAACAGCGACAAGCCTTATGCGCGTTTCATCGAAGAGCAGATCGCGGGGGATGTGCTGCATCGCGGCACCACGGACGGCATCACGGCGCTGGGGTTCATCTCTGCGGGGCCGTGGGATTACATCGGGCATGCGGAGGTGCCGGAGTCGAAGCTGGATGGCAAAATCGCGCGGCATCTGGATCGTGATGACATGGTGCAAAACACGATGGGTGCATTTTGTTCACTCACTGTCGGCTGCGCGCAATGCCACTACCACAAGTTCGATCCCATCTCGCAGGAGGACTATTATTCATTGCAGGCCGTGTTTGCCGCCATCGACCGCACGGATGTGAACTATTACCCGGATGACGCTTCGATGCAGCGGTTTGTGGGCTTGGAGCAGCAGCACAAGAAAATTGCTGCCAGCATCAAGGCACTGGAGGAGCCGTTGAAACAGAAGGCGGGTGAAGCCTACACGGCACTCAGCAAGCGCATCGACGGAGCTGCCGACAAGGCGTCCAGTACGAACCCGAATGTGAAGCCGGATTTTGGGTATCACAGCGCCATCGCGATGGATCAAAATTCGGTGAAGTGGGTGCAGGTGGATCTTGGCAAGAGCGTGGAGATTCAGCGCATTGTGTTGAAGCCCTGTTACGATGACTTTGGCGGGATCGGTGGCGGCTTTGGTTTCCCGGTGCGTTTCAAGGTCGAGGCGAGTGATGATCCTGCGTTCAAAACTGGAGTGACGCTTATATGGCGCAAGCACGACGCGACGTTCATGAACGACTTCAAGAATCCCGGTCTCACCCCCTTTGAAACGGGCACGGCGGGAGATGACGGCGCCATCGGCCGATATGTGCGCGTCACGGCGGTGAAGCTGGCGGAACGCAAAAACGACTATATCTTGGCGCTGTCCGAGATGGAGGTCTTTGCGGATAAAAACGGGCCGAACCTCGCCGCAGGCCGGCCTGTGACGGCGCTCGACAGCATTGAGGCCGCGCCGCGCTGGCAGAAAGAGAATCTCACTGACGGCATCGCGCCAGAGGCACGCACGCAGGAGGACAAGCAGCGGCTCATCAAAGAACGTGATGCACTCATGCTCGCCCAAGCGGATGCCGCGACACGCAAGCAGCTCAACGATATGCGCAAGCAGCGCGGGGTCATTGAAGCGGAAATCGGCAAGCTGCCGAAGCCGGGCAAGGTGTATGCGGGTGCCATTCATACGGGCACGGGAGCCTTCAAAGGAACGGGCAACGAAGGTGGGAAGCCGCGGGTGATTCAGGTGCTCAAACGTGGTGATATCAAGCAGCCGGCAAAGGATGTGGGGCCGCAGAGCATCGTGGCGCTCAGCGAAGCTTTTCATGATGAGTATCATCTTGCTGGTGAGGGTGAATCCGCCCGCCGAGCGGCCTTGGCGCGCTGGATCACCGACAAGAACAACGTGCTCACGTGGCGCAGCATCGTGAACCGTGTGTGGCAGTATCATTTTGGCCGTGGGCTGGTCGATACTGCGAATGACTTTGGTCGCATGGGCGGCAGGCCGAGTCATCCTGAACTGCTCGACTGGCTGGCCGTCACGTTTCGTGACGATCTAGGCGGGAGCTTGAAGCGCCTGCACAAACTCATTGTGATGAGTAACACTTACCGGCAGTCGTCAGACAAGGCGGAGCCGGCGGATGCGAACAACGTCTTCCTTTCCCACCAATCCCGCCGCAAGCTGGATGCAGAGTCGATTCGTGATTCCATCCTCGCCGTGAGTGGCAAGCTGGACCTGACCATGGGAGGGCCAAGCTTTCAGGACTTCGTCATCGAGAAGCCGCAGCATAGTCCGCATTACGAGTATCAGCTGCATGACCCTGAAGATCCGAAGTCTTGGCGGCGCAGCATCTACCGCTTCATTGTGCGTTCGCAGCAGCAGCCCTTCATGACCACGCTTGATTGTGCCGATCCGTCGATGCGCGTGGAAAAGCGCAATGAATCGCTCAGCCCGCTGCAAGCGCTGGCCATGATGAACAATGGCCTTGTCGTTGCTATGGCAAAGCATTTTGCGGAGCGTGTGACGAAGGAAGCGCAGGGACTGGAGGCACAGACAAGGCGTGCCTTTGTGCTGGCGCTTTCACGCAGTCCAACGGCGGATGAAATCAGGCCACTGATCGAGTACGCGCAGCGCGAAGGTTTGGAAAACACCTGCCGGGTGATTTTGAACCTGAATGAATTCAGTTTTGTGGACTGAGCGGCAAAGCTCCGCCGTGGCACTTTTAGACCGACTCTCAAAAATCTTGTCACATTGCCCGGACGGCGGAGCGGCCCCATTGGCTGCGTCGTGTGCTTGCCTGTTATTTCCAAATAGCAGGCGGCGCACTCTCCTTGCCACTGGGGCCGCTGCGCTCGCCGGATCAAAATGACAATCTTTTTGAGAACCGGTCTAGGAGTGACGGCACGTGCTGGCGGTTGAATTGTGCATGGAAGTGAAACATACGATGCAGATGCCGCGTGATGCACATCCCTTAACTCCATGACCTGGTCCCAAAACTACGATCCACTCGGCAATCTTGTTCTCTCTTCCTGCATCGCGGCGGTGCCTGTGGTGGTGCTGCTGGGGCTGCTGGCGTTCTGGCATGTGCGGGCACACTTTGCAGCGTTCGCGGGATTGGTGGTGGCGCTGGTGATTGCGGTCTCGGTGTTTCACATGCCGGCCCAGCTTGCACTCACGGCGGGCGGTCTGGGGGCGGTGTTTGGCTTGTTTCCCATCGGGTGGATCGTGGTGAACGCGATTTTTATTTATCAGATCTCCGTCGAGACTGGGCAGTTTGAGTCATTGAAGAAGCAGATCGCCGGGCTGGCTGGGGACCGCCGCATTCAGGCGCTGCTGATCGCTTTTGCCTTTGGTGCCTTCATTGAGGGCTGCGCGGGGTTCGGCGCGCCGGTGGCCATCACGGGAGCGATGTTGATCGGACTGGGATTCAAACCACTCGAAGCGGCGAAGCTCGCGCTCATCGGGAACACGGCACCAGTGGCATTTGGGTCGCTCGGGATTCCGCTCACGACACTGGCGGATGTGACCGGGCTGGATGTGCATGTGCTGAGTTCCATCGTGGGACTGCACCTCACGATTTTTTCGTTCATCGTACCGTTCTGGCTGGTGGTGGCGCAGGTGGGCTGGCGAGGCATGGTGGAAGTCTGGCCTGCGTGCCTGGTGTGTGGCGGCAGCTTTGGACTGGTGCAGTTCTTGGTTTCAAACTTCCATGGGCCGTGGCTGGTGGACATCGCTGCGGGACTGGTCTCGCTGGCTTCGATGGTGCTTCTGCTGCGTTTCTGGAAACCGCGCAGTGCTGAGGAGAGGAAAGGGCCGAAGGAGAAAATCGAACGTCCGTTCCGTGCCTGGATTCCATGGATCATGCTGTCCTTGTTTGTGGGGTTCTGGACCACGCCGTTTGCCAAGACGATGCTCAACGGCTATGCGCCCGGCACCAAGGCGCACAGCACCTGGCAGGCGCCGATCATTCCTCTGGCACCGCTGCATCTTGCGGTGCAGAAAATGCCGCCGGTCGTGAAGAAGCCCGAGCCGGAAAAGGCGACGTTCACGTTCAACTACCTTTCCGCGACGGGCACTGCGCTGCTGCTGGCGGGGATTACCGCTGGAATGCTTCTTGGCAGAAGTCTCGCGTCACTGGTGAGGATTTATCTGCGCTGCCTGTGGCGTGTGAGGACTTCGATGCTGACCATCTCGCTCATGTTGGCGCTGGGTTATACCACACGCTATTCGGGCACCGATACGACGATGGGGCTGATGCTGGCTGGCACGGGCATGCTGTTCCCGTTTTTCTCACCGCTGATCGGCTGGCTGGGGGTCGCGCTCACGGGCAGCGACACATCATCCAATGTGCTCTTTGGCAATCTTCAGCAGGTGACCGCGCAGCAGTTGCATCTGTCGCCGTCGCTGATGGTCGCGTCCAACAGCTCTGGCGGAGTGATGGGCAAGATGATCGATGCGCAGAGCATCGTCGTGGCATCTGTGGCGACCGGCGGTCAGCCGGACAGTCCGGATGCGGGCACGGTGCTGCGAAGTGTGTTCTGGCACAGCATTGCACTGGCCATTCTCATGGGAGTGCTGGTGATGGTGCAGGCGTACTGGCTGCCGTGGACGGTGGCTGTTGCCAGGTAAGGAGTGTCCGGCTACTTCGTGAACTTTTCATCCGTGAGAGTCTTCAAGAAGGCGACGAGCGCGGCCTTGTCCGCCGCGCTGAGGCGGATGCCGGTCGGCGGATGTTTGGCGAGGTTGGGATCCAGCGTGTCGGTGCGGCGGAGATTGTGATCGTAGTGGGCGATGACTTCTTCGAGCGTCTGGAAGCGGCCGTCATGCATGTAAGGGGCGGTGAGGGCGATGTTGCGCAGGCTGGGTGTGGAAAACTTGTAGAGATCCCGGTCATTCTGTGTGACGCGGTGGCGGCCGGTGTCTGATTCGACGGGGCTGAGGCCGTTGTTGTGAAACTGGTGGTCGGTGAAGAGCGGGCCACCATGGCAGTGGAAGCAGTCGGCACCACGCTGACCCATGCGCGGCTCGTATTCGGTCATGAAGAGCTCGAAACCACGCTGCTCCTCTGCGGAGAGCTGCTCCTTTCCCTGCATGCTACGGTCGAATTTGGAGTCATAGGAAGTGAGGGTGAGGAGGTAGTTCTCGATGGCGAGGCCGATGCGTTCGGGCGTGATCTCGGTGCTGTCGAAGGCGCGGGCGAACTGCTCCTTGGATGACTTCTCCAACTTGGCGACGACGTTTTCGAGCTTCTCATCCATTTCGAGATGATCCTGCACGGGCATGAGTGCCTGGGCGCGCAGCGAGGGTGCGCGGCCATCCCAGAAGAAGCTGGTCTTCCAGGCGAGATTGAAGAGCGGCATGGCATTGCGGGTGCCGATGCGGTCTTCGACGCCGGTGCTGAAACGACGCGGATCGGTGAAGGCACTGGCGCGTGTGTGGCAGCTGGCGCAGGAGAGCGTGCCATCGCGCGAGAGGGCGGTGTCGTTGAACAAGCGCTCGCCGAGGGCGACGCGTTCTTCCAGCAGTGGATTGTCCCGTGGCAGCGGCGGGATGGGAAAGTAGCGGCTCATGGTGAAGCGATATGCCACGGGGTTTTGCGGAAGATAGAGAGGCTTGATCGGCGAGGGCCGCGCTATGGCGGGGATGCTGCTCGTTATTTGTTGAAGAGTGAATGCCGCAGGGAGATTGCCTTTGAGCGCGGCCACGACGGGATCTCCTGCGTGCGAATGCGTGGAGAGGCCGTCTTTGACGAAGGAGAGAGGCTGCGGGCCGCCTACCAACGTGTGGAGATCGAAGGTGAACGCGGCGCTGGCATCGGCGGTGAGATTGAAATCGCCGGCAAAGGTGAGAGCGGTGCGGTTGGGATCGCGCGCGAGGTGATAGGAATAGCCGCCCAGGGCCTGCCCGGCGACACGGAAGCTGCCTTCGAGCGCGAGAAAAATGTAACCGCCCTGCCAGCTCCAGTGCAGGCCGTTCAAGTTGGGATTGAGCGGATGATCGGGCGCGTACTTTGCGGGAGAGGAGGCATTGGTTTTCGCATCCAGGCCCAGGTGGAGGCGCAGCGCCTGGTATTTGCCCGCAGGGATGTTTTCCAGAGATGTGTCGAACCGGCGTTTTTCGGCATCGATCCACGCGATGTGACCCGGTGCCTCCCACCACGTACCATCCGCTTTTTGCAGGGCAAAGCCGCTGAGCAGAAAACTGCAGCGCGTGACTGAGAAGGTTTCACCCGACTGCGTGCTGTAACGCAGGGAATCGAGCAGCAGCGGCGCTTTCTCCGCCACCGGCGTGATGGTGAGATGCAGCGTGCTGGCCGCCGCGACATGCGCGAGGGCCAACAGGGCGCAAAGCTGGGCGCGGAACTGCATGGCGGAGATGAGCGAGGAATGCTGCGGCATGAAATCAGTTTTTGCACCGCCGGATTGTGAGAACCGCCTGCCTTCAGGAGCGCAGCTTAGTTGATCGTCAGCGCGCCTGTCATCGTGTAGGTTGGGTTGGGGCTGAAGGTGACCACGATGTTCTGCGCGCCTGAAGAAGCGTTGGCAGGGATCACAAAAGTGGCGATCACTGTGCCCTGCGCCGGGCGTGAGATGCTGGTGCCGCTGATGCTTCCCGCCAGCGTCACGCTGGTGGGAATGAGGTTGGACGGCGGCTGTGGTGGTGTGGTGGGCAGCGTGATGGTCACGGTGACCGTGGTGCCTCGCGCCGAAGTGCCGCCGGGAGCATTCGCAGTGCCATTGCCCGTCGTGCTCGTGGTGTAGTCAAATCCCGTGCTGTCAAAGCTAGCGAGCGCCGCAGCGCGGGTGATCCGGTAAAAGCGGCGGGTGTTTCCGGCACCACCCGTGTCCACGGTCTGCCCTTGATCATCACCGCTCAGCGTGCCGGCGGCCACGTTCGACCAGGCGCTGAGGTCGGGGCTGGATTGCACTGTGTAGCTGCCGCCCTCGATGCCGCTCCAGGTGATCGTGACATCGCTGCCGCCCACGGCTGGCGCATTCAGCACATCGGTTTTGTTCGGACCGCCGCTCCAGCTAGTCGTGACCGTCTCCGTGATGCTGGTGACACCGCCGCCAGTGGGGCTGCCGTAATATTGGCGGCCCGTCGTGTAGGGATACTGGGGAGTGCTGTCGGCATTGATCGGCGTGAAGTACGCCCAGGTGCCGGAGGGATATTCCGGTGTCACGCAGTAGCGCACGTTCTGCTCGTTCAGGTCAAAGTCGCGTACCGTCGACCCGGTCGTCTGCGTCTGGCCAAGGTCACCACGGTAGTCGAAATCTTCAATGTAGTGCCCCCGCGCGTAGGTGGTGTTCACGGCTGGCCCATATTGTGAGCTCGTCAGCGTGGTCTTGTTTTGGATGCGTTGCGCCCAGAGGGGCAGCACCTGCCGGACGGTGATGGCGGTCGTGCCATTGGTGCCGTCACGAAGCGTGAACCCAGAGATCATGCGGCGCACACTGCTGGCTGCATTGGTCGGATCAGAGTAGCCATAGGGCCCGTAGATGGGCAGTCCGTCCGCCGCCCAGGCGAGAATGGGCGAGTGTTTCGTGACTGCTGCAGCGCTTTCCACGTAGCGGTTGGTGGCGGCGTTGTAGTCGACATGATCGCCAAGCTGATAGCGCAGGCCGATGGGTTGCGCGTGGTAGTGGTAGTTGTTGCCCGCCTGATGTGCGAGCGCCGGGTCAAACGTCACTCCTTCGTTGGCCCAGCCGTCGCGGTTCCAGATGCCGTCTCCGGTGAGCCCGTTGATCGGTGTGGCGTCTGTCGCGCTCGCATTCACATAGGAAAAGGCGTCCCGGCTGTCGAAAATGGATACGCCATTGACCGCGCGGCCCGTGGCGCCGAAACCGGTGCTCGTCTTGGTGCCGGGAATCACCGGCGTGCGCGGGATGCGGTAGATCGTGGCCGTGTTGGAGGGGAAGTTGGGAAAGTTCTGCGTCTTCGACGAATCCAAATACCACGGCCCCATCATGTGGCTGGCCAGGCCGGTGGTACGGATGTACACCCAGGAGGTGGAATAGAGGATCTCGCTCACCCCCGCGTAGGTGGGGCTGCTTTGCGTGCCGGAACCCCGGCTCCAGGTGGTGGACTTTGTGCCGGCGCTTTCGGCGCTGGTGTCCTGGTAAAGACGGGCGTACTGCCCCGAGTCGGTGGTGTACCACGACGTGAGCTGAGGATCTGCATGCACCGTGGTGGCGGCGAGCAGAAGGAGTGAAACAAGGCGCGGTGTCATGGTCGGGAGGAGTTTGTTGTCCGAACAAGGACCGCCGACATGAACCCCAATTCCCGGACAAGATGAATTTGCGTTTATTTTTTGTATGCGCCGGACGGTATTGATGTTGGCCGCAGTAGATGGCCCGTCCTCTGCAATCCTGCCGCAGGGTCAGGGTTTCACATCGCGCAGGTTGACCATGAGCAGGTGCCGCACGCGGGGTGGTTCGGCACCGCGGTGAAAGCTTTGCACGGCGAGTTCGGTGCGCTGGTCCTCCATGGTGGCGCGCTCGTGCTGCCGCAGGTGCTCGGCCCAGGAGCCGACGAGAAAGGTTTCACGGTAGTGGGTGGGATCTTCCAAGTCTGCGAAGAGGGAGCAACGGAATGCGCCGTCGCGCAGGCGGACCTCGCGCAGATGCAGCATGGCGGCGCGAAACGCGGGGGCTTCTTTGGGATCGATGTGATACTCGATGGTGATGAGGACCGGGCCGTCGCTGGGGGCGGGTTCGGTGGTCATCGCGTTGTGAGGCAGCATGTGGCCGGAGGGAGAGAGGTCCAGCTTTTCCACATGGCTGATGGGAAGGAGGCGTGCGAGCAGGGCGCTGATGAGCAGGCAGCCTGCGGCAATGCCGAGCGTGATAGGCGCATTGAGATGGCTGGTGAGCTGACCCCAGGTCAGGGCACCGATGGCAAAGGCGCCCTGCATCACGACCAGATAAATCGCGGAGCTGCGGGCGCGCACCCAATTGGGGAACACGCTTTGCGAGGCGACGCTGAAGGTGTTCATGCCGCTGATCCATGCCGCACCTGTGACCACGAGGACGAGACCCATGGCAATCTTTCCCGGCACCAGTGCGAGGATGGCCGTCATGGCTGCTGAGACCACGCTGGCTCCGAAAAGCAGGTGATCGAAGGTGAAGCGTTCGCGCAGCTTGGGCAGCCACACGAGGGCCATGAGGATGGCACCGCCGCCGTAGCAGCCCATGAGGATGCCGAAATCTGCGGCGGTCCATTGGCGTGAATGAACGATGATCGGCAGCAGCACCACCGGAGCCACGGCGGCAAACATGTGGATGCCGCCGCGGCAGAGGACGGCCTGCATGGAGCGGGCATGGCGCACGTAGCGGATGGCGGCGGCCATGGCGCCGAGCATCTGCTCCTGCTGAGCACTGCGTGGTGTGGCGATGTAGCTGCCGGTACACATGACGCCGATCACTGCGAGAAAGGACAGGGCGTTCAGTGCAAACACCGGTGCCGGGCCCAGTGCGGCGAGCAGCAGGCCGCCGAGGATGGGGCCGAGTGAACGGGCGATGTTGAAGCCTACGCCATTGAGTGCAATGGCGGAGGAGAGCTGCTCGCGGCCCACCACTTCCGGAATCAGTGCCTGCCAGGCGGGCATGGTGAAAGCTGCGGCGACGCCGAGCTGAAAGGTGGCGAGAAGCAGCAGGGTCTGAGTGAGAGCGCCGTACCATGCCAGCAGCGCCATGCCGACGGCGGTGAGCAGGGCCCCGGATTGCGCGATCAGGATCAAGCGCCGCCGGTCCACCAAGTCTGCCAATGCACCGGCAGGCAGGGCCAGGAGGAAGAGCGGCAGGCTCGACATCGTTTGCATCAAGGACACGAGGTAGGGCGAGCTCGTCATCGTGGTCATCGTCCAGACGGCGGCCGTGTCATTCATCGTGGTGCCGATGTTTGAGCCAATGCTGCCCAGCCACATGGCACGATAGACAGAATTGCGGAGCGGGGACCAGGCTGACATGTGTACGCAGCATAACGTTTTTGCACGGCTGCGCGACTGTGCAATTCACTTCCTCTCAGAACTCGCGCGAATGCGTGACAAGGGATGGCTCGCCAGCGGCGTATGATTGCCTACTGTTCCGCCATGTTTACCCGCCGCCAGCTTTTGCAAACCGCCGGACAAGGCTTTGGCGCGCTCGCGTTTCATTCGCTGGCCAGCGCGGAGACGGCGCACCGTTCCCAGGTGGTAGTGCCCAAGGCGAAACGCGTGGTGCAGCTCTTCATGGGCGGAGCGGCGAGTCACATAGACCTCTTTGATTACAAGCCGGCACTGATCAAGCACCACGGTGAAGACGCTGACTTTGGCGAGAAGGTGGAGGCGTTTCAAAACGGCCTCGGTCCGTGGAAAAAACCGGTGTGGGACTTCAAGCCCTACGGCCGGAGCGGACGGATGCTGAGCGAAGCTGTCGCGCCACTGGGCGCTTGTGCGGATGACATGGCCTTTGTGCACAACATGGTGGGCAAGACCGGCGTGCATTCGCAGGGCACGCTGCTGCAGGCCACGGGTTTCAATCTGCCGGGCTTTCCGGGCGTGGGCTGCTGGGTGAGTTATGCGCTGGGCTCCATCAGCGACAATCTGCCGACGTTTGTCGTGCTGCCGGATCATCGCGGTTTTGCCTCGAACGGGCCGAAGAACTGGGACAGCGCGTTTTTACCCTCGCAGCATGCGGGGACGATCATTTATCCCGGGGCGGAGACGCCCATTGCGGATTTGTTTCCGCACAAGGCCGGGCGCTACATCAGTGCGAAGTCCGACCGCGAGGGTTTCGCGCTGCTGGAGCAGTTGAATCGAAAACACATGGCGGTGCGCGAGGAGGATTCGCGTTTGGAAAGCCGCATCCAGAGCTACGAACTGGCCGCCAAGATGCAACTCGCCGCGCCCGAGGCGCTGGACATTTCGAAGGAGTCCGATGCGATGAAGGCGATGTATGGCATTCAGGAGCATCGCAAAGTCTGGCCCACGGAGATCAATCCCGAAGAAGAGGCTGACTACATGGGCCGCAAATGTCTCGCGGCGCGCCGCCTGCTGGAACGCGGCGTGCGCTTTGTGCAGATCTGGAGCGGCAACGACAACGGCTTCCCGCGCCGCAACTGGGACAGCCACGAAGATGTGGAGCGCGATCACGGCCCGCTCGCCTGGGGCATGGCGAAGGCGGTTTCAGCGCTGATTCTTGATTTGAAGCAGCGCGGGCTGCTCGATGACACGATCATCCTCTGGACCACGGAGTTTGGCCGCATGCCGAGCACGCAGGGCGGCAAAGGGCGCGATCACAATCCTTATGTCTTTACCAACTGGCTCTGCGGTGGCGGCATTCAGGGCGGAGTCACCGCTGGTGAGAGCGATCAGTGGGGCTACAAGCCGCTGGACCGTGCGAATCCCACCACCTGCTACGACATCCACGCCACGCTGTTGCATCAGCTGGGTATTGATCACACGCAGCTGACCGTTCGTCATAATGGCATTGATCGGCGGCTGACGGATGTGCACGGGCAGGTGATCCGGGGGCTGGTGGGCTAAAACAGAATGTTTTCGACGAACCGCTGCACGTGCTGCGGCTGTTTGCGATGCTTTCGGGTGACGGCGACGATTTCGCGCTCGAAGCGTTCAGGGAAGGGCAGGGTGGCGATGGATTCCTTTCTTCGATAGAGAGCGAGTGCACGCCGTGGAACGAAGGCTAGACCGAAACCGGAGGCGACGAGATTGATGATGAGGTCGAAGCTGTCCAGCTCCATCGCGGGCTGGAGGTCGAGGTGCTGGCGCTTCATCCAACGGCTGAGGTTTTTGCCGGTCTGCGTGGTGGAGTCGATGTGGAGCCAGGGTTGCTGTGCCAGCCAAAGCCGGAGTCGTTCGGCGCGTTTGACAGGTGCTTTGGCTGCCATCGTGGCAGGCGCGATCAATTCAAAGGCATCTTTGAAACGGTGGGTGACCTTGATGGAGTCTGGCAGAGGTGATGGCGGGCAGATGACGCCCACGTCAATCTCGCCTGCCTCCAGAGCGGTGAGGATGGAGCTCCTGGTGCTGTAGCTGATGCGGCACACGACTTCAGGATGGCGATGGTGATTTGCATGAAAGAGGCCGGGCATGTGTGCCATTGCCAGCGTGCGCGAAACGCTGACGCGAACTTCAGGTCGGACGGAGCCAAACTCTGCCTGCAATCCATCCAGCGCCGATGCCACTCCACCGATCAGACGTGCGGCTTCAGCGGCGAGAAAGAGGCCGGCTTCGGTAATTTCGACGGACCGTGTGGTGCGGTTGATCAGATCCAATCCGAGGCGCTCCTCCAGCGACTGCATTTGTCGTGTGAGTGCGCTTTGCGACAGTCCGGCCTCACGTGCGGCCCGGGTGAAGCTGCGATGCTTCACCACGAGATGAAATAGGTGCAGCGCGTAAAGGTCGAAAGGTTTCCGGGCCAGGTATTGTTGCATCAATGGCAACAATACCTGAGTTTAATGCATTTCACGCAAATAATCTAAGGTGCGACAGCATGGGCGCGGACAACCCCGCTTTATCCATGCCCAACCTTGAAGACCGTCTCCCTCAAAATGTACCAGGCTGTTTCTACGTCGATAGCAGCTGCATTGACTGCGATTTATGCCGCGGCAATGCCCCCGATTTTTTCCGACGCGATGACGACATCGGTTACAGCATCGTCTTTCGTCAGCCGGTGAGAGAAGCGGAGATTCAGCTCTGTGTGGAGGCCCTGGAGAGCTGCCCCACAGAATCGATTGGGCAGTCCATTCAGTGACGAAATCCAGAATCTGTTTGAGAGCTTGCTGCACGGCCCCCGTAGTGAAGTCATGAACAAGCTTATCACTTTCCTGGCGCTGCTGACTCTTCCAGCCTTCGGCGAATCTCTGCGGCTCGCGACATTTCGTGCGGATGTCACGCCGCTGGTCGGTGCGCCGTTGTGTGGTGGGCTGGTGAAGCCGGTGGCGGGGGTGAGTGAGCCGTTGCTGGCGCTGGGCGTGGTGATTCTGAGCGATGCCAAACCGGTGGTTCTGTGTGCGGTGGACTGGTGTGAGATTCGCGCGGGGGATCATGTACATTGGCGGGAAGTGCTGGCGCAGGCGGCGGGGACGACGCCGGAGCGCGTGGCGGTGCAGAGTCTGCACCAGCACAATGCGCCGATTGGAGATACGGCATCGCATCGGCTGCTGGCGGGTTTTGCTTCGCCGCCGAAGGTGATGGATCTTGAGTGGGCTGAGCGTGCGCTGAAGGGGGTGGCGGCGAGTCTTGAGGCGGGGCTGAAGAATGCGGTGCCGCTGACGCATATCGCGCATGGCGAGGCGGCGGTGGAGAAGGTGGCGTCCAACCGCCGCATCATGGGTGATGACGGGAAGGTGGCGAAGATGCGGCTGAGCTCCACGAAGGATGCGGCGCTGCAGGCGCTGCCGGAGGGGCTGGTCGATCCGCGGCTGAAGACGATCAGCTTTTGGAATGGCGAGAAGAAGCTGGCGGTGCTGCACTACTATGCGACGCATCCCATGAGCTACTACGGCGACGGGATGGTGACGTATGACTTCGTCGGCACCGCACGTGAGCGGCGCACGCAGGATGATGGTGTGCCGCATTTGTACTTCACCGGCTGCGGTGGCAACATCGGGGCGGGCAAATACAATGATGCTAGCAAGGAGGCACGGGTGAGGCTGGGGGAGAACATTCATGCGGCGATGGTGAAGTCTGAGCAGCAGATGAAACGAGTGCCGCTGACGAAGATCGAGTGGCGTGCGCTTCCCGTGGTGCTGAAAGCGAATCCTGAGTTTCCCGAAGAGCGCATGCTGAAGGTGTGTGAGAACGCGACGGCTGTGGCCTCGACGCGCATAAGCGCGGCATTTCGTGTGGGCTTTGCCCGCCAGAGTGCTGCGGGCGTGCCGATTCAGTTTACCAGCCTGCATTTGGGAGATGATGTGTGCCTCCTGCATTTGCCGGGCGAGACTTTCATCGAGTATCAGCTGTTTGCGCAGCAGCAGCGGTCCGGCGGATTTGTCGCTACGGCGAGTTATGGTGACGGCGGGCCGGGGTACATCCCGCTGGAAAAATCTTTCGCCGAAGGCGGCTATGAGCCGACGCAGGCCTTCGCGGCGCCGGAGTCAGAAAAGGTGATGCGGGAGACGATTGTCGAGTTGCTCCGTGCGAAGTGACTCGGTATTTGTCGGCCTCATGATCCTCGACACTCTCGAAAATTCCGCCCGCTATGAAGCCCTGAATTCGCGCTTTGCGAAGGCCTTTGCCTACCTGCGCACCGTGGATGGCACGCAGCCGCTGGGGCGGTTTGATCTGGATGGGGATCACTGTTTCGCGCTGGTGCAGACGTATGAGACGAAGCCGATGGAGAAGGCGAAGTTTGAGGCGCATCGGAAGTACATCGACGTGCAGTTCATTTACAGCGGCCGTGAAACGATCCTGTGGGCGCCGCTGGCGGCGATGAAGGAGGAGACGATGGCCTACAACGAGGAAAAAGAGGCAGCGCTGTGGAAACTGATCCCCGATGTGACCCCGCTGCACATGAGCGGCGGGCACTTTGCCATTCTTTACCCGGAGGATGCGCATGCGCCCTGCATCGAGTGGGACAAGCCGGAGCAGGTGTTCAAAGTGGTGATCAAAGTGGCGGTGGAGTAATCCGCCGCAAAAACGGGCGTACTGGGGGCGTAGGTTTGTCCCCCCTGATGAAGCTGACGCCTGCTGTTCTCTTTTGTTCTCTCGCCGTGACCGTTCGTGGCGCGGAACGCGTGCTCACGTTTGAAAAAGACGTGCGCCCCATTGTGAAGGCCCACTGCACGCACTGCCATGGGGAGGAGGAGAAGCCGGAGGGAGGGGTGGACCTGCGGCTGCGGAGCTTCATGGACCTGAAGCTGGAGAGCGGCGGCCATGTCGTGGTGGCGGGACAGCCGGCGCAGAGCGAGCTGGTGCGCCTGATCAAAAACGGCGAGATGCCGAAGAAGGGCAAGCAGGTCTCCGAGGCGGAACTGGCGATCATTGAGCAATGGATCGCCCAAGGCGCCAAGACCGCGCGGCCCGAGCCGCTGGCGCTCGCTCCTGGGCCGATGATTTCAGACGATGACCGCGAGTACTGGGCCTTTCAGCCAGTGAAACGTCCTGCGGTGCCTGCCAATGTGGATGCCAAGAAGGTGCGCACCCCGGTGGATTCCTTCCTGCTCAAATCGATGGCGGACAAGGGGCTTACTTTTGCGTCCGAGGCTGATCGGCGGACACTGATTCGCCGCGTGACGCTGGATCTCACCGGACTGCTGCCGACGCCGCAGGAGGTGGAGGCCTTTGTGAGTGACAAATCACCGCTGGCCTATGAGCAGCTGGTGGAGCGACTGCTGGCCTCCAAGAACTACGGTGAGCGCTGGGCGCGCCATTGGCTGGATGTGGTGGGCTACGCGGACTCCAACGGCTATTCGGAGGCTGACTCGGTGCGGCCTCAGGCGTGGCGTTATCGGGATTACGTGATCCGTGCGATGAACACGGACAAACCGTGGAATGAATTTATTCAGGAGCAGCTGGCGGGTGACGAACTCGCCGGTGCCACGCATGCGGATTTTCAGCAGGCTGTGCTGGATCCGCAGAGGACTGATCAGCTCATTGCCACTGCGTTTCTGCGCATGGCACCCGATGGCACGGGCGATGCGCCTGATGATGCGAAGCTCGCGAAAAACCAGGTCATTGCCGAGCAGATGAAGGTTACGACCTCGTCGCTCATGGGCATGACGGTGGCCTGCGCGCAGTGCCACGATCACCGCTATGATCCGATCACTCAGGCCGACTATTACCGGCTGCGCGCGGTGTTTGATCCGGCCTACAACTGGGAGGCCTGGCGGGCACCGGCGCAGAGGCTGTACTCACTTTACACTCCTGAAGAGCGCGCCAAGGCGGCGGAGATTGAAGTCAAAGCCAAGGAGATCGAGGTCGAGGCACGTGCGATGAGCAAAAAGTTCCTCGATGAGATTTTCGAAGTCGAAATCAAGAAGGTGCCCGAGGCCGAGCAGGCGGCCTTCCGCGTCGCCCGTGACACGCCGAAGGACAAACAGACCCCGGAGCAGAAAACGCTCATCAAAAAGTATCCCTCCGCCCTCGCGACCTACTCACTCGATCTCTACGACAAAAAGAAGCAGGATATCGTGGATGCAAAGATGGCCGAGGCCAAAAAGCTGCGCGAGACGAAGCCTGCGGAAGGCTTTGTGATGGCGCTGACGGAAGTGAAGGGGCAGGTGCCCGTGACGAAGCTCTTCAATCGCGGCGATCATGATCAGCCGAAGCAAGCTTTGACGCCCGGAGAGCTGAGCATCCTGGCCAGTCCGCAGATTGAACCTTTCAAACCGGTGCCGGTGAGCAGCGGGTCCAGCGGGCGTCGCCTTGCCTATGCGCAGTGGCTCACCAGCGGCAAACATCCGCTGACGGCACGTGTTTTGGTGAACCGCTTTTGGATGAACCACATGGGACGTGGCATCGTGAACACTCCGGGTGATTTTGGCCGCCAGGGCGAGCTGCCCACGCATCCGGAGCTGCTTGACTACCTCTCTGATGAATTTGTGAAGAGCGGCTGGAAGCTGAAATCGCTGCATCGCCTCATCATGCTGAGCAGCGCTTACCGGCAGTCTTCGGTGAACAACGCTTCGTTGCACAGCGATCCTGAGAACAAGCTCTATGCGCGTTTCAAACTGCGTCGTCTGGATGCCGAGACACTGCGCGACTCCTTGCTGGCCGTGACCGGCACGCTGGTGCAGTCGAGCTACGGTCCGCCGAGTGGCATTGGTCGTGATCCACAGGGCCGCGTCGTCACAGGCATCGACAAAGGCACGATCACGCTGAACAAGGTTGATCCCGGTGGTGCGGACGATTTCCGCCGCTCCATCTATGTGCAGGTGCGCCGAAGCAAGCCGGTCACCGTGCTCGATACCTTTGACGCGCCTGTCATGACGCCGAACTGCGAGTTGCGCGCGCAGACTACCGTGGCCCCGCAATCGCTGCTGCTCATGAACGACACCTTCGTGCTCGACAGCTCGCTCCGCCTTGCCGACCGCCTGGAGGCTACGTCCCCTGGCAATCGCACAGAGCAGATCAAGCGGGCCTGGGAACTGCTCTTTGGCAAACCTGCGACTCAGGCTGATGTCACTCGCGGCATCGCCTATCTCGATGAGCAGACCAAGGCGCTCGCCCAGTATCACCACGACATCCAGCATGCGAAAGGCGTCGTGCCCAATCCGCCGCAAGAGGCGATGGCCAGCCTGTGCCAGATCCTTTGCAGCTCAAACCGCTTTCTCTACGTCGAATGAACCGCCCCCAGCTCTGCTCCCGTCGTCACTTCCTGCATGCCAATGGCTACAGCCTTGGCACGCTGGCCCTTGCTTCGCTGCTGGAGCGCGATGGCCTGCTCGCCGCCCCGGTGAAGCCAGAGAGCATCACCGGTGAGGTGCGTTACGATTTGCATCCGAAGAAGCCGCACTTTGAGCCGCAGGCGAAGGCGATGATCTCGATGTTCATGATGGGCGGGCCGTCGCAGATGGACCTGTTTGATCCGAAGCCGATGCTCACGAAGTACGACGGGCAGAAATTTCCCGGTGAGATCAAGTATGACAACCTCGCGCAGGCTTCATCGAAATGCTTTGGCTCACCGTGGAAGTTTGCGAAGCATGGCGAGTGCGGCATGGAGATCAGTGAGCTGCTGCCGAATTTGAGCAAGGTGGTGGATGAGATCACGCTGATCCGCTCGATGACTTCCGGTGTGAGCAATCACGCGCAGGGTCTCTATGCGATGAACGGAGGGCGCATCACCGCTGGTCGTCCGGCGCTGGGTTCGTGGCTGACTTACGGTCTCGGAAGCGAGACAGATGAATTACCTGCCTACATGGTGCTCTCGCACCCCGGAGGCCTGCCCACTTTCAGTGGTGAGCATTTCACCAATGGCTGGCTGCCTTCGCTGTTTCAGGGCACGCTGGTGCGCGCCACCGAACCGCGCATTCTCAATCTCGATCCGCCGCCTTCGTTGGCCGGTGCGCCGCAGCAGCGCCAGCTCGATTTGCTGAAAGCCTTCAACGAGGACCATCTGGCCCTGCACCCCGGCGAGCTTGATCTGCAGGCGCGTATTTCCAGCTACGAACTCGCGGCCAAGATGCAGGTGGCTGCCAAGGAGGCGCTCGATATTTCGAAGGAGCCTGAGTACGTCAAAAAACTCTACGGCGTCGATAATCCGATCACCAAAGACTACGCCACACGCTGCATCATCGCGCGCCGTCTCGTAGAGCGCGGTGTGCGCTATGTGCAGGTGCTGAATGCGGGGCAGTCATGGGACCAGCATGGATCGCTCATCACGGCGCTGCCCAAGAACTGTCAGGCCACCGATCAGCCAAGCGCGGCGCTGCTCATTGATCTCAAGCAGCGTGGTCTGCTTGATTCTACGGTTGTTCACTGGGGCGGCGAAATGGGCCGTCTGCCGGTGCTGCAAAACGATGCGGGCCGCGACAAGTGGGGCCGCGACCACAACACCTACGGCTTCAGCATGTGGATGGCCGGCGGCGGATTCAAGAAAGGCTATGTGCATGGCGAGACGGATGAATTTGGCCACAAGGCTGTCATCGACGAAGTGAAGCACTTCGACTACCACGCCACGCTGTTGAAGACCTTCGGCCTCGACCACACCAAGCTGACCTACAAGCGCAACGGCCTCGCCGCATCGCTCACGGACAACCAGGGTGCCAAGGTGGTGGATGAACTGCTGGCCTAACATTTGACCAGCGAGCATCCGACATGACTGACGCCGCCGCCGATCCGAATCCACTGCATCGTTCGGCGTCCTGGAAGTGGACGATCTGCGGCCTGCTGCTGCTCGCTTCGGCGATCAACTACATGGACCGCCAGACGCTGGCGAATGCGGCGGTGCGCATCACGAAGGAGTTTCGACTTTCGCAGGAGCAGTATGGCCACATCGAGGCGGTGTTTGCCTATGCCTTTGCGGCGGGTTCCATCGTCTTCGGATGGGCGGCGGATCGTTTCTCTGTGCGCTGGCTGTATGCCATCGTGCTGACGATGTGGTCGCTGGCCGGACTGGCGACGGGTTTTGTGCACAATGAGCAGGAGCTGCTGTGGTGCCGCATGGCGCTCGGATTCTTCGAGGCCGGTCACTGGCCCTGCGGCATTCGCACCACGCGGGCGCTGCTGGATGCGCGGGAGCGATCTTTCGGCAACAGCGTGCTGCAGAGCGGCACCTCCATTGGCGCGATCATCACGCCGCTGATCATGAGCGGGCTCATGACGGCGGAACTCGGTAGCTGGCGCACGGCGTTTCAAGTGGTCGGCATCACCGGCTTTGGCTGGCTGGTGCTTTGGTTTGCCCTCGTGCGCAAGGCGGACCTGCCTGCGCCTCGTGTGAGTGAGACCTCGGACACGAGCGATGGCACCAGCCTGTGGAGCGTCATTTTCAGCCGTCGCATGCTCATCATCTTTGTGGTCATCGCAGGGATCAACACGACGTGGCAGATCCTGCGTGCATGGCTGCCCAAGATTCTGCAGGAAGGTCGTGGCTACTCCGAAGCGGACACGCTGTGGTTCACCTCGGCTTGGTATTTAGCCACGGACGTGGGCTGTCTCGGTGCCGGTGCGCTCGCCGTGTGGCTGGGTAAGCGCAAGCTTTCAGTGCATGCGGCGCGTGTGATTGTCTTTGCGGGTTGTGGGGCCTTGTGTGCCTCCTGTGCATTCACGCCATGGCTGGAGCATGGATGGGTGTTGCTCGCGGTCTTCATGCTCGCGGGTGCCGGAGCGCTGGGTGTGTTTCCGTTGTATCATGCCTTCACGCAGGATCTGTCGGGCAGGCATCAGGGCAAGATCACGGGCATTGCCGGAGTCGTCGCGTGGGTGCTGCCGGCGCAGGCGCAGCAGTTCTTTGGCAGGCTCGCGGATCGCACGCACTCGTTTGATCAGGGGCTGATGCTGGCCTCATGCCTGCCTCTCATTGCGGTGCTGCCGCTGTGGCTGTTTTGGGAAAACAAATCGGAACGTTCTTCATCATCATGAGCTCATCATCCTGGACCCGCCGCTCCTTCCTCATGGCCAGTGCCGCTGCCGCTGCCACGGCCCATGCCGCACCTGCGCCCGCACGCAAAAAGATCGCGCTGATCGCGACGGTGATGTTCAAGAACTCGCATGCGATGCATTTCGTGGATCGGCTTGCCATGGGCTATGTCTGGGCCGGGGAGTGGCTGCCACCGCAGACGGATCTGGTGTCGCTGTACGTCGCGCAGTTTCCGGAGACCGATCTCGCGCGCGGTCGTTCGAAGCGTTATCATATTCCGATCTATACCAGCATCGCCGAGGCACTCACACTCGGCACTGGAAAGCTCGCGGTGGATGGTGTCATCCTCATCGGTGAGCACGGTGACTACCCTGAGAATGAGAAAGGGCAGACGCTCTACCCGCGCTACGAGTTCTTTAAAGAAATCGTGAAGGTCTTCGAGGCCAGCGGTCGCAGCGTGCCCGTCTTCAACGACAAGCATCTCTCCACCGAATGGAGCCAATGCACCGAGATGGTGGCCGATGCGAAGCGGCTTGGTTTTCCCTTTCTCGCGGGATCATCACTGCCCGTGACACGTCGTCTGCCTGCGGTGGATCTGCCTTGGGGCACGCCGCTGGCTGAGAGCGTGGCCGTCGGCTACGGGGGCATCGAGAAATACGATTTCCACGGTCTCGAAACTGCGCAGTGCATGTCAGAGCGCCGACGTGGCGGTGAGGTGGGCATCAAGAGCGTGCTGGCCCTGCGTGGTGCGAAGATGTGGGAGCATGCCGCCACGCGGAAGAACACGCAGCGCCTGCTTGGCGCTGCTCTCACGCGCAGCCACACCTGGCCGGTGGAAGGGTATCCTTTGGAGCCGGTGAGCTTTGAGTGGGCGCGCAAAACCTTCCCCGAGGCCTTTGCTTACTTCATCGAACATCGCGACGGTTTCCACACCACGCTCTTCATGCTGCCCGTGCGTGACTTCAACTATGCGGGCCTGAACTCCGAGACGGGCGAGATCACCTCCTGCCAGATGTTTCTGCCCATGCCGGGATCGAGTTCGACTACCGCCGATTTTTTCAACCCGCTCATACATCACATCGAGGACATGATTCTGCACAACCGTGCGCCCTATCCCGTGGAGCGCACGCTGCTCACCTCCGGCATGCTCATCGCGGCGGTGGAGTCGTTGTATCGCAAGGGCGAGGTCATTCAGACACCGGAGATGGGGGTGGCCTACACAGTGCCGAAGGAGTCGCTGTACTGGCGCGAGTGACCGGGAAAATCATTGCAGTGGAAGGCTCAGGCAGGCGGCTTCGCGGTCATTGCGCACGCCGGGTTTCCAGCTCATGCTCTGGGTGGGGTGCTCACGGCTTACCTTACGGCAGCGAATGTTCTGATCAAGTCAGCGGCGGCCAACTGCATCGAGCCCGGGGATGCGGCCCAGAGGATCGAGCAGGTGGCGAACTCCGTGAAATTTTTTGATCGGATATTACCATTTTTTGCGGGCAGGGTCACAGAGAGATGGCTTTCTGGCGGCGTTGGTTCCTTTGCATGAACTCATTCCACATCATCGCCACGCCTGCTGCTCAAGACCGATGAAGTCCTTCGCCACCATGGCATGTCTGCTCACCGCCTCAGTCATGGGCGCGGAGGACATCTTCGTCTCAAAGGTGGAGCCCCTGCTGAAACAGCGCTGTTTTGACTGTCATTCGCATGAGAAAAAAATCAAAGGCGGCCTTGCCCTTGACTCAAAGTCAGGCTGGGAAAAGGGCGGCGAGAGCGGGTCCGCCATTGTTCCGGGAAAACCGGAAGCAAGCCTGCTGATGCAGGCGCTGAGTCATGCGGAAAAGGATGTCAAAATGCCGCCGAAGAAGATGCTTCCTGCTTCGGAGATTGCCGTGTTTGCAGAATGGATCCGGCTGGGGGCTCCCGATCCGCGCGTGTCAGAAGTCAAGAACAGCCAGGATCTTGCAGCAGGCGACAGTTGGGATGCTGAGTTCCACAAGCGCCTCGACTGGTGGAGCCTCAAGCCCATGCGTAAAGTCGAACCGCCGAAGGTGGATGATGTGGCGTGGTCGAAAGAGCCGGTGGATCGTTTCGTGCGTGCGGCGCTGGCGGCCGCCAAACTTCAGCCTGCGCCCCCTGCGGAGCCTGGCGTGTTGAGGCGGCGACTTTCATTTGTGCTGACGGGGCTGCCGCCATCCTCGGCATCAGCATCTCTGTCTGACGAGGCCTACGTGGACATGCTGCTGCAAAGCCCGCGCTTTGGGGAGCACTTCGCACGGCACTGGATGGACGTCGTGCGCTACACGGACACCTATGGCTACGAATGGGACAATCCGGCCAAGGGTGCCTATGAGTACCGTGACTATCTCATCCGCGCCTTCAATGACGACATCAGTTTCGCTCAGTTCCTGCGCGAGCAGATCGCGGGAGATCTTCTGCCGAGGCCGCGCATCAACACCGCCTCACAAACCAATGAAAGTCTCATCGGCCCCATGTTTTATCATCTGGGCGAACACCGCCACGGCAGCAGCCTGATGTTCAACGGCATTCACCAGGAGATGGTGAACAACAAGATCGACGCCTTTTCCAAAGCTTTCCTCGCCACCACCGTGGCCTGCGCACGCTGCCACGATCACAAGCTCGAAGCCGTCTCGCAGCGCGACTACTACGCTCTCGCCGCCGTCTTCACCACACCGCGCTGGACCTCCCGTGTGATTGATGCGCCGAATAAAAACGATGCAGCCATCACCAAGCTCAAAGAGCTGCGCGCGGCGATCCGAGCCGAGATGGCCGTTGCGTGGAAAAAGCCGTTCGAGGCTCCCTTCCTCAAAGAGTGGGGGGAGACGCACAGTGCCGCTTTGAAGGGAGTCGGTGCACCGCTGGCAGCGCCAGATCAGTTCACACAAAAAGCTGCCGAGTGGCGCAAGGCCCGCGTGGCCGCACAAAATGCCAACGCCATTTTCAAACCCTTGGCCGATCCCGCCAAGGCGCAGCTTCCCAACGGCTGGGTGATGGAGGGCGACGGGATGAAGCACGGCTTTGCTGAAGCAGGCACGCCCCTCATCGCTCTCGAAGGCGATGCCGTCATTGCGCGTCTCCTGCCGCGTGGCTGGCACACGCATGCCTTGTCTTCCAAGCTGCCCGGAGCGCTGCGCATGCCGCCTGAGCATCTCATTCCGGGCAGGTTCGTGAGCCTTGATCTCGCAGGCGGGGAATTCGGCGGCCAGCTCGTGATCGATGACCATGCGTTTCAAAATGAAACCATCGCTTTCTACACCAACACCATTCCCGCATGGCGGAGCTTCGCCGATGCCGAGCTGAAGAATGGGGTGCAGCAGGTCACGGTGGAGTTTGCCACCTCGTCGTTGAACCCGAATTTCCCACCGCGAACGGGTCTGGCAAAGGGTCTCAAGAACGATGACTTTGGCTACGATAAACGCAGCTGGCTGAGTGTCTGTGGCATTGTCTCGCATGACAAGGCAGGCACGCCGCAGGATGAACAGGATGCATTTGCCGGTTTGTATGATGCTGCCGGTTCACCGGACGCTTGGCAGCGCATCGTGGTATGGTTTAACTCTGCCGTCGCGCGGTGGTGTGACGGCAAAACGGAGCCCGGAGATCAGCCTGTTCTAGACTGGCTGCTCACCAGCGGTTTGCTGCCAAACAAGGCCGAACCCGGAAGCAGGCTCGCGGCACTGGTGGCCGAATATCGGAGCGTCGAGGCAGGCATCGATTTTCCGCGCACGGTCAACAGCATGGACCAGCGGGAAACTGCTCAGGCCAGTTACCCGCTCAACGTGCGCGGAAATGTGGATGTGCCCGGCACTCTGGTGCAGCCGGGATTTTTGAAAATGCTGGACCTCAGGGCGCGAGTGACGGACCGCCTGGCACTTGTAGAGTCACTGCTGGATCCCGAGCATCCGCTGACGGCCCGTGTCTATGTGAACCGAGTCTGGCAGTGGCTCTTCGGCACCGGACTCGTGGCCACCCCGGATGATTTTGGACGGCTCGGAGACAAGCCTTCGCATCCTGAGCTGCTCGACTGGCTGGCGCGCGAGTTCATTCGCGAAGGCTGGTCGACGAAGAAACTGGTGAGGCGACTTGTCTTGAGCCAGGCTTTCCGGCAGTCCGGTCTCGTCAACGATGCCGCGCGCGAACGTGATCCAGAGAACCGACTGCTGCACCACTACGCTACACGGCGGCTGGAGGCGGAGGCCATTCGTGATTCACTGCTGGCGATCTCCGGTCGTCTAGACTCCCAGCTTTATGGCCGCCCTGTCCTGCCGTTTCGCAGTGCCGAGGATGGTGCCAAGCGCCTTTTCAGCGGTCCTCTCGATGGTCATGGCCGCCGCTCGATCTACCTGCAGATGTCCATCATGGACCCGCCGAAATTTCTCGTCGGCTTCAATCTTCCGGATTTGAAGCTGCCTGCCGGCAGACGAGACGTGACGAATGTTCCCTCCCAGGCGCTGATCATGCTGAATGATCCGTTTGTGAACGAGATGGCAAAATGCTGGGCGGCAGGTTTGTTAAAGCACCAGGACGTGAACCGCGAAGACCGCGTGCGTCAGATGTTCGGGCAGGCTTTGGCTCGTGCGCCTAACGCAGCCGAACTGAAACGCTGGATAGACGCCTTGCAGGATTTTGGCGGAGACACGCCAGATGCATGGGAACGCCTCGCCCATGCGTTATTCAACACCAAGGAGTTTCTCTACTACCGCTGAAATGTTACCGCATGACCATCTTCTTTGCACGCGCCGCCAGATTCTGGCAGGTGCTGCCGCAGGTTTTGGCATGCTGGCGCTGCGTGCCATGGCGGATGTGCCGCTGCACCGTCGAGCATGGGCGAAGAACATCATCTTCTGTTTCATGGACGGTGGCCCCAGCCATGTGGACACGTTTGATCCCAAGCCCATGCTCAAAAAGTTCGAGGGCAAAGCCATTGGCAGTGGCGCGGTGTCAAAGCGCTCGCAGTCAAATGCGGGCCGCGTCTGGTTTGGCAGTCCATGGGAGTTCAAGCAGCGCGGACAGAGCGGCTTGTGGGTGAGCGAGCTTTTTCCGCACATCGCGCAGGTGGCGGACAAGCTGTGTGTCGTTCGCTCGATGGTCGGCGAACTGCCGCTGCATGGTCAGCAGAATTTGCTGCTGCACACGGGTCGCATCCTCGGCCAGGCGCCGAGCATCGGCTCCTGGGTCTCCTATGGCCTGGGCACGGAAAATCACAATCTGCCGGGCTACGTCGTGCTCAACAACGACTGGGTCCCAAACGGCGGGCTCGAAAACTTTGGCAGTTCTTTCCTGCCCGCGAGTCATCAGGCCACCATGGTTCGTGCCAAGGGCGTGCCGGTCGACAACATTGCTCCGCATGATGCGGCGGTCATCCAGCGGCGCAAACTCGCGCTGCTGGCACAGCAGGACGCCGAGTTCGCGGCGGGCGCCTCGGATGCGCAAGTCATTGAAGGAGCCATCGCGAATTACGAGACCGCGTTTCGCATGCAAAGCGCGGTTCCAGGCATTGCGGACATCACCGGCGAACCTGAATACATTCGCAGGCTCTACGGCGTGGATTCCACCGACGAACATCAGCGCTTTTATGCCACCCAGGCCCTGCGTGCGCGGCGCCTGGTGGAAGCCGGAGTGCGGTTTGTCGAAATCACCTGTCCGAGTTTCGATGGCAACAATTCGCCCTGGGATCAGCACGGGCAGATTCGCCAAAACCACGCCAAAAATGCGCGCATCACCGATCAATCCGTCGCCGCGCTCATCAGCGATCTTGATCAGCGTGGACTGCTTGATGAAACGATTGTGCTCTGGGCCGGCGAGATGGGCCGCACTCCGCATACGCCCAAAATCAGCGAATCGTGTGGTCGCGATCACCATGTGAACGGCTACAGCATCTTCATGGCCGGCGGAGGTTTCAAAGGTGGCATGGCCTTTGGCGAAACCGACGAGTTCGGCAACTCCGTCGCCAGCGATCCCGTGGACATCCATGACATCCACGCCACGCTTCTGCATCAAATGGGTGTGGATCACGAAAAACTCATCTTCCGCCACGGTGGTCGCGACCAGCGCCTTACCGACGTGCATGGGCGCGTGCTGCGCGAGTTGACAGCTTGAATTGACACGCCGTACGCGCTCCTTCTAGCACCATGAAATTCATCGTTGCTTTCCTTTCATTGATGATTGCACACGGCCTTGCAGCCGACCCAGTCGCGGCCTGGTTCAAAAACGTCACCATCAAGCCGGTTTCATCCATTGAAGGGCGGCACACGATTCATACATACTACCTCACCAATCCAGAAAGCCCGGATGGCAAGTGGGTGCTGTTTTTCACCTCCACCGATCCTCAGGGGCATCTCGGCGAGGTGCGGATGATCGAACGTGCGACGCAGAAGGAGACAGTGCTGGCTGACAACGTGCACACCGAGGATGCTCACCGCGTTGCGTGTCAGCAGTGGATCTCCGGAGGCATGCGCGTGGCATTTCATGAAGTGATCGACAAAAAGTGGCGCGTGGTCGTGGTGGATGTGGAGACGCTGAAGAAAACGATTGTCGCTGAAGATCATCAGGTTGGGTTTGGCAGGCCGGAACGTCATCTGCTGCCCATGTATGGCTGCCATTGGAATCCAGGGCCGTATCGCGACCTCGAAGTGTGGGATGCGTCAACGGGCAAGACTACCACCATGGCAAAGATCAGCGAGGTGGAGGCCAAGTATGGCGACTGGCTGCAGAAGGAGTTCGCGGGCAAACCCTGCTCCGTCTTCTTTCCCGTGCTCAGCCCGGATCTGAAGCGCGTGTTTTTCAAGGTCGCCGCAGGCAATGGCGGGGACGACTACATGTCCAGCCGCGCCAGCCATCGCCAGGGCACCGTGGTCTATGATTTTGAAAAAGCAGCCTGCGTCTGGCAGCGCAACCGGTGGGGCCATCCGGCCTGGACGCCTGACTCGCAGCACATTTTTGAAGCGGGAAACATCAGCTTCGACATCTCCGACAATCCCGCGAAATACACCCGCCTCAAAGATGTGCCCGTTCTCAGTGGCACTCATCCATCTGTGAGTCCAGATGGCACCCTGATGGTCACGGATGGCATGAGCAAAAACGTCGGCGGGAAAGGCGATGAGTGGGGCATTCAGGTGGCGGACATGAACGGGGGCAAATGGGTGCTGCTGCAGAGCTTTGCGCAAAACGGCGGCGCCAAATCCTGGCGGCGCAATCACCCGCATCCCGTCTTCAGCGCGGACGGAAAACGTATCTACTACAATGTCAGCGATGGCCCCTTCACCCGGCTGATGGTGGCGGAACGTCCGTAATGTGTGCCGCGCTGGTGGCGTTGGTAGCCCATGAAAATCTTCGCCGCATGGCTGTTCGCATTGTCGTTGTCCGGGTTGGTCGCGCAGGAGTTTGAGCCCAAAAATCTGCAACGCATCGTCGCCATCGAGAATGTGTGTGCGTGGCCGAATCTCACTTTGCTGCCTGATGGCACGATCATCGCCATTCTTTTCAATCAGCCGGGACACGGCACCATGCAGGGGGATGTGGACTGCTACGCCAGCAGCGACGGTGTGAAATGGGAGAAGCGCAGCACCGTCACGCAGCATGAACCGGACACGATCCGCATGAACCACGCGGCGGGTCTCGCAAAGAACGGCGATCTCCTCGTGCTCTGCTCCGGCTGGACCAATGTGAAGCAGCCGCAGCGGCCCAAGCAGGCTGATTTCCGCGATGCCGTGCTGCGCAGCTGGGTGCTGCGCTCGAAGGACGCAGGCCGTACCTGGAGCAAAAGCGATGTTTTTCCCGCGACTGAATCTGACGAATGGACCGAGCACATTCCCTTTGGCGACATCTGGACGGCGCAGGACGGCACGCTGCGCACGTCATGCTATCAGGGCCAGATGACCGATCCGACGAAATCGAGCAAGACGAAGGGCTGGCGCTCCTGGTGTTTCCGCAGCGATGACGATGGCGTGACGTGGAAGCCGCAGTCCATCATCGGTGCCACACATAATGAGACGGACATTTTTCCGCTTGGCGGCAAAAGCTGGCTGGCCGCCGCACGCACCACGCAGATGGAGCTGTTTCGCAGCGATGACGATGGCGCGACCTGGGGTGCACCTCTCAAGGTGACCGCACGCAATGAGATCAACGGACACCTCACACGTCTGGCAGACAAGCGGCTGCTGCTGAGCTATGGCGTGCGCATCGCCGGGCAGAACGGAGTCTGCGCAAAATTCAGCAGCGACGATGGCAAGACCTGGAGCGCTCCCATCCGTCTCGCAAGCAGCGAGGTGAGCGACTGCGGCTATCCCGCCACTGTCCAACTTGCCAACGGAAAACTCATCACCGCCTACTACTCCAAAGCCGCGCCCGAATGTGATCATTACCACATGGGCGTGGCGGTTTGGAATGCTCCAGCACCCTGAGTCAGCGAGAGACCGGAAACGCATTGGCATTTTCACGCGCGAGCTGCTCCTGGCGCAGAATCGCCTTGGTTCTGACTTCATCTTCTTCGAAGACAGCCAGTCCGATGACACCCACATTGCCCGCAGCACCTTTGGCAGCTGCCTTGGAGCGGGATACGCTGCCAAACAGGAATGATCTCACGGTGGAGCTGTCTTTGCGGAAGCCATCGACATTGTAGGACTGTTTTGGTTCTAATACGAAGCCATTCTGGCTCGGGCTCGCCGCCTTCCCAGAGAGAACATTCAGACCATCAACACTCAAGACGACTTCGAGCCGCTTCTTGGAATGGTTTTCCAGTCTGATTTCATAGTGGCTGCCGTTCTCCCCGATGACGATGTGCTTCCCGCTGACATCATAATGCGGGTAAATGCTGCTGTAACGGACCAGGCCCACCTTCAGGCGTTCTCCTGCCGCCGGGAACAAGCCGCTGCGTTTGGTGATGCTGCCACCCATGATTTCCGCCATGGCCTTCGCACCCACTTCGTCATTGTAGTGAAATGACTCCACCGCATCTGGCGTGTTCGACTTCCGGATCATGCGTGTCTGCTCCAGACGGGAATACTGCTCACTACCTGCGGAGGTCCCGAGACCGGGGCGATCCTGGATTCGGGTGGCCGCAGAATCTTTGGACCGGTAGGAGCCGGCTTCATAGTCCATGGAGGATCCGGATACATGCATGGCCGGCGGGCAAGGAGCCGGAGCATTCGTGGAGCATGACGCCATCAACATGACGACCGATGAAACTGAGCAAACAGCGAGCGAACGGAGATATTGGGCCGGGTTCATAAATGCAGAAATATCAGCATTTGGAATTCTGGCAAGATTAAATGCTGGAAAATATGCATTTAGCATGAAGGCCAGCGAATACAACCTGCGTGGAGGCTTGCAGCAATCCGCACTTGCGATCCTGCTTAAATGCAGCAATTTCAGCACATGGCAGTCAAAGACGATCAACTTTCCAAACGCGAGCGGCAGGCGATGGACATTGTCTATCGGCTGGGCAAGGCGACGGCGGAGGAGATCCAGGAAGAAATGCCCGATCAGCCCTCCTACTCCGCCGTGCGCGCGCTCCTGAGCATCCTCGTCGGCAAAAAACTGCTAAAGCACACGCGTGAGTCGCGGCGCTACGTTTATGAGCTGGCCATCTCCCGCGAAAAGGCGCGTGACACGGCGCTGCGAAAGATCATGCGTACGTTTTTTGACGGCTCTCCCGGCAAGCTGATGGCTTCCCTGCTGGAGACGAAAGATCGCAAGCTGCCACCGGAGGAAGTCGCAGCGATTCGGAAATTGCTGGACGAGCAGTCGCCTTCCTGATCCACTTTATACATCTCATGACCGCCTGCTGGATTGCCATCGCTCTTAAAGCAACGCTGTGGGCGGCGCTCATGAGTGTTGCTGCACTGGTGGTGCCAGCACAATATCCGCAGGTGCGGCGTTGGTTTGCTTTGCTGGGCATGTGGGGGCTGTGGGTGCTTCCCTGGCTGCCACTGCCATGGCAAGTTGTTCCAACGGCTTCGATTGCTGTTGGGAGTGACATCACCGCTCAATCAGGTTTTTGGTGGCCGGTTCTGACTGCGGTGTGGGCTTGCGGCAGCTTGATTTTGCTGCTGCGTGTGGTGAACGACGTCGCTGGCACCCTGCGACTGGTGAGCCAGGCCGAGAAGTCCACGCTGAATCCGGGAGGTGCTGTCGAAGTGCGTATCACGGCGGAAATCGAAGGTCCCTGCATGACGGGGTGGCTGCGGCCCTGTGTGCTGCTGCCAATTGCCGCAGCCTCCTGGCCCGAGGGGACGCTGCGGGCCACCCTGCGGCATGAGTGCCAGCATGCGCGGCAGATGGACGGGCTGCACCGCTTCTGCGCGGCGCTCGTCCGTGCCTGCTTCTGGTGGAATCCTGCCATGCATGTGTTGTGCGGGATCTATGAGGCGGAGTCCGAAGTCTGCTGTGACGAAGTGGCTGCCACGGCCTGCAGCCGTCGTGAGTATGGAGAAATGCTGCTGGCCCATGCCACGCAGATGCCGATGCCGGCATTTGCCCTGTCCTTTGCCCGTCGCTCGGGCCTGCGCGTTCGCATTCAACGTTTGTTTGCAACCCGCCGGGACTCCCGCTGGATGCTCTCTGCACGCTGGCTGACGGCACTGACGCTCATCATCAGTGCCTCATTGCTCATGGCCTCGATTCGGGTGATGCCAACTGAGATTACGCAAGGAAACTCGCTCAAAAGCGAGGCGCAGCTTCGTTTGAATGCAGATCCGTTTCCTGGAGCGCCGTAGCCTGCACTGCGCCGATGGTGACGTCGCGCACTCCATGAAAACATTTCTCTTCTTCCTGCTGTTCTCCGCCAGCGCCTTCGCGGCAAAGCCGAACATCATTGTCGTATTCGTCGATAACTTCGGCAATGGAGATCTCGGCTGCTTTGGCTCGAAGCTGCACCGCACGCCGAATGTGGACCGGTTGGCGGCGGAGGGAACGAAGTTCACCAGCTTTTATGTAGCGAGCGGGGTTTGCACGCCGAGTCGTGCGGCATTGATGACGGGCTGCTATCCACTCCGTGTTGGCATGCATGTGAGCGACACCGGCGGTGCAGTGCTGCAGCCGGTGGCTCGCAAGGGGCTCAATCCCGCCGAGATCACTATGGCGGAGGTTTTGAAAAGCGCGGGGTATGCGACGATGTGCATCGGCAAATGGCATCTCGGGGATCAGCTGGCGTTTCTGCCCACGAAGCAGGGGTTTGATGATTTCTTTGGCCTTCCGTACAGCGATGACATGACGAAGGATAAAAAGCCGGACGTGTGGCCTGAGCTGCCGTTGATGCGTGGAGAGAAAGTGATCGAGGCACCTGCGGACCGGGATCATCTGGTGAAGCGCTGCACGGAGGAGGCGGTGCGCTTCATTGAGAAGCATGTGACAGAGCCGTTTTTTCTCTACCTGCCGCACACGATGCCCGGATCGACCGCGCATCCGTTTTCGAGCGAGAACTTTCGCGGCAAGAGTGCGAACGGGGAGTACGGCGACTCGGTGGAGGAGCTCGACTGGAGCACCGGGGAAATCATGGCGGCATTGCAGCGGCTGAAACTGGCGGACAACACGCTCATCGTGTGGACCTCCGACAACGGGGCCGTGAAACGCAATCCAACGCAGGGCAGCAATGCGCCGTATCGCGGTTCAGGTTACGACACGTCTGAAGGGGCGATGCGCATGCCCTGCGTGATGCGCTGGCCCGGGAAGATCGCCGCCGGAGCGGTGAATGACGCGCTGTGCTCGACGATGGACCTGCTACCGACCTTTGCCAGCCTCGTCGGTGCCAAACCGCCACCGCATAAGATCGACGGGCATGACATCACTTCGATGCTCTTTGATGCCAGCAAAACCGCCTCGCCATGGGATGACGACGGTTTCTTCTTTTACCGCATGGATCAGCTTCAGGCCGTGCGCGCAGGAGACTGGAAGCTCTACCTGCCGCTGACCGGCAAGTTTAAAACTTTGAGCAGCAGGCAGGAGCCTTTCAGCTTGGAACTGTTCGACGTCCGCCATGATGTGAGTGAAGAACGCGAAGTGTCGGCCCAGCATCCTGAGGTGGTGCAGCGCCTCATGCGACTGGCTGACAAAGCCCGCGCTGAAGTGGGCGATTTCAAACGTGAGGGTTCCGGCCAGCGGGAGGCAGGCATGGTGGAGAATGCCGTGCCGCTCTTGCCCTGAGCCCGATTGCCTGCTGTGTTGCGGCATGACCCGTGGCAGCCGTTCGCTCCTTCTTCTGACTCTCGTGATCCTCGCGGGGATCGTCGTGCCGTTTGTGATCTGGGGAGCGCAGTTTGATCAGACCCTGAGCCTCGCAGGTGCGCGCCAGTGGATGGAAGGCTACGGCGCATGGGCGTGGGCGGCGGGGATCGTGCTGCTGGTGGCCGACATCGTGCTGCCGGTGCCTTCGACGGTGGTCATGTCGGCGCTGGGGTGGATGTATGGCTGGTGGCTGGGCGGCTTGATTTGTGCGGCAGGCTCCATGCTTTCCGGCATCATTGCCTATGCGGCGTGCCGCTGGCTGGGGCGTGGAGCGGCGCGCTGGATCGCCGGTGCAGATGGGCTGCGCCGAGGCGAGGAGGTCTTCGAGCAGCGGGGCGGCTGGCTGGTGGCGCTCTCGCGTTGGATGCCCGTGCTGCCGGAGGCCGTCGCCTGCCTCGCGGGACTTTCCAGCATGCGCTGGCGCGTTTTTTTGCCGGCGCTGGCCTGCGGCTCGGTGCCCACGGGGTTTGTGTTCGCGGCGATCGGCCACCTCGGGCAGAGCGAGCCCGGCTGGGCTTTTGCTTTGAGTGCCTTTGTTCCTGTCGTGCTATGGCTGGGCGCTGCGCGGGTGCTCAAGCGCTAACGCATTTCGATCAATCCGGCACTGGCAGCCGCTGACCGCGCGAGCCTGCGCATTTCACGGCGGATGAACCACACGCCGAGCGGGAGCAGCAGGACGATGGCGACAATAGCCACCAGGCCCAGCACGAGCAGCATGTGCAAACCTGCCGCCATCAAAATCGCGGTGACGATGAGCCACAGCAGCATGTTCCACCCGAAGCTGCGGCGGATACGCAGGAGCAACTTCACCCGCGTGAGGCAGCGCCCGTCGGCATGGAATTCAGTGACGCTTAAAAAGGCGCGGGAAACCTCCGACCAGGGCCAGGCCTCGATGTCAAACCAGCGCCAGCCGTCGTCCTCACGATAGATGATGTGCGCCGCTCTGAGCGCCTTGCGCATTTCCTGCAGCCAGGCGTCGCGGGTGACGCCGGTTTCGCTCCAAAAGCACAGCGTTCCCAGGTTGAAGGTGATTTTGTGCGGTAGCGTGGGCGGAATGATGTCTGGCAGCAGAGGGTGTCGGCTGGGCCGTGCGCCCAGTGCCAGCATGCCACGCAGCCGCGCCCACTCGCGCACCACGGGCTGCAGGAAGCTCAGCCACCAGAGCAGCAGGCGATCCAGCGGGCCATGGATGCTGGCCGCTGCGGCATTACGGGCGCTGACCTGCCAGGCAGACCAGCAGGCAAAGCCCAGCAGTCCCAGCGCCAGCCACGGCTGCTGACAAACCAGCGCCAGCAGCAGCAGCGCGAGCCATAGCAGGCCGGTGAACCACTCCCACCAGCGGAAGCTGGAGGATGAGTAGATCACTTGGAAGGCACCGAGCCCCATGGGACCGTGGAAGATGCTTCCTTCGACGGGATAGTCCGCCGGATGCTGGTCCCCATAAATGCCGCCACGCCAGCGCGCGCCACCGAGGTAACCGAAGCGTTCGGGATGCGTCTTCATCAGGAGCGCCTCCGCGCAGCCATAGCCAAACTGCTGCGTCAAGTAGGCCCGTATGGTGAAGCGCCGATGATGCCAGACCATCGCCCCGGGCACGAAGAGCAGCCGCCTGCCGGTTTCACGCAGCCGCCAGCAGACGTCCACATCATCACCCGCTGTTTTGAATTCAGCCCTGAAGCCGTCGATGTGTTCGAGCGCGTCCTTCCGAATGGCGAGATTGCAGCCCGGCAGGTGCTCGGCTTCGGTGTCGTTGAGCAGCACATGCGCCGGTGCGCCCGGGGCTGCGGCGACGATGTGCTCGATGCGATTTCGCGGTGGCGGCGGGATGTTGGGACCACCGGCTGCGGCGACGGTTTCATCCGCAAAGGCATGACTTAGGTGGAGGAGCCAGTCGGGGTGTGCGATGCAGTCATCATCGGTGTAGGCGATGATGGCGCCGGTGGCGAGCCGGGCACCCAGATTGCGGGCCACACTGAGTCCGGCGTGCTCCTGAAACTGGTAGCTCACCTGCGGATGGGCTTTCGCGATTTCGGCGATGTGCTGGCGGGAACCGTCGTCGATGAGCAGGATTTCGAAATCGGGATAACGCAGCGCCACCAATGAATCCAGGCATTGACTCAGCGTGGCGGCACCATTGTGAGTGCAGACCACGACGGAGATGCGCGGCGCTGCGGCGGGAGGCGGCAATACAGATGGCAGTCCGCGCTGCAGGGCGCAGGCCGGGCGTTCCTTTCTCTCACGATCCACGAGGCCAAACTGCCAGTCGGTGATTTCTCTGCCGCCCCGGAACCATTCATCCGTGTAGGCAAACCAGACCCCGCCCGCACAGCCGCCGTTCAGCAGGCAGTCATGCTGCCAGCGCATCACCTCCACCTGCCGCTCCGGCCCGTGGGAGGCGACATCGAGACCGAATTCCGTGATGAGCAGCGGCTGGTTGCCTGCGAGATTCTGCCATTGGGCGAGGCAGGCGCTGAATGCTGCAGCGGATTCCAGATACACGTTCACCGCGATGAAGTCGGCATTGCGCGGCACGAGATAGCCAGTGGACGGATACGTGGCGTAGCTGATGAGCGTCTGCGGCGCATGACGGCGGGCAATCCCGATCAGTTTTTCGATGAAAGCGCGCACGCGCCGGGGCTTCATCCAGCGCACCAGCGTTTTCTCGATCTCATTGCCGACGAGGAATGCAGTGATGCAGGAGTGATCACCCAGTCTGGCGCATGTGGTGGCGACCTGGGTTTCGATCTCACGGCAGAGAGAGCGGCTGGCGAGGAAATCGACATGTTCACTCCAGGGGATGCCAACGATCAGGCGCAGGCCGAGGGCTTCGACTTCGCGCAGCACGGCTGCCGTTGGGGGCTCGTACAGCCGCACGGTATTGAAACCCAGCGCCGCGATGTGGCGCAGGTCGGCAGCCAGCTGGTCGTCTTCAGGGAAGGGCTCACCCCGCGAGTTCGGTTTGAACGGGCCGTAGGTGACGCCCCGCATGAAATGGGCTGTGCCATCGGCCAGTTGCAGGAACTTTCCTGCCGCCACCACGCGCTGCCCGTGGCTCACGGGCGCAGGGGGGGCAGGGGGGGCAGAAGGGGTGGCGGAAGTCATGCAGGCGTCAGGTTCACATTCGGCGGGTCCGAAGGGTGAAACAGGTACGTGCCGAAGACCAGTCAGACTTCAGAAGCTTTGTCGCTGGGCGTTTGACCTACCATGCGGTCTTCCGGCACGGCAGGGTCCTTGATTTCCATTTCCACCCAGCCGTCACCTTCACGGTCGAGACGACGGGCATTGATGAACATCACGATGCAGAAGCCGACAAATGCCGTGCTGGTCTCCAGCACAAACGGAGTGGAGAAAAAGGTGAAGAAATAGGCCAGCCCCTGAGTCACGATCTCACGTGCGGTTTCATTTACATAGGCGGCAATGCCCACGCCAATGATGATGGCAGCAGACCACAGCAGGGATTCGAGCCACCAGAGGGATTTTTGAGGAATGGTTTCAGGCGCAGGCATTCGCAGATCAGTTTACAGGGGTAGCTTTATGGGAGGTGCCCGGAAAATCCAGTTGTTTCGTTTTTCCATTCGCCGCACCTCCCGTGCCTGGGGCGGCCACCAGAGAGGCGGGAGAAGAGGTGGCATCGTCTTCGACTGGCAGCGCCTTCAGCGCGGCAGGTTCCACCTGGCTGCGCATGTCAGCCACATGCTTTCCCCACATGGCGGTGCCGGCCAGAACGAAGATAAAGACCGCGAGGGCCGCCGGCAGCGGGGACTTGATAGAGCGTACCCGGCCAGCTGCGGGTGCGGTGATGCGCTCATTACGCGACGAGGCAGGCTCACGCAGCCATGGGCCTTGTGATTGCGTCAGGTAGCGATAATCACGCGCTCCGCCCAGGGCGCCTTCGGGCAGTTCCTCCAGCATGGAAGATGCGTCCACTTCGAGAAAGTCGCTGTACTGACGCATGAACGAACGTGCATACGTCAGGCTGCCAAATGCCGCAATGTTGCCGGACTCCAGGTAACGCAGGCGCTGCGCCGGAATGCGTGTCTCATGCGCAGCGTCCTCAATGGACAAGCCGCGCTTTTCACGCGCAGCGATGAGCATCCGGCCGAAGGTAGCAGTCATGGTTTAGTTTGAATACGTCAAATGTGACATCGCCGGACGTGGATGCGATGAATTTTTCATGCTCTTCCTGACACAAAAGGCAGAAAAACAGCGCGGGATTATTCCCGGGGATCTTGTAATCAAAGCAAGGAATACTAAAATCAAGGCATGAAAGCTCTCCATGAGACCCGTCTGAAAATTCGCCGTGAACTGGAGGCTCCGCCTGCTTTGAGAAAGTTTGGCAGCGGGTGGATCAGCGGCGTGCTGGGCATGATGTTTGGTCTGGCGGCGCTCGGTTGCGTGGTGATGATGCGTTTTCCGGGGGTGTTCACCATGAAGGAGAACTCGGCCTTGATAGGACATCCGGCTTTCCGCACCGGAATGTTTGCCCTGATGGTGCTGGCGTTTGCGTTTTCAATGCTCAACCTCCTCCTGCGTCCGGGCAAGACTCTCGGCATCACGGGCATGGTGGCGACCCTGCTGGCAGTGACGTTTGGCGGCACTTCAGCCTCTGCGGTGGTCTCCGATCTGACGCCGGTGTATTTCGGCCTCGACTTCTTCATCCTGCGGCTGCTCTTCACCGGCTTCCTCTTCATCCCGCTGGAGACCATCTTCCCCCACCGGACGGAGCAGGGGATCTTCCGCCAGGAATGGCGCGAGGATCTGTTCTACTACCTCATCAGCAGCATGATGGTCCAGGTCCTGACCTGGTTGAGCTTCATGCCGGCGCAGACGCTGTTCAAACACACGACATGGACGGAGATGCGCGCCTGGGTGGCGGCGCTGCCGTTTCTTGTGCAGCTCATAGCCATCATGTTCCTCACGGATCTGGTGCAGTACTGGGTGCATCGGCTGTTTCACCGCATCCCGGCCCTATGGCGCTTTCATGCGGTGCATCACTCGGCGCAGAGCATGGACTGGATGGCCGGAGCGCGGATGCACTTCTTCGAAATCCTGGTGCTGCGCGGGACCACGGTTTTTCCCATGATCCTGCTCGGCTTCAGCCAGACGGCGGTGAATGCGTATGTGCTCGTCGTCTATCTCTTCGCCACCTTTGCTCACTCCAATCTCGGCTGGAAGCTCGGCATCTTCGAAAAATTCTTCGTCACACCTCGCTTCCATCACTGGCATCACGGCATTGAGAAGGAAGCCATCGATGTGAACTTCTCCATCCACTTTCCGCTGTTCGACAAGCTCTTCGGCACCCATCACATGCCGGAAAACGGCCGCTGGCCCGAAGGCTACGGCATCGGCGGTCATCCGGTGCCAAAAGGCTACTGGCAGCAGTTTCTCCATCCGTTTCGGCGGAAGAAGTGATTACTCGTATTTGAGCTGAGCTGTGGCGGTGCATGCGGCATCTGCCGTGACACGGAGCCAGCGCGCCTGCACCGCTGGCTCAAACTCGATGCTGAGCTGAGCGCCTGCTTTCAGTTTGGCTTCTTTGTAGGTCACCCAAAGACCGGTGCCAGTCAGATCCAGCTCGACTTTCAGGTTCACTGCCTGCGCATCATCAAGGCTCAGGGTCAGCGTGCGTTTGTCATAACCCCATATGAGGTAAGGGTCGCTTGGCTGCTCCGCTTTGACCTTCGTGTTCTTCCAAGGACCGCCCACACCGCGTGGCTTTCCGAGTTTCCAGAGATCGTCAATCGCACCAGCCCAGAGAGCGACTTTGCCATCGGTGCTGCGGATGATGTGTTCACTGGCAGGCGCATCCGGCTTGATGCCGCTCATGAGAAACAGGCCGCGGTGGCCGCCGAAATCGGTCACACGGAGATTGTGCGAGGCGATGGGGCGGATCTTCGCGAAGCCGTCGGCATTTTCGGCGGGAAGCTCGAAGAAGGTGCCGCAGGCGCTCAGCATGTCGCGTTCTGTTGCCACCTCACGGCAGATGCGCAGCTCACCGGCGTTTGTGGCAGCATCCAAATCAGTGCTGGTGCGTGGCAGGCGCCAGCGGCGGCCACGATCATCGACAACAAGAAGGCTGGCTTCATCGAGCGTGATGACCTGCTGAGGAATCGCGACCTTCATCTTCACAAACTGCTCTGCTTTCGTGTCCTCGACACGTTGCAGATTCAAAGCGGCGTCCAGCTCGTAATAGCCTGCGTCGGCTGCGAGACTGAGCGTGCGCTTGTTTTCGCCACGAGCGCGGAAGATGCCGGTCTGGACTTTGTCATCGCTCACACGTGCCACACCGTCGAATATGGCATCGGCTTCCGTGCCGCGTGAGTCACCATTTGTGAGTGTGACGATCACGCTCACATCCTTGCCATCCTGGTCGGCCTTCACAGTCAGCCATTCTGAGTCAGCGCTGATGTCCTCGCGCTTAGCGGTTCCTGCAGTGTGATCAATCCGCCAGAGGCTGCGGTGCTTCCAGCCCGCAACGAGAAACGGGTCCGACACATCCCCTGACTTAACATTCTCATGCAGCCATACCGCACCGCTTGCATGCGCGGGGCCGAGCTTGTCGGGTGTCTCGGGGCTGGTGAACCACAGATTGGACTGCGACTGCCCTACGCTGTCGATCCCGCCTTTGACTTTGCGTTTGTTGAGAAACTCCGACTTCGCGGAATCATCGCAGCCGAAAACGAGGCGATCGTTCCAGCGGCTGAAGTCGCCGATCACCTTCATGTAGGCGCTGCGCACGCGGATGCCGTTCGTGTTGGTCGCAGAGAAGGTGCGTGGGAAGCGCCAGAACGCGCCGTGCATCGTCATGAGCAGATCGTCTTCGCCGATGTCGCGGATGCGCGGCCATTCGGTGTTCCAGCCGTGCGCGCCGTCGTAGCTATGGCTGACTTTTGGCAGACGAAACGACTGCCACTTGCCGCCGTCCAGCAGCATCAAGATAAGCGACTTCGCATCCCAGCCGATGCTCCACACCGGCGCGTCCTCAGCACTGCCCTGAATGCCGCCGGGGCCGGTGACTTCGGTGAATTGATTGCGCCGCACGAGCTGCCAGTCTTCACCGGGCTTGCGCCATTCTCCCAGAGCGCCGCTGGGGGTGGTGGGGTCCGTGAGCACGCGTTTGTCACGGTCGCCGTTGTTGGCGTAGATCACGCGGCCTTGGGTCGAATAGAGTCCTTTGCCGTGATAGCCGGGCAGTTGAGACTCCAGTTTCGTGAGAGGTGTCGTGACTTCGAAGCCTTTCTTCAAAGGATTGCCGTCGCGAATCAGCGAGGTGACAGCCAGTGATTTCACGTCCACCTCGTAGAGGCCCTCTTCCATCGTCGCGTAATAAATTTTGCCGGCGGGATCCGTCAGGTGTCGTGCATTCCCAGTGAGCCGTCCCGGCATCTTGTTCGGTGGAATCACCCGCACGTGGCGGTCAGAGTCGATCACATAAGGCCCGATGAAAAGCTGCTGTGACTCGGGATGAATCATGCGGTTCGCGGGCGTGCCGCCCACGCTTTCAGGCCGCACGACTTGTTTCAAATCAGGCGTGATCTCATAGAGCTTGTCGCTGGAGCCAAAAGGCAGATGCGGCCCGTAGGTGATGACCCAGAGACGGTCCGCCCAGGGCACCACGGCACCCGTGCCGCATTCGCCTTCATTGTTGAACATGGCGAGGGACGGGTAGATGCCGCTGACATGGCGCGGTTCCTCGGCGGCGAGCAAGCCCGTGAATGCCGCGAGCAGCAGAAGGTTAGATTTCATGAGTGGATCAAAGCCATGCAGGTGGCTCTGGCAACCGGGGTGAATTATGCCGGATTGAAATCGCTTACATCCCTCGCATAGCTGCCTGATGCCCAAAAAGCAGGTCATCCAACTTCCAGCCGATGTCTGGCGCACGCTGCGCCATGAGTGGCTGTGGGTGTATCGCGGCCCCGTGCCACAGTGCGGGGTGTGGTCTGCTGAGATCCCCGTTCCTGTGGGTGTATTTTTTGTCGAGCGTGGTGAAGGGCGCATCCATGCTGATGGCAAAGAGACCCTCATCTCTCGCGGCCAGGCCTTCTTCTCCTCCCCCCATCTGCGCCGGCATTGGTTTGCGGAGCACACATCCCTGCTCTCCGTCGGTTTCCGCAGCCAGTGGCCCGATGGCACCTCATTGTTCCGCGATGCGCTTAATTTCGCCGCCGAGGCCCCCTCATTGCGAAAAGCAACGCAGGAGCTTTTTGCCAGCATTCACGGTGCGCAGAAAGTCGTCAACTATCGTCAGGCCATTGAGCCCTCCACCTATTCCGTGGCCGGGTGGGCCGCACGAGAGGCCGCATTCGCCGCTTGGTTTGGGGTGTTGATCGCGACCCTGCAACAACTCGGCGTGAACCCTGCGCCCCAGGTGCGAACGCGTCGCCGTGTGGATCAACTCATCTCCTGGTTGCAGTCGCTGCCGCTGGATCAAACAACACCCAGCCTGCCCCCGGATTTCCCCATTGGCAGCCGCCGTGCAGAACAATTGCTGCAGCAGCACTTCGGCATTGGCATGCGCCTCTTCATGGAGCGGCGGCGGCTTGATGTCGCACGCGAGCGCATCGTGACGGATCAGGCCACGCTCAAAGAAATCGCCTTTGCCCTCGGCTTTCGTCACGCATCCCACTTCACCGCCTGGTTCCGCCGCCACACCGGAGTCTCGCCGTCTGCGTATCGCCTGAGCGGGGTGGAGCAAGCGGCGTGAACAGTAAAGTCGATTGCTGGATGGGTGCTCTTGGACTCTTTTAGCGCCCCATTCTTCATGCAACCCGACGTCTCACTCATCATTCCCGTTTTCAACAACGAGCCGTATTTGGATGAATCCCTGTCGGCGGCGTGTGCGCAGGGGGAGCTGTCGCTGGAGATCATCATCATTGACGATGGGTCCACGGACGGGTCGCTGAGCAAGATCAAAGCCCACGCGCAGCGTGATCCCAGGATCATCGTGATCGAGCAGGCCAATCAGGGCGTCTCGGCGGCGCGGAATGCAGGACTGGATCGTGCCTCAGGGAAATGGCTGGCCTTTCTTGATGGTGATGACTGGATCGCTCCCGGCTCATTGGCGGCGTGGCATCAGCAGGCTGAGCAGGGAGAGCTGGACTGCCTGTTGTGCAATGGTTTCAGCTTCAGGGCAGATCCGCAGGTGTTTCTGAATTCGCAGCCGCCGGCCATTCTCAACCGACAGCCCTGGGAGTCCATCGTGACCGGAGCCGAATGGCTGGTGCAGGGCGTCAATCAGCGCGAGTGGCCCCACTATGTGTGGCTGCAGTTCTGCCGGCGCAGCGTGATCGAAGCGGCGCAGATGCGGTTTAGGCGTGACATGATCCATGAAGACATCCCATGGACGGTGCAGCTGGCGCTGGCCGTCAAACGCATGGGGTTTTCACAGCCGCCGCGCTATGGCTACCGGAGCAATCCAAGCTCGCTGACGCAGTCGCGTGATGCTGACAAAGTGCATCATCGCATCGCCAGCTACCTCAAAGTCGCGGCGCTGCTGAAGGATTTTGCCAAGGGGCAGCCGGCTGCTCTACGCGGGGCCTTGCATAAGCAGGTCGTGCGTGAGATGGGGCACTTCCTTGGCAAGATGCGCAAAGGGAACGTCTCACGCGCTGACCGCAGCCAGTTTGCAGCTGAGTTCCTGGCCGCCGGCTTTGCCGGGACAATGTTCAAAGGCTGTTCCAATTACCGTGAGCTGTCGGCCACCTTCAAAGCCTGGTACATGTGCCAGATCTGGAAGCGGCAAAGGGCTTAGCGGCTACTTCTTGCCGCCCTTGATGAACTCGTCACGGCTCAATGTGCCGTTGCCGTCGGTGTCGAATTTTGGAAAGCGTTTGGGCGCTTCGTCGGGGTCGGGCTGGTTGAGCAGAAACTCATCCTTGGTGAGCTGGCCGTCTTTGTCCTTATCGCGCTGGTCAAACATCTTGCCACGATCCTGTGCGGGCTTTTTGGGTGCAGCCTCCGGCTTGCTGGAGATCTGCGGTTTGGCCTCGGGATGCTGAGAGAGAATCTGGCGGAGCACCGCGACGACGGCAGGCTGCTCGGCGGCGAGGTTCTTCGTCTCGGCGGGATCAGCTTCATAGTCATACAGTTCCAGAATCGTGGTGTCTGGCGCAGCGCCGGGCTTCTTCCATTCGATGAGGCGATGGCGCTGGGTGCGGATGGCACGGCCGATCAAACCGCCCCCACGTGGATAAACGTGAATGGCATGATCGCGCACGGTGGTGGCAGGATCTTTGAGCACGCTGGCAAAGCTGCGGCCATCGCCCTGGGGAGGTGCGGCAAGCTGAGCGAGTTCGGCCAGCGTGGGGTAGATGTCGCAGGATTCGATAAGCGCCTGCGTGCGCGCCGGCTGGATGCCAGGAGCCACAACGAGCACAGGAATGCGCGCGGCCTGCTCGTAGTTGGTGTGCTTGCACCACATGCCGTGGTCGCCGAGATGCCAGCCGTGATCCCCCCAGAAAACGATGATCGTGTTGCTGGCCAGGCCGCTCGCGTCGAGGGCATCGAGCACTTTGCCAAGCTGCGCGTCCATGTACCTCGTGGCGGCATGGTAACCGTGGATGAGGTGGATGGCCTGCTCCTGCGTCAGCGGGCCTTGCTCCGGCATGTCCCGGTACTGGCGCAGTTCTCCCCAGGTCGAAGGTGCGAATTCCGGCGCACCTTCTGGAGCGGTTTGCAACACTGGCAGCTTGAAGGACTTCGGATCATACAAATCCCAGTACTTCTTCGGTGCCACAAACGGCAGGTGGGGCTTCAAGAAGCCAACGGCGAGGAAAAAGGGTTCATCGGGTTTTTGCTTCGCGGCTTCGAGACGTTTGACGGCTTCGTCGGCGATCATGCCGTCGCCATATCGATTGTCAGGCACATCGGCGGACTCCGTGGGTGCGCCGCGCGGCAGCTTCCAGGCCTCCGTTTTGTTTTCAAACAGCGCCTGTTCTCGCGTGGATTCCGGCGGGTTGTTTTCCTTCAGCGCGTAGCTGATCGTCTTCGGCGTGAAGTGCGGCACGCTCCATGAAGCAACGTCGTTCACATTCCCATGACCCACGTGGAAGATCTTGCCCAGACCTTCCGCCCGGTAACCGTTGTTCATGAAGTGCTGCGGCAGCGTCACAGCATCCGGCGCGGCCTTGCGAAAATTCGTCGCCAGATCATAAATTCCCAGCGTCTGCGAACGCAATCCCGTCAGCAGCGCATTGCGCGACGGCGAGCACACCGCCTGATTGCAGTACGCTTTTTCAAACAGCACCCCGCGCGCGGCCAGACGGTCGATGTTGGGTGATTTCACCAAGGTGTCGCCATAGCAGCCAAGCAGCGGCTTCAAGTCATCGACGCAGATGAGCAGGACGTTGGGTTTTGCGGCGGCGAAAAGCGAGGTGCTGCCAAGGAGCAGAAGTGTGAGAGCGCGGAGCATGGATGGTGAGAACGCCAACAGGTTCCCATGCTTTCGTCGAATCGCGCCTACTCCGGCAGCTTGTCGAAATGAAACTGGCAGCAGCCCAGGTCAAGGGTGTTGGAGTTTTTCGCGAGTTTTTCACTGAACGCCTCTGCGAGCGCATAGATGCGCTGCTGACCCTGCTTCTCGACTTCGAGCAGCCCGGCCTCTTTAAGCACCCGCAGGTGCTTGGAGACGTTGTACGGCGTGACGTTCAGAGTTTCACACAGCTCGGTCACCGGCTTCGCGCCACCGATGAGGAGACGCACGAGACGGAGACGTGTCGGCTCTCCCAGCGCGCGCATGGCGGTGAGGCAGTCGAATGAACGTGTCACGGTGCGTGAGGGCATGCCTGGATCTTTAGCAGATCGCCCTGTACCCGCAAGAATCCCGAAGCTCGTGGGGTGAAATAATAATTGCCAAGAGGTGCAAGTAAGATAAGACGCACCGCCGTTTATTGCGTTCTTGCTGCCGCTTGCAGAAGCGCCCAACTTTCCAACCAACTCCATGTCTACCAAAGCACGTTACATCATGATCGGCGGTTTCCTCGGCGCCGGAAAAACGACCACTGTCGGCCGTCTGGCCAAATATCTCAGCGACCAGGGACTTCGAGTCGGCCTCATCACCAACGATCAGGCCGGGGGTCTGGTGGATACCAAGCTGCTGCGCGGCCAGGGCTATGCGACGGAGGAGATTGCGGGAGGCTGCTTCTGCTGCCGGTTCAACACCCTTGTCGATGCGGCGAGCAAGCTGGCGAATGAAGCGAAGCCGGATGTGTTCATTGCGGAACCGGTGGGAAGCTGCACGGACCTGGTGGCCACGGTGACGTATCCGCTTCGCCGCATGTATGGCGATGCCTTTACAGTCGCTCCACTCAGCGTGCTGGTGGATCCCATCCGTGCGCGTCGTGTGTTTGGTCTGGATCAAGGCGGCACGTTCTCCGCCAAAGTGGCCTACATCTTCAAGAAGCAGCTAGAAGAAGCGGACATCATCGTCATCAGTAAGAGTGACCTCATTGAAGATGCGCAGCGCGAGGAACTGCGCGCGGTGCTCGCAAAGGAATTTCCGCTGGCCAAGATCGTCACGGCTTCACCCCGGCAGGAAACGGGGCTGGAGGAACTGTTTGCGAGCTTGATGACAGACGAGCAGGCGCGGCGCAATCCGATGGCGGTTGATTACGAAGTGTATGCGGATGGCGAGGCGCTGCTGGGCTGGCTGAATGCCACGGTCACGCTGAAAGCGGATGACGAGTTTGATGCGAATGCATTTCTCAAGCAGCTTGCCTTGATCGTGCAGGCACGTCTGCAGCAGAATGGTGCCGAGATCGCGCATTTTAAAATGACCTTCAGTCCTGACGACGGCATCGCGGGAGAACTGGCGAGCATCAATCTCGTGCGCAGCGACTATGTGGCTGAACTCGGCATGGAACTGGACGAGCCGACCACGGGCGGGCAGTTGATCGTGAACCTGCGTGCCGAAGCCGACCCTGCCTCCCTGATGGCAGCGGTGAAGGATGGGCTGGATGAAACCACGCTGAATTTCTTCGGGCTGAAGGCCACACTGGATCACGAGGAACACTTCCGTCCGGGCAAACCCACACCGACCCATCGCGATGGCCAAGTCGTGATGGAAACGAAGGGCGGCTGCAAGCCGGGCAGCGGCTGCTGTTGATTGGTTGGAGAATGTGACGGCAGTTTGATTGCCGGGGTTCGTTTGTACATGTGATGAAAACCATGTCTCCGCTCTCCACCATCGCATTGCTCGCCGTTTGCGCTGTCACCGCTCCGCTGGTTGCGCAAACGAAGAAGCCGAAGCCCCCGCCGCCACCGATCGTCATGGTGAAGACGGACTACGAACTGGTGGACGCTTTTCCGGGTTTGAAGTTTGAAATGCCGCTGGGCATCGTCAGTGCACCGGGGGACAAGAAGCGGATTTTCGTCGTCGAGAAAACCGGGCGGGTGCAGGTCATTGCCGGGCTCGATACGGACAGGCCGGAGAAGAAGCTGTTTCTCGATCTCACACAGATTCCGGAGGCCACGCTGGTGACTGAGGGTGAGTGCGGAATGCTTGGGCTGGCCTTCCCGCCCGACCATGCGAAGAGCGGGCGCTGTTTTGTTTATTACAGTTTAAAAATCGGCGGTGTGCTGCACCAGCGGCTGTCGCGTTTCCAAGTGTTCCCAAATGATCCCAGCAGTGTGAATAATGCCACCGAGCAGCCGCTTTTCACCCAGAAGGATCCTGCGAGCAATCACAACGGTGGTGATCTTCACTTTGGCCCCGATGGTTTTCTCTACATCAGCGTGGGCGATGGCGGCGGTGGCAACGACCAGTTCGACAACGCCCGCTTCATCAACAAAGGTTTTCACGCGGCGATCCTGCGCATCGATGTGGACAAGAAGACGGGCAGCCTGCCACCGAACCCGCATGCGTCTTTGAGTGTGGACACAGATGGCGCTGCCTTTTATGCAATTCCTGCGGACAATCCGTTCATTGGTCGCAGCGCACACCATGGCGAAAGCATTGATCCCAGGACGGTGCGGACGGAGATCTGGGCGACGGGGTTGAGGAATCCCTGGCGCATGTCGTTTGATGCTCCGACGGGGCGTCTTTTATGCGGGGATGTGGGGCAGAATCTCTATGAAGAAATCAACATCATCGTTGGCGGCGGAGATTACGGATGGAGTTACCGCGAGGCGCTGCATCCCTTCACAAGTGGCCCTGGTAATGATCAGGAACCGACTCATTTCCAACCCGTCGCGCCCATCTTTGAGTGCTCCCATCTCGTTGGCCTCTCTGTGACTGGGGGAGTCGTGTATCGAGGCAAGAGTTTCACGCAGCATGGCGGGAAATACATCTTCGCCGACTACGTCACGGGCCGTGTCATCGCGCTCAAGGATGAGGGCAGGGCCATCTGGGCTGATGAAACCCTCGCGCAAGATCCCGGCATCGCGGGCATCGGTTTTGATCCACGCAATGGCGAGGTGCTTTTTGCCAATCTTGCCTCCGGCCAGATCAAACGTCTTCAGCAGAAGGCCGGTGCCGCTCCGTCCAATTGAAGGCTGTCAGATGCAGGCTAAGGCTTCCAGGCCTTGCTCCAGAGCACGTAGATTTCGTGCATGGCGCGCTGCTCGAGCGGAGTCCATTCGAGGGTGCGTTCCAGCAGGGTTTTGGCGCTGCCGAGGCGGGGGTCTTTTTCCACGGCGAGCTGGTAGTTCTCGATGGCCTTCTGGGTGTCGCCGGTGCCCCAGTAGGCGAGGACGAAGGAGTAGTAGTCGTAATGAGCCTGAAAGCCGCTGAGTTTGCTGGAGATCTCAAATTCGCGCACGGCATCGGCGTAGTCGCCAAGATTGAAGTAGGCCCAGCCGGCGCGGTTGTGCATGGGGGCCTTGTCATTGAGAGAGAGCGCTTTTTTCAGATCGGCACGAGCTTCCTCTTTTCGCCCGAGCAATGTCAGCACATACCCACGGTTGGAATAGGCCTGGGCGTTTTCTGCGTTTTCCGCGATCTGCTTGTTCAGGATTTCCAGCTTGGGCGTGGTCTTCACGGGAACTGGTGCATCTGCGGCAGCGGCGGACAGTGCCAGGGCGAGAAAAAGGAAGGCAAGGCGGGGGTGAGTCATGGGAGGGGCGTGTAAGGGGTGGAATCAAAGAACGTTCGAGATGCCGGGTACATTCCAGCGAACGAATCATGTGGGCGGGAGCGTTCTGGCTGAAGTGGCTGTTGTCATAGTGAATATTCATCTGCACGTATCCCCATGAGCTGGTTCCAACTCGACCCCCAAAGCATCGCCAAACGCGCCCGTGCGGCCGGTTCTCCAGTGCCTTCACTCGGGGCTTCGCTCATGCGCGGCATCATTGGGTTCACGGTGGTCAGCGTGGCTGGATTTGTGCCGTGGGCGGTCTTTGGCAACTGGTTCCACAGGCAGGGAGGGGAGGCTGGCATGTATGCGGCCTGCGCGGTGGTGTTCCTCGCTTTGACTTCACCGCTGCTGCATCGTCTGATCATCGGGCCGGGTTCGATGTCGCGATTTTACAAGGTCTTCTGCCCGGCGTTTGCCGCATATTCGGTGGCGTGGATTGTGGGCTGGATGACGCTGCGCGGTCACCTCGGCAGCATCGCGGGTTTGGCCGCAGGTACGATGGTGATGGCCTGCATGCTGGTGGCCGCCTTTGATGCGCTGCGTTTGGTGGTCAAAGTCTTTCTCGCGTTGTTCGTGTTGAACTCGGTCGGTTACTTCGTGGGCGGTGTGTCTGAGGCGGCCCTGATCAAATCGCACCCTTTGGCCGCAATGCTGAGCTGGGGCGTCTTTTACGGCGTTGGCTTGGGTGCTGGCCTGGGTCTGGCCTTTTACATATGCCAGGAGCGTGCTCGGAAGATTCTGGCAGGCAGCTGACCTGCTGGTGAAGGAATAGTTTTTTTCGGAAATGAGTGGTGCGGGCTTTATAATTGCGTAAATGCGCAAATAGACTATTACGCGCGCACCCATGCTCATTCTCATCACCATCGCTGTCATCGTTGTGGCTTATGCCAACGGGGCGAATGCCAATTTTAAAGGCGTGGCGTCGTTGTTTGGCAGCGGGACGACGAGCTACCGCATGGCGGTGAACTGGGCGGCAGTGACGACAGCGGCGGGCTGCGTGGCTGCGATGTTTCTGGCTGCAAGTTTGTTAAAGACATTTTCCGGCAAGGGTTTGGTGCCGGAGGCGCTGATTGCACAGCCGTCGTTTTTACTGTCGGTGGCGGCAGCGGCGGGAGCGACGGGGCTGCTGGCGACTCGCTTCGGCTTTCCAGTTTCGACAACGCATATTCTCACCGGGGCGCTGCTGGGTGCGGGCTGGACTGCCGGTGATGTCAATCTAGCGAAGCTGTGGGAAAGCTTTATCAAGCCTCTGCTGCTGAGTCCGGTGCTCGCGCTCGCCGCAGGCATGGTGCTGTACGGGATTCTGAAAACGCTGCGCCTCGCGCCGGATCATCGCACGCGCACGCTGGATGCACTGCATTTCCTGAGCGCAGGGGCGGTGTGTTTTGCGCGGGGTTTGAATGACACGCCGAAAATGGCGGCGCTGCTGCTCGGTGTGGGCTGGCTGCACGGCAGCACTAGCATGATCTTGATCGCCGTGGCGATGGCGGCGGGTGGTTTGATCAGCGCGCGGCAGGTCGCTGAGACGCTGGCGCATAAAATCACCGACATGAATCCTGGACAGGGCTTCGCGGCGAATCTCGCCACGGCGCTGCTCGTGACGACGGCCAATGTGAGCGGCCTGCCGGTTTCGACCACTCACGTCTCCGTCGGCGCGCTGCTCGGCATCGGGATCACCACGCGGCAGGCGAAGTGGCGCACGGTCATTCCGGTGCTCGCGGCGTGGGTCATCACCCTTCCGCTTTCGGCACTGGTCGCGGCGGTGCTTTTCCTCCTCGGTCGCTTCCTGTTCCCGTGATCATCTACGTCTTCACCTTCTAATTTACCCACCCACCAACCACATGAAATCCATCCTCTCATTCGTCACTGTTGCCCTGCTGAGTTCAGCTGCACAGGCCGAGATCGGCCTCATCACCTGCGCTGAAGCCAAGGCCTTGATTGAAAACGCTGACGCCTCCAAGCGACCCATCGTGCTCGACACACGCGGCGGCTACAAAGACTACTTCCGCGGCCACCTGCCCACGGCGCATCACATCAATTTTGACACGCTGCGCGGCACGAACGAAGCCGTGCCTGTGCAGTATCTGCCGGATGATCTCACGCAGGCACTGCTCATTCGTGCCGGTGCGGACAAAGACCGGCCGCACCTCATCTATGCCACCGGCGATGTGCTGCCGAATGATGAAATCCTCAGCAGCAGCATGGTTGTTTACGTGCTGGAAAAATTCGGTGTGCAGAACATCAAGATCGTTGATGGAGGTCTCGCGGAATGGAAGAAGCAGGGCTTTGCCCCGGTGCAGGATTACTTTGGCCATCCCAAGGGAACACTGCCGGAGAAAGGCATCACCACCATCACTGCCAACGTCACTGACGTGCAGGCGCATGTGGGCAAGCTGGGCAACATTCTGGTGGATGCGCGGCCGATCAATGAATTCCGTGGCGAGGACGATGTCTGGCTGCGCAAAGGCCACATCCCCGGAGCGATCAGTTTTCACTGGGCACGGCTGATGGAGAAAGGCAACACGCACAAGTTCAAGCCCTTCGCCGAAGTGAAGGCCGAGTTGGAGAAGGCAGGCATCACCCCGGACAAAAACATCATCGCCTACTGCGGCACCTCGCGTGAAGGCAGCCTGCTGCAGTTTTACCTGAAGCATGTGGCGGGTTATCCGAATGTGCGCTTGTACGAAGGTGCGTGGAAGGAATACGTCTGGCTCAATGGCAAATCACTGCCTGCCGAAACGGGTAGTGATCCAGCGGGTGCCAAATAACTTTTGGTTAGCTGTCCCAAGCGTTGCTACCTTTGAGGCCGGACGAGGTAGTCCAGCACCAATGTCATCAAGTCATTGATCTGCTCATAGGCCGCAGATGGCACTGCGCGGAGTGCGGCTTCTGATTGCACGAAGGTGTCCGCCACCAGTTCATCCCGGCAATGGGTGATGATGGCATGGGCGCTTGCGGGGGTGGTCTCCAGATGAAATTGCAGGCCGATGATGTTCGTGCCGATTTGAAAGGCCTGGTGTTCGCAGGCGGCGCTGCGTGCGAGATGGACTGCGCCTGCGGGCAGATCAAAGGTTTCACCGTGCCAGTGAAAGACGTTCGTGGTTTTGGGGAAAGCAAATGCGCCGCCAGCATGTGGCACTGCCTCGATGTCATACCAGCCTATCTCACGCTGTTTGCTAGTGTTTGCTAGGATAGACGCGCGCGCCGAGCGCGCTGGCGATGAGCTGTGCGCCGAGGCAGATCCCGAGCACGGGGACGCCTTGTTGAACGGCGGTGCGGATGAATTGTTTTTCGTGTGCTAGCCAGGGCAGTTCGGCTTCGTCGTTCACACTCATGGGGCCGCCCATGGCAATGATGAGGTCCAGATTGTTGACGTCGGGCAACTCCCATGACTCATAGAAACGCGTGATGCTGATGTTTGCAGACCGCCTCAGCAGCCATGGCTCCATGCTGCCGATGCCTTCAAAGGGGACATGCTGAAGAATGTGGACGTTCATGCGAGGCGGGTTGCTTTGAGAAAATTCAAACACCCTCCGTAAGGCGGAAATGCCCCCTCACGGAGCTGCCGCAGTCGGCTTCATGGAGACCAGGCGGGTCGTGACCTGCTGGTGAACGGGCATGGGCTTGCCTTCCACTTTGAGCTGAATCGCGGCGGAAAAGACGGCCAGGGAGATGGTTTTGCGTTCCAGATCAAAGAAGACGTGGCCGTTGACCTTGGAATTGTCCCCGAAGGTCACGGAGCGCTCGGTGTCGAGTTCGCGGCCGGTGCTGTCCTTGTCGGGTTTGGATTTCATGGTGCCCTCGAAGGCGATCTGGGCTTGACGACGACCTTCGCGGTCAACGACGCCGTCGAATTTGGCGTTCAGCTTCACTTGCACCGTGCCGGCTTGGGGGAAGGGGACGAGCTCGTCGGAGATCCACTTGTCACCCGGGCTGACGGGGATTTTGGGCAGGCCCATTTCCAGGGAACGGCGATAGAGCGTGGCAAGCTGGCGGGCGGTGGCGATGGAGTTCAGGTCGGGTTCGACGTCCCCTGTGACCATGGAGCCGAGGTCCTTGGCATCGACGAAATTGTCTTTGGCATCGTAGACTAGGGTGAAGCCTTTGCCCGCCGTCCCGCCGAGTGTCTGCTGCAACTGAGGACTGGAGGAGCCGGGGTTCCTCGAATCAAAGACATAGCTTTTGCCCTCGAAGGACATTTCACCCAGGAGGGCCGCGATGAGCACTTTGGCTTCGGTCCGGCCTTCGGGAGTCTTGTTGACAGTGATGGAAGTGGTCTGGTGAAGGCGCATCTTCTGATCGGTGGTTTTGCCGAGAGCCGTCAGAAAATTGGTCGTGTCAGTGTCTGATTCCTGGATGTAGGTCACGCCGGGTTCCCAGTGCAGCTTCAGCTCCACCGGGGAATCCTGGGCGGGAGAAGATAGAGGAAGGCAGAGAAGAGAGGTGGCCAGAAGCGCAGCGGTGCGGAGCATGGCCCGAGGTAAGCGAAAGACCGTGGGTTTGCAATGCGGCTCTCCTCTAAGGGTTGGTGCTTGCTGGCATGCGGAGAAAATAAATTGAGAAGTTGGCACGCTTCCGGCTAAAATCTATTTTCGCAAAAGATTGGGCCAGGAAAAAACATGTTCCCACGGTTCTGATCGTTGCAATTCGTGAACCACACTACTAATTGCCGTTAACCATGAAAAAAGTCGAAGCGATCATCAAGCCGTTCAAACTGGAGGATGTCAAAGAAGCCCTTTCCGAAGTCGGAGTCGAAGGCATGACTGTTGTGGAGGTCAAGGGATTTGGCCGCCAAAAGGGCCATACCGAGATCTACCGTGGCAGTGAATACACCGTCGATTTCCTCCCGAAGGTGAAGATTGAGGTCGTCGTTGACGACAGCCGTGCTGACGCCGTGGTTGATGCCATCGTCAAGGCGGCAAACACTGGTAAAATCGGCGACGGCAAAGTCTTCGTCAGCGCTGTGCTTGACGCCATCCGCATTCGCACCGGCGAGCGTGGTGCCGATGCTGTTTCCAGCAGCTAGTTTTACACCCACCAAAACTCCAATCATACACAGAACCCATCTGCGGCTTGCCGTTGGTGGGTTTTTTGTTGTCCTGACTTAGGCAGTATTGTGACGGTTTCGTCACATGGGGGTGGTCTGGTAGCCTTGACAGCACCCATGCTGCTCGCTCTAGATGGCGGCCCCGTCCCACTGACAGGTTCTCCCCATGATTTCATTCCAAAAGATTTTCGGCAAATCAGATGTGTTTTACGATCTGCTCGAATCCAGCGCCAGTCACGCCCGGCAGAGCGTCCAGTCCCTGCACAAGCTGCTTTCTGATCCCGCCGCTCCCCAGAATCTCGATGCCTTCACCGCAGCGCGCCGTGAGGACAAGAAGATCACCCAGCAGATCGACGAGGCGCTGTGCAAAACCTTTGTCACTGAGCTTGAGCGTGAGGACATCGAGGCTCTGGCCAATGCGCTGTACAAAATTCCCAAGACGGTGGAAAAAATCGCGGAGCGCCTGCTCATCTGCAGCGAGCGGCTGGCAGGAAAGGATTTTTCCCGCCAGGTCAAACTGATGGACGCGGCCGCCGAGATCATCCTCACGATGGTGGTGGAGCTGCGCAAAAAGCTTCACCTCGAACGGGTCAAAGATTTGAACGACAAGATTCAGCAGGTCGAGGGGGAGGCGGACAAGCTCATGATCGAATGTCTGCGGGCGCTTTACACGACTGAGAAAGACGCGGTGATGGTGATCATTTTGAAGGATCTGTACGACCTGATGGAAAAGGTGGTGGATCGCTGCCGCGATGCGGGCAACGTCGTCGCCCACATTGTTTTGAAGAACTCCTGATCGCCCCCGCGCATGACCCTCGTTCTTACCGTGGTGCTGGTGGCGTTGATCTTTGAGTATATCAATGGTTTCCATGACACCGCCAATTCCATCGCGACTGTGGTGTCCACGAAAGTGCTCACGCCGCGTCTGGCGATCATCCTGGCCGCTGTGACGAATTTGGTCGGTGCTCTGTTTGGCACGGCGGTGGCGAAGACCATCTCCTCGGGGCTGGTGGATTCGGCATTCGTCACCACGCAGACCATCATTTGTGCGCTGCTGGGAGGCATCATCTGGAATCTGATCACCTGGTGGTTTGGCATGCCGTCGAGCTCGAGCCATGCTCTGGTCGGCGGGCTTACCGGGGCGACTCTGGCGACAGCCAGCGGCAACTGGTCAGTGCTCATCTGGTCCAAGGCACCTGCAGCCGGCAAGCCATGGTTCGAAGGCGGAGGTCTGCTCTACAAAGTCGTGGTGCCGATGATCAGTTCACCGATTGCCGGACTGTTGCTCGGGTTCTTGGTGATGTCGTTTCTCTACCTGCTGATCTCGACCTTGAACCACCTGTTTGGTGTTCTCAAACCGCACATGGTCAGCGGGGTTTTTGGCAAGCTGCAGATCTTCAGCGCGGGCTTCATGGGTTTCAGCCATGGCTCGAACGACGCACAGAAAACGATGGGCATCATCGCCTTGGCCTTGCTGGCCGGAACGAAGTCCGGGGATCTGGCCCAGATACCCGACTGGCTCGCCTTTTTGCGCATCGAGTCGCTGGGGGAGAAGAGCGATCAGATTCCCGTGTGGATCAAGGTGGCCTGTGCCCTGACCATGGCTGCCGGGACGGCTGCCGGGGGCTGGCGCATCATCAAGACGCTGGGTCACAAGCTGGTCAAACTTCAGCCCGTGCATGGTTTTGCGGCTGAGACGACTGCCGCCACCGTGCTTCTCACAGCGGCGCATTTTGGCATGCCGGTTTCTACGACGCATGCCATCACGACCAGCATCATGGGGGTCGGCACGGCGAAGCGGTTCAATGCGATCAAGTGGAACGTCGTCACGCGGATTCTCTGGGCGTGGGTACTCACCATTCCGGCCACCGGGCTGATGGGGTATCTGCTCTTTAAGCTGTTCGGCACTCCGGTGGCGTGACTTCATCCAAGGCGGACCTGAGTGCGGCCACCATGCGCTCGATTTCATCGAGCTTGATGCACAGCGGTGGAATCAGGACGATGGTGTTGCCGATGGGCCGGGTGAGCAGTCCATGTTTGCGGGCGGCGAGGCAGACTTTGGAGCCGAGGCTTAGATCGGGCGAATCAATGGTCATCGCCGCGATCAAGCCGCACTGGCGGAAGCCTGGAAGATCTGCCATTAGTGCGCCAAAGCGGGCGATTTTGGCCGGGAGCTGATCCAGTACGTGTTCGTCACGGAACACCTGCAGGCTGGCAAGTGCAGCGGCGCAGCCGAGCTGGCTGCCGGCGAAGCTGTGACCATAGAAAAAGGTGCGGCCTTCGTGCGGTTCACCGAGAAAGCCTTCAAAGACACGCTCGGTGGTCAACGTGACGGCCAGAGGCAGGTAGCCACCGCTGAGCCCCTTCGCGAGGCAGAGGAAATCCGGCACGACGCCTTCATGCTCGCAAGCAAACATTTTCCCGGTGCGGCCAAAGCCGGTCATCACTTCGTCGAGGATCAAAAAGACGTCCTTTTCGGCGCACCAGTCATCCAGCATTTTCAGCATGCCCTGCGGCCAAAGGCGCATGCCTGCGGCACCTTGGATGAGAGGTTCAATGACCACTGCGGCGATGCGGTTGCGGTAGTCCAGGGACAGGGAGTCAAGCGAGTCCAGGCTGGGGACCGTGATGACGCGGTAGCCAAAGTCGTTGCCGCTGCCTTTGAAGAGAGGGATGCCACCCAGGCTGGCGGCGCCGAGGGTGTCGCCATGGTAGGCGCGGTCAAAGGCGATGAGGGTGTCACGCTCCGGCCTGCCGTTCTGCTTCCAGTACTGCAAGGCCATGCGCACGGCGGACTCGATGGCGGTGGAGCCATTGTCGGTGAAAAAGGCGCGGGTGATTTGGCTGCCGGGCAGCAGATCGACGAGTTCCTTGGCAAGCCGGATCGCGGGTTCATGAGTGAAGCCGAGAAAGGAAGTATGAGCCACTTTGCCGAGTTGCGTGATGATGGCCGCATTGATAGCCGGGTGCGTGTGGCCATGGGCGTTCGTCCAGATGGAGGCGTTGCCGTCGAGATACGAATTGCCAAACTGGTCACGCAGGGTGCAGCCGTGGCCTTCCACCAGCATCAGCGGGGTGTGCTCCGGCGCGCACCACTGCCGCATGGGAGTGAAAGGGTGCCAGAGATGTTGCTGATCGAGTGTGGGCAGGTCCGGAAGATGTGGCATGAGGTTTGCGTTCTTTTTACATTACAATCCTTTCTTCATGAACTGGCGTTGTTAATTTTTTTGGTTCATTTACTGTCCGCAGCTTGCCGCAGCCTTCTTAGGGATGATGGAGCCTCACATATCCGCGATTAATCTGTCAAATTCAGCCGGTCTTCCGGCTGGGAACAGCGGGCTGTTTCCCGTTACCATGTGGTCGATGATCCAGGCGGCTAACCATGAGGAGGATGTACTGACGGGACTGGAAAGGCTGGCCAGGGCATACTGGCGGCCCCTGTATGTCTTTGCGCGGCAGCGTGGATCTTCCCATGAGGCGGCTTCGGATCAGGTGCAGGGATTCTTCGAGCATCTGCTGTCGTCCGACATGCTGAAAAATGTGCAGCGTGGCGAAGTGCGGTTCCGCAGCTTTTTGCTGAGGTGCTTCACCAACTGGCTCTACAATCAGCATCACCGCAACCATGCAGCGAAGCGTGGTGGTGGTGTGGTGCTGCTGCCCTTGAATGAAATGGATTCGCAGGTCGACGAGCCGGCCTTGATTGAGGGGCAGACACCCGACAAGGCTTTTGACCATGGCTGGGCGCGGGCCATGGTGGACCATGCGATGAAGCGGTTGGAGGGGGAGCTTGCACAGCGTGATCGCAGTGAGTTTCTGCTGGAACTGCGCCAGCGCACCTTTACCAGCGGCGGTGCGGGACCTGACTGGGAGGAGATGGCCAGCCGGCATGGCATGTCGCACGGGGCGGTGCGCAAAGCAGCCACAGATTTGCGCCGGCGCTTTGGCATCCTTCTGCGCACGGAGGTGAGAACCATAGTCTCGAACGATGAAGAGGTGGACGACGAGCTGCGCTACCTGGTGAGCTTGCTGTCCATGGCGGCATGAAGCGTGTTCGAACCACGTACTCATAACCCCCATGAACCCTGCCACCAACGAGACAAACTGCTGCCCAGTCTGCTCTGGCAGGCTGGAGCGCGACGGCCTCTGCCTGGTCTGCCTCCTTCGGGAAGGCATGGAGGCAGATCATTTGACCGGCCAGGAAAACAAGGACTCAGGGCCACTCACGCGGTTTTTGAACCTGCCGTGTGAGTTTGCGGGATACCGGCTGGTGCGTGAGATCGCCAGCGGGGGGATGGGGATCGTGTATGAGGCGGAGGACATGAAGCTCAAGCGCGTGGTGGCGATGAAGGTGGTGCGCAATGCACAGTTTGCGACACGTGAGGAGGCTGCGCGGTTCCGTGCGGAAACGCAGGCCATCGCACAGCTGGACCACCCGGACATCGTGCCGATCTATGAGAGCGGCGAGGAGGACGGCATGCCCTATTTCACCATGCGCCTGGCGGAGGGCGGGTCACTGGCGGACCGCTTGAAAAGGCGCGGGATCATGCCCGACCGAAAGGCGGCCACGTTCATGAGCCGGATAGCGCGCGCGGTGCAGTATGCGCATGAGCACGGGGTGCTGCACCGGGATCTGAAGCCGGCGAACATCCTGCTGGATGTGAGCGGAAAACCGATGCTGTCGGACTTTGGGCTGGCAAAGCTGCTGGATGCGGAGTTTCAGCTGACGCGCAGTCATGCGTATGTGGGGACGCCCCATTACATGAGTCCGGAGCAGGCGGCGGGGAAGGCGAAGGAAGTGACGATGGCGAGTGACGTGTGGGCGCTGGGGGTGATGCTGTTTCAAATGCTGACGGACAAGCTGCCGTTTACCGGAGGGAGCGCGGTGGAGGTGATGAGGCGGATCACACAGGAGGAGCCTGAGATCAGCTCGTCGGGAAAGCTGACGGTGAGGAAGGAACCGAAGGTGGAAAAGGGACGGCCAGAAAATGTGTCGGCAGCATCACTGCAACGAGTGCAGACGGATCTGGCCACACTGATTTTGCGCTGCCTGGAAAAGCAGCCTGCAAGGCGATTGCCGAGTGCGGGGTTTCTGGCGGATGAGCTGGACCGGTTTCTCAACGGAGAGCCGATTCAATCGCGGGCGGTGGGCTCGCGCGAGCGGCTGTGGAAGCTGACGCAACGCCATAAGGGGGCCTCACTGGGCATAGTCGGCATCGCGGCGTCTCTGATCGTGGGCACCGTGGTGTCAGTTTCTGAGGCGGTGAAGGCGCGTGCGGCGGAACGCGTGGCAGTGCAGCAAAAACAAGAGTCAGACAAGATCGCGTCCATCATCCTGGAGACGGTGCACGGCATGGATGAGTACTTGGTAGGTCGTGAAGTGAACCCCGAGCAAATGCTGCGCGAACTGCTGCGGCGGGTGAGCGGATTTCAAGGAGACCCAAGACGCAAGGCGTCCATGCTGGAGGAACTGTCCACGTTGCTGAACAAAGAGGCAGACCTGAAACTGTACCGTGAAGTGCTGGCGGAGGTGGAGCCCCAGCTGGATGTGAATGATCCGCTGCTATGGAGCATGCGCTACCGGGTGGTGTTGAAAGAGATGCACATTTCGAATGCAGCAGGCACGAAGGGCCGCGAGATTCGTGATGAGCTGCGCAGGATCATGATCTGGCAGCAAGAGCATCTGGCACCCGAAGATACGCAGATTTATAAAACCAAGTATGCGCTCGCAGAAGAGCTGGTTCAGGAGGTGAAGGGCAACGAAGCTTTAATCGAAGCCGAAAAGCTGCTGCGGTCCTGCCTCGCGCACTACGAAAAGAAAGCGGACCATTTCGACATCATCGTGGGCCGCATCGAGTTGATGACGGCGATTTTCGGCCTGGGAAGAAAAGAGGAAGCCTTGAATCTAGGGCGTGAAACCTGTGACTATGCCATGGAGAAGTACGGGGAAAGGCATTCGATCACCGGTCGTGTGTACGGCCGTCTGGCGAAACACTGCCGTGAGACGGAGCTGGTGAAGGAGTCGATCCATTGCGCACGCAGGGCGCTGGACATCTACTGGCACACGGTGGGGCCGGATTATATGAAGGCAAAGTTAAGTCTCAAAGCTTTGAGCCAGACGCTGGTGAATTCCGGGGATCTCACAGGCAATCTGGAACTGCTGCGCACGGAGCTGAAGGTTTGCGATCAGCAGCTCGGACCGACCCATGCCTACACGCTGCTGCGGGTGGAGTCCCTGCTCGCAACCTTGCGCCAGATGGATCTGCCTGAGGAGGCGCTTGAAATCGGCGGCGCATGGCTGGAGCGAGTACGGTTGATCGAGGGGCTGCTGCCTTCCGCCGCAGCGGGGCTTCTGGTTCAGCAGTCACTCACACTACTAAAACTGGGACGTTCCGCAGGTGCCGATACCCTGCTGCAACAGCTTCCTGTTTTGTTGACTCAAATGAGCGGCGAACTTTCATCGTTTACCCGGCTTCTACCGCTCGCGGATGACTTGCTGGAAAGTGGCCGGCCAAAGGAAGCCAGAGCCATCTGGCGGCGGATCATTGCCGTCTGTGAACAGCGGCAGGATGAAGAACCGAAATTGGTGGCGCAAGTATTGCTCAAAGCGAAACAGCAATTGCAGCAGGCGGAAAATGACCATCCGACCGTGAAGGAATCCGGGTGTTGAAGTGCCAAACACCCTGCTGAAGCCCTGCCACTGCTCAGGCAGGCCATCCAGATTTTCGAAGCGCGTGGCCAGAGCCGGCCCCAGTTCACCGACCTGGCATTGCCGAAGACTAGAAAGAGGCTCGTTTCCGCAGAGCAGGCGCTGAAAGCGACAAAACTGCCGGGCAATAAAACTATTTTTCATTCGTGAGGTAACACGCCAGTCGGGAAGTTGTGGATGGTGGATGCACGAACTCGTGCATACCCATGAAAACACATTATCACCTACTCCGAAAAGTGCCGCAAACGGCGCTCGCAGCGATCATGTCGCTGTCTCTTGTTCTCAGGCCGGCTTATGCCGTTGATCCTGGGGTCGTCTCCACCTCAGGCGGCAGCAGCGTGTCCGTCGTTGATGGCAGTAACTCGACAGGCTACTTCCTGCAGTCGGGCACTTACAACATCAGCAACGTCACCTTGCAGAACTTTTCCACCGTCGGTGGGGATGGTGCTGGTGGCGGTGGTGGGTTCGGCGGGGCCATGTTCATCAACACGGGTGCGACGGTCACGCTCAACAACGTGAATTTCCTCTCCAACAATGCCACAGGTGGCAAAGGCGGTGTGGGAACGGCCGGCGGTTCGCTCAACAACTTGTTTAATTCAGGAACGTCGGCTGTTGTGGGGGCCGTTGGTTTTACACCGACCTACAGTCTTATAGCGGACATCAACGGGGCCAGCGGGACCAAGGGGGGCGATGGCGCCAACAGCACCACGGGTTTTGGGGGCGCAGGTGGCAATGGAGCCAGTGGAACCGGGGGCGGGGACAGCAGTCCGTTGCTCATTGCGACAGTGGTCAACGCAGCCGCCACTTTAGCGGTTAACATTGCCAAGGCAGGGGGGGACTCTGCCAATCCATTTACCTTTAACGTGGGTGCTGGTGATGTGCCGGTGGTCATCTTGGATGCGATTAACCTGGGCATTGCAACGGCCGATCTCATCAGCTTTGACAAGGCGCTGGCAGATGGTCAGATCGGCGTCGGCGGCTCGGGTGGATCCGGGGGGCAGGCGGGAAAGAGCGGCTTTGGCTATGGCGGCAAGGCCGGTGGCGCTGGCGGCAATGGCGGTGCCGGGGGGCAACCATGGAGTGGATCTGGTTTTGCAGGCACTGGCGGTGCGGCAGGAGGTGACGCCGGCTCCGGCGGCCTGGGTGGCATGGGCGGCTTTGGCGCTGGCGGCGGCGCTGGCGGTAATGGCGGCACGGGTGGCAGTGGTGCCAGCTGGAGTGGTGGCCCCATTGCCGAAAAGTCGGAAACAAAGACCACGACGCAGACAACGAAAGCCTACTATGACCAGGTTGAACGCTTTCCGGGTCAGGATGACGCTGGCGGCTCGGTGCAGAACACCGATCCGATGGGAGCAAACTATAACACTACGGCGTCCTTTTATACGACTCGCTATGTGAACGGACTCTTTCACCCGGCCGAAACTGTGGAAAAAACAATCACAACAGTGACTCCTGGATTTTCCGAAGGCACAGGCCAACGGCCAAACGGTCTTGATGGCAGCGGCGGGGCCGGTGGCAATGGCGGTTTCGGCGGGGGTGCTGGCACGACAGGCACCGGATACAGCACGCTGGCCGGCGGCGGCGCAGGCGGCAGCGGTTATGGCGGTGCCATCTTTGTACGCAAGGATGCCACGCTGACCATCACGGGCAATGCCGTGTTTGATGGTAATGGTGCCCGAGGGGGCAACGGCCAGGCTGAGGGCGCGAATAACATCGCCGGAGCACCCGGTGGTGCGGCTGGGTCGGATTTGTTCATGATGACCGGCTCCACGGTGATCCTTGATCCCGGCACAGGCAAAGTGATCACCTTCAACGGCGATCCTTCCGGCACTTCGATCGCAGATGACAGCGCGCCTTCGGGCACTTCGTCGGACATCCGTTCTGGCAAGGGCGCCGGCATCGAGATCCGCAGCGGCTTGGTGCAGTTCAACGGTACCAACACCTACACCGGCGAGACCCTCATCACCGGCGGCACCCTTCAGGCCCAGGACGGCGACGGCATCTACTTTGACAGCAACATCAACTTCAAGGGCACCACGACTTCGGACGCGGTGTTAATGGGCAACGGTGATTTCACCCGCTACGTCGGTACCCAGAGCAATCGCGTGCAGTGGACGGGCAGCGGCGGCTTCGCGGCCTCGGGCGGCGAACTCAATGTGAAGCTCAGCAACGGCCAGACCCAGACTTGGGGTAGCGGCAGTTTTGTGCAGAGCGGCAGCGCGCTGGTGTTTGGCTCCGCCACTGCGACTGACAAGGTCAACTTCGCAAATGACATCAACCTTGGCGGCGGCGTCCGCACGATTTTGGTGAAAGCCAACAATGCCGACGCGGACAACAATGTGGAAGAAAACGTCGATTGGGCTGTGCTCAATGGCGTCATTTCCAATGGTTCTCTCACCCTTGGTGATGCGACTCATACCGGCACCGTAGTGCTCTCAAAGAAAAACACTTACACCGGCACCACGACAGTCAATGGAGGCAGTCTGGCGCTTTCTGGTAAAGGCGCATTGACGAGCTCGACAGCGGTGACGCTCGCCAGCAACACTGGCTTTGATATTTCTGGCATCGATGCCAGCAGTCAGACCATTGCCTCGCTGACAGCAGCCTCAGGTTCCTCAGTGAGCCTGGGTGCGAAGAATCTCACGACGGGAGATGCCAGCAGCACCACGGTTGCGGCGGTCATCAGCGGCGACGGCGGCACTCTGACCAAGCAGGGCAGCGGCACCATGACTCTCACGGCAGCCAACACTTACACCGGTGTGACGACCATCAGCGACGGCACGGTGGCCCTCTCGGGCGCGGGTTCCCTCGAGGATACTTCCGATGTGAACATCACCGGTTCTACCGGTACGTTCGACATCTCGGCCATCAGTGCCGGAAGCGAAACGATCGGCTCCATCGCCGGCGTGGCAGGCTCCAAGGCAGTTCTGGGTGCTAAGAATCTGAAGGCAGGAGGTTCTGCCGACACGACGATGGCAGGTGTCATCAGCGGCAGCGGCGGTTCCCTGACCAAAACGGGCAGCGGCAAAATGACCCTGACAGCAGCCAATACCTACACCAGCGACACGACTATCGACGCAGGCACACTCGCTCTTTCTGGAGCAGGTTCGCTGGCAGACAGCACGGCGGTCAAAATGACGGACGCCAGCAGCAAGTTCGACATCTCGGCAAAAACCGACAGCAGCGAAACGGTGGCCTCCATCTCCAGCGTTGCGGATTCTTCCGTGGTCCTGGGCGCGAAAAACCTCACGGCCGGTGACTCCAACGACACCACCGTGGCAGGCACGATCAGCGGCACCGGCGGTTCCTTCACCAAGACCGGCAGCGGCACGACAACCTTCACTGGCGCGAACACCTACACGGGTGCCACCACCATCACCGACGGCACTTTGGCGCTCTCGGCTGGCGGTTCGCTCTCCGATCTCAGCGCGGTGAATGTCTCCAGCGCCACAGGCGTGCTCGACATCTCTGGCATCACTGCCAGCAGTGAAACGATTGCGTCCATCGCAGGCGTCTCAGGTTCCAAAGTGTTCCTGGGTGCAAAAAACCTGACCGCAGGTGATTCCAGCAATACGACGATGGCAGGCGTCATCAGCGACGGCGGCATCGCTGGTGGAACCGGTGGCTCATTGACCAAGCAGGGGACTGGCAAGCTCACGCTCTCCGGTGCGAATACCTACACGGGTGATACCACCGTGAACGCAGGCACTCTGGAAACCTCCGGCAATGAGCGCATTGCGAATGCATCGGATCTCATCGTGGCTTCTGACGCCACCTTCCTGCTCGGTGGCTTTGAAACCATCAGCAGCATATCGGGCGCTGGTAGCATCAATCTGCAGTCCAACACCCTGGCCAGCTTTTCCAATGTGGACACGACCTTCTCCGGTGTCATCAGCGGCACGGATTCCTCGATCCTGAGCAAAACCGGCAGCGGCAATCTCACGCTCTCAGGAGCCAACACCTACACCGGCACCACCAACTTCACTGGCGGCAGTGCTGACCTGACAGGCAGTTTGGAAAGCAAGTTCGTCAACGTTGCGGCCGGTGTCATTCTGGACAGCAAAACTGGCGGTCTCTCTTCGGCGGCAGAACTGAGCAATGACGGCACGATCAATCTCGGCTCCACCGATGACACGGTCAAAACCTACATCAGCACCGGCACCATCAACGGTCCTGGTACGCTGACAGCGCTGAACTACAACCTCAATGGCGGTTCGGTCGTGAAGGCCAATCTCGGTACTGGCACCATCACCACCAATGGAAACGTAGATCTCTACGGCACAAGTGCGGCTGCGACGATCGTCATCAATGCAGCGAGTGTTCTCAACTTGAAGGGGCCTGAACTGATCTTGAACACCGCGTCTGTCACAGTGAACGGCACGCTTAACCTTGATTACACTCCCGCAGGAACGGAAACGTTCCAGACCCTGCTGGGTTCTGGTACGATCCATACCAATGGCAATTCGATCATTGTGGCTGACGGTGGCAACTTCACGGGTATCTTGGATGCAGCAGGCTCAACTCTCACCACGGGCGGCGGCAGTGGTGGTGGTGGCGGCGGCGGTGGTTTGACTCTTGGCGGTGGCACCACCACCACGCAGAGCACCAATATTGAGAGCGGTCTCACCATCGGCAGCGGTGCAACACTGAACAGCAACACGATCACCATCGCCAACGGCAGCACGCTGGATCTCAGCGGCGGCGGCACGATCATCTTCACAACACTGACCAGCCTGGATGCTACGGGTGGTATCATCAACATCGGCAGCAATGATTTCATTGTTCCGGTGGGTTCCACAATTGCCGGTAACATCAAGTTCATCGGCACTGGCAACGTCATCATTCTCGGCACCATCGCTCCAGGCTTCTCTCCTGGTGTGATTGACCTCACAGGTGCAGGCGTCAGCCCCGTCTTTGGCGGCGCGTTCAAAGCTGAACTTGCCGGACTCGGCGGAGTGGGCGGCACAGACCTTGACCAGATTCAGCTGGCACCGGGAGCGACGCTCACGATCAGCAACGCACTGAACGTGGCCACCTTTGCGGGGTTCACGGCGGTTCAAGGCAACCAGTTCCAGCTCATTTCTGGTCCTGGCGGCGCGGTGCCCATCAATCACCTCATCGGCACCTTCTCAACGGTGACCTTTGATGCCGATGGCATTCTGGGCATCAATCCTGCCGTGACCAACGCCGCTGTCGTCTTTGACGTGAACACCGGTGCCCTCACCGCCACCGGTCTCAACGGCGCCACCAGCACCTTTGCTGATCTGGGTGGCAATGACAACCAGCGCGCAGCAGCAGCGTCGATCTTCAACGCGGCCTTCGTCGGCCAGAACCAGATCGACTCCTCCACCACGGCCGGCAGGCTTGCCCTGCAGATCACTGACGCCACCGGCGGCTCCGCAGCGGATCTCGCCAAGTACACGCCTGACTACTACGGTTCTCTGGCTGACTACGCCTTCATGGGCAACCAGGTGCTGGCGCGCAGCATCCAGGACCGTGTGTCACCGATGAACTACATCCCAAGCCAGATTGATGAAGACAGTCTGAACCAGGTGCCGGAGACGATGTCAGTTTTCATGGGATACACCTATGCCAACATGAACACAGCGGACTCGGCCAGAGCCACACGCAACGACTACTATGCCGGGGTCAACCTGCTGGCATCGGAAGACTATGTGTTCGGCATCGCCGGCAGCATGAGCCAGGGCAGCATCAGTGCGGCACTGGGCAGCGCAAACTCCGATGGCTGGGGCGCGATGGTCTTTGGACGCTACACACTGGCGAAGAGCTTCACGCTCTTCGGCAGCTTTGCACTCAACCAGCAGAACATGGACGTGCGCCGCCAGACGGTGAACGGTACAGTCACTGGCTCCACGGATGTGGCAAGCTACGTGGGCTTCCTCGGGGTGCAGTACAAAGGCTGGCGCGTGGGCGGAGTGTCCATCGCACCGCGGGTGTCGTTGAGCTACTCGAACTCCCGGGTCGGGGGCTTCAGTGAAACGGGAGCGATTGATGCGCTCAATGTCGGTGGTTACCACAACAACCGGTTCATGGGAGAGGCGGGTCTTTCCGCACTGTGGAGCACGGATATTGCGGGCCATGGGTTGAATCTGGAACTTGCAGCCTCGGTGCAGCAGTACTTCCAGAACACGAAGAGCCAGATGGGGGTGAACGTGGCATCGGTGCCATCAGCGAGCTACGGCGTGAACTTTGCCAAAATGGGCAACACGCAGGCGGTGGTCCAGTTCAACGCAGGCTACGAACTGTTCAAAGCAGTGACGAGCTACGTGGGCTACGAAGGCCACTTCGGCAACCAGAGCACGCAGTACGGCAAAGCGGGCATCCGCGTCAACTTCTAAGCGGTTTGGAGCCTCCCCGCCGTTGGCCAAGATGATCTGATGATCATCCACTCGGCGGCGGGGAACGCCTCAGACAGCTTTAAGACCAATGCAGGCGCGATCTTTTCATGGGGGTCGCGCCTGTTTTATGTCTTCGACCGGGCATTCACGATCCATGAACCCGTCACGCCGATGAAGATGTTCAGGAGCAGGCCGTAAACGCCGGGATGGAAGCCGGAGTTCTTCAGCAGCGTCAAGAAACCATCTCCCTTGGCCGGCACCCAGAAAAACAGCAGTGCAAACACCAGCCCGGCGAACATTCCTGCAAACACCGGCCCGGCGCGCATGCGCTGCCAGTGAATCGCGATCATGAAGGCCGGCGCAAGCTGCAGCAGCATGTCGAACTTCATCTCGAGCAGTTCCACCAGAGTCAGTTTCGTGCCTGAATTGTTCAGCCACACCGCCAGCGCCGCAAGCACGACGACGAACACGGTCGAAATCCATTTGCCGAGGCTGGTCAGCGTCGCCTGGCTGGCATGCGGCCGCACAAAGCCCATGTACAAGTCCTTCGTCACCATGCTGGACATCGACAGCAGCGTGGAATCCGCCGTGGACATGATCGCGCCAAGGATCGCGGCAAAGATGATCACCACCAGCGCGTAGCCAAAGAGGCTCTGCTCCTGGATGTGGCGCAGCATGACGCCCAGCACGGCATCAGAGCTGGCACCCTGGAGCTCCCCCGCCAGATGCGCCGCCGCTGTCACTCCCACCAGCACCGCCACCAGCGCCGTGCACAGCGGCATGAAAGCCATCACCGCCAGGCTTTTGCGCAGTATTCGGGCCGAACGCGCGGCATAGATGCGCTGGATCGCCTGCGGATACAGCGCCGCACCCACACCCAGCAAAAGGATGTAGCTGATCCAGCTGCGCACCTCCGGCGCTTTGGGTGGCAGGACTTTTTCAGGGGCGATCTGCAGCAGCGTGCGCGTCGTCTGCTCCATGCTGCCGTACTCTTTGAAGATCAGTACGAGCAGCACCAGAAAACCCAGCGCCAGTACGCCGCCCTGAATCACATCCGTCCACGCCACCGCGCGGAATCCGCCCATGGTCTCATACACCAGCATGATGCCGGCCAGCACCACTACGCCCCATACGAAGGCCGTCTCAGGATCCAGAGTCGTCAAGCCCTCCACGGCACGTCCCATCGCTGTCAGCTGCGCCAGGTAAAAATTCATCAGCGACGCCACCATGATCAAGGTGGCCAGCAGGTTCAGTCCGCGATGATTGAAACGGTGCGCCAGGTAATCGGTGGGCGTGATGAACGCATGCTGCTTTGCCAGTTTGAACAGCTTCGGGGCAAACAGCAGGTAGGTCACCACGATCGCGGTCATGAAATGCACGCAGGTCAGCCAGGCAAAACCGATGCGGTAGGCTTTGCCTGAGAACCCCAGAATCGTGTTGCCGCTGTACTGCGTCGCAAACAGCGTCAGCAGCAGCACGAAGAAGCCGACGCCCGAGCCGCCGATGAAATGATCCCGCAGCGTGTTCTCCTCCTTGGCCCGCATCCCCAGCCAGCCGATCCAGACCATCGACAGCAAATACACACCAATGAATGCCAGCGCTCCTGCGCCGAACGGGATGACATTTGTCTCCGCAGCGGCAGCGATCATGCCTCGCCCTCCTCCTCATCATCCGGCCACCGGCAGACAAAGAGCCAGGCGGTGAAGCCCGAGACTGCCAGCGAACCCATGACTGAAACCACCACCCAGAGAGGAAACCCCAGCAGCATGCGCGTGTCCTCCGCCGGCCAGTACCATGGGATCGAAATTCCGGCCAGCACCGCATACACGGTCCAGATTCGCCAGGAGAGATAGTTGTGCGGGTGGCTCATGAATGGGGCGGATTCATGACGGCGGCCGGAAGGTTTGTCGAGCGGGAAGGAGGAATGCCGCCGCCGCTTTGCTTCGATCATGAGATCGCTTGTCCGGCACAAGGTCTTATTTGGCCATCAGCTTTTTCACCATCTCCGCGACTTCCTTCGCTCCATTGGGCTCATAACCGGACTTCACATATGCCACCTTGCCATCCTTGCCGATGACGACGGTATGAGGAATCCCCTCGACACCGAAGTTCTGGCCGACGCGCTGATTGGCATCCAGAGCGACTTCAAATTTCCAGCCACGGGTTTCCAGAAAGGTTTTCACGGTCTCCTTGTCTTCGGCCTGATTGATGCCGATGAAGCGGACCTGTTTCGGATCAAAGGCCGACATTGCATCGATCATCTGCGGCAGTGATTTGATGCAGGGGCCGCACCAGGTGGCCCAGAAGTCGAGAACGATGACTTTGCCTTTCTCCTTCGTCAGATCAAAATCGTCACCAGCGAGCAGCGGCAGCTTGAACGGCTTGGCGTCCTGATTGAGCAGCGGCGAGCTTTGTCCGCCGGACTCGGGGAGCACGGGTTCGGGAGCGAACTTCAGTTTCCACTCACGCAGGGCCAGCATCGTGGCGCTGTCCTGTGGCGAGGTGGTGCGAATCACATAAATCTGCGGCAGCGGTACGCGGCAGCTGCCGAGAAGCGGGCTGGTGCCGAACACCGCATCTTCGGCGAAGCGATCCACCTTCAGGCCAAGGCGTCCTCCGTTGTTCAGTTGCAGCCAGTGCGTGATGACGGGCGGCACACCTTCTTTGTCCTGGGCTTCGAAGGCGGCGCTGACGGCGTCTGCAGGTTTGATCAACCACACGGCCGCCTTAACGCGGTCACGTGGCACCTGGATTGTCTCCATACCGGAGCGGATGGCAAAATGATTGGCCGTGGCCGCCTCGATCACGCCGCGCAGCAGATCACCGTTCGCGGCGAGCAGCGCGTGCCGTGGCGGATCCTCTTTGCGGAAGCGCGGGACGGTGAGCGCATTCTCCTTCGCCCGTGCATCCACCAGCGGCACTGCCACGCGTCCGGGAGCAATGCGCGCGCTGAAGGCATTGATCTTCACCGCACGCTCCCCGTTCCCCCACAGGCTGAACGGCTCGATGATGATGCCGCTTCCGGAGCGCATTTTCGGAGTGAGCTGAATTTTGCGTGCGGAGACACCTTTGAAAAAGACTTCGATGGAATTCTCCGCGATGGCAATGCGGACGGGCATGGATTCGCTGGTGCGCAGGCGGAACTGCCGGTCCATCTGCTCATCACTGGCTTCGAGGCCGAAGCACACCTCGCTGCCTATGTGGCCGAACAGGAGGTTCGTGCTCGGTGCGGCGGGATTGATGCCATCGCAGTACAAACGCATCCGCAGGGCGGAGAAACCGTTGTTGACCAGGGTGAAGTTGATTTCATTCACCTGCATGAAGGCCGGATGTCCCCATGAACCGCCCGTGTTGAAAGCGATCTCCGCCTTGCCGTTGCGTTTCACCTGCTCGGCATTGCCACGCACGCGCTGCCAGCCTGGATCCTCGAAACCATCGAGATTCAAGGAGGCGCCTCCAAACTGAATCGCCTGGATCTTGTCGGCGGGCAGATGCTTCACCTCAGCCACGTCGGATTCCAGATCCACCTGTTTGGCGTCAATGGCCCGCAGCCGGCCGGGGACCACATCGCCATCCTGAAGGTAAAACAACGCTTCACTGCGCATGCCGGCAGGCTGGTCCGCAACCGCACGGGTGATGTCCATCTCGCCTGTGCTGGCCATGGCGACCGCTTTGAGCGCGCCCACCGGCTTCCAGCGCGGCTGCGCCTCGCCGCCGGCAGCGAGTGTGCCGTGCAGCACGTTGTTGTTGATGGAGAGCGTGTCGAGCGTTGCCAGGTCGATCTTCTTCTCAGCGGTCTCGAAGCCTTTGAAATCCAGATGATGCAGCGTGGTGATCTTGAAATTCACCGGTGCCTCAGAAAAAGTGGTTTTGAATGCGGCCACTTCATTGCGGACCTGTATCAGCGTTCCATTCACCCACTCACCATCCGTGAACCACATCTCCGTGAGAGGCGGCGCGGCTTGGAAAAACGGTGAGACCTCGGGCATCATCTCCACGGCCAGCACCTTGTCCCATGGCAGGCTGGTCTCGCTGCCATCCAGCACGCGTACCGTGAGAGAAGTGGCATCGGCGCGTACGGCTTTCGCCTTGAGGTAGCGCCCGTCTGTCAGCTCGATGCGTGGCCGCACATTGGTGATGTCTGCAGGCAGTGAGTTATCCCATTCACGGATGCGCAGCGCCTCCAGTGTCAGATCGGGCCCCTTGTTGAGCAGCGTCAGGCCCGTGGGGCTGTCTTCTTTAGCTTCACCGACAGCGTTTGATTGTGCCTGTTTCACTGCCTCTACTCGGACTTGGACTGCGCCTTGCACCACGCCAAGCAGCGCTCCAAAAAGACCACCGCCGCCACCGGCTCTCGCGGCTGGTTTTTTCTCCTCGGGCTTCGCTTCTTTTGACGGCTCCGCTGAGTCCACCGGCGGCTTGGTGGTCTGCGCCAGCTTTTTGCCATCGGCACCATAGATCGAGCAGAGGCCCGTCTTACGATTCCAGAACAACGTCAGCGTGACACGCCGTGTCTCGTCGCTGAGCTTTTGCACACTTTCAAACACGCGGCCTTGCAGCACGACATCATCCGCCCAGGTCTCCACGATGACACGCTCGTCGTCGGGCGCCTTGAGTTCGATTTTAAACTCCGGCCTGACAGTCGAACTCAGGGTAAACTGCATTTCCACCTGCTCTGGTGCTTCGACGGGAAGAGTGGCTCGGTGATTCCAGCCCACTTGCTGCAATGCCGCGCCCGGCACCATGCGCCAGAGCTTTTCTTTGGCTGGTGTGCTTCCCTCTGATCCGGATTCGATCCAGCCGCTGGAGCTTGCCAGCGCAGGGAGTGGCATGCCTTTGGATTTCAGGCGTTGCACGCTCACCACCGATTCACGCAGTACCTGGATGCTGCCAAATCGCGCGGATTTCACGCTCAAGGTCTTCGCATCCATTCCGGTGACCGTGCCGTACAGGCGGCTGCCGTCAGCGAGACGAATGCTGAAAGCTTCCTCCGTTTTGGCATCCGTCTTGAACCGGTTCACGCGCTTCAGCACATCCATGCTGACTTTGAAATCTTCGCTGAACATGGGCGTGCGCCATATTACATGACCGTCTTCGATGCCCACAAAGTGACCGCCGACCCACTCACCGTTCTGCCAGTGCAGCTCGGAAGCACGACTGCTGCTGCCCACCAGCATCAGCGCAATGATGAAGTGTCTAGCGTTCATAGATCGGCAGGAAGCGGTAGTTCAAAGCCAGGGCCAGCAGCGACATGCCAGTCTCATACGCACCAGTGCCAAAACTGCCGTCAGGAGCCTGGCTTTCGCCCAGCGCACGTGCGGTGGCGGTGTTCCATTTTTGCCAGGAGGCGTAGTCACCCTGAAACAAGGCCTGCGCCATGTAGTAGCGGAAGTACTCTTTGTAGCTGCCTTCGTTGTGCTCCAGACGCTCGGTGATGTGCTTGAGCGTGGCCTTGAACTCCTCGCTGTCCTTGTGCTTTGAAACGGCGGCCACCAGCGTGGCGATGGCGCTGCGGTTCATGGACTCGCCAAATCCACCGAAACCACCGGCATAGGCCACGCTGCCATCCTTGCCTGTGCTGCGCTTCATGTAGTTCAGCGCATTGTCGATGACTTCCTCCGAGACCGCCATGCCGGCATTACGTGCAGCGAGCAGTCCCATCAGCACGGCACCGGTCACCGAAGTGTCCGCGTCAGTCGAGTTTGGCATGTACCGCCATCCGCCCCAGCGGTTCGCCTTCTGCGCGGTGCCTGCACAGCGGATCGCAAGTTCAAGCGCCTGCCCGATCGTGCGCACCGGCTTGCCGCCCTCCCACAGCAGGGACTCGTCCACCGCACCATAAGCCTCCGAAAGCGAGAGCATGGCAAAGCCGTGATGATACATGCTGTTCGGAAGGTAGCCGCTGGCTGCATCCTGACTGCGGATGATCGCACGCAGCGCCCTGCGGATGTTGGGTGCATAGCGGCCGAAGTTCGGATCTTCACCGCTCGCGAGAAAGGCCATGAGGCAGATGCCATCGATGCCAGCGCCATCGTGGCCACCCTGCCAGCCTCCCGCATCGCTCTGCTTGGAAGCCAGCCACGCCAGCCCGCGCTCATACACGGTTTCAACTTCCTGCGGGATCGCGCCGCCAAAACGCAGGGCGGGATCCTGTGAGAAGGCATTCGTGGTGACAAGCAGGCAGCAGAGCAGGAATGACCATAATCCGCGCAGGCCGCGTTGGGCATCCACGCCGTAGGCGGCAGTCGGTGCGGTCGTCGTCATGAATGGTTCGTTGTTCGTCATGTGGGTTTCGTCACTGATCAATCATGAGCCCGCCATTGAAAAGGATCTGAGGGCCGTTGGCCTGCACCCCCTGCTTCTTGCGTTGTTCGTGATTGTTCTTGATGCCTTCCCAGTACTGCATCGCGTCGGGCAGGTCGCGTTCCTTGCACAGCTTCCACTGCTCCGGAGTGAGGATGGCCTGCATCTCTTGTTCCGCCACGCCCGCCAGCGGGACCAGGGCGTAGTAATATTGCAAAAACCATTGGGGGGACATGTAGCGTTCGATGTCCGGCAGGTACTCGGCCAGAACCTGTTGGACGGCGGTTTCCACTCTGGCGCTTTGATCGGATGACAGCTTGCGGCGGCGGTCCAGTTCGGAGGTGCACATCGCTGCCATGGCCTTCAGACGGTAGTCCTGCCGCTCATCCGCCACGTGCTTGAGCTTTTTCAGCTGGGCTTCATTTAGGGTGGTTTGCAGCGTCGTTTTCCACAGTTCCGTGTTTTGCGGTTTGGTGTCAGTGCGGCTGAAGTTCGCGCGTGCGGTGCCTGCCAGCGTTTGCAGGAGGTTCTTGGGTGTCGCGGTCTGCACACTCTGGCGCACGAAGTTCTCAGTGAACTGGCGCCAGTATTCCAGACTGGTCTCCACCGCTCCCTTTGCCGCTGTGGTGAGTCTTGCGACGGCCGGTTCGGGAAGGGACAGCAGGCGTGAAGCTTCCTCGACCTGCGGCATCATCGCCGTCAGTGTCCTGCTCCGTTCTGCGACAAACATCTTGTAGAGGTGCTGCGAGATCGCCGCCTCCATATCTGGTGCCTCGGGGAAGGTGCCGTTCATGTCGGGCATGACGTTGCGCGATGAATTGGTGGTGGAGGCGATCAGTTCCTTCCAGTGTTTCAACTGCACATCGTCCAGAATGGCGCGCGTCATCTCCTCCTTCACTTTGCCCGCGTTTTGGAACAGCTGGTTGGCATTATAACTCCAGTACTGCTGACGACGCTGGTCCATGAGCGGCTGCATCAGCTCCACCAGCAGCGGTTCCAGCTGCGTACGCTGCTCCTGGGAAAGTGCGAGCATCTTGTCCATTTCAGCAAGGCAGACGCGCGAGATCGCCAGGCTGTTGCGCTGATCACGCTGCTTGTTTTCGGTCGCCATGCGTGTGCGCTCTTCTTCAGTCAGCAGCTTCTTGATCCCCTCTTTCCAGATGGGCAGCTTGATGGCCTGGAGGTCTTCGTTGACGCCAAAATACACGTTGCCGCGGATGCGCTTGCGCTCCGTGACCGAATAATTCCTTGCCTGCTGCAGCCAGCCCTTGCGCGCCTGCTTCAGTGATTCTTGAATCGCTTCCTTCGAGAGCTGCTCCAGCTCCTTTTGCCGCTCCTTGTTCAAACCCAGCGCCATGACCATGCCGTCGATCTCCGTGCCCATGGTGATCTCCATCTGCTGCTCCGCCTGCTGCTCGGAAGGCTTGATCATGTCAGCCACCTCGGATTCCGCCTTGCTGCGTTCCTCCTTGTCGGTCTTTTTCCATTGGGCGATCTGCTCTGCAGGCAGCACGCCGGCCGATGCTGCCTCCCAGGCCTTGTCCCAGGCTTCGCCACGCGGACGATCAAAACGGATGTAGAAGTAGTTGCGGCCCATCATGGTCTCACGGGCAGCGGGCGGCAGTGTGCGCAGCATGCCGGTGGCCCGTTTTCTCTCCGTGTTGCTGAGCTGGTCCAGCAGGCTTTCCGCAGCTTTGTTCAAGGCCGTGGTCTGCGCGTCCGAGAGTTCGAGCTTCTTTTTCATCAGCTCAATCTTGGCCCGCAGGTCTTCATTCATCGGTCCGCGTGATTCACGCACCCAGCGTTCAAGATACGCGGAGATCTCCTTGTCCACGCGCTGCCTGGCCTTCACATCCGCTTCATGCCAGGTGGCGTAGCGCGCATCGCCGAGTGTTGCTTTCAAAGTGGCCAGCCAGGCGGCGTCTTCATCGGGTGGCGTCCAGTCTTCGATGGGCTCGTTGGGGCCTGCCACGTCCGGCTTCCACATGCCGATGTGCCGGATCGCCGCCGAGTCAGAGGTGCGTGACAGATAGGTGCGCATCGCCATGAGGGCCAGTGGTTGCCAGGATTTCACCGTCGCCTCCACAGCTTTTTTGGACGCCTCCTGCAGCTTTGTTTTTTCCTCCGGCGAAAGTTTGACCTCTGCGTCGATGGTTTTGACCACCTCCTCCATGTGGGCGGTGAGCTGCTTCTGCTTTTCCGGCACGCACGCTTGAACAAAGTCAGTCAGCACCTTCTCGACCGCTTCTGAAAGCGGCTTCTTCAAGTCGGACCGCGAAGGTGCCTGTGCCTGCGTTCCATCGGAACTGGTCAGAACAATTGCCAGCAGCATCAGCTTGATCATTTCGCCCCGCCTCCTGCTTCCAGTTTGTTGAAATACGCATCCAGTCCTGTCTTGAACTCTTCCGGCAGCTCACGCCCCGTCTTGCCGGTCGCCTGGCCCACCGGACGTGCATTCACATTCGTCTCGGCATCCGTGCCGGGTCCCAGATCCGAGAGCGCAGCTCCTGCGCTCTCTGCGCCTGCACTGCCACCACCCCCGGGATTTGAACCACCTCCGCCGCCACCTTTGCCCTGACGTTTCGTCTGCAGCAGAAGTTCGATGGCTTCTGTCTCCGCTGCTATCGCCGGTGCTCCCGTGTCGGGTTTGTCGAGAATGCCCGCCGCTTCATCCATCACCGTCATCACCGCGCTGAGCAGCTTCAGTTCCTTGCCAAATTTTTCATTTCCCTGCGGCAGATGCAGGATGTCATCAAAGGCACCGCGCGTGTTGGCCTGGATGCCAAACTGCTTCGAGGCGAGCGCGGCCGATTTTTTGCCATGCTCTCCCTCTTTGAGCGCGGCCTTCGAATTTTCCAGCTCACGTGTTTCGTCGCGCAGCTTCATCTCATCGCGCAGGGATTTCATGACCTTCAGCACGATCTCCGGTGGCAGGCTGTCTGCGCTGCAGCTGCTGCATGATTTGCATTCACTCGCAGCGACCATCTCCTCCGCCCACCGGTCCAGCGTGTCGGCCCAAAACTCCGCGCCTGCCATGCTGTTGCCGCTGAGATTCACTGCCGCCTGATCTCCCAGATACGTCAGCATTTTCACTACCTGCGTGTCTTTCATCTGACCGATGATGTTCTTGAAGTGCATGTCCGGTTTGCGGGCGAAGTAGGCCTCCAGGTCGCTTTGGATCACGCGCACAGTTTCACTCTGCGTCTTCTCGTGGTCAGCGATCGCCGCCGCATCCTTCACCGGTTTGCGCTCCAAACCAAAGGCACTGAGAGTCTTCGTGTTCAAATCCTTTGCCACGACCAGCTGCTGGCGCGAGGCCGCCTTGAGCCGCTTCACAAACGTGCTGGCCTCCAGGCTGGCCAAGATCGTGCCCAGTTCATCCGAGACACGCGCAAACTCGGCCAGCAGAAGCTTCTGCTCGTCGAGAGCATCCTGCATTTTCTTCTGTGCCTGTGATGCTGGCGGCTCCTGCGGCTTCTCTTCAGGTTTTTCGTCTTTCTTTTGGCCCGGTGCCGCCGCCATCTGGGTCGTCGGCAGTTTCATCGTGCTGGGCTTGGGCGGCGAAGGCTTGGCATTGGGGTCCGCAGGCTGCTGCTCGGCCTTGCTCATCGAGCCTTCCTTGTCGGTGATGCTCGGCATGTTGTCTTTCTTCTGCTCCTCTGTGGAAGCCTTGCCGCCCTGCTTCGTTCCAGGAATGTCCGGACCGTTGGCAATCTGGGGTGCGCTGGGCTTGTTCTGGCCCGCTTTGCCTTCACCCGGCTTGCCTTCCTTCGATGGCTGCTGGGATGAATTCGACGGCGGAGTGGCGGCAGTGGACTGACCAGGTTTGCCGCTCTGCGCATTCGAGCTCTGCTTCAACAAATCCGCCACGCTCGGCATCCGCTTGGCCGAGATGTCCTGCAGTGACTTCAGCATCGTCGCCCAGGATTCAAGACGCTTGGCATCAAACTCATCATTCCGCGTCGCTTGCTCCACCAGACTGCGCCCGCTTTGATTCAGCATGCCCAGCCGCGCCGCATTCGCATTTTCCGCGCTGGCCTGCTGCGCGATTTTGCGCCGGTTTTCCGGGCGGTCCAGTTCAGCCGGAGTCAGTGCGCGCAGCTCCTTGTTCGTCGCATGCAGCTGCTGCTCTCGCTCATAGCTCTCGCGGGCTGCCTCAAGCCATTTGCCAAACTGCTCCGTCAGCCACAGCGCGTGGTCTGACTTGTTCAGCACATGCAGCAGGAATGCCGTGGAGTAGGCCCGTTTGCGCTGAGGCAGGTAATCCTCGGCCCAGGCGCGGATCTCCAGCGTCTGCGGCGCTACGCCGTCACGGTCTGCACAAAAGGTTGCCTTGGCTGCCAGTGTCTTTTTCTCGGGCTCTCCTGCAGCCGCAATCTTGTCGCCCTTCGTCTTGTCATCATTCACGCTGCGCCATTCGAGGCCCGTGCGCTGGATGCCGAAGTCATCCTGCACGTCCACATCAAAGATCACGACTTCGGAATCGAGTACCACCTGCTCCAGCGTCTCTCTCCGTGCCGCCAGCCTTGGCGCTTCATCTTCGATCGCGTTGATCTTCAAAACCAGCGGCTCGCGTGGCGTCAGGCCGTCGCGGTCCTGCCACATCACATGCTTTTCAGCGTTGGCTGTGATTGGATGAAAGGGCGTCGTCACTTTCGCGCCGAAAACTTTCTCCGCTTCGCCATCCACTTCCGCCGAGGCCAGCTCACGCGATGCCGTGGCCTCCAGCGATGCCTGCGCTCCTTTCAGCACGCTTACGGAGCCACCGCGCACTTCGGTCATCGGCTCCGTCTTGTACTTCAAATACTCTGGCAGTCGTGTGCGCACAGAAAGCGCGGTCAATTCCGGGCGGGTGCGTGGCAGCACGTTCACCGTCTTGCGCACGTCACCGAGTGCGAGGGAAAGGGCCGCATCTTCCTTCTGCGGCGGAAACGCCAGCGGATAGCCCCCCTGCTGCAGGCCGCTCACCACGGCGGGCTGATCGCTGATCTGTGCCTTGGCCGAGGCCGGCGACCAGAGCGTGTCCTTTTTGAGCAGGACCTTCAGATCAAACGGCTCCGCATAGGGCACCACGAGGCGGCTGGGGAGCGTCTCGATCTTCGCGAAGGTGAAACGCTCCACGTCACGCCATGGCGTAGCCCAGCGTGCCAGCGCATTCCATGCGGCATCTGGAAGAAGAGTCAGCGCCGCCACGGCAAGCAGCGCCGGCACTCCCGCCGCCCAACCCCACTGAAAATGTTTCGCCTCCGGCACGGCATGCGAGAAGTCCTTGTCCTTCACCGCCTCCGCCGCCTGCTCCATCGCCGCCTGCACCAAGCGCTCGCTGCGACCTGCGGAACCTGCCTCTACATGTGCGAGCTCGACGATGCCGAGCAATTGATCCCCAAGCCGTGGGAAGGTGCGCTTCAGCAGCCGTGCCGCGTCCTCCAGACTGCGCTGACGCCACACCCAGCGGTGCCACTTCAGCGGCAGGCCCAGACCTAGAACCGCTGCACCAGCGATCAACAGGGTGGCGCGCAGCCACACCGGAGTCTCCATGACACGATCCAGGGCAAACACCAGGATGTACGAAAACACGATCCCGAATGCCGCCGCCAGCAGGCCCTCGGTGAGCTTGACGATCCAGACGCGCCTGCGAAAATCCGCGAGCTTCGATTCGAGGATGACAGGCAGTGCTGTTTTCATAATAGGCGAATGTTATCCTGATGAAACGTCTCTGACGAGCTTTTGATTGGGTGTTTAGAACGTCCCGGCGGTCTTTCTTCCGACCCAGAAAAGGCTCATCAGCAGCACCAGCAGCCCCGCCCAGGCGGGATGCGACCAGATTTGCAGGCGGCGCTCCTGCACCGCCGGTTCCGGCATGGCGGAGATTGCGGCGAGGATGGTGGCGGGATTGCTGGCATCGAGCACGTCGCCTTTGGTGAACCGGGAAACCTCACGCATCACGTCGAGCCGCGCTGGCTGACCGCGTTTTTCACGGCTGGTGCCTTGAATGGAGATCTTCGTTTCCAGCGTCGAGCCTGCCTCCGCACAACTCATCTGCACCACGTGCTCTCCTGGCTCCACGGGACTGAAGACGCCGTTGAACAATCCCCAGGCTTCTTCACCGGCGGGCATGAGGCGCACGCTGCTGACCTTGCCGCTGGGCGCGGCGATTTGGGCGATCACAACGCCGTCGCGCAGAGGCTCGCCGGTGAGGCTTACGACGTTCGCGTTCAGTGTCAGCACATCGCCGGTACGGGGGCGGTCCGGGGAGTAAAAGAGGCGCATCTTGTCGCCGCTGCTCATGTTGCGCTGGTAGGCCATCCAGCGCACCACCTGACCCCAGAAGCGGTAGTGGTATTTGTCCTCCACGCCTTTGCGCCAGCGCCAGGCACCATCGGTGCCCATGAAGAGGATTTTGCCCGCTCCGTAGGTCTTCGTCACGATTAGAGGCACGCGGCCAAACTGATTGGACTCGGTGCCGTGCGTGGCCAGCACCTCGCTGCCGGCTTTGGCACGCAGGGCGGGGGCATACCATTGAAAACCCGGCAGATTGCCCCACACACGGGCGCTGGCCTCGTCGCTGTCTTCGAGCTTGGTCAAAAGGCTGCGTGTCCCGGCTTCCGTGAGCGCAAACTTGCCCGGCGAGGACGAACCCCAGCCGCGTGGCTGCGCGGCGTCCCAGATCACCGGCAGGAGATCCGCCAGCGGTGTGTCCTGCAGGGTCGATTGGAAGCCATGGAAGCCCGGCATAAAGACGAGGCCACCTGCCTGATCGCGCACGAGCTTTTGCAGTGAAATGCATTGGTCTGCGGTGAGCTGGCCTTTCGCCAGACCGACATCGCCAAGAAACACCACATCGTATTTTGTCAGTTCTTCATCCTTCGGAAAGGCCTTCAAATAGCCGCGGCCATCCCCCACTTTGCCAAGACCGGGATGCAGCAACAGGCAGCTCACGTCCACGCCCGGATCGCGTTCCAGCGCATTGCGCAGGTAGCGGTACTCCCAGCGGGGAAATGATTCGATCACCAGCACGCGGAGTTGCTCCTTGCGGATCGAAAGCGGCGCCTCCTGCGAGTTGTTTTCAGGGTAGCGCTCGCTCGATGTCTTCGGGATCGTCAGCGTGAGCTTCACCTCGCCGGGTTTGTCGGGCTTCCAGCCGATGACGTCCTGGTAGCGGCTCATGGCGGGCAGCGTGACCTCTTTGGTGATGATCTCACCGCTGGAGGATTTCATCTCCAGCACCACAACTTCATCACGTGGCAGCGAGCTTTCGATGGTGAAGGGAATGCGCAGCGGCTTGCCTGCCACCGCGAAGGTCGGCACGTCGAAGCTGCTCAGCTCGACATCCGGCAGCCGCGTCTCCGCACCCGTGGGAACGGCAAAAACGGGCACCTCGCGCATTCGCAGCCGCGTGGTGGCCTGCGATGGAGCGGCCCCCGTGTTCCAGTCGCCATCGCTGATCAGCACGACCGCTTTGAGGTTCGGTTGCTTCTCCAGCACATCGGCCAGCGCCGCGTGGATGTCCGTACCTTCCGTGGGTGGTGTCTGCGCCGAGGAAAAGGGCTCAATCACCACATCCATGCGCTGCTTCAGCGGTTCCCAAAGCTTCACATCGATCAAAGGTTTGGCCATCTCTTCACGCGACTTCGGCTCTGCATTCGGCTGTGTCTTGTCGATGACATCCTTGGTCGTCATGCTGCCAGAGACATCGTGCAGCACGGCCAGTGTGGGCTTTGTCTGCGGCTTGAAGGTTTCCAGCCACTCAGGCTGCAAGAGGGTGATCGCGATGCCGATGGCGATGATGAAGCGCAGGAACTCCAACCAGCCCACGATCACCCGATAGCCACTGCGCCGCCATGCCATGAACGCGAGGCCACCCATCGCCACGACAAACGCCACCCCGACACCGAAGGCGACCGGCGTGGGATTGAAGACGAGCTGTGAGGTGGTGGGTGTCATCGGGCAGGAGAAACTTGTGGGTCGCGCTTGGCCGGCATGCAAAGCAGGGCTTCGCCCAGGAGCGCGAGAGCCATCACAAAGAGGAAGGTGCGCCAGATTTCGCTGGCAAGGCTGGCGTCATTTTCGACTTGGTCTTCGATGACGTGGTAGTCGAGTCCGGCGAACAGCTCTGCGAGGGCCGCTTTGCCCAAAGTTTCGGGGTGATCTTCCCGCAGCGGTCGATTGAGGGCGACGAGCCGGTCACCGTTTTCAACGATGCCAGCCCGCAGTGGCTGCTCAGAGCTCAGCACGGTCTGGCCGTAGCGTTTCCACGCACTCAGATCGCCGCTGCCCAGAGCCGTGGCCCCTGCCTCGCGCTGCTGCGCTTTGCCGAGGCTGCGTGCGCCTTCATTCAGCGCTCGGTGCAGCATGGCAAACATCACCACGCCATCACGGGCGAGGCTGGAGGAGCCGGAACCGGGCAGCGTGCCGAGGAACCACGCATTGCCATCACCGGGAATGTCGGCGCGCATGAGCAGTGGCAGATTGCCCGTGAGGCGGGCCAGCGGAGTGCCTTCACCGAGGATGTCGCAGCGGCGGCTCACTTCCAGATCGCCCACAGGGAGCGCGGTGCCGCTGCGCGTGTTGGCCAGCAGGCCCGCATCATTCCGCCACCACTCGACACTGGCCGGTTTGCTCTCGCTGCTCCACGCACCCCAGTGCAGCCCGCCAAAGGCTTCCGCATTGGCTGTCTCAGTGGGCAGGAAAAGAACACTGCGCCCCGAGCTCAAATGATTCATGAGCTGTTTGCCGATCAAGTCATCCACCTTCGGCAGAGCCGCATGCCAGACTATCAAAGCGACATCCTCCCACGCAATCTCTGCGGCACGCGCCGGAGACAGCACCGTAGCAGCATACTTGCGCGTGGGATCAGCAGCGGCCTCCAGTGCCGCCTGCAGCGGTCCAGCCTCAGCTTCGTCATCACTGACGATCACCGACTGCAGCACCGCTGGTTCATCAAACACGAAATGGCACACGTTGTCGGACGGCGAAGCATCAGCCGGCAGTTCGACCCGACCCGCGCCACGTTTGGTCGCTTTGTCGATGGGAATCGCGTGGCCTTGCAGCACAAGTTGCGAGTCCTTCATCTCCACCTTGATCGTGGTGCTCACATCATTGATCACAAACCTCAGCGGCAGCTCCAGTGGCTCATGGGAGGACGCATCACGTGTGACGCGCAGATCAAGCAGCAGCTCGGCTTTACCCGCAGTTTCGTTGCGCACGACACGCTGCACTGAGACCGCGAGGTTTTGTGAGGCAGGCTGCGCATAGCTCAGCAGATGCAACCGCAGGCCCTTCAAGGTGGCGAAGGCACCACGCAGCGCCTGCCAGCGTCCGCTGCCCGCATCCCAGTCGCTTTGGCGCAGATCACTCAGCACCCAGACATCGGTGCGCCCGGTTTGATTCGTGGTGATGTAATCCAGCGCGCCCTGCAGCAACGCGGGCACATCCGCCGTGGTGTCCGTGGGTCCGGTAAGCGGCAGATCGATCAGCGACTCCGGCTTCTCCAGCAACTGCGGCTGCAGGTGCGCGTTTTCGATCAGCACCAGCTTCGAGCGCACGCCCACCGTGTCACGCAAAGCCTGTGCGAGTTTGGAAATGCCCGCCGCACGCTTGCTCGTGCCAGTGGCGAGGTTCTGCTGCTCCATGCTGGCCGAGCGGTCCAGCAGCACAATCACCGTGTCCGGCACACCTCCCGTGAGGCCAAGCAGACCGCCCGCCATCGGCCGCGTAATCACAAAAAGGATCGCAGCCACCGCCAGCACACGAAACGCCAGGATCAAAATCTGCCGCAGCCGCGACAATCCCTTGTTCATCCTCTGCGCCATCTGCAGAAACATCATCGCCGCCCACTTCACCTGACGACGGCGATAGAGGTGGATCAAATGAATGACCACCGGCAGCAGCGCGAGCGGCAGGGCGAAGAGCAGCGCTGGAGCAAGGAATGTCATGCTTCTGGGCGTTTCAGCTTCGCGATTTCTTCTTCGAGTTCTTCGATTCGTGCCGCCACGTTATTTCCCCAGGTGGCCAGAGTGACGATGCCTGTTATGACAGACATGAAGGCGAGAAGCTCAAAAAGTGCGACATTGTAAAAGTGCTCCGTTGGCTCGCGTTGGATGCTCCCATAGATACAGATGCCAATCATCGGTAGGACGGATAGAAGAACGAGGAAAGGAAATCGCAGATGCCGTTTTCTGGGCTTTAAGACGTGTTTCAACATAGCTGTCTCCCTGTTTTATGAGTGATGCCCGACAAGTGCGTCTTGGGACGCAAGGTGCGCATTGATTCCGTCGCGGCATGAGGCCGGAGCGAAAAAGCTTGGAGCGCTGGGGCGAGGAAGGTCATGAGTGCTCGATGTGGGTGAAGCGAGGATCGGCCTGCGCGCAACGGATGGCAGTCACCTCCTCTTCCTGCTTTTGAGCAACTCCCGGAGCATGCCAAACCCGCCATGCGCAAGAGGGCAGCAGAATCACAAAAAAGCAGATTGGAATCAGCGACTCAATGTTGGGATGAGCGACCTGATTATAAATCAGGTGGGAAGCCTGCGGAATGAAAATGCTCAGCATTAGCTCTCCTGAATCGGCACAAAGGTTTCTGCGCTTGGAGCGCATCCAGGCATACCATGCAGTCGCTCCTGGCATGATCACCATCATAACGGGCCGTGCCTGAAAATGAGTTTTCAAAGGCCATAGGCTGACAAGTATCCATGCATTCGCTATCAGCAAAAAAACGAACCACGCGAAATCCATTGGGCGCATGAAACTGTAATGCGGCTGGCGTCTGAAGGTGTGAAGCGTGGCCTGTTCAGGCAAATCAGGACTTCGTTCTTCGCCATGAGAAAGTACCGGGGTTTCGAGAGGAGATGTAGGCGGATCCTCCGGTGCAAAGAGCTTCAAATCATAGGCTGCCTCCAAGGCGAGGATTTTTCGATGAGTGATTTCCTCCGAGGTCATGACCCACAGCAAGAATGCAACCATGAGACCATGGACCGCTGTCCACACCGGACCCTCTTCCCCTGCCTGCCATTTGAGAATGTGCTCGACTAGAATGGATGAGTTCAAAACCAAGATGATGGGAAGGAGGGAGGAGCGCTGTGCCCCCTGCCTTTTCCAGATCAGCCATGCACAAGCCAAGCTGCCGATCATTAAGACTGTCGCGCTTGGTATCCAACCCACATGGCTCGGATTGTTCCAGGCCATGTACATCTGCCATCCACCGATGGCCAACAGAGCGAGCACCAGCAGTATATCACTGTATTCCAATTCAGATTTGGATCTCTTTTTAAGCATCACCTTCCCCCTTTCTTCTGAATGCGCGCCAGCAGAAACTTCGCGAGCACATCATCATACTTCTCGTGCAGCTTCACCCGGTGGTAATCGATGGCCGTGGTGCGGACGAGTTCGTCAATTTCGTGCATGTACTGGCGCACGGCCTCACGGTAGTTGCGGGCGATGAGGCTGGGGTCGGCGAGGATGGCTTCGCCGCCTTCCATGTCGATGAAGCGTGCGGGGCGGTCGAAGTCGAAGTCGAGCTCCTGTTGATCGAGGAGGTGGAAGATGGCGACATCGTGCTTGCGGAAGCGCAGGTGCTGGATGGCGGACTTCAATTCAGCCGGTGGCACGAAGAGATCGGAGAAGACAATGACTAGGGCACGCTGGCGGATCTTTTCAGCAGCGTCATGCAGGGCGGTCAGGAGCGTGGTGCCGCCGACGGGCTGGATGCCAGACATTTGATCGAGCACGAGTCCGAGATGCGAAGCGCCGCGTTTGGCTGGGATCTCCACGGGCTTTTCCGCGAGGCTCCACAGGCCCACGGCATCTCCCTGTTGTGCGGCCACGTAGCCGAGCGTGCCAGCGAGCTTACGCGCATAGTCGAAGCGTGTGCTGCCTGCGGGGCCGTAGTTCATGCTGCCGCTCGTGTCCATGAGCAGGCAGAGACGCAGGTTCGTGTCAGCTTCAAATTCCTTGATGTAAAACCGGTCACTGCGGCCCCAGGTGCGCCAGTCGAGGCGGCGGGTGTCATCACCGGGGACGTACTTTCGGTACTGGGCGAATTCGAGCGAGGAGCCGCGCACGGGGCTGCGGTGCTTGCCTGACACGCCACCGAGCATGGCATGACGCGCGTTGAGTGGCAGGGCCATCAGGCGACTAAGCACCGCTGGCTCCAAGAATGATCGCGAAGACTCAGCCATGTTCGTAGTGCCCTCCGTTCGTCCTCAATGCTGACGGCACCGGGTTCTTCGTGCCTCTAACGCAGGCACGATCGTGTTGATACACTTCGAGTTTCTCTTGGTCGAATTGGATGCTGGCGGGCATGCGGGGCGATTTGATCGAGGACGAGTAGGAGAACGAGAACAAGGACGAACCGGCAAACAATATCACCCAGCCTTCGCCAGTTCCTCCACCAATCTCTTCGCCACATCCCGGCTGCTGATGCCATCGCTCTCCGCCGTAAACGTCGTCATCACACGATGCCTCAGCACCGGCTCAGCCACTTCCATGATGTCCTCCATCCTCACCATGTAGCTGCCATAGAGTGCAGCGCGGGCTTTGGCACCGAGGATCAAATACTGCACGGCACGCGGACCGGCACCCCAGCTGACCAGAGGCTTCAGCCATGCGGGAGCTTCGCTGCTGGCAGGGCGGGTCTTGCGTACAAGATCGACAGCAAATTCATAAATGTGATCCGGCACAGGCACGCGGCGGACGAGTTCCTGAAAAGCGATGACCTTCGGGCCGTGGAGAATGTGTTCGAGCTTGGGCAGGCTGGCACCGGTGGTGGTTCGGGCGATGGCGATTTCTTCCGCGCGAGTCGGGTAGTCGACGCCGATCATGAACATGAAGCGGTCGAGCTGGGCTTCGGGCAGTGGGTAGGTGCCCTCCTGCTCGATGGGATTCTGCGTGGCGAGGACGAAGAAGGGGGAATCAAGCGTGTAGGTGCGGCCGGCGACGGTGACCTTGTGCTCCTGCATGGCCTCCAGCATGGCCGCCTGCGTCTTGGCGGGAGCACGGTTGATTTCATCGGCGAGGACGATGTTGGCAAACACCGGGCCTTTGGCGAATTCGAAGGCGCGTTTGCCACCTGGAAGTTCCTGCAGGATGTCCGTGCCGGTGATGTCCATAGGCATCAGGTCAGGCGTGAACTGAATGCGGCTGAAACTGAGAGACATCGTTTCGGCAAGCCGTGAGATGAGCAGCGTCTTGGCGAGGCCAGGCACGCCCATGAGCAATGCATGACCGCGGGCAAAGAGGCAGATGGCAAGCTGCTCGACGACCTTCTCCTGGCCGACGATGATTTTCTTCAGCTCGTCGCAGAGCTGGACGTAAACTTTTCGAAGCTCATCAATGGCGGCGACGTCGTCTTGCGGAAGCGGAGAGTTGGACATAGGTGATTTTAGGAATGCTGATACATGCCACCAGAAAACGGGCGTCCTGACAAGAACGGCTTGTGTAAATAAACTGTCAACGCCGCAGAAACTTGGGTTTGTTTACCCAAGCAGCGTCTGCACATGATGCGTCACGGCGCTGGCGAGGCCCTGAATGTTGTAGCCGCCTTCCAAGATGGAGACGAGGCGGCTTTGGCAGTGAGTTTGAGCGGATTCGAGCAGGAGCTTGGTCAAAGAGACGAAATCATCATCCGTAAGGCAGAACTGACCAAGTGGATCGTCGATGCGGGAGTCAAAGCCGGCAGAGATGAGAATCAGGTCCGGTTTGAACGCATCAATGGCGGGTAGCAGACGGTCGGTGAAAGCACCTCCGATAGCGCTCATGCCGGTGCGGGCGGGGAAGGGGAGATTCAGCGTGGTTCCCTTGCCCCTACCGCTGCCAGTTTCATTGGCGTGTCCGGTAAAAGGGTAGAGCGGGCTCTGATGCGTGCTGCAAAACAGCACGCTGCCGTCCTCATAGAAGATGTCCTGCGTGCCGTTGCCGTGATGCACGTCCCAATCAACAATGGCGACTTTTTGCGCGCCATGTTTCTGCTGCGCATGACGTGCGGCGATGGCGATGTTGTTGAACAGGCAGAAGCCCATTCCCTGGGCAGGTCGTGCATGGTGTCCAGGCGGTCGCACAGCGCAGAAGGCGTTTTTCGCCTTTCCAGCGAACACGGCATCCACGGCGTTCAAGACGCCGCCGACAGCCTGCACCGCCACATCATAGGATCGCGCGCAGATGGCGGTGTCGCCAGTGCTGAGGTCATTAAGGCCCGATTCAACATCCTTTTTGGCCGTAGCGATATAACCGCGATCATGGCAGAGGGCGAGTTCATCCAGCGTCGCCATTCGGGGCGCAATCGCCTGAGTTTTGCCAACGATGCCGGAATCCGTCAGCGCCTGCGCGATGGCCACAAGGCGCTTGACGCTCTCAGGATGTCCCGGACCTGGGTCATGCTGCTGGTAGATGGGATCGAGGAGCAGGGCAGTCATGCAGAGTTTACGGTGGTCGACTGTAGTATACGATTGCTGACGATGGTTTTGGCCAAACCATCGTCAACTACGGTCAACAACTGCAAACTACCGTCAACTCTTCCTCAGCGCTTGCCGAAGAATTCAGCGAGCTTTTGCAGGTCCTTGCCTTCAGCCGGTTTCATGGCGCTGGCGATGGCGGCGTCCTGAATGGTGATGAGCTCCTTGATGCCTTTGCGGCCGTATTCGAGCATGGAATGCAGCTGCGCCTCGGTGAACGTGGCTTCTTCGCCGCTGCCCTGGATTTCGACGAACTCGCCGTCTTCAGTAAGGACGATGTTGCTGTCCACATCGGCGGCTGCGTCCTCGGTGTAGCAAAGGTCGAGAAGTGTCTCGCCTTTGACGATGCCCACGCTGACGGCGGCGATCTTCTTCTTGAGCGGCTGGCGGGTGATCTTGCCTTTTTCGAGCAGGCGGTTGAAAGCGATGGAGACGGCGATGCAGGCTCCGGTGATGGCGGCGGTGCGGGTGCCGCCATCGGCCTGCAGCACGTCACAGTCCACGCAGAGAGTGCGCTGGCCGAGTTTTTCGAGGTCAACGACGGCGCGCAGGCTGCGGCCGATGAGGCGCTGAATTTCGGTGCTGCGGCCATCGGGCCTGCCACGCGAGCTTTCGCGGTCTTTGCGCTCCAGCGTGGAGTAGGGGAGCATGGAGTACTCGGCGGTGAGCCAGCCACCTTTGACGTTTTGCACCTTCATCCAGCGTGGCACCTCTTCATTGATGCAGGCGGTGCAGATGACACGGGTGTTGCCAAAGGCGATGAGGACGGAGCCCGCGGCGTGCGGGGCGACGTCGAGGACGTATTCGATTTTGCGGAGTTGGTCGGGAGTGCGGCCGTCGGTTCTGGGCATGACCGTGCTTAGCACGAAGCGAGGGTGCGCCAAAGCCTTTTATAAGGTTGTCATGATGCAATTGAACAAAGCTGCAAAACGCTCCGTCCAAAGCTTTACCTTAACTGGCATTCGTTATGCTAAAGATAGACGACAGTTCACAATTAATCTCCATGACGCGCTTTCCTCGCCCGGGCTGCTGGTTCCGTTTCACCCCAACGGATTGGAATTTCATTCGAGACACCCTGGCGCTGACCGAGCGCGGCAAGGAGGGCTTTAAGGCGATGATGGATGACCCGGACGCGGTGCCGATCATCCTCGACAACGACAAGCTCTTCGATGCGGCCGTCATATCGCGCAAGGCGGCGATGCTCTCACCGGAGTTGTTTTTCTTCCTCGTCGTGCGCCACTCCTTGAAGGAGTTTGGCATCAAGGAAATGGCGGTGGCAGACTACATGGCCGTGGTGTGCGCGGACTTCGGCTGCTCGCCCACGAAGGGGCCGCAGGACATCAATCACAGCATCGACAGCCTTTACAGTGTTGACTATCTGGAGGCGATCGAGAACGCCAGCCGGCATCACAAGTTCTTCCTGCATGTGCAGTGCGCGAACCAGTTTCTGGTGCTGACCTGCCTGTACCCTGACTTCTTGCACCGTCGTGCCGCAAGGCGCGGCGCACCGGATGTGGACTACTACGAGCAGGTGGTCGTCAGCCACCTCGATGCCGCACGCAAGCACGTGCTGGCGGACGAGTTTGCCATGGAGGAAACGTTCGAGAAAGTGGCGCAGTGCTTCCCGCCTGCTCGCCGGGCGATGAACCACACCGTGCGCGAATATTTGAGCCTGGGGCAGTGATCGACTCCTGGCTTACAAGGACGTGTTCCCCGTGGGTTCCACCCGCGGCGGAGTGGGGGACGCGGTGAGCATGACCGCGATGTCCTCGCGCCCCCTCCAGGTGCGGCGGCACCATTTGTTCTGCATTCCACGCATGATTTCACCCGCAAGCGCACGGCGGCCAATGGTGACGGCGAGCAAGCCGAGATCACTGCGCAGCTCGTAGCTGTCTGGCCATTGCATCACTGCGGCACGAATGGCACGCTCGACAGTGTCCAGATTCAGGCGCGGCTGGATGTCAGGCAGATCGCCATCGAAGTAGATTTTGCGCAGCATCTGCGCAGCGAGACCACCTTTGGAGGTGCTTTGAAGTTCTTCGAGAATCTCAGCACAGATCTGGCGGCCGTTTTCACCGCCTTTCACGAAGCACTGGCCCAGGACGATGGCGAGCGGCGCGTAATCAGGGTATTTTCGCAGCCCCTCCTGGAAAACAGGTGCGATTTCCTCGGGCGGCCGGCCGGTGATGGATTGCAGGCGGAGCATTGTGTCATACCATGCGGGGCTGGTCTTGGGAATGTCCTGCATCAGTTCGAGGCCGCGTTCGGATGCCTGGCGGATCGTCGCAAATGATCCGTCATTCCGGGCCTCGAAGACCGAGTAATGGAAAAGGTAGCGCGCCTCGGCGAGGCGGGCAAAAACGGAGTTCGGCAGCTGCTTCTGCCAGATCTTGATGGCGTCGTGGATCTCGCGCCAGGAGGCCTCAGTTTGAGAATCTTGATCCAGCGGTCGCATCGCGTCCATGATGATGTCGAGCGCCCAGTCACCGCCGGAGGTTTGCAGTTCGCTATGGTTGATGCCATTGAAGAAATGCTCCAGCCTTTCGATGTTGCCTTCACGCAGGCGCAGCACGGCCATGTGTTCGATGGCCTTGCGCTGCTGCGGACCGTCGAATTCGTCCCGCTCATGGGGGAAGTGGATTTTCCCGACCACCTTCAGGCTCATGGCGGCATAGAGCATGCAGCAGTGCTCATGGTAGCGCAGTGCCTCGCGGACCCAGAGAACGTCACGGTTTTCCGCCAGTGTCATCGCATAGGGAAACTTGGTTTCGATGAGTTCGATCGCGGGCTCGGCTTTCTTGACCTCGCCGTAGTAGAGATAGGTGTAGGCTTTCGCGAGCAGGATGGCTCCCGCATCATGGTAGGCTTTGTACTTCTGTGCGGTTTCCCAGGATTGGAAATTGGTAATGGAAGGTGACAGACGCAAAGCTGCGGGCATCACGCTTTTGAGAGCCGCGTCCATGTCCTCCACATGCTTCGGATTGCGACTGGCGTACCAGTATTTGGCAGCCGCCTGGAAGTTGTCGTGCTTGGCACGCTCGTCCAGTGACCGGGACTCTCGCTGTGCCTGTTCGACAATCTGCGGCGGCAGTTGCTGGGAAAAAGCCGGTGCAACACACAGAGGAAGAAGCAGCCAGCCTCGGGAAAGCAGTGTGGACAAAGCAGGAAGAAGAACCGAAGCGTGCATTATAATAATTATAATACTCAGGCTGCACAGGTGTCAATCGGGGGAAGGGTTCAGAACCTCACTCCTGGGCTATTTTCCCACGCTGTTCCGCCAGTTTGGATTGAAGCTTGGCCAGTTCTTCTTCGAGATCAGCGATCTTCTTTTCCAAGGATGCGCAGTATTTGGCGGGGTCCCGCTGCTGGAGGCGGTCGAGAAGATTGAACAGCAGCGCCAGCCGCCAGAGCCGTGTCCAGAGCCCCCTGAGGCGGTAGGCCCGGAGCAGCTTGCCTGCGCGCAGCATGCGGGTGAAACGAAAGAGGTTCAGCACCCGCAGGAAAGCGACGAGCGGCAGCAGGATGATGACGAGATTGATCCAGTTTTTGAGGCAGTAGGCCAGTTTGTTGGGAGCCGCCGCGACCATCCACAGAAACTCCATCGTGAAGCCGATCCAGATGACGCAGGTGGTCAGATGTGTCGCCAGCGCCATACGCGGATGATTTTCCAGCGTCTCGCCCCCGGTGAGTTCGGCACCCAGTACTGGAAGCACCAGCAGGGTGAGAATGACCATCGGCAGGGCCAGCTTTTGCTCGAGTTGTTCGGAAGTTTCCTCGCCCACCGGCTTCCAGCCGATGCCGGGCAGCCAGAGCCAGCCATGCGGCTTGCTGCTGGCAGTGATCATGCGCAGCGGAGGCAGCAAAGTGGTCAGCAGCAGGCGTCTGAGACGTGCAGGCCAGGCATCATTCGTGACAAACAATCCCACAATGCCTTCGATGATCACCACGGCCCACAAGGCCATGATGAGAGGGCGAAAGACCGAGTGCGCCATGAACCACTCACGAAATGCCTCCCCGCTGTCGCCATGCGGCAGCACAAGCCCGATCACGGAAAGAAAAGCGATCGCAACGACGAGCATGAGGCCGTGGCGGAAGGTTCCACCTTGGAGTGCCGTGCCGGAAGTGCTCGCAACGCTCATGTGGGGCAATTTAGAGCCAGCCAGCGGTGATTGGCAATCATGGGATGAAGCGCGTCAACCACCACCGAGCGCATAACCCACGCCACGCACGGTGCGGATGAGTTTTTTTTCGTGGTCTTTGTCGATCTTCGCACGCAGGCGCTGGATGTACACCTCCACGAGGTTGGTTTCGGGGTCCATGTTGTAGCCCCAGACATGCTCATAGATCTGCATGCGGCCAAACACGCGGCCGGGGCTGCGCATAAGGTGTTCCAGCAGCTCAAACTCGCGCGTGCTCAGCTCGATGTCCGCGCCACCGCGGCTGACTTTGCGCTCAAGCAGGTTGATGCAAAGATCATCCACGCGCAGCAGATGGCTGGAATCCCCCGCCTTGCGGCGCACCACCGTGTGCAGGCGCGCGGCCAGTTCCTCCACGAAGAACGGCTTGGTCATGTAATCATCCGCGCCGAGGTTCAGGCCTTCGATTTTTTCCGGCAGCGTGGAGCGCGCGGTCAGCAGGATGACCGGCACGTTGTTGCGCTTTTCTCGCAGGCCGCGCAGGATGCTCAGGCCGTCGCGACCCGGCACCATGATGTCGAGCACCAGCGCGTCGTAGGGCACCGTCGTGGCCATTTCCCACGCTTCATCGCCATCGCTGATGGCGTCCACCTGAATGCCCTGCTCCTCCAGCCCCTTCTTGGCAAAGGAAAGCAGTTTGGCCTGGTCTTCGACGAGGAGAATGCGCATGTGGCGGACGATGCGGCGAGATGGATGCTTGTCCACCGGCACCTGTCGAAATGACGCTTGATCAAGCTGGATGCAGGCCCGGCCTGAGGGTTTATTTTGTCATTCGGGTTTCGTCATTCACCATTTTTCTGTTACTCATCTCCTATGAGGCCCCTGCTGGCATTTCTGCATTTCTTCACCTTCTCGCCAGCGGCGGAGACGCTGCCAGTGCAGAGCGTTCAGGCGGCGGCGGCCCATTCTGCTGCGCACGGCGGCCATGCCCTGCTGATCAAGCAGAACGGCAAAACTCTCTACGAATCCTACACAAACGGCCACACAAAGTACGAACCGCACCGCATCTACAGCGGCACGAAGGCGTTTTGGGGCCTCACCGCCTTTGCGGCGGAGAAGGACGGGCTGTTTTCCATGGATGAGCGCGTGGCCGACACCATCAACGAATGGCAGAAGGACCCCCGCAAGAAAAACATCACCGTGCGCCAGCTGCTCGATTTCAGCCACGGACTGGAGCCGATGTTTGGACTTCACGAAAACTCCTTCAAAGACCGCACCACCGCCGCTCTGAAGGCCGGAGCCGTGGCGGCACCGGGCAAGTCGTTCATCTACGGCCCCGCCGCTTTGCAGGTCTTTCACGAGCTGCTTGCGCGCAAGTTGAAGCGGAAACAGACGCCCACGCGCTATCTGGAGCGCAAGGTTCTCGGCCCGCTCGGCCTCGGTTCTCAGCGCTACCTGCCGGATCAGCATGGAGCACCGCTGCTCGCCGCCGGCTTCATGCAGACCGCCCGCCAGTGGTCGGAGCTGGGCACATGGATGCTCAAACAAGAGGATGTGCTGATGAAACTCCAGGGCAGCAGCGCCAACGCCGCCTTTGCCTTCGGCTTCTGGAACAACCACGCCGCCGAATCCAAATCCGCCCGTGAAGTGGATGCGGAGGCCACGCTCGACAAAAAATGGCAGCAGCAGTCCTGGCGCAACGCCTGCCTCAGCCGCTCGGCTCCCGCCGATCTCATCGCCTGCATCGGCTCCTACGGCCAGCGGCTGTACATCGTTCCATCAATGAAGCTCGTCATCGTGCGCCTGGCGAAGGATTCGAAGCCAAATGATGCGGAGATGCTGAGACTGTTATTTGCTCCGAAAAGTTGAACGCCTCATTGCGCCACAGGCAAGGCTTTCGGTGCCGGGGCTGGAGGCGGTGCACTGAGTGCTCCAGAGGCTGCTGCGGGCTTCTCCTCCACCACCGGAATCGCCTTCCTCACCATCATCTTGGACACGCCATAAATCAGCGTACTTTGCCCGGGCCGCCATTGGTAGCCGATCCCGAAGGGGAGCACGGGGACTTCGGTGGTGCGATAGTACTCGGCGAGATCGGGCTGATAGTGCTGTTTGAACAAGGGGATCGGTCCCGGATACCAGCCGTAGGCTTTCACGTCCCAGGATTCACGCGGGAAGTCCTTCCACATGATGCCGGAGTCATCCTGCGTCATGGTGTGGCAATGGGTGAGGAGATAGTCACGGATGGCGTGAAACTCATTGAGGTGCATCAGATATGAGGCGGACTTGGTGAAGCCATTCATGGTGCCGAGCCCGTCGCAGAAGCGCAGGAAGGAGGCGTCCTGCTTGAGCGCCCAGCTCGCAATGTTCGTGGAGAAGTAGTACAGCGTCTGTTGTTTGCCCTTGGCGCCGAGAAAAGTGATGCGCGCACCGGAAGTTTTGGTTTCCTTGTCCGTCACGATTTTCCCTTCAGCATCCAGCCAGATGTTTTCCACCTTTTGAATGAAGCAGCCGCAGCGTGCCAGGAAGACGTACAGCACCGGCAGCGTGCCCGTGAGCTTGGTGGCCTGCAGATCCTTCTTCATGTCCGCCGTGATGAAGAAGCTGAAGCTCAGTGAGGCATTCAGCGTGTTGCGCAGATTGCGCAGCGATGAGCCTAGCTCGCCATCGCTGAGTTTCGTCACATCCGGTGGCAGGCCCACGGGTTCCACTGCCGCCAGCACGTAGGCGGAGGCATTCGGAAAAAACGTGTACGCATGCAGGAAATCAGGGCCGCTGAAGACATAGAGCAGCGGCGAGGTGTCGCCGACAGCCTCCGGCAGGCCCAGCGGTGCCCAGGCGCGGATCGGGCCGAGCTGACGCTGTTCCGCATCCGCCCAGGTGGCATCGAGTTCTTTGGCATGGGAATTGAATTCACCACGCTGCGCCAGTCCGGCCAGAGACGAGCCTTCCTGCGGCATGCCGGCGAGGAAGCGCGCCTGCTCATTGGGCGTGGGCGGTTCTGCGAAGGCGGCTTGAGCCAGAACAAGCAGTAGAACGATTGTTTTCTTCATGGGGTGCGTGGAGTACGCGGTGAGATGAAATAAATGATCCAACCCAGCAAAATTAACGCCATGCCGGCCAGTGTTTCGTCCGGATGTTTCTTCGCAACGAACACCATCATCCACAAGCTGATGCCGAGAAACAGGATCGGCGTCACCGGATAGCCCCAGCAGCGGTAGGGCCGCGGCAGGTCCGGCTGTCGGATGCGCAGCACGATCAAGCCCACCACCGTGGCAAACGAGCCGAGCTGAATGCTGAACTGCACACAAGTGAGCACCGTTTCAAAACTGGCGGTGAGCAGCAGCGTCACGACGATGGAAAGCTGCACAAACAAACCAACAACCGGCACGCCACGATCATCGCTCACTGCCAGTGGAGCGAGGATGCGCAAGTCCTGCCCCATCGTCTTCATCACCCGCGGTCCCACCCAGGTCATCGCGCTGATGCTGGAAACGAGGCCCAGGCAGATCAGCCCCGACATGATCTTGCCGCCGGTCTCGCCGAAGATGTGGACCGCCGCAATGTGGCCGACATCCAGTTTGCCATTCAGCTCGCTCATGGGTGCCACATGAAGAAACACCGCGTTGAGCGCGAGATACAACCCCGCGACAAGTAGCGTGCCCAGCGCGATCGCCAGCGGCACGTTCTTCTGCGGGTCGCGGATGTCGCCGACGATGTAAGTGGCGGCATTCCAGCCGGCGTAGGCATACATCACATACACGAGGCTCACCGCGAAGGGCGTGCTGCCCATCAAATCCAGATCACCGGACACAGGCAGAAAGTGCACAGGCTGGGCTTTGCCGAACCAGAATCCCGCGCCGATGAAGACGAGGATCAGCGTGACCTTCAGCCACGTGGCGGTGTTTTGAAACTTGGCGGCCATGTGGATGCCTCCCACGTGGATCAGGGTCACGATCCATACCATCACGAGGGACCAAGTCGTCGCGGGCGCATGGGGAAAGATGCCGGAGAAGTATTTGCCAAAGGCCATGGCCGCCAGCGCGATAGGGGCCGCAAAGCCCACCGTCACAGAAAGCCAGCCGGATAGAAACCCGACCGCCGGATGAAAAATCTTCGAGAGAAAGTGGTATTCACCACCAGAGCGTGGCAGTGCCGCTGCCAGCTCGCCATAGCATACGGCGCCGCAAAAGGCGCACACACCACCGACGACCCACAGCATCAGCAGTACAAAACCCGAGGGCAGGGAACCCACCTGAAAGCCCAGTGAGGTGAAGACCCCGGTGCCGATCATGTTTGCCACCACCACCGCCGTGGCTGTGATCAGCGAAATGCCCTGTGTGCGTGTGGTGCTCATAGGGGACGATGGCTACGCGCTCGGTGGCGGGGCGTCAACTCTGCTTCTAAAGCAGGGCTTGCAGGGCACGAAAAAAGGAATTCATTTTCGCCATGAAAACGACATCCTCAAAATTATTCAGGGGGGTGATGTTGATCACCGCCCTGCTGGTCCCCGCTACCACGTGGTGGGCAAGCTTACGCTACTACAATGCACGCAGGGAGGCGGAAAGTCAGCAGCAGCTGGCAAGGCTTCAGGAAATCCGGGAAAAATATGCTGGCACAGTGAAGGACAACGAACTGCTCAGGGAAGCCATCAAGAACAAGGACAGCCGCAGGGCGCTCTTCAAGAGCCTCTCTGAAGGCAGCGCCGAGTTCGTGCTGGAAACCAAGCAGCGCAGCACCTGGAACTGGCCCACGGATCCGGACCATGTCTGGCAGGACCAGCGCCGAAATGCGCAGGAAATGCTGATCAGGCTCGATGCGACGGATCGGGAGCACTTCAATAAGGTGCCGCTTGACCAAATTCCTGCCAGGTAACGGCAAAAATAAACGCATATTCATCTTGGCCCCTGCCGTGGCGTTAACCGGCCGGGTTTCTATGTGGTGTGATTCAATCATCCACCACCATGAAACTCGCGTCTCTTCCCACTCAGATTCGCCACAACGGCCAGCCGCATGTCCTGGAGCCTGCCATGGTCGCGGCCCCCGCTGTGGCCTCGCACGCCGAACTGGCTTCCTTCCATTTTCAAACCGTCACTTGGCAGGCCGACGGTTTTGGTTTTGACGCCACCAGCGGCGAGTTTTTCACCGCCAGCCCGACGGCCCTCGTTGTCATGCAGGCATTGAGTGAGGGCATGGCGCGCACTCAGATCCTGGAGCGTCTCACCTCGCGCTTCGAAGTCACCCGCAGCACGGCGGAGCGGGATCTGGAATCCTTCCTGGCCGAACTCGCCCACATCGGCCTGACCCCGGAATCAAACTGAGTTCCACCCCCACCACGCTTCACCCTCACATGAATGCTTCCCCTGTCATCGCCGTCACCGGCCTTCATCGCGGTGAGAATCCCCAGCCCGGTTCCGCCGTCATTCGCAGCCTGCGCCGCGTTTACCCGGAACTGCGCATCATCGGCCTTGTTTACGATTCACTCGAGAGCGGTCTCTTCAGCGAAGAGGACGCCCCGGACGCCGCCTTCACCATGTCCTACCCCGGCGCGGGTGAAGAAGCCTTCTGGCAGCGGCTTGATGCGATCCGTGAGATCGAACGCTTCGATGTTTTGATTCCCTGCCTCGACGCTGAGATGGGGCCGCTGGTCGATGCCCCCGAAAAAATTCTCGAGCGCGGTATCCGCGTCTGCCTGCCGTCCGCCGCGAGCTTCAAATGCCGTGATAAATCCAAGCTGGCCGAGCTCTGCGAGCGCACGCACTGCCGCACACCGCAGACCATCGCCGTGAGTGATGTGAACTCCCTCCATCAGGCGGCAGTGACCCTCGGTGGCAACGTCTTCGTCAAAGGCCGCTACTATGAAGCCCGGCACGCCATCACGCCTGCTGCACGCGAAGCAGCCTACTGGCACATGCTGGAGCAATGGGGCGCGCCCGTGCTCGTGCAGGAAAATGTGCTGGGAGAGGAATACAACGTCATTGGTCTGGGCGATGGCCGTGGTCACATCCTCGGTTCCTGCTCCATCCGCAAGATGCTCCGCACCGCCATGGGCAAAGGCTTCGGCGGCATGGTGGTGCGTGATCCGCAGCTCGATGCCGTTGCGCAATCGCTCATCGCAGAACTGCGCTGGAACGGCCCCTTCGAACTCGAGTTCGTCAAATCCGAAGGCCCCAAAGGCGAATACTGCCTCATCGAGATCAATCCGCGCTTCCCCGCCTGGTGTGATTTCCCCTCCACGCTGAACTGCAATCTGCCCGCTGCTGCGCTGGAACTCGCCCTGGGCTGGCAGCCGCGCGAGCCCCTGCGCCACGCCAGCCCCGGAAAGTTCTTCATCCGCCATGCCATCGACATGACCGGAGACATTCGCGACCTCGCCGCCCTCACCACGAGCGGTCAGTTCTTCCGTCAGCCGCGCGAAGTCATCCCGCACCCTGCCTCTTCCCGCAGTCATTAATTTCAACCTTCCACCGCATCCTCCCATGCAAACACTTCAGCCCTATTCCCCGCCGACGATCACTCGTCATCTCAGTGGCCAGAACAGCGCAGCCAATCGCAACCGCCATGCCCATGGCCTCAACAGCAACGTCTGCGAACGCATCGACGGCGTACCCGTGGCGGATCTCGCCGCACGCTTCGGTTCGCCGCTCTTCGTTTTCTCCGAGCGCACGCTGCGTGAGAAAATCCAGCGCGCACGTGAAGCCTTCGAAAGCCGCTATCCAAACACACGTTTCGCCTGGAGCTACAAAACAAACTACCTCAACGCCATCTGCCGTGTCTTTCACAGCGAAGGCTCCATCGCCGAAGTGGTGAGCGAGTTCGAATATGAAAAAGCCCGCCGCAACGGCGTGGCCGGGCGCGACATCATTTTCAACGGGCCGCATAAAACACGCGCAGGCCTCGAACTCGCCATCAGCGAAGGTGCCATGATTCAGGTCGATAACTGGGATGAACTCCTGCTGCTCGACACCATCGCGAAGGAGCAAAATCGCAGCGTCGACATCGCCATCCGCTGCTGGCTGGACGCCGGTATCCAGCCCGTGTGGAGCAAGTTTGGGTTTGGTGTTGAGCACGGCGAAGCCTGGCGTGCGATCCGGCGCATCGCGGAAAGCAAAGGTCGCCTTCGTTTGCAGGGACTGCACACACACATCGGCACCTACATCCTCGAACCCAACGCCTACAAGGCCGCGGCGGAGAAGCTCATCACGCTCATGGAGCGCTGCCGTGAGAGCTACGGCTGGTCCTTGCGCTATCTGAACCTCGGTGGCGGCTTCCCATCACTCAGCACGCTTCATTACTCGTATCAGCCTGCCGAGCAGGTGGTCCCCCCGATCGAAAAATACGCCGAAGCCATCGCCAGTGCGTTGAACACACTGCCACGCGACCACCGCCCGCGTCTCTATTTGGAAAGTGGTCGTGCCCTCGTCGATGAGGCCGGTTACCTCATCACCAGCATCGTCGCCGTGAAGCAAATCGGCGCCTCAGGCCCGATCACGCTCGCCGGCAAAGCGGCAAAGGCGCCCGCCTACATGCCCGAATCGAATGGTGCCGCCTACGTCATTGATGCCGGCATCAACATTCTCTACAGCGGCAACTGGTATCGCTTCAATGTGAAGCCCGCCATGGCTCAGCGCGAGAGCGCCCAGCAGCCCGTCAAACTCTACGGCTGCCTGTGCATGAACATCGACGTCATTCGGGAGCAGGTCTCCCTGCCGGCGATGACCGCGGGCGATCATCTCGTCATGCATCCAGTGGGTGCCTACAACATCACGCAGAGCATGCAGTTCATCACCTATCGCCCCGCAGTGGTCATGATCGGCCTGGATGGCCGCGTCGATGTCATCCGCGAACGCGAAGACCTCGACTACGTGCAGCGCCTTGAACGCGTGCCGGAACATCTGCTCAACCCATCGCGGCCATGAACTCAGAAGCCCCATCTACCCTCCCCGTGATGGCCATTCTTGAAGAGGCCCCAGATCATGCGCCTTCTCTGTGGAAGAGAAGCATGATGAGAGCGGCGGCTTGCGCCAGATCACTGCGCCCTCATCTTCAAACAGTCACGCCGCCGCTGCTCGAAGTCGCACGCGCCGCCAGCTCCATCTTCCTTTGCAGCAGTTGGAAAGCGGGTGCGCTGCTGTGCGCTGCGCTTCTGTTCATGCCGCGTTACTTTGCCTTTGCCGTCAGCGCCTGTTTGCTCGGGAGCTTCATCGCAAAGCTCCTGCATCTGCCTGCGGCGATGCGAAAAGACGGCACGCTTCTCTACAATGTATTCCTGAGCGCTCTCGCCGTCGCATGGATCACTCGCGGTTCCGCCCTCGCTGCACCTGCCATCTGGGCCATGCTGGCGGTCGTCACGGTTTACACGCTGCTGCTGTCCGCGGCATTGTGGCATTGGTTTCCGCTGCGCGCCGGCCTGCCGCCGCTCAGCGTCGCATTTGTCGTCGCCTTCGGCACACTGCTGACATTTTTTCCACACTGGGCGGCTGGCACAACACTGCTCGACATGGGGTTACCAGAAGAGCCCGCGCTGCCGTTCGTAGTCACCGCGTTCCTGCGCAGCATGGGCACGATTTTGTTCCTGCCAAACGTATGGGCTGGTCTCGCTGTGACACTGGCAATCCTCGTCTGGTCTCGCGTCGCCATGATCAATGCCATTGCAGGTTACGCAGGCGGCATCCTCATCGTGAAGTTGCTCGAAGCCTGCGGTCTGCACTGGCTCGGCTGGTTTGCCGGGCACAACTACCTGCTCGCCGGCATGGCGCTTGGCGCGATCTATTTCGTGCCGTCCTGGAGCAGCCTGGCTCTCGCCTTTGTTGCCGGTGCCGTCGCCGCATTGCACGTCGCGGCAGTGCAGCACTTTCTGCGTGGCTCCGGCTGGGAATACCTGCCGCTGCCCTACCTGCTCACAATCTGGAGCATGCTCTGCTGCCTGCGCCTGCGTGAGAAGCCGGGTTCCCTGCTGCCTGCCACAGGCATCTTCGACAATCCCGAAGCCGCCGCTGCCTCACTGGCTCTCGCAAATGCCCGCTTTCCGCATCGCAACGAAACTCATGTGCTGCTCCCCACCGCGCGCGAAGTCACCGTGACCCAAGGTTTCGACGACAAGCTCAGCCATCGCGGTGACTGGAAACACGCGCTCGATTTTGAAGTGCATGATGCCGCTGACCTTGCCTGCCCACCCGGCTGGGATGACGATCTGAGCCGCTACTACACGCAGGGCCTCGAAGTGCGTGCTCCTGGAACTGGCGAAATCATCCGTGTCATCGACGGCGTGGCCGACAATGCACCCGGCGGCTGCAACTTTGCCAACAACTGGGGCAACCACCTCATCCTGCGTCTTGATTACGGCGGCATCGTAAAGCTCGCGCACTTCATGAAAAACGGCATCGTCGTGAAAACCGGCCAGCGTGTCGGTGCGGGTGATCTGCTGGGCTACTGCGGCAATTCCGGACGCAGCCCCGTGCCGCACATTCATCTGCACAATCAAGCCACCAACGAGACCGGCGCACCTACCACGCCCTTCTGTCTCACGAATTTCTTCACGCGCACCTCTGAGGGTGTGCGCTGGAACTTCGCCAGTGTGCCCCAAGTGGGAGACCGCATCGCCCCGGCGTCAGTCTCCACCACCGTGCTTGGCACGCTGGCCCATTTTGCCCCCGGCGGGGCCACGTATCGCGTTTGCACAGCAGGATCAGTTTCATACGAAACAATCACCACCACGCTCGATGAATCCGGCCGCTACCTTTTCCGCAGTGGCAAAGATTCGCTCACGGCGGTGCTCGGTTTGCACGCCCTGCAGATCACGCAGAGCAGCCTCAGCGGTCATTCGCAGCTCCTGCGGTTCCTTTCGTTCGCCATGCCCACCGTGCCATTCGCTTATCAGAGCGGCATGATCTGGGAGGATAGTGTCGCTTTGCAGTCAAAGCAGCACGGTCGGGCATTGGCGGGCGTTTTCGCGCCCTATGTGGGTTATCCCACCCAGCGCGTCATCACTCGTCACTCACTTCATCCCACCACGCAGCGCCTTCATCTCTCCACGGCCATCGCCAATCCCACAGGTGATCTCCCACGTGAGATCGACTTCACCCTCGAACCCATGCGCGGTCTCTCCCAGCTCACCGCGCATTTCAAAACTCACGACTGTACTTTCACGCAAACCAGCTTCACGCCCACCCTGCCCAACGGCGACGCGGAATAAACCACGCTCCTCTCAACCATGAAAACACACCTCCTCATCCTTGCCTTCGCCTGCGTCACTTCTGCAAACGCCGCCGACAAGCTCCCCGCCATCGCCGAAGCCTGGCAGAAATCTCTCACCGAGGAATCCAACAATGATTTGGCCGCTGCTATCGAAAGCGTCCTCGCCTTCAAAAGCGCCGGCGGTGAAACCTACCTGGCGGCGGTGCGTGCCGGCTGGCTCTCCTATCTCAACAAGGACTACACCAAGGCCGTCCAGTATTACACCACCGCCGCCAAACAAGAACCACGCGCCCTCACACCTCATCTCGGCATGATGAATGTGTATCAAGCACAGAACGAACCCGAAGATGTCCTCCGCGAAGCAAAGGAAGTCCTGAAAATCGACCAGTTCCATCGTCCGACGCTGCTCATCGCCGGAGAGATTCTCTTCAATCAACAGGACTACCGCAAGGCAGAAGTCTACTTTGAGCGCGCTTACAAGCTTCAACCCGAAGACCCCCTCGGCATGAGCTGGTTTGGCTGGTCGCAGATCAACCAGGGGCAGGCCCGGCTTGCCGCGCCCTTGTTTGAAAAGCTCATGCAGATCAATCCCGAGGGCTACATGGTGCATGACGGCTTTGCCATCACTCACGGACTTCCGCCAGGCCCTCCTCCCGGCCAGCGTTGATTGAGGAGGACTGGCATGCACACGCCCTCCCAGATTCGCACCCGTGGGCGGCATCTCCACGCTGCGCTTGATCAAGTGATCGAACAACGCGGCTGGAGCACGCCGAAGCGCCGGGCGCACCAGTGGCGCACGCTGCGCTCCCTCGTGCAGCATGCCCACGCCCACATCCCGCTTTACCAAAAGCTCTTTGCCGAAGCAGGATTCACCCCTGCAATGCTCGATGACTGGGATGATCTGTCCAAGCTCCCCATTCTCACCAAGCCCGACCTGCGCAGCGCGACGCGGACGGATTTGATCGCTCAGGACAACCAGAGTGACATCCGCTGGCTGGCATCCTCCGGCTCCACCGGGATCCCCGCCTGCATGGCACGCACGGAAGAGTCGCTGTGGCATTACATGGCCTGCAACACAGCCTTGTACTATGACTGGTGCCACGGCAGGCCGCTCAGCAATGGCCTCTATTTCGTCGATATGTCTCGCGACAGCATCGACTTCGCCACCGCCGATCTCCTGCGCACCACCGTGCCGGACTCGCGAATCCTCTCTGCACAGGATCCCGTGGCCAAACTCACACGCGAACTCCTGGGCATCGCGCCTGAGTTCATTTCATCCTACCCATCCACGCTCCGCGCCATCGCACTCGATCTGCGTGCGCAAAACCGCGTCGTGAGCAAAACACGTCTCATCCACCTCACCTCCGAGATGCTGGACGCCCACACGCGGCATCTTCTCCTCCAGATCTTCCCGAACGCACGCCTCATTGAGACCTACACCAGCACCGAGGGCGGGCTTGTCGCCTGGCAGTGCATGCACAGCTCGCGCTGGCATTTCGCAGAGACAAACGTCCTCTGTGAAATCGTCGATGAACACGGACTCCCCACCACCGGCCTCGGCCACATCGTCATCACCGATCTCACCAACACCGCCACTCCGATCCTGCGCTATCGCGGGCTCGGTGATCTGGCCCGCTGGGAGCCGGAACCCTGCCCATGTGGCAGCACGGCGCGCAGCATCCGCCACCTGGAAGGTCGCAGTGCCGCCACGCTCCATTCACATGCAGGCACCCTGATTTCGCCGTATGTCGTCATCAATGCCATTGAGGATGTCCCCGGCTTGGCTCAGTATCAGATCGTACAAAAGCAGCCCGGCATGCTCGAAGTCCGCGTTGTGGCAGACGCCGATGCATCGCGCAATCGCGTCGAAAAAGGTGTTCAAAGTGCGCTTGAAGCCGCTCTGGCCGGCGCCGCCGATTTGCAAATCACCTTCGTCTCCAGGATTGCCGCGCCTCCAGGATCGCATAAAGTGCCGCTCGTGATTTCAGAACTTCCCATCGCCGCATGAAGCGCCTGCTCGACCACACCCTGCGTGGTTACGGGCAGATGCTCGTGGCGAACAGCCGCATCACCGGTGTGTGCGTGCTCATCGGCTTGTTGGTCCTCTCGATCGAAGCTGCTCTCATGAGTCTGGGCGGGGCGCTGCTCATCTCCGCACTCGCCCAGTGGCGTGCGCAGGATGACACCGTGCTCAAAACCGGACTCTTCAGTGTGAATGGCGCATTGCTCGGTGCCTTGTGGTATCTTTTTCCGCAGGTGCCGCTGTGGGTGCAGGCGCTCACCACCGCGATCGGTTGTGCAGGCATGGCTTATTTCTTCGTGCCCGTTGCTGAGCGCATGCACGAGAAAAAGTCGCCCTATGTCCTCTTCAGCCTGCCCTACGTCATGGCAGCGTGGACTGCGCTGACTGCGCTGATTTTCTTTGGCGTTCATGATGCCGAACTCACGCGCGGCTGGCGCGCACTGCTCACCAACCGCTTTGAAAAAGCCGAGAAACATTTCCTCAATACCGAAGTCAGCACCGACATGGCGGAGGCCTATCGCTGCGCGGGTCTTGGCTGGAGTTTGTACCGCCGTGGAGACCAGACCGGTGCGCAGACAGCTTTCTCACGCGTGCTCTCGCTCAAAATCGGAGTCGCAGATGCCTATGACGGACTTGGTTGGAGCCGCATCCGTCAGGGACGGTATGACGATGCCGCGCTGGCGTTTCGGCGTGCCGTCGCATTGGATTCCTTTTTCGCCGACTCATGGGACGGTCTTGGCTGGTGCGCTCTGGAAGCTGGCAATCCTGATGAGGCACGCCACCACTTCACGACTGCGGCGCTGTGTGCTCCCTTGTTTGCCGATGCCTACATTGGCTTCGCAGCCACCCTGTCTGGAGGCAAAGCTCAGGAGTACGCGAAGTCATGGGGTGGATTTCTCGGCAGTCATCTCAGCCTGACCGCGCAGTTCACCTCCACCCGTGTGCTGCTCTGCTGGGTCTGGTTCTTCATCGGCATTCTTTGGCATTCACGCACCAGCGCTCTCGTGGCTCTCTGTGCTGTCCTCATCTGCATGGCGGGTTCCGCATGGAAGCCCGTCTTTGGCGATCCATCCTTCGCCATGAACGTCATCGTCCTCGCCCTGGCCCTGGGCGGCCATTACCTGCGGCTGAATGTGAAGACCGTCGCGTGGATGCTCTTCGTCACACTGGCCATGGCCCTGCTGTGGGAACCGCTCTCGGAAGCACTACTGCGTCTGGCACTGCTGCCGCTCTGCCTGCCATTCAATTTGGCCCTTCTCGGCAGCATCGCATTCTTCGGCTGGCTGCATCGTCGGGGGCTGTGCGATGAGCGCATCCCCATTGACTGGGCTTCCAGCACGCCTGCGCAGATTCGTGTTTTCACCGCTCAAAAAGAAATCGCCGACGGCTGCTGGGACAAGATCAAAAAAGCAGATCCTGAGCAGTCACAGCCACAGACCGAACGCTCACTTCAGCTTCCGGCCAAAGTGAACCTCAAAGTAAACCCCGAGTGAATTCGCCAGCGCCACGGCGAAGCGGCGCTGAGTTTCCGGAGTCTCACGCACATTGGTCCAAGGACACTCCACCTGGATGGCACTCACAGTGCCGCCGGAGCGTGAACCATGGGCAGCCACGTCATAAACACCGCTGAAGTAACCCGCCATGAAGGTCGGATTCGCTTTTGAAGGACTGGGCAGGCAGCGAAAGCCATTAAACTCCAGCAAACCGCCGAGGCTCTGCGGTCCACGCAGCAATTCTGCAAAGCTTTGCGGCGAGCGCTTGTCCAGGTCACGGATGCTCGTGGAGGCAGCCAGAGCCGCTTCCGCGTTCAGTTCTGCGTCCGAGTGCTTCAGGACGTCTCCTTTGACCAGATAACCCAGTTCGACTCGTTGATCCAGATGTCGATGTCCGTGAATGTCCAGCAGCAGGCCCATGCCGCTCTTCTTCATCACAGTGTCACAGGCCTTTTGGGCACTGTCATGAAAGCGGTGCCAGGCCGCCACTGCTATGGGATCACCTTGCGCCGCCTCTTCGAGATCGCGGTTTGGATCAAGCTTCGTGCGGTGCAGATTCGAGATGATGACATGCGGTTTGCCGCCATAGCGTGTCTCCAGTTCCTCGATGATCAGTTCGGCCAGCGGCACCGTGTTGGAATCGGTGCCCGTGACACCATAGCGCCGTGCCAGCAAGTTCGCCGGTTTCAAGCTGCCGCCGTGAGGAACCGTGAGAATGATGGGCAGCGTACCGGAGCGCACCTCGATGTACGTTTCCAGCTCCGTAGTCTGGGCCTGCAATCCGGCGGCGAAAACAAATAGAAAAAACGGGATGCGCATGATCATTCCCAGTGAAAGACAGTTCCCCGCTGCATGCCACGTTTTTTCTCGCTCATGATTCACCGCATTCTCCTCCCGCTCCTTGTTCTCGCTTCCGCCTCCCACGCTGGCAACTGGCCCGAATGGCGCGGCCCTTCGGCCCAAGGTCACGCCAATGCCTCCGGCCTTCCGGAAACCTGGAGCGAGACGAGCAACATCGCCTGGAAGACTGAGCTTCCGGGCCGTGGCCATTCAACACCCGTCATGTGGGGCGATCAGATCTGGCTCACCACCGCCCTCGAAAAAGCAGCCACTCCCGAGGAAGCCAAACGCCGCCTCGAATCCAACACCGGCGACCAGCCCCTCACCGTGCTGGGTTCCGTGAGCCTGCACGCCCTGTGTGTGGATCGCACTAGCGGCAAAGTCCTCCATGACATCGAGCTGCTCAATGTGAAGGACCCGCAGTGGGCGCATCAGCTCAACAGCTACGCCTCACCCTCGCCCGTGCTGGCAGATGGCCGGCTCTACGCACACTTCGGTTCCTTTGGCACCGTCGCCCTCGATACAAAAACCTTGAAGGTGCTGTGGAAAAACGAGGAACTCCACGTCATGCATGAAAACGGCCCCGGCTCCACCGCCGTGCTGCATGGAGACAGACTGATCGCACATTTTGACGGCAGCGATCAGCAGTTCATTGCCGGATTCGACACACTTAACGGCAAGGTCGCATGGAAAACACCCCGCAGCGGCGACATGGATCCCCGCCCCCAACAGCGCAAAGCCTACGGCACCCCACTGGTCGTGACCATCAACGGCCAGCCGCAAGTCGTCAGCTCCGCCGCCAACAACATCTACGGCTATAATCCGTTTAACGGCAAAGAATTATGGAAGGTTCACTACGGCGAACTCGGCTTCTCCATGTCCACCGTCCCCGTGGCCGACGATCAGCAGATCTATTTCAGCACCGCCTTTGGCAAATCGGCCGTCATCGCTCTCAAATACGCCGGCTTGAAGACACCTGAAGTCACCTGGCGCAACAACAAGAACGCTCCCAAGATGTGCTCGCCCGTGCTGCACAACGGCCTTCTCTTCTACGTCGATGACGGTGGCATCGTCAGCTGCGTGGACACGAAAACCGGCGAGGCCTTTTACCGCGAGCGCATCGGTGGCAAGTTCAGCGCCTCGCCGATGATCGCAGATGGCAAACTCTACTTCTGCAGCCGCGAAGGTGTCGTGACGACCATCAACGCCGCCAAGGAGTTCAAAATCCTCGCCCAGAACACCCTCGACGGCCCGATCATGGCCAGCCCCATCGCCGATGGCAGCACCCTGTTCATCCGCACGGACAAAGCGCTGTATAAGATCGGGAAGTGAAGCGTTCGTCTCGGGGCTTGCTTTGCCTCATGGGATGCATAAATTTTCGCCATGACAACGATCGCCGAAATTGAAGACTCGATCCGTGCGCTGCCGGCATCCGGTTTCAAAGAACTGTTCGACTGGATGAATGAACGCCAGTTGGAGGTGCTGGAGGAAGACGGCTATGAGTCGCCGGAGCTCGAAGCAGCGATGCTAAAGGCATTGGACAGCCCACGCCATCCGCTGGATGAAGCCTTTCTTGATTCAATCCGAAAAGGCAGACCTTCCAATAAAGCCGTCATGGAATCTGCACCATGCCAGGTCTGACGATTCAAAGCACTGAAGACGCGTCACTTGATATACGTCTTCAGTCGGACTGGTACGACGTGCATGCTGGTGCAGACATCTCCGAAAGGTATCTGTTATCTTTGGTTGAAACACTCAATGATCTGGCCGCGCAGCCCGACCTTGGCCGTATCCGCAAATTCCGAAATCGACGTCTTGCGCGGTTGAGGTCGTTTCAAATTCAAGGCTCATTTCACAAGCACCTTGTCTTCTACCGTGTAGAAGACGACACGCTGGTTGTCTTCCGCGTGCTCCAGGGCATGCGTGACCTGCCCCGGCGATTGCTGGAACCGCCGGGGACAGAGTGAGGCGGGTTACTTCAGAGCCTTGCGCAGCACCGGCTCAAAAATCTCCGCCTGACGCAGGAAGCCGAGGTCGGTGCCGTGGGAGGCATCGTTGGAGCCTTCAGCATCTGTGCCATAGAGCGCATCACCGCCGATGTAGTGGAGGTTGGCGACTTTCTCCTTCTTGAGCTGCTCGTAGGCGGCTTTCAGGGCGGCGTGGTTGTCATCGTGAAACTTGGCCTTGGCAGGCATGATCCACGAGTTCGTGTTGCGGCGGTCTTCGACCAGAATGATCGGCGTGGTGGCATGCTTGGAGCGCAGTTGCTTCACTAGCGGCACGCATTTGGCCGTGACATCGGCAGGCCCCATGTTGGGCAGGCAGTCGATGACGATGACGGCAGGATCGAGTTCATTGATGAGATCGCCCACGGCCGCATCCATTTTGCCATTGCCTGAAAATCCAATGTTGATGACCGGACGGTCCAGGTGACGACCAAGGATGGCAGTGTGAACCATGCCAGGGCGGGAGGCATTCGCGCCATGCGTGATGGAGGTGCCATAGAAAACGATGGGCTTCTCACGCGGGGCCAGTCCTTCAAACTTGGCATCCGCAGGCACGCCGATCTCCAGCTTCTCGATGCCGTTGTAGAGCGGCAGGTAGGCGGCGAATTCATGTTCGCCCGGTGCCAGGCCGCTGATCATCACAGTTTCGACTTGCTGCTTGTCAGGTTTCGGGCATGCCACCCAGCGCCATTTGCCCTCGGCATCACGCGCATAGAGATCGAGACCGCTCACACCCGTGGCAGGCATGGCCGGCATGGCCAGATTCGCTTTGAGGAGATCGTAGCGGCAGTAAATCGTGTTCGCGTTCGTCTTGAAGCGAACCATCATCCCCGCGCTGTCGCGGCTGAGTCCCCAAACGGCAGGTGTGACGGTTTTTTCAGCCTTCGCCGGGAGACGGTCAAACCAGCGTAAACGCTCCTGATCTCCCCAGCCGCGTCCTTCCACACCCCAGCTCGTCACATCATGCCACTGCGCATCCGCAGGAATGGTCGGGCCTTTGGCTTTGGCCGCAGGAGCAGGTGCTTTGGGGGCGGCAGTTTGGGCGAGCAGCGAAGTGCTGACCAAGAGGGCGAGGAGGATGGCTGGTTTCATGAGGCGCATCAGTACGTCGTGCAGCGGCTCGTTCTCACGTCAATCGCGAGACACAGCGGGAACCAACAAATGCAAAATCCTCAGGCGTTTCAGCCGCGCACTTTGGCGAGGGCCTTTTTCGTGGCCTCGTAGGCGGTCTTTTCCCAGGTCGGGAGTGATGCGCGGGCAGTGGGGTTTTTCAGCGGAGGCACCGGTCCCGATGCCATTGCGAGACTGCTGGCGATAGCTTTGCCGCTGCGCGCATGGGTCAGGAAACCGACGGTGACACTCTGCTGCTTGAAGTCGGGGGTGGCCCAGACGCGGATAATGGCCTTGAGATGATTGGCGGCGGCGAATTTTTGGACCTCGCTGCGCTGGTTCGCAATGTTCAGGCTCTTCGGGGTCTGCTTCATCTGGGCAAAGGGCACATAGCTGAAGGCGCGGCTGTGATCCAACGCACGCTCCACTCCGCGACGCACCGCCTGATGCACGCGCAGTTCCTCGGGGGTTTCAGATTTGAAATGGGTCAGCGGACGATCACCCGGATGACTCCCGGTGGGCCCGATGCCGATGGCCCCCGTGCGCACATGGTGAAGCCGGCCGAGATTGCCTTCCGTGCAGGAGGACAGAGCCGCTGCGGCGAGCAGACTTGCGAGGAAGAGGGTGACGCGTTGACGGATATAAGACATGCGTCGTTATGCCACGAAGCCCCCGCTTTGTCATGCGGTAACGGTCCAGCTCAAGCCGTCATCCAGCACGAAGCGGCGTGCTTATCGGGCGAGCAAAAACTCTTTCGCATTCACCAGACTCCACGTGATGTCCTCCAGCGCGAGTCGCCGGTCTTTGGCGGAGGCGAGAAGGGCTTCCATGACCTTGGCTTCGTCGGCGGTGGGGGCACGGGTCAGGAGGGCCCAGTAGAGATCGCGGGTGACGGCGCCGTTGTCGGGATTCTTGAGCAGCGAGCTGAGCCGGTTGTATTTCTGCGAGACGACGTTGCTGACGATGGGGCCGCTGATGAATTGGAAAATCTGGCCAATGGAAGTGTCCGCAGCTCGTTCGCATTCGCAGCTTAGCTCGCGTTTCGGGCGGCCAAATTGGGCGAGGAAGGCCTCGGGTGATGTGGGATTGGGACTGCCTCGGCCATTGTCGGGGCCGGGAATCTGGCTGGCACGCGTGCCGCGGCTCCAGCCATTGAAATCCGGCGTGACACGCATCGAGGAGTAGAGCGAATCAATCAGCTGCTCGGCGCTGAGGCGGCGGGGCAGGTGGTGCGAGTAGTTGATGAGATCGGCGGCGTTCGTCTCGTTCGGCGTGCTGTCCAACTGGTAGGTGCGGCTCAGCATGATGGTGCGAATGAGGTGCTGCAGATCAAAACCGCTGCGGATGAAATCCTGCGCAAGTTCTTCGAGCAGCTGCGGATGGCTGGCGGGATTCGTGAGACGCATGTCATCCACGGGGTCGACCAGACCACGACCCATGAGATGATACCAGATGCGGTTGGCCTGTGCTTTGGCAAACAGAGGATGCTGTGCGCTGGTGAGCCAGTTGGCTGCGGCCTGCAGTTCGTCCTCCTTCTCGGCGAGCTTGGGCATGTCGGCACCGAGGAACCGCGCCTTGGCCTTGTCTCCGGTGCGCGGGTTTTCGATGTTCAGCTTGGCATTGAGAAAGACCACCTGCTCTCCGTTGAACTCATGCTTGTCGTTTTTATCACGGGGTTTGATGTCGCCGATGATCTTGTAGTCCACCTGCGCAAAGACGGCGGACCAGTTGTAGTAGTCGTCCTGCGTCCAGCGGTCAAAGGGGTGGTTGTGGCACTGCGCACACTGGAGGCGTGTGCCGAGGAAAACTTGCGCCGCCGTGGTGGCACGCAGCTCCGGGGTGCGATTGGCGCGGTAGAAATTCGTCTCGGGCTCGTGATAGGTGCTGCCACGGGAGGCAAGCATGGCGCGCAACATTTCATTGATGGGGCGGTTTCGTGTGATGCCATCGCGAATCCAATCGTGAAAGGCCTGCACCCCGGTTTTGTCCAGCGTGCGGGATTCGACCTTGAGGACATCGGACCACTTGAGCGTCCAGTAATCGGCGAACTCAGGCCGCACCATCAGGCGGTCAATCAAGCGCGCGCGTTTGTCGCGGTGCGTGTCGGCCTCAAAGGCACGTGCTTCATCCGCAGGCGGGATCATGCCGCAGAGATCGAGCCAGGCACGGCGAATGAAGACCTCATCACTGCACACCGCGCTGGGGTTCATGCGCAGGGTCTTGAGCTTGTTGAAGACGTGCGAGTCGATGTAGTTGTCACGGCGCGGCTTGCTCCACACAAAGGCCGGATTCGCTTTCACAAACGTCAGCCGCACGGGCACCGATTGATTCAGGAAGCGCACCAGCACTCCAGGCTCGCCAAACTGCAGGCGCTTCACCAGCCCGCTCTTGCTCACATCAACGAGTCCGTTTTGCAGCGGCTCATAGGTCGCACGATCAGTGATGTCGCGCTGCGTGCCGTCAGCAAACGTTGCCTGTACTTTGATCTGCACCTTGTCCTGCGGCTCGTCCAAAACGAGCTCGGTCGGCGTGACAGCGAGCTTGGTGACTTTCGGTGCCGTGCTGTCATCACGCGGCAGCCCAGCGGCGATCCAGTTCCGCAGCACCTGATATTCCCAGGCCTTGGGATCGAGCTTCTTGCCGCCTTCGTGGGCGATCTGATTCGCGCCTTTGACCAGGATCAGGCTGCGCTCCGGCGCGAAGACATCCACGCGGCGGCCGGAGGCATCCCGGGCGAGCGCTTTGAAATCGAGATCATGATCCTGTCCGCGCAGCGAAAGTTTGAAGCCGCCTTTGCCCGTCGCATTGCCATGGCAGGTGCCCAGGTTGCAGCCTGCTTTGGAAATGGCGGCCATCACGTCGTTGCGGAATGACACAGTCTCGGCGGCATACGCCGACGACAAAGCAACTGCGCTGAGCGCACAAACCAAGCTGGGGACAGAGCAATTCACAGGGCCGCAAATAACGGCTCATGAGCAGGTTCTCTTCCAATCAAGCAGGGCAAAACGCCTGCTTCATTTCTCAAAACGGAATGTCGTCGTCTTCCATGCCGTCGGTGATCGGGCCTTCACCGAAGTCATCGTTCTGCTGTGCAGGGGCGGGACGTTGGGCCGGGCGCTGCTGCTGAGCTGGCGCTGGACGCTGGGCCGGACGGGCTGCGGGACGGTTGTAACCGCCGCCACCTCCTCCTGAGCCACCACCACCGCCGCCGCCGGAGTAACCACCTTCTTCATCGCCACCACCGCCGCCACCGGCTGGAGCACGGTCGCCGCCAGGGCTGCCAAGAAATTGCATCTGCTCGCCCACGACGCGCATGCGGGTGCGCTTCTGACCGGTTTGCTTGTCCTCCCAGGAATCCATCTGCAGGCGGCCTTCGATGAAGACCGGGCGGCCTTTGTGCAGGTACTTGCCGGCGAGCTCGGCCATCTTGGCCCAGAGGACGACGTCCACAAAAGTGACTTCCTCCACCTTCTCACCACTGTCGGAGGTGTACACACGGTTCACGGCGAGCCCGATGTCGCACACCGCGCTGCCTTTGGGCGTGTAGCGCACTTCAGGGTCGCGGGTCAGATTGCCGATGAGCATGACTTTGTTGTAGGAGGCCATAATGGGGCATCTTTGCCGCCCGCCGCGCCTGAGGGCAAGAATTTTGTCATTCTCGTGACGTGCAATTCCGTGCCATGCTGGCGGCAGATGCTGGAACTTATTGATGGCTTCATCCTCCACCTGGCGACCGAGCGGGGTCTGTCCACGAACTATCAGCTCCTGGTGCGCCGGGTTCTGGAGGCGTTTGCCTCGTGGTTCAAGGCCAGGCACGACTCCGCCAGCGCGGCTGCCGTGACGACGGAGCATGTGAGCGGCTTTCTGGCCCAGAGAAAAAAAGACGGCATCGCGGCGTCCTCGGCCCGGGTCGAACTCATCGCCGTCAAAATCTTCTTCCGCTGGCTCACCGCGCGCAAACACATCCCCTCTGACCCCGCGGACCCGATTCTGCCTCCTCGCCAGGAAAAGCACCTGCCAGACTCCTTGAACGAGCAGGACGTGCGCAAGCTCGTCGAATCCGTAAACGGTACATCGCCGCTGGATCGGCGTGATCGGGCCATCCTGGAGCTGTTCTATGCCAGCGGTGTGCGGTTGTCGGAGCTGGCCGATGCTCGGTTGGAACACCTCAGCCTCGAAGAGGGCTGGATTCGCGTCACGGGGAAGGGCTCCAAGACCCGTCTCTCACCCGTGGGCGGTGCCGCACGCGAGGCCATTGCGGCCTACGTGGAGCATGCACGCCCTGAGCTGGTGGGACCGAAATCCCAGAGCCACATCTTCATCTCACGCAATGGCACAAAACTGACCACCGCACGCATCCAGCAGATTGTGAAGGAACGCGCCGCGCTCTGCGGCATGGATCCCGCCCGGGTACATCCGCATCTGCTGCGGCACAGCTTTGCCACGCACCTGCTGAACAACGGCGCTGACCTGCGCGTGATCCAGGAAATGCTCGGCCATGCGGACATCTCCACGACGCAGATTTATACCCACGTGGATCAGGCACGGCTCAAGGAGGTGCACCGGCGCTTTCACCCGCGGGCTTGAGCGGCCACATCGCCCATGCGGGCATAGACTTCGCGCCCAGCTTGGCTGTGCTCGATCAAATCGTCCGAGAACTGGATTTTGCCCGGTTCGAAGATCGTGATGAAGCAGGAGCCACCGAAGCGAAAGTAGCCTTTTTCAGCCCCTTTTTCGACAGCGGCACCCGGCGTGTAAGTTTGCACGATGGAGCCCACGCAGGTGGCGCCGACTTCAAGTAGCAGCACATCCCCGAGGGTAGGAGTGCGCAAGACCGTGATCTCCCGCTTGTTTTCCCAGTGGATGCTGGCCCGGCTGCGCAGGGCGATGGGACTCACCGAATACAGCGGGCCATTGATCAGGCGGGCGGCTCCGGGAGTGCCTGCGCAGGGAAAATGAAAGCGGTGGTAGTCCACCGGGCACAGGCGGGAAATCAGCATGCTGCCGTGGGCAAAGCGCTCGGAGAGCGCGGCATCGCGCAGCAGGGCAGGGAGGTCAAAGCGGGTGCCTTTAATGAAAAAATCGGTGCAACTGGCGATGTCGGGCAGGACCAAATGGCGTCCGTCCGCCGGGAAGGTGATGACATCGTCACCCGGAGCAATGGGCCGTGCCTGCGGCTTGAGCTTGCGGTAAAAAAATTCGTTGAAGGTGAGGAAGGACTCCGGGGCATCGGCGAATTCACTGACGTCCAGGCCATAGGTGGCCAGGAATGGGACTATTTTTGCCCGGCTGGCCGGGGCGTCCATCCGGCTGCCGTACCAGCGGGAAAAAGCCGCCCGTTTCACCAGCGCATGCAGCGGCAGGGCGCCCAGCGGGCTTTCGTAGGTAAATCGCAGAAAACCCTCCCCATACACTGCCTCCGTTTCGAGTTGGCCGGTGAGGCGATTGTAAAAAGTGATGGGTTCGGCTGGCATGGGACTTGTTCACATAATGCCATGCCAAGAAAACGCCACACGAACAAAACTGGCGACAAACACGATTCGAGGCATAGTCGCGGCCCCTTCCAGCCTGAAAAGTATGACCGAACCAGAAGCCAGCACCGACAACCAGACGCCAAAGCCAAGCGGCCTGGTTGACCTTTCCGATTTGAAACTGATGCCCGCGTGGGTCGGCGAATTCGGCAAAGAAGATAAAATCAAACAACGCTATGCCGATGCAGAAGACCGTCCGCAGCGCGGTGGTCGTGATGACCGCCGTGGCGGTGGTGGTGGATTTGGCGGTCGTGATGATCGCCGTGGCCCACCTCCGCGCCGTGATGGTCCTGGCGGCGCTGGTCCGCGTCCAGCTGGTGCCGGTGGCGGATTCCGTCCTGGTGGTCAAGGTCAAGGCGGCCCGCCTCGTCGTGATGGTCCTGGTGATGACCGCCGTGGTCCACCGCGTCGTTTTGGCGATCGTGATCGCGCAGGCCCGCCACAGCGTGAGTGGGTCGAGATCCCGAAGGATGTGCAGGTCATCATTTTCCCAGAAGACAAGGCGGTGGATGCACTCGCCGCACACGTGCGCCAGACGGGCCACGCATTCAGCATGTTTGATGCCGCACGTCTTGTGCTTGCAGGTGGTGATCGCTTCATGGTGCGCTTCCGCTGCGCCGAAGAGCGTCCCACAGGCTTCTACCATGTGCCTGCGGACGGCAGCCTCTTCCTCTCCCGTGATGAAGCTCTCAATCATGTGCTGCGCAGCGCCGCACTGGATGAGTTTTATCGTGCGGAAGAGATCGAACTCGAAGCTCCAAAGGGTGAGTTTGCCTCCGTGGCCGTTTGTGGTATGAGCGGCGAACTCATCGCTCCGCCGAGCCATCATAGCTATCAAACCGGTGTCATCAGGCTGCACCGTGAGCGCTTCTCGAACATGCCCATCGAGGATTTCAAACGTCGCATCCGTGTGGAGTCCAATCCGGAGCTCGTTGCGAAGTGGAAGGAAAACATGAGCAAGGGCCGCCGCTGGGTGTGCCTGAAGGGCGAAGTGCCCGAGGGCGGCGAGCCGCTGTCACTCAGCTCACGCGCCGATATGGAGGCGCATTTCCGCCGCACCTTTGGCAACGATGCCGTCATCGAAGTTCGTGACGCCACCGTGCCGGGCAACATCGACAAGCAGAAGCTTGCGCATATTTTCTTCATCATGATGCGCCAGTCCGTGGATGCGGCGCGCAAGCACCTCTTTGAAATCTCGCAGAAGCTCGGCGCTGGCCTGGAACGCCGTGGCATGAAATTGTTCAAGCGCCGCGCGGGCAAGCAGTTCGTCTGCCGCGTGAAGCCTCGCGCGATCGAGCCCAGCATGGTCTTCTCAGACCGCCTCGCGCAGGTCGTGGAAAAGCTCAAGGCCAACAACGGCATGCCCATGCAGAAGCTGGTGGAGTCGATCGTGCCCTCCCCAGAAGCTCCCGCAGGCACCGCCCCGGATGCGCCGAAGCATCCTACGGAAGAGCAGATTGCGGTCATCAAGGACATCCGCTGGCTCGCGAACGAAGGCTACGTCATCGAATACAGCGACGGCATGGTCTTCCTCGGTGTGCAGGGTGAACCGGCCGCTGCAAAGAAGGAAGCTCCCGCTGCCAAGGCATCTGCGAAAGCCGCTGCTCCTGACGCAGAAGCTGCCGCCGAAACGACTGCCGAAACCGAACAGGAAGCATCTGAACCTGCACTGACAGAAGCCCCCGTGGAAGAGTCCATGGCGGAAGCAGAACTGGCAGAGCAGGCTGAAACTGCCCTCGCTGGCTCTCCAGAGGAATCACCTGCCGCCGAAGCACCCGTTGAAGAAGCTCCTGCACAGGAAACTTCCAAAGCTGCTGAACCAGAACTGACAGAAGCCCCGGTGGAAGAGTCCATGGTGGAAGCAGAGCTGGCAGAGCAGGCTGAAACCGCCCTCGCAGAATCTTCGGTTGAAGAGCCTGCGAAGGAAGAAGGCGCCGCCTGATTCCTCCACCGGCCAAGGATCACGCGTGCTTGTAGGATGGGTGTGGCGAAAGCCCGCCCGTCCATGAGCGTGTGGAGACGCTGTGTAGCTCGGCACCTTCCAGCGCGCCAAACACACCCAGCCTAGCCTCAGCGGCTGCTTTCAACCGCCCACAGCATCTTCACCGTCTGCACCGCAGCTTTGACGTGGTGCACCCGGAAAATCTGCGCGCCACGCTGCATGCCTGCGGCGATGCAAGCTTGAGTGCCCGCATCGCGTTCCAGGGCGGGAATGCCGAGCACATCGCCGATGACCGTCTTGCGTGACACCGGCAGCAGAATGGGCCGCTCGAAGCGGTGGAGTCGCTTCAGTTCTCGGTAGATGACGAGGTTGTCGTCCTTCTGTTTGGCAAAATCGATCCCGGGATCCAGCACGATGTTTTCTCGCGGCAGCCCGACGCTCTCCGCCAGCACCAGACGCTGCTCAAAGAAGTGGTCCAGCGTGGCCATGATGCTGTCATACTTCACATGCGTGTGCGGCACCTTCGGCTGGCCGACGCTGTGCATGATGAGCAGGCCCGCGTTGTGCTCCGCGCAGAGCTTGGCATTGAACGCATCCGGCAGGCCGCTGATGTCATTGATGAGGTCACCACCATGTGGCAGCACTTCGGCGATGACGTCGCTGCGCCAGGTGTTGATGGAAAGCAGCGGCGCATGAAAGCGCGAACTGAGCTCCGGCCACTTTTCGAGGAAAGGCAGCAGCCGGTCGATCTCCTCGGACACGCTTATCGCTTCGCGGTTGGTCCGTGCGCTCTCCGCGCCGATGTCGATGATGTCCGCACCATCCTGAAGCTGCTGCTTCGCCTGCGCCAGCGCCTGGCCGGGATCCAGCGTGCCGTCGCCGCAGAAGGAGTCGTCATTGATGTTCACGATCCCCATCACCAGCGGGCGGCGGGGAAATTCCATGCGGTGCTGTCGTGCCTGCCAGATCATAGCGGCCATGCCTCCGGCAGTGGTACCACCTTTCTCTGACGTTTCTCAAACCGCACGGTCGTCGTGTACCCGACGCTCCGCACCAGATCGAGCGCCTTGTTGAAATCCACACCCACATCCGTGGGCAGATGCGCGTCCGAATTGATCACGATGGGCACCTTCGCCGTGAAGGCCACCTCCAGCATCTCGCGCGCGGGATAGATCTCGCGCACATCCTTGCGCAGGCCGGCGGTGCTCACTTCGAGGATCCCGCGGGTGTCCACGAGCGCCTGGATCACCGGCTCGTAATAGGGCCGCAGATCACCCGCAGGGCGCAGTCCGAAGCGCTTGGCCAGGTCGGGGTGCGCATGGAAATCAAACTGCTTCGTGCGGATCATCTGCTCATAGAGCTTCCAGTACATGCCCCACATGTGCTCGATGTCAGACGCCGTCTTCCAGCGTGAGACATGCTTCGGATCATCCACCGCGATGCCATCATGGATGTAATGCACACTGCCGATGAGGTAGTCCCAGTCGGCCATGCCCGCCGTCTCGTCGATCCACTTCTGATATCCTTCAATGTGGTCGCATTCCAGCGCGAGTCGGATCGGGTACCCCGGCAGCGCCGCACGCGCTTCTTCCACCAGTTCAAAGTAGCGCGGCAGGTCGGATCGCAGCATGCGCCAGTCGTCATACTTCTCAGGCATCGGGTTATGGTCCGACAGACCGATCTCCGCGAGGCCGATGCTCTGCGCATGCCGTGCGTAATCGACGGGATTCCCCTCGGCATGCAGGCAAAGCGGCGTGTGCGTGTGGTAATCGGTGAGCATTAGAGTTTTTCGCTGCATTGGGCGCGCTGGCAAGTTGATCGCAGCGACATTTCGCGGCATGAAGAAATCATGCCCACCCTCAAAGCCTTCATTTTCGACCTCGACGGTACCCTGATTGACTCGCTCGCAGACATCGCCGAGTCGATCAACCGGATGCTGGATGCCCGGGGGTATCCGCGCTGCGAGAAGGAAGTGTTCAAGCAGATGGTGGGAGACGGCATGGAAAAGCTCGTCGAGCGGGCATTGCCCCAGGCGGTGCGGAGCGAAGAGCTGATCAAAGTCTGCGTCGAGGAATATCGGGCGCAGTACGATCTGCTCTGGCAGGCGCAGACCCGGCCCTACGAGGGCATCGTGGAGATGCTGGCGGAACTGCAACGCCGAGGCCTGAAACTGGGCGTGATTTCGAACAAAGCGCATCGCTTCACCGTGCCGATGACGGAGCATTTTTTCGGTTCGTCGATATTCGACCACATCCTGGGCCAGCGCGCCGAAGTGCCGCGCAAGCCGGATGCCGCCGGCGCACACGAGATGGCGGCCTTCCTCGGGCTGCAGACCAATGAAATGGCCTACGTCGGAGATTCGGGCATCGACATGCAGTTTGCGAAGAACAGCGGCATGCGTGCCGTGGGCGTTCGCTGGGGCTTTCGCAGCGAGGCAGAGCTGATTGAGTGCGGTGCGGACCTGCTCATTTCACGTCCTGAGGAATTGTTCGATCTTTCCTGAAAATATTGTTTCCGCTGGTACTTGAGAGGGAAAGGCAGTCCCCTTAGTATCGGCTCTGTGAAATTCAAAACCTCCCTGACTCTGACGCGTGCTGTGCTGCTTCCTAGCATGGTGTTGCTGGCCTCCTGCCAGCTCTTCCGCAAAAAACCACCAGCACCGCCGCCAGAGCCGGTGAAAGCGGAATGGAAGTATCCGGGTGAATGGACCGGCGGGAGCAAACCCATCACTCGCATGGTCATGAATGTGGATGTGCAACGTGTCACCTTGTACAACGGCAACGATGTTGTTGGCTGGACTTATTGTGCCAGCGGCATCCCCAGTTTCCCAACGCCCACGGGTGAGTTCAAGGTCTTGGAAAAGATCAAAGACAAGGTCTCGAATCTGTATGGCAAAGGCTTCGACAAAAGTGGCAAGCTGGTGAACTCGGACTTCAAGCAGGGCCGGGATCTGCTGCCGGAGGGCGGCCACTTTCAAGCGGCCAAGATGACTTACTTCATGCGCCTTACCGGCGACGGAGTCGGCATGCACATCGGGCCGATTCCAAAGCCCGGGCGCCGTGCATCGCATGGTTGCATCCGCCTGCCTTCCAAGATGGCCCCGATTCTCTTCGAACACACCGCCGTGGGCACGCCAGTCACGATCACGGGCAGCGGTCCCGATTATCAGACTTACCTCAAACAATCCGCTGACAAGGCGAAGGCAAACTCCGCAAAGCTCGCAGCTTCGAAGAAGAAAGCCGCTGAGGCCGCCGCAGCAGCCACGGCCGCCACGACGCTGGCTCCTGACGATCCCAACGGTCCAAAAGGCGGAGTGACAACACCGCCTGCGGGGACGACGCCTCCCACCACAACTCCTCCGCTCGGATCACCTCCCGGCACACCCGCTTCACCGCCGATCGAAGTGAAACCTGCGGAACCGGCCAATCCAGCGCCGCCAGCGAACAACTAAGCGAACGACAAGCTCAACAAAGACAAGAGGGCGGCCGCAATGCCGCCCTCTTTTTTGTTCCCGAAGGGATCGAAGAAGGAGGCCAGGGGTAGCGCGCAACGACCTCCACCCGGGAATCACTCGAACAACAACGCAAGCTCAAGGGAGCATGTACGGTATGCGATCGCTGGACACAGACTCCATGCGAGAACTGGGTGGGAGAATATTTTCCTCCTGCCTCCAGCCGGCTTTTGCCCGATGGGCTTGTTCTTCAAGATCGACTAGAGGCCGGCGTTTTCGATTCACCTCCTTCGGCAAGGCAGGCGCAAAACGCCTGCCTTGCCATGGAGATTGAGAGGAACCGAAACGAAGGCCTTCGAATTCCGATTACTTCTTGCCAGCGGCCACGGTCGCAGCGGCGATGGCCTGCTGGGCTTTGAGCTGCTCGATCTGTGCATCCAGCACCTGGTGCTTGAGGCTGGTGCCGCTCTTCTTGGCGTACCACAGCACCAGCGGGGAGGCGATGAAGATGGATGAGTAGGTGCCGAGCAGCACACCGATGGTGATCGGCATGGCGAACTCAAGCATGGCAGGATTGCCGAGGAAAAGCAGCACGACCATCGGCGCGAGGGCGGTGGGGCCGGTGAGGAGTGTTCGGGAGAGGGTTTTGCAGATGGCCTCGTTCATCATGTCGCGCATGCTGCCGCCGGTGCCCTTCTGAATGGTTTCACGGATACGGTCAAACACAACGATGGTGTCATTGATGGAGTAACCGGCGATGGTGAGCAGCGCGCCCACGTGGATGATGCTGAGCTCCTGGCCAAACAGCACGCACAGGCCGGGCACCATGAGCACGTCATGGAACAGGGCGACGATGGCACCGACGGCGAAGGCGAACTCGTAGCGCATCAGCAAATACAGGAAAATCGCGATCAGCGCGGCGAACATGGCCCACATGGACTGCTTGGCGAGTTCGGAGCCGATGACGGACCCCACGGTTGCGATGCTGGTGCCGGCGACGACGTCCTTGTTCCATTTGGCGCCGATGGCGTGCTGGATCGCCACTCCGGCATGCTCTTCGCAGCGGATGCTGAGGTTGTCTGAGCCGGTGGTGCTTTTGCGCTGGATGTAGTAGCTGCCGAGGTCTTTGCCGTCATCCTGTTTGAGGCCTTTGAACACGGCGTCGAGTTCGGCATCTGAGATATTCTTGCCCGGTGCCAGAGTCACGTCAACGCGGCTGCCGCCACGGAAGTCGATGCCGAAACCCGCACTGCCCTTGTAAGCCAGCGTGCCAAACGAAATCGCAGTGACAACGAGGGAGGCGATGATGAACTTGGGAGCCGAGGACAGGATGTCGAAAACTTTGTCCGGGATGATTTTGGTGGTGTGAATCCCTTTCAGGATGTTCTTGTCCACGACCCACATGAAGATCACGCGGGTGACGATCAGAGCGCCGATCATCGAGGAGATCAGACCGATCATGAGCGTGACGGCGAAGCCTTTGACCAATCCGCCGGAGATGAGGAACAAGATCAATGCGGAGATGAGCGTGGTGATGTTGGAGTCGGCAATGGCGGAGAAGGCTTTTTCATACGCGGCTTCCAGGGCGGCGGCGAAAGTCTTGCCAGCCTCCATTTCTTCCCGCAACCGTTCATAGATCAGCACGTTGGCGTCCACCGCCATGCCGATGGTCAGCACGACACCGGCAATACCAGGCATGGTGAGCGTGAAGCCAAACAGCGCCATGGCACCGAAGAGGATCGCGATGTTGATGACCAGACCGACGATCGCCACAATGCCGGCGAGACGGTAGATGAACATCATGAAGCAGGTGGTGATGATCAAAGCGGCGACGCCGATCCACTTGCCCTGATCAATGGAAGACTGGCCGTAAGCGGAGGAGACCGAGCTTTCGGACAGGATCTTCATCGGATTCTGCAATGGATTGCTCAGGAGGGTGGCCAGGGAGTCAGCCTCCTGTTGGGTAAAGCCAGCGCCGCCACCGCCGGAGATTTCGGCACGGCCGCCGAATTGCTTGGCCTGGAGGCGGGGTGCGGAGTGAATCTGGCCGTCCACGATGATGGCCATTTCTTTCTGGTAATGAACAGCAGCGAGTTCGTCGAAGAGCTTGGCACCTTCGCTGTTGAACTGCAGCGCCACCTTGTTGCCTTCTGCATCGACGGTGCGGAAGGCCGTGGCGACGTATTTGCCTTCGATGTCCGCCGAATCACGAACGAGTTCGGACCTGCTGGTCACGGTGCCGTCTTTGGCCGTGAGGGGCTTGCTGTAGGGCATTTCGATCCAGCCGGGCTCCTTGATGCCGCCACGAGCCTTGATCTGCTCCAGCTTGGCCTGGCTGTCAGGATGCACCCGACGGAACTCGAGGTGCGCCACGGTCTGAATGGTGATCCGAACGTCTTTGATCTCCTCTTCGGTGATGCCGGGCATCTGGATCACGATGCGGTCAGTCCCTTCCGGCTGCATGCTGAGATCCTTCGAAGCATCAGCATTCAGACGTTTTTCAAGAATCGCGATCGCCTGCTGCACATCGCTGCTGGTCACTGCTTTGGGGCTGCCATCGTCATTTTTGCCTGGAGCAAGTTGCACGATGAACTCGCTGCCACCCTGAAGGTCGATCCCGAGCTGGAGGCCCATGGTCTTCGCTGTGTAGATGGAAGCTGCGGCAGTGAGCGCGACAAGGATCGTGCCCACCCAGCGTTTGGTCTTATGCACGGCGGTGCCGACATAGACGAGCAGCATCATCAAAATGGAGGCACCGACAAAGAAGGTGGCGAAGGGATTCATGGACAGGTTGGCTGGTGGGTTGGGAAAAACAAAAGGAGTGCCGCTTACGCTTCGGTCGCTTCAACGACGTCGGACTTTTTCGTCACCGCGGCGATCTTGACGCGCTCGAACTCGACTTTGACGTTGTCGGCGATCCTGACCATGACGGTGCGGTCTTTCACGCTGGTGATGATGCCGTGCACGCCGCTTTCCATGATGACGTGGTCGCTCACGCCGACGTTGGAGATGAGCAGCTTGTGCTCCTTCATGCGCTTCTGCTGCGGGCGGAAGATGACGAAGTACATCACCACGATCATGAGGATCGGCAGCATCATCGGGCTGCCAAGGAGGCCGCCTTGGGCTCCAGCAGGTGCGGCTTGGGCCAGAAGAAGGGTGTTTTCGAGAGAGATGGAGATCATGATTCGGGAGCTGCGGTGTGTGACTTGTATTTCGCGACGACCTCAGCCCGGAACTCGGCGAAACAACCCTGATCGATCGCTTGACGTGCCCTGGACGTGAGGGACGCGTAGAAATGCAGGTTATGAAGAGAAATCAACCGTAAACCCAGAATCTCCTGTGCCTGCACCAAATGGCGGATGTACGCCCTTGAAAAGCCCTGGCAGAGCGGATGGGTGTCTTCGGAAATGGGGCGGAAATCCTTCGCGTAGCAGGCATTGCGCAGGTTCATCAGGCCCTCATGGGTGAAGGCCGCGCCGTTTCGCGCCAGCCGTGTGGGCAGCACACAGTCAAACATGTCGATCCCGCGTGCGATCAGCTCGATCACCTGCGGCGGCGTGCCCAGCCCCATGGCATAGCGGGCCTGATTAGCGGGAAGATGCGGCGTCACCCACTCGGCGATGCGCATCATGTCCTCCTCCGGCTCGCCCACGCTCAGTCCGCCGATGGCGTAGCCGTCAAAACCCATCGCCACCAGTTCCCGGGCGGATTTTTCACGCAGCTCTTTATAAACACTGCCTTGTACAATACCGAAGTGCTGCTGCGCCCCGCCGCCGGTCTGCGGCCGGTGTTCATCAATCCAGGCCCGGCAGCGTTTGGCCCAGCGCAGGGTCAGATCGAGGCTTTTTTCAGCCTCCTTGGCCTCGCAGGGGTAAGGCGTGCATTCATCAAACAGCATCGCCACGTCCGAGCCCAGGGTCGCCTGAATCTCCATCGAGGTCTCCGGGCCGATGAACATCGGCGTGCCATCGAGGTGGTTTTGGAAGTGGCAGCCCTCCTCTTTGATTTTTCGCAGCTTCGCCAGCGAGAACACTTGGAAGCCGCCGCTGTCTGTCAAAATCGGCCGGTCCCAGTTCGCGAACTTATGCAGCCCGCCCGCTGCCTGCATGATCTCCATGCCGGGGCGTACAAAGAGGTGGTAGGTGTTCCCGAGGATGATCTGCGAGTTCAGCGCCTTCAGCTCTTCCGGGTGCATGGCCTTCACCGTGCCCTGCGTACCCACCGGCATGAACACAGGCGTCTCCACCACGCCATGGGGCGTCGTCAGCCTCCCGCGGCGGGCGTGGGACGAAGGATCGGTGGCAAGAAGCTCAAAAGACATGGTGGGACCGCAAAAAGGGCGCGGACACTCGTCGATGTGGCGAAAAGAGCAAGCATGGCGCGTTTTTCGGCAAAAACTTCAGGAGGATCCCCATCGGTATTGACGCAGAAACTTAGATATTTATGAAATCGATTTTTAATATGCTCTTTGGCTCCTCCCGAAATCTCGATCTTGGTCTGTGTTTGGTGGTTTTTAGCTCTTCCGCATGGGCTCAGCAGACTGCCCGCCGTGGATCGTGCCGCTGTGGACCAGACGATTCGTGAGGCGATGCGCATCGGCACGCGTTCCGGCCGGGGCCAGGCTGCTCAGCTCTCCTCCAGCTAGCGGTCGGAGATCAACCTCTTCGACAGTGAGTATGGAGTGCAGCAAATTCAGGGGGTGGTTCAGCCAAAACCAGCAGCAACGCAGGAGCCATCATAAACATCAGCGCCGGTAACCTGCGGATTCAAAATACCTCCAGCACCACAGGTGCGTCCCCGCCCTGATTAGTTCTGCAGGGTTTGCAGCGCGAGCTTGCGCTCCTACCCGCATACCGCTAATCTCGCCGCCCTTATGCTCAGAGCCGGTATTGTAGGCCTTCCTAACGTTGGCAAATCCACCCTTTTTAACGCTGTCACCCGCACCCGCAAGGCGGAGGCAGCCAACTATCCATTCTGCACCATCGAGCCGAACACCGGCGTCGTCACCGTGCCGGATGAGCGACTCGCCGTGCTTTCGAAGATCTCCGGATCCTCGAAGCTGGTGCCTGCCGCCATCGAATTCGTGGACATCGCCGGTCTCGTCAAAGGCGCTAGCCAGGGCGAAGGCTTGGGCAATAAATTCCTCAGCCACATCCGCGAGGTGGACGCCATCGTCCATGTGGTGCGCTGCTTTGAAGATGGCGACATCACCCACGTCAGCGGCACGATTGACCCTGTGCGCGACATCGAAGTCATCAACACCGAGCTCATTCTCGCCGACATGGACGCCATCCAGCGCCGCAAGGACAAGGCCGAAAAGAATGCGAAAAGAGGCGAAAAAGACGCGAAGGCTGAACTCGCCCTTTGCGAAAGGCTGATCCCGCATTTCGACGCCGGAAAGCCCGCCGTGACGCTCGAATGCACCGAAGAAGAGCGGAAGCTTCTCAAGAGCTTCTTCCTGCTCAGCTCGAAGCCCTGCATCTTCGCCTGCAATGTCTCCGAATCCGACCTGGCCACGGCCACGAAGAACCCGGATGCTCATGCATTCGTGGGCAAAGTACGCGAATACGTGAAGCATGCGCATGAAGCCAGCGCAGTCGTCGTCAGCGCCGCGATCGAAAGCGAGCTCACTGATCTTTCCGCTGAAGATGCAAAGGCTTACCTCAATGACATCGGTGTCGAGGACAGCGGCGTGTCACTTTTCATCAAAGGCGTCTATGACCTTCTCGGCCTTCAGACCTACCTGACCACCGGAGAGAAGGAAACACGCGCCTGGACCATCGTCAAAGGCATGAAGGCTCCCCAGGCCGCTGGTGTCATCCATGGCGACTTCGAACGCGGCTTCATTGCCGGCGAGATCGTGCATTTCAACGACCTCGTCGAACTCGGCTCCAATGCGAAGGCAAAGGAAAAGGGCAAGTGGCGCATCGAAGGCAAAGAATACGTCATGCGCGACGGCGACGTCGTCGAATGGCGCTTCAACGTCTAAATCGCTGCGGGCGTTCAGCCCGCAGCCCAGTTTTTCAGCAGGATCTGCCCGCTGAGTTCTGCCTTACTCTGTCCAGGCGCGCCCTTGGCCCGTGCGGAAGGAACGTTCCAGACTGCCGTAGAGCGTATTCAGTCTTGCCTCTTCCTTGAGGACAAATTCGACAGTATGTGCGTGCGTGGACACCGGGTAGTTTTTCACCACTTTCGGGGTGACCAGATCGGGCGAAACACGTCCGGCCGCCTGCTCAAACAGTCCCTTCGCCTTCTCCAAAGCTTGAGTCCCGGCACCCAGCGTGCTGCTGCCAGTATCCGGCTTGTAAGGCTCCAGAAAGTAAAAGCGCACGATTTGAGCGGAGTTGAGCGTCAGGTTGATCTCCACCACACGGGCCACGCCGTCGGAGATGTACTCATGTTTGGAAAGGGCGATGATTTGATTGGCACGTACGATGTAGTTGCCCCCCTTGAACTTCCCCTGCCACAGACCGTCCTGCGTCGTAGTGTCCTGCTGAGGTGTCTGGCCGCTGGGAGTGGTGGTTTGCGCTTGCAGAGGAATCGTCAGAAGCAACGAGAGGAGGATGAAGAGTGCTTTCATGAGAATGGGAGGAGGGAAGACTAGCACGAGTGCCGCATGAAAGAACAACCCTTTCTTTGCTGGAATGTTTCTTCCGAACGTGGCCAGGGGGCCGGAAAGGCCCATCTTCGAAAGCGGCATCATCCATTCAGTTTCGGCTTCGGACTGCGTATTAGTACGCAGTTCAACCCCCACGCGCACCATGTTCAAGTTCTCCGGCCAAGGCTCCATCACCAATTGCGACGGCATCACACGTCGTGATTTCCTGCAGGCAGGCGCCCTCGGCGCCATCGGGCTGACGATGCCCGGCTTCGCCAAATTGAAGGCTGAGGGCAAGGTGGACTCCAAGAAGAGCAACAAGGCTTGCATCATGATCTTCAATCTCGGTGCCCCGAGCCAGCAGGATCTCTGGGACATGAAGCCCGATGCGCCGAGCGAGATTCGCGGCCCGTTCAAACCCATCCGCACCAAGAGCAACGCCTTCGAGATCTCCGAGATCCTGCCTCTGCACGCCAAGATCGCGGACAAATTCAGCCTCGTCCGCTCCTGCTACCACACCGCGGCCGCAGTGCATGACACGGGCCACCAGATGATGCAGACGGGCCGCCTTTTCACCGGCGGAGTGAACACTCCCCACGTCGGCAGCGCCCTGGAGTTCTTGCAAGGCCGCCGCAGCGATCTGCCCGCGCACGTGATTTTGCCCGAGTCGATGGGCCCCACAGGTGGCAACATGCCGCATGGTCAGGACGCCGGATTCCTCGGCAAAGCCTACGATCCCTTCGTTCTAAACGCTGACCCAGCAGTCAAAGATTTCAAAGTGCCCGATCTCCTGCCACCGAAGGAAATCGGCGAGGTGCGCCTCGAACGCCGCCGCGAACTGCGCGAGCTCGTGGACAGCAGCGTGCGCAATTTTGAATACAGCGAGCAGGCCAAGCTCATGGATTCCAATTTCGAATCCGCCTACCGCATCATGACCAGCACGCAGGCCCGCGAAGCCTTCGATCTCACCAAGGAGCCGCTCAAAGTCCGCGAACGCTACGGCATGAACCGCTTTGGCCAGAGCTGCCTGCTCGCCCGCCGCCTCGTCGAGCGCGGCGTTCGTTTCGTCACCGTCAACACCTTCATCACCGTCTTTGGCGAAATCACCTGGGACATCCACGGCTCGAAGCCCTTCACCAGCATCGAAGGCATGCGCGACATCGTCGCCCCCATGTATGACCAAGGCTACAGCGCCCTCATCGAGGACCTGTTCCAGCGCGGCATGCTCGACGACACCATGGTCACCTGCCTCGCCGAATTCGGCCGCACGCCCAAGATCAATCCTGCCGGTGGCCGCGACCACTGGCCGAACTGCTGGACCGTCAATTTTGCCGGCGGCGGCATCAAAGGCGGCGAAGTCATCGGCAAATCCGACGACATCGGCGGCTACCCCACTGAGCGCCCCGTCGCCCCGAAAGAAATCGTCGCGACCATCTACCAGGCCCTCGGCATCGATCTCACCACCGAGCTTCCCGGGCCACAGGGCAGACCTTACCCCGTCGTCGATTTCGGCACGCAGGCGATCAAGGAGCTGTTTGCATAAAGCAAGGTCCTTCCTCCTGCCAACCCTCATCGCGTGTCATCCATGACGTTTCGTTCCTTCATCGCCTTCGCGGCTCTCACTTCGGCGGCAGCCGCCGAAGCCCCGTCCTTCCGCAACACCATCCAGCCCATCCTCACGCGCTTCGGCTGCGCCATGGGCGCGTGTCATGGCGCCGCTGCAGGGCAGGGGGGCTTTCGCCTTTCCTTGCGCGGGTTCGATGACGAAGGGGACTGGATCTCCGTCACACGCAGCGCGAATGGCCGCCGCCTCACCATGGAAGATCCGGCGCGCAGTCTGTTTTTGCTCAAGGCCGTCAAAGCGGTGCCGCACAAGGGTGACAAACGCTTCGAGGTAAACTCCCCGGAATACAAGGCCATCGCTGATTGGATCGCTGCCGGTGCGCCGGGACCCAAGGCCAGCGATCCGCTCATCATCGCGCTCGATGTGGAGCCGAAGCAGCTTGTGACAAAGCCCGGTGTTACGCTGCCGCTCAAAGTCACCGCGAAATTCAGCGACGGCCACAGCGAGGACGTTACGCGCTGGGCCAAATACAACGGCGTCAACGCCAGCGTCGCCACCGTGGACGAGCATGGCGTCGTCAAAACCACGGGCCGTGGTGAAACAGTCATCAGTGCCTGGTATCTCAGCCGCCTCGCCGTCTCCACACTGGTGGTGCCGAGCGATGCTGCACTCGATGAGCCGGCTTTTGCGCAGATGAAGCCACGCAATTTCATCGACGAAAATGTTCTCACGAAACTGCGCGCCCTAAACATCCCACCTTCCGGCCGCGCGGAAGATCACGAATTTCTGCGCCGTGCCTTTCTTGATACCATCGGCGTTTTGCCCTCCCTGGAGGAAACACGCGCCTTCCTCGCTGACAAAGCCACGGACAAACGCGACCGCCTCATCGAAGTGCTGCTGCAGCGGCCTGAGTTTGTCGATTACTGGTCGCATCGCTGGAGTGATCTCCTCCTCGTCAATGGCGACAAACTCATGCCCCAGGCCATGTGGTCCTACTACAACTGGATCCGCCGCAACGTCGCCGCGAACACGCCCTGGGACGTCATGGTGCGCGATCTCCTAACTGCCACCGGCAGCACGCTGGAAAACGGCGCGGGCAATTTCTTCATCCTGAATGACGAGCCCACCAAATGCGCCGAAACGATCAGCGTCGCCTTCCTCGGCACCTCCATCGCCTGTGCCAAGTGCCACAACCACCCCATGGAAAAGTGGACGAACAACGAGTACTTCGCCTTTGCCAACATGCTCTCCCGTGTGCGCACGAAGAACGGTGCGCAGGCCGATGAACGCGTGCTCTTCTCCGCCGCCGATGGCGAACTCGTGCAACCGCTCACCGGCAAGCCGCAGGCACCGCACCCGCTGGATGTCACGACGGCTGTCTCCATGACTTCCACCGAGGACCGCCGCGTGCCCCTCGCAAAATGGCTCACCAGCATCGACAACAAACTTTTCCAGCGCGCCATCGTGAACCGTGTCTGGGCCAACTTCTTCGGCTCCGGTCTCGTCGAAGCCGTGGATGATCTGCGCGTGACCAATCCCGCCAGCAACGAGCCGCTCTTCGCCGCCGCCTGCGAGCATCTGGTGAAACAAAAATTCGACCTGAAGGCCCTCATGCGCACCATCCTGCAAAGCGAGACCTACCAGCGCAGCAGCATCACACTGCCCGAAAACATCACCGATCTCCGCTACGGCTCGCACTACGTCCCGCGCCGCCTGAAAGCCGAAATCCTGCTCGACACCGTTTCCCAGGTCACCGCCGCACCCACCACCTTCAAGATCGACAAACGCAACGCCAACAAAGGCACCAGCGAAAGCTACCCCATGGGCTTCCGCGCCCTGCAGCTGCCAGACAGCAACATCGCCAGCTACTTCTTGAAAAGCTTCGGTCGTGCTGACCGCGTCAACACTTGCGAGTGCGAACGCACCAACGAACCCAGCATGGCTCAGGCCCTTCACATCTCCAACGGCGACACGCTCAATCAAAAGCTCGCCCAAAAAGACAACCGCCTCGATGCGCTGCTGGCAAGCAAGCTCAGCAACGAGAAGATCGTCGAAGAAGCCTACCTCATCGCCCTCGCCCGTCTCCCCACCGAGCGCGAAATCACCAAGACCAGCGCGATGCTTGCCACCGCCAAACCAGAAGATCGTCGCACCACTCTGGAAGACATCTTCTGGAGCCTGATGGGCTCAAAGGAGTTTTTGTTCAATCACTAACAAGGAACACTGCATGATCCCTTTCCGTTCCATCCTTCTCCTCGCGTTTTTATCGGTCGCCGCCCACGCCCAGACCGTGGACTACACCAAGCAGATCGTCCCGCTCTGGGACACCTACTGCATCGACTGCCATGACGACACCGATGCAGATGGTGAGTTCCGTTTGGACACCTTTGCGAACTTGATGAAGGGCGGCAAGGAGGGCGTGGCCATCGTTGCGGGCAAAGCCAATGACAGCATGCTGGTCAAGTTTCTTGAAGGTCATTCGGGCCGCGGCGGAAAGAATGAATTCATGCCACCCGGCAAGCGCGAAAAACTCAAACCCGAGGAGATTGCGCTGATCAAGACCTGGATTGACACAGGTGCCAAGGGTCCGGTGATCGCCGATGCGAAGCCGATGCCGCGGGAGGTCATCACCCAGAAAATCATGCCAACGGTGCCGCTGAAGCACGCGATCCAAGCCGTGGCATTTTCGCCGAAAGTACAACTCATCGCGGTAGGCCGCTACGGCGAGGTCGAGCTGCTCAATCCAGTCACACGGGCCATGGTGCGCAAGCTCACGGGCTTCAAGGGCAAGGCCAATGCCGTCGCGTTTTCACCGGATGGCGCCACGGTGTATGCCGCCGGCGGAGAGGCAGGGATCGTGGGCATCGTGAAGAGCTGGAAGACTAGCGATGGCTCGCCCCAGCAGTCATTCGAAGGTCATCTCGATGCCGCCTATGCACTCGCCATTTCACCCGATGGCAAGATGATCGCCACAGGAGCCTACGATCAAAAAATTCGCCTGTGGGATGCTGCGACGGGCAAGGAGCTCGCCCTGCTCAAAGGCCACAACGGCGCAGTCAATGGCCTCTCATTCCGCCCAGATGGCAAAGTGCTCGCGAGCGCCAGCGCCGACCGCACCGTGAAGCTCTGGAGCATTCCGGGTGCCCAGCGCCTCGACACGCTTTCGCAGCCGACAAAGGAGCAAACCAGCGTCGTATTCAGCGCCGATGGCAAACATCTCTATGCAGCCGGTGGCGACAACCGCATCCGCCAATGGCAGATCAGCGCCGATGCCAAGGAGGGCACCAACAAGATCATCACCAGCCGTTTCGCCCATGAAGGCGGCATCTTGAATCTCGCGCTGTCCATCGATGGTCAGTTGCTCGCCTCCACATCCACCGACAAATCGCTCAAGATTTGGAACACGGCCGATCTCACGGAAAAAATCCCGCTGGAAAAACAACCTGACTGGTCCTCCGCACTCGCCTTCACCGACAAAGCACAACTCGTGGCCGGTCGCGTGGATGGCAGCCTCAGCGTCTATGAATCGACCACCGGCAAGGTCGTGATGGCTCCAGCACCTGCGAAGCCAGCTATGGTCGCGAAGCCCGAACTCACTCGCGTCACCCCACGCACCGCACACATCGGTGGCGAATTATTGGTCACCTTTGCCGGCAAAGGCTTCACTCAGGACACGCAAGCCATGGCTTCGCATCCCGGACTGAAAGTGCAGCTCATCAAAACCTCGGTCAAACCCACCACGGCCCGCGTCAAAATCTCCGCCAGCGCGGAATTGCCACGCGGTGCCTACGAAGTCTGGCTCAAGAGCACCGCCGGAGAATCTGCACGGATCAAAATCTATGCCGATGATCTCGCTCCCACCATCACACAGGCGGCTGATTTCAAAGCGGCCCCCCTCAGCGTCCCTTCGTTGCCCGCCAGCCTCTGGGGCACCCTCACCGAGATCGGCCAGCATGACGCTTATCAGTTCAAAGCCAAAGCCGGCGAGGAACTCGTATTTGATCTCGCCGTCGCACAGGTTGGGAGCATGGCAAAATCACCGGCGATCGAGATCATTGATACGAACCGCACCGTGCTCGCTGTGAATCGCGGCCTCGACAGCGGCAGCGATCCTTTCCTCGCATGGAAAGTGCCTGCGGATGGCGAGTACATCGTGCTCGTGAGCAACACCACCATGGATGGCAGCGCTGATCACGCCTACCGCCTCACCCTGGGCGCACTGCCCTACGTCACCGCCTGGTCTCCCCTCTTTGCGCAGGCCGGGAAAGAGACGAAGGTCACCCTCATTGGTCATCACCTCGGCGACAAAGCCACCGTGATGATGAAGCCCGAAAAAGAAGGCCAGATGAACGTGCCGCTCGATGCCAAGGCGTTGCGGTTTCGCTCCATGCCCGCGCTGCGTGTGAGCGCGCTTCCTCAAATCGAAGAAGTGGAAAGCAACGATGACATCGCCAAAGTGCAAATTGTCACCGCGCCCGTCTCGGTGAATGCACTCCTGTCCAAAGCCAACGACACAGATTGTTTCGCCTTCGACGCCCAAAAAGGCCAGAGCTGGATCATTGAAACGCTCGCCGATCTCGCAGGCTCCCCTGCCGACACGAAACTGGAAGTCCTGCATGCCGACGGCAAACCCGTGCAGCGCATGCTGCTCCAAGCCGTGCGCGACAGTTACAACAACTTCCGCAGTGTCGATGCCAACAACCCCGACATCCGCCTGCAAAACTGGGAGGAGATGGAGCTCAACGAGTTCGCCTACTTCAATGGCGACGTGATGAAGATCATCCGCATGCCGCGTGGCCCGGATGGCGGCTGCTTCTTTTACACCTCCGGTGGTAAACGCCGCGCCTACTTTGACACCACGGCAAATTCGCACTCGCTCGACGAGCCCTGTTACATCGTCGAGCCCAAGCCCATCGGCAGCCAAATCGTGCCGAACGGCCTGCCCGTTTTCACCCTGAACTACACCAATGACGACAGCGGCGACCGCAAGCTCGGCAGTGACTCCCGCCTCACCTTCACCGCGTCTGCGGCCGGCCGTTACATCATCAAAGTCTCAGACACCCGTGCCTGGGGTGGCGAACGCTACGTCTATGCACTGTCCATCCGTCAGCCGATGCCCGATTTCAGCGTGAAACTCGCCGGCATGAATCCCACCGTCATGCCCGGTGCCTCCGTCGGTTTCTCCTTTCGCGCCGAGCGTGTGGATGATTTTGATGATCCCATCCAGATCGACATCACCGGCCTGCCCGCCGGTTATTACGCCTCCTCACCGCTTCTCATCGAAGCCGGGCACGATCTGATCAGCGGCAGCCTCCACGCCGCGCCAGATGCCGCAGCAAACGCCGACTGGAGCAAGCTCAAGATCACCGCGAAATCCAAAGCCCGAGCGCATGACGCCGGCACCTTGGGTAAAGTCACTCTCGGTGCAGCGCCGAAGTTCATCATCGTTATGGAGCCAGATGCCGGCGGCAAGCCGGTCATGCGCGAGATCAAAGACGAAACCAAGCCCCTCGAAATAACCCTCGCCCCCGGTCAAACCGTGAAGGCCTGGATTCGCGCCGTTCGTATGGGCAACGACGGCATCCTCAGCCTCGACGTGCATGGCCTGCCCCATGGCGTCATCGTCGATGACATCGGTCTTAACGGCGTGCAGATCCGCGAGAAAGAAAACGAGCGCCCCATCTTCTTCCGCGCCGCCAACTGGGTCAAAGACCAAGACAAACTCATCCACGCCGCCCTCAGCTCCGCCCGCAACGAACACGACAGCGCCGGACTGCAGACAAGCTTTCCGATCCTGCTGAAGATCCGGAGGCCCGTGGGCGTGGCGGCAAAGTAGCTCTTGTGGTTGCCATTTCACTGCTGCATTCATCCTAATGAATACGAGGGAGCGGTTTTCCTGGTGCTTCGCCCACATGCTTGCATGCCTTCTTGTTTGCTGCTTTCAGACAGGCTGCACCAAGTCCGGGGAAGCAAAGACGCGCGCTGCGCAGGAGGAGGAATTTCGGGGAAACTTCGGCTTTGCACCTCCCTCCAGCGTCGCCGAAATCAAATACGCGGACCATTATCAGCGTGGAGTCGTAGATGGCGACTACGAGCAGTGGTTGAGGTGCACTTTCCAGGCTGACGTATTAGACCAGATAGTGAAGAAGAATGGCTTCCAAAAAGGAGGAACTTCGACCCTGATCAGCGGCTCCAATAAACCGGTTTGGTGGCCGCAAGGGGGCGCTGGCGAGAATGTTACTTACGTACGCGAAGGAAAGGACGGGCCTTCCTATATAGAGCATCTCTGGCACGACGAAAAAGCCGGTTTTGTATACTGGCACCAAGTCTGCTGGGATTGATTGAGGACCGAGAACGGGCGAGAGAGCTGCTCACGTCATTGCGTTCCCATCCCCCTCATGAACCGCCGCCATTTCCTCAAGCAATCCCTCGCCGCCACCGGGTCCATATCTGCCCCTGCCATCCTGAGCGCGCGGTCCCCGAACTCCATGTTCCAGGTGGCCTCGATCGGTGTCGGCGGGATGGGCGCCGTGACGATGATGAGCGTCCTTCAGCACTCCAAAGTGCGGCTGGTGGGCATGTGCGACGTGGATGCGAAGACACTCGAACTCGCTCGCGGCGGCAATGCAACGCGGCGAAAAGAACTTCAAGACCCCGATGCCGCCAAGCGGCTGGAAGGCGCGGCACTCTTTCGTGATTACCGTGAAATGATCGCCAAGCTGGGCGACAGCATCGACGCGGTGACGATCGGCACTCCCGACCACATGCACGCCGCCATGGCAGTGACGGCGCTGCGCGCAAAAAAGCACGTCTATCTGCAGAAGCCGCTCACCCATCACATCCACGAAGCGCGGGTTCTCGGCGCTGAGGCCGCAAAGGCTGGAGTCACCACCCAGATGGGAACGCAGGGCCATTCCAGCATCGAAACCTCACTCGCCGTCGATCTCATCAAGAGCGGTGCCATCGGCAAGGTGAAGGAAATCATCTGCTGGGAAAACAAAAAAGCCAATTGGTGGCCCAAAGTCACAGAACGCAAAGCACAGGCCGATCCGGTACCAGCGAATCTCGATTGGAACCTGTGGCTTGGCGTGGCCGATGAAGTGCCGTTTCTTGACGGTGCCTACCATCCCTCCATGTGGCGCTCCTGGGTCGATTTCGGCGTCGGCATGATGGGGGACATGGGCTGTCATTACTTCGATGTAGTCTTTGCCTGCCTCGGCCTCGCCGCACCCACCCGCGTCCGTTGTCTCGATGCAGGCAGCAAGGGCGATCTCTATGCGCAGAAGCGCCATCTTGAACTCGAATTCCCCGGCACACCGCTCACGGCGGGCGACAGGATCAAGATGACCTGGACCGACGGCGGCTATCCGTATGACCCCCGCGTCATCAAGCCAGGCGTGCTCACCAAAGACACCCCCAGCGGCATCTTCTTCATTGGAGAAAACGGCAGCATCTTCAAACCGCACAGCCAGCGTCCCTGGCTGGTACCGGAGGAAAAATTCACCGGCTTCGCCTATCCGAAAACACGCGTTGCAAACCATTACACCGACTGGGTGGATGCCTGCATCAAGGGCGAAAAAGCCGCCGCCGATCTGCCCACCTACGGCTGCCCCGTGACGGAGGCGGTGCTCCTTGGTGTCCTCGCCGAGCGCAATCCCGGCGGCTGGATAGAATGGGACGCCGCCGCTGGCCAGGTGACAAACCAGCCCGCACTCAATGCCCAGCTCACGCGCAAATACCGCGATGGCTGGAGCGTCGCCGGACTGGGCTGAGGGTGCCTGAACATCCGCAAAGCAAGCACAAAAAAGAGTGTAAGTTGTTTATCAGCGGCGTTGCACTCGTCCAATGACGTCGTAGCATCGTAGAGTTATTTAATGAGCGCGCATGAGCACAAACCAGACTCACGTCTGAAGCAGGCCGAGAAGATCGCCACCCATCCGGAGCAGTACAAAGTCTGCGAAGGCTGCGGCTCCATCGTGGTCACGCGCGCCATCACCTGCCCGAGCTGCCATGCCTACCTCTTTGACGCCACCTCCGTGCGCGTGATTGCGCAGGCCAAGGAGCTGGCGCTGCGTGCCGCGAATTCGGTGCTGGCCTCGGATTTGTCGTAAATCCGGCTCAGCGCTTGGGCATCGCATCCGGTGTCTCACCACGCAGCAGTTTGCCCAGCATGCCCGTGAGCCACAAGTAGTGATCGTTCGGCAGCTCAGGCTCCGCAAGGAAGCGGCTTTCACCCACAGGCGGATCATTATCGGTTTTGAAAATGGCCGTTCCTTCATCCAGTTCGTCAAACATGGCCACGTACAGCATCTGCGCCCCCGCCCGCTTGGCTGCGGTCGCCTGTGACCAGAGGAACTGGCCGCCAAGACGTGGAATTTGATCAAATTTTGCCTCCTGATTGCGTGACTTCGAGAGGTTCGTCCAGCTGAAGCCCGGGAAGAGGACCGGCAGGTAATCAACCTTGTGCTCCACGCACCATGCGAGGTCCAGCTTCAGAACTTTCTCCCCACGGCTGGCGGCGTCCAGCGGCGTGCCGTACCGCCCGACTGCCCATGGGCTGACGATGTCCGCACGGGCGATGAGTGCATGCAGCTGGGGGGCTTTGATGCAGTCATGATCCAGCGTGCGCCAGTAGTAGGGCACACCCAGCATGATGGCACAGCCGCCGAATTCAGGATCATCACGCAGAAAGGTGATCAGGCGCGACCACTCTTCGAGCATCGGCGCACGGTCATTAAACCCCAGGCCCCACAGCGCCACGAGGGGCTTGCCATGATGTTTGAAATAACTGGAGCCCTTGGGGTCCAGGCGTTTCTCGGTGATGAGGCGCTTCCAGTCGTCGATCACCAGCTGAATACCGTCCTCCTTGATGCCGCTGAGGTCATACATCAGCGTCAGTCCGCGCCCGTTGGTGATGGCGGCAGCCTGACAGTGGGCAAGCACCTGGTCCATCGGTTCACGAAAGCGCCTGTCACGTGTGGTGGCGGCGAAGCGCTGCACAAAGGCACCGTCGATGCCGTAGTCGCGCATCCATTTGAAATGAAGCTGCACGACGGCCGGATGCACGGAGCTGAAGACCTCGGCGGTGCGGCCATCGGCATGCTTGAACGGCGTCGTCACACGGGCCTCCTTGGGCAGTTCACTCACATCCGGCCACAGCTCGATGTGCGAGTGCCCCGGCTCGAAGGTTTTGCCCGCGGCGTAATGGTGCCAGCCATTGTTGCTGCCATCACCCTCACAGCGGAACCAGCCCTGATAGCCGCAGACGACTTTGCCCGTCAGCGTGCTCGTATCCACGGTCTGGGCATGGACGCTGAAGGTGAGGAGAGCAGGCAGAATGAGAAACCGGAGCATGCGGGATGTTTTCATTGACGTCAGCTGGGCGTCAAGGTGTGATGTGGTCCGCATGAAACGACGCGCCTTTGTAAGTTCGCTGGCCGCATGGCCGATGGCTGCTGCGGCGGCCCCCACGTCCGAGGAGGGAAAGATCTGCGCCATCGCCGAAGGCTTTCTGCGCGAGCATGGCATCCAGGGCATGAGCATCGCCTATGGCAGAGCTGGCAAGATCGACTTCGAGGCAGGCTACGGCTTTGCCGATGCGGATGGCACTGAGGTCGTTACCCCGCAGCACCGTTTTCGCATCGCCAGCATCTCCAAACCGATCACGTCCACCGCAGTGATGATGTGCATCGAAAAAGGACTGCTCCAACCCGACAGCAAGGTCTTCGGCCCGCATGGCATTCTGGGTGGCGATTACAGCGGGGATGTTGCAGCGGTCACCGTGGATCACCTGCTCACCCACAGCAGCGGCGGCTGGGCGAACGACAAAGATGACCCCATGTTTAAAAATCCGCGGATGGACCACGCGGAACTCATCGCCTGGACGCTGGCCAATCAAAAACAAACCCACAAGCCCGGAGAACACTTCGCCTATTCAAACTTCGGCTACTGCGTCCTGGGCCGCGTGCTGGAAAAGGTGCTGAAGCTGCCGTACGACAAGCTCATCACACAGGAGGTTCTATCAAAATGCGGTATCACCAGCATGCAGATCGCCGGCAACACCCTGGCGGAGCGGCAGCAGCAGGAGGTAATGTACCTCACCACCAAAGCGGGTGCAGCTTACAACATGAATGTCACCCGCATGGACTCGCACGGCGGCTTGATCGCCACCGCCAGCGATCTGGTCCGCTTCGCCTCACAGCTCCCGACATTGCTCAAACAAGATTCAATTCGTGCCATGACCACGCATGGAATCAGCGAGAGCTACGCACGAGGCTGGAACGTGAACAAGGTGCCCAACTGGTGGCACACCGGATCGCTGCCAGGCACCACCACGATCATGGTACATACCGCGAAAGGATTTTGCTGGGCGGGTTTGCTCAATGGTCGCAACGAAAAGCTCGGCCTCGCCTTGGACAAACTGATGTGGCAGATGGGCGGATTGGTGAAGGCATGACGGCTGTGATTGCAACTGTTTGCCAGTTTTCGTTTTCCCAGTTCGTATTTTGCGTTCACTTCTCACCTCCATCATGACACCCCAGCAAAAAGCAGAATCCCTCGGTCTCGTTTTCACCAAGCAGCCACCCGCCTACCTGAACCTCTGCATCCGCAGCGGCAATCAGCTTCTCACCTCCGGCCATGTGAGCGATCTCAAGGGCAAGCTCGGCGCCGGTGTCTCGACGGAAGACGGCTACAAGGCCGCCAAGAACTGCGCCGAAAAGGTGCTGCGCTCCGTTTGGGACACTCACGGCACGTTGGACGGCCTCAAAGTCCTCAAGGTCCTCGGCTGCGTGAACTCCACCCTGGAATACACCGACCAGCACCTCGTCATCAACGGCTGCTCCGACCTGCTGCATGAAATCTTCGGCAAGGAAGGCGACGGCTACCACGCCCGCAGCGCCCTCGGCTTCGCCCAGCTCCCCACCGGCGCAGCCGTGGAGGTCGAGGCGATCTTTGAGATCAAGGCCTGACCCGGCAGGGCCAAAGCGCCTTGAGGTTGTCTTTTGGCCGGGGTTGGGTATTCTCCCAACCCCCAATGCCACGCGTCCACATCAAAACCTACGGCTGCCAGATGAACGAACGCGACACCGAACAGGTGTCGCAGATGTTCGTCGAGCGCGGCTACACCATGACGGCGCGTGATGAAGACGCTGACGTGGTGCTGATCAACACCTGCTCCGTGCGCGATCAGGCGGAGCAGAAGGCCCTTGGCAAGATGGGCATGGTACGGCGGCGGCGCACCCCTTTGGTTACCGGCTTCATGGGCTGCATGGCGCAGAGCCGTGGCAGCGAACTGGTGAACAAGGCGAACGTGGACCTCGTCGTCGGCACACAGAAGTACCATCGCGTGGTGGACTACGTGGACGAGATCATCCGCGCCAAAGAAGCGAAGCAGATGGACGACGAGCGCTTTTCTATCGTCGATGTGGAAGAGGAAGCCTCCTCCCAAAACACCATTCGTGATCACACGCTGAAGGAAAAGCAGGCCAGCGCCTTCGTCAGCATCATGCAGGGCTGCAATATGAAGTGCACCTTCTGCATCGTGCCCTACACCCGCGGCGGCGAGCGCGGTCGACCCATCGCAGACATCGTCGAAGAAGTGAAACGCCTCGCGGATCGTGGCGTGAAAGAGGTCACCCTCCTCGGCCAGATCGTGAATCTCTACGGCAGGCATGAATTCCCGGCAGTGGACGGCAAAAGCCCCTTCGTGCAGCTTTTGGAAGCCGTACACGAGGTCCCCGGCATCAAGCGCATCCGCTTCACCAGTCCGCATCCGATTGGCTACAAAAAGGATCTTATCGAAGCCTTCACCTACTTGCCGAAACTCGCGGAACATGTGCATCTGCCCGTGCAAAGCGGCAGCGATGCCATCTTGAAGCGCATGCACCGCCCTTATACCGCGGCCAAATTCACCGAACTCGTTCAGCGCATTCGCGAGGCGCGTCCGGACATCGCCGTGACAACGGATGTGATCGTCGGCTTCCCCGGCGAAACCGAAGAGAACTACCTGGAAACGCGGCAGATGTTTGAAACCATCGGCTTCGACAACGCCTTCGTGTTTCGTTATTCCAAACGCCGTGGCACACCCGCAGCGGAGATGGAAGAAGCCATTCAGGTGCCGGAACGCGTCAAAGAAGAGCGCAATCAGGATCTGCTCGGTCTGGTAAATCGCATCGCCTTGCCGATGTATGACAAGCTCGTGGGCAAAGAGGTCGAAATCCTCTGCGAAGGACCCAGCAAGACGAACGATCAGCGCCTCACCGGCCGCACAGGCTCAAACCGCATCGTGGTTTTCGACGGCAATCCCGAACGCCACACGGGCGAAATCTTCAAGGTGCGCATCGCTGAAGCCGGACACTTCACCTTGTTTGGCGATCCCGTGCTGCATGCATGAGCTCAGCGCTGCAAGTCGAACTGCGCCCGCTCGCTTGTGAGCATGCCCCCGCGTTTTGCCAGTTGGTCATAGCCCTGGCAGACTTTGAAAAACTGCCTCCGCCGGATGAGTCCGCTCAGGCGCGTTTGGTCGAGGATGCCCTGGGCGCAAAGCCGCGCATCGAAGTCTGGCTCGCGTTTGTAAACGAGGACACGGCTCCCTGCGGCTACATGATTCTCGTGGAGACGTATTCCAGCTTTCTTGCACTGCCGACCCTCTATCTCGAAGACCTCTTTGTCCTCCCCGAGCGCCGCAAAGCCGGCGTGGGCGGCACCTTGCTCAAAAAAGTGGTAAGCCTCGCGCATGAGCGCGGCTGTGGCCGCGTGGAGTGGACGGCGCTGGACTGGAATGTGAACGCCCAGCAGGTGTATGAGCAGCGCATCGGTGCCAAACGCATGAGCGAGTGGCTGCTCTACCGCATGACGCGCGATGACATGCAGCGCCTTCTCGACCGCGATGCGAAGTAGCCCTCTCGCTCCGCGAGAGGAGCTGAACGCGCTCTACGAGATAGATCGCTTTCGAGTCATTGAAGACGTGGCAGGAGGTCGGGAGCCGCAGGCTCATCTCGCGGAGCGAGATGGCCACTGTACGGCGTCCTAGAACGACATCGTCGGCACGTCGATCAGCGAATAGACCTCGACAGGATCAGGCTGTCCTTTCACCGGATGGACACCGGCGTTTTGGTAGAGTTGCAGACCTTCTGGCCAGCCTTTGAGAAACGGCGCACCCGCCAGCACAGGCACCTGCAGCTTGCGTGTCAGACTCTCGATGCGGAAGGTCACGTTCACCGCTTCACCCACAGCGGTGTTCACTCCACGCCCCATGGCACCCAGGGCCACATCACCAATGTTCAGGCCGACGTGGCAATGAACTTCCAGATTCATGTTTTCCTTCAGCCATTTACGCTTGGGAGATTCACTGGAATCCGGGCTGCTGAGAATCTTGGCGGCCTCGGTCGCCTTGATGCGGGAACTGATGTCATCTCCCGGCCAGTAGGCAAAGACACCGTCGCCGATGAACTTGTCGATGATGGCATCGCGGGTTTTCAGAACCTTCTCGCACTGCGCATACCACTCACGCAGCATGGCAGCCACTTCCTCAGCGCTGAGCTGGGAGGAGATGGTGGTGAAGTTGCGCAAATCGCCGACGAGCAGGGTCGCCCGCACCGTCTTGACCGGCAGTGCGATGGTATGCAGCGACTGCGTGCTGACGTTTCCCGACTCGCTCGGCGGGCGTTCTTCGTCCTGGCTGTCAAAAATAAAGGTGCTGGTGCCAAACTGCACGCGATCACCATGCCGCAGCGCCCGCGCCGTGGTCACTGCCACATCGTTGACGAAACTGCCGTTCGCGCTGCCAAGATCAGAAACCCAGAACAGCTGCCCATCCCGCCGGATCGTGGCGTGCTGGCGTGAGACACCACCGTCCACCAGCCTGATGCTGGCATCAGGGCTGCGCCCGACCAGATTGAAGTCCTCGAGAGTGATCTCGAGTTCTTTCTCCAGTGATTTGAGTGTGGCGCCCATGTGGGTAGTTAAAAGGAATGCTCTTTTGAAGCAATTTACACGCCGTAAGTCAAGCGCGGTCGTCTTCCTGCTACAAGGTTTTTCGCAGGTTCTTTCGAAAGCGTTGCGGCATCTTGAAAATCAACTCTTAAATTCTGCCGGCTTTATGGCTTGGCGCGACGATATATTTGCCATTGCCGCAGGCTCCTCCACCATGGTTCATGCATCGGTTTTTTAGCAGACGAATCAGTGTCGTCGTCTTCCTGACTTTTTGGGCTGTCGCCAGCATCGTGCGTGCCCATGTAGTGCCTAATATGACGGTCGAGGCGGAATTCGACTCCGCAGGCGGCTACACGCTGCGCATCAATGTCGATCCACGCACCTTTCTGGCCTCCGATCCCACCTCCCTGCCGCCCGTTCCGGCCTCATGGTACCTTGAGCAGACGCCCGAGCAGGTCGCCGCGACCCATGAAAAAGCGCAGCAATACCTCGCCAGTTCGCTGGGGTTGCTGTTCGATGGAAAAAAAACCATCCTGCCAGCCTGCAAAATTCGGGCCATGGACGGTGCTGACAACACCCCCCTCAAAGCAGACACCCAGGAAGTACACCTGCTCGCCACGGCCAGCGGCCCACTGCCGGCAAATTCCACCACCTTCCAGGTCGATTTTGCCAAAGATGCCAACACCAGCCTGATCCTGCTGCACTCCATGTCAGGAAAGACCGAACTTCGCCCCCAGGTGATATTCCCCGGAGAGACCAGCCGTCCCTTCCAGCTCCATGTGGCCGCAGCTCCAGACACGCCACCCGGCGCCCCGGCATCCAAGGGCAATAACATCTATCTGATCATCGCGATCTCCGTGGCTTGCATCGTAATCATCACCGGCTGGCTGCTGCTCAGCCACTACCGCCACCACCACCGTGCGCACCGAAAGCCTGGTGCTGGAAAAATGTGAAAAACTACCTCTTTCATGCCTTCGAAGCGGGGTTAATCCTGTCCCCCGCCACATGTCAGATTCCTTCGTCCATCTCCATCTCCACACCGAATACTCGCTGCTAGACGGCGCTGTGCGCATCGATGCGCTCATGAAGCGCGTGAAGGAGCTGAACATGCCTGCCGTGGCCATGACCGACCACGGCAATCTCTACGGCGCCATCGACTTTTACATGGCCGCCAAAAAGGCCAAGGTGAAGAGCATCATCGGCTGCGAGGCCTACCTCGCCCCCGGCTCCATGATGGACAAAAACGAAGTGCCGGGCCGCAAGCGCTCCTCGCATCTCACGCTGCTCGCCTCCAGCAACGAAGGCTTCGAAAATCTCTCCAAGCTGATCACCAAGGGCCACCTCGACGGCCAGTGGTACAAGCCCCGCGTGGACAAAGACGCCCTGCGCGAGCACGCGAAGGGCCTCATCTGCCTCAGCGGCTGTATCAACGGCGAAATCAACGAACTTCTCCTCTCCGACCGCAAGGACGAGGCGGAAAAAAGCCTGCTGGAATTCCGCGACATCTTCGGCCCCGAAAACTTCTACCTCGAAATCCAAGATCACAACATGGAGGCCCAGCGCAAAAGCGCCCGGCAGATGATCGAGTGGGGCAAGCAGTACGATCTGAAGACCGTCGCCACCAACGACGTGCATTTCCTCAACCGCAGCGATCACGAGTCCCACGACATCATGATCTGCATCGGCACGGGCGCGAGCATCTACGATCAGAACCGCATGACCTACTCCCCGGAGGTCTATTTCAAGACCGCCGAGGAAATGCGCTCCCTGTTCTCCGAAGTGCCGGAGGCCTGCGATGCCACCCTCGAAATCGCCGAACGCTGCGATCTGAAGATCCACCTCGATTCCACCAGCATCGAGCGCTACCCGCAGTACCCCATGCCAGACGGCGGGGACCGCAATGAATACCTGCGCAAGCTGACGATGGATGGCCTCGAACTTCGCTATGGCCGCGACCGTGCGATCAATGACGAGGTGCTCCACCATCGTATGGAAGTGGAGCTCGCCCTGCTGAAGGAGAAAAACTTCACCAGCTACTTCCTCATCGTCTGGGACTTCATCAACTGGGCCCGTAAGCACGACATCCCTGTCGGCCCCGGTCGTGGTTCCGCCGCCGGTTCGCTTGTCGCCTTCTGCCTCGGCATCACCGACATCGACCCGCTCCGCTTCGAACTCGTGTTCGAACGATTCCTCAATCCCGAGCGTGTCAGCCCTCCCGATATCGATATTGACTTCTGCCAGACGCGCCGTCCGGAAGTCATTCAATACGTCCGCGAAAAATACGGCGACCTCAGTGTCTGCCATATCATCACCTTCGGCACCATGGGTGCCAAGTCGGTCATCCGTGACGTCGGTCGCGTCATGGGCTGGAGCTATGGCGACAGCGACGCGCTGTCGAAGATGATTCCAAACGAGTTGAACATCGACCTGGAGGAGTCGGTGAAGAAAAATCCCGATCTCGCCGCGAAGCTTGAGTCAGACGGCAATGCGCAGGAACTCTGGCGGCATGCCACCTTCCTTGAAGGCCTCACGCGCGGCACAGGTGTTCACGCCGCTGGTGTCGTCATCGGTGATCGCCGGCTGGACAACTTCATCGCCCTCACGCGAGACAAGGAAGACGCCATTCTCTCGCAGTATGCCATGAAGCCGCTCACCGAGCTGGGCATGCTCAAGATGGACTTCCTCGGCCTCAAAACGCTGACGGTGATCCACGAAGCCGAGTTCTGGATCCACAAGCGCGTCCCCGGCTTCAGAGTGGCCGAAGCCCCCCTCGAAGACACCAAGACCTTTGATCTCATCAAACGAGGCGAAACGGTCGCCGTCTTCCAGATGGAATCTGGTGGCATGGTCAACACCTGCAAGCAGCTCGGTCCTGACACCATCGAGGAAATCATCGCTATTCTGGCGCTGTATCGTCCCGGCCCGATGCAGTTTATTCCCGACTACATCAAGCGTAAGAAGGGTGAGGAGAAGGTGGACTATCCACATCCGCTGCTGGAGAAGATCTCCAAGGAGACCTACGGCATTCTGGTCTATCAGGAGCAGGTCATGCAGGCCGCGAACTTGCTCGCCGGCTTCTCCCTCGGACAAGCTGACTTGCTCCGCCGAGCGATGGGTAAAAAGGACGCCGCCGAGATGGCCCGCCAGCGTCTCATCTTCGTGGAAGGCTGCCTCAAGACCAACGACATCCAGGCCAAGCTCGCGAACTCCATCTTCGACTTGCTCGAAAAATTCGCGCAATACGGCTTCAACAAATCTCACTCCGCCGCCTACGGAATCGTCACGTATCGCACGGCCTACCTGAAGGCAAACTACCCCGTCGAATTCATGGCGGCCGTGCTCAGCTATGAAATCAGCAATCCTGACAAGATCGCTAATTTCGTCAGCGAGTGCTTCGAAATGGGCATCAAGGTGTTGCCACCGGACGTCAACAAGTCGTCTCTCAAGTTCGCTCCTGAACGGTTTGAAACCGAAGAGGACGTGCCAAACGCCATCCGCTACGGTCTCAGCGCCATCAAGAACGTCGGTGAAGGCGCCATGGAGGCCGCCATCGCAGAACGTGAAAAGAACGGCCTCTACACCAGTCTCGAAGACTTCGCCGCACGTCTCGACAACCGTGCGGTGAACAAGAAGCTCATGGAATCCCTCGTCAAAGCGGGAGCCTTTGACTTCACCAAAGAGCCGCGCGCCGTGATGTTCGCCAAGCTCGAGCAGGTGCTCGCTTCCGCAGCCTCCATGCAGAAGGACAAAAAAGCGGGCCAGGGCGGTCTCTTTGATGACTTCGATCTCGCGCAGCCCAAATCCAAAAAGAACGAGGCGGCAGCGCCCTCCATCGTGTGGACTACGGATGAGGTTCTCGCCTTTGAAAAAGAGCTGCTCGGCTTCTACGTCAGCGGCCATCCGCTGGACAGTTATCGAGGGCACTTTGATTCGACGAAGCATGCCAAGATCGCCGCCATTGAGGAGATCGACACCAAGGAGAAAGCGCAGACCATTTCCATCGCCGGCATCATGAGCCAGCTCGAAGTGCGCTACTCCAAGCGCGACAACCGCCCCTTCGCCACCTGCAAGTTCGAAGATTTCACCGGCCAGGTCGAGATGATGTGCTGGAGTGACGACTACGAAAAGCTCAAGGATGTGCTCGCCGACGGTGCCGTGCTCTCTCTGCGCGTGCGCGTCAGCAAAGACCAGAAGACCGACGGCAACCGCATCACTCTCAATGGTGCTGTGCCGCTCAAGCCCAAGGCCGCCAAACCGCGCAATGCCGGCGACCCCGATCCTTCCGAGCCACCACCGCCAAAGCCGCTTGCTCCGCCGAAGCCGTACGTCTTGAAGCTCAATACCAAGCAGCACGACGAAACCGACCTCGAACGCATTCACGAAGTGCTTCTCGCGTATCCCGGCACGCTCCCTGTGTTCCTCGAAATCTCCCAGAACGGCCACAAGGCACGCTTGGAACTCGATGAAAGTTTCCGCGTCACTCCCGGTCCAGACTTGCGTCGTGCGCTGACAGTCTGGTTGTGATTTACTCCAGCGGCACGCTCACCTTCTCACCGAGAAACCTCGGCTTGGTGCCGAGCACGTTCACATCCAGCACCGCTTTGACGCAGGCCAGCTTCTCTCGCAGAAAAGTCTTCACCGAAAGTGACACCGGCACGTCCTTGGCATCCATGCCGTAAGCTTCGATTCCAAACGCCCGTGCCAGATAAATGGCGCGCACATTGTGAAATCGCTGTGAAACAAAAATCACACGCTGCTGGCCAAAGACCTCCTTGGCCCTCACCACCGAGTCCAGCGTGCGGAATCCGGCATAGTCACACACGATCTTGTCTGCTGGCACCCCCAGCTTCATCAGCGCAAGCTTCATGTCCGTGGGCTCATCGTAGCTGTACGTGCCGTTGTCTCCGCTGACGATCAGCGCTTTGACCTTGCCCGCTTTGAAGAGTGCCGCCGCAGCCTCCATTCGGTATTTAAAGAAATAATTGGACCAGCCTCCTGCCACATGTGCGGCGGTGCCCAGCACCACGGCCACAGGAGCTTCTGGCATTGCATTCACATCATCAAAGCACCGGCCTTCCGCTCTCTTCGAGACCCACCATTCACAGCCAAAGATAATGCCAGAACCCAGCATGATCAGAACGGCTGTGCGCAGCCACCAGCGCTTGAGGAGTCTCTTCATCCCAAACCCCTCCCGCCACTTCACACAGCCTGCAAGCTGGTGATTCTATCATTTTGCCAAAACCCCATTCAAGGCACACTGTCGGGAAACACATGCGCCCAAACCGCCCAGACCAGCCCGTCGCCCGCCAGAACCGCCACTCCCGCTCAGACAACCACGTGCGTGTCTATGAAGAAGGAGACATCCCTGCCATTCTCGAAGGCAAGACTAGCCCCCTCGTCCTGATCCTCGACTGCGTGCAGGACCCGCACAATCTCGGTGCCTGCCTCCGCACCGCCGATGCCGCAGGTGTCTGCGCCGTCATCATGCCCAAGGACAAAACCGCGCCCATCACCGAGACCGTCGTGCGCGTTGCCTGCGGCGGTGCGGAAAACATCCCGCTCATCCGCGTCACCAATCTGGTCCGCGCCATGGACAAGCTCAAGGAGCTTGGCATCTGGCTCGTCGGCACGGCGGATGAATCCGCGCAGAGCCTCTACGATCTCGATCTCAAAGGCGGCATCGGCATCGTCATGGGTGCGGAAGGCACCGGCATGCGCCGCCTCACCGGCGAGCACTGCGACTTCCTCGTCAAGATTCCCATGGGCGGCAAAGTCGATTGCCTTAATGTCTCTGTCGCCACCGGCGTGTGTTTGTTTGAATGCGTCCGGCAGCGTCAGCCCAAAAAATGAGTGCGGAGCGAAACATCGTTGTGCTCACCGGCGCGGGCATGTCCGCCGAATCCGGCGTTCCGACGTTTCGCGGAGCAGATGGACTTTGGGAAGGTCATCGTATTGAGGAGGTTGCCTCGCCCGAAGGTTTTGCACGCGATCCCGAACTCGTGCATCACTTTTACAACCTGCGTCGTGCCGCGTTAGGCACTGTGGAGCCCAACGCAGGTCATCTCGCTCTCGCCCGTCTGGAGCGCGAATGGCAGGGCCGGTTTCTCCTCGTCACCCAAAACGTGGACGACTTGCACGAACGCGCTGGCAGTGAAAAACTCATCCACATGCACGGTGAGCTGCTCAAAGCACGCTGCGAATGCTGCGGCGCTGTACTGTCCTGGAGCAAAGAGTTGTCATCCGGCACACGCTGCCGTGCCTGTGGCGAGATCGGCGGCATGCGCCCGCACATCGTCTGGTTTGGCGAGTTCCCATTCGAGATGGAAACCATCATGAACGCCTTGAAGGGCGTCGATCTGTTTCTCTGCATCGGCACATCCGGCGTGGTTTACCCTGCCGCTGGCTTTGCCCAGACAGCTGCGCAAAACCGTTCGTGCCGCCTCGTGGAATTCAATATCGAAAGCACCGAAATATCACGCCAGTTCCGCGAGCGCGTCATCGGCCCTGTGTCCGTGGAACTGCCCAAGTTCGTTGAGCAGCTTCTGTCGGACACGCACAGACAGGCCTGGTTAGAACGGTGATGGGCCCAAGACCAGATCTTGGATATCCCGATCACCTACTGCCGCACTGTCACGTCGGCGCGGAGGTGATCCGCCCGGACCTCCGGGACCACGACCGCGTTGATCCGGCTCTTCTGGCGTGTGACCAATCACAATGTCCCAAGTGGCGGCGAGTTCCTTGCTCTCGGCACTCATAGGTTTGAACTCGCGAATGACAGAGAGACGCTGCTGCTCCGTGCCCATGCTGCGCAGAATGCCGTCACGGTCATTCTGCGGTATGCCTGCGATGAACAGTTGCGTGGTCAGCATGCTTTTTTCGTTCTGCTTCACGCGGATGTGGTAGTGCAGCGTGCGGCCCGTGTACAGGCCGGGCAGGATGGTCCGGAAGCGATATTCACCCTTGGCGTTGGTTTCGATTTTCCCATAGCCTTGGAACTGTGGATCGCGCTCCTTGCCCTGCTGCGTGCCCCGGCTGTGGATGTAGCAGCCGTTGTTGTCAGACTGCCAGAGCTCGATCACCGCATCTTGAATCGGTTTGCCATCCACATTCAGCAGCCGTCCACCGAACTCTGTCACGACCCCGCTCGCAGGGGCTTTCCCGCCGATTATCATGGTGAGATCATTGTCCTGATCGAGCGGCAGATGATCAGGATAATACGGCCCTTCCGTCGCGCGCGGCGTCAGTGTGAGCGCCTCGGCATGCACGCTGCCGGTGATGATCCCGCCGGTGGTCAGCAGCAGGCTGTGCAGCAGTCTGCGACGGCTGAGCGGGATGTGAAAAGGGTGAATCGTGGTGTTCATGAGCGGGGTTTTGTTTCCCGTCAAACCCACCCATCCCGTGTTGGTTGCGCGTGAAAAAAGATTCAGCGCGAATCGGTACGGACCGCAGCTGCGCGATTCCGTATCTCGATGTTCGCGGAACTTTTTTCACCAGGTCGGCTTGGCAATGACCGGCTTGTGGCCAGTCGCCTGCACTTCATACCAGCCCGGAAATCCACGCCATTTCACCCTGCCTTTAGCATTCGTTTTCAAAGTGACTTCCGTATGCCATCTGCGGCCAATCCATTCCTCCAGCACTTCACCTCGCTTGCGAATGCTCCAGTCCTTGTTCCAGGACGCGGCCGCAGGTTTCCAGTGGGAGCCTTCCCAAAAACCCCAGAGCAAAAAGCTGGTGTAAGCCGGATGGCTGAACACCGCGATGAGCACATCGCGCGTGTAATCTGCCGCCAGCTCCTCATCCTCCGTGGTCACGATGTCATACTCGGTGATGCACTGATGCGGCACCACCTCGGCAAAGCGATCCGTCACAGCCAGCAAATGCTCAGGCGAAGGCAGGTAGCTCTCATCAAAGTGCGCCTGATTGCCGAGTCCATACACGGTGAGTCCCGCCTTGTTCAGTGCCTCAATGTAAGTAAGCGTTTGATCACATTGCGGCCCCGGGCGGAACACCTGGTCCTCATTCACGCAGAAAGGCAGCTGGGTCAGTGATCTTGCCAGCTTGAAAACGTCACGGTCAAGCTGCTCCAGACCCGGGCGCTTGTTCAGCATGTCCGCACCGTTCCAGGCGATGGGGTGGTTGATCACATCCCACTCAATCACGCGGTCTTTCACAAACTCCAGCCGCTCCTTCACACTGGCGAGCGTCCGCTCGCGAATGACCGCGCTGTCTTTGATGTCATGCAGATTGAACGGCGTGGCCACCTGCATCAGGTAATGCCCGCGCACAGGAATGTGGCGCTCCGCGAGCCAGGCAAAGGCCTGGTCCAGCTCCGCATTCCGTTGAGTTTTGCGCTTTTCATCGAAATCCGGTGACCAGTTGCCATCCTTCAAATCATTCTCAAACACCACGATGCTGAAGAGCCGGTCAATGATTTCGAGGTAGCGCTTGTCGTCCTCGCTTTCACCGCTGAAACGCTTGGCCACCACCGCTGTTCCAAACTCAAAGGCATGACGATGCAGCGTGAGTTTCACCTCCGTGTTTGCCGCCGGTTTGCCGTCATTACCCGTGACAATCATGGAGAGATCTGCCTTGCGATGCTCTTCGATGCGTTCCAGTGCCGCCTTGCGCCAGGGCGCATCTTCCTCACGGCCAGGGTAGCTGCGTTTGGTCATTTTGGCCCGCGGGAAACTGCTGACATCGGTGGTGGCCGGATACTTGAGCACACGAATGCTTTCGACCTCGATGCTCTGCTCCTTGTGTCCGCACAGCAGTACGACAGCAGCCGTGCCAGCCTGAATCGCTTCATTGGAAACAAAAGTCACCGGCTGCTCCGTCCACTCACGATGAATGTCCACGCCGACACTGTCACCAAACGAAGTGTAAGGCGCTTTACGCAGCTGCAACTTCGCCTGGACCTCCCCAGATACCGCATTGCCGACGATCCGCGCCTTGATGATCGCCAGCACCCGCTCGTCCTTCGCGATTCCCTCGGCCACGGACACCGTAAACTGCGCCGAGTAGGCCTTGGCCGCATCCGGTTGCGTGATGGTGATCCGTTTTCCGAGCGCCAGACCCTCCACTTTTCCAACTGCCGCAGAGGCAGATGCCTCCAGAGCAGATCCGCCACGCACATCCATGCCTCCGGGTGGCACCTCAAGCGCATGCAGGCGGCAGACCGTGGTGAATAAGAGAACCGTCAGGAAGCTCAGGCGTTTCATGGTGGAGGCGCACCTACCTCCGATTGTGCGGGATTCAAGCCGGGAGCAGCCCGTCGTGACTCACCTGTTACTTTTTGGATTTCTTGTGCTCCGGCGTCATGGCGCCTTCTTTGCCCTCGGGCCAGTTGGCGCCTTCGGTGATCCATTGGCGAATGAGGTTCACTTCATCCTTTGGAATGCGATGTCCGGTGGCCGGCATGGCCTTTACGTCTTTCGGTGGCAGGGTCAGCACGAGATACAGCATGCTTTTCTCCGCATTTTTTGGCACGATCACCGGTCCGGTTTTGCGCTTTCTGAAGGCTAGTGCACGTGTTTGCAAATTGAGCTCTCCCAGCAGAGTCTCAGAGTTGTGACACTCGACACAGCGATCAGCGAGGATCGGTTTGATTTGTTTCACGAAATCCACAGGAGTATCTCCGGCGGCTTGAAGGGTGGTGCAGGCGGCGAGGCAGGCGACGAGCGCAATTTGGCGGTGAATATTCATAGAGATGAGCATCTACAATCTACGTCGCGCTGTCCAGCACGTCTTGCGACTGATTGAGCGCATCTTGTCGCCTTCCCGGTTGCTCCTGCGTGCGCGTGCCTGCATCATGTTGCATGAGTATCGACCAAATAACCACCCGCATCTGTGCGTTTCGTGACGCCCGGGACTGGATGCAGTTTCACAGCCCGAAGGAACTCGCCATTGCCATCACCGCAGAGGCGGGGGAGCTGCTGCAGCACTTTGTCTGGCAGCAGCCGGAGCAGATAGAACAGAGGGTTCAGGACAAAATGCCGGAATTGAAAGACGAAATGGCCGATGTGGCCATCTTGCTCTTTGAACTCGCTCACAATCTCGGCGTGGATCTCGGTCAAGCGATGCTCGACAAGGTCGAGCGCAATGAAACACGCTATCCCGTGGCAAAGGCACGCGGATCGAACGCCAAATACAACGAGCTGTGAGCGAAGCCGAAGTTCCAACACCGCATCGCCGTCGTCCGCGTTATTCTGGCAAAAATCCGCGACGTTTTGAAGACAAGTACAAGGAGCTCAATCCTGAGCGCTATGCCGAAACCATTGCAAAGGTGCGCGCTTCTGGGAAAACGCCCGCAGGTCAGCATGTGCCGATCTTGCTGAGCAAGATTATGCAAATTCTTGCACCCCAGCCCGGCGAACGTGCCGTGGACTGCACGCTGGGCTACGGCGGTCATGCCAGTGCCTTGCTCAAAGCCGTGCAGCCTGGCGGCACCCTGCTTGCCCTCGATCAAGACCCTTTGGAAATCGTACGCACTGAGGCGCGCCTGCGTGCCAGCGGTTGCGAAGAATCGGCCCTTGTCGTGAAGCGCATGAACTTCGCCGGGCTGCCCCGTGCCCTTGGCGAACTCGGATGGAGCGATGGTGCGGACGTGCTGCTCGCCGATCTCGGCTGCTCCTCCATGCAGTTCGACAATCCCGCCCGTGGGTTCAGCTTCAAGCAAGACGGCCCGCTCGACATGCGCATGAATCCGCAACGCGGTGTCTCCGCACGCGAGTTTCTGCAAAAACTCAGTGCTGAAAAGTTTACGGCCATTCTCAGCGACAATGCGGATGAGCCGCACGCGAAACTGCTCGCTCAGGCGCTCGCTGAAACGGATCACGCCACCACGCGTTCACTGGCCGAAGCTGTGCGCCGCGCGTTGCCGCACCGGGTGAATGAGGAAGATCGAGACGCCACCGTGCGCCGCGTTTTCCAGGCCCTGCGCATTGCCGTGAACGAGGAGTTTACCGCGCTTGACACTTTTTTGCGTCAATTGCCCACCTGTTTGCGAAACGGTGCACGTGTATGCATCCTCACCTTCCACTCGGGTGAGGACCGTCGTGTGAAGCATCTCTTCCGCGAAGGCCTGCGCAGCGGTATTTTCAGCGCCACCAACGATGAGGTGATTCGTCCCACTGCGCAGGAGACCCGTGACAATCCACGCGCAGCCCCGGCGAAGTTGAGGTGGGCGGTGAAGGCGTGAATTGAAGTGCATTCATGATGCGTATGAGTGAGCCATGTTCCAATCCGTTCGCTTTTTTATCCTGTTAGGACTTTGCTTTCCATGGGTTGCGCATTCTGCGCTGCAGGAAACCTGGGAGACAGGTTATGGCAAAGAAGACGCCACCGGACCTCATGTGCTGGGATTTTGGAAATTTGATGAAGAGTCCAAGGATGTGACGCTGCATGGGGCAGTCTTGAATCCGAAAGGAAAGTTTGGCGGGGCTTTGGAGTCGTTCCCGGGCTTTCCGGTTGAGGATCAACGACATGCGGCGGTGGTGGCGGTGAAGCCTGTGAAAGGGGCGTTTACGCTGGAGATGTGGATCAAGCCGAAGGCGGCGTTTGAGCCGAAGCTGCGCTGCTTCCTGCTGGACAAGAAGTATGTCGATCACACGGACTACCAATGGCAGCTTGGAGATGCAGATAAGGGCGGATTGAGGAGAATGTGGGTAACACTTGGATTTGGGGCGGAGTCGAAGACGATCTATTCGCTGCCGTTCAAGCTGGAGGCGGAGGTGTGGCAGCATGTGGCCTTTACGTATGATGGGGCGGGTGTGGGGAGGTTTTATCGGAACGGGGTGGCAGCGGGCGGTTCCATTTTGGAAGGCTATGGCAAAGTGACGCAGGGGATGAAGCCGTTGAGCATTGGGGACCGGCTGGGGAGCAATTATGGAGGGTTCCCCGGGTTGATCGATGAGGTGCGTGTTTGTGAGGGCGTCTTGAGTTTTGAGCGCATTTCGATGCAGATTGTGGCAGGGCGCAGTGTGTGGCGGCGCATGGAGACGGCGAAGCCGGTGGAGATTGTTTGCACCAATTTGCAACGAGAGGTGCTGAAGGCGGCGCGGCTCAAGGTGAGCCTTGGTGGGACAACGGAGGAGTTTCTTGTGTCGGATTTGGCAATGGGGAAGAGTTTTACGGCCAAATATTTGTTTAACACGGCGCTCAAGGCGGATGACTATGAATTGCGGGCGCGGTTTGAGACGGGTGATTATGCGACCGAGCAATCCGCCACGCTGAAACTGGTGGCGCGAGTGCCGGAGCGGATGCCGGTGATCATGTGGGGGGGCAGTGGTGAGGAGATGGAGCGGGTGAAGGATCTTGGCTTCACGCATTTTATTGGACTGGGCGCGGACTATGGGGAGATGTGGCATCAGAAGAAGATCGCGCCGCCGGCGAAGCCGGAGGTGATTGTGAAGAACCGGGCGATGCTGGACAAGGCGCTGGCGAATGGGCTGGAGGTCATTGCGAGTCTGTCGCCGGCTGCGGCGTTGGAGAAGGAGGAAAAGAATTTGCGGGTGGGGCGTGATGGGAAGGCTTATGCGCGGCAGGACATCTGTGCGTCGTTGCCGGACTTTGCTTCTTTTTTTCAAGTGGTGGGCATGAGTGTGGCGAAGGCTTATGGGGATCATCCTGCGTTCACCACGGCCTTGATTGATTCGGAGGTGCGCGACAACAGCCAGGTGAGTTTCAATGCGGTGGATGTGGAGGCTTATCAGAAGTTTGCGAAGGCGGAGCTTCCTGCGGAGGTGACGGCGAAGTGGGGGGTGGACTGGACGAAGATGAAGGACTTTCCGGCGGATCGGGTGATCGCGGATGATCATCCGATTTTGAAATACTTGCGCTGGTTCTGGACGGTGGGGGATGGCTGGAATGGACTGCATACGGCGCTGCACAAGGGGGTGAAGAGCAGCAAGGTGTGGACGTTCTTTGATCCGGCGGTGCGGCAGCCGAGCATCAGCGGGGCGGGAGGTGGTGTGGATGTGATCTCGCACTGGACCTACACCTATCCTGATCCGCTGAAGATTGGGATGTGTGCGGATCAGCTTTTTGCGATGAGTGCCGCGAGCGGCAGGAATCAGCGGGTGATGAAGATGACGCAGTTGATCTGGTATCGCTCCCAGACGGCACCGATTGGCAGCAAGGCACCGGGTGAGGTGGTGGCGTGGCAGGATCATGATCCTGATGCGGCTTATATCACGATCGCGCCGATGCATTTGAAGGAGGCGCTGTGGACGAAGATCTCGCGGCCGATCCAGGGCATCATGTATCATGGCTGGCAGTCGCTGGTGGAGACGGACAGTCCGGGTGGGTATCGATATACGAATTCAAACACTGCGCCGGTGCTCAAGCAATTGCTGCATGATGTCATCGAGCCGCTGGGGCCGACGCTGATGGCGATTCCGGATGAGCGGAGTGAGGTGGCTTTTCTGGAGAGTTTTACTTCGCAGATGTTTGCGCATCGCGGCAGCTACGGGAGCAACACGGACTGGGCGGCGGATGTGTGGCTGGCGCTGCAGCATGCGCATGTGCAGACGGACATCTTGTTTGAGGAGACCCTGCTCAAGAACGGGCTGAGTGGTCGCAAGGTGCTTGTCATGCCGTATTGTGATGTGCTGACGAAGGCCGTGGTGACGCGGATTCTGGACTGGCAGAAGAAGGGCGGCAAGATCGTGGCGGATGAGTTTCTGTGTCCGGCGCTGAAGGCGGACTTCATGCTGCCGAGCTTCAAGCGGGTGAAGAAGGCGGATGAGGACAAGGCGAAGGTGCTGGAAATGGCGCGGACGGTGGGCGGCTTTGCTCTGCCGCAGAAAGCGATGTGCGACAATCCGGAGATCATCGTGCGCACGCGGAAGTTTGGGGATGCGACCTATGTGTTTGTGGTGAACGACAAGCGCGAGTTCGGCAATTACGTGGGCCAGCATGGGCTGGTGATGGAAAACGGGGTGCCATCGAGCGGCGTGGTGAGTTTGAAGGTGGAATCGGCCAATGTGTATGAACTGACGGGCACGCAGTTCATCGTGCCGAAACGTGGCACTGATGGTGTGATGAGCTGGCCGGTCGATCTGGGGCCCTGTGACGGGCGCATCTTTATGGTGATGCCGAAGCCGCTCCTGGGTTTGAAGCTGGAGGTGCCGGAGAACGCGGTGGTGGGCAACAGCGCGAAGATTGCGGTCAGCATCACCACCACTCAAGAAGCGCCGACCAAGGCGGTGATTCCGGTGCGGGTGGATGTTCGCGATGCGAGCGGGAAAGCGGCGGAGGGCAGCGGGTTTTACGCGGCGGAGAACGGGATCGTGGAAATCAAGCTGGACCTTGCGCCGAATGAAGATCCGGGCACTTGGGAAGTGCGGGTGAAGGAACTGGCGAGCGGGATGGAGGCGCGGAAGTGGATGAGGGTGAAGCGGGAATGACGAATGACGAATGACGAATGAACCGGTCTTGGGAGAGCGCTGGGTGGGGCACCGAAGGACAGAATTGAGGTAGAATGATTGGGGGTAGAATCATTTCAGAGGCTGGAATTTAGAGGTGCCCTATCCGCTGTCAGGATGCACTGATTGAGGGAAGTGCTGAGTCAATCCGACACCGCAGAGATTTGATTCTGAAGGTGTTCCTGGCTTGAGGTGTTCAATCCGTGATGCCTCAGGAGGTGTGCATGACTGGCCCAGTGCTGTTCATGAGGGGCATCGGGTTTGATGCGGTTTCTTCAGGATGGCCTCGTTGAGGCGGAAGATGGTGCGCGGAGAGGGATTCGAACCCCCGACCAACTCGGTGTAAACGAGCCGCTCTACCACTGAGCTATCCACGCGGTGTGATTGATGCTGAAATGGGTATCGCGAAAAAATGCGGCATTGTCAAATCCTGTTGATCCTGCTTTGACATACTCGCATTTGTCCCGGCATGCACGAGGGAGGGGGAACAGTCCAAAGGAGACTGGTTTGGGGTGGCATCACCTGCGGCCCTTTGATAAGGAAACATGATGCGGAATATCGCCTAATGGTGTAGCCATTCACCTATACATGGCTGCACCAAAATCTAGTTTTGGCAAATTTGGCGGAAATTGGACCGATCTCAAGTTGGCTGTCGTGAAGGAATATTTCACGCAGTTCAATACGGCCCTCAGCAATACCAAATTCAAGCGTGTGTATATTGACGCATTTGCAGGCGGAGGGCGGGTCATCCCGAAGGTGGACAAAAATTATGCTCCGAAAATAACCTCCAAGGAAGATCTGTTCTCAGGCCATCCGAACACTGGAAGCACTCAGCCTGATGATGAGAATGTAGAAATCGAAGAAGAGAATTTTCGACATGGATCACCTCTTCTAGCATTGGAAACAAATCCGCCATTCAATGAGTTCATTTTTATCGAACGTGATGAACCAACGCTGAATCAGCTTAAGCAGCAGATCTCAGACAATCGAATGGCTAAAGGACGCCCCGTTCAATATTTGCCTGAAGATGCCAACACAGCTCTTTCGCGTATCTCAAATACGGACTGGAACGGAAGGCGGGCCGTCATTTTCCTCGACCCCTTTGCACTGGAAATACGGTGGTCCACCTTGGTAGCAATTGCGCAAACCAAGGCCATGGACATGTGGCTGTTGTTTCCTGCCATGGCCGTTAATCGAATGCTGCCTAGAAGCGCAGAAGTTCCTGAAGACTGGGCTAAACGCCTAGATGAAACGTTCGGAGACTCCTCATGGAAGGCTGAATTCTATGCCAAGCCTGGCCCACCATCCATTGATGATTTTTTCCCTGATTCACTTCCTGAAGCCAAAGAAGCAAAGCTGGACGACCCATTCGGACGTTTAAACCGATATGTGGTGCGGCGTTTGAAAACAGTGTTTGCGGGTGTTGTCGAAGAGGCGCTCGTTTTGAAGACATCATCAGGGACACCTCTTTTTCTTTTGTGCTTCGCAGTGGCGAACGAAAACGGAGCACCGATTGCAAAAAAGATCGCCAGTCATATAATGAAAAAACAAAAAAATGGCAACTAGCTCAATCGAATGGACTGAACTCACCTGGAATCCCACCACGGGCTGTGACAAGACGTCTGCTGGCTGCAAGAATTGCTACGCGGAGGTCATGACTCGAAGGCTGCAGGCGATGGGTGTGGCCAAATATGCCGACGGCTTTGCCGTGCGCTGCCATGATGATGCCCTAGACATCCCCCGAGGCTGGAAAAAGCCCAGCGTCGTCTTCGTGAATTCAATGAGCGATCTCTTTCATGACGATGTTCCGCTCAGCTTCATCAAAAAGGTGTTCAAGGTCATGAATGAATGCCCCCAGCATGTTTTCCAGGTACTCACTAAACGTGCAGCGCGGCTGGAAAAGTTGTCGGGCGAATTGAAATGGACACCTAACATCTGGATGGGAGTCAGCGTGGAGAATGAGGCGGTGACAGGAAGAATCGACCATTTGCGCAAGGTGCCTGCGACCATTCGCTTTTTATCTTGTGAACCTTTAATCGGACCATTGCCGAATCTAAATCTGGCAGGCATTCACTGGGCGATTGTAGGTGGAGAAAGTGGTGTCCATTCTCGTCCCATGGCGGCTGAATGGGTGCGGCAAATCCAGCGCCAATGCCAGAAGGCAGACGTCGCCTTCTTCTTCAAGCAGTGGGGAGGCAGAAATAAAAAAGCTGCGGGACGGGTGCTGAATGGAAAAACTTACGATGCCATGCCATCACGTCACGCAATCAAGAAGTAGACTCCATTGGGCGGCTGAAGCCTAGCATGTTTAAAGTTATTAACAGGCTCTAGTAGTTGGGTCTTTTTTGCTAAGGCGGTGTTGCCTGGGACGGATTGGGCGGTGTTGTTAGAGCTTTTCGAATCTGGATCAGTTCCGATTCAATTCTTGAGAGCGTCGCTTGCTGTTGTGCGACGACATCAGCTTGTGCATGGCCAATCTTGTTCTGCTCAATGAAGGCGTTGAGTGTAAACGATAACGCCACTGCGGAAATAACGGTGCCCGCAACGCCACCCACCATCGAGAGTGTTGGGTTGCCGATCCAGTGGATGCTAAAACCCCGAGGAAGACCTCTGCCTGCCCAAATTATCAGCCCAACCGCAAGCATAGCGGCCCATAAAAGGATAAGTATAAAAGTCCAATGCTGCGGGGATGGCGCGTTCCGAAATACGCCGATGAGAAAAGATATGAGAATGAGTCCGGCAAAGAGACTGAATATTGATGAAAGACGAGCGCGGTTCATTAAGTCAATTGGATTAGTGGCAGTTTTAGACTGCCGTTTACACAGTGCGCGAGTGACAGCTAACGAGCTGATGAGAAACAATTCTGCCGGATACGTCAACAGCAGATCTTTCCCCGGGGGGCTAAACCTCTGCCGAGAGCTCTTCGATTGATTCGATGGAATCAATCTCCACACTGTCTTCGTCAACAAGGGTTTCGTCTTCTGGCGAAGCATCGTCCCAGACTGAGAAGGACAAAATGCCCTCAATTAGGACTTCGGCGTCGCGTTCAGCCTCAAAATAGTGGTCGTTGTGATGGGTGACTGACGGGGCTTCGTCTTTATCCATGCAATACCAATCGCTCTTGAAGATGTAGTAGGTGATCGAGACTCCCATTGTTACCGTAAACGGCAACGAAAAGCTCCCGTCGCCGTAATACAGCAACTCCTTCCAGTTAAGTGAAGGGTCCTGAGCGTCGTCGTATGACGTGATCGTCGCGTCTGATTCGTCGTTCCCGTACTCGTCGCCCCCCACATTTTTCCACACCACTTTTTCACCAATGCTTGCTTTGATTTCCTCACTGAGAGCTTTGATCGCAGCAGGGCTGGTTGGAAGGCGCGCTCTGATCCTTTCAATTTTTTGCTTTTCTTCTTCCTGTAGAATTAGCGCTTGGGTTTCGGAAGAGTGCGCGAAACTCTTCAAGTTCTCGAATACTCGTACGTTAGGAAAATTCTGAGCGGCCTCCCTAAGTTGAACATCGCCACTGATGAAAACCACTATGTCATCGCCCGATGCGATCTTTTTTAAGGCTTGGAAGACGAAGCTATCTGGGATGTCCTTTCTGTCCTTGGCTTTCTTCAAAGGCGGAGTGCCGTGGAAATAGGCGTTAAGAGCTTCAACGGCTTGCTCGTTGCAAACAGCCACCCTTTCTGCCTTTATCGCATCGAGCCAATCATTCAGGTTGTTTTCATCGGCTGACAGCAGTGCGGATTTGTTTTCGACTATTTTCGAGTTAACCGCCGCCAGCCACTCTGCTTGCTCATTGGCAAGAGTTCTTTGAGAGAGCGTTTTCAATGCGCGGACAACGGCTTCGATTTGTTCGCGACATGAAGCTTCCTGCTGAGTTAGGAATTCTTTCTCAACCACATAAGGCAAGAAAAGTTTGAGAACTCCCGATGCTGAAAGCGTTCTGATCAGATTAAAATCCTGCCCTTTAAGCGTCGAATTCTGGTGAAATACTGTTGTATCGAGGACGAGTCTGATCATACACTTATGTAGCGATGCCGTTGGAGACTCGGCGGCACAAGTCGAAACGTTAGTAAAATGGGTGATGCCGTCGGCTTGGTCAGAAAGATCAAATGAGGAATTAAAGAGGAGCGTGGACTGACTTCAACCTGGAGACGAATGTTGCGATCGAGCCTGATTTGGTGAGTTATCCTCGCGCCGCTAATAAAGCGGTTTTATTATGCCGTTGTGCGTCGTGTTGTCATGCTGATCCGTATTAGCTTAAAAGTTGTCGAAATCAGAACTGGCAGACGAAAGATGCCGGCGCTGCCTCGGTGAATGAACCAGCCCCTGAACCTGATGAGCAGTGCTTTTGTCAAAGAGGACATCGATGTTCCTGAGCGCACCCCGCGCTGGCGGTCGGCGTCTGGGTTGCCGCCGGGGGCGGTGAACTTGATGACGGAGGCCGGGGCGCTGCGGTTGCGGTTGAGGCTCGTTGAATTGAAAAACTCGGATGCGGATGATCCGGAGATTGCCGAACTGGAGAGCATGCTTGAATCGGCGACGGTGGTGAAACGGCCGGAGCGACCGGAGGAAGTTGTTTTTGGGGTGAGTGTCACTTTGCAAAGTGTTAAGGGTGAGCTGGCGAATTATCGGATTGCTGGGGTGGATGAGGTTCATCTGGAACCGTGCAATGTGGGCTGGGTCTCGGCTCTGGGGAGGGCGCTGCTGGGGGCGAAGGTGGGACAACGTGTCAGTCTGGGAGCGGAAAAGCAGGCGAGGTGGACGGTGGTGAAAATCGAGTGATTTTGGGATGGGGTGTTCGCTCGTCACTCGCCTCTTGTGCAAGGTCGCGCTTGAATGCCCTTTGCCTGAAGCATTTCGCAAGCGGGCTGTTGCGATGGGGATGTCAGATTGCCTTGCTGATGATTCTGCCAAAGCGGGCATACAAGGCGGGGAGGAGGAAGAGATTGAGAAGGGTGCTGGTGACGAGGCCGCCGAGGATGACGAGGGCCATGGGGCGTTCGATTTCGTTGCCGGGGACGTTGCCTTTGAGAACCAGGGGCAGCAGGGCGAGAGCGGCGGTGGAGGCGGTCATGAGGATGGGGATGAGGCGCTCGGCGCTGCCTTCCAAGACGAGATCGAGGCCGAAGGGACGAGCTTCGTCGGTCTGCAAATGGCGGTAATGGCTGACGAGCAGGATGCCATTGCGGGCAGCAATGCCAAGAACAGTGACAAAGCCGACGAGGGAACCGAGAGACAGCACGCCGCCACCCAACCATGCAGCCATGACGCCACCGATGAGGGCAAAGGGCAGGGTGAGCGCGATGAGCATGACCAGACGTGGTGATTGGAAATCGGCGAGGAGGAGGGCGAGGATGCCTGCGAAGGATGCGAGGGCGAGCCAGCCGAGGCGGCTTTGGGCGGACTGGCGCTCTGCCCATTCACCGAGGATTTCAGGATGATAGCCTGCGGGGAACTGGACTTTATTGACGCGCTCTTCGATCTCCTTTGCGACTTCTCCCAGAGCGCGGCCAGTGACGTTGCAGGTCACATCGATGCGGCGTGAAGCGCCTTCGCGTTTGATGGCATTTGGGGTGGGGACGATAGCGAGGTCGGCGACATCGGCGAGGCGTACATGGCCGCCGGCGGGTGTTTCGATGAGAAGGTCGCGCAGTGTGGTGTAATCGGCACGCACGGCGGGCAGGCTCCAGACGGTGACGTCATGGACGCGCTGATCTTGGTACACTTCGCCGACTTTCCTGCCGCTGATGAGGGTGGTCACGGCCTGGCGTACTTTGCCCGCGGTGAGGCCGTGCAGGGCGGCGGATTCGGGACGCAGCTTGACGGTGATCTGGGGCACGAGGGTGAGGGATTCGACCTTCAAGGCGCTGACGCCGGGAACATCCTTCAAGGTGGCACCGACGGCTGCAGCGCGATCACGCAGGACATCGAGATCGGAGCCGAAGATGCGCACGACGATGCTGGCGCTGGCACCGGTGAGGACTTCCTTCACGCGTTCCCGTAGGAAGGTGAGCAGATCGCGCGTGAGTCCGGGATAGCCATCGACAACGGACTGCGCTTTGTGAATGGTTTCATCATAGTCCACGTTGGGGTCGAGGCTGATCCACAGTTCGGTGAAGTCGGGGCCGACGACTTCATCGGCGACTTCGGCACGACCGATGTGAGCGCCGAGATTTCGCACGCCGGGAATTGCACGCAGGTCCTTGCTGGCGGCGATGGTGATGCGGGTGCTCGCCTCGACTGAGGTGTTCGGTTTTTCCAGCCAGTGCATGAGGAAGTCGCGCTCCTTGAAGTTTGGCAGAAACTCCTCTTTAAGCTGTGTGTGCCAGATGAAGCCGGTGAAGGCAAAGGCGCCGGTGAGAATGAGCAGCGCCAGCCATGGGCTGCGTGCAAACATTGGCAGCACGGCGCGGTAGGCGGACTTGAGCCCACGTGCGACGAAGGCCTCCCGATGCTGGCCTGTTTTGACATTCAGCAGCATTAAACTCAGTGCAGGTGTGACTGTCAGCGCCACGACGAGCGAGGCGCTGATGGCGAGAATGTAGGACAGGGCAAGCGGCCTGAAAAACGTGCCTGCAAGGCCCGGCAGGAAAAACACGGGGATGAAGACGAGCACGATGATGACGCTGGCATACACGACTGCACTGCGCACCTCCAGCGATGCATCGAGCACGACGCGCAGTTTTGGTTTTGGCGTGGCAAGCGTGGCGTTTTGCCGCAGACGGCGCAGGATATTTTCCACATCGATGATCGCATCATCCACCACTTCGCCGAGCGCGATGATGAGGCCCGCGAGGATCATGGTGTTGATCGTTTCACCACGCCAGGCGAGGAAGAGCAATGCGATGGCGAGCGAGAGCGGGATGGCCGTGAGGCTGATGACGGTGGTGCGCCAGTCGCCAAGAAACAAGGCGAGCACGACGACGACGAGCAGACAGCCGAGCCAGAGGGACTCAGTGAGGTGATCCATGGAGAGCTGAATGAAGGTGGCGGGGCGGAAGATGGTGCTGTCCACGTCCACGCCGGGCAAAGCGGGCTTAAGTTCTTCGAGCATCTTTTCGACGCCCTGCGTGACCTCGAGGGTGTTTCCCCAGGGCTGCTTTTCGACGATGAGCAGGATGCCGGGGCCATCGTTGATGACGCCATCGCCAATGGGTGCGGGATTGCCGATCTTCACCTCCGCGACATCGCCAAGACGGATGGGTGCGCCGTTGCGAAACTCGACCACGGTGCGTGCGAGATCCTCGGGTGTGACGATCAAGGCAAGCTGGGCCACGCTGAGGCGCTGATTGGGTGTGTCGATGAATCCGCCCGCGCTGATCACTGCGGCGTCGCCGGCGGCCTTGGTGATCGCATCCAGCGTCACACCGGCGGCGCGGAGGCGCTGGGGATCGACGAGGACTTGGAATTGTTTGTCGCGCTGACCCCAGATGGCGACATTGGCGACGCCACGCACGGACATGAGGCGAGGGCGGATGGTCCAGCGCGACAATTCGCTGAGATCCATCTGCGACAACGTCTTCGACGTGAGGCCCACTTTCAGCACCCGGCTCAAGGATGAATACGGCGACATGAGGACCGGGGGCTTGACCACGGCGGGCAGGCGATTCTGCGCGAGGTTCAAGCGTTCCTGCACCAGCTGGCGTGCTTTGAGGATGTCCGTGCCGGTGTCGAAGATCATCACGACGGATGACAAACCGAGCACTGACTTTGAGCGCAGGGTCTTGAGGAAGGGCAGGCCATTGAGCGAGTTTTCCAAAGGGACGGTGACGAGGGCATCGACTTCTTCGGTGGAAAGGCCCGGGGCTTCGGTTTGAACTTCGACCAGTGGCGGTGCGAATTCTGGAAACACATCCAGAGGTGCATTCTTTGTGGCATTGATGCCGACCAGCAGGAGCGCGAGTGCGCCAGCAACAACGAGCACGCGCATGTTTAGCGCCCAGGTGACTATGGCATTCAGCATGGCGTTATTTCCCGGTCATGAATTCCGTGCCGAAGAGCTCTGCGGAGCCGTCGGTCACAATCTTGGTGCCGGCGGCGGGTCCGCTGGTCAGAACAGCGTCGGCACCGGAAAGGCGGGCGACCTGGATGCGCTTGCGCGTGTAAGTATGCTCAGCGGTCTGGGCATAGACCCACTGGCCACCGTGGATGTCATGCAGAACAGCATTGAAAGGAATGACGAGATGTTCTTCCTGACTGCCGGGCGTAGGGATTTCAACGGCGATGCGTTCTCCCGCGCGCAACTTGCTGTCCGCAGGCAGTTGATAATACCAGTCCACGGTATTCGTGAGTGCATTGGCCGTGGGTGGTCCCGCGACTGGGGCGGCGTTCTGGCTTTTGGCATCAAACCCGAGCGTGCGGATGCTTGCTGGCACTTTGGCGTCGAGCAGGCTGATCTCGCCGCTGTAGATTGCCACACGCACCCAGGCGCGCTTGCTGCCGCTCGTTTTGCCCACGGGATCGCCGAGGATGTCGCGCTGAGCTTTGGCGGTGGCCATAGCGCCTTCAGCAAGAGAAAGGGCGGTCTTGGCTTCATCGACGGAGCGCACGCTGCCAGCTTCGGCATTGAGCACTTTTTGTGCGCGTTCGACGGCGATTTTCGCGGCATCGATCTGCACCTTGGCCTGCAGAACGCGGCCATCCGCAGCGGCCTGCAAATCAGCGAGACGAAGCACCTCATCCAGCGTTCCACCGAGAACGGGTGCGATGCCGCTGCCTTCTCCGCCGAGCGGATAAACGACTTCACCTGAGAACAGCCGGGTGCCGGGGACGCGGCGCTTCTCCACTGGCACCACTTTCAAGCGCAGACGCTGCTCGGCATCGGGCGTGAGCGTGACGACGACGAGATCGCCTTCTTTGGTGACGGCGGCGGGAGCAGAGCCGCCTGAATCGGCGGCATGAAGCGAACTCACTGCGAGCAGGAGTGCAATAGGGGCGAATGTTTTCATGATGTGATCGAGTGAAAAATCAAAGGCGGGCCTGCATGGCATCTTCGAGCGCTCCGGCGGCGGTCTGCGCCTCTATGTCAGCGGCCATGCGGGCGAGACTGGCGGTGCTGGCTTCAATCTGACGGCGGGTGAGTTCGAGGGGCGAAAGCTCCCCGGCATCCACCATGCGTTTCGTGGTGCCAGCAGCAGCCACGGCATCCTGCGAGAGGGTGGCAGCAGTCTGTGCTTTCCTCCGCGAGGCTGTGTAAGCCGCGAGTGCAATATTCAGCTCACCTTGAATCGTGTCCTGCTGCGCAAGAAAACGTGCTTCGGCAGATTTACGTTTAGCTTCCGCCTGCGCGATGGGGCCGCGATTGCCGTTGATGGGAAGCTCCAAGGTCACGCCGAGCTGCCAGCGGTTTTGCCCTTGGTTGTAGTCGAAGCCGGGGCCGAGTCGCACATCGGGGTACTGCTTCGCATATTCCAAGCGCAGTGCAGACTCGGCGGCTGCATAATCTGCGAGGAGCGCCATCAGATCGGCCCGTTGAGTCAGCGCAAGACGCCGGCTGCTGCTGAGGCTCAGGTCAGGCAGGCGCGTGAGTGATGAGAAATCGAGCGGGATGCTTTTCAAGGCTGACAGCGGCACGCCCACGGCGGCAGCGAGTCTGGCCTCGCCAGTGGCAGCGAGGCGCTGAGCATCCTGGAGTGCAAGACGAGTGCGGTTCAGGGCGAGACGTGCCTGGGTGAGCTCAAACGGCGACACATCTCCCGCTTCCATTTGCGCGGTGAGTTTCTTGATCGCCTCATCATGGAGGGTCCCCTCGGTCTCCAGCAGGCGGATGTTTTCGCGTGCGCTGTGCAGTTCCAGCATGGCCACACGAACGCGTGAACGGGAAGACCAGGCACGTGCAGAGACACGCCACCTCGCGGCTTCTGCGGCAGCCAGTGCCTGTTCGGTGCGGCGCGTGCGTTTGCCAGCGGTCTCGATTTGATAGAAGACGTTGCCTGCCAGAAACCAAGGGGTGATCGTATTGCGGTGAAAGCTGGCGTACTGAGGCCCGAAGGTGAAGATGGGATTTGGCCGCTGTTTGGCGGTTTTGATGGCTGCGGTCAGTTCGTCTGCTTCTGCGCGAGCGAGGGTGACATCGGGATGAAAATACGCAGCGGCCAGGGCCAGGCGATTGACCTCCCAGGTTCCTTGGGCGGCTTTTTGCTCTGTGAGAAACTGACGCAGGCCGGGATCATTGAACGAACGACCTGCAAACGCCGCAGAGCTGGCTTCCGCCGAGATGGGGCGAGGCTGATAACGTGCGCACGAGGTGAGCGCAGCAGCCGCGAGGGTGAACAATAACGGGTAAAATTTCATGACGGTCAGATGTCATGAAGCGACTTTGCGAACCGATCACCAATGAAAGAACCGTCATTAAACGCTCATTTCTGCCCGCCTGGCAGGCTGAATGTGAGCTGAGTACGACCATCTTCCAGCACCTCAAAAACCAGACTGCCACGATGTGATCTGGCGATGGATTCGGCGATGCTCAAGCCGAGGCCGCTGCCCTCGACAGTGTTGCTGTGCGAAGCGTCGCCACGGAGGAAGCGCTCGAAAACACGAGGCCGCAAGTCGAGGGGAAGTGCGGGACCGGTGTTGGTGATGCGGAAGGAGACCTGATCTTCATCTTGATGCAGGGCCAGGGAGATGCTGCCATTTTTATGATTATGCTTCACGGCATTGTCGCCAAGAATGAGCAGAAGCTGGCGCAGCCGCATGCGGTCTCCGGCCACCTGGGCTGGCTGGCATGTGCCGAGCGCGACGCTAATGTTCTGGGAGGCGGAGAGCAGCGTGAGGTCTTCCACGAGATCCCGCACCAGTTCATGCATAGCCACGGCGCCATGGGTGGTCTCCAGCAAGCCTGCGTCCGCTTTGGCCAGGAAGGCAAGCTGACCCACGATGCCGGAGAGGCGCTGCACCTCCTCCAGCATGGAGGTGACGCGTTCGCGATGCGCGACCGGGGTGGTGCCATCTCCGAGCATCTGCTCTAGCGTGCCGTGGAGAATAGTGAGAGGCGTTTTGAGCTCATGCGAGGCATGCAGGGTGAACTCGCGGGCCTGGGTGAAGGATGCGCCCAAGCGCTCTTTCATGCCGTTGAAAACAGCGGTCATGCGATCAAGCTCGTCACCGTTGCCGCTGCGTGTCACGGGTTCGGCGAGATTGGATGCCGTGGTTGTTTCGAGAGCCTCGGTCAGTTCTTCGATGGGTCGCAGGGCGCGCCGCATGAGCAGGCCACCGCCGATGATGCCGAGGAGCAATGCTGGCAGGCCTCCCAGCAGGATGATTTCCACTGTTTCAACCAAGGGGTTGTGCTTCATGGCGGCCTCAACACCGCCCCGCAGAGCTGCATCGCGCTGCTCGTTGAATTCAAACCAGCTCCAGAACGCGACGATGACGAGCGACACGCTGAGCGTGGCGGCATAATAGAGCAAAATGCGGCGGCGCAGAGTCATGGCTGAAGGCGCAGCGCGTAGCCGAAGCCGCGCACCGTTTGAATCAGCGTGGGTGAGTGGTCACGATCGATCTTTTCCCGCAAGCGGCGCACATAGACGTCCACGAGATTGGTGCCGGGATCAAAATCATATTCCCATACGCTGACGATGATGTCGCGGCGGCTGACAACGCGGCCTTCGGCACGCAGCAGGCATTCCAGCAGCAGGCTCTCGCGTGAAGATAATTCGATGCGTTTGCCAGCACGCCGGGTCTCGCGGGTGCCGATGTCATATGTGAGATCCGCGAGCGCCAGCACGGCTGGTTTGTGAACGACATTTCGCCGAAGCAGCGAGCGCAGGCGCGCGAGGAGTTCCGACAAGGCAAAGGGCTTCGGCAGGTAGTCATCTGCGCCCGCGTTCAAGCCTTCCACACGCTGCTCGACTTCACCACGGGCGGAGAGCATGATGACAGGAGTGGTGCGGCCTTGCTGGCGGAGCTCGCGCACGAGGCTGAGGCCGGTGCGCTTTGGAAGCATGATGTCAACGAGCAGGGCGTCGAAGACTTCCGCCAGGGCACTCTGGAGGCCGCTCTCGCCATCAGCGACATGACTGACCGCGAAATCCTCCTGCCGCAGTGCACTGGCGAGCAGCGCGGCGGTCTTGGGATCATCTTCGACAATCAGAATGTGCATGGGAGCGAAGAAAGAGGGGGCAGGCTGCGGCGGCAAATGATGATGTTGTCATTTGGCGACGAATCCCGCTCCCGCCCTTGCAGTAAAATTCATGTCTCGCAGGATGAACGAACGCGTGAAGAAGGAAATAAGCTGCCCATCCGTCACGGCTTCTTATTCGCCTTCTCCATGGCCGAGGGTGCTGACACGATGAGGACGATGTGTCTCACAAAATCGGGGCCAAAAATGGGATCGTGAAGATCGATTTGGACGTGCATTCCAGCGCGCAGAGCTGCAGGGGAGGCATCGGGGGCGCCGTGCCAGAATCTTGCCTGGTGGGCATAGACGAAGTGGCGAATTTGCTTTGCGCCGCTTTGCTCAAAGGTGACGGAGCGGGTTGAGTGATCGACGCTGGTGACGATGCCTGTCATGGTGGTGCCGCGTGGCTGAATGGCGTAAGCGGTGATGGGGAACTGCCATGCGGCGAGAAGGATGAGGAATGCGAGACGAAGGGTTTGCATGAGGATGATGGATTGAGGATGTGCGGAAGGTGGCGGGGTGTTTTTCTTCCGGGAGGGGCTGGGTGCTCTGTTTGAGAGGCGGGCCAGGGAAGAGAAGGACAGGGGACGATGAAGCAGGGAAAATGGAAGGCAGGCGACGGCTTGCCGCCGAGAGGCATGGCCAAGGCGCGATCCACCGCAGGCGGATGGCATCACGGCAAGAAAGGGTCAGCGCCCTGTCTTCAACACTGCAGCAGGGTCTTGCCCGCCTTGAGTTGTATTCCTGGAGACCACACGGGGGCCTGCTCACTGCGAACCCTGCGTTCGCGCCTGGGTGCGGAGGGAAGTTTTACCAGCAGGGCATGCACCGGAGCCGGTGGGATGCTGGTGGCGACTGAGAGAATATCGCGCTGCGTGGGACGGCCGAGATCTGCTATCGACTGGAAGGCGAGGATGTGGTCGGATTTTTGAGAAGTGGCCGCTTGAGCAAACACCATCATCAGCGTGGTCAGGCGGCTGTGCACATGCACTCCCTGCGACGCATCAATGCCCTCATGGGAAAGCACCACCTGCACCTGACCTTCGGAGGTGTTGCCGACTTTGACTTGATGGCAGCGATCGAAGCTGGCTGCGAGGAGGGTTAAAGCAGGGGCAAGTCCATTCGAAGAGAGCAACCAGCCCAGCAGTAACAAGACGTTCACCATCCGGGTCAACGGAGATGAGGTGTGTCCATTTCGTCGGGCGGTCATGGGATGATGGAGATTAAGTCAGTCAACGAGAGGCGCCAGCGCAAACAATGCGCCGCGTTTGCGCCGCGAGAGGTGAATCTGCCGGCGGAGCTGGTTTCGATATAAGACGGCGGCGCGGTGGGTGAGGGCCGCATGCCGGTGGTATGCGAGAGCCGTGCGCAAACTCCGCGTGAGCGCTGGGCGGCCAAATGTTTCTCGCATACCTCCGGCATGCGGCTTTGATCTCGGACATATAGTGTCCTTGATCCGGTGGTTCTCGCTCGCCAAGCCTCGCTTCACCACCGGCTCATTTCTCTGCTCCCTGCCGGGAGCTCATGGTCGGCAAACGGAAATGCCGGGGGAGGAAGTGGAGGAGGAGAAGTGGCTCACAACTGCGCAGATACCGCACACGGAGTGTGCGGACCACTTTGCTGGCGCCTTTGCGACGCTCTTTGATATGTCCAGCTTTTGGCTGGCTTAAGCCGCTTTAGGCATTGGCGCGCAGGTAGGTGAAGCTGCGTTCGGCTTCGCCTTTTTGGTAGGCGATTTCGGCGTCTTTTTTGGCGGGGCCGTCGGGGGCTTTGAAGGTGTCGATTTTTTTGCCGCGCTTGGCCATGTCGAGCCAGGCTTTAAACATGGGGGTGTCGCGGTGGTTGGGGAAGATGTTCCAGAACTCGTCTTTCTTCCAGGCGAAGGGGCGGGCGAAGCCGGAGATGGTTTCGACCTGGAGGGGGACGCCGGGGGCGAGCTCGGCGAAGCGTTTGGCGTAGGCTTTGTAGTCGACGAGGCCTTCGCCGACGGCGGTCCACTGGACGACGGCGCCGTTTTCGTCTTCCCAGAGCATGCTGTCGCGGACGCTGCTGCAGATGGTGAGGGGGCCGAGGGCTTCGAGGTGGAGCATGGGTTCTTCGAGGGCCCAGACGGCGTTGCCGGGATCGATGTTGGCGCCGACGTAGCCTTTGCCGGCGGCTTCGATGAGGGCTTTGAGTTCGTGGGACTGCATGTCGCCGGCGTGGTTTTCGACGGCGATTTTGATGCCTTCGCCTTCGGCTTTGGACTGGCAGGCTTTGATGGTTTTGACGATGGATTCGATGTGCTTCTGGATGCCGCCGTCGGTGGCGCGGTCTTTTTGATCGCCGAGGTAGCAGCGTGCGACGGGGGAGCCGAGGGTTTTGGCGATGCGGATGGTGAGGCTGAGATGCTCCTCGGGGGTGCCGTAGGTGTCCTTCCAGCGGTTGGCGGTTTTGCATACGCAGCCGGTGCCGACGTAGAGTTTCAGTCCGGCGCGATCGGCCTGTTCTTTCAGGCCTTTGAGATAGGCTTCTTCGAAGCTTTCAAACACGGGGAGTTCGGAGATGAACATGGTGTCGAGCTTCAGCGACGCGGCGTAGTCGATGAACTGCGCGGCCTTCCAGCCGGTGGCGCGGACGGCGAAGTGATCGAGGCCGAGGGCGAGTTTGGAGCCGGTGGCAGCCTGGGAGAGGGAGGCGGCAGCGGTGGCGGCGAGGGATTGCGCGAGGAAGGAGCGGCGGTTCATGTGGCGCATGCTAGCGGAGGCGGGTGGGCTGTCGATGGGGAATCGCGACATGCAGCGCGGAGGCCGGAACCGGCTGAAGCCGGGACTACAATACGAAGAGGCGGAAGCCGGACGGGCTGAAGCCCGAACTACGAACGAAGAGGCTGGCGCGGGGGCGGCTGGAGACTTGAGACTTTAAACTCGGCGATTGGATCGAGGACGAGTAGGATTTACTCGTCGGAGGGACTAGCGGATGATGAGTTTCACTGCACCCTGGCCCTGGCGGTCGTCGGCGGAGGAGACGAGGATTTGGGCGAGGTGATGGCCGGTGCGCCATGGGGCGCCGTTGATGGGCTTGACTTGAAGGAGGTAGGCACCGGTGCCGACGTTGCGGAAGGAGGTGATGTTGTTGCTGAAGGGGGCCTGCTGACCGGGGACTTCGAAGTATTCCATGAGGGTGAAGTGATCTTTGGTCAGATCTGTGACAGGCCATCCGCTGCTGCTGACGAGGACGAGGATGTTGGCGGGATGGGAGTTGGCATTGGCAGCGGCTCCTGCGGAAGCCTGGGCGGCGATGGTGAGTGCGGTGGCACCGCCTGCGCCGGTTTTCATGACCAGCCTGGCCGGAGGTGCGGGGGATGGGGCTGCAGGTTTCGGCTCTGGCGCTTCGAAGACGGGTTTGAAGACGGGAGCGGGCTCAGCTTTTTTGACGGGGGCTGCAGGCGCTGGCGCTGGTTTGGCAGGGGCCTTGGGTTTCACCACTTCCACTTTCTTCCTGGCCGGGGCTGCTTTTTTCATCGGTGCAGGCTTCTTTTTAGCCACGACCGGCTTTTTGGATGCGGCAGGCTTTTTAGCAGGTGCCTTCTTTGGAGCAGGTTTTTTGGCCATAGTGGTGCGTGGGTCGGAATTGTTGCAATTTCCGCGAGGCTAGCAATACTGCTGCCCTTCTGTCGAGATTCCTCTTGGGACGGAGGCGTAAATATTAAGACGTCGAAAAAAGTATGAGACGGTTTTAAACTGGATCTGTCAGAGAAAGGCTCTGTCTGTTGTTGTGAAACAGAGAGACACTGGCAAGCTCGATTTGCGGGTATCTCTAAAATCTCTAGTTGATCGAATGAACAGTATTCTCATCATTCTATAAGAAGGTGAAAATTCTGAAAATAGAGGATTGCCAAGAATACAGTCTGTCGATTATAAGGACTGGTTAGAATTTTAGGTTTACGTCTTTTCTGTCACGCTTCGAACATTCGACAGCACTGCCATTCCGCTTCTTTGATGAACGCGCTCTCAACAACAGGTTTCCCTTTGTCGCGACTCTTCCCTCGGCCAGTCCGACGGGAGCGGTCGTTCGTGAGGGAATGGTTTGCTGGGATTTCCAGACTGATTGAATTTACTCAAGTGGGCGGATGGGCTTGGTTCGGTGCTGCAGACGCCATGGATGATCTGATGCCGTGGGGTCGCGGAACTCTGGTGACACGAGAGGGCGCAGGGGGAGGGGGAGATTCGCCAGAGCCTACTCCAACTGAGGCCGCTGTGAGAAATCTGCCTTTTTATCATGCGCCTGTGCTGCTGGCGGAGGTGGTGGCGATGCTGCAACCTGCTCCGGGTAAGCTTTTTTTCGACGGCACCCTCGGTGGTGGCGGACATTCTGAGGCGCTGCTCCAGCATGGGGCGCGAGTCGTGGCGATGGACCAGGATCAGAATGCGCTGAAACACGCCACTGAACGGCTGAAGCCGTATGCGGCGCAGTTTTGTGCCCTGCGCGGCAATTTCCGGAACTTCCCGCAGATCGTCGATGAGACCGGGGTCGCGGGTTTTGACGGCATGCTGGTTGATATCGGGGTTTCGAGCCATCAGCTCGATGATGCGGCACGCGGTTTTTCTTTCATGAGAGACGGCCCGCTGGATCTGCGCATGGACACGGAATCGCCGCGCACGGCTGCGGATCTGGTGAACACCGAGGATGAGGCGGAACTCATGCGGATCTTCTTTGAGTATGGCGAGGAGCCCAATGGCCGGCGCATTGCACGGGCGATTGTCAAAGCGCGCACGGCGAAGGCCATTCGCACGACCTTCCAGCTGGCTGAGATCGTTTCCATCGCGGCGCCGAAGCGTGGGAAGCGGCATCCGGCGACGCTGGTGTTTCAGGCACTGCGCATCGCGGTGAATGATGAGCTGGCCGCGTTGCATGATTTTCTTGCCGCAGCACCGCGCTGGCTGAAGCCAGGTGGAAGGCTGGCTGTTATTTCCTTTCACTCGCTGGAAGACCGCATCGTCAAACAGACGCTGCAGCACCTTTCAGCGCCATTCATTGACCGCCCTGAGTGGCCGGAAGCGCGCAAGAACCCGGACTGCGTGCTGAAACTCATCACGCGGAAGCCTGTACAGGCGACGCCGCAAGAGATCGAACTGAACCCACGTGCGCGCAGCGCGGTGCTGCGCGTCGCCGAGCGACTCCCACAATGAAACCACGCCCGCGCAACCGCTACCGCAACAGCCTTGGTCTTTCCACGATCACGGCGATCTTGATTGTGGTCGCATCGCTCGCGCTTGTGGGCCTGGGCATCGTGGTGAGCAAGAACCGGGTGCGTGCGATCGGTGAGGACCAGCGCAAGGTGGAAGCCGAAATGCGGCTGCTGAATGCCGAGATTTTGGCCCTGAACAACCGCATTGAAACGATGCTGACGCGCGACCGCGTGCAGCCGCGCCTGACCAATGCGGGCACCCTGCTGCGTCCGATCACGAAGCACGGGATTCTCCTTCTCAAACCCCTGCCTGAGCCGCCGGCGAAAGCCGTTGCAATGGCTGCGGATCCGTCTGTCGCTCAAAACATGCCCAAGGCCCCGTGAGTCAACCCCTGCCAAATCAAATCCAGCTCCGCCGGGATCGCCCGGTGTGCCGCCGCATGCTGCTGCTGCTGTTTGTGCTGATGGCGGGGTTTTCGTTGGTGACGTGGCGACTTGCGGTCATCCAGATCAAGGAATCGCCGCGTCTGGTGGTGCTGGCAGCGCGCAAATACCAGCGGCACATCGTGCTGCCTGCGCACCGTGGAGCGATCAAAGATCTGAGTGGTGAATACCTGGCGCATGATGAAGATGTGCGGGAGCTGTACACGGACCGCACGCATCTGCGTGAAGTGATCACGGTGAGGCATCAGCTGGCGGCGATCCGAGGTGTGAAGGCCGTGGAGCTGCGTGAACAGCTGAGTGAGACGGAAACCATTGCCGCCTACCATGAGCATGTGGCCAAGGTGCTGGCGGGCATCCTCCCGCAGTCCGAGCAGGAGATTCGCAGCCAGATTGACTCAGACAAACCGGAAATCGTCCTCGCGAAACTGGTGGATGAAGAAACGGCGAAGCAGTGGAGCGACCTCTTCAAGAAATCGCATATTTTTGGCATCTACACGCGCCCGACGGTGGCACGCCGCTTCCCGGCGCAGGATCGCCTGTCGCTGGTGCTTGGAGACACCGACACCGCCAACAAGGGGCGCTGGGGAGTCGAAAAGCTGATGGATGCCAAACTCACCGGGATTGCCGGGGAGCAGTTGATCGAGCGTGACAAGTCCGGCCACGAGCTGCCTTCGTATCGTAGTCAAGTCATTGATCCACAGCATGGTAGCGATACGCATCTCACCATCGACATGCAGCTGCAGGACAATGTCGAAGCCATTTGCGAGCGAGCCTGGAAGGCCAACAAGGCCCGCCGGGTGGTCATCGTCGTCACCGAGCCTTCCACGGGGACTGTTCTTGCCATGGCGGCGCGCCCGCACCGTGATCTGAGCAACCCGGATGTCAGCACCTGGACCAATCATGTCATCGCAGAGCCGTATGAGCCGGGCTCGATCTTCAAGGTCGTCACGCTGGCGGCGGGGCTCGACAATCACAAAATCTCACCCGGCGAGAAGATCGACTGCGGCAACATGTATTACGAAGATCCGGTGCGTAAGGTGAAACTCAGTGATGACGAACCTTTGGGCATGCAAACTGTCAAGGGGGTGCTGGTGCATTCGAGCAACATTGGCATGTACAAAATCAGCAAACGTGTTGGACAGGACATGATGCTCGACTATGCCACAAGGTTTGGTTTTGGTTCTCCCACCGGAATCGGTCTCCTCGGCGAAAAAGCCGGGTACCTCAACACCGGCAAGTGGAGCAACACCACCTATTCACGCATGCCTATTGGATATGAAGTATCAGTCACCCCGCTGCAGATGTGCATGGCCTATGGAGCCATTGCCAACGGCGGTGTGCTCATGAAGCCGCGGCTCATCGACCGCATCGTCAAGCCGAATGGCGACACTGAAATCATGCCGCCGCAGCCTGTCTGGCAGGTCTGCACGGCGAAAACTGCTGCATCCTTGCGCGATTTCCTGGAAGGTGTCGTTTTGGAAGGCACCGGCAAGCGTGCTGCGCTGCCCGAGGTTCGGATCGGGGGCAAAACAGGGACCACCCGTCGTTACGATCCTGAAAAGAAACGCTACATCGACGGCTCCTACCTGACCTCGTTTGTCGGCATGGCTCCGATCGACAACCCCAAGCTTGTCTGCCTGGTGATGCTTGATGATCCGAAGGCTGAGAGCTCCGCGATGGTGCGCGGAGGCCGAGTGGCGGCACCCATTTTTGCCGAGGTCGTGCGGGAGACGCTCGATCATCTGGCCATTCGCAATGAACGTCCCATCAAGGTGGCGGCAAAAGGAGGCGTTCAATGATACTTCGCGACATTATTCCCTATCTCGACAAGCCGGCGGTTTCCGGCAGCCTCGACACTGACATCACCGGCTTTGCGTACGACTCGCGACTGGTTGGCCCAGGCATCGCCTTCGTCGCCATTCGTGGCACGCATTCCGATGGGCATGACTTCATTGACAAGGCGATCGAACTCGGCGCAGCGGCGATCATTGCCGAGCGAGCCCCGGCGGATGACTGCACGGTGCCTTGGGTGCATGTGCGGCACTCGCGCACCGCTCTTGCGCAGGCTGCTGCGACGCTGAACGGCTTCCCGGCCAAAGGTCTCACCATTGCCGGCATCACCGGTACGAATGGCAAGACCACCACGGCGTTTCTGCTGCACCATCTTTTCAATTCCGCGCAAATGCGCAGCGGATTGCTGGGCACGGTGTTTTATGACCTCGGTGACGGTGAGCAAATACCTGCCTCACACACCACGCCCGAATCACTCGAAATCCAGGGTTTGCTGGCAGGCATGCGTGGCAACGGCTGTCGCGCCTGCGTCATGGAAGTGTCCTCCCACGCGCTGGATCAGGACCGCATCTATGGCCTGCCGTTTGCGGCTGCTATTTTCACGAACCTGACGCAGGACCATCTGGACTACCACGGTACGATGGAGAAGTACTTCGAGGCCAAGGTGAAGCTGTTTCAAATCACCGCTGATTCATCGAAGCGCTCGGCCTTGATCATCAACGGTGACGACTCGTGGGGGCGCAAGCTCGTCCAGCGTTTCGAGCACACGGGCCGAGTTGTGCGTTTCGGCTTTGGGGTGGGCTGTGAATATCGCGCCATCAATGTCCGCTATGACATGAACGGCACGACGTTCGAACTTGAAGCGAAAGGCCGCAGTTTCCTGGTGCGCCTGCCGCTCATCGGGGACTTCAATGTTTACAACGCGCTCGGCGCGCTCGCTGCTGCCCAGGGGGTCGGCTTGAATCTGCGTGAAGCCATCAAGAGCCTGCAAAACGCGCCGCAGGTGCCGGGACGCATGGAGCGGGTGTCTGACAACTCGCGCTTTCAGGTCTTCGTCGATTACGCGCATACGCCGGACGGTTTGGAGAATGCCCTGCGCACCGCGCGCGCGCTGCGTCCGCGCCGTTTGATCACGGTGTTTGGCTGCGGAGGCGACCGGGACCGGACCAAGCGTGCGAAGATGGCGGCTGCGGCGGAAGCCGGCAGCGACATCTGCGTGCTGACCTCCGACAATCCGCGCACCGAAGATCCGCAGCAAATTTTGGACGATGCCAAGGCCGGCTTCGCCCGCCCGCAAAAGCATGCCATCATCATGGACCGCCGTGAGGCCATCCAGACGGCGATGAAGAATGCGTGGGACGGCGATCTCGTGCTGATTGCCGGCAAGGGGCACGAGGACTATCAGGACATTCAGGGTAAAAAGCATCCATTCGATGATCGCAAAATCGCCCGCTTCTTCCTTCACCAACTCAAAGCTGAACGTGCTGCCGAGCGCGAAGAAAAAGATGCTGAACGCGAATCAATGCGTGGTGGGTTTGACCGCCCCGACCGCCCCGACCGCCCCGGACCTGACCGACCTGACAGATTCAATCGATGATTCCTATCGCACTCCAGACACTGGCCCAATTCGCCGCAGGGACCCTGCGTGGTGATGGCGCGCGTCTGGTGACGAATGTGAACACCGACTCGCGCAAGATCACCGCTGGTGAGGTGTTCGTGGCGTTGGTGGGAGACAAGTTTGATGCGCACGATTTCATCCCGCAGGTGGCTGCGGCTGGTGCGGCGGCCGTTGTCGTCAGCAAAGTCAATCCGACCTGGGGCACGCTGCCATGCGCTGTGATCGAAACGGGAGACACGCTGCTGGCGCTGCAAAACATGGCGCGCGGTTATCGTGAACATCATGCGCCGTTGATCATCGGACTGACCGGCAGCAATGGGAAGACTTCGACCAAGGATCTCACGGCCGTGATCATGGCGCGCAAATGCCAGACGCGTGCGACCTTTGGCAATCTGAACAATCATATCGGCCTGCCGCTGACGCTGCTTTCGCTGAGTGAAGGCGACCGGTGCTGCGTGACTGAGATGGGAATGAACCATCCGGGTGAAATCAAAGTGCTCACGGACATCGCCAAACCGGATGCCGGGATCATCACCAACGTCGGCATGGCGCACATCGAATACATGGGCACGCAGGATGCGATTGCCTGGGAAAAGGGCACGCTGGCGGCGAATGTGCGCGCCGGCGGCGTGGTGGTGCTTAATGCGAATGACAAGTATAGCGAGGTCATCGCGCGTCACTGCCAGGGCAGTGTCTCGATGGCGGGTGTGGGATGCGGCGATGTGGCGGCCTCCAATCTGCGCGCGGATGCGACGGGTACGACCTTCACACTCGACTTTGGCGGTGAGAAAGTGGAAACGCGCCTGCCGATTCTTGGTGAGCACATGGTCGGCAATGCTGCGCTGGCTGCCTGCATGGGCTGGAGGCAGGGCATTGCGCCTGCTGAGATCGCGGAAGCCCTGAATCAGGCGAAGCTCACTGGAGGCCGCGTGGAGCCAAAGGTGGTGAATGGCATCCAGTTCATTGATGACTCCTACAATGCGAATCCTGACAGCATGATCGCAGGATTGCGCACGCTCAGCACGCTGGGGCAAGCCGGGAGCCGCCGTGTGGCGGTGCTGGGCCGCATGGGTGAGCTGGGGTCGATTGCGGAAGCGGAGCACCGCCGAGTGGGCGAGTTTGCGGGTTCGCTCAAGCTGGACGCTGTGTTCAGTGTGGGAGGCAATGAAGCCGCATGGATCACCGAAGCCTCGAAGGCTGTAGCATCCGAACATTTTTCCGATCAAGCCTCTTGTGCCGCACGTCTGCGTGAGTGGTTGCGCGAGGGAGACGTGGTGCTGCTCAAAGGCAGCCGCTCCGCGCGCATGGAACAGGTCCTCACGCATTTTTCCGCCTCATGATGTACTGGCTTTACGAACTTAGGGAATGGCTCTTCGCTCATCAATGGATCAGCGATGACGCCGCTCTGTACAAAATTCTCAATCTTTTCAAATACCACACCTTCCGTGCCGGTGGCGCTGCAGTCACGGCGTTTGCGCTTTCGCTGATGTATGGGGACCGCCTCATTCGCAAACTGATCTCGTTGAAGATGGGCCAGCCGATTCGTACCGCCGAGGAAGTGCACAAGCTGCATGAACTGCACGGCAAGAAGGCCGGCACGCCGACGATGGGCGGCCTGCTCATTCTCTCGGCGATTGTGATCTCGACGCTGATGTGGGCGAAGTGGGACAACATCATGGTGTGGACGGTGCTGTTCACCACCATCGGTCTCGGTGCTCTGGGCTTCCGCGATGACTACCTGAAAATCAGCAAGAAGAACTCGAAGGGCGTCAGCGCCCGGACCAAGCTCATCTGGCAGACCTCGGTGGCGGTGGTGGCGGGCCTGCTGTTTGCCTATGCGGTGCCGGGAGACAACGGCATCACGCTGCGCGCGCTTTACATTCCGTTTGTGAAGGATGCGGTGATTGCGGACATGCATCTCTTCGCCGTCGCGCTGTTTGCCATCGTCATCGTCGGTGCTTCGAACGCGGTGAATCTCACCGACGGGCTGGATGGACTTGCCACGGGCTGCTCCGTCACCACTTCGCTGGCGTATGCGGCGTTTGGCTACATCTGCGGCAACGCGAAGTATTCGGAATACCTGGGAGTTGCGCACAACAGCCTGGCCAATGAGCTGCCCATCGTGGCAATGGCGATGGCGGGCGCCTGCCTCGGCTTCCTCTGGTTCAATGCGCATCCGGCCAAGATGTTCATGGGGGACACGGGTTCGCTGGCGCTGGGCGGCTGCATCGCGGCGCTGGCCATCGGGTGCAAACAGGAGATCGTGCTGGCCCTCGTTGGCGGGGTGTTTGTGATGGAGGCCATGAGCGTCATTCTGCAGGTCTGGAGCTTCAAGAAGCGCGGCAAGCGCATCTTCCGCATGGCTCCGATTCATCATCATTTTGAACTCGGCGGCTGGCATGAAAACCAGGTGATTGTGCGCTTCTGGGTGCTCTCGCTGCTCTTTGCCATGCTCGGTCTTGCCACGCTCAAGCTTCGTTAATTTTCATGCGCTTCGCCTCACAACATTTCGCCATTCTCGGTGCTGGACGCAGCGGCCTCGGTGCCGCGCGTCTGGCGCGCCTGCATGGTGCGGAAGTGACGATTTTTGATGAGGGTGACAAGGCGAAGCAGGTCGAAGATTTCCACTGTGTGCTCGGTCAGGCAGCGCGTGATCTCGTCGTCGAGCCCGGAAAGTTTCAGCAGGTCATCATCAGCCCCGGGCTGGATGAACACTGGCCTTTGCCGAAAAAGTTTACTGACGCAGGCGTGCCGCTGGTGGGTGAAACGGAGTTTGCCTTCCACCTGACCGACGTGCCGATGGTGGCGATCACCGGGACGAACGGCAAGAGCACCTGCACGGAGCTGATTGCGACGCTGTTCAACGGCTGCGGCATGAAATCGCTGCCCTGCGGCAATCATGGGGTGTCCTTGAGTGAAGTCGTCGCCAGCGACGTACGTTACGATGTGCTCGCGCTTGAGATCAGCAGCTTCCAGCTTGAGACGATCCGTGACTTCCGCGCGAAGGCCACGTTGTGGCTCAATTTTGCGCCGGATCATCTGGACCGCTATCCGGACATGGAGTCGTACTTTGCCGCGAAGGCGCGTGTGTTTGAAAACGTCACGGCGGACGATGTGGCCATCGTGCGCGCGGGTGAAAGCGTGTCGTCCGGTGCAGCACAGCGATGGACCTTTTCCGCCTATGGCGAGGAGGCGGGCTACACCTACAGCGCCGGCAGTTTTTATCATCTCGGTGAAGAGATCGGCAGCGCAGGCGGATTGAAACTGCGTGGCAAACACAACATGGAGAACGTGCTTGCGGCGCTGATGACCGGACGCGTGTTTGGGCTGCAGTATTCCAGCATGCTGAAGGCGATGGAGAGCTACGAGCCGCCAAGGCACCGCTGCGAACTGGTGCGAACGCTTCACGACCGCGAATACATCAATGACTCCAAGGCGACCAATCTGCATGCGCTGGAAGCCTGCCTGCGCTCGCAGGAGCGCCCGATCGTGCTGATCGCCGGCGGCAAGGACAAGGAGCTGGACTACACGCCGCTGCGTGCGGAGCTGAACGGCCAGGTGCGTGCGATGGTGCTCATCGGTGAGATCGCCGAGCAGCTGAAGCAAACCTTTGGCGATCTGCTGCCCTGCCATTGTGCTGCCGACATGGCGGACGCGGTGCGTCTGGCCACGGAAGTTTCTCTGGCGGGGGATGCGATCATCCTCAGCCCAGGAACGTCCTCTTTCGACATGTACACCGGCTATGCCCAGCGCGGTGATGTTTTTCGTGAGGCCGTGAACGCCTTGAATTGAATTTAAAGACCCCCAATCCCGACAATCCCAGACCCACGGTCCTATGAAGATGAAACCCAAGCCCAAAGAAACCAAGCTGCTGCTGAACCTGATGGACGGTGAGCGGCACCGCCACCGAGTGGCGCTCGTGACGGAAGAGGGTGAGTGGAACCAGCATGAGCCGAACTCAGGCATGGCGCGCATGTTTGTGGTCATGCTGCTGATCCACGTCGTTCTGATCGGCGGCATCATCATCTATGATTTCATGGGCGATGACGCCAAGCCGCAGCAGACGGTGACCCAGGCGGCGCGTGCGGTGAGCACTGGCAACGGACTGCCAATGGCCTCCCCGGAAGTCGTCACTGCGCAGGCGCAGGCGGCGGCGGACACGGAGCAGTTTGACAACTACGAGATGCGCTCGGGGGACTCGATCAAGTCCATCGCAGCCAAGTTTGGCTCCACTGAGGCGGAGATCACACGTCTGAACTTGATCGACAAGGGAATCCAGATTGGTCCAGGAACCATGCTGCGCGTGCCGAAGCAGGCCGTGCCGAGCGCGATCCCCGTGAATCCGAAGACGCTGAAGCCGATGGCGATCGTGGAAGAAGTGCCCAAGGCCGTTCCCGTGGTCAGGGACCAGCCACCAGTGACGAAAGTCCCCAGCGAGGCCGTGAAACCCTCTGAGGCACCTGCCAGTCTATCCGCCGCAACGATGTCGCCCATTTCGCTGGTGGCACCAAACGAAGCCCCGCCTGCGACCATCTCGCTCGTGGCTGATGCGGACACACCGGCCACGGCATCCGCGCCGTCTGCCAGCGCCGCCGTCGCGCTGCCGCCTCCTACCAAGCCGAATGTGGTTTCACTGCTGCAGGAAAACGCACCGAAGGTGGAAGCTGTGAGGCCGCGGGACCGGGATCGTGATGAACCCAAGCCCGTGGCGAAAGCTGAAGCCAAGCCGCTGGTGAAGCCAAACCCTGTGCCGCCGCCCACGCAGATGCTGAAAAAGATCGCCGAGGCACCTCCGGCAACGAAGAAGGCTGAGCCGACCAAAAAAGTGGCGGCTGACTCTCCGCCCAAAACGGCGGCCAAGGCATCCTCTGGCCGCACGCACACGCTCAAGTCCGGCGAGACGCTTTACCGTTTGTCCACGAAGTATGGTGTCTCGGTGGCTGCGATTCAGAAGGCCAACAACATCAAGAATCCCAACTCCATGCGTGATGGCATGAAGCTGGTGATCCCCGCGAAGTAACTTCTCGTTTCCGGCTTCATGGCCAAATATTCCATCCTCCTGTTCCTGCTTGCGGCGCTGTCGTTGATCGCGCTGGGCATCACCATGCTGGCGAGCACGACGTTTCAAGTCGCGCATGAGGGCGGGGAGGATTACGTGACCCTGTGGCGGCAGCTCGGCTGGCTGGGAGCTGCGACGGTGGTGTGCGTGATCATGGCCGTGGTGGATTACAATGTCTGGATGCGCTGGCGCTGGCATATTTTGATCGCTGCTGCGGTGTTGCTGGCCCTGTGCTACGTCCCGATGATCGGTGTGAAAATCAACGGATCGAAGCGCTGGATTGGCATGCAGGCCTTGGGCGTGGGCGGGTTTCGTGTGCAGCCGTCCGAATTTGCGAAGATCGCGCTGATCATCGCCTTGGCGGGCTGGTTTGGGATGCACCAAGAGCTGACGCGCACTTTTTGGCGTGGTTTTGTGCTGCCGGGCCTGATTCTGCTGGGCATTGTGGCGCTGATCGGCTGCGAATTTGACCTTGGCAGCGCCTTGCTTGCCTCGGCGGTGGGTCTTGGCGTGATGTTTGTGGCGGGGACCAAGATGCGCTACCTGGCGATCATCGTCGTGCTCTGCGGTGGCGGTCTCGCGGCGGGGGTCAAGTTTCTGCCGAACCGGTTTGAGCGAATCATGGTCACCTTTGACCTGGAAAACCACAAGGAGGACCTGGGTTTGCAGCAGTGGGTTTCCAAGCTGGCGTTTGGGTCCGGCGGACTGGAAGGGCGCGGCCTTGGAGAGGGGCGCATGAAGCTTTCCTACCTGCCTGAAGCCCATACGGACTTCATTTTTCCGATGGTGGGGGAGGAGCTGGGCCTGCGCGGTACGGCGGCGGTGGTCTTTGCGTTTGCGGTGCTGGTGATGGCCGGAATGGTCATTTCTTCTTACGCTCCGAACCGGTTTGGCAAGCTTTTAGGCGCCGGACTGACATTTTTGCTGGGAATGGAAGCGCTCTTGAACATGGGGGTAACCACTGCTTTGCTGCCGAACAAGGGATTGCCGCTGCCTTTCGTAAGTTACGGAGGGTCCAGTCTCGTTGCCGCGATGGTCGCGGTCGGCATCCTGATCAACATCCACCGCCAGGGCGTGCATCTGACCTGGGATCAGCTCCCCGTGATCCGCAGAAAGCGCCGCTGGACTCCACAGCTTTAGCCTTTTGAACAGTAGTGAAACAAAAAAATTCGAAGTCCATCCACGTGCTAATCGCGTGTGGTGGCACCGGGGGGCATTTGTTCCCTGGGATTGCCGTTGGTGAGGTGCTTGCCTCCCGAGGTCACGACGTGACTTTGCTGATCAGCGAAAAGAAGATCGACACCCTGGCCGCTTCGGGGCATCCGGAATTGCGGTTCGAGAAGATGCCGTTTCTGGCGATGCCGAAACCGTGGTCGCCGAAGATGTTCGGCTTCCTCAAGGGACTCTGGAAGGGGACCAAGGCCTGCCGGAAGATCATCCGCGATCATGACGTGGATGTGGTGCTGGGAATGGGCGGATTTACTTCCTTTGCCCCGTTGTATGCCGGGCGCAAAGAGGGCTGCCACACGCTGATTCACGAAAGCAACGCCATTCCTGGAAAGGCGAACCGGCTGAATGCGCGCTACAGCGACATCGTGTTGTGCGGCCTCGAAGCCTGCAAGGAGCATTTCCCGAAGCATGGGGATGTGCGCGTGGTGGGCACGCCGATCCGCAGCAGCATGCGCAAGGCGAACAGCGACGACCCGCGTGCCTTCTTCAAGCTGGACAAGGACCGGCGCACGCTGCTTGTCATGGGCGGCAGCCAGGGCGCGCGTGGTGTGAACCGTGCCGTGGGCATGGCGCTGGAAGAGTTTGAGAGAATGGGCATCCAGGTGCTGCACATCGCCGGACCGACCGATTACGAGGAAGTGCGCGACGTTTACGCCAAGATCCCGATGCTCAAGCAGCACGTGGCCGCCTTCTGCCATCGTATGGACCTGGCCTATCGCGCGGCGGATCTGGCTATTGCGCGATCGGGGGCCTCCTCGATGGCGGAGCTTGCCTACTTTGGTGTGCCGAGCCTGCTGGTGCCGTATCCGCATGCGGCGGAGGATCATCAGACCCGCAATGCGGAGATTTTTGACAAGGCGGGGGCGGCACGACTGATGCGCGAAAGCGAGCTGAATGCGGACACTTTGGCTGACGCGGTGCGTGAGATCTTCAATGACCCGCGCAAGGCCGGCGAGATGAAGAAGGCGGCGCAGAAGCTCGCGGTGAAGAATTCGGCGGAGAAAATCGCGGATCTGCTGGTGAAGACGGCGGCGGGGTGAGGGGCTGCGGATTTTGCCAAAATTTGCGCCACAGCCCCCCCGGGCATGATCCTTGTTTGAAACAGAGGGCGGAATCGTTATGTATCCTCCCCTCAAACCCCAACCTGACCCTTTTATGAATCTGACACGAACAGCCTACGGCACCTGGAGCGGCGGACGCTTCATGCACTACGGAGAACAGCTCTCCGAGGAGCATTACATGCAGCTCATGCGCGATTCGTTTGAGAAAGGTGTGCGCACGTTCGTCACGGCTGATGTGTATGGCGTGGGCCGTGCGGATGCCTTGCTGGGCGAGGCGCTGAAGGGCATTCCGCGTGAGGAATACTGCCTCGTGGGCATCGTGGGCCATGACATTTATGAGGGCATCCGGCAGGGGTCACGTGGTTACCCGCGTTTCACTGATCCGACGCTGCGCGGGCCGGAGAAGTATTATGATTATCTGAAGATGGCGACGGAGAAGAGCCTGGAGCGCTGCCAGACCTCGAAGTTTGACCTGCTCATGCTGCACAATCCGGACAGCATCAGCTACACGAGTGAAAAGGTGTGGGATGCGTTCACGGCATTGAAAACGGAAGGGCTGACGGACAGGCTGGGCATCGCGCCAGGGCCTGCGAACGGTTTCACGCTGGACATGATCGAGTGCTTTGAGCGTTTCGGCGATCGCATGGACTGGGCGATGATCATTTTGAATCCCTTGGAGCCCTGGCCGGGCCAGCATGTGCTGGGAGCTGCGGCGAAGAACAACGTGGATATTTTGGCGCGGGTGGTGGATTACGGTGGTCTGTTTCACGATGACGTGAAGCCGGGCCACAAGTTCCGTGATGGCGACCACCGTACGCACCGTCCGGGCGACTGGATTGAACATGGGATCGAGAAGCTTGAAAAAGTGCGTCCGATTGCGGAGAAGCATGGCCTGTCCATGCTGCAGCTCGCTTGTTTGTGGACGCTGGGCAACACGGCGGTGAAGAGCGTTGTGCCTACTATGATTCAGGAGCACGGTGAAGGTGCCCGCACGATTGAGAGCAAGCTGGATGATCTTGCCGCATTGCCTGAGCAGTGTCTGTCCACTGAGGAGATCGAAACGATCCGTCAGATCGGCGACAACACGGGCTGCATGGCGCTCAAGGGAGCCAGCCACCGCCATGAAGGTCAGGAGCCGCGTGCGGATGAATGGCCGCTGCGCCCGGATCTGCTGGACCTCGCGACGCGCTGGAGTTTGGGAACAAGCTGGTAGTACGTTTGCATGTTGGCGGTTCCGCGACGAAAGAGTCACCACAATTCATGATTGAGGCAGACTTTATCATCGTCGGAACCGGGGCAGGCGGACTGGTCTCGGCCTTGCATGCCTCCGAGCATGGCAGGGTGGTCATGATCACCAAGCGCGGAGCGCTGGACTCGAACTCGAACTGGGCGCAGGGCGGGATCGCCTGCGTGACGGCGGAGAACGACTCCATCGAGAAGCATGTGAGCGACACGCTCATCGCCGGGGGCGGTTTGTGCAAAGAGGCCGCGGTGCGCACCATTGTGAGCGAAGGACCGGCCCGCATCGCGGATCTGGTGAAGTGGGGCGTGCATTTTGACCAGCGTGAGGCGGTGGACGGACACTTGGAATTTGACCTGACGCGGGAAGGCGGCCATACCGCGCGCCGTGTGCTGCATGCGGCGGATGCCACCGGACGGGAGATCACGGAGAAGCTGCTCGCAGCCGTGCGGGCGAACCCGAACATCACGATCTACGAAAACCATTACGCCATCGACATTCTGACGACGGCAAAGCTTGGCCTCGTCTCTGAGGACCGTGTGCTTGGACTTTATGTGCTGGATGAGACCAGCGGGGAAGTACACACTTTCCGCTCGGACCGAGTGATCCTTGCCACCGGCGGGTGCGGACGTGTTTATTTGTACACTACGAATCCCATGGTGGCGACGGGTGATGGTGTGGCCATGGCCTGGCGCGCAGGGGCCACGATTTCGGACATGGAGTTCATCCAGTTTCATCCGACGTGCCTGTACCATCCGCAGAAGCGTTCCTTCCTCATCAGTGAGGCGATGCGGGGTGAAGGTGCGCGTTTGATCGGCAAAGACGGGCAGGAGTTCATGCAGCGGTATGATCCGCGTGGCTCGCTGGCACCGCGTGACATTGTGGCGCGTGCTATCGACCATGAGATCAAGAAGACCGGCGGCCCCTGTGTCTATCTTGACATCAGTCATCGGCCGCCTGAATTCATTGCGAGCCACTTTCCGAACATTCAGAAGGCCTGTCTGGATGTTGGCATCGACATCACCAAGGAGCCGATTCCGGTGGTGCCAGCCGCTCATTATCAATGTGGTGGCGTGCTGACGGACGTGAACGGGGCCACGAGCATTCGCGGGCTTTGCGCCGTGGGCGAGGTGGGCTGCACCGGGCTGCATGGGGCGAACCGACTGGCGAGCAATTCGCTGCTTGAGTGCTGCGTCACCGCGCAGCGCGCCGTGGCGTATTTGATCAAAAAGATCCCGCAGGGAAAAGTCGCCGAGCAAAGCTACGAACTCCGCCCCTGGCAGACCAGCGGTGTGGTGGAAAATGACGAACTCGTGGTGATCTACCACAACTGGGATGAAATCCGGCGTTTGATGTGGGATTACGTCTCCATCGTGCGCACGAACAAGCGTCTGCAGCGTGCGGCGGCGCGTCTGCGCAACCTCAAGCGGGAGGTGCAGGAGTTTTACTGGAACAACCACGTCACCAGCGAAATCCTGGAACTGCGCAACCTTGTGGAAACGGCGTCTCTCATTGTTGAATGCGCCATCCGCCGGCACGAAAGCCGGGGACTGCACTACACGCTGGACTATCCGCAGACGGATGACACACGGGCCCCGCAGGATTCCACTTTGCGGCGTTATTGAGTTTATTGCCGCTGCGGCTGTCTTGAATTGAAAGCATGCGAGTCGGTATTTTGAACAGCGCAGCAGCTGATCTGTCCATGATTTAGCGCCGTTGCTTTGTGGATTAAGGTCGCTTTTCCCGCCGGGCTGCTGCGCCTTACGTGGTGAATTACAGATTGCAGTTTACCATGGTAAGCTGTTACAATTCCCGCAATTAGGTTCCACCCCCATGCTCGCTGAACGCTCACTCAGTTCATTCGTCGTCGTCGCGTCTCTCGTGGCGGCGGTATCGGCGTTTGGTCAGGGGGCGTCCTCGGTTTCAGCCACAGGTGCTGCTGCGGCGTTGAAAAAAGCGGGGACTGCTCCAGCTGCCCAAAGCAAATCCGCCGCGCCTGCGCAGACTCAATCATCGCCTCCTCGCAACATTTCCGCGACGATGCCCAGCTTCAGTTCGTCCTCGATGCCGCACTTGGGATACGCGCGTTATCCGTGGAAGCTGGATATCGTGGCCACGGTGTTCTGGGTGGGGGAGCAGCCGACGGAAAACAATCCCACGCCCAACGACAAAAGCTCCTGGGACACGCAGTGGATGCAAAACTTCGGCGGCTATGATGATCCCGATCCCACGAAGAGGACGGACAATTACACGCCCGTCGGATTCACGCCGAAGCAGAACCCGTTTTATGTGGCGCTGCCTTACAATGACTGCATCGATTACAACTCGCACAAGCCGGAGGCATCCAAGGTCATCCCTTGGTTCAAGCAGAAGTTTGTGCGTTCCGGCAAGACGGTGCTGAAAGGGCAGTGGATCGCGATTCGCTACGGCAACCGCGTCTGCTATGCCCAGTGGGAGGACTGCGGCCCCTTTGTGACAGATGACCATGATTACGTTTTCGGCAACTCACGCCCCAAGAACACAAGCAACCGTGGTGCGGGGATCGACATCTCGCCTGGAGTGCGTGACTACCTCGGCATCTCCAGCAGCGGGCGCTGTGACTGGCGTTTTGTGGATGTGAGCGAAGTGCCCGCCGGCCCGTGGCGCACTCTTGGCAGCAACAATCACTTCGTGACGCAGCAGAAGGTCGAAAAGGCGCGTGAACACACGGAAATTTCCTCCCGGCTTGAGGAGCTGCGCCGCATGCGCGACGCCTACTTTCAGCAGAACGGAAGCGGGACTGCGCGGTGAGCTTTGATGAGAAGTGTTTGGGGTGATGGATGAGTGGATGTGACGCTTGTGCTGGCATCGCTACGCGATGCGAGAGCATGAATGGTTTTCGCGGGCCCTGAACGATGGGGGGGCTTCGCTCAACCGCCTCGCTACAGGCTGAGATGGCTCCGCCATCGGATGTGTGGGAGCGGTGGGTGTGGGGTTACGGGCTGGCGAAGAATCACCGGCTCCCGCGTTCGAGCTTTTTCTGGCACGCGTGCGTCACCGAGCCCGTCGAAAGCGGTAGCTGCGTTCGTTCCTCACTTCGCAACCGCAGTCCATATTCAGACGGGCCGGGCTGTCCATACACCCATCCCACGAGGGCACATGCCTGGCTTATTGAGGTGGAGTTTGGAAGTCGAGCTGGGCGTTTTTGAATACGTAGGGCAGTGTGGCTCCGGGCTTGGTGGTGAGCTGGGCGGCGGGTTTGGCCTCGATGATGCGGCCGGGGCCGGTCTGGGGCTGGTTGGTGCAGTCCTGCACGTAGATGGTGGCATTGAGCGGTGATTTGGCCGGGAGCTTTTCTTCGGCGGGGGCGAAGGTGCATTTTTCGAAGACGCAGTTGCGGGTGGCGAGGGCCAGGCTTTCGGGTACGCGGCAGTTGATGAAGCGGCAGTTCTGGATGCTGAGCCAGTCCTTGGTCAACTCGGTGCTCGCATCCTCCCGAAACACGATGGGGCCCAGATCGAGGTCGAGCAGGGTGCAGGAGTCGAGCTTCATGCCCACGTCGCTCACTCTCCAGCCCTGCATGAAGGAGCCGAGGAGCACGCAGTTGGTGAAGTGCCATTTGGTGCTGAAGTAGGCTGTTCCCCAAGGGCCTTCCTTGGCGAACAGGCAGTCCTGAAAGAGGCTGTCGCGTGCCTCAAAGCTGCCGCCGAGGTCCGCGGTGATCTTCACATCGCGGAAATGGCCGCCGGCGGCCTGCCATGAGCCTTCGCGCAGATGGAAGCGCACGTTTTCGATGCGCATGCCTGGCAGGCTTGTCACATCGCCACGCTGCTCGTCGTAATTGGCTCTCGGGTCATTCTTGCCGGGCGCACCGATGTCGATGCGGCGCAGGGGACGGTAGGTGCCTGCTGGAATCGTGAGCTTGCCAGTCCATTCGGTTTTCTTGAGAAACGGGTCCAGCATCGCGGGAGTGCTGGAGATCTGGTCTTCGACCGTTTGAAGGTCCAGCGTCTTCACCTTGGCGGATTTGATCGTGACGGCGTGGTTGAGAGGGAAGATTTCCAGCGGGTTGTCCACTTTGGAGTAGTCGCCAAAGTGGAGGAGGCGACGTTTGCCATCGACACTGATGCTCTGCATGTGGGGCATGATGCGCCACTGGATGGTGACAAAGGTGTCCTCAGGGATGCGTCCCATGCCGGGCACATGGCGGGCACCGCCGGGATCGGTGTCGATGCGGAGTTCGTCCTGGTTTTTTTCCCAGTTGAAGATCACCTGCTTGGCGGCGTAGGCCAAGCGCAGATCATCCTTTTGAGTTTTCACCACGAGGGTGAACTCCACGGGTGGCGTGAACTTCTCCGCGGAAATGAAGCGGTCATTTTTTTGCAGCACCATCTCCTTGCCTGCCGGCAGGAGTTCCTTGTTAGCATTGAGCAGGGCGGCGCGTTGGCGGGAGAGACTGGCGATCCGTTCATCGGCGAGTCTGGCGTCGTTCAGCATTGCGGACTGGGTCCATTCCGCTTGCTGGGCTTTCAAGACTTCCTCATACTTCTGGAAGAGGGCGGTGATGCCGTTGTTAAGGGCGGTCTCGATGGGGCGCAGGCTGGTGCGGTAGGTGGAGCGCAGCGTTTTCAGCGGCGCGGGCAGATTTGGCGCATCCTCTGCAGGGAGCGGGCTGTGGCTTTTGATGAGCTGCTGTTCCTCACGCAGGGCGAGCGCCTCGGTCAAACGCGCAGCGGCTGTCTCGGCTGACAGCGCACGATCGAGAGCGGCGAGGTATTTGGTGTTCAAGTCGTCCAGCGCGGTGCGATGAACTGCCAGCACGTCACGCTCCAGCGCTACGCGGAAGCTGGCATCCAGTTCGCGCAGGCGTTTTGCGCCCGCGCTTTCGACCATGGGCTGAGATGGAGGGAAGGGCGCGGGGGCGGGTGCTTTTGATGGCGCGGAATCCCATTCAAGAACGAAGGCACGCATGGCGGTGACAAAGCCCAAGCCCCACTCCGCTTTGGTATTGGACGTTGCGGTGATTTTCAGAACAAAGTTTTTCTCCGGCTCAGATGCGGCGGTCGTGGTATTCTCCCAGCGGGTGAATTCAAAGGGTTCTCCCGTGACCCACTGCCAGACGCCCGTTTTGCGCAGGCCGCCAATGGTGGCCATCGATTGTGGAACCTGTTTCAAAAAGGGAGGCAGCACGCGGTTCATCCAGTCCTGTTCAGCCTGACTGTTGATGGTGGCCAGATGGGCACCGAGGCTTTGCGCGTGCTTTAGTGCATTGGGCTGGTTCATCTGCTCTTCCACGACCTGATAGTGGTGCCCGTTGTAGCTCAGCACCGGGAGTTTGGACAGCGGGCTGCCATTGGGGGCGTTGGGGTCCGTGCGTACGATGACTGGTGCGGGGGGCGTCGCGTTTGGTGGCTTCTGATTAGATGGGGGGCTGGGAGGTTCCTGTCTGGCGGGCCCGACCGGAGCGCCTTTGGGTGGAGGTGGAGCCGGAGTCTGCTCACCACGCCGCATGAGAAGTACAGCCGCCACGCCGACTACGATCAAGGCGGCGGCGATCATGCCCCATGGGGTGGCTGGTGGTGGCGGAGGTGGGGGCGGCTGGCGCGGCTGCATGCCGCCGGCGGGAGCCTGACGGGCCGGCTTTTCTTTGGCGACGGGGACGGTGAGGATTTGATCGAGATCTCGGCGCAGTTCGCGAGAGGTCTGATAGCGTCTGGCGACATCCTGCTCCATCGCTTTGCGGATGATGGAGTCGTAGCGTGTGTCACAGCCTATTTTCTCACTGGGCATTTGAAAATTGCCACGGGGGATTTTGCCGGTGAGCATGTTGTAGAGCATCACGCCCACGGCATACAAATCGGCGCGGCCATCGACCTGCATGCCGATGATCAGCACCTCGGGTGCGACGTAGTCCGGGGTGCCCATCGTGGTGCCTTCTTGGGTGAGGCTGCCGGACTGCCCCGGATCGTGCATGCGTGCCAGACCGAAGTCGGCCACCTTCACGGCCCCTTCCATGTTGATGAGGATGTTCGCCGGCTTGATGTCGCGGTGAACGACGCCGTGCTCGTGCGCATAAGCAAGCGCGTCGCAGACATGGGCGGTGATGGCCAGCGCGTGATCCACCGGCAGTTTGCCCTGCGACTGGATCATCTTGGCCACGTCCGTTCCGTCGATGTACTCCATGACGATGTAGAGGAGTTCATCGCGGGTTTCGCCGAAATCGTACACGGCCACGATGGCGGGATGGTTCATCTTGGCCATCGTGCGCGCCTCGTTCTTGAAGCGTTCGATGTACTCCGCCTCGTCTTCCGCCACCTGGGGTGGGAGGACCTTGATGGCCACGAGCCGGTCGAGTGAAGTCTGTCGTGCCTTGTAAACGGCGCCCATGCCACCGCAGCCGATCATCTCCCACTGGTCATACTGAGGCAGCATGGCCTGCAGATGCTCTGGTGATGGCGGTGTCCAACCCATGGCTCCATCATGTTGAGGTTTCTCATTCATGCCCTGTGAAAACGATCATTAGCGGCGGAGGGTAGCCGTCTGCTCCAAGAATGGGAACTGGAAAATCAAACGAGTCCGCGGCGCACCAAAGATTCCTCCATGGCACGATCGATCAGCATCACGGCCAGTGTCTGAGTGGCGTCATCCAGCAACTGGGTGGCGGCTTTGAGGGCCTTGGCGTCATGATCCGTGGCGTCAAGCAGGACACGCACCGTGGCGGCCTGGCTGACCACGGCAGATTTCTCTTCTGTGCTGATTGCATCGCCGAGTTGATCCAGTGCGGCATCGACGGCGGGGAGGAGCTCTTCGGCTTTTAGTTTTGCTTCCGTCCAGATGCGTTCGTTCATGTCTTCGAAAGCGAAATCGACGCTCTCGGAGATCATTTGTTCCACGCGTTCGTCTTCGACATCGACGGCGGTGCCGGTGATTTGCAGGGTGGTGTCCTGGTTCGTGGCGGTGTCGCGGGCGAGCACGTGCAGGATGCCATCGGCATCGATGCTGAACTGCACGCCGACGCGGGCGCTGCCTTTGGGGCCGGAGGGGAAGGGGACTTCGATGCGGCCTAGCTCCCAGTTGTCCTTGGCGAGTTCGCGTTCGCCCTGAAGGATACGGATGAGCATGCTATCCTGATTGGCCACGGCATTGGTGAACATCTCGCCGGCTTTGGCGGGGATCGTGGTGTTGCGGGGGATGATGATGTTCATCAAGCCGCCGAAGGTTTCGATGCCGAGCGAGAGCGGGGTGACATCCAGCAGCAGGACCTGGCGCAGGCTGCCACCGAGGATGCCCGCCTGAATGGTGGCACCGAGGGCGATGGCCTCGTCGGGGTTCTGCGAGGTGTTGGGTTCACGGCCGAAGATTTCGCGCACGTAGTCGCGCACCAAGGGCATGCGGGTGCTGCCACCGACGAGGATGACTTCATCAAGCTGTTCGGCTTTCACGCCGGCATCGCTCAAGGCACGCAGGCAATGGATGCGGGTGCGCTCGATCCATGGGCGGGCGATTTTTTCGAGATCAGCGCGGGTGATGTCGAGGCCGTTGAAGGAGGTTGAGTCATCGGTGGAGAGGCGCTTTTTGACGGACTCCGCGGCTTCGAGGACGCGGATGTCGTGAGGGGGGAGTGCCAGTTTTTGCGCGATGAACTCGGCGAGCAGGCGGTCGATGTCATCGCCACCGAGCTGGGTGTCGCCAGCGGTGGAGAGCACATGGAAGGTGCCGTCGCGCATTTCCAGAACGGAGATGTCAAAGGTGCCGCCGCCGAGGTCATAGACGGCGATCTTTTGATGTTCGGTGAGTTTGTCGAGACCGTAGGCAAGAGCGGCGGCGGTGGGCTCGCTGAGGATGCGCAGCACTTCGAGTCCAGCGAGTTCGCCGGCGCGTTTGGTGGCGTTGCGCTGGGCATCGTTGAAGTAAGCGGGAACGGTGATGACGGCCTGGGAAACGGATTGTTCGAGAGCGCGTTCGGCGACGGCTTTGAGATGCTTCAAGATCTCTGCGGAAACTTCGACGGGGGAGGTTTTCAATTCGCTGAGCGAATAGGGCGGCGTCCATCCGGCTTCACCGGGGCGGCGGCCGATGAGGCGTTTGACCGAGGTGATCGTGCGCGTGGGGTGAAGGGCGCGCTGGCGCAAGGCCACGGCTCCGACAGAGATGCTGCCGTCTTGGGCCATGCACACGGCGCTGGGGGTGCTGCGGCTGCCATTTTCATCGGCGAGGAGGATGGGAAAGCCGCTGTCAACGACACCGACGAGGGAGTTCGTGGTGCCGAGATCGATGCCGAGGATGGGGGAGTTTGGATTCAACGTTTCGAGAGGTTCACACGGGTGGGCTTGCTAAACACTGCGCTTTGGTCAAAATCAAATCATGGAATTACTGACCACAGGTCTGATCGCGGAAACTCATCTCAACGAAGCTCAGATTGCCGATGCTGCTGCGCAGCTGGTGGATGCTACGGTGACGGCGGCGGAAAAGGCGAATTTTCTGCGCGCTCTGGCGAAGAAGGGCGAGACGCCGGCGGAGATCGCGATGTTTGTGAAGGAGTTTTTGAAGCTGGCGGTGGATCCGGGGATTGACCGTGGGAAGCTGCCGGGGCCGATGCTGGATGTGGTGGGCACGGGCGGGGATCAGCTGCATCTTTTTAATGTGTCGAGCACGGCGATGTTCATTTTGGCGGCAGGTGGCGTGTGCGTGACGAAGCATGGCAACCGTGGGATCACCTCGAAGGCGGGGGGGGCGGATGTGCTGGAGGCGCTGGGCATCAAGATCGACCTGCCGAAGGAGAAAGTCGTGGCGGGAATCGAGAGCATCGGGCTGGGTTTCTTTTTTGCGCCGCTGTATCACCCGACGTTCAAGGCGGTGGCGGAGGCGCGGAAACTGCTCGCGGCGGAGGGGCAGCGTTCGATTTTCAATGTGCTCGGGCCGCTGCTGAATCCGGGGCGGCCGGACTACCAGCTCATCGGTGTGTTTGATCCGAAGCTGACGCGGGCGTTTGGCGAGATTCTGGTGCAGCTGGGCCGCAAAGGGGCCTGGGTGGTGCATGGCACTGCGGCTGACGGGCAGGGGATGGATGAACTCTCCACGCTGGGGGTGAATGATGTTTGCCAGGTCGCGGAGGGGAAACTGAGCGAGACGCGGATTGATCCCAAGGACCTCGACTTTGACCAAGCGGCGCTCGGAGATCTGGTGGGTGGCGATGCCACGGAGAACGCGCTCATTCTCGAAGGCGTGCTGGCGGGAACGATCAAGGGTGCCAAACGTGACATCGCGGTGCTGAATGCTGCGGCGGGTTTTGTGATTACCGGCATGGTGACGGATCTGATGGCAGGCAAAGCACTGGCTGAGGAGCTGCTGGAGCGTGGCGCGGCGCATGCCAAGCTGCGGGCGATGCAGGATTTGATTTAGCCTGATCTATTCACGAAACTCTGCTGCGACTTGCTGCAAGCCCCCATTGGCGGCGTTGGGCTTGTTTTGAAAGACATCGAGTATGCATCCATAAACTCCGTCTTCCAAAACTGCGCCCGCCTTGCCACCGCGGGCTTTCGCTGCGTCTCGCGACGACTTTCATGAATAGATCAGGCCAGGGTCATTTTCCTGCACGACAGGAGGGTGAGAGATGTTAGGATGTCCTGATTATTTATTTCTCTCGCTTATGCCTCACCCCAGCGAAGTGCTCCAGTATGCGCAGAAGGTGCCTCACAGCATGTGGGCCACCATCGCGATTGTAGGCTTCATTGCGTTTGCGGCGGGGCTGGCGTTTGCGAAGGGGGTGGTGCAGCAGATCATCAATGTGCTGACGCTGGCGGCATGCGCGTGGGCGGCGTGGTATGTCTTCATGCACCGGGTGCAGATTTTTGGAGCGGCAGGAATGCACCTGACGACGAACCGGCTGATCGTGATGTCCGGGGTTGCGGCTGTGCTGATGTTTGGCCTGTGCAAGGTGGGGAAGTACTTTCTGGCGGCCTTTGGACTGATGCGAATGCTGGGCGGGCTGACGGGGTGGAAGGGGCTGATCGTCAGCATCATTCCCTCCGGAGGGCTGCTTTGGCTTGGCAGCATGGTACTGCGCGTGGTGGGCAGCCTGTATGGAATGGAGAACGCGGCGGAGATCGTCAAAAAAGGCGGATCGATCGAGAGCCAGGCGAAGTCCGTGTTTTACACCCTGAGCCAGAAGGTCGACAACAGCTTCATCGGCGGTCTGGCGAAGAAGCTGGACCCCTACGACATCAAGCCGACTGCGAACCTGGCCCGCCTGCTGATTCTGTGGCCCGAAGGGACCATGTGGCAGCGACTGGCGGAGCAAAGCCCGGCCACGGCCAACGCGCTGAACCATCCGCTGATCGCCCAACTCGGCTACGATCCGGACGTGAGGAAGGCCATCGAGAACAAGGACTTCGCGGGGCTGATGCAGATGCGGAAGATCGAAAACGTGGCCAACCATCCTGACCTGCAACCTATTCTCGGCGGCATGCAATTGGAGATGGCGATGGATTCCGTGGTGTATCGCCAGCCACCGCCACCGCAGCCGGTGAGGTTGAATTAAAAAAAGGGATTAATTTTGTTGAATTAAAAACAAGATTAATTCTAGTGGTTCCTATGGGAAAATCAGCAGCCGTTGTCATCGCCATAGCCGCGATTGTGTTCGCCAATTGTGCCTATTCACAAACAGCACCCATTCCCGAGGTGGCCGAAGTGCAGGCAAAATATGATGAAAAAGTGGGGCTGGAAGTTCTGCGCCCACATGAACTAGCTGTGGCAGATCTGAATGCCAAGTTTGCGGCCGCATTGGAACGTGCGCAGGAGGCAGCGCAAAAAGCTGGGAATCTGGATGATGCCTTTGTCTTTAAGACAGAGAAAGAAGCAGCCTTATCGGGCCAATATATGCCGCCGCAGGATGACGCAAAGACTCCCGCCAGCCTTAAAAGCATGCGTTCCACTTACCGTGCGGCCTTGGGAAGGCTGGAGCTGGACCGTGATAAAAAGCTCCGTCCCCTGAAGGAGGTCTATGCCAAGTCGCTCGAAGCTTTGATGCTGACCATGACGAAAGGCGGCAGGCTGGAGGAAGCGATGGCTTTGAAGAAAATGCGCGAAGATTTGCTCGCAAACACTGCTGTCAGCGGAGCTGCAGCGCCCGGCGGAGTTGGTGTGACAATGGATCCGAGTGGTAAATCCCTCACCAACAGCCTAGGCATGAAGTTTGTCCAAGTGCCAGGAACGAACGTCCTCTTCTGCATCCATGAGACCCGGTACAAAGATTATGCGAACTATGCCATGGATGCGCAAGGTGTGGACGGCTCATGGAAAGAGCAGAAGACAGAGGGGTTCGTCATGGATCGTGCGGAAGACCATCCTGTCTTGAGAGTGAGCTGGGAAGATGCACAAGGTTTTTGCGCGTGGCTGAGCAAGAAGGAGGGCAGAACCTACCGGCTGCCGACGGACAAGGAGTGGAGCCAAGCTGTCGGCATCGGCCGTGAGGAGAAGTGGACGAAAGACACCACGCCTTCGATGGTTTTTAGGAATCAGACGGACTTTCCTTGGGGTGACAAGTGGCCACCACCCAACGGGGCCGGAAACTACTCTGACCAGAGTCGAAAAGAAAAGGCACCCGCAAAGAATTCTCAATATTTCGATGGGTATGATGATGGCTTCCCAAGCACATCCCCCGTGATGAGCTTCAAGCCCAACAAATTTGGCATCTACGATCTGGGAGGCAATGCCTGGGAGTGGTGTGAAGATTGGTTCGACAGCGCGAAAAATGATCGAGTATTGAGAGGCAGTTCATGGAGCCACTGCGAGCGGGAGAATTTGCTTTCGTCCTTTCGTGATCACCACAAACCGGGCGAACGCTTGAACCTCGGATTCCGTGTGGTGACCGTTGCGGCACCCTAGCGGGTTTCGTACACCCGAAAAAACCGGCAACGGCACGTTGCCCCGGGCGTGGCTCTCGCTTTGATGTTTCGGCACTCGCCCTTTTCCTTTTCGCATGCCCAAATACATTCTTACCATCGGCCTTGAAGTTCACGCGCAGCTCACGACGCGCAGCAAGATGTTCTGCGCCTGCCCGGTTGAGTATGGTGCGGAGCCGAACACTCACACCTGCCCCACTTGCATGGGGCTGCCGGGGGCGCTGCCGGTGCTGAACCAGGCGGCCATTGAGAAGACCATTCTCACCGGGCTGATGCTGGGCTGCGAGACGCCGCCGGTGGTGAACTGGGACCGGAAAAACTATTTCTACCCGGACATGCCGAAGAACTACCAGATCACGCAGATGCCCTTCCCGCTCTGCCTGGGCGGTGGTGTGCCGCTGTATGATTATGCTTATCCCAAGGACGCGCAGAAGAGCATCGCCAATCCGGGCAAGGTGGTGAAGCTGACGCGCATCCATCTGGAGGAGGACGTGGGCAAGTCCACGCACTATGACAAGTTCAGCGCGCTCGACTTCAACCGCGCAGGCACGCCGCTGATGGAAATCGTCAGCGAGCCGGACCTCGACAGTGCGGAAGAGGTGGTGGCCTACCTGGGGAGCCTGCGGCAGATCCTGATCTATGGCGGCGTGAGCGATGCTGACATGGAGAAGGGCAACATGCGCTGTGACGTGAACATTTCCCTGCGACCCGAAGGTCAGAAGGAGCTGGGCACCAAGATCGAGCTGAAGAACATCAACTCGATGTCAGCGATTCGGCGCGCGATTAAATTTGAGACGGAGCGTCAAGCCGACATTTTGGACGCGGGTGGCAAATTGCAGCAAAGCACTCTGCGCTGGGACGATGACCGTGGTGAGACCACACTCATGCGCTCGAAGGAGGACGCGCATGATTATCGCTACTTCCCGGATCCCGACTTGCTGCCGGTGCGCACGGCGGATCTCGTGGCCAAGATGCGGTCGCAGGTCCCTGAACTGCCGCATGAAAAACGTGCGCGTTTTGAGAAAGAGTATGGCTGCAGCGCCTATGATGCCAGCGTGCTCGCGAGCGAAAAGGAGCTCGCTTTATGGTATGAGGCAGCCGTGGCCGCCGACACGCAGGTGCCGGCCAAGAAAATGGCCAACTGGGTCATCAATGATCTGCTTGGTGCTCTGAATGACCGCTCGCTCACGCTTGCCGACTGTCCGGTGAAGCCGGAGGCGCTGAGTTCACTGGTCGCTACCATCGAAGGCGGCAAGATTTCCAACAACCAAGGCAAGGAAGTCTTTGTGGAGATGTTTGAAACCGGCAAACCTGCGGCCGAAATCATCAAGGCGAAGGGGTTTGAGCAGGTCAGTGACACGGGTGCGCTGGAGGCCATTGTGGAGCAGATCCTCGCGGCCAATCCTGACAAAGTGGCCGAAGTCAAAGGCGGCAACGAGAAGGCCATGAACTGGTTTACGGGGCAGGCGATGAAGGCCAGCCAGGGGAAGGCGAACCCGAAGATGGTGACGGAGATTGTGAGGAAGAAGGTGCTGGGATAGTGGCGGAATTTACAGTTGTTGACGATGGTTGAAGGTTGTTGACAGTGGTTTTACCGGAACGGTGGCGCGTAAAACCCCTTGCGCCCGGGCTTCGGGCTGCTATTCTTCGCGCCCTTTTTCACCCCCAGACCCTTTAGAATCATGTCCCAGCATAGCAGCCTCAAGACTTCCGGCTCCGTCGGCACCAAGCGCAGCGTTTTGAAGCGTGGTGAGCGCGTCAAGCTTCTCAAAACCCGTGGTTTGTGGAAGGAAGGCCGTCTTCCGACGAACCTTCCGAAGACCAAGCCGGAGTAAGGCTTCCCTCCTGTGCGCCTTAACCGATATTTGAGCCAGTGCGGCATTGCCTCACGGCGTGGCGCGGAGGAAATCATCCTCGGCGGTCGTGTGTCCATCAACGGGCACGTCATCACCGAGCTTGCCACGAAGGTCCAGCCTGAGGACAAGGTGGTCGTCGATGGTTCCCCGGTACGTGCCGAGACGCCTGTCGTTCTCGTTTTGAACAAGCCGAAAGGCTACCTGTGCTCCCGTGGGGACAAGCAGGACCGCATGACGATTTACGATCTGCTGCCTCTGAAGTACCAGAATCTGCATCATGTCGGCCGTCTCGATAAAGACAGCGAAGGCCTGATTCTCCTGACGAATCGCGGAGATCTCTCCCACAGGATCATTCACCCGAGCCAGGGTGCTGAAAAAGAATACGAAGTGGTCGTCGATCAGGCATTGAATCCTGACGTGATGGCGAAGCTCGTCAAAGGTATGATGACCGAGGAAGGTTTCGCCCGTGCGGAACGCACCTGGATGGACGGCGACTACCGGGCGCACATCGTTCTCAAGATGGGACTCAAGCGTCAGATCCGCATGATGCTCTACTACCTCGGTTACGAGGTCACACGCCTGACCCGAATCCGCATTGGCTGGCTGAAACTGCACGGCCTGTCCAAAGGGGCCTACAAAGAACTTACGCCGACGGAGGTCGAACGCTTCTTCAAGGAAGAGCCGGCCAAGCCGAAGCTGGAACGCAGCAAGCCTGGTGAAGAAAAGGATGACGGGATCGAAGATCACCGTCCGGCAGCACGCAAGCGCGCTACGCCGCGTGTGCATGAAGCTGAGACCCGCGAACCGCGTGGTTTCAAGCCCACCCGTGGCAAGAAGAGCGGTCCTACGGCTCGCTTTTCCGAAGACAAGCCTAGCCGTGGCAAGAAGAGTGGCCCTACGGCCCGCTTCTCTGAAGATAAGCCTGCTCCGCGTGGCAAGAAGAGCGGCTCTGCAAGCTGGTCTTCCGGAGACAAGCCTTCGTATTCCAAGCCCAAGTCCAGGACTTTCAGCCCGCGCTCACGCTCAAACGAAACGGGGCGGGACGAAAAACCACGGGGGCGGTCAGGTCCGCCAGCTCGCCGTCCAGCTCCACGGGGGCCTCGCCGCGGTCCGTCGTCACGGTGAATTCGCTGGTCTGGATGTAGTCCAGATCATCGCACTCGTGGTAACCGTCTAACAGCATGCCGCGCAGCAGCTGGATGAATTCCATCCCGCCGAGGCCGCGAAAGATGAGGAGATCGAGTTTGCCGTCGGTGTTGGAAGCATTGCGGAACAGGGGGAACGGCCCGCCGTAGTGTTTGCCATTGCCCACCAGAACCACGGTGCCGATCATGGGTGCTTTGCCTTCGATTTTCACGCTGAGTGCCGGCGGGGTCCGCATGAGCACGTTCACCGCGCTCATGACGTAGCTGAGCGGGCCGTATTTTTTCTTCGCTTCCCAGGAGGTTTCTTGGACGATCTGGGCATCGAGACCGACCCCGGCGAGCTGGGCGAAGTACATGTCGTTCGCCATCCATAGATCGACCTCATGGCGCTGGCCGCTGGTGATTTCGCGCCAGCAGCCCTCGATGTCGCGGCCAGGCAGCTTGAGTTCGACGGAGAAGACATTCATCGTACCCAGCGGCAAAACACCGAGTGAGGTGTGCTTTTCACCGGGTTTGCGACGTGCATTGGCCCGGCAGATGCCCTGCAGCACCTCGTTCATGGTGCCGTCTCCACCGGCGGACACGACGAGTTCGTGACCTTCCGTGGCGAGGCGCTCTGCGATGAGGGTGGCATCGCTGGGGCCGGTGGTCAGGTGCAGCTCCGGCTCTGGGGAAAGCCTGCGCAGCGTATCTTCGAGGGAGGCCGCCTTCGTGCTGCGGGCGGCGGGGTTCAGAATGACCGGAATGGGCATGAGGGCGGCATTCATGCCACGTTGTGGGGAGTTCGCAAAGTCTCATGGTCGGCCGCTTGTGAAACTTTTCACAAAATCGGGTTGCCCCTCTCCGAGCGGCTCCGATAATCGCCCTTAGCCCCCTTTCCTCTTCGCTCATGCCTGCCCCCGCCGAAGCTCCCGCCCCCGTTGCCGCTCCACCGCCTGCCGATCTCGTAAATGTACAGATCGACGGTGTCTGGCTCAAGTTCCCCAAAGGGACGCGCATGATCGAGGCGTGCAAGCAGGCCAAGAAGGAAGTTCCCCATTACTGCTACCACCCGAAACTCTCCTCTCCAGGCAACTGCCGCATGTGTTTGGTGGAGATGGGCATGCCGCCGCGTCCGGCCCCGGGCACCGAGCCGGAGAAAGATGAGCATGGCATGCCGAAGATCGGCTGGATGCCGCGCCCTGTCATCGCCTGCGCCAACACCGTCGCGGAAGGCATGGGCATCCGCACGGAATCCGTCCTCACGCAGGAGTGCCGCAAAGGCGTGATGGAGTTCCTCCTGATCAATCATCCGCTCGACTGCCCGATCTGCGATCAGGCCGGCGAGTGCCGCCTGCAGGAGTTCAGCGTGGAGCATGGCAAGGGCGAAAGCCGCTTCCGTGAGGACAAGGTCAAGAAGCCGAAGAATGTAGACATCGGCCCGCGCGTGCGTCTCGATGATGAGCGCTGCATCATGTGCAGCCGCTGCATCCGCTTCACGGCTGAGGTCGCTGATGAGCCGGTGCTGGGCTTCACCGAACGTGGCAGCTTCACCACGCTGGCCGTGCATCCTGGCAAGCGTCTGGAGCACAACTACTCGCTCAACACGGTGGACATCTGCCCGGTGGGCGCCCTGACCTCCAACGACTTCCGCTTCCAGCAGCGCGTCTGGTTCCTTAACGAAACGAACAGCATCTGCACCGGCTGCGGTCGTGGCTGCAACATGGAGATCAGCGCCCGTGGCGACACGATCTACCGCCAGACTCCGCGTGACAACAACGACGTCAACTCCTCCTGGATGTGCGACAGCGGCCGCCTGGACTTCCACTTTGTGAACAGCGAGTTCCGCCTGACCGATCCGATGATCAAGTCCGGTGGCAAACACCAGATCGCCAATTGGAAGACGGCGCTTGGCAACATCGCCACCGCACTGGCCGGCAAGAAGGGTGAGGAGATCGCCATCATCGCCAGCGCACGCATGACGAATGAAGAACTCTTTTTTGTGAAGCATCTGGCTGCGCAGCTTGGCACCACGAATGTGGATGTCATTCCACGCACTGGTGGCGCTGACAATTATCTGCGCGCTGACGACCTCAACCCGAACACGAACGGTGCGAAGCTGATTCTGGGCATCGAGCCTGGAGCGAAACTGGCTGAGATTACTGAGCTCATGAGCCGTGGTCGCCTGCGTGTGGTACTCGCTCTGGGTGAGAACCTGCTGAAGGTGGGATTCAACCAGCGTGATCTGGAGAAGGTGCCGTTCATCGCTTCGCTGCACATTCTGGCCAATGCGAGTGCGGAACTCAGCGACGTGGTGCTTCCTGGTACTGCCTATGCGGAAAAACGCGGCAGCATGATCAATGTCACCGGTCGACTTCAGCGGCTGAACAAGGCCGTCAAAATCCCTGGCAACGCGCACGACACCTGGGAGATTTTGCGCGATCTCATCGTCGCCTGCGGTGGCTCGAACGGCATTCATACTGTCGAAGATGTCTTCAAGCGTCTTAGCACTGAAGTCGCGGCGCTGAATGGGCTGACCTTCTCCAAGATCGGTGATCTTGGTGTGCAGGTGCTTGAAACGGGTGAGAAGATCCCGCTGCTGGAGCGCGAGAAAGAGCGCAAGGCGAAGGGTATTATCGTTGGGTGATGGTCGTCGGAGACTGATCTCATGCTGGCGCATGGGGTCTGGGCCTTGAAGGAGGTAAAGATTCAGGTGGTTTTATGCGTGGCATTTGCCGCGACGATTCCGCGTATTCTGAGGGTTTTTCGGACAAGAATTGGCTGGTTTGGATGGTGAGAGCGGGTATGCGTTCTCCCCCCTTTTTTCGCACCTCGGTGCGAACGCAAAAACCACCCCCAACCCAATCATGTCTGTGATCTTCACACGAGGCGTGCGCTTCGCCGTGCTCCTGTATTCCTTCATTGCCTTCACGTCGGCACATGCAGCGACCTTGTACTGGGACACCAATGGAGCGGCGGTGTATTCTGGTAACGCAGGTGGAATCTGGGGCGTGGACAGTTTTTGGAGCACGGATGCGCGGGGTCTGAGCAGCACCGGAGCGTATGCGACTGGCAGCGACGTGGTCTTTGCGGCAGGCATTGACGGCACGGGCACTTACACGGTGACTCTTTCTCCGGGGCAGTCTGCCAGCAGTCTCAATTTCCAGGAAGGTCACGTCACGATCGCTCCTGGCACTGCTTTTGTTTCGTCTCCGAACAACTTCACCTCGGTTGAAATCCTCACCCTTACCGGCACCGCCCCCGTCGTGAACGTCCAGAACATGGACGCCACCATCACCGCCCGCATGATCAGCACAGGGCTGACCAAAAACGGTCTCGGCAAAATCACTCTCGATTTCGGCACCTCCGGCAACGCCAGCTTCTTCAATCTCGGCGGAGCGCCCATCACCATCAACTCCGGGACCTTCGAACTCAAGGGCACAGGCGCCAGTGCCAACCAACTGGCCACCACAGGCATTGTCATCAACAGCGGTGGCACCTTCTTCTGGAATACCAACGCCAACAGCATCAGCGACAGCGTCAAAATCACTGTGAACGCCGGCGGGGTCCTCAACACCAAAGTGAACGACCAGTTCGGCACCATCGAGGGCAGTGGCCTCATCCTGATGCGCAATGCCTCGGTCAATCTTGCCCAGGGCGGCGTGAGCACCACCTTCTCCGGTATCATTGCTGGTGCCGGCAACCTGCAAGTCAATGGCGGCGCAGGCATCATCTCCCTCACCAATGCCAACACCTACACTGGCACTCTCACCTCCCTCAACACCAACACCACCACCGGTGGTTTTCGTCTCGGACACGCCCGTGCGGCTCAAAATGCCACCCTCAATCTCGTCAATTTTGACGTGAACACCAAGAACATCAGCTTCGCCTCCGGCATTGGCACATTCATCACTGGCGCCCTTCAGGGGACCAGCAACCTCACGCTTCAGGATGCAGGGGGCGGCGCCATCACCCTGCAAACTGGCAACAACGACAGCACCACCCTCTATCGCGGGGCACTTAGTGGTAGCGGTGGTCTCACCAAGATCGGCACAGGAACCCTCACTCTCAGTGGCGAACAAATCACTGTCACTCGCACGACCACCGCCACCGGCCTTGTCACCGCCACCTACGTCTCCAGCACTTCCAACACCTACACCGGGGACACCACCATCCTTGGCGGTTCTCACAATCCCACCAGTGGCTCTGTCACGCAGGCCAACGCGGGCGGCCTGAAACTCGACTTCAATTCCACCGCCATTGCTCCCGCTACCTCGGGTATCAACACATACACTTACACCATCACCGCCCCCATTGCGGACATCATCAGCGCCTCAAGCCGGCTGGTCCTCGGGGGTGGCAAGCTCGCCGTCGCCGGCCGCAACACCACCACGGGGACCGAAGCTGTCTCGCAAACTTTCAATAACACCTACCTGCTCGCCGGACGCAGCTACGTCACCGTGACCCAAGGCACCGCCAATGCCGACACCGTGGTGAACCTTGGCAACATCACGCGCGATGCCGGCAGTGTTTTGGAGTTCACTCCTGCGGCGGGCACACAGAGCAGCACCAACGGCATCACCACCACCACGGCCAATGATGCCAGCGGCATTCTGGGAGGCTGGGCTCTGCTTGGCAACGACTGGGCCGTCAAAAGCACCGCAGGGACGGCCCTGGGAAATGTCATTGCTGCCACCACGCAATACAGCGCCTATGCTGGTGGAGACATCGTGAGTTCTGCGACTTCCAATTTGTTGATCAACGATGGGAGCGCCTCAATCACCACCGGAGCGGGCATTACGAACCTCAACACTCTCATGGTGCGCAATGATGCAAGCAACGGCAACGCTGCCGTCAACCGTCTCATCGATATTGCCGCAGGCGAGACCCTCCGCCTGGGTGTCACCGGCTCCATTTGGAACCAAGGCACCCTGATCACCGCGAACGTCCCCACTCTCACCATTGGCTCTGCCAACAGCGTTGGCGCGATCACTGCCGGCGGAGCAGACAACACTGCTGGCGAGCTCGTCATCAATAATTCTGGAACAGGCGAAATTCTCATTCGTTCTTCCATCACCGACAACGGCACCGGTGCCGTCACTCTCATTCGTACCGGCTCCGGCAATCAAGTCGTCTTCAGCGGGGTCAATACTTACACCGGAGGGACTGTGATCACCCAGGGGCGCAACCGCTTCGACAACGTCGGCGGCCTTGGCACCGGTGCTGTTACTGTCACCGCCGGGGGCCAGCTCTGGCTTAATGCCGGAGGTACGTATGCCCATACCTTCAACCTCGCAGGCACCGGCTACGGTGAAGGCGGCATTCCCGGCGCCATGCGTTTTAGTGGTGGCCAAACCCTCACTGGCCAGATCAACCTCATTGGAGACACCCGCCTTGGAGCCGTTAACGCGAGCGGCGTCACCACCCTCGCCGGAAAAATTACCGGCGATTACGCTCTTGATCTCTCCGGAGGCGCGGGCGGCACCAACATCATCCAGCTCAACAGCACCGCCAACGACTTCACCGGCAACCTTTCCATCAACACGAACTTCGCCGCCACTCCCACCGCTTTCAACAGCGCCAACGTCACCGTCCGCCTCGGAGCTTCGGAGGTCCTCCCCAACGGGCTGGGTAAAGGCAACGTCATTCTGAGCGGGAGCAGCAGCACCAGTCCCGTCACTCTTGATCTCAACGGGTTTGACGAAACCATCAACTCGCTGATTTCGTACGGCACTCACGCCAACACGGCCATCACCAACGGCAAAGCGAACAGCACCTCCACGCTCACGATCGGCGACAACAACGCCAGCACCCTCGTCACCGACACTGCCGCCGCCACGACCTTCTTCGGCGGAGTAATCAAGGACACCGGCACGGGCATCATGGCGCTGACAAAGATCGGCGAAGGAACGCAGACATTCACGGGTGCGAACACCTACAGCGGCGCGACGACGATCAACAAGGGCATCCTCATGGCCGGTGCAGTCAACACCCTGTCCGCCAGCTCCGCGGTGACCATCGCCAATGATGCCACCGCCATGCTGTCGCTGACGAATGGTTTCGCCGATTTTTCGCAGACGATCCTGTCTCTTTCAGGAGCTGGAGTCGTCAATCTGGGAACGATCGCCGCTGCGGACACGGTTGCCACACCGGGCACCCGGCTCACCACGGGCAGCACCGCTGACACGACATATAGCGGCAGTATCGTCGGTGCAGGTGGTCTGGTGAAACATGGGACGGGCAAATTCACGCTCACGGGTGCCAATACTTATGTGGGAACGACGCAGGTGACCGAAGGGAATCTGCAGGTGGGGCAGGCGAGTGCCGGACAAAGCGGTACGGGTGCTGTGGTGGTGAGCGGTGGGGCCACTCTTTCGGGATCGGGTGCCGTGCAAGGGGGCACGGTCGTGAATGGACTGCTGAGTGCGGGGGACAATGGGGGTGCCGATATTGGCAAGCTGACTTTTACGGACGTGAGCACCGGCAGCCTCACGCTGACCGGGGGCGGCAGCGCTGTGGCACCACGCGTGCTTTTCACGCTGGCGGGAGCCACGGGCAATGAGGCGAATCCCACGGATGGCGTTCAGACGGCGGGACTGCTCAATGGCAGCTTTGGCAATCACGACAGCCTTGTTGTTCAGGGCACGCTCACCCTGGCGGCGGGGAGCACGATCAAGGTGGAGCTCGCCGGAGGTTATGATCCCGGCTTTGGCGATGTCATCAATCTCATTGACTGGGGTACCGTGAATGGTGGTTCCGGCGCCATTGTGGCCGGGGGATTTAATGCGGCCAATACGGGCGGAGATTTGGATCTTCAACTCGGTGCCTCCATGATCGCCAACGGCTGGTTTTGGGATACGGATCAGTTTTTGACGGATGGGATCATCTATGTGGTGCCGGAGCCAGGGCGTGCCGGGCTGCTGCTGCTGGGTTTGGGGCTGGGCGCGGTGCGGCGGCGCAGGAGCAAATGCTGAAGCATAAAGCCTGCAAGATGCGGAAATCGGGGTAAGCTCTTTCCCCCGCCGTGACTTATTCCTCCCACATGCCCAAACCTGAACTTCTCTCTCCTGCCGGTAACTGGGACTGCGCCCGTGCGGCGGTGGCGAACGGAGCGGATGCGATCTTTTTTGGCATGCCGCGTTTCAATGCGCGTCTGCGGGCGGACAATTTCATTGAGGAAGATCTGCCGGAGCTGATGAAGTTTCTGCATGAGCATGGGGTGAAGGGGTATGTGGCCTTCAACACGCTGATCTTCACGAAGGAGCTGCCGGATGCGGAGAAGCAGCTGCACCTGCTGGAGGACAGCGGGGTGGATGCGGTGATCGTGCAGGACCTGGGACTGGCGCGGATGGTGAAGGCGCTGACGCCGAAGCTGCGGCTGCATGCGAGCACGCAGATGACGATCACTTCACCGGAAGGGCTGGAGTTTGCGAAGCAGCTGAACATCGACCAAGCGGTGCTGGCGCGTGAGCTTTCCATGCGTGAGCTGGAGCGTTTCAAAGCGGCGGCGGTACCTCTGGAAGTGTTTGTGCATGGCGCGCTGTGCGTGGCCTACTCGGGGCAGTGCCTCACCAGCGAGTCGCTGGGGCGGCGCAGTGCGAACCGTGGCGAGTGCGCGCAGGCCTGCCGCATGCCGTATGAAATGATCGTGGATGGCGAGCCGCGTGACCTTGAGGACAAGCGCTACCTGCTCTCGCCGCAGGATCTCGCGGCGGTGGATGAAATTCCGCGTTTGATCGAGCTGGGCATTCGCAGTTTTAAAATCGAAGGGCGTCTCAAGACGCCGGAGTATGTGGCGGGTGTGACGCAGGTGTATCGCAAGGCGATTGACCGTGCTTTGGCAAATCAGCCGGCTCCCGCGAGCGAGGCGGATCGCTACGCGCTGGAAATGACTTTCTCACGCGGCCTGTATCCTGGCTGGATGCATGGGGTGAATCACCAGGAGCTGGTAGGTGCTTACTACGGCAAGAAGCGCGGCCCGTATGTCGGGCAGGTGACGCGGATCATTGATGACGACACGCTGGAGCTGGATGAGCTGCACATCGCCATGAAACCGGGCGATGGTGTTGTGTTTGAGAACCTGTCTGACACCAACTACGAGCAGGGTGGCAGCGTGTATGAAATGCGCGGCAGCGGCTTGAGCTTCCGCCACGGCCTTCTGCGCATGCAGGATGTAAAGATCGGAATGCGCGTTTTCAAAACGAGCGATCCCGCGCTGAATCGTGCTCTGCGGCAGTCATTTGAAGGTGACATCCCCATTCGCAAGCAGCGCAAACTTGATCTCCATGTGACCGGTCAAGTGGGGGAACCGTTGCGGGTGCAATCGGGGGCCAATGTGGTGACTTCGACGATGGCGCTGCAGGCGGCGATGAAGCGACCGCTCACGCCGGGGGCCTTCATTGAGCAGTTCAACCGCCTCGGTGGCACGGAGTTTGAACTGGGTGAGGTGCAATTTGATGTGGTGGGCGAGGTCATGCTGCCGATCAGCGAACTGAACCGCATGCGGCGTGATTTGATTGCCGCGTGGAGTGAAGGTGTTCCGTCAGCGGCACCTGTCGCGCGTCTCACCGAGACGCTTGAATCGTTGATGCCTTCGAGAGGGATCGCCGATGACTCTCAGCCACTCCAGCTTCACGCACTTTGCCGAACGCAGGCACATATCGATGCGGCGCTGGTGCTGGGGGTGCCGAGGCTGTATCTGGATTTTGAAGACATCCGGCTGTACGCGGATTTGGTGAAGCAGATCAAGGAGCGCAGCGATACGGCGCAGGTCTGGCTGGCGACGCCGCGCATTCAGAAATCGGGTGAAGCGGGTTTCTTCAAGCTCATCCAGCGTGCGGAGCCGCATGGGGTGCTGATTCGGAATCTGGGGGCGATATCGTTTTTCAAGGACGCGGGCATTCCGATGACGGGAGATTTTTCGCTCAACGTTGCGAATCCGCTGACGGCGGAGATTTTGAAGAAGTCAGGGCTGGAGCGACTGACGATCAGCTACGACCTCAACATCGAACAGGTCGTGGATCTGCTGGCTGCTGCACCGCCGTCATGGTTTGAGCTGACGCTGCACCAGCACATGCCGATGTTTCACATGGAGCACTGCGTCTTTGCCGCGTTCCTGAGCAAGGGCACTGACTTCACCAACTGCGGACGTCCTTGTGATAAACATCGTGTGCATTTGAAGGATCGCGTGGGCATGCAGCATCCGCTTAAAGCCGACGTTGGTTGCCGCAACACGCTGTTCAATGCGGTGGCGCAAACCGGGGCGCAATTTTTTGAGGAACTGCGGGAGCACGGGCTGCGCTGCTTCCGTGTGGAGCTTCTCGAAGAGAATGCCGACGAGGCGATGATCGTATTGCGGACTTATCAGGAGCTGATGAGCGGCCAGCGCGATGGCGATGAAATCTGGCGCGATCTGAAAGCGCAGAGCCAGCTGGGAGTGACCCGGGGGACTTGGGCGGAACTGGCCTGAGGCGGGTCCGCAGGGACCCATGGTTTGCTGAGGAAGAAGGAACTTCCTTGAACGGTGGCGGATTACCCGCCAGAATCCCGCCGCCATGTCCAGGCACGCCTTCGACGATTTCAGTTTCCTGCCGACCGTCGATTCGACGGGCGAAGAGGTCGTGGAGCCGGGGCATGCCGGGCATCATCCGCCCCAGCCGGAGAGCACGGAGCCTATTCATGAGGAGGTGGCAGCATCACCCGAGCCGCCGGTTTTTGTTCAGGAAGCGATGGCTGACATGCCGGTGAGTGAGGTTGAACGGCACGCTGAGCATTCATCGGTAGAAGACGAAGAATTCATCGAGGCTCGACACAAGGAGCTGGAACCTCCTTCAGCGTCAGTTCAGCCGCCGCAGCAAGCAAGGGAGCTTCCCAAGCTGGAAGATGACGTTTCTCATGCGCCAGAGGCGGTGCCGCAAAGTGCGGCACATGAGGAGAAACAATCCAAGGTTGCCTCCAGCAATGAATTGCCGCGCAGTGAGGACGAGGTGTCAGACACAGCGAAGGGGAAAGAGGAACCCAGGGCTGCCAAAGATTCGAAGCCGTTCATTGCCCCGAAACCTCCGCCTGAGGAGCCTCTGGATCCGGAGGAGGCTAAAAAGCAGCGCTGGCAAAAACTGGCGGACAAGATCGGTCTGCGCACGCTGGGCATGAGCTTTGGCGTGCATCTGTTCCTGCTGCTTATCGCTGCTTTTGTGGGAGTGAGCCAGGTGATGGACCGGCAGGTGGACTTTTTACCCGGCGGCAGTTCGGCGCAGTCGCAGGCGGCCGCCGCAGAACTGACGCACAAGATTCAGACCAAAAAGAATCCCTGGCTGAAGGCGAAGCCGCCGATGCGCAAGATCACGGTGCAGACCCTGTCTTCCAACATCGTGATGCCTGAGATGCCGGCGATGGACATGATGGATTTTTCACAGATCAACAACCGCATGGATCTGAGCAAGGCGCCCAGCATGGGATCCAGCCAGCCGATGGGACTGGGAGGCTCGGGTGGCGGTTTTGGGGCCGGCATTGGGCGTGGCGGCAAATTCAGCTTTGTGGGGCAGACCGCTGTCGGCAGCCGGGTGGTGTTTGTGGTGGATCTCTCCAGCTCCATGTCGCAGCCATTGAAAGGTGAGGGCCCGAGAACGACGCGCTTTGAACTGCTGAAGAAGGAGCTGATCAAGGCGGTGAAGCAGATCCCCTATGGAACTGCCTATCAAGTGCTCTACTTCTCCGACTTCGCCTGGCCGCACAACCAGGTGGACAGCCGCAATGAAGAGGCGCTTGAGAAGTATCACTGGGAGATCAAGGCGGAGGACTACAAGCAGGCGAAGATTCCCACCTTCAAATACATTCAGGCCACTCAGTTTACGCTTCAGGACAGCGTGGACATCATTCAACGGTCGGATAACAACCGGATCTACACCAACTGGGGAGCTGGATTGTTGATGGCATTGAATGCGAATCCAAAGCCGGATGTCATCTTCTTCATGACTGACGGTGAACGGAAAGATGAGCAGGGATGGATCGACATCGTGACGAACGAAAACAAACGCAAGCTGCCGATGAGCGTGATTCACACCAGCGTGATGGCCCAGGTCGACGCTGCGTTTGAGATCGACGCGCTGGCCAAGCGCAACAACGGCTCATTCACCGTGGTGACGGACGATGGCAGGGTCATCAAGGGCGAAGAGTACTTCAAAATGAAGTAGGCTCAGCGCTGCAGCTCACGCAGAGCTGCGGTCAGTTCCTCCACCGGCAGGCCGACGACGTTGCTGAATGATCCCGTCATGCGTTCGAGAAGCATGTCGGTGCATTCCTGAATGCCGTAGGCTCCTGCCTTGTCGAGTGGGTTCACCCTTGCGTGATAGGCGCGGATCAGATCGTCCGTCAGCGGCTTGAAGGTGACATGGGTGATGACATGGAGCTCACGGACCACGGTGCCATCGCAGGCAAACGCCACTCCGGTGCAGACCTCATGGGTGCGGTTGGAGAGACGGCGGACCATGCTGAGCGCCTCTTCCAGGTCTGCGGGTTTGGCCAGCGGATCGCCATCCACGTAAACCAATGTGTCGGCACCGATGACGAGTGTTCCAGGTCGGGTGCGGCTGACCGCCAGTGCTTTGAGCCGGGCGTTTTCCAAGGTGAGCTGTTCGGGTGTCAGAGAAGGATCGTGGGCCTCTTCGACCTGCGACAAGACGATTTCAAATTCGAATCCCGCCTGCTGAAGCAGGTCCAGCCGGCGCGGTGACGCAGAAGCCAGGACGAGCGGACGTCCGCTCACGCGCGATTCTCCACAATGGTCGCGACATCGTCTGCACGGATCACGGCATCCCGCTTGTCCGGCGTGCGGTAGCGGTAGTAGCCGGTCTTTTCCTGATACTGCGGGGCTCCTTCACAGGGCACCTCACGCCCGTCCTTGAGCTTGATTTTGTGCGGTGTGGTGGACGCAAACATGCCCGGCACGGAGCAGGACACGAGGGAAATGACTGGGAGGATCAGCAGGAGACGGCGCATGGCATTCATGGCGGTGAGTGGGAAATTAACGACGATGTTAAGACGCAGCTTTCGGTATTTTTGTTCATCCTTCAGGCGAGAGACATTTTCAAGCGTCACAATGATGTCAGTTGAAGCAGTCTTCGTGCCTCCTAATCTGCTTGGATGAGTCAAAATCTTCCACCTGCCATCGGTATCATCGGCGGATCCGGCCTGTACGACCTTGAAGGCTTTGAAAATCGTGAGGAAATCAGCGTGGAGACGCCGTTTGGCCCCCCGTCGGATGTGCTCGTGACCGGTACACTGGCCGGACGCCGGGTGTATTTTCTGCCCCGCCACGCCAAGGGCCACCGCATTCTGCCTACTGAGCTGAACCACCGGGCTAATATTTGGGCGCTGCGCAGCCTGAACGTGCGCTGGATCATCGCCGTGACCGCCGTGGGCAGCTTGCAGGAGCAGTACCATCCCCGTGACATCGTCCTGCCGGACCAGTTCTTTGACCGCACGAGCCGCCGTGACCAGCACACCTTTTTTGGCAAAGGGATCGTGGCGCATGTGGCGTTTGGCGATCCGATTTCTGACGGTCTGCGCGCGCTGCTGCATGACGCCTGCGTGGCGCAGGGGCGCAAGGTTCACAATGGCGGCACCTATGTGTGCATGGATGGCCCGGCCTTCTCCACCCGTGCCGAATCGAATGCGCACCGTCAGCTGGGTTTTGATGTCATCGGCATGACGAACCTGCCTGAGGCGAAGCTGGCCCGCGAAGCGGAGATCGCCCTCGCCACCCTGGCGATGATCACGGATTACGACTGCTGGAAGGTGGAGGAGGAGGCGGTCACTGCCGAGTCTGTCATTGGTCATCTGCATGCGAACGTTGCTGCCTCCAAGGCCATCCTCGCCCACGTCATCCCCAACATTCCCACGGAACCGAACTGGCCGGAGCACCGTTCACTTGACTCTGCCTTGATGACCGACCGCAAATTGTGGCCCGAGCAGACAGTGGAAAACCTGCTGCCCATTCTGCAGCGCTTTGTGTGAAGCGGATTAGTCTTCCATCAGCTTCACGGCCAGGCGGCGCATGAACTGACGTTCCGGCAGCATGACGAGGCGTTCGTAGGCTTCGTCGAGATTGCGCAGGATGCGGAGCAGCGTGGCTTCGGCGGTGGCGGGCTCGTGGATGAGGTCTTCCATGCCTGGATTCGCGGCAGGGTGGTGTTTGGCCACGTCGGCGGCCAGCATGAAGCGCCCGCGATTGAAGCAATCGACCAGCCAGGTCTTGTCGCGGTATTTGACGCGGGAGAGGAAATGGCCGGGGAAATTGCAGCCTTCGATTTCGAGGCCGAAGCGATGGCCCAGGAGACGGTAGAGGCAGCAGAGGCTGATGGGATTGCCGAGGCCGGTGTCCAGAACCCAGAACAAGTTGCTGTTCGCGGGCGAGTAGTAGTCCTTGCTGTTGCCACGGAAACGGGTGATGCCGTTGTGCGAGGCAAAGAGCCACTGGGCCAGTTCATGGGCATCCATGCGGCCTTTTTCGGCAAAGGCTTCCTCAGTCAGTGCATCCAGACGTTTGGCCAGATCTGCGGACTGAGTTTTCCAGCCGTTCAGAAAGGCGGAGAGCTGGCTGAGGCCTTCCTCAAGCTGCGCGTCGGGGCCTTCCATCCAACGCCAGCGCATCCAGGTTTCTTCGAGTTCGGTGCGCCGTGCGGGTTCGAGCAGCTGCGCGACGAGCTTTTCCTCCTCGGCAGACAATGGGGTCTCCAAGCTCCCAATGTGCTGTGGCAGCTCGCGGCGCATGCCGTTGAGCTCCTCCTGCACTGCGTGACGCACGACTTCGGAGTCGTCATCGAGCAGTTTGATGAGATGGCTCAGGTGAGCACTGGGAGGCATTTGGTGGTGATACCATGATCCTCCCGTCCGGCGCAATCACGATTTTCGTCGTGCCGGAATTTGGCGGGCCGATCCTGCTTGGAAACAGACGTTGTTTTGAGTCTCAGGATATTGGATGAATGGGAACATGACTGAACTTTGCAATGCCCACACCCACCTTGAATTGAGTGATCTGGGACGAGTCTGCCCGCAGGAACCCACGAGCTTTGCCAGGTGGATGGCAGGGTTTATCTGGAGCCTGCGCAAACGCAAGCTGGACGACTATCGTGCGGCGGTCATGCTCGGCATCGAAACACTGAGGGCCTGCGGCACTTCTCACGTGCATGACATCACGAACACCTGGGCGAGTGTGGAGCCTCTGCTTCATTCTGGAATGCAGGGCTGTGTGTACCTGGAGGTGATGGGCCAGAAGCGGGAGCGTGCGCTGGCGCGGATGAAGGAGGCGGTGCGCAGGATCACGGATCTTCGCCGCACCCATGCGGAGTCGCCCATGAGAGTTGGGCTGTCTTTGCATTCCACCTGGTCCTGCCACCCCGATTTGTTGCGTGAAGGGGCTGCCTGGTGCAGGGAAAACAAGGTGCCTCTGTGCATCCATGCAGCCGAGTCTCCGGCTGAGACGGAACTGCTGCTCACCGGCCGGGTCAGGGAACTCGGCTGGGCGCGGACGCTGATCGGCAGATCTCTGCGAATGCTGCCGCAGAGTGGACCGGGACTCAGCCCCATCTCCTACCTTGCTGCTTTAGGGGTTCTGGAAGCACGGCCGCTCCTGGTGCATGCCGTTCAGGTCAACGACGAGGAGATAGCAACCATCGCCCGCGCACGCTGCACCGTGGTGCATTGCCCGCGCTCCAACACGCTCCTGTCATGCGGCAGGATGCGGCTTGAAGCATTTTTGAGCGCCGGCATACCGGTGTATTTGGGTACGGACAGCCGGGTCAGCAGCCCTGATCTGGATGTTCGGGCAGAGGCCGCTGAGGCCAAAAAAATGCACGCGGGCAGGGTCGATATTGGACGAATCGACAAATTGCATGGTCCGCTCAGTTTTGAATAGTTATGATTGCATAAAGAAGTGTGCATTTTACTCATCTGACTTAATTTTTTCGATGGAAAAGCTTTGTAAATGGAAATGACCTACCTGCCAGCACGCAAATTATATCAAGAATGGGCTGCCACATATGATGATCGTTCCAATCCCTTGGTTGAGGCGGAGGGCAAGGTCCTGGCTGGGATCATTGGAGATGTTGCTGGAAAAAAAATTCTGGATCTTGGCTGTGGAACCGGACGCCATGCGATCCTGCTGGCCAAAGCCGGCGCCAAGGTGACTGGGGTTGATTTTTCGGAGGAAATGCTGGCGGTGGCACGCAGCAATTCCACAGGGTTGGAAATTACATTTCTCAATGCCGAACTGGGGGCTGTGCCGCTGGAAGACCCGTTCGATCTGGTCCTGTGCAGTCTCGTTCTCAGCCATGTGCCCGACTTGAACCCGGTGATGAAGGAGATGGCCCGGCTGACACGACCGGGAGGACGAGTCATCATCACCGACCTGAGGACGGACAATTGGTTGAGGAAGACCAAAAAAATCAGAAAATTCGGCAGCTATGTGACGGACGGTTTCAAGCATACCCTTTCAGATTATGGCGCAGCAGCCGAGGCGGCCGGCCTGCATCAGGAACGCTTGAAAAGGATCTATTTTGACGACGCCATCGTGGCCAGATTTTGGTGGTTTTTCTACCTGAAGTACATTGCGGTGGGCTATGCATTCGAGTTCTCCAAGCTATCCGCATGAATTCCCCGATGCCCGCCGCAGAAACGGCGAAGACCCCTCCTTGTTTGCGTGTGCTATGGTTGCGACTGGGAGGGTGCCTGCCGCTCCATCACGGAGGGCGCATTTATTCGTACCACCTCATTCAGAATTTGATGAAATTCTGTCATGTGCACGTGCTGGAGTCGCATATGGACAGCCCATCCGGGGTGGTGGATGACCCGCCGTATGGCCACGTGATGGAGCGCGTGGGGGCCGAAAATGTGATGCCGGAATGGTCAGCCCGGCGCTTTTTGATCTATCTATGGCCCATTGTACGCAATCTCTTTGCCTCTCGTGAACCCTTGTCCCTGACTCTGTTTCGCAGTGCTGCCTTTGACCGGAAAATCCGGGAAGTGGTCCAGAGCGGACGGTTTGACGTGGTCGTTGCGGATGGGCTCTGCAATTCGTTGTCGTTTGAAGGGTGGGAGAAGGAGCGCCGCCTTCCGGCGGTGCTGATCCAGCACACCGTTGAGTCGGTGATGTGGAGGCGGGTGGCGGCTTTGCAGCGCAATCCGGTCACTTTCTTGTTCTACCACGAAATGGCGCGGCGGCTGCGTTATCGCGAGCCAGAACTCTGCCGTCTGTTTGATGGTGTCACCGCGATTTCTGAAATGGATGCGCAGCATATGCGTCAGGTTTACGGACTGACCCAGCCTATGGCAAATGTACCCATCGGTGCCTGTGCCGAGGAAACGGAGATACCCGCTGCCGTTCTCACCAACACAGATGCGCCCATCATCGCCTTCGTCGGCGGGATGAACTACCAGCCGAATGCGGATGCAGCCTTCTGGTTTATCGAGAAGGTGCTGCCCATCATCCGGCAGACACGGCCGGATGTGCGCCTGCGGGTGATCGGGCGTGATCCACCCGGGGCTTTGCGGCGGCTGGCGGAGAAAAGTGAGGGTGTTGAAGTCACCGGTACGGTGGATGAGGTGCTGCCGCTTCTGCGGGAATGCGTGATGCTCGTGGTGCCTCTGCGTGCAGGGAGTGGCGTGCGGCTGAAGATCATGGAAAGCCTGTCTGCGGGGCTTCCGATTGTGAGCACCAGCATCGGTGCGGAAGGATTGTCGTTGGAGTCCGGGACGGATTTGCTGATCGCGGATGATGCGCCGTCGTTTGCGCAGGCGGTGCTGCGTCTGGTGGGCGATCCCGAGCTGCGTCGGTCCATGGCGCAAAAGGGGAAGCAGCGTGCACTGGCTGACTACTCATGGCAGGAAAGCGCAGCCAGTCTGGCTGCGCTGCTCGCGTCTGTTCACGAGAAGCATTCCAAGGCTGCGTGATTAGAGCCGGATTTCCATGGCCTTGGCGGCGCGGTGGGCTTTGGCACGGGCTTCGTTGATGGAATCGGCGCGGGCGAGGGTGACGGCCATGCGGCGCTGGCCGCTGACGCTGGGCTTGCCGAAGAGGCGGACCTGGGTGTCGGGCTCGGCGAGGACTTGATCAAGGGCACCGAACTGGACTTTGGCGGATTCGCCTTCGACGAGCACGGCGCAGCTGGCACTGGGGCCGTGCTGATGGATGTTCGGAATGGGCAGGCCGAGGATGGCGCGGACGTGGAGGGCGAACTGGCTCAGATCCTGGGAGATGAGGGTGACGAGGCCGGTGTCATGCGGGCGGGGGGAGACTTCGCTGAAAATGACGTCGTCGCCTTTGATGAACATCTCGACGCCGAAGAGCCCGCGACCACCGAGGGCTTCGGTGATGGCGCCGGCCATGTGCTCGGCGGCATCGAGGGCTTTTTTGGACATCGGATGGGGCTGCCAGGACTCTCGGTAGTCGCCTTTGATCTGGGTGTGGCCCACGGGGGCGCAGAAGGCGGTGCCGCCGACGTGGCGAACGGTGAGCATGGTGATCTCGTAGTCGAATTCGACGAAGCCTTCGACGATGACCTTGCCTTTGCCGGCGCGGCCGCCTTCCTGGGCGTATTGCCAGGAGTGGGCGATGTCGTCGGCGGTTTTGACGACGCTCTGGCCCTTGCCGGAGCTGCTCATGATGGGCTTCACGACGCAGGGCATGCCGATTTTCTCAATGGCGGCGCGGAAATCCTCCTCGGTGGAGGCAAAGACGTAGGGGGAGGTTTTGAGGCCGAGCTCCTCGGCGGCGAGGCGGCGGATGCCTTCGCGGTTCATGGTGAGCTTGGCGGCGCGGGCGGTGGGGACGACGCGGAAGCCTTCGTTTTCGAGTTCGAGGAGGGTGTCCGTGGCGATGGCCTCGATTTCCGGGACGATGCAGTCGGGTTTTTCCACTTCCACGAGGCGGCGGAGGGCCTCGCCATCAAGCATGGAGATGATGTGGCTGCGGTGGGCCACCTGCATGGCGGGGGCGTTGGCGTAACGATCCACGGCGATGACTTCGCAGCCGAGGCGCTGGAGTTCGATGACGACTTCTTTGCCGAGCTCGCCAGAGCCGAGAAGCATGACCTTGGTTGCGGAGGAGGAAAGGGGGGTGCCGATGCGTGCCATGGCTGCATTTAGGCTTGCAGTTGGCGGGCATCAAGAGGGGAAGGGGCCGACGGAGGGAGTTTACGGTTGTTTACAGTTGTTGACGGTAGCTGAACGGTTGTTTGGAAAGAGGGGGCGGGGGAGTTTGCAGTTGTTTGCGGTGGTTTCTCTGCGTTCGTGTCTGTCATTCCACCTGTGCGGTCTCATGTCTTTTCCTGGTCCTCCTGATCCATCGCGTGTGCAGCGGCTGATGCAGCCGGTGTGGCGGGCGTGGGTGGATCTGGTGTATCCGAGGCTGTGCTGTGTGTGCAAGGCGCCGGTGGAGGAGGGGTGGTTTTGCGGGGGCTGCACGGATGCGCTGCCGCTGGTGGAGGCGCCTTACTGCAATGTGTGCGGGGAGGTTTATGAGGGGGCGATTACACAGGAGTTTCGGTGTGGAAACTGCAGCGGGCGGCGGCTGGAGTTTGAGTTTGCCGTGGCGGCCTGCCATGCGGAGGGGGTGATGCGGGAGCTGATTCATCAGTTTAAGTACGAGCGCCGCCTGCATCTGCGCGGGGCGCTGGCGACGCTGATGCTGCGTGTTTTGAATGAGCCACGGCTGGCAGGGGAGAATCTGGGGGAGTGGCTGCTGGTGCCGGTGCCGCTGCATCGCAGCCGGGAAGTGGAGCGGGAGTTCAATCAGAGCTGGGAGCTGTGCACCCGGCTGTCGCGGCTGACGGGCATCCCGGCGGCGAAGGCGCTGGTGCGCACGCGGGAGACGGATCAGCAGGCGGGGCTGAGCCGGGAGGAGCGGCTGAAAAACCTGCGCGGGGCGTTTGCGGTGCGGCAACCAAGGCGGTGGCAGCGTCTCATCGAACTGAAGGGGCGGCGGGTCCTGCTGGTGGACGATGTTTTCACCACGGGGGCGACGACGAGCGAGTGTGCGCGGGTTTTGCGGCGGGAGGGGGGAGCAGAAAAAGTGGTGGTCATCACGACAACACGCGGCTAGGATCGGCCCCGCGTCCGACTTTTGCCGGGCCTGACAGTGTGAACGCCGGGTGGTTTTGCCTCCCTGCAACTCCTGCGACATGCAATTCGAGGAGGCGCACCTTTAGGTCTGATGATTTCGGCCGCCCATACCGACTGACCTACCATGGGATTTTTCAAAAAACGCAACGTTGACGATTTAGGCGAAAAGAAACGCGACATGCCGGAAGGCCTTTGGACGAAGTGCCCTTCGTGCAATGAGAGTCTCTTTGAGCAGGCGCTGGCCAAAAACCTGCGGGTCTGCACGAGCTGCGGCTACCACTTCACCATCGCTTCAGACGAGCGCATCGCCAGTCTGGTGGACGAAGGCAGCTTTGTGGAGATGGACAAGAGCCTGGATTCCGTGAACGCCCTGGGCTTCAAAGGCTATCTGGACAAGGTGAAGGCCTACCAGGCGAAGACCGGACTGACCGAGGCGGTTGTGACCGGGCGTGCCGTGATTGAGGGGGTTCCCGTTTTGGTGGCGATCATGGATTTCCGTTTCCTGGGCGCCAGCATGGGCAGCGTGGTGGGTGAAAAGATCACCCGCGCGATTGAAGCCGCCACGGCGGAACGCAAGCCGGTCATCGTCTTTTCCGCCTCCGGTGGAGCCCGTATGCATGAGGGCATTCTGAGCCTGATGCAGATGGCGAAGACGAGCGGAGCGCTGGCCCGGCATTCCGAGGCGCGCCTGCCCTACATTTCTGTGCTCACGCATCCGACGACGGGTGGTGTCACTGCCAGTTTCGCGACGCTGGGAGATCTGATCATTGCCGAGCCGAAGTGCATGATCGGCTTTGCTGGTCCGCGCGTGGTGAAGGAAACGACGCATGCGGATCTGCCGCCCGGGTTCCAAACGGCCGAGTTCATGATGCAGCACGGGCTGGTGGACATGATCGTGGACCGCAAGGACATGCGGGGGACGCTGGCGAAGGTGCTGCGGTACATGGTGGGAGCGAAATAGCCCGCCTCGCAAGGCCCTGCGGGCCTGTTCACCCGTAAGTCGTTTAGCTGGTGCTGCGAACCATTCACGGCCTCAAGCGTGGAAGCGAATCTGGAGGTGCGGTGAATCTAGCGCGTTGTGCTGCGGTTGCCCCTGCCGCTGGGGCTTCCATCCAATCCGGTGGAGTGAATGGCTGGGCGAGCGGAGAAAAAAGTGCAGGAAGTTGGGAGGCCAGTTGCGGCGCAACTGGGCAACTTACAGGCCGAAGGTGAGCCAGAGGGTGAGGTGGATGAGGCCGACGTAGACGAGCCAGGTCTGGGCGAGGCCGTAGGTGAGGGAGCCGCTGGTCTCGCTGGGGGTATCGGTGGAGCGGCCAAACAAGCGATCTTGGTTGCGGTAGAGGAGCACGCCGAGGGGGATGAGGATGATGAGGCCGATGATGCCGATGATTTTGAGGCCGAGGAGACCTTCGGGTGACATGACGGCGAGCACGGGAGCGAGCGTGAGGTGGGGGTTCATGGGGAGAACTCTGTCACGTGCTGGCCAGGCGGGTAGATACAGATGGGGGGAATGGGGAGCGGTACAGACGTTACGGTGGTTGGGGAAGAGGCGGTGGAGGAGGATTTACTGAGCCTGGCGTTTGGCGAGGGTGCCGAGGGTGTGGATGGCGGCGGCGAGGCGGGGTGACCAGGGGAGGCCGCAGGAGATGCGGATGCAGTGGGTGTAGCGGGGCTCGGGGGAAAAGAGGTGGCCGGGGGCGATGCTGATGCCTTTGGCTAGGGCGCGATCGTAGAGGTCGATGGCATCGACCTGCGGGGGCAGGGTGACCCAGAGGAGAAAGCCGTCCTGAGGGGAGGTGACGGTGGTGCCAACGGGGAATTCCTCCAGGATGGCGCGGCGCATGCGGGCGACGTTCTCTTTATAGATGGTGCGGACGCTGCGGAGCCAGTGGTCGTAGCCGCCTTCGGCGAGGAAGCCGGCGATGGCTAGCTCGGGGAGGGTGGCGGTGGCGAGGGTGTGGGTGAGCTTGGCCATGCGTACGGCATGGTAGTAGCGGCCGGGGACGACCCAGCCGACGCGGTAGCCGGGGGCGAGGGTCTTGGAGAAGGAACTGCAGTAGAGGACGAGACCGGAGTCGTCGTAGGACTTGCAGGTGCGGGCGCGTTTGGGGCCGAAGGGGAGCTCGCCAAAAACGTCGTCTTCTATGAGGGGGATGTCGTGCTGTTTGAGGAGGGCGACGAGGTGCTGCTTGGTGTCGTCCGGCATGGCAGCTCCCAAAGGGTTGCTGCAGGCGGGGAGGGCGATGCAGGCGTGGACGGGCTGGGTTTTCAAGACGCGCTCGAAGACATCCAGCCGCAGGCCGTGCTGGGAGTCGGTGGGGATTTCGAGGGCGCGGAGGGAGAGGGCTTCGAGGACGTGGAGGATGCCGAAGTAGGTGGGGGTCTCGACAGCAACGACGTTTCCGGGTTTGGTAACGGCGCGGAGGCAGAGCATGAGGGCCTCCGTGGCGCCGCAGGTGGTGATGATGTCTGCGGGGGCGACGACGGCACCGCCTTTGAGCATGCGTTTGCTGATCTGGCGGCGGAGGAGCTCGGAGCCGGGAGGGAGATCGTACATGACGCCGCGGGCTCCGGCATGGCGGGCTTTTTCGGCGAGGATGCGGTTGAGTTTGACGGTGGGCAGGATGTCAGGGCTGGGGACGGCACCGCCGAGGGCAAGCAGATTGGAGGAGGCGACGGCGTCAAAGAGGCTGGCGTGGCGGTTGCCGAGGCTGCCGGACATGGGGACGCGGGGCGGGCCGGGGAGATCGAAGAGGGCCTGGGGCGGGGCTTTGACGAAGAAGCCGGACTTGTGCCGGGGCTCGACGAGGCCAGAGGATTCGAGCTCGACGAAGGCCTGGACGGCGGTGCTCATGCTGACGCCGTGCTGATCGCAGATGGCGCGGAGGGAAGGGGTGCGCTCGCCGGGCCGCAGGACGCCATCGTGGATCATTTTGGCCACGGTGTCGGCGATGTGTTTGTAGAGCGGCTGCGGGGGCATGAAAGGAGGTTTGCGATTGTTTGCCGTGGTTTGCGATTGTTTTTGAAGGGGATGGAGTGGTGAGAGGAGTGAGTGCGATTGTCCGACTTGTGCAAAAAAGTGGATAGCCTGAGCAGGGGATGGGGGACTACCCGCAAAAATGGCTGGAAATGTGCCTTTCCGCATTTGCACTCGTAACGAATGGGAGCATTCTGCTCATCCCCCCTCATGAGTGCTACATTGCCGTACCGCGCAAACGCGGATTTCCTCGAGTCCAAATACGCGGACTGGAAAAAAGATGCTGGTTCAGTCGAACCACTTTGGTCATCGTTTTTTGAAGGTTTCGAACTGGGCATGGCCCGTCTCCCCACGAAAGGCACGGAAACGGCCGGTGGTGATGCGGCCCCGCTTTCAGAGAAGACTCTCAATTTCCGCATGCGAGTTTCGAACGCGCTGCAGAGCTTCCGTGCTCTGGGTCACACCGCCGCGCATCTGGATCCGCTGGACAAGGAAGGACCTGAAGTGCCCGGGCTGACGCTGGCGGGCCTGGGATTTACGGCTGACGAGCTGGAGGAGGATGTGCAGACGCACCTGTTCCGCAACGGGCAGCCGATGAAGCTGAAAACGATGCTGGCGGAATTGCAGCGCAATTATTGCGGCAAGACGGGCTTTGAGTTCATGCACATTCACCACCCTGAGGTGCGTGCATGGCTGCTGGACCGGATTGAAGGTCGTAATCTGGATGCCAAGCCGGCGGCCCAGGATCAGATCAACGCTCTGCGCTGGCTGCTGGAGGCTGAATCGTTCGAGCGCTTCCTGCACCGTCGTTTCGTGGGGCAGAAGCGTTTCTCCGTTGAAGGCGGCGAGTCGATGCTGGTGGCATTGGAGACGATTCTCGAAGCCATGCCTGCCGCAGGCGGCAAAGAAATCATTCTGGGCATGGCCCATCGTGGACGTCTCAGCGTGCTGGCCAATTTCCTGCGCAAGCCGCTGGAGTATCTCTTCTATGAGTTCAGCGAGAACTATGTGCCGAACATGGTTTCCGGTGATGGTGACGTGAAGTACCACCTGGGCTTTGAAACGGTGAGGCAGACCAGCAGTGGTGATTCGATCGGGGTGATGCTCGCACCGAATCCGAGCCATCTGGAAGCTGTTGATCCTGTGGTCGAAGGCATGGCGCGTGCGCGTCAGCGTGCGCTGAATGACACCAAAGATCGCAAAAAGGTGATCCCGGTGCTTATTCACGGTGATGCGGCCTTTGCCGGCCAGGGACTGGTGGCCGAAGTGCTGAATCTTTCCCAGCTGCCCGGCTACCGCACCGGCGGTACGGTCCATATCATCGTGAACAACCAGATCGGTTTCACCACGATGCCGGAAGATGCCCGTAGCTCCGACTATTGTACGGACGTGGCGAAGATGATCGAAGCGCCCGTTTTCCATGTGAACGGGGACTGCCCGCTGGAAGTGATGAACGCGACGAGACTCGCGTTTGAATTCCGCCAGACCTTTGGTCGTGACGTGATCGTCGACATCGTGTGCTACCGTCGTTACGGCCACAACGAAACCGACGAGCCTGGATTTACGCAGCCGAACATGGCGCGTGCGATTGCCGAGCATCCGTCCACCGCGACGCTGTTCCGCCTGGATCTGGCAGCCACGGGCGTGCTGGATGAAGCTGGCTCCGCCGCGCTGCAACGCGAGCTGGACGACGAACTGGAGCAGGGCATCACGACTCTGGCGGATCGTGACAAGAACGCCGAGGGCGGCAATCCGTTCGAAGGCAGCATGGCGATGCCGCAGCCTGCCTATGACTACAACCCGGTGAAAACCGGGGTGGAGCTGACGACGCTGAAGAAGATCGGCGAGCGCCTGCTTGAAGTGCCGGAGGAGTTCAACCTGCATCCGACGATTGCGAAACGCTTCCTCGCGGCGCGCAGGAAGGCCATCGAGGCGGGTGAAGGCATTGACTGGGCCTATGCTGAGTCATTGGCTTTTGGCACGCTGCTTACAGAAGGCCACGGCGTGCGCCTGAGCGGGCAGGATGTGCGACGCGGCACTTTCAGCCAGCGTCACAGTGTATTTTATGATTCCCAGACCCGGGAGCGCCACATTCCGCTGAACAATCTGGCTGCGGAACAGGGCCGTTACTGTGTGTACAACAGCCTCCTGTCTGAAGCTGCGGTGCTTGGATTTGATTACGGCTACTCACTGCTGACCAGCAACCTGCTGGTGTGCTGGGAGGCGCAGTTTGGCGACTTCGTGAACGGTGCGCAGGTCATCATCGACCAGTTCATCGCCAGCGCGGAAAGCAAGTGGCAGCGCCCGAGCCACATCACGCTGCTGCTGCCGCATGGTTACGAAGGCCAGGGGCCGGAACACTCCAGCGCAAGGCTTGAGCGCTTCCTGCAACTCTGCGCCGGTGGCAACATGCAGGTGTGCAACTTCACCACGCCCGGGCAGTACTTCCACGCGCTGCGCCGCCAGATCAAGCGCAGCACGCGCAAGCCACTGATCGTGATGACGCCGAAGAGCCTGCTGCGGCATCCGAAGTGCGTGTCCAAGCTGAGTGACATGGCCGAGGGCACGACCTTCAAGGAAGTGTTGGACGACGAAAATCTGCTGGCCGCGCCGGAGCGCATCACGCGTCTCATTCTGTGCAGCGGCAAGGTCTATTATGACCTGCTGGCCTTCCGTGAGGAGCACAAAATCAAGAACGCCGCCATCATCCGGATCGAGCAGCTTTACCCGCTGAACTACGAGATGCTGAAGGAGATCGTCGCCAAGTATCCGCGTGCGCAGAAGAAGTGGATCTGGTGTCAGGAGGAGCCGCGCAACATGGGCGCCTTCTACTACATCCGCCCGCGTCTCGAAGAGCTTTCCAACCACAAGCTGCGCTACTCCGGCCGGGAGCGCAGTTCCAGCCCCGCCGCCGGTTCCAAAGCCATTCACACCCTCGAACAGGAAAACCTGGTCGAGTCGGCATTCAGCGTGTGATTCGTCCAGACTTAGATTTTCTACCACTACCCCGTCATGCCCTCAGACATTAAAATACCCGCACTCGGCGAATCCGTCGCCGGTGGTCAGATCGCCAAATGGCACTTCAAAGAAGGTGACCTCGTCAAGACTGGCGACGTCCTGCTCACGCTCGAGACCGACAAGGTCGCTGCTGAAGTCACCGCTGAAAGCAGTGGTGCCCTGCACATCGGCAAACAAGCCGGTGAAGATGTTGAGGTGGGTGGAGTGGTGGGTCAGATCGACGAAAACGCGACCGCTCCTGCTGCGAAAGCCGAAGCTCCGAAGCCAGCGCCAGCAGCAGCCGCTGCTCCCGCACCTGCGGCCAAGGCTGAGCCGGAAAAGCCTGCGAACGTCACCGAGTTCAAAGTGGTGCCCAAGCCTGAGGCAGCGCCAGCTCCTACACCTGCGGCCAAGGCTGCACCGGAAGGACGTATCACGCGCAAGAAGATGAGCCCGCTGCGCAAAAAGATTGCGGATCAGCTCGTCAGTGCGCAGCGCACCGCCGCCATCCTCACCACGTTCAACGAATGTGACATGAGCAACGTGATGGCGCTGCGTTCGAAGCTGCAGGACGCCTTTGTGGCGAAGAACGGCGTGAAGCTCGGCTTCATGAGCTTCTTCATCAAGGCGGTGGTCGAGGCCCTCAAGGCGGTGCCGCAGGTCAATGTGCGTGTTGAAGGAGAAGAAATCGTGCAGCAGCACTTCTTTGACATCGGCGTGGCCGTGGGTACGGAGCGCGGCCTGATCGTGCCGGTGCTGCGTGATGCGGACCAGAAGAGTTTTGCGGAGCTGGAGAAGGACATTCTCGGCTACGCGGCCAAGGCCAAGGAAGGCAAGATCCAGGTCAGCGATCTGACTGGCGGTGTTTTCACCATTTCCAATGGCGGTGTTTACGGGTCCCTGCTCAGCACCCCGATCATCAATCCTCCGCAGAGTGCGATTCTCGGCATGCATAGCATCCAGCAGCGTCCGGTGGCGGTCGATGGCCAAGTGGTGATCCGTCCGATGATGTACCTCGCGCTCAGCTACGATCATCGCGTGGTCGATGGCAAAGAAGCGGTGTCGTTCTTGATTCGCATCAAGGATTGCATCGAAAACCCGGCCAGAATGCTGGTGGGTGCGTAATATCTGTACGAGTGCAGATATTATTGCTGAACATAGCTGCTGCCATACGTTCTCATCTTCAGAGTGAAGTTGTTTTAAATGGCATTTGAGACCCCCAGTACAATTCCAATGACCGAAGCGCCTGCGCCGAAAGGCTGGGGCGTGTGGTTGCGGAACAAGTTCCTGGCGGGGCTCGCGCTGGCGCTGCCGCTGATCATCACGTTCTGGATCTTGTCCTTTGTCTATGACCTGCTGCACGCGTGGAGCAAGCCGGTGCTGGGGCAGGCGGTGAACCTCGTCAATGAGTTCAGTGACGAGCCGATCCTGAACATTGAGGATCCGAAGCTGGAAAGCCTCACCAATTTCATTGGCTTCCTGTTTTCGGTGCTTGCCATTTTGGGGCTCGGCTTCATGGCCACCAATGTGATCGGTGTGCACATTGTCACGGCTATCGATAAACTCCTGCTGCGCATTCCGCTGGTCGCGGTGATTTACCGACCGCTCAAGCAGGTGATCGACGCCTTTCGCAGCCTGGGTGGCACGAAGCAGAACTTCAAGCGGGTCGTCTATATTGACTACCCAGTCCCCGGCATGCGCATGATCGGCTTTGCCACTGGACAGTATTGTGATCCGCAGACAGGGAAGGCTATGACCTGCGTCCTGCTGCCCACGGCACCGAGTCCGATGACGGGAATTCTACTGGTGGTGGACTCAGACAAGATCACGGATGCGCCGATCACGATTGAAGAGGCGATGAAGATGATCATTTCCGGCGGACTGGTTTCGCCGCTCAATGCCGTGGCGCCGCTGAATCAAAAACCGCCAATGACACCCCTGCCTGAGCAGCTGCCGGTGCCTGAACCTGAGTTTGAGCTGCCTGCCGGTCTGCCGCGTGCGGAGGATTTTGATGCCGGTGACACGGAGATCCTGGCGCAGTCCATGGACATCAAGAGTGGAAAACGCTGGCTGCGTGCCCTGCCATGGAAGAAACGCTGAGTCCATGGTGATCACCGACTGGAAAACATGGGAGCCGGGGGTTCGTGCGACACTGATGTTCGTCATCGATGAAGCAAAGCGCGAAGTTTTGCTCATTCGTAAAAAGCGTGGCCTGGGTGCCGGCAAGATCAACGGACCCGGCGGCAAGATGGATCCTGGCGAGACCTCGCTGCAATGCGCGGTGCGTGAAACGCAGGAGGAACTCGGAGTGACCGCGCTGAATCCGGTGCACCACGGTGAGCTTTGGTTTCAGTTCCTGGATGGTCTGTGCATGCACGTCGATGTGTATGTAGCCACGCAGCATGAAGGGGCGGCGGTGGAAACACCCGAGGCGGTGCCGCTCTGGACCTCGCTGGATGCGCTGCCTTTTGATGAAATGTGGGCGGATGACATCCACTGGCTGGCGCAGACATTGATCGAACGCCGGCGATTCATGGGACGGTTCACCTTTGATGACGACACCATGCTGTCGCATGAAGTGAAGTGGCTGTAATTTTTTGATTCCAGACCGGTGATGATCGTGGCTATCATTGAGGCATGAAATGTCTTTTGCTTCTGTGCGGTGTTCTGGGGTTCCCACTGGCCTGCCTGGCCGCACCCAATGAACCGCCGAACATCGTTTTGGTGATGGCGGATGATCAAGGCTGGGGTGACATGGCCTACAACGGGCATCCGCATCTCAAAACGCCGAATTTTGATGTGCTGGCGAAGGAGGGGATTCGATTTGATCAGTTTCATGCCGCTGCACCGGTGTGCTCCCCGACGCGCGGCAGCGTGATGACGGGGCGTACTCCCAACCGGTTTGGCTGTTTTTCCTGGGGGAATTCGCTGCGGCCGCAGGAAATCACGATTGCTGAAGCGCTGAAAACCGCAGGCTATGCGACCGGACACTTTGGCAAATGGCACTTGGGCTCAGTGCAAAAGGCCAGCCCGGTCAGTCCCGGAGCGAGCGGATTCGATGAGTGGGTCTCATCGCCTAATTTCTTTGATCTAGACCCGGTACTCAGCGTGCAGGGCAAGGCCACTCAGTTCAAAGGCGACAGTTCCGATATCACCGTGGACGAGGCGCTGAAGTTCATCCGAAGCTGCGGGGAAAAGAAGCAGCGCTTTCTCGCGGTGGTGTGGTTTGGCTCTCCGCATGATCCGCATCAGGCGCTGGAGTCAGACCGGGCGCCCTATGCGGGGCTGCCCGAGAAGCAGCAGCATTTTTATGGTGAGATCACAGCCATGGACCGCGCTTTTGGCAGGCTCAGGACGGAGCTGCGGGAGCTGGATCTGCGCGAGAACACTCTCTTATGGTACTGCAGCGACAACGGAGCGCTGCCGAAGGTCGGTTCCACGGGTGGTCGTCGGGGATTCAAAGGGCAGATCTATGAAGGCGGCCTGGCGGTGCCCGCTTTGATGGAATGGCCTGCGGTGTTTCATGAGCCCAAAGTCATCGCGGCTCCCTGTGTGACCTCCGACATCTATCCCACGGTGCTGGAGATCGCAGGCGTGAGCATGGAAAAGCAGCCACCGCTGGATGGCATCGACATTATGCCGCTGCTGACGGGGGAGGAGCAGAAGCGCTCGCGCCCCATAGGATTCTGGGAATCAGGCAGGAAAGGAATCAGCACGCCCTCCAAAGCATGGATGGACGAATTGCTGGCAGCACAAACGAAAGGTGAAGAACCTGCCGATCCGACGCGCCTGCTTCCAGATGCCGCTAAAATCGGTGAACCCGTGTCACTGACTGAGTATCCGGGGCATGCCGCCTGGCTGGACTGGCCGTGGAAACTGCACCGGATCGAAAATAAAAAGACCCATGAGGTGTCATGGGAGCTGTACAATCTGGTCAGAGATCCTGACGAGAGCACGGTGCTGCTGGCCGAACAGCCCGAACGAGTGCCGGAAATGCAAAAAAATCTCGAAGAGTGGCTCGAGAGCGTGGCGCGAAGCCTGAATGGCGAAGATTATGCGGGTGAGAAAGGCGTGAGTAAGTAAAAAGGGAGCCTATCTGACTCCCTTGAGCCCCATCCACCGCTGGGCTGGGGTGCAGAAAAAAGGTCTTTTTTAGTACACGCTTGCCAGCTCCTCATTGAGTGCTAGTTAGTGGACGGAGTTGAAGAGTGATTTTGCCGAAAGGTTAGGTTTCCAAATTTATCAGGGATTCTAGAATTTCAAAAAATTACTCCAAATTCTAAAAATATCTTGCGGCAGTAGGATGTTTCGTGTTACTATAACTTCAATTGCGGGTATAGCTTAGTGGTAAAGTTCCAGCCTTCCACGCTGGCCATGTGGGTTCGATTCCCACTACCCGCTCTGAGGACACGACCACATCTGTAAATCTATCTTTAACTGCCGACTATGAAAACTGTCCTATTTTCTCGCTTTGCGGGTATTTCTGTCTGCGTTTTCATTCTGGCTGTCTCAGGTGCATCAGCGCAGTCAGCTTCGAATTGCACTGAAATCTCGAATGACGTTCGGGTGGCAGTTGAAAAAGACCCCTCGAAGGTTCTGATGGTTGTGGAAGATGCGCTTGTGATCAATGAAGGCTGTGCGGCTGACATTGTGAAAACGGCGATCATTGCTTCCAAGGCAGATGCGACCTTGGCTGCTCAAATCGTTCAGACCGGTGTTTCGGTGGCTCCTAAAATGGCGGGTGTCATCAATGACGCTGCAAGCTCCATTGTTCCTGGCCTTGCGGCTGCCGCGCCTGCTGCTGAATTCGAACGTCCGATCACGGTGTCTGGGAAGAATCCCAAAAACCCCATCGTCGTTGACAAGAATCCTGTCGTCCCGACTTCGGAACCCGATTTCTACATTCCATCCAGCATTCGTGGAGTGTTTCTCCTGATGCCGCCCATTTCGGGCCCGCTGCCTCCACGGATCATCACCAATCCGGTGTCTCCTTCCAACTCGATCCCGTGATCTTCCAAGATCTTTTTTATAGCGGTACCCTCCTCACTGAAATCCGAAACTGCTCCTGACTTTCATGCGCTCCAAACTGGCAATGCTTATCCTGGCAGTCGCTGTACTCAGCCCAGCGGCATTGCGTGCGCAGGGACTGGTGGCGATCCAGAACTACTCGGCGGATTTTAAAAACGAGGAGCCACTGACATTTTCGATCACCGGCAACAGCGGCTATGATGTGCTCAAGTACAAGGTGCCCTCATCCTCGTTGAGCAACATTGATTCGTGGTACATGCAGGCTGGTGCCGGGACTTCCTACACCCATACGGACCAGACCACGCCCTACAGTTTCAGTCTTGAGGGCAGCGTTCTTGAATACGTGAACGGAGTGCCGGTTTACGGCAGCACCTTTTATAATGGCAAGGCGACCTTCAATTTTGAGCACGCGTTTTCGGAACGCCTGAAGATCAGCAACAACTTCTATGTCACCTACGGGACCAATCCGAACAGTGCGTTTGGCTACGGTGCCACCAGCGCCCTGTGGAACGGGCAGTTTTTGTACGGCTACAACAATTTTAATGTGAGCTATGCATGGACGCCACGGTTCTCGACCACAACGTCCTACACGTTCGACGGCATCGCCTACGAGGACTCTACGGTTGCCACCTCGCAGGACCGTTATTCGCATCTGCTTGCCCAGCAATTTGCCTATAAGATTGCGCAGCGGACCAGTCTGACTGCAGAGTACCGCTACCGCCTGACGGACTACACCAAAAGCGGGTTCCAAAACTACCATTCACATTTCGCCCTGGCTGGAGTCGACCATGCGTGGAGCGAGAACATGTCCACCTCAGTGCGAGCTGGTGCGGAACTTTACCAAAACGCCAATGGGAGCCAAACGAAGCCCTATGCTGAAGCCGCGCTCAACTATGCCGTGGCAAAGCAGACGCAGCTGCGCTGGTTTACGATGCTGGGTTTCAACGGTGCGCTGCTCGGCAGCTACAGAAGCAGCTATGGGGTGAACACCGGCGTGCAGCTAAACCATCAAGTCACCAAGCGTTTCAGCGTCAACGGCGGAGCGAGCTATGCGCACTCGGAGCTCTCAGGGGGAACCACTCCTGATCAGACTCAGGACTCGGTTTTCCTCGATGCGGGCATTGGCTATCAGCTGATGGATAACGTCAATCTGAACGCCAACTACTCATTCTCCACGCAGTTGTCGAACAACGCTCTGGTTGAATTCAATCGCAACCGAGTCTCCCTCGGAGCCACGGCCACCTTTTAGTCCCAACAGCCAAAACAGCAATCCGCCGGCGGGCAGATTCCGACTTCGCGAATCTCCCGCTGGCGGCATTTTAAGACCGCTTTCTTAACCTCTCCGAATAATCAAACCCGAGCAGTCATGAACGAGTCCGGCACCGAACTGCAAAAGCATGCGATGGACACCTGGCAGGTGGTCAAGAATCGCTTTGGGCTCATCTCGCTCTCGTTCATCCTGATTTTCGCGGCGGCGGCAGTGCTGACTTACATTATGCCGCGCAAGTATCGCGGGCATGTCGAAATGACCATTGAGCGAATCACGCAGGACATCAATGTGTTCGATCGCAATCGCAGTGACGGGCTCGCCTTTACCCAGGAGTACATCAAAACTCAGTTTGAGACGATCACCAAGCCCACCACGCTTTATCCGGTGATCGAAAAACTCGAGCTGACCAAAAAGTGGGAGTTGCCCAACCGACAGGCGGCACTGGCGAGACTGCGCTCCAATCTGGATACGCAGTCGATGCTGCGCTCAGATTTTGTCATCATTGATTACTACGACCAGGATTCGCAGCTTGCGGCCACCATCGCCAATGAAGTGGCCAAGAGCTACATGGATCAGCGCAACAGCATTGAGAGCGGCAAGAAGCAGAAGGCCCTCGATGTGCTGCAGCAGCAAATTTCGGAGCAGGAGGCTCTTCGTGGTCAGGCGCAAGTGCGTGCGCAGGAGGCCCGACGCAAGGCCGGCATTGTGGGCGACTGGATCGTCGGTGGTGGCAGCTCGCTAAATCCCGGCGGCGAGATGCGCAGTGAAAAAGACTCCATGGTCATCTCACGTGAACAGGCTCTCATGATCGCCGATCAGGAAATTTTGACGCTGCAGTCAGAGATCGACCAGGTGAGCAAGCTGACCCCCGACCAACTCATTGACCAGGCTTCCGGACTTAAACTTGAAAATCAAAACATCACCGCCATTACGGTAAAGCTGCAGGACCTCAAGGTTTCGCGTGAAGGCCTGATGAATGAAGGGCGTGGGCGCCTGCACCCGCAGGTGCTGAGTGTGGACAGCCAGATGGCTGAATACCAAAAGCTCATCCAAGGAGAAGCCAAGGCGCATGTGGCTGGCCTGCAAAACCGGCAGGATGCTTCGAGAAAAAGACGTGAAGCCCTCAAGGAGTATAATGAGGACGCCAAGCAGGAACTGCAGAACATGTCGTCTCTTTACACCGAGTACAAGACGGCCAAGGACGAGGTCACGTACCTGGAAGATTTGCTGGTGAAAATGCGCTCACGCTTCTTCGAGGAAAAGGCGGGCATCGAGCTCGTGAAATCGCCCGCCACGATTTATTCGGAAGCAGAGCCGGAAGGGAAGCCTGCCAAGCCCAATGTGCCGCTGCATCTCGCACTGGGCGGTGTGCTGGGACTCATGTTTGGTCTGGGCCTGGCCTTCTTCCTGGAATACATGGACACGACGGTGAAGAACCTGGATGACGTGGAGCGCTACCTGGGCGTTCCCGTTCTGGCGGTTGTGCCCAAGAATGTCGGGGTGCTGCACCGGTCCAGTGGGTTCAATCCTGATGCTGAAGCGTATCGCATTCTGCGCACGAACATCGAATTCAACCGCAAAACGCCCGATGCGAACTGCCTCAGTGTGGTCAGCGGCGGGGCAGGAGAGGGGAAATCCACCACGATGGTGAATCTCGCCTATGTCTGCGCGCAGGGTGGCTACAACGTGCTGCTGATCGATGCTGATTTGCGCCGTCCCAGCCTGCACACGCATTTTGATGTGAGCCACGCCACAGGCCTGACCAATTACCTCACCACCGACATCCGGCTGGAAGATGTGGTGCTGCGCACGCCGGTAGAGAATCTCTTTTTCCTTCCCAGCGGCCTGCTGCCGGCGGACAGCGCGGGATTGCTCAATTCCCAGCGCATGGTGGATCTGATCACTGAAGTCAAAAGCCGCTTTGATCTCGTCTTGATCGACTCACCACCCATCCTTGGAGTCAGCGACGCCTCGGTGCTCGCCAATCTGGCGGACATGACGATGATCGTGGTGCAGCACCGCAAACTGCCGCGCCACATGCTGATGCGCGTGAAGCAGAGCGTGGAAAACGTCGGCGGCAAGGTGGTGGGAGTGGTACTCAACAACGTGGATCTGCGCAGCGATGCGCAGTACCAATACTACACCAGCTACTACACGTACTACTCGCCGACGAATTCGCCTAACGGCGGCTCGGGAGGAAAATCCCGCCGTCGCAAGATCAAAGCCGAAACCACCGCCACCGCACTGGGCGGCTCCCAGTCAGTTTCGCGACTGGATGGCGACGATGTCTTTTAATTTCATTCCAACACGCACTGTATGAACACACGCATTCTCTCCTGCCTCTTCGCTGTCTGCGCCCTGGCAACAGCACAGGCCCAGAACGGTGAAATCGCCCTGCACCCGAACAACCGCGTCACGATTTCCATCGGGGGCATCCCTGACAATGAAGTGCCGCAGATCAGCAAGGTGTACACGATCAGTGACAACGGCACGATCAATCTTCTCCACATTGGAGAGGTGCGCGCCGCCGGCCTCAAGCCTTCCACGCTGCAGCGAACCATCGAGCAGACTTACATTGCGCGTGAAATTTATACGCGGCCGACGGTGACGGTGACCACCAATGACAGCGCCACCACAGCGCAGATGATCTATGTCGTCGGCGGCATCAAGGGCAACGGCACGGTGCCGTACAATTCCAGCATGACCATTTTGAAAGCCATCTCCGCAGCCGGTGGCTTTTCACCCTTTGCCAAGCCCAGCAGGACGAAGCTGATCCGCAACGGAGTGACCACCGAGATCAACCTCAAGGACATCAGCAACGATCCTTCCCGCGACATCAAGCTTCAGCCTGATGATCAGATCATCGTGCCGGATTGAGGCTGAAAACATCGGCTGTGATGAACGCACGATTTCTGCTTTCCATCGTTGCTCTGGCGCTTTGCGTTGCCTCGACGGTGGAGGCACAAAATACCAAAATAGCATTGAAAGCGGGTGACCGCATCGTGCTCTCCATTCGCGGTATTCCCGCCGAGGACGCTTCGCAGATCAGCAAGGTGTACGACATCAGTGATGGTGGGACCATCAACTTGATGAATGTCGGCGAGGTAAAGGCGGCGGGCTTCAAGCCTTCCGAATTGCAACGCGTAGTTGAGCAAGCGTATATCAAGCATGAAGTTTACTTGTTTCCGACGGTGACCGTTTGGGATGCTCGCGCCGGGTTAATCTATGTCACGCATTCTGGCAGAAAAAACTTCCCGGTGGCCTACGATCCCCAAATGACCTTCCTGAAGACCATCGCTCTGACTGGACGCTTTTCTTTCCGAGGCAACGGTCCGATCAAGTTGATCCGCAATGGCGTCACCACCGAGTTCAAGGACAAGGACCTCGGCACAGATCCGTCCCACGACATCAAGCTCCAAGCTGATGATCAGATCATCGTGCCGGATTGAGGAAGCGAAGGTTGTTTGGTAGAGAGTGATCGACTTGATCCCTTCGCGTCCCAACAGTCCCAATAGGGGGATCAAGATGATCCCCCTCCTGCGAGTGGCACTAATCCACTAGAGCCCGAGGTCCGTCACCGCGCCCTGGCTGGCGTTGCTGGTGAGCTTGGCGTACTTGGCGAGGACACCGCGGGTGTAGCGTGGCTTGGGCTGCTTCCATTTCGCGAGGCGTGCCTTCAGCTCTGCGGCAGGGATGCCGAGAGTGATTGCGCGTTTCTCGGCGTCGATGGTGATGGGATCGCCATTTTTGATGACGGCGATCGGGCCGCCGACGAAGGCTTCAGGGGTGACGTGGCCGACGACGAAGCCGTGGCTGCCGCCGCTGAAGCGACCGTCGGTGATGAAGGCAACGTCTTTGCCGAGTCCCTTGCCCATGATGGCAGAGGTGGGGGAGAGCATTTCGCGCATGCCGGGGCCGCCTTTCGGGCCTTCCATGCGGACGACGATGACGTGGCCCTTTTTGACCTTGTCATTGAGGATGGCCTGCAGGGCGGTTTCTTCGGACTCGAACACGATGGCCTTGCCTTCGAACTTGAGGCCTTCTTTGCCGGAGATTTTGCCGACGGCTCCTTCGGGGCAGAGGTTGCCTTTGAAGATGACGAGATGGCTGTCCTTCTTGAGCGGATTGCTGAGAGGGCGGACGATCTGCTGATCCTTGGGCCAGAAGATCTTGGAGTTTTTCATGTTCTCCTTCATCGTCTTGCCGGTGACGGTGAGGCAGTCGCCGTGCATGAGGCCTTCGTTGACCAGGATGCGGATGAGCGGGACGGTGCCGCCGATCTTCACCAGATCGTTCATGAAGTATTTGCCGCTGGGTTTCACGTCCGCGAGCACCGGTGTTTTTTTGCCGATGCGGACGAAGTCCTCGATGCCGAGCTTCACGCCGGCGCTGTGCGCCATTGCGATGAGGTGGAGGACGGCGTTGGTGCTGCCGCCGAGGGTGATGATGAGGGTGATGGCGTTTTCGAAAGCCTCCTTCGTCATGATGTCACGCGGGGTGATGCCGCGCTTGATCATGTTCATGACGGCGGCGCCGGCGTCGAAGCAGTCGATGAGTTTCTCATTCGACACTGCGGCCTGCGCGCCGGAATTGGGCAGGCTCATGCCGAGGGCTTCGATGGCACTGGCCATGGTGTTGGCGGTGTACATGCCGCCGCAGGAGCCTTCTCCGGGAATGCTGTGCTCTTCGATGTCGATGAGCTGCTTGTCGGTGATCTTGCAGTTGGCGTGGAGACCCACGGCTTCGAAGACCGTGACGATGTCCGCATCCTTTTTCTCCAAGCCGACACAGCCTGGGAGAATGGTGCCGCCATAAACGAAGACGCTGGGACGATTCAACCGGCCCATGGCCATGATGCAGGCGGGCATGTTTTTGTCGCAGCCACCAATAGCGACGAAGCCGTCCATGCCTTCGCAGCCAACGACGGTTTCGATGGAGTCGGCGATGACTTCACGGGAGACGAGGGAGTATTTCATGCCCTCCGTGCCCATGGAGATGCCGTCGGAGATGGTGATGGTGTTGAAGATGATGCTCTTGCCGCCGGCGGCGTCCACGCCCTTGGCGCTTTCCTTGGCGAGGCGGTCGATGTGCATGTTGCACGGAGTGACCATGCTCCAGGTGGAAGCGATGCCGATCTGCGATTTGTTGAAATCTTTCCGCGAAAAACCCACCGCATGCAGCATGGCGCGTGAGGCTGCGCGCTCGACGCCATCAACAACGATGGCACTGTGTTTGCGATGGAGGTCGGACTTGGCGGCGGAGGCTTTCTTGGGCATGGTCAGGGGGTGGATTGGGAATGGTCAAAATGGCAGACGGCTCCCCGCGCGCAAGCAGCTTTGCGGCAGTTCTGGCGCAGGCTTTGGCAATTACGGCGTGGTTTCTGGCATTCAAAGCGCGATAAGAAAGGTGTGAACTTGTATTGCCGATGCACCTTTGTTTTCCTGGCCCTGGCATCTGTCCTGACTGCGGCAGATCAGGCCGCGCCTTTGGACTTCAACCTCTACATGGAAGGGAAGTATGTGTATGAGCGCAACTGCATCGTCTGCCATGGGCAGAGGGGGGATGGGAACGGGGAGCTGAGTCCGACCCTGAAACCGAAGCCGAGGTCGTTTCGGGAGGGGATGTTTAAATTTCGGTCCACACCGTATGGCATGCTGCCGACGGACGAGGATCTGCGCCGGACCATCACACATGGGCTGAGCGGGACGGCGATGGGGGCCTTCACCTATCTGCCGGCGGAGGATCTGAATGCGGTGATCGTTTACCTGAAATCGTTTTCACGACGCTGGAAGAAGGCGGAGAATCATGCGCCTGCGATGAAGTTTCCGGCGCAGCCGGAGTGGTTCAAGGCGGGGGATGTGATCAAGATGCATGAGGAGGCGGGGAAGAAGCTCTTTGCGGCGAACTGCATGGCCTGCCATGGCGAAAAGGCGGATGGCAAGGGGCCGGCGGCCATCGCTTTGAAGGACATCTGGGGCATCCAGGCGGCTCCGGCCGACCTGCGGCAGCCGCATTTAAGATGCGGTGATGCGCCGGCAGATGTGTTTCGCGTGCTGGCCACAGGATTGAACGGGACACCCATGGTGAGCTTTGAGGCCACGCTGACCGAGGCGCAGCGGTGGGACATCATTGCCTACATCTTGAGCGTGCGGCTGCCATCGGTGCCGGTGCTGTGAGAGGTGCATTTATGGACAGACTGCGTGATGTCTTATGAATGAGTATTTGCCTCGGGAGGCTGATCCTTTAGCCTTGCAGGTGTATGAGCCAAACCTCCCGTACTCCTGAGAACATTGAAACATCCTTTGCCCCTTTTCGTCAGAAAATGGAGGCCGAAGGGCTGAGTGAGTCTGCCATTCGTGCGTTTCGCGGCAGCTATGCGGCGCTGCTGGCGGGTGAGACGGGGATGATTCCTGAGGACACAATTTCACCGGCGCGGGATCTGCCATGTGCGGATGCGCTGACGGCTCCGGCGGCGGAGCGTGCGGCGGCATTGCTCAAGCAGACAGTGATCATCAAGCTGAACGGGGGGCTCGGCACGGGCATGGGGCTGGAGAAGGCGAAGTCCCTGCTGCCGGTGCGCGGGGAGGACACGTTTCTCGATTTGATCGCGCGGCAGATTTTGCTGCTGCGATCCCAGACTGGGGGCGAGGTGCCGATGTTCATGCTGATGAACAGCTTTAGTACGTCGGCCGACACGGCTGGGCATCTGGCGAAACGCTTTCCACAACTGGGCGGGACCGAAACGTGGGAGCTGATGCAGAACAAGGTGCCGAAGGTGCTGGCCAGCTCGCTGGAGCCTGCGACGGCACCCGGCAGTCCGGATCAGGAATGGTGCCCGCCGGGGCATGGGGACATCTATGCGTGTCTTGCCGGATCGGGCTGGCTGGAGCGTCTGCTCAGCAATGGTGTGAGGTATGCTTTTGTGTCGAATTCGGACAATCTGGGAGCCACGCTGGACCCGGCGATCCTCGCCTGGTTTGTGGAGAGCGGCATGCCTTTTGCGATGGAGGTCACGCGCCGGACGGAATCGGACAAGAAGGGAGGGCATCTGGCGGTGCGCTTGAGCGACGGGCGCTTTCTGCTGCGCGAGTCGGCGCAGTGTCCGAAAGAGGATGAGGGGCACTTTCAAAACATTGACCAGCATCGTTATTTCAACACGAACAACCTGTGGATTGATCTGCAGGCGCTGAAGTCCGCGCTGCAGGCGAATGACGGCCTGATCCCGCTGCCGCCGATCATGAACAAGAAGACGGTGGATCCTCGTGATGCCAGCTCTCTTGCGGTCGTGCAGCTGGAGACGGCGATGGGTGCTGCCATCGAATGCTTTGCCGGAGCGGGCGCGATTGAGGTCTCGCGCGTGCGGTTTGCCCCAGTGAAGACCACAAGTGATCTGCTGGCGGTGCGCTCGGATGCGTATGAACTCACGGAGGACTTCTGCCTGCGGCTGCACCCCAGCCGCAATGGCCAGCCGCCGCATCTGCATCTGGATCAAAAACTGTGCAAGCTGGTGGACGGTCTGGAGCATAACTTTCCGCATACACCCAGCCTGCTGCATTGCCGCAGCCTGCTGGTGCATGGTCCGGTGGAATGCGGCGCGGGTGTTGTTTTCAAAGGGGATGCGGTGATTCATAATCACACGCAGGCCGCAGTAAAGCTGAAGGCGGGGGTGCATGAAGGGCCGATCAGCATCGGGTGAATGGAGCGTCAGAAACTCATGATCTCTGACGTTTCGTGCTTCTCATGAAACTCTTTCTCGTATTGCTGTCTGCACTGTGTGGCTGCCTCCGGGCAGCCGATGTTGCGTCTCTCCAAAAACTGGGGGCGAAGGTCACTGAAACGGCGGGTGTCGTCACGCAGGTTCAGGTGAAGTGTGATGCCTTCACCGAGGCTGATTTCCGCACGCTGGGCAGTTTTACGACGATCAAAAATCTCACGATCAGCGGGAAGACGATCACGGATGACACGCTGGCGCTGCTGACGGGACTCGTGGAACTGGAGCAGCTCAGCACGGATGGCATTCAGCTCACGGATGCGGGATACAAGCACTTTGCGGCGTTTCAGAAGCTCAAGTCGCTGGCGTTCTTCCATCCGGCTTTTCGCTCGAAGGAGTTTACGGGCAGCGGGCTCGTGAGTCTCAAGGCATTGCCGAAGCTGGAGAGGCTCACTTTTGCAGGATCGACGGCGGGAGATGTCGCGGTGGAGGCCATTGGACAGCTCACGCAGCTCAAGGAATTTCGCACCTGGCACACGGCGCAGACGCAGGCGGGGAATGCGAATCTGGTGAAGCTGACGAATCTGACTGCGCTGCGCATGGGGCAGCGGCTGCCGGAGTGGGGCAAGGACACACCGATCAGCTTTGATGAATCGACGATGACGGTGATTGCACAGATGAAGACGCTGGAGTCACTGGAACTCACCGAAGCGCGGCTCAGTGCCAAGATCATCCCACAGCTTCAGGCGCTGCCGAAGCTGGCGAAGCTGAAGATCGAGACGGTGGACATTTCGGACGCTGATGTGGAGGCGATCAAGGCTGCTCTGCCGCAGTGCAAGGTGGACTGGAAGCCGATGAGTGATGCTGAGAAGGAAGCGACGCTGGTGAAGAAGCTGAGGCTGTGATGGTGCAGGCTCATGGCTTGCGCCACTTGTTGTTTGATTGCTCCACCTTGCCGTCAAAGACTGCGGGCTTCTCAGGTGTGCCGCCGTCTTTGAGGGTCAGTGGCGTGTAGCGGATCTCCTGAGCTTGTGTCGTGAAGGCTAGAGCGAGAACGAAGAAAAGGCGATGCATGAGCATGTTCTTGTTTACGCTTTCCACAGATCTTCGCCATAGCTCCAGCCATCGCGGACGGGTTCCTTGATCCATGCATCGAATTCGGGCGCGCCTTTGACCTTCATGTTTGCGGCGTCCCATTCGATGGTTTTGCCAGAGCGGATGGCCATCACGCCGGTGTTCACGAGTTCGGTCAGCGGGCAGGCGTAGTCGAAGTGGGAGCCTGCGTGTGGGATGGTGCCACGGATGGCGGCGAAGAGCTCGCCGATGGGTTCGCCGGCGACGGAGCGTGGGAGCGGCTTGCGGCGCAGGATGTCGATGATGGGCGTCATGCGCTCACGGGGCCAGAGCTGCGGACTTTGCACGCGCATGCCTTCGGAGAAGAGCGTTTCTTTGCTGCCCTTCATGATCATGCCGTTGTCCGGCAGGCCTTTTGCCATGCCTGGCAGGGCTTCTGGAAGAAGGCCGCCTTCATACCAATGAATCTGTACGGGTGGAAGCGCACCGCGCGCGGCGAAGTGGAAGATGATGTGTGATTTGGGTGCGGTGTAGCCTTTGAATTCGCCGGGCTGCTGCTCGACGACTTCGACTTTCTCAGGCATGCCGAGCTGCAGTGTCCAGAAGGGAGCATCAAGGCAATGGCAGCCGATGTCGCCGAGGCCACCACAGCCGTAGTTCCACCAGCCGCGCCAGAATTGAGGCAGGTACTGCGAGTTGTACTCAGCCTCGGCCACCGGTCCCTGCCACAGCTTCCAATCCACCTCTTTCGGCACGGGTTCGCCAGCAGGTGTCTGGGTCGGGAACTTCGGCAAAAAGCCGACCTTGCTCACAGGACGCTCGGTCCAGCAGTGGACTTCGCGTACTTCGCCGAGCACGCCTGCTTCGAACCATTCCTTCACCAAGCGGATGCCTTCCCAGCAGTGGCCTTGATTCCCCATGACGGTCTGCACGCCGTATTTTTTCGCGGCCTTTTGCAGGGTGCGCACCTGCCAGATGTTGTGCGCCAGCGGCTTCTGCACAAAGACATGCTTCTTGGCCTCCATGGCGGCCATCGCGGCGGCGAAATGGGTGTGGTCCGGGGTGGAGATGAGGACGGCATCGATCTCGCTGCCTTTCTTGTCCAGCATCTCGCGGAAATCGGTGAACTTGGGGACGTTCGGATATTTCTTGGCTTGTTCAAAGGCGCTGCGACCGCCGAGATCGCGCCAGTCCACATCGCAGAATGCCACGATCTCTTCGTCGCGTGCGGCCTGAACGGCACCCCCGCCCATCTGGCCGATGCCGACGCAAGCGACACGGATTTTCTGTTTCGTGTCAGCGGCACGCAGAATGTTGGGACCTGCGAGAGCGCTGAGAGCGGCGGTTTTGAGAAAATGGCGGCGGGGGCGGCTGTTCATGGCTGAGGGAACGAAGAAAGACGGGCAGCCTTGCCGCGATCCGTGAATTTTGCGCAAGCTGTCGTGCCCGACCTCGTTCTATGCGCTCCTTAGCATGAAAACGATTCTCCAAGTCCTCGCTCTCACTCTTTCCTGCGCTGCGGCGGCAGATCTCAAGCCACTGCTCGCGCAGCCCGATCAAATCGTGCTGCAGGATGATTTTTCCAAGCCGGGTGCGGTCGATAAAAAGCAATGGGCGGCGCGGCAGGGCACGCAGTGGATCGTCGAGGAAGAGGTGCTGAGGGGCAGGCCATCGACGCCAGAATATCAGGCCAAACGCAAAGACCATTTCGGCTATGAGCCGCGTATCTCCGTCCCCGTCACCCCGCCGCAGTGCATCGTGCAATTTTCCGTTCGCTTCAGCGGCGGCAGCGAAACGGCCATCGCGCCTTTCATCGAGCTGGGGCATCACATCTGCCGGCTGCATCTTTCCAAAAACGGCGTGGAGATGCTGGCAGATCATGAATCGGTGAAAGTGGCCGAGTCCAAAGAGTTCAAGTTTGAAACCGGAAAATGGTACCACGTGCTGGCGGAGATGAAGGGAGAGGAGGTGGTGGTGCAGTTCGCCGATGGGCCGACGCTGTATGCAAAGAACTCCGTCTTCGCGAAGACCACCGACAGCGGTGGCCACGGCCTCGGCATCGCGGGACCCAAGAATGGCAGTGTCGAAATCGACAACGTGACGCTGTGGAGCATCAAGGCGGAGGAACAGGTGTCATGGGCTGCTAAACGTGCTACTCTGACGAAGCTGGAACCGGTGCCGGTTGTGAAATCCAAGGGCAAGGCGAAGGCGGAATGAAGTTTCTCATGAAGTGCCGATTTGTATGTCTTGCCTCCCTCACCTTGACCCTGGTGGGGCGGGTGTCTGCCGAATTGCCGCAGACTGCCTCTGTGTTTCTCGACCAGCACTGCGCCGAGTGCCATGATGCGGATGTGAAGAAGGGTGGGCTGGATCTGGGTGCGCTGAAGTTTGAGCTGGCGAATGCCGATGCTTTTCTAGGATGGCAGAAAGTCTTTGAGCGCGTGCGCGATGGGGAGATGCCGCCGAAAAAGAAGCCGCAGCCGGAGAAGGCGGACGCGGACAAGTTTCTCGCCAGCCTCAAGCCGGCGCTGGTGAAAGCTGATACTGCAGACATCGCTGCGAATGGCCGGGTGCGCAGCCGCAGGCTCACGCGCACGGAGTATGAGAACACGATGCATGACCTGCTCGGCATCGACATGCCGCTGAAGGTGTTGCTGCCGGAGGACCGTGCGTCCTACGGATTTGAAACGGTCGCGGCAGGGCAGCAGCTCTCGCAGCACCTGCTGGCGCGTTATCTTGACGTGGCTGATCTCGCTTTGACCGATGCTTTTCAGCGGGCGCTGAAAGGGGATGAGACTTTTCAGAAACACTACACGCCTGATATGCTGACCAAGAATCGCGGCGGCAACTATCGCGGACCTGACCTGCGTGATGGCCGGAGCATTTCCTGGCCGATGACGTTGCAGTTTTCTGGGCGCACACCGACGTATGTGCCGGATGGAGGATGGTATCGAATCACCTTGCATGGAGTGCAGGCGATCAATCCGGGCAGTGATGGAGCGGTCTGGGGGACGCTGCGCTCTGGCGAGTGTGAATCGAATGCGCCGATGCTTTACATGATCGGTCTGGTTGAGGCCACGAGCACACCGCGTGACATGGACTATGAGGCATGGATTCAGCAGGGGCATCGGCTGGAACTCAGGCCCAACGACGCGAACTACAAGCACCCGCAGTCCGGTGCGAAAGGAGGTAACGTTTCGTTTCAAGGACGTGATCTGGCGAAGGAAGGTTATGCAGGCATCGCGCATACGGGGATTGATATGGAGCGCATCTACCCGAATGCGGATCGGGTGAAGCTGATGAAGAATCTGTTCGGTGAGGAAGATGTGAAAACGGCGGATGCGGCCACGCTGGATAAATTAATCACACGCTTTGCGCGAAGGGCCTTCCGTCGACCAGTGACGGAGGAACAAACCGCTGCTTATTGCGAGATCGCGCGCAAGGCGCTCGCGGAGGGCGATGAGCCGACTGAGGCGCTGCGCATGGCCTATCGTGCCATTCTGTGTTCGCCGCGTTTCCTGACCTTCATCGAAGCTCCGGGGCCGCTGGATGATCACGCCATCGCTTCGCGGCTGAGCTACGCGCTGTGGGTTTCCATGCCGGACTACAAGCTCACCCAGCTCGCGAACGAGAAGAAGCTGCATGATCCGGAGGTGCTGGCGCAGCAGGTGGAGCGCCTGCTGGTGCATCCGAAGGCCGAGCGATTCGTGACGAGTTTCACCGATCAGTGGCTCAAGCTGAAGGAAATCGATTTCACCACGCCCGACACGCGGCAGTTTCCGACCTTTGACTCCGTGGTGCAGGAATCCATGCTGCAGGAGACGCGGGCGTACTTCGCGGAATTGATCAAGCATGATCTGAGCATCAGCCATCTGGTGGAATCTGACTTCGCTTTTCTCAATGGCAGGCTGGCGCGGCATTACCATGCGGAAGTGCCGCTGACGCCTGGGGACGGCCTGCAAAAGGTGGTGCTGACCGACAAGGATATTCGTGGCGGACTTATCACGCAGGGGGCGATTCTCAAAGTGACGGCGGACGGCACCAGCACTTCGCCGGTGGTGCGGGGTGTGTTCATCAATGAACGAATTCTGGGCAATCGCATCCCGCCGCCACCGCCCGGGGTGCCAGCCATTGAGCCTGACATTCGTGGCGCCACGTCCATTCGCGATCAACTGGACAAGCACCGCAACAATGAAAGCTGCGCGAGCTGCCATCAGACCATCGACCCGCCGGGGTTTGCGCTTGAGAATTATGATCCCGTCGGTGTGTGGCGCACGGGGTATGGCAAAAACAATCGGGGCGCCAAGGTGGACCCGACAGGCATGACGCCTGAGGGCGAGGTGTTCGCGGACATTCACTCATGGCAGCGCATTTACACGCAGAATGCGGATCAGCTCGCCCGTGGATTTGCCACGCACTTTCTCACATATTCTACAGGGGCCGCCTTGCGATTCAGCGATGAAAACGCGCTGGAGAAGGTCATTTCAACGACCGCTCAAAACGGGCATGGAATGCGCTCTCTCATTCGTGCCGCTGTTTTAAGCGAGATTTTGCTCACCAAATAACCGTTCCCATTTCCGACATGAAAAACGTCCATTTCAATTTTGGTGCCAGCCTCTCCCGTCGTGCGATGCTGCGCGGTGCGGGCATCACGCTGGGGCTGCCGCTGCTGGAGGCCATGACGCCCGCGTTTGCGGTGGTGAAGGAATCAAAGCAGGCGAAGCGCTTTGTCGGAGTGAGCATGGCGCTGGGGTTGCACAATCCGAACCTTGTTCCTGAAGGTGCAGGGCGTGACTACAAGTCTTCGCGCTATTTGCAGAGCATCCAGGATCTGCGGAATGATTTCACGGTGGTGTCCGGTTCATCGCATCCGGGTGTTAGTGGCGGGCATACAGCGGAGGGAAGCATTTATTCGGCCTGCCCGAATGCGCGCGGCGCGACCTCGCGCAACACGATCTCGCTGGATCAGCTGATGGCGAAGCAGCTGGGGCATGCCACGCGCTTTCCCTCGCTGGTGTTGAACACGAACAGCCAGACGAGTCCTTCATACACGGAGAATGGTTCCATGATTCCCGCTGAGAACAGCGCGATGCGCTTGTTCACGCGTTTGTTTGTCAACGACACACCCGCTGAGCAGGAGCGGCAGGCGGAACTGATCCGCAGCGGGCGCAGTGTGATGGATGTGGTGGGCACGGAGGCAAAGACATTGCAGCGCGAACTCGGGGCTGGGGACCGCGACAAACTCGACGCGTGGTTTACAAGCGTGCGCGACCTGGAAAAACGCCTGGCCGCCAATGAAGCGTGGACGCACAAGCCCAAGCCAAAAGTGGCGCTGAAACCGCCAGCCAAAATTCCCCGCGACAACGAAGTGGCTGTGGATGGCATCTTTCTGGACATCGTTCACATGGCGCTCGCAACTGACAGCACGCGATTTGTCACGCTCCACATCACCGGGAACAATGTGCAAGGCATCGAGGGCGTGGATGAGAGCTATCATAACCTCAGCCATCACGGGATGGATGAGGAGAAGCTGGCGCAGCTGGCCATCGTGGAGCAGGGCGTGATCAATCAGTGGGGCGCGTTTCTGCGCAAGCTCAAGGCCGACCAGCTGCTGAATGACACGATGGTGCTGCTCACGTCGAATCTGGGCAATGCCTCCGCGCATGACAACAAAAACATGCCCGTACTGTTTGCGGGAGGTGGCTTCAAGCATGGACAGCACCTCGCGTTTGACCAGAAGGACAACTACCCACTGCCGAATCTGTATCTCAGCGCGTTGCATCGTCTCGGCTTGCAGGACGAAAGCTTTGCTACCAGCACCGCAGGAATGACGGGTCTGGAAGAGGGATGACGGGGAGGCTTGTGCGACCTGATTCTCGCAATGGTGCCGAGTGATGTCTTCCGGAGCCAGTGAGGCTGTGGATGCCTTCTTTTTCCTTAGTGTTTGACCGGCGAACGATTGCGCGTCAACAGTCGGGCTCCCGGGTGCTTTTTGAAGCGCCCTTACCCCTAAAACTCGCATACTCATGGAAACAACTCTCGTCTCTGTCGGCTCCAACGTTCCCGATTTCGAAATGGAAACTTACGAGCCTTCACAAGGTGACTTTGGCAAGGTCTCGCTCGCCGATATCAAGAAAGCTGGCAAGTGGACCGTCCTCGTGTTTTACCCGGCTGACTTCACTTTCGTCTGCCCCACGGAGCTGGCGGATCTCGCCGATCAGCAGGACAAACTCGCCTCGCTGGGTGCGCATGTGGTCGCCGTCTCCACGGATACCAAGTTTGCCCACATGGTCTGGCGCAACACCGAAGGCCTGATGAAGAACGTGAAGTACACGCTCGCTGCGGACACCACAGGCGCCGTGAGCCGCCTCTTTGGCGTGTATGACAGCGCCTCTGGTCTGGCACTGCGCGGCACGTTCATCATCAATCCTGAAGGCAAGCTGGTTACTTCTGAGGTAAACTTCTACAACGTGGGCCGTGATGCAGGCGAACTTGTGCGCAAGATGGAGGCGAATGTGCATCTCCTTGCCAACCCAAGCGAAGCCTGCCCCGCCAAGTGGACTCCCGGCTCCAAGACGCTGACACCTGGCAAGGACCTCGTGGGCAACGTGGCTGCGGCGATGGCCTGATTGATCAAGCCAAATGCTTCACACAGCCTTGCGGATTTCGTCCGCAAGGCTGTTTTTATTTTCAGGGCACCTTTGCACAGCAAGTATGGCAGAAGTGTGCACCGAGATGCGTTGAGTGAGGCATGAAATTCGCCGCGCTGCTTTCCGCCTTTTTGTTATCCATCGTTTCCGTCCGTGCTGACATCACGATTGGGAAGTTTGACATGGCATCCATCCGTGACACAAAGACGCTGGAAACGAAAGTCATCGAAGACTGGCATGCGAATCCCAAAGACGCCGCGATTCGTCAGAAGATTGTCGAGATCACGGTGTGCGAATGGTGGCCGGGGATGAAGGTGCGGCTGCCGGTGACCTTTCTGGCCCCTGCGAAGGGTGTCTGCACGAACGTGCTGATTGAGAACACTGGATTGCAGTTGAAGCCTGCTGCCGCCACTGGCGCGAAGCTGCGCCTGCTCAAGGAGAACGGTGTCGGCCTCGTCTTCATCGGCATGGTGCCGATTGATGCGATGGAGCCCGTGGGCAAACTCCACCTCATGATGGAGGAGCATTTCATCCAGACGAAGGACACGCGCTACACACCGGCGTGGATCTGGGGCATCAGCGACATGCGCGCGCTCACGGCCGCCATCGCGGAAAAGGAGGTGTTTCAGCCGAAAAAGGTGCTGGCCACGGGGGGCTCGAAGCGTGGGGTGGCTACGGCGGCGGCGGGGATCGCGGATGATCGAGTCACGGCCATCATGCCTGTCGTGGCGCCGGTGATCGAAAGCCCGGGCGGACCTTATGTTGAAGGAATGCTCTCTCCGGAGATCACGAAGATGAACGAGGACTTCATCGCTGCGATGACGGACCCTGTGGGGCGCGAGAAGTTGCTGGTGCGTCAGAAAGCGCGCTCGGACGAACGCATCACGGTGAAAATGGTGCGTGATGCCGGGTGGACGGATGCTGAGGCGAAAAGTGCGTGCAATGCTGCGTGGGAAGCCTGCCGCACGACGAACTACCTCGATGTGCTGAAACAGCGTGGCACCGAAATTTTCTACAACCAGGGATCCAATGACAATGTGAGTCCCGGTCTTGTCGAGATGGGACGTCTTTTCCCGCAAGTACCTGTGTACATTGTGCCCGGGGGACAGCATGGCGGAGCGAAAGAGGCGGGATTTGTGAAGTCCGTCGGTGGTCTGCCGGAAGTGGATGAAAACCTCCGGGCCTTTGCACTGCATCATTTCTTTGGCACACGGCATATGGTGGCTCCGCCGCAGGTTACCACGCAGTGGGACAAGGCTACGCACCGACTCGCGGTGAAGGTCGTTTTTCCCGACCATAGCGAACCCCAGGAAAACACCGTCTGGTGGTCTGTTAACCGCCACCCCGATTACTCCATCGCCATGGAGTTCGATGCATGGACTTCAGCGCCGCTGAAAAAAACGGGTGTTGATACTTACAGTGGGGAAGTCTCCATCACAGGTGACGTGAAGACACTGGACATCATCACTGTGCACGTTCAGGAAGAAAACGGCTCCACGCTGACGGTATCTAGTCCTGAATTCCGTATTGAATAAGGTGCTTCAACGCATGCGGCCCTGCGCGGGTTTGGGGCCAGAAACGCCGCCGAGCTGATTGCGGAATTCGTACGCATCGCTGCGGTAAAGCGTCTCCTCGTACCACAGTGGGACGCCTCCTGCCAAAAAGCCGGTGGCGACGACCAGGAGGCATGCGGTATTTGGCGGGATGCCGAGTGCCGAGGCCTGGGCGGGTGCGGCGTTCACGGCGCGGATGGATTCGTCGGCACCGGAGATGGTCAGGCGGCACTTCATCGTCCAGAAGCCGTAGAGCGAGCCTTTGGCATCGGTCTTGGTCATGCCGGGGCAAAAGTGTGCCACGACGTACCTGCGCTCGTAGATGACGGGTTGTCCATCTGCGAGGCGAAGACGCTCAAGGTAGAGCAGTGGTTCATCGGGTGACACATGCAGGGCTTGAGCCACTGCTGCGGGCGCATCGGCGGCTGAGAGTTTTTGCAGGGCGATGACTTGCGTGCCGGGCTTTTTCCCGGCGGCTTTGGCTTTTTCCGTGAAGCTGACGAGATGCTGCAGATCGTAGTCCAGCACGCTCCCGCGCACGAAGGTTCCTGCACCCTGGCGGAATTCCAGCAGGCCGGTAGAAACGAGACTGCTGAGCGCCTTGTTGGCCGTGGGGCGGCTGGTGTCGAAGCGCTCGGCGATCTCTCGCTCAGTCAGAAACTTGGTTCCGGGCACGAACTGGCGGCTGCGGAGGAGTTTCCGCAGTTTTTCAATCAGTTGTTCGTGAAAGGATGCTGGCCGGGCCACACCGGAGACATTGGGGAAAAATAGGACTTTGACAAGTGGCTAAGCCAATTTAGAAATTGGCTTAGCCAATCGCACCCTATGAAATACAGCTACTCCGACCTTGCCAAGATGATCGACCACAGCCTGCTGCATCCCACGATGACGGACGCGGACCTCGAAGCCGGGTGCAGGCTGGCGGCGCAGTACCAGGTGGCGTCGGTGTGCATCAAGCCCTATGCGGTGAAGCAGGCGGTGGAATGGCTGCGTGGCTCAGGCGTGCTGGTCGGGTGTGTCATTGGCTTCCCCCATGGGAACAGCGCCACGGAATCCAAGCGCTATGAGACGGAGCTTGCCTGCAAAGACGGAGCGAACGAGATCGACATGGTGGTCAACCTCGGCAAGGCGCTGGGCGGTGACTGGGGCTACGTCGAGGCCGATGTGAAAGCTGTGTGCGATGAGGCGCACAAGCATGGCGCAAAGGTGAAGGTGATTTTTGAAAACGATTATCTGACCAATGGCGGCGCAGGTCTGAGCAGCGACGACTTCAAGCGCAAACTCTGCGAGATCTGCGAACGCGCGGGGGCGGACTGGGTGAAGACGAGCACGGGCTACGGCTTCGTGAAGCAGGCCGACGGCAGCTACAATTACAAAGGGGCCACGGAGCATGATCTGGCGCTGATGCGTGCCAGCTGCAGTCCCAAGGTACAGGTGAAAGCGGCGGGTGGGGTGCGCGATCTCGATGGACTTATCAAGGTCCGCGACCTCGGCGGATCACGCTGCGGAGCCACGGCTACGGCAGCCATGATGGACGAGTATCGCAAGCGTGAAGCTGCGGGTACGCTGGATGGTGCGGTTGGCAAGATCGGTTCTGGGGGATATTGACCCGGCTTGTCTTTCTGTTGGCGGATCCTGCTCGTGGCATGTCTTGTGGTCAGAAATTGCCTGTTCACGGCGTTTTCAACCGACCGCAATGACACGCCACGCCCTCCTTTTCTGCCTTGCCCTGCCAGTCGCTGGATTCGCCGTCGATTTCAATCGAGACGTGCGTCCGGTGCTGGCGCAGCATTGTTTCAAATGCCACGGAATGGACGACCAGGGGCGCAAAGGCAAGCTGCGGCTGGATCTGCGGGATTCAGCCATTGGCAAAGGCAAGTCTGGAGAGCTGGCCGTCGTGCCGGGGAAACCGGACGCGAGTGAAGTGATCAAGCGGGTCTTCTCGACGGATGAGGATGAGGTTATGCCACCGCCGCACACGAAGTCCGTTCTGCCGGAGAGTGCGAAGAACATTTTGAAGCTGTGGATTGCTGAAGGAGCACCGTATGAGGCGCATTGGGCGTATGTGCCGCCGAAGCAGGCCTCGCTGCCTGTTGCTGGCGTGCATCCGATTGATGCCTTCATTCAGGACCGGCTGAAGAAGGAGGGCTTGCAGCCTTCGGTTGAGGCGGATCGTTACACGCTGGTTCGTCGTATTTATCTGGATCTCACCGGCCTGCCGCCGACACCTGCGGAGGCGGATGCGTTTGTGAATGACAAAGCGTCCGATGCCTATGACAAGCTGGCGGATTCGTTGTTGGCGTCCAAGCAGTACGGCGAGCGCTGGGCACGGCGCTGGCTGGACCTCGCCCGCTATGCGGACACGAACGGCTTTGAAAAAGACCGTCCGCGCCAGATCTGGCCGTATCGCGACTGGGTGGTGCGTGCGCTGAACGCTGACATGCCGTTTGATCAGTTCAGCATCAAGCAGCTCGCTGGCGACATGCTGCCGAACGCGACGCCGGAAGACCTGATCGCCACGGGGTTTCACCGCAACACGATGCTGAATGAGGAGGGAGGCATTGATCCGAACGAGTACCGTTTTTACGCCATGGTGGACCGAGTCGGCGTCACGGGGACGACGTGGATGGGCCTGACAATGAACTGCTGCCAGTGCCACACGCACAAGTACGATCCGATTCTTCACACGGACTATTACCGCACGCTGGCTTTGCTGAACAATTCCAACGAACCGACCTACTTCATTCCGACGCCGGAAGTGGAAGCCCAGCAAAAAGCGCAGGCGGCGAAGATTGCCAAACTTGAGGCTGAACTGCCTGCGAAGTTTCCTGGTGGCAAGGCTGCCATGGAAAGCCGTTTTGCGGGATGGATCGAAGGTGAATCGCATCGCGCTTCGAAATGGGAAGTTATTCGTCCGACGAAGATGGCCACGACGATGCCGCATCTGGAGCAGCAGGCGGATGGCTTCATCCTTGGCAGCGGAGATATTTCCAAGAGCGATGTTTATGATCTCAGCTTCAAGGCGCCGATCAAGGGGGTGCGAGCACTGCGTATCGAGGTGACTTCACATTCCAGCCTCCCGAATGACGGCCCCGGACTCACCAACTACGAAGGACCGCTCGGTGGTTTCTTCATGAGTGAATTTCAGGCAGTTCAAAATGGTCAGCGTGTGAAAATCGCGCGGGCTGAGGACACCAATGATGATGAGGACGACCGCATCAATGACGCCGCTGCCAGCAATCCCAAAGCCAAGGCGAAAGCCGCCGCGAAAAAGAAGAACAACGCTGGTGCCACGCTGGACGGCGAGATGTCCAGCGGCTGGCAGGTGCTGGGCGGGTATGGTGTGCAGCATGCGGCGGTGTTTCATTTCGAGCAGCCGGTCGATCTCACGAACGGCCTTGATTTGAAGATGCTGTTTGAAAAGCATTTTGCCTGCCCGCTCGGCCACTTCCGCATTTCCGTAACCAACAGTGATCATGCTGGCGCGACGGGGCTGCCGGCGGAAGTCGAGGAGGCACTGGCCACCGGAGACAAATCAAAACATGAGATGCTGCTGCGGAGCTTTCTTGAGACTGCAGATGAAATGAAGCAGGCCGCCGCACCGTTGCTCGCCGCTCGGAAGAATCCGCCGCGGGGACAGGCCACGCTGGTGATGGATGAACGTCCCGCGAGCAATCCGCGCATCACGCATCGCTATCATCGTGGTGAGTACCTGCAGCCGAAGGAGGAGGTCACACCGGGCGTGCCGGCGTTCCTGCCTGCGCTGCCGAAAGATGCGCCTGCGAACCGGCTCTCGTTTGCGAAGTGGTTTTTTGCAGCCGAAAATCCGCTCACCGCGCGTGTGACCGTGAACCGCCAGTGGCAGGCGTTCTTCGGACGCGGCATCGTGAAGTCGCTGGAAGACTTCGGTTATCAAAGTGATCCGCCTTCGCATCCGGAGCTGATCGACTGGCTGGCCGTCGAATTCGTGAAGCAGGGCTGGTCGATGAAGAAGCTGCACCGGCTGATGGTGACGAGTGCGACCTATAAACAGAGCAGCCGCATCACACCTGAGCATGCGCAAAAAGATCCTGAGAACATCCTGCTGGCACGTGGCGCTCGGTTTCGGCTTGATGCTGAAGTCATTCGTGATTCCGCGTTGAAGGCTGCTGGGGTGCTGTCGCCGAAGATGGGCGGCCCAGGTGTGTATCCACCGCAGCCAGCCAGCGTGACCTCCGAAGGCACCTATGGCAAAGTGGAGTGGAAGACCAGCGAGGGAGAGGATCACTACCGCCGCAGCCTCTACACGTTTACCAAGCGCACCGCACCGTTTGCGATGGCCACGACCTTCGATGCACCCACAGGCGAATCCTGCCTTGCCAAACGCGAGGTCTCGAACAGCCCATTGCAGGCGCTGACGCTGCTCAATGACCAAATGTTCATGGAAGCCGCGCAGGCCATGGCAAAGCAAGTGATCGCCGAATCGCAGAGCGATGATGAGCGTCTGCAAAACATCTTCCGCCGCGTCGCGACACGGCCTGCTGCGCCGGACGAACTGGCGATGCTCAAAACCTTCCTGCAAAAGCAGCGCGAACGGAAAATCGAAGGAGAGGCCCTGTGGGCCGATGTGAGCCGCGCCGCACTGAATCTTGACGAAGCCATCACGCATCCATGAATACTTCCAACATCACCCGTCGTCACTTCTTTCAGGACTGTGCTGTCGGCACAGGCAAGATCGCGCTGGCATCGCTGCTGGCGGAGTCTGCCTATGGAGTGACGCAGAGCCCGAATGTCGCGGCACCGACGCATTTTCGGCCGAAAGCCAAGGCGGTCATCCACATGTTCATGGCGGGTGCGCCGTCGCAGCTGGAGCTGTTCGACAACAAACCCATGCTGACGAAGTACGAAGGCAAGCCGCTGCCGCCTTCGATCATCGGCGGGCAGCGATATGCGTTCATCCGGCCAGACGCGGCGGTGCTGGGGCCACGCTACAAGTTTGCGAAGCACGGTCAATGTGGAGCGGAGCTTTCCGAGATGCTGCCGCATCTGGCCTCGGTGGTGGACGACATCGCCATCGTGAAATCCTGCCGCACGACGCAGTTCAATCATGCGCCGGCGCAGATTTACATGAACACGGGGTTCTCCCAGCCGGGGCGGCCCAGCATGGGCTCGTGGATCACCTATGGTCTCGGGGCTGAGACGCGTGATCTGCCGTCGTTTGTGGTGATGAGCACCGGTAGCGGCATCAGCGGTGGTGCGGCCTGCTGGAGCAGCGGCTTTCTGCCCAGCGTGTATTCCGGTACGCGCTTCCGCAACACGGGCGATCCCATTTTGAATGTGAGCACCCCGCAGGGCATCGAGGCGGGCACGCAGCGTGATACGATTGAACTCATCAACGCGATGAACCAGCGCCGTCTCAAGCTGGATGGCGACAGCGAAACAGGCACGCGCATTGCGAATTACGAGATGGCCTATCGTCTGCAAAGTTCCGCGCCGGAGCTGATGGACCTCACCAAGGAAGATGAGGCCACGCTGAAAATGTACGGCTGTGATCCCAAGGTGCCTTCGTTCGCCCGTGCCTGCCTACTGGCACGGCGCATGGTCGAGCGCGGCGTGCGCTTCATCAACATCTACAACGAAGGCTGGGATGCGCACAGCGATGTGGCGGGCAATGTGAAGAAGAACTGCGGTATCACGGATCAGGCCAGTGCCGCGCTGATCAAGGACCTCAAGCAACGCGGACTGCTTGACAGCACACTCGTTGTCTGGGGCGGTGAATTCGGCCGCACACCGATGGTCGAGGCCAGTGTCTCATTGGGACGCAGCCTGGGGCGTGACCATCATCCGCAGGCATTCACCATGTGGATGGCCGGCGGCGGTATCAAAGGCGGCGTCACCCTTGGCGCGACGGATGAAATGGGCTTCAACATCATTGAGGACGAGACCCACGTGGCCGATCTGCAGGCGACGATTCTTCATTGCCTGGGCGTTGACCACGAACGTCTCACTTTCAGCAAAGCCGGGCTCGACTTCAAGCTGACGGGCGTGGAGCCATGCCATGTGATCAAGCAGATTCTGGCATGATTCCCGCCACCATCGTTCAAGGCCATCGCGTGGCCTCGGGCTTGAATGGTAACCCACGTTTCCCCGGTGGGACGCTTCGCATGCAGCTGCCGTTTTTTGCGGAGCTCGGATTGGATCTGAGCGCGTTTTATCCCGGCACGCTGAATGTGAGCATCGCGCCGCTGAGTTATCGTGTGGTGCAGCCGCGGCATACGTTTCGTGCGCTGAAGTGGCACCCTGAAGATCCAGCGGAGGATTTTTCGTTTTTTGATGTCACGGCGCATCGCGAAGATGCTGCGCCGGTTCGCGGTTGGATTTACCACCCGCATCCCGACACGAAGCCGGTGCATTTTCAAAAGCCGGACGTGCTGGAGTTGCTGCTGCCGTGGACGGAAGAACTGAGCTATGGGACAAAAATCAGGCTGGAAGTCCCTGCGGAGCAGATGATGATCGAAGCATGATGAAGTTCATTTGCTCCCTAATTTTACTCACCGCTGCGGCACTGGCGGACACGCAGACGGACATTGAATATGCCAAGGTGGGGGAGATTTCGCTCAAGCTGGATCTGCATCGTCCGCAGGGGGAGAATCCGCCACTGATCGTGTATGTGCATGGCGGCGGGTGGCGGGCGGGCTCCAAGGAGGATGTGCCGATCGCCGACCTGTACGACAAGGGTTTTGCCATCGCGAGTGTGAACTACCGGCTGTCCACGCAGGCGGTGTTTCCCGCGCAGGTGCATGACATCAAAGCGGCGATCCGTTTTCTGCGGTCCAAAGCGGGATTGTATCACATCAATGCCAGCAAGATCGCCATCATCGGCTCTTCGGCGGGCGGGCATCTGGCCGCGCTGGTCGGGGTGAGCAATCGGAACCCAGAGCTCGAAGGCAAAGTTGGGGAGCATCTGGATCAAAGCAGCGATGTGCAGGTCATCGTGAGCTATTACGGCGCTTCGAATCTACAGTCGATTCTCTCCCAGAGCACTCAGCAGGGACTCGATTTCCGCATACCTGCGCTGAAACCGCTGCTGGGGGATACACCGGATAAAAAGCCCGAACTGGCAAAGCTGGCGAGTCCGGTGACGCACCTAGACAAGAATGATCCGCCGCTGCTGCTCATCCATGGTGATGCTGATCCGCAGATGCCGCCGCAGCAGTCGCAGGAACTGGCCAAAGCCTATGAGTCCCTGGGCCTGCCGGTGACTTTGATCATGCTGCCCGGCAGCCTGCATGGTGGCTCGGAGTTTTATGATGAGGAACGCACGGCCATCGTTGCCAAGTTTCTCGACAAGGTGCTGCGTTGAGTCAGAGTGGCGGTTCATGCCGAAACCACTCATTGCCATCACCATGGGCGACCCTGCGGGGGTCGGTCCGGAAATTTGTCTGCAACTGCTTGCGAACGCGGAGGTGTGCGAGCTGGCTACGCCCGTGGTTTTTGGGGATGCACGGCTGCTTTCGCGCTGTGCGCGACAGACAGGACTCCCAGCACCGAAGCGCATCATCAGCGAGATCGAATGGGCGGAGAAATGCGGGAGCATCGATGAGCCGGCCGTGCTGGATCTTTTTGGTTTTGATGCGGAGGATTTCACGCCGGGCACTGTCAGCGCCAAGACGGGTGCGGCGGGTTACCGCTACGTAGAAAAGAGCATTGAGGCCGCCTTGGCAAAGCAGGTTGCCGCCGTGGCGACGGCTCCTCTCAACAAGGAGGCGCTGCATGCCGCCGGCATCAAGTATCCGGGCCACACGGAGATGTTTGCAGAGAAGATGCAGGCGGAGCGCTCCTGCATGACCTTTTTCTCCGAAGAAATGATCTGCAGTCTGGTGACGGTGCATATTGGTTACCAGGATGTGGTGCCTGCGCTGACGTCCAAGCGCATTCTGGATGTCATTGAACTGACGGCCGAGGCTGTGCAGCGGGTGCGCGGAAAGAAGCCGCGCATCGCCGTCTGCGGGCTTAATCCTCACGCGGGTGAGCATGGCCTGTTTGGCCGCGGTGAAGAGGAATCAATTATTGTGCCTGCCATCGAAGCAGCGCGGGCAAAGGGACATACGATCGAAGGACCGCTGCCACCGGATACCGCTTTCATTGCTCCGAAGCGCCGGGCGGTGGATGCCTACATCTGCTTGTATCACGATCAGGCGCTCATTCCACTGAAGGCGCTGGCGTTTGATACGGCGGTGAATACCACGCTGGGGCTGCCGGTGCCGCGCACGAGCGTGGATCACGGCACCGCGTGCGACATCGCATGGCATGGCAAAGCCAACGGGCGCAGCCTGGTGGAGGCTGTGCTGCTGGCGGCCAAGATGGCGAGCTGAGGAGATTTATTTTCGGTCAGCCACCCAGCGGGGCACACAGCCTTGATGGGCCTGAGTCACTGTGGCAGCGAAATCGGCGAGATAGCCGAAGGGATGGCTGACGGGGAAGATCACGCGCGGACGAGCATCCAGGTCGGCATTGACGTGAATGGTGCCTGCGAGCAGGTCGAATTCGATTTCATCGCCATCTTCCACCACGGAAATCGGACCGCCCACGGCTGCTTCCGGGCTGCAGTGCACGCCCACGGCCCCCCCGGAGACGCCGGAGACACGGGTGTCTGAAAGCAGGGCGACTTTGCCATAGAGTTCCGGCACTGCGAGAGCGGCGCTGGCCACGTGCATTTCCGGCATGCCGAGGGCTACGGGTCCACAGCCACGAATGACAACGATGTGGCCGGGCTGGATGCGGCCGGCGGCTGCGGCATCGGAGACACCTTTGGAATCAGTAAAGCAGATGGCTTTGCCACGGAACCGGGGCTCGTCCAGCGAGGAGACTTTGAAGACGATGCCGTCCGGGGCGAGGTTGCCAAAGCAGATCTGGATGTCGGCGAATTCCTTGAACGGTGCTTCGACGGGCGCGATGAGTTCATTGGGGAAGGGAACTTCAGCGGCATTGGCGACATTTTCCGCCAGCGTCTGACCGGTGACAGTGATGCAGGAGCCATCCAGCAGCCCGGTCTTCATGAGGTGCTTCAGCAGCATGGTCGTGCCGCCGAGACGATGGAGATCCACCATGGTGCCGCGCCCGCGTGGAGCGAAATTGCACAAAACGGGAGTGCGGCGGCCAATGGCCTGCACGTCACGCAGGGTGAAATCGACTCCTGCCTCACGGGCGACAGCGAGGATGTGCAGCACGCCATTGGTGGAGCCGCCAATGGCGCAGATGGCGGTCATGGCGTTGGTGATGGAGGCCTTGGTGATGATGTCGCGCGGGCGCAAGTTCAACTCCAACAGGCGGCGCACGGCTTTGCCGACGCGCAGGCATTCCTCACGTTTGCCGGCTTCGATCGCCGGCATGGAGGAGGTGTCCGGCAGGCTGAGGCCCATGGCCTCAAGGGCGATGCCCCAAGTGTTAAAAGATGCAGCGATGCCACAGCCACCGGCTCCGGGGCAGGCGGTACGGATGATCTGCTCGGACTCCTCGTAGCTCATCGTTCCCTGCTTTTCCTTCGCAGCGGCATCATAGACATCGAGGATGGAGGTGGAGTGACCTTTGTGGCAGCCGGGCATGATGCTGCCACCGTTGACGATGAGGCCGGGGTAATTGGTGCGTGCCAGAGCCATGGCGAAGGCCGGGCCGTTTTTGTCGCAATGATGCAGGCCGATCAGCGCATCGTAGCAGTGCGAGGTGCAGATCATCTCGGCACCGTTGGCCATGAGATTGCGTGAGCAAAGGGAGGCTGCACCACCCACATTTCCCTGCGTGATGTTGTCGCTTACCGGCGAGACGCCGAAGGGGAAGCCAATGAGTCCTGCTTCTTTGCAGCCTTGGGCGATGAGCTGGGCGAGCTCGTGCGCGTGGACGTTGCAGATGTTGCCGTCGAGCAGCGGTGTGCCGATGCCGATCTGCGCCTTGTCGAAATCTGCGGGCTTAAAACCCAGGCCCCAGAAGAAGGCGTTGACGCCGCGCTGCCAGCCATGGGTGAGGTTGTTCGAGTTCCAGTTGAGCGGTTGTTCAGTCATGCAGCGTGCATGCTAGACGGGAAGACGTTCCGCGCCAAAAAAAAAGCTCCCGGTCAGTGAACGAACTGACCGGGAGCCCCAACCTAATTATCAGACAAGTGAGTTCAGGGCTTCGAGCCCCGGCGAATTAGAACGCGAAGCTAAGCTTGGTTCCCCAGTAGACTTCGTTCTGGGTAGCGTTGAGCTGCGTGCGAAGCTTTTCGCCGTGGTTCAATGCCACATAGCTCGTCCAGGTAACCGACTTGGTCAGCTTGACTGGGACGGCGAGCGTGTAGAGAACGTGGGTGAAGCCAGACGTTGCAGCGTTCTGCAGGGACTGACCTTTGTTGCCAGTCAAGGCACCGCCAGGAATCGAACCAGAACCATTGCCGGTGTAGTAGTCGATACCGAAACCGGTGTTGATGGAAGGCACAATGCTCAGCCAATCAGTGACTGCGAAGGTGTAGTCCGCACCGAGGGAGATGTAGGAACCACCGATCCGGAGGTCATAGTAGTAGCCTGCATAGATGTTGAAACCCTTGATTGGCACTGCAACTGTCCAGCCCAGTTCACCGGCACCTTTGAGTGCGAATTCTGGGTCGGTACCTGCAATAGGAGCGCCACCGAAGCTGCCACCGTAGTTGTCTGGATAGAAGTAGTACTGGTACTGCATTCCAAACTTGGCCCAGCCTGCGTCATAGGACAGATTGGTGATCGCATCGACTTCCGTATATGCGAAACCATTTGCGGCACCCAGAAAGGGTGTGCCTGCGGTGTTGATGTAGGCACCACCGATGCCCCAGGTCAGCTTGTCAGTGATCGGCACGCTGATGTTGAGTGCAGTCCACATGATGTTGTCAGCGAACCAAAGACCGCGGAAGTAGTAGCGGCTGTCGTAGCCGGCGTCGAAGGTGGCTCCGATCGATTCGAACAGAGCTCCTGATTTTTCTTCCACAGGGACGGGGTTTTTAACGGGGGCGGATGTGCCGGCAGATGCGTTCAGCGCTGCACAGGCAGCAAGAACGGTCACCGACTTGGCAATGAATGATGTCATGCTTTTGGGCTTCATGTGTTGGTCGAGTTTAGTTATTGTTGGTGTTGAGGCGCTGACCGGCCGGGAAGGCAAGCAGCGGTAACATGAGTGAGCAGGTGCCGTGCCATGTTATCGGGCTGATCACTTTTTGTTTATTTTCATGGATAAACCATCGGTTTTATAACGGCTCTCCAGAAGACATCGGCCAAGAGCCTATTTTAAAAGGCCGAATGCTTCCCCTGAAACAAAAAATTCCGCACGTGTTTCATCGTTAGCCTGCTTGATAAACGGCGCGTTAGGAGAGGGGGTGGAGTAAGATGCAGACAACAAATTTAACAAAGTGACAGGTGCTGAAGACTCCGCGTCCCGAGATTAATCCAAAATTTTCTATTGGTATTTACCGACGGCACAGGTGCTTTTTATTGTATTTCCAAAAATAGAGCCCATGCCTGACTGTGAAGAAGGGGCGGGCAGGGGGGGCGCCTTTATTGCGCACGTTCGAAATCGTCCGGGTATGAGTGGTCGGATTGCCGGATTCTCAGGCGGCCAATCATCAGTCGGGGCTAAATCAGGCTTGGCCAATACCTCTCAATCAGAGCTGGCACGGAGGTATTTATCCTGCCTTAAATTACTGAGGGGTTGCCAGATGGCGGGGCTTGTAGCGGGATGCTGTTCAAGGCCTCCAGGTGAGGGACATCAAGGCGGTAATCGACTGATGGAGCTTATTAGCTCAGCAGGTCCAGGTCTTGTTAATGAAAGATGGCTGCTTGATAAAAATCATCACACAAAAAAACCTCCCGGCTTGCGCCGGGAGGTTTGAAAACCTTGAAGGGTTGAATCGTTCAGAGAACGATCTGAATTAGAAGCGGACGCTGAGGGTCACGCCGTAGTAAATGATGCTGTTGAACGGAGTGGATGGGCCGCCGACAGGAATGAACGGGGCATAAGCGTTGTTGCTGGAGCTAGCCAGATTCTTCATCGGGCCCATTGGCAGGTTGGCAGCCACGTAAGGGGTAAGGGTCGCACGGCTGTTGAGCTTGATTGGGAAATCAATGCCAACGTTGAGTGCGGTCCAACCGGAGATGCCACCTTGAGCTGCAGACTGGCCGAAGAGACCGCCGCCACCGATGAGGTTGCGGGAAGCCTGGGTGAAGCCAGCGTTGTAGTTCAGGCCATAGCCCAGACCAGCGTGTGGGACGATGCTGATGGCATCGGTCACGGCGATGGTGGACTTGGCGGTGAGGTCGAAGTACCAGCCACCGTTGAACAGGTCATAGTTCGCGCTCGAAGCCAGATTGATCGGGCCGAGGTCGGTGTTGACGCCCAGAGTGAGCTGCTGGATGTCGTTCATGCCGTAGCCGCCGTTAGCGACGACGTTGTTGACACCGCTGCCATTGGCAAGGGAGCCCATGTTGTGGATGAAGCTGTAGCCGAAGCTCACCGCGACAGGACCAAGGTCATGCGAGATGGCTGCACCCAGCTGAAGGCGCTGGAAGGAAGAGGTGTTGCTGATGCCAGCGAACTGAAGGCCGTTCGGGGAGAAGCTGTCCTGGTCACCTGCGAGGGAGCCGTAGTTCACGTCCCAGAGGAGGGAGGTGCTGCCAGCGCCGTCTTCGGAAGCGCCGCCCACAAGGAGAAGCTCGCCGTTGAGGCCTGCACGGACCCAATGCTGGCCGTAGTTGATGCCACGCCACACGTAGTTGGAGTCGTAGCCCATGGAGGCGGTGATGCCCAGATCATCGTTCACCGGAGCGGGAGCGATTGGGTTTTTAGGAGCGGGAGCGGATGGTCCGGCCACAACGGGAGTGGCGGCCAGTGCCAAGAACCCCAGCGTTTTCAGCAATGCGTTCAATTTCATAGTCTGATTAGTTTGGTATTAGGTTGGTTGGGTTGAGGTCGGACACTCGCATGGGATGGACTAGAACCTGAGTTCTAATCCATAGTACGTGAGCCGTTCAGTCTGGAAACTAGCAGGGGCCGCAACACGTGAAAAGCATTTTTTGCAATTATGGAGCAAATTTTTGCATCCCTAATTGCTGCCTTAGTTTTATAATTGCCTCTCTAATGCAGCCTTCATGCCAATTTAATTGAAATATTGAGATTGAACGGATTGCGGAAGATGACTAACCCCTTGTTATGATTCGTCTGCTGATTTTCACTTTGCTCATGGAGTGGTCGCTGCCATTGCATTCCCATGAGCCATCTCCCCTCATTCACTTGAGGGTTCGGGTGCACCTGATGCAGTCCATTACGAATCCAAGGCTGCAAACGACGCTTACGGAAATGGAAGCGCGTGCCCTTTTTGATGAAGTGAACCACATCTGGTCCCAAGCGGGTATCCGATTCGAACTGGAGGCGGTTGACACCCTCCAAGCACTCGATCTCGCTCCCAAAAGATGGTTCATTAAAGATCGCGACTGGGTCAAATCGGCGATTCCAACGAATCAATTCAGCCCTACCGCCATTGATGTGTGTTTTGTGAAGGACATGGGCCCCAACGGCTTTTTTTATGGTGAGCCGGTGGTGGTCTGCGAAAATCCTGAATTTCACAAGGTTTCCAGCGGCGCAGACAATCCCGTGGCTCGCGTAACGGCCCATGAACTGGGTCACGTTTTGTTCCTGCCCCACCGCCAGGAGCGCACCAATCTGAAGGCCTCGGGGAAGAACGGCGTTTCTTTGAACCCGCAGGAGATCAAGGATGCCAGAAAACGGGCGCTGGAGATTTTGGGCCAGACGCCTCAGCCTTGAGGCTCAAGCGTTTGCCTCAGGGCGATTCCCAGAGAGTGGATCTGCGCGGAAGAGTGCAATGCACTGACGGTGATGCGCAGTCTGGCGCTGCCTCGGGCGACGGTGGGGTAGCGTATGCAAGGAATGAGGAAGCCGGCCTCACGCAGGCGCGCACTGATTTCCAGCGCGCGTGACGCTTCGCCTAAAATGACCGGCAGAATGGCTGCCGGGCCGGGCGGTGAACCGATGCCGATTTCAGCCAGCAGGCTTTGGGTTTGCACGGCATGGTTCCGAACCTGACTCCTCAAGGCATCGCCATGCTCATTACGAATCAGGTTCAAAATGGAGCCCAGCGCGTGGGCCAGATGAACGGGGGGCGCAGTGGAATAAATAAAACTGCGTGCGCGGTTGATCAGCAGGTCAATGACCTGGCGTGAGGCCGCGAGGTAGCCACCGCTGAGGCCGAAAGCCTTGCTGAGGGTGCCCAGATGAAGATCCACCTGCTGATCCACGCCGAGTGCGGCGGCAAGTCCTCGCCCCTGCGGGCCCAAAACACCCACGGCATGGGCTTCATCCACCAGCAGCCAGGCACCATATCTGGCCTTAAGCTCTACAATTTCCCGCAGCGGGGCGGCATCGCCGTCCATGCTAAAAATCGACTCCGTGACGACGAGCACACGCCCTGTGGCCGTTTGCAGCAGGCGTTCGAGCTTTTCGAGGTGGTTGTGGGGGAACACACGGATCGTTGCTCCGCTCAAGCGTGCTGCATCGACCAAGCTGGCATGGCAGAGCTTGTCGAGGATGATCGTGTCGCCTGCACCCATCAGCGCCGGGATCGTCCCCAGCGCCACGGCAAATCCGCTGCTGAAGGTCAGTGCGGCAGCCGTTCCCTTGAAATCTGCCAGCGCTTCCTCCAACTCGGCATGCGCACGATGGGTGCCACACACCAGTCGTGAGGCACCAGAGCCGCCACCGTATTTGGCGATGCCTTCGGCAAGCGCCTGCCTCATCTCAGTGGAGTGCGCCAGGCCCAGGTAATCGTTGGAAGAAAAATTGATCCACTCGCGGCCTTCGGCGCGCACGGTGACTCCGTTTAGCTCATCCAGTGGGCGCAGCTCGCGCCAGAGTCCCTGCGTACGCAGTTCATCCAGCTGCGCGGTGATGTCCCATGGGTCCGTGCGTTCCTGCATGCGTTACTCCTTCAGGCGGCGCTCCACCACGTCATCCTTCGACACCCCTAGCGTGAGCGCCTTCTCATAATGCCTGCGCGCCAGTTCGATGGCAGGCGGGCGGCGCTCCAGGAGCATCAGCGCCATGTTGAAGTGAGCGATGCCGTAATCGGGCTTCAGCTCGATCGCGCGCTGCAGTTCCTCCTCGGCCGCATCGGCCCAGCCCAGACCTTTGGCGGCGATGGCCAGGTAATTGTGCGCACGCGCATCCTCCGGCTCTTCGTGAATGGCACGGGTGAAGCAGGAGATGGCCCGGTAGGTGTCTCCTTGCTTTTGCAGCAGCAGCCCCAGGGCCGTCCACGTTTGCGCAAGCTGCGGATTGATCTGCACGGATTTTTCAAAGCATTCGATGGCTTGCTTGGTCTCTCCTGCCTGCTGCTCCACCGCACCCAGATTGGCCCAGATGAGGGCATTGCCGTCGTCGATCTCCAGCATTTCTTGGTAGGCTTTGCGGGCTGCGGGCCAGTCCTGCTTGCCGAAGGCCGCCGCTGCACGTTCGCCCAGCACCTTGGTGAAAGGGGGCAGCATGCCGGTTTTATCCATTTTGGCCGGGTTGATCGGCGCAGCCTCCTGCCCACGGCTGAACGTGGCCAGCAGCAGCAGCGCAAAGATTTTCAGGTGATTCGAACACAGCATGACTGTGACTATGCGCTGAAATTGGCGCAGGAAAACATCTTGCGTACGGAGCATGTGAGGGAATGTTCGCCCGAACAGCCCTAATTTATCATGTTCACCGACACTGACACCCGCCTCACGGCCCGCCAGCAGGAACTCCTCGAATACCTGCGCAGCTACCAGCGCACGAACGGTGTCATGCCCTCCACGCGTGACATCCAGCGTCACTTCGGCTTCTCCAGCCAGACCGCCGCCATGAGTCATCTGCGTGCGCTGGAAAAAAAAGGCGTCATTCAGCGCCATGCGCACAAAGCGCGTGCGGTGGTCTTCCCTGAAGACCTCGATCGTGCTGAAATCATCGACATTCCGGTCTTCGGCCAGATTCCCGCCGGCATGGCTGCTGCTGACATGGTGCAGCATGCCGACCGATGCATCTCTGTGGATGTGAACACCCTCGGCATCCCACGCTCGGCGAAAAGCTTCGCGCTCAAAGTGCGTGGTGAATCCATGATCGGTGCCCTCATTGGCGATGGCGACCTCGTCATTCTCGAAATCCGCGAACCTCGCCCAAAAGACATCGTCGCCGCGCTCATCGACGGTGAGAGCACCTTGAAACGCTACGTGGTCAAAGATTCCCAGCCCTACCTGCAGGCTGAGAATCCCGAATTTCCTGATCTTCTGCCAGCACGCGAACTTCTCATCCAGGGAGTGATGATCGGGCTCATCCGGCACGTGCGCCGGGAAATTTGACGGGTTGAAAAAAGAATGCCTTTTTTGAGGGATTCGCCGGGAGGTGGGGTGAAACCAGTTGAGCAGTGATTTTAAAGCCGCTCACCAACCCTACCCCAACCAACCATGAAACCCGCCATTCTGATTCTTTTAGCTGTCACCACCCTTGCCTCGGTGTCCTGTTCAGGTCGCCCTGTGCCGAGCCTCACGCAGACTTACAATGGCAAGCCTGTGCTCACACGTGCCAGCCATCCCCAAGGAGGATCCATGGCTCCGGTTGATGGTGTGTATCTCGGCCGCCGATATTTTCAGCCCCAGGGCGTGAAGTCCGGCCTTGCCTGGATTGATGTCTATGGCCAGAGGTAACACCATTGGCTTGGTGACTTATCGCCCCAAAACCACGCCTGCCGCCGCCATGCACGACAACAATCCCGATCATCTCGACGATCTGCTTGCTGAATGGCAGCCTCAGGTGGAAACACCGCCAGACTTCCGTCGTGAAGTCTGGCGGCGCATTGCGGTCGAGTCGATCAATCCTGGATTGATCGAACGTTTTTCCTGGTGGCTGATGCAGCCCAAGCGGGAGATTGCCATCATGACGGCTGCCGTGGTTCTAGCCGTTGTTTGGGGGGTGACGCACCCGCCGAAGGCCACGAGCCCCCATGATGCCTACCTCACCTCCATCAGTCCGTTCGATGTAAATCATCACAGCCTAGGCCGGCCATGACGCCAGTTCGTAAAATCATTGGCTTTACGCTCCTCACCGCCTTGCTGGCGTCTGTTGCTTTGTGGATCACCCGCGAAAGTCTTCGCCCGCAAGAGCCTCCCCGCGAGATGGGCTTGAGCTGGCTGAAGGAAGAGTACAACCTTGATGACGCAGCTTTCGAGAGCGTCAGCGCCCTGCACAAAGACTACTTCAAGCGCTGCGATAAGATGTGTCGCCAGATCAATGAAGCTGATCGCCCTCTCCTAGGGCGTATCCGCCAACGTGGTCGCACGACGGGAGAACGCGACGCCCAGCTCAGCCGAGAACAGGCCATCTGCGCCGACTGCGAAAAGGCAGCCGCTGAGCATCTTAGGCAGGTGGCTGAGCTGATGTCCCAGGAGGAGGGGAAGCGCTTTCTGAACGACTTCTTGCCCATTCTCAACGAGCAGCGCCGCGAACATGATCGGCGTCTCTCCTCCAGTCTCCGCCGATGACACGCGTTCGGGACGACCTCGACAACGAATGGATGCGCAGTCTAGCGGGAGGCGAGGAGTTGGCCTTGAACCGTCTCATGGACGCCTGGAGCGAGCCCTTAATTGCTTACCTCACACGCCTCACGAGTAATGCTGCGACGGCTGCCGATCTGGCACAGGAAACTTTCGTTCGCGTTTACCGTCACAGGTACAGGTTCAGTACGTCGCAAAAATTCTCCACATGGCTATTCGCCATCGCCACAAATCTCGCCCGCAATCATGCTCGCTGGCGTGGTCGGCATCCGGAAATCCTTCTGGGGCATGAGAACCTTTCAAACTTGCCCCACGCCGCAGCCCATGCCGCTCCCGATGAGAGGGCTATCGCCAACGAGCGCCTCATTGCCGTGGAAAAAGCCGTCGTAGAACTGGCGCACGAGCTGCGTGAGGTGCTCATTCTCGCTACCTGGCACGGCATGAGCCACAGCGAGATTGCCCGGGTGCAGAATACTAGCGAAAAAGCAGTCGAACTCCGGCTTTACCGTGCCCGCAAGATGCTTCGTGAACTGCTCGTCGATCACCTCGGCTCCTAGCCGACGTACCTTTCTTGCAGGTGTTTGATGTGCCATTTCGCATCCGTCGGTTTGCCCGTGGCCTGCGTGATGATCTCCTGGGGCAGCAGCGCGGCACCCTTGCTGTGCACGTTTTCACGCAGCCACTGCAGCAGCGGCGCGTAGTCGCATTTTTCCAAGGAGGCTGCGATCTTCCGATTCTTTTTCGCAGAAGCGAAAAGCTGGGCGGCATTCAGGTTCCCCAGCGTGTAGGTCGCGAAATACCCCAGCCCGCCCATGCTCCAATGGATGTCCTGCAGGCAGCCGTGGCGGTCGTCCGGAGGTGTCATGCCAAACAGCTCGCGATATTCTTCGTTCCACACCTTTGGCACGTCCTGCACTGCGAGCTCACCCTTCACGAGACGGCGCTCGATGCCAAAGCGCAGGAGAATGTGAAGATCGTATGTGGCCTCGTCGGCCTCCACGCGGATGAAGCTGAATTCGCTGCGCAGCATCTCTTTCATGAACGCATCCAGCTTCACTTTGCGCAGGTGCGGGAAGAGCTCCTGAGCGCGGGGCAGCCATTTGGCCCAGAAGGTACGGCTGCGGCCCACGTGGTTCTCCCACAGGCGGCTCTGTGATTCGTGGATGCCCAGTGAGGCAGCACTGCCGCTGGGCAGGCCGTAGTCCAGGCCTGGCAGCCCCTGCTCATACAATCCGTGACCAGCTTCGTGCATCACTCCGAAGAGCGAGGACAGAAAATCCTTTTCGTCATAGCGCGTCGTCAGTCGCACATCGCCGGGGCCGAGTGTGGTACAGAAGGGATGTGCCGTCGTGTCGATGCGGCCCGCCTCGAAATCAAACCCCAGGCTTTGTGCGATTTCGAGGTTCAAAATTTGCTGCTTCTCCACTGGATAGCGGCCTTTAAGGGTGCCCGGCTTCACCTTGGCAGATTTGGCCACGGCCTCGCGGGCGATTTCGGCCAGCTGCGGGCGCAGCTTGGCAAACAGCGCGGCCACTTCACGTGTTTTCGCGCCGCGCTCGTAAAGATCCAGCAGCGCATCGTACGGTTCGTCCTCGTAGCCAAACAAATCTGCCTTTTTGCGTGCAATGCCCAGCACCTTCTCCAGATGGGGGGCAAACATGGAGAAGTTGGATTTCCCCCGTGCCTCCACCCATGCGGCCTTGGCATGCGCGCAGACCTCACTTTCTTCCTCCACCAGTTTTTGCGGCAGCTTCGTCGCGCGGTCGATGTCGCGGCGCAGTCCGCGCACGTTGGCGGCGTGGGTCGAATTTTCCGGCGTCTCAGCTTCAGCGCGCTCCAGCAGCTTCAGAGTTTTCTTTGATGTCAGCAGACCATGCGCCTTGCCCGTCAGATAGGACAACTGCCGCGCCCGGTGCTCCAGTGCATGCCCTGGCATGTAAGTTTCCTGGTCCCAGCCCAGCACCGCTTCGGTGGAAGTGAGGAGGGCGATTTCAGAAACAACTTCGCGGAGAGATTGGTAGGCGGTCATGAAGCCTCTAATCTGACGCACAAGAACGGGAGAGCAACTTCAAGCAGCCACCGGATGCCAGGTAGTCTTGAATTCGATCAGCGAGCGGATTTCTTCAACGCCTTGCATCTTGTCAGCGAACCAGTCGATGGGCTCCTCGGCCTTGAGAAGGCGCACACGTTTCACGCTTTCCGCCGCGCCGAGTTTTAGAGTCTTGCGGTCTGTAGCGTTCACCGCACCGCTCAGCGCACGGAGGTGTTCATGGGTGGCAAAGGTGGGCAGCATCTCGCTGCGCAGACCGGTGAGCAGATTGACCACGCCGCCGGGGAGATCACTGGTGGCCATCATTTCTCCCAGCAGAATGCTTGGATAGGGCTGGGTGCTGCTGGCAAGCGCAACGACGCAGTTGCCACTCGTGATCGCAGGCAGGATCAATGAAACCAGGGCCAGCAGCGGTGCGTCATCAGGCGCGATGACACCGATGATGCCCATCGGCTCCGTGACGGTAAAGTTGAAATGAGCGGAGGCCACCGGGTTCACGCTGCCGAGGATCTGCTCGTATTTGTCTGTCCAGCCGGCGTAATGCACCACGCGCTCAATGCTGGCAGCAACTTCACGCGAGGCATCTGCTTTCGAGGTTCCACCCAGTGCCACTGCTTCGGCCAGTTCGATGTTGCGTGCCTCCATCATCTCCGCGAGCCTATATAAGATCTGGCCGCGATTGAAGGCCGAACGTTTCGCCCAACCCGGGCCCGCTTTTGCGGCTGCCTCCACGGCATTGCGAAGGTCCTTGCGAGTGCAGAGAGGGATATTTGCAAAGAACGCGCCGGAGGCATCATGCAGTGCCGCCACGCGCCCGCTTTCGCTGCGGATAAAGGCCCCGCCGACGAAGCATTTGGGGGTCTTGGTGATAAGGAGACGATGAGACATAAAGAGCAAAAGTGGGACAGGATTAACAGAATTTCAGAATCACAGGATTGGGTATGGATGATTTGGAAAGATTCAGATGAAGCGGGCTGTCTGGAGAAATTCTGAAATTCTGTCATCTTGTAAATCCTGTCAAAAAAGGCATCGCATCAGCCCACGCTTAAATAATCCAACATTCCCTGCTTCCCACCTTCACGACCAAAGCCGCTTTCTTTATAGCCGCCGAAGGGGCTGGTGGGATCAAACTTGTTGTAGGTGTTGGCCCAGACGACGCCGGCTTTGAGGAGGGTGCTCATTTTGAGGATGCGGCTGCCTTTGTCGGTCCAGACGCCGGCGCTGAGGCCGTAGGGGGTGTTGTTGGCTTTCTCGACGGCTTCTTCGGGCGTGCGGAAGGTGAGGATACTCAGCACGGGGCCGAAGATTTCCTCACGGGCGATGCGGTGGCTCATGCTCACGTTGGTAAAAATCGTGGGGCGGAAGAAGAAGCCTTTGGCGGGCAGCTTGCAGCCATTGTCGTACTTTTCGGCACCTTCAACGACACCGCTTTGGACGAGGTCGGTGATCTTCGCGAGTTGCTCGCGACTGTTGATCGCGCCGAGGTCGGTGTTCTTGTCCATCGGGTCGCCTACGCGCAGCACGGCGATGCGGCGTTTGAGTTTGGCCAGCACTTCATCGGCAATACTTTCCTGCACGAGCAGACGCGAACCGGCGCAGCAGACGTGGCCTTGATTGAAAAAGATGCCGTTCACGATGCCCTCCACGGCCTGATCCAGCGGCGCATCATCGAAAACGATGTTCGCGGCTTTGCCGCCGAGTTCCATGGTCAGCTTCTTGTCCGTGCCCGCGAGGCTGCGCATGATGCTTTTTCCGACCTCGGTACTGCCGGTGAAGGCGACCTTGGTTGTCAGAGGATGCTGGATCACTGCTGCTCCAGTTTCCCCAGCGCCGCTGACAATGTTGACCACACCATTCGGCAAGCCAGCCTCCTGGCAGATCTCGCCAAACTTCAGCGCGGTGATGCTGGTGGTCTCCGCCGGTTTCAATACCACGCAATTTCCTGCGGCGAGCGCTGGAGCAATTTTCCATGAGAGCATGAGCAGTGGAAAATTCCATGGAATGACCTGCCCGACCACGCCATGCGGCGCGATCTGTCTGCCGGGTGCAAGATGCTCCAGTTTGTCCGCCCAGCCTGCGTGATAAAAGAAATGCGCCGCCGCCATCGGGATATCGAAATCGCGCGATTCCTTGATCGGCTTTCCGCCGTCCAATGTCTCCGCGATGGCAAACTCACGTGCGTGATCCTGCAGCAACCGCGCGATGCGGTACAGGTATTTGCCGCGCTCCTTCCCGGGCATCTTGCCCCAGACCTTCGTGAACGCCTTTTGCGCCGCCTTGCAGGCAGCATCGACATCCGCAGCATCTGCCAGCGCTATGTCCGCAATCTTCGTTTCATGCGCCGGATTGATCGTGGCGAAGTATTGTCCTGCACGCGGCGGAACGAAGGACCCGTTGATGAACAGGTCGTACCGGGGCTTCAGCTTCGGGTCCGCCGTTTCAGGAGCGGGATCGTATTCCCACAGATCGCCGAAGACGAGCTCACGGGCGGGATTGGTTTTGGAAAGGGGCTTGGGCATGCAAAAAAGAGGTTAATAACCTTCGGTGGCCTCGCTGAAATTCCACGGGGCCTGATAAGCTCCCGTGCGTTCTTTTTCGAGCTGGCGCACGAGGTCGTTGAGCAACGCGGAAGCGCCGAAGCGATAACGGCGGTTGTTGAGCCATTCGTCGCCGAGGGTTTCTTTCACGGCGATGAGGAAGTGGAGGGCCTGCTTCGCGGTGCGGATGCCGCCGGCGGGTTTCATGGCGATGGGCATGCCGGTGGCGAGGAAGTGGTCGCGGATGGCTTCCAGCATGACCTGATTGTTGCCGAGTGTGGCATTGGACGAGGTTTTGCCGGTGCTGGTCTTGATGAAGTCGCCAGAGCGGATCATACGCATCGCGAGGAAGCTGACGGCGCGGATGTTGTCGTAAGTTTCGAGTTCGCTGACTTCGAGAATGACCTTGAGCGTGGACTTGCCGCAGGCTTCAACCACAGCGGCGATTTCGTCCTGCATGCGGCCGAATTCACCGCTGAGAAAAGCGCCGCGATTGATCACCATGTCGATCTCATCGGCCCCATCGTTCACGGCGGCGTGAACTTCCGCGAGGCGGATTTTGAGCGGAGCCTGTCCGCTTGGGAAAGCGGTGGCGACAGAGGCGATTTTCACCGAGGTGCCGCCGACATGCTTCTTCGCATGCTTCACCATGGAAGGGTAAACGCAGACGGCGGCGGTGGGTGGAATATCGCCTACGTCATGCGGGCGCAGCGCCTTCTGACACAGGGAGGCGACTTTGCCGGGCGTGTCCTTGCCTTCGAGCGTGGTCAGATCGACCATCGACACCGCGAGGCGCAGGCCGAAGACCTTGGATTTCTTTTTGAGGCTGCGGGTGGTGTATTTCGCCACACGCTCCTCAATGCCGACTTGATCGACGGTGCCGATCTCATCGAAGAGGCGGCGGAGGCTGGTGGGCGCTTTGGCGGCGGGCATGACGCTCATTTACATGTGAGACCGCATTGCTGACAATGACAGAATCTGTACTCGCAGATTCTCCGGCCCGCGTATGCTTGTGTACCATGAGCAACATGATCCCTCTAGTGTATGATTCGCCGATTTTTCGCATGGCCTGTCAGCAGTTTGATTTGGTGGCCGACTTTTTGGACATTCCTGAAAATGCCCGTGACCGCCTGAAAATGCCCAAGCGCGCCGTCACCGTGGCCATGCCCGTGCGGCGGGACGACGGCAGCACCACCGTATTCATGGGCTACCGCGTGCAGCATCATCTCACGCTGGGGCCCACAAAGGGAGGGGTGCGTTTTCACCCGGATGTGACGCTCGGAGAAGTCGGGGCTCTCGCTATGTGGATGAGCTGGAAATGCGCACTCACCGGCCTGCCGTATGGCGGTGCCAAAGGCGGCGTGACCTGCGATCCGCGGGCGCTTTCGCTCAATGAACTGGAGCGTGTGACACGCCGCTACACGCAGGAGCTGATCCCATTCATCGGCCCGCAGATTGACATCCCTGCGCCGGACATGGGCACCAATGAGCAGACCATGGCTTGGATGATGGACACCTACTCACTGCAAAGCGGCCACTGCGTGCCAGCGGTGGTGACGGGCAAGCCGGTGGGTTTGGGCGGCTCGCTCGGTCGCCGTGAATCGACCGGTCGCGGTGTGGCCTATCTGATTTCCCGCGCCATGGACACCGTGGGCATCCCGGCACAGGGCGCCACGGCGGTGGTGCAAGGCTACGGCAACGTCGGTGCCGTGGCCGCAGCGTCCTTGAACCGCATGGGACTCAAAGTGATCGCCGTGAGCGATGCTTTTGGCGGTTTGCACAATGCGAACGGCATCGATCTGGCCAAGCTCGACGAACACGTCGCGAAAACACGCAGCATCGTTGGCTTTGAAGGCGCGGACGCGATCACCAACGAGCAGTTGCTGGTCACACCCTGCGATGTGCTGGTTCCCGCCGCGATGGAGCGTCAGATCACCGGTGACAATGCAGCAAAAATCCAGTGCCGCATTCTCGCCGAAGGCGCGAACGGCCCGACCACGCCCGAGGCAGATGCCATCATTTCCCAGCGTCCCGAAATCTTCGTGATCCCAGACATCCTCTGCAATGCAGGCGGCGTGATCGTCTCCTACTTCGAATGGGTGCAGGATTTGCAAAGCTTCTTCTGGGACGAGGGCGAAGTGATGAGCAAACTCTACCGCATCCTTGAGCAAGCCTTTGTGCAGGCCCTCACTTTCAGCCGCAAACGCAATGTGAGCATGCGCTTCGCCGCCCTGAGCCTGGGCATCCAGCGCGTGCATGAGGCCAAGCAGATGCGCGGATTGTTCCCGTGATGTAGCGCGGTATTCCGATACCGCGTCGGCACCGAATTCGGTATCGGAATACCGAGCTGCACCAAGCAGCGCCGCATCACTTTACTGCATGATCTCTGTCGGGCATTCCGGCAGAGATGACAGAAACGCGCGTCCATACGGCTTCGTAAGAATGCGGTTGTCCAAGATGGCGCAGATGCCCTTATCCGTGGCGGTGCGTATGAGGCGGCCGACCCCCTGGCGGAGTTTGAGGATGGCCTCGGGCACGCTGTATTCGGTGAAGGCGTTGAGCCCCTGCTCCGTGAGGTGCTCAATGCGCGAGGCAGTCAGCGGATGGTCAGGCACCGCAAAGGGCAGGCGTGTGATGATGACGTTGCTCAGGGCTTCGCCGGGCACATCAACGCCGGTCCAGAAGCTGTCGGTGCCGCAGAGCACGCTGTGGGTGTCGTTCTTGAATTCAGCCAGCATTTGATGCCGTGGCATGCCGCGACCCTGCACGAGCAGCCGCCAGCCGCGCTTTTCGCAGTGCGCTTCGAGGTTGTCGGCCAGCGAGCTCATCTGGCTGTAGCTGGTGAAGAGGATGAAGGCACGGCCGCTGCTGAGGTCGATGAAATGGGTGATCCAGTGCTCCAGCATGTCGAGATAACCAGGCTCCGAGGGCTGTGGCATCTTTTTGAGCAGATAGAGCTTCATCTGCTTTTTGAAATCGAAGGGGCTTTCGATGCATGCGGCGCGTGCGTCTTCCGCGCCGACGCGATTGCGGAAGTAGTTCAACTCCGTGTCATCGCCGATGCCCAGCGTAGCGCTGGTGAAGACGCAGGCTTTGTGGCTGGCGAAGAAGATCTGCCGCAGGCGCGGCGCGACATCCACGGGCGCGGTGTGGAAAGAGACGATGCGGTTGTCCGTGTTGGTGCGCTCTACCCAATGGACGTGGTCTTCGTTTTCCTGATCAAGGAAGGCCTTGATGCCGACACGAACGGCCGTGAGGCGTTTGGAGAGATCAAGAAGCTCAAGTTTGGTGCCCTCCTTGTCCACGGCATCGCCAGCTTTTTGCGCGCGCAGAGAGAGACGTTGCAACGGCAGGCTCAGCGTGTCCTCAATGAGACCCGCTTCACGCACGCGGAATTCGCGGCCCATGGCGTTGAACTTGCACGCGGCCTCGGCGGCCCGGAAAAAGGTATCCACGCTGTCGAGCGTCTGCAGCACCTCACGAATGCCATCTTTATCCCCAACGAGCTGGAAGAAGCCCTTGCGGCTCTTCGGGTTGTGCAGGCGGCCGAGCTCAAACTTGATGTTCGATTCGCTGATGTGAAGACCGAAGGCGCGTGCAGCCACGTTCTCGATGGTGTGGGCCTCGTCGAGAATGACGAAGTCGCGCGGGAAGAGGAAGTTGCAGTCCTCGGTGCTGGTTTCATCAGCGGAGGCCAGCAGCGTGAAGAAGAGCGTGTGATTCAGCACGACGACGTCCGCCTGCTCCATGCGACGGCGCACGTCCTGGTACCAGCAGCGGCTGCCGGGCGGGCAGCGGCGCGGCGTGCAGGCATGCGGCTCGCTGCACACCAGCGACCAAACGCGCGCGCTCGGCGTAAAGTCGAGATCGCTCAGCGTACCGTCCTCAGTTTCGGCCACCCAGTCGAGCAGCATCTTCAATTCGCTGGCTTCGGAGGTGGAGAAGAGATCGCCAGACTCATTGAGCGCGCGCTTGAGACGCGTGGGGCAGATGTAGTTGCCACGGCCTTTGAGAATCTCTGCGTGGAAATCGCCAATGAGCTGTTTCACGATGGGAATGTCCTTCGTGATGAGCTGCTCCTGCAGATTGATCGTATGGGTGCAGATGATGGCCTTGCGCTTTTGCTCCAGGGCAAACGTGACGGCAGGGACGAGGTAGGCGAGCGACTTGCCGACGCCCGTCGCGGCTTCGCACACAAAGGCGTGGTTGCCATCCAGCGCCGCGCCGACCAGTTCCGCCATGCGCTGCTGCTGCGGGCGGTATTCAAACTGCGGCGACTCGGACATCTTGCCCTGGTCCGAGAAAGCGTAGTGCATGCGCGGCGCCAATGGTGGCCGCGAGATGCGGCCTGTCATTCCTTCTTCGTGATCTTCGGCGACGTGAAACATGCGGGGGTGGTGATAGCAGAGAGCGCAGCCTTCAGGGCAACGGGGTTTTTGAGCAAGGGGTCATTTTTCACGCTCGAACCACACGACGTGCAGCCCGAGCTTCTCCGCCAGCTGACGGCCCGCCTGCGGACCCAGGGCCAGCAGAGCCGTGGCGAAGCCATCGGCCTGAGCTGCGCTGGGGTGAATGACACTGACCGAGGCGAGAGAGTGATCAATGGGACGCCCCGTGCGCGGATCAAGGACGTGAGCATATTCCTTTCCTCCCGCAGTGAAATGCTGGCGATAGACCCCGCTGGTGGCGATGGATTGATCTTTGAGCAGCAGCGTCTGTGCAGATTCACCAGGCGCTGCCGCTGGAGTCTGAATGCCCACGCGCCACTCACCGCGTGCGAGAACCTCTCCGCCGATTTCGAGGAGAAAGCGAGTGGCGCCAGCTGTTTCCAGATGCTGCGCGAGGTGGTCCATCGCCCAGCCTTCCGCGACGGCGCTGACATTGATCCGCAATCCGGGAATGTCTTTGCGCAGGGCAGGGGGATCGTGGCGCGCGTGCAGGTGCTGCCAGCCGCATTTCGATTTAGTACCAGCGATCTCAGCCTCCGTGGGTGCGGTGTCGCGCCTGCCAGCAGCACCAAAGCCCCACAGATCGATGAGCGGACCGATGGTGATGTCGAGCACATGATCAGTCTCGCCACCGATTTGCTGCGCGAGTTCGACGACCTCAACGAGTTCAGCCGGCACGGCCACCCAGTCCGTGCAGGTGGAGCTATTGAAGCGCGAAAGGGCGGCGTCAGGCTGCCAGTGGCTGATGATGGACTCCCAGCTATCGAGTTGCTGCTGAATCTCTTTTTGAGAGATGGTGCCAGCCCCACCATCCATTCGCAGACTCCAGGTGGTGCCCATGGTGCGACCGCCGAGAATGACGGGCTGGTCATCACGAGAGCAGCCGCTGAGAAGCAGGAGCAAAAGGGCAAAACGCATGGGTGAGAGAAATTGGCGAGGCCTGCCGTTTCAGCCAGCACGATGAATCAAGCCCCCCTGTCCCGCCGCCGTGCCCTTCAAACTCTGTTTTGTTCTTCCGCCGCTCTGGCGTTGAATGTGCGGCCGGACCGGGCTGCTGCGGAGATCGCCAAGGAAGCGCTGCACCTGCTCATGATCGGTGACTATGGGACTGGCGGGGTGGATCAGATCAAAGTGGCGGGAGCCATGCAGAAATTCGTGGGCGACAATGGCGTGAAGCCGGAGGGCCTGCTGATGCTGGGAGATAATTTTTACGGCCTCGCGAAGGAGGGGTTCAGCGTGGATTCCCCGCGTTGGCAGAAGGAAATCGAAACGATGTACCCGGCGAGCGTCTTTCCGGGCTCCATGTGGAGCGTGCTGGGAAATCACGACTACCATGACAACCCTGGCGGTGAGAAGGTGCAGCTGGCCTACGCGGCGCAGCCTGGAGTGCGCTGGAAGATGCCGTCAAAGTGGTACCGCTTTGAGCTGGGCCCCGTGCTCAAGCCACAGGTGACTTTCATCTGCCTGGACACCAATTTCCCTGCCATCTCGGGCGGCGAGAACAAGAAGACAAAGAGACCGCGCGGCTCCATGACAGCCGCAGAGGAGAAAGAGCAGCTCGCCTGGCTCAAGGCTGAGCTGGCGAAGCCGCGTGCGCCATTCACCATCGTCATCGGCCACCATCCGCTTTATTCAAATGGCGATCATGGCGACACGAAGCAATTGATCGCGCAGTGGGAGCCGCTGTTTCAAGAGCACAAGGTCCACGCCTATCTCTGCGGTCATGATCATGACCTGCAGCATCTGGAGATGAAGGGCCGCTTCACCACGCATCTGCTCTCAGGCGGAGGCGGCGCAAAGACGCGCAAACTCGAAGGCAGGCACGAGGTGCCGTTTGGCAAGGACGTGCATGGCTTCACGCATCTGCAGATCACCGAGGGGGCGCTGACATTCACGCATCACTCGGCGGATGGCGGTGTTCTGCACACCGTGACGAAGCTGCCGGATGGCAGCTTCAAAGTAGGCTGATCACTTGTAGCCGGTGACCATCGCGCAGGGCACTGTCTTGCGCTTGCCTTGCTCCGTCTGGTGAATGGCCACCATGTACATGCCGGTTTTCTTGGGCTTGTAGAAGAGCACAAAGCCCCAGCCGTCGAGCACCGGCAGGATGTCACCGGAGGGTTTGCCTTCGAGATCGAGCACCGCACCTGTGACGTGGACGCCCGACTGTTTCGGCACGGCGATGCAGAAACAGTACTCATTGCCCTTGAAGAGCTGCATGCGGGTGGCCTTGCCGAGCTTCGGTTCGAGCACGTAAGTCCTGACCTCGGCGCGGATGTTGTAGCCTTCCGCCTCCTGGTCATAGGCCAAGGCGCTGGCGGCTTTCTCGGCGTCTTCATTGTCACCCGCATGCAGCCAGGCCGCAGGGGTGATCAGCATCAAGATGCAAAGTGCAAGGGAAACGAAGGGGGATGGGGCGGCTGGGGTGCGCATGACACGAAAGGCTGAGAAATTTCACTCTCACATGCGAACATAGCCGTTGCATCAGGAAAATCCCAAGTTTCTGTTCCGTCATTCGTGCCTTTTCTGGTTTTACGAATATTTACTCCCCCTTAATCCCCCTCATTCATGGCTTCTGTAGTCTTTTACATGGAGGACGGCACTACGCTCGTTCACAAGTTGGAAAGTGATGTCGCGACCATCGGCAGACACCCTGAAAACGATGTCGTGCTCACCTGTCCATCCTCATCAGGGCGGCATGCCATCATCAAGGCGTCAGACAAGGGCGTTTTTGTTCAGGACCTTGGCTCCAGCAATGGCACCCGTGTCAACGGTGCTGAAATTGAGGAAGCCCTCCTCAAGGATGGTGACCGTGTGGGCTTTGGAGATGTGCAGGCCGTGTTCTACGCTGGGGATGCGCCAGCGGTGCTGGAGGAAAAACCGATGGCTACGCCTCGCTTTTCAAAGTCGCTGCCACCGCCGGCTCCCGTCAACGCTGATCCGTCGCTCCCGGCGGCCAGGCCGGCGCCTGCCGGACGCCCCCTCAGCCCGGTGAGGCGTGCTTATGCCAAGCCTTCCGCGGGAAGCTATCCTGACACCTCCGAAAGCGGCTGCATGACCGGGATTATTGTCACGGGCATGTTCGTCATCGCCTTTGTCGTGGGACTCGCCATGCGTCACTCGAAGGAGATGGATGGCAACCTGCTTGAAGATCTGAAGGACAAGGTTTTTGGTTCCATGCCCAAAATCAAAATCGAGCGCAAAGAGGAATAGGGAGCTTCACAGCGGCCGCTTGTAGCTCTCACACCGGCTGTGCCAGCCGGACAGCCAGCGTTGTTCTTTGCGCTCGGGAGGGGCATTCGCCACCCGGCGGCTGAGCACGCGCTTGGCGGCCTCGGCGAACTGTATATTCCAGGCAGTGTAACTGCTGGGCGTTTCTCCCATGGCCTGCAAAACTTGGAGCAGCCCCCAGCCCTGGCCCTTGTAGCGTTCCGTTGACTTGGTGCCCTCGCCTTTGAAATTCACGTAGTCGATCAGGCAAAACGTGCCTTCCGGTGTTGTCTTCAGGGAATCAAAGGTCGTTTTGACCCATGGACGCCGGCTGGCAGGAGCTTCCGCCAGCATCTTGGGCAGCGCAGCTTCCATGCGGGCCATGATGAATTCCGTCTGCTGCCTGACCGTGCGGCTGAGCAGCGCCCGCAGTTCCTGCTGCCGTTCGCCGTTTCGGTCTGCCTCAAAGGCGGCTTTGGTCGGCCAGGGGCAGGCACCCCGCGCCCAGGCAGGGGTGGCAGTGCCATGAGCCTCCAGAAAAGCCAGCAACGGTGGGAAACTTTCTGCAAATGGGCCGCTGCGCCCCTGCGGATACCAGATGAAGTGTCCGATGCCTAGAGAGGAGAAATCCTCCCCCCCATTCCAGCTGGTGAGCCCCGCCACCGTGCCGCCACATTCGTTTTGCCAGATCCGCCTGCCGACGCGGTCCATTTGAGCCGAGGATAAACGCGTTCCGGTGCCGTGGTTTGGGGTTGGAACCTCGGCACAACCTTCCAAACTGCTCAAAACCAGCGCCAAAAGGCCGAAATATTTGATGAATCGCATGGCTTTCATATTTTAGAAATCTTAAATGATGCTGTGCAATCGAAGTGGTTTTTGTAACAATAGGTTCTTACCCCATCTTCCCTATCGACTGATTTCATTAAGTTTGATTCACTGATTTTCCACCCTTATTCTCTCGACCCTTTAGTACTTTCTGCGCGTCCGGCATGCCATATCTGGCCTTCAATCTTAATGATGGAAATGAGTTCGTCTTCGACATCCTCGAGGAACGGCTGTCCATCGGACGTGAGACCAGCAACGACATCGTCATCGACAATACGTTTATTTCCAGCTTTCACGCGGAGTTTATCCGTCAGCCGGATGGCAGCTACGAAATCGTCGATTTAAAGTCCTCCAACGGCACCTTCGTCAATGGCAGGCGCGTTGAACGTTTTCGAGTCAAAGGTGGGGATCGCATCATGTTCGGTCAGCTGGAAAGCCGGTTTCGCGAGCGGGCACCCAAGGGGCTGGCATCGGACGGCGGTTCCAAATCCGTTTCCGTCGCCAAGGGGCAGCCAAGTCGTGAGGATGGGAAAAAAGGCGATACCGAAAGCATTCCGGCACGGGACAAGGATGACCTGCCAAAGTCCACCCCTGAAACCGGCAAGATTGAAGTCACCAAGCCGGTCGTGCAGCGGGCCCAGACCGATGCACCGCGCCCACCCGGCGGCAGTGCACCGCCTCCTGCGCTGATTCCCAAGCCTTCTGCTTTTGTTCCTCCTGCGCCCTCCAAGCAGGCGGTCGAATCGGAAAAACTCCGCCAGCAGCGCGATTCCGTGCCTGTAGAAAATGACGGAGAGCAGAAACGGCGTGAAGAGATCCGTTCACTGGATGCCACACTTGAGGTTCGGCGCAAGGAACTGAGCCAGACGCAGGCCGAGATCACCGGATTCAAAGGCGAACTCGAAAAACTGCGTGGCCAGGTCCAGAACGCCCGGGCCGATGTGGAGAACGCGAAGACGGACGCCGGCAAGCTTGACGCCAAACGCCGTGATCTGAGCAACACTGAGGGCAAGCTCGAATCCACCCGAACCCTCGTCGCGAAAGCCGAGGAGGACCTGGGCACCGCGCAGAAGAGCCTTCAGGCCCTGCACGCAGAGGCTGACAAGCAGCGCAAAGATCGTGAAGCTGCAATAGCCAAACTCGCGGCCGAAGAAGCGGCGGCAAAGGAGAAGGTGGCCGCCATCAACCAGCTTCTTGCCACGGCGCAAAAATCTGAAGCGGATCTGAAATCGCAGCGCAGTGGAGAGCTTCAGGCGCTCGATGCCCAGCTTGCGGCCAAAGCGACTGAGCTGACAAAAGTTCAGGCGGATTTCACGCAACTAGTGGGCAATCTCGCGGCGCAGCAGGCGGTGCTGGGAAAAACGACCGAAGAAACTCAATCTCGGGAGAGCACACTGGCCAAACTGGCCGCCGACGAGGCAGCGACTACCCAGAAGCTGGCCGCGTTGCAGCAGCAGGCAGCCGCTGCGGATGCCGAGGTGAAGCGCCTCACCGCGCTGCAGACGGACGCGCAGAAATCCGAGGCCGAGCAGCGCACGAAACGCAGTGCCGAACTTCAAGACCTCGAAGCCCAGCTGGCAGGCCGGCGTGCCGATCTGGAGAAGACCCAGACTGAACTGGCGAAGGTTCAGGGGGATCTTGCTAGTCGGAGCGATGCTCTGCAAAAGACCACGGCGGAGGCGTCTGCGCGTGAAGCCGCCGTTGCCAGACTCATCACGGATGAAGCTGCCAAAGCCAAAAAACTGGGCGAGCTACAGGAACAGGTCAGCAGTGCCGAAGCAGTGGTGCAGCGCCTTGTCTCCTTGCAGGCGGATACACACAAGTCCGATGCGGAGCAGCAAATCAAACGCAGTGGAGAACTGCAGAGGCTCGATCAGCAAGTCGAGACTAAGAGCGCTGAACTGAAGAAAACACTGGCCGATCTGGCGAAAGTCCAAAGTGATCTCACCGCGCAGCAGGGCGCGCTCAAGCAGACCACGGAAGATGCGAAAGCGCGTGAAGCCGCCGTCGCCAAACTCACCACCGATGAAGCCACCGCCGCGCAGAACCTTGCCGGGTTGCAAAAGCAGATCAGCGATGTCGATGCGGAGGTGAAACGTCTCACCGCGTTGCAGGCCGATGCGCAGAAATCCGAGGCCGAACAGCGCACGAAACGCAGCGCCGAGCTGGTGGAGCTCGACCAACAGCTCAGCGTACGGCGTGCCGACCTGACCAAAACACAGGCGGATCTGGTGAAGGCCCAGGGCGATTTTACCGCACAGAGTGACTTGTTGAAGAAGGCCACGGAGGAAGCCACGACACGAGAGGCTGCCGTCGCAAAACTCGCCGCAGACGAAACGACCACCGCCCAGAAGCTGGCCGGACTGCAAAAACAGATCAGCGATGCCGATGCGGAAGTGAAGCGTCTGAGCGCCTTGCAGTCCGATGCGCAGAAGTCCGAAGCCGAACAGCGCACGAAACGCAGCGCTGATTTGCAGGACCTCGACAAGCAGCTCGACCTGCGCCGCGCTGATTTGGCGAAGCTCGAAGCCGAGCGGGAGACCAGGCAGAACGAAATCGAGGCCGTCAATGCGTCGCTGGCGAAAGCCCAGGAGCAGGTGCAGCATGCGCAGAGCCAGATCGCACAGCTGGGTGGAGAGGAAACGGCCATCACCGCCCGCGTTGGCGAATTGCGCGGCAACGAAGAACGACTCAATGCCCTGACCCAGACCTTGGGCCAGATGGAAAACCAGCGTGGCCTGCTCGATGCCGCCATTGCCGCCCTGCTTGGCAGGCAGCAGTCCCACGAGGCCGATGCGAGCACCGCCGAGCAGCGCATGAAGGCCATTCGTGCCGGGCTGACCGAACTGGAACAGCAGCATCTCGCCGCCGAGCAGCAGCTTGCCGCGCTGAACACGCAGAAATCAGACGCCGAAGCCGCTTTTGCCACCCAAGAGAAGGAAGCACTGGCGAAACTCGCGGACATTGACCGGCAGGCCAAAGACACGCGCAAGCTGGACGAAGCGGAAAGGCATGAGGCTGAGAAGCGTCAGGCGGACCTCGAAGCGCAGATCGCAGAGCGTGGGACGCGTCTTGCCGAGGTGCAGGCCCAGGTGAAAGAGCTGGAAGACAAGGCCGCTGATCTCACCAACAAGCTGGACGACCTTTCCTCGACCGATTCGAAGCTCAAAGACGCAACCGACGCGCTGAAGGCCGTCGAATCGCACAAAGCCGAGGTCTTGGCTGCGGTGGCCGCCTTGGTGAAAGACCGCGACGAACGCACGCGCGAACTGCTCGCCGCCACCGAGCACGGCCGTGCGCAGACGCTGCTCACACAAACGCTCACCCAGCGCCGCGAGGCTCTGGAAAAAGAGGTGCATCACATCGAGGAGCAGCAGACAGAACTTTCCCAGGCCATGGGCAAGCTGCGCGAGCAGGTGCGCATGGCTGAAACCGAGCTCAAGGAGCGCGAGGCCTCACTCGCCGCCGCCGAGCAGCGCACCAAAAATCTCGAAGAACTCGCCGCCACCGCTGATCAGCAGTTCAAAACCTTGCAGACCGAGCACAACAAGGTCACCGAGCAGCTGGCGCTGGCCAAAACGGATCTTGAGCAGTCAGTTGCCGCTGCGATTGAAAAGAAAAAGGACGCTGCCAGCGCCGCTGCTGCGGCCGAGAAAAGCTCGCAGCAGCAGCTCACGCTGGTGGAAAAAATCAGCGGCCTGGAAGCTGTCATCGCCACGCTCACGACCACACACGCCAGCACTCAGCAAAAACTGTCCGCAGCGGAATCAGACCACCAGAATCTGCAAGATCGTCTGGCCGCGCGGCAGAAGGAAATCGCCGGGGCGGAAGCCCGTGTGGCCGAACTCACGCAGCAGACCGCAGGTCTCGACGACCGTTTGAAGGAGCTGGCCGCCGCAAACAAGCAGAACGCTGAGCTGAACGGTGCCATCACCACTGCCACGCAGGAGCGTGACAAGCTGCTGGCTGAAACACAGCGTCTTGCCAAGGAACGCGCCGAGCTTGAGTCGGTGCTGCCAGATCTGCGTGGCAATGTGACGCAAACCCGCGCCGAAGCGGACAATCTGAAAGCCGAGCTCGCGGGCCTGATCAAGGACCGTGATGCTGCAGCGGCGACGCTGAAGGAATCGCTGGCCCAGCGCATCGCTTCCGAGACCGCCATTGAAGCTCTGCGCGTCGAATCGATCAATCTCGACAAAACTCTGAGCGACAAGCGCAGCAATCTCGAAGCTGAAACAAAAGCGAAACTTGCGGAGGCAAGTGCCGCCGAAACGCGCCTCAAGGGCGTGGAGGAGCGCATTGTCGTTGCTGAAAAGCGGCTGGCTGAACTGGCGGAGGTGGATGCACGCCTTGCCACGGCCACCAAGACTCTCAAGGACACCGACGCCCAGCGGCAGACGGAAGAAAAGACGCTGGCTGAACTGACTCGAAACCAGGACAGACTGAAGAAGGAGTGCGCCACACTCGATGCGTCCCTGAAGTCAGAGAATGCGAAGCTCGTGGAGCTGACCAAGGCCGTCAAAACCAATGAGGCCAGGGCGGTGGAGGCCGAAAAACGCACGGATAAAGCCGTTGCCGCGCAGCAGGCAGCCGAACACAAGCGCATCGAGGCCGATGCCGCCGCTGAGAAGGCGCGCACGGAGGAAAGGAACCTGCGGAAACAGATTCCTACACTGACCACCGAGCTGGCGGGCATTCAGGCGCTGCTGGTTACTGTGACGAAGGAGCGCGAAGAAGCTTCGCAGTTCGTCACACGTCTGAATGTCAGCACCGACGGTCAGAACAAGAAGCTGGCCGAACTGCAGCAGCAGGTCACCCAGTTGGAAGAGGCCCACAAAGTTCGGGAAGAACGCGTGATGAAAGCCCAGGCGGAGGTGGACAAGGAGTCCGCGCGTCTGAAGGCGGCGCAGGAACAGTCCCGTGCGGCCGAGGTGCAGCTCGGAGAACTGGAAAAAGAGGTCAAAGACGCCAAATTGAAGTCGGATGCAGCGAAGAAAGATGCCGCCGCGATCGAGGGCGAACTGCGGCAGCGGCTTGACCGCGTGCAAAACCTCAAAGCCGACGAGGAACGCCTGCTCAAAGTCATCGAGACGCAGAAGTCGGAACTGGCAGAGGTGGACATGACCCACAAGGAACTGCACACCAAGATCGAGACACGGAAGAACGAACTCGGCGAATTCATCAATGTCGGTGGCAAAATTCTCGGTCTCGGCCAGGCGCTGGCCGGGCTGGAATCACGTCAGACCGAGATCAACAAGTCTCTGCGCAAGGCCTCGGAGGAAGATCTGGCCATCCAGATCAAACTGAACGCTGCGCAGGAGGCTCTGAACCGCGAAGCCGCACGTGCCGAGCAGGCGCGCAAGGATCGCGAGGCCGCCGATGCTGAATTCAAGAAATTCAGCGCCGACATTCAGAAGCAGGCCGCAGCATTGCAAAATTACGAACTGGAGCAGAAGAAGCGCATCACTGAACTGGAAAAACGCATCACCGATCTGGGTGCCACCCAGCAGCGTGCCGTGGGCCAGATCGACGAAACCAAGGCGGAGCTGGTCCGGCTCGAAGGCAAAAAGCAGGAATTCGCCCAAGCAGAAGCCCAGCTCAAGCACTGGCAGGACATCGAAAAACGTCTGCGCGGCCAGCTCGTGGAGCTCGAAGAGAAGCACGAGATCATGCGCCGTGGTCTGCCCACCGAGGAGAGCACGGTGGTCATGTTTGCCAACGACATCATCAAGCGCATCGACCTCATTGACGCCCTCGTGGCCCGCTACGCCGGGGCAAACGGAAGCGACGTTCCGCAGCAGCTCGTCACCCTGCGCGCCTCATTTGAAGATATTTTGCACCAGCACGGGGTGACCGAATTTGACGTGCCGAATGGCACCGAAGTCGATATTGAGCTGCGCAAACGCATTGCCGTCGTGGATTCGCTGCCCGGCAAGTCGAAACCGCGCGTCACCGAAAGCTGCCGCTCCGGCTTTATCTTCTCGCGTGGGGAGGGACACGAGATTATCCTGCGCAAAGTGGAGGTCCGGACCTCCAGCCAGTAGCCCCGCCTCCGGAAAATTTTCTCACACACATTGTTATGGCTGAATACGTTGGAATCGACCTTGGCACCACCCTTTCGGGGCTGGCCTACCTGAAACCTGATGGCAACCCAGAAATCGTGCCCAATGCTGACGGCGAGCGACTGACGCACTCCGTGGTGTTCTTCGATTCGCATGAGGACGTGAAGCTCGTGGGCAGCGCCGCCCGCGACGGTGGTGAACCCGACCGCACCATCTTCCAGATCAAGCGCTACATGGACGACCCGGAGCATCTTGTCGAAATCGACGGCAAGAAATGGACGCCGGCGGAAATCTCCGCGCTGATCCTTTCCAAGCTGAAGCGTGACTGTTCCAAAATCTGCGGAGACATCACCGAAGTCGTCATCACCGTGCCGGCAAACTTCAACGAACTGGCCCGCAAGAGCACCATCGCCGCCGCTGAAATGGCCGGCATGAAGGTGAAGCGTCTGGTGAACGAGCCGACAGCGGCGGCGGTCTACTACGCCCACTCTCAGGGCGTGAAAGGCCGCATCCTGGTGTTTGACCTCGGCGGCGGCACCCTGGACACCACGATCCTCGAGGTCGAGGGCGACAACATCAAGATCCTCACCTCCGAAGGCGCTCGCCATCTCGGCGGCAGCAACTTTGACGACATCCTGCTAGAGGCCTATGCCGAGCAGTACAAAAAGCAGACCGGTGCGGCGCTCTACAGCGACGAACGCCACCGCCGCCGCGTGCTGCAGGCCACGGAAGACGCGAAAAAGATGCTCTCCAAGCTCCAGCGCGTGAACGACACCGTGGCCAACGACCAGAACAGCGGCATCGCCCGCATTGACCTCAGCCGTGACCATTTCGAGAAGCTGATCCGCCACATGCTCACCCGCACAGTGTTCCTCGTCGAGCAGGCGCTGGATTCCGCGAAGCTGAAAACCTCCGACATCGACCACGTCGTACTCGTGGGCGGATCCACACGTATTCCGAAGGTGAAATCCATGCTCGAAAAAATGTTCGGCAAGACGCCCAAATCCTGCGGCAACGTGGACGAGTGCGTGGCCCTTGGCGCAGCTTTGTTCGCCAAAAAATCATCGCGCATCCAGGAAGTCTGCAATGCGAGCTACGGCACGCTGGCGATGGTGTACAACGCGAAGACGAAGGAGGAGAAGCTGATGAACTCCATCGTGATCCCCAAGAACACGCCGATCCCATGCTCACGCACCCAGGTGTATCAGACCTCCGAGGACAACGAGCGCGTCATCGAAGTGGACATCACCCAGGGCGAGGATGATGACGCGAAATTCGTCGATGTCATCGGCCGCCTGACCCTGGACGTGCCGCCCAACCGCCCGAAAGGCTGCGAAGTGGCCGTGACGTTCAGCTACGATGAAAACCAGCGCGTGCGCGCCCTCGTGGTGGACAAGCAGTCCGGCCGCAGCAAGGAAGTCGCCGTGACCTACAAGGGGGCGGGCGTGCTTTCCGATGAAGAACTGAAGCGCCGCAGCCATCATCTTCGCGCCATGCGCATCGAATAAACGGTCAGTCACAGAAGGAACCAACATCATGTTCAAGATCCTCAAATCGCTTTCCAAATCTCTCGGTGGCTCCAAGCCCGCCGCCGAACCCAAATCCACGGCCAAGGAGGGCAGTCTGCTCGACAAGGTCAACAAAGGGGCTCCCGTCGCCGCCAAGGTCGAACCTTCCAAAAGTCCCGAAGAACTCTGCGGCATCACGCCCAAGATGCCCAAGGACGAGATCAAGGCCCAGCTGAAGATGCTGTTTCGCCGCTACAACCGCAGCGCTTCCAGTCTGGATGCCAAACTGCGCGGTGAGGCGGACCAGATGCTCGATGCCATCGTGCAAATGCGTGAGAAGCACTTTGGCGAAATTTGATCCTGCCTTTCACGGCCTGGACGCAGTGACGGCATGAAACTGGACCGACTCATCGCCGGGTATGAGGCCATGGGACGTCAGGCCGCCCATCATGCCATCGCCGCGCGGCGCGTGCGGGTGGATGGAGTGTGTGTGACCGACGGTCACCATCCGGTGGATCGCTTCTCCTTGGTGGAGCTGGATGATGCAGTCGTTCAGGCGTCTGAACGGGCGTTGTATCTCATGCTGCACAAGCCCGTGGGCATTCTCAGCGCCACGAAGGATGACCAGCACCCCACCGTGATCGATTTGATCGACAATCCCGACAAACACACGCTGCACATCGCCGGACGGCTGGATCGCAGCACCTCCGGCCTGGTCCTGCTGACAAACGATGGTCGCTGGTCCAAACGCCTGATGACAGCAGAGGAAAAGGTGCCGAAGGTTTACCTCGTTGAAACTCTCGATCCTATCGCCCCGGATGCGGTGGAGGCCTTTGCGCACGGCTTTTACTTCCACACCGAAGACATCACGACACTACCCGCCGAACTCGTCCTTTTAGGCGCAAATCAAGCCCGGCTGACGCTGCACGAAGGCCGCTATCATCAGGTGAAGCGCATGTTCCACCGTGTCGGCAATCGTGTCGTCAGCCTGCATCGCGAGAGCATAGGCACCCTGGCCCTGCCCGCCAATCTGCCGCCGGGAGCATGGCGGGCGCTGACACCCCAGGAGGTTCTGGCGGCAGCCGGTGATGGTTAATCTGAGAAGCGCAGTCAGATTTCTGGCAGTTGTTTGTTTTTCAGAAAATCCAGCTTTCGCAGATGAATTTCACCCCTTAATCTCTATCTCTTGTGATCCCCCCACGCATGTATCTTAGCATTTGGTTTGGCATCATGTTGGCAGCCCAGTCGGGCTGTACAACTCAAAAGGCTGCAAAGCCGGACAAACTCGCCATTGAAGAGGCGCGCAAAGCGCTGCCGCTCGTCGAAGAAAAGGAAAAGGAAAAGGAAAAGGAAAATCCGCTGGTGAAGCGGCTGAACAATCCTTCCACCATGCCCGTGGTGCCGCCTGCAGGCGTGCGCCTGTCGTATTCCTCCGTCAAAATCGAGCAGAAGACGCTCGCCATGACCTTTGATGACGGCCCGCATCCGAGCCTGACCCCGAAACTGCTCGACATCCTCAAGGAGCGGAACATCAAGTGCACGTTCTTCCTCATTGGCGCGCAGGTGAAGATGTATCCCGCCATCGTGCGCCGCATCATCGAAGAAGGACACGAAATTGGCAATCATACCTGGACGCATTGCAGCCTCACCAGCCGCTCGGATGACCAGATCCGCAGTGAGCTGAAAAAGTCCGAAGACGCCGTCTTCGAAGTGGCCGGGGTGCGTCCGCATCTGGTGCGTCCGCCTTATGGAGCCATCAATACCCGCATCAAAAACCTGATGTTCACCGAGTTTGGCTACTCCACCATCATGTGGTCGGTCGATCCACAGGACTGGCGCCGTCCGGGTGTGGCCGCTGTGACCAGCCGCCTCGTCAATGGCGCGCATCCGGGAGCCATCATGCTCTCGCATGACATCCATCCGCCCACCATCACCGCCATGCCGGCGATGTTCGACCAGCTGCTGGCCAAGGGTTATCAATTCGTCACCGTCAGCCAGCTCCTGAACATGGAGAAGGCCTCGATGCCCGTCGGCGTGATCATCCGCCCGGCCGAAGCCATCGGCGACAAAGATCCCAAGCCGCTGCCCGAGAAGAAGCCGAAAGCTTGAGGACAGGCTGCAAGGCATGCCTGCCTTGTGCACTGAAAAAAAAGAAAGCGCCCCGGGCGGAGCCGGGACGCTTTCAGACCCGCCTGTGCCGTCCGAATACAAAGGGCTCACGTATCCCATGAGACCAGGTGGGAACCCGCGTGATGAAGCTCTGTCTTCCAGTGAAGGCATGACATGTCACTTCAGCGCGTAGCCCCCGCAGTTGATGAATCGGGCCGGGCCACAAAGCTCGAAAACGAACACCGCAGGAAATTTTTCAAAGAGCAGGCCGCAGCAAAACGCCGGACCAGATGGGCCAAGGGTATCCTGAGATGAGCGCATGATCAAGGACGGTGTCGCTTGTCTTCATCGGAGAAATTCATGCATGGCATGCGTTTCTTTTCCCCTACATTTATGTCGCGTTTTCTCCTTTTCCTACTGTTTTGCTCCGCCACTGAAGCGGCCACCATTCAGCGCATCTGGCTGAGCTTTCAGCGCGCCGAGCCGACTCACATCACCGTCAATTGGGAGACCGCGCAGCCCGGAGACTCGGAGGTGTCCTTTGGAACCAGCGCCGCAATGGGCGGCAAGGTGGCCAAAGCAGAGCAGGTCACCTTGCATCACATCGAAATCCCGATCCCCGAGAAAGACGTGACGTATCATTACCAGGTGCGCTCAGGTACTGAGACATCCGCCATTCACACCTTCAAAGGCATGCCCGCTAAAGAACTGCGCATCGCCGTGGTGGGAGACTGGGGTTTTGCGCAGCCAGATCTCGCCGCCTTGATCAAAGATGACGTGCATGTGCTGATGACAGCGGGGGACAATGTCGGCAGCCTGCATCAAAAAGGCCGCGAAGGAACGAAGGCTTTCAGCGCGCTGATCGACTCGCAGCCCGGATTGTTTCACACCACGCCCTTTATGCCCGTGCTCGGCAATCACGATCGTGAGATCCGTTCGCGTGGCCCCAAGCCGCCTCTCGAAGCGGTGTATGATGTGGATGCTGCCGCCTATCTTGAATTCTTCGCGCTGCCCGGCAATGAGTGGAACTGGACGCTCACATTTCCCGAGTTCACCGCCCGCTTCATCGCGCTCGATCTCGAGCACATTCAGGACATGGGCACCACGTGGCAGACGGGGCATCCCTTCGATGCCGCATCTGAACAACTCGCTTGGTATCGCCAGCAGATGCAGGAGCCGCGCGCAGGCCACACGATCAGCATCCAAAACGAACGCAGCGCCACCATGCGCGGCCAGTTGAAAGGGGAATGGGGCCGGCTCTTTCAGCAGGGCTCTGCCGTCATCACCGGCTTCGGTTATTTTACGGAGCGAGCCATGGTGGACGGCTTCCCCTATTACAACACCGCGCTCAAAGGCGATGGGGATCGCTACCCCGATCCGAAGTCCGCCTTCTTCGCCAGCGAGCACAGCTACGTCCTTCTCACCTTCAAACCGAAATCGCCGATGCAGATCGAAATCATGAGTCTTGCTGGGCAGGTGCTGGACCAGCAAAGCTATCCGGCGAAGTAGGGCAATGAAGTGCAGGTGGTGTTATCATAACACCCGGATTTGTCCATCTGCGTCATGAATGCGGTCTCTGGCAGCGTTTTCCTTCCACATCCAACCATGAAACACACGCTCCTGCTTCTCTCTCTGTTCGCTGTGCAAGCCGTCGCTCAGGACAAAGCCCTGCTCGATCTCGCTCTCGAACCACCCGTGGTTAACACCCAGCCCGGGCCCGAGTATGACGCAGACAAGCGGCCGGGAAACATGATCATCGGCATCGACCGCACGCCGAAAGGCCGCCTGTGGGCCGCATGGGTCGGCAACGGAGATTCCCCCAATGGCTTCTTCATGCTCGCCACGAGCGAGGACGATGGCAAATCGTGGTCCAAGCCCCGCGTGGTGATCGATCCTCAGGATGGCGAACTCAATGGCGTGAAGTATGAGCGCCGCGCACTCGTAGGCAATCTCTGGACCGATCCCCTCGGCCGTCTGTGGTGCTTCTTCGATCAAAGCCTCGGCTACTTCGACGGCCGCTGTGGCGACTGGTACATCCGCTGCGATGATCCCGATGCCGCAGAGCCGAAATGGACCGCCCCCGTGCGCTTCGCCGATGGCTGCACCCTGAACAAACCCACCGTGCTGGCCAATGGCGACTGGCTGCTGCCCGTCGCACTCTGGACTCGTGACCGCATGCACGGCCCCGGCGTGGACAAGGAAGCTCATAAGGATCTCGATGTGATCCGCATGGCCAACGTCTTCGCCTCCGCCGATCAGGGCAAAACCTGGACACGCCGTGGCGGCGTGCCGTTTCCTCGCACCGACTTCGATGAGCACATGATCGTCGAGCGCAAGGACGGCAGCCTCTGGATGCTCGCCCGCACCAAAGACGGCATCAGCGAGAGCACCTCCGCCGACAAAGGCGCTACATGGAGCGAGCCCCAGCCCTCCGCCATTCAAAACCCCAGCGCACGCTTCTTCATCCGCCGCCTCGCCTCTGGAAAACTCCTCCTGGTGAAAAACGGACCCATCAATGCACGCCTGCCACGCCGCTCCAACCTGAAGGCCTTCCTCTCCGACGACGATGGCAAGACCTGGGGCAAAGGCTTCCTCATCGACGATCGCGCCGAAGTCTCCTACCCCGATGGCTTTCAGGCACCGAATGGCGACATCCACATCCTCTATGACTGGAACCGCCACACCGATGCCGAGATCCTGCATGTGAAGTTCACGGAGGAGGCCATGCAGAAGCAGGCGGAGATCGGCAAACTCACGATGGACCCCGAGGAGATCAAACGCCGCGCCACCGTCGGTAAGACCGTCGTCAACAAAGCGCATGCACCCAAGCTGCCGAAATCCATCACACCAGACCCCACCTGGGCAGCACAGGCCATCGAGGATGCGAAGCAGGACTTCAAGAGCATCCCGTATGACGGCATCACGCCCAACAAAATGGTATGTGATACCACCCTGCGTGAGCTGCCGGATGGTTCATGGATTCTCTTCATCCTCGCCGGCGGCGACACCGAACCCAGCCCGCTGAACTACACCGGCGTCACTCGCAGCCACGACATGGGCAAGACTTGGACACCGCTGGAGCCGTTTGACGTCGGTTTCCCACGCGAAGGCAAAACCATCGGCCAGGGCCCCACGGAACTCATGATCCTCGGCCAGCGCAGCACGCTCTTCTTCTCCACGCACTCCAAGCACTGGGCCAATGACTGGCGCTCCTGGTATCTCACCAGCGACGACTCCTTCAAGACCTGGAGCAAGCCCATCGAAGTCCCCGGTCGCCTCAAGGAGCGCACCTTCATCCGCAAGCACATTGTCTGCAAAGACGGCCGCATCATGATCCCCTTCCAGCATTACATCGGCCCCGATGACGAGCAGAAAAAAGCCCCGCTGGACCGTGCCTTCACCAATCCGCGCAACGGCGTCCTCATCAGCAGCGACGGCGGCAAAACCTGGACCGAGCACGGCAACATCCGCCTCACACCCAACAGCCGCTACTTCGGCTGGGCGGAGAACGATCTCTTCGAGCATCCCGATGGACGCATCACCATGGTCATCCGCGCCGACGGCCTCGGCGGCATGCTTTACAAAGCCGAAAGCAAAGACGGCGGCAAGACCTGGCCCGAGTTCGCCTCCATCACCCAGATCCCCAATCCCGGCAGCAAAACCACGCTATACAATCTCGGCGGGGATCGCGTGGCCATCCTGCACAATCCCAACAGCAAGCACCGCAGCCCCATGGCCCTCTGGATCAGCTTTGACGGCATGAAGACCTGGCCCTACCAGCGCATCCTCCAGCAGGAATCCGTCGATGGCCCCAAAGGCCGCATGAACTACCCCGACGGCTTCGTCAGCAAAGACGGCCAGTGGCTCCACTTCGCCTTCGACGACAACCGCCACCGCGCCGTGCATTACAGCGCCAAGCTGCCGCCGGTGAAGTAATCACTTCATCACCATCGGCTGCCCGGTGCATTCCAGGACGCTGTGCCAGAGTTCCTGAGTGGGATCGACCTTGCGGCGGCCATGGATGACGAGTTCCAGCGGCAGATGCACGAAGGAATTGTGCCAGCGGCCCACCAGCATGTTGGTCTTGCCCGCCATGGCGGCATGCACCGCGTTTTGGGCCAGGCGTGAGCAGTACACGTTGTCTTGGGCATTGGCCGGCACGCTGCGCACGATATAGCTCGGATCAATGTATTTGAGGTTCACCTCGGTCTTCCGTTCTCTGAAGAAGGCATTGATGCGATCCTTCAAAAAGGGGCCGATGTCGCCATAGCGTTTGTTGCCGCTCGCATCGGTGTCATCGCCGGTTTGCATGAGGTGCTGACCTGCACCCTCCGCCACCACGATCACAGCGCTGCCACGTTTGATCAGCCTCTGGCGCAAAAACTCCAGAAAGCCGCCGTCGCCGTCCAGTTCAAAATGAACCTCGGGAATCAGCACAAAATCCACGTTGCTGCCCGCCAGCGCGGCATAGCACGCGATGAAACCGGAATCACGTCCCATGAGTTTGACCAAACCGACGCCATTCACCGCGCCGGTGGCCTCGACATACGCGCACTTCACCGCCTGCACGGCGGCATCGAATGCGGTTTCAAAGCCGAAGCTCTTGTCGAGGAAGCTGATGTCATTGTCGATGGTCTTGGGAATGCCGACGACCGCCTTTTTTAATCCACGTCGTTCGATTTCCTTCACGATCTGCGCCGCACCGCGCAGCGTGCCATCACCGCCGATCACGAAAAGAATGTCGACCTTCATGTCCTCCAGCGTGTCCACCATCTCGCCAATGTCCTGCTTGCCGCGTGAGCTGCCCAGCAGGGTGCCGCCAAAGTGATGCGCCTGCTCCACGGACGAAGGTTTCAGCAGCAGCGGTGTGTGGCCGAAGCGCTGCACCAGCCCCTCATAGCCGTAGCGGAAACCATACACGCGCGCGACGCCGTACTGCTGATGGCAGCGGTTCACGATGCCTCGGATAATGTCGTTTAAGCCCGGACAGAGACCACCGCAGGTCACGATGCCGACCGTGGTCTTGGCCGGGTCAAAGTAGATCATCTCCCGTGGCCCCGCCTCTTCGTAACTCGGCTTTGAGACATCACGCCCGTCTTCGAGCAGATGGCTGTGGTACAAAATACGGTCCACCGCGTCCGTTTTGTAGGGCGCCTCCACTCCGCCGATCCGGTGCAGGGGCGAATGAATCAAACAGGGGCCGAGCGTGGGGATGCTCGTGTCGGAAGGGGCTGGGGTCATGGCGGGTGGGTAAAGTGTAAAGCAGGAGAAGTGCCATTCTCCCGCTCCTCGTAGCATCTGCCAGACACAATTGGCCTGCCGCTAACTGTACATGTCAGTTGCAAAAGCACGCATCCCCTCCTGCTTCCAGCCATGAGTACCGCTTTTCCCGACAACTTGCGCCTTCAACTCCGCCAAACCGGCGTGATTGCCGTTTTGATGATCGACCGTGTGGAGGATGCCGTGCCGCTGGCTCGGGCTTTGCTCGCGGGCGGCGTGAATGGCATTGAGCTGACGCTACGCACCGATGCGGCGCTGGAATCGCTGCGTTGCATCCGCGCCGAAGTGCCGGAGATGACCGTCGGCGTGGGCACCATTCTCACACCGAAGCAGGCGAACGAGGCCAAAGAGGCTGGCGCGAGTTTTGGTGTGGCTCCCGGTATGAATCCACGCGTCGTTGCCGAGGCGATTCGCATCGGCCTGCCGTTTGCGCCCGGTGTTTGCACACCCACAGACATCGAGATCGCCATCGAAGCCGGATGCCGTGTGCTGAAATTTTTCCCTTCGGAGCCGAGTGGTGGTCTTGCCTTCCTGCGCAGCATCATGGCACCGTTCATGCATCTCGGCGTACAGTTCATTCCCCTGGGGGGCGTGGGAGCTGGCAATGCCGCGCACTACCTGCGTGAGCCAGCGGTGCTTGCTCTCGGCGGTTCCTGGCTGGCACCCAAGGAGATTGTGGCAATAGGCGGGTGGGATGTGATCACCGCGCTGGCGCGTGAGGCCACGGACATCGTCAAGCAAGTCCGTCCATGAGCCGCGTCGTCACCTTCGGCGAAATCATGCTGCGTCTCGCCACGCCGGGCTTCGCACGTTTCCAGCAGGCCATGCCCGGCACCTTGAACGCCAGCTTTGCCGGAGCGGAGGCCAGCATCGCCGCTTCGCTGGCCTACCTCGGCATTGATGCCGCCTTTGTCACCGCCCTGCCCAAAAATGCCATCGCGGATGCTTGCATCGCGGATCTGCGCAGCCTCGGTGTCGAGACCAAACACATCCTCCATACGCACGAAGGCCGCCTGGGAACTTACTTCCTTGAGCACGGTGCCAATCAACGTGGCGGCAACGTCATCTATGACCGCGATGGCTCCGCTGTGGCCATCACACCAGCCTCCGCCTACGACTGGGAGACGATCTTCTCCGGCTGCGAGTGGTTCGTGATTTCCGGCATCACGCCCGCGATCTCACGCAACGCCGCCGAAGTGGCCCTCGTCGCCGTAAAGGAAGCCGCGCGTCGTCAGATCAAAATCGTGTGCGACATGAACTATCGCACCAAACTCTGGCAGTGGGAGCCGCCAATCACCGCCCGTGATCTCGCCACGCGCACCATGAAAGCAATCCTGCCTTTCGTTCAGATCTTCGTCGGCGGCATCAGCGACGCCACCGCCATGCTCGGCATTGAGCAAAATGATGATCTGCACACATTGGCAAAGCAGATCATCGCCCAGTTTCCCAACCTCACCCACACCGCCTTCACCCTGCGTGATGGCAGCACTTCCGCCGCGCAACGCTTTAGCGGTGCACTTTACGAAGCCGCAACGGACACGCTGCACACCGCTCCGCGCTACACGATCACCCAGATCATCGACCGCCTCGGTGCCGGAGATGCCTTCACCGCCGGTCTCATCTTTTCATTCCTTCAGCACTTCACGCTTCCCGACACCATCGCCTTCGCCACTGCCGCCGGCTGCCTTGCCCACTCCATCGAGGGCGATTACAACTACAGCACCCGCGCCGAAATCGAAACCCTCATGCAAGGCGACAGCGGAGGCCGCGTCAGCCGCTAATTTTTATGTCCCACTCTGCCACCACCTCCCCCGACCGCTGGTCCCTCGAATCCTGGTTCACCGGCTTCGGCAACCCCGACTACACCGACTTCAAATCCGTGCTCGTGCGCGATGTCGAGGCTCTCAAAACACAGGCCGCAGCTCTCGGGGCCGACACCCTTGAAATCGCTCGCGTCATCAATGCCCTGGAGTCGCTGAGCGATCGCCTCGGCCATCTCTCAGCTTATCTCGGCTGCTTGTCCGCAGATGACGCAAACGACGAAGCAGTGAAAGCCGACGAGGCATGGATCTCCACGCTCGAAGCTGAAAGCACCAAGCTCATGGCCTCGCTCCGTGCAGCCCTTGCAGCTTTGAGCGATGACGCATTCGCCACTTTGCTCGCCGATCTCTCTTTGAAGAACGCCGAGCACGCGGTGAAGCGCATGCGCCACGAAGGCCAGCACCAGATGAAGTCGGAGATGGAAGCCCTGGCGGCCGATCTTAATGTGAACGGTCTCCACGCCTGGGGCCGTCTCTACGACACGCTCACCGGCAAGATGGAATTCGAGATGACCTTCCCGGATGGGCACAAGGAAATCGTGCCGATGTCCCGCCGCCGCGCGCTGATGTCCGAACCCGACCGCAAACTGCGCGAAGCTGCCTTCAATGACGGGCAGAAGCCATGGAATGATCATGCCGTGACACTCGCCGCCGGATTGAACGGCATCGCCGGTACCCGCCTCAGCCTTTATGGACGTCGTGGTCTGCCACACTTCCTCGACACCCCGTTGTTTGATGGAGCGATGAGCCGCAAGTCGCTCGATGCGATGCTGGAGGCCATCCACACGCACATTGATCTGCCTCGTCGTGCCTTGCGCAAAGCCGCGAAGCTGCAAGGCACCTCCGCGTTGCATTACTTCGACCTCGAAGCACCGCAGATCGCCGCGCCGGATGAAAAAGAACTCACCTGGGATGAAGCCTGCGCCACCGTCGATCATGCCTTCAGCTCCGCCTATCCAAAACTCGGCTCCTACTTCCGCGAGATGCTCGCGCAACGCTGGATCGAAGCCCAGCCGCGTGCCGGCAAGCGCCCCGGTGCCTTCTGCACCGGCTCGCAGCTCAAGCATGAAGAACGCGTGTACATGACCTTCCACCGCACCGTGCATGACATGGTCACGCTGGCGCATGAAGTAGGCCACGCGTGGCATTCCTGTGTACTGCGCCCCGCGCGTTCGTTTGCGGCAAACTATCCGATGACCCTCGCGGAAACGGCGTCGAATTTTGGCGAGATGATCCTGCTCGACGGCCTTATGAGCAATCCGGGCATCACCGAGGCCACGAAGGCCTACCTGCTCGATCAGGAAATGCTGCGTGCGCACGCCTACCTCATCAACATCCCGATGCGCTACGAATTCGAGAAGGCCTTCTACACGGAACGTGCCAGCGGCGAGCTGAGCGTGAGCCGCCTGAGCGCTCTGATGACCGATGCACAGCGCAAGCTCTACGGCGACACCCTGCTCGATGACGGCACCGACCCGATGTTCTGGGCCTACAAGATGCATTTCTTCATCACCGGCGTCTCCTTCTACAACTTCCCCTACGTCTTCGGCTACCTGCTCAGCCAGGCCTTGTTTGCACGCTTCAAAGCCGAAGGCGCGGCCTTCCTCCCACGCTACGAAGCCTTCCTCTCCATGACTGGCAGCGCGACCTGCGAGGAAGTGGTGAAGCAAAGCCTCGGCGAAGACATCACCCAGCCAGAATTCTGGGCCACGGCGCTGAAAGCCATCGAACCGACGCTGACCGCCTATGAAGCGCTGAAGTGAGCGCAAGACGCAGGTAGCAAGTCTTTGATAGCTCGATGCCCCCCCCTTCGTGATAGTGGCCCCATGAAACCCGCCCCCGTTTCCCGCCGTCATTTTCTCCATGCCGCCCTCGCCGGTGGTGCGGTCAGCCAGAGCCCGTTAATGGCGGCTGACGCGGCTCCAAATGCAGGCATGTTCGCTGAACCTGCCCACGAGATCCCCCTCGCCAATGACACCGACGTGATCGTTTGCGGTGCCGGACCCGCAGGCGTGACGGCAGCCATCACCGCCGCACGCGCAGGCGCAAAGGTGCGCCTGTTTGAATGGCGCGGCTGCCTGGGCGGCATTTGGACGGCGGGACTGCTCGGCTACTTCCTCGACTTCAACAAACCGGGCTTCGCGAAGGAACTGCGCGATAAGCTCGATGCACGCGGCGCACGCGCAAACTCCACCAGCACCAGCCGTTTCTGCTACGACCCTGAAGCACTGAAGCTCCTGCTCGAAGAGCTCTGCGTCGAAGCAGGAGTGAAATTCCAGTATCACACCAAAGTGTGCGCCGCGTTTCGCGAAGGGAAGCGCCTCACCACCATCGTCACCGAATCCAAATCCGGCCGTCAGGCCTGGAAAGCCCCAGTCTTCATCGACACCACCGGCGATGGCGATCTCGGCTTCCAAGCAGGCTGCGCATTTGAAATCGGCGAAGCCGCCGAGTGCCCCTGCCAGCCGCTTTCGCTCAATGCATTACTCGTCGTGAAAGATGTCGAAAAGCTGCGCGAGTTCGTGCGCTTCGGCCAGCCGCTGCCCGGCGAAAACACGGACGGCGAAAAGAAAAAACGCATCAAGGACGCCATCGTCAGCACCGGCCATTTCCCATCCTACGCCGGTGCCACCCTCTGGCATGTCAGCGGAAATCTCGTCTTCGCGATGATGAATCAAGAGTTCGGCATCAAGCCCTGGGACTCCGCCGAAATCACCGCCGCCACCGTGCGCGCTCGTGCGGAAATGAACCTCATGGTCAATGGCCTCCGCAGCCTCGGTGGACCATGGGAGGGCATCCAGATCGTCGCCACCGCCGAACAGATCGGCGTGCGTGACGGCCGTCGCATCGTCGGACGCTACGTCGTGAACAAGGAAGACCTCATCAAAGGCGCACGCTACGATGACGCCGTGGTGCGTGCTACATTCGGCGTGGACATTCATGCCACAACTGCTGACCACAATCAGAAAGCGGCGACGCATTCCACCGGTATCAAGGTCAAGCCCTACGACATCCCGTTGCGCGCCTTGATCGCCAAAGAAGTCGATGGCCTCATGATGGCCGGTCGCTGCATCAGCGGCGATTTCATAGCGCACGCGAGCTATCGCGTGACCGGCAATGCCGTCGGCATGGGCGAAGGTGCCGGCGTCATCGCCGCTCTCGCTGCCACTTCCAAGCGCCTCCCCCACGAAGTCACATGGGCCGAAGGCGAAGCCAAACTAAAATCCATGGGCCAGCGGGCATAGTACAGTAGCCCTCTCGCTCCGCGAGAGGAGCCCAGCGCCCCGCAACCCGCTGCGCCGTGATGATAAGTGAAGCTCCGCGAGCTCGCAGTCACCGCACCGCCCGCACACTCGGCCCGTCCACCCACTTCGGCGGAATCATGATCTGCCGTGGCACCACCGGCACGCCATGCTCATGCTGGGAAAGCTGCGTCACGACCAAATCGACCGCCGCCGCCGCGAGGTGCTCGCGCTGCTGGTAGATGCCCGCAAACTCCTGCATCCTGGGCGTCCAGTCATGCGCCACAAATCCAATGTCATGCGGTACCCGCAGGCCCAGCCGGCGCAGCCAGCTGGGCACATGCGTGTCGAAGGTGATCAGCGCATCCGGCTCGTATTCACGCATCCATTTGGCAAAAGCATCGAAGCCTTTGCTGATGTCATTGCTCGGAAACAGCAGCAACGGCACCCGGTCCGCAGGCGGCAGGCTCTGCTGCCAGTGAAACAAACCGCCGCTGTAGCCAAACTGCGAGCGGTTCACAATCCACTTGGTCACCGCCACGCCGATGCGTTTGTAACCTCGCGCGCTGAGTTGATCCGCCGCCATGTGAATCCCCAGTGTCATGTTTCCCGCGCACATGTGCAGCGCCGGACTGCTCATCGCATTGCCAAAGGTCACGGCGGCAAAAGGCGAGAAGTCCATCTTGCTGCACGGCAGTTCCATGCTCTGCGGCGATACGATCACGCCCTCAATTCCGCGTGCATGCAGGATCTTCTGCAGCCTCTTGGGCGTCAGTCCATCCTTGCCCAGCCAGAACTCCTCCACCGCATATCCATGGCCATGCGCACGGCTGCGGATGTCATCGATCGGCACGTATTGGTACGAAGGCCCCAGCAAACCATCCTGCGGCACATCCTCACGGATCACCGCGATCACCGCCCGCACACGCTGCTGCTTCTTGCCCCTCACCACCTGCATCATGCGCGCCAGATGCGGGTCGGGCTGGTAGTTAAGCCGCTTCGCTTCCTTGAGAACCAGCTCACGCTTTTCGGCGGAAACCTTCGGCGCTCCGCGCAGCACCCGGGACACAGTCATCAAAGAAAAACCAGTCGCACGGGCGATGTCTTTGAGCGTGGGCGCTGTGGTGACGGGCATGGTGTTAAAAGGCAGAAGTAAAGACAACCTCAGAGCCCCGAGGTGGGACGGCGCCCGAAGCTATAGATCTGCCAGCGTCGCCGTGAGCAGCTTCCAGAACTTCTGCGTGGAGGAGATGCTGGCGCATTCTTTTTCAGAATGCGCCTCATGAATATTTGGCCCAAAGGAGATCATATCTAGCCCCGGATACGCCATGGAGATGACACCGCACTCCAGCCCCGCATGGCACGCACCCACCTTGACCTCATGGCCAAAAAGCTCGCGGTAAAGCTTCTTCATCTTATCAAGGATGGCCGACTCAGCGCTCGGACTCCAGCCCGGATACGGATCACCTGAACGAACCTCCGCACCGATGAGTTCAAACGGCGCCCGGAAGGCACGCGCCACATCCGCCTTGCTCGATTCCACCGAGCTCCGCTGCAGGCTGCCCCACTCCGCCTTGCCATTGCCGAGCGCGATGGTGGAAAAATTGGAAGACGCCTCCACCAATCCCGGCACCACCGGACTCATGCGATAAACTCCATTCACCACCGCCTGCATCGCCAGCACGAAAGACTTCTGATGTTCCCCGCCCATGATTCCCACCTCACCGCCATCCACCTCGGCGCGTGTTGAGCCGATGCTCAGCCCCGGTTCGATCAGGCGAAACTCTTCCCGAATGCCGGCAGCTTCACGCTCAAAACTTTCCGCAAAACGTGTCTCGTCGAAAATCACCACCTGCGCCACGCACTGCGCAGGTATCGCATTCCGTGCGCTACCCCCACGCATCGTCGAGAGCGCCACCACATCCTCACCGCACGCGTAAAGCAGGCGCGCCATCAGCTTGATCGCGTTCGCACGCCCTTCGTGAATCTGCAGGCCAGAATGCCCGCCGCGCAGGCCGGTGATCTGGATGGCAGCCACCGGCGCTGCAGAGTCATGCGCCACCTCGGTGTATAGGAATGTGCCCACCGTATCAATACCGCCTGCGCAGCCAATGGTAAAAGTGTCATCTTCTTCAGAGTCCAGGTTCAGCATCGTCTTGCCCGTCAGCAGTCCCGGTTGCAGCCCCAGCGCACCGCCCATGCCCTGCTCCTCATCCAGCGTGAAAAGCGCTTCGATCGGAGGATGAGACATATCAGTCGAAGCCAGCACCGCCAAAATCGCAGCCACACCAAGTCCATTGTCAGCGCCCAGCGTCGTCCCGCGTGCCCGCACCCAGTCACCATCCACCCACATCTCGATACCCTGCCGGTCAAAATCAAAATTCAGTCCGTCAGCAGCTTTATGCACCATGTCCAGATGCGCCTGCATGATGACGGGTGCGTGGCCGAGCCGGTCTGCCGACGCCGGTTTTTTAATGATCACATTACCAGCGCTGTCGAGTTGTGCCGCTAGGCCATGGCGCGCGGCGAATCCCAAAACGAATCCCACCACCCGCTCCTCGCGTTTGGAAGGGCGCGGCACGGCGTTGAGATCGGCAAAACAGTTCCAGAGAGCCTTGGGTTCGAGGGCGCGGATATCGGAGGAGGGCATAAAGGGGATTTGATGGGAGATGAAATCAGGCTGCGGTGGATAAGGTCACTCTTCGAGCAGGTTCGGCTGCGAAACAAGCGGGAGTGGTATCATAACACTCCATCGACCGATTCCACCGCGAAATGCCAGCGCGCTTCACGTTTGATAAGCCAATGATTTTCCGTCAGCTCTGCTTTCTTCTTTTCCTCGTCGCCACATGTGCGTGTGCCGCCGAGCCTTTCGCCGAACGCCGCCAAACCTGGCAGGGCATTCCCGGACTGGAACGCACCGCCAAAGGCCGCGTGTTTTCATCCTGGTTCACCGGCGGTCCCAAGGAGCCGTCTCCCGAGAATCTTGTGCTGCTTTGCTACAGCGATGATCAGGCAAAGACCTTCACCAAACCACAGGTCATGGCCGGGCCCAAAAACGGCACACGCTGCTTTGATCCCACCCTCTGGATCGATCCCAAAGGCCGCCTTTGGTACATCTTCAATCGCGGCAACAAGGACAGCACCATGCATGACGTCCATGCGCGCATTTGCGATGATCCCGATGCAACCCCACCCGTCTTTGGTGCCGAGTTCCGCGTGGGCTACGAAGGCCCTTATGCCTTCCGCATGAACAAGCCCACGGTGCTGTCCACCGGTGAATGGATCATGCCCGTCACGCATGCCACCGAGCCGGTGCATGACTGGTTCGCCGGGCCAAAGCAGCTTCAAGGCGTCGGCACCTCCACGGATGAAGGCAAGACATGGAAACTGCACGGTGCCCTCAAGGCCCCCGAGTGGGCGCTGGAGTGCATGATCACTGAGCTGAAAGACGGCCGCCTCTGGCTGCTCACCCGCACGGGCGGCGGCTTCCTATGGGAAAGCCACTCGTCAGACAAAGGCCGCACCTGGACCGAGGCCAAGGCCAGCACAATCGCGAATCCCGGCTCCCGCTTCTTCATCCGCCGCCTCGCATCCGGCAATCTGCTGCTGGTGAACCATCACGGCTTCACCGCCCGCACCCGCAGCCATCTCACCGCCCAGATCTCCACCGACGACGGCCAGACTTGGAACGAAGGCCTGCTGCTGGATGAGCGCAAAGGCGTTTCCTATCCCGATGGCGTGCAGGATCGCGATGGGCTCCTCTGGATCACGTATGACCGCGACCGCCAGGGCGATGGCGAGATCCTCCTCGCGAAGTTCCGTGAGGAAGATGTCCTCGCTGGCAAAAATGCCTCCGGCGCCGTGAGCCTGAAACAAACGATCAGCAAGCTGGGGAAGCCCCAGGTTGTGCCCGCCAAGTGGGATCCGGCGCTGGCGGGAGACATCGTCATGCAACGTCTCTTGAACACCTCTGTGCCAAGCGTGAAGGGCGCGCATGATGCGGAGTTCGTGTGTGTCGGCGAACGCGCCTACATCGTGACCGAAGCCAATGACGTGAGGGCAGGGGAGAGCGCAGGCTGGCCGGAAATTTACGCCACTCTCTCCATCGTGAACCTCAAGACGCTTGCTCTGGAAAAAGTGATCGACTTTGCCAAGAGCGAGCAGCGTTTTGAAAACGACACTCTCCTAGTGGGCGCATGCTTCGTGCCGCGCATCCTGCAGAAGGATGCAAACACCCTGCGCTGCTATTTCACCAGCGAAGACCCCGGCAAGCGCCAGTCTCAGATGTGGTATCGTGATTTCGATCTGAAGTCCGGCGACTTCATGCCCACGATCCACAAGGCAAAGCTGAAGACGGCTGCGGGCACCTTTGACTTCCAGCCCCAGTATCTTCATGCAGACGCAACGGCACAGGGCTTTGCCAAAAAGGCCGTGGATTCCTCCTTCTTCATCTTTGATTCGTTCAAGCAGTTCGACGGCAAGACCTACGTCGCCCTGAACAATTTCAGCGGCAAACAGAACGCGCTGGCGCGGGTGCACGAGGATCTGGAGACCTTTGAAGTGCTCGGCCATTTCAACGAGCCGCAGTCTGAGGCCTTGAGCGAATCAGCCGTGAACCGCCTACCCGACGGCACCTGGATGGCCATCTGCCGCAACGACAAAGGAAACTACCATTTCTCGACCAGCGCCGATGGCAAAACATGGAGCGTGGGCAAGCCGCTGCCCATCGTGCCAAATGGTGCGAACTCGAAACCCACCTTCGACAAGTTCGGCGGCACCTATTACCTCGGCTGGCAGGAGTCCACCCGCTTCCAGGGCGTGAGCCGCAGCGTCTTCAATGTGGACGTCTCGCGCGATGGCAAAACGTGGGAGCGCAAATACCGCTTCGAGACGCCTCAGTCCTTTCAATATCCGACCTTTCACGAACACGAAGGTGTGATCTGGCTCGTTGTGACCCAGGGAGACAAGGACGCGAGCCGCAAAGAGCGCATCATGTTCGGCAAACTCGAAGACGTGGGGCAGTTCGAGCCGCAGGCTGGGCAAAAGCGCATCGTCTGGCCTGCGCCACCACCAGAGGAAGCTGCGGTGATGAAGGTGGGTGCGAAGCTTTTCACCGATCGTGACTACGTGATTGAATCCTTGTTTGAGCAGCTCAGCGGCCTGCCGTTTTTGCGCACAGGCATCGAGAAGGTTGATGTCGAGGTCACCAAGCCGGGCACGCTTTACGCACTCACACCTTCGTCTCGGCCACAGGCTGCGAGCCAGGAAGCAGCACTCGCCAGCGCCGGTTTCACGAAGGTGGATGCACCCGAGGTGCAGCTTTTCCCCGGTGAAATCAATCGCGTGAACTTGTATCGCAAAGAGGTCTTGGCTGGCGAGCAACTGCACTTCAAAAAGCTGGTGCTGCTGATCAGCGGCACTGGGGTGGCGCTGCGCGAAATCCATCCTTGATCAACACCACATCCTCTTGGTATCACCGCACATGACCCGCTTTCTCAACTGGTTTAACAATCTCTATCCCGTGTGGCTTGTCAGCCTCGCGACACTCGCGTTCTTCTTTCCACAGACCATGCTGTGGTTCGACAAGCCGTGGATCTTCTGGTCGCTCGCGGCCTCCATGCTCGGCATGGGGCTCACGCTGAGCCTGGATGACTTCAAGGCCATCGCACGCATGCCCGGCAGCGTGGCGCTGGGATTCCTCGCGCAGTACACCATCATGCCGCTTACCGGCTGGCTGGTTGCTACGCTGCTGAAACTTGAGCCCGGACTCGCGGTGGGCATCATCCTCGTTTCGAGCTGCCCCGGCGGCATGGCATCCAACATGATCAGCTATCTTGCCCGGGCGAATGTGGCGCTCTCGGTGGTGCTCACACTCGCATCCACCCTGCTGGCCTTCTTTTTCACCCCCATGTGGACCAGTGCGCTGGCAGGCAAATATGTGCCCGTGGATGCCTGGGGCCTGTGCCTGTCGGCATTGCAACTGACGGTTGCTCCAGTCGTGTTGGGTGTGCTTATTCGCTGGAAGCTGCCGCGCACTGCCGATCGAATCGGAGCCTGCGGTCCCACCGTTGCCGTGCTGGCTTTCACGTTGGTGAGCGGTGGTATCGTGGCCGCCAGTGCCGACGCCGTCGCCTCACACTTTGGCCGTCTGGCTCTCGCTGCATTTATGCTCCACGTCATTGGCTTTGTGGTCGGCTATATTATTCCCAAAGTGCTGCGGTATCCCGAATCTGTCGCTCGCACGGTGAGCATCGAGGTGGGCATGCAAAACGGCGGCATGGCGGCTGCGCTGGCCCGTGAGCATTTTCCCTTGATGCCGCTAGCTGCCGCTGCCGCCGTCTTCAGCGGTGTGATGCAAAACATCGTCGGTGGCCTCATGGCCGCTTGGTGGAAGCGCCGCACACCGGATGCCTGACCATGAGCCGCCGCGACATCTACTACTGGAAATGCGACCGCCCTGCGGCGTTTCACGGCACGCAGACACGCGCTGAGGCCGATGCGCAAATTGAGCGTCAATTGCACGAGGCCTTGCAGCAGCAGTTCGAAACACAAGCCGTCTCGCTGAGCGCAGGAGTCGGCCAGGGTAATCACCTCACCTGGAATGCCGAGGTGAACGGTCAGGCAATGTTCATCCGCGTCGAAAACGGACCCGAGAAAGACGGCCATCTCGCCATCGAGTCGGCCTTGCTGGAGCGCGTGCGTTCAGTGGGCGTCAGAACACCGTGCGTTCATGCCTGCGATGCCACGCGCTCTCGTGTCCCCTTCGCATGGCAGGCCCTGGAGCGCATCTCTGCGCCTGATCTCAATCACTGGTTCAAGCAAGGCCGTCTCGATGTGCCACGCATCGCCTTCGGCATCGGCGAGGCAGTGGCGAAGTGGCAGACGATCAAGCTGCCGGGCTTTGGAATCCTGGATGAATCGATGTGTGGCTATCACGCCACCTACGCCGACTACTTCCATCTTCGCCTCGATCAACACCTGGCCTTCCTCGTCACCCGCGGCTTCCTCACGCAAGCTCAGAGCGACGAAATCCTCGCCGAGATCGAAAGTCATCAGTCACTCCTCCAACTCGACACCGGCTGCTTCGTTCACAAGGACCTCGCCCTCTGGAACATCCTCGGCAGCGAGAGCGAGATCTCGGCCTTCATCGACTTTGACGACGCCATCAGCGGCGATCCCATGGACGATCTCTCGCTCCTCGCCTGCTTCCATGACGACGTCTTCCTTCGTCATGCGTTTGAGGGCTATCAAAGCACCCGCTCACTCCCCCCCAATCATCTGCGCCGCTTCTGGCTGCACCTGCTGCGCAACATGATTGTCAAAGCCGTCATCCGCGTCGGCGCAGGCTACTTCGATCGTGACGATGGCTTCTTCCTCATCTCATCCGGCACCTCCGGTCAGTCTCTGCGCGAATTCACCCATTCACGCCTGAACCTCGCCTTGCAGGGCTTGCGCAACTCCAGCAGCATCGACATTCTTCGACCATGAAATCTCACATCGGCACCTTTCTTTCCATCGGCTCACCTGCGGTCACTGAACTCGCCGCCGAGTGCGGCTTTGACTGGGTTTTGATCGACTTGGAACACGGCTGTGAATCCGAAGCCGCGCTGCCAGATCAACTGCGCGCTCTGCGTGGCAGCGACACCCTCGCCATCGTGCGTGTGAGTGCTCCGCATCCAGATCTGATAGCTCGCGTGCTCGACTGGGGCGCGCAGGGTATAATGGTCCCGCATATAAACACAGTCGCGGAGGCGCGGCATTGTGTGGACGCAGCCTATTATCCCCCACAGGGCCATCGCGGCGTGTCACGCACCGTGCGCGCCTATGGCTATGGCATGCGTCTGCCAGACGGCGCCATGCCCAAACCCATCATCCTCGCCCAGATCGAAACCGCCGAGGCGGTGGCAAATGCCGATCAAATCGCCGCCGTGGAGGGCATTGATGCGCTCTTCATCGGTCCAGCCGATTTGTCATTCGACCTCAAGGCGCAGCAGTCGCCCCGCAGCTATGACGACTGCGTTAACAGCATCGTCAAAGCCGCTAACGACCACGGCAAAGGCTGCGGCATCCTCGTCCGTCATGCCGATGACAAGGAAAAGCTCAAAGCCCTCGGCTTCACCTGGATCGCCATGGATTCCGACCTCTCGCTGGTGCGCGAGGGCTTCAAACGGAATCTCGCGGTGGCGCGGGCATGGTGAAAAAGTCTGACTTTTTCCTGTTCAAAGGCGTTTCCCCTATAATCTCGCCTCCCCCATGACCGCATCCCTCCAAATCAAATCCAAAATCGTCGAACTGTGCGAAACCCTCGTGGCCGACAGCGACGTGAAAAATGCCCGCGAAAAAGCGGAAGCCTTCCTCGCCAATGAGGAAGCCGTGTCGCTCTACCGCGAGATGGCCACGCTCGGCCGCGCCCTGCACCAGAAGCAGCAAAGCGGCGAAGAGCCCAGCGGAGAAGAAATCTCCCGCTTCACGGAACTGCAGGACCAGTGCGATGCCAATACCGCCATCCTCAGCTTCATCGAAGCCCAGGACGTGCTGCGCGGCATTGCCGAAGTGGTGACAAGCTACGTCGGCAAAAGCCTTGAGCGCGGTGAAGTCCCTGCCGAAGCCGAAGTGTTCTCCAAAGGCTGTGGCGAAGGCTGCGGCTGCCACTAGTCACCGGGCTGCATGAAAGCGTTCGCTCTGATCGCCACGCTGCTGTTTTGCGTCTCGTCCTTCGCGGGCGAGGCCAAAACGGTGAAGCTGCTCACCATTGGCAACAGCTTCTCCGCCAATGCCACGCATTACCTCGGCGATCTGGCGAAGGCAGGTGGGCATACGCTGGTTCATCAGCCCCTCGTCATAGGCGGTGCCTCATTTCAGGTGCACGCCGAGAAAGCGCAGAAGCATGAAGCAGACCCGAAAGACAAGGCGGGTCTCTACACCAGCGGCCGCGGTTTGAAGGAAAACCTCGAGCTGCAAAAGTGGGACTACGTCACCATCCAGCAGGCCAGCATCAAGAGCCACGACTTCGCCACCTATCAGCCTTACGCAGGCTGGTTGCGCGATTACATCACCAAACACGCGCCACAGGCGAAACTGCTCGTGCATGAAACCTGGGAGTACCGCAAAGACGATCCACGTTTCTCCAAGCCAGGTGATCTCAAGTCACAGGAAGAAATGTACACCGGCCTGCGCGCTGCCTATGACAAAATCGCCGCAGAATTCAATGCCCGCATCATCCCGACCGGCGATGCCTTCCATCTCGCGGACACCGATCCGAGCTGGGCTTATCAAACCGACACCAGCTTCAATCCCAAAGCCGCAAAACAGCCGGAATTGCCGAATCAGACACACTCCCTGCACGTCGGCTGGCGCTGGGCCAAGCCCAAAAACGGTGGTAAAATCGCACTCGGCATGGACGGCCATCACGCCAGCATGGCCGGCGAATACCTCGGTGCCTGCGTTTGGTACGAGGTCTTATTTTCTGAGAGCGCAGTAGGCAACGCCTTCATGCCCAAGGGACTGGACCCGACATACGCTCGCTTTTTGCAGGAGACTGCGCATCGCGCAGTGATCGAGCGGACAAAATGATGTCCAAAATGAGAGGGGCGTGTTCTTATGAGAGCCATGACTCGCCTCGTCTTGCTTCTATTTGCACTCAGTTTCTCAGCCCATGCCGCCACGGAGGCGGATGTCATCGTCTATGGAGCCACCCCAGGCGGCTTCTGCGCAGCCATCGCCGCAGCACGTGAGGGCGCCTCTGTCATCCTTGTCGAGCCCACCGATCATGTCGGTGGCGTGAACACCGGTGGGCTCTGTTTCAGCGACTCCAATCAAACGGTGCGCAGCACGGTCCTTGGCCTGTTCGAGGAATGGCATGCACGCATCGAAAAAGACTACCAGATGCGCAGTGTTGCACTGCCTTACACCGTAAGTGACAAAGATCACAAACCCTGGACCTACGAGCCCCATGTGGCGGCAAAAATTACGCGGCAGATGCTGGATGAAGCCGGGGTGAAAGTGCTGACGAAGCGAGTTTTGCAATCAGTGGCAAAACAAGGCAATCACATCACAAAACTAGTCACAAGTGACGGTGATTTCGCAGCCAAGGTGTTCGTGGATGGCACCTATGAAGGAGATTTGATGGCGGCGGCCGGAGTGAGCTGGACGATTGGCCGCGAAGGACGGCAGGACTTCGGCGAGCCTCTGGCCGGAAAGCAGTATTCCAAGGCGAAGCTGGCCATCTCGGGCCTTGATGACGCAGGCAAGCCGCTGCCGCTCATCACGACAATAGATGCTGGTGCTGATGAGGCGGGCGACAAGAACGTGATGGTGTACAGCTTCCGTCTTTGCGTCACGAAAGACCCGGAAAATCGCGTGCCCTTTCCGCAGCCTGCGCACTATGACCCTGCACGCTTTGAAGTCGTGCGGCGCTACTTTGCGCAAGAAAAGCAACCGCATCTGCTGTGGGACCTCTATCCGCTTCCGGGCAACAAGTTTGATGCAAACAACGGCATCGGCAAACAGTTCTCCATGGGTCTCGTGGGAGCCTGCAACGGCTGGAGCGAGGCAGATGAAGGCATGCGTGCGAAAATCTGGGAAGCGCACAAGCAATACACGCTGGAGATGCATCATTTCCTCAGCACCGATCCTGTAGTGCCGGAGCATCTGAGGCAGCAGATGGCGGAGATCGGCCTCTGCCGCGATGAATTCCCCGCTTATGGCCATTGGTCACCTCAGCTCTACGTGCGCGAAGGTCGGCGCATGATCGGTGAATACGTCGTTTCGCAGAAAGACATCATGGACGAGCCGAAGAAAAATGATGCCATCATCGTCTCATCATTTCCGATCGATTCACATGATTGCCAACGCGTGGGGACGAAGGACATGGTCACGGATGAAGGCACCATCATGCCAGTCCGCATGGCGGGCCGGCGGCATGGCTACCCATATCACATTCCTTATCGCGCCATCACGCCAAAGGCCGCCGAGTGTGACAACTTGCTCGTGCCTGTAGCCCTGTCCTGCACGCATGTGGGTATCTCATCGATCCGTGTGGAGCCGACGTGGATGATCCTTGGCCAGAGCGCAGGCATTGCAGCCGCTGTGAGTGCGAAGCAAAACCTCGCTGTGCAAAAACTTCCGTATGCCGCACTCCGTGAGCGGCTTCTGGCGCAGAAACAGGTGCTTGAACTGCCCGTTCTGCCGGATGCTCCACCCGAAGCGAAGGGTGCGATGAATGTTGATCCAAAAACCCTTCCCGGCATTGTGCTGGATGACTCGCAGGCCGAACTCAAGGGCCAATGGAGCCGCTCTTCCGGCTTCAAGCCACACATCGGCACCGGCTATCTCCATGATGACAAACGCGCCGACGGCCAGTCCAGCGCCATCTTTCGCTGCAAAGCGCCCAAAACAGGACTCTACGAGCTGCGTATGGCTTATTCACCCCATGAAACGCGTGCCACAAAGGTGCCAGTGACGATTCAATGCGGCGTGCGCAAGACTGATATTATTGTCGATCAAACGCTGCCGCTGGCCGCTGGGGAGGCGTTTCGCACCATTGGCAGCGTGCAGCTTGATGGCGGTTTTGAAACAGTCATCACTGTCAGCAATACCGGCACAGCAGGGTTTGTGATTCTGGATGCGCTGCAACTCATCGAGTCTAACCACTAAACTCACCATGAAGACATTTTTCTTCGCTTGTTTGATCAGCGTCACCCACCTCAACGCTGCGGACATCGTGGTGTATGGCGGTGTGCCCTGTGGCATCGCGGCATCCATCGTGGCTGCGCGTGAAGGGGCCAAAGTGGTGCTCATTGAGCCGACGAAACACGTCGGAGGACTGAGCGCGAGCGGCATCAATACGGCTGAAAGCGAACACATGCTGAAATGGACCATCGGCGGTTTTGCGGATGAATTTTATCGCCGACTGGGCGCGCACTACCAGACCGGTGGTCCGGAGTATTTCTTTGAGTCCAGCATCGCCGAAAAAATCTACCTCGAAATGCTGCGTGAGGCGGGCGTGGAGGTGCGCTTCGGTGCATCAGTGGACAAGGTGGCCAAAGACGGCGCGCGCATCACCGAGATCACCCTCACGGACGGCACCAAGTTGGAGGCGAAAGTCTTCATCGACGCGGGTTATGAGGGCGATTTGATGGCGCGTGCCGGAGTCAAATACGCTGTCGGTCGCGAGTCGAAGGCGGAGTATGGCGAAGAGGCTGCGGGGGTCCGTTTTGACAAGACAGCGCGCCAAGCCCGGACGGTGGATGAGATTGGAACGTTGCTGCCTGGCATCAGCGCATGGGCCAAAGATTTGCATGAAGGCGATGCCCATCGGGCACCGATGAACTACAATTTCCGTCTCACGGTGGCAAAGGATCCCAAGCTGCAGGTGCCCATCCCCGCGCCGAAGCATTACAACGAAAAGCGTTATGCGCTGCTTGCCAGCTGGCTCCTCGATCAGACGCAGCAAAAGAAGCCGGTAAAACTTGCGGACATCATCGACCTCTACGGTCGGCGCAACGGCAAGTTCGAGATGAACAACAAGCAGTCCGCCGTCTACTCGCTGGGACATTTTGGCGGCCAATTTGACTGGCCCAATGCCACATACGAAGAGCGTGCGCACATTTACCAGGATCACATGGATTACACGCTCGGTCTGCTGCACTTCCTCGCCACGGATGCCGCAGTGCCCGCGAAGGTGCAGGAGGAGATGAAGTCTCTGGGCCTGCACAAGGACGAGTTCGCCGACAACGGCCACCTGCCCTATCAGCTCTACGTGCGCGAGGCGAGGCGGATGCGCGGCGAACATGTCGTGACGCAGCAGGATGTGCAGGAAGACCGCCGCAAGCCGGACAGCATCGGCATGAGCAGCCATTTCATCGACTGCCATCACGTTCAGCGCGTGGCTTTGAATGAAAACGAGTTCGTCAATGAGGGGCGCATCTGGCGCATGGGCTACGCTTATCAGATTCCGTATCGGGCGCTGATACCGAAAGCCTCCGAATGCACCAACCTGCTGGTGCCCGGCGCTGCCAGCTACACCCATGTGGCTTTTTGCACGCTGCGGTTGGAGAGCGTGTGGATGATCACCGGTCACGCCGCAGGCATCGCCGCTGCGCTGGCGGTGAAGGATGGTGCCACCGTACAGAACGTGCCGCTGGCCCCTTTGCAGGACAAGCTGCGCGCCCAGAAGCAGGTGGTCGATTTCATTCCCGGCCTGCCGGAGAAGTGTGAGCATCTCAACGGCCCGCCGGAATTTTAACGTTCAATTCAGTTTCACCGCCTTCCAACCATGCCTGCCCGCCGCCACTTCATCGCCTCTGTTACCGCCGCGCTTGGTGGTTCTGTTTTTGCCGCCAATGGCAAGCCGAAGGCCATTCTGCTGCAATCTGCCTGGGATACAGTGAACATCGGTGACATCGGTCACACGCCGGGAACGCTGCGTGTCATCGAAGAGCACCTGCCAGAGGTGAAGGTGCTGCTGTGGGCGATGAAGCTGGACGAGCGCGTCACCGCGATGCTCAAGAAGCGCTTTCCCAAGGTGGAGATTCTGCAGGGCAGCCTCACAGGCAAAGGTGAAAAGGACGAGGCGCTGCGGCAGGCGATCATGGGTTGCGATCTGTTCATCCGCAACTCCGGCATGGGTCAGGACATCAGCTTCATGCAGTTTTGCCAGAAGGCAGGCAGGCCTTATGGACTGTTTGGGCAGTCGTATTTCGCCAGCATGGTGGAAGGCAAAGGCGCGGAGGAGCGCATCGCCTTGCTGAATGCGGCTTCGTTCATCTACACACGTGAGACGAAGACTCTGAGCATCCTCAAGGGCGCTGGTATCAAGACGCCCGTGCTTGAGTTCGGGCCGGACGGCTGTTTCGGCATCGACGTGCGCGATGACATGCGCGGATTGGCCACCATGAAGAAGCTCGGGCTGGAAGAGCGGAAATTCATCACCCTGCAACTGCGCACCAACACGGCCAAACTGCCCGGCGTGGACGACACCCGCCCCCCGAAGCTCAACCCGCTGCATCCCACCCCTGAGCAGATCGCTGATGATGAACGTCGTGCGGCTAAGTACCGGGAACTCGTCACGCTATGGGTCAAAAAGACGGGTCACAAAGTCCTCATCGCCCCCGAAGTGAAGAAGGAGATGGAGCACAACAATCGCCTCATTCACGATCCGCTGCCGCCGGAAATTCAGAAGCACGTGGTGAACCTAGAGTATTTCTGGAACGCCGATGAGGCCGCCTCCATCTTTGCCCGCGCCCACACCATCATCTGCCACGAGCCGCATTCACCAATCATCGCCTTGGCAAACGGCACGCCGATCATCCACACCTACTCCGAGTTCCACTCGCCAAAGTGCTGGATGTTCAAGGACGTCGGCCTGGGTGAATGGCTGCTGGAAATGGACGAGACACCAGCGGACAAGATGGCGGAGACTCTGTTCGCCATTGATACCGATTACCCTGCGGCTCAGGCCAAAGTAAAGAAGGCCATGGCCTATGTGCATGAGTGCTTTGGCAAGTCGATGCAGCATGTGAAGGGTATTCTCGAAAAGGCATGATGATTTGACGACAAAAAGAAAGGGCTGGGTCTCGTTTTCACACGCCATGTCTTCGATTTCTCGCCGCGCCTTCTTCCATCACAGCTCCCTTTGCCTTGCCGGTATCGGGGCTGATAGACTTCTCGCTGCTGATACTGCGGCGGAACCCCTTCTGCGTGTCGGCTTGATGACCGATCTGCATTACGCAGACAAGGAGCCGACGAAGACGCGATTCTACCGCGAGGCGTTGGCGAAGCTGGATGAAGCGGTGGAGGTCATGAACCGCGAAAAGCCGGCATTGGTGATCGAGCTGGGCGATTTCATCGATCAGGCGGATTCGGTGGAGCGAGAAATGGAATGGCTGAAGACGATGGAGTCGCACTTCGCCCGGCTCGCGATGCCAAGGCATTATGTGTTGGGAAATCACTGCGTGGGCACGTTGACGAAGCAGGAGTTTGCCGCTCACACGAAGGCGACGGGAGGGCATGCGGCCTTCGAAGAAAACGGTGTGACGTTTTTGATTCTCGACGCCTGTTTCCGTGAGGATGGCTTGCCTTATGAACGGAAGAACTTCAACTGGCAGGATGCCAACCTGCCCAGGGCGGAGCTGGCATGGCTGGAGGCTTCGCTGGCCAAGGCAGGCGGTCCGGTGGTTGTCTTCGCTCATCAACGGCTCGACATGGACAAAGCCCATGCCGTGCGCAACGCCGCCGAGGTGCGTGCGCTGCTGGAGAAGTCGGGCAAGGTGCTCGCTGTGTTTCAGGGCCACTCGCACAAGAACGACTATCAGCAAATCGCCGGCATCCACTACACCACGCTCGTCGCGATGGTGGAAGGCAGTGGCATGGAAAACAACGGCTACTCGATGCTCGACTTCATGGCGGATGGCTCGTTGCGCTTGAACGGCTTCCGCAGGCAGGTAAACCGCACTTTGAATCACGCATGAAACACTTTCTCCTTCTTCTGGCATTCACAAGCTCCGCGCTTGCGCTGGAGCCCGGCTTCGAATCCCTATTCGACGGCAAAACCCTTGATGGCTGGAAGCATGATGGCAACTGGACGGTGGTGAACGGCGAGATCGCACGCGTGAAGAAGGGCGGCTCATTGAGCTATGAAAAGACGAAGGTGCCGGATGATTTCGAGCTGCGCTTTGACTGGAAAGTGGCGAAGGGCTGCAACAGCGGTGTGTATTACCGGCCGGGTCAGTATGAGTATCAATTGCTCGACAACACCAACAGCCCCTACGGCGAAAATCCGCGGCAAAGCGCGGGCTCACTGTTCTTCTGCATGGCCCCGACCAAGGATGTGGTGCGGCCCTTTGAGCAGTGGAACGAGGCGCGCGTCATCTGCAAAGGTAGTGTTATTCAGCACTGGCTGAACGGAGAAAAAGTGGTCGATTTCGACTATGCCGATCCGCGTTGGAACGATGCGGTCAAACTGGTCAGCTATCGAGGCACGGATCTGGCAAAGCGGGGCGGCAATCTCTGGCTGCAGGATCATGGCGCCGATGTGTGGTTCAAGAATCTTCGCTGGCGCACGATTCCAGCTGACGAGCCGCTGGTGAGTGAAAACCTCACGCCCATGCCCGTGTCCGAGGCTGCATTGAAAAAAGAAGAGGCGCGTATTCAGGAGCTGCTGAACCCCAAACCCAAGCCCGCAAAGAAATCTGCGTGGCATCACCTGGAACTGAAACGCTTCAAAGCCGAAGAGGCCCATCAAGGCGTAGCGGTGGATGACACCTGTTTTTATGCGATCACGAACGCGGTCATCGGCAAGTATCGCAAGGACAATGGCGAACGCATTGGCGGCTGGAAAGAGGCAAAGGATGGGCGCATCAAGCATCTGAACGCGGGAGTTGTGCTCGATGGGAAGCTCTACTGTGCGCATTCAAACTACCCCGAGATGCCGATGAAGAGCTCCGTGGAGATTTGGGATCCACAGACGATGCAGCATTTGGAGTCCATTGACCTGACGGACGCCGACGGCTCGCTGACCTGGGTGGACCGTCGTGAGGGTCTGTGGTACGCCTGCTTTGCGCAGTATGCGAAGACCGGTGATCCTGCGAAGACGCGGATCGTGATGTTTGATGCCCAGTGGAAGAAGCTCGGAGAGCTGAAATTCCCGAGCGAGGTCGTGGAGAAGTTTGGCAAAAACAGCAGTTCTGGCGGCAGCTTTGGGCCTGCCGGGCATCTCTTCATCACGGGCCATGATGCGCAAGAGCTGTATGAGCTCGATCTCCCGGCCAAGGGTGACGTATTGCTCTGGCAGAGCGCAATACCGATCAGCGCCCACGGCCAGTCCTTCGCCTGGGATCGCCGTGAAGCCGGTGTGCTGTATTCCATCGATCGGATGACCTCTGAGGTGATTGTCTCACGAATTTCGAAGTCCTGATTTCACCGCCAATCGTAGAATGGGTTTTCCTGACAAACTCTCATCCACACGATCATGAAACAAAAAGCATCCGCCCAATGGCAGGGGGCCCTCAAAGAAGGAACCGGAACTCTCAGCACCGGCTCCGGTGCGCTCACTGACAAACCCTACTCTTTCAAGACCCGCTTCGAAGGTGAGCAGGGTACGAATCCTGAAGAGCTCATCGGTGCGGCCCATGCGGGCTGCTTCTCGATGGCTTTCTCCATGATTCTGGGAGGCGCTGGATTTACACCCGACAAGATCGACACCAGTGCCACCATCACGCTGGAGCCGAAAGACGGAGGCTTCGCCATCACGGCCAGCCATCTCGATGTGACCGCCGTCATCCCAAGCATCGACGAAGCCACCTTTCAAGATCTCGCGGGCAAAGCCAAGGCAGGGTGTCCCGTCTCCAAGCTGCTGAATGCGACAATCACAATGACTGCGAAACTGGCGTGAGCCATGGTGTGCGCGCGAATCCAAGGAGCCAGACTTTCTTCATTTGGCTCCTTGGTTCACTGCATCCGAAGCCGGGTGAGATTTAAAGCGCGGACTGCGGCTTTGCCCCTGGGAACCATTCGATGTGCTGATCGCCCTTGCGGCCGAGGTAAGTGACCCGCTGGCCGCGCAGGAAGGCGAAGTAACCCTGCGCCCCGGCCTGCATGGCCCGAATGCTGAAATCACGAAAGTGCTGGTTGTTTTGCTGACTGTCGAGGATGTTGGCGCGAAGTGCCTGAACATCAAAATCGGCAGCGACAGCAGGCAGATCTTCATACGGAATGGCGGTTGTGACGGCGACCCTGCTGCCATTGTAAAAGGTCTTCCGCAGGGAAAGGTAATCCACATGGTAGAACTCGACACCAGCCTCGATGAGCTGGGCGACGATTTGGGGGAAGGGAGTGCCTCCTGCGAGGGTGGCATTGGCTGCGGCGGTGATGAGATCAGTATTCATAGGGGGCATGTCATTGGGGTTTGCGGCAGCCCAAAAAACGGGCTTCCTCAGATGTGACAGCGCCGTTCATGCGTTGTGACAGTTCGCGCGATTTTTTTTAATCTCTGTCAAAACCTGAGCGGGCGAGAATGCCTGCAGACTCGTGGCGAAGTCAGGACCTGTGAGCATGGGCTGCATGCGGTAAAGTTCAGCATGCTGGCGGTCCATGCCCTGGAGTTCATCCAGCTGCGCTGCGGATCGTCGCTGCACAGACGTAATGCGGTCTTTGGAGAACTGGAGATTGGCCGGGTCCAGCCAGCCTTCGCGCATGAAGCCGCGGGCTTTTTTAGCACAGCGGCAGGGATTGGCCGTCTTCACGAGGCCGCATTTGTCATTCATGAACTGGTACAAATCCTGCCGTGCCCGCGAGAGCAGCTGGCGAAAGTTGGCAGGCGTGACGTCCAGAGCGGCGGCGGCCGTTTCACTGGATTCGCCAAAGACCTCGCCCAGAATGAATGCGAGACGTTGGCGACGGTCCAGGCACATGAGCATGGCTGTGATGCAGCCTAGCTTGGCCTCCTGAAACAGCATCTGGGTTTCGACGGGCTGGGCATGAGTGTCTCGCAGGGCTTCATCGGGAATGCAGTCGAGGGATTCGGCCATGTCGGTGAAGGTCATCGCTTTCTCCTCCATCTCCGATTTACGTACATTGAGCAGATGATTGACTGCGATGCAGCCAGGTGCTGAATTTGCTGCGGCCTTCGAAACTGCCGAGATGTGTGACGGCTTTGATCAGGATTTCCTGCGTCGCATCTTCCGCGACCTCGCGCCGCCAGACCATGCGCAGGGCGAGATTGAAAACCCATGACTGATGGCGGCGAACAAGTGCGTCCAGAGCACCCATGTCACCACCTTGGGCTTGAGTGATCAGAGTTTCGTCAGTCATGTGTTTTGCATCCATGCAGGGGAGAGCGGCGTCGAAAAAGGATTCCTTGTCAGCTTTGCTGCAAGATGGCTTTCGTGCCCGGTTCCCAGGCGAGCCCCCAGTCACGGATGGACTTCATGACGGGCCGGAGGGAATCGCCTTTCTCAGTGAGTTCGTAGGCCATGCGCTTGCCACCGTCAGAGGCGGGGATCTGGCGGATAATGTCTGCTTCGAGAAGACGTTCGAGGCGGTCGCTGAGGATGTTGGTGGGAATGCCTTCGGGAGAGCTGACAAAGTCTTTGAAGCGGCTGCGGCCCAGCATGAGATCGCGGATGACGAGAAGCGTCCACCGGTCGCCAAACAGGTCAAGTGCACAGGATACAGGGCAGGGGGAGCGGCGTGAGGATGTCGGTGGCGCCTTGAGCGGGCGTTTGGATGCTTTGGCCTTGGGCATGGGGGGACTATGATTCCAAATACTTGCGTTTCAAAAGTAAAAGACTTGCACAATGCAAGTAATGCACAATTTTGCTCCCATGAGCACGAGCACTGATCCTCTACTCGCCCCGCCGGGCGCCGGTCTGCCCACCATCGAACTTTGGGTTGCCAGGCTGTTGTTCGCGCTGACACGCCTTCGCGGAAATCGTGAGACTTTTGTGACCAAGTTTGAGCGTGAGCGTGCGGTGATCCATGCGCTTGTGGCTTCCTGCCCTGAAGCGCAGCGAGGTGAGCAGGTGCTCATCGCCCGTTTGCGAGGCCTTGAGGACAGCAGCCGCGACTGGTCCGTGTGGATGACGCTGGATCATCTGCGCATCACCAACATCGCCTTCGCTCGAGTCATCAACGCACTCACTCATGGGAAGGTGCCGCCGGGAAAGGCGAGCACGGCGGCGGTCAAACCGAGTGTCTCGGTGACTGCAACCGTTGAGGCGGACTTTGAGCGTTCATGTGATGATGTTCTTGCTGCGATCACCGAGGCGACGGATTTGAAGACCAATGTGAGGTTTGCACATCCGTGGTTCGGCCCACTGGATGCTTTCGGCTGGGCAGCGATGGCGGGTACGCACATGGGCATTCATCGTGCGCAGATTCAAAGCCTCCTGCTAGGATTGCGCCAATGAAGCAGGCACTGTCTCTCACCACTGATCCCATTCCGCAGCTCATCTGGCGCATCGCGCTGCCGATGAGTGTCGGCATGTTTTTCAACACGATGTTCAACGTGGTGGACACGCTGTGCGCGGGCTGGCTGGGCACAGACTCGCTGGCGGCGCTTTCGCTGTCGTTTCCGCTGTATTTCGTTGTGTTTGCCATGGGCAGCGGCATCAGCCAGGGCACCACGGCCTTGCTGGCGAATGCGCTGGGAGCGGGGCATGCGGCGGATGCACGCAGGGTGTTTGCGCAGTCGCTGGTGTTTGCCACCACGGCGGGTGTGCTTCTTTCCATCGTGGGCTGGCTGGTGGCGCCTGGGTTGTTTCGGCTGCTCGGCGCCGAGGGCAGCTATTTGAGCGCGGTGCTGGATTACATGCACGTGATCCTCGCCGGAGGGGTGTTCTTTTTGCTGCCGATGATCCTGAATTCAGCGCTGTCTGCGCAGGGCACCACCTGGGTGTATCGAAATTTTCTCATCGTCGGCTTCGTGGCGAACATCGTGCTCAATCCGGTGCTGATGTGGGGGTGGACGGGATTGCCCGCACTGGGCGTGGGCGGAATCGCGCTGGCCACGGTGCTTGTGCAGATGGGTGGTGGGCTCTTTCTTTGGTCTCATGTCAGCAAGGCGGACTATTGCAGGGATCTGCGGCGGGATGATTTCAAACCCAATCTGCAGGTGCTGCGGCGTATTGCAGGACAGGCAGTTCCGGCAGCGCTGAACATGCTCACCATCTCGCTTGGGGTGTTTGTCATCACATGGTTTGTGAAGCACTTCGGCAAAGAGGCTGTGGCTGCCACGGGCATTGCCACACGCGTCGAGCAAATTGTGCTCATGCCTGCCATCGGCCTGAATTCTGCGGTGCTGAGCATCGTGGGGCAGAATCACGGTGCAGGACTACCGCTCCGCGTGCGCGAGGCCTGGGTGACGAATGTGAAGATTGGCGCGGGACTGATGCTGATCGGCGGCCTTTTCGTGTGGCTCTTGCGTGATCCTGCCATGAGGATGTTCAGCCAGGATCCGATCGTGATCGGGCATGGTCGCGACTACTTGATCAGCTCATCGCTGACACTTGCGGCCTACCCGATTCTGTTTGTCACGGTCTTTGCCATGCAGGGCATCAAACAGCCTGCCTATGGTCTGTGGATGGGTATCTACCGTCAGTTCGCCGCACCCGTGGTGGTGTTTCACACCCTGGCCTTCACGCTTGGCTGGGGGCTGTGGGGCGTGTGGTGGGGCATCTGCATCGTCACCTGGAGCGCCGCCCTTTTCGCGCTCGGTTGGGGATGGCGGAAGTTTTGAAGCATTTCTGTCGCTGCAGATGAGCAGCGCTTGATTGACAAATTCGCGGCACCGGCGACGCATCCGTCATGTCCGCCAAACCTGACCCCGCCACGCTGCCTTGCAGTCCCCTTGATGAAACCGCCGGTTTGAAATACTTCCCACGCATGCTGGGCAAGATCCGTCTTCATGCAGTTGGCAAGCTATGGGAGGATTTGCATGCGAATCTGGGCAAAGGCAGTGACGGCAGCTGCGTCGGATTTCTGCATGTGAACTATGACGATCTCAAAGCCCGCGTGCTGGAGGGTGGAACGGACGAGGAGATGTTGCACTGGTGCCAGCTGCACGGCCGCCCGCTGAATGACACCGACAAGCTCGTCTGGAATTACTACATCCTGAAACTAGGCATCAATGACCACATCACGGAAATTTTGGCAAAGCGAAAAGGCGATGGCGGTCTTGGTGATCGTGATGACATCCAGACCATCACGAAATATATTGATGTGGATGAGGGAAGACTGCCTTGAATGAGTGAAGAGGCATCACCGCCGGTTTCATTCTGGCAGAGCGTGCGGCAGTCGCTGCGTGGTGCGGAGCAGCATGACTACACCGCGTTGCCACTGAACCGTGCGGTCATCCTGCTCGCGGTGCCGATGGTGCTGGAGATGGTCATGGAGTCGCTGTTCGCTGTGGCGGATGTTTTCTGGGTTTCTCATCTCGGGAAAGAAGCCGTCGCCGTCGTGGGCCTCACGGAGTCGATCATGACGCTCATTTATGCGGTGGCGATTGGCATATCGATTGCGGCAACAGCGATCATTTCGCGCCGTATCGGTGAAAAGGAGCCGGAGCTCGCCGCGCAGGCAGCAGGGCAGATCGTGCTGCTGGGCTTGCTTGCGGCGACGGGCATTGGAATCGTGCTCGGGTATTTTGCCCCGGACATTCTGCGACTAATGGGTGCGGGTGAGGAAATCGTGACTCTCGGTTCCGGTTTTGCGCGAATGATGCTGGGTGGCAATGCCACGGTGTTTTTGATCTTCCTCATCAACGCCATTTTTCGTGGTGCGGGAGATGCCGTGATCGCCATGCGCACGCTGTGGCTGGCGAATGCGCTGAACATCGTGCTGGGGCCGTGCTTCATCTTCGGCTGGTGGGGCTTCCCAGAGATGGGCGTAACGGGCGCTGCCGTGGCAACGAACATCGGTCGTGGTGTCGGCGTGCTCTATCAACTCTGGCATCTCGCAGGGCATCACAGCCGTGTGAAAGTACGCTGGCAGCATTTCAAACCGGAGCGGGAGGTGATCGGCGCTGTGCTGAGCAAGTCCGGCAGTGGCATTGCGCAGCTGCTTATCAGCACGACGAGCTGGGTGGGGCTGTTCAAAATTCTTGCGCTCTTCGGCAGTTCGGCGCTGGCAGGTTACACGATTGCGATACGCATTGTGGTCTTTGCGCTGATGCCAGCGTGGGGACTGGCGAATGCTGCAGCCACCTTGGTGGGGCAGAACCTCGGCGCACATAAGCCAGAGCGTGCGGAGGCGGCGGTCAAGATCGCCGTGAAGTTCGACGTCATCGTCCTCAGCTTGATCGGGATCTTCTTCGTGCTGTGCGCACATCCGTTGATTCGCCTCTTCACCCAGGACGCCGAGGTGGTTGCGTATGGCACACAGGCATTGTGGATTGTAAGTCTTGCTTTCCCGCTTTACGCGGCCGGCATGTGCTTCGAGGCCGCCTTCAACGGCTCCGGTGACACATGGACGCCTGCGCGGCTGAATTTCCTGTGCCTGTGGCTCGGGCAGATTCCCATCGCCTGGGGGTTGTCGAAATCTCTCGGCTTCGGTCCGGTCGGGGCTTTTATCGCCGTGCCGGTGGCTTATTCGTTGCTGGCCATCTTTAGCTGGATGCTGTTCAAACGAGGGAAGTGGAAGTCGCAGAAGGTTTGAAAGTGCCGGTGGGAACGGAAAGATTTGCAGGCCAGGACGTAACGGAAACAGTTTCGCTCGTGGAATCGAGCGGGTTAAAAGCACAAGACTAATCTTAAGGGAGTTCGAGGTGTGGCGGTGGGCTTTACTCCGAAGGAGATGGAAACGCCTTCCATTTGAATAATGCTGTTTTTGTGGCATCGAAGCCCCCCAAAAAACCTTCACGTACAGGACAGCCCCATGCATAAAACCACCCTGCGCTGCCTTCGAGGAGCCCGAACGATCATTGGGTCGTTATTCGCCGTCCTTGCCCTGGCTGCCGCCACCCATGCCGAAGTCTTGGTCTGGGACACCGACACCGTTGCAAATGGCGCTCAGGACGGCACCGGCACTTGGACAGCCGGACTGCCCAATTGGTTTAACCAGACACTTGCCCAGCAGAACCGGACCTGGGTGAATGGCAGTGATGCGGTGTTTGGTGCTAACAGCAGCACGGCAGGTACGATCACCCTCAGCGGTCCGATCACAGCGGCCAATCTGACCTTCAATGCGGCGACCAGCGGCACCTATGTCCTGGGCGGCAGCGGAACGCTGACTTTGGTGAACTCCACGATCACCAGCAATGTCGCGGCAACGATCTCCGCAACGCTGGCGGGAAACACGGCCTGGTTCAAAAGGGGGGCGGGTACACTGACCGTGGGCGGAAGCAGTTCCAACACACTCACCGGGTTGCTGACCGTCAACCAAGGCCTCCTCACGCTGAACAAGACCGGTGGTGCCACGGCGGTCGCCGGGGATCTGGCCATCACCACTGGCGGGATGGTCAATTTTACCAACAGCACCACGAATGAGATCGCAGCCACGGCTGCGGTGTCTATGAGCGGCCTGAGCAGTGTTTTCAACGGCACCGGTCCGAATGCAAACACTGGCAACAGCCTGCATCAGACGCTGGCTTCATTGACCATCACCGGAGGTGCTTTTAATTCCGGATCGAATGGCGTTTGGAACATCGGTGCGGTGAGTTTTGCAGCCGGTGAAAACAAGGTGTTCGTGGGCAACAGCGGTTCCATTCAGACCTACGGCAGTCTCAGCCTCGTGGGCATGAACGGGGCGGCATCAGCGACGGCTGTGGCCAACGGGTTCACGATTTTCGGGAATGGCGCCAACCTGGCCAATCGGACCACGTTGACCATTGGTGCAGGCGGTTTGTCACTGGACGGCAGCATCATCCACCTCAGCCCCGGCACGAGCGGCAGCGAGCTGGTCCTCAATGGGGATGTCACGACGAGCGGCACCACCGCCTCGTCGATCACGCGGGAAGGTGGCACTGGACTGCTGCCGTATGTCAGTCTGAGCGGCACCGCTGGAGTGGTGAGCAGGACCTTCACTGTGGGCGGCGGCGGTGCGGATCTGAGCATCGCCCCGATCATCTACAATGGCACTGCGACGACGGCATCCTTGATCAAAAACGGCGTCGGAACGCTGACATTTACCGGTGCCGAGGCAAACACCTACACCGGGGACACCACCATCAATGCAGGCACCTTGCGCCTCAACAAAACGGCGGGCGTCACCTCCGTGGTCGGCAACATCATTGTCAATGCCGGCGGCACCTTGCAGCTCAGCGCCAGCAACCAGATCGCAGACACGGCGGGCATCAAGCTCAACGGGGGAGTGATAGCAGGGTGGAGCACGGATGAAACAATTGCATTTTACACCCAGAATTCCGGTGGGCTGACCGGCAGCAATATCGGGCATGTCACCATCACCGGAGCACTCACCCTGGCGGGAGGGAGCATGCTGACCATCAACAGCAACCCCGGCAGCGCCAATCCGGCGAGCTGGAATGTCGGCAGCGCCATTCTCACTGGGGCTGACATTTTGATCGGTGGCAGCAACGGGGCTGCCAATCCGCGCACCTCGCTGACCATCGGCGCCGGGGGGCTGCTCATGGCCGGACGCACGATCACCATGAATGTGGGAGATGCGGGTGTGATCCTGTACCTGAACGGTGATTTTATCGGGACGGGAACCAACAACATCAGCACCAACGCGACTTCCACCGTGCAGCCGCTTCTGGAGATCGGCGCGGCCTCACGCACTTTCAACGTGCTCAATGGCACGACCACTTTGGGGGTGATCGTCAGTGGTGCGGGCGGAAGTTTGGTGAAAACTGGTGCCGGGCTGCTGCAGGTGACTGCGGCAAACACCTATTCCGGCACCACCACGATCAGTGGCGGCACTTTCAGTGTGGCGGGCACGATCGGTGCATTGTCCAGCACGACCGCCCTCTTCGTGAATCACGGTGGCATTTTGCAGGACGGCAGTTCCACCACGGCAAACAACAACAGCGTGGCCAACCGCATCAACACGGCGGCGACACTCACTTTGGGAGATGCCTCGGGTGGTGGCACATTCACCCTCATGTCTGCGGCTGCGGGCTCGCACACTCAAAGTCTTGCCAGTCTCACGATCGCCGGCGGTGCAAGCACGGTGAATGTCACGGCGGCGGCCAGCACCACCGCCACGCTGACCTTCACCGCCGCCAGCCCCTATGTGCGCACCGGCGGATCGGTGAACTTTGTGCAAAATCCAGCCGTGGGCGGGAGCATTGTCTTCACCAATGCGCCGACCGGGGCCGGGAATGTGACCGGGGGCCTGCTGGTGGGGGCCACGCTCAATGGCACCGATTTGATTGCGGCCCAGGCCGGGGTGCTGACAGCGTTCAGTGGCTGGATTCCCACCGGCACGAACACCTGGACCACGGGCGGGGCGATGGATGTCACTGGCAGCAATCCAGTGGCCTACAGCGCCACCAACATCGCGGCGTTGCGGTTCAACACCGCCGGGCCTTTCACCGTGACACTGGCTGGTACGCACACGATTGATTCGGATGTCATTTTGATGACAGCCAACGCGGGGAGCGGCGCTTCGCTCATCACAGGCGGCACTTTGCAGGGCACTGCGGGCGGAGATCTGACGGTGAGTCAGTACAACACCGCAGGCACACTGGAGATCGCCTCCATCATTGCCAATAATACCAGTGCCACCGGCTTTGGCAAAAGCGGCGCCGGCCTGCTGATCCTGAGCGGTGCCAACACCTACACCGGCATCACCCGTGTGAGTGAAGGCGTGCTGCGTGCGGCGGATGGCACGGGCCTGCCCACGGGATCCGCCCTGCTGCTGAATGGCGGGGTGTTTGAATCCACCGCCGCCACGTTCAACCGTGCACTGGGTACGACAGCCGGCACCGTGCGTCTGACAGGCAGCGCGGCGGGCTTCAGCGCAGCGGGTACTGCGGTGACAGTGAATCTGGGCGGCAGTGGCGCGACCCTGCAGTGGGGCGGGGCCAACTTTGATCCATCCACGCTGGTATTGAACGCCTCCACCGCCACGGCGGCGCTGAATTTCGTGAACGGCATCGATCTCAACGGCACTACGCGCAGCATCCGGGTGGATGCGAACACCGCCACCCTTTCCGGCGTGATCAGCAATGGTGTGACCGGCTCGGCTGCTGGTCTTGGCAAGTCCGGCGGTGGCACTCTGACCCTGACCCAGGCCAATACCTTTGACGGTGGTGTGACGGTGACCGGCGGCACGCTCGGCATCGGCAACAACCAGGCCCTGGGGGCGGGGGTGCTGACTGTGAGCGGCGCGAGCCTCGTGGCAGATGGTGCGGCGCGTGCGATCAGCAACAATGTCGTGCTCTCGGGCACCGCCACAGTCAGCGGTGTGAACACGCTCACCCTCAACGGTGTGGTGAGTTCCACCGGCACCCTGAGCAAGATCGGCGCCAGTATTCTGGAACTGAGCGGCAACAACACCTACACCGGCATCACCAATGTCAGCGGCGGCATTCTGCGTGTATTGAGCAACACAGCGCTGGGATCCACCGCAGGCGGCACGGTCGTCACCGGCGCCTCGCATGTGGAGCTGGAGGATGGCGTCGTCGTCACTGGTGAGACGATCACCGTTTCCAGCACCTCCGGCACCAGCGGGACGGGAAGCCCCACGGTGAATCGCGGTGGTTTGCAGGCCGGGGAGAACGCCACCGCCAAATGGGCGGGAGATGTCATTCTCGGGGTGGACCTTGCACGCATCGGTGTTCAGGAAGGTGGCACCCTGACCATCAGCGGCAACATCACCGATGGTGCCAATAATTTCACCCTGCGCCTCAGCGGTGAACTGACTGGCACCGGCGGTGTGATTCTCTCCGGCACCGGCAATGCCTGGGATGGCCAGACTGAAGTCGTGCGTGGCACGATCTACCTCGGTGCGGACAACACCCTGCCCACCACCACAATTCTCGACATTCACTTCACGAACACCAACAACAACGAATACGCAGGGGTGAACATGAATGGTTTCAATCAGACCATCGGCAGTCTGCGCAATGATGGTGTCACAGGAACCAATGCAGAGCTGAAAAACACCAGCCGCAAGCTGTCCACCCTCACCATCAATGAAACGGGTGCCGCAAACTACACGGGCATCATCACCGGCAATCTGGCCGTGGTGAAAATCGGTGCTGGCACCACCACGCTGTCGCAGACAAACAGTTTTACCGGCGGCATCACCGTCAACGAAGGCGTGCTGCAGGTGGCAAATTTTGGCGCGCTCGCCAATGGTGATCTCACGGTCAATGGCGGCGCGCTGGCTGGCGGCAAGCTCGACCTGAACAACACCAGCACCACCGTCAATGCACTCAGCGGAGCGGCAGGGGTGGTCTCCGGCATCATCGCCAACGAAAGCACCACCAGCGCCGTCCGCACGCTGACAGTCGGCGTGAACCATGCCTACAGCACCTTTGCGGGGCGGATCGTGGACAACTCCGGCGGCACTGCGCTTGGCACCGTGTCCCTGGCCAAGATCGGCACCGGCACGCTGACTCTCACGGGCAGCAACAGCTACACGGGCGACACCACCATCAGCAACGGGACTCTGGTGGCGGACTACAGCGCAGGGGTGCCGCTGAGCGCCACCTCCGCCATCAAGATGAACGGCGGCACGCTGGTGATTGCCAACGCCACCACGGCCACCATTGGTGCCATCACCCAGGTGCAGAATGCCGGCTTCACCACGGGTGTGCTGCGGATCGAAAACGGTGCCACCATCACCACCAGCGCTTTTGCAGCGGAAGGGTACACGCCTTTCCTTCTGGATGTCACCGGCGGTGGCACCCTGGTGGCCAGTTCCCTCACGAACGCGGCCGTCATCAACGGCATTTTGATGGGCACCAACAGCAACCGTGCCACCCTTTATGTGCAGGATGACTCCGGTCTGGGTTTCGCCACCCAAAACGGCAGCAATGCAATCGTGCGCTACACCGCAGCGACCGCGCTCACGGTGAGCAATTCGTCCAGCACCACGAACTTCATCCTCTCGGGTGATGTGACCCGCACGGCCAGCCTCTCGTTCAATACCATCCAGCTCGACACCTCCGCAGGCAATGTGATGCTCAACATGGGTGCCAGTAACATCACCGTCGGCACCTATTGGCGTGGCATTCTGGCCACCGGCACCCATGATGCCACCATCACCGCAAGCACCGGCGCTGTCACCGGCGGGTCCATTTACTTCACCAATTACAGCACCGGCACCCTGGCGCTGGACATCAGCCTGGCCACTCAGACCGTAATCATTGCCGGCACCGGCCTCACCACCTACAGCCAGACCGCTAATCCTGGCGATCTCTATGTTACCGGCGGCGTCTTCCGCATGCAGGGAGCAGATCGCGATTTCAACACCGGTGCCCTTCGCATCTACGGCGGCGGCGTGTTCGAAATCGGTGCGGACTTGAACGACACTGCGGCCGGGGATTTCACCCGTGCAGTCGGCACGGCGGCAGGGCAGGTGGCCCTCGTGGGCAATGGCGGCTTCAGTGCATATGGCGCGGACCGCGTCGTGGCGCTCGGCGGCACGGCTTCTCCAACGGCGCTGACCTGGGGCGCTTCCAGCTTCCTCAGCGGCCCCGGTGGCGACAACAACTACAGCCTGATGTTCGGCTCCGCTTATTCGACCAACACCGTCGAGTTTCGAAATGCCATCAACCTCGGCTCACGTGATCGCATCATTGAAGTCGCCGACGGCACCTCCAGCACCAATGTGGATGCGCGGCTCACCGGCCAGCTCAGCGGCACGGGCGCGGTCGTCAAGGAAGGCACAGGCACTCTCGAATTCACCGCCGTGAACACCTACAGCGGAGCCACGCGGGTGAATGAGGGTGCGCTGCTTGTCAGCGCGACGGGCACCACAGGCACCGGCGCGGTCACTGTCGCAGGCGGTGCCACGCTCATGGGCAGCGGTGTGGTTCAGGGCAGCAGTTTCACGCTTGCGAACAACGCCACGCTGCAGGCAGGAAACGGCACGGCGACGGGAGATCTCGGCACGCTCACCTTTCAATCCTCCGGCCAGGCTGTCTTTGACGTGCAGAGCGGCTCACAAGTGATCCTCGGTATCACGACCGCGACCAATCAAGGAGCCATCGATCCCTACTTCGGCGGCAATACAATCGGCAGCGCTGGCTACAATGCCTACGTGGATGCCTTTGCCGGCGTGGGCACGGGCCAGCATGATCTGCTCAAGTTTGACGGCGCAGCCGGAACCACACTCACCTTCAGCGGCAATGTGGTGGTGCTGCCGGATCATTTCACCGCGCAGGCGGGCCAGGTCTTCAATCTGCTCGACTGGACAGCGCTGGTGACCGCCGATTTCAGCGGTTTCACTGTAGGCACAAACTACCGCACGGGCGCTGGAGATGGTCTCACTCAGTTCGATCTGCCGGAACTCACCGGAGGTCTTTTCTGGGACGTCAGCCGCTTCACCACCAGCGGTGTCATTGTCGTCGTTCCTGAGCCCGGGCGCGCCATGCTCCTGCTGCTCGGTGCCATGCTCGTTTGTTGCCGTCGTCGTCGATGATCTGAAGGTGTGGCGTTGCGCTTTGGCAAGCCCCCTCCACAATCGCACATGCTCCGCATCCTGCCGGTCCTTGCCTTTCTCATCGTATATTCCAGAGCTGCCGAACTCAAAACCGCCAGCGAAGGCATCGAAATTTCCGCTGGCAGTCTTGGCAGCTTCACGCTGACCTATCCTGAGTTTGAGCCGGCTCATAAACAGATCGAGGTGAAGGCCGCAGGGGCGAATGCGACCGTACGCTATGAAGGCGGAGCGGAGTGCGCGATTGCCATCAGCAAAGACGAGATTGAACTCACTTTCAAAGGGGTGCCAGCGGGTGTGAAGTCGTGGAAGATGTCCCTGCTCATCGATATCGCATTCGCCAAAGGCGGCGCATGGAAAATTGCTGAGAAGGAGGGGGTATTTCCGGCGGAAAAGTCCACGCCACCGCAGTTCGCGAGCCTGAGCAGCACGAGTTTCCTGCTGAAAAATGCGCAGGGTCAGAGCCTGAGTTTCACCACGCCGGATTACGCGTTCCAACAGCTCACCGACAACCGCGAGTGGAACTGGGCCATCTACAACTGGTACTTCATGGTGCCCTACAATGCGGATCAGCCGACGGCGAAAATCCGCGTCACTTCAGATCTCGCTTCGGTTGCGAAGTTGATTGATCCATTCGGGCAGAGCCTCAAAGATTCGTTTCCGAACAAGCTCAAAAGCCTGGAGGACCTGAAAGCCGACGTGGAGGTAGACAAGGCTTATTACGCCAGCATCGAAACACCGAAGCTGGACCGTTTCGGCGGCCAGACCGGCAGTGGTGAGGCGCTGGGCCTGAAAAAGACCGGCTTCTTTCATGTGGAGCAGAAGCAGGAAAAATCATGGCTGGTGGATCCCGATGGGAACGCTTTTTTCCACCTCGGCATCTGCGGCTTCGCCCCGAGCGATGACTACACTTACGTCACAGGTCGCGAAGGCATCTACGACTGGCTGCCAAAGGCAGAGGGCGAATTTGCCAGCGCCTTCCGGCCCGGCGATGGGGATGCGAATTTCTCCTTTTATCTCGCGAACGTGATCCGCAAGTTCGGCGCTCCCTATGACTATGAAACGCATGCCACACGCATGATCGAGCGCGTGCGCAAGTGGGGCTTCAACTCCATCGGCGCGTTCAGTCCCACGCCACAGAGTGCGCATGTGAAGGCTGACTTTCCGTATGTGGCCAGCCTGCCGATCAACGCCTGGGAAGGCGTGCCACGCATCCCCGGAGTGCATGAGGTGTGGGATCCGTATGATGCAGCAACGGGGCAAAAGATCGCAGAAAACCTCGCGCGTGAGCTGCCGACGCGCGCTGATGATCCGCTGCTCATCGGCTACTTCATCGTGAATGAGCCGCGTTATGATGAAATCTCACGCATCGTTCCCTCCCTCACCGGTCAACAAGCCTGCAAGCGGCGTCTGGTGGCGGTGCTGAAGGACAAGTACCACTCCGTCGATGTCTTCAACACCGCATGGCAGCTGAAAGCGGCTTCCTTTGATGAGTTGATCGATGTCGGGCTCGCAGTGACCACGGACGCAGCCAAAGCAGACATGAAAGCTTACGTGGGCGCGTTCATGGAAACCTACTTCGCTCAAATCGAAAAACTGTTCCGCCAGCACGACCGAAACCACCTGCTCATCGGCAGCCGTTTGCAGCCCGTGACGATCAATGACGAGAAGCTCTGCCGCATCATGGGCAGGCATCTCGATGTGGTGTCCTACAACTACTACACCATGGGCGTCGATACGGCGGCGCTGAAGCGCTTTCACGAATGGACTGGCAACAAGCCGATGATGCTCAGCGAGTTCTTCTGGGCCTCGCCCAAGGACAGCGGGCTGGTGGGCGGGCGTGAAGTTAGCAGCCAGCAGGAGCGGGGACTGGCCTATCGCAACTATGTCGAGCAGAGCGCCTCTCTGGGTTTTGTCATTGGCATTGAATGGTTCACCCTCATCGATCAGGCGACGACCGGCCGCTGGTTCAGCAAGTACAACGGTGAGAGCTACAACACCGGTCTCGTCAGTGTGGCGGATCGCCCGTGGAAGGACATGCTGGCCGAGATGTTGAAGACGAACCACACCATCTACGACCTCCTGCTGGGCAAACGCCCGCCGTTCGCCTGGGATGATCCCCGTTTCCGGGCGGAGGCCAAGTAAGGCGGCTAGATCAAGGATGGTCAACCAGGTGCCAAGGATGCGCATCTGGTGCGAGTTGTGACTTGTGCTGGTGAACTGCTAGTCTCGTTGCTAAGATGTGGTTTATGCCATCCAAATCCAAAATCGTTCAGCTCGTGGCCAGCGGTGACCTGCGCCTTTCTGCCAACCAAACATGCTGGGCGGCTCAGGCCGCCATGGAAGAGGCGCTGGGTGCCGCACTGAAGGCGGAGGGCTGGGAGGTCAAGCGTGCGCATGCTCTGGACACCTCGAAGAAACACGGGTTCATCGACTCGCAGCGGATGGGCATCGAGGTCTTTCGCGGCATTGATCCCGAGGCACCGCTGATCGTGGCGGAGGCGGTATGGCAGTACTCGCACCACGTGCTGGCGGGTTTGATCACGCATCGCGGCCCGATTCTGACCGTGGCAAACTGGAGCGGCCAGTGGCCGGGGCTGGTGGGCATGCTGAATCTCAATGGCTCGCTCACCAAGGCGGGAGTGAAGTACTCGACTCTCTGGAGTGAGGATTTCACCGACACGTTTTTCAAGACCAAGCTCAAGCAGTGGCTCAAGTCTGGCAGCATCACCCACGATCTCAGCCACGTGCAGAAGCTGGAGAAGGTGAAGGTGCCCGCCAAGCCCGCGACCCTGGGCAAGGAGCTGGCGGCCACGTTGCGCGCGGACAAGGCCATCATGGGCATCTTCGATGAAGGCTGCATGGGCATGTTCAATGCCATCATTCCCGACCATGCGCTGCATGCCTGCGGCGTGTTCAAGGAGCGCCTCAGTCAGTCGGCGCTCTATCATGAGACGATGCAGGTGAGTGATTCGGATGCGCTGGCGATCCACACCTGGGTGGTGAAGCATGGCATGACCTTCCAGCTCGGCGATGACCACGCCACGCAGCTCACGCGTGATCAGGTGCGGCTGCAGTGCAAGATGTACGCCGCTGCGGTGCGCATTGCGGATGATTTCGGCTGCGACGCCATCGGCATCCAGTATCAGCAGGGCTTGAAGGATCTGCTGCCCGCGAGTGATCTCGTGGAAGGCATGCTGAACAACGCGGACCGCCCGCCAGTGAAATCACGTGATCGAAAACGCACCTTGCTGGAAGGCCTGCCGCTGCTGCATTTCAATGAAGTGGACGAATGCGCAGGCCTCGACGGCATGCTAACCCAGCGTGTGCATCGCGCGCTGCAGCAGCCGGTGGAAACGACCCTGCACGACGTGCGCTGGGGCGAAAAATACGGCAAGGACTACGTCTGGGTCTTCCTCATCAGCGGCGCGGCGCCTCCCGCCCATTTCGCTGAAGGCTGGAAGAGCGCCGAGGGCTTCCGCCAGCCGGCGATGTACTTCCCGAGCGGCGGCTCCACACTTCGTGGTATTTCCAAGCCGGGCGAAATCGTCTGGTCACGCATCTACGTGCAGGATGAAGCACTGCACATGGACATCGGCCGCGGTTGTGTGGTCGATCTCCCGCGTGAAGAAACCGAGCGCCGCTGGCAGCTCACCACACCGCAGTGGCCGATCATGAGCGCGGTGACCTATGGCGTGAGCCGCGATCAGCTCATGGCCAAGCATCAGGCCAATCACGTCCAGGTCGCCTATGCGAATGACACCAAGGCGGCGGACGACTGCATGTTTGCCAAGGCGGCGATGGCCCGCGCTCTTGGCATGCAGGTGAATGTGTGCGGCACCCTGTCGCGTTGATTGTTTTCCCAACCATGAAGCTCCTCCAACCCCTCCTGCTTGCCTGTCTCTGCAGCCACGCTTTTGCCGCTGACGGCCTCACGCCGCTCAAGTACAACAATCCCGGCCTCGTGGTCGATCTCGGTGTGGGTTTGTGGGCGTGGCCGCTGCCGATGGATTTCGATGGCGATGGCGATCTCGACCTCGTGGTGAACTGTCCCGACAAGCCTTACAACGGCGTTTATTTCTTCGAAAACGCCAGCGGTGACACGGCGAAAAACAAGATGCCTGTGTTCAAGCCCGCCAAGCGCATCAGTGTCGGAAAGTCGAATGTGCAGGTCAGTTACGTGGATGGCCAGCCACGCGTGCTGTCACCCGGCCGGGAGTATCCCGACTTTCTCAAAACCGGTCTGGAACATGAGCAAAAGCTGCCGGTGAACGCGAAAGTTCATCCCAACAAAATCCGCGCCGACATGTGGCGCATGGTGGATTTCGATGGCGATGGCAGCAACGACCTCATCGTCGGCGTCGGCGACTGGACCGAGTACGGCTGGGACAACGCCTACAACGAAAACGGCCGCTGGATGAACGGCCCCCTGCGCGGCTACGTGTATGTGCTTCGCAACACCGGCACGAACGACAAACCGGCTTACGACAAGCCCAAGAAAGTCATGGCCACCGACCGACCGGTCGAAACCTTCGGCTGGCCTTCGCCGAACTTCGCGGACTTCGATGGCGATGGCGATCTTGACCTGCTCTGCGGCGAGTTCCTCGACGGCTTCACCTATTTTCAAAACACCGGCACGCGCACCAAGCCGAAGTATGAACTCAGCGTCCGCCTGAAGGCCGACACGGGCCGCTATCTCACGATGGATCTCGAGATGATCACGCCAACTGCGATCGACTGGGACAAGGATGGTGATCTTGATCTCATCTGCGGCGACGAAGACGGCCGGGTGGCCTTCATCGAAAACACTGGCAAGTTCGACAACAAAGCACCCGTCTATGCCGAGCCACGCTATTTCCAGCAGGAGGCGGATCAGGTGAAGTTTGGCGCGCTCGTCACGCCTGTCGGCTTCGACTGGGATGGCGATGGCGACATGGACCTCATTTGTGGCAACACGGCGGGCTACGTCGGATTCATTGAAAACCTCAGCGGCAAAGGCGTGGAGACGCCGAAGTGGGCCGCGCCTGTGCGCCTCGAAGCGGCGGGCAAGGTCATCCGTCCGATGGCCGGTGGCAATGGCAGCATCCAGGGCCCCTGTGAGGCGAAGTGGGGCTACACCACACAGACCGTGGCGGATTGGGATGGCGATGGCCTGCCGGATCTTTTGCTGAATTCCATCCTCGGCAAAGTCGTGTGGTACAAAAACATCGGCACGCGTCAAAAGCCGCAGCTTGCCGCAGCGCAGCCTGTGGAGGTCGAATGGAACGGCCCTCAGCCTACGCTCGCCTATGGCTGGCTGCGTCCGGAAGGCAAGGCGCTGCTCACCCAGTGGCGCACCACGCCAGTCGCCGTGGATTGGAACAAGGATGGCCTGACCGATCTCATCATGCTCGATCAGGAAGGCTACCTCGCGTTTTTTGAGCGGGCGAAGCAGAAGGGCAAACTGATCCTCAAGCATCCGCAGCGTGTGCTGTGCGCCGCGCAGGAAGTGCAAGCACCTGCGGCAGCGGACAAGGCGGTCAAAGTGAAAACACCTGTCGCCATGAAGCCCGGCGAACCGCTGCGTTTGAATGCTGGAATCGCGGGTAAAAGCGGCAGGCGCAAGATCTGCATCATGGACTGGGACAAGGACGGCAAGCTCGACATCCTGCTCAACTCCGCGAACGCCAATTTCATCCGCCAGACCTCCAGCAGCGATGGGAAATGGTTCTTCACCGACATGGGCCTTCTCATTGATGCCAACATCGAAGGTCACGACGTGAGCCCCACCACGGTGGATTTCAATGCCGACGGCCTGCCAGATTTTGTCGGCGGTGCGGAGGACGGGCATCTCTATTACCTGCGCAATCCGCAGGCAAAATAGCTGGTTTCGCGCATACACCGCACTTTCCACATGTTCTGCGCTGAGTAGTGAGAGAGATGACTTGGATCGAAATCCTCACCCTCAGCGCCGCAGGTTGCGCTGCCGGTGCGATCAATGCCATTGCGGGCGGAGGCACGCTGCTGACGTTCCCAGTGCTGCTCATGTTCGGCACGCCTCCCGTGCTGGCAAATGCCACAAGCACTGTAGGGCTGGTCATCGGCACGGCGGGCAGCATCGTGAGCTTTCGCGGGCATTTGAAAGCGATCCGCACACGGCTGTTCCAGTTCATCCCGATCTGCCTCATCGGCGCGGCCATCGGGAGCTGGTTGCTAACGCAGACCAGCGACGATCAGTTCTCCAAGCTCATTCCCTTTCTCGTTCTGTTCGCGACTGTACTGTTCTTCCTTCAGGGATTTCTGCGCAAGTCAGCAACTTCGTCGAAATCAAAGGCGCTGTGGTTTTCCATCGCACTGCAGCTGCCGGTGGCGATCTACGGCGCGTTTTTCGGCGCGGGCATCGGCATCCTGATGCTCGCGTCGTTCGGCTTCATGGGGATGACGAACATCCACGAGATGAACGCGCTTAAGAACATTCTCGGCTCGCTCATCAACGTAATCGCGGCCGTATGGTTCATCGCAGTTGGCATGGTCAACTGGCCGCAGGCTCTGGCCCTGACGGCAGGCGCTTTGATCGGCTACTATCTCGGAGCACACTTTTCTCAGCGCATCTCACCGCAGAGAGTGAGACACCTCATCACCGCCATCGGGTTGATCATTTCTGTGCTCATGTTCTGGAAGCAGTTTGGATGAAAAGGCTGCTGCCTAATCTCCGCAGACTGCATGCGAGTGCCACGAATGAATAGAATAAGCGCTCCTTTAAAACGGCTTGGCACCAATCAATTCGAGCCAGCTGATAGCACCTTGGTCCCGCCAGGTAAGTGTTATCATGAACTGAGTTGATTTGCCCCAGGGTGCCAATGTTTCAAGGCGTTTGCTCAAGGCTTCATGCCGAGGTATGAAAGCAGGCCCCTGCCCACTATCGGTTTCGACTTTGAAGCATTCGTATTCCGCATATCGCGGCGCATCACTTCCAAAGTAATGCATGCGGGAGAGCATGGCGAGCAGAGTGAAATTTCCGGCCTGTGGCATTGTCAGAATATCCGAGAGGTCATTGCCACGAGCTTCGCCAAGGAGCCAGTGGTTGATGGCTTCTCGAAACGGCTCCGGCATGCGAAGCTTGAAGTCCTGCGGGATGACGGGCTTCATGAACATTTCCTCCACGGGTTTGCCGTTTTGCGGCAGGTGGTGCCTGCGGAAGATGGTGGGAGACGCCAGCCATAGCTCCTCCTTCTCCCGGTCCCAGAAAATGATGAAACGCTCGTTTTGGATCGACAGCGGTGCAAAAGCGGTGACACCTGCGACGCCATCGCTCAGCCTGTCTTTGAGGGTGTAGCTGCGCATGCTCGAACGACCGTCCTTTCCCCGCATGGGTTGGGGATCGACACTGAGGGTATAACGCGAGTTCAGCTGAAGTGGGCGTCCGGCGGTGGTGAGGAATCGAGGATCGTCTTCCACAAACTGTGGAATGCGGGTCGCTGGTTTCAGCCGCTCCTGCTCGATTTGTTTCTCCAGCCTGGTGATTTGCTCGCTCAAGGACTTCATCTGCGGATGGTTTCGTCCGAGTGTCTGCCTAAGGTCGGACATTTGCCGCTGACAAAAGAGCAGTTCCTCCTGCAGCCGGTTTTCCCAGGCCGACATAAGGGCCTTGGATTTCGCAGGCGGCTGAACAGAAGCTGCGCTTTTGCCGGGAGACTGGCCGCTGAAATACCACACCACACTGCCTGCCACGCCCAGTAAAAGCAGGGCCAGCAGCAGGATGAGCACCACTGCACAGCCTATGCGCTGGCGCTTGAAAAGAGAACGAATCAACCAAATGAGACCGACCAAAACCAAGGCCAGCACCAGGATTTGCAGGCCAAAGATACGGGCGCTGACTCCGAATTGTTCCTGAGGAGTGACGGTGGATGAAACAGTGCTCGCCTTGGCAGGCAGTTCAAGCGTCAGCGGCTGGTCCAGCAGACGACAAATGACAATAGCACTGTCTGTATTTGTTTTGGCAGAGATGAGGCTGGTTGTGAGAAGTTCGTTCTGGAGTTGTGTGTAATTGCAGTTGAGTTCCTTTGTTTTTTCAGAGTCACCAATCTGTGTGTGAATTCGAACAAGCTCGTCTTTGAGGCGGGTGATTTCGATCCGTGCTTTCACTTCATAGTCTTTAGAGGCCTGGTTCCACTGCATGCGGCTGGACTGAGTGACGTTGGCATATTCGATGCGCACTTCGCTCGCTTCCAAGGCGCTCACTCTCCATTGGACGTAAAAGGAAGATGCAGTCCCGCTGTGCTCACTCATGATGAACACCCGGCTTGAATCGTTGGCCGTCGTGATGCGTGAAGCATCCTGACGCAGGATAAACAGCACCACCAGAATTCCTGCAATCAACGAGCCTAACGCCATGCCGAGAGCACCTCGCCTTTTTTGAGGATGTGGCGATGCCACGTGCGTTTTTGTCACCTCCGTTGTTTCTGGCATTGGGGTCACCGCCCCGGCGAGCTGCGTGCGGAATTCTGCTGCCGTGGCAAAGCGCAGCTCCGGTTTTGTTTCCAAGGCCCGCAGCACGATCTCATCCAGCCGTACGTCGATCTGCACGCGTTTGGATGGCGGTTCGAGTTTGTCTTTCGGCAGCTCGCCAGTCAGCAGTTCGTAGAGAATGACACCGAGTGAATAGATGTCCGCCCGATGATCCACCTGGCTCGTGTCACTGCGCTGCTCCGGTGCTGCATACGCCGGTGTGCCGAATGGCTGCGACAACGACTCACCGCCATTCTCCGCCGTGGTGCCGATCATCTTGGCGATCCCAAAGTCGGCGATCTTCACGCGTCCTGTTTTGTCGAGCAGCAGATTTTCCGGTTTGATGTCTCGATGCACGATGCCGTGTTCATGCGCATACTGCAGCGCTTCGCATACTGGTGGAACGATGGCCAGCGCCTGCTCTGGCGTGAACCGGCCCGCCTGCATCGCCTGACGCAGATTGACGCCATCGACGTACTCCATGATCAAATAGAAATAGCCGCCGGCTTGGCCAAAGTCGTGAATCGTGACGATGTGCGGATGATTCAGTGCCGCCAGCGCCTGCGCTTCCTTTTCAAAACGTGCGGCGAACTTTGCGTCATTCGAGCGCTCAGGAGCCAGAAGCTTGAGAGCGACCAAGCGGTTCAGTGTTTTTTGCCGGGCCTTGTAAACCACTCCCATGCCACCACGGCCGAGGCACTTGATGATTTCCAGCTGTGGAAAATGCGGAGCCAGTTCCTCCGGAGTCAGCGGTGCCTGCGGTGAAAGGGGAAGGGCATCCGGCGGCAGCGTTTCCGTCGCGAAATTCAATGCGGCGAGGCAGCGCGGACACAGGCCCTGGGGGGCATCGGTGGGCAGCTCGCAGCCGCATTTGGGGCATGGGATGGATTCGGTGCTCATCACTTCCATGAGTAGTTCAGGGGTTTCGCTGCCGCGTTACAAGCGAATTTCCATCAAACTTTGCTCAGCACTGCGACCACGTGCTTCATCTCCATGTCCACATCCTCACCTTCCGCCAGCGTGGCGGCGATGCTGGCACGAAACAGCTCGCGGAAACGCTTGCGCAGCCGATGCACCGCCACGCGTGCCGCACCCTCGCTGCAGCCCGTTTTGGCGGCCAGCTCCGGGTAGGAGATGCTGCCACGGTCCAGTGTCAGGCAGTGCTTCAGCGCCTGAAAATCCCCGGCTTTGGAGGCTGCGGCAAATTCAGCCTCCAGGCTGCTCAGGGTCTGCTCCAGGAGCGTCATCGCCCAGCGCCGTTCAAACATCGCATCCGGTGCCAGATCAGGCTCGCTCGCAAACCTCCGCTCCGCATCCTCCGCATCCAGCGGCACATGCGTGATGTGCCCGCCGCGTTTTTGCGAGGTGCTTTTGTGCCATTCGTTGATGAGAAAGCGCTTCATCGCCACAAGCAGAAAGGTGCGAAAGCGCCCCTGCTCCGGCCCGGCGGCACGCAGCCAGTCCTTTTCCACCAGTCGCGCAAAAAACTCCTGTGTGAGATCCTGCGCGTCATGCGGGGTGTGGCCATCGCGTCGCACATAAGCATAGAGCGGATACCAGTAGGCCCGGCACAGCGTCTCCATGGCCTGCTGCGAATCCTGGTGTTTCGCCGCCAGCACGACGGACCAACGAGTGGTCACAAACAGTGGGGAAGGAGAAGGGCTGGCGGGCATGTTGGCGGCGTTTCTTCAGGAAACGCGGCCGAATGTTACATGCAAATCACACTAGCTGCCACGGGCCGCGCATCGGGCGTGTCAGCATCGCTGCGGCTTCTGCATCTCCGAGGATCTGCTCTTTTGCAGGATCCCAGCGCAGCTTGGAGCGGTTCAGCCGCAGGGCAATGTTCGCCAAATGCGCGATGGTGATGCTGCGGTGGGCATACTCGATGGGAGCCGCAGGCTTCACGCCGTCCTGGATGGCGTCGATGAAATTGCGGAAGTGGTCCTTGCTCTCGTAAAGGCGGACATCGCTTTCAGCGAGCGGCTTGCGCAGGGAGTCAGGCTTGATCTCCAGTTTGCCCCGGGTGCAGAGCACGCTGCCGTTTTCGCCTTCAAAAGAAATGCCGGAGCCGAAGTCCTGCTTGTCAGCCACGCGCACGGTGGTGCCATCCTCGTAGCGGTAGGCGAAGGAGAATGTCGGTGGTGTGCTATAAAGACTGCCGGCAGGTGGCCAGGTAGCCTTCAGGTCGAAGAACTCAACCGGGCCGCTCTCATCCTGCCCTAGCGCCCATTGCACGATGTCGAGGTGATGCGCGCCGAAGTCGGTGATGTTCCCGCCGGAGTAGTCGAAGAACCAGCGCCAGTTCGAGTGCAGCCGTGCCGGGCAAAAGGGTGCGTCAGGCGCTGGGCCGAGCCAGAAATCGTAGTTCAATCCTTCGGGCACTGCCGCAGGCGCGGTGAGTGCCGCACTGCCGTTGTTGTCGCGGTTGTCACTCGCCAGACCGACGCGGATTTGTTTCAGCCTGCCGATCCTGCCATTGCGCACATACTCGCAAGCCATGCGGAAGTGGATGTCACTGCGCTGCTGGCTGCCGGTCTGCCACACGACCTTGCTGTCCCGCACCACGTCGCTCATGAACCGGCCCTGAGCCACAGTCAGGCTTAGCGGTTTCTCGCAGTAGATGCTTTTCCCGGCCCGTGCCGCCGCCACGGCCATGAGCGCATGCCAGTGGTCCGGCGTGGCGATCTGAACGGCATCCACGTCTTTGCGGGCGAGCACCTCGCGGAAATCCTCATGCGTGGCGCAGCCCTGCGTGCCGTAGCTTTTGTCCACCAGCCGCCGCGCGGGTTCACGACCCAGCGTTCCCGCCTTTTTGATGATGCCCTTGTTGTAGCGGTCGGATTCACGCTCCACATCACACACCGCGATAACCTGCACACGTTCGTCCTGCAGAAAATTCTTCACCACATCCGTCCCGCGGCCACCACAGCCGATCAGCGCGAGCGTCGTTCGGTTGGACGGTGACACCGCGCCATTTTTCCCCAAAGCTGAGCCGGGGATGAGCGTGGGAAAGCCCAGTGCCGTGGTTGCGGCGGAGCATCCTTGGAGGAATCGGCGACGGGAGCAGGGTGCTGCGGCATTCATGGCTTTGATTATCAACGTGTTGGTCAAAGGTATTCTTCAAGCAAGAGCCAAGGTTTCAGTGGCTACGTATTGGACTTTATACAGGCTAGAAAATAAACTATGCGCGTGTAGTGCGGCAAGTTGTTGATAAGGTAAATAAGGTTGACGATATAGGTCTAATAATACTAGCATCCATACGTTAATACTGAAGCTCTCTGCTATGAAAACACACATCCTCGCCAGTCTGTGCCTCCTTGCCGTACTTCCGGCGCTGTCTGCCCACGAATTTACCGATCTCCAAGGCCGCAAGCTCCCCGCAGAGATTATTGCCGCCTCTGGTGGTCAGGTCATGCTCAAGCGAACGGCCGATGGTCGTACCTTCAATGTGGCTGCCACCAGCTTCACACCTGCAGATCAGAAATTCATCTCCGACTGGGCAGATGCCAATGCAAAATACAGTTTTGAAGTGACCTACACCAAGAAAAAGCTGAATGAGACCAGCACCAAACGAGGGCCGGTGACTTATGAGGAAGAGACTTGGAACTACAAAATCAACATCAGAAACCGCCTGCCCACCGCAGTCGGTGACCTTCGTGTCGATTATTGGTGCTTCCGCCGGGAAGATTCCGGCAAAGGCAAAGGCACGTCCCGTGTCGAAACCTCCGGCAGCAGCAAAATAGCCACGGTCGCAGGCTCAGGGACTGCGACAGTGGACACCGTGGAAATTATCTTGCACAAGCAAGAGCTCGCTGGAGGCTATTATTTTACCAATGGTGACAGCCCTATTCAGTCTGACGGCATGGGTGGTCTTGCCATCCGCATCTTTGATAAAAACGGCCGTGAGGTTTACAAGTGGGCGACCAAGGATGATCTTTTGGTGGCTGCTGTGGGCAAGCCGCAGGCAAACGGCTCACGCTCGCAATCCAACGCCAGCCCGAAATAGTTCACTGACCAGCCTTGAATTTGCGCGTTTCGCACGCTGATATGCAGCGCCGGGTGTTTTCACCCGGCGCTTTGTTTTGGACCCCGTCAAGCGCGCCACCAAACCTCGCGCCGTGAAGAAGGCTGCGAACCGCAAACCACCACCCCCTTCCGGGCGTGCGCGGGGGGATGCGCTCGGTCTGGTGGATCTGACGCTTGCCGCTGCCGAGGTTCAGCGAAAACTCAAGCAGACCGATCTGGTGCTCGATCACGTTACACCGCAGGCCTTTGGGTTTGCGGCGGCGCTCATGGTTCGGCACGCTGAGAAGACCATGCCCGGGCGTCGCGTTTGGATCTTGTGCGCAGACGTGAAGACGCAGGATCACGTGCATGCGGAACTCGGCGTGTGGCAGTGCCCCGCATTGTACTTCCCGCGTCTTGGGCAGGTGGTGAACGATGCCTTGATCGATCCCGAACTGCTGGCGGAACGCGCGGGCGTGCTTGGTCGCATGATGGAAGGAGACGCGCCGGTCATGGTGCTGTGCGCGGAAAGTTTGGACGAGCCCGCTCCTGCACTGGCCGAAATCTCCAGCCAGCGCCGCATGCTCAGCGTCGGCGCGAAGCTGGATGTGGAGGACCTGCTGCGTGATCTGAGCGAGGCCGGCTACGAACGTGTCCCCGTCGTGACTGAGCGCGGTCAGTTCGCCCGCCGTGGGGGCATCGTCGATTTCTTCTCCTGGCAGGCGGAGGAACCGCTGCGGCTGGAATTTTTCGATGACGAGATCGAATCGATCCGTGCCTTTGATCTGCACAATCAGTCTTCCATCAAGCGGCTGGAGAGCGTGGGCGTCATTCTGCAGATGAATGACAATGCGGAGGATGCCTCTCTGGTGCGGGAGCATCTGCATAAGGACGACTTCATCGTCACCATTGATTGCGAGGCGGAGGCGCATGCACGCATCCTCAGCGGTGCCACGCCAGTCGAAGGCATGGAGGATTATTCGGCGGCGATTCATGAGAATCCGCTGGGAGTGTTCGATGCATCTGACTTTGTTTTGCACGAAGCACGGCGTGAGCACTTCGCCCGTCAGATTCGCGAATGGCATGGTGACGGCTGGCGCACCGTCATTTTCTTCCATAACGAGGCTGAACGCGAACGCTTCGCTGAACTTCAGAGCGGCCTGCCTGCCTCACTCGAAACAAAGCTGGGTTTGTTGTATCGCGGCTTCACCGTGCCTGCGGCCAAACTGGCGGTACTGACCGGAGCGGAAATTTTTGGCCGTCATCAAAATATCCGCCGCGTGCGCGGCTCGAAACTCGATGAAGCCGAAGTGCTGCGCAAAGCGCGCGATGTGATGCGCGACCTGCGTGAAGGCGACATCGTCGTGCATGCCGAGCATGGTGTCGCCCGCTTCGGCGGCGTCGAGGTGCGTGATTCCGGCAAACGCGAAGAGGTGCTCGTGCTGCATTACGCCGAAGGTGCCAAGCTCTTTGTGCCCGTGGCCCACACGCACATGGTCACGCGTTACGTCGGTGTCGGCGGCAAGGCACCTGCCTTGAGCAAGCTCAGCGAAGCGCGCTGGCAGAAGACGCGCAAGAGCGCGGAGAAAAGCGTCGAAGACTTCGCCGTGCGCATGCTCAGTGTGGCGGCGGAACGGCAGACGCTGAAAGCGTATTCGCACCAGCCAGACACGAAGTGGCAGGTCGAGTTCGAGGAATCGTTTTTATACCGCGAAACTCCGGATCAGCTTCGCAGCGTGGAGGAGATCAAACGCGACATGGAGGCGGAAAAACCCATGGATCGGCTGCTCTGTGCCGACGTCGGCTTCGGCAAAACCGAGGTCGCCATTCGTGCGGCCTTCAAAGCCGTCATGGGAGGCCGTCAGGTGGCCATCCTCGTGCCCACCACGGTGCTGGCACGCCAGCACTGGGAGAATATTCGCCAGCGCATGAGTGAGTTCCCCGTGTCCGTCGAAATGCTTTGCCGCCTCACACCACCACACCGCGAACGCGAAATTTTGCGGGGCATCACTGAGGGCACGGTGGACATCGTCGTCGGCACGCACCGCGTCATTTCCAAAGATGTGCGCTTCAAGAACCTCGGCCTCGCCGTGATCGATGAGGAGCAGCGCTTCGGTGTGAAGCACAAAGAGAAATTCAAAGACCTCTTCCGCCTCGTCGATGTGCTCACGCTCAGCGCCACGCCGATTCCACGCACCCTTTATCTCGCTCTCATGGGCATGCGTGACATGAGCACCATCGAGACACCGCCACCGAACAAGCAGGCCGTGCAGACGATGATCTGTCCCTATGACGAGCGCACGATCAAGCAGGCTGTTGAGGCGGAGATCGAGCGTGGCGGGCAGGTCTTCTTCCTGCACAATCGCGTGATGACCATCGAAAAAATCGCGCAACGCATTCGTGATTTATGTCCGAAGGCCCGCGTGATCATCGGCCATGGCCAGATGGACAGCGAGCTGCTGGAGGACGTGATGCACACCTTTGTCGATGGCGGAGCGGATGTGCTCGTTTGCACCACCATCATCGAAAGCGGGGTCGATATCCCGAATGCGAACACCATCATCATCGATCGTGCGGATCGCTTCGGGCTGGCGGATCTCTATCAGTTGCGTGGTCGCGTCGGTCGTGGTGGCGTTCAAGCACACGCCTATCTGCTGCTGCCGCAGGATGCGGTGACCGCAGGCGATGCACGCAAGCGCGTGAACGCCATCAAGCAGTACGCCGGCCTCGGCAGCGGTTTCAAAATCGCGCTGCGGGATCTGGAGATTCGCGGCGCGGGCAATCTGCTCGGCACCGAGCAGAGCGGGCACATCGCCGCCGTCGGGTTTGATCTCTACTGCCAGATGCTCAAGCAAAGCGTTGCCCGCATGCAGGGCCGTCGTGTGGCGCGTCCGGTCGAAGTCGGGCTGCGTTCAGATTTCCTCGTCATGAACGAGGCCATGATGGTGCAGGCGGAAAAACACGCCACACCGGCATTCCTGCCTTCCACCTTCATCGAAGACCTCAAGCTGCGCATCACGGCCTACCGCCAGGTGGGCGAAATCATGACGCGCAAAGAGCTCGAGGAACTCGAAGGCCAGTGGCGTGATCAATTCGGCGAAAAGCTCCCCCACGCCGTGCAGAATCTGCTCACCTGCGCCTCCATCCGCCTCGCCGCAGCACACGTCGGCATCAGCGATGTCGAAATCAAAGAGCGCAAACTCATGCTCACGCGGAATGGCAAGTTCGTCATGATCCAGGGCAAATTCCCCCGCCTCAGTTCCCGCGAAGGTCACAAGCAGCTCGCTGAGACTCTGGAGATGCTGCGGACGCTGTGATCAGACGTGGCTCGACAGCTCCGCGTCGAAAAGCTTTTGCCCTGTGGCATCCCCAAGCTCATAACACTGCTTGAGCCGCCCTGGAAAAAACGGCGAAGGGCGCGAATGGTTCGTGGTGATGATGGTGAGTTTTTTGCCGTGCAGGCGTGCCAGTTCAATGCGGTCGTTCAGGATCTGGCGGTTCATCGATGCATGCGTCGCGGCGATGGTGGCCATCAGACGGGACAGCGGCATCAGCGGCGGCTTTCCACGAGGCTGGTCGATGCGGTGAATGATGATGTGATCGATGTCGTCATCCGTGAACCAGGGATCAATGGGCGACTCATGCGCGACACCACCGTCGGTGCACATTCGGTTTTCAAAATCAAGCGGCGTGAAGAGCATCGGCACGCATGAGCTGGCAGCCATCGCCGTGGCCAATGGCCCGCTGCGAACGAAGAGAGTCTCATGTTTCGACAGATCGCTCAAGGCGATCAGCAATCGGGGGTTCGACAGAGTTTCGATGGTCCGCTTGCCGACGACCGATTCGAAATGAGCGATGGCTCCCCGCGGGTCGAACAAGCCGGGATGAGGACAAAAGAAGCTGCTGATGAGCTGGTGCCAGAGCCACTTGGTGCGCATGGCAAAGGATAGGTGGAGGCGCGGACTGAGCACCGCCTTCCGGATGACATCCTGCTCCAATCCTGCGGCGTAAAGACCTGCGGTGATGGCCCCGGCTGAAGAGCCGGAGATAGCGACCGGACGCACCCCCAGCGAATGCAGCCGTGCCAGGAAGCCCGCATGCGTGGCATAGCCCATGAAAGAGGCTCCGAGTGAGATGGCGATGCGCGGTGGTGAACTCATGCGCACTGCGCCTCCGGTGCGATGATGGCGGAATGCTTGGCGCGCAGGAAGATCACGCCTCCGACGATGCCCCAGAACAGATTGAAGATCCAGCCGGCCAGAGAGGCGGAAACACCCACCGCCTCGGGTACATTAGCCAGACCTGCCAGCAGAGCCTCGAAAGTGCGCTCACGTACGCCCAGCCCGGAGATGGAAACCGGCAGTGAGGCCGCTGCATCGACGATCGGCATGGCCGTGAGCACATCGAGCACAGGTGCAGCGCCGCCGACCGCGCGCAGGCCGCAGTAAAAGCTCATGAAAAAAGCAGCATGCATGCCTGTGGAAACGACCGTAGCCGAAAGAGTGCGCTGCCAGAGCCGGGCAGCGACCTCATGAATCCGCGAGAGGCGTGCGATGAGGCCGGCCAGTTTGGGATTGCCCATGGTGCGGGGAAACGCGCGCCTTCCCCAGGCCAGCAGGCTGGGTTTGAAGGAAAACCAGCTGATCACGAGGCACACAAGCGCCCCGCCGACATACATGGCATAACCCGTGATCAGCATGCGCAAATCATAGCCGATTTCATTCCAGTGAGAGGCCCGCGTCAGCATGCAGACCGTGAACAAGACGGCCACGGAGATAAGACCGGTGAGATGATCCAGCACCAGCGAGACACTGATTGGCATCGTCTGTCCGGGCAGACGCCGGGAAAGTGACATGATCTTGTAGGTGTCTCCACCCACCACACCGACGGAACTGATGTTGAAGAAAGCGCTGACAATTTCCGTGGAGAGCACGACATGGAACGGCAGATCCGGCACCTGACCGCGCAAAATTATGTGCCAGCGCAGGGCGGCCAGAAACAGCGAGAGAAACGCAAAGGAGATCCCGGCAAGCATCCAGGGCCAGTTCGTCAGCAGGGCACGCAGGCGCGGAACGATGTCAGCGATGAGATCATGCTCCCGAAACAGCAGCGCGAGCAGCACACCGCTGATGAGCAGACGCAGGGAAATGGAGATAAAGCGTTTCAAAACGCAGGGCTATGGCAGGGAAGTCACGCTGCCGCCTTCTGGTCCACGGCCTCGGCGATCGAGTTCACATTTTGCAGAATGCGCTTTGCCTGATCCTGATCGGCCATTTTGAAGCCAAAGTGTTTTTCGATCATCACCACAAGCTGAAGGGCATCCACGGAATCGAGGCCGATGCCTGCGGGTCCGAAGAGAGGGGTGTCATCGCCGATTTCATCTGCGGCCATGTCGAGCATGAGTTCGCTGATCATTAGTTCCTTGAGGCGCTGGCGGGTCGGCATGTAGGGGATACGTTTCGTAGGGTCCAGAGGGTAGGCTAAAGGAGGCCTCCGTCAATTTTTAGGGTCGAACCAGTGATATAGCTCGCATCCGGGCTCGCAAGGAAGAAAACCGCCGCCGCAATCTCCGCCGGTTTGGCAAAACGCCGCATTGGGAGCTGCATTTTGAGCGCTTTGAGGTGCTCCGGGGTCCAATCTGCTGGCAGCCCCCCTTCAATATAGCCGGGGCAGACCACATTCACGGTGATGCCCATGCGGGCTGATTCCTTGGCCAGACTTTGTGTCAGGCCTATCACTCCGGCCTTGGCGGCGGCGTAATTGGTTTGTCCCGCTGGTGAAGAAATGGCGCTGAGCGAAGCGATGTTGACGATCCGCCCCTGCCGCTCCCGCATCATCCCGGGCAAAACCGCCTGGCAGCCGTGGAAGACGGCGTTCAGATTGGCATCCAAAACGCGCGACCACTGATCCTGCGCCATGTTGGCCAGCAGCGCGTCTTCATGAAAGCCCGCGTTGTTGATCAGGACGCTCACAGACGCCTTCTGGGCCTCGATTTCGGCCAGTGCGGCCTTCCAAGCGTCTGGAGAGGTGATTTCGAGCGTGATCAAATCCGCACGGCCAGGGAATCGTGCCGCCAGCTCCTGCGCCCGCTCCCGCTTCTCCCGCACCCCGAGAAACACACGGCAGTCCTCTTCCCGTGTCAGGAAGAATTCAGCGATGGCAAGGCCCAGCGCTCCATTCGCGCCGGTAATCAGGATGCTACGACTCATCGTGAAGCATTGGCGTCCGCAGGGGGGAGTTGCAAGTCACTTGATCGTTCCAATCCAGACCTGGGGCGATCGGACGCCCGGCCGTGCCTCACCGCCGGGGATCACGATTTGGTCCTCCCAGCGCACGGCATTGGTCGTGACGAGCGAAAAAGGCACCTCGCCCGCCTGGCTCCAAGTCTGCGTTTTCACGTCAAAGACTAGAATCGACCGTGGGAAGCCCGGATGCTTTTCCTTGGGTTCAAAGTTCACATTGACTCCGTCGTCCCCGCCAAGGATGTAAATCTTGGCATCCATCACTGGCGCAGGATTCGGAGCCGCCACGGCCACGCGGGGCATGTCAGGCAGTTTTTTCCAGCCTGTGGCCGGTTCGTAGGCCCACGCATCGTTCAGCCATTCGCGCTCGGGCTTGCCATCCTTTCCCGCATGCAATGCCGCACCACTGAATAGATGGATCACGCCATCCACAGCGGCCATGCAGGCCAGGATGCGTGGTTTGCCGGGGCAGGGGGGCAATTCCTGCCATTTTGCATCGGATTGTTTCAAATCGAACGACCAAAACGTGCTCAGCGCAGTGGTGGCCGCCGGTGTTTCGATGCCCCCAGATATGTAGATGACCCCATCGGATTCGCACCCGCACATGAAGGCGCAGGGCTTTGGCAGCGGCGGCAGTTGGCCAGCTTTTTGCACCCAGAACACCTCACGGAAGTGCTCCGTGGCATTGCCGCCGCCGAGGACGATCCAGCCGGCGGGCGTCGTGATGCTCACCCCGTAGCCATTGAGTTTGGGCAGTTTTCCCACCACCCGCCAGGCTCCGTCAGGTTTCTCCAGCGCGAAGAGTGTGTCATACCAGACCTTCGTGCCGCCTTTCCACGGCATTTTGTCGATGAAATGCGTGCCTCCGGCGACCATGAGCGTGCCATCCACCACTCCGGCAAACGAACCGGCGAACCCTCGTGCATCGGGCAGAGCAGGCAGCGGCGACCATTGCAAATCGGCGGCGGAGGCGGTCAAAGTGAGGGACATGAGACAGAGCAGCGGGCGAAGCATGACCGGCACATAACGTCGTTTTGATGATAGTTCCGGCACATTGAGTGCTTATTTTGGCATACTCATGCTCACCATTTCCGGCAAATCCCACGGCAAGTTCTGCGACGGCGTCTCGCGTCGCGACTTCCTGCGCATCGGCGGACTCGCCATGGGCGGGCTGTCGTTGCCTGAACTGCTGAAGGCCGAGGCCGAGGCGCGCACGGGCCGCAGCTTCAAATCCGTGATCATGATCTACATGTGCGGCGCGCCGCCGCACCAGGACATGTATGATTTGAAGATGGACGCGCCGCTGGAGATTCGCGGCCCTTATAAACCCATCAAGACCGCCGTTCCCGGCATCCACATCTCCGAGCACGCGCCGCGTCTCGCCAAGATCATGGACAAGCTGGTGCCGATCCGCAGCATGTACGGCTCGCCGAACGGCGCGCACGACAGCTTCATCTGCTACACCGGCAAGCCACCCCCGCCGAACGGTGGCGGTGCCCCGGTAGGCCGTCTATCCGATCCCCCTTCCTTGGGTGCCGTCGTTTCCAAGCTCAAAGGCCAGGCGGATCCAGCCATGCCCGCCTTCATCGGCCTCGCTCCCAAGGCCGGTCATCCGCCCTATGGCTCGCCCGGTCATCCAGGCTTCTGTGGCAATACGCATGCCGCCTTCCGTCCGAACGGTGCGGGTATGGAAGATCTCCAGCTCAATGGCATCACGCTTGACCGTCTCGAAGACCGGCGCTCCCTGCTCACCGGCTTTGACAAATTCCGCCGCGAAATCGACGCCAGCGGCCTCGTCGGCAGCATGGACGCCTTCAATCAGCAGGCCCTGAATGTGCTGACCTCCAGCAAGCTGCTCACCGCGCTCGATTTGAATCAGGAGAGCGTCAAAACCCGTGAACGCTACGGCAAAGGTGATCCCAAGAACTACGGCGACGGCGCTCCTCTCAATCTTGAGCACTTCCTCCTCGCCCGTCGTCTCGTCGAAGCCGGCGCCCGCGTGGTGACGCTGAATTTCGGCCGCTGGGACTTCCACGACAACAATTACCCGCAGCTCCTGCGCCACCTGCCGCTCTTCGATCAAGGCATGAGCGCCCTCGTTGAAGATCTCCATCAGCGCGGCCTCGACAAAGACGTGGCGGTTGTCGCCTGGGGCGAGTTTGGCCGCACGCCGATGGTGAACAAAGACGGTGGTCGCGACCACTGGCCCCGTGTCGGGGGCGCCCTGCTTGCAGGTGGCGGTTTGCGCACAGGTCAGGTCATCGGTGCCACCGACAGACTCGGTGGCGAACCCACCGAACGCCCCGTGCATTTCGGCGAAGTCTTTGCCACGCTCTACAAGCACATGGGCATCGACACCGTGAAGACCACGCTCAACGATTTGACCGGCCGTCCACAGTATTTGGTCGATGGCTGGCAGCCTATGCCGGAGCTGATTTGAGGCGGAAGGCGGCTTGCCCATGCCTCCCTGGGGCTTATAGTGGGGCATATGTATCCGATCAAAACCACCATTCCAGAAGGGCTGGTCCTCAAAGAAGGGGACGAGGCCGATCTGCGTGTGGTGCTTCAGGATGGGGCGATTGTGGTGACCAAAATTTTGCGAATCAAATCTGCAGCCGATGTATCAACCGCTGATCACACGATCAAGTTGGGCGCCTGGAACAGGAAGTAGTCCGTTTGGAAAGTCTTGGCGTCAGCGGGCGTATGTGAAGGTGCATGTCCTTGCCGCATCCAGCACACCCCGTTTCCCGCCGTGAAGTGATTCAGGCCGGGGCGGTGGGTTTGCTTGGTCTCGGCATGAATCATCTCAGCGCCCTTCAGGCAATGACGGCGGCCACGCAACCGCCACGGGCAAAGTCCGTGATTTACATCTTCCTTTCCGGTGGACTCGCGCAGCATGAGAGCTTCGACATGAAGCCGGACGCGCCCATGGAGATCCGGGGCGAGTTCAAACCCATCCGCACGCGCACCCCTGGTCTGCACATCTGCGAGCACCTGCCCAATCTCGCGCGCATCTCGGAAAAGTGGTCGCTGGTGCGTTCGCTTACCCATGGCAGCAGTGATCACTCGCTGGGCCATCACATCATGCTCACCGGCCGCAGTGATGCGCCGCTGGGGTTCGATCCATCGAAGCCGAAGAAGTCCGATCATCCCAGCATGGCGGCGCTGGCCACGGCACTGCTGCCAAAGCGCAAAGACAATCTACCGCCCGCCATTGTGCTGCCGGAGAAGCTCGTGCATCGCGAAGGCCGCACGCTCGCCGGGCAGTTCGCGGGCACGCTTGGCGCGCAGCATGATCCATGGTTTCTGGAGATGTCGCCCTACCACCCGAAGCACTACGGCGCGTATCCAAACTACCTGTTCCATCATGAGCGTGGTTTTGAAACGGACACCACCCTGCGCTTTCAGGCCCCGCATCTCTCGCTGCCGCAGGGGCTCACGATGGATCGCGTGATGGACCGCGTCTCACTGCGCAACGCCTTGGAGCAGCAAACCAATGATCTCACCGCGCTGGCGGGTGATGAAACCTTTGACTCCACGCGGCAGGCTGCCATCGGCCTGCTCAGCAACCGCAAGGTGCATGACGCCTTCAGTCTGGAAAAAGTGGATCCCAAAATGCTCGATCGCTACGGTCGTAACAGCTTTGGCTGGTCGCTGCTCATGGCCCGCAGGCTGGTGGAAAGCGGCGTGCGCATGGTACAGGTGAATCTCGGCAACAGCGAGACCTGGGACACACATCAGGCCGCCTGGGGAAATCTGAAGAACTACCTGCTCCCGCCGATGGATCTGGCCGTGAGCGCCCTGCTCGAAGATCTCGACGCCAGCGGTCAGCTCGATGAGACCCTCATCATCATGGGCGGCGAATTTGGCCGTACGCCGAAAATTAAAAGCATCTCCGCCACCGCCCTGCCGGGTCGTGATCACTGGGGCCACGCACAAAGCATTCTTCTTGCCGGCGGTGGCATCAAAGGCGGTCGCGTCATTGGCTCCACCGACAAAATCGGCGGCTATCCCGCCAGCGATGCGCAGACCCCCGAAAACCTCGCGGCAACGATCTACGAGGCTCTGGGCCTGCCACGCGAAACCATCTGGAAAGACTTCACCGGCCGCCCGCACACGCTCTACATGGGCTCGCCAATTTCAGGGCTGACGTAACTCATCATGGACGTTTGAGCCTGTTCCAGCCTTCGGCGCGCTGTCGAGGCAACTCCCGCCACTCCGGCACCTGCGCGAGGGTCTGCTCCATCAAATCGGCGCATTGCTCCGCGATCGTCACCAAAGTATCCCGCATGCCCGCGCTCTCAGCGATTTCGATCATAGCAGCAAACTCCAGCCCGCCGCTGACACGTTTCGCCTCCTCGCTGTCACGCTGCACCACACGCAGCACATCGGTGGTGTGATACGGGAGCCAGCGGCGGTTCTCGCTGAGCACAGCAGCCAGCAGTGATTGCAACTCGGGCTTCCAACCGTCATCGAACAGTTGAGCCAGATCGCCGCGTTTCTCCCCAACACGCATGTAGTGCGGCTGGATTGTCTCCACGGGAGTCGCCGCCATGTCACGGAAGGTTTTGATCCAGTCGATTCCCAGTTCGCCGCCAATCATGTGAAAGGTAAACTGATCCTGCACAATGCGGTTTCGCGGGGTATAAACGCCATCGAGCAACTGCATGCGAATGCCCGGCTGGATCGACTTGATCAACGAATCGCCGACGATGTGCACCATCCAGCCCAGTGCATAAGCCAGGCCGCGCTCAGAGCTCATGTCATCACGAATCGCCCGCCCACAGTAGTCCGCCAGATGGTCCCACGGCACACGCAGACTCACCTCCGGTTTTGCCCAGCCGAACACCAGATGCGCACGGCCATAAAACATCTCATGAATTTCTTTGGGCCGGTATTTGCGCCCATCATGCTCCAGCGTCCAAGGTTTCACCGCACCTCCGGTCAGCGGGCTTTTTTCCAACGGCACCGTGCCAAAGCCCACCTCACGTCCGGTATCGACGCAGACCGCTTCCGGCATCACCTGGATGTCGCAGCCGAGATACGCGCCGCAGAGGAAGCTCGGCAAATGCCGCTCGATGATCGGTGTGATGGGCAGCCCGCGTCCCTTCGCGGCTTTTGCCGCGAGGATGCCATACATCGTGTGTCCGATCAGTCCGCTCATGTTTAGAACCAAACGCATTCTGTATCGCCGGTCTGGCAAGAGTCCCATCCCTCGCTCCGTAGGTTAGTGGCCCTCCACCCAGCCATGCTCAATCTCTACTCACATCCCAGCGGCGGCTATTGCGATGGCGTGTCGCGTCGAAACTTCCTCAAGATCGGCGGACTCGCCATGGGCGGGCTGTCGTTGAATGATGTGCTGCGTGCCGAGTCCGCGCAGAAAACGGGCAAGTCACACAAGGCGGTGATCATGATCTTCCTGCCTGGTGGTCCGTCGCATCAGGACATGTTCGACATGAAGCCGGACGCGCCGAGTGAGATTCGCGGCGAGTTCAAACCGATCTCCACCAACGTCCCCGGCATCCAGATCTGCGAGCATCTGCCGCGTCTCGCGAAGATGATGGACAAGTGCACCCTCATCCGTTCGCTCGCCGACTGCGACTCGCGCCACGATGCCTTTCAGTGTCTCACGGGTCGCAACTCCAAGCAGCAGCCTCCCGGTGGCTGGCCTTCGCTCGGTTCCATCGTCTCGCGGTTGCAGGGCAGCACCAATCCCGCCATGCCGCCGTTCGTCGGCCTCGCCCCCAAGATGGGCCACATGGAATGGGCCCGCACGGGTGAGCCAGGCTATCTCGGCGTTGCGCATGCACCGTTCCAGCCAAACCGCGGTGGCGGCACGGAGGACATGTCGCTCCATGGTATCACGCTCGATCGCCTGCGTGATCGCAAGTCGCTGCTCTCCAGTTTTGACGTTCTGCGGCGTGATCTCGATGCCACCGGCCTCATGGGCGGGGTGGATGTCTTCAATGAGCAGGCTCTCAATGTGCTGACGAGTCCGAAGCTGCTTCACGCGCTCGATTTGAGCCGTGAAGATCCGCGTGTCGTCGAGCGCTACGGCAAAGGCGAAAACCGCAATCGCGACGACGGCGGTCCGCGTCTGCCCGAACACTTCCTTGCCGCACGTCGTCTCGTCGAAGCTGGCGCGCGCGTCGTCACGCTCGCCTTCAGCCGCTGGGACTACCATTCCAACAACTTCGGCCAGTTGCGCGAAGACCTGCCGCTGCTCGACAGCGGACTTTCCGCCCTCATTGCCGATCTGCACGAGCGCGGCATGGACAAGGATGTCTCCGTCGTCGTTTGGGGAGAATTTGGCCGTACTCCGAAGATCAACGCCAATGGAGGCCGCGACCACTGGCCGCGCGTCGCATCGGCACTCCTCGCCTGCGGTGGTATGCGCCACGGTCAGGTCATCGGCGCCACCGATAAACAAGCCGGCGAACCCACGGAGCGTCCCGTCGCTTTTGGCGAAGTCTTCGCCACGCTCTACAAGCAGATGGGCATTGATGTCACCAAGGCCACCCTCACCGATCTCACCGGCAGACCGCAGTATCTGGTCGATAGCCATCTGCCGATGGCGGAACTGGTGTGATCGAAAACAAGGGTGTGAACCTTGGATCAACACCCTCAGGGTTCTCCCATCACCGTCACTTCATTCGTAATTATTGCCACCATACTTTGTTTGTTACGACAAAATGTGTCTTTCTACCCCGTAGGTTCTCGCTGTCATGACCCTCTCACGCCTTACCCTCATCGCCGCACTCTCTGCCGCCGCACCATGTTTTGCGGCCGAAGCTCTGCGCCCGCTGAACTTTGCGAACGACATCGTTCCCATCCTCACGAAGGGCAGTTGCAACTCCGGTGGCTGCCATGGCAAATCCGGCGGACAGAACGGCTTCAAGCTCTCTCTCCTCGGCTTTGAGCCCCAGGAAGACTATGAGCACATCGTCAAAGAGGCGCGTGGACGCCGTGTGTTCCCGGCCTCGGCGGAGCAGAGTCTGCTGCTGACCAAAGGCACCGCCCAGCTCCCGCACGGCGGCGGCAAGAAGCTCGATCCAAAATCCGAGGACTACGCCGATCTGGCACGCTGGATTCGCGAAGGCATGCCCTATGGCAAGGACACCGATCCCAAGATGGCCAGCATCAGAGTCGAGCCCGCCAAGCTCACCATGCCGCTCAAAGGAGCGCAGCAGCTCAAGGTCACCGCGCATTACACCGACGGCAGCAGCCGTGACGTCACCAAACGCGCGCTGTATGAAGCCAACGAAAAAGCGATGGCCGAGACCAGCGAAACCGGTCGCGTGCAGCTCTTTGATCTTCCCGGAGATGTCGCCGTGATGGTTCGCTATCAGGGCAAGGTCTCCACCTTCCGCGCCACCGTGCCGCTCGGCGCTCCCGTGGAAAAACTGCCTGCCTCGCGTGGTTTTGTGGACGATCTCGTCTTCGCGAAATTGAAGACCATCGGCATGCCGCCGTCCGACATTGCTGATGACGGCACCTTCATCCGCCGCGTCACTCTCGACATCACCGGCCGCCTGCCCACTGCCGCAGAAATGAAGGACTTCATGGCCTCCAAAGATGCCGCAAAACGCAGCGTCCTCATCGACCGCCTGCTCGACAGCCCGGATTACGCCGAGTACTTCGCCAACAAGTGGAGCGCCCTCCTGCGCAACCAGCGCACCCAGCCCAATTTTGCACGCGGCAGTTATCTCTTCTACTCGTGGATTCGCGACAGCATCGCCGACAACAAACCTTACGATCAATTCGTGCGCGAAGTTGTCTCCGCCTCCGGTGATCTCGATCAGAATCCTCCCGTTGCATGGTATCGTCAGGTCAAAGAAATGAAGCAGCAGATGGAGGACGTGGCTCAGCTCTTCCTTGGCACGCGCATGCAGTGTGCTCAGTGCCACCATCACCCCTTCGAGAAATGGAGCCAGCAGGACTACTACGGCTTCGCCGCCTTCTTCAGCAACGTCAGCCGCAAGCCTTCAACCTTTGCCGGTGAAGAATTGATCTTCAACAAACGCGGCGTTGCACAGACCACCAACATTCGCACGAAGGAAGCCGTCACCCCCACCAGCCTCGGCGGTCCAACTTTGAAACTGAAGCCTGAACAGGATCCACGCCGGGCTCTCGCTGAATGGATGAGCCAGAAGGACAATGCGTTCTTTGCCCACACGCTGGTGAATCGTTACTGGAAACATTTCTTCAACCGCGGCCTCGTTGAACCCGAGGACGACATGCGCGAGACCAATCCACCGGTGAATCCTGAGCTTCTCAGCGCCCTCGCGGCGGACTTCGTGAAAGGCGGCTACGATTTGAAGCAGCTCATCCGCACCATCACGAACTCCACCACCTACCAGCTCAGCGCCGTTCCAAACACTTACAACGCGAAGGATCGCCAGAATTTCAGCCGCTACTATCCGAAGCGTCTCAATGCCGAAGTCCTCTACGATTCCGTCAATACACTGCTTGATGTCCAGAGCAACTTCGCCGGTCAGGCCCCCGGCACGCGCGCCGTCTCCCTGCCGGACAACAGCTACAACCAAAGCACCTACTTCCTCAGCGTCTTCGGTCGCCCAGACTCCTCCAGCGCCTGCGAGTGCGAGCGCACCCAGGAGGCCAGCCTCGCGCAGAGCCTGCACCTGCTGAACGCCGCTGAAATCCAGACCCAGCTTTCCCGTGGCAACGGTCGTGCCGACACCCTCACCAAGGACACGCGTCCTGACGACGATAAAATCACCGACCTCTACCACATCGCCCTCAGCCGCGACCCCAACGCCGCCGAAGTCAAATTCGCCCACACCCATCTCGACAAGAAGTCCGCAGGCAAGACGGGCGATGAAGCCTTCAAAGGCAAAAAGGAAGCCTATGAGGACATCCTCTGGGCGCTGCTGAACACGAAAGAGTTCTTGTTCAATCACTAAGCGCCCGCACCATGCCCCGTTCCAACTTTCAATTCTCAGTTTTCAGTTCTCAGTTTGCAATGCTTCTGGCCTTTGCTGCCCCGGCATTCTCTCAGGCCACCTTTCCCACTCCGGCGTTGACGTCGATTTATCCTCTCGGGGGCAAGCCCGGTGCTACAGTCGAACTCACCTTGCGTGGTACGGATCTTGAAGGCCCGCAGTCGGTGCTTCTCAACGAGCGTGTCATCCCGATCAAGAGCACCAAGCCAAATATCTTCAGCCTGACGCTGCCTGCAGATCTGAAGTCTGCTCTGTATGATTGTCGTTTCGTCGGCCGCTACGGTGTCTCCAATCCGCGTGTCTTTGAAATCAGCACGCTAGACACCGTCGAATCCCCGGGGACAAACACCAAACCCGACAATGCTCTCAAAGTGGCGGTCGGTTCGGTCATACAAGGGGCCTTCAAATCCAATTCACCGCATTGGTTCACGTTCGAAGCAAAAAAAGGCCAGTCCATCATTGCCAGCTTCGATGGCCACCGCTTTGACACTCGCACCGAACTCTTCGTAGCCATCACCAACGCGAATGGCAAAGAACTCGCCCGCATGCGCAATGGCGTAATGCATTTCGTTCCTTCCGGCGATGGCACCTACCGCATGCGCCTCAATGAACTGATGTATCGTGCCGGCGATGACTATGCATTTCGTGTGACGCTGGAACTGATGAAACTGGCGCCCTTGGCGAGCTCTCCCTATGGGCCGCATCCCGTGCCACCTGTCAGCGTCAAAATTGGCGATGTCATTCGCGATCAATTTCCCGAGCAAGGCCAGCCGCGTGTTTTTGATCTCGCTTTCAAAGCGGGTGAAAAGTTCATTCTCGAAGTTCATTCCCAGCAGCTCGGCCACGCCACGGATCCGCATCTCGTCATCGAAAATCTGAAGCCCGATGGCAAGCTCACTCCGCAGGCCGAAGTTGCCGATGCTCCGCTCATTGCACCTGTGCCTGACATCGCACTTGTGAATCGAGATCCCTCCTATGCCTACGAAGCCAAGGCCGATGGCACCTTCCGCATCTCCATCAACGACAACTTCGCCACCATGCAGCCCTATGAGCTGCGCATCCTCAAAGAAGCGCCTCAGCCAGCTTTGCTGATCGCCCTCAATCCCATCCTGCCCGGTGCCAAGACCAAAGGCGGCGAGATGGGCAGCGCCAATGTCCCGCGTGGCGGCATCGCCGCGCTCGAAATCATCGCCCCCAATCGCAATGCCCTGAGCACTCCCATTGAGCTCAAGGCCGAAAAGCTCCCGGCGGGCGTCACCTGCCTCGGCGGCTTCATCGGCAAAGGCCAGTCGCTCGGCTACATCGCGTTTCAAGCAAGTGCCGATGCCCCTGCAGGAGCCAGCCTCCTCAGCGGCATTCCGCAGAGCCGCTTCGTGTGCTTTGCGGTGGCTGATGCCGCCAGGGACAACGTCCTTTACCGCACCACCGGCACGCCTGCTCTCGGCGTCAGCGCACAATCCGCTCCCGCTTTCGTGCAAACAGAAAAGACGGACATCCTCGAAGTCGCTGCCGACGCCAAACTCGAAATCGCCCTCAAAGTCACCCGTCACGCCGACTTCACCGATGCTCTCAAACTCAAGGCCCTCGGTCTCATCGATGTCGCCAAAGCGCCTGAAGCCGACATCCCCGCCAAAGCCGCCGCAGGCAAATTCACGCTGGATGTGAAAGCCCTCAAACTCGCCCCTGGAGATTACGGCTTTATCCTCCAAGGCCCGGCTAAGATGAAATTCCGCCGTGGTGTCGAAGAGCTCAACGCTGCCGAAGCCGACGCCAAAAAAGCCACCGAAGCGCAGGCTGCAGCCAAAAAGCAGCTCGATACCGCGAACGCGGACGCAACGCCGAAAAAGGCCGAACTCGTTAAAGTTGCCACCGCCGCCCTCAAGACGGCTGACACCAGCAAAGCCACCGCTGACAAGCTCGTCAAAGACCTCACCGCGAAGTCTGCTGCCAAAGACGCCACCTTCATTGTTTATTCCAATCCCATCCGCATCCGTGTGAAGGAGGTCGCAAAAAAATGAGAATCATCCTCCCATTCATCATCCTGAATTCGTCTTTTGTCATGGCGGCGGCTCCCGCGCCCATCGACTACGACCAGCAGATCCGTCCGTTCTTGAAGGACAACTGCATCGCCTGCCATAACAAGACCACCACCAAGGGCGGCCTCAACATGGAGACGCCTGAGCTCATGGCCAAGGGCGGCGAGAGCGACAAGGGCATCATTCCAGGCAAAGGCGCGGACAGCGTCATGTATCAGGCCGCAGCGCATACCTGGGACTCCGAAATGCCGCCAAAGGGCAACAAGGTCGGCGCGGTGAATCTCACCCCGGAGCAGCTCGCGCTCTTCAAAGCTTGGATTGATCAAGGCGCAAAAGCCTCACCCAAAAAGTTACAGATCATCGCATGGGAGCCGCTGCCAGCCGGCTTGCAGTCCATTTATGCCATCGCCGTTGCACCCTTGGGGGACTTTGCTGCGGCGGCTCGCGCGAATCAGATCAGCATCTACCACCTGCCCACGCAGAACCTCGTCACAAAGCTCACAGATGAAACCCTCCTCAAGACCGGTCTCTACAAGCAGCGCGGCGTTGCCCATCGCGATCTCGTTCAATCTCTCGCGTTCAGCCCGGACGGCACACGCCTTGCCACTGGAAGTTTTCGTGAGGTGAAACTGTGGAAACATAGTGCCCCTGCAGTTCCCGCCTTCGCTCCCTCGGCCAAATTCACCGCAACGCAGGAAGCCGACAACTCCATCAAGCTGACCGAAACCGTCGGCGGCAAACTCATCGCCCACATCAAATCCGACCTTTCCACCGAGCAGGCCCTTGCTCAGCGCACGCTCATCGCAGCGCGTGCTGCTCTGGAAGAGACTTATCAGGGTGCCGCCATCAGGACAGCCGAAAGGGCTGTCACCGAGCAGACCGATCGCCTGAAGAAAGCCAACGAACTCGCCGAACTCGCCAAGAAGGCGCTCGAAGAAAAGAAGAAGGACATCAAGCCCAAGGAGGACGCAAAGGTCGCAGCCGATAAAGCCGCCAAGGAAATCGCGGATGCAGTGGCTAAAGCCAGCGCTGGCAAACCAGATGAAGCTTTGACGCAAAAGCAGGCTGCAGCACAGGCCAGTCTTGCCAAAGCCGCAACCGACCTTGCTCAGGCTCAGGCCGCTCTCCAACGCGCCGAAGCAGCCTTGGTGACCGCTGCCGCCGAAATCAAACTTGCTGCCACCAGCGATGCAAAAAAGGCGGCGGCATTGACCGAGCTCGTGGAACTCGCGAAGACGGGTCTCGAAGAAAAACGCAAGACCCTCAAGCCCAAGGAGGATGCCAAAGCCGCCGCAGAGAAATCAGCGAAGGAAATCGCGGATCAAATCGCCAAGGCTCCCAAAGGCAAGCCCGACGAAGCATTGGCCAAAAAGAACACCGATGCCCAGGAAAAAGCCACGAAGGCTGCTGCGGATCTCAAACTTGCGCAGGAAGCCTTCACCCGTGCCGAAGCCGCGATCACCGACACGACGAACGAAATCAAACTCGTCACCGAAAATGAAACGAAGGCCAGGCAGGCCGTCATTGATGAGAAGGCTCGCCTGGAAGTCGTGAAAAAGGAGGCGGTGAAAGCGAACGCAGACCGTGACCTGATTGCCAAAACACTCACCACGGGCCTCAAGAAAGCCAAGGCACTCCAGTTCTCCGCAAACGGTCTCGAACTCATCGCCGAACAGGACAGCGGCCCGCCGCTCGCCTGGAGCACCACGAATGGTAAACCCATCGCGCCGGGCAGCACGAGTGCCGCATGGACTCTCGAACGCACCTTTGGCACCGGCGACGGCAATTCCCAAATCACCGACCGCGCCAACAGTCTCGCATTCAGCCCCGACGGCAAAACGCTCGCCATCGGCAGCGGCGAGCCTTCCCGCAGCGGTGACATCACACTCTGGGACGTGGCGACAGGCAAGCTCACCACGAACTACGCCGAACGCCACCTCGACAGCATCTTCGCGCTCGACTTCTCGCCGGATGGCAAGCTGCTCGCCTCCGGCGGCGCAGACAAAGCCGTGCGCATCACCGATTTGGGCACCGGCAAAGTCGTGAAAGTCTTTGAAGGCCACACGCACCACGTGCTCGGCCTCTCATGGCGTGCCGATGGCCGCGTACTGGCCAGCAGTGGCGCAGACAACGTCGTCAAAGTCTGGGACTGGACCACCGGCGACCGCCGCAAGAGCGTCGATGGCTGGGACAAGGAAGTCACCGGCATTCACTACCTCGGTGCAGCAGATCAGATCGCCACCAGCGCTGGCGATACCAAGCTCCGCCTCATCACCAGTGACGGAGGCGAGGTGAAAAAACTGGCTGGTAGTACAGGCTTCCTCCAATCACTCGCCACCACCAAGTCGGGAGATGTGGTGCTGGGCGGCGATCAAGACGGATTTGTTCGCGCTTGGGATGTCGCCACAGCGAAGGAAATCGCTGTCTTCAAGCCCTGAGTCTCAATCTGAGCATGGAGTGAAGCTGGGAGAAAGGATGCTGACAGCACTGCGTTAGCCTGCTGTAATCATTTTTCCATCTCCAACCACCATGCGTCATCCTTATCTCCGTCTTCTTCCCGTCCTCGCTGCTGCCCTTCTCGTTCCCAACCTGGGCAGAGCAGAAATCGCGGTGAAAAACGGCGAGAAAATCGCCTTCCTCGGTGACTCCATCACCGCAGGCGGCTGGGGCAGTCCCTCAGGCTATGTGAGGCTGGTGATTGCCGGTTTGGAAGCCAATGGCATCAAAGCCGAACCTGTGCCCGCAGGGATCAGCGGTCATAAATCCGATCAAATGCTCGCACGTCTCGACAAGGATGTGCTCAGCAAGAAGCCCCAGTGGATGACGCTGAGCTGCGGCGTGAACGACGTCTGGCACGGCCCGCGTGGCGTGCCCCTCGACGATGCGATGGCGAAGGCCGGCACCTACGATGACAAAGTTTCTACCCGTGGCACCTACAAGAAAAACATCACCGCGATCATCGATCAAGCGCAGGCCGCAGGCGTGAAGCCCGTCATGCTCACAGCGACCGTGATTCAGGAAAATCTCGACAGCAAGGAGAACGGCCTGATTGCACCTTACAATGCCTTCCTCCGTGAACTCGCGAAGGAAAAGAAAATCCCGCTCGCAGATCTGAACGCAATGTTCCAGGAGCGCATCAAGGCCGAAAACAAGCCAAACGTGAAAGTGCTCACCAGCGATGGCGTCCACATGAATGTGGAAGGCAACAAGCTCATGGCCATCGGCGTGCTCCAGGCGCTGGGTCTCAACGCAGCCGAACTCGACAAAGCCAAAGCCTCCTGGCCACCTCTTGAAGCAGCTGGCATTATGGCGGCGCAAAAAGCTGCTGAGGCGAAAGCCAAAGCTGCCGCCGAAAAGAAAGCCAAGGAAGCAGCCGACAAGGCCAAAGGCGTGAACGCACCGAAGTAAGCATGAAGGCACTCCTTTGCACCACTCTTCTCCTGGCTCCGCTGGCAGCACTTCAAGCCGCCGATATTCCCACCTCGCGTGATGACGCCGCATGGCTGCGCGAAAAAGGACAGATGATCTTCCATGACGCCTTCGAGCGTGAGGAAGATGGAAACCTCGCCAAAGCCATCGGCAATGGCTGGAACAGCGCCACGGCAGATCGTGTTCCGAAGATCAAGATGGCCGATCTTGATGACGGCATCCTGAAAATAGCCAGCGCCTCCAAAGAGGCCGGGCATGCCGCGCACATTCATCACGAGGCCGGATTCACGGATGGCGGAGCGGTGGTTCGCTTCCGCTTTCCCGGTCTCTCGAAAGGTGAATCACTTCAGCTTGGTTATGTGGACCGCGAATTGAAAGGCGTACACGCCGGGCATCTCTGCTACGGAATTTTGAGTCAGAGCAACATCACGCTGATCGATCACAAAACCGGCACCATGAATCTGGAGGTCAAAAAGAAGCGCGATGACTACCTGGCCCGCAAAGAAAAACCACCCGCCGACTTCGAAGCCCTGCTCAACTCCAAGAAAGTCATCGTCCCATGGAAAGCCGACACTGAATGGCACGAACTCGTCCTCGTCACCGAAGGCGACGAAATGCGCCTCAGCCTCGACGGCAAAGTCATCGTCACCCATCACTCGGAAGGTTATGCCCACCCGATGAAACGCTGGTTCAGCTTCTTGGTTCCTAACACCGTGTGGATTGACGACGTGAAGATTTGGAAAGTGAAGTGATCCACCATGAAGCCCGTCCACATTGCCATCGCGGCACTCCTGCTCACCGCCACATTGGCCTGGCGCTCCATCGCCGTCGAGCCCGCCGCAGAGCGTCTGGTCGTGCTCACCTTTGACGACTCCGTAGCCAGCCACGCCACCTTCGTTGCACCGCTGCTGAAAAAGCATGGCTTCGGTGCCACCTTCTTCATCACTGAGGGCTTCGAATTCCTCGTGGACAAAGGGCACTACATGACCTGGGAGCAGATTCAGGCCTTGAATGAAGCTGGCTTCGAGATCGGCAATCACACACGCAAACACGCCGGTGTGGCCAAACAAAAGCCGGAGCAACTCGCCGCCGATGTGGAGTACATCGAGCAGCAGTGCGCGAAATACGGCATCCCAAAACCCGTGAGCTTTTGCTATCCCGGCTATCAGACCAGCGTGCCTGCGGTGAAGCTCCTGCGCGAGCGCGGCTACCAGTTTGCCCGTGCGGGCGGTGCGCAGGCATTCGATCCCGCAAAGGATGATCCGCTCACCATGCCCCAGGCCTTCGATGGCAAGCCCGACAGTACGCTGGAACAATTTAAAGCTGCAGTGGCTCAGGCAAAGAATGGCAAGATCGCTGTAATGACCTTCCACGGCGTGCCCGACATCAAACATCCCTGGGTCAACACCGACCCGGTCAAATTCGAGTCTTACATGCAGCATCTCAAAGACGAAGGCTGCAAGGTCATCGCCATGCGCGATCTGGCAAAGTATCTCCCGGTTCAGAAATAAGACAGAGTGGCGGCGTATTGATCACCGATCATGAAACTCATCCTTCTCGCCACCCTCGCCTTTGCCGCCACAGCGTTCGCCCAGAGCGTGAAGTCCAACATTCCCTACGTCGAAAACGGGCATGCACGTCATGTGCTCGACATCTATGCCCCTGCCAACGCCAAAAATTTGCCCGTCGTATTCTGGATTCACGGTGGCGGCTGGACGCAGGGCAACAAAACCGATGTGAAACTCAAACCCCAGTGGTTCATGGACAGAGGCTTTGTCTTCGTCTCCACCAATTACCGCCTGCTGCCAGAAGTGGACATGGGCACGCTCATCCGCGATGTCGCCAAAGCCTTCGGCTGGATGGAAAAACACATCGCCGAATACGGCGGCGATCCCAAGCGCGTCCTCGTCGGCGGTCACTCGGCCGGCGCCCAGCTCGCGGCGATCATTTGCACCGATGACCGTTACCTGAAGGCAGAAGAGGCGGCATTCGACTGCCTCATCGGCTGCGTGCCAGTGGATGGCGACACCTATGACGTTCCCGCCATCATCGAGACAGCGGAGACACGCCTCCGCGTCCATCACCTGCCACCCCGGGTGAACGGCCATCGCGAAAAGTTTGGCGGCACTCCGGAAAAGCACATCGACTTCTCCGCCGTCACCCACGTGGCCAAGGGCAAAGGCATCCCGCCATTCCTCATCTTGCACGTGGCTGCTCATCCAGACACCAGCGCGCAGGCAGCACGCCTTGGCAATGCACTGAAGGAAGCCGGAGTGCCGACCACCGTCTTCGGTGCCAAAGACACCAGTCACGTCAAGCTCAACGACGACCTAGGCCTGCCAGATGATCCCGCGACGAAAGCCCTGGATACATTCGTGACTGGAGTGCTCAAGAAGTGACCGTCGTGTCCGATTCGGCCAAAATCATGTCTGCATCATGCTGAGGCCTGTGGTTGTATAAGCAGGGTTCCCAACCCGCTCCAACCGCCATGAAATCTCTCTGCGTTCTCCTGTTCGCCACGCTGCCGCTTTGCGCTGAATCGATTTTTGACGGCAAGACACTCGAACATTGGTCCGGCAAAGCGGAGCACTGGCGCGTGGAGGATGGCACCATCACCGGTGAAATCCCGACCAATCAGCAGCTCAAAGGCAACGAGTGGATTTTCTGGGACGGCGAGGTGCATGACTTCAATCTCACCATCGAGTTCCGAATCACCGGTGGTCCCAGTGCAAACTCCGGCATCCAGTATCGCTGCCAGCAGAGCCCGGAAGGCCATGCGAGCGGTTATCAGGCCGATCTCGATCAAGGCGCGGTATGGCTGGGCCGCATCTACGACGAGCATGGTCGTGCGTTGCTGGTGGAGCGCGGTTCACGCGTGAGCATCGCGCCGGACGGTCGCCGCTGGGCAGATGTGTTCGCCGAGCCAAAGAGCTTGTCCACCGTCATGAAGCCCAACGACTGGAACAAATACCAGATCACCGCCACCGCTTCCCACGTGGAGGTGCGCGTCAATGACGTGCTCATGAGCGTGCTCGATGATCACGAGATCAAAGCCGCCGAGTGGAGCGGCAAGATCGCCTTCCAGCTCCACAGCGGCCCAGGCCCGGCCAAGGTGCAGTTCCGCAACATCCAGCTCACCCATCTCGGCAAAACAGCGATGCCACAGCGCAGTGATTCGAGCACTCCTGTCCAAACTGTCAGCACCACCGACGTCCCCTCCATCCTACCACCCGCCGAACTCAACCTCGGCTTTGAAACCGGCACCCTCGCAGGCTGGAAAGCCGAAGGCGATGCCTGGGAAAAACAGCCCATCGAAGGTGACACCGTCACGATCCGCAAGCGCGGCAACTCAAAGCACGCAGGCAAATTCTGGCTCGGCGGCTACGAACGCATCGGCGACAAAGGCGCCGGCACCCTCACCTCCACGAGTTTCATCGTCAGCCATCCCTGGGCCAGCTTTCTTCTCGGAGCCGCAGCCGATGCAAACACCGAGCGCGTTGAAATCGTCGAGGAAGCCACCGGCAAAGTCATCCAAAGCAGCAGTGCCGCTCAGCAGGAAAACATGAAGCGCGTGGCCGTGAATCTGGAAAGCGTCGTCGGCAAACGCATCTTCATTCGCATTATCGATCAATCCAAATCCGGCTGGGGACACGTGAATTTCGACGACTTCGTCTTCCACATTCAAAAGCCAACCTTCGCCGCTGCAGCTTTGAGCATCAGCAATGACCGCACCAAGCGTGGCGATGAAAGCCCCGTCCTCTGGCACCTGCTGCCGAATCCGGCAAAGCCCACCAGCGTCAAAAACGAAGCAGCCCAGAAGCTCGTCGCAGGCATGAAACTGCAGGACGGCTTCCAAGTCGAATTGATCGCCGCCGAGCCCGACGTTCGCCAGCCCATCGCCTTCTGCTTCGATGAACGCGGCCGCATGTGGGTGGCGGAGGCCTTCAGTTATCCGAACCGCCAGCCCGAAGGACAGGGAAAAGACCGCATCAGCATCTTCGAAGATGCCGATGGCGACGGCTCATTCGAAACCAAAAAAGTCTTCTGCGAAGGCTTGAACCTCGTCAGTGGCATTGAGGTCGGCTTCGGCGGCGTGTGGATCGGCGCAGCGCCATATCTGCTGTTCATTCCAAAGGACGCCAATGACAAGCCCGGTAAGCCGCAGATCCTCCTCGACGGCTGGGGCTACCAGGACACCCACGAAACCCTCAACAACTTGATCTGGGGCCCTGACGGCTGGCTCTATGGCAATCAAGGCGTCTTTACGCAATCCCTCATCGGCAAACCCGGCACGCCCGACGGCCAGCGCACCACCATGAATGCAGGCGTCTGGCGCTATCACCCCGTGCGCCACGTCTTCGAAATCTTCTGCCACGGCGGCAGCAACCAGTGGGGCCTCGACTACAACAGCAACGGCCACTTTTTCATGACGCACTGCCGCAGCTTCTGGGGCAAAGGCGGCACCACGAACGCCATCCGCAACGGCCACTTCTGGAACCAGGCGAACAGCAAATACGCCCCCTTCATCTCCGCCACCGCGCCCGACTTCGCGCCCGATCTGCAAAACTACCTCCCCGCCTCCGCTCGCTACGACAGCGGTGAAGGCGGCGCCGGCAAACCCGGCACCACCGCCGTCTATGGCGGCCACTCACACGTCGGCACGCTCATCTACAACGGCAACAACTGGCCCGCGATTTATCGCGATCACCTCTTCACCCACAATCTCCACGGTCACCAGATCAATCAGCAGCACATGGTCCGCACCGGCAGCGGCTATGAAACCTTCCACGCCGGCTACGACCTCCTCTACAGCCCCGCCCCCGACTACATCCCCGTCGATCTCCAGACCGGTCCCGACGGCGCCGTCTATGTCATCGACTGGACCGACACCCAGCACTGCCACAACCCCGAAGACGAAAAATGGGACCGCACCAACGGCCGCATCTACCGCATCTCATGGAAGGAGACCTACAAGCCGGTGAAGGTGGATTGGGGTAAGATGAGTGATGATCAGCTTCTCAAATTGCAAACGAGCACCAGCGACTGGCATGCAAGAACAGCCCGAAAACTCATTCAAGAGCGCCCCGTGCCATTTGATGCGGTTGCCAATGGAGTGACCATGATTTCACAGCGCGACAACAAGCCTGAACTTACATTGAGACTCATGTGGCTGCTTCATGCCGCGAAAGCCCTTGATCAGCGGCAATTGAATTTATTGGCCGACTATGAGCATGACATCGTCCGCTCCTGGGCCATCCAGCTCGCCACCGAAGAGACAGGCAAACCCAAGCTCAGATCTGACACCCTGCTCAAACTCGCCCAAACCGACCCCTCACCCACCGTCCGCCTCGCCCTGGCCTCAGCCTTGCCAAAACTGGACACCAAAACCGTTTGGGAAGTTTCCTCCGCTCTTGCCATGCACGGCGAAGACAAAGACGATCGCTTCCTGCTCAAGATGATCTGGTTCGGCCTCGCGCGCGTCATCGCAGAAGACTGGCCACGCGGCCTCGCACTCGCCGCGAAAACACCTCTGCCATCCCTGGCCGATTCGATCCGTTGGTACGCCGGGAAAAGCACGAAGGGACGTGAGGCACTGATATCCTCAATTCAAACCAAACGTGACCTGAAGCTACTGATCTTCTCACTCAAGGACGAGGCCACGGTGCCGATGCCGACAGCTTGGAGAAAAGCATGCGATCACATTTTTTTCAAAGAAGGAAGGGATGTGCTTGGAGACATGATGACTTTGACAGCAGTATTTGGAAATAAAGAAACTCTTCGCCAAGTGCGTGAATTTCTGGCGAATGAATCTGAAACATTGGCTCAACGCAGGTGGGCCTTCGATCTGCTCAAACGAGTTAACGATTCCGAATCCACACACATCTTCGCCAAACTGCTCGATCACCCCGACTTCACCAGCGCGGTCATCCCACTTCTCTCTCGCTCCGCCGATCCAGCAACAGCCTCGGCCCTGATGGCCCGCTTCACCAAACTCAATGATACCGACCGCAGCGCCGCCCTCGGCACCCTCACCAGCCGCGCCGAACTCGCCCTGCCACTCCTCACCGCCGTCAAGGCAGGCACCTTCGACAAAAAATACCTCAGCTCCCTGCAAATCCGCCAGATGCGCAATCTGAACCACGCCGAGATCAACACCCTCCTCGATGCCACCTGGGGCAAAGTAAACGACTCCAGCGAAGCCGCCAAAGCCAGCATCGCCAAACTCAAGAAAGCCTATCAATCCGCGCCTCTCTGGGCCTTCAACGCCAAGTCAGGCGAGGAGACCTTCAAGCAGGTCTGCGCCGTGTGTCATGCCATGGGCGGTGTCGGCGGCAAACTCGGCCCCGATCTCGCCGGATCCTGGCGCAACGGCCTGGATTACTTCCTGGAAAACATCATCGATCCCAACGCCGTCGTAGGAGATAACTTCCAGCTCCATGTCCTCACCAAGAAAGACGGCAGCATCATCTCCGGTGTCATCGAGCAGGAAACCGACACCGCCATCACAGCGCGTACCGTCACTGAGTCAGTGATCATTTCCAAAGCCGACCTCAATAGCCGCCAGAAGATGCCCGTGTCCCTCATGCCCCCCAGCCTTCTCGAATCCATGCCCGAGCGCAAGGCCCTGGAGCTGCTCAAATATCTGCTGAGCAAGCGGGAGTAGTGGTTCAGTCAATCCCCCCGGCTTCATCAGAAGTGAATCAAAGGCATTCAAAAACCGGATTGGCATATCCGGACTCGTCGGCGCGTATGATTCCGATCATGAATCCTGTTTTCCCGATCCTGGCCTTCGCGTTTGCATTCGTTCTACAGACCTCGGCACAGACGCCAGAATGGAAAGCGGCAGCCGCCAAGACGGTTATCACACCGACAGAGCCGATGTATCTCGCCGGATTCGCGAACCGGGAGGTTCCTGCAGACGGGACAGCGATGGAGCTTCACGCGAAGGCTCTGGCGCTGCAGGACGCGCAGGGCGAGCGCTTCGTGATGGTCACGCTCGATCTTGTGGAGGTGACAGTTCAGCTGCGAGATGCAGTGGCGGAGGCGGTGAAGGCCAGGTTTGGTCTGCCTGAGAAGGCGCTGCTGCTGAACTGCTCGCATACGCATTGCGGGCCGGAACTGCGTTACACGGAGCTGGAATTCATGAGATTCACCGATCCTCTTCGCAAGGAGCGCTGCCTGCGCTACAACGCATGGCTGAAGGACAGGATCATCGGAGTCATCGGCGAGGCATTGCAGCAGGTGGAACCAGCGACGGTCAGTTATGGCCATGCGCGTTGCGGATTTGCGATGAACCGCAGGCTCAAAAGTGAAAAGCCGGCGGGCGATCCCTACTTAAACAGCCCGAATCCCGAGGGAGTGGTGGATCATGATGTGCCGGTGCTTACGGTTCAAACGGCCACTGGCAAGCTGAGCGCCATCGTCTTTGGTTACGCCTGCCACAATACATCGATGAGCATCAAGCAATGGCACGGTGACTATGCAGGTCATGCGCAGCAGTTGATCGAGGAGGCACATCCAGGCAGCATCGCATTGTTCATGATGGGCTGCGGTGGTGATCAAAACGCCTATCCACGTTTCAGTCCGATCTTTAGCCTCCGCCACGGTCAAAGCCTCGCTACGGCGGTGGAAGCGGCGCTGGATGCAAAGCCGAAACCGATCCATGGCCCGCTGCGCATTGACTGGCAGACGACGCGGCTTGACTACCAGTCCATTCCCACGGCAGACCAGATCGAAAAACGGCTGAGCACGGGTGAAGGCTATGAAAAAGGCTACGAGGTCTATCAGCGCAAGTGGGATGAAAAGCGCTTGTATGCGATCAAGCATACCGGACTGCGGGACCACTACGACTGCCCGCTTCAGGTGGTTCACTTCGGCCATGATCTGACCTTCGTGGCGCTCAGCGGTGAGACTTGTGTGGATTATTCATTGCGCCTGAAGCACGAGTTCAAGGGGCCGGGAGCCTTGTGGGTCGCAGGCTACAGCAACGACATCCTCGCCTACATTCCGAGCAGACGCGTGCTGCAGGAAGGGGGCTATGAGGCATTTCGTTCGCTCATGTACTGGTCCAACCCGCTGCATCCAGACAAGTTTGCGGACACCCTTGAAGAACGCATCATCTCCAAGGCGCAGAAAATGATGCGATAAAGGTTCGCTTCAGGGGTGATGAGTTGGAGCCTGATGCAAATACGTTCTTGCGTCGGAGCGGCATTTTTCGTCATGCTGTGCGCATGACCCGTTTTCTCTTCGTTCTCAGCCTCTGCGCGGTCGCCACACTCCACGCCGAGGAAAAGCGCCCAAACGTCCTCTGGCTCATAGCGGAGGATTTCGGCCCGCATCTCGGCTGCTATGGCACCAAGGAGGTTTCCTCACCGGTATTGGACGCACTGGCGGCCAAAGGCATGCGCTTCACACGCTATTACACCACGGCACCCGTCTGCTCCGTCAGCCGATCCGCGTTCAACACCGGCATGTATCAGACCTCCATTGGCGCGCACAATCACCGCTCCCATCGCGATGACGGCTTCACTCTTCCCGAAGGCGTGAAAGTGATCAGCGAACGCATGCGCGACGCCGGATACTTCACCGCCAATGTGAAAGAGCTGCCCCCGGAGGCGGGGTTCAAGGGCAGCGGCAAGACGGACTGGAATTTCCAGGGACCGGCGAAGCCTTTCGATTCATCCCACTGGGATGATTTGAAGCAGCACCAGCCCTTTTATGCGCAGCTCAATTTCCAGGAGACGCATCGCACCTTCCACTCACCTCCTCATGCAGACCCTGCCAGGGTGGAGATCCCGCCCTATTACCCCGACCACGAAGTCACCCGCAAAGACATGGCGCAGTATCTCGACGCCGCCACAGAGCTGGATCGCAAGATCGGCAAAGTGATGGAACTCCTCCAGCGCGACGGCCTCATGGAAAACACCGTCATCTGCTTCATGGGCGATCACGGCGCCGCTCACGTGCGTGCCAAGCAGTTCTGTTACGAGGAAGGCCTTAACACACCGCTCATCATGAGCTGGCCTTCCGGTATAACCGCACCCACAGGCTACGAGGCAGGTAAAGTCAGCGATCGCCTCCTCATGTCCATCGATCTCACCGCCACTTCTCTCTCATGGGCCGGCATAGCAAAGCCGCAGGGCATGCAGGGACAGGTGTTCATGGGCGCAAACGCAGAGGCACCGCGCGAGTACGTCTTTGGCGCACGGGACCGTTGCGACATGACGGTCTTCCGCTTTCGCACCGTGCGTGATGCGCGCTACCGCTACATCCGGAACTTCACCCCGGACCGTCCCTTCCTCCAGTTCAATGCCTACAAGGAGAAGCAATACCCCGTGTGGAATCTGATCAAGGAACTCGCCGCGCAGGACAAGCTGACTCCGGCGCAGGCCGTGCTCGCCGCGCCGACCATGCCAGAGGAAGAGCTCTACGATGTGCAGGAGGACCCCTTTGAGATCAACAACCTTGCGAAGTCGAACCTGCCAGAGCACCTGGCCGCACGCGAGCGCTTGAGTTCGGTGCTCAATGCATGGATCGAGCAGACTCACGATCAAGGTCGGATTCCAGAGCCTGAAGAAGTGGCTAGAAATGAAGGCCGCACCAAAGAGGCACCACCGGCAAATCAAGGGAAGGGCAGGAAGAAAAAGGGGTGAATGACGAATTCAGAATGACGAATGAGCAGGATCAGCCATTCTCAAGCAGTGAAGTTGCTCCCCAACCATCGTGCGCATGACGCACAGCATCTCATCCAGCGCTGGCGCGTGCTCGCACGCACCGCTGGCTGCCGGGTCAAGACCTTGTGCAAAGTGGGTGATATGCCCGTGATCGTGCTCGAATCTGCCTCAGCACAAGCAGGAGAGCCTGCCGTCTATCTTTCCGCCGGAGTCCATGGCGATGAAGCGGGTTCAGCCTGGGGCCTGCTCACCTGGGCCGAGAAGCATGTGAACGAATTGAAACGCGGCTCCTTCTTGATCGCCCCATGTCTCAATCCGGTGGGACTCACGCTCAATACTCGCGCGGATCATCGCGGCTTGGACATCAATCGTCGCTTTCACGATGCTGCCGATGATATCTGCGGCCCATGGCAGCAGTGGATCACCGGGCGCGCGATGCGTTTTGGGCTCTGTCTTCACGAGGACTATGACGCGCAGGGCATCTACCTTTATGAACTCAACCACGCACGACAAACAGTGGGCCATGAAATCATCGAGCGCTGCACTCGTGTGATAGCACCTGATCCACGAAAAAACATCGATGGTCAGCGCGCAAATCGTGGTGTGATCCGGCGTCGCACGATGCCCACAAACCTGCCCGGAATGCCAGAAGCCATTGAACTGCACGTGCGCGGCTGTCCCGTGACTCTGACGTTTGAATCGCCTTCGGAGTTTGATTTCGATACGCGCGTAAGGGCGCAGGTGAAATTCGTCGAGTCAGCACTGGCCGTTCTTGATTAAACAATGAACACCACGCTCCTCCAGTGCCTGCTTGTGCTGACGGTGATCACCGTCTTGTCCGCGTGTGCTTCGGTGAAAAAAATAGCCGCAGGTCGCGGTGTGCTCTGCGCTGAGGACTGGGTGAGCTATGATGGCAAAACCATGCCATGGAAATCATGGTCGGTGCCTGCCGGAGTGACACCGCGCGGAGTGGTGATCACCATTCACGGCTTGAGCGGCGCAAAGTCGGACTTCTGGTATCTGGGCGAACAACTTCCCCTTCATGGTTACGCCGTCTATGCCTACGATTTACGCGGGCAGGGGAATGATCCCGTGGTGGCTGAGCGTGGCGACATCTCGAAAGCGGCAGCCTGGCAGCGTGATCTGGCGACGTTTCACGCGCTCGTAAAGCGCAGGCATCCCAAGACCCCGGTCTTTTGGTATGGAGAGAGCCTTGGCAGCCTCATTGCCCTGCACACAGCGGCGGACCTGCTCGGAAATTGGTCCGATCCCGACGGGATCATACTCGCATCACCCGTGGCCGGGCTGCGCACGACTTTGAGCGGTTTCAAGCGCTTCCTGCTCGACACCGCAGCCAAGCTCACTCCGCGCTCACGATACACGCTCGGCGAACTGGCAGGAGTGGATGAGTCGAAGATCAAAGTCACTTCGAACTCCACGCATGGCGGTCAGATGGCGGTCACGCCCCACCATGTCAGCGCCTTCTCGTTGCGCCTTCTCTCAACGATCGGCGGCATGCTCGATGCAAACACCGAATCTGCCCATCGTTTGAAAATGCCGGTGCTCTTCGTCGCATCACCGAATGATGTGCTGTCTTCCGCAGATCAGATCCAGGCCCTGTTTGCCCAGATCCGCAGCCGGGACAAAAAACTGCTCTGGTACACGCGTTCCTACCATCTGCTGCTGCATGATGTGCAGCATGAAGAGGTGGTGAAAGATGTGACGCACTGGTTGAACCGCCGGGTGGAGGCCATCCACCGCTGAACTGCCATGATACTCGAACACGCCATCCAGGAGGCCCTGCGCCACAGCGAACTCCCTTTAAAAGCCGCGGAGATCGTCAAGCTCGTGAAGCCCGCGGTCGGTCGGGCAGCCACTCCCAAAGCCGTGGCCGCAGCCTTGGAAGCGATGTCGTCAGCAGGTCCGCTGAACCGCATCGTCGCAGGCACCCGCAGCAAACCCCTGCCGCTCTTCACGCTCCACAGCCCCGAAACGGCCGCTGCAGCGCTTCTGAGGCTCTGGCTGCATGCCGCCAAAAAAGAGCAGCAGGCCATGAAGTTGAAAGCCAAACTGCCGCCCGGACTCCAGCCTTGCTTTGAGGCAGCGCTGGACCGCCTCGTCGCCGCAGGCGCTGCCTTTGTGCTTCATGGGGGCAAACCATTGGTCTATGCGCAAAAACCGCAGCCTTCCGATCTGCTCGATGCACCGCTGAGGCGTTCCTTGCAGAAAGTCCTCCAGACGGTGAACACCGTCCGCACGCCACCTGCCAGCCTGGATGATCTGATTGCGTGGCTGGACGCGACCCCGCCTGCACCTCCCGTCGAAACCGCCTGCGTTCCCGGAGAGGCCGACCTGCGCGCTTGGTATGATCTCGACCGCATTCGCTCCTCCACCATGATGATCCCCATCCCCCAGACCTTCGCCCGTTATCAGGCGTGGGCGGCCGAACGCGGAGGGGTGGCTGATAGTCAGGTTTTACGAAATTTGATTGAGACGCTTTACATCAATGGGCACCTCCTGCTAGAACCTTGTGAAAGGCCGCAAGACCTCCCGGATCATGAACGTGCCCTGCTTGTTCCAATGTCCCTCGGCCCGCCCGGTTACTCCTGGTGCTGGATTTCCTGATCCAGTTCCACTCTCTCCTGAATTCTGAACTTATTCCTAAGACCATGTCCTCTTACGCTGACCTGAATCCATTCATATCCACCAGTGTGGGCGAGAATGATCTGTGGAATGCGGCCTCCTTTCTGGACGTGCCTTACATTCACTCCGTGCCGTTTGGCGCGTTGCGCATCGCGGTGGATCAGGTGCGGTCTCAGCACCGCAGCCAGGTCCGTTTTGTGCGGGGGGCTGGCGGCTCGGGCAAATCACATCTCTTTGCGCGTCTGCGGCGTGAGTGTGCAGACAGTATTTTTTATGCCTATGCGCCCAATCCGCCGCTGCAGCCGGAGGCATTGGAAAATTTCATCCTCACTCGGTTCGTCGGCAGTCTGCGCCATCCGGCACGCAGCAAGGAGGGAAAAGAGGCCCCCTATAGCCAGCTGCGTCTCCTCGCCTATGCTCTGCTCAAACCAGTGGTGGAGCAGGATTTCACGTTTCCTCAATTACACGAGGCTTGGGCGGGGATCAGCCTCGAGACCCGCAAGGAGATGATCCATCAGGCGGTGCAACTTCTGGAGGCCGATCACCCGATGGTTCCCCGCAGCGTCCTGCGCTGCCTGCTCAATGTGCTGCGTGATGACAAGGAGCATCTCGCTGCCCAGTGGCTTTCAGGCGCTGCCTACCTCACAGAAAACGAATTGAAATACCTCGGTGTTCCTGAGCCGCTGGCACGCTCGGAGATGGCTGTCGTCATCCAGCTTTTTGGCAAGCTGGCTTCGCAGGCGGGCTCGCCCGTGGTCTTGGTCCTCGACCAGCTCGATCTCGTGGTCACCCAGCCCCAGTTTGATGAGATGCAGCGCCTGCTCTTTGCCCTGATCGATCAAAGTGAAAACTGGCTCGTTCTCATCGGTCTCGTGGCTGAACGCTTCGCCGCATGGGACGCTTCGCTCACACAGGCCTTGCGCGGCCGTGTGGGCGTGCCGGATTCAAATGCCCCGCTGGGCTTCCGCCTGCCGGTCATCGACATGCTGCCTATCGCTAATGAGCAGAAGCGCCTTCTGCTCAACTGCCGGCTCGAAACTCCCGCTCTCATCGAGCAGCGTCAGAAAGACGGCATCAGTTCGGCCATTCATCCGCTTCTGGAGGAAGACGTGGCCCGGCTCACCGCTGGTGGCGCCATCTTCCCGCGTCATCTCCTGGCCGCCGCCGCCGAGGTCTATGCCACGCGCACCACGCAGTCGGCACTGCCGCCTGAAATCGTCGCGGCAGTCGCAGCGCAGCCAGCGCCCCCGCCGGTGCCTTCGCTGCCAGTCTCCGCCCCGGTGATCCCGGTGGCTGTTGCTGTGGTGGATGAGCCCAAAGAGGCCCCCCCAGTCGCGGCCATACCCGTGCAGATGGCGGCGCAGCCAACACCGCTGCCGCCCCCAGCCGCCGTCCTGGCAGTCTCCAAAACAAGCCTCGCGGAAAAAGTGGATTCTCTGCTCCATCAGGCCGTGGCGGCGGCCAAGGCCGACACCGCTTCCCCCACCGCCATCGATCTTGGTGAACGGACACGCGATTTGATCGAACTCATGGTGGCCCCGCCGGTCACGATCAGCGAAGGCGACATTCGCAAGACCTACGACAACTTCGACGGCTCTGACCGCTGGTTCGAGTGGGGTGGCAGCCGGGTGCGCATTGTCACCAGCGATGCCATGCGCGGCAGCTTCATCGCCGTGCTGGAGCGGATCAAGGAGGCCTCTGGCGACACGCTGCTGCTGCGCAATGACATCGCGCCTGTTTCTGGTCAGCTCACCATGGAACTGCTCAACGCCTTCAAGGCGAAAAACACCTTCCATCACATTCCTGCGGCTGAAGCTGCCATCTTGGCCGCACTCGGACGCATGCTCGCCGCCCAGCGCGAAGGCTCCTACGATCAGTTCGCCACCGAACCGCCTGCGACGAAGGAAAACTTGCTTGCAGCCCTGCGCTCACATCCGCTGCTGCGTGAACTCAGGTTCTGGGACATGATTCAAAAAATGCACGCTCCCAAGCAGGCACCCGGGCCACCGCAGTCTTCCGTGCTCTCGTCCATCATTCGGCCGTCGGCCACGCCCGTGGTCAAACCACCAGCGGTTCCCAGTGCGGTGCCACCAGTGCAGCCAGTTGTTGTCCCACCAACTGCGCCGGTTGCCGTGCCGCCCGCAGCCCATGTGGCCAAGCCACCAGTCGTGCCCGGTGCCAAGCCGCCACCGCCACCCTCTTATACGGGTGCGACCAAACCTCTCGCCAGGCCGCCTTCGGCACCGATTTCGAAACCCATCGCGAAACCACCGGCCCCACCCATGATGAAGCCTCCCACCGGAGTGGCCCGCCCGCCTGCAGCCAAGCTGCCGCCTCCTTCACAAGGGACAGCCGCCTGATCAAATTCGAAAGCTTTGCGGCTACAAAGTCCTGCTGCGCGACGTTTATCGCGCACCATGAAAGCCTTTGTCACCCTCCTGCTCTGCACCTTCGCGTTTCAGCTTTTTGCAGCGGAGGCGAAACGCCCCAACATCCTCTTCATCTACGCCGATGACCAGTCCACAAAAACCGTGGGCTGCTACCCCGGCTCATGGCCTTGGGTAAAGACGCCCAACATTGATGCGTTGGCGAAAAACGGCGTGCGCTTTCATGCCGCCTATCTCGGCTCCTGGTGCATGCCCTCGCGCGCCACCATGCTCACTGGCCGCTTTCCTCACGGCATCGAGTCCATGTCCATGGAGGGCAAATACCCCGGCAGCACCTATGATCCGAAGCAGTGCCCCTTCATCCCTGCAGAAATGCGCAAGCAGGGATACCACACGGCACAAATCGGAAAATGGCACACCGGCACCGACACCGGCTGGGGCCGCGACTGGGATCATCAGATCGTCTGGAACCGCCCGCTTCATCCCGAAAACGCCGGCGCCTACTACGAAACTCAAATCATGAGTGTCGATGGCAAGGAGCAGACCATCGAAGGCTATCCCGCCGACAACTACACCCAGTGGTCACTCGACTACATCCGTGGCAAAAATCGCGATGCAGCAAAGCCCTGGTACCTCTGGGTCTGTTACGGCAGCGTCCACGGCCCATCCACCCCGGCCAAACGCCACAAAGGCAGCTACAAGGATGCCGAAGTCCCGGTGCCCGCAGACATCTTCCCACCCCGCGAAGGCAAACCCGATTACCTCAATAAAAAGCAGGCATGGGCGAAAGGCCCTGACGGTCATCCCATGGCCGGAAAGGGAGGCGAAGCCTTTGGCGAGAGCAAGAAAGGCAAGCGCTTCGACGACTGGGTGCGCCAGGTCAACGAATGCGTACCCGCCATCGATGAAGGCGTCGGTCAGCTCATCGCCGCACTCAAGGAATCCGGTCAGTACGAAAACACCCTCATCATCTACACCGCCGATCAAGGCTTCTCCATGGGCGAGCACGGCTTCCGCACCAAGCTCGCCCCCTATGACGCGAACTACCGCTCGCCCCTCATCATCAGCATGCCCTCACGCTTCCCCACCGGCAAGGTGTGCAACGCCTCCGTCAATGCCCCCGACCTCGCCGCCACCTTCCTCTCCATCTCCGGCGTGAAAGTCCCGTGGCAGACGCATGGCCGCGATCTCATGCCCCTGCTCGAAAAGCCGGACACCGCATGGCCGCACGCTTGCTACTACGAGCACATGGGCAACGAATACGGCTCGAAAGTCAGCCAGACCATCCTCACCGGCGCTGAGCAGAAGAATGATCAAGGCGTACCACTCTACAGCGCCGTCGTGCAGGATCAGTTCAAACTCATCCACTACCTCGATGGCGTGTCCGGCGAAGAACTCTACGACCTGAAAAACGACCCCGAGGAATTGAAAAACCTCATCGGCGAATCCTCCCACGCAGACCGCATCACCCAGCTCCGCACCGCCATGAAAGCCGAACTCAAACGCACCGAAGCAGGATTCGCTGACTCTGTAAAGTAGCCCTGTTCCTGCGGAACAGGGAAGCCCCGCCTCATCGAGAGCCTTCCCAATCAACATCACTCAGCACTCAAAACCGCACCCTGCCCCATCAGCAGCGCCTGCATCTCCGGCACCGGCACCTTGCGCAATTCCACGCTCTGCTGGATCGCCAGATGCGCCGCCACACCTGCGGCCTGTCCCAGCGCCATCCACGTCGGCTCCAGTCGAATGCTGGAAAAGGCCACATGTGTGGTGCTTGCAGGCACCGGAACAATCAGCCCGTCGATCTTCTTCGGAATCATGATCCGATACGGAAGCTGATACGGTCGCGTGATCTTCTTCAGCATCCCAAGATAACCTTCCAGCACCACCGTGTCCCCCGGCTGCCGCTTCTGCATCGGAAAACTGTCGATAGGAAACTCCCCCACCGCGATGGCATCAGGATGATTTCGCTCAGAAGTTAGCCCTGCCTGCTCGGTGATGTTCCTCTCACTCAGAGTGAACTCACCCACGAGCCGGTGTCCTTCTCTGACGTAGAGCTGAAAAGGAAAGTGATCATATTCAGGAAACTCATCGCCGCATGGCTGATACTTGAGCGCCGTCTCATGCGCATTCTCCGGCACCTCACTGTCATGCTGGAGAAACCACAGCAGTCCCAGAGAAAGATCGCGAATCTTCGCGGTGATGCGTTCACGCTCCGCCCAGTCTGCTTCGATGTATCCCGCATTTTCCTCCGCAAAGACAAAACCCAGCGGCAGCGGTTTCATGTTCAGCTCCACCTTGTCATGCGGCAGCTTCCGCACCGTGAAAGCAATGTTGGTCAGATTCTTCCCAAATCTGCCGCCCTTCAGGTCGTCGAAATACCCGAGATAACGCGTTCGATCATAACCCGCCGGTGGCGCCGTCAGCGGCACCTGGTTCGCCGGATTCGACGAGAGCGGAATCCGAAAGGTAAAAGCCTGCATGCGCTTGTCCCCCGCACCTGTTCCGCCGATGCGTTCACCTCCGGGAATATTATAAATATGCCCCGCATGCGGTTCACCAAAGTCGTCCCGAGCTTCACGCCCCAGTCGAAATTCCGCGCCTGCAGCGGCGATCAAATCCCCTTCATAGGTCGCATCCACAAACACCTTCGCATGCAGCTTCTGCTCCGCCTTCGTGGAGCGGTTCAGGATCGTCACCGCCACCACTCGCTCATTCTTTACCTCAGCGCTTAGGAGCTGGTGATGTTTCAGCACCGTGATCTTCGGCTGCTCCGCGACGAAACTCTCAAACACCTTCTCCGCCACCGACGGCTCGTACCAGTAACCATCCTTGCACAGCTTCACCGCCTCGGATTTCTCGCCGTAAACGCCGACATAGTGCGCCTTCACACGATCCACGAACTCACGAAAAAATCCCTGAATCATCGCCCGGTTCTCAATGTCACTCGCTCCGAGTCCGCTCGCGCTCATCCCGCCGATGCGTTGGTGATACTCCACCAAGGTTACGCGATGCCCTAGCCGAGCCGCCGTCACCGCCGCGGCAATGCCACCCGGCGTTCCACCGATGACCACGACATCCTGCGCTTGGAGGACCGTGGCTAAAAGAACGATCAAAAAGCAGAAAAGTCTCATGGCTTGGTTTGCAGATTTTTACCCGGCAGCAGAAACATCCGACCAGCCTCATTGCAGATCAGCAGATTCGGTCCGTCGCCACCGAGCATCGTTCCCACAGCGCCGGTTTCATGCGCGCCGCCGGGCTGCACAACGTTGCCGTCCTCATCCTGAAAAGTAAGAGGGCGCGCAAATTTCAACTTCGCATTCGTGCCCATGTTCAGCATCACCAGTGGAGTGCCCAGAGATTTCTTCAGCTTGGTCGGCAGCGCAGAATCCACCAGCCGGCCGATCAATCCTCCCACCACCGGATTTTGCCCCAGCGCCGCCATCGGGTAGCCCGTCGTGCGATCTGGAATCGAACAAACCCGTCCGGTGCCAATGACGAAATCCAGCTTCCCATCCTGATTCCAGTCAAAGAAGTCCAGCTTGCAGCGCCCGCTCATGCCTCCCACACCGCCGCTAGCGCCAATGGGTTTGCCATCATCCAGCAGGAGCTTGCCGCCGTCCTCCACATTGTAGTCATCGATCCGCCAGTAGAGATGAAACTGGTCATCACCATCCACGATGGCCAGCGCCACACGTCCGCCGATCTGCGCCAGCGCAGGCCTGCAGCGCCACATGCCGTGCAGGTCAATGCCATCACAGTAAATCGGATGCGCGGGCTCAAGCTTCGGCTCTGTCTTGCTGCCACGATTGAGATAAATGAGGTAATTGCCCGTGATGTCGCCAGTAATGAGGTCCGGCAGCTCATCCCCATTCCAGTCGATCACATTTGGCGAGAGATACCCCCAGCGCGCCTCTTGCAAGCCCTGCAAGCTGCCTGCATAACCCGCCTGCACCTGAATCTCGTGTCCACCCGCTTTCATGCGTGTCGCAGGCAGAAACTTCGGCTCGTCATTGCTGCCGCTGTTCTTGAAAAACAGAACGAAACCCTCTGAATTTCCCGCCAGAATGTCCAGCACCCCATCACCATCCCAATCCACCGTCGTGGGCGTTGGCAGCGTGCCCGCGTAAAGGTCCGCGTTCTCCTGCAGCACGGACACCGGCTCCTTGCAAACAGGCGCGCCTGCTTGCGTGAACTTCCCCGTGAAACGGTAAAAGTAGAGCGATCCTTCACCGCACGCGATCAAGCCATCACCATAAGCACACACGCTGGGATTGATGCTCGGATGTCGCAGCGCATTGCCATCCTCGCCCGCAATCAGACGCTTCGCCTCAAGATCAAAACCGCTCGCTGCCTTGTTGTGATAATACACCAGATTTCCCTGCCGCGATCCCGTCACCAGATCGCGTTCATGACCGGCACCAAGGTTCACGCTCGTGATGCCATGAATGGAAAAATAAACCTCGTTCCGCGTCTTCGAGATCTGCTTCGCTTCGCCTTGGGCGCTGACTCCCATGAGGTAGCGATAGCGCATCTCCCCCACCGCGATGCCGGAGGAGTTAAACGGCCGCCACTCCTCCGTGTTCGGACTTCCCTCCGCTCCCTTGCCACCATTCGACATCTCAAACGCCAGATCATAACTGCCGTCTACATTCACCAGCACCCCAAGACTGCTCGGCGACTTTACCGCCTTCGGCAGTTTCTCACGCTTTGTTTCACGAAACTCCTGCCTCTCACGATCAAACTCCGTGGTCACCAGTTCATCCTTGTCGATCCACAGACCGTCGATGCTGCCATCCTTCCGCTGAAACACGCTGCCCTTGTCCTTGAAGGCGCATTTCACCTCCACCGGCTGCGCAAAAACCGGCGCAGCCGTCTCTGCAGTGTCTACCCAACGAAACAAATGCACTACCTGCGGCCCGCCAAAGCCCGCCACAAACAAGTCATCCCCCTTGCCGCCAAACACCCGCGCATGTCCAAGTACATGATGATTCAGATTCACCAAAGCCAGCGGCCCGCGTCCGTTGGCCGCCGCCGATGCCAGCGCTTTAGTGCCCGGCGGCAGATGCGGCTCAACGGCTAAGCCTCCGGCAGCGATGAGGAAGATGCTGAGAGTGAGCTTCGCCTTCATGCGATTAAAACATCAGCCCTTCCAGCAAAGAACTGCGCGCGGCACGGGAGTCCGGGCTGGGAGCGCTGGTTTTTAACCGGCTCTGGGAGCTCCGCCACACGAACACACGTCGCATTTTCAATCGTATCGGCATGCATCATCACTTTCATTTGAGGAGGCCCACTTTTGAAGATTTGTGATGCGCGGCAGTATAACGCTACTTCGTGGGCGGCGTCAGTTTGCACGACTGCCACGCCAGAAAGCGCCACTTGCCGTTCTCCAGACGCCAGACCGCCAGGAAGGCCAGCGTGGGTTCGATGGCACCCGTTTCAAGGCCGATCTTGAATTTGGCGCTGCCCGTCATCAGCGCGATGCCGGGCGCGGGAAAGGTGAACTGACGTTCCACATAATCAACGGCCTGATACTTCGTCGTCCCTTTGAGCAGCACCTCAATGAACGAGGTCTTCGTGTCCACCACACCGGAGGAGTGAGCATAGCGGAGTTCATCGGAAAAAATAGCACTCAGCTTGTCGCGGTCCGGAGACTTCATCGCGGCCAGACGCGCATCATCCGCCGCCTTCACCGCAGCCAGCGGCGCCTCTTCGGCAAAGGAGATGACAGTGACAAGGCAGATCAGGGTGGTGAGCAGTGTTTTCATGGAGCAGATGTTTTAGCAGTCAGTTGTTTCACAATAAAATTCCAGATGTCATCATACCCCTCGGTGGGATGACCGGGATACTTCACGTGGCAGGTCGCACCTGCTGCAAGCGCAAGCTTCTTAAAACCGATCGCCCACGCGGGAGAGTGCACGTCATAGTTCCCCTGCGTGATTTCATCCGGCTTCGTCATCCCCCACTCGTTTTCAAAATACATCGGCGCTGCATTTTTGTGCAGCAGCCAGTCCGGCGACCATTTCTTGATCACCGGCAGCAGTTCCTCACGACGCTTCAAAGAGTCCTCAAAGCTGCAGCCCAGCGCCGGAGCCCCCCACTTCACGCCCGGCACCCATTCCTGCATGCGCTTCGGATCAATAGTCGGCTGGCAGCGGTACGCGGTAATGCAGGTCACCAGCTCAGGTGCCACGCATCCGACATAAAGCGCAGGCAGCGCCCCCTGCGATCCTCCGCCCAGCGCGATGCGCTTCGGATCCAGCTTATACTTGGCAGCGTTCTCCCGAACAAACTTCACCGCACTCAGCGCATCCTCCAACACATAGGAGATCGGCTCCTTCACCTTGTCCTCCGTCGCATCCTCCATCGTCCGCACCTCCACCGCGATCACCGCAATGCCATGCGGAAAAAAACGGTTCACATCCACCGCATGCTTCGACGCCTTCCAGATGCCGCCATACCACATCAGCACCGGAAACGGCCCATCCCCCTTCGGCGGCAGATGAATGTCGATCAACTGATGCGCATGCGCACCATATGATATATCAGCATGCGTCGGCTTCGGCGGTTCAGCCGCATGAACAGATGCCAGCGCAAGCGCGGCAATCAGGAAAAGGAATCTCATGGCTGTTTGGTCTGGGCCTTTTTCAAATACTCCGAAGGCGTCATGAACACAACGTTCTTCGATTTGAGGAAATCAATGATGCCCGTGAATCCCGCCCAGCGCTTGTCATCCCATTGCTCCGGATGCCCCTGCAGCACCAGCACCTCCCGCTTCGCGGCCTTGGCTTCGTAGAAGCTTTTGAACTTCTCCAAGTCAGGCACAAACGTCGGATTCTCCAACGCCATCACCCGCGGAATGCTCAGCCGGCTGTAGTACTTCGGCTTCTCCGGCCCATACAGCCAGATCGTCACCTCCGGCACCTTCTCCATCGCCTCATCCGTGGCATCCGTGGTGCCGCTCCAGTGCGGCCCAAAGGCCGGCAGCGTGAAGCCCAGCTTCTCCTTCGCCAGCCTTTCACCCTTCGCCAAAATCGCCCGCTGCTCCTCCGCAGTGCCATGCTCAAACTCACCCGGCTCACTGGCCGTCTTCATGTGATAGCCATGCATCCAGAATTCGATCAACCCTGCAGCCTGCACATCCTTCAGCCACTTGAAATACATCTCATTATCCTTCTCCAGCGACTCCGTGATGATGCCAAAGGAACCCTTGATGTCGTTCGCCTTGAGATACTCATGCACCTTCAGCCACCGATCCGACACCGGCTTCGCTCCCACACGCCGCGCGATCACATCGTCCAGTTTCAGCAGGATGATTTGTTGGGCCTGAACCTTGGCGAAGGACGCCAGAAGAACAGCAGCAGTGAAAAGAAGAGTTCGGAGCATGGCGGCAGATAAAAGGTTGGTTACTGACCGGCCTGCTTCAAAACAAAGTCCACCAGTTCCCGGCACTCAAAGAAAGACGGTCCCACCTTGTGACCTTCTCCGGGAATCACCTTCGCACTGATCTGCCCGCCACCCGCTTCGTAGTGTTCTTTCAGCAGTCCCGTGTTCAACTCATACGGCACCACCACATCGGAATCGCCATGCACCACAAACATCGGCACCTTGTTCTCCAGCAGCCCCTTCAAATGATCCACCGGATTGAACTCACTCAGCTTCGCCACGAGTTCATTCTCCGGCATGCCAAAGTCCGCCAGCGTCTGCGCCTTGGAATTCTTCAGCGGCCAGCTCGCGAGATTACACACCGGATAAATGCCCACCCACGCGCGCACCTTCTCAGGATTTCGAAATGCCCAAGCCAGCGTCATCATTCCGCCGCGACTCTGCCCCAGCAGAATCGGCTTTGCCGAATACCCACGTTTCACCATCTCTTCATAAAATAGCGTGAACTTCGCCGTGCTCGCAGGTGCGCCGCGCACCTCTCCCAAATCATATCCCGCAATGCCGATGCCCGCCTTCATGAACGCCTCGAAATACATCTTCCGGCCAAAGAGCGAGACGCCGCCCAAAGTCGGCGCATACCACACCCACGGCTTGCCTGCGGCGGGCTTGGGGGCCGCATAGAGAAAGGCTTTGTGACCATCGATCTCAAACACCTCCGCCATTTTCGGCAGAACTTCCTGGGCGATGGCGGACACCGCAAGACTGGCGGTGAGGATGAAAATGCAGCAGGTGTTCATGATTGTGTTTAATCGGGTGGCGGCTCCCTGTTATTTCCTTGTTTCGAACGCCCGGAAGTAATGCAGCACCGGGTAGTCGTAGCGGTTGCCAAGCGCTTCCTTCAGCTTGCCAAGACTTTCCATCCCATGCTCGGCGGCTGCGGCTCTGAGCTCATCCTCTTGTTCGACAGTAAAGTAGTCGCGTGGGTCTGCCTTCAATTCACCCTGCTGAATGGCCTGGGCCAGGTGACTGTGAATGGTGCTGATGGCGAAGCCCCGCAGAGTCGCGATCTTTTCCACGCTGTGGCCTTGCCGGTGCAGGCGCAGGCTTTCCAGCATGGTGCCGCTGAGTCCACTCTCGCTCTTCATTTTGGGCGGCGGTGGCGGTGGGGCCTCCTCGGCAAAAATCTGCGCCTCATGCGTTTCAAGCCATTGCGCGATGGCCCCCATGAAGGCCGCTCCATAGTCAGCCAGCTTCTGGCTGCCCACGCCTGGGATGGCCAAAAAGCCTGTCTCAGTGCGAGGATACTGACGGCACATGTGCCGCAGGCTGGCATCCCCAAAGACCACATAAGGCGGCACCTCTCGCTCATCGGCTAGCCCTTTGCGCAGCGCTCGCAGTTCCTCAAAAAGAGCCTCGTCACACGCGATGCTGCCCGCTTTGGCGACCTTCCCGGCGCTAGTTCCCGCCTTCGAGGTCACCGGCACGCGCGTGAGCATGACCGGCGTGCGGTTCATGAGCGTAGCCACTCCCTTCTTTGACAGGCTCAGCGTCTGAAATGAATCCGCCGACGCTTCGATGTGGCCCAGTCGAATGAGCTGCCTTCCCAGCGCCGCCCATTCATCACGCGGCATGTCCTTGCCAATGCCATACGTGCTGAGCTGATCATGATACCATTTGCGGATCTTCTCCGTGTTCGCTCCGGTGAGCACTTCGACCACATGGTTCAGCCCCGTGCTGAAGCCGCTCTTCTGCCGGATGCGAAAGATGCAGCTCAGCAGCTTCTGTGTCTGCGTGGTGGCATCCCAGGTCTCGCGCGGTTGCAGGCAGATGTCGCACCCGCCGCAGTTGTCTCCCGGCCACTGCTCGCCGAAATAGTCCAGCAGCGCCACTCGGCGGCATTCCGTGCCTTCGGCAAAGTCCGCCATCAGCCGCATCTGCCGCGCGGCCACCTCCGCTGCCTGCGCATCCGTCATTTCATCGAGAAACTTCAGGTTTCGCACCAGATCTCCGCGCGAGTACAGCAGCACGCATTCGCTCGGCAGGCTGTCGCGCCCGGCACGCCCCGTCTCCTGATAGTAGCCCTCGATGTTCTTCGGCAGATCACCATGAATGACATAGCGCACGTCCGGCTTGTTGATGCCCATGCCAAAGGCGATCGTCGCGCACACCACATGCGCCTCATCACGAATGAAGGCCTCCTGATTGGCAGCCCTCTCCTCCGGCTGCAGTCCCGCATGGTAGGCCACCGCTTTCACTCCCTCCGCAGCCAGCGCCGCCGCCAGACTCTCCGCACTCTTGCGTGACTGCACATACACGATGCCCGCCTCATTCGGCCGCTGCCTCACAAAATCATAGATCTGGCTCGTCGCCTTCGCCTTTGGCAGAACCGTGTAGCTCAGGTTCGGCCGGTTGAAGCTCGCCAGAAACACCTCCGGCTCATGCAGATGGAGCTGGCCGATGATGTCGCCGCGCACCTGCTCAGTCGCCGTGGCCGTAAGCGCCAAAAACGGCACACCGGGAAGCGCATCGCGCAGCTGTCCCAGCGCACGATACTCCGGTCTGAAATCATGCCCCCACTGGCTGATGCAATGCGCCTCATCCACCGCGACAGCGGTGACGTTCCACCGTTTCAGGTCGCTGATAAAGTCCGGCAGCATCACGCGCTCCGGCGCGACATACAGCAGTTTATAGAACCCCTCATCAAGTCCCGAGCGCCGCCTCTGCGCCTCGCTGCCCTGAATCGATGAATTGATAAACGTCGCCGCCACCCCGCTTGCCACCAGCGCATCCACCTGGTCTTTCATCAGCGCGATCAGCGGCGAAATCACCAGCGTGATCCCTTCACGCGCCAGCGCAGGAAGCTGAAAGCAAAGCGACTTCCCCGCACCCGTCGGCAGGATCGCCACCACATCCCGCCCCGCCAGCGTGGCGTCCATGATCTCCCGCTGCAGGGGGCGGAAGGTGTCGTAGCCAAAGGTTTGCTTCAGCAGCGGGGCGAGATCGGCGTGGCTCATGACAAATGCGCTGCCACTTTGATGTGCCCGGCCTTGATTGCCAGTCGAAGCTGCCATCAATAACAGAGAGGGCGCGATTTTTATGGCACCTCAGGCACGGCCTTCAGCCACGCCAGATTGAAAACATAATGGTTCTTGCTGGTGATGAGCTGCACTTTCCCATCCCGCGTTTGAGTGGCCGAAAGGTAGCCACAGGGCTCCGCCATCGTGTCACTCAGCACACAGATGCCACGGTCGATCATGTTGATGGACTGCTCCTTGCCTCCGGGCGTGATAAGCCGCCGCACCGGCCATGTCTTGCCCTCATCAAAAGACACCGCGGCAAACATGCCATAGCCGGTGAACTCGCCTGCCTTCGATTTAAATTTCATGCCCTTCTTATTTTTCCAGTCTCTCCATTGATCGGTGAAACTGCATAGCAGTATGCCGCCTCCATCCAGCCGGATCATCGCAGCACGCTGCACGCTGCTGATCGCAGGAAACTCACTAGCGGCGTAGGTCCAAGTCTTGCCCAGATCACTGGTGTAACTGATCGGCGTCTTGAGATCAAACTTCGCCTGATCTTCCGGCGGATCATTCCTGCTGAAAGCCATAAGGCGGCCATCCGCAAGCTGCACAATCGGCGCATGAATCCCCGGATGGCGAAACCCCGTTCCACCGGGCCGAAAATCACTCGGCTGTTTCTTCACATCGTTGAATCCCCACGTCTTGCCCTCGTCATGGCTGAAGACAAGACTGCACTGCCGTGAGTCATTCGTGATAACGAGCGTGCCATCTGCAAGACGGATCGGTTGGTTCCCAAACTCGCCCACAGGCTGCATGATCAGCGCCTTGCTCCACGTCATGCCGTTATCAGTGGAGGTTCGCACCAGGTTTTCATCCCGGCCACGCGCGAAATGAAACAGCGTTGCCTTCCCATCCCACCAGATCTTCGGGCCATGATCATTCACGTCCGCTCCATCCCAGAATGGCGATGCAGGCTCCCACTCACTCGCACCACGACGCAGACGACTCGCCACGTTGCAAAGCTCGCTGCCACCTTCATCCACGCAGGAATACCACACCGCGAGCAGATCGCCGTTTGGGCATTCGGCGATGCCAGGGCTGTGGTTGTGTGCGGAAAACAAAGGCCCAAACGAATTCGGCGCGATCTTCACATACGGCTTCGGTGCGGCAAAGAACGGCGGCTCATTGGGGCCCGGCATGTCATACTTGAGCACCCCCTGCTGCACGTTTTGCGCATTCAGGGGAGGAGTTGCCGCAGGCAGCATTTTTCCAGACGGCAGATCGCCCAGCACCACGCGAAACCCCACCTTGTCAGTCTTCGTCTGCGGCAGCCACGCGGCGCGGTTCGCCGAGCGCAGCAGGCGAGCAAACATCGAATGATGCCCACCGCGAATCACGCGAAAATCCCCCGCACTTCGGCCCAGCGGATCGGCCTGCTCACCGGCTTCATACGGCCCATACCAGTCCTGGCACCACTCGGCCACGTTGCTGTGCATGTCGTACAGCCCCCACGGATTCGGCGCTGATTGCGCCACCTGCAAATTCAGTTTCTTCTCATCGCGGTACTCCTTCGGCAGCGGCGCATCAGCAAAGAACCGCGCACGCACCCCCGCCTTGTCGGGCCATGCTTGAAAGCCCTCAGGCAGCGCATCGCCCGTGTAAAACAGCGTCGTCGTGCCCGCACGGCAGGCGTATTCCCATTCCGCTTCAGTCGGCAGTCGGTAGGTCTTCCCCTCCTTCTTGGAAAGCCATTCACAAAACTGCTGCGCCTGATCCCAGCTCACACCACTCAGCGCATCGTCATCCTTGCCGCTTCCCTGACGAAACGCCGTTTTAAACTGTCGATACTGCCCCAAGGTCACTTCGGTCGTCGCCAGATGAAACGGCTGCGTGATCGTGACCCGATGCGCAGGCTTCTCATCCCAGTCCGCATCATCAAACTTCGCCGGATGCTTCGTGATCTTGTAATCCGCCGCCGGTCCATCCTGCCCCATCGTAAACGAGCCCGGCTCGATGCGCACAAGCTTCATGCCGATGGAGTTGGTGATCGGCTCTGCGGCATGCAAAGACGCCAGAAGGGCAAAGCTAAGGGCGAGGTTTCGTGTCATGAGTTGATTCCCAGATTTCGGCATTAGTGATCTTGAATAAAAAATTCGGCTACAGCTTCGATCCCGTCATCTTCGTCCACGGACTCCATGCCCCCATCGCATGCTGCAGGATCTTGCGCTTCCAGATCTTGTTCCCACAAAACGCATACAGCGTGTCCTTGTCCTTCCCGCCGATCGCCACCGCCGTCACACGGCTGCGATCCGGCACCGGCAGAATGATCTGCGTGGGCCCATCATCCGCGCTGATCTGCACCCCGCTCTTCGTCGCAATGAACTGCCGTCCCTCAATCGAATAGCACACACATTCAGGCCCCGCGTCATCTTCCCAATCCGCCACATGCAGGTGGAAAAAGCGCTCCTTATTCTTGAGCGTGCCATCTTCATCAATCTGATAGCTGTACGCCCACTTCGAGTGCCCCTCCGCCACAGTCAGCAGCCACTGATCCGGCCGGTACGCCATCCCCGTCGCAAACTTGATCCCTTTATCCAACAGCGTCTTCTTGCCATCCTTGATCAGCCACACCGTGCCCTCCTCCTTCGGCTTGTCACCGTTCGTGGTCACATACATCGCACCCGTTGGCATGGCCAGAATCGAGTGCCCCAGAATGTCCTCCATCACCACACTGCCCGCCCCACTCGCATCGAAGCTCATCAGCTTCCCCGACTTCTCCGAGATCGTGTAAAGCTTCCCATCCGCACCCATCGTCACACAGTGCGCATTCGTATCCCCCACAAACTCGCTCACCTTCCCATCCAGCCCGATGCGGTGGATTTTGTTGTTCGACGTGTCCGCAAAGTACACCTCGCCGCTCTCACTGCACGTCGGCCCCCGCGTGCTCTTAAAGCCCTCCGCCAGTAGCTCCCACCCTTCGCTGGGAATGATCACCTCCTGCGCACGCGGAGCGCTCGGTCCCGCCTTCACGCGCTCCGGCCAGCCCTTCCACAGAAACGCCATCGCCTCCAAATAGTTCTCCGCATACCCCGCCACATGCCGTCCTTCGATGCTGCGAAACTGATAGTCATACCCCGAGAATTTCAGCGCCTTGTCCATCTCCAGATCCAGCAGATACCAGTCACCCGCGCAGTTCTCCATGTCATGCGTCGCCGTGGTGAGATAAGCGCGGATCGGCTTCGCCTCAAACTTGCGCACCATCGTCGGAAACTCATGCCCGCCGCGAAACGCCACCCAGCTCCCGCTCGCCGCATACACACGGCTGAAGGCTTCCGGCCGGTGCCACGCCGCCGTGAAAGCCGCAATGCCCCCGCTGCTCCCACCCGAAATACACCTGTCGTTGCCATCCGTGGACAACTTCAAATCAAACTCCTTCGCCACAAACGGCAGCAGCTCATCAACGAGAAACCGCACATTCTCATCACCCACCCCATCATACTCCAGATCACGATTCCGCCGGTCCATCGTGCCCTTCATCGGCGCTGGCAGCGAGCCCGGTTTCACAAACACCCCAATGGTCACCGGCATCTCCTTCGTGGCGATCAGCGTCTCCATGAAAGTCTTCTCCCGCGCATTGTAGCCATCCGTCTTCACATACACACACGCAGGCTTGCTGCCATCATACTGCGCCGGGATAAAAACCGTCACATCACGCACAGTCCCCGGAAACACCTTGCTCTGGTTAAACTGCTTCTGCTTGATCGTTCCCGGCAGAAGATTCTCCGGCTTGATCACCGGCGGCACATACGTCGGCACCGCAGGGGCAGCCTCCGCTCCCGCGATCACACTCCCCGCCAGCGGCTTGATCTGCCACTGCAAATGCTGGTCATTCGGATGGTGCTGCCACAGATCGATCTTCGCTCCCGGCTCCTTCTTGCCACCCAGATCATCCATCCCCTGCGCCGGCGCATGCTTCGGATTGATCGAGTACGAGCCCCCCTCGTTCTTCTTGATCTGCCACTGCTGCCAGTCCTTGCCGCTGTCCTCCTCCAGCACAATGCCCGTCCCATTCTTCACTCCGCCCTTGTCCGCCGCCAGCGTCAGCGTGCTGCTGTAGGCCGGCTTGATCGCATAAAAACCCTCGCTCTTTGGCACGATCACCCACTTCTGGTTCGGCTTGCCCGCCGGATTCCCGATCGACACCCGCGTCCCCTCCGTCGTCCCCGCGTCCACCGCCTCCAGCACCATCGCCGGCGCGCTCACCGGCACGATGACATACGCTCCCCAGTCCTCGGCAGAAAGCTGCGTGGTTAAACCAAGGGCTGCAGCCAGGAAGGAGCGGCGGAGTGTTGTGAGGGATGTCATGGCGGAGGCTGGAAGAAAAAGCGGGAATGAAACGCGGGGCACGTCGCATTCATTCCCTCCAAAATCGTCTATCCACGGTGGGGTTCAGTCTTTTTCGGCGGCCTTGTCTTTTGCCCGCCTATTTCACCACAGGCTTCACCGGCTCCACCGCCACTTCCGCCTCCGGCACCAGCGTGATCTGCACATCCGCACCCTTCAGGTATTTGTCGAAGAAATCCTGCATGAGCTGGATCACACCGGGTTTGTTAAACGCAGGCCCGCCATGACCGGCCCCAGGTATCTTTTGCAGCCACACTGTCACACCCTTCTCCTTCAATGCCGCCGCAAACTCCTCGCTCTGCGCATAAGGCACCAGCGTGTCATGCGTCCCATGGAGAATCAGAAACGGCGGATTGTCTTTGGAAACGTAATGCACCGGGCTCACAGCATCAGCCTTCACCTTGTCGTCCAGTTTCGTGCCGATGAGCGAAGAGTACGGATCGGCAGGCGTGTTAAACTGGAAGATGTTCTTCACATTCTTGTCATCCGCTGCCTGCTGCACCACCGTGCTGAAGTCAGAAGGACCAAAGATGTCGCACACCGCCTGCACACGATCAGACTGCTCCTCTTTCCCACCGATCTTTGGAAAGGCATTCTTTCCGCCCGCCGTGCCGACGAGCGATGACAAATGCCCGCCCGCAGATCCACCCACAACTCCGACATGTTCGGCGTCCAAATGGTACTCCTCGGCATGCGCCCGCAGCCAGCGGATCGCCGCCTGACAGTCCTGAATCTGCGCTGGGAATTTCGCCTTTTGACTGAAGCGATACTCCACACTCGCCACCGCATAGCCCCGCAGCACCATGGGAGCCACCGCGCAGGGATACTTGCTCCCTCCGATCCAGCCCCCGCCATGAATGTGCACCACCAGCGGCAGCGGTTTGTCCGCCGCCTTCTCAGGAAGATAAAGATCCAGCTTCTGTGCCTCATCCCCGTCCGGAATGTAGGAGATGTCTTTCTCCATTTTGATCCCAGCAGGCAACTGGGCAGACGCAGGGGCACAGGCAATCAAAGCCGCGCATGCCGCGAAAACGATTCGGAACGAGAGATAAGAAAGCAGGCAGGATTTCATGTGCTTTGGTCAACGCTCCCGGCCTGACTTCCTAACGAAATGATTCGGATATAGCAGGTGGCGCTCAAAGCTGCGGCGCCGTCCAAAACGTCCCCTCAATCGCCCGGTCATCTTCCTTCGGCCCGTTGAAATAGTAAACCGTCAGCACCCGGCCATCTGGCCGCACCAGACTGCGCGGATACCCCAGGTCGCCATCATACCCATCCTCACGCAGCACAATCTGCGGCCCCCAAGTCACGCCGCCATCCGCACTGATGCTCGCCCGCATCCCCGAAGGCTTGTGCCGAAAGCCATACGTCACCGCCACGCGCCCATCATGCAGCTGCATCAGCGCCGGCGGATTCCCTCCAATGCCCGTCGCCGCTTTGCCGGTGAAAGTCCACGTCTTCCCTAGGTCCCCACTACGCCACGCCTCGATGAACCCCGACACCTTCGGATCCGAACGCCGGATCGTCGTCAAAAGCGTCCCATCCGTGAGCCTCAACGACGAAGGCATGATCGCATACCCACCCTCCATCGGCTCTGGCCCGATGAGCGACACAAGCTTCCAGTTCACTCCACCATCCGTGGTGCGTGCACAAAAAACGCTCCCTTCTTTCCCATCGTTCTTCTTCGCACAACTTCCAAACATCAGGCAGTCCTGCTTTCCCAAAACAATCAGATCCGTGCGCGTACAAATGCGCTCCCCACCCTCCACCGCAAACGAATACGGCCCCTGCCATGTCTTGCAGCGGTCCAGGCTCGTGTAAAACCACGAAGGCCCCGCATGCAGTCCGCCAAAACGAAACATCAGCGCAAAGTCCGGCGCGGTGAAATCCAGCGGCACCGTCAGCGGTGCAGGCTTCGCTTCCTTCGTCCGATCAGCAAACGGCACATTCTCCTCCGTCTTCCACGTCTTGCCACCATCCAGGCTGCGCGCCTGAATCTCGTAGCTCGGCTTCGTCCGGTCGATGCGGTGATCCGTCGTCGTCTGCTTGTGCCAAGTCGAGGTAAAACCCGCCACCAGCTCATCACCCCACTGCCACAGCCCATGATTCGCCGGCCAGCCTCCGTAGCGCCCGGCCTCCTTGTAAACGATCACGTTCTCCTGCGTCGCAGGCTTCAGTTTCGGCACGGCCGCTTTCTCCGTTTTATCAGCGGCAATTTCGAGCTTGGCATCATCTTTGGCCTGGGCAGCACATGACGCAAATGCCAGCGTGAAGATGAGTGGGCAGGCGATGTTCATGGTTTGGGCTCCGCACTCCAGAGACTCAGATTGCGGAACTGCGCACCCTCATCCCGTGCCACCATCCCGATGCGCCCTTTGCGGTCCTTGAAGCGTTCATGCCGGGCCTCCAAAGTATAATCATCAATGCGTGCGAACCACCGTTCACCGCAGACCTCAATGGTGATGCGGTGCCAGGCTTGGGGATCGAGCTTCACTTCAATCTTCTTCAACTCCTCGCGCCGTGTCTCCTTGGCGATGCCGCTCATCTTCTGAATCCAGATGGCCGTGGGCGTGATGACCACACGTCCCTGATGGTGGTTCGGCTGGTTCGTGTCCCGGCAGACGAATCCGACCTGTGGTGAGGCACCGAGCTTGAATTCGCCACTCAGCACATAATCCCCAAGATCCACCAGGTGCTCGCACACGGCCTCATGGCCGTTCGGGCGGTTTTTGCTCGGCCTTTCCTGCTTCGCATACGCCGCACCGTCTACGATGCTCCAGGTGCCGATGCCCGCCCGCCAGCCTTCCCTGCCGGGCTGGCGTTCCTTGGCAAAAGACTCGGCCCGGTCAAACTTCTCTGCGGCGACCAACTTTTTAGTCTGGCAGATCTGAGTGGGAGGCGGCGCGGGTGTTTCAGCAGCAGCCTGCTGCATGCCCAGAAGGGCGATGAACAAAGAGATGAATTTCATGGTGAGTGATCGAAGTGGAGTCAATTTAAGGAGCCAGCAGATGATTGCGGCGCGCCTTCCAGTAGGCCGCCAGATGGTAGATGATGCCGCAGCTGGAATTATGCTCGTAGTCGAAGCCCCGGATCAGCCCTGCCAAAGAAGCCTGTTGTGCCGCAGAGACAGAAGACGGATCGACCATGAGCAGAATCAGCGCCGACTCACCGGCCTCACGTGTGATGTGCCAGATTTCCCGATACGGACCCCACTGCGGATTCGGGTAGCCCTTCTGATTCTTCCACACAGAAACGTGCCGCCAGTCAGGCCCCAGCATCCGCATCTCTTCCGGACTCTTCTTTCCAATCTGTGAGAGGACGCTGGTGAAGCGCTTTGCCGCAAGATCGCGCACATGCGTCATGCGCTCATGGATCGTCGCCTTTATCGCGGCATCCGGCTCCAGCTCATGCAGCACCTCCAGCGAGCACTGCATCTGCAGCAGTGCATAGGCAGGCTTGTTCTCTCCTGGGTTCGCTGATTGCGCGATGGCATCCGCCGCATAGCGCCGCCATTCTTTGCGGTATCGCTCATCACGCGTCACATCCCATGCTGCCGCATAGATCATCGGCAGCCGCGCCGCCTCATGCGGCTGCACATTCCACATCCGGCAGATGCCCAGCGGGCAGCGCTCACCATCGGCACGGCAGAAATCAAAGTCGTTCTCCGGCGTGACGAACTTGATCATGCGCTCCGCCACATCCCCGAGCACCACGCGGATTTGCTTCTTCGTCGCCTCATCCGGCAAAGGACTCCGATAATACTGCCACAGGCCATGCGCAAAGTGGGTCACCTGATCGCGCGAGGAATTGATGTAAACACTCTTGCCATCCTCCGGGCACACATTGCGTGCCACAAAACCCCGCACACCATGCACCGTGACGCAGCGCTTCAGCCCCGCGAAAACACCGGCCGCTTTCTCGCGCAGCCCTTCCTCGCCTGTCACCGCAAACCGGTCGCATAAAACACTCAGCATCGCACCACCCAGAATCGCCCCATCTTCCATCCCCGTGCTGTAACCACACGGATTCGGATACTGCCGTTTCACCTCTTCAGCCGTCGGCAAATGCACCTGCTCCTTGCCCTTTTCGTAGCTGCTCAGGTAGTCGCCAAACGTCTGCACCTTGGGCAGATAAAAACGATTCCACGTCACGTCCCAAGCCTGTGCAATCTGGGCAGAAAGCACCGCATCAGTCGAGGTTGCTTGTGCTTGCGCGGGCGATTGCATCGCAACGGCCGTGGCAAGAATGAGAAGAAGCGAGTATGGCTGCATGCGGACAGTGAATCACTTCGGCCACTGGCCGTCCACGATGGGTTTCAACGTCAGCTTGGCAGGATCAACGACGACGTGCTTGGCCTTCAGGCGCTTCCACGTGTAAGTGATGTGGACAAGGCCATCGCTGGTCTGAATGATCGCCGGATAGCTAAACTCCCTCTTGGGTTCGTCTTCCAGCACAAGTGCCGCTTCCCACACCTTGCCATCCTTGCTCACAGCCAGATTCAGCGGACTCCTGCCTTTGGCCGTGTGATTGTAGATCAGCAGATGGCGGCCATCCTTCAGCGTCACCGCATCCGTTCCCGAGTTTGGATTCGGCAGCGCAGTCAGCGAAATCTCACCCCACGTGCGCCCTGCATCATCAGAGGCAATTTGAAACACCTTGCCCTGACGCGTGCGGCCTACCGCCTGCAGCTTGTCACCGCCCAGATCAAGAATGCTCGGCTGAATAGCACTGACCTTCAGACCATCATGCAGCAGCTTCGTGCGCTCCCAAGTTTTGCCGAGATCACTGGACCGCTCAAAGTAAATCGCCCACTCACTCGGCTTCGTGTCCGTCTCGTTGCTCGTGGGGCACAGGATGTCCCCATTCGGCAGTTGCACCGGCTTGTTCTTGATCGGCCCAAAGATGCCCTCAGGCAGCTTGCGTGCCGCGGACCACGTCCTGCCACCATCGGTGGAGGTTTTGAGCTCCCCCCACCACGTGCTGGGCGAAGGCCCCACTTTGTAAAACAGCATCAGCGGCGCTTCACGCGGCTGAAACAACACCGGGTTCCACGTCGGATGCCGCGTCGGATGCCGCGTGCCATCCGGCTGCACCCCATTGGCCGTTTCCACGCTCTCCGTCCACTTGCCATCCACCAGTCGCGACACCCAGATGCACACATCCGGATTTCTCTCCGCCGTGCCACCAAACCATGCAGAAACAAGTCCCGTCGGCGTCTCGACAATCGTCGTCGCATGGACCGATGGGTAAGGCCCTGTGTCATAGATAAATTCCGTTTTCAAAACACCCGCCTTCGCCTTCAGCCACTCCCACGAAGTCAGCTCCCGGCTTTTATCAATCTTATGCCACACCACCACCGCAGCCTGTCGGGGTGCGCCCGCGTCCGTCACATTCAACACAAGCTTGTAATTCATCCCCGCCACCACCTGCCTCTCCCCGCTCTCAATGCCCTGAAGCTTGAGCTTCGGAGCATGAGCTTTCACCGCAAACTCCGCCGCCGCCACCGCCTCCTTGTCCTTGGGTGAAACAGCGCTGAATCCTCCGGGAATCTGGGCGCGGAGATGGCATGCAAACGTCAGGACAGTTGCGAGGCAGAGCAGTGAAATAGATTTCATGATGGGAAAAGAAGAGTTCAAATACGATTCTTAAACGGTCTGGCTTGTGTGTATTCTGTGTGTTCTGTAGGCAACCATTCAGGCCTTGATCAAACCAAGGTTGATGAGTCTTTCACGAATGATCTCACGCTCCGGCTCACGGAATCGGTGGAACGGCTCCGCCATATGGTCTTCGCAGATGCCAAGCAGCGAAAGCCCGCACTTGATGCCCTTGATGATCGCTGACTTGTGCCGCCCCACCGTATAAATACTCCCCGCCAGTTGCATCACCTTCGCATGCAGTTCGCGCGTGAGCTGCAAATCCTGTGCAGCCGCAGCCCGATACATCTCCACATAAAGCTTCGGATGCAGATTGGCCCCGCCATTGATGCCTCCATGGCCCCCCAGCAGCACGGCTTCTGCCGTCAGCTCCTCCGGCCCCACCAGCACACTCCAGTCGGCACGCTGCTTCGCCACTTCGAGCAGGCGATGAAAGTAGATCATGTCGCATGAGCTGTCCTTCACCCCGCAGATGCCGGGCATCTCCAGCGCACGGCGCACCAGGTCGATCTCAAAGCTCACCTTCGTCAGCCCGGGCATGTTGTACAAAAACATCGGCAGCGGCATCTCCGCCACGAGATCCTGAATGTATTCCTGCAGTTCCGGCGGCGCGGCAGGGAAGTAATACGGCGGCGCCGTGACCACATGCGTGGCTCCCGCCTCCGCGCTATGCCTCGCCAGGTTCACGCTCTCCGTGAACGACGTATCCGTAATTCCCACCAGCACCGGCACCCGTCCCGCCGTTTGCTTGCAGGTACGCTCGATCAACTCACGCCGCAGCCGATAGCTCAGGCTGGGGCCTTCACCCGTGGTGCCGAGAATGAACAGGCCGGACACCCCGCCGCCGATCAGGTGCTCGATCAATCGCTCCAAACCCTCACAGTCGAGCGTGTCACGATCACGCAAAGGGGTGACCAGAGGCGGGATGATGCCGGAAAGAGGTTGGGACATAGCCAACAAGTGACTTCCGAGGCCGCCAAATAGCAACCCGCCAGTGCGTCGAATGTTTGCCGGTGAAATGACGATTCTTGACCCTTTGTCGCAAGATTCTCACGGCTGGAAACTTTGATCCTGTCCCCCACCATGCCCGCCACCGATCAGGCAGACTACTTTTCAAAGCAAGTCGTACGCACCCGCCGCTTCTTCCTCCCGGAATGGGAGGATCGTCAGAGCGATGCCTCCACCCTCTGCCTCGTAGGCGGTGGCTGCGAATGGTGTGCCCCGGATTTCGTCATGGACCGGCAGAAATTCCCCTTTCTCGCCTTCGAGTTCGTGTCGAAAGGCCATGGCAGCGTCACGCTGGCGGATCAGACGCATGAAATCGAAGCCGGACACGCCTTTGTCTTCGATTCCACCACCCCGCAGGTCATCCGCAGCTCGGCGGAGGAGCCGATGGTGAAGTACTTCTTCAATTTCACCGGCGCACGTGCGGCGAAGCTGATGAGCGATCTTGATCTCTCTCCCGGCAGTGTCCTCCGCGTCACGGACGCCTCACGCGTTGACTCACTTCTGGAGGAAGTGATCGATCACGCCCTCCGTGGCGGTCGCTTTGGCCTGCGGGCAGCCTGTGCCACGCTCGAGCACGCCTTGGTGCTCTGCGCGGACTCCCGCCAGCCCGCCACCACAAAAATGGACCCCGCTTACGCCACCTACCTGCGCTGCCGTGGTCATTTGCTGCGCAATTATCCCGTGCTCAGCAGCATCGAGCAGGCCGCCAAAGCCTGCTTTGTCTCCGCCGCTTACTTCACCCGCCTCTTCCAGCGCTACGACACCGAAACCCCGCTCGCCTGCCTCACCCGCCTCAAGCTCTCCCAGGCCGCCATCAAACTCCGCCAGCCCGATGCCCTGGTCAAAGGCGTCGCCGCCGAGCTCGGTTACAAATCCGCCGCACATTTTTCGCGCGCTTTTAAAGCATGGAGTGGAAGATCGCCTCGCGGTGGTTGAAATGAGAAAAGAACAACGCATGTTCATTTGTCCACCATTCTATCCCACCCATGCTTTCCTTCCTCAAAATCCGCAATCTGGCCCTCGTTGAAGACGTGACCTGGGAGCTGGCCGCTGGTCTCATCGGCGTGACGGGGGAGACGGGCGCAGGCAAATCCATCATCGTCGGCGCTTTGAAACTGATCCTTGGCGAAAGAGCCGACCGCAGCCTGATCCGCAACGGCCAGGACGCCTGTACCGTGGAGGCCGGTTTCCACCTCAAGGACACCCGCGCCATCGATGCCGTGCTCGAAGAAGCCGGCCTGGAGCCCTGCCAGGACGGCGAACTCCTCATCAAACGCTCCATCAGCACCAGCGGAGCCAACAAACAGTTCGTCAACTGCTCCCCCGTCACCATCCAGGTGCTCAAGAGCCTTGGCGAATTCCTGGTCGATCTCCACGGCCCCCACGATCACCAGTCCCTCAATTCCAAGGACCGCCAGCTCGAGATGCTCGACAAGTATGCCAGCGTTGAGGAACTGCTGGGCAGATACCAGGACACCTGGAAGCTCTGGCGCGCCGCCGCAACAGAACTCGATGAACTCGAAAATTCCGAACGCGCCAGCAGCCAGCAGATCGACATGCTCAAGTTCCAGGCGAACGAAATCGCTTCCGCAAACTTGAAGCCGGGCGAGGAAGAGGAAATCGAATCCCGCCATCGCATCGCCGCCAACGGTGCCCGCCTCGCCGAACTCTGCGGCAGCATCACCGGCCGCCTCAGCGAAGGCGAAGGCAGTGTCATCGATGGCCTGCGCGAGATCAGCCGCAGCATCCACGAACTGGAAAAAATCGATCCCGCCACCGCCACGATGTTCGAAGGCTTCAAGTCCGCTCAAATCGAGCTCACCGAACTCGAAAGCAGCGTGCAGGACTACGCAGACGATCTGGAGATCGACGCCGCCGAACTCGACAAGCTCGAAAGCCGGATTCACACCATCCAGACCCTGAAGCGCAAGTACGGCCGCACCATCGCCGAGATCCTGGAGTTCCTCGCCGAAACCGAACGCAAACTCGCCAAGATGGAAAACCGCGGCGAAGAAATCGCCAAGCTCCAAAAGCTCGTCAAAGAGCGCGAAGCAGACGTGACGAAGCTCGGCAAACAAATCTCCAAGAAGCGCAATGATGCCGCTCCCAAGCTCGCCAAAGAAGTCGCCTCCCACCTCCTCGATCTCGGCTTCAAACGCAGCGTGTTCGAAGCACAGCTTGCCGTGCTCCCATCACCGGAACGCAACGGCCTCGAAGAAGTCGATTTCCACTTTGCTCCCAATCCTGGCGAACCCTCCAAGCCCCTCCGCCTCACCGCCTCCAGCGGCGAAATGTCCCGCGTCCTGCTCGCCGTGAAAAGCGCCCTCGCAAAGCAGGACGCCGTCCCCCTCCTCGTCTTTGATGAAATCGACGCCAACGTCGGCGGCAACATCGCCGAGGCCGTCGGCCGCAAAATGGCCGCACTGGGCACGACTCATCAGGTCATCGCCATCACCCACTTCCCACAAGTGGCCTCTCTCGCAAAAAGCCACTTCGTGGTCACCAAGGAGATCACCGGCAACACCACCCGCTCACAGATTCAGGCTGTGAGCGATGAACTACGAGTCGACGAACTCGCACGCATGCTCGGCGGCAGCGCCGACAGCGCGCGCGTGCATGCGTTGAGTTTGCTCAAAGGGGCGGCGTGACCTCACGCAAAGATGGCGGCCATCCGCGGCGGACGGCCCTTCACACGGCTCAGCGTGGCACGCAGGGCCAGTGAGCCCAGCTGCGTCTGCGGGTTCCAGGCTTTGGGGGTCTTTTTCCCTGTGCTGGTCCACGGCATTCCGTCCGTGATCCATTGCTGTCGAAAATCATCGTAGCTCACGCCTTTGTCATCGTCAGTCACTCCAAACTGAAATCCGCAGCAGGCACAGATTTCCATCGATGCGCCTCCGGTTCGGTTTCGCGGCGGCTCCGCGAGTTTGTCATAGCCGCATACAGGGCAGAAGTTGAGGTTGTTTTTCATGGTTGTTTTTTTGGAAAGTCTGTGGGGCGTTCTCAGCGGGAGGAAAATCGGAGGTCAGTCGATTTCACGGTTCTCCCGGGCTGGCGCTGCCAGTAGGTGGGGTTGTCCGGCTTGAAGAAGGTCTTGGTTTTACCGGCGCCGTTATAAGCAGCAAATACGCGTGCGGCGGGATCAAAGACGCGAAGCGTTCCGTCCGTGTCGTCCAGCTTCATCGGCAGGTTGTCAGCGCGGGCGCGCTGCAGAAAGGCCCAGGCCTTTGCCGCGTAATCATCGGGCGACTTGCTGGAGAAGTCGCCGCCATGTCGGTCAAAATGATCCTGCAATGAATCAATGTGCCCCCAAGTCTGTCGAGTCGGCGGGGCTTGCGCTTGAACCACGACCGGAGCCTCCTTCTTGTCCGGTGTGAGGACATTCAGCACACGGCGGATCAGCGATGGCTGCGGTGTCGCAGCGGGTGCGCCCCCTGTCGTGGTGAAGGTCCCTGTGGCAAGCTTGGCTCGTGCACTGCCCACACTGAAATAATACGTGGTGGCCGGAGTCAGCGCTTCCAGCTGCAGACTGTGTTCACGCGTCACCGCACCTTCGGCCTTGCGGTCCAGCGCTGCAGGATTCAGGCCAAACTGCAGCCGCGTGCCGCATTCCACATCCGTGCGCCATTGAATGGTGGCGGTGTTTGCCGTGGTTTTTGTCTGCGGCTCCCCGATCAATTCAACTGCATGAAGCAGCGTGCCGCTAAGACACGCGATGACGCCGACCAACCCCTGAATAAAAGCTCTCATTTAAAGTGTGAAACCAAGTGATTCTATAGTGCGACAGTCTTAAGCAGAGACCGTTCAAACTACATATCGCACATGACATTCTCCATGCGCTCATCACAATGATGAGTCAACACACTCCCGCAAATCTGTGCGAGTTGCCTTAGTTAAAGTATTTATTTAGGAGGGTTAGGCTCGGTGCCCACTTCTGTCCGCCTTCAGTGTCTTGCGACAGACTCGTTGCGCGAATCTTTAGTCCTTGAAAATCAAACAGAATACCGCCCATGCCGCTCGCCACTCATCCATCTCCAGGCAGACTCAATATGCTCCCGTGGGTCTCGGTGAATGGCCTCCCACTGAAGAATATCTTTAGCCAATTTAGGCTCTGCGATTAGTTCGGAGGGATCGCCCGCGCGGCGCGGCCCATAACTCACCGGAATTTTTTTCCCAGTCACTGCTTCCGCCGTGGAGATGATTTCTTTGACGCTGAACCCCCGGCCCGTGCCGAGATTCACCGCGATGGTCTCACCACCCTTGCGGAGATATTGCAATGCCAGCGCATGCGCCGAAGCCAGATCACACACGTGGATGTAATCGCGGATGCACGTGCCATCCGGCGTGGCGTAGTCGGTGCCAAAGACCGTGATGTTCTCGATCTCCCCCGTGGCAGCCATCAGGATGCGCGGGATCAGGTGTGTCTCCGGATTGTGGTCTTCACCGATCTCACCGCTCGGGTGGCAGCCGCTCGCGTTGAAGTAGCGCAGAAACACAGACTTCAGTCCCCAGGCGTTTCCGCAGTCACGCAGCACACGCTCCAGCATCCATTTGCTGGCACCGTAGGGGTTCACCGGTGCCTGTGGATGAGATTCATCAATGGGGATGCGCACCGGATCGCCATACGTCGCGCAGGTGGAGGAAAAGATGAAGCGCTTGCAGCCATGGCGCTGCATCGTTTCCAGCAGCGTCAGCGGTGCGGCGAGATTGTTCCGGTAGTACTTCAGCGGATCCGTCACCGACTCCCCGACATACGCAAAGGCCGCAAAATGCAGCACCGCTTCCGGCTTGTGTTCAGTGAAAAGCTTTTCCATCAGCGCAGCGTCGGCCATGTCGCCTTCCACAAAGGCCACCCGGTCCATCGGCAGCGCCTCACGATGCCCGAAGACAAGGTTGTCCAGCACCACGACACGTTCGTTTTGTTCGAGCAAATGACGAACAGTGTGCGAGCCGATGTATCCTGCGCCGCCGGTGATGAGTAGAGTTCCTTGTGACATTCGGGAAATACAGCAGGCGTAGGGGCCGCTGCCAAACAAAGATTGTCTTAAAATCGCCTGAGCCAATGGCCCGGGTCTACTTTTCCTCCTGCTGCTTCTTTTCCAAAGCTGCCTTCAAACCATCCATTTCCGTGCGCATCCGCTGCGTCTCCCCATTCACCCGCTCCTTCAGCGTCTTCAAGACGTCACGGCTGTTCTTGTTGAAAAGCAGGAGCGCAATCATGCCCAGCAACAGCAGCCAGCCAGGGCCAAATTGGAATTTGCGGCTGGAAGTTGGCGTGCTCATGGCGCTTTAGGCAGTGGAACCTGCACTGGATGCATCAGGTAGGCAATCAGATCCCGCACCTGCTCCGGCTGAAAGGCCAGCAGCAAACCCTCGGGCATCATCGAGAGCGGAGAGGTCTCCTGTTTCACGATGTCCGCACGGTCCAGTGTCAGAGTTTCCGTCATCGTGCGCAGTGTCAGCGTGCGTGCGTTCGATTCCGTGACCACCCCGCTCAGCACGCGTCCATCCTTGTGCGTCAGCAGGCTCATGCGGAAGTCCGCACTCACCACCCCGCTCGGATCCGCGATGTTTTCCAGCAGGTAGTCCAGGTTCGCACGGCCTGAGCCCGTCAAATCCGGCCCTATCTTCCCGCCCTGCCCGTACATGGCGTGGCAGGCTCCGCAGATCGCGGTGAAAAGCATGCGCCCTTGGCTGAGATTCGCCTTCGCCAGTGTTGCCGGCGTGAGCTGCTTTTTCACCTTTTCGATCAGCTCCTTTTTATCAGCCGCAGATTCGCGTAGCTCGCCCCAGACTTCCACCAGTTGCTTGGAGAGAGCTTCATCCTTGAAGGCATTGATCTGGCGGGCATGGAAGGCCGTCAAATCAGCGCGCGGGATCTTCCCCCCCGCCATGTCTTTCAGCAGCGCCTTGGCAAAGCTCGGCCGTGACACCAGCGTATCGATCACGGTCGGGCGTTCAGTAGGGCCAAATTTGCGATAGCTACCAGCCAGCTTCTGCCCGATCTCAGGATCATCAAACAGCGCCAGCCCGCGCACCGCGATCACGTTTAGCCCGCGCACCTCCAGCAACTGCGTGCAGATCGTCCGCAGATCATCCGGCTTGTTTTCAATCAGCGTCTTCAGCGCCGACTCACGCGCCGAAAGATCAGCCTTCTCGTCCCGCGCCATCTTCTTCACATCATCCAGCGCCCGCCCATCACCAAAAAGGATGCTGAGTTCCTGAATAATTTGTTTTGTAGTCCCGGCTTTAGCCGGTTCTGGTGCGCCTGCCGCCAGCTTTGCAAACCCATCCCACGCCTCAGGCTTGGCCGCCTTGCGTATGCCTTTGAAAGCATCCGCCATCCCCTCAAGAATAAACTCCGTTTGCTCCGCCTTTGCCTGCGTCAGCAGCGCATTCAAAGCTTCCGGCTGTGTCGCCAGACTCCGTGCCATCCAGCGCAGCGTCTTCGGCCATGCGCAATTTTTCGCCAGAGCCACGAGTGCCTGCGGATCTTCCTTCGCTAGCGGACTGATGCCATACCACACCAGGTAAGGCAGAAACGCATCATTCGCGTCCTCCGCATGCGCCAGCAGCGCCGCACCCAGCGCCGCACGCTTCGCCACCGGCAGGCGTTGCAGCGTCGAGGCCAGTGTCAGGCGCACAAAAGCCGACTTGTCCTCCTTCGCCAGCTTGACCGCATCAAACGTTAGCTCGGGATAAGCCGCATGCGGCATCGGGCCGGTGATCGCATCGATCGGCGAAAACTGCGTGAGTTCACGGATCGCCAAAGCACGCGCGTGCTCGTCAGCCGAATTCAGATCCGCCTTCGGCCACGCCTTGCGCCACGCAAAAGGCACCTCCGGCTTCTTCACCTCACCATAACTCACCCGAAAAATACGTCCGCTCGTGCGATGCACACCGGTCGAGTCATGACATTCCCCCGTGTCGCTCCAGTCCAAAATGAAGCCGCTGCCATCCGGGCCGGTACTGATTTCAATGCCACGAAACCACGGATCATCGCTCAGAAACACATCCGGTTCATGCTTGCCCACATACCCGCTGCCGTTGCGCTCCAGCCTTTCCACATTCGCACGGCGCCCATGCATGTTCAGCGTGAAGAGCTTGTTACGATATTCCGCCGGCCACTGCTCCGCCTGGTAAATCATCATGCCGATGTGCGCATGCCCACCACCCAAACTGTTCGCCTTGCCATCACGCGAGGCCGTCCAGCTCCCGCTTCGGTCGTAGTGATAGTGATCCGCGATGGTGTCCAGCTTCTCATACACAAAGGGATTCTCCTTGCTGGAGTCCATGAGGTGCGCGCCATGCATGAGATGCCACAGGTGGCCCGTGACCGTGTTGATAAAAAACATCTCCCCATTCGCATCCCAGTCATGCCCCCACGGATTCGTCGTGCCGTGCGTCAGCACCTCCACGATCTTCTTCTCAGGGTGATAGCGCCAGATCCCGCCCTTCATCGGCACCCGTTGTTCATCCGGCGTGCCAGGAATGCCGAGCCTGCCCGGGCAGGAGTGCCCGCAGCGGCCATACAGCCAGCCATCGGGTCCAAAGCGCAGTCCGTTGGCAAAGTTGTGGTAGTTGTCCTTCGCCACCGTGAAGCCATCGATCACCACTTCCGGCTCACCATCCGGAATGTCATCATGATTACGATCCGGAATAAACAACACCTGCGGCGGGCACATCAGCCACACACCATCACGGCCCACCTCCACGCTCGTCAGCATCTGCACGTCTTCAGTGAAAACCTTTCGCGTCTCCGCCACGCCGTCCCAGTCCTTGTCTTCGAGAATAATGACCCGGTCCTTCAGGCTCAGGTCAAACCGCTTCGCACGCTCCGCATACGTGTAGTTCTCCGCCACCCACATGCGCCCGCGCGCATCCCACGACAAGCCAATCGGATTCTGCACATCCGGCTCCGCCGCAAACAGCGTCGCTTTAAATCCCTTCGGTAGCTTCAGCGCCTTCAGCGCATCCTGCGGCGGCGTCGGAGAGGGGTTGCCCGGATCACTGTTGTAAAGCGCCGGAAAATCGGCGGCGGATGCGAGCGATGTGAAAAGCAGAGCGAGCAGGACGGGCTTCATGGGAGCCGAAGCGTATTGCGAACTGATAATCTGACAAGACACTCCACGAATTAAAATCAGGCCATAAATCGCACTCGCTCAGAGCGAGGATTTCCTGCGCTTTAAAACTATATCGGCGCATCGTTTACCCTGACCTTTTCTGCCCGACTGCCGCCATCTCCCGCGCTCACGATCAACGCCCATCCATTCTCTCTCATCACCCACGAATCAACCACACCGCCGCAAACGCTGTCAGCCAGAAAAGCACATTCTCAAACACCTTCTGCGGCAGCCTTTTCAAAATCCACCACCCCAGCACCACCCCCAGCACCACACAAGGCATCAAGGTCAGGTTCGTCATCAGCGACTTCGGATTGATGATGCCCAGATCCGTACTGAACGGCACTTTGAAAAGATTAATAAACAAGAAGAACCGGCTGAACACCCCCAGGTGTTCCTTCTTCTCCAAGTGCTGCGCCAAAAGATAAACCGTCATCACCGGCCCTGCCGCATTCGCCAGCATCGTCACCACCCCGGCCAGAAACCCCATCGACCACGTGAACACCTGATGCTCCGTCAGCGCCAGAAAGTCCTGCCGCCTCTTGTTCAGCACCCAGTTAAAAATCAGCAGCACAATGATGATCCAGCCGATCACCACGCGCGCCATTGAGTTGTCAAAAGTCCCCAGCAAAAACCACCCCACCACCACCCCCGCAATCGCCGGCGGCACCATCGGCACAATGCGCCGCCAGCTCCCTCCCTTGCGGTTGATGATGTAGCCCATGAAATCCGCCGCAATAAGCATCGGCAAAATCACACCCACCGACTGCTTGGCTCCAAAGATCTGCGCCATCAAAACCACGTTCAACGTCGAAGTCCCCGCCAGCCCCGCCTTCGACATCCCGATGCACATCGCCCCTATCGCCGCCAGCACGAGCGACCAGACATCGGCGGGCAGGAGCGTGTGGTCAGTGAGCCAGGTCATAGGGCCATGACGAATGGCGCATGCTACCTGCCCGACAAGCCCAGATTCACCGCCAAGGCACTTTTCCAAAGCTCCGCCAAACACCTCCAGGCCCATGAGGCCACAACGCGAAGTAGTCCGCACTCTCCGAGTGCGGTTCCTAGCGCACTCATCTGCTCACAAAACGCACACAAGACCATTGACACCTCTTGGCTGACTCCGCCGATTTCAAGCGCGTAGCGCTGACATAACGGTAGCCGTGGGCGCGAGCCCACGGACCCGCACCACCAATGCCTCTGTAATCCCGTAGAACCGCGTAGCGGTGACACAAATCTTTCTTCACCCGCCGTGTCCTCAAGTCGCCACAATCCGAGTACGGTTCCCAACGCACTAATTTGCCCACAACCGCACGGAATCCTCAAAACAAACCTCGTCTCGAAGGCCAACGGCCTTCCGTTTTTCAGCCCAGGGATGCCGAGCCTTGGCGAGTGCTTCCCTGGGTATCGCGCACACCTCCGGGAACCAAACCCAGCGCCTCCTGCACACACCGCGTTCTCCAGCAGCGAATGCATCGCCGCACCGCCACAATATCATTGCGTCCCCGCATCTCCACGTCACCCCCATTTCTCCCATTCCCCAACAACCGTAAACCACGGTCAACAACCGTAAACCACGGTCAACTCCCCCATCCCCCTCACAGCGCCATCAACGGCGCCGGCACCAGAAACGCATGCTGCTCCAGCAAACACCACGCCCCGTTCCAGGACAGATACGGCGTGAAATACACCACCAGCGTGTAAGCCAGCGCCACCGGCACAATCCCCAGCCGCGCCATCCATCTCGGAAACCAATGCCGCGGCTGCTCATGCCTCGTCGCCCGGCTCATCGCCCATCCCGTCAGCACACGCGCCGGAAAGATGAAAATCACAAACAGCAGGCTCGGCAGCCACGCCAGCTCACGCGGTGTCAGCTCGATCTTCAGCAAATAAAGCGGCACCGCGAACAGCAGCGTGATGATGAGCGCAAACCAAAACGCCAGCGGCGCACGCAAAAACAACCGGCGTACTTCACGCAGTTCAAACATCGCACTGAACCGGTCCGTCTGCGCGAAGTGGGCCTGCAAAAACGGCAGATGAATCGCCACCATCAGCAGCAGCATGCCGCCCAGCAGCGAAAGCAGTACCGAGCCGCCCACCGGCAAACGCGTGGCGCCAAGCAGGATGCCCACCGGAACTATCAGCCATACCAGCGCACCCACAAACCCGCGCAGTCCCAGCCAGAAGTAAAACGGCAGGCGCAGCCCGACGATATAGCCGGTGATCATGCCTTGGAGATTGCCGAACTTCTCAGGCGTGCTCAGCCAGCGTTTGAAGCGCAGCGGCTGCGGCCACAAAAAATGCCGCAGCTTCCCGCCGCGCACGCAGGCCCACACAATGTGCGCGAGCGTGAGAACAATCACGACGATCAACCCCGCATGCCACCCTTTGGCAATCCCGCTCCCGGGAGAGATGAGCTCGGCATCCTTCCACATCGTGGAGAGCAGCCGCGCTGGCCAGACGACAATCCAAACACCTGCCGCAAGGCTGCCCAGAACCGCGGCTTTCCGCACGCCAATGAAACCATCACGAAAGCGCCCGGTCCGCGCTATCGTCCCGCTCACATGCAGCAGATAGCCCAGACTGAGAAAATTCAGCACCGGAACCACCGAGCACGCGGCCACCAAAACAAGCAGCGCCGCCAGCCCAAAAAGCCAGTCCAGCCCCGAGCCCACCTTCTGAAAAAAGCCCCGCTTCTCCACCACCGGTACAGCGGGACTCGGGCTATGATGCGGCTCTACTGAGAGCGTGTATTGTAGTCCCGCCTTCAGGCGGTCCGGCTCCCCCTGACTCACGCCACCTCTCGCCTCTTCGCCCACTCCAGGTTTGTATTGTAGTTCCGCCTTGAGGCGGTCCGGTCCGCTCCGGTTTGTCTCTGAGCCAGCCAGCACCGGAGGCACCACGACTTCCTCCATCTCCACAGGCAGGGGAGGGGGCAGGGCAGTGGGCAGGGGAGGTTCGGACATGCAGGAAGCCCTATGAAAGTCGTCTGCGCGGTGTTTGTTGCAAACTTCCTCAGGAAACCAATGTTGGCTTCGCGTGTTACTAGACAGGCTCGAACGCAGTCTCCCGTCATGAATTCCGCTCCTTCCTCCTCAAGCTGGCTGCTCTGGCTGCGCAATGCCCTCATCCTGGCTGCCGTGGCGGCGGGGGCCTTTTGGGGCGTGGCGGAGCTGCTGACCCCTCCGCTGGCGGCCACGGGAAGCGCCCCAAGGTTGCCCAAAGCGCAGCTAGATGACATTCAGCGGGCAGCGCAGGCGGTGGACGCAGATTTCCAAAAAGCCTGGGCACAGCAAGCACTGAATCCCGTGGGAAAAACCGATGATCTCACCCTCGTTCGCCGCCTGTCCCTCGCGCTGACGGGCAGCATTCCCTCCTTGCAGGAGCTTCGCTTGCTGGAGTCGCTCAAAGGCAAGGACGCACCTCAATGGTGGCTGTCCCATCTGCTCTCAGACCGCCGCACCAGTGACTACTTGGCCGAGCGCCTCGCCCGTGTTTACGTCGGCATCGAAAACGGCCCCTTCCTCATGTACCGCCGCCGTCGGCTGGTGGACTGGCTCAGCGATGCCCTTCAGCAAAACCGCCCCTACGATCAAATCGCCCGCTCTTTGATCGACTCCAACGGCGTCTGGACCACCAACCCTGAGGTGAACTTCGTCACCGTCACCAACGAAAACAAGAAGGGTCCGGACGAGGTCAAGCTGGCAGCCAAAGTCAGCCGCGCCTTCCTCGGTGTGCGCATCGACTGCGTCCAGTGCCACGACGGCAAACTCGGCAGCACCTGGAAGCAGACCGACTTCCACCAGCTCGCCGCCTTCTTTGGCCAGGCGGATTTCAACTTAACCGGCCTGCGCGATGATCCCAAAAAGAACTACCAAGTCCGCTACCTCGGCAAAACAGAAGAGGAAAAAGTCCAGCCCGTGGTTCCTTGGAAGCCCGAACTCCTGCCTTCCAAAGGCTCCCCGCGCGCCAAGCTCGCCGCTTGGGTGACGGCCAAAGACAACAAGGCCTTTGCCCGCGCTCTCGTGAACCGCATGTGGGCCCTGCTGTTCAATCGGCCCTTGATTGCTCCTGTGGATGAGATCCCTCTCGACGGACCTTTTCCTGCCGGCATGGAGTTGCTGGCGGATGATTTCATCTCGCACGGCTATGACATGCAGCGCCTGATCCGGGTGATCGTCGGCACGCAAGCCTTCCAGATGTCCAGCCAGTCCAGTGACCCTTCGCATCCCGTGACAACGGCGGCGGAAAATGCCTGGGCGGCCTTTCCCGTGACACGTCTGCGCCCCGAGCAGATGGCAGGCAGCGTGATCCAGGCCGCCTCACTCAGCACCATCGACGCGGAGACCCATGTCCTCTTCCGTATCAAGCGTGACCTTGACGTGGCCAACTTCGTGAAGCGCTACGGCGACTCCGGTGAGGACAATTTCGACGATGCCGGCGGCACCATCCCCCAGCGCCTCCTGCTCATGAACGGCAACATGATCACCACCAACACCGGCAACAATCCACTCATCAATGCCAGCACCCGCATCAGCATGCTGGCCCCTGACAATGCCACGGCGGTGGAAGCCGCCTACCTCTCCATTTTCACGCGTCGTCCCACGCCCGCCGAAGCCTCCCACTTCACCAGCCTCCTGGCCACCTCCAAGAGCAGAAACTCCCGCAGCAGCACCATGTCCGACCTCTACTGGACCCTCATGAACGCCACCGAGTTTTCCTGGAACCACTAAATGTCATGAACACGATTCACGCCTGCAACAGCAGAGAACATCTCACCCGGCGAACCCTTCTCCGGGGCGCTGGAGTCGCCGGCATTTCCTGGCTCACGCCTCTCGCCGATCTCCTCGCCGTCGAAGCCCAAACCGCCCCCTCCGGCAAACCCGCCCGCTCCGTCATCCTCCTCTGGCTCGGCGGTGCCGCCAGCCAGCTCGACACCTTCGATCCGCATCCCGAAACCAAGATCGGCGGCGGCGTGAAAGCGATCCCCACCGCGATCAAAGGTGTGAACTTCGCCGCCGGTCTCGAACAAACCGCCAGCGTCATGCAGGACGTGTCGCTCATCCGCTCCATGGTCAGCAAGGAAGGGGACCACGAGCGCGCCTTTTACAACATCAAGACCGGCTACCGCCCTGATCCCACCCTCATTCATCCCAGCATCGGCGCCATCGTCTGCCATGAACTGCCGGAGGCAAAAATCGAGATCCCAACACACGTCTCCATCCTGCCCAACCAGTGGCCCGCACGTGGCGGCTTCTTTGGCGCCAAGTTCGACGCCTTTCAGATGTATGACCCCAAGTTTCCCGTGCCCGATGTCAAAGCACGCGTGGACGACAAGCGCCTGGACCGCCGCATGGAAGGCCTGGCCGTGGTTGAGCAGGCCTTCGCACGTGGACGCGAGCCGGACATGGATCAAAACAAAACACTGCACCAGATCTCCATGCAGCGCGCGCGGAACATGATGTCCTCCGAGCAGTTGAAAGCCTTCAACGTCAGCGATGCCCCGGCCAAAGAACTCAACGCCTATGGGGACACCCCCTTCGGCCGCGGCTGCTTCGCCGCCGTTCGCCTCATCCAGGCCGGAGTGCGCTGCGTGGAAGTCACGCTCAATGGCTGGGACACCCACGCAAACAATCTGGAAGGCCAGGCCACCCAGGTGAAAATCCTCGATGCCGCCTACGCCTCCCTGATCCGCGATCTCAAAAAACTCGGCCTCCTCGAAAGCACCATCGTCGTCTGCGGCGGTGAGTTTGGCCGCACCCCCAAGATCAACAACGTCGGCGGCCGTGACCATTGGCCGCACGGCTTCAGCATGCTCGTCTCCGGCGGCGGCTTCGCCGGTGGCCGCGTCATCGGCGCCACCGATCCGCAGGGCGAGAAGCAAGCGCCCGAAAAACCAGTTCTTGTCGAAGACCTGCACGCCACCGTACAAAACCTCCTCGGCATCGATTACAGCAAAGAAGTCATGACCCCCGTCGGCCGTCCCATGGCCCTCAGCAAAGGCGAGCCGGTCAAGGAACTCCAAGCCCACGCCTGATCATCGCCCCGCGCTCTCAAACGGACTGCCTTCGATGATCTGCTTTTTCTGTTCCTCCGGGGAGGCCGCCGCATCGGGATTGAGTGTCATGATGTAGGCCACCACGTCCCGCAGCATCTGCTCGTCTTCGATGAATGAGGTCGTGATCTGCACCATCTTCGCACCATTCACATCATTCTTGATGGCCCCGCGTTTGCCAGATTTGAATTTCTTGAGCTGCTCCTCCAGGTACCAGCCCTGACGCCCAATCAGCGGCGGACTGCCAAAGGTCATCTCTCCGCTGGCATTGTAGCGGTGGCATTCCATGCAGCGTTCCTGAAAAAGCCGCATGCCCTCCTCGGGGTTCGTATTGGCCATCACCCGATCCTTGCCCATCGGTACCTTCATGGGCATCTGCTCGACATGGGCCACCACGGCCTTGACCTGTTCCGGCTGCAGCGCCTTCGCGACCGCCGCCATCATGAACGACTGCGGATCAGCCGCATCATGTCCGCGCCGGCCCTCCCTCAGATTGGCGAACTGCGTGCTCACATACCAAGCAGGCATCCCGGCAATGGAAGGAGATTTGAGTTCAATCTTGCCCTCACCGGAGGTCCCGTGGCACTGCGCGCAGACAGTCTGGAAAATGGTCTTCCCATCCGCAGCCTTGGTTGTGATCACTGGATCGGCGGCATGCACCGCTCCGCTG